>Ga0209512_1000001_pt1 | contig 1248036 bp, 1037 predicted proteins | sample frozenSSSSmetaG_FD_184142 | JGI IMG/M metagenome (GOLD analysis project Ga0209512, IMG submission 184142) | Glacier valley bacterial and archeal communities from Borup Fiord, Nunavut, Canada, to study Microbial Dark Matter (Phase II) -... | ecosystem: Environmental > Aquatic > Freshwater >... | reverse complement strand
TAAGAGATAAAAAGGAGGAGGCTATATCTTTGTGGGAACATGTCTCAAAGACTGTTTAGACACAAATGTGCTCTCACTCCTTTTCACTTTTGTCTAAAATTAATGATTGAATACAAACATAGGAGACGCAAGGAACACAAGGGGATTTTTGGAATGAAACACCTTGATTGCGTAAATTGATGTGTTTCTTTCTTCTATGTTTCCTATGTGATCTACTGTGGTTATAAAGAACAACTTCAAAACCGAATAAACCACTTTACAAGAGTTTATAAGACAGATAACGTCTGTGAAGCCCAGCTAACTCCAATTATTCCCGCAATTATAAAACATATTTTTTGAAGAGATCATCTAACTCTTTTTGGGGATCAGAGCACAATCCAGGATGTGTTTTAGAGCTTTGAATAATGGTGCTTCTACAAGCTGTTAACCACCTAAACCGATCCGATAATTCGAACGTTCCGATTTTTCCACCAGCTGGTTCACCCTCACAAATTAATTGCCACGCACTCAAATAATCATGAAACAGTTCCAACTCATCTTCCACCGAGAAAGCCTTCAGTTTAACTGGATCGATCTGGTATTTGATCCCAAGAAATTTTTTCCGTTTAGAAAAAAGAATCACACCAACATTAAAGAATTCCTCTCGTTCTACTTTAGGAACAATTCGAATGAGTGTATATTCATACGTAACTCTATCTTGCATCTTCGGCTTCTTTAACTAATACATCAATCTTAGAGATTCGGCTGTTTATAAACTCACTGTACGCCGCTCTCATTTCGTCGGGAGTCATGGTATCAGAATCGCTTAAGAGCCAATCTTCTGGTATGTTTGAAAGAATTTCGTTGATGGTCTCTTGGTTCAACAATTGGAGAATTTCTGTTGCAGCTTCGTTTAACTGAGTTGCTTTCTCTAAGAGTACATGGTCTTTCACAAAAGGGAATGTTCTGGAAAGGTGATTTTTCCAATTGGTCCAATCGTGATGAAAATAGAAACTCGCACCATTGTCGATCACCCACAATTCATTGTTCCAATGCAATAAATTGGTGTTTTTAGCTGTTCGGTCAATGTTACTGATAATGCTGTCTAACAACACAACTTTTGAAGCCGTCAAACCATCTACCTTGCTCACCAAAGGATCATACGTAATTGCCTGCGATAAAAAATGCAACCCCAAGTTTAAACCCACACTAAACTTCAATAAATCTTGAATTTCTTCATCCGGTTCGGTCTTACTAAACGAATCATCCAAGTTCATGAAAACCAGTTCCGGAACTTTTAAACCAATTGCTCGAGCCATTTCTCCTCCAATAAATTCAGCTATCAATGCCTTTTTACCTTGCCCAGCTCCCCTAAATTTCAGCACATACAGAAACTCATCATCCGCCTTCACAATAGCCGGAAGCGAACCACCTTCGCGCAAAGGAAGCACATATTGAACAACGTTGACTGTTCTAATATCGATTGTATTCATGGGGACTAAGGTAGGTTAAATGGGGATCTTTCAAGTATTTTGCATTTGCAATATTTGATTAATATTTTAACCCAAACTTATTCAGCTTATTCACAGCTGTTTCAACAATCTGCAAACGTTTGAGGTCTATGTTTTCTTGTCGTTTTAATTTTTGTATTACGGTTTTCACAATACTAATATCGTTAAATGATAATGTACCTGTTTGTTCGCCCAACTGTAAAATTTTATCCCATTCAGATTTGTCTAATTTAGCAAAACGATTATACAAGTTTACTGGATCAACAATTTCTGTTGCTTCCAATTTACTAAGCTTTTCAATATCCTCGAAATTAACTTTATGTTGAACCAATTCATCTAATATTTCAACTCCTTTTACAATGTCATGATCAGAAAACTCACCATTCCTTTTTATTTTACCTCGAATTGTAGATGCTGCATTTTGTTGAGTCAAATTTAAAACCTCAGTTTGTAACATATATAAATTTAAACCATCCCAAAAACGAACACCTAGACTAGTGATTCGTTGTAGATTATTGTATTTTGCGATTTCTTCAATATCATTTTCCTTCTCTTCATATCGTTTCTTAAAAGCAGCATCACTCACACAATATTTACTAATTACCTCCATATTGAATGGGTTCTCTTTCTTATCGATTAATTGTTGCCAAGTTTTTTCAGCTTTCGCAACCTCACTTATCAATAACACATTCAAAGAAGTAAAGAATTTATATACATAAACAAGGCCTTTTTTCAATTCTACTTCTAGGTCTTCTTCAATAAATTGTTGATGCCAAATAGCGCCCAAATTAATCTTTCCTTTGGTGAGTGTGTGCAATAAAGATAAGGTATATGCCACAGCATGGGATTTAATATTTGTATCCCCAATCGGATCCTGATTCTTTCTTCCAAACAAAGAGTCTGTTGCTTTGAATAAGATTGCGTTTGCAATTATGTCCTCCCAGAGAACACGTGTAGGTTGCTTTTTTTTGTATTCACTTAGGAAAAAATTATAGTTTTTCTGTGCTCCCCTAGCAACATGAAATGGGAGACAATTATATATATTCAAGTATTTCGCTACATCTGACTTTAAGACTTTTTGATTTGTAGGAAACTTTAATTTAAATGCTTTTTGTTTTCCTGCAGTTGGCTCTTTATTAAGTGCCTCTCTGTATTGTCCCTGAACTCGTTCAAAAAACCAGATTGTTTGCTTATTGCGATCTTCTGGGTCGATGGCATAAGTAGTTCGAGATAATTGTTCAAGTTTAATTAAGAAAGGATTGTTTGATGTTAGATCCAAATCAGAAACCTTGGTTTGACTATTAGCATAGCGCGAAATATCTGGAACTATTTCATTCTTTTTTTCCTCATCTTTAATTACAGTCAATTTCATTGGTACAAAAACCTGAGACAAATCTGATTTATACTTTTTCATTGTATGGAACAATGATGCGGTTGTTTGACCACCATTGACAATTTGAAAGTCTTTAACTCGGGTAATTACTTTCTGACCGTCTTCAAGAAAATCTATTTTAACTTCAATTGCTGTAGTTGCAAGTCCATTATTAAATGGCAGGAACATATAAGGTCTGTCGCGAATGGTCTCACTAATTCCTTTATTTACCCTTCCAGTTTGTTGAAGAAATGCACGAACATTACTTTCAAGTAATCGCGTACCATAATTTTTATACAATGTGGCTAATGTTAGGCCAGGAACTATTGCAAGATAACATTCGTATAAATCATTTTTTGATGGCATTTCCAAACACGGAATAGAAACACCAAGAGTGTTCTGAAAATCAATTTCAATTGGTTCACGATTATACTTTGATTGAGACAATCGATGTAATCGTTCGAGATCCCAGATGTGTATGTTTATTTGCAAGTCATCAAATCCTTTAATGATTGTGTTTGGTGCATCAAAAGGAATGTTTCCATTGGATAAGATGAAAATATTAACACGAACTATTTCATCTCGATTTGCTTTTATAATATTAGCGAGTCCATAGGCTTCAGTTGATGGTTCAATGTCTTCTAAGTGACCTTTTAAAGCAGAATTTAGAAATTTTATAGCCCATTTTATTAATCCTTCAAATTCTGGTTTTTTAAGCGCATAAATTTCATTTGTATCTGTATAATGTGTTATGAATAAATCAATATTTTCAAAACCATCCTCAATAGCATATCCATTAATTTTTAAATCAATGTTTTCGAATCGATTCTCTTTTACATATGGGCACAAACGTATACCTTCAGTCTCACCTGCGTTTGCCAAGACTTCCATTATATGTTCAGTGAACTTATCTTCTTTAGATGCACCATCTTCATCCGAATATGCCAACGCGTTTACTTCATGAAAAAGTTCTTGTACAAATTGCTCTAATTCAAAGTCCGAATGTCCTGATTTATTTGTTATCATATCATTACACGAATTACTACTTCTTGATCTACCTCATAAGGTTCACAAACCGATAAATCAATTTGATATTGCACATTATGTATAGCTTCATTTTCTATTATTTCGTTTGTTAAAACAGGAAATCCCTCCTGAATTTTATATATCCGTTTTGATCGAATGATAAATCCAGTGTTATCATAAAGATTTTCGGTTCCTTCAGGAATACCAGCTTGATCTAGTTTCTCTTCGAATAATCTCACTAAATCATATTGATTATTAATTCGAGATTTAATTTCACTTATCAATTTCTCTAGCGTATCAGTACCATTGCTCAATTCATCAATGTGAAATACACATAAAAATAAATGATCCAATTTAGTATAATCCAATTGCAATTCACTTGCTATATGAACTGAGGGTTTTGTTGCCTTTGAAACTTTAACTTCAACTGCGGATCGCTCATTATTGAAATCCTGATTGGCGCCTTCTGGCCCAACCCAAGAAATTATACACTTAATATGATCTCCAGATCTAGAAAGTAGTGTATTGAGAAATGTTAATTCACCAAAAAGCCCGCGTTGACGTTCAATCGAAAGTAACTCTCCTTTTATTCTAGCGAATAATTTACCCCAATAACCAACTTTTTGATTTACAATTGTCGGCACTTCATTTTCGTCGTTAATTAACTCAAGATCTTTTAATAAATCATCTAGAAATAAAACAAATACATCTAATAAATCATTGTCTGAAAGAATTATGGTGACATCCTTCTTTCCCAAACTTGAATCTAAAACACGTATTTCAACTCCATAAAATCGTTTTAGATAATTCTTATGAATAGCAACAGAATTTGAAATTTCAATTTGAAACATTTTAGAATTTGATGCACCAATACGACCAATATAACATATCAGAGATCCATTAATTGGGTACACGGCTCGTAAAGTGCGTAATGCATCATCATGCTCTAAACTGAGCCATATCTCGTTGAAATTAGTTTTCATCTTCTGTATTTTCATCACTTTGTTGCGGTTCATCCTCAAAGTCAGGATTTAACGGTCGCGCTGCATATTCGAATTTTTTTTCTGAATCAATAACAGGAAAAATTAAACCAAATCCAATACTCGGCAAGTTTGGGTGAATTACGTTATAAGATGAGACATCTATTGGCATTAATACTAATAATGGTTTACCTAATTCTTTCCTTCTTTTCTTAATATCCTCTTCACTGGGTTTTACAATTGAATTGAAATTTAAATCAATAATTCTATGCTCTTTGGCTAATATGGCATTTTTCTTATCAGGTACTTGTAACAAATTTGTATTTTTTCCTGTAAATGACCTCGTTACTAATCCCCCGTTGTACTCGCCATTCTTCCATTTTATTAAACTCTTTTTATCATTCTGTGAATTAACCCAAATTGCAACCGACCAATCTATTAGTAGATTCGCCTCATTTTGCTTTTCTATATAACCTTTAATAACATCCAAACGATGTTTTTCCACTCTGAAAGTCGATAAAAAATCCATAATTTTTGTTGAATCAACATTACTCCAAAGTAATGAATTTGTGTTATTTCTTGATGTTTTCATTTCTATAGGATCAGAGTCTAATCTCGACAGAAAATAGTTGTAATCATTATAATTGGCTGTTATATCTTTCTTATTAAAAGAATAAGTTTGAATCAACTTTCCAGAATATCCAATTTGAATTTTTTCATGATCTCTCATCTTTGTCAACGAAGTCACCATTAACATTCCGGGATGTGTACGCACCTTTAATTGATAATCTGCAGGTCTTTTATTATTTGCAGCCATTTCATCGAAATCATTCCGCATTTCTTCAGTAGCCATGGTAACATGTCTATACCAGTCTACTAAATCAGAAGTAGTATATAATCTACATAAATCAACATAACCTGGACGATACCCAAACCATCGCCCCATTTGCATCAACGAATCATACATGCGAGTAGTTCTAAGGTAATAACTTACTGATAAACCTTCTAAAGTAATACCCCTTGCTAACTTATTGCCACCAATAGCAATTACAGAAAGACCAACATCCTTGTGAGCATCGTAATCAATTTCCTCAATTCTATGATATTCCAATGAACTTGTTTTTTTTAATCCATGTACAGCTCTGACCTCAATTTTTGTAACTGCTGGGATTAACTCAGCTTTTACATCTTCCCATGTATGAATTTTAATCTTCGGGTCATTATATCCTATATTCTCCTTAACCTCTTTTGTCGTTGGCAAGAAATCATTATAAAACAACTCTTCGAGTTCTTGCAATAAATTTCCTTGACCCGATTTAATTTGATTTGTATAACTTCTAAGTATTTCGTTTACTAACCACGAAATACGATCGATCCACATTACTCTTAAAGCGACATGTACAAGCATTGATGAATGTTTGTTTCCTTGACCTCTTAATCTTCTAATTGCATTTGTAAGTATGAAAGCCTTAATAGCTTCTTTTAAAGAGGTTGGAACATCATCAGGTAAATCATCTGCATTATCTTTGTTAATCGTCTTGGGAAACCAGGGTTCTTGATCCTCAGCGAAACGTATAATATCTAGGCCTTCGGAAGCCTCTCCTGTTTGCTCATTTTCAAATCCGAAAACTTGAGCAGCTCCTACGTAATTGGAAGGAGGAGGAATGTTTACAATAAAATCGCGAGGAAATAAGTCTTCGCCAACCTTAAGTTTTACATCTTTGACATGTGTGTACAAATCATCACTCCATGAAGAAGGAATGTAAAGATTTGCATATGGAGTAGCAGTGTAGCCAATAAATGTATTTTGATTAAATAAATTAAGAAGTGTTCTTATGAGCCTATTTATTGTTTTTACATCATATTCTGTTCCTGAGTTTACAGATGCATTATCAGCCTCATCATCAATCACTAGCAAAGGAACATCCATTAATTTTCTTTCGCCATTTATATCAACAGCAAACTGATTTAACCAAAGAATTAAATTTTCAAGTATACTTTTGTTCTTTTTAATAACTAGAATAGTAGGACTCTTTCCTCCAATTGGGACATTTATTTTCGATGCTATTGAACGTTTAAAATCTCCTTTATTATCAGATGAAGTATAAGAGAATATTTCGGTATCTACGTTAAAATCTCCAACACCAACTTTGACATTTCTTTGGCGCAAAATAAAGTCTGAACTCTTTCTTCCAATGTACCCCTCATCAATTCTTAACTGTGTCTGCGCACGTAAAGAGTTGTGAACACCTGCAATTACTATGATTAACTTATAACCAGCATCGGTTGCCTTGTTTATTAGTCCAATATAGTTTGCTGTCTTTCCTGATTGTACATTACCTACAACCATTCCTCGCCTATCCCATCCTCCTTTAATTTTAGGATTGACGCATTTATCCAGAATTTTATCAGTTAAATCGTCTACACTATCAATCGGAAAAGATCCATCTTTTTTCTTTAAATAAGATTTATATCTCAACCATAATTTCCATGAGATACCGGATTTTGCATTTGAAAGCCACGGTAAAACATCTTTTTCGACCAGCATGGTTGCCTCACCTGTGTATACATCAAAATCAGCTTGAAGTTGAAGAATTAATTCATCCTTATCCACTGAGGCAAAACCAGGAGCAAGAAAAACATTCTCAACTTCCGCGGTGATAATTTCAGGGGTGATTTTTACATCTTTATATTTATTGTTTGCAAGATATATGTGGGCTACATTTCTAGCACTTTCAAAATTATCCATCAGTTAAGGTATTGATTTAGTTCAGGGAATTGGTTAAATGGTTCAATATTGAAAATTTGTTTCACGGCAGTCTCTCTATCCATTCCTTGTGACATTAATGAATCAAACATCATCTTTGCAACTTCTATTGTTCCTTGATCCAATTCCTTGCCTGCATCCCTCAACTCATGGCATTCAGGCTCTTCACTATGGTATTGTATGATGGATTCGACAGGAGTTGTTTCCCCAATCAAGTTTAGAACACGTTTAAATTCTTGATTCGAAATAGACTTCTTTTCCAATAAATCTTTGATTAATGCATGTTCTGGATTTATAAAATAGTGTCTCGCATCGTCCCTAGTCTTTCTTGCTTTCCAAACAGATTGAAAATCGAAGGTTCTAATCGAATCATCCAACATGATTTGATTCCCTCTAAACTTATGAATAAAACCAGCTTTAGATCTTGTTAATTTCCCAAGACGAATTAAGTCTTTTCTTATTGAAAAGGATGGTGTTGCGGTTGCTTTTTTAATGTCTATTTTCCAATCATGATCTAAACTGTTTGGGATGTCAATCAAAATTCTAGCGTGCTTAAAGTGCTCATTTTTAGAGAATAATCCTAGCCAGTCACCATGTAGTAATAATCTGTTTTGACGATAGATATAAAATCCTTGAAGTTTATACCATTCATCTATTTTGGCATTTTTGCGTTCTTCTAATGTGAGTTTGGAAATATGAGGGAGTACATAACACTTTACATTTACTTGTTCTTTATCAAGCATTTCATTCGCAACCAATTGTCCACCTCCTGATTGTTTCATAAATGGGTCCCACGGCTCTAGTTTATTTCCATTCATAAAAACAGATATCTTTTTTTGTTCCATATATCTGTGAAACACTAACGACAAGTGTTCTTCCACAAGAGCAAACTCTTCCAAAAACACATTCATAGCAGCTTCATTCTGCTTAGTTGCATTTCCTACTAGTCGATCTAATTTTTCCCAAATAATAGTAGTGCCAGATTTTAACTCATCTAATTTTGAAGCAAGTGATTTATTAGAAATATAATCAAGCAATGACCACTTCTTCGTTTCATTTACATAATCTAAATCCCAACAGCGATTGATTACATTATAACCTTCACTTTTGGTAGCAACTGTTAGTCTTTTACATTGTGAGAAAGATGAAGTTTTCAAACCTAATCCAAACCTACCTAAATCATGTTCGTCTCGATCATCTTTAGGGTCTTTACTTCCTGGAGTCATAGCCAATTTTAGTTCAGCTACATCCATCCCTAAACCATCATCTGTAATTGTAACCCAAGATTCTGATCCCTCCCATTTGTATTCAATCCAAATATTCTCAGATTTCGCAGAAATACTATTATCAATAATGTCAGCGATTGCGGTTCTCAGATTATAACCAAATGCTCTGAATGTATTAATCATAGCACTTGCTTCTGGCGGAGTTTCCTCTGAGGGTGAATTTCTTAAGTGGTCAAGCATCATATTAGTAGATTATTTTATTAACTATCTCTCCGATCTGTTTAGCTAAATATGGTGGAACAGCATTACCCACTTGATGAAATTGTGCCGTTCTAGAACCACAAAAAAGATAGTTATCAGGGAATGTTTGAACTCTTGCCGCTTCACGCACCGTCCAACTTCTACATTGATCTGGATCGTAATGAATGAAGTAATGCCCATCTTTCGAAATGTGACATGTTACTGTAGTTGCAGGAATATTAGCGAGTTGTGTTCTGAATCGATCATTGAATTTTCCTGTTTCAGCATTGGAATGATCGGGCATTAATTTATCACTATGCGCATTGTATTCTTGTAATTTAGGAAACCGATCATACGTTTCCGTAAATATGGACGAAAACTGATAGCGCAGTAAATCCTCAACTAAATGTGATCGGGACTCGTGATTACAGACGCCTTTTATTCTCTTGTCTAAATACCAATTATAAAGTGGATTATCCTTTGAAGGGGTTTCAAATGGAATAAATTCTGCTCCAATTGTTAATCGTTCTGCTAAAGGTGAGTCAATGTACTTTTTTGAAAACCTATTCCACGTAACAATTTCGTCTCTAAATCCATTTATATGCTTGTTCCAATTCTCTGATGAATCCGCTATTGCTTCATAAACTCTTTTTTTCTTGCCGTTTTCAATAAAACTTTCTTTGATCGTCTTATTTAAACCACTTCTAAGTTTCGGCAAATCACCTATTACTTCTATTAACGGAATCTCATATCCGAGGGGATCTAATATTCCTGGGGTCACTTCTAAATCAGCTCTTACCCCAAGTAAAATAACCCTGTGTCTACGTTGTGGCACACCATACTTTTCTGCTTGAATAAGGTAATCACTATCCTTTTGATAAATAGGGTTACCACCTTCATCTGTCCCTAATGGTTCGGATGCTAATGAATAAATTTTATAATTCTGAGATGCTGTTTCTGGAAATGTAATATCAGGATTCCTAAGGTCTTCTAAAATCCAATCAAACACCTTCTCTTCACCAACTTTTGCAGAAAGAAGCCCCTTTACATTTTCCATTACAAAAACTGCTGGTTGATGCACGGCAATTATCCTTAAATATTCTTTGTACAAATAAACCCTATGGTCATCAACATTTAATTCTACTCTTTCTTGTCGCCTAGATCGCCCAACAAGTGAATATGCTTGACATGGAGGACCTCCAATGAGCAACCAATCCCTTGTTCCATTTAATTGTTCGTTGATTCGTCTATCAATAAGTTCAGAAGGGAACTTTTCATCACCTAAGGTTGCTAACCAAGCTTCATTCTTTGCAATTTTTGCTGCATCTGGAAATAATTCAAACAACTTTGTTTTGAGTTCATTCCTTTTTACAAGATTTGGCTCTTGCAAAAGATCGTAATATTCTTGAGGTAACTTACCTTTTTTGAATTGTCGCGTAAAGCTTCTTAATTCTAATGTTTGATGTGCGTTTTCATCTTTCTCAATGGACAGCTTGATTTCAAAAGCCCGCTCATCATCATTAAAGACAGAAGAAAAACCTTCTCCAAGACCACCGGGGCCGGCAAACAAATCAATTACTGGTATTGGCACTTTCGGTATTCCCTTTAATGAATATTGATACTTGTCAAATCTACTAAATAATAGTATACCTTCTTTAGGTGTTTTCCTTCAATTTCATTTTCAGCTTTCCCCTAAAAATTAGCTTGTCTAAATTCTCTATGTTTTTGCACTTCATCCATGAAAAAGCGTTGCATGGCAGAGAGCACAAACGATATGACACAGCGCAGGGATACTGAGTCAATTCAATTGCGTCCGCAGTGCGGACGTAATTGGGAATGTTCGATAAAATTGTCGAAAACGCTCTAATTGTCTTGTAGAGTATGAGCCGCCATAAAGTGGTTCAATATTTCTTGACAAGTACTTGATTAAGTATGTTCCGTATTCGGCACGTTCTTGTCCTTTTTGCTCATCTTCAAAAATATACTTTCCGATATTCCAATTGAGTTGAACTTTATGAAAATCGACAGACCGAATCGCATTTTCCCTTGCTTCCTCAATTAAGGCAACAATTTTGTACAGTAATTCCTTGTTTTCAACTTCTAACATTTCTCTTATTTTTGAATTGTGTCCGCAGTGCGGACACAATTTAAATTCATTCAACCAATTCAGAAGAAATCGTAATACTTCTTCCTAGCTTATGGTTCTATTTTAATTTTTGTTTACTTCATCCATCAGTTGATCGCGTTCTGCTTCAATATTTTCTTCATGATGAAACATTTCACGATTTAATTTACTCACTTTTTTTGACTCTAGTTAAATCTTCCTGTAATTTTTACGATTCACTTGGTGGAAAACCTTCTTGCATTGCGAATCGGTCTATTTCTCTAGCTTCTTTCAATCAATGAATTGCTTAATCCCTCCCAATTTTCCCTAAAATCCCCCACCGCTTTTGTAACTTATTTATGTTTATCCTCTTAATCCATGAAAAAGAGTTGCATGGCAGAAAACACAAACGATATGACGCAGCGCAGGGATGCTGAGCCAAATCAATTTACGGAGATCTTGTGGTGGTTTTCAACTGCTATCAAAGAGGTAATCGCTGATTGTACCTCGGATCGGAACAAATACAAAATCATTGGGGCGGCCATGCTTTTCACGTGGTTGTATGCTACGCTGGCGTGGAGTTATTTCTGGAGCACCAATTCTAATTCGCCCTTCTTGTACCTTGGTCTGGGATTGTTTATGGGGCTTTTTGTGTTGTCCATTGACCGAGTGCTCATTTCTTCGTTGACGAAAAAACGGAACAACCTCTTTGCGATTGCACTGCGTGTGATCATGGCTTTGTGTATAGGTGCTTTCCTCGCACAACCGATTATCTTGTTCATCTTCAGTTCGGATATCGATCGCGAAGTACCGCTCCTACTTGATAAAAAACTGGCAGAAAAACGGATTGAGGTGGAGAATGTTTACAAGGTGCGTAAGAATGAATTACTGGCAAATAAATTGAAACTGGAAACGGAATTGAAAGAGAAATCCGAGCTGGCACAAACCAAACAAAACGAATACATCAAGGAAATTGACGGTACGGGCGGATCGGGGAATTATGGCATTGCTGGTATCGCGAAAGCCAAGCAAAACACTTACCTCACAGCAAAAGAGGACTTAGAAAAAGCACAAAGTACTGGCACGAAAGATTTGTTGAAAATCACTACCGAACTCGATTCAATCAATGGGAAAATCACCAAGAGTTTGTCGGATTTTGAAAGCTCGCTTGACGGCAAAGGATTTTTGATCAAGAAAGAAGCTCTACAGTCGCTGTTTACCAAAGATAAATCGGGTGGATTACAAAATTCAGTATTATTTATTGATGGTCATTCTCACGCTCTTCGAACTCATCCCAATTATCAGCAAACTCTTTTTGTCATCTGGTGTGTATGATTTGAAAATTGAGGAACGCGATGCTTTAGAAATGAAACTTTCCCAACTCAATGCCAAACGCGAAATGGAATTGAAAGAGCAATACAACGAAACGGCGAAAGAAAACGATTTGAAACTCATCGAACAACTCTTCCAGCAAGCGCAAACCAAACGCGCACAAAAAGCGAATGAACTCATGGACAATTGGGCTGCCAAGCAAGATGAATCCTTCGACGATTTATGGGCGAAGTTTAAACGGGAAGTGTTATCAAAACAGGAGAGTTAGGGGTTTTTCAATTCTTTGGATTAGATTGGAATTACTGAAAATCCGTTTAGAGACATATGAGTTGCTGTTGATATGAGCGTGATAACCTCTTTGCAAAAGGTTGTGAACGATTCCATATTGTTCGCATCCATTGAAAGCTATTGTTGATGCAAATGAGGTGTAATTAGTTGAAATTGGGTTAATTGAAACTGCTTGATTTGAACGAACGTTCAATACTCATAATCCTTCAACCATTCGTCAAAATGAGCCTTTGTAACGTCATTTCCATAACACCAATTGTTATCAAAATAAATTCCATCTGTTTTCGAACGAGCAAATTGTGCCCCTTCAATACTGACGTTTTCAAAGTGCGCATTGGTTAAATCTGCTTCTCTAAAATCACACGATTTAACATTTCCATTAATGAATTTCGTGTTTCTTAAATTGGCTCTCCTAAAACTGGAGTATAAAAAACAACGTTCAAAAACGCAATCCGCTAGATTTTGGTCATCGAAACTTTCCTTTTCTAAATCAAGATCAACAAAATAGCGCTCCCCATTTCGGTAGCGTTCTAAAATAATAGATGCAAAATTCGTTTTATCCATTCAGTTGAGCGTTTCTAATGTCATGTTAGTATAAAATGTTGATAGCACAATGCTTTTAGGAATGTTAGCGCTTATATGATTTGATCCCAATTCTGTGAATTTTCTTGGGAAGAATAGTGCATCCTAAATTTGTTTAAACTTATCTTCAAATACTTTCCGATCCATTTCACTTTTAAAACAATTCTGAGGTACAAATATCGCTCTACGATCTTTTAGCCGAATAACAAATCCTATTCGCGAATACCTCATTCGATCAACTTCTGAAAACATGTTCGTAGCTCGCCCACCTTGATCGTCTTCAAATTCAAGACGGTCATTGTACAATGATAATATACTCGAACGTTTAATGCTTGGGTTTTTCTTTAACTTAGAAATGAATCTATACCTGACAAAAAGGAATATTGCACTTAACATTGTAGGAAAAATCAAATTAAACGGAAATGGTTGAAATAGGATGTCTTTGATAACAACAAACAACAGTACCCCACCGAGAATCAGTAAGACATACCAAAACCTTCGGAAAACTTCTCCCCAAAACAGATTGGTTAATTCCTTCGCTGAAAAACAATAAGGATTCGTAATTAAAATTGGATTTGAAGAGATAGGGTTCATACTAATTGATTTTCCGTAAAAATACAAAACCCTGGAGCATTTGTTCCATCCCCCATTCGGAAATCGTCACCTCAATAATCCAGATCATATTTATCCGTGAGCTGAGCAATCAATTCCTTATCAATATTGCTATCCTTTGTTGGGTTCGTTTTTTGAGTTAAGGAATTGTATTCGTTTTGAATCTTCACTGCCATGAACGTGTCTTCCCAATGAATGGAGTTCTTCGGACAGAATTCCTGTACAAGTACTTTAAACTGCTCTACATATTTCAACTCGGTAACCACTTTTGTAAACAATTGCAGTGCCCACGTTGAAACACCTTTTACAATAATCTGTTCTGAATCGTTGTCTCCTATTTCCCAGTTGCATTTATTCCCTAACTTCTTCAAGGATATGCGGTATGAAAAATCTTTATTCGCGATAGAAATACTGAGTATATCGTCTTTAAGTGCGTGTTGTATCATGGTATGTGTTTGTTCTTCTGTTTGTAGTCCTGAAATTGGAATTCTTTTGAATTTGATATAAAAGCAAAATCCCCAAGACATTTGATACATCTTGGGGACTTCTAATCCTACAGCCATATAGGACATTTCTTACAACTTTTAACGTTCTGCGGTCTGGACGGGACTCGAACCCGCGACCCCATGCGTGACAGGCATGTATTCTAACCAACTGAACTACCAAACCAATTTTTTATCTTCCTTTCGGGTGACTCTCACAACAGCGAGATTCAAAATTGTGTATACTTTTCGTTAAAAGCGTGTGCAAATGTACACCATTTATTCTTTTACGCAAGCATTTTTGTAAAAAAAATAGACGCTTTTTTTAATAAAGATCAATCTTCTGCTGTCTTTCAGGATTTTAGATCGATAAATAATATTCCTTCATTTCATCTAATTCTCATTTTTGTACGGCAATCCAACAATTATCCTGTTAAATTGTTACAATTAAACACCCTTCATTTTTATTAACATTAATTATTTATTTACCATGGTAACTAATTATAAATTATGTGTACATTTGTCTTCCTAAAGAACAACAAACGATTCAGCAATAAACACACATTAACTATGAAAACAATTATTCATCGATCAGAAGACAGAGGCGCGGCCGATCATGGTTGGCTTCAAGCTAAACACTCATTCAGCTTTGCAAATTATTACGATCCATCACGCTTACAATTTGGTGTACTAAGAGTGTTGAATGATGATATAGTAGCACCATCCATGGGTTTTGGGAAACATCCGCATGACAATATGGAAATCATTACCATACCGTTGGAAGGATCACTTGAACATAAAGATTCTATGGGAAACAGTTCGATCATTAAAGCAGGTGAAATCCAAGTAATGAGCGCTGGAACAGGAATTATGCATTCAGAACAGAATCCTTCTCACGATCAACCCATCAATTTATTACAAATCTGGTTATTCCCGAATAAGCGAGGTGTAACTCCACGTTACGATCAACAAGAATTAAACACTGTTGACATGAAAAACAATTGGAGTCAGATCCTCTCACCTTCTGCTGAAGATCAAGGTGTTTGGATTCACCAAAACGCATGGTTTCATAGAGGTGATTTTGATACGGATAAACGTTCAACCTATACCTTGAAAGATCCAACCAATGGTGTTTACTTATTTGTGATTGAAGGCGCCATCGAAGTAGCTGGAGAAACACTTCATAAACGCGATGCAATTGGATTAACAGAACTTCAATCGATTGAAATAAACAGTACGAACAACAGCAAATTACTTCTCATGGAAGTACCAATGAATTGAAAAACTTAAACATAAATAAATAAACAGATGAACACTCTTATTCAACAACTCAATTGGCGTTACGCAACTAAACAGTACGATTCAACAAAAAAAATCAGCTCAGAAGATCTTGATGTCTTAAAAGAATCCATCCGTTTAGCACCATCGTCTTATGGCATCCAACCGTATAAAGTCTTTGTGATTGAAACGGCAGAATTGCGTCAACAATTGCGTGAGAAATCATGGAATCAACCACAAATTACAGATGCATCTCATCTCTTTGTTTTTGCTGCTAAAAATGTGACTGGAGCAACTGAAATAGATGAATACATCGAATTAATCGCCGCAACTCGTGGAGCATCAATTGATGATTTAAAAGGCTTTAGCGATTACATGAAAGGCGCAACAGCTCATTTAACAGAAGAACAACAATTGATCTGGAACGCTAAACAAGCGTATATTGGTTTGGGAATGCTCTTAACAGCCGCTGCTAGTTTAAACATTGATGCTACGCCAATGGAAGGTTTTGATGCAATGGAATACAAAGAAGTATTAGGCTTGACAGATTATACACCAGTAGTAGTTGCCGCAATTGGTTACCGTTCTTCGGAAGATCAAACGCAACACTATCCAAAAGTTCGAAAATCTACGGAAACACTCTTCGAGATTCGTTAATTGAGGATCTTACTTCCACCAAACATGGGTATACATCTTGTTTGGTGGAAGTTACATTTTAACATCACTTAATAAAATGTGCTGTAAAAAAAACAATTCAACCGTGAAATTGTTTTTTTTACAACAATCGACTTGAACAATAGATTAAATGTTAGTTGAAAACTAGTAAATATTCATCTATCACTATTTCGAAAGCCAATTTCTAAAACGTATCGTATTTTTGTACTACTACTAAATACGACATTTAATGAACAAATTACTACTGCTACTTGCCCTTACTTTTGTGGGCTATTATTCTTGGGCTCAGCCTGCTAACGACAATCCTTGTTCTGCAACATCCCTTACACTTGCCGCCGCATGTACATACACAGGTTACACAAATGCCGCTGCTACAGCAAGTGCAGGAGTTCCTGCTCCAGGTTGCGCTAGTTATTCAGGTGGAGACGTTTGGTTTTCAGTTGTTGTACCAGCAAATGGACAAGTGACCATTGATATGAATACAGGAGTTATAACAGATTCTGGTCTTGGTTTATACACAGGAACATGTGGCGCTTTAACCTTACTTTCCTGTGATGATGATTCTTCTCCTAATGGTTTGATGTCAATGATTGCTGCAACAGGATTAACGCCTGGAAGCACATTATTCATTCGAGTTTGGGAATATGGTAATAATAACAATGGAACCTTTAGTATTTGTGCTACATCACCAGTAGCTGGCCCAGGGTCAGGTGACGAACCATGTTCTGCAACACCACTTACACCTGGAGCAGCTTGTGTTTACACTGCTGGAACAACTGTTGGATCTACTAATTCAGCTGGAATCCCTGCACCAGGTTGCGCAAGTTATTCTGGTCCAGATGTATGGTATTCTTTTGTAGTACCTGCTAGCGGTTCAGTTCAAATCAATTCAAATTCTGGAACAACTACAGATAGTGGTATGGCGCTTTATTCTGGAGCTTGTGGTTCACTTACTTTGATTTCTTGTGATGACGATTCATCTCCTAACGGTGCAATGTCACTCATCAATGCAACTGGATTAACTCCTGGTTCAACAGTTTATGTGCGCATGTGGGATTATGGTGGTGGAACTGGAACATTCTCCATTTGTGTAACATTAGCGCTACCTTGTGGTGTTTCTGGCCCTACAGCTGGAACAAATGACTATTGCCCAACACCAGCTACCTTAACACAAGGGCCTGGATCTTTTTCAGCAACAACAGATGTTACCTTTTCAGCTGATCAACCAGGAAATGTAGCAAGCGTTTTCTGTGGATCCATTGAAAACAACTCTTGGTATCAATTTACGGCTACTGCAACAACAGCTTCATTTCCGATTACGTACGTTGGAGGTTGTGTGACAGGATTTGGAATTCAAGCACATGTATATGCAGTAACGTATGTCGGTGGTTGCTGTTCAGGATTCACTTCTGTTTCCAATTGTTACAATCCCGGAAGCACAACGCTTGGTACAGTAAACGCAACTGGATTAACCATCGGAAGTCAATATTTATTGATGATTGATGGAAATGGTGGTGATGGATGTGAATTCACAATCTCCGGTTGGACAGGAACTGGAATTCTACCAGTTGAATTAGTTGATTTTAAAGGAATTTCAACCGATTTAGGAAATCATATAACGTGGAGAACATTGAGTGAACTAAAAAACGAATATTTTCAAATCACACATTCATTGGATGGTACAAACTATACGGTAATTGGAAAGATCGATGGGGCTGGAACAACAACAATTGATCAATCTTATGAGTTTATTCATGAAACGGCACCAAAAGGAATCAACTACTATCAATTGGTACAAGTTGACCAAGATGGACGACAAAACCCATCTGAAGTGATTACCATCAACAGAAAAGAAGCTAGTGGTCAAACCGCAGTTGTTTATCCAAATCCAACAAAAAACAGTTCTACTATTGAATACCTCTCTGAAACACAAGACGAAGTGTTAGTTACAGTATTTGATCAGTTTGGAAGCCTTGTTTTCAGCGAAGTATTCTCATTAAAAGCTGGACCAAATCAATTGAATTTACCGTCTGAAACATGGAAAAATGGCGTTTATTCAATCACTACAAAAACAGACGCAGTAGTTCTTCAAAAGAAATTAATTAAAGTATTATAAGATGAAATTAATCGTTATTTGTACGTTTCTATTCATGACTGGATATTCATTTAGCCAGCAACAAACGTTCACCCAAAATGAAGAAAAAGCGCGTGTCAATGAAAGCCGTTTTGACCTCAAATCCAATCGGTATATATTCACGTTGAAAGAAGGTATCATCACTGATGATCTTTTTAATCAACTAGTAGCAGCAATGGAATCAAAAGATGGTTATGTTTCTATTCAAATGAATCAATCTGATTTGATCATTGTGGCAGAACATTTCATCACTTCAGCTGATGTTTCTGGTGTTATTGATCAATTTGGTCAAACCTTTATTGAGAAAAATGTAATGACTGTTAGCTTAATGAAAAAGTAGTATTACCTGTCAACCAAATTAGAGCCACCCTAGTGTGGCTTTTTTTTGTTGCTCATTTTCATAATAACATTCAGCTTGTTTTCGAATCCACTATTTGTAGCAAATTCCCAATAAAAGCGCTAGGCTAACCGTTGCGAACGGTTAGCAACGGTTAGCTTATTGAAACAGAACACTCCATTCCAATATCCCAACGCATTAGTACAACCTAGAAAGTAATTCTGCACTTAAACGAATGGTTTAGAAAATCACTTTTCAGATGATTCAAATTAATTTATGAATGCAAGTGATCGTTGATTTTTCTTGAGATCATCTGATTAACATGAGTTCTAAATTAGCGGATAATTGAATTAATTACGCTTTTATCCCTAAATTGTGCAACGAAAACCCATTTTATACTTATTAAATAAATTTCAGCTCCATGAAACGTATTTTCTTTATTTCCTTTTCCTCCCTAATTGTACTCTTCACCACATCACTTCATGCGCAACTTGTTCCATGGGAAAGTGAAATGATCGCTTTTGAAGAAGGTGAAAATGAACGTGTAATTATGGGAACTACTGGTATTGAATCAGGAGTTTGGGCAACTTTACCTCAACCGCAATTTTGGCAACAGATCATGTTACTCTCCCCTGACTCTGTATTGGTTAACATTGCTTCAAACCGCAAAATCATTGCTAAAATGTCGAACCGTATGTGGGCAAAACAAAGCGAAGCACAAAAAGCATTGTTTAAAGACAGTGTGAAGCTATCACTTGGTTTGCCAGCAGATGAACGCATTATGGTAACTACTGGAAAGAATGATTTCTACCGTTTTGATTTGGTTTTTGAAAGCTTACCAAAAGGTGTTGAATGTTTCAATGAATTTGGAGTTGATCCATGGTATGCACAATCTATTTTATTGATTGAAAGTCCTGGTCAACTGAAAAAATCGACAGCAGGTGCATTCGGACCTTTTCAGTTGATGCCTGGTGTTGCCCGTTCTATGGGACTCACTGTAAATAAAACCGTTGACGAGCGTAGGGATTTTCGACGTTCAGCTTTTGGTGCAGCAGAATTGATCAGACGCATTTGTATTCCTTCAGCACGAACGATTGCTACGAATGCAGGATTGACTGTTGACGAGCAAGCAATTTGGTTTCGATTATTAGTAATGCACGTTTATCACGCTGGATCACTGAATGTTAAAGCTGTTGTTGAACACATTGGCCGAGTGGAAAACGGAGAAGATTTGATTCAGAAAATGTGGGTTACTACCGCAGCAAGTTTCGGGAATGCTTCTCAGAATTACTCGCAATTAGCTCTGGCAGCGCATTTACAATTAGCAGCTATTTTAGAGTCAAAACAATACCCAATGTATCATTGCACACTTTTCCAAGGCGAAGGAGAAGAATGATCTTTTCAAAAAGTAGTTTAGAAGGTTGTACATTAACTCGTGTTACTTTTTGTTTTTGTTGTATTTATCAATTGATTCTGTATTCCTTGTGATCTGAATTTAAACTGTTGAAACGAATCAAGTGAATAAAGTCATTGTATACCTGTTATTTTTATCTAGTCACACCCTTTTTGGCCAAGAAGTGATCGGAAAAATCGAAGCGAACACAATTCAAGAAAATAGCGTTAAAAGTTGTACTGAATGGACGAATGGTCAAAAAGAAAGAACGGTATTTTATAATTCACTGGGATTACCAGATCATTATTATTTTCCTTCTTCTGCTATTGACTCAACAGGAACTTTAATTGAAGGTGATTTTGGTAAAAGAGTATTTGAATACGATTCTTCAGGTAATCTACTAACTTCAACGATGACCAGCTACGATCCAACGATTGATTAAACCATTGTTTTAACGCAAATTAGAAATCACTATGACGCGAACAATTTACTAATCAAAAAGGAATACTTTGATACGCCTACTTCTATACCAACAGTTGTAAACTATTTCTATGCTGATTTTTTATTAGTGAAAGAAGTCAAATTGAAATCAACCAATAGCTTGAAAGTAACAGCTGAATTTTTCAATGAAGAAGTCATTTACTATGCGTATGACTCATTAAATAGGTTGAGTAGCATGAAATCGTTTTGGGAGGGATACCCGCTAGATTCTACAATAATTTCTTATAATGGAGACACAACTACTTGGAAGCAATTTAACCAAACGAATCAACTCACACCTATTGTTTCCTCCTTTTTTGATGATCAAAAGAGGGAGATTGAACGGATTTATACGGATAAAACATGTAGTTGGATCTACTTAGAGAATGGATTGTTAGATAAAATCGAGTATCACTATCTTTCAACCAATACAACAAGAATTGCAACTTTCATGTATGAGTTTGAATGAACTCAGGTTAATTTGACTAGACTTCCTTTTTAAATTTAATCGAGACTGAATTCACACAATGCCGGGTGTTTTTTGCTGTAAATCGTTCTCCCGTAAATACGTGACCTAAATGACCATCGCAATTTCCACACACAATTTCTACACGTCGACCATCAGCATCGGGCACTTGTTTTACAGCACCTGCAAATGTATCATCAAATGAAGGCCAGCCACAACCAGAATCAAATTTATCGCTGGTTCTATAAAGTGGGTTTTCGCAACGACGACAAACAAAAATGCCCGTTTCTTTCCACTTATTGTATTCACCAGTAAACGGGTATTCTGTTCCTTTTCGAACAATCACACGTTCTTCCTCTGGTGTCAAGGCATTCCACTCTTCTTTGTTTTTTAGCGACATGATTTTATAACCTTAGTTCGACATTAAATTTTGTTCAGAACGCCTATAAATACTTTGATTTGAGTGGAAGCGACGAAGTAATAACGGGTTATTACAAGGAGTTTTCACGAAAAAGATGAGTATTTATAGGTGTCATGTTAAAATGGCTATTCGTTTTAAAGGCGCTCTACTTCGTTGATTTCATTCGTTATCCGCCGCGGCGGATTACTCATAAAACCGCCTTGTCTACCACCTTTTAAACTGAATTCTGAATCTAAATTTAATGTCGAACTCAGGTTAATAACAAATTGGGCGATCGAATGTTTAAATAAAAGGGGATATCACATAGACATCCCACTCATTTTTTCAGTATATATCTTAGCGTAAAATAAGCCAACTTGTTTTAGAATATTGGATGATTTATTTTTTGTCGTTAACACCATTTCTCCACCATCGCGGTCAGCATTGATCACAAATGTATCCATGATTTCCAATACACGCATTTCATCATCTAATTCAAGACTCTTCACATCGATTTGACCAAAGTTAATGAACATAGAAAATGTGTTTTTACCAAATCCTTTTGCGAACGCTGGTATTTTCAAAATCCCAGAATTACTCATTGGAATGGTATAACCATACAAACCATCTTTACGTGGAGCAACAGCCATACCCTCAGTAACAAAGGCATCACCTTGTTTCTCCAATTGCATTAATGTTGCATATTCACTCGCTTTTTCATTGATAAAATCACCTTTAGAACCTAGACCAAGGAAAAAGTTGAATTGCGGCAACATTCCCATGCTGTTTTTGGGATCACCGGTAAGTACAAATCCGAGTTGACCAGAGAACATTTTTCCAAAAGGATGTTCACCCATCATAGCCATTGCCATCATCGCTTCACCTGGCATAGCATTGTTCATTTTTTCTTCAGCATCTGGAGCAAATTCTGCGATGAAAGACTCCATTTTACGAATATCGAGGTTTAAACTAACACCCATCCATGCATTTCCAGTTCCCAATTTTTTCAAAACAGAAGCACTACCATCCTCCTTGAAGAACAAACGATCTTTCAACTCTTCTGAAAACAAGTTCGATACTTTTACAGTCATTTTACCATTTTCAAAATTCGTAACCGATTGAACAAATGCATCAGCAGTCAATTTATCCAATTCTTTTTTCTTCGCTGCATCCAATTTAGTCAGTGAAGTATTCGAAGTTGTGTATAATCGTTCGATGTTTAAACCAGTAACAATATCACCTGAGGCATCCAAAATGGTTGCTGTTTTACCTTCGCTTTCATCGCCTTCCGTTTGTGAAAAAGCAGTTGCTAATAATGCTTTGAAGTCGTAATCGCCACCTTTGATCAAAACAATTGCAAGGTTGTTTCGCACTCCAATCGTTACATCACCATTATTAAAACAATCGATTTCGCCTGTTTTATCAGCAGCATAACCCATACTATTGAATTTATCAATCAAGCTATCTTTGTCTTTTACGTCAAGAATTGCGTAAGTTAATTCGGGCGAACCATCTGCTGCAAATGGCGCTTGCATAGCAACGTAGACAGGTTTAGAAAAATCAACCGCTTTTTCCCATGAACTCAATTCACCAGATAAAATAGCCCCAGCCATTGGTAGACCTTTGTAATCTAACTTATCCAACAACGACTGAACCGAAATGTGACCAAAAGCAACAATGTTCTTATTCTCGTTGATTAGAGCAGAAGTAGCTGTTTTTGCATCGCGATCTGTACTGCTAGAACAACCTACAAGTGTCATCATTCCTAAAGCTGCAATACATCCGAATTGCACTATTTTTTTTACTGGATTCATAGTGTAAATTTTTTTATTGATATCGTTATCAAAAGTACAGTTTATATTTAATTTTGATTCACCTCATTAAAAAAACAAATACAAACATAACGCTCTCTCATTGTGCATTTTATAGAACCATATTTTAATTGGCGTCATGTTTATATCGCATCGGATGATCCGCATTCGCCTTTTTATAATCGTGAATACAGTGAATTCGAATTTGTAGACCGCATTTACAACTACCTTATTCATCCACAATGGGACAATATTGGTTCACGTACTTTGTTTCTGAAAATCTTACTTGTTGACTACGAAGAGCAGTATGCGATCATCGAATTGATTGGTGAATGGAACGATGCCATTGAGAATGATATCATGACTTTGAAACGAGAGATCATTGAACCAATCATGGAACAAGGCATCAATCGCTTTATTCTGATCGGTGAAAACGTGCTCAATTTTCATTATTCAGACGATTGTTATTACGAAGAATGGTTTGACGAAGTAGAAGAAGGTTGGATTGCACTTGTCAATTTTCATGATCATGTTTTGGCAGAATTTTCGAAAGCCCGTATTGATCATTATTTTGTGATGGGAGGTGAATTAGAGGAAATTGAATGGCGTACCTATCAACCTAGAGATTTTTATGATCGGGTTGAGGCCTTAGTCACACGACGAATAGGATAAAAAAGAGAAGGTATCTAAAAAGTTGTAATCTGCTTCGTTGTTTTCGGAAATCGACAATGGTCATTTACTCAAGTAAACTCCCATTACCTCATCCTCAACGCCTGGCATTTCCCCAACTTTTTAGACAACTTCAAAACTTAGTGAAAAACAAACCTTTTTAGACAGTCACTTCAGACCATTTTAGTCAGCCTCTTCATTTAAATGAATTATTGAATGTATATTTTTTTCGAAGTGAAATTGTTGTTGACGTTTAAATGTACAATGTACATCCCTGATTTTAATTCAGAAGGTAATTTTACTGCTTTTGAATTGTCACCAATTACTGTTGATCCAATGGATTCATTGAATACAGATTTTCCTGAAAGATCTACCAAGTTTACAACTGATTCGCCAGCTGTTAATGCAGTATAATCTAGAGAAAGTACATTATTCGACGAAGCATAACCAATCGTTAAATTCATATCAAAAGCCTCTTCAGCTATTCCTGCGACAGAACCATACGTATGTTGCGACAAACGAATAACATCACCACTAGAATTATTCAAGTTATTGGTCTCGTTAGTTGCTAAATAGAATGTAACCGTTCCAACGTTTGTAGCTGGAGCAGTCCATTGAAATGCCCATGCACTATTAGCCGTTCCAGCAGCTGTTTGAGTTACGTATTTTTTACCTGCAGAACCATTCATGGTTTGAGTTGTCGCTGCAGAAAGTATAGTTACAGTTCCAGCTTGTGCATTATTACCATCTAAAGCAACCACTTGGAAGCCATTTTTTGAACTTGCAGAAGCCATCGATATTGCAACGTTATAAACTGTTCCTGGAGTGTAACTAGTTACAGGTGTTAAATTCTGAGTTACAACCAAAGTATTTACACCAGAACCACTTTGTGCCGTTCCTGAATGGCATTGTGTACAGCTCACTTCACCTGGTGCTCCTGTTTTTCCAGCAGCTGGCCCACCTGTGTTAGCTACATGCGATTTTGATCGATTCAATTGTTCAATTTTATAAACTGAACTGTTTTGAAAACCTACTAATAAAGTTATTCCTACAAATGCAATTGGAAGTAAGTGTTTTTTGTCCATGTGTTTCATTTTTAAATTAATTCCCTTAAATGTGTAGTAGTACTTTAGGTCATTTTTTTTTAAAAGGATTTATTTAACCCAATAAATATGTTGTAAATATAAAATAAGAAAGGAAATAGTTGCACACAATTGTTAGGTAAAAATGTCAGAATTCCGTGTACAATTGAGTAGTACATTTGATTAATAAATCGATTTAGTTAATATTAAATAATAAACATTATCTAATTATATCGTTGAAGAAATGCATATTTGTCTAAAAATCAAATGTTATGAAAATGAAATTACTCATTCTGTCATTGTTTAGCTGCATGGCAGTGATGGCAGCAAAGTCAGTAACCCTTACAATTAAATGGACTTTTGAAGAAGTGGTTGAGGGCTACGATCATGAAAACAAGATGTTAGTTACCATTGATGGCAAATCTATGGGCGAATCGAAAGTTTTCAAGGAAACAGATCATTGCACTTTTGTTATTGAGGTACCAAAGGGCAAACATGATATTAAGATTCAAAACTATTCCTTTTATGAAGGAAAATGGGATATTCACACAAAAGAAAACCAATATTCTGTTGATGCAAGGTATGAAAACACACTTGATCTAACTAAGAATACGGTTATTGACATGGTGTTTAATGTTGATAAAGAGACAGAAAACATTACTGTTACAGGAGGAAAAGTAGCTGGTGGAAATGGCGTTCCACTGACAATTACCTGGAAATTCACGAATGTAGAAGAAGGGTTTGATCATCAAAACCGCATGCAAGTGCGTATTGACGGAAAACTTATTGGAACTTCTGACACATTTTATGAATCCAAGTTGAGCACAATGAAGGTTTCTGTTCCGGCTGGAAGCCACACAGTAACTGTAGAAAATTATGCTTTTTATGAAGGTGTTTGGGAATTGCATTCAATCGAGAATAACTATTCAGTTGATGCGTTCTACGAAGCAAACATGACGTTCAAAAAGAAAAAACGATCCATTAATTTGATCTTTGATATTGAAACGTTGGAGACAACAGTAGTGGTAAAGTAATTGATTATTGGATTTGAAATCATTTACAAAATGCTTACAAATTGGAACAAAAAAAGGTCTCGCAACGAGACCTTTTTTTGTTGTTTAGTATTTTGCTATCAAGATTAGTCAACCCAAACTCCCATTGAGTTGAATTTCTCAATCCGATCGTGAACACGTTGTTTTGGATCTATTGGATCCAGTTCTTTCAAATAACCTTGAATTTTACCTTTTACCAATTGAAACATTTCTTCTTGTTTTCTATGTGCACCAGAAAGCGGTTCCTCAATTACATCGTCAACTAATTTCAAGCGCTTCATATCTACACTTGTTAACTTCAATGCATCTGCTGCTTTTTCTTTAAACTCCCATGAACGCCAAAGAATAGAAGAACATGATTCTGGAGAAATAACCGAGTACCAGGTGTTTTCAAGCATGACTACTTTATCACCAACACCGATTCCCAATGCTCCACCAGAAGCACCTTCACCTATAATAATACAGATAACAGGAACTTTTAATTGCATCATTTCGTAGATGTTTCGCGCAATTGCTTCACCTTGACCCCGCTCTTCAGCTTCCAATCCAGGGAATGCTCCAGGTGTGTCAATAAATGTTACAATTGGTTTATTGAATTTTTCTGCCAACTTCATCAAACGCAATGCTTTTCTATAACCTTCTGGATTCGGCATTCCGAAGTTCCGGTATTGGCGCATTTTTGTATTAATACCTTTTTGCTGACCAATGAACATAACTGATCTGCCATCAACTAATCCAAAACCGCCAATCATCGCTTTGTCATCCTTCACACTGCGATCGCCATGTAATTCATGAAACGTATTATCCGTTATTGCGTTGATATAAGCCAATGTATAAGGCCGATCAGGATGACGAGACAATTGAACACGCTGCCAAGGAGTCAGTCCTGTAAAGATTTCTTTTGTTTTCTCTGCTAATTTGGCTTCTAGTACATCTATGGTTTCGCCCATAAAGACATCCGTAGTGCGACCAATTTCGCGTGTCTGTTCAATTTGCTCTTCTAAAGCCTTTAATGGCTCTTCAAAATCGAGATACGTTGACATACTTTGTGTTTTAAGTGGCGAAATTAACGAAAATAGTTCGCTCATTACTACATTTGGGGTATGATATATTTTCCGTCTTGTAAAATCAACCTAGGACTTCACATCTTATCCAAGTACGCTAATGGGTATCATGAAATTGAAACTGGAATGCTAGAAATTCCATTTAAAGATGTGCTTGAAATCGTTCCTTCGAATGAATTCTCCTTTACATCTACTGGATTAATAATACCTGGTACATCCAACATTTGTGTTGATGCATTCCGGTTGTTTCAAGCATTATTTGATCTTCCTAATGTGCATATTCACCTGCACAAAATTATTCCAATGGGCGGTGGCTTGGGGGGTGGATCAGCAGATGGAGCGCAAACTCTGGTGCTTTTAAATGAATTGTTTGAACTTGGATTAACCACAGAAGAACTAAAAAAACATGCTTCTCAGTTAGGAAGTGATTGTCCCTTTTTTATTGAAGGCGGATTTCAATTGGCAAAAGGTAGAGGAGAGTTATTGGAAACACTACCGATTAAACTACCTCATTTTACCATTTGTTTGGTCAATCTGGGAATCCATATTTCTACCAAAGAAGCTTATAGTAATGTAACACCTTCTAGAAATCGTCCAGATTTAAAGCAACTACTAGCACTACCAATAACAGAGTGGAAAACTCAATTATGCAATGATTTTGAGAGAAGTGCTTTTAAAAATCATCCAACATTAAGTAAAGTGAAGGAAGAATTGTATGAAGCTGGAGCTATTTATGCTGCGATGTCAGGCTCAGGATCTACGATGTTTGGTTTGTTTAAAGAACAACCCGAAACGATAAATTGGTATCAAAAGCCAGCGTTTGAGGTCTGGTTGTGAATGCTATTGTTGTCTAGTTTCTTGGTTCTAGTAAAATGGATTGATTTCAATACTTCGTTCTAAGTGGAGAAATACAAATTGAAATGGATAAAACCCAATAATGATAGGGCTCTAAAAGTTTCGAACCGTTAGAAACGGGTAAGATTCATCGAAAATCGAACTGACCCACCTATTGAATAATCGTTTTTCAGTTGTTCCTATTTAGAAGCGGATTCGATCGCGTTTTAAAAAATAGGATAGCTAATCGAAAATCCTAATAATTCCAATACTCTAAACGTTTGGAACCGATAGAAACCCTTATTAGAGTTCCTTATTTAACACTAAAACAGCAAAATTTCTTCACCAAAAATTTCATTCCAATGATCTTTTCTACTATCTTAAATAAGAAAAAACCATTATATGTGTCAACAACAAGCAGCATTACATCGCCAATGTGTGATTTGTAACAGTCAACTTATTGGTCGATCTGATAAACGATTTTGTGATATCATTTGTAAAAACAAGTACCACAGTGAAGTTCGAAAATCAATGAAAACCATTCAATCAGAATCAATCAAGATACTTGCAAAGAACTTTGTGATTCTTTCGGGTGTAATGGGAGAACAAAAAAATGCAGCGATCATTGATAAACTAGCTTTGGAGCGACTTGGCTTTATGTTCGATTTCGTCTCAGATGCTGAAATTAAGGCCGGAATTCTTCATTTTGGATTATACCATTTCACCTATAAATTCATTCATAATAAACGTGTATTGATCACAATTGATAGGGATAGAAAATCCATTTCACCATTTATTTTCCGAAGGTGGAGTTATGAGATTTCGGAGCAGCGAGCCTGAGAAAGCCTATTCCCTTAAATAAGGGAACATGACTATTCTATAATAATGTATACGGACTAAATGGTTTTCACAACAGTAAATCACTCTTTCACCAATCTCAAAACCTCTTGACTGTTTTCTGCTGTTATGATAACCAAATACATGCCTTTTTGATACGTTGAAATATCAATAGTGGCTGTTTGGCTTAATTCAGCTTGTTCAATCAATTCGCCTAAAACTGAATAAATTGAAACGGTACCTGTTGTTTGATTTCCCAATGATTGGATGGAAACAATTGAATTTGCTGGATTCGGAACGAGTAACCATTGCTGAGAAGATGGTTGTTGCTCACCAATTGATGCTGTGCTGTTTGGATCGGCCTCAAAGTGATGAACTCCTCCTAAATCCTGTCCTACAAAAAGATTCAATAATCCATCACCATCTAGATCTTCAACCCAAAATGAACTGTACAATCCTACATCAATACCGCGGTAGGCATTACTCACCAATGCAAAAGAATCATTTTGACCCAAATGATTATCAATTTCATTGTAATAATGGAGTTTGCCATCATACGCACCTAAAAACAAATGAGTGGTATCATTTACGCGAAAGAAATGAGGAATAGCGTAGCCATCTGGTGTAAGTGTTGATACATCGATACCTCCTAGTGTATCGTCTAATAAGGTGAAAATGGGGGCTGAACTCGTTCCTGTATTGCGGTAATAAGCAATTTCTCCCGTTTTCTTTCCTATTAATAAGTCGAGCAATCCATCATTATCAATGTCAAATAACTGTGGTGCTGAATAGGCAATAACGTTTATCGTTGCACCATTGTTATCCGTTAAACTAGTTGGTGAACTAAAAGAAACATTGTTTCCTGCTCCAGCAATATTAGTGTAGCTGTTAATCTGACCATTTTCCATTCCGATCAGTAAATCGTCATCGCCGTCATTATCCAAATCACCAAATGTTGGAATGGATCTTAAGCCCAAAGATAAATTGGTTAATCCGAGGAAATCATCATCTAAATAAGTGAATGTCGGCGAACTCAATGAACCCGTATTCCGGTAAACTAAAAAAGCACTTTCTTTTGCTAAAGTCGGTTTATATCGAAAAAAGTTCGCCACTAGCAGATCGCGTTTTCCATCGCCATTTTGATCAAAAACAATTGGAATACTGCCTAAACCATGTTCAATCATTTCTTCTTGCAAAAAGCTGGTTGTGCGGAATACAAAATTCGGTTGATTATTAGCGCCTAAGTTTTCATAATATGTAATACTTCTTTCGTTTTGTGAAACCGTGCGCGCATTCGCTCCAACAATCAAATCTTTGACATTATCATGATTAACGTCTACATAAAAAGATGCCGGGAATAATTGAATGTTAGCTGGAGTAGTATTGCTAGGGAAATTAATGTCTTGCGAAATAAAGGAAGAATTGGTGTTCGGAGCAGTTCCACCATTCATCAATAAAATCAAATTGGGATGCGCAACATCACCCAAAATCAAATCCAGCACTCCATTTGCATTCATATCAAGCGCCAGTAAGGTGGATCCAGAATGTCGTGTTGGTAATTGAGTCAATGAATCTGAAGGAAGTACTTCTATGGTTGCTGATCGTTGTGCATCTGGAATCGATCCATTTCCAGGCCCACATGGCGATTGCGCATCATTTAACAATACTGAATTGTTATTAATATCTTCTCTGAAATTTCCCCAACATTCATTTTTCAAAACATAAACAAGTGAATCTGGGATACCGTAAAGATCCATACTCTGATTTTGATGGTATTCAACGCGCTCGCCACCAATGTGAAAAGTAAGTACATCCAAATCACCATCACCTTCTACATCTACAAATGCAGGAATATCACTTGAACTGATATATAAGTTATTAAAATCGCCAATGTAATCTGTTTCGAGCAAGGGTTTCGCGACTTCCCATATTAATCCTGAAACCGCATTCCCCACATTTTTAAAAACTCTTACACCACCGATTCCATAAGTGAATAAATCATTTTTTCCATCTTGATTGTAATCAACCAAGGTTGCTCTATACCGAATATCACTGGGAAATAAATTTGCACCTCCATATAAGTAGTGATAGGTTGGTGTTCCATTGATCATTTCGGTTGTAAAAACAGCAACTTCATCGCCACTACGATCGAAGACAAATAAATCCATATCACCATCATAATCGATATCTATATCTGAAAACTGCACGAAGTTCAATCCTCCAGCCCATGGATGTTCAAGGGTATCATTACCCACTTTCACAACAATACTCGGGTCAAATTCAAATCCAAGATATGTTTGGGTAAAAGCTGTATGAGAAAAACCAATTGTTAGCGATATGATCAATGAAGTAATTATGCGAAATTTCATAGGAATCCAATAGAATCATTTAATAAAACTGCAACTTCTTAGTTATTTAGAAGCAACCTTCTTCAACGAATATAGTTAAATGAGTAAACATCTACAAATGAGAAAATATACATTGATTTTAATGACGTTATTATTGACTGCGTGGTCGCATGGACAAGATTCTATTTCTGTTTTATTCATTGGAAATAGTTATACAAGTGTCAATGATTTACCATCAATGACCCAACAATTGACTCAGTCATTAGGAAAACAATTAACCATTGGATCAAAACTAAATGGAGGATATACCTTTAATAATCATAGTACAGATCCACAATCGTATGCTGCCATGCACCAACAAAATTGGGATGTTGTAGTATTACAAGGTCAAAGTCAAGAGCCAAGTTTTGATGATACACAAGTAGATACACAAACAATTCCTTTTGCAAAACAATTAGCTGATAGTGTTTATGCGATCAATCCATGTTCCAATGTGCTGTTTTATATGACTTGGGGAAGAGAAAATGGAGATCCGCAATGGGCACCAATTTCTACTTTCGCTGGAATGAATGGTCGCTTATATAATGCTTACCTGCGTATGGCCGATTCAACTGATGCAATGGTTTCCGCTGTTGGTGCTGTCTGGAAATATGTCCGTGATAATCACCCAACAATTCAATTATATGCAGGTGATGGTTCACATCCAAGTGTCGGTGGTTCTTATCTAGCGGCTTGTACTTTTTACACTTCCTTGTTTCAATCTCCATCAATAGGAGCAACTTACACTGCAGGACTGGATGCACAAACGGTTCAACAATTGCAATCAGCAGCAGATTTTGTGATTCTTGATAGCATTGATCACTTTAAATTACATCCTATTAATCAACCAGTTCAAGCGTCATTTATTACGGATCAAAATTTAGGCGAAGTACAGTTTACAAGTACTTCAACTCGTGCCACTACTTTTTCTTGGGATTTTGATGATGGATTTACTGCAAGCGACGAAAACCCGTTACATGTTTATGGAGCAATTGGCAATTATAATGTGCAATTAATTGCATCTAATTCATGCGCTTCCGATACCACGAATTTACTGGTAGATATTTCAACGCTAATTGTAGATGAACTAACATCCGATGAATTTGAACTAATTGAATACAACGATCATTTTGTAGTCAATGCATTTGCTAAACCGATTTACTATGAAATCTACACATTTGATGGTAAAATCATCAATAAAGATGAAATTTTAACGGGTGAATCAGCTGAAATTTCTAAGGTAGTGAATGGAGGGATTATTGTGTTAAAAAACAGACAAATGCAACTTTTTATTCGAAGCTTCGTTAACAGAACGTATTAAAGTTCAAATCACTTGTTAATTAGGTGTTTTTGGTGAGTTGTAATTGTTGTTTATTTTTAAGAATAACGAGCTAATTGTTAATCTTCTAATAAAAATCAATTAATATATTAGTGTGGTATTTGATTTTTGCGGACTTTTGTTGTTCTAAAAAATAAATATTGCTTATATGATAAATCGTAACTTAAACCGAATTGTCAGGACATCGCTACTCTTAGTTAGCATTGTTCTTTCAACTACGGCTTTGAAAGCGCAATTGTCTGGAGTTAAAACTATTCCTACAGATTATGCTTCCATTGCTTTGTTCGTTACCGATGTCAATGCTCAAGGTGTTGGTGCTGGTGGTGTAACATTAAATGTACCTGCAGGGTATACTGAAACCTCTACTGGAGTGATTTCATTGACTGCAACTGGTACAATTGCAAATCCAATCATTATCCAGAAATCAGGTGCAGGTGCTAATCCTGTTATCACTTCTTATACAGGAGGTGTGGGTACGCCTGGATCTGCTGTTCAAGACGGGATTTTTGCGTTAGTTGGTTCTGACTATGTATTAATTGACGGAATTAACCTAACTGAAAATGCTGCGAATACAACGAATCCTTCCACAATGGAATATGGATTTGGTTTATTTAAAGCGAGCGCCACTGATGGTTGTCAGTTTAATTTGATCCGCAATTGTGTGGTCACATTGAATCGAGTGAATAATGCGAGTGGATCAGGTCCTGCATTTGATGGTTCTCGTGGAATCAATGTAGTAAATGCATTGATTGCGACCCAAACTACAAGTGTAACTGTTACGTCAGCAACTGGATCTAATTCAAATAACCTTTTTTACTTGAATACAATTCAAAATGTAAATATTGGTATTGCATTAGCCGGATTTGCTGCGACCACTCCTTTTACTTTAGGTGATACAGGAAATGATATTGGTGGTTCTTCCCTTGCTACTGCAAATTCAATTTTGAATTATGGTGGTGGTGCAAGTGCAACGAATCCTGCTGCTGGTGTTAGAACGGTTAACCAATGGGTATTGAATGTTTCGTACAATACCATCAACAATAACACTGGAGCTGGAGTAAATCATGTTTCTACTTTACGTGGTATTTTAATTGGTGCTGCAACTTCTGCTAGTGCAACTATTAATAACAATACAGTTACTGTTATTTCAGGTGCTACGACTTCTTTGTTGGAAGGGATCTCGAATGCTTCTGGTTCTACTGCCGCTGCAAATACTATTAGTATTAACAATAACACTGTTAATATAGCCTATGCAACTGCAACATCTGCTACAATAAATGGAATTGCTAATACAGGAACCCCAGATGTAGCTTCTATTAATGGAAATACGGTAACGAGTGTGCTTACTTTGCCATTGGCACAAAATGTAATTGCAGGGACTGGTACGTTCTTAGCTATTACTACTGGATCACCAGTAACTACTTTGACAGTCAATAACAATACGGTTCAAAGTTTCGCTAGAACTTCTATCGCTGCAGGAACAACACGCGGTATTGTTATGGGAACTTCTACAACACAAACTGCTTCTGGAAATATCATTGAAAACATTGCTTATGCTACCCCAACTTCTACAGGTAGTATTGATGGCATTTATAGCCTTTCTAGCGCACTGACAGTAAATATTACGAATAACATCATCCGTAATTTATCTACACCTACAACAGGTACAATTACAGGGATTCGTGAAAATACAGTTGCTGGAACAAAAATAATTACTGGAAATCAAGTGTATGGCTTTGCAACTACTTCAGGCGGTGCAGGTGGTGCAACTTTTAGAGGTATTCATACAACTGTTGGTACTGTTACTATTCAAAACAATACCATTTACAATTTAGTATCTGCTGGTACAACTGGTGGAACCGCTGGATCGATTACTGGTATATTTACAGACGGCGGTACAACAACTACAATTGCTACAAATAAAATCTATGACCTTGCTACGAATTCAACCAATCCTGTAGTTTCGGGAATTATGGCTTCAGCAGGTACAACAATTAATGTTTATAATAACTTAATTGGAGATTTAAGAACACCGTTTGCAAATGCTGCAAATCCATTGATTGGGATCAATGTTACTGGTGGAACAACTGCAAATGTTGCCTACAATACCGTTCATTTGAATGGAAGTAGTTCAGGTGCATTGTTTGGATCAAGCGCAATTTCTGCTTCTACAACGCCAACACTTACCTTGAATAATAATATTTTCTCAAATACTTCAAGTGTTAGTGGAGCAGGTCTTGCTGTAGCATATAGACGTTCATCTACAACATTGACGTCTTATGGTGCCACTTCAAACCGTAACGATTTTATTGCTTCTACGATCTATACCGATGGAACTACTCCACAAGCTACATTGGTTGCATACCAAGCTTTAGTAGCCGCAAGAGATGCGAATTCGATTAGTCAAACTCCTAACTTTATAAGTACAACTGGAGCAAACGCAACGTTCTTACATATCAATCTTTCTTTACCTACATTGTTAGAAAGTGGTGGTGCAGCGTATGCAGGAGTTACAACAGACTTTGACAATGATATTCGTCAAGGAGCTGGTGGGTATATCGGTACTGGAACAGCACCAGATATAGGAGCTGACGAATTTGAATTGGCTGTTGTGAATTGTGCTGCTGCTAGTGGAGGAACAATCTCTCCTGCTACGAATACCGTTTGTGCTGGAACAACAAGATTGATCACTTCAGTTGGTGCAACAAACCTCAATGGTAATACTTTCCAATGGAAGTCTTCATTGACACCAGGCGGTCCTTACTCAAATGTAGTAGGCGGTTCTGGAGCAACAACTACAGCATATACTACTGGCGTTTTAACAGCTGGAACTTATTATTATGTATTGGAAACAACATGTTCTTTCGGCGGCCTAACAGGTCTTTCAAATGAATACACACTAGTTGTGAATGCTTTACCAGTCGTTTCGGTAACACCTCCAAGTGCTACCTATTGTATTGGAGGAACTGCTGTTGCTTTAACAGCAAGTGGCGCGTTTACGTATGCATGGTCTCCTGCTGCTGGATTATCAGCTACAACTGGAGCCAATGTGAATGCTTCACCAGCTTCAACAACTACTTATGCTGTTGTTGGTGTTTCTGCAATTGGATGTACAAGTTTGCCAACAAATGTAGTGGTTACTGCAAAATCAACTCCTACTATTGCTTCTGTTACAGCAACTCCATCAAGTGTTTGTTCTGGTGGAAGTTCTCAATTGCAAGTAAACGCAAATCCTCCTAATGTAAATGAATATGTGTTTACTGCAGGTACAGGTACAACCCTAGACCCAATGACTGGAGCTACTACCGTTATTACAACAAGTAACGACGATACACCAACTGCTGCAGCAGCAGGTATTGGATTTGCTTTCCCTTTCAATGGAACTACTTTTACACAATATTCTGTTTCTCCTGATGGATGGTTATCATTAGGTGGTGCAGTTGCAACTTCTTCTTTTACAAATCAAGTTACACTTGCATCAAATACGCCTAAAATATACCCACTTTGGGATGATTTGGCTACGGGTACAACAGGTAATGTTAAAGTGTTAGTTACAGGTACTTCTCCGAATCAAATTTTTAAAGTTGAATGGAATGTTACTGTACCACGTAATACAACTGGTCCTGCCAACTCTACTTTCCAAGCTTGGTTGTATGAGAGTACAGGTGTTGTTGAATTTCGTTATGGAACAATCGGTGTTGCTACGGGCACAATGTCTGCTGGTTTAACAGGTTCTGCTACCAATTTCAATAGCATTACCTATTCATCAAATACAGCTTCTTCAGTAACGCCGAATGACAACAACACAGTTGTGCCTCCGGTTGGAACGATTTACACATTTACCCCTCCAGTGTTTACTTATTCATGGACTCCAGCAACATTCTTGAATAGTACAACAATTGCTAATCCAATGGCTTCAGGTATTACGGCAACAACAACATACAATGTTACAGCATCGAATGGTATTTGTCCGTCAACAGCTTCTCCAGTAACCATTACTTCAGGTTCTGCATTGACATCTTCAGCAAGTATTACTCCTTCAAATACAGTTTGTGCTGGTACTGCAATTACCATTTCAGCAACTGGAATTGGTGGTGGTGCTCCTTACACGTATGCTTGGACTGGTCCAAACGGATTTACTTCAACTAGTGCAAGTAACCCGATTGCATCTGCTACTTTAATTAACGCAGGTTTATATAGTGTAACTGTTACTGATAATTGTGGTGCTACTTCAGTGAGTACTGTAACGTTAACAGTGAATACATTACCTGTAGTTACAGCTACACCTGCAACTTCATTGTATTGTGCTCCTGGAACAGGAGTTAATTTGACAGCTAGTGGAGCGAATACGTATACTTGGTCTCCTGCTGCAGGTTTATCTGCAACTACTGGAGCTACGGTTACTGCAACTCCAAGTACTAATACAACTTATACAGTTGTTGGTACTGATGGAAACGGTTGTACTGCCTCCACTACTGCAACAGTCAATTCTGCTTTAGCGATTACTTCTGTTACTGCTACAGCAACTCCAGCAACTACATGCGTTGGTAATTCAGTGTTAACAGCTGCAGCAGTATTGGCATCATCAACCTATTGTGCATCAACACATGCAAGTGGTTGTTCTGGAGATAATATGAGCAATGTCTCTTTGGGAAGCATTTCGAATGCTACTGGAACAGGTTGTGGTGGCGCAAGTCATTATACCTATTTTGCACCAAGCGCAACTACAACAACGACGCTATCTACTTCTGGTGGACCTTACTCGTTGAGTGTAACATTTGGAACAGATGGTAACCAATACTTCGGTGCATGGATTGATTACAATCAAAATGGTACACTTGAAGCTTCAGAATTTTTAGGAGCCTCTGCGAATGCTGGTGCAAGTGGTACAATTGCTGTTTCGTTTAGTGTTCCTATTGGAGCTTACAATGGTGTTACTCTTATGCGTATTGTAGGAGGTAATGATGCAGCAGTATTAGCTACTCAAGCATGTGGAGCTTCTTCTAGTCCATGGGGTGAAACACAAGATTATTCAGTAACAATTTCTGGTGGAGTTGATCCATATACCATTACTTGGAGTCCTGCTACTTATCTTTCGTCTACATCAGGTCCTAGTGTATCTGCTTCAGGAATTGCAGCGAATATTACTTATACTGCTACTGCAACTACTGCAGCTGGTTGTACAAATTCTGCTAATGCTTCTGTTACGTTACTTGCTCCTTCGAGCTCGTCTTCATCAGCTTCGGCTTGTGGTTCATATACATGGGCTCAAAATAGTACAACATATACTACTTCTGGTGCTTACACGGCAATCGTTCCGAATGCTGTAGGTTGTGATTCAACAATCACATTGAACTTAACAATCAACCAACCGTCAACTTCATCAGTGACAGTAGCTGCTTGTGGTTCATACACTTGGGCTCAGAATGCTACAACTTACACAACATCTGGCGCTTACCCTGTAACACTTGCTGGTGCGAATGCAGTTGGTTGTGATTCAACAATTACGTTGAATTTAACAATCAATCAACCGACAACATCATCGTTGACAGTTGCAGCTTGCGGTTCTTATACATGGGCTGAGAATGCTACAACGTATACAACATCTGGTGCTTACCCTGTAACACTTGCTGGTGCGAATGCAAATGGTTGTGATTCAACAGTTACGTTGAACTTAACAATCAACCAACCATCAACATCATCAGTGACAGCTACTGCTTGTGGTTCATACACTTGGGCTGAGAATGCTACAACGTATACAACATCTGGTGCTTACCCTGTAACACTTGCTGGAGCGAATGCTGCTGGTTGTGATTCAACAGTTACATTGAACTTAACAATCAATCAACCGTCAACTTCATCCATGACGACTACTGCTTGTGGTTCGTACACATGGGCTGAAAATACTACAACATATACGACTTCTGGTGCTTATTCTGTAGTACTTGCTGGAGCGAATGCTGCTGGTTGTGATTCAACAGTTACGTTGAACTTAACAATCAATCAGCCATCAACTTCATCTATGACAGCTGCTGCTTGTGGTTCGTACACATGGGCTGAAAATACTACAACGTACACGACTTCTGGTGCTTATTCTGTAGTACTTGCTGGAGCGAATGCTGCTGGTTGTGATTCAACAGTTACGTTGAACTTAACGATTAACCAAGCAACTTCATCTTCTATGTCAGTTACTGCGTGTGATTCATACACATGGGCTGAAAATGGAACGACGTACACAACTTCTGGTGCTTATTCTGTAACACTTCCTGGAGCGAATGCAAATGGATGTGATTCAACAGTTACATTAAACCTTACAATTGGTGCTCTAGTTGCAACTGCTACTGATAATGGCGACGCAACAATCACTGCTTCTACTGGTACAACTTACCAATGGATCGATTGTTCTGATAACAGTGCAATTGCAGGTGAAACCCTTCAAGTGTTTACTGCTACAGCAAACGGTGATTATGCAGTTGTTGTAACGAGTGGTTCATGTTCAGACACATCTGCTTGTGTGAATATCGATTACATTGGTTTAACAGAATTGTCTGAATCGGGTATTGGTGTATCACCTAACCCAACAAGCGGTGATGTGTTTATTACGATGACTTCTGCAACTGAAGCTACGATTGAAGTAGTGGATGCAAAAGGAAAATTATTAAATACTGTAAAAGTAGTAAACGGTGAAAAAGTTAGTCTTGCTAACTACGAAACTGGAGTTTACTTCTTACGAATTAAAACGGATAACGGTTCTGCTATTGAGCGTATCGTGAAGAACTAATAATTCAAACAATTAAAGCAAAGGCTGTTTATCTTCTGATAGGCAGCCTTTTGTTTTTAACCCGATTTCCATTTTTCGAACCTCAGTTATTACAGATGAATATCCGTTGCTAACCGCTAAAAACTGCTATGAAGGGTTCCAACTACACGTGTTATTTATCCGCGCAAACCGTGAATCATCCAACAGTTTTAATGCAATTGATTCAATTCTGAAGGTTGGCACCTCTAAATTGTACATTTCCCTTTATTCGAGTCAACCTTTTGTGGTATCTTGTCGTCATTATACTTTAACCCTTCTATGAAACAACTCGTTTGCATTGTGTTTTTCTCGTTGATTGGCTTCGTTGCTAACGCACAAGATTGGCTTGCAGGATCGAGTGGAACGTTTATTTCCGAAGCATTAGATGTTGCAGTAGATGGTAATGGTAATTCGTATGTTATCGGTTATTTCTCTGGAGATATTCAATTCAACGATTCGTCTGTTACAGCTGCGAGTGGTTTTAGTGATGCTTTCTTGGCAAAATTCGATGCTGCCGGTCAATTACTTTGGCTCAAAAAATTCGGTGGAAATCAAGCCGATCGTGGACAGAAAGTTGCTGTTGATGCGAGTAATAACATCTATATCACGGGTTATTTTGCTGGTCCCATGACAATTGGGGCAACTGCTCTCAATTCTGCTGGCGGTTCACGTGATATCTTTACAGCAAAATTTACACCTGCCGGTGCTGTGACTTGGGCGAGAAGTGATGGAGGAAATGGAGAAGAAACGCCTTACGGATTAGCAACAGACAGTCAAGGGAATGTGATTATTACGGGACGATTTGAAGGAAACACAACCATTGGTTCTACAGCTTACTCATCGCAAATCAATCCATTAACGAGTGCACCAAGCTTCGATATTTTTATCGCGAAATTTACAACTGCAGGACTTCCTGTCTGGACTAAAAAAGGAAATAGCGAACTCGATGATACTGGAATTGCAGTAACCTGCGACAATGCGAACAACATTTATGTGACAGGACAGTATTCCGATACAATGACTTTTATTACGCAAACGATCAACAATCAAGTTAATAATGCTGGGTATGTTTCCAAAGTCGATGCAAATGGCAATCTAGTTTGGTTCAATAAGCTTGGGGCAACTCAAACCTATGCAAGTGCCATAAAAATCAATACGTCGAATGAACTGTATCTTACAGGGAATTTCCTTGGAACGATGTTCATTCAAGCCAACTCGGTTACTTCGCAACTCACCAGTCCTTATGTCAAGAAAATTTTCTTGATCAAGATGGGAACTGCAACAGGTAATTACATTTGGGGACGTGCACAAGGTTCTGAATCGGATGTGAGCGCTCGCGGATTGAACATTGACCCAGCTCAAAACATTTATATCTGTGGTGACTTTCGTTGCAACTTTGATGAATACCGCGATTCAACTGACACGGGCTTATGGAATACTGTTGGTTTCCGTGATGTTTTTGTGAGCAAATTTAGTCCAGGAGGTGGAATGATTTGGAATAAACAATCAGGTGGGAAAAAAGAAGATTTGTGTTATGCATTGGCCAATGGAGGAAACGACAAACCGATTTTTGCAGGTAGTTTTGAGAATACTTTTTTCATTCCGACGAATGTCTTCAACTTAACCAATAATTCAGCAAGCCCAAACAACATTGTGTTTAATGGCGCACCTGGATCAACAGTTTCTTTTCTTTTGTACAGCATACAAGGTGATCTTTCTAAAAATGTTTTTGTGGGAAAAGTGAACGATGTGACCAACCCCAATTATTATTTCTATCAACCAGGTGGTGGGCAAACTGCATACGATTACATTGAACCAGATCTTTATCCACAAGTTGATACCATTGAATTTTGTAGCTCCATGTTATTGGCTTATGAACAACATGCCGATCCAGCAATTGGGCCTGATTACAATTTTTCTTGGAGTGCGGATAACCTCTATTGGGATCCGTTTATGTATTTAGCTCATACAGATGAGTGGGTCGTTGTTACATCGTCTTCTATTGATGGTTGCACCACGTTTACCGATTCCATTTTCACGATAGCACATCCCATTCCATTATTGCCTTTGATGACAGATGATCACGGCTATAACACCAATTCACCCGTTTCTTATACGAATATACAATTGTGTCAACCAGATACAGCGACTGTTTCATTTCAAAACTTGTGCAATCTGTGTACGATTCAAATCAACTATTATAACGTTCCTTATCACAGCGGGTTGACACCTTTTGATGTGTTTACAGCTGGAGATTACAACATAGTAGTAACAAACGAATTTGGCTGTACCAATCAAACCGGATTTGCAGTTATCAACGATTCCATTGTTGATTTCGATAGTATTGCTCCTGTGATCGTGATGCTTAATGCAGATAATTTTGATGACAGTATTAGTGTCTGTGAAAATGAAATCATTCAATTTATTGTTATTGATACACTCACCAATCCTGGAGGATCAAATACCATTTATTCTGAACCATTTATTTACGAACAGTTTTTATCGCCAGACGTTATTCCAAACATGAATGCTGGTCCACATTCCATGACCATTGTCCCAGAAACAACTGGTTGGTATACGATCAGTTATGTTGCTGCTGTTGGTTATGACAATGCCTGTGGAACAGATACGGTTCAATACCATGTCACCGATTCGTTTTACATAACTGTATTTCCAAATCCAGCGGCCAATCTGACCTTGATTTCTGATAGCCCTATTTGTCCAGGTGATTCGTGTTACATTAGTGTTTCTCAATTGATGCAAGGTGGCGTTTGGACGGGTGGATCCAATATTGTTTGGCAAAGTGCAGATGGTGATTCAATCCTCGTTTCTCAGATTGGTTATTATTCGTATGCAGGAACTACCACTGACTCCGTTACTGGTTGTTCTTCAAACTTTACTGTTGGAACATTTGTCTCGAATAAAGTAGCACCATTGATTCAGATGTTCCCTTTTGATGGATTAATTTGTCCGAACTCAACGATTACACTTTCCGTGATTCCTACTGGAACTTATAATTGGATCGCGCCAGATGGAAGTCCGCTCGGAACCAATCAAACATTGGTTGTTTCTACTCCTGGATTATACACGTGTATTTATACCGATCCAGAAGGTTGTGAATTTTCACTTGAGCAAGTAGAGATAACTGAATACGTCACACCATTCCTTGCTTATTCACCCGTTAATGTATTTTGCGAAGCTGGTGAAATTGAATTAATTCCGGTTTACAATGGAGTAGCAAACATCAACTGGTTAGCGCCCATTAATTCTACAGACAATACCGTTTTTGTTACTTCTGCAGGAACGTATTACTGCGAAATCTATCAATGCAATACCACTACGTTGGACAGTGTGATTATTTACGATGCGCAGTTTTCACCTTTCCTGCAAGCGACTGACACGATGCTTTGCCCGAATGGAACAATTACCTTGACTACCAATCCAGGAATGATCTCCTACAATTGGAATAACGGTGAATTCTTAAGCAATACCTATACTGTTACACAACCTGGCGATTATACCGTTACAATGATTAGCGCATTAGGCTGTGAAGAAACGATTTCCATTACCATTGGCTCCTATACTATTTCTAATGTTCCTGCCATTCCAGATCAAACGGTTTGTGACGGAGCAACAGTTACGTTGGTCGATAATTCGGGAATTACAACCTATTGGTACGCCAACACGCAAGACACGAATCCGGAAGCCATTGGTTCAACTTATACGATTCCCAATGTTCAAAATTCGACCACTGTTTATGCTTCACATCCGCATCCATCATGTCCTTTCAATTTAGATACCATACAACTGATTGTGATTGATAACTTCCCTCCACCCGTTATTTCTGGCGATGGTGTATTGTGTGAAGGCGAAGATTTAGCATTATCAACCGTCATTAATCCAAGCTTGTCAACCACTTGGACCTATAATGGAACGACGGTTTCAACGACTTCGGATCTGCAATTGCCGTATTCAACATTTAGTCAGAACGGCACAATTTACTTGTCCTTTAGTAATAGTTGTTTTACACAAACTGCAAGTATTCCTATCACACTGATTCCGGAATACACCTTGGAATTGAACCAAGAAGAAGCCCTCGCATGTGATTATTTACCTGTCAGTTTGTATGGAATCAATGGCTTTAGTGGTCAAATCTATTGGGTAAATGGAACCGATTCCTTGGTTGGGAATCCATTAATTATCACAGCCGATAACTTTACAAACCCGCTGTATACTGCTTATGGAATTGATAACAATGGTTGTGTGACGTTACCTACAAGTGCTTTGGTATCCTTTGTTGATTGTACACCAAAAGCACCAAATGTTATTACCTCCAATAACGATGGAACAAACGATTATTTCACGATTCCGAACATCGAATTGATGCAAGACAATTACCTCATTATTGTCAATCGTTGGGGGAATGTACTCTTCGAAATGGAAAATTACAACAACAGTTTTACTGGAGCTGACATTTCAGACGGTGTGTATTTTTATCATTTCTATCCGGATGGTAAAAATGGAGTGCGCGATGCTATTCATGGGTTTTTCCATTTGTATCATTAATCGCCAAATTATATTCCCTATTTTGTGCGCTGAAAAGCTCCATTTTAATGAAACCAATTGCACACACAGAACGATTAATCCTTCGACGAGTAACATTAGCAGATGCCGACTTCATCCTTGAATTGGTCAATACTCCTGGTTGGCATGCTTTTATTGGCGATCGCAATGTGCATTCATTAGTAGACGCTGAAAATTATTTGAAAAATGGCGTTCTGAAAAGTTACACTGAATTTGGTTTTGGATCGTATTGTTTGGAACTAAAATCGAGTGGTAAACGCATTGGAATGTGTGGACTTTACAAACGCGATTTTTTTCCTTATTTTGATTTAGGATTTGCCTTGCTTCCACAATCAGAAGGAAATGGTTATGCCAAAGAAGCTTGTGTTGCTATAATCGATCAGGCCAAAAACAAATTAAACTTACCCGCTCTTTTAGCTATCACTTCCAAGGAAAATGAGCGTTCCATCACCTTGCTTAAAAAACTCGATTTTCAGCAACAAGATGACGTTGAATTTCCAGATTCGGGTGAAGTGTTAAATTGTTTTCATTTGAATTTATCTGAAACAACTGTAAGATGATTCCGAAAATTTTCATTCAATCGGAGCTTACTTCCGAGCAAAAAGAAGCGGTTCGATTAATCTGGAACAATGAATATCCTGAACGGATCAAAAAAGCTACTCCAGCTGATTTCGATACCTATTTGGAACAACTTTCGCACACCACTCATTTTCTCGTCTACGATGAATCCAACGATATTCGCGGTTGGGCAATGACCTTTCAACGGGACGAAACTCCTTGGTTTGCCATGATCCTCGATTCAGAACTGCACCGAAAAGGAATTGGTTCACAACTCTTACATACAATAAAATCCAGTACCTCTCACCTGCTCGGCTGGGTAATTGATCACGCCAATGAACGGAAAGCTAACGGCGAATTGTATGCTTCTCCATTGGAATTTTATGTGAAAAACGGGTTTACGGTTAATACAGAAATCCGATTGGAAACACCGATTATTTCAGCGGTTCAGATTGAGTGGCGGGAAGTCTAATGTCGAAATATTATTTAAAAGAAAAAATCATCTGTGATTTCTAAAAAAACATTTAAAACTTAGTATACTGTAAAGGCAAGTAGAAATTGTTTTCAAGTAGAAATACGTAATACAGACCATTTGCTAAAAAATCAGTATTGATTATTTGTTCGGAATAATAGTTTTTATCAGTGAAAACCTGCTTCCCAAATGAATCTAAAAGAATAAACTCTACCATTCCATCATCAGCAGTCTGTATGCAAAAACCATTATCAAAGGTCTTTAATTTGGCACTTGGTAAACTGAATTCAACCATTCCAATAGTTGATTCAGCATAAATTGTATAACAAAGTTCTCGAACCCTTCCGCAGGAATCAGTTAGAGTAATGCATTGAGTTATCGAATCAACAGGTGTTACAGTAATGCAATTAGTCGTTTCATTAGTATCCCACAAATAAGAAATCATTGGTAAATCAGCAGATAAACAAATATTCGCGGTACCACCAAATGGGACAGTATCTTGAGTTGCTGTCAAATAGAGTGAATTGATTCCATATTCTTGATTTTCAAATACAATTCCAATGGTATCTGTCATACACCCTTGGGTATCGGTTCCAGTTAGATACAAAACAGTTGGCACTGAATCACAGTAAGTAAACGTTTGTTGGGTTGCTAAAATAGAATCTCCAAACCAAACATAGTTTTGTATTCCGAAGCAACTAATTTGATCACAGAAATAATCACACGCATAAATTGTATCCTCTGTTACCGATGGTAGAAGGAGTGGAAGATTATGTAATACAACAGTACCATACTGTACACATCCAATCGAGTCTTCAACCTGTACCGTATAGGTTCCACTACATAGGTTCGAGAAAAGTCCAGAATAATTAGATAATGCTCCAATAGAAAAGGAAATACTATCTGCCACATCGATTGCATTTAAGTTAATCTGTCCAGTACAGTTCAAACTACAAGTTGGTGTTACAGTAATATCAGTTATAATCAAAGAAGAATTTGCACAATCTACATCAGATGGAGTTCCACACAATTGAGCCGTTCCAAAGCTGCTGAAATAGGCAAAATCAGTAACAGGACCAACATTAAAACAAATAATAAATTGATCTCCAGCTAGTACATTGATCTCGCTTTCAAAATTATAGATTGATCCTCCGATCGGTAAATTTCCCGAATTTGCAAGTCCTGACAATCCATTACCAACACCATTCCAGTTACATGCAACTGGAGGTCGATTCCCTGCAAAAATCTGAAAACAACTCGTACTATCATAAGGCCACATGATCCAATCGATGAAAGTTGAAGTGTTCGTATGAAGACTAAATGCCAATGTTCCTGATGTTAAGACAGTTAAAATAATCCAATTGCTTTTATTCTCGCCAGCCAATAAACAACCTGAATTTCCTGAATTTGGATTTGTTGTTGGATTTGACTGATTTGCAGAAAGCTCATCTACAAAACCATAAGTAAAAGTGTTTAATGGAATACTATCTCCATCGCAAACATACATTGCATTACTGCAATCAGCAAAAGGCGGTATTTGCGACCAACTAAATTGAACTACTAAGACAGATATCAAACAAAAAATCAACTTCATTTCTATACAAAGTTAGTCTTTTATCTGAGTAGTCAGATTGAGTTGTTTTCTCTTTTATCTTCACTACTATTCTAACTTTATTGAACCAAAAAAAAGGCAAATCATCCGACTCACCTTTCTCTAAGTATAATCTCTTAATTCAACTCAATTTCGTCAACGCACCTCGCAAGTTTTCAATTACCCCATCAACGTCTTCTAATTTGCAAGTTCCAACAGATAAACGGTACCAGCTAGAATCAGCTGATGCGCCAAAAGCAGAAAATGGTACGATGGCCACTTTTGCTTCGTCTAATATGTATTTAGTCACATCTTGTGTGGTTTCGAGTATTTTCCCTTCTGCTGTTTTCTGACCATGCAAACTAAATTGAACTGTTAAATAGATTGCTGCTTCTGGAGCAATGGCTTCAACGCGAAATCCTGCTGCTTTCAGTTCTTGGAAGCCGTTGTAAAAACCAACCAAGCGATCGTTCAATTTTCCTTTGATGGATTCCAAAAAGGTATCGTATTGAGAAAGATCGTTTAAATAAGTTGCAGTTGCCAATTGCTCAGCCTTCGGTGCCCAAGCTCCAACGTGCGTTAAAATCGATTTAATTTTATCGGTAATTAGTTTCGGTCCCATTGTCCAACCAACACGAACGCCAGTCGCAGCCAATGATTTGGAAATTCCATCTACAAATAAGGTGTAATTCCGCATGGCTGGTCGTAACGAAACTGGATTGTGATGTTCCGTGGTTCCATATGTTAATGGCCAGTAAATTTGATCGTACATCACGTACAACGGCTTTTTATTTTCCAATTGACGTTTGGCATTTTCAGCTAATACCAAATCGCAAATTTCTTCCAAATCCGATTTTTTGAATACCGTTCCTGTAGGATTTAAAGGCGAACACAAAGCCAACATGTTTGCAGTTGCGATGTGTGGCGCAATTTCAGCTGCAGTAGGCATGAATCTATTTTCAGGAGATGTTTCAATGATCACCGCTTTTGCATTGTTCAAATACGTGTAGTGATTGTTATTCCAAGATGGAACTGGGAACACAACGGTATCACCTTCATCAATCAAGGCTTTGAAAATAGCATAAATAGCCGGACGAGCTCCACCTGTAATGACGATTTCATCTGTTTTATAATCCAAATCACCCCGTTCTTTTAATAACTTGGAAACACTGGTGCGCAATTCCAACATTCCATCAGCGGCTGGATAATTGGTTTGATCGTTTTCATATTCTGCAATAATCGCTTCTTTCAAAGCAGTTGGAATAGGAAATACTTTCGGATTAAAATCACCAATCGTCAAGTTGAATACCTTTTCACCTTGTTTGATTTTTTCATTGACTTCACCCGCCAGTTTAATAATTTCAGAACCAATGATGTGTTCCGCAAGCTTCGAAACTTTTAATGTCGCTGTTTGATCGACTGTTGTATTGCTCATTCCCTTGTGTTAAAACGATTTTGTAGGCAAATGTATTGAGAAAAATGGGATTACAAAATGCAGGAAAGTTCCTTTAGCCCCTCAATTCAAAGAAATGTCCTAGTTATCATAAAACTGGTTGTTTTTTTCAATACCAAATAGCGCACTCTTCGCAGGAAGCACTTTTTTTTTGAAGATTGGACGTTAAGGAAACAACCGTATTCTACGTGTGATTGTCTATGTTTCCTCTGTGATCTATTGTGGTTATTGTATTTCACCAAAAGCACTCAAGGAACACAAAAAAAAGAATCTACATTTATCTTTATCATTCTGCGCATTCGCCTTCAGGAGTGCAACTTGGCCCATCCAGCACTTCCAATTGAGCAATTGGATTCGCCATTTTCCATTCCTCATACGCTTTGTTTAAGGTTTCTAAAAATGCCTCTGTCGATTGCGCACCTGAAACAGCATATTTTCTGTCGAAGACAAAGAATGGAACACCACGAACACCAATTTGCTGTGCTTCGTAAATATCTGCTTGGATGGCTGTAGCAAATAAATCACTAGCGAGCATTTCACGAATTTCTCGTTCAGCTAAGCCAACAGATACACCTAATTGCACCAATGTTTCATGATCTGCAATATCTTTTCCATCTGTGAAATAGGCTTTAAACAACACTTCTTCCAATTCATTTCCCAGTTGATGTGCTTTTGCCAAATGCGACAATCGGTGTGCATCAAAGGAATTGGCAACAACGGCTTTCTCGAAATGGTAATCCAAACCAACTTCTTTTGCCATCGCCACAACATTTTGGTGCAAACGAACCGATTCCTCATACGACATTCCTTTGCGTTCAGCGAGGTATTGATAGGTGTTTTTGGTCGAATCAGATTCCATTTCAGGATCCAATTGAAAACTTTTCCAAATCAATTCTATGTGTGAAGCATTTCCCTCAAATTGGTTGAGTGCAGCTTCAAATCGTCGTTTACCAATGTAACAAAACGGGCACATTACATCCGACCATATTTCAACTTTCATCGTGGTATTATTCATTGTTTTCGGTATTGAATCTGGGTTTTGTCCTATTGCTCCAACTGAACAACAACACAAGATACTCCATAAAATTAATTGCTTCAACATTTATGAATTAGCTGTTACTTTTTTTGTTGAATTTTGTGAAACGTTACATACGAAACACTCAATAAAATGAACGCAACAATGATCGCAATCAAATTAGTATCTCCAACCGAAAGATGTGCGGCCACTGCTGATCCTAATGTCACTAAAAATCCAAAATAAGCCCATTCCTTGAAGCGAACAGGGACTTTCAATAAAAGCAAGAGTGCTCCAATGATTTTCGCAATTCCCAATTCAACTCGGAAAAAATCGGGGAAACCAAGTTTATGAAAATTCTCCGCCATTTCAGGTGCTGTGAAATACATTGTTCCAGAAAGCAGCATCATTAATGCAAACAAAACGGTGGTTGTCCAGTACGTAATTTTTAGTGTTTTCATGTTTGTCTTTTTAAAAAAATTGAGTTTGTGAATGCAAAGGTCAACAATATAGTTTACTTTTGAAACCGGTTTCCTTTTAGAAAGTAATTTCCTAGTAGAAACTAACTTATTATAATTATGGATCAATTACTCGTTTCAATAGACAGCAAACAAGCTACAATAGCTCAAAACCCTTGTAAAGGTCAATTACGTGCCATACACGACACCTTGGATATTCTAAGTGGAAAATGGAAAATTTCGATTCTTGGGTCGTTGATTTTTTATGGAACGCAGCGTTTTGGTGAATTACAACGCGAAGTAACTGGAATAGGCGCGAAAATGTTGTCGAAAGAATTGCGCGATTTGGAAATCAATGGATTGGTCAAACGAACCGTACTTGACACCAAGCCTGTTACTGTTGAATACCAAATGACGCCTTACGGAGAAACACTCAAAGAGATCATTATGGCCATGGCTGTGTGGGGACAACAACACCGCGAACGGATTATTCGTGGAGAAGAACTGGTTAGCTGAAATTATATCAAAATTACACACGTAATAGTGCGAAATAAATGCTTTTAGGTGATTTGATTTAAGAAGTATTTACCGCATCACTGGAAATGGAACCTTGTTTTCTAAAATGCACGATTTCTTTAACTCTTCAGCTAGCTTCTCTCCTATTAAAACAGAATACTGCAAATTGAGCGATCCTTGCATATCTTCTGTTTTTTTGGATGCATCAGCAGTTTCATAATGGCGGTATTCAACATGATCTTCGGAAGTAATGGAAAACACTCCCTCCTTTAGCACTTGTTGTTTGCGCAGGTCAATGAGTTGATACGCAACTGTTGCCAATCCCATTTCGTATTCTGAGTCAGATGTTGCTTTTGGTAAAATCAATTCCTTAAAATCAAGTAGCACCACATAGTTCAATTGCTTCAACGATTGTGATTGCTCTTTTAACGTTACTAGATTCGCCTCAGTAGAATGACTCACATAGTTTTTCGTGTTTTCATAAGGATGTTGATAGGGAATAAAAACACCTGACTCTGAATTCCCTTGAAATTCAGTTATATAATAAACATCAACATTTTGAATCAATGCACCATTGGACGCATAAAAATCGGTTTGGAAATTCAATTTGAGAGACGAATCCAATGTTCCAACTGGAAATAGTTCTTTACCCAAAACATGTGATTTCAACGCTACAAATGCTTTATCCAGCGGTTTTAATTCTGAAATTACAGTTGTCTTGAGTTGTTTGATTTGATCTGGATTTTCACCATCAGAGGAAGAACACGAATTGAACGTGCAAATCGCAATTAAAAGTAGAAATGTAGTAGAAAAGAGTATTGTTTTCATTGCATTTGATTAAGAATGTTCAAAATACATTTTTTTTGCTTTCAAAATAAATTATCTCATTTCAGGAAAGACAATGTCACTTTCAACGAGACACGATTTCCTCAATTCTTCTGTCAGTTTCTCTCCTAAAACAGCAGAAAAATGTACATTGAGTGATGCTTGTCTATTGGCTGGTTTTTTGGAGATAATGGATCTTTCATCCTCATAATAAGCAGTATGATCTTTCGAAGTAATGGTGAAGATTCCTTCTTTCAATAATTGGTGTTTTCGAAGATCAATGAGTTGGTAAGTAATCTTAGCTTCTCCCATTTCAAATTTCGAGTCAGAAATAGCTTTTGGCAAAATCAATTCTTTGAAATCGAGCACTACCACATAATTCAATGTTTCTATTGACTGTGCATCCCGCTCTGCTTCACTATAAGAAATTGAATAAACGGAGGGCGATGATCGAATTTGTTCATACACGTGTGTAAACGGGGTAAGGATTGTTTCGACTGAATCATCCCAAAATTCAGAGGCATAATAAATATCCGCGTTTTGAATCATTGGACCATTCATCGATTGAAAATCAGTCTCAAAATTTAATCGCAAAGATGAATCGATGGGCGCATCTGAAAACAACTCTAGTGCTAAAACATGTGATTTTAATTCAAGCATTAGTGTGTCCATTTTGTGTAACTGCTCCATACTCTCCATTTGTTGAAGCATTAAATTATGATCAATACTTGTATTAAAATTCCTATCAGGAATGAAGTTAAGTATTAGAGAAAAGATGGATACTAATGCGGATAAAACACCTACGACTTTCATAAACGCAAAAATTAAATTGAAAAATAATCAATTGACGGCAAGAAATTCAAAAAGATTAATAAAATGCAAAATCCGATACTATATTCACATTCTGACTTAAAAAAAACGCTCTGCATTCGATGATTCAGTATTTTTAGGCTCCAATCTTTATTCAATGAGAAAACTAATAGCATTTGCAGGTATCATTTTGATTTCATCGAGTTTAACGCAAAAACCTATTGTAGAAACTGAAGTCGCTCCAGCATTGTGGATGCGTTATCCTGTCATTTCACCTGATGGAACTTCCATTGTCTTTTCTTACAAAGGTGATTTATACCAAGTTGCTTCAACGGGCGGAACTGCAGTTCCAATGACCATGAGTGAAGGACACGATTACATGCCCATTTTCTCGCCAGATGGTAAATCCATTGCATTTGCTTCTGATAGAAACGGAAATTTTGATATCTACATCATGAACCGTGAAGGTGGAAATGCCAAACGATTAACCTACCATTCTTCTAATGATTATCCGCAGTCTTTTAGCGCTGATGGAAAATCGATCATTTTTGCTTCAACCCGATTAGACAATGCTCAAATGATTCAATTTCCGTATGGTGCATTATCTGAATTGTATTCCGTACCGATCGAAGAAGGACGAGAAACCCAATTGTCAACCATTGCAGCTGAGGATGTGAAGTTCAATAAAGCGGGCACTAAAATGTTGTTCCACGATAAAAAAGGCTACGAAGATCCGTGGAGAAAACACCATACATCTTCCGTTACACGCGATATTTGGTTGTACAATAAAACTGCTGATAGCTATACCCAATTGACCAATTTTGCTGGAGAAGATCGCAATCCAATTTGGAACTCGGACGAATCTGCTATCTTTTACCTCAGTGAAAAAAGTGGCAGTTACAATGTTTGGAAAATGAATGAAACAAATTCAACACAAGCAACTCAAATCACGAAATTTGACAAAAATCCAGTTCGTTTTCTTTCCATTTCGCAAACCAACGTGCTTTGTTTTGGATTCGACGGTGAAATTTATACCTCCACTACAGATGGCACTTCAAAAAAAGTGAATATCTCCATCCAAACGGAAGATCGAAACACAACGATTAAAACGGAAAGTTTCTCAGATGGCGCAACTGAAATGAGTGTTTCACCAAATGGCAAAGAAGTAGCGTTTATCATTCGCGGCGAAGTATTTGTAACTTCTGTCGAAGGTGGTGTCACGAAGCGAATCACGACAACTGCTGAACAAGAACGCAATGTGAGTTTTAGTCCTGATGGAAGAAGTATTTTGTATGCTTCTGAACGCGATCAGATTTGGGGCATTTATCAAACCAATTTAACCCGAAAAGATGAATTGTATTTTTTCAATTCAACCATCTTAGCTGAAGAGGCACTGATTAAAACTACCAAAGAATCGTTTCAACCTACTTATTCTCCAGATGGAAAAGAAATCGCTTTTTTAGAAGATCGAACAACTATTTCCATCTACAACATCGCTTCTAAAAAGACACGCATTGCTCTTGCTGGTAACAGAAATTACTCTTATAGTGATGGTGATCAATACTACAACTGGTCACCAGATAGCAAGTATTTATTGGTGAATTTCTTACAAGAAGGCAATTGGCGAACTGAAATTGGGTTACTCGATGTGACAGGCAAAGAACCGATGATTGATCTCACTCAAAGTGGATTTGAAAGTTACGGTGGTCGTTTCATGATGAATGGTAAAATGATGCTCTATTACACCAATCGAAATGGATTAAAAAACTTGGGAAGTCAGGGTTCGCAATCGGATGCGTATGGATTGTTTTTCACACAAGCGAGTTACGATCGATTTAAATTGAATAAAACGGATTACGATCTACTCAAAGAAAAAGAAGCGAAAGACGAAAAAGAAGCGCCAAAAAAAGATCCTGAAACCAAAACAGAAACAAAAGCTGTAAAAAAACCTATTCCGTCGTTGGAGGTGGAAAAAGAAGGATTAACAGATCGTAAAGTGCGACTCACTTGGCACTCTTCTTTCTTAGGCGATGCCGTTGTGACACCAGATGGAGAAAAAATGTACTACTTCACCCAATTTGAAGATGGAATGGATTTGTGGTGTACTAAATTCAAGGAAAATGAAACCAAATTATTCCTCAAATTAAATGCAGGTGGAATCGGTAGTGTAACCTTGGATAGTTTGGGAAAAACATTGTATTGTATCGCTGATGGTCGATTGATCAAAATAAATTTAGAATCCGCTGAGCAAAAAAGCATTTCATTTAATGCCGAAATGCGCATGGATGGTTACGCAGAACGTGCCTATTTGTTTGAACACATGTGGAGACAAGTGGTGAAGAAATTCTATGTAACTGATTTACAAAAAACTGATTGGGCGTATTACAAACAACAGTACCAACGTTTCTTACCACACATCAACAACAACCGTGATTTTGCCGAACTAATGAGTGAACTATTGGGCGAATTAAACGCTTCTCACACAGGTTGTCGTTATAACGCTCGTCACAAAAACCCGGATGAAACAGCCAACTTAGGAGCCTTTTTTGATGAAAGTTTCACTGGAACCGGACTTAAAATTCAAGAAGTTATTGCCAAAGGCCCACTCGCAAAAAACGGCACACAAATTAAAGCTGGTGTGATCATTGAAAAAATTGATGGAGTGGAAATCACGCCACAAACCAATCACTACAAATTGCTCAATCGAAAAGCGGGGAAAAACATGTTGCTTGCGTTGTATGATCCTACGACTAAAAAACGCTGGGAAGAAATCATTCAACCGTATGCGCCTTACCAAATGGGCAATTTATTGTACAATCGTTGGGTAAAACAAATGCAAACCATCACCGATAAACTTTCCAATGGCCAAGTTGGGTACATGCACGTGCGTGGAATGGACGATGAAAGTTACCGCGAATTCATTGATCAAGTAATGGGGAAATATTCAAACAAAAAAGCAATCATTGTTGACACGCGCTTCAATGGTGGTGGTTGGCTACACGATGATTTAGCAACGTTTCTTTCTGGGAAACAATACATGAGTTTTGTGCCACGCGAACAGAAAATAGGCATTGAACCGGGGAATAAATGGACGCGATCTTCCATCGTTTTAATGGGAGAAGGCAATTATTCCGATGCACACATGTTCCCTGTTGCTTACAAAGCGTTAGGAATTGGTCAATTGGTTGGAATGCCTGTACCTGGAACTGGAACGGCTGTTTGGTGGGAACCACAACAAGATCCAACTTTAGTGTTTGGAATTCCAGAAGTGGGTGTCATGAGCAACGAAGGTCAATATTACGAAAACACACAATTAGAACCGGATGTGAAAGTGGCGAATGAGTATGGTTTTATGACAAAAGGAATTGATCAACAGTTGCAAAAAGCAATTGAGTTGATGATGAAGTAAATAGGATCTGCTAATACAACCTTATTCATATAAAGGGTTCCTAATTGATTCAAGAAAACCTTGTTTTCTTCGTGTCTTCGTGGTGAAAAAAAACTACAAAGACACGAAGCACAAAAAGAAATGATTTCAAAATCAATTATTTTGACTTAACTAGTTAAATTCAACATGACTAAAATTTTAAGTTCGGTCAATCTTTTACTCGTTGTATTACTGTTTCTTTTTTCATGTAAAAATGAAATCGTTACCGAAAGACTGTACGTTTATAAATCGTTGCAATCTTCTTCTATTGATCCGAATGAAATCAATTATTTTCTTAAATCTGAAAAGAACATGATCAATGAAAATCAACTAGATAGTATGATTCATGGTATCAGATCATTCGAAGAAATCATTCATTTTAAAAATCAAGCAGAGGAAATCCATTGTTTTAGACACGAATTCAAGAACGCCGATATATTAACCTATCAAACAAAGGATTCGATTAAATTACTCGTGTATTTTGCAATTACTATCGATGGCGACTTTATATACATGTTAAAAGACACCAACTACACGAAACAACTGAAAGCGTTGATGCAGCATCCTAACTTTATTTTCAACAAGCTAAATCAGCCTCCACCAAATCACCTATTATTTGATGACTAAAATCGTATATTCTTTCTGCCCTGAGATTCCTAAATCTGAAACAAAGAACATGATTACTCAATCACAATATCTTTTGGTTTGCGTTTCATCACCAATGCTGCAATCAGTGAAACCAGGATACCAACTTGCAAAATTTCCATATAGGTGAAAACCACAACAACTGTATCAATTTCAAGAATGCTGATCTAAGTCATTTTTAATTCTCTAAGAGTCATCTACTTTTACACTAAGAATCCGTAAAATTTTTCATTGTGAACTTCCAACATCGATACATTACCGCACATTGCACCAATTGTCTTCAGTTTGAAAATTCTGTGTTTTGTGGTTTAGAACATGCTCAATTGGACCATCTCTCCGAAGAAAAACAAGGAATCTTTTTCGCCGCCGAAACAACCATTCTCCCTATCAATGAAGTACCAAAAGGAGTTTATTGTATGTACGACGAAGCAACAACCGTTACATCCAGACTCGATGATGAACAACACAAAACCATCCTGTTAAACGGGCAATTGATCGGTTACCGTTCCATTTTGAGTAATGTTCCAACAATTCATGCTGTTAGCGTTCCTGCCTCCACTCAATTGTGTTATATTCCAAAAGACACCTTTATTGAATTAGCAGAAAACAATCAATCGCTTGCTCAAAAATTGATCACGCTACTATCCGAAGAACTCAAGAAAGCCGAAAACCATATTGTTCAAAACGCCAAACACCCAATCAGAGAACGATTAATCGACAACTTATTGCATCATCAAGAAACCACAACCCTGAAAATCGATTCAATACGCTTAGCAATGGATGCTTCCGACGAAATAATTGAACGCATTTTAGCACAACTGGATGAACAAGGTCTGATTCGATTGCAAGACGAATCTATTCTTATCTTGAATGAGCAACGACTTGCCGAAATTGCCAATCAGTCAAAATGAAGAGTAGATCAACGCGCAAACGTGATCTAAACGTTCTTTATCTCTAAATCCATAATTAGCTGAATTGTCTATCTGTAATGACAAGTAAATGGAATCTACCGTTTATTCAATATCCTTTTTTTATCCCACTCTCGAAGGCATTAATTAATAACTTTGTACTTAATCAAGGTTAATATTCTCTTTTTTGTTAATTTTTTTTCAATAGTAAATCGAGTATCCCTTATTCTAATTTAGGATTACCAAATGAAGAAATACCTATTCGCATTATTCGCAATCATTCCTATTTTAAACAACTCTGTTGCTCAGAAAAACCAACCATTTTCAGCAGAAACGTATGAAGAATATCAAAATCAATTTCGTTATTTTGTAAACACGAATACGGATAGTGCGTTACTGTATTGCACCTTTATTCGATCAAAAAACAATCCGATTTACACTGCGTATGCGTATGCTGCAGAAGCCTATTTAAAAGGCACTTCGGGAGATGATTCTGAAACGAAAAAACTCTTGAATACGGCATTTCTTCAGTTGAAAAAAATTCCACCATCTGCTGAAAAGACAAATGTTCATGCTACTATTTTAAATTTCGCTGGTTCTATTGATAAATACCAAGAAAAGTATCAGGCTGCTGCAAGCAAGTACATTGAGGGAGCTAAAATGGCTCGTTCAATTGGTGATAAATCGCTAGAAATTCGCTTTATTCACAACATTGCAGACGTAACTGCTAAAATGGGAAACCTGAAAGAAGCCATTTCAGAATCAAGAAAAGAACTGCTTCTGTTGGAAGCGAGCCAATCCGTTCTCACTCCAGAAAATTATAGCTTATACAAAAGCAATTCATTAATCAATTTGGGGAAATTCTATAACGATTCCTACCATTTAACTGGAAAAAAAGCACACTTAGATTCTGCTCAACTTTACTACACCAAGGCTCGATCTGTTTCTTCAAACTTAGCCTATAACAATTGTTCCATCGACCTCAATTTAGGTGGGATCGCATTGACCAAAAAGCACTATGCAACAGCCATTTTACTTTTCAAAAAAGTCCTGTCAACAGCTAAAACGAGCAATTATTATGCAGAATTAAAATTGGGAACTTACAACCTCGCTATTGCCTATTATGAATCAAAAGCCTATCAGAAAGCATTGGATTATTTTCAACAAATTGACGCATACTATCTAGACGATTCAATCAACCTGGAGCAATTTGTACAATCCAATTATTTTCAATCTAAAATATATAAACTCCTTGGTGAACAAGAAAAAGCGTATAGACATTCCGATATCTATCTTGAAAATTATGCAGTTTTATTGCGTCAACAAAGCGATATGCAAATTGGCGTTAGTGAACTCTTGACACAAAACCAACATCAGAAAGAGATGGAGTCCCTTCGAAAATCAATTAACACAGACCAATCTACAAATACGATTTTAATTATTTCTGGTGGTGGATTTTTCAGTTTATTCATCCTCCTCTTATTTTTTAAATCACGAAAAGAAAAGCGTTCACTCCAATCTGAAGTGAAGTTATTACAGCATAATATTGACGAGAAAAAAAGCAAAAATCCACCCGTTTCCACCTTAAAAATAGATGATCAAACAGAACAAGAGTTGGTCATTCGCTTAAAGAAACTTGAATTGGACCATTTTTTTTTACGCTCCGATTTTAACTTGCAAACAGTTTCAAAACGCATCAAAACCAACACCACCTATCTCTCTCATATTGTCAACAAACAATTTCAGCAAACGTTTAGTGAATATTCGAACGATCTCAAAATAAACTATGTGATTGATCAGATGAAAAACAATGCGAAGTACCGTGAATATTCCACACAGGCAATTGCTGAAAGTGTTGGTTTTAAGAATGCTGTTTCATTTACCAAATCATTCAGCAAAAAAACAGGCTACACTCCGTATCAATATTCTCGTCTCATAACGGAAGGGAAATTAACGGTTTAAACACATTCATGCGTTTCCACATTCATCTAAAAAGTAGTGACTTTTGAAGGTTCAATTTTAAGGATTCCACTTCGACCAATTTTACCTGCCATTCCAAAAAAGCGGTTTCTATTTCCACGTAGCTCATGCGACCTTCTTGATACAAGAGCAGTGATTTGGCATAAATGATCTCAAAATTGCTTGCTATTGTTTCTTGAAGGATGATTTGTGTTTTTTGCGCAAGGATTTCTTGCTCCGTTTCCAATCTCCGTTTTTCTAATGCTAAAATCGCCTGATCTTTCGTTAGGGTCAATTCATGTTGAACGATTGCATTCATTTTTCGTGCTTTCAACCACGTTCCTTTACTGAAAATAGGAATACTTAAATAAAACCCAATCCCTTCATTTATATTTTTATTAAACTGATAATTAAAGGGCAAAGTTGGAGCTCCAGGTAGTGTATCCTTGTTATTCGTTGAAAAACCAGTTCCCATTGTTCCAACAAGTGATAAGCGCGGCAAAAGGTTCGATGTTTCCATTTTGAACTGTTCATTTTGAATCAGTAGGTTGTTGTCAATGGAAGCAATTGTAAACGTTTCACTAAAAACAGGTTTCGGACTAATGGCTGAAATAGATGATTCAATAAATGCATAACGGGAATTCAACGGAACACCTAATTGATAATTGAATTCGATAGAGGCTAGATTAAAGTTATTGCGTAAATTTTCGATTAATAGCTGTTCATTTAAGACCGAATTGTGTGTTCTCAAGGTGTCAATGGAGTTGATTTTCCCTTCACGGACAAGGAGCCGTTGAATCACTTGTAATTGCAGGTAATTTTCTATTCTACTCTCTGACAGTTTGAGTTGAATTGACAATTTACACAACTCAGTATAGGATTCGATGAGCTGAATGGTGCGTTCATTTTCTTTCGCTTCGTATGAGAAGGTGTTTTGCTGAATGGCTAAATCATAGAGCTGTTTTTGATAGAAGAACTTGCCTCCTGAGAACAGTACTAAATTGGAACTCAATCCAAACGATTGTGAATTGACTGATTTTGTAGCAAACGTGTTGGTAATTGGATCTAAGCGTCGACCAAAATAAGTGTTAAATCCTATATTCGAACTTAAATCAGGCAGCAAGGACCATTTATGAAATGTTTGATCCAAAACTGATTTTTCCAACTTTGATTTTTCAGAGATCAGTTGTTGATCATGGCTCTTCGCCAACTCCAAACACTGTTGTAATGTAATTGGTTCTTGGGCCAAAACAATCGCAGAAGTCAGTATAAACAGAAGTGTTATCAGTTGGTTCATTTGATTAAATCTGTTAGTTTCTCAAAAAAACGATCCAACAGTCGCTTTCTTTTTGTGATGATTTTTACGATTCCTTTCAGTTGTGCTTTTGAAGGGATTTGTTTGTTGAATGTCGTTTTCAATTGTTTCGGCAACCGAATCGTGACTTCGTATTTACCTGCTTTATCGATGTGTGTTATGTGCACAATCTCGCCTTCTAACATGCCGTATTCGGTTTTCGGATAATCGATCAATTCAATAAAGGTTCGCTGACCAATTTTCACTTTCCCTGCTCCTCTTGAATCAATCGTTGCAGTTGCAATATAACTGCTTCCTACTGGAACAACGACAATTGTAGCTTGGTTCGGTTGATAAAATTTAGCGCGTTGAAGATGCGTATTAAATAATACTTCCCCAGCACATGGAGCGACCCAAATAGCACTTTTTTTCCAATCTTGGAAGCTCGTTAACAGGTTGGCAATACTCAATGAAATTGCTGATTCCTGTTCTTTTTCTTGCAATGCGCTGTCGTGTTTCAATTGCAGTAAATTCTTTCTTAGACTATTCAGTTGAATCAAATTTTGAACATATTGCTCTTTTTGATTTTGAACTGTTTGCAGTGCTTGGTTCTCCCCTCTTTTTTCTTGATTCAGGGTTTGTTTTGAAATGGCATTCGCATCAGCCAACCGTTCACTACTCATTAATTCCTCTTGAATCATGGCATAATCGCGCTCAGATAACTTGATTTTTTTCTTCGAAATCGCTTCCAATTGTTGCCGATAATTGATTTCTACTTGCAGGGAAGAAATGGTATTTTTAAGCAAATTATCTTTTTGCAAACTATTCCATTCATTGATCCGCGTTTCGAGTAACGTCCATGCTTCTTGATAAACCCCCAAATTCAATTGTTCACCGATCAATGGCAAGGTGTGATGTGCTCCACTATGAACCGATTTTAATGTAGTCAAATACCTTGTCGCTTTTTCAATATCTTCTGTCTTTGCCTGATTGTCAAATTGAGCCAATATTTGTCCTTTCATTACCCGTTGTTGATCGTGGACTGCAACCGATTTTAATTGCACATATTGTTGATTGCTCAATTCTATTGGTGGCTGCGATGTTGTAACCAACCCTTCGCCAATAATTTCATCTGAATATTCAATCAACCATGACAATCCAATAACCGACAGGAGTATGATTAAAAACATTCCATTTCCAGATCGGGTAATCCAAGAAGGTGGGTTCGAAAGCATTTCGTTCATCGGTTCACTCTTCAAATCGATTCCGATTTCTTTATTGTTTTCCATGAATGCTAATTATTTTGGTTGTTTTCAATCTTTTCCAACTCCAATTGATTTTTGACGAGGCTGTAATAACTGCCTTTTAATGCAAGGAGTTCGCTGTGTGTACCTTTTTCGATGATTTCACCTTCATCCAGAACAATGATTTGATCTGCATTTTTCACCGTACTCAATCGGTGTGCAATCACAACAGCAGTTCGCCCTTTAAAAAAGGTATTGAGGTTTTCCATGATTATTTTTTCATTCCTTGAATCTAGCGAACTCGTCGCTTCATCAAAAAACAAGTATGCTGGACTTTTATACACGGATCGGGCAATCAACACGCGTTGTTTTTGTCCACCACTAATTCCCATACCTTCGGCTCCAATTTTGGTATTGTAACTCAACGGGAGTCCTTCAATGAACTCTTGAATATTGGCTGTGTGAACCGCCATTTTTAGTTTCGCTTTGTCTATTCGGTCTTCACCAATAGCGATATTACTGGCAATGGTGTCGTTGAAAATAAATCCTTCTTGCATGACGGAACCACAGTTTTCTCGCCAGACATGTTGTGTGAAATTATGCAGTTCGCTTCCTCCTACTTTAATCATTCCTTCAGTTGGTTCATAAAATCGAAGTAACAATTTCATGAGCGTTGTTTTACCGCTTCCGCTTGCCCCAACAATTGCAGTGAGTTTGTTGGCAGGAATTTCAAGATCAATGTTTTTCAAAATCACTTGATCTGATCCAGTATAGCGAAACGACACATTTTCCATTCGAATCGCTTTGTTTTCAGGAAGGTCAGTTAACCGATTATGATCAGCGGGTTCTTCGTCTTCTTTGTTGTGGATTTCAGCCAGTCTTTCCAATGATATACGCGCATCTTGCAAGGAATAGATAAAACCTAAAAACTGAGAAATTGGTGCATTCAGTTGTCCAATAATATAGGATACTGAAAGCATCATACCGAGTGTAAGTTCTCCATCAATAACCAATTTCGCAGTAAAAAAACTGATAATGATGTTTTTAAATTCATTGATAAATGAGGCTCCGTTGCTTTGCAGCTGTTCGAGTTTCAAACTACTGATTTGCAATTTAAATAAGCGCACTTGAATGAATTCCCAACCCCATCTTTTCTGACGTTCTGCATTGTGCAATTTGATTTCTTGCATTCCAGCAATTAACTCCATGATCTTTGTTCGTTCATCACTCATCTGTGAAAAACGCTTGTGATCGAGGTCTTTTCGTTTTTTAAGAAAGAAACTCACCCAGAAAAAATACACGGTTGTTCCAACCAGAAATATGAGAAAAACGGGAATGCTATAAATGGCGAGTACAATACCAAAAACAAAAAAATTGATCACTGAAAAGAGTACGTTCAATGATTGATTGGTCAATAAATGCTCAATTCGCGCGTGATCTCCAATGCGTTGCATGAGGTCTCCAGTCATTTTAATATCGAAAAATGAAAGCGGTAATTTCATGAGCTTGATTAAAAAATCGGAAACCAATGAAATATTGATGCGTGTGCTCAAGTGCAAAAGAATCCAACCACGCACCACTTCAATCATGGTTCGTCCAAGAAAGACAAACAACTGACCAATTAACACCAAGTAGAGAAAATGGATGTCTTTGTTCTGAATACCAATATCGACAACACTTTGTGTGAGGAAAGGGAAAATCAATTGAAGGATACTCACACCTAGCAGTCCAAACCCCAATTGAAGCATCAACTTTCGGTATCCTTTGAGGTAACGAAAGAGAAATGAAAAACCTTGTTTGGATTGTTTATCATCTACCTCATCAATGCCTAAACTAGGTGTTGGTTCGAGCAACAAGGCGATCCCTTCTTCTGTTGTTTCAGTAGCTTGTTTTCCGATCCAATTTTCGATGAACTCCTTTTTCGAATACACCAACAATCCATGTGCTGGATCAGCAATATATACGGAGTTGTTTTTCACTTTATAAACAACAACAAAATGTTTTTCATTCCAAAAGCAAATACACGGAAGCGGAGCGTTTTCAAGTAAATTAGCAAAATTCACTTTTACTCCCAACGTGCGAAAACCGATCGCCTCAGCAGCAGAACTGATGCCTTGCAAACTACTTCCTGAACGCGTGGTTTCAGATAACCTGCGCAATTTCTCTAATGATATGGAACGCCCATGATACTTTGCGATCATGCGCAAGCAAGTTGGACCACAGTCCATCGTATCTGGTTGTTGGTAAAAATGGAATTTTCTCATTTAATAATACATTAGAGCATATTTTTGATGAATTCAGTGACTCAACTCATTTTAATCCAACTATTAGCTCTTTGTTTTAGTGAACCGAATAGTGATTTTCTCATTCAGTAGTAATCTACGCGATTACAATATTAGCGAAATTGTTTCTTCCACTATTCAATTTCACTAACATTTAACGGTACTAATTGCTCCTTTGCCGAAGCGCTTTTCGTGTATTTCATGGTTGCAGAAATGCGTTTAAGAAAATCTGTTATCAGGTATTCATACATGCGTTGGTGTGATCGGAATAAGCGGTTTATTGACATGTGAATGACGCTATTTAAAAACCGATACTGATCACTTTTCACTGGATACTGCACTTTTATTTCATCAACCAGTTTCTTGATGTCCGCATTCCGCTCTTCTACAATGGTGACGAATGAATTAAAGCCTTCTGTATTTCCACGAAGAAATAAATCTTGAATGACCGCTTTTTGTTCATTGTAGCGTTGATTAATTTCTTTTGTTGTTTCTGAATAGGCATTAAACTCGGCTCTAAATGAAGTTAGTATCCATTCTAAAAAACGCTCTTTTTCATCAATGGTAAGTTCAAAAATGGTACACATTGTATGCATTGAGTACAAGCCACAAATCCAAAGATCATTTAACCGACCGTGCTCTTCACAATGATTCAACAGTTGAATATTCATTTTACTGTCTGCATAAAACAACTGTTCAAACAACGGCATACAATTGTAACCATAACGATCCAGTTCTCGCTGATACGTATCCAATTGAATTCGATCAATCAAATAAGATTGCCGAAAGAGGTTGAGTTCCTGTGTCAATCGGGTCATGACCTCACCTAAATACTGCAAATCAGTTAATCTCATTCGAAGTCGTAAGTGAGCTTTAGGATCGGCATAACGAATAAAAAACCATTGGTCTAGCATGCCTTGTGACTTCAGTTCCTCCAAGAGTGGCAGTACACATTGAAGCAATTTATCACCGACTTTCATGCCCAAATAAATTTTATAATAGATCCATTCACTACCAGGAGGATAACTATCTGTTACAGTAGAAGTAAGAAAGTTACCTAAACCTAATTGTTTGGTGGATTGAGGAACTGTTTTATTCAACTTATAATTGATCAAAACTTCATTCGTGTATTGATTCCCATGAGCGTCTGTTAAAATTGAGTCCATAGAAGCTTGCAAAAACTCGGTTAATGAAACGCTACCGGATCTTTTCACTGTTGAAAGTAAAATACGGATACAATCTACATTTTGAGCGTAAATAAGCAATTCATTATCGGATTCTTTGATGACAAAATAATCGGGTAATTTCCACTTTTCTCTAATTTCACGAAATGCGTTGACCAATTCGGCGTCGTTGGTTTTGTAGAGCGATTCAAGGTCTTTTTTCATGATTCTCCAGGATGCTCGACTCAGAATTGTGTTTTTATATACCACTCGCGGTGTGTAAGCCGTAAATCGATGAAAATACCCCAAACTAATGGCACCTCCTGCATAATCTTCTTGAGATTCTAAATCAGCAAGAAATTGAAAGATGGGGAGATTACTCGGCATTTCTTTGTTAAACGCATTGGAATGAAATACTTTCACTTCTTTTTGCAGCGATTTAGAAATAACACAGATTTTATTTTGTCGGATACCAATCATCAAATCTTCAATACCAATGGTAGTTTCGTCTTCACCATTGTATTGTGCCAAATAATTAATTTGATAATGCCGTGATTGATTTCTCAAGATCACATTTCCAAGGCGTGATTCTGGTAGATGATTTAATTCAGCTATTAAGTAATCGTCGGATCCTTTTTCTTCTTCCCAATCAATAATCCGTTGATTCAATTGTTTTAATGCTTCATTGCTATTGCAAAATCGACCATACCAACTGGAAGCCGTTGATCCTCCATAGAATTCAAATAACAGCACATCCTTTTCTTCATGCTTAAAAAAAGCGGTCTTCGCAACAAACGTAGCTGCGTAATTCATTTCAGCTTCGTCAAATTGTTTTAAATCCTCATCAGTGATGCTAATTTCCGTCGCATTTTCTTTGGCAGCTTGTTGAATTTTAGCATACCAAAAACTATGGATCTTGGAGTCCCACACTAATTTTTCTTTCGAATCCTTTGTTCTTTTTACTGGGATCCCGTCAATTAAAGGAGAGAAATCAACAGATTCTGATTCTTGTCGGTAACCATAACCTATACCCGTTTCTACATCCAAGGCTTCTCCTAATGGAACAAATTTTTCTTCGTACCGTTTCTGAAAAGCTTCTTTAAACCTTCCAAGGTTGGTTTCATTGTCAGTGTTTTTTGAAGATTGAAAATGATTTACCACTTGAATGGCTTTTCTCACCATTGATTCTTGGGCTTTCGACAAACCAAACTCCTGATCCATTTCGAACGCAACATTGCATTGAATTAAAAATTTGGCATCTACATTCGGAATAACAATGGGATTTTCGTTCAACATAAATGCCACCAAGGCAGTATAGTCGTCATAACTTATTTCAGCAGCATTCAATGCATTCATTCGATTGATCACTTCTTCAAAATAAGCAATCACTGTCTGTAACCAATTTTTATCTTCAAGAATTGCTGTTCGATCGTATATATTTTTTAAGCCCGCCAACAATTGAAGTTCGATCTCTAAACCAATTGTTGATGGTTCTAACTCATTAACGAGCACTTGCGCTTCAATTAGTTCTTCGATGTATTCTATGGCTTCTTCTTGCTCAATTTCTTGTGTTATCAACCATTGAATCAAATCAGATTTACCTTTTCCATGCTTCACGAGTTGTAACACCCCATCTAAATAGGGATTTCTTTCAACTGAAATCAATTCATACGAACGTGATTTATTAAAAATGGTGTATGAAATGAATCTCAAATAGTCACCTAGTTGATAGATTGAGGTATTTGCATAATAAATCGTATTGTTACGAATTACAGCACATTTAGCTAATTCATTGGCCAATTGAACACTGAAATTCATATCGAGTCGAAAATGTTTTGCATGCATTTCATTTCCTTGAATCCGCAATTCTCCTTGTTGTTCGCCTTCATGAATGGGAATAACACCCACCCCGCTGAATAAACCAAAGGGTGTAGAACGGGAAGACATTCTCGCAAGGTATTTGAGCAATGATTGGCGCATTTTTTTATAGTCCGGATCAGTCGGTTGCATTTGTTTCATGGTTGACACTTTCTCCAATAATTCTGGGGAAGCCAAACTCAATGCTACTTTAAAATAATCATTTGCTAATAAACGATCCATCCAATCATCTGAATCAGCTGTAAAAGCTTCTACAATTGCTGAGAATGGGAAAGCAGCTGTTCTAATTACTGCTTTCGAGAAATGCTGTACCTGTTTCATGTGCTGTTATTTAAGTAGGAAAAAACGTTCCCAATCGGTATCTTCTTCCAAAAGAGTACTTATTAAAAAGACACCTATTCCCATAGTGCCATCTAGAAGACCAAGAATATCTTCGTGTTTATCGTCGCCAAAATACCTTCTAAAACCACTCGCTGTAGCTGGGTGATTGCCTCTTTCCATGACTTTTTCGGTGAAAAACAGGTAATTGTCATAAAACACTTGTTCATTCGTCCAAGCGTATAGCAATTTGTTGTTGTGTGCAACGGATGCCATTCCGTGACAGAGACCTGCATCTGTGAGTTCCGTCTTGGATGAAAGCAGTACTGTATTGCGTTTACTCGTATGCAGCGCAATTTCATAGGCCTGATCCAAAATAGTTTGATCTTTTAAGACCGTTCCTGCAATATATAACCCGATCGCAATTGGTTGATCACCGTAACACCAACCTAAAACCGCATTGTACAGAATGTTATCCGTGTCATTAACTATACTAGGGAATAATGAATAACTGGTTGAATCGGTTGATTTAAAACTCAATTGATGCGCAACGAGAGCTACTATAGCCTCTTTTACAGCACGGTTTTCTGGGACTTTTTCTAAAAACTTGGAGAAGATAACAATATAGGACATGTTTCCATGTGCCATTCCGCAATTTCCTTGGTGAACTTCCTGTGCAAATTTGCCATTCAATGCGATATCTCCTTGCAGTGTTTTTGCAGCGATCTCAAAGAGTTCAATCACATCTGTCTCTATGAGAGGATTTTCCTTCATGCGTTCGCACAAATAAAACAATGCGCCAAATTCACCATGTAAAAAATCGTATTCCTCTAAGGTATGAATGCTTATTGTAGCTGCTTCTACCATTAAATCATCAAAAATGGCCAAGGTTTCATTTACATCTTCAATGGCGATCATGCCTTTTTTACTGAAGTAATCAATGACTAGTGCAATTCCTGCTAATCCGTCACAATAGGTATTGGGATAATTGTCTGTATTAATCCGATCATAGATATTATCGAGTAAATCATAAAATTTCTCTTGGTATTTCTCTTCCTTGGTAAGTCGAAAGAGGTAATAGTAAAAAACGAGGCTTCCACAAGCTCCTGTAAAGATTCCCAACGAGTCTAGTTGATCATATCGATTCGACAAATCAATTTCGATTGCTTCAACTTTTTTTAGAATAAGATCTTTGATTAACATTTTTCAGTTGGATTAATGAAGAGCCAGGTCCTGTTGGATCCTGGCTCCATACTTCATGCTAGATTAACCGATAAAATTATCAGCTGGGCATCTATTTGCCTCTGTTGCTCCAAAAGAGCACCAGCAACAAGTGAAATTGTGTTCTGTGCTAAGTCCAGATTTGTCTCCGATATCAGCCAAGCCACCTTTAATTCCTTTTAATTGTACATCAGACAATGTGGAAATTTTCTCTTTTTTAAGAACTAATTTTCTGTTTTTCATGTTTTTAAATTTTAAGATTAATTATGAACAAACGGTATCAAACACTTGGTAAGAATACCCTTTACTAATTGGTGAAATAATGTTAACGGTCAACACAAACGCCATCGACCATAAAACAAGAACCTCCTTTTGATACTTGTGTACACCATCCACACGTAAAATTGTGTTCAGTACTACCACCACCATCAATTAAATCGGCTTTTCCACCAATTACTTCATTCATGTTGGAAAGAGATCCAATTTTCTCTTTGTTCAACGTTAGTTTTCTGTTCTTTTTCATTATCAAATGATTAATGATTTTACTTAAGCAACACAGATGTCGTTGATGTAAAGGCAAGAACCACCTTTTGATACTTGTGTACACCATCCACACGTAAAATTGTGTTCAGTACTACCTCCAGCATCAATTAAATCGGCTTTTCCACCTCTTACATCATCCATGTTAGAAAGAGAACCTATCTTCTCTTTGTTCAATGTTAATTTTCTGTTCTTTTTCATTATCTAGTGATTAATGATTTTCACCTACTCGTTTTCGGATTTTCGGCATCCTCCGTTGTTCTATCGGCCAATAAAAACAAGATTGTTTGCCTAATTTACGGGTGTTAATTAGGCAATAGTTTCAGTACGTGTGCAGGTATACGTTGCGTCTGACGGGTAATCTTGACTAGTACCCGTTCCACCTCCACCACCTGTACACCATGTGCATGTGAAATTGTGATTCGTACTACCTTGAGCAAGACCACCTTGAACATGCATCATTTTGTCTTTGCTTAAAGAAGCAATACGCTCTGAACCCAATGTTAGTTTGTTGTTCTTTTTCATTTCTTATTGTTTTTAAATGACTCCTACTCTATTCCTCGGTTTTCGGAATTCCCCGATGCTTCCGTTCATTTATCGTATTCGTATCAACTCATTCTTCCTAAAATAGCGATGCGCTTTTCTACGTTTTTAAATCAACGATCTCCATCACAAGGGGTCGCAGAAAACGAAGCAATCGAGAACAAATATTTGAATGAAATTTGACCAAAATGGTGGTATGAACAGTTAATTCATAAATTATTAGATAGATAATTTATAAATTATCCACTGATTTACTATTACAGAATAACCTTACTATCAATTAATTAAACACACGATGGCTGAGCCACAAGTGCCGAACCCTTCAAAACTCCTATTCAATTTGGAATGCTTCTAACTTTGTATGGTATCAGTAATTAATCAATTATGAAAAACAAAAGTCTAGAACATTTCAACAATCAAGCATTGAGCCGCTCGGCGAATAGTACGATCATAGGTGGTGATGATATGACGCCAATAGGTGGCGGAGTAAAACCAAAGTCCATTCCGATTAGTTCATCAACTACAAGTATTAAGCAAGAGGATTATTTTGGTTTGGATTTGATAAAGGATGAGACCTCAGTTGTAATTGAAATTCAATTGGAGCCTTAATAACCTCTGTTCAATTATAAATTGGATCAAAACTCTTAAGCAACGAAGAATAAGGCATTTTGAAAAAGCATAAAACAAAAAAAGGGAACACCTCATTTCTGTGGTGTTCCCTTTTAATTAACGTACGTTTTTTATGAACTCATCGAACCTGTTCCTGAATCCATTTCGTTAAAATAGCCAGTGCCTTCGGTGAAAATGTTTCCTCAATTACTGAATACTCATTCGGTGAACCCGTTGTACATTCCTGAAACAAATGGTTGAGTCCTTCTAATTCTTCGATCGTCACTGCTTTATTTCCACCAGCTTTTAACGCGTTTTCAATCGCTGTTAAATTGACCGTAGCAGGAACTTGTAAATCTTTACTTCCATTCATCGCCAAAACAGGACATTTCACCAATGTTAAAGCAGTTGCAGGATCAAAACGAACAAAATAGCGCATCCATGGACTAGTTAAGGTCGACACCAATTGATTGACTTGTTGTTCCGTATCTGGAGCTTTTAGGGAATCAGGTAATGCATTTAATTCTTTGAGCAAAAAAGCGCGCAATTGTTTATCGACAAGACCTATTGGATTCTCCGACAACAACAACTCGAACGCATTTCCATAAAGTCGTTTGTTCTGAATCAATGCCTCTTCCGATGCACCCTCAGACCGACCAATTAACTCTTGTTGCAACAACAATAATTCAGCGCCACGAATTCCCGTTCCAGCAAGTAATACAATAAAAGCAATATCCGAATTGCGACTCGCAACAATGGGTGCAATGATTCCTCCCTCGCTGTGGCCAATTAATCCTACTTGTTTTTTATCAACATCATTGCGCGTTTTCAAATAAGCAATTGCAGCTTCTACATCGGTTGCAAAATCTTCCGTTGTTCCTTGAGCAAAATCACCCTTCGATTCTCCCACACCACGGTCATCAAATCGTAGTACGCCAATGCCATTTCGAGTTAAATGATCAGCAATCACCAAAAATGGTTCATGACCTAAAATCTCTTCATTTCTATTTTGAGGTCCGCTTCCAGAAATCAATACAACGACTGGGAATTTTCCTTTTTTTGATGGTAAAGTAAGTGTTCCAGCAAGTTGAATGGTGTCTGTTTCATTGTTGAATTTCACTTCTTCTGAATAATAAGGAACTGGTGCAATGGGTTTTTGCGGACGCTTCACTTCCACTTTTTCAAGAGTTGTTCTGCTCAATTTCAACTCGATTGGTTGACCATTTTGAGTAAAAACACCGTCAATTGTTTGATCTTCGTTGAGTGTTCCTGTATACTTGATTTTTGCAGACGTGATTTCCAATGTCAATTGATTTCCTTCAACTACAGTTGTCGTAACCGGAATTCCAGTTGCTCCTTGATCTGGACTATCCATCGTTGAAGTGTAACCAGTTGACGTTTTAGTAATGTGAAATACCAAGCGCAAATTAACGCCACTTGTAGACAAAAGGCCATTCCAATCGCCCGTAATTGCTTGAGCTTTGGCTAAGTTTATTGAGAATACAACAACAATAATTCCAAGGAGTACTTTCATGATAAATAGATTAAAAAGGTGAATAAGTAAAAAAATGGATGAGTATTTTAGAAGCAATCTCAGCGAGTAAAAGCGCTACGATAAAAAACACAATGGATCTTGCACTTTTCGCATTTGATGCAATTTTGTAGCCATTGTAAAGCAACGCAACAGACCATATTACTAACAGTAAAATAACGACAGCAGAAACGATCAATCCAGTTAACTCTAGACTTGTCAGTCCCAACATGCCTTTTTGAATCATGGCTGGATCATCAAAATGCTTTCCAATTAGCGAGAAAAAACCTGTCATATTGATCAATACTGCAAAGGAAAAAGGAATCCGCGCAATGATTACTACAGCGAATACATCGACAACACGGGTTTTTCGATTCACCAATTTAGCGGCAATGAAGAGGAAAAGAAAAAGGGTCAATACATCAATCAACAAATCAATGGTCGTTTGACGTATGGATAATGCAGTTGAAAAATGTAAGTCCAATACACCATCAAATCGTGCATTAAAAATGGTCCCTACAAGTATCCCAACACCAAGCATAAGCAAGCCAACGACCAATAAAACGGTTTCAGAATACCGTTCAAAGGGTTTAAAGAGTAGTGTTTTCATGCTTGAATACTTTTTAAGTGTTTTATTTTTTCAATGATGTCGTCCAATTTATTGCGAACCGTTGGGTAACTATTTCCCATTTGTGCTGCCATTTCTTTCAAACTACCACTTGTTAACACGAATTGAAAAACAAACAATTGTTCTTCTTGTGTCAATTGTAAAAGAAAAGGCAAGACATAATTCCCTGAAACAACCGTTTGACAGGTAGTACAACTCAATTGACTCACACTTAAAGGAGATTCACAACTGGGACAAGATACAGGAAGCTTTTGTTTCACAATCATTCAATTTAGTTGACAAATATAACAAATAAATTAATATTATTTATTTGATATTAAATTTTATTAAACAACAACTAAATAAACAATAGTCCACTTGATACAAATTGGAAAAGATCCGCGAATTGACATGAATCTGTTTCCAACAAAAACATCCTTGATTCGTGAAACAACTGATTTGTATGGACAACACTCTGTTGAGGTCATTCGAACGGAGTATTCTCCAGGAAGAGATGTTGTTCGAGGGCTTGGAGCAGGAATTTCTGTTGGAGTTGATTGGGTTTACTTGAAGTTAACTACATAGGACACATAGTGCATTCTATGTTTACTATGTGTCCTATGTAGTTAAACTGATCATGAATTTCTATTGTGGTAGTGCAGAAATATCTAAGATAAAGTGGTATTTCAACAATAATTCTCTTGTTGTAATTTTAACACGAAATGTTCGTTTTTTCAAAAAAGCTGATGTAGATCAGATTTTAAGCCGTTTACTCCCGTTAACTTTGGCAAAAAGAAAACATGAACGCTACGACAGAATCTTTGGTAAATCGCATTGAAGAGAAATTCAAGTCCATCGACCAAAATCCAGAAACGCATTTAGAAGGCTTAATTTGGGCGAAACCCATTACCTATTGGGATTACATTCAAACCGATGCTTTATTGAATTTGCAAATCCAACGCACCACTTTGCCAGATGAAATGGTCTTCATTATGTACCATCAACTCAATGAAATTATTTTTAAAATGATTCTTTGGGAAGCGGAACAAGTGTCAGAAAACCCAGCAATCACAGGAGATCTGTTCGCAGAAAAGCTCAATCGCATCAGTCGTTATTTTGACATGTTATCTTCTTCCTTTTCCATTATGCAAGATGGAATGTCACCTGACCAATACTTGAAATTCAGAAATACTCTTACTCCAGCTAGCGGATTTCAAAGTGCACAATACCGTTTCATTGAATTTATCTCAACGGATTTAATCAACTTGATTGATTACCGATTCAGAGCGACCATTGATCGCAATACGCCTTATGAACATGCCTACGAGCATTTGTATTGGCAAGCAGCTGGAAAAGATCATGCAACAGGTAAGAAAAACACCTTGATCAAACTTTTTGATAAAAAATACAAAGCGGAATTTCTTCGCCGGATGGAACACTACAATACAACGAATCTGTACGCTTCTTACCGATCACTTCCTGAACAGGAACGCACTAACCCTGAATTGATCAAGGCATTACGTCATTATGATTACACGGTGAATATCTCTTGGGTTATGGCACATTACCATGCTGCTGAAAAATACTTGAATGCAGATGGAAAAACAACAGAGGCAACTGGCGGAAGTGACTGGAGAAAGTACATGTTACCAAAGTACCAACGGCGTATTTTCTTCCCAGAAGTATGGAGCGAGGAAGAATTAAATCAATGGGGAATTGCTGAAAGTCCAACAATCTAATTGGGTTTTATGAAATCAATTGATACCATTCGCGTCACCAAGAAATTCACCTTTGATATGGCGCATGCATTGGAAGGACACGACGGTCCGTGTAAACACATTCATGGTCATACCTATCAACTTTCTGTCACGCTTTTGGGACATGTGATCAACCAAACAGGAAATCCGAAGACCGGAATGGTGATTGACTTCACGGACTTTAAGCAGCTTGTAGAAACACACGTGATTCGTGTTTTTGATCACGCATTGGTTCTTGCAAAAGAATCGAATTATGCTGTGCAATTAACAGGGGAAGTAGAACGGAAGAACCTTCTTCTAACGGATTATCAACCCAGTTGTGAAAACTTGGTGTTGGATATTAAAGATCGAATCGAACCTCATTTACCAACAACCATTTCACTTGTTGCTGTGCGTTTAGATGAAACACCGACTTCGTATGCAGAATGGTTTAGAAATGATAATTGATTTAAACAAAACGATCTGTGATATAGGTCACTTATAACAGCCTTACACTCCCCTACTTTTGTGATGTAAAAGAAACAACTAGTAGTCAAAAAAACACCGTATTATGAAAATAGAACAACTTTACACCAATTGTTTAGCTCAAGGAGCTTACTACATAGAGAGCAATGGAAAAGCTGCCATTATTGATCCTTTGCGTGAAGTACAACAATACATCGATTTGGCAAATCTTAGAAACGCAACTATAACGTATATTTTCGAAACCCATTTTCATGCAGATTTTGTCTCTGGGCACATTGATTTAGCAAAGAAAACAGGCGCTCCAATTATCTATGGACCTACAACGATGCAAACGGGATTTGATGCAACAATTGCAACTGATGGTCAGGTTTTCCAATTGGGAAATACAACCATAAAAGTGATCCACACACCAGGACACACCATGGAAAGCAGTTGTTTTTTACTGTCGGACGAGGATGGAAAAGAAACAGCACTGTTCACAGGTGACACCTTATTTATTGGTGATGTGGGAAGACCTGATTTAGCTCAACATGTGATTGCAGATTTGACTCAAGAAAAACTTGCTGGACATTTATTCGATTCTCTGCGGAACAAAATTATTCCGTTAAGTGATGACTTGATCGTGTATCCTGCTCATGGTGCTGGCAGTGCTTGTGGGAAAAACATGAGTAAAGAAACATCTGACACATTGGGTAATCAGAAGCGCACGAATTATGCCCTCGATTTGAAGTTGACCAAAGAAGCGTTTATTCATCAAGTATTAGATGGGTTGGTTCAACCGCCACATTATTTCCCTGCAAACGTGCTCATGAATATCAATGGTTATGATCCAATTGACAGCATTTTAGAAAAAGGAAACACGCCACTTTCTCCAGCAGATGTTGAACGATTGGCAATGAGCGAAAATGCCCTTGTTTTGGATGCGCGTTCTGCCAATGATTTTAGTCAAGGGTTTATTCCAGGCTCGATCAATATTGGTTTAAATGGCGACTTCGCTGTTTGGGTTGGGACGTTGATCAAAGATATTCAACAACCGATCATTTTGGTTATTGAACCAGAACATGTCGAAGAGGCAATCACCCGTTTAGCGCGAATTGGTTGCGATCACACCATTGGATTTTTAGAAAATGGTTTTGAATCATGGATTAAATCTGGAAAACCGATTGAGAAAATTGAATCGATTAGCGCAAAACAGTTTTCAACACATAAAGAAGTTTCGCATTTAATAGACGTTCGTAAAGCGAGTGAATTTGCTTCTGAACATGTGATTGGAGCGACCAACAAACCGCTTGATTTCATTGCTGAAAATTTCAAAGAACTCGATCCAACTCAATATTATTTTATTCATTGTGCTGCTGGATACCGTTCGATGATTTATGCTTCTATTTTGCAGTCAAAAGGATTTAAACACGTTACGAATATTGAAGGTGGATATGCCGCTCTAAAGGCTACAAATGTTTTACCCGTTACGGAATATGTTTGTCCAACAACGTTGTTGTGATTATTTTTTTTAGTAAGTCATCCCCCTTTATCCTTCGGTCTTAACTTTATTAGGTCATCCCCCTCAATCCCCCTTCAAAAGGGGGAGGTGATCTTACTATCTTTTTTAATCCCTGAATCCGCCTCCCTCCTTGAGGAGGGATTGAGGGAGGTGATAATACTTTTTTAATCAAAATATACTGTTTATCATCCCCTCTTCCCACTTCAAAGAAAGATTCAATTTCTCTTAAAACGATCCTCTCAAAGTAATAATGAAATTTCTACCTGGCGCGCTAATATTTGACGCAAACTGGCGGTAATTCAAATCCATGATGTTTTCACACGCAACTTGCAAATAGAGTTGTTTAGCGAATTGGTACCCCAATCGCGCATTCACCGTACACCATGCTGGCATTCCTTGTGCAGTTGCGTAATCGATGTTGTCTTCTCCAATCAAGTTGTAGTTTTTCAACCGTTTCCAACCACTGTATTGCACAAAAAACTCACCACGGAATTTTTTGATATTCAAGTTTAAACTCGTTTTACCAAATACGGGTGGAACGTGATCCAATGGATAATCGGTTGTATCTGTTTTGATCCGTCCGTAAGTATAATTGATGGTAGACAAAATAGAAAGCTGCTCGGTAATGTTTCCACGAACACTCGCTTCCAAACCATAAATATAGGCTTGAGCTGCATTCTTTGTAGTAACAACTTGGCTCAATGTTCCATCGTATACAATGGAATCGCTACCATTGAATGTCGAAGGCATCGTAGTGATGGCATTCTTCAACAATGTATAATAACCACTCACCGCAACAGTCACTTTACGCGCGAATGTTTTTGAAATTCCCACTTCTCCATTGTACGTATATTCTGGTTTTAATTCCGGATTCGGAACAATGATATTTCCTTGAACCGATTCAAACACTTTCGACAAATCATCCACGTTGGGTGCGCGGAAACCTGTACTTCCAATCACCGTGAAACGCCAATCTGCTCCTGGCATGTAAATCAAACCAAGAGTTCCATTCAAAGCGGTATTGTTTTGTTGCACACCATCAAACGGAAAAGGGAAATAGGTTTTATCCTTGAAGGTTGAATTCAAATCAACATTACTCACGCGGATTCCATCATTGAGAATTAAATGCTCATTGATTTCCCATGTATGTGTAATGTATGCAGCCATTGAACGCATGGTAGAACCACCATCTGGATAACGGGTACTGATTTTACCAATCGTATCCATCTTGATGTCTTCCACTTTCGCAGTTGATTGCACATCGTTGGTCACAAATTCCAATCCATAACGCACTTCTTGTTTCCCAATCAGTTTAAATGCATCCACATTCGCTGAAATGATATTCAAATTTTCAATGTGGTAATTACGCATGTCCTTCTTGAATTTACGGTCAATCCTACTTTCCTCAATGTGTTGATATCCAGCAATGAATTTCAATTGATCATAGAATTTATTTTTATTCGTCAACGTTAAATTGTACGCAGCAAACAATCGTTCTTGTGGACCATAATACCATTCTGCATATTTTGGTTTCCCACCAGAAAGCTGCGTTAATCTGTCATAACGCGGAACATCGGATGAAGTCGAATATTGGAAATTTAGTAAATGTTGGACCTTGTCAGATTGTTTAAACAGAAATTTCTGCATCACATCGATTTGCGTGTAAGCTGAGCCTACTTGCAGATTGGTGTCTTTGTTTACCATCATTGAATCAACACCATTGATACGTTCTGAATAGAAATTGCGTGCACCAAATGATGGGTAAAACGGATTGCGATTCGCGCCTTGTTTTAAATCACCAAAATTGGAATAGGTAAAGGAGGTTAAGGAAGCAAATCGGCGTTTTCCAACAGAAATATCCGCATGTCCAGTATACCCTGAAGCAGCGGAATTGTAACGTGTGTACGCATTTGCTTTCACCAATAAGTTATCGGTTGAAGACAAAATCGGGTTTTTGGTATAAAAATGCATCACACCACCCAATGCATCGGAACCATAGGCAACAGAACCTGGACCAAAAACGATTTCCACTTTATCCATGATTGCATTGTCCAAGGTAATGATGTTTTGCAAGTGACCACCTCTGTAAATCGCGTTGTTCATGCGCACACCATCCACAACCATCAATACTTTATTCGTTTCAAATCCACGAATAATGGGCGAACCACCACCCAATTGGCTTTTTTGCACAAAGACATTTCCTTGATTGGCCATTACATCTGCCATGGAAGTTTGGTTGATGTGTGCCAAATCAGTTGAGCGAATGACTGCCACATTCTGTGCTACGTCTTTCCGTTTTTCTTCAAAACGACTCGCAGAAACAACTACCTCATCAATGGAATTGGCTTGTTCCTTCATCACGATCTGGAAATTACTTGCTTTCAAATCGGGCTGCTTCACAACAGTTGTGAGATAATACGGATGTTTCACGATCAAAATCGCATCACTTCCCAATGAAGGAATCTCTATTTTTCCGCTTTCATTGGTGCTATATTCAGCTCCGTTGGTTTGAATAACTGCTGCTTTTATGGGTTGAAGTGTTGTTTCATCAATCACTTCGATTGTTTGACTCCAAGAGGTATAAACCAACAAGGAGGAAAGTATGAGGAAAATTGTTTTCATTCTTAAAATATCTAATTAGTTATTGGAACGATCAATGGAGCGCTACACGATTGATACATGTATGACTTTTCTTGATATCTATTCTTATTTTTCACCCGTTTCTTTGTGTGCTTAGTGCCTTTGTGGTTTATTTTTCACCAACGACCGCAGCGTTCAAAGCAAGGAGCATAGAAAATGGACGTGCTAATTGTAATAAGGAAACAAAGGCAATCCGACAAACACATCAACTATGTTTCCTATGCGTACTATGTGGTTTATTTTTTCACCACAAGGACACAAGGGTCACAACGTTTTATGTTATTTACTTAAAATCAAATTCACGCTTTTTCCTTTGTGTTCTCGTGTCTTTATGATCAGAAATCATCAATAAAATGCTTTGTTGGCGTAACTGCAGCAAAACACGAAACAAAAAAATAAAAGACGTTATGAATTGTGCTATTTATCCGACTTCTGGGGGTTGAACGATCGCATGATCGGTTCGGGAGACATAGTGGTTAATGGAGCAAAAGAATGATTTTTCTAGTGTTCCAAAATCTTCGTTCTGTGAGTAGCTATTTATAGGAAAATAAGATTGGTGGTGCAACACTTTGAACACCTGCACCACTTGTTTATCGCGTTCATTACGCTGTTTTCCGTCACCAAATGCTTTGTGCACCAAATCGGTGAGTTGTTGATCGAGACCTGATTCCTTGGTATCGTGCCAACACCAATACTGCGTTTTGCCGTCCTTGGTTTGTTGTTCTACGATGTCGTATTTTTCGCCACGGTAGGTGAATTCACCAGCATGTTCCCATGTTAGTTGTTGAGCAGCTTGTGGGTCTGTAAACGAAAGGAGTGTTAGTTGATCGTGCTCAATTCCGTTTAAGATGTGAGCTTTCACTTCACGCCGAACTTGTTTGCGCTCATAACGCAACCACAAATAAGTTCCAGCGACTGGAGCAGTAAAACAGAGTAATAGGAAGATACCAATTGTTCTTTGCACGTTGTGTACGAATTAAATTAAAAGCAGGAATCTTCAAATCCGTTTCTAAATTAACATTTTTTTGGATAGTGGGGAGGAAAAAATAAACGGAAGGTTGGGTTGCTAAAAATCGTACCCAAAAATAAAATAATCATCTAGCATATTCGTTTACAGATTTTTTTGAAACGCGCTTAATTGTTAATTGAATCTAGGGAACATTCGATCAATTACATCACTATTTTGATAGTTAAAATGCTCTAATTGCACGCACATTCATCTGGCTTGACTTCGTGTTAACCATGGTGTTCCCTGCGAAGTTGAATCCAAGTGCGTTAACATTGGTATCCTCTGTACTACACCAATAATAGTTCCAATTTGCTAAAAGTGTTGCACCACCAATCGTACTTAAAGTCATACCAACATTAAAACGATTTTGCCATAATAGGTTTAGTTCGTCAAAAGCGGGTAAATACCAATCGCTCTGTCCCCCACTTACCAGATCCAAACATACTTTTGCGGCACTTGATGTATGACCAGCTTGTGCTATAATAGCATTGCTATTGCTTAAACCGTCCCAATTACTTTGAGCACTTAGACCAATCAATGTAGATGACACATTACTATAAGCTGCTTGTGTACTTTGATTGGTAACCGCTACTATTAAACCATGCTCAGCTCCCTGATTATCTTTCCATAAATGAAAAACAACACCACCGCCAAATTGCTCACCAATGTAGTGTGTAAAACCACCTGTAGCATTCGCACTAAACAAAGCGTAAGGAACACTCATTAATTCATTCGTACCTTCTATTGTATAATTCGTTCCTCCTGCTAAATCTGTTTCTGTTTTAATGAAATAAGGTCCAGACGCCCAATTAATTCCTGCAAATGTTCCTGTTACAACGGTTCCAGTCCCAACTTCAATGCTAACCAGACCGTTTGCATTGGTACTTGCAGTTTGTGTTTCTGCATATACAACTGAACCAGCTATGGTCCCTTGTAAAATACTTATTTTCATCCCAACCTGAATGGAAGTAGCGAGTATACCACTATTGTTACGAATAACAGCTTGGTAACTCATTTTTTGCGGGGCTTGGGCAATTACACTTGCTGTTAGTATTAAACATGTCAGTATTGAATAGATTTTTTTCATCATTGTTAGCTTTTAAAACTTAATATAATTCAACTTTACAATCTTATGGATTTACTATATAGAGAAATCCTACTTGAAATGAGACTTAATTGCTGTTATTCAGAGAACGTTACTCCAAGACCACGTTGTTCAATTGCTTTCTGTTGACTAGATGTGGTTATTAGTTTTACAGACGAATCAACATACAGGATATGGGTTTTGAGTTTCGTGTTTGAGCGAATATCCAATTCAATCAATGGATTATCTGCAATCATTAGCTGAATTAATTCAAGATTCTGCGTTATATCGATTTTCTTCAACTGATTATCCGAAAGTCCAATGTTTTCGAGTAACGGAAATGGAGACAGGTTAATATTTGTTAGCTTATTCCCTTCCAATGCAAGTGATTTAAGTTTGGGTAAGCTATCCAATATGATCGTATCAATCTGGTTGAAATTCATCCACAATCGTTCTAGTTGTGGCATGTTTTTAACCTCTGCATAGGTAACTTTATTTGCTGCACAAGAGAATCTCTTCAACTGCATGAGTCCAATTAACTTCACTTCAGCAATCTCATTCGTTGTAAGTGCTAGTTCAATCAAATTCGGAAATAAATAAGCATCCTCCATGGAATGAATATTTTTTTTCATTAGGTTTAGAATGGTTACCGAATCGGCTTCATTGGATTGAATTTCACCATCTTGATTTAGATCAATGCGTGGTTCATAATTCAACACTGCATTTTTGAAATCTGCATCCTTAAAAATAAGATTTTGAGCAATGGCCAGTTGTTGAATCAGTAATCCGATGATAATTAGCAGAACCTTGCGCATGATTTAATGAAATTGATGAATCCGTGAAGATGATTTGTCAAAAGTAGGGAAATCATTGGGTTTTGAGCACAACTTTTGTTCCTAGCAAAAAATTGAGCGCTGAACTTCTGCTTGATGAATGGCAGAAAAAGAACTGTTTTGATACTTTGCAGTTTTTTTCAAAACCAATTTAGAAAGGGTCACTTAATTCACTTACTCTGATCAGTTTTTTGTTCACAAATTCATGGATACCTAATTCAGAAAGTTCTCTGCCATAGCCTGAACCTTTTGTGCCACCAAAGGGTAAATCAGCTTGCGTCCAAGTGGGGTGATTGATAAACACCATTCCTGTATCAATCTGTTCAGCTACGCGTTTGCCTCTTTCTATATCGTTTGTAAACACGGAACCACCTAAACCAAATGGGGAATCGTTGGCTAAATCAATGGCCTCTTGTTCATTTTTAACGGTAAAAAAAACAGCCACGGGTCCAAAAAATTCTTCGTAGTATACTGGATTATCAGGTAACATATTTGTGATCACAGTAGCTTCCATATAGGCGCCCGGTTGCTCCAGTCTTTTACCTCCTAATAAAACTTTAGCACCACCATCCACTGCTCTCTTTACCTGATCAGCTATGTTAACCGCAGCTTCTTCACTGCTTAAAGGTCCTAATTGTGTGCTTGAATCCATTGGATTGCCAATAACCAGGTCGGCGAGTTTGTTTTTTAATTTTCCAAAAAAATCATCGGCTATACTTTCAACTGCAATAAATCGTTTTGAAGCAATACAACATTCGCCATTGTTGTTGATTTTGCCTACTACCGCCCAATCTACTGCTTGGTCAATATCCGCATCATCCAATACAATAAAGGCATCGCTTCCTCCTAATTCCAAAACAGATTTTTTCAAATACTTACCTGCCTCTGTTGCAACACTTGCACCCGCTGCTTCACTGCCGGTAAGTGACACACCTTTTATTCTTTTATCAGCAACTAAGGCTGATGCTCGTTTTCCTGATATAAGCAGGTTGGTGTAAAGCCCAATTGGCGCGCCTGCTTCTAAAAAAAGTTTCTCAATGGCTATGGCACATTGCGGAACAATGGATGCGTGCTTGATCAGCATGGTATTACCTGCCATGATGTTGGGTGCAGCAAAACGAGCAACTTGATAAAAAGGAAAATTCCAGGGTTGTACGCCTAGCAAAATTCCAATCGGACTATGCCTAATCAACGCTTGTCCATGAAACGGGTTCAGTATTTTATCCGATAAAAAGGCTTCCGCATTATTGGCATAATAGTCAAAAATTTCCGCACTTAGTTTTATTTCACCTTCAGCCTGAGAAACCAACTTACCCATTTCAAGCGTTATCAATTCGGCAAGCTCTTTCTTGTTTTTTCTTAACAATCCAGCTACCTTGTGTAATAATGCGGCTCTTGTTGGATAAGGAGTTTTTTTCCAAGTAACAAATGTTTCCCCCGATTGTGCAATGGCTTGTTCAACTGCATGTTCAGACATTTCATTAAACACTTTAACGACTTCGTTGGTTGCAGGATTGATGCTTTGTATGGACATGATATTGTATTTAGCAATTGTTATTAAACGATTTATACCTGTTTTGGTGCTTTATCGGCTTGAATACACCAGAGTAGTTCTTGCATAAAAACTGCAGCAAGTTTGTCTGAATTTAACTTATCCATCGGTTTTCCATTTTCATCAAATGATTTATCAACTGTTGGAACAGAAAACATAGCAGGAATGGTCCAAGCCATCATTTTCCAAAATGTAAACTGAAGTGATACCAGCGCCTGGCTACCTCCAAACGGTCCGGAAGAAACGGTAACAATACCAATGGGTTTGTGTTTCCATTCGTCGTACAGCAGATCAATTGCATTTTTTAAACTTGCAGGATAGCCCCCGTTGTATTCAGGTGTAATAATGATAATTCCATCTGATGATTTAATCTTAGCTGCAAATTCAAGCACATTTTCGGCAGGATCAATCAGTGTTTTTAAGGTACCATCAAAAATGGGAAAGTTGTATTCTTTCAAATCCAACATTTCTGTAGTCGCTAAATTATTTTCTTTCAAATACTGTTGAAAGTAGAGCGCAACATTGTGGCTCTTGCGCCCTGTTCTTACGCTTGACGATAGTATGGAGATATGAGGCATGTCTATTTATGGTTTAATTTTTCTCTGAAACCCAATCAATGGCTTGTTGCAAATCTTTATGCTCAAATCCTTTAAACTCACCTGGCATGAGGTAGCTAAAGAAGTTGGTGAAATTTCGTACAGCCTCTACATCAGAAACGATGGCTGCTCTGTTCCATTTGGTTAGATGTTTTATGCCCATCATGGCGTCTTTCATCCAAGCTCCAATGGTGAAGTTATTTAACGAAGTGTCCAGCACTAACAAATAATTCAGTGTGTCCGTTTGATCAATTAGTGCTTTTACTTGTGGCATAACCGTTTCAGTAAAATCTTTTTCGGTTATTTCCCCTGTTGCTTTGAAGCCTACTATGTTTGATGGTAAATCCAGTAAATGTGTTATCATAGTTATTCGTTTTATTCGATTATTCACCTGTTTAGGAGCAAATTGGTAAGGAGAAATCAGGCACTAATTTCTCCTTACCAACTTACCAGCTATTCTATTTCATGGTTGACTCAATGACTATGCTTTCGCCAAAGCGTCTCGCATCATTTTTACTTTGTCGTGGTCGGCAAGAAGTAAGGTATGTTGCGCTTTAATCATGTTTTGTTGTTCGATACTTAAATTTACCGAATCCTTTTCCAACGCTTTTTTGTACGTGCCTTTAGCCATGTCTTCACCATATTCGCATGAATCGAGAATGACTTTGCGGTCTTTACCTGAGAGAGCTGCTTTTACATCCATCCACACACGAAAGAATTTTCCTGAGGTCGTTGTGCCTTCGGCAGGGGTGCCACCTAATTTGCTTACTTGATTGTTTAATTCGGTTTTGCATTTTTGGCTTGTAGCAGAAAACTGTGCAAACAAGGTTTTTAAATCTTGCTCTTGGGTTTCTCCAGCTGCGGTTTCGTAACCTTCAATTCGATCGTTGTTGATCGTGATGAGTGTGTTTAACACCTCAATTGTTTTTTCGTTTTCCATTTTATTTGTTTTATTAATTGTGAATTGAATGCGTTAATTTGAACGCTATTTCGGATTCGTTATAAATTCGATTAGGTCCTTATTTAGTTTTTCTTTTTCCGTAATGAATAATCCGTGTGGTGCATCTTTATAGACAATGTATTGGGCATGTGGAATTAATGCTGCGGTTTTATCTCCAGATACATCAATCGGAACTATGGTGTCAGCATCTCCATGAATAATTAAAACGGGAATCTTGATTTTTTTTAGGTCTTCCCTAAAATCGGTTGCTGAAAAGGAATTAACACAGTCAACTGTTGCTTTTGCTGAACTCATAAGGCATAAGTTCTGATTCCATGCTAATAAGGCTGGGCTAACAGCTGAAGGTACCTTATCAAGTCCATAGAACTTCCTTCCAAATTCCATCAGAAAAGCTGGTCGGTCATTTTCAACTTTGAGTATCGTGGCATCAAATGTTGCTTTCTCTGAGCCTTCAGGGTTATCATCTGTCTTTAGTCTAAAGGGGGTAACAGAACTAATAAAAACAACTTTGGCTATTTTGTCCGCACCATACTTCCCAATATAACGGGCAACTTCACCGCCACCCATTGAAAAACCCACCAGAACAACTTTTGATAGATTTAATTGGGTAATCAATTCGTTTAAGTCATCAGCAAGTGTATCGTAATCGTACCCCTGCCAAGGCCGGTCAGATTTCCCAAATCCCCTTCGATCATAAGCAATACAGCGAATAGCATGTTTAGAGATCTCTGCTAATTGATACTCCCACATTTCATGATTCAGTGGCCAGCCATGTATAAATATGACAGGTGTACCTTCACCATATTCTTGATAAAACAGATTGATTGAATCAATCTTTCCTGCTAAGTTTATTTTGATATAAGCCATTTGAATTTCGTTTATATTTTTAATGCTCCTTGGTTGCCTGAAACCATATTTGAACCTGTAGCAACCGATGCAACCATTTTCAAAAAGTTGATCATGCGGCCACCATCTGTATCCCAATAATAGGCGTTCTTCGGAGTTACTTTAATAACAGAAATGGTTGGGTCGTTCTTCCCCTCCTTGAACCAAATTTTGGCAACGGGTGTCCATAGTTCCTCAATGGTTACTTTGTCTAAAATTATTTCTGCTTCTCCGTTTACAACCATATAGCTGCTTTTGCCCGGATGCGAAAAATAGAGTTGCACCTCTTTATCTGCTGCAATCGCTTTGTTTTTATCGCTGCTCTTTTCGCTGAAAAACCAAAGATTTCCCTCATCGCACACTTTTAGCGCACTCATCGGTCGGCATGTAGATCCATCGTCTGTTTTTAAGTCGGTACAGAAAAGACACACCATTATTTCACTTACCAAGCTTTTAAGTTTATCAATGGCTTCTTTGTTCTTCAAATTTTCAGTTTTGCTCATATTATTTTTTGTTTAATGATGAATGCAACAAGTGGATTTGTCCTATTTGATTGGATCTATTTTTATTCAGATGCAAATCTTTCTGCCACAAAATTGCAGCTCTTTACGAGGGGAATTATTACACTATTTTTAAAGGAGTTACATGATTCACACTTTCTAAATGAGAAGAACACTGCATTACGCTTGTGCATGAGGGAATGGAATTGTGGAAGGGGTTGTGTGTTGGAGATGGTGGGCTTTTTTACACATTTATGTTTAGCGCAGGATTTGGAAGCCCTGTACGTCGCCCAACAACTGGTTGGTTAATGGAGTAGCTATTATCTTCTGTCTATCAATTGTTAATCACTATTGTCCGATTAAAAATCACAATCGATAATACTTTCTCAATTAACCTTACTTTTCTAACCTGCGCTGACGCTTGGACTTCGAATTGTATCCAATTCTCTTTCCGCAAAAGAAAAGTAAGCAAAAGAAAACTCGACGCTGTTTGTCCGTCAATGCGCTCCATTTGTGGAATTGCGACCGTTTCGGTGATCCCGCCGCGGCGGGCTTCCTCACGGTTCCCGCATTCCACTACATTTCACTTTTTCCGTTCAAAAGGCGTCATCCTTCTAATTCAAATTTCGTGAAATCAAAATGGAAGCCCACTACATATTATAAACAACTATATACCAAATCATTTCAGCGTCTTAGGTTAATAATACATTAGTTTATTGGACAACAATGATTGTCAATAGTTGTCGCCAATGGTTGCAAATGCTTTCAAAGTTCATACCTGCGTTTGCTGGACTTGTACTTGGCAAAGCAATGTAGTTTACATCGCTTTTTCGGTCGAAATAAGTATCGAACAATACTTGGGATTTTGCCCCGTTGAAACCGATCACTTTTAAGTTCTTGTGTTTCGCAATGAAGCTGTCCAAGTCGTTGGGTTCTTCGTCTTTAATTGCAATGTCAAGGCTCCCTTTTCGATTGGCTTGATGCACCACATCCCAAACACCAATGTTCGACTTTCGCAACAATTCTTTTTTAGCTACATAAGTAAGTGGAAGCTCATTGTTGGTAATTGTCGCGATAATTTTCCAAAACCGGTTGCTGGAATGTCCATAATACTCGCCCAATTCGAGTGATTTATCGCCAGGCATGGTCCCTAAAATCAAAATGGTCGTATCAGCAGTAGAAATGGGTTCGAACGATGACTTCGTATCCATCGTAGTTGGTTTCGCGATGCGTTTAATAGACTTTCCTTTTGCTGTTAGTGATGCTTTTGAAGCAGAATCACCGATTAAAGAAACAAATTTACCATCACACTCAAAAAGCTCGGCATACTTTCTTGTTCTTCCAAGAATTTGATACGCCTGAATGGTGGAACCGTCCTTTTTTTGATACCAACCGTTTTTATTCAACGCCAGTGCAATTTGCCGAGGCGTCATTGGTTGTCCCTGTTGGAGTAACAGTTGTTTCATTGCTTCGTGGAGTGTCATGTTTTTTTGTTGGATGAGGGTTGTTTTTGTTGGCGTTTAATTACTTGTGTGATTTGGTACATTAAACTTTAAGGAGGATTGAACTGCTGAGTTTGGGAAGCAGTTATTAGAAGAATTCATGATTTTTTTTAATCGTTTGCTGTTCCTTTTCTTGCTGGCTGAACATTGTCTGGTAAATTTGCTTTTACAATTCTTAGTGCTTCTTCAGCATTACCTTGGCCAAGATATTCATTTTTGTTTTTTGTCACTATAAATTGAGCCTCTACTGTATTATTTGCTGGTATTATCACCCTCTTTTCTATTTTAAGGGGGACAAAATGTTCAAATTGTTTTGGTGTTACATTCGGCAAATTAGTTGTGTCATAAGGATAACCTGTACAGCTACTAAAACACAACGTGTACAAACTTGTGAAAGGAAACAATTTATTTAAAACATCATCTTTCATTGCATGTTCAACAAAACCGATGAGTTCTTTTCTGGAATGGTCTTGAGAAATTATATTCCATGTGTATTCAATTTCGCTATTGTTATCAAATGCAAAGGCATAGTTGTTTGGCACTACAAATGGGAACTTATCAGCCAATTCGTTTGTAGTATTATCATTGCAAAACCAAAAATTCAATACTTGACCAAGTTCTGTAATGCTTTTTGTTTGTCCGTGAGCAAGACACACACCCTCTTTCCAAAAGTCAGACAGATAAATTTTATTTTCTCCTCCAATAGATACTTGTGAAAATTTTTGTCCGCTTTCTATTCTTGCAAAAGTAAATGGAAAGTTTTCTTGTTGACTGTCTCTTGAAACCCTCAATATAGAATTGAGTTTTTTAAATTCAATATCTATTGCATTTTGAAGTCCACCAACTATTTCCAATTCTGGATACAATAACTGAATTGATGACTTTGACTTAAATATGTTTAATATTTTTTTTAACATTCTTAATTGTCGGATAGTAACGCATTTAACTTACTTCCAGTGATTTTCAGGTTCTAAAGGTAGCTGTTTTTAAATCAAACGATCAATTGAAAAACGACTACTTTATTAACCAATAAACTTTCTGCGGAGACCAGGACCAGTCAATTTTGGTGGATACAATTAAGCATTCGATTTTCCTTCATTCTCCTTACTAATAATTTCTTCAATTCTTAATTTGTCAAAGGAAAGCCGTTGTCTGAATACTTCAAGCATGTTCAAATAATCTTGCTTGGAAAACATGAATGCGTTTACCTTGTCAAACCATTCGACAGTTGTTCCAACTTTTTCGGCATCCCATTCCATTGTCATATCTACACCAATTTTTCTCCATTCTATGAATTGTCCACAGTTTATAATTTCTGCTACAATTAAGGTGCAGGAAAAGTCGTTGTCGTCTGGACACATTAAAATGGGGCAAATTGTAGTCTCGTTTTCATTCGGTAAAATTCGTTTCCAAACAACTGCTTTCTCGTCCTCACGATCCATCCAATAAACAAGTGTTGGGATAAGGTCTTTTAAACTAAGATCAGGATAAAGTTCATCCAACATTTCGTCTAACCAAAAGCCGTCAATTCTATAATTTATATAGTCCCAACTAAATTCATAATCACTTTTGTCTAATATGCCTTCAATTCTGTTCATCGGGTTGTTTTAAAATGACTTAAATGGTTTTCGACTAAGCGAAGTTGTCATTTTAAATTTAGTTTTATTTGCGATCCAAGATCCTTTTGTTTTCAATTGTTCGTTTTTCGTCAACAAAATTCAAGCTTTTTTACTAGGCATGTATTAGGCATACGTTAAAGTTGAACGTCAACATATCTTATTGTCTTTGTTTTTTCGATCGAGTCAATTTTTATCACTTTCCATTCTTCTGATTCCCATCTTTTAGTGGTTTTGAATTGATCGTGGATTCCTAGTTGAAAAGTTATTTCAATCGAATAATCACCTAAAAAGTCATCTTCATAATAAAAGATCGTTATTGCTTTTGAGTTGATTGGTATGGCTGGAAAAAAAGCTATGTTTTTAATATACTCATATTCTTCAAAGCTCAAGTTGATAGAAGTTGCACTTTGACCATTCATTTTACTTTTTTGACAAATACTTGATGTAATAGATTTATTCCAATAACTATGCACGATAATTGAAATTGGATAGAACAATGAAAGCATAGAAACTAGGATAAACGAATAGATTTTGAACTTGGCATTCAATTTAGTTTCAACTCTAGTTATTAGTTGACGGTAGATAAATCTTCCAATTGATAAAATTATCAAGGATACAATAGGAGATGTAATGATAACGATTAGGTCAATCAATGAAAATACGTCATATAATTTTAGCGCACCACAATTTGTACTACTCCAATACGCCAACGCATTTAGACTAATCCATAAAAGGATGTATATGATTTTATAGTTATTTCTTTTAATCATTTGAATGGGGAACTTAATGGTTTGGTGCTAGGCCTTGTGCCAAATCTTGAATATAACACTTTTGGGCATAAAGCTTAGCACATGTTATGCACTACCTTAAACTGTGTTTTACCTATATACCTGAGTATAGATTTTTCTTTTTTTTATTTATTCGATATGTTAGAGCCTATACATAGTTAAATACTTACTTTTATAATAAGTTGATCTCATGATGAAATTCGTTACCATAAAGTCAATTTTTGTAATTGCCATCTTCTTGCATAATACAAGTTTTAGTCAAGAAGACGAGGTTTTAATGCCCTATTTAAAAGGGGATAAGTATGGTTACGCAAATTCCAAAGGTCAAATTGTAATTGAACCAAAATATGATTACGTCTTACTTTTCGAAAAGGGTTATGCGTTGGTTAGATTGAATAATAAGTGGGGATTAATAAAGGAAAATGGTCATGTCATAATTCAACCAATAGCAAGCCAGCTTTCTAACTTCGATTCAAATAATCTAACTGAAATAACAGTGGAGAATAAGTCTGGTGTAATTAACACAAAAGGAGAATGGGTAGTTCCTTGCAATTATTCTAGAGTAGATATAAAGTCAAATTTTATTGAAGTTACAAATTCGGATAATCAAACTGCGCTATTCGATCTAAAAGGAAAAACAATTGTTGATTTTAAGAATATTGGATTTCATTTTCCAGAATCAACCTTAGCGTTATCAAATTTTATTATAACCGAACTCGATCAGCAATTTGGTCTAAGTGTAATTGAAAAGAACGGAGAATTTAAAGAACGAATAGCTCCGCAGTATCAATCGCTGAGTATTTTGAATGATAAACTTTTCGAAGTAAAACAAGATGACAAATGGGGACTCATTGATTCAGAAAATAAGTTAATCGTTCCCTTTGAATACAGTAGCTTTAAAAAAGAAGGACGGTTTATTATTGCTGAACAAGAAATAGAATACCAAATCAAAATAAAACTCTTTGATCCAGAATTTTATACGCCAAATAGAAGAATGGATGATATAGAAAGAGAGTTCGATCATGAAAAAAGAATAGTCTACTATTTAATGACCCAAGAAGAGCAAGATCGAATAAAATCAATGGGGATTGACTTCGATGAACGTCCGGAGCTCAGATTGATGTACTCATTGATCAACGAACAAGGTCAAATTGTTATTCCTGCGCAATTTGGTGAAATAAGTCTGAATAAACAATTTATTCAAGTTAGAACAGACAAAGGTGTTACGCTATTCGATAAACAGGGGAAACAGGTTTCAGCTGTCTTATTTGATCAGGTGGGAGAAATAAAGGAAGGCTTAGTTTTGGTGAAAATTGGCTCCATGGAAAATTTACCTGAAAATTATAGCGATTTAAGCGAAAGTGACAAATTGATTGCCACTTATAATCGATTCAAATATGGGTATATGGATAGCATTGGGGAGATGGTTCTTCCTTTGCAGTACAATGGAGCTTTTGAATTTAATTTGAATCGTGCTCCAGTGCGCCTGGTCGACAAATGGGGCTTAATCAATAAAAAGGGTGAATTAATAACTGAATGTAAATACGATCAGCTGTATTTTGCTGGTGAACAACGTTACGGCTTTCGTATTGGTAAGCGCTGGGGATTACTTGATTTAAATGGTCACGAGATTATTCCGGCAACATATTATGAATACATAGAGGCTAGCTACAATACGGATCAATTTGGTGGATACTCTGGATTAGTTTTTGAAAATGGTTATGCGAAATCATCGAAACAATTACCAGGTTTCTTGCAGACCAGTACCACATTAATTGATACAAATGGTGCTCAATTATTTCCGTTTAAGTATAAAACGATTGAACAACAAGATGAAGGTTTGTTCAAAGTGTCCTTGCAGAATCACGATCATGACCGGGAAAGTTATGGATTGATCGATAAAGGTGGTAATGAAATCGTGGCGGCCTACCAAGATAATATTTGGTGGCTTGAAACCGAGAAAGTATTCGTGGTTGCCAAATACACATTCAAAGATGATTATACTTATTGTGATCAAAAAGGAAAAGAAATAGCGTCTCCCTTTAAGAAAATTGAACGAGAAGGATTAAGAGAATACAGACAATTATCGAATGGTTATTATTCGGCAAAATACAATCGACACACGGTATATTTTACGCCAGATGGAATTCCATTATTTGAAAAGTAAACGATGAAGAAATCCGCAATCAGAACTCTAATTACTTTTGCTCTATTGTTGGTAGACAGTTGTGCTGTAATAGCACAAAAATTACCTGATTTGATTCCATTTAAAGATCAAAACCTATACGGTTACTGTGATAGTAATATGACGGTCATTATTGAAGCACAGTATCAAAAAGCTTATCTTTTTATCGAAGATAGGGCTCTTGTTGTAAAAAATAAGTTGTATGGATTTATTGACAGCAAAGGAAATCAGATAGTTCCCTTTGTGTACCAATATGCTAATTCATTCTCGGGCGGTTATGCTATGGTTCAAACCACCAAAAACGAAATGAAATACATCAATAGAGAAGGGGCGTTTATTTCAATCCCTGAGAAGGACGAATTGCGACCTAATGAAAATAAGGGGTACGAAAGGAACCCTTACGGCCCAATAAAGGAAGATCGTTATTTCTACAGAGGGAAAAATAATACGGAAGGCTACATGACGGTAGATGGCGACACTATTAGCTCTACCGAATATACTTATCCCTTTTATTCTGAATGTTATAGTACTCCAGACAATTACGATCAAACATTCAGGCATTTTTATGAAAGCAGGGCTATTGTAAGTGGAAAAGGTGGGCAAGGATATATTGACTTAAAAGGTCATTTGGTAATTGATACTGTTTTTGATGTTGCCTTCAACTTTAAAGAATGACGTGCAAAAGTGAAACAAAACGGAAAATATGGCTTTATTGACCAACAAGGGAATAAAATTGGAGAAATAAAATACGACCAGGCATGCTATTTCTATAATGGAATGGCGCAAGTAGTGATTGATGACAAGTGTGGTTATATTAATCAAGAAGGAAAAGAAATCATCCCACTCATTTATGATTATTGGCAAGGGGAAAGCTATTCCTCTTTTAACAATGGCATAGTGCGTGTGCGAATCAACGAAAAATTTGGACTACTGGATAATAATGGGAATGCAATTACGCCCGTAAAGTATGACGATATACAGCCCTTTTATAACAAGCTGGCCTTTGTGTTACTTGATGATAAGATAGGTTTAATAGATGAAGATGGAAATGAGGTGGTTAGTCCTAAGTACGATATCTTAAACAGATTAGATCAATTTGCTTTTATTTTTCAAATGGATAAGGATAAAAGAGAATATGGGTTAATCAATTTCCAGGGGAAGATTATAATTGATTCATTAAGTAATAGACCTGCAGAAGATCCTACACCTGGATTATATAAAATAACATCCAATACAGGTGATTACTATTTCGTCGATAAGTATGGAACGAAATACATTAAAAGATAAATTGGTCCATGCCCAATTTCGATCTAAATCTGGGTATGATAATTCGATTGGTGAAAATCAGTGAGGAGAAAGCTTCCATCAATCATTTTAAAAAATACGCTTTTTAATTATTGGTTGAGTGCTTTCTAACCTTTGTATTTCTAGAGTTTGACACACCCCAAACGGTAGTTGTGCATAACGTTTTTGGTGCTTGGCGATGTGGCGGTAAGCGATATGTACGTTTCCGCTATAGCCAAACACCTGTTAGCAGAGGTTTTATTTCCAAAATTGATACCATTTCTTATTATTCAATAAGTTCGGTTTGTTTTGCAGAGATTCACTTGTTATGTTAAACATTTTCAAATTTGAGATTATCGAGTTTTCTATATTTTGTTCAATTTGACTTTTTTCTTCTGGCAGTGAATGCAAGATTTTCTGGTAATGAGGTATTAATATTTTTTCTTTTGATTCGTAAAGTGCATAAAGTGAATGAAGTAATACGCTCTTCGAATTGTCAGACAAGCCAACAATAAAAGCCTCCAAGTATTTATTTTTGTTTTTTAAATTACCTAAAGTATTAATTACCGAGGAACGAATATCTTCAGTTTCTGATGAAAGTAGTGGAAGTATGATTTCTCCAAAATCAATTTCTGTTTTCTCAAGAATTTTTCTAATATTCAAATAACTATCGTGATTTTCTATTTTGTCAATATTTTTATTGATTATTTCAATCCATTCATTTCCTTTATCAACAGCATTTTCTCTTACAACTTTCATTGCTAATAGAAAATCTATTTCAGAAAGTTGAAGCAAATATTTCTTTGCTTTTGAATAATCAAATTTTGTTAAGATTTGAAGGAGTATCAAATTGTTTTTATCAAATATGTATTCTTGTTCAATAAACTCAATTAATTTTGTTTCAATTGTTGCTTTTTGCAATATAGCATTTGCAATTTCACATCTTGATTCAGTATTAGTTTCATTTTTATAATTTGTCAGCAACTGTTCAGATTTTCCTCCAACACCATAACCAAACCAACTTGGGCCATCTTGTAATAAAGTCTTATCAACAATTTCATCTAACCATCTTTCATACCAGTCTAAAAAATTAGTTTCATAGGTAAAGTGTGGTTTTTGTCTGTCTATATCCAAGTTTACAACCCTTCCATTGTATTGTCCATTTAGAACAATGCCGTGAAGATAGGTACAACCTTGTGAACCTATTGGTAAAATTCCAGACCACAATTTCCCTAATTCGGTTTCATAATCTTTATCAGAAATTTCGGTATCTTCTTCAATATTTCTGTTTAGTTTTCTCCAATGGTCGTCCGTCATATTGGGAACTAATACACATTCCTCTTTAAGGTACTTTTCTGTGTTTTCATAAATCAATTCATTTATGTTTTCTCTAAATGGATAAACTCCTAAAAAAGGTCCTGCAGCAGAATTTCGCCAACCAATGCCGCCATTTCCAAATTCAAGTATAAATGTTTTGTAACATTCTGGCAGTTTAATTGAATATTTTGTTTCAAATTCTGTAACTGACTCTAATGTTGTCGGTTTGTTTATTAAATACTTATGTCTGTCAGCACCGAATACTTTTAAATTCTTGTCAGCATTTTTTGCTTCAAGAAGTTTGCCCTTTATTCTTTTTATTTGGTCAGTATAATTTATCATTCGTAGTCAGTTTTAAAATCTCTTCTAATTCGTAAATAGGCAAAGGCGCAAACAAGTCTAATCATTTTCACGCTTTTGCTTATTTGGTGTTATGGGTATTATTTTCTATTAGCTCATTCCAATCGAATAACTTTGTATAAAAATCCATTTTCCATTTTCATATTTATACAAATCGGTACTTCCTCCACCTGCCAAATAATCGCACTGTGTCCATTGATAGATTATGCAATATTCATAATTTGCACTAAAGATTGGTAATGAAAATGAAGTCAAACAGTTTCCATATTTTTTTCTAAATCTCTCCCAACCGCCTTTCTTTTTAAAAACTTTCTTTATGTCTTTTTGCGGGATTACGTTTGCACCTGATATTTTACCTTGTTGCCATTTTAAATTCCCCGCCATCACCAATTGTTCTCTGAAATACTCGCGATCTGAACTAGTAAACAAAGAGTCTGTTAAAATTGATGCAATATCTTCTATGAACATTCCAAAACCTGTATTGTCGGACAAATTGAAGCGGATTGTATCATTTGTCAGTGTTGAATTGATAAAACCGTATACTTTCTCGAAGTTAATGACATCATTTTTTTGTCCAAAAACGGAATATCCAATAAGGAGGATAAAGGAAATTGTTGGGATGATTTTCAGTTTCATTTTTTATTCTTAAATACGTCAATACATGATGCTGTTAATACAATTACCCAAAACGGTTTCGCGCTTGGAGAAGGAGCCGATTTTTAAATTTAGTTTTATTTGCGATCCAAGATCTTATTGTATACAATTAATCGATAATCATGAAAGAGATTTTGGCTCTTTTGCCAGACGTATGTTAGTGGTATTTTATTGGAATACAATATTTGTGTTGGGTAAAAGCACCTTCAATTTCTTTTTAGTTTCTTCATCAATAGGATTTCCTGTTAAATTCAAATAGGTAAGTTTTTTTAAGTGTTTAATCTCTTCTGGAATAACAGTTATTTCATTATTCGATAAGTTTAAATATTCAAGGTTTGTTAACTTAACTATTGATTTTGGAATTTCTTTAATACTACCACCCGAAATACCTATCCAATATAATTTCGATTGTTCTTCAATGCATTCTGGGAAATATTTAATCTTATTTGAATAAGCTGTAAACTGTTTAAGTTCAGGTATTGAAAAAATCCCTTTTGGCAAAACTTCTAATAAATTACCATTTAAATTAATGATCTGCACTTTTGAAAGATTGCTGAAACTTATGGGAATTGAATTTAAGTTGTTTTCAGCCAAATTGATATTTACCAGACTCGTCAAATCTCCCATATTTTCAGGTAGCCGTTTCAAATCGTTATCCTCACAATCTATAAATCCAAGTCGTTTGAGATTTAAAATTTCAATTGGCAATTCTATTAGTTTATTATGAGAAAGATCAAGAGTGGTTAACGAACTAAATTTTCCAATTTCTTTAGGTAATTCATTTAATTCTCTTCGACTCAAATTCAAGTAATTTATCTTTTTAAGAGAGTCATCCGGAGATGTATAAAAAAGTTGTGTTAAATCATTTGGTAATGTATCGTTGGCTTTATTTTTATAGATTCCACATGCTACAACAAAAGCAAAAAGAAAAAGAAATAATATCGATGATTTCATGTTTTTATTAAGTACTTCAATTACCATTAACATTTTGGCGATTGGCGAAGAAGCCGATTTTTAAAATTAATACTATTTGTGTTCCAAAATCTTAAGTTTTCAATTAATCGTTTTGCGTTAACAAGATTCCGGCTCTTGCGCCAGACGTGTGTTAGTAGCATTTATTTTTATTTGAATAAAATCTTTTATAAACTTCATGTTATCCTCTAAAATTGACAATTCGTCATCAATTAAAGTAAGTAACATTTGCTCATTATTTTCTTTGTCTATTATCAATAATTCACTCAAGTGCATTTCATCATCTAAGCGCTCTGTTTTTATTTTATAATCCTTAATGTTTTGTGAGTTTAGCGTATTGACAACATCATTGTTTGATATTCTTATTTCACCATTGCCAATTACAGTGGTGTTTCGGTTTTCCTTTATGGCAATATTTATTTGACCTATACCATAAACTGCATAAAGTAAAAATGGAAATCCACAAAACACTAAAAGCATAAAATCAATAAGAAACCCTGTGATGACAATAATACTTCCAATTGCTAGTGGCAAATAAAAATAATAGAGTTTTAAGTATTTAATATTATTACCTCCGCCTATTTCAATATCATGTATATCCAATGTGCGATGAGCCAATTTATATCTTTGTAGAATCGATTTTAGTCTATTTATATTTGATATTTCCATTAAGTACTTCAATTACTATTAACGGTTTGCAGCAACCCGAAGTTGGCGATTTCGGTGACGAAAACTGTCTGCCACCACAGAACTTGATACGAAGCACAAAGCTTCATTTAACCACTGAACCGCCAATTTTGATAGGTGCTTTTATAGGCGGTTTTTCTATTCAAACTGTTTGTCAATTCGTTCTCTGTCATAGCCAAGTAGCAAGTCATTATGCTTTTTATAAATTGGTTTCAGCGTTTCTTTGTCAGCTGAGATAAGGTCTAAACCCCTGTCGTCATACATATGAAGGATTAATTTCTTGTCAATATTTACAAAATAAATTTCCTTCGCTGTAAAAACTCCGTTTTTGTCAAGCCTTGGTTGTCGAGGTGGAAAATCTGAATGCCCAACTGCGGAAAGAATTTCTTTGTGGTTAATTCTGTCAGCAGTTAATTTAATAATTACAATATTTCTTATGTCAAATTTGTCGTCTGGTTCATAAAGTCGCAACTCTTTCGAGTAGCAGATTTCTGTCTTTTGGAGATTGTCAATTTGCTTAAATGTAAAATTTGAAAATCTGATTTTTCTCCGTTTGTATTTGTAGTCCATAAAAACCAAATACACTTTGTCTGAATTGTCAAATGCAGTTTGGAAAATTGACGAAGCTCGTCTTGTTACTTCTTGAAAATATTCATCCGTGCCGGTTTCGCCAACTTGTAAGTCAAAACGAAGTCCTAAGTCCCAACAATAGAACAAAGGTTTCCGAAGTCTTATACCTTTGAAATTGTCCTTTAAAAACTCTCTATATTCTTGTTTTATTGTCAAGTTGTTGTCGTCTTTTAAAATGCCCTATAACGTTTTGCAGCTATGAAAGGTAGGGCTTTTCTTCGAGTGTGGGCGTTGCCCTATCTTTTATAGGTGCTGTTAGCAGTTTTATTCTACCCCAATTATTTCTCTGAAGTTTTCCTCCAGTTTAGTTTTAATTTCTGGGACCTTATCGCGTATCGATTCTGATGCTTTTTTAATAGTCTCAAATTCCATCTTAGCAGGCATTCGAACGAATATATACTTATGCGAAATATCCAAATGACTAGTTCTTAATAGTTCAATTATTTAATCAATCAAAGAACATGTTTCGGAATTGAAGTACAATTTATTCTTAGCATAATAGTCCAAAAATTTATTACCTGATTCTCCTGCCTTTTGGACCCGCTCAAACTCTTTTTGTTCAATTTCTTCTGGAGACATTCCTGTCACTACTTTCCAAGAAATCAACTGTTGCATTTCATTATGAAAATCTGTTAAAAGTGAATATATCTGCTCAATTCGCTCAATTCGCTCAATTCGCTCAATTCGCTTGTCGTGAAGTTTGTTCGCTTTTTGAGCAAGAAATTCTAATTCTGATTTATATTTCTCAAATGAAAGACTGAGCTCTTGTTTGAACAGATCCGATTTATTTGAAAGTTCTAATTCGTATTGCTTCAATCCTTTATCAATCTGTCTTTGGCCCAATGATTTAATTAACCATGTAATTAAACTTGCAAAAATCCCAACAATACCAATTTCTTTAAATATTTCACCCCAGTTCATAGTTACTAGTTTTGATTGTTTTCTATCAATGCAGAAATTGAAGTCTCGTATAAAGGGACATCATTTTTCTTCTTACACATCACGGTTATTCTTTCCGGGTTTGCTATGTTCATTCTAAGCCAATCCTTATTTGCCTCCACTTCCAATGCGTTCTTTATTCGATCGGGATTTGTATTTATTGTTAGAAAAACGCCTTTTTTATAATGATATCTCGTAATAAACTGTTGAATCTTCAATAAATCATCTTTCATACCTGAAAATGATAACTGTGGATTACTCTTTACTTCAATAATTAGAAATTGATTGTCAAAATTACCTAGTGTGTGAAGTAAGAAGTCAGGAATATATTCACTATCAAGTGCTTCAACATTAAAGTATTCTTGAACAATTTGCCCAATATAATCTTTCTTAAGTTCGCTTTGTAACTTAACGTTTTCAAAAGTTCTTGGATTATGTAAATGATGATTGTCCATTAAAACCCGAATTTGATGATACAATTCATAACAGAACACCCTTTCACCATATCTATCCAATAATTCTTTAACTGCCTTCCTTTGTTTAGTTTCAACTTCACCCATAGTTGCATTCAACATCGAATCGTTCCACCAATGTAAACCATAGTAATCATTATCGACTTTGATCAATGCTTGTCTAAGAAATTCTATAAAAACTTCAATTGGGTTCATAACTATTACTGCCAACTTATATATAAGCGATACAAACCGCCTTTTCACATCGCTTACCAACCCATTTTGAGATGGCTAACCAATAAAAACATTTCGTGCTCTTTTTAAAAAAAAATAATAGAATCCTTCGTGAAAGTGATCTCTGTATCGTTTAACTGTTACCTCAATAATACATATAAAAGTTGAAATGAATAACGAACACGCATTTTTTGCCTTTTATGTATTTACACGAACAGCCACCTACAACCAATCCCCCACTCACCATTATGGGGGATCGTTTCATACCTCTTCACTTATTCCGCTTTGGGAAGCTCTTCATTTCCCGGTTTGTGTTTTTTACCATGCTGATCGACCACTTCACGGGCTTTGCCGTAACTGATGGCGAAATCGTGGTGCTCATCTTTGAGGACTTCCACTAAATGATCGATTTTCGACCGAAGGAGCAGGTCAATTTCATGGATGACTTCTTCGATCAGTTTGGTGTTTTTACCGCGGTCTACTATGGCATTGCGGGTTGAACCGAACATAATGGAAAGTTGTTCAACTTGCGTTACCAATTCATCGATATGGGGTTGTGTGATGCCGTAAGCAATTAAATCGATGGCGTTTGCTATGGCAGCATCTCTGACCCTTACCAAGAGGTGTTGTGTTGTTGCGCTACCTTTGTGGTAGAGATCTGAATGGGCAAAATTTAATTGTTCTTCTAATAAGGTGTTTTCAGAATCTGCAGCCCACACACGTAGCGCACTGGCGATTTTGTGTGCCAAATCTGCTGTTTTTTCCCGTTCCTTGTCCTTCACCTTTTTCACCCCCACTGTGCCGTTTCCTTGCACAAAAACCAATTGCTCCAACTCGTTTACTTTAGTGGTGAAACGGTCGTAAGCAGTTACAAAAGCTGGAACCCCGTTCCATACTGCTTCATTGGATCCACAAACCGATTGTACGGTTTTGTACATCTTTAATCTGTTATTACCTCTGTTATTCATGCTATTGTTGATTTATGGTCGCCCGGATGGTGAAAACTGATTCGGAAGACCGGTTATACCACACATAACGCAGATGAAGCCGTGCTTTGTATGTGTGTATTTTGTTAAAAACATCAAAAACAATTAGTTAGTGAGTTAGGTCATGCGTTTATCGCGTGATTGGCGGTTGAAATTGAGTGATCTGCAGTGGATCAATCACAGTCAAGCGGCGTGCGGAGCGAATTCAGCGGAGTGCGGAGCAGATTCAGTGGAGCGCGGAGCAAATCCCGTTGAGTACGGAGCAGATTCTGTGGAGTCTGGAGCAAATCCCGTTGAGTGCGGAGCAGATTCAGTGGAGTGCGGAGCAAATTCAGTGGAGTGCGGAGCGAATTCTGTACAGCACGGAGCGAATTACGATTAGTTCGGAGAAGATTACTCGGAGTGCGGAGCAAATTCAGTGGAGTGCGGAGAAGATTCTGCGGAGTGCGGAGGTATTGCTGCAACACGTGGAGCAGATACCGTGGAGTGCGGAGAGGTAAATTAATGCCCAAATTTTATTTCAGAAGCATGAAAATCACCAGTGTTAATCCAAACAGGAAGGCAGGCCAAGTCAGGATGAGTTGAACAGTTCGTTTATTGTTTTGCGTTGTAATGAGGGTTGTTATGTTGGTTTGGTGCATTGCGACATAGAAACATTCAACTTTTGTTAGAATTGAATAGTGGACAAGAGAATGATTTATAGACTGCTTAAAGCAACCAATGGGTGGGACTTTTACAAGAAAACTTGATTTGCCCACCCCGTCTGTTGCGTTTTTTTTCGCAAATGTAATATTGGCTGCTATTTTATTTTTTGTATAATTTCTCAAACTTAGAATAGGCTTCTATGTCATCAAAATTTCTCGAATAAATTTCAAAAAATCTTTCCTCTGATTCTTCTCTTAGGTATTCATTTACGTCTATGATTTTTTCAACCTTTATAACGATTAATTCGTCATCTTGATTTTTATAGGAAGTTTCACAAGACACAGCATACTCCTCTAAAATATTTTCCGCATCTTTAGTATTTAATGCTTTTATAGAAAGATATGTTTCATCATAACTGATTTTATGACTCGTTAAATTTTCAGTTCTTAATAGAACAATTCCAAAATATTTTTTCACTTTTTAAATCTGTTATCATTTAATAGTTTCCAAGCTTTTTTGTGCTCAGCTGAGGTTCCATTTTTTACAACTTTAATTTTCACATCGTAAAATTGACCAGGAAATTCGGAATTAATACTCCCTTTTCTACACTTTCCAATAAAAGTTCTACAAGTTTCCTCTAAATTTTGATTAGCATCACAAGATGATTGTAAAACTGAAATCGAGCTTTCAAAAGCATACGGTTTTTCAAACGAACTAAATGTTAATAAAGCTACATTTAGCATTAATAAATAAATTACTTTTTTCATTTTTTAAATTTTAAAGGTTATTTTTTAATCATTATCCACCTAAAAATAAACGAAGCAATCACTTACTCACAAACTACTAGAATCGAATTGTTCATTCTAATTCAATTTTTTGTTTTTCCATTAAAATCATCTTGCGGTTTCGTGAATGTGATCCGTCTATAGTGTTATTACAATAATACATATAAAAGTTGTAACAAATACCTAACGCTTAAAACTTTAACTTCGAATGAATTACATCTGAGTTTTAGGATTCAATTTTAATTCTACGTTTGATCAACGCTAAAAAAACCGCTTCATCCAATCAAAAAAAACTACAATTTACCTACACAAAGAAATCCACCTAAAAACACATCACTTCCTCGGCAACACCTTAATCTTATGCGACCATTCCTGGGTTCTCGGAACCCCCGATTTGTTTGTGACGGTTATGTTTCCGCGTAAACCAATTTCCTGTGCCTTCGGAACAACCACATTATAGTAACCGATTCCTTTTTCAACCTTCACCAGTTTTCCGCCACCATAGATTTCAAATGACGTATTTGCGTACTCATTATAGGCAGCCATCATGATTTTCAATTGTACGGTATCTCCAGCAATTGCAGCATTCGGACCATAAACTATTGGAAGAATCTGCGTAAAGCCAAATTCTCCACAACCTCCTCCCCTACTTCGCAATAAATCAAAGGCCAATGCTCTAACTGTTAACAGCGTGTTTTCAATTGACAAAAGCACACTCACCGCATCGATCCAAGAACTCTTATCGGTTAGAATACCAGCCCATTGTTCATCCGTTTTGGATAAGCGTTTATAAATCATTTTGATCGTTTCAGCGTCATCAGGCGTAATGTTTGATTGCTGGATTCCTTTTTCATATTGCCTATAAAAATCGGCATCATCTTTAAATTGCGTGATCATGGGATCTTTGAAGAAATAGGGTTTTGCATTTGCTTCAACAAAATTGGATGCCTCAAGGAGCGTACACACTTCTTTTCTATATTCCTTGAACATCGAAATAACGAGTTTCACATTTTCCCCAGTCAAAATAGCACTTCCACCAGTATGTTTAACATTCGAAAACATGTAATTGATCGGTCTGGATGCATTTTCATGTCCAAAATCGTATTGTAGAATGGAATGTTCCTTTTTTACGGAAAGCTCCTCACCGAAAGAGGTGAACATATCGCGTTTCATTTTTTCGATCAAGGTTAAATGAACACCCGTAATACTATCTATATCATTGCAATACTGGTAGAGCTGACGTATTTTAAAAAGATATTCTTCAGAACCTGATTTATCTTCAACCTTTTCCTTCATTTCCATGAATCGCCCTTCACCAGCTGCATATTGTTCAAGTGTAGCACTCTGCAATATGTCTAATGCATAAATTCTTCCTGGATCATTCTCAGAATTGCAAGCGAAGAGGATAAACATCAACGATAAAAGGAAAATGGATTTTTTCAATGTAGGAATGATTGAGTTTTAGGTAACTAAAATAGTTCTTTTAGCGAAGTGGGAGTCATTGTGGGTAGATTAACCCAAATTTATGCTTGATTTTTTCTGCCTTCACAGGTTTATGTAATTATTCAACGTCACTTCTTACTGGAATCAATTTACTTCCAGATTTTCCACCACTTCTTTTTTTCAGTTTCTCTAGTTTCAGCTTCAATTTTGCTAACGCCATCTAACATATTAGCAATTCTTCTTTCAGCTTCGTCTTTAGAAATTCCATTATAATAATCTCTTACAAACGGATGATCAAAACCTTCATGTGGAATTAATTCTGGTCTGTATCCGTTTATTCCAGTAATTACATCGATTGGGATGTTAACTAAAAATTCATACTCTTGTATATCATTACTAAGCCAGCCAAAATAGCCACTTTCTCCACCTTCTTTTTTGAAATGTTCTTTATAATTCAAAAAGCTTTTTTCGCTCAATGAAACCCAAAGACCATAAATTAAATCTTGACAATTGTCATTTACTTTTTGAGTTAACGTGCAACGAATGAATCTATCAACCTGTTCGCTATGTGTTATTACACAAAAATCGTAATCAAGATAACCAATACTATTTTTGTCGTTTTCTGATAAACAATTATAATTATCAGGTGAAATATAGGTTAATGCAGGCCATCCAACGTGACTCTGCCCGCAAGAACTACAGTTGAATTTATTTTTTTCTGACATTGTTTTTTTGATCCCAAAGCGTGAGTGAGAGCGTGAGTATTGAAGTAAAAAGAAAAAGCCCTGACAACAACTGCCTGGGCTTTTCTTTTGGCGGAGAATGTAGGATTCGAACCTACGGTACCTTGCGGTACAACAGTTTTCAAGACTGCCGCAATCGACCACTCTGCCAATTCTCCGCGACAAAAGTAGTAATACTTTCAATTCTAGCAAGCAGATCGCAAAAAAAAATCTGTATTAATTACTTGTTAATTGAAAATCAACACACTTCAATCAATCTTAAGTTAATTCATGGGGCAATTGAACAGCATGATGGGCGATAATCACTATCTTTAACACAGAAATTTGCCGTATGAGTCGATTGTTTCAACTTTTTTTGTTCGTTTTTGCGCTATCAAGTAGTGCTTTTGGTCAGGTTAATAAACTGAAAGCGTACATTGATCAAAAAACGTATTTTTCCCCCGAGATTGGCACGTATGCTGAAATCCAATTTCAATTTGTGGGCTATACTTTACATTATACTGCTGTAGAAACGGGCTTGCAAACAAAAGTCGCCATTATCGTCAACGCCGTTAATTCATCCAATGATACCATTGCTTCTGATGGATACGTGTTGGAAAGTCCAATTATGCGCGATTCCATTATTGAAGATTTTTTCGACATTGTACGTTTTCAATTAAACCCAGGAACCTATACCATTCACCTTTCTTTGCAAGACCTCGTTGGGAATTCAGATCCTATGACAGGGCAAATTGAATTGGAAGTTCCTGTATACGCCAATAAAACCAGTGTTTCAGATGTGTTAATTGCCGAAGTCGCTTTTCAAACGACACAACCGACTGTTTTTTCAAAAAGTGGGTATGATATCATTCCACGGATTTCCAATTTTTACCCAACGGATTTAACTGCACTTCCTTACTACGTTGAATTGTACAACACACAATTACTCAATGATTCTGCATTTGCTTTGCGTCAACGAATTGTTTCTACACTGGATAATGCTGAAATCCCCGAATTTACACGCTTGACAAAATTAAAATCAGCCGAAATTGTACCTGTGATTCGAAACCTTGATATTTCAACCTTGCCATCTGGTTCGTACCGTCTTGAATTAGCTATTTTGGACCGCTACAATAAAACGCAAGGAAACGCTAGTTCCTATTATTTCGAACGCATCAATGAATTTGAGATTTCAGAAAACATCGATGATATAGTGTTGGATCCTGAATTTCAAGCCTCTATTACGGATGATTCAATTGCCTATTATTTAGCGAGTTTAATTCCCATTTCCCGACCTGCGGAAGCGAGAAACATTCTCATCAATATTAAATCTGGAAACAAGGAGGTTGCCCGTAAACACATTCAACAGTTTTGGTTACAAACAGCTGGAGTAAACGCTTCAACGGCATGGAAGAACTACAAAGACCAGGTTCAAATGGTCGAAAAACAATACGGGAACAATTTCCAAAGTGGCTTTGAAACAGATCGTGGAAGGGTTTTCTTGCAATACGGGCCACCCAACAATATTATTTCGCGTGAGACTTCACCCGCTGAATACCCTTATGAAATCTGGCATTATTACAAAATCAAAAAGTACAGTAACAAACGTTTTGTGTTCTACAATCCTGATTTAATTAATAAAGGATATCGCTTATTGCATTCAGATATGATTGGCGAACAACAAAATTACCGTTGGCCGCAAGCACTTGTGATGCGAACGTCTACGAACCCAAATATTGATAATCCACAAAGTGGTATGACTCCGCAATTTGGTGGAAATGCTTTACAAGATTACAACCTTACGCGCTAATATATTCCATGACACACCCCGACCTGGCGATTGTTATTCTCAATTGGAATGGACAACGCTTTCTCGAACAATTCTTACCAACCGTTGTGCGTTATTCACAACCGTATCGGGTAATCCTCGCTGATAATGCATCGACAGACAATTCTGTGGAGTATGTACAGCATCATTTTCCAACGGTAGAGATTGTTATCAATGAGGAAAATGGTGGTTTTGCAAAAGGATACAACGATGCATTAAAACAAGTTGACGCGGAATTTTACCTGCTCTTAAACAGCGATGTCGAAGTTACTGAAGGTTGGTTAGATCCTTTACTGGAAGCCATGAATGATTCAACCATAGCGGGATGTCAGCCAAAAATCAAGTCTTTTCACCGTAAAAATGATTTTGAACACGCAGGTGCTGCTGGTGGATTCATTGACAACTACTTTTTCCCCTTTTGCAGAGGACGCATTTTTGATAGCATTGAAACGGATACGGGACAATATGATTTTCCTGTCGATATTTTTTGGGCAACGGGTGCTTGCATGCTCATTCGATCTGAAATTTATTGGAAAGCTGGTGCATTGGATGAACGTTTCTTTGCGCACATGGAAGAAATCGATTTATGTTGGCGATCCCAACGGCTGGGTTACCGATTCCGTGCTATTCCTGCCTCGACAGTTTACCATGTTGGTGGCGGAACCTTGAATTATAAATCACCGCGAAAAACCTATTTGAATTTCAGAAACAGTTTGTTGATGATCCACAAAAACTACCAAGGTTGGTTAACGTGGATGATGATAAAACGCATGTGGCTAGATGGAATTGCTGCAATTGGATTTTTATTAAAAGGACAATTCCCACATTTTTGGGCCGTTTTTAGAGCGCATATTTCCTTTTATCAATTGCTTCCTTCATCTCGAAAAGAACGCAAACGTTATGCTGCATTCACCCGAAAAACACCCATTGGAAAGTACGAAGGCAGTATTTTATTTGCGAAATTTATTCAAGGCGTAAAATCTACGGCAAAATTGAATCAACGTTTGTTCAAGAACGATTGAATTCCCAATCGGTATCCTTCCAACCCAAATCCCATAATAGAACCCGCACAAACAGCAGTAATCAATGAATCGTGGCGAAATGATTCACGTTGCGCCAAATTACTGATATGTACCTCCACCACGGGAACGGCAATTCCTGCAATGCAATCACGAATCGCGACACTCGTATGCGTGTAACCACCAGCGTTCAACAAAATACCATCGTGTTTAGCATCCTGAAGCGCATTGATAATTTCACCTTCTACATTGGATTGAACATAGTCAATAGTAGCATTGAAATCTGTCCGTAATGTGATTAAATAGTCTAAAAATGTTTGATTCCCGTAAATTTGGGGCTCTCGTGTTCCAAGAAGATTTAAATTAGGACCGTTAATGATTAAAACATTCATACATGCGCGATTGGGAACGCTATATTAAGCAATTTGTTCATTACTTGAAAATCGAACGCAGTTTGGCGGAAAATTCCATCCTTGCCTATCAACAAGATGTGGATAAATTAAAAGACGCTTGTATTGCTCAAAACCTCTCCCCAATTGCGGTTTCTACTGCCGATTTAAAGAATTTCGTCGCCGTTTTATACGATTTAGGATTGAGTCCTCGCTCACAAGCACGCATCATTAGCGGTTGGAAACAATTCTTCGATTTCCTCATTTTAGATGAGCTCCGCACCGATGACCCGAGCGAAGGATTGGAAATGCCCAAAATAGGTCGGAAATTACCCGAAGTTTTGACAATCGAAGAAATTGATCGCATGGCAGCTGTCATTGATTTGGGAACTGCAGAAGGACAACGCAATCGTGCCATTTTGGAAACGCTATACAGTTGCGGACTGCGAGTGAGTGAATTGGTCAACCTCGAATTGCAAAATTGCTATTTTGAAGAAGGATTTATCCGTGTCATTGGAAAAGGAAACAAAGAACGTTTAGTTCCTGTCAGCCCAACTGTGATTGATGAAGTGGGAAGTTACTTAGTGCACAACCGACCTTCGCTCCCCATTCAACGTGGACATGAGGGATTTGTATTTCTGAATAGACGAGGTGCACAATTAACTAGAGTGATGATTTTTACACTCATTAAAAACTACGCTGCATTGGCTGGCATTCGGAAGAATATTAGTCCGCATACTTTTCGTCATTCCTTCGCTACGCACCTCATCGAAGGTGGTGCCAATTTAAGAGCCGTTCAGGAAATGTTGGGGCATGAAAGCATCACAACGACCGAAATCTATACGCATTTAGATCAACGATTCTTGCGCGAGGCGATCATTTCGTACCATCCACGAAACAATCGATCAAAAAAACGGGATTGAAATGGATGTGTTGGGGTGAATTAGAATGTCTCGACCCTACGGGGCGAAAATTGGTTTTTCTACATTCTACAGCATTTCGTCCCTACGGGACGTTAATGCGTATTCACAAAACCAACAACAATTGTTATTCGAAACGATCATTTCGGATGTTCATAGTCCCGTAGGGACGAAACACCGTAACCCAAATTAATCATGATATAAATTACCCCGTAGGGGTAAGACATTTTCACAAAAAAACAAGTTGTTCGACCCATAATTTTTAATGATTCCAGTCCCGTAGGGACATCGAAGCGCAGTCATAAAACCAACAACAATTGTTCTTCGAAACGATCATTTGGGATGTTCATAGTCCCGTAGGGACGAAACACCGTAGGGGATGAAACCCCGTAGCCCAAATTAAACAGGATATAAATTACCCCGTAGGGGTAAGACATTTTCACAAAAAACAAGTTGTTCGACCCATAATTTTTAATGATTCCAGTCCCGTAGGGACATCGATGCATATTCACAAAACCAACAACAATTGTTCTTCGAAACGATCATTTGGGATGTTCATAGTCCCGTAGGGACGAAACACCGTAACCCAAATTAATCATGATATAAATTACCCCGTAGGGGTAAGACAAAAAAACGAATATAGTTAAGTGATAACCAGATTGTCATGTAAAATATAACGTGTATATTCAATAGAAGACATACAAGCATTATTCTCATGGGGAACACATTTACCAACGTAAAAATCCATTTCGTTTTCGCCGTTAAATTCAGGCAAAACCTAATCCACAAATCCTGGAAAGAAGAATTATTCAAATACATGACAGGAATTATTCATAATCACAATCATCAATTAATTGCCATTAACGGCGTTGAAGATCATGTGCATATTCTCATTGGAATGCATCCCAATCAGTCGATAGCACAATTGATGCAAGATGTAAAAGGAAGTTCATCAAAATGGATTAATGAGCATAAAAAAACACATACCAAATTTGCATGGCAAGAAGGATATGGCGCTTTTAGTCATAGCTCCGATAAATTACCAATTGTTATTCGTTACATTGAACAACAGGAAATCCATCATGCGAAAAAAACCTTCGTAAATGAATACAAACAATTGTTAGATCGATTTGAGGTTCCATTCGATGAGCGATATATTTTTCATGAACCGACCTGAAAATCGCTATTCGATGTTTATGAATTGTTGGGGGTGAAATATACAGCATTTCGTCCCTACGGGACATCTATGCGTATTCACAAAATGAATCGGAATTAATCAGTATTCCAGTCCCGTAGGGACATCGAAGCGTATTCACAAAACCAACAACAATTGTTATTCGAAACGATCATTTCGGATGTTCATAGTCCCGTAGGGACGAAACACCGTAGACCAAATTAAATAGGATATAAATTACCCCGTAGGGGTAAAACAATACAAAAAGGTGTTCGATACACATTCAGGTGATCAGTTGAATTATCAAAATAAACAATTGAAGATATGAATCGGAGATCAATCAGTATTCCAGTCCCGTAGGGACATCGAAGCACAGTCACAAAACCTACAACAATTGTTCTTCGAAACGATTATTTCGGATGTTCATAGTCCCGTAGGGACGAAACACCGTAGACCAAATTAAATAGGATATTAATTACCCCGTAGGGGTAAGACAATCTAAAAAGAGTTCGTTCCGATATCCATTAAAACGTAAAATGCAACCCAATTTGTGGTGTCAAGAAATACCGTTTCCGATCCAATCCTTGATACATTAATGCTGGTTTCATATCCCAACCACCATTAACACCCGCACTCAACATCCAATTTCCAAATTTATAGGTCAACTGTAAGCGTGCGACTACATTGATGCTGAAATCATTGATCGTTGGAACCGCTAATCCGTTCGAAGTTCCTGGTGTTACTTTGTAGAAATTAAAGACTGCTCCAGCATTTACCAATAAACCCCATTTTTCACTGAACATAAACTGACGGGTTACAAAAAGCGGAATACCAATCGAGCGAACTTGACTCAATTGGGTAGATTCTGTTTTTGTAGTATCTGAAGTATACGAATTGAAATAATTATAACCGATGATTGAATCTGGGAATTGCATATCATAAATTGGAGTGCTATCCTGTCCAATATAAATAGAATCAATGATCGATAATTGCGTTAATCGATAGGATTCGCTATTGGTGCCATAACCAAAACCAGTTGTTACACCATAACCACGGAAAAGTGTGCGGTTTAATTCCACAGAAAAGCGCGAACCTGTTTTCTCAGAGATCGATCTTAATGGATCATTTCCTTTACTATTTAATCCAAATTGAGGCCCAGCATACAACGATGCCATCCAATAATTGGGTTTGGAGATGGTTGGTTTAACAATTGGACTAATTTCAGTCTCAGAAGAATCACTTGGTTTTTCCGCCAACAACTCCTTTTCTGGTGATTCAACGATCTCTTTTTTCTTCTCCAGCGAATCTACATCAGTTTTGGAAAATGGATTAACAATCTGATTCTTCTTGTCCTCTTTGCTTGCCACATCATTTGTAAATAGAGGGTCGATTACCGAACCATCATCAACTTTTGTTTGTTTCTTTTTAGTACTTAAACTGAAGTCTGTTGAAGGAAAAACGGAGTCACCTACCTTCGTTTTTTTAGTCGTTGATCCAATTGATTTCTTCTTCTTATTGCTCGGATTTATTGAACGGTTAAGTGCTGTTGCTTTTTTAGAATCGACCGATTTTTTTTCTTTATTCGCTTTTCCAATTTGATTGGATTTTTGTGTTGAATTCTTTTTTTCAACACCATCAATTTGTTCTTTGGAAGCTGAACCAGCAACTATACTTGCTTGAAGATTGCTGTTTTTGTCCGTTAAAGTTGAATTGTTCTCTGTTGAAGATGATTGATCCATCTTAGACAAATGAGTAGAACTTGATGCGTCTTGAGCTGTCTCAGTTGGATGAGTAGCTGATTTCACCGCCAATTGTTCTTGTGTTGGAGTTTCAGATCCAACATAAACGTAAGCAATCAATGCTCCTCCACCTATCAAAGCGATAAGTAAAGAAACCCACCAGACACGTCTATAACGAGAGCCATTGATTGCGTGATCAATACCTTTCTTGACTGAGTCTGGAGGCGTCATTTCGAAATCCTCAAATGAGGATTGAAACAACTCTTCTATGTTGTTTTCGTCTCTCATGCTCGTATTTTTTCTGACTCTAGTAATTGTTGAATCATACGCTTTGCTTTGAAATATTGGGTTTTGCTTGTACTCTCGGAAATTTCGAGGTGTTCCGCAATTTCTTTATGTGTTAAATTTTCAATGACAAACAAGTTGAAAACAGTACGATAACCATCAGGTAACTTGGTCAAAATCTGCAACAATTGTTTCCGCAATTTCTCCCGATCTTCCGTATCTATTTCCACGTCCAGCTGTCCGTCAAAATAGGCATCATCTTCCTGTAATTGGAACTTGTAGTTTTGTTTTATGTAGGTCAACGCGCAGTTGATCGTAATCGTTTTTATCCAGGCTGCCAGGGGTTTGTCTAATGAATATTGACTACTGTTCCTGTAAATCCTGATAAATGACTCTTGTAATACATCTTGCGCATCATCGGCACAGCGAGTGTAGCGAAGGCATACCCCAAACATTGCCGCAGAAAAAGCAGCATAAACAGCATCGAATGCTTTTCGATCACCTTTTTGAAATTGTTCTTGTACTTCCTTCGCTACCACACGTTTTTGTTCAATTAAATCATACTTTAGCCACCAAACGGGATGGAATCTGTAGGGTCTCCTCCTCCACCATTCCAAATGGTTGAGTCACCAGGATCTCCTCCGTTACCACCTCCACCGTTCCAGATGGTTGAATCTCCGGGATCACCCCCACCACCATTCCAGATAGTAGAATCGCATCCGTTTCCACCTCCTCCGTTCCAAATGGTACTGTCACCTCCACTTGTAGACGTAGAATCTCCCTCATCCGTTCCAATTGGATCACCATTTGGTTCAAATGTGTCTTTTTCACAAGACTGCATCAAAAGTGCTCCTCCAAACACTGATGCGTACACCAACACAACTACTCTCTTCATAACCAACAATTATTAAAGCATTTGTATCAGTTACCAATGTAAAAACAAAAAGGTTGCTTGGGGTTTGAAAAAAATAAAAATAATTGTTAAGAACCTGTAACTATTGACCTTCGAAGATAAAAACTTTAATTCATAGATAGTTGTCTTCAACGGAAAGAGAGTCTACTTTTCCGCCAGAACTAACTGAGACTTTATGACTATGGTCTCCAGTTGCATCCATTGCAATGGGATAGCAATCCCCGACACTAATTAGTCGTTTTTTTGAGCATTGTAAAACATCATTTTCAGCGTTTCCAATTCAATTTTTAATGCATCTATTTCAGCATTCTTAGCATATTGCATTTCCTGTTGAAGATTCTCTTGTAATTTGAGTTCTTGTTTTAATGCATCCAATTCCGAATAAAAATCACGTAGTGCTTTTTCAGATGAGGGAACTGCATTTACTGAGTCTTTAGCCCATGGCTGAGTGGCTAAAAAGCTCTTCATAGTGTTAATTTCATCTGTTTCAGTACTGTTTTTATTTTCCAAAGCATTTATTTGTTCTTGCGTTTTATCTATTCGCATGATTTGTTCTTGCATGACATAGATGGTTGGAGCAATTAATGCTTGATAATTCATTCCAATTATTCCAGTTGAATCGGTTGTTTGTGTAACAATACTAGGGAATAATTCTCTTACCTCCTGAGCGATAAAACCATATTGTAAACCCTGAGTTTCTCTTGTTTCGTCTTTCATAAAGTACGTTACAGGTCTGATTTTCATGAAATTCACGAGTATATCACTGCTCATCGTTTGAATGTCTTTTTTTAATTTCAGATCAGATCGTGTAACATACGTATTAAAAAAAGTGCCTGCACCAACAATATCATACGTGCTTAAACCTCCCCCCCAACCACTTGGCCAATCATTATTTCTCGACGTTCCATTGCTACCAGCAGGAATGATGACTTGGCTTGGAGCATCACTATTCCCTCCAGTTCCAGTACCTGGACCTGATGATTTGATTCCTGTCACATCTAGTTTGGCAGTAGGAACTGCAATACCAATTCCTACAAATCCATCATTTGTAATCCGCATACGCTCATTAAAATAGGGTGAAGCTGCTTTTCCAGTAGAAAAAATGATCGATTTTGTGTTGTTAGCATTAGCAATATACATATCCTGTCCACTTCCAATGTAACTCACATCATTGGCAACACCAATGTTATAAGCTGTTGGGAAGTTAAATGCTGAATTATTAATTCCCAGCCAAGCAAAGCCAGTTGTTGCACTTCCGTTATTGGCCGTAGCCGAATAACCACTTTGGGCTTGCGTTCCAGTACTTGTGTTTTGCACGTTGAATTGCAAGAAATCATCGATGCTTCCTGTTGTATTTACAATTGAATTGACAGTTGTTACACCAGCTGCAATATCCAATTTTGCGGCAGGTGCATTTGTACCAATTCCCACATTGCCACTATTGGTAATACGCATGCGTTCATTGAAGTAGGGCGATGCTGCTTTTCCAGTAGAAAAAATAATCGATTTGGTATTATGGGCATTGGCAATATACATATCCTGTCCACTTCCAATGTAAGTCACATCATTGGCAACGCCAATGTTATAAGCAGTTGGGAAGTTAAATGTTGAATTATTAATTCCCATCCAAGCAAAGCCAGTTGTTGCACTACCGTTATTGGCCGTTGCCGAATAACCACTTTGCGCTTGTGTTCCAGTACTCGTGTTTTGTATATTGAATTGCAAAAAATCATTGATGCTTCCAATTGCATTTACAATTGAATTGACAGTAGTTACTCCAGCCGCAATATCTAGTTTTGCTGCTGGATTACTGGTTCCTATACCAACATCTCCACCTGACTCAATACGCATTTTTTCCGTATTATTTGTTCGTATTACCAAATCAACGGCATCAGTCGTGCCAAGGAAATTTGTTGTAGCGCTTGTACCTGCATTTCCTGTTATTGTCCAAGCATCACCGCCATTCAGCAAACGGACCCAACTAGTACCATTCCAATAGTAATAGCCTGGAGTCACATTTGTTGGGACAGATCCTGCTGTTGCAGTATTATAGATCATCAATGATGTTACAGCAGTTCCAGTTACAGGAGCAAATGCTGTTGTAGTTGTTAGGGCTATCCGAGGAATCAAGATTCCTTTATTAGACATATCAACATCAAGTGCTGCAGAAGTGACTGGCAAAGCACCTGTTGAATTGATCGCGACATTTTGTGCAATAACTCCTTGAGCTAGACAAATGCAAAGAGGTAGTAGTAATTTTTTCATAACTCAACTATTTATCGATGTTCTTATTGTGTTTTTGATGGTGTCATTTTAAGTAACAACCTTCGTTTCATTTAATAACTAAGGGGTTATTTTGATAAGCTTGGTAGAATAGCAATTTCAGCTCTTCTATTTCAGTCTTCAATACATCTATTTCGGCATTTTTACTGTATTGAATTTCTTGTTGTATTTCTTTTCGATGATTGATTTGTTGTCTTAATACTTCCAACTCCTGAGAAATAGCTTGTACTGATGTGAGGTTTAAAGAAGGAGTCACTGAATCAACACCCCATGGTTGGGTCGCTAATAGCTTCTTGAGGTTGTTCATCTCAGTCAATTTTAAATTCTTTTTCATTTCAAATGCATTTAATTGACCCTGAATTTCATCCATTCGCGCTACTTGTTGTTGTAATACATAAATGGTTGGAGCAATTAATGCTTGATAATTCATTCCTATTATTCCAGTTGAATCGGATGTTTGTGTAACAATACTCGGGAATAATTCTCTTACTTCCTGAGCAATAAAACCATATTGTAAACCCTGATTTTCACTTGTTTCGTCTTTCATAAAGTACGTTACAGGTCTGATTTTCATGAAACCTACGAGTATATCACTGCTCATCGTTTTAATATCTCTTTTTAATTTCAGATCAGATCGTGTTACATACGTACTAAAAAAAGTGCCTGAACCAACAATATCATACGTGCTTAAACCTCCTGACCAACCACTTGGCCAATCATAAAACCTCGACGTTCCATCGTTACCCGCAGGCATAATGGCTTGGCTTGGAGCATCACTGTTTCCTCCAGTTCCGGTTCCTGATCCTGTTGATTTCACCCCCCTTATATCTAGTATTGCAGTAGGAGTTGTAGTGCCCATCCCTACAAATCCACCATTGGTAATCCGTAAGCGTTCATTGAAATAAGGGGATGCTGCTTTTCCAGTGGAAAAAATAATCGATTTGGTATTATGTGCATTGGCAATATAGAGATCTTCCCCTTTGCCAATGCAAATCACATCATTAGCGACACCAATGTCATTGGCTGATGTGAGGCTAAATGTTGAATTATTAATTCCCAACCATACAAAGCCTGTTGTCGTTGTTCCATTATCTGCCGTCGCCTTATAGCCACTTCTAGCTTGCGTTCCAGTGCTCGTATTTTGTATGTTGAATTGCAAAAAATCATTAATACTCCCTTTTGCATTTACAATTGAATTGACAACTGTTGTTCCCGCTGCAATATCAAGCATTGATGAGGGAGTATTTGTTCCTATTCCTACATTTCCACTGTTGGTAATTAGCACTCGATCGTTGAAATAGGGTGAGGCTGCTTTTCCCGTAGAAAAAATAATAGATTTGGTATTATGCGCATTGGCAATATACATATCCTGTCCGCTTGCAACTAAACTAACATCATTGGCAACACCAATGTTATAGGTTGTTGGAAAACTGAATGTAGAATTATTAATTCCCATCCAAGCAAAACCAGTTGTAGCTGTTCCATTATCTGCAGTAGCTGAATAACCACTTTGAGCACGTGACGCTACCCGTGTATTTTGTATATTAAATTGCAAAAAATCATTGATACTCCCTGTTGCATTTACAATGGTGTTCACCGTTGTTGCCCCTGCGTAAACATCCAATTTAGTTGCTGGATTTATTTCACCTACACCAACATTTCCACCTAATTGAACACGCATGTTTTCCGTATTATTTGTTCGTACAACGAAATCAACTGCACTTGTGGGACCAATGAAGTTAGAAGTAGTAACTGTGCCTGTATTCCCAGTAGTTCCCCACGATTGAGCTGGATTCAGTAAACGAGACCAACTAGCACCATTCCAAAAGTAGTATCCAGGAGTGACATTCGTAGGTGCAGTTCCTGCAGTAGCCGTATTATAAATAACAAGCGAAACTGTAGCAGTTCCAGTTACTGGTGTAAATGCTGAAGTAGTCGTTAACGCTACGCGAGGAATCAATATGCCTTTATCTGACATATCTGCATCCAATGCAGCTGAAGTGGCAGGCAAAGCACCTGTTGAATTTATCGCAATGGTTTGTGCAATTGTTCCATGAACAAGCCAAACGCATATAAGTAGTAGCAGTTTTTTCATATCATTGATTTTTTTTCAAAAAACGGTTGAACTTATTTAATAACTATTAAGAATACTTTTTGATAGAAGGTGCATCCCATTCTTCATACTTAAATGGTAAAAACCAGAGGTTAAGTAGATATTTGGAAGTGTTGTGGCGTTAATTCCGTTTTGAATAAGGAGATCAAAACTGTATACTAATCGACCAGTAGCATCAAACAATTGAAGTAATTCTATCCCTTCTTCTTCACCTTCAAATTGAAGGTAAATAGAATTATTTTCATGATTGTAAGCTACGATTGATTCAACTTCATTTGTGCAATTAATACTCAAAGGTACTTGTGGGATTCGATTACCGTCTCCATCTATTTCCACCAAACGAAATACTCCCGTCCGGTAAGCTGCTGTTTCGTAAGTGTATGAATGAGCTCCAGGTCCATTTATAGAAGGAATCGTTCCGATTACATCGAAACTAGTGGTTGAATAGTGCTCAATCTCAAAATGATCTGTATTGAATTGATAGGATGTTTCCCAATTGAACAAAACCGTTTGATCTTTACAGGAGGCTACGAAATAAACTAGATCAATGGCTAATGGATTCGTTAGTTCACTCAATGTCCACGATCGAAAAAAGTTTGCGGATGTTACGGGAACTCCAGAAGTGGTGTTCGTAGCCGTGTTTGTTGTTCCTTGTGGTAAATAATCTCCCCAACGACTGGTTAAACTATTAAATCGTTGAGCTGCAAGATCCGTTTCAACAATTGCATTCCCTACCTGAGTATGTTCCACATCACGGTAAGTAAAGGTAAAGGTTGCTTCAGGAACAGTTGTATATCCCAGTGGGTCGATGATCCAAAATCGGTCAATCACATGATCAGAGTTATTAACCGTCCCCGAATTAAAGTCGTACATCTGGGTAACGTCTGATGGTCTATACGTATCATTATCCCAGTTTGCACCTGAATAAGTGGAAAAACGCAGTTCTCCTGAACCAGTTCCAGCAGTTGTAATGGCGGCCGTAAATGGGATTTTTGTAAATGTTGAATTCGAAGTAAATGGCATAACATACGTACCAGTAGTGGTGCCAATTTTCCAGACAACCTGATTTAATTCGCTTTCGGTAATTATATTACCACCAGTACCAGCAGTAGTAATCGCATTTGGATTTGGATTTTCAATCACCAATTTTACATTGTTGGCCAAAACAATGAAAGCATTATCGTTAATTACTAATTGAGATTGGGCAAAGACGTTACTAGTCATAAGAATAACCAGAAACGCCTGAATGATAGACGTTCTCATAGAGTGTGTTTTAAAGTGTAGTTTTTGGAACTACATTGGTAGTATTAAAGTAATAATGTTTTGTTTTATATTGCAATTAAATTAACATAAATCGATTTAGTTAAGTGTAAGATCTAGATTAAGATGAATAATCACATCATTATTCTTTAATCATGGGTAAAAATCAGATTCTCGTCGACAAATATTACTGATTAATCATTGATTCAATGAAATTAACCTATTGGAATAATTGTCGATTCGAACCAACTTCATTATGAACTTGTTTAAATAAACGATAGGGCAACTGAAAAGTCAGAAATGAGGTAGATATGAAGCGCAGACAATGAAGATACTTAGGAATACTTCAAATTGACTACAACACAATAGAAGTTTTATTTCTGATTAGCAAAAACAACCTTCCTCTAAAGTCAAAGTGCACGGATTTTTTATAATTCTAGCCAAAAACCATATACCTTAATCAAGATTTTATTGCTCAATTTATAGTAATTCAATCATTCTTCGTTTTTCAGCAGACCCTAATCACGAAAAAATAGTGTTAAAGACGTCCTATAATTATCCTAACATTTAAGGAAAGAACTATCGTGCACAAGATAATTGTGCTTTTATCGAATAAAAGGTAGGTATAATTTATATGGAAAAACACTTCTTGTTTCGCGAATAAAGCCGCTCTATTTTAATATAAAAAGTTGATGTTGGGAAAGATCTCTTTCAATTAAAAAAGGGAAGCTCAAACAAAAGTGTATTCGAGCTTCCCTAAAAATCTAATCGTTCATAAGTTGTGTAATGATACAATTCATTGAACTGTATTGGTAGTTTTAAGTTATTCATTAATAATTAGATAAATGCAATCAATTAACCTATATCGGTTTAGGGTGTTAAATAATTGATCTATGGATGAACAGATGTGATTTATTTTCACAAATAACCAGAGGAAGACAACCTGCCTGATTAATGTATTGTCCAGATATATGATAATCAAGAAGATCTATCATTCGCAAACCATTCAATGATTTGATGGAAACAATCCTTAGATAGAATCCTTTGTCTGCTCCATCATTTGGGCTAAGAAATCCCGTGCACGAAACAATTGTGCTTTTACGGTGCCGAGCGGCAAGTTTAACTCATCAGCGATTTCTTCGTAGGTCAACTCTTCGAAGTAACGTTTCTCAATCAATTCACGGTAACGCGGTTTTAGCTTACTCACTAAATTGCGCATGTGTTTCACTTTTTGATTGTGAATGATGGTTTCTTCTGGATCGCGGGTCTGTGATTTGGCATCAATACGGATACTTTCACCATCTTCATTGGTATAACCGGTGTCCATTGAAGTGAGTTTAATGCGTTTTTTGCGAATAAAATCAATGGAATTATTGGAAGCTATTTTAAACAACCATGTACTAAAAGCAAAACTGGGCGAATATTGATCCAAACGGCTAAATGCTTTTCCAAAGGCTTCAATGGTCAAATCATCCGCATCGTCTGAATTGTGCACCATTTTCATCATCATAAAGTAAATAGATTCCCGATAGCGCTCCATCAACGTTGCAAACGCTGCCTGATCTCCTTTACGGGCAGCATCTACCAATACCAAATCAATTTTTGCTTTATCGGATAAATGCTCACCTACTTCCATGAAGTTCCCTTTTTTTGTAGCGTTGAATAATAAAAAAACGGAGTAACTAGTGCATATACAAGATCTAAAAACGGCAATAAAGCAATGAATTTATTCGATTTTAATCGACTGAAACATTTACCCAATAACCACCATTTCATGACTAGAATCAGTCCAAAACCAATTCCCGCATGTATGCGCCACTCCGGTTGAAGCAACAAAATAACAAAGGAAACAGTTAGCAATAACGTTGTAGCAGGATAGATTCCTAACAACCACTTTTTGAAAACCTTGTAATGAGGTGCTGTGGTGTAATGTCGTACCTTCTGCAAAACAAACGTTTCCCACGTGCTTTTAGCATCGCTGAACATAAAACTATCGCTTTCTAGCTGAATGGTATAGTTGCATTTGCGGGCTGCTTCTTGGATAAATAAATCGTCATCTCCAGACGAAACGGCATAATGCGATTTGAAACCGTGCGTAGAGTCAAACACCGTTTTTGTATAGGCCAAGTTTCGACCTACTCCCATGTAAGGTAAGCGCATCAATGCCATGCTGAAGTAATGAACAGCAATCATTGTGGTATCAAAACGTATAATTTTATTCAGAAAACCAGGTTCTGTTTTATAAGGACCATACCCTAACACGATTTGCTTTTGATCGGAAAACTGCTCCACCATTCTGCGCAACCAATTGTCACTTGCGGGGCTACAATCAGCATCTGTGAGGATTAAATGTTCGTTTTTAGCCTTTTTAATCCCCAATGTTAGTGGCAATTTTTTACTGGCTCTTAAGTGTCTGCTTTTTTCCACTTCCATCACGATCAAATGCTTGTATTCGCGTTGCAAAGCCGCTAACAAATGCCGAGAATCATCAATGGATTGGTGATTGACTACCACTACTTCGAAGTTTGGGTAATTCTGATTGAGGATTTTGGGTAGGTTTTCAAACAAATTATCCGACTCATTTCGTGCGGCAATAACAACAGAAACGGGTGGTAAATGCGTAGATGGAGCTTTCGCTTTTCGGTAAGCTAAGCGCCCAAAAAACAAGATGACATAAAGTAGTTGTAGGAAAACACATCCGGCAAAAATCCAAAAGGTATAAAAAGCAAATGTATCTTGTAATTCCGGTATGATTTTCATGAATTGTACTTCTAAGTGTACAAAGATGGGGTGCTTTCTGAAATCCACTTATCTTTGTGTCGTTTATTTTTCAACAGATTTATGCACTTCGAACTGAAGCACACAGATTCTCAATCAAAAGCGCGGGCTGGATTACTCCAAACTGATCACGGAATGATTGAAACTCCGATATTTATGCCAGTTGGCACACAAGGTACGGTTAAAGGCGTTCATCAACAGGAATTGCGCGAAGATGTGAATGCCCAAATTATTTTAGGGAATACCTATCACTTATACATGCGTCCTGGAACCGAAGTATTGGAAGCCGCAGGTGGATTACATCAATTCATGGGTTGGGAACGTCCTATTTTGACAGATAGTGGTGGATACCAAGTTTATTCATTGGCTGGTTCGCGTAAAATAACTGAAGAAGGTGTGCGTTTTCAATCGCATATCAATGGAAGTTATCATTTTTTCAGTCCAGAATACGCCATTGATATTCAACGAACAATTGGTGCGGATATCATCATGGCATTTGATGAATGTACACCTTATCCTTGCGATTACGATTATGCAAAACGGTCGATGCACATGACACATCGCTGGCTGAAACGCTGTATTACGCAAATGGATCAAACGGAACCAAAATACGGGCACAACCAAGCTCTTTTCCCAATTATTCAAGGAAGTGTGTATCCTGATTTACGAAAAGAATCTGCGGAATTCATCGCTGAACAAGGCGCAATTGGAAATGCAATTGGTGGATTGTCTGTTGGTGAACCAGACGAGGATTTATACAGCATGACTGATTTAGTATGTTCCATTTTACCGACCGATAAACCGCGTTATTTAATGGGCGTGGGAACTCCTGTAAACTTATTGGAGGCAATCGCATTAGGTGTGGATATGTTTGATTGCGTAATGCCTTCTCGTAACGCACGACACGGAATGTTGTTTACTTCCGAAGGAACGATCAATATCAAAAATAAAAAATGGGAAATGGATTTCTCACCCGTGGATCCTGGTGGAACGGCTTATGTAGATCAAGTTTACACCAAAGCATATTTGCACCATTTGGTAAAAGCAAAAGAGAATTTAGCGATCCAAATAGCTACCATTCATAATTTAGCCTTTTATTTGGCATTGGTAAAAGAAGCGCGTCGTCGTATTTTGGATGGAACATTCCGCTCATGGAAAGACGTACAAGTTCAAAAATTGGGACGTAGAATCTAATTAAAACAGCTCAAAGGAATGCTCAAAATTCTCGATCGGTATATCATTCGCAAGTTTCTCACAACCTTCTTCTTTATGTTGGGTGTGATTATGTTGTTGGCGATGGTATTTGATTTAGCTGAACGATTATCTGATTTCATTGAAAACAAAGCTCCTGTTTCAGCAATTATCACTGATTATTATTTGAATTTCTTGGTGTTCTACGGAAATACCTTTTCTTCACTCATCGTTTTTATATCCGTGATTTGGTTTACCGCTAAAATGGCGCAAGAAACGGAAATCATTCCCATACTCAATAGCGGAAGACCCTTCACTCGCATGCTTCGACCTTACATGATTGCTGCAACGGTTTTGATGATGATGTCTTTTGTGCTCAATCATTTTGTGATTCCACGTTCCAATCGTGTGCGCCTCGAATTTGAGGAAAAATACTACCGTGACAACTTGTTTATTGAAAATTACCAAGCTGAATTTCCGAACAACGAATTTGTGCACTTTACCAATTACGTTGCAGATGCAAAATTGGTCAATGAGCTAGAAATCCAGAAATTCAATGAAGATGGAGAACTCGTCCGTTTTTTGAAAGCACGCTCCGCAATTGGTGTTCCTGGTACAACAAAATGGAAGTTGGTTGACTATTTTGAACGCATTGTGACACCTCCAGTTGAAGTGACCAACGAGTTGGGCGAAAAAGAATTGCGCTTCATCAATGACACGATCATAGAGTCACATGGAAAAGATACGGTGTTTCAATTTAAGATCGAGGAATTGGCGCAACGGGATAATATTGCCGAAGCAATGACGTATACGGAACTCACCGAATTCATTGACAAAGAACGCAAGAAAGGGAATGCCTTGGTTCCATCATTTGAAATTGAATTGTACCAGCGAACCAGTTATCCATTTGCAACTTACGTTTTGACACTCATTGGCGTTTCTGTTTCCAGTCGAAAAAAACGAGGTGGAATTGGAATCAATATTGCCATTGGCTTACTGTTTGTATTTATTTACATTTTCGCGATGAAAGTAACCACTGTTGCTGCCATTAAGGTCGGTTTTCCAGCCGCATTTGCTGTTTGGATCCCGAACTTTCTTTTTGGAATCATTGCCTATTTTTTATACCGAATTGCACCCAAATAAATCCTTATGAGAACATTTATTCTTCTTGTTCTATTGCTCATTTTAGGTAATCATTCCAACGCACAAGTTGTAAATATTGAAAACAAACGCATTTACGACGATACCGCGGGTTGGAGCGGAAGTCTCGATGCTGGCTTTGCCGCTGCACAGAACAATGAATTGTTTTACTCAGCCAATTTCCGACCGAAAGTACAGTACAAAACCCGCAAACATTATTGGCTATTGCTTTCTGATTTGGTTTACGCAGGTGCAAAAGGAAAAACGTATGCCAATACAGGAATGTCTCACTTGCGTTATGCCTATCGTTTATTTAACAGCCCTTGGAAATGGGAATCTTATTTGCAAATCCAGTACAATCAATTATTGAATCAAAAAGTGCGGGCGTTAGCAGGTACGGGTATTCGCTGGAAATTCATTGACACGAACCATGTGCGTTTTTTCGTTGGTACATCTACCTTTTACGAATACGAGGAATTGCAATCCGATCACGTGATCAATCAAGGAATGCGCTGGAGCAATTACCTTTCTTGGTTTATTGACACAAAAAGCGGATGGTCGTTCACCGCGGCAACTTACGTTCAACCTTTGTGGAGTAATTTCAAGGATTTTCGCATCGCTGGACAATACACGATGGGATTCCATGTACTCAAACGACTAGACATTCGGTTAGAATACAATTTGTTTTATGACAGCCGTCCGCCAGTAAATGTGCGTAAAATGGTGTTCAGTTCTTCGGCAGGTTTTCGCGTGCGGTTGGGGGAATGAGGTTAAATGGAAAGATTAAAATTGATTCGGTTGTTGATTATCTACTTCTCGTTTAAATGTTAGTAAAAGAATAACAATCAAGGTAAGGCTCATTACAGCAAATCCAATTCCAGCAACTAGACTACCAAAAAGTCCAAAATCGAATACAGAAGTCACTAATTGCGCTACTTCGTTGCTAACAAATCCAACAACAAAGGAAGACACAGCCATCAGTGTTGCAAAATATTTTGGTGATAAATACTGAACAATTACCGAATTAATCAATGCTGGCATTAAATTCTCGCTCAATCCAATCAAGAATATACTTACTATATAAACTGGGGAAAACACTTCCTTCGAATCAGTAGAAAAAGAAAAAAGAAGCCAACAACCTAAGGTGATACTGACTATTCCAACCATCATTTTAACAATGGTTTTTACATGCCAGAAAAACCATACGACAGAAAGAATAATCGAAAGAGAAGTTGTAACTAAAGGTGGAGCAATTAATCTAAGTTGTACTTTTTCATAAAATGATTGGGGGAACCTTTCAAAAATCACTTCAATTGAGACTGAATTAAAGGAATAAAAAATCCAATAAAAAAATCCTGTCAATACAACTCCTAGATACACCAATATTACAAGTGTATTATTGTTTTTTTTAGCTTTTATAAACAGTGTTTTTTCTTCTTGCTTTAGAAAAGCGCAACATAAAGTAGCAAGAGCCATTAAAAACGCACACGCAAAAAACACCCATTTAAGGTCAAATTTTGTTTCAAAATACAGAGCTATAAATGGTGCAATAAATGCTCCAATAATGATACTCAAATACATTAACATAAATGCTCCGTCTAATTTTTTGGGTCGTGAATAGAATGTTTTTCCTAAATGGGCGTAAATTGAGGGAGAATACAATGCATTTCCAATAACCACACATGTAAAACCGATTAATATGAAGGGCTTTGTAGAAATACTCAAACTGATATAACCCAATGTAGTAATAGCACAACCCAGAAGAGCGCTTCGTTTAGAACCTAATACAAAATCAGACAGAAGCCCTCCCAATACCCTTGAAAAAATAAAAGACATAAGAAATAAACTATAAACTTCTAACGCTTCTTCTTCTTTCATTGCGAATGAAGTACCAATAAAAAAGCCCAACAATACAGAACGCATCATGTAAAAGGACATTCGCTCAAAAAGAACAGATAAATTAATAAGAGTTGTTTGTTGAGCAAGTTGTATGGTTGTTAGCATAATTCATTTTTAAGTAAAATTCAACTATTAGAGGTTGTAGTGTCTTAGATTTCAAAAACGATACCCCAACCCTACTTTCAGTTCCAATCCAAATTTGAATGTGCTTTCAATACTTACATCAGGAGCAATTTTAGTGGTGGTTTCTGTAAAAACAACTTCATGCGTAAAGCGCTGATAATAACCACTCCCTCCTACTGAAAAATGTGCGTAAACATGTTCTTTGAAACGGGTTTCGAAACCAATTCCCAATGTATTTGTCACTACAAAATATCCTTCATTCAAGATTCCTTTTACAAAAGTGCCATCATCAGGTGTAATAAATGTGATGTTCGTGCTATAGGCATACTTCCCTATATCATTGGAGAAAAAAGTGTAGGCATTGAAACAATTGCGCGTTTTGAATGGAAAAAACTGATAGGAAAGGTAAGAGCCTAATAATGGAGATTTAGGTTTATCACCTCTGCTATCAAGCAGATTCGTCATTAATCCAGCGTAAAACTGGTGTTTTCCTGTTAAAAAGGTTGCACCTATCATTGGTTTTAGATCCGAATAAGCGGCACCGCTCAAGAGATCCAATCGAACGCCCCAATGGTTTTCTTTGCTAGGGCGTGATTGTCCTTGTGCGATAAACTGAAACCCCATTAACAGGTAACAAACGATTAATAAGTGTTGTGTCATTTTCATGGTCGACATTTCTTTTGTTCGGATGAATGCGAATTGAATGAAAAGTAAAAATAGAATAATTGGTTGATGTTGGTTCGTTTCAATTGAATCAACAATGTTAAAACCTCATCCAACTTCACCCATCAATACAAATCCGTACCATCAATCCGCACCTTCGCGCGATCAATAAATTGCGCTAGGCTATCAAAATAGCTGTTGCGGTGTCGTGGATTATCGTCACTGATGCAAATACAACTTTTGAGCATGGACTGGAAAATGGCAAACGATTTATTGACATAATCCTGATCGATGGTGTAGAGGTAATTCATCATGTTGTGCGTGATGTAGAGCATGCGGTAGGCATTTGTCTCAGCAATCACCGTGTTGTCTTGAATGTAGGTTTGATGTAAGTAGAGTTTAAAATTGTCAGCATCGGTAATTACGGGTTGTCCAATGATGAATTTACGACCAATTTCAGCTTGAGCTTGAATGTGGCGGGTTACTTTGAGCACTTCATCCATGAGAAACAAGGCATCTTCACGTGATGCAAAATGTCCCAATTCATAGAATGAAACGATTTCACGAATCAATCCTTTTCCTGCATCGTAGCCAATTACTTCGGTGCTTTTGATGCGAATGTAAAATTGCATCATGTGATTGAGGTGCTCATCCGAGATGCCTCCTTTCCAATCTTTGTGGTATTTTTCGTTGTCGAGTTTCGGTATTTTAAGGTAACATTTGGCAAAATACATCAACTTGAACCGAATCAGCGGTGGTGAATTGAGCAATTGGAACACCATTAAATCCAAATAGGACATATACAATTCTTGCGATCGCTGGGCTGCCATGCGTTTGTAGCCGTCCATGATTCCATTGAGGTAATTTTCAAAGGAGAATTCAGATCGTTGGATGGGATTGTATTGAAAAGTCACGCTCTGTCCAGTTACACCAATGATTTTATCCATTGATAAATCATATTTGGAACAGAGTAATTGAATTTCTTCTGGTTTTAAAGCGGTTTCACCTCTCGCTCGTCGGTAAGCAGAGTCACGTGAAAGCTCCAAATCATCCATCAGCAAACGCCCCAATGACGTGTCATGTGGCAATTTAGCTTTCAGTTGTTCTAGCAGGCGATTTTGAATATCCATGGCTAAATGTAAAATTTAAAATGGATTATTAAAAATATAGGTCGTTTCTACGATTCAAGTTCAATTAGATCAACTTACCATATAAATCATAATGATCAGCAGAAGTAATGTTTACATTGGCAAAATCACCGATTCGCACAAAACCTTCTGCCTTTTTCACCAATACTTCATTATCAACTTCTGGAGAATCAAATTCAGAACGACCAATAAAATAGTCGCCTTCTGCACGGTCAAACAACACTTTGTAGGTATTCCCAACCTTCGCTTGGTTGAGATCGTAACTGATCCCCGATTGCAATTCCATGATATCATCCGCACGTTGACGTTTTAGATCAGCTTCTACATCATCAATCAGTGTATGTGCATGTGTATTTTCTTCGTGCGAATAAGTGAAAATTCCCAAACGATCAAAGCGTGTACGTTCCACAAAATCGTACATTTCTTCGAAATCAGCTTGTGTTTCTCCTGGATAACCCGCAATTAGAGTTGTTCGCATCGCAATTCCCGGAACTCGTTGACGAATTTCTTCGACCAAGTTTTCTGTTTTCTCGCGGGTAATTCCTCTTCGCATGGATTGCAAGATTTTAGTTGAACCGTGTTGCAATGGCATATCGAGGTAATTGCAAACATTTGAACGATTTTTCATTACATCCAACACATCCATTGGGAATCCAGATGGGAATGCATAATGCAAACGAATCCAATCAATTCCTTCTACATCTGACAAACGATCAACTAATTCAGCCAAATTGCGTTTTTTGTAAATATCCAATCCGTAATAGGTCAAATCTTGAGCAATCAATAGTAATTCTTTCACTCCACCTGCTGCCAATTTTTTAGCCGAAGTCAACAAATCTTCCATTGGAGTAGAAACGTGTTTTCCACGCATCAACGGAATAGCGCAGAATGAGCAAGGTCTATCACATCCTTCTGCAATTTTGAAATAAGCATAATGAGCTGGTGTAGTCAATAAACGTTCGCCCACCAATTCGTGTTTATAATCTGCTTTCAGTGTTTTCAATAAACGAGGCAAATCACGTGTTCCGAAAAACGCATCTACTTCCGGTATTTCCAATTCCAAATCGTCTTTGTAGCGTTCTGAAAGACATCCTGTAACGTAGACTTTATCAACTAACCCTTCCTTTTTCGCATCTGCATAACGCAAAATAGTGTCAATGGATTCTTGTTTGGCATTGTCAATAAATCCGCACGTATTAATGATAACAATAGACGCATCATCTTGTTGAGATTCGTGTTCAACATCAAATTTATTGGCTTTTAATTGGGCCATCAAGACTTCAGAATCGAAGGTGTTTTTCGCGCAACCTAAGGTTACAACATTGACTTTATTTTTACGAAGTGTTTTGGTTTTCATCTGCGGATTTCTTTTTGATTGGTAAACGGTGTTACCCATTCAGGCTGCAAAGTTACGTCAAAAACTTGGTTGCAGAAAAGGTTGGTCCAAATCTTGCCATATCCAGATCAAACAAGATCGTTATATTTGTGACGAACCAAAACTATGAATAATGAAAACAATCCTTTTTTCCTTGGCTTTCCTTGCACTACTAAGTTGTGGCACAAAAAAAATTGCTGGTGATGGAACCGGACAAACAATTGAGATGAAAACAGAAAAAAAATTAATCGCTACTTTGGGTAAAGCTGAATCATCGACCAATACGTTTAAAATTACAGATGCCGTAATTGATGGTAATAAGTTGATTTTGAATATTTCTTATTCTGGCGGTTGTAAAGAACATACATTTAGCTTAGTTGGTAGCGAATCAATCTCCAAATCACTGCCACCATTGCGGAGTATTCAATTGGTTCGCACAGGTGAACAAGACCTTTGCAAAGCGATGATCATGAAAAAACTAGAATTCGACATCAAAAACCTTGCTTACCAACAAGAGGCAGGTAGCGAAATCGTATTGAATTTAGAAGGTTGGAAAGAACCATTGCGTTACGTTTTTAAATAATTGTTCTGTAGGCACGTGATGCCTACAGAATGTATATTCATTTTTGACAACTGTAGGCTCGCGATGCATCGCGAGCCTACGTGTTTTGGGCATCGCGAACCAACGTGTTTTATGCATCGCGAGCTGCACATTATATGTTTCGCCATGCCTACACAATTCATTTTTAACAACAGGATTGATGTATGAATCAATAATTCTACGTAGGCTCGCGATGCATCGCGAGCCTACGTGTTTTGGGCATCGCGAACCAACGTGTTTTATGCATCGCGAACCTGCAGGTTACACACATCGCGAACCTACATATTGCACGCATCAACAATGACAATATTCAATAAATTATTTAAAAAAAAATAGGCGCGTGATAAATCACCCCAACAATGAAAATTAATAATTCATTTAAAAAATGGGTGTTTGATAAATCCCTCCATCAATGAAAATCAATAATTCATTAAAACAATAGGCGCATAATAAATAATTCATCCGTGAAAATCAATAAATTATTTAAAAAAAACAGGCGCGTGATAAATCACGCGCCTACAACAATATCATCAATGATCCATTGATCATTCAATTTTTTTGAATTCACTGTTTTTCATTTGATCCAATTCTTTTTGGGGAATTTTTCGAATCAATAGGTAGATTCCGATTAAAACAAATGGTATGCTTAACCATTGTCCCGTTTTTAATGCCCAAACGGCATCATTATCATTTTGTCCTTCTTTGATGAATTCAATGAAAAACCGTGCTGCCCAAATCAATACCATAAATGCACCGAAAATTCGCCCTGGCAATTCTTTCGCCTTGGTTTTCCAATACATGTATAATAAAATAATGAATGAAATAAAATACGTAATTGCTTCGTATAACTGAGAAGGATGGCGGTACACATCTCCATATTCTTCTGATTGCATAAAAAGAAAGCCCCAAGGTAAATCAGTTGGTGTACCCACAATTTCATGGTTGACTAAATTTCCCAAACGAATACAGCAGCCTGCAATAGCAACAGGTGCAACAATGCGATCCAAGATCCAGAACATAGGACGCTTCGAAATCTTCTTGGAAAAATAATAAAGGGTCACAAGAATAACAATCGCTGCACCGTGACTTGCCAAACCACCTTCCCAAACCTTCAAAATCGAAAGCGGATGATCGAAATAACCTGGCTCGAAATTGCCATCGGCATTGATTCCATCCCACCAAGGTCCGTAGAACAATACATGTCCCAAACGCGCTCCAATGATTGTTGCAGAAACAACATAAATGAGCAACTTATCAAGCAGCATTTCAGGAACATGCTCGTATTTGAACATTCGTTTGATAACGAAATAGCCAATTATCAGTCCTGAAACGAATAAGAGACCATACAAATTTGGAGTAGAATAACCGTCAATTAACTGCGATGAAACATTCCAATCAATTCCAAGAATCACGTTGTTTGCTTTAAATTAGTGGTCGAAAGATACTTGTTTTTCGCGATTTTCTTTGAACGCTAATTGACTTCCACGACCTTTTTTGAATATTTTATTACTATTGTCCACTCCTTTTCTCAAAGCAATTTGCTCTTCTAGCGGTAAATGGATCAAATCAACACAAGCTGTAGAGCAACAATTTTCCATTTTTTCTTTACACGAATCGCATTGAATGAACAGCAAATGACAGGCTTCATTGATACAATTGGTATGGGTATCTGCTGGCGAACCACATTGGTGGCATTTAGAAATAACCTCTTCCGTGATGCGTTCACCTCGACGCTCATCAAACACAAAGTTTTTTCCAATAAATTTATTTTCTAAACCTTGTTCGCGGCAATCATTGGCATATTTAATGATTCCACCTTCTAATTGATGTACATTTTTAAATCCACGGTGTTTGTACCAAGCAGATGCTTTTTCACAACGAATACCACCTGTGCAATACATCACAATGTTTTTATCCTCATTCCCTTTTAAATATTCATCTTCAATGATCGGTAAGGATTCACGAAAGGTATCTACATCTGGGAGAATTGCACCTTTAAAATGCCCTACTTCATGCTCATAATGATTGCGGAAATCAACCAAAATGGTATTCGGATCATTGGTCAATTGATTAAATTCTGCTGCATTTAAGTGAATCCCTTTGTTTGTTACATCAAACGTTTGGTCGGTCAATCCATCTGCAAGGATTTTTTCGCGCACTTTCACCTTCAATTTAATGAATGGAAACACGTCTTCCAATTCATTCACAGCCTTATTCAAGCGTATTCCGTTCAGAAAATCGATGGAATATAAATCGTTTTGAAAATTCACATAATTATCTGTAGGAACAGAAATCTGTGCATTGATACCTTCTTTTGCGACATAAATCCGACCAACGACATGAAGGTTGTTCAATAATTGGTACAAATAATCTCTGAAGATTTGAGGATTGGGAATTTGAACATAATGGTAGAACGAAATAGTCACAAATTCATGACCTTCAGCTCGAAGTTGTTGTTCCAATTCCTCTTTACTAAATGTATTCCACAGTTGCATGCTATGTAGTTTAAATGTAAAAAGATGCGACAAAGGTACGAATTTCATTAGATTTGATTCATCAAAAAAAGCTCATGTCAGGAAAAAAAACGAAGCCTTCAACAAAAAAAGAACAGCAAGTAACAGTCAATAAACCTCAAATTCAACTTTCACTTGCAAGTATTGATAAGCGCATGTTTTGGATTTTAATGATTCTTGCATTTACGGTATTTGCCAATACATTGACTCATGGCTTCGTTTTAGATGATCTTGCTGTTATTGAGCAAAACAAATTCGTTCAACAAGGATTTACGGGAATTCCGAAGCTCCTAACTACGTTTTATTGGGAAGGATATTGGAATTCAAATGCTGGACTTTACCGACCTATTTCCATGGTTTCTTTTGCCATTGAATGGGGAATATCGCCCAATAATCCATTTTTACATCACTTAATAAACGTTCTTCTTTATTGTATCACTATTGGTGCACTCTACCGTTTATTGCGTTCACTTTTCCCTGATTTTTCGATTTGGATTCCATTTTGTATTTCATTACTGTTTGCTGTTCATCCAATTCATACAGAGGTCGTTGCGAATATTAAAAGCAGGGACGAAATTCTGTGCTTTTTGTTTTTTGTACTTACGTTTCGCTACCTCATTAAAAACGGTTTACACACCTTAAAACACCAAATCATTGCCAGCAGCTTGTTTTTACTTTGTTTATTATCGAAAGAAGCTGGCGTTCTCTTTTTACCAATCATGGGTATTTACGTCTTGTTATTTCAGAAACTCAGCTTTCTAAAGACAGCACGCTTATTTCTACCCCTCGTTCTTGTCACAATTGCATGGTTGGCATTGCACCAATATGTGATACAGTCTTCTTCATTTGAGCGAATCACGTATTCCTATTTGGATAATTCGGTGGTAGGATGCCCCGATGCAGGATCACAAGTTGCAACAGGAATTGCCCTATTAGGAAAATACTTATTTAGTGCCTTTGTTCCGTTAACGATGAGTTACGATTATTCCTACAACCAAATTCCTTGCGAAACATTTGGATCTCCCGTTGTGTTAGTTACACTCGTCATTTTGATTGGAATAGCTTATTTAATCTACAAAAACTGGAAAACGAAACCAGCAATCAGTTTTGGGTTGCTTTATTTCCTCATCAGCATTGCCCTTGTTAGCAATATTTTTACCCTCATTGGAGCAACGATGGGCGATCGTTTGTTGTATGCACCTGTTTTAGGAATTTGCATCGTGGTAGTTTTTGGAATGTATTACCTCTTTCAGCAAACGACAATTGAAACCTATAAACATTCCGCTTTTTATAGCATTGTCATGATTGCTTTTTTCTTTTCAATAATGAGTATGAAGCGCAATCGTGTATGGGAATCAAACGAAACACTTTTTGCAGCTGATGTCCTAAATGCCCCCAATAGTTCGCGTGTTCATTTTAATTACGGCGCTTTGTTAATGGCTCAATTACCAGAAAACACTGATCAACAAACAACGTTACTGCCAGAAGTGATTACTTTATTTGAGCGTGCGTTGGAAATTGATTCTTTAGATAGAGGTTCTCATGTAAACTTGGGCGTTTGTTATTACCGTTTGAAAGAATACCCTAAATCCATTTTCCATACCCAAAAAGCTATTCAATTGGATGATCGTGACTCTAGCATATTGATGAATCTAGCAGATGCTTACTTCAAGAACGCTGATTTTGATAGTGCGATAGTATATTATCAAAAAGTGATTACATCACCAACTGCAACTGCTTCGAATTACAATTTCCTTGGCGTTGCTTGGTTTAATCTAAAAAAGTATACTGAAGCAATTGCAATGTTTAAAAAAGGGTTAAAACAATTCCCTAAAAACGAAGAATTATTAATGAATCTAGGGAATGCCTATGGTGCTTCTCAACAATTCAAACAAGCTTGTAGTACATTTGAAGAAGTTCTATTGATCAATCCAAACAATAAACAAGCTATGCAATTTTTGGCAATGAGCTATGAACGCTTGGGCGATCTTAAGAACACTCAGAAATACTTAGATTTAATGAAGACTCCTTAAATTTTCTATTTCTTCTGATCTAAAAAATAATGAAATCCTACGTTTAAAGAGAAGGAAGCTGTATTGTAAAAATCAGTTGCATTGATGATCTTAGCTGTTGTTGCTCGACCATTGATTGCTCCACCCACACTTAATCCTACATGATTCATGCGATAAATAAGGTCAAACGCTCCGTATACTGATAGTGCAAAACCAGAAAATTTAGATGATTCAATTTCACCTGTTGAATAATTCCTGAAATTATTTTTCGAGAATACTTGATTGGCATTTAATCCAATCGAAGTTCCAATCATCCAGTGATCATTAAAAATAAAATCATAGCCTGTAAATAGGTTTAAGCCAACACTTTTATAGGTTACATCCCACTCACCTGTTTCATTCAATTCTTCGACAACGGTCAAATTTCCAAAACCATCATCCACCAAAAAATAATCTTTTACCGTTGTAAAAGCTTTCCAACCACCTTGCGTAAAATTGAATGCTCCACCGAATACGATGTTATTCCGCATGGCTTTTTGGTAGTTAAAAGAACCTCCAATTTCATTTTTAATCGAGGATCGTTGATACGTCGTTTCTACAAAGTTATAATAGAGCAGTAAGGTGTCTTCTATATTTTCTTTATAAATCGACAATTCTGTTCTAAGCGGCACATATCCAAGTCCCGCTTTTAAAGAAAGGTGTTGTCTTGGCCAAGAATAAGTTGAAACGATTGGTTCTGTTGCTAGAAAATGATTATAATAAGCCAACCCAGTTCCAACGGCAGAAAGATCAGCATTCACTGTTTCAATTTCTGTTGATACAGGTAAGGACGTTTCAGCAACTACTGATTGATTTGTCAGTGAATCTACTCTCTGTTCAGATCCACTTTTTATTCCAGCAATTGGTTGAATGTCACTACTTACTTGTGGATCAATTGTCTTAGTAACACCTGAATTGGATGCTGTTAATTCATCTATTTTCGGATTTTCCGTCGCTAGGTTTGGATTCGATTGGGTTTTAGCAAAATTAGCGAAGGTTCCAAACGACTGCAACTGGTTCTTTTTAAGCAGTTTTGATTGGCGTTGTGGTTGGTTTAGTTGCAGGTTGCTTTCAAATTGAACTGGTTCATCAATAAACCTTGACTTAACCTTTCTATCAGCTTGTTCAGGTCTAACAGCTTGTTCAAATTGAGGATTTATTTCTTGAATGATTGTAGTTGTTTGATCTCCTTCATTTAGTATCGTTTCGTTATCCATTTGCAAGGAATTGTCCATTTCTGTGATCGAATTCAACGTAAAAAGAGAATCAACAAATAGTGATTGTTTCACTGAATCGACCGCCTGATGTTTCGAATTAATTCCTGCAATTGGAGTTGTTGACTTCATTGGGTTATTCGTTGTTTGATAAACAACAACTGCTGCAGTTGATCCTACAACTAATGTAGCCATTCCAATATATGCACCAATTCCCCATTTAGCGAGCAACCCAGTTTTAACCACCACTGTACTAGCAGCAGCTTTTGTACTTAATAAGGCTACAACAGAAGCAGAACTCAAATGAGTTGCATCTGGCTTGAAGTTTTCCAAACCATCTCTAAACAACTCGTCTATTTCATTATGCTCTTTCATAGCGAATATTCATTTTACTTTCAAGTAGACCTTTGATCATTTTTCGCGCCTTCAATAATTGCGTTCTAGAGGTACTTTCTGTAATCTCTAGGTATTCTGCTATTTCTTTATGTGTTAATCCATCTACCGCATACAAATTGAATACCATTCGGTAACCATCGGGCAATTCTTGCAATATCTTCACCAAATCTTGTTGCGTGAATTCTTGATCTTCATCCTCTTCTGATTGAAAACACATGCCTGAGAAATCGCGTTCATTTTCAATTAATTTGTATTTGTAATTTTTTCGGATGTACATCAAAGCAGCATTAATGGCAATACGTTTCATCCATGGGGAAAAAGGCTTACTAGAATCATACTGAACATAATTTGTGTACATACTTATAAATGTTTCTTGCACAACATCATTTGCATCTTCTCTGCACCGCACGTATCGTAAAGCCACACCAAGCACCATTGACTTGTGGGTTTCGTACAAGTGTTCAAAGTTATCCGGATGTTGCTCCGAGTTACTTACTGTTTTCCTATGTTTTTTCGCAAACAAATTATTCTCAATTGACTATTCTACAATGTAAACAAATAAACCACTTTCAATTGCTTGTAAGCAAGTTTTGATTCTTCAAATCATCTTACATTATTGGATGCCTTCGTTGCTTTTCACCTAATAGGAATTCTCTTTTTTTAATTTGTCGTTTCAATGTGTCATCTCCTCATTTTGCTGAATCAGCGCTACTTATCAGCTATTAAATGATTTAACTTCTTATCTGAATCCATTTTCAATGCAGGATTCTGGTTTCTTCTGTTACTAATATGCAGGAAATGGCAAAGCGTTGCCTGAAGTATCACTTTTTTTTATTAAAATGTCGTTTTTAGACAAAAAGTCAATTGTACGGTAAACGACTACATCGTATAAGAATGTTGAATGATTATTGGAATGCCACGCTAAGAGAAAGTGATCGTCTTAGTTGAACTTACACTTACGTTTTTTGCTTTTTCTTTTTGGCCGCCGGAAACAATATGTTGTTTAGGATCAACCGATAACCCGGTGAATTTGGATGCAAACTAAGGTCTGTTGGAGGATCTCCAACTCGATGTTGATAATCTTCTGGATCATGTCCGCCATAGAAAGTCCAGGTACCTTGCCCCAATTCTCCATGAATATATCGAGCAGTTTTAAGTGTTTCGTTTTCTCCTAAAATAAGCGCGTTTGATTTGATGTATTCTTTTTTAAAGTCGGTGGTTTGCCCCATAAATCCATTGATTACATCTGTATGACATTGTGTAAGCATTGTAGGCACTACATCCCATTTGGCAGAGAATTCAAACAAGGTAAACTTATCTTGACTTTCAGGAATACGGTGAACATCTGTACCATCAATGGTTGAATATTCATACACCATTGGATCTCGCACTAATTTAAAATCTTCAAAAGCCAATGTATTTCCGAAATCGAGTTTTTCCTGTGCATTGGGATCTGAACCGTCTCCATCAAACATCCGCTCACAAATATCCGTTTCATGTGCTGCGAGTGCGATATCAAAACTGTCTGTTCCGCTACACATGGTAAAGAGAAATCCTCCTCCCATCACAAAATTTTTGATGTTATTCGCTACAGCCAATTTCATTTCGGAAACTTTTGAAAAACCAAGTGTTTTTGCCAAACCTTCAAGATCATCGACTTGATTTCTATACCACGATTCATTGCGATTCGCAGCGTAAAATTTACCATATTGTCCAGTGAAATCTTCGTGGTGTAAGTGCAACCAATCGTATTTGGGAAGAACACCCATCACGATGGAGGAGTCATAAATTTTATCATAAGGGATTTCGGCATAATCGAGCACCATTGTTACTGCGTCATCCCACGGAAGTGCGCTTGATGGCGTATACACAGCAATTTTAGGCGCTTTTTCCAATTGAACGACTTCCATATTTGTTTCTGGATCGCCAATTTGAGAACGAATGGCATTGGATTGCCCATCTGAAATGATTTCATAGCTGACTCCTCGAACGATCAATTCTTCTTCGATCGCTTGCAAATGCGGGAATAAAAATGAACCACCGCGGTAATTGAGCAACCACTCCATTACTAACTCATTATCGAGTACCCAATAGGAAACACCGTAAGCTTTGAGGTGATTCGTTTGTCGTTCATCCATCGGTACTAGAATAGAACTAGCAAATGTCGATTTCAGACAGAAAAAACAGGCGATGATAAGTATGTATTTCATATTCGAATTGATTCCCCTAAAATTACGAAAAAAAATCGCCCCGTTTTACCGTTTAAGTAAGTTATGTATGGTTTTACAGTTACCAGATAAACGATTAATTTTGCTTCAAACTTGTTGAATCGTGAATAAGCCAATTGAAAATGCCATTTTATACATTGCTAAACAGTTCAATAAAGAGCTCAACCTAGAGCAGATTGCAACTGAAGCTGGATTGTCGAAATTTCATTTTCATCGGTTATTTCAGAAAGAAATGGGTGAGACTGTATTGAATTATATTCATCGATTGCGAATGGAACATGCGCTCCATTTATTGGCAATGTACACCACGATTCAATTCATGGAGGTTGCATTTCAATGTGGTTATTCTTCACCAGCCGAATTTTCACGCGTTTTTAAAAAACAGTTCAAGCTCTCTCCTACTGCGTATCGCAAAACATTACGCGTAAAACCGATCTATACACCCTTTGTGAAAAATGAAATCCGATTACCGATTGTCTATCAAAAAAAACGATCACTCATTGTATCCGCCTCTAATCTGGTGAAGGAAAATCTTGACGCATTATTCGAAAAAACAATTGAATTACCCAATTATCACCCAGAGTATTTCGGCGTATTTATGGATGTACCGATTCATGTGAAACCAGAAAAATGCCGATATTACGGTGGATTTGAAGGAGCTTCAAGTGGTCATTATTCAGAATTAATCGTTGAATTAGAAGAAGGATATTACACCTATCTAACAGTTTCAGGAGATCTTGATGCACTCATTCGTAGCATTGTTGCATTTAAAGAACAGCAAATCGATCATTCGCCGTATGAAATTGCTTCGTTTATTGCATTCGAAAAAATTAACCTTCCTAGATCCAATCAACAATTTGATTATTTCAGCGTAGAACGCAAGCTTTTTATCCGCATTCGGAAAAAACAGCAAGATTCGCCAAGTTTAAGAACTTAATCGAGTGTAGTATTGCCTTCAATTTAAACAATAAGGCATGCAGAAAGTGATTCAATTTGGGGAGAAAGTAGATGGATTCGAAATTCCAGTATTAAACGAACGTGAAATCCGAGCTGCTTCGGGAATTCTATTCGTGTTTGCATTGATTGCGCTAATGATCATCCTGTTTAAAGGTGATTTTCAGTTGGCCAAATACTTCGTTGTAGGATTTCTTACGGATTTCATTATCCGTGTTTTTATCAACCCACGGTTTTCTCCAATGCTCATTTTGGGGCGATTTATAGTTCGTAAACAAACACCAGAATACGTTGGTGCTCCTCAAAAAAAGTTTGCTTGGAAAATTGGGATCATCCTTTCTTTAATCATGTTCGTGGCATTGAATGTGTTCAATACTTTTAGTTTTATTACCGGGATTATTTGCCTAATCTGTTTGATTTTCCTGTTTTTTGAGGCCGCATTTGGAATTTGCATTGGCTGCATCTTCTACAAACTGTTTTACAAAGAAAAAGCACAGTATTGTCCAGGCGAAATATGTGAAATCAATGAACGCAGCCCTATTCAATCCATTTCACGATTCCAAGTCTTACTCTTCATTGGCTTTGTTGCATACATCATTCTTACTGTTCTCTTTTTTCAATCGCAATTTTCAGAAAAACCAATGAATCTCTGGTTGAAATTGCATTTGAAATGACACGTTTCTATGATTGAATACATTTCTTTAACTGGTTGAAATAACAACAGGCATAGCTTAAAACTACACCTGTTGTTGAGCGATAAAAGAAGTGAAGATTAAATATTCTCCAAGTCAATGGCACGCATACCGCCGAAGAACTTCACGATTTTCTCACCGACGCCTGGTACTTCTACATGGATGATGTAAACGCCACTTGAAATCGGAATGGCTTTACTGTTCTTCAAATCCCAGTCAATCGATGTTATTTGATTGTCTTTCTTAAATGTACGGATCAACTTACCACTTGTGTTGTAAATCGTTACTGTACACTGATCTGGAAGATTCGTGATTTTCACTCGGTTATCTAAACGTGAACGCTCGTATTCAGAGAATGCATAGTATGGATTTGGTACAACGTTGATCAAATCCAACGCACTTGCCAATTGTTCTTGACTTACAGTTGTGGTTTTGATCGCGTCCATATTCCATGAATACATAGGCTTTCCGCCATTCTCGCCTGTTGCAGTGAAATTTTTGTATTCTTTGTTTACACGTGCTTTAATGCGTACATCTGTTTCTCTCAATGAATGACCTTCTGTCAAAATTGGATTCACAATCCAAGTCAAACTTTCGAATAAATCACCATAAGCCGCTGTTGTTGCTAATTGGAACTGGTCGTATACCCAATTATTAATTCCATCATAGTAAGGTGAATTCGATGAGAAACTTCCGTATCCAACATTGTTACCGTAAATGTAAATCGGATGTTGACCTCCCATTACTGGTGTTCCATTTTGATCTACAATTTCTGATGTTGGATTCCAAAGCATATCTGCACCGTTGTGTCCTCCTAAGAATGAATTTTCTCCGAAAGCCATGTGCAAACGTGCTCCTGTTTCCAAATCAATTGCATAACCTGGGAACCAGCTCATACCAGTTGGTGCTACTACTTCTGAAGCATTGTATCCTGCATCACCTAGTTTTTTACCATTCTTGTCTACCGACAATGATTTGCGTAATTCACCTGGTTTTCCATTCCCTACGTTCAAATTGTCATCTCGGCCTAATTCAACAACTACACACCGTGTCCATTTTGTTTTATCGTTTGTAATAACAATGTCAACACTTGGTAAGAATGAAATACTCGCTCGTGCCCGTGAACCTGAATAAGAAACAAAGCTTTCAGGGTAAGCCAATGGCATAAAATCACATTGGAACCCAGTCACGCGGTGAGGAGCAATTCCACCACCTAACAATTTACTGTATTGTTCTTTGGGGTCTTTTCCAATTTCATCACGATAGCAACATGGGTTTAGGTAATCATCTGGTAATGGATCACATTCTGTTGCTTGATCGGGAGAAAAAGTTCCCGTACGAATCCAGTTGGTTGGGAATAACTGTGCATCATCTTGTATAAATGACAGCCAACGTTTGGATGAATCTGCAAATTCATACGACGAAGTAATCGGTTCAGTAAATTTATACGACTCTGGACCAACACCAATGAAATAATGCTTGTTTTGAAGAATCTGAACAGAAATACCCCACTGTGGAACGATTTGTTCATTATCCACTTTAATGGTCGATTGCGAAGAAATAGAATCAAGCACATCTCCGTCTTTTTCATCGTAACGATAAATTACCCATGATGCTGTATCGATATCATCATAATCGCGAAACTCACATTCGAAATAACCACCAACCAAGTTCAATGGATCAATTACTTTGATATTGATTGGTCCACCATTGTAATCGTACTCTGGGGCATCCATGTAACCGTTTGTAAGAATTTCAGCTTCTGATGCGGCTGTTAATTCCAAAGCATTGTTTCCATTTCCAAAACCATCCAATCGTGTTATTCGCGGTGTTTGTCCGTAAACTGCATTTTGAATCGTTCCTCCTAATTCTGGAGCAGGATTGTGTGGAATCGCTGTTATTGGAGCCAAAGGTGTTCCATCAGCATTGATACGAGAACGTAAATAAGGCAATTTCTGACCATCTAATTTCGTCTCATCTGTTGGATCGTAATCCTTATAGTTGTTGTAACCATAAGCTACTGCAATGTAATAATAGCTCTTGTGATTGACCAATGCTCTGTTTCCAGAAGCAAATAAATCTTCTGTTACACGGAATGTATGACGAATTCCTTTATCCTCACCATCTACTTTTTCTTTTGGAATAGAGAAGCCTAATTCTTCATCAAATTCAAAGTTCACCAAACGACCTACACCATTTTTGATGTCACATTGAGCCACTAAACGTGCTTGCGTTTCATCGCCAAGATCTGTAATTGTTGATTCATCTGAACGCATTTGGAAGATTTGGTATCCTTCAAATCGGTAAAATCGATCTGTAAAACTTGGATCGATATTGATAATATCTTCTCGAATGTATTCTTCATTTTGGTTATTGGATTGTGCTGGGTTATCCAACATCAATATCAACTCATTGTTCAATTCTTGCATGGTTAAAACAGGAGCCGTAGGTGGTTCCAAAATACGGAAACAGTTATCAAACAATGCTTGTGCTTTTGTATCAGCTTGTTTCAATGCCTCTACCGAAGCGAAAATACTCCCTTGATTGCTGCGTGCAAATACAATTCCAACAGTAATATTATTGACAGCTCCTGGACGTAAGGTAAACGGACCAGCTGATTGCACAAATCGACGGTCACCAACAGGATTACTTGTACTGCCAGATCCTTGCGGTTCAAATTCAGACCATGATTCTATTGGATCAACACCTTGAGTACCCCAATGCAATGTATCCGAATCATTCGGGAACATGTAATCCGTTTCAGTTCCCCCAGAATTGCTGAATCCAGTACCACCGTAGTACATTTCATCGCCAAATCGCCACTTACCTTGCATGTAGTTGTAATATTGAGTAGCACTCGTTGGATCTGATTGTGAAGCTGCTGCTCCACCTGTATAAGAAGTAAAACGACGCATTCCAAAACGTTCATTGTCAACTATAGTATCTCCATAACCAACTCCTAATCCTGGATATACAATTCCTCCTGCAGCAATGGCATCTGTTGTTTTGTTAACACCTGTTGTAATCAATGGATTATCAACTCCATCAGCATCTTGGTAAGGTCCTTCAAAGAAATCGATTCCAAGTGCAGGTGGATTCTCACCATAACCAATATTACCTGCTTGTGTTACATCGTTCAGGTTACCATTATATACATAACCCAATCCACGCGTTACGTCACATCCAACATAATCATCTGTTGCATTTCCTAAATCGACATCAACATATTGTGAAAAATAGGTGTTGTATAATGTTTGTGTTCCACGATTGATCAACTCATAGTTGTAGAATGTCATTTTATTGATCGCATCATCCGTTGCAAAAGAGAAGGCTTGCGCACGGATTTCCATTCCAATTGGATCACCTCCAGATTCATTATGGATATTCCCTTTATCGTTGAACACCCACCAATGTGTTTCATCACCAAACAAGGTAATCCGACGATCAGCACCACATTCTACATTATTACGACCAAGAATGTCATCATACCAAGGGTAATCACCATCTACCGGATCATAAATAAAATCTTCATTTCGATCTTTGTAAGGTGCCAAATACGGGTCTTGTCCCAATGTAACATTTCCATTTCCCGGCCAAGCATTAATCCGAGCCATCACTTCATTGTTAGGTGATTCTTTTCCCTCACAATTCTCATGATTTGGATTAAATTCATTTTCATTCCCACATTCCCACCACGTAATAAAATTAATTACCTCCGCTTTCCGAATCGTGAAAATTTGATCGTATTCTGCACAAACCATCGGAGTGATAGAAGCGTCACCATAATCTCGAATGGTACTATCACCCTGAGGAATCAAGGGATTATAATTTCCTGATCCAAGTTGACTAGTCAATGGACCAGGCCAAAAATCGTTTCCATCTCCACGGAATCGAACTGCTGCTAATTTTAATTGACCGCTAACATCCGTACCTCCCATCCAAAGAGAACCTGCATAAATTGCTGTAGCATCTCCCGTTTTTGGAACTTTATAAGTGGCTACACCATTTGCACGGTCTAAGAATAATAGACCACCAGTTTCCAGTAGACAACTTACATCATTGAATGCCATTGTGAGACGGTAGTTGGCAGGAGCACAATTGGCTCCTCTTGTTTGAGAGACAGGTTTCGTTAGAACTCCTGATTTCCCTTTCCCGAAGTCATGATCGTAAGCCGAGGCAGTTCCAACGGCAAAGAATGTGACAGCGAGTGTTAAATAGTTAAGTGTTTTTTTCATAATCCATCTTTCATTATGGTAAGATTTCATGACTGGCCAATCATCAGCATACACGTAGAAATGTATGTTAGTGGTTAGAACGGACAAGGATCTTGAGAGGTTGGTGAGAATCGATAAAAGTCAATCATCACTTATTCAACGGTTAGAAATTACAAGTTAACAGAGTGCAAGGCACGCTGCTGAAATGAGAGTATACTACTTAAAATGAGTTGTTATAAATCATTTTAAGCATAATTGAAGGAGTTCTCACAAAACGTTATCTTTGTCCATCTATTTTTTTAATCTCATGTCAGAAGCAACTAGTCTAGTTACTCCGAAACGCCCAAGGCTAAAATTCATCGATATGGCACGTTCTATTGCCATTCTATTGATGCTAGAAGGGCATTTCATACACGATTCATTGGATCCATCCTACATTGATCCAACGAATAATGTTTATGAGACTTGGTTGTTTATTCGTGGGTTTACTTCAGCGATTTTCCTTACAGTCACAGGATTAATTTTTGTGTATCTCATGCTCATGGATCGTCATGAATCATTTACGAAGAACATTCGTGTGCGTAAAGGTGCTGTACGAGCAGTTGAACTCTTGTTTTGGGGTTATTTACTTCAACCAGGTGCGTTTCATGTCTTGCAGTGTATTGGTGTAGGTTTAATGATGATTTTGCTCATTTTTGGATTGTATAAATGGATCAAAAAAATTCCCCTTTGGATTTATTTTTTGCTGGCAGGAATGACCTTGTTTTTCTTTGGAATGGAACTAAATCGACTTCCAGAAGGTACTCCTTGGCCAGAAAACGCTCCCTCCTTTGTTCAAAACATGTTTCACGGGCCATCTAATCGTGCCATTTTCCCAATTGTACCGAATATGGGCTACACAATGATTGGTGCTATGATTGGCTGTTGGTTGCATGATTTCAGCAAACATGTTCAACGTTGGCGATTTGCTTTCATTTTCATTCTGATTGGTGTTTCATGTTTTTTCTTCGCCAATCAAATTTTATCAGCAGTTGATTCTATTGTATCGCTTGTTTTCGGCAATATAAAATTCAAAAATATTACCATGAATTGGATCATGTATAAAGTCGGAATGGTCTTTATGGTCTTAGGAGTATTAATGATTGTCGAAAAATTGATTGGTAATGTAAAACAGAACTTATTCCTTAAAATAGGTCAAAACACGCTGTCTATTTATATAGTGCATATGATTGTGTTGTACGGAGCAATAACAGGTGTTGGTCTACATCGTTTATTTGGTCATCAACTCATGCCTTATGAAGCGGCTTTGGGAGCGGCTTTATTCATCATACTCTTCATTGTATTCACAAAATACATTGATCCAATGCGAGCCGTTTATGAAAAAATACTAGCGACGGTCTTACCTTGGAAAAGACCAAAATCTGTTAAATAAATTTCAAATTGTCATGAAACGTCTATTTCAACTCTTTGCGGTTTTACTTTGCATTCAAACTATTCAAGCACAACAATTAAATGTATTGTTCATTGGAAATAGCTACACGCATTACAACAACATGCCTAAAATGTTCCAGCATCTTGCGCAATCAAAGGGGAAAAGCGTGTATGCTGATTCTATTGCAGTAAGTGGCAGTTCATTAAAGGGGCACACTGAACGAGAATCAACTTATAAAAAGATTAAATCCCGTAAATGGGACGTTGTGATTATCCAAGGGTTTAGTAGAGAATTGGCGCAAGATTCAGCTGTAGTCGCAACAGAAACGATTCCCTATGCTCGAATACTCATTGATAGTGTACAGAAATACAATCCTTGCTCCGACATCTATTTTTACATGACCTGGGGATATGAAGATGGTTTTCCTTTAGACATAAATAATGACACCTATGAAAAAATGCAAGCCAATGTAAAAAGGGGATATTTTCAAATGAGTCATACCTTTAAATTTCCAATAGCTCCAGTAGGAATGGTTTGGAAGCAAGTTCGTGAACTGCATCCTGAAATTAGTCTATATAACCCTGATAAAGAGCATCCGAATTCAAGTGGTAGCTTTGTAGCTGCTTGTACATTTTACACCTGTATCTACAAGGAGAGTCCAGTTGGAGGAAAAGCTCCAGAACGCGTGAATGATTCCGTTGTCTCTCCGATAGAACGGATAGCAGAAAAAGTTATTTTGAATAACCTTGAAATCTACAACTTAGATACAATTCAACATCCTGCATTGAACATTCCTCCGGTTCTTAATTTTGATATAAAGGAAGCTTGGACGAGTATTACAATTACCAATAAAACCAAAAATTGTCCCGATATTAAATGGGAATTTGGTGATGGCAATACTTCTAGAAAGGCGAATCCAAAATACTATTATAAGAAATCTGGTACCTATACTGTTACCTTGAATGTCTATAAAAACTGTCAGCATTATATTCTAAAGAAACGAATTGTTGTTTCAAATGAAGATAAATATGCTACATCCAACCCAAAACCGAAGAAAAAGAAGAAATAAAAACTTTGCAAACTGTTTGAGTTTTTGAGTTTGGTGAATCTTTGAGTTTAGATCATTGAAAAAAGAAAAGACCCGCAAAAGCGAGTCTTCAATACGAACTATTTAATGTGAACTTTCAGTTTATTGCGACGATAGACTGTGCTATAGTTGCTAGTTCTTCATGTGATAATTTCAATTTTTCTTGCGCAAAGTTCATATCACTTAATTGATTCATTGGAACCAAATGAATATGAGCATGAGGAACTTCTAATCCAATGACAGTGATTCCAATCTTCTTACAAGGAAAAGCTTGGATGATTTTTTTTGCGACAGATTTAGAAAAAACCATCATCTCACCAAGCAATGCATCATCTAAGTCGAAAATATAATCAACTTCCACCTTGGGAATAACCAATACGTGTCCTTTACGAATTGGTTGAATATCCAGAAAAGCTAAGAATTGATCATTCTCAGCTACTTTGTGGCAAGGAATTTCACCAGCAACAATCTTTGAAAATAAACTAGCCATTAGCGCGTAATTTCAACGACCTCAAATTGGATTATTCCATTCGGGGTTTGTACGTCTGCAATATCACCTACTTTCTTGCCAAGTAATCCTCTACCTATTGGTGAATCAACTGAAATTTTCTTTTCTTTCAGATCAGCCTCGCTTTCAGCGACAAGGGTATATTGCATCGTCATACCATTGGAAACATTCTTAATCGAAACGGTGGAAAGAATAAATACTTTTGAATTATCAATCGTTAAATTATCAATTACACGTGCTTTAGAAATCAATGCTTCCATTTTGGATATTTTCATTTCTAACAATCCTTGTGCCTCTTTAGCAGCATCGTATTCAGCATTTTCTGATAAATCACCTTTATCTCTTGCTTCACCTATCTGCTCTGAAATCATTGGGCGTTGCACCGATTTCATTTGATGCAATTCATCCTTTAATTTTTTTAATCCCTCTTCTGTATAGTAAGCGAACTCTGACATAACATTAACTTTTATAGGCTATATATAACAACAAGAGAGCCCATTGGACTCTCCTGTTACAGCAAATATAACTTTTTCTGATTTTATTTCAAACTGATTGTTAACCCAAATGTATGGATAACACCAAATTGACCAGCTAAACGCATTGCATATTGCACACCTAATGCTGATTTATTTTTTCCAACTAATGCATCTACAGAAAAACCAGCAGTAAATCCAGTAAGCGCATTCGTTCTGTTTTCAGTACTAAACATCTTGCGTTCAAATACATATCCAGCTCTAATGTTAAATGCTGCCTTTTCAGTTGTCATTCCATAGTCCAAACCAACACGGTATTGATCATATTGGAATGAATTGGCTGTAAATGCACCACTAGCGATCAACTTATTGTTTTCATTAAAGATGAAATCATACGATCCACCAATACTCAATAATGAAGGTAATTCAAAAGATGCTGAACGTTGTTCTAAAGTAGCAATATTACCGTCATTCAAGTAATTGATCTCTGTTGATAAACCATCACCTTTATAACGCATTACGGGTCCAACATTTTTTAATGCAATCCCAAATTTAATTTGATCTTGTTCTCCAGTCACATAACGGATTCCAGCATCGATTGCAATACCATTTGCTTTCAAATTAGAGATGTTCTCGCTAATTACTTTGAAATTAATACCTCCATAGATACTATTTGAGAAGCTTCGAGCATATCCAATATTGAAGATATTCATTCTTGGACTAAATACACCAAGACCTCCCTCTGGTAGATCCACAGTTGTAATATCAATATCGCCAAAATTTAACGATTGAATTGAAATAGCGATTACACTTGATTCAGAAATTCGCTGAGCAATACCAACACTATTTAAACCAATACCTGCACCACCTAACCAGTTGGTTCTATCGAATTTAATTTGTGTTTTATCTGTAAATGCTAAACCAGCAATATTTGTAAATGTAGCTTCCAATCCATTGACATTCGCTACACCTGCATCACCAAGAGCGGAACTTCGTGCCCATGGATTAATTAGTAACTGAGATGCACCAGCAGAGCCAACACGATCTTCATTTCCGGCGAAGGCACCGGAACAGCTCAAGACTGCTCCGGCAACTACCGTATATTTTAAGATTTTATTCATTCTTTTCATAGTCTTTGCTTTTAGAAGTAAAGATTAAATATTCTCCAAGTCAATGGCACGCATACCGCCGAAGAACTTCACGATTTTCTCACCGATGCCTGGTACTTCTACATGGATGATGTAGACGCCACTTGAAATCGGAATGGATTTACTGTTCTTCAAATCCCAGTCAATCGATGTTACTTGATTGTCTTTCTTGTATGTACGGATCAATTTACCACTTGTGTTGTAAATCGTTACTGTACACTGATCTGGAAGATTCGTGATTTTCACTCGGTTATCTAAACGTGTACGCTCGTATTCAGAGAATGCATAGTATGGATTTGGTACAACATTGATCAAATCCAACGCACTTGACAATTGTTCTTGACTTGCAGTTGTGGTTTTGATCGCGTCCATGTTCCATGAATACATCGGTTTTCCGTTATTCTTGCCTGTTGCATTGAAGTCTTTGTATTCTTTGTTAACACGTGCTTTAATGCGTACATCTGTTTCTCTCAATGAATGACCTTCTTCTAAAATTGGATTAACAATCCAAGTCAAACTTTCGAATAATTCACCATAAGCAGCTGTTGTTGCTAATTGGAACTGATCGTATACCCAGTTGTTTACTCCATCATAGTAAGGTGAAGTAGTTGAGAAACTACCGTATCCGACATTGTTACCGTAAATGTAAATCGGATGTTGACCTCCCATTACTGGTGTTCCATTTTGATCTACAATTTCTGATGTCGGATTCCAAAGCATATCTGCTCCGTTGTGTCCTCCTAAGAATGAATTTTCTCCGAAAGACATGTGCAAACGTGCTCCCGTTTCCAAATCAATTGCATAACCTGGGAACCAGCTCATACCAGTTGGTGCTACTACTTCTGAAGCATTGTATCCTGCATCACCTAGTTTTTTACCATTCTTGTCTACCGACAATGATTTACGTAATTCACCAGGTTTTCCATTACCAACATTCAAGTTAAGGTCACGTCCATTTTCAATAACTACACACTGTGTCCACTTTGTTTTATCGTTTGTAATAACGATGTCAACACTTGGCAAGAATGAAATACTTGCTCTATTTCGTGAACCAGAGAAAGAGACAAAACTAGCAGGATAAGCCAAAGGCATGAAATCACATTGGTAACCAGTTACACGATGTGGAGCAATACCACCTCCTAACAATTTACTGTATTGTTCTTTCGGATCTTTTCCAATTTCATCTGTATAACAGCAAGGATTCAAGTAAGTCGGAAGAGCTGGATCAAACACATCACATTCAGTTGCTTGATCTGGACTATACGTCCCTGTACGAATCCAGTTGGTTGGGAATAACTGTGAATCATCTTGTATAAATGACAACCAACGTTTAGATGAATCTGCAAATTCATACGATGATGAAATTGCATCTGAAAATTTAGCCGCTTCATTTCCTGAACCAGTAGGTATGTAATGCAAATTTTGGAAAATCTGTATTGAAACACCCCATTGTGGAACGATTTGCTCATTACTTACTTTGATTGTATTTTCTGAAGTAACTGAATCTATTTTTGTTCCACCTTCTTGATCATAACGGTATACTACCCAAGATGCTGTATCAATATCCGTTGTGTAATCACGGAATTTACATTCGAAATAACCACCAACTAAGTTCAATGGATCAATTACTTTGATATTGATTGGTCCACCATCGTAATCATACTCTGGCGCATCCATGTAACCGTTTGTAAGGATCTCAGTTTCTGAAGCACTTGTCAATTCCAAAGCATTATTTCCATTTCCAAAACCATCCAATCGCGTGATTCGCGGTGTTTGTCCGTAAACTGCATTTTGAATCGTTCCTCCTAATTCTGGAGCAGGATTGTGAGGAACAGCTGTTAATGGAGCCAAAGGTGTTCCATCAGCATTGATACGAGAGCGTAAATAAGGCAATTTTTGACCGTCTAATTTCGTCTCATCTGTTGGATCGTAATCCTTAAAGTTATTGTAACCGTAAGCTACTGCAATGTAATAATAGCTCTTGTGATTTACCAACGCTCTGTTTCCAGAAGCAAATAAATCTTCTGTTACACGGAATGTATGACGAATTCCTTTATCCTCACCATCTACTTTTTCTCTTGGAATAGAAAAGCCTAATTCTTCATCAAATTCAAAGTTCACCAAACGACCTACACCATTTTTGATGTCACATTGAGCCACTAAACGTGCTTGTGTTTCATCACCAATATCTGTAATTGTTGATTCATCTGAACGCATTTGGAAGATTTGGTATCCTTCAAATCGGTAGAATCGATCTGTAAAACTTGGATCGATATTGATTTTATCTTCCTCAATGTATTCCTCTTTGTAGTTATTGGATTGTGAAGGGTTATCCAACATCAATATCAACTCATTGTTCAATTCTTGCATCGATAACACAGGAGCCGTAGGTGGTTCCAAAATACGGAAACAGTTATCAAACAATGCTTGTGCTTTTGTATCGGCTTGTTTCAGTGCTTCAACTGAAGCTAAAACACTTCCTTGATTGCTTCGTGCAAATACAATTCCTACAGTAATATTATTGACCGCTCCAGGACGTAAGGTAAACGGACCAGCTGCTTGTACGAAACGACGGTCACCCGCTGGATTACTAGCACCACCATTTCCTTGTGGATCAAATTCTGACCAAGAAAACCCTGGTTGAATTCCTTGAGTACCCCATGCCAATGTATCAGAATCATCTGGGAACATATAATCTGCTTCAATTGTCGTTACACCAGAAGATGGACTAAATCCTGTTCCTCCATAATACATTTCATCACCAAATCTCCATAGACCTTGCATGTAGTTGTAATATTGAGCAGAACTTGTTGGATCTGATTGGGAAGCTGCAGCTCCTGCTGTATAGTAGCAAAAACGACGCATTCCAAAACGCTCATTGTCAATAATGGCATCTCCATAACCGACTCCTAATCCTGGATATACAATACCTCCAGCAGCAATAGCATCTGTTGTTTTGTTAACTCCAGTAGTTACTAACGGATTATCAACAGCATCTGCATCTTGGTAAGGTCCTTCAAAGAAATCGATTCCAAGAGCCGGTGGATTTTGACCATAACCTGTTTTACCAGATTGTGTTTCATCATTTAAGTCACCATTATAAACATAACCCAATCCACGTGTAACATCACATCCAACATTATCATCTGAATAGTTACCCAAATCGGCATCTACATATTGAGCAAAGTAAGTATTGAATAAGGTTTGCGTTCCACGGTTGATCAACTCATAGTTGTAGAACGTCATTTTATTGATCGCGTCATCAGTTGCAAATGAGAATGCTTGCGCACGGATTTCCATTCCAATTGGATCACCACCAGTTTCTGTGTGGATATTTCCTTTATCATTGAATACCCACCAATGTGTTTCGTCACCAAACAAGGTTATACGACGATCAATTCCACATTCTACATCATTACGACCAAGAATGTCATCATACCAAGGATAATCACCTGCTTCTGGCCCACCAGTAGGATCATAGAATCCATCTTGGTTACGGTCAAAATAAGGTGCCAAATAAGGATCTTGATTCAATGTTGAATTTCCATTTCCTGGCCAAGCATAAATACGAGCCAATACCTCATTATTTGGCGGATTAACATCGTCACATCCTTCAAACGTTGGGTTAAATGGATTTGGATTGTTACATTCCCACCAAGTGATATAACTAATTACCTCCGCTTTGCGAATCGTGAAGATGTTATCATACTCAGCACAAACAATTGGATCAACATTGGCATCACCAAAATCATGTACGGTATTATCTCCCTGTGCAATCAACGGATTAAAATTTCCTGATCCAGGTTGACATGTTAATGGACCAGGCCAAAAATCATTTCCATCTTGACGGAATTTAACGGCTGCTAATTTTAATTGACCATTAACATCTGTACCCCCCATCCATAGAGAGCCCGCATAAATTGCTGTAGCATCTCCAGTTTTAGGAACTTTATAGGTTGCAACTCCATTGGCACGGTCTAAGAATAATAGACCACCTGTTTCCAGCTGACAACTTACATCATTGAAAGCCATTGTGAGACGGTAGTTGGCAGGAGCACAATTGGCTCCTCTTGTTTGGGATACAGGTTTCGTTAGAACCCCTGATTTCCCTTTCCCGAAGTCATGATCGTAAGCCGAGGCAGTTCCAACGGCAAAGAATGTGACAGCGAGTGCTAAATAATTTAGTGTTCTTTTCATACAAATTCCTTTATTTTCTTAGAAATCAAACTTAACCCCTAAGCGAATAGTTCGAGGTGAACTGATGTTAAATGCATTTTGAATTTTCATGTTGTAATAATCTCTGAATGACTGTTCATCCAATTGGTTTTGAATCGTTGTCTGATATTGAGACGCCGCCAAATAACCATCATCATTCCAGTTACCAGTAGATCTATAAACGTTAAGAACGTTCATTTGATTCAAAAGGTTGGTAGCACGGATATAAACATTCAAGAAAGTTGTTTTCTTTTTACCTTCTTTACCAAAATTCAAGTTAAACGTACGATCTAATTGTACATCTAAACGATACTGCCAAGGCAAACGTGATCCGTTAGTCGTTCCAGTAAGACCAGCAGCATTTGGACTTAACAATCCATCACCTACAACTGCATTTTGTGTAGAATAAGGATTCCCTGAATAAATGTTTGTCAAAATATTTAACCCTGTGTTTTCCAATATTTTCACATCACCGATCATTGGTCCATTGTAATCAGCTCCTTCACCATAGCGGTAATCCATTGAGATTGCAAATGCATGACGTTGGTCATACGAGTACGGGAAGATGTTACGTAAATTCGGAAGACCTGCATTGATCAAACCTGCAGCAGAAGTTGCATCAGAACCAGTTCCATCAGCAAATTGCAATGTATAGGCTACCGTCATACGAATGTTACCAGTACGACGCATATCATAAGATACTGTCAAACCTTTAACTGTTCCGAAATCACGATTACCATACGTTTTGTATGTGTTTGGATATGCTTCAAATACATTAATCAACTGAACGTTATTTCGTTGTTCACGATAGAATGCAGAGATTTTCAATGAAGATGTTTTGGTCAACACTTGTTGGAAACCAAGCTCATAATCAACTGTTTTCTCTGGTAGCAAATTAGGGTTGTTAACCACATTTGTACGAGATTCAATGAATTGATAATCGATTGGATTAAAACGAGCAGCTGTAGTAGGACGTTTAGTTAAAACATCATAGTGAGCAAAGAAAGACGCTTCATCTGAAATCGGGAATGAGAATGCAATACGCGGCATTACATTTACTTGTGGTTTATAATCTTCAAAAGCATCAGCTGAAATCTTTTGAGAAGCTGCAGCACCTGGATCTTTCAACCAAGGTGAAATTCCTGAAGGACCACGAATGATTTTTGGATCTTCAATGACAACACCATTTGCATCAAACCATGTATCACCTTCACGGAAACCATTGATTTGAGTTGGGTTATTCACATCATTTACATATACAGTCGCATCATCACCGATTGATTCAGGAATCACAATCCAGGTATTGATAGGATTATCAATTAAATTTTGACGTGCCTCAGCTACATTATTCGCTGTATACAATAAGTATTTGTCTTTCAATACTGGTTGGTTGGCATCAAATACATCGACACGAACACCTACGTTGAATACGATATCTTTGAATGCAAATTTATCCATTACATAACCAGCAATATAAACTGGTTGGAATGCTCCGATAAAACGTTTGTAATTACCGTGCTCATCAAACTCAGTAAAGTATTTGTCGATATCTGTTGTACCACGTACTTTTTTACCTGTATGATCATACCCCCAATATTCAACGAAGTTATCACCTCCATTAAACAATTCATCCGGAGAGAACATATCAAAGTTGTATAAATTAGGATCGTATTGATCGATGTCAATGAAATCGGTTCCAGCTGGGTCAAAACCTAACTTTTCACGTAAATTATAATCAAAGAAACTTTGAGCATCACCTTCTTTAACACCACCATACTCACCAGTACCAGAAGTGTAAGCATAACCAGGATTCAATCGATCATACGTGATTTGTTGGAAACCACCTAAATCAACAACTGTTGGTTTGTTTACATCTAACTCTTTAATATGGAAATTTGCTAATTGACGTGCAATTGACCAAAGACCAATAGGACCATTGTTTCCTGATGTCCATCCTCTATCCCAACGTTGTTCGTACTCAAAACCAAGTGAGATGGAGTGATCACCAATATTTACTGAACCAGAACCAGTTACACGGAACTGATCGTTCTCTGTTTTTTGGAAATAGTTATTTGGTGTACCTATGTTATTCCAGATTCCATAAACGGATTGTGGAACGTCACCATTTCTTAACGCATTTCCTTGTTGGATTTGCAACAAATTCTCGTAGTTACCAATTGGGTCACCAGCATAGATATTATAATACTGAGAAGTAATTGCAGCTAATGCCGAATTCGTTTCAGAAGGTGTGAAATCAACAACAACATCTCTAAAACCATTATGCACATAAGTCAATGTCTTTGTATCAAACTCATAAGATGGTGTGCGGGTTGTTACGAATTTACCCACATGCCCATAGTTGAACAAATTAAACTTATGTTTTGCATCATACACTTCGGATTTCGATTTGGAGAAATCGACCATGATTGAATAAAAAGCAGATTTGATTTTAGAAGCACTTCCTTCTTCCTTATTTGAGAATCGTTGAGAAAAACGACCATATACACGCCAATCTAATGTGTTAAACACCCCAAAATTGGTGAAATTCATTAATGAACTGTTGTAATCATAATTACTACCATTGTTGTAATTTAAGGATCCTCCAAATGTCAAGTTGACTGTTGGCCCTGTATTTACATCAATTTTACCAGATGCTGATAATGTAGCATTACGTGCATTCATTCTCCATGCAACCTTTTCAAAGTCATCTGCTCTTAAAAAACTTGCATTGTGCGTAGTACCTGTTCCACTTGAGTTAGGACTTAAAGGATTCGCAAGTAATGCATCACGCACATCTTTTTTAATGCGGTAACTTCCACCGTTTAATGGGCGGTTATCTAGTTCGCTCGTATAGTTAGCTGACAAGAAAAAACCTAAACGCGGTTTAGTTTTCTTACCAGTTGAATCTTTTTGCATCCATAATGGACCAGAGATTAACCCTTCTACTAAGTTGTAACCAAACTTATCTAAACCAATTACTTTTCCAGTATATCCATCAGGATCACTTCCTTTAAAGTAAAGACCAGATGATACAACTTCGAATGAACCGAAATATTTTGCAGATGGCCCACGTGTTGTAACAGAGATAATACCTCCAGTTGCATCACCATAGTTGGCTGGTTGACCACCCGTGATAACAGTCACCTCTTCAATTGCTGATTTCGGTAAGTTGGATGAACCACGTACCTTAATACCATCAATGTAGAAGTAAGTACCATCAGAACGTGAACCACGAACAGAAATCCCTCCTGATCCTTCATCAACGTTCACCCCACCAATTGTGGAGGCAACACCAGCTGCTGAACGAGTTGGCATTCGATTAATGTCCTCACGCGTTACTGTTCCTCCGGAAGCACCACCATTTCGGTCGATGAGTGGAACACGATACGCAACAATGACTACCTCTTCGATATCATTCTTATCAAGAACGAGATCATCCAAGAAAGTGATTCGATCAGACGATACAATTACCCCAGTGGTAACAGTTGGCTGATATCCTTCACCCGGATTACTGATTTCTACATCATAAGATCCAGGAGTAATGGAGTTAATTTGAAATTTACCGTCAAAATCAGAGGTAGCATTCGCCTTAACTGTTCCATTTTGTTTTACGGCTACTATACATCCGTATAGCACCTCCCCGCTTTTTTTGTCAGCAATCGTCCCTCTGATAGTTCCCAATCCAGATTGAGAATAACCGTAAGACACTGTCAACAAAAGACTTGCGAGTAACAAGTTTAGTTTTCGTAACATAAGTACAGTTTAATTATACACCTTTTAGTTTGTAACAAAGCCCGTAAATATAGAAAAAATCGATGTGTTAACATTTCTTAAAAAAGAAAACAGTTCGTTTTTTACTTAACTTACATTAACAAATGTATAACAATAGATCTTTTTTAATTGCGCTACAAATGGCTATTTTCAATGGTTTTATACAACTCTACCTCTTTAAATTAAAAACGTTGCTTATTTTCGCGATATGTCATGTGTCCAAATTATTAAGCAAAGTGACCTGTCCGTTTATTTAATGGAAGTCAATGAAAATAAGCTAGATAGTTATTTAGACAGCTTAACGGATCTAGAAATCATTAAATTTAATTCCATTCGACATGTTGCAAAGCGATTAGAATTTGCTGCATCACGTTTTCTTCGCACTTCTTTGTTCGGAAAAAAACAAATTCATTACTCGGCAATTGGATCACCTTATATAGAAGACCGCGGTTATATCTCACTTTCGCATACGGACCAGCTTGTTGGACTGGCTCATTCAACTGAATTTAATGTAGGCTTAGACTTGGAATCTGTTCGGGAAAAGGCAATGCAACTCCATTCTAAATTTATTCATGTCTCTGAAAAAGAACATTTCGCCATTAATAGCGCATTTGATATGTCCTTATTGTGGTCGTTTAAAGAAACGCTTTTTAAATTGGCTGATCGAAAAGGTGTTCACTTTAGCACTGATTTAATCATTCGAAAAGAAGGCGAACGGTATTTTGGAACGATTAATCAATTTCACATCTTGCATGAATATGAACTAACATACCAATTATATAAGCATTATTTAATAACTTGCAATGCAGGTAAAGAAAAAACAGCTAGTATTGACAGTATTTGAACATATTTCTAAAGAGAGCGGTCAGATCGCTTTGCTGATTGATCCTGAAAAGGCAATAAAGACAGATAAACTACTTGATTTAATTCAAAAAGCCACTTTTGCTGGGGTTCATTATTTCTTTGTTGGAGGAAGTACCGTTCATAGAAAGGACATTGAGCGAGTAGTAGCACTTTTAAAAGCAAACTCTTCCATTCCAATTGTATTATTCCCCGGCGCAGGACATCAATTATCCGCTGATGCTGATGCCTTGCTTTTTCTGAATCTAATTTCTGGGAGAAATCCCGATTTCTTAATTGGTCACCATGTTCAGTGTGCAGAAGAAGTACTTGGAATGGATTTAGAAGTCATTCCAACAGGATATATTTTAATTGATGGTGGCAAGTTAACTTCTGTTGCTTATGTCAGTCAAACAACTCCCATTCCTCGGGATCAATTGTCAATAGCCCGTCAAACCGCGATTGCAGGCCATTTAATGGGGCAACAACTGATTTATTTTGATGCGGGAAGCGGAGCATTACAATCTGTACCTACAGAATTGGTTCAAGAAGTAAAAACAATTCTCCCAACTCCTATTATTGTTGGTGGTGGAATTCGAACAATTGAAGCAATTGAGGCCTTAAAAATTGCTGGAGCAAACATCATTGTTATTGGAAACAAGATCGAAGAAGACATTGATTTCCTGTTGGATATTCGTTCGTTTATTCAGCGTGGTGCATCAGTGACCAATCCCAATCTTTGAAAACAGGTTCGTAACCAGCAGCTTTTATTACTTCTGTAAACTCATCAGTAGAACGCGTATCGTCAATTTCAAATTGTTCTAAACTTTCATTTGGAGTTGCGTAGCCTCCTGGATCAGTCTTTGAATCAGAAGAAATGGAGGTAATTCCCAAATGAATAATATGATCTCGAAAAACAGCTGACTCACGTGTTGACATAGACAACTCTACTTCCTGATTAAACAAACGATAAGCACAAATTAATTGAACTAAATCGCGATCCGACATGACAGACTTTAAATCTACACCTCCGGCACAAGGACGAAGACGTGGAAAAGAAATAGCGTATTTTGTTTTCCAATAGGTTTTTTCCAAGTAATTCAAATGCGACGCACAGAAAAACGTATCGGTTCGCCAATCTTCTAGTCCAAATAAAACACCTAAGCCAATTTTATGTACTCCTGCCCTGCCCAATCGATCAGGTGTATCTAACCGGTAATCAAAATTGGATTTTTTTCCCTTCGGATGATGAAGTTTATAATCTGCTTTATGATAGGTTTCTTGATAAACAAGTACAGCATACAACCCATCCTCTACTAGCGTTTTATATTCACTTTCTTCCAACGGTTGAACCTCCATTGAAATTTGGGAAAAATAAGGCTTTAGTAGGCTAATTGCATTTCTGAAATAAGGTAAACCTACTGTTTTATTGGCCTCACCTGTTACTAGCAAAAGATGATCAAATCCTTTGGCTTTTACGATGCGAGCTTCTGCATGAATTTCAGCATCAGTCAAGGTTTTACGCGCAATATCCACATCAAGACTAAAACCACAGTACGTACAAATATTTTGACATTCATTGGACAAATAAAGTGGAATGTACATGTGCATCACCTTTCCAAAACGCTGTAAAGTGAGTTCGTTGCTTTTCTTGGCCATTTCCTCCAAAAAAGGCATTGCTGCAGGAGAGATTAGCGCTTTAAAATCCTCTAAATCACGAACAGGATTATCCAATGCTTTTCGCACATCTTGCGTTGTTTTGGAATAGATGGATGTTTTTACTTCATCCCAATCCAATTGGTCAAAAACCTCAGAAAAAGAACGATTAGAGCTCATTTAAAAAACCAGTTAGTGGACTACTTGCGTGTGCATGAAAGTCAGGATTTGCCAAACGTGATTGATAGGCCAATCGACCAGCTTCTACAGCCATTTTAAATGCTTTCGCCATCATTATGGGATTTCCACTCACTGCAATTGCTGTATTAACAAGAACCGCATCTGCTCCCATTTCCATTGCCTCAGCTGCATGAGAAGGAGCTCCAATTCCAGCATCTACAATAACTGGAACAGTCGATTGCTCAATAATAATTCGCAGAAATGTTCGTGTTACGAGTCCTTGATTGGATCCAATTGGGGAACCGAGAGGCATGACTGCGGCAACACCAACTTCCTCTAATCGTTTACACAAAACGGGATCTGCATGAATATAAGGCAACACAACAAATCCCTCTTTCACCAGAATTTCAGCTGCTTTAAGCGTTTCAATCGGATCTGGCATCAAGTACTTTGGATCAGGGTGAATTTCCAATTTCAACCAATTTGTTTGGAAAGCTTCGCGTGACAATTGAGCAGCAAAAACGGCTTCCTTAGCAGTTCGCGCACCAGATGTGTTGGGCAACAAGTGTTGGTGAGGATGTTGAACACGTTTTAAAATATCATCTTCTAAGGTATGATTTACACGTTTCAGTGCAACAGTAATCAACTCAGATTCACTTGCTAGTAAAGCTTCTTCCATCAATTCATTAGAATTGAATTTCCCCGTTCCAGTAAACAGCCTGGATTGAAATTGTTTATCTCCTATTTGTAAGTTCATATCGCTCAATTTCATGTGTGAAAAGTTGAATTACTTCGTTACTATGTTGCTCCTGAAATATGGCTCCCGAAACCGCAATTCCGTATACCCCTGCATTCAGTAATGGAAGAACATCTGTTGGAACCACGCCTCCAATGGCAAATACAGGCGTCTCGACGCCTTCGCTTTTCATTGTATTTATCAATGACGCATATCCGCTTATTCCCAAGACTGGTTTTAAGTTTGTTTTTGTTGAAGTAACTCTTAATGGACCTACACCAAAATAGGTCATTGGAATGTTTGAGAAATGAAGCATTTCAGCATACGAATTAGCTGTACCTCCTATCATTTTTGAATGATTCAACCGGCTATAAATGAATTCAGGAGTAGCATCGTCTTGACCTATATGAATTCCATCAGCATTGCTAAACGAAGCAACTTCAAGTTCATCATTGACAGTAAAAGTGATGCCCAACGCATTCGTTATGATCCGCATTTTATCAGCAACTTCATGAAAATAGGCTAAGTAATGCTTATCTGGGAATCGACGAATAACATCTTCCTCCTTTAAACGCAATTGAATCCAGTTGATTCCATTTTCGTGCAAACGGTGAACCCATGACAATTCATTGAAGTCTTCATCTGGGTGAGTGATATATTGAATACGTGCTAATTCCATATAAATATAATATGACTTTCAGGAAGGTACACGCAAGAACCCCGCTTTTTCCCTTCGACAGCATTATCTGCATCAGGTAATGAGGGTTTTTCTCAGCCGAAATGTTACAGCACCCCTAAAAGTTTCAACAAAGTTACACAACCAGTTCATTCCGAACAAAGAAATCGTGTTTATACTTTCGAAAAGGTCAAATTTGTTGATTATTAACCTAAATTCAATTAGAAACTTCGATAAGAATCCACTAAAAGGTTAGAGAACATTAATTCTCTCTAGTTGATCAAGAATTGAAAAAATGAAATTGCATCTTAAAAAAACAACCATTTACACATTAATCTATAGCTACTACAATTCAATCAAAGAACCAAGTCGATTTTTGTTCATCAATAGAATTCGTGTATATTTACAGGGTGCTAAATATGTGTTAAAAAAGATTAAAATTCGTAAAAACCCAATCAGTCGATTGATTACTAGCGAATTAAATACTGTAACAAAGCCCTTTTTTTAATTCATTTTGAGTCAAAATTGCAACGTCAATGAATGAATTCTTTCATTTTTGAACGTTATTTAATTGGTATAAATGTTGAAAAACTTAAATTTCTAAACATGCGTAAACAAATACTATTAGGAGCTTTAACAGTATTAGGCTTTGGTGCTTCAATGCAAGTTACAGCTCAAGAAAGTAGTTTTAAGTGTGGACTTCCTCATCAATTACAACAATTGTATGCAGACAACCCACAATTAGCACTTGATTATGAACACCTTGTTTCACAATACAAGGAAACAACAATTGTAAACGGAAAAAAGCGAACACTGTATAGAATTCCAGTTGTTTTCCATATTATTCATGAATATGGAACTGAAAACATTTCTGATGCTCAGATCATCGATCAAATGACAATCTTAAATAGAGATTATCGTAAATTAAATGCTGACACTTCTTTGGTTGTTCCTGCATTTGATACATTGATTGCAGATGCTACGATTGAATTTGAATTGGCTAAATTGGATCCTTATGGGAATTGCACAAATGGTATTGAGCATATTTACACGCATTTAACGAACAGTTCAGATGACTATTCAAAATTAAACCAATGGCACCGTGCTAACTACTTAAATGTTTGGGTAGTGAATACAATTGGTGAAGCTGGTGTTGCAGGTTATGCTTATTATCCTACTGCAACAACAGGTGGTTTCTTTTTTGCAGACGGAATCATTATCTTGAACGATTATGTTGGTAGTATCGGAACAAGTAATGCATTTAGTTCACGTGCACTTACGCATGAAATTGGTCATTATCTTGGTTTAGCTCACACGTGGGGTAACACTAATGATCCTGCAGTTGCTTGTGGAGATGACGGAGTTGACGATACTCCTATCACAAAAGGACACAATAGTTGTTCAGCTTTTGATTTAGCAGATTCAACATGTGTTCCTGGAATCATTGAGAATACACAAAACTACATGGAGTACAGTTACTGTTCACACATGTTTACGATTGACCAAGCAACCTTCATGCACAATGTTTTAGAACAAGAAACGGCTCAACGTAATAACTTGTATTTAGATTCTAATCACATTGAAACAGGTACTTTCCAAAATTTAACTCCTACTTGTACTCCAGTTGCAGACTTCTTCTCGGATAAACGAATGGCTTGCGTAGGTGATGCTGTTAACTTTAAAGACGCTTCTTGGAAAGCTACAGTTACGGATTACTTATGGTCTTTCCCTGGTGGAACACCTAGTACATCTACTTCTGCAAATCCTTCAGTGGTTTACAATCAAGATGGTTTCTATTCTGCAACTTTAACTGTAACAAATGCTACAGGTTCAGACACAAAAGTGTTTAACAACATGATTTATATAAGTGGTAACTGGCCAGAATTCATCGGCCCAACTGCTGATGATTTTGAAGGTCCTTCTGCTGGATGGTGGATGACACAAAACCCTGAAGATAACTGGGCACGTTTCAACCTTATGCCAAATGTTGGAAAAGACCAGTCACATGGTTTCCAGTTGAATAATTTTAAAGATGTAGCTGCAGCTGATGCTTATACTGAAGATTGGTATTATTACAATCGTTTAGGTGGTTCAACTGATTATTTGATTTCTCCTTCTTATGATTTATCCAATACTTCGAATGTGAGTATTTCTTTTGATTACGCTTACGGAACAAAAGCAACAACATTAGCTGATATTACGGAGCAATTAAAAGTATATACTTCAAGAGATTGTGGTAAAACTTGGCAAATTCGTTCCAATGCAACTTTATCAGATGAGGAAATCATCACGGTTGGTTATGTTGGAAATGAGAATTTTGTTCCTACAGAAAATTCTCAATGGAAAACACAAACCTTTACTTATGCTTCTACAGCACAAGATACTAAATTGCGTTTCCGTTTTGAATTCATCGCTTCTGATAAATCAAGTAACTTCTTCTTTGATAACTTCAATATTTCAGGAACACTTGGAATCGAAGAAAACGGACAAACATTAGGTGTGTCTATTTCTCCAAATCCAGTTTCTTCAGGATCTGAGATTGCTGTTGAGATTAACGAATCTTCTGAAAACATGGAACTTCAAGTTGTAGACATGAATGGTTCATTGATTTCAACAACACAAGTTACTGCTTCTAACGGAACACAAACGGTACTTATCCCAATGAATGTTTCGAAAGGATGTTACTTCTTACAAGCTGTGAAAGGATCAATTAAATCCACTCACCGAGTGATTGTTTTCTAATAAAACAACTAACTTTTTTGAAACGCTCTTTGATTCGTCAGAGAGCGTTTTTTTTATTGCTATTAATAACGTTACATTAAGATAGAAAATAGCTAATTTAAGAATATCATCATATAGATACCTCCAGATCAACAACTGATACACAACGCTCAATTACAACTATTTAGACATTAAAAACCCATACATTTCGGCTAGTTTTAAACCATAAAATCCAACGATATGTATAAACAATTACTAGTAGGGAGTGCAACAGCATTTTGCCTTTTAATAGGTAAAACTTCTTTCGCTCAAAATGAGCCCTGCGGAATGGCTGCCCAACAAAAAAAACTCTATGCTGAGAATCCACAGTTGGCAGTAGATCGGCAAAATTTCTTAGCAAAATATGCTGAGACAAAAGTGGTTGATGGTAAGAAAAGACAAGTTTACATTATTCCAGTAGTATTCCATATCCTGCATGAATATGGATCAGAAAACATCACCGATGCACAAGTTCATAACCAAATGGAAATTCTGAATGAAGACTACCGAAAACTCAACTCAGATATAAGTAGTGTAGTTCAAGAATTCCAAGATATTGCAGGCGATGCTATGATTGAATTTAGATTAGCAACAAAGGATCCTTATGGAAACTGTACGAACGGGATTGAACACATTTATTCGCATCAAACTAGAAATGTTGACACAATTGGGAGAGGAGATAATGATTCAAAATTAAATCAATGGCTTAGATCAAATTACCTCAATGTGTGGGTAGTAAAATCATTTCCTAAACCAACATTATTAGGCTTCTCGCACCATCCTACGGATGTAACAGGAGGATATTTTTATATGGATGGTGTCATGATGTTGCATTCGCAAGTTGGCAAAATTGGAACCGCTGCAGCTAGCAATGGACGTACATTGACACATGAAATAGGACATTATTTAGGTCTTGATCATACTTGGGGTGGCACAAATAAGCCTGAAGTAGCCTGTGGTGATGATGGTGTTACCGATACACCAATTACGAAAGGACATTTTCAATGTATTCTAAATGACGAAACATGCGTTCCGGGAATCATTGAAAACACGCAAAATTACATGGAATATGCGCAATGTAATCTCATGTTTACGGAAGGACAAATTGCATTTATGCACAATGTATTAGATCAAGAAACTGCCAATCGGAAAAATCTGTATACTGCTGTAAACAAAACAGCGACTGGAACAACGGATGAGGATGTACTTTCTCCCCCTACTTGTGTTCCAATTGCCGATTTCTCATCCAACACGCGTACAATCTGCGTTGGGGAGCAATTAACATTCAATGATGCATCATGGAGAGCAGGCGTTACAACGTATTTGTGGACACTCAATGGAGCTACGCCAGCTACCTCAACAGATGAAAATCCTGTTGTTACCTATAGTCAACCAGGTTACTATTCTGTTACACTTACTGTAACAAATGCCGCTGGATCAGACACAAAAACATTTACCAATATGATCTATGTAAGTGGTGGTTGGCCTGAATTTATTGGACCAAACATGGATGATTTTGAAAATGCTTCTGCTGGATGGTGGGTTACACAAAACCCAGAAGAGAATCATGCACGTTTCATGTTAATGCCAGGAGTTGGAAAAGGACTTTCTCATGCCTTTCAATTAAACAATTACAAAGATGTAAGTCAAGCACAAGCATACACAGAAGATTGGTTTTATTACGGTCGTCTTGGTGGTTCTAAGGATTACTTGATTTCACCTTCGTATGATTTATCGAACACTTCCAATGTGAGTATTTCATTTGATTATGCCTATGGAACAAGTGCTACAACTCTTCCATATATTACGGAAGAATTAAAAGTGTATTCTTCCAGAGATTGTGGCGAGACGTGGCAATTGCGTTCCAATGCAACTGTTGACAATGAAGAATTGATTACAGCAGGTTACCAAGTTGGAAACTTTGTGCCAACGACAGATCAACAATGGGCTACAAAAACATTTACCTATAGTTCAACACCTCAAGACACCAAAATTCGGTTCCGTTTCGAATTTACAGCTTCTGATTTTTCAAGTAATTTCTATTTCGACAACTTCAATATTACAGGAGTGCTAGGAATGGAAGAAAACGGAGCGTCAATTGGTGTTTCTATCTCACCAAATCCAGTTGCATCGGGTTCAGAAATTGCGGTTCAAATTGATCAATCAATGGAAAATATGGAAATTCGAGTACTAGACATCAACGGTTCTTTGATTTCAACAACTGCAATTGCAGCATCAAATGGCACTCAAACCGTTATGATTCCAATGAATGTTTCGAATGGTTGTTATTTCTTACAAGCCGTGAAAGGATCCATTCAATCTACTCATCGTGTGATTGTATTCTAAACTGAAATTTAAAACCGAACTCAGATTAAAACGACTTCATTCAATGAAGGCGTTTTTTTTATGAAGTAAAATTTCCTTCTGGTCGCATCTATTTCCATTTTGTGTAACTTTACTTCGAACTTTAGGGGTGTATGCTTTTGCGTGCTGAGAATTACCCTTGGAACTTGAGGCGGTTCATACCGACGGAAGGAAAAGTGAGTCTGCACCATTGCGCTCCTATTGTTCAATAAAAATAGAGCGATGCAATTACAATTCAACGACGAGAAAATTGAAACATTGGCTTCGAATTTAGAGGAGTTATTGTACGAAATGTCCCTTTCCACTAAAACGGGAATTGCTGTTGCGGTAAATGATTTTGTAGTGCAACGTCCATTATGGAAAACGAAAATGTTAAATGAACAAGACGTGGTATTGGTTATAACAGCCGCTGCTGGTGGATAGAATGACTATTGTACTGATTGAAACCGTTTTAATACACATGGAATTATGAAAAAAGAAACATTACCAACTGAAAGTACCCTTTCACGTACACCTTTTCCAGGTTCTAAAAAGATTTATGTTCCGGGGAAATTACACAACATTCAAGTTGCTATGCGCGAAATTGAATTGAGTGAATCAAAACCCATGTTTTCTGAAGGAGAATTTGTGAAAGAAGTGAATCCACCTGTTACTGTGTATGATACTTCTGGACCTTTTACGGATCCGAACATTGACATCGATGTACGCATTGGTTTGCCACGTTTGCGTGAACAATGGATTATTGACAGAGGTGATGTAGAACAATTACCTGTTATCTCTTCTGCTTACGGAATTGAGCGATTAAACGATCCATCATTGGATGAATTGCGTTTCAATCATACAACAAAGCCTTATCGCGCAAAAGCTGGGCAAAATGTTTCTCAATTGCATTATGCAAAAAAGGGAATCATCACCCCAGAAATGGAATACATTGCCATTCGTGAAAATCAGCAAATTGAAAAAATTCAAGAAATTGCTAAACAACATGAAGGGGATAGTTTTGGTGCCAATACGCCAAAAGGAATGATTACACCTGAATTTGTTCGCGATGAAATTGCAGCAGGTAGAGCTATTATTCCGAATAACATCAATCACCCTGAAAGTGAACCAATGATTATTGGACGTAACTTTTTAGTGAAAATAAATGCCAATATTGGAAATTCAGCTGTGAGTTCTTCGATTGAAGAAGAGGTTGAAAAAGCAGTTTGGGCTTGTCGTTGGGGAGCGGATACTATTATGGATCTTTCAACTGGCAAGAATATTCACGAAACACGCGAATGGATTTTGCGCAACTCCCCTGTTCCAATTGGTACTGTTCCTATTTACCAAGCCTTGGAAAAAGTGAATGGAAAAGCTGAAGACCTGACATGGGAAATTTTCCGTGACACGTTGATTGAACAAGCTGAACAAGGAGTTGATTACTTTACCATTCATGCTGGCGTACTTTTACGTTACGTTCCTTTGACAGCAAAACGTTTGACGGGAATTGTTTCTCGTGGTGGTTCCATCATGGCTAAATGGTGTTTGGCACATCATAAAGAAAATTTCTTGTATACGCATTTCGAAGATATTTGCGAAATCATGAAAGCCTATGACGTTGCCTTTTCATTGGGTGACGGTCTTCGTCCAGGTTCTATAGCCGATGCGAATGATGCCGCACAATTTGGTGAGTTGGAAACATTGGGTGAATTAACCAAAGTTGCTTGGAAACATGATATTCAAGTAATGATCGAAGGACCAGGACACGTTCCGATGCACTTGATCAAAGAAAACATGGACAAACAATTGAAAGAATGTCATGAAGCTCCGTTTTATACATTAGGTCCATTGACAACCGATATTGCGCCAGGTTATGATCACATTACTTCTGGAATTGGAGCTGCCATGATTGGTTGGTTTGGTTGCGCAATGTTGTGTTACGTAACGCCAAAAGAACACCTTGGATTACCGAACAAAAAAGACGTAAAAGACGGTGTAATCACATACAAATTGGCAGCACACGCAGCAGATTTAGCAAAAGGACATCCAGGTTCTCAACACCGCGATAATGCCTTGAGTAAAGCACGTTTTGAATTCAGATGGGAAGATCAATTCAACTTATCATTGGATCCTGACACTGCACGCGAATACCATGATGAAACATTGCCATCAGACAATGCGAAAGTGGCGCATTTTTGTTCCATGTGTGGTCCGCACTTTTGTTCGATGAAAATCACACAAGATGTACGTGATTATGCAAAAGCACAAGGAATTGCAGAAGAAGAAGCATTAAAAAAAGGAATGGAAGACATGTCCAAAGAATTCATTGACCGAGGAGCTGATGTCTATTTAGAACCGGAGAAATTGAAATAAAATCATTGAATCGATTGTGGGCGTGAATTGCTTTTTGCGCCCACATTCAACTAATAACTTGAATGCATGATCGTTTTGTTGTCATATCCAGTTGCCATCTCCAATGAAACATTAATCATCAATCGACTACTAGAACAACACCCCCATTTAATCTTCCATTTGCGCAAACCTAGTTGGGAAAGAGCAACGTTCAATGAGTTAATTCAATCCATTCAGACTGAATTCCACTCTCGCATTGTGATTCATCAGCATCATGAATTAATGGATTCATTTGCACTCAAAGGAATTCATTACACGGAAAAAGATCGCATATCGGAAAAACAACATGATCGTGTTATTTCTACCTCTTTTCATCAATTAGTGGAAGCCCGAAAAAATGAATCTGATTATAACTACTTCTTTTGTTCCCCCGTATTTCCGAGTATTTCAAAAGCAGGTTATACCACAAATGAAGTGTGGGATATCACGAGTGAATCCAATCATTTTAAAGAAAAAGCCATCGCATTAGGAGGTATAGATTCTTCGCGATTTACAGAGGTACGACAACTCGGATTTCAACACATTGCAGTTTTAGGAACTATTTGGGAAAGTAATGATCCTGAAAAATCGTTATCCGATATAATCACCAATTTTTAATACCCTGAGTTCATAACAGTATTCGTACCTTTGAGGTGAAATTTCAATCAAAAAGATGACGCTCGAACAATTAAACAATCTCCTTGAAGGAACACTAACTGAGGCGAATATTACTGCTTTGAATCCATTACAAGAAGCTATTTTGGCTCGAATCAAACAAGGAGGAGATGCTGTTTTTGTTGCAGAATCGGGAGCTGGTAAAACAACTGGAATTGGACTTACAGCAGTAATGCGTGCGCCAAAAGCATTTGAAGGTTCGCCACGAGTGTTGATTTTATCACCAACAGTTGATACGGTGCATGTACTGCATCAACAACTAACCCATTGGACAAGGCGGACTGAAATTGCTGTTGAATTGGGTCACGATAAAGGAAATATGGTTCTTGAGCGCAACAATATTTTTGAAGGAGCTGATATTATCGTTGGAAATACCAAACGCATCATGAGTTTGTACAATCAAAACGGGATTCACATGAATCAATTGAACTTGTTCGTGGTGGATGGTGCTTCTGAAATAACTACAGATCCCGTAATGGCGCAACACATTCTGAGATTAGTAGAGAGTTTACCAAAATGTCAACGCATTGTTCTGACCAGAGAAATTACTCCTCGGGTTGAAAAAATGATCGAATACCTTTGTCTCAATCCAAAGATTACTGTTTTTGAACCTACCGAAGAATCCTAGTTTTCATGTCACGAAAAAGACCGTATTGTTTGACAATTGCAGGATTTGATCCTTCAGGAGGTGCAGGAATTGTTGCTGATACTAAAACATTTGAGCAATTACGTGTACAAGGATTGAGTGTCATAACCGCAAATACCATTCAAACGGAAGATCAGTTTTTCGCTACCAATTGGGTTGATTTGGCGACTATTGAACAGCAACTGACAGCATTATTGGAACGTTATCCTGTTCGGTATATCAAAATAGGATTAGTAGAAAACGGAACGATATTACTTTCCATTCTACAGCTAATTCATCGATTGGTTGAACGACCTTTTATCATTTGGGATCCTGTTTTAACGGCAACAGCAGGTGGTGACCTTTCAGCAGACCGATTTTCAAGAGAACTAGCAGAAATTCTTCCTAAAATTGATTGCATTATTCCTAATTTACCAGAATATGAGCAACTTTTTGGTAAACTAACAGCTGTTGATTTCGTTCAACAATTTAAATCGATGTTGTATTTAAAAGGTGGTCATTCGGAAGAACGAGGGAAAGATTTTCTCTTTACACAAAAAGCCGTTTATCCGTTTAATTCCCAAATTAATACACCCGCTAAAAAACATGGGACAGGTTGTATTGTGTCGGCTGCAATCTTGGCACATATTGCCCGTGAGTTTCCTTTGGTAAAGGCGTGTTTGAAATCAAAACGTTATGTAGAAAAAGCCTTGATTTCAAATGAAACGTTATTAGCGTATCATTCTTGCTAAAACTTCTGTACTTTCAGGTCAAAGATTTCCAGATGAAACTCAACATAAAACAACTTTCCAATTTGCTGTTTGCACTATCATTTTTGTGCGCCATTCCACTTTTTACAGGCAAAAGTTACGGCTACAGAACCGAGATTCAGCTTGTTTTTTTTCTAGCTGGAGCATTTGCACTCATTCTTAGTCTGGTCGCATCTCGCATGGAAAGCTATAAAGATGACTTTAATATTCTATTTTGGATTGGTAGTTTGGTACTCTTCATTGGCTTGATTCTGAGAACCTATTATTTGCCTTATGACACGTACGTTATTATAGGAGGAATGGCAATTTCAGGGCTTTCTTACTTTATCAATCCGTTTCAATCTGATAATAAACCGAATGATGAATTACTAGATAACTGAAAATAGCTTTATCAATAATTTACGTACAACCCTTTTTTCTTGCGGTAATCAATAATCGGTTGATACGGTCCATATTTGTGTTGTGTCTCCGAAAAATGATCATTGTAAGGTCCAAAAGGATAATCAATTGCTTTCTTTTCGATACTCGGATAATCAACACCTGTTTTTTTCGGGCGTTCATGTTGTTCACTATTTATGTAAGCCGCAACATCAAATGCATCTCTATCCGATAAAACTGTTTTTTTCCACGTTGCTTTGTCGTAGGGCATATTTGCCTTAATGAATTGAGCCGCTTTTATAATACGAAAAAGACTTGAACCAGGTTGGTAACTTAATTTACCCCAAAGTGGTGGATATTCATACGTTACATTATTTGCTAAGAATTTACCTTCTCCATTTGCGCCATGACATCTGACACATTCATTTTGATAAACAACTTTTCCATGGTTCACATCCAAGGGGTAATCAGGAAGTTTTAACTCCAAACCTTTGTCGCCTTCTACATTTCCATTAACTGGAACTCCTGCGCCTAACCATTTTATATAACACACAATGGAGACCATTTCTTTAGAATCAAGTGGCATTGGTCTACCATTATGGGGTCGTTCAATACAATTGTTCACACGTTCAGCTAAGGTTAAAATACGATCCTCGCGCGAACGATATTGTGGATACCGACCATGCGTGCTTAAAAAATTAAACCCATAAGGTCGTGTTCCTGCATCAAGGTGACAATTGGTGCAATTCATTTTATTGCCTAAATACTTGCCTTCTGTTCCCTCTGGACCAATGTAATAAGCTGTGTTTAAAATCAATTTACGCCCATAACGTACAAGATCTCCAAATTCATCGTTAGGAATAGTTGATGTGTCCGGAGCAAAGTGTGGTTCAACGTCAACTTCTGCTACTTCTTCAACTGGAGTAACAATTGGAGTATTAGTAGATTGTTTGCATGATACGACTAAAGCAATCGAGCTTAGTAGAAGTAACAAAAAAGGAAACCATAATCTATTCGTTGGCATTCTCTAAAGGAATAAAACTGTACTTTGGCGATAAATTTAATTAAAAGGAAGCAATGTTCGGTTACATTTCACCTAAGGTATTTTTGTTTGTTTGCAGTTTCTTCGTTCTTGTTACTGGTCAATCACAAAAGGTTGTTCCTGCACAAAATGCGCAATTGAACTATATATCAGTTTGTTTTGAATTTCCGTGGGAAAATGAAGTATCCACCTACGAGCTACAACTCACTAACAATCGAACACAAGAGCAAAAAAAATACAGCTTTAAATCGAACAAATACCGAGTGGATGATCTCGCTTTTGGTACAAATTATACGTGGCAAATTATTGGTAGAAACGGGAAAAACAACGTTGTCTTCCTTTCAGAAGAACGTCATTTCAGTTGTGTGGCTGATGACAAAACAAAAGCTGGATATATTCGCTTCAAGGAAATTACCAATGAATTTTCAAAAGCAGGCAACGACCTCTTGATTTTTGATTACGCCAAAGTTGTTATAAACAGAGATCAAGAAATCATCTGGTATTTGCCAGAACTTCCATTTTTCACCAAAAACACAGGTCTTCGTGACTTAAAAATGACGCAAGATGGTACATTTTTAGCCATTATTGATTCGAATGCTTATGAAATGGATATTGATGGAAGGGTATTATGGAAGGCTCCAAACGATGGAAAAGTATCCAAGCAACGGACAGAAGATTACCACCATGATTTTCAAAAATTAGCTTCGGGCAACTACATGATTCTTGGAAATGAAAAAAAACGGCATCTTTTCCCAGGACAAAAAGATACAACGCGCTATGAAATCGGAACAATCATTGAATACAACCCAAAAGGACAAGTAGTTTGGGAATGGCATGCATCCTCTTTTTTAACTGAAGAGCTACTTATGTTGCGTAAAAAAGAAGATGGTTCGGTGAATGCTGCAACTCATTTAAATGCCTTTTCAATCGTTGGAAACTATATTTATGCGGGATTTCGAGATGCTAGTTGGATTATTAAAATAGATAAGACATCCAAAAAAGTGGTGGAGATTTATGGTGGAAATGCATCTGGATTACCCCAACATTATGGTACTGGATTATTTCGATTGCAACACGATGTACAAGTTCTGAAAAATGGTTCAATAGCAGTAGTGAACAATGATTCTATTAGCGATCCAACCGTTTATTCGAGTTTAGTGGTCTTTTCACAAGGCGAAAATGGTGAAGAAAAAGGTAAACGTTTGTTTTCATTCTCATTTAATTACGATTCACTTTCAACAGGAAAAAGTCTCAAATTAGGGAATGTTGAAGAATTGCAAAATGGTAATTATTTGGTGAACATGGGTGCAATTAACCGCATTTTTGAAGTTACACCCAAAGGAGAGGTTGTTTGGGATGTTTTCATTGACAAACTCGACACCTTTAAAAATATTTGGCGTTTTTTTCCGCAATACCGTGTCGCAATAACGAGTTCACTCTATCCGAATATTTTTAGTGTCAAATGGTCACCTAAACCACTAAAAGGAAAAACAATTGCTGGGCAAATGACCCTCTTTAATGTAGGATCAGAAAAGAATAGTTATTCCGTTTTCTTGCAAGATTCGAAGGGAAACCTAAAAGAACTTAAAAAAATACCAACGGTGGATCCGAATGAATCACGCACATTCACGGTCACAATTCCAGAAAAATTAATTCCAACAACTGGTGATATTGAGTTAATGATTCAAGCGAATGGGAAGAGTTGTAAGGAATCTTTGATTATTAAACGCTAGACTTTTTGAGTTTTATCAGTTTTTCAGTTTTGTGAGTTTTTTGAGTTGGTGAGTTGGTGAGTTGGTGAGTTTTGGAACCAACTTAAAAAACTCAAGAACTGACTAACTGTTTAACTGTTTAACTGAACAACTAAAAAAACTAACCATTTGTCCCTATATTGTCTCGTGGTTTCAATCAATTTTGTTAAAATCTTATCACTATTTTTAACACAAACTAGAGCTATATGAATAATCTCCACAACAAGTTGTTTTACTTGCTTATTCTGTGTTCTTTCTTTAGCATTTCTACCTTCGGGCAAGAAAACCGTAAAAAAGAAAGAGAATACAAAAAAAAGCCCCTTTGGATTGACATGATGAACGATCCATCAGCGAATTATTTTGAGACCGTTAAAGCGTTTCGCATTTATTGGGAACACCGTGAATTACCAAAAGAAGCTTTTGAAGAAGCCGGAAAAGATGCTTTTGAAAAAGAAGTTGGATTAATTACGGATGAAGAATCAGAACGAGAAAGAGAACGTGAGAACGAGCGTAAACAGAAGAAACACCGTAACAAGAAAAACAACCCTACTATTCAATATGCATCCGAAGTACGTGCTTTTAAAGGTTGGTTTCATGCAGTTCAGCCTTGGGTAAGAGAAGATGGCAGTATCATTTCAGAGGAAGAACGTCAACAGATACTTGATGCACAGCGAAATGAATTACTTGAATTAGAACGATTAAATCAACAAAAAAATAATTGATCCATGAAATTCTCTCTCTTATTTTCGTTTCTAATTGTCAATTGTATTGCACTTGCACAATTAGCAAATTGGTCACCCGTTGTAGGTGGCACTAATTTCCCAACAGATATTTCGGGTCAAATCAATGGCATCTCCAGAATTAGCCAACTAAAATTTCACCCAACAGATCCCAATATTTACTACGCTATCACTGGGGAAGGTGGTTTTTTCACTTCAACTGATCAAGGTTCGAACTGGACTGTTTCACCAGGGACAGAATTGATCACCAACAATTGCGCATCTGTATGCGTGGATTATTCCAATGCGCAAAACATCCTTTTGGGCACAGGTGATGCTAATTATTATTCTAGCAGCAGTGCTGGTGTGTTAAAATCTACCGATGGCGGAGCGACCTTTTCCGCAACAAGCTTAACCAATTGTTTGGTCATTGAAATTCTCCAAAACCCGACTAATTCACAAGAATATGTGGCGGCGACAAATAAAGGAATTTACAAATCAACAAACGGGGGAAGTACTTGGAGTTTAATCACAGCGAATAACATTCCTTTTTGTGATTTAAAATCCAACACCGCTTTAAATTCTCAAATCCTGTATGCTTGTACAGAAGAAAATATACCTCGTTTTTACCGATCAACGAATTTTGGCACCTCATGGACTCAAATTACGAGTGGGGTGATCGCTTCAACAATTATTGTTCAAAGTGGTTCTCGGATTGGTGTTACGCCAGCAAATTCAAATGTGGTGTATCTTTCTATTGTTGGTGGCGGTGGAATCATCCTTAAATCGACTGATGGCGGATTAAATTTCGCGACTCAAAAAGCACAAGGAAGCCCTTATTTATCGAATTACTCGAATAACTTGGCAGATCCAGGACAAGGAAACTACAACCATACAATAACTGTTGATCGCATCGATCCAGCAAAAGTTTGGCTTCAAGCACATGCAACATGGTATTCATCTGACAATGGAGTCACTTGGGCTCAATTAACCGATTGGTATGCGGATGTTCATACAGATATGCATGAAATTATCCAGTCACCGCATGATCCAACGAAACTTTATTCTTGCAATGATGGTGGTGTTTGGTTAAGTACAGATGGCGGAAACAACTGGACACCGAAAAGCAATGGAATTTATGCTTATGAAATTTATAATGGTTGTGGATCAAATAGTTTAACAAGACCCAATTACATTTCCATCGGAACACAAGACAATGGTCGTGTTATTACTGATGGTGCTGGATGGTTTACAACTGGAGGTGGAGATGATGGAGCTAAAAGTGAATCTGATTACCTTGGTTATACTTACTATGGCGATGAAAGACGTGTTCAACCAACTGGAGCTCAAAATACGTATGGTCTTCCAGTAACTTCTTGGAATGACTTTAGTTTTAACAGAACGAATCCTGAATTGGGTTTCATGGGAACGACAGATGTTTATCGCTGTACGAATTTATCTTCTAGTGCAACCGTTTGGACACAAATTTCCTCGTTCAATTCAACAATCAGATCTTTACATAGCGCAATTGATAACACGAATAAATTATATGTGTTATTGACTAATGGCGATGTCTATGTTTCCTCGAATGCATTAGCTGCAACTCCAACTTTCACCCTATATACTTTACCTGGATCTGCAAGTTCAACAGGAAGCATCGTTGCAATGGCGAACAATGAAAACATCGTTTATGTGCAAGAAAACAGTGCGGTCTATCGATCTCCAAACGGAGGTGTTACTTGGACAAACATTACGGCTAATCTTCCGAATGTGAATCATAGAAGAATTTTGGCTGAAGAATTTGGTGGTACAGAAGAGCTTGTTTTCATTGCAACCAATAATGCTGTTTACTATAAAAAAATAGGTCAGGCAAATTGGACGAATTATAGTACAAATCTTTCTACTAGAAGATCACCTACAGAATTTGCAATGTTTGATAATGGAAGTAATCAAGCTAAAATCAGGTATTTCTCCTATGGTAGAGCTGTTTTTGAATCGAGCTTCGACAATTTAAGGGTTTTCAACGCTAACATCATAGCGAATGATAGTCTTATTACATGTAACGACCCAACTGTTCAATTTGTAGAAGGCTGTTTCGGTGCAACAAACCTACCGATCACTTATTCGTGGAGTTTCCCTGGAGGAACACCGGCAACCTCAACTGCAAGTACCGTAGATGTCTCTTATCCAGTGACTGGAACGTATTCGATAACGCTAACAGCTACGAATGGTCTTGGTGTTACGTCTAGCAAAACGATTTCAAAATTCATTCAGGTAAATACGCAACTTTCATTGCCAATGACAGAGGCATTTGTTTCGAATGCGTTTCCTCCAAATACCTGGAATTTATTCAATGTTGGGTCTGCTTCTGAACAATGGGAACGAACAACGACCGCTGGATCACAAGGATCTTCTGATTGTATGAAATACAATAATTACGATTATGCGAGTCAAGAACAGGACGAATTTAGAAGCGCTACTTACAACTTCACCAATTTGACAAGCGCTTCTTTGACATTTGATGTAGCTTATAGGAGATATGCAGTAAACTACAGTGATTCATTGGCTGTACTTGTTTCAACGGATTGTGGACTTACTTTTTCAACTGTTTATTATACAGGTGGAACGGCACTCGCAACGGTTGCTGGAGATTTCGGAACAGCTCAATTTGTACCAACAGCAGCACAATGGAGAACTGAAAATGTGAATCTAACCCCATTTATAGGTTTACCAAACGTGATGATTGTTTTCCAAAACCGTGGACATTGGGGACAAACTATCTATGTTGATAATATCAATTTAACAGGAATTAGTACAGTTCTTACAGCAAACTTCACACCTTCACTAACAAGTGTTTGTACTGGCGCGAATGTTACGTTTACAGATGCTTCCTCCAATGCTACTTCATGGAGTTGGGATTTTGGAATAGGCGCTACACCTCCCAATGCAACAGGAGTTGGACCACATACGGTTTCTTATGCTTCTAGTGGTTCAAAAACAATTACTTTGACTGTAAATGGAACGGCTAGTACTTCGCAAACGATAACTGTAAGTGACATACCAACAACTCCACTTATTACAGCTGGATCAGCGACTACTTTCTGTGAAGGTGGATCAGTGGTATTAACATCTTCGTCGGCAAGTGGAAACACGTGGTCTACAGGAGCTACAACGCCAACAATTACCATTTCAACATCAGGAACTACAACTGTCACAACAACTACTGCTGGTTGTACGTCTGGAACCTCAGCTGGAATGGTTGTAACCGTAAACCCAAACCCAGTTGTAGCCTTTGCTGCAATTCCAGACAAGTGTGTTTACAATAGCCCAGTTACATTGATCCAAGGAACTCCAATTGGAGGAACTTACAGTGGAAATGGTGTAAATGCAGGTCAATTTGATCCAACCATTGCTGGAATTGGAACGACAACCATTACGTATAATTATGTGGATGGAAATAATTGTTCAGCATCTGCCACTTCAACCGTTTTAGTTGATGCATGTTTAGGAATGAAAGAATATACGAGTTCCAATATCCATGTATTCCCCAATCCGTCTTCTGGTTTAATAACTGTTGATGGCGGTGATCTTTCACTTAAAAAGGTCCTCATTTTTGATAACGAAGGGAAGTTGGTGGAAACGGTAACGGGTTCAAGTGAAACAATTCTACAGCTTGATTTATCCAAATTTGCAGCTGGAATGTACACCTTGGAAATCAGTACACCAGAAAACACAGATCGTATTCAAGTGTTGGTACAGAAATAAAAATCGGTACATTTAAAAATACAAAAAGGGGAGATATCACACGATACTCCCCTTTCTTATTTAGGGTCTGCTGAAAAACACAAAACTATTGAACATAAAGGGTTTGAGTTCTATAATCTTCATTTAAGTGCATGGTTTTCGCTGCGGCTGATAAAATAAGTTTGCATCTTGTAATTCTAAACGGGCTATTTTTTTGCTCGCCAGAAATAAAGCATCTATTGTGTTACAGTCAAATCGAAGTATTCATATACATCTTTTTTGACTGCGCCTAATAGCTACTTCATTTCTGACATTTTCAGCAGACCCTATTTAGGTAAATTTATCTTAATCAAACATCGCTTTCAAGCTTAAATCCAGACTTTTAAAACTATGAGTTAGCGCACCAACAGAAATAAAATCAACACCTGTTTCAGCAAATGAACGGAGGGTTTCTCTGGTAATTCCACCTGATGCTTCGGTTTCAAATCGACCAGCAATGCGTTGTATGGCTTCACGCAACAAATCAGGGGTGAAATTATCTAACATGATACGATCTACTTTTCCAATTGCCAATACTTGCTCTAATTCATCCAAATTACGCACTTCAATTTCTACTTTTAGATCACGGTTTGTTGCTTTCAAATAAGCTTGTGTTCGTTCTATTGCCGCTTGAATTCCTCCTGCAAAATCAACATGATTGTCTTTAAGCATAATCATATCATACAAAGCAAAACGGTGATTGACGCCACCACCAATTCGCACCGCCCATTTTTCCATGTAACGAATTCCAGGTGTTGTTTTTCGGGTATCCAATAATCGCGTTTTGGTTCCTTCAAGTAAGCTCACTAATTCGTACGTGATCGTAGCAATTCCACTCATCCGTTGCATGAAATTGAGCAACGTGCGTTCAACAGCTAAGATTGACTGGGCTTTTCCACGAATATAAAAAGCAATTTGTCCAGGGGAAACAACTGTTCCATCGTGCAACAATTCTTCAAAAACAAGTTCTGGATCGTAGGCTTCGCAAATCAATCGCGCCAAATCTACACCCGCTAAAATACCGGAATCTTTGACCAATAGTTTTGCGACACCTGTTGCTTCTGCTGGAATACACGCCAATGAAGAGTGATCACCGTCTCCGATGTCTTCGTTTAATGCTGTTTGAATGATGGATTGTATCATGTATCAAAAGTACAGATTCCAACTAAAAGGAAAAACTTTTACTGATCAGAATAAATAGATTTAAAGTCGAACTCAGGTTATTTGATGAACGTGGAATTACGCTTTTTCAATAGCAATACTTTCGATTTTGAATTCGGAACCCGCTTTTTTCCACTTGATTGTGACGCGAAAACTTTCTGATTTTGAGGTGTAAGTCCCAATGGCGAAAGCACCTTCATCTGTTTCTTTTCCTTTAAAAGTGAATTTGAATGAGCCAGGTTTTTTGGTGAAAAATTCTTTCAATACTTGGGCAGCTTGTGATTGTGAGTAAGCACCTTCTTTATCAACAACATTCAGAATGATTCGATCTTTACCATAGCTCACAATTTTTGTGGCATCACCTGAACTAAACGCCGTCTCAATTGTAGCATACGGAATAGCATCAGAACCTGAATTTAAATTCAGGATTAACATCGATAAAATTGCATAAAGAAGTCCCATACCAAAAAAATTACGAATTGCTTTAAGCAAAAACGATGCCTAAAGTTAAGGATTTTCTTAAAACCGGAATAATTCTACTAGTTATATAGAACAATACAGATGAAATAACCAGTCTTTCTAAGTATTAACTATGATTCACTTCATGATTTGCTCAATTTATAATTGAACATTAACTTTGGGCACATGCAACTCAATATTTTATGTATCGGTAAAACTGGTAAATCTTTTTTAGAAGAAGGAGAACGTGAGTACCTGAAACGTTTAACCAACTACATTCCAGTAGAATTGATTGTTTTACCTGATATCAAGAATGCGAAAAGTTTAAGTGAACAACAAATCAAGCATAAAGAAGGACTTCAATTTTTGGAGAAAATCCAACCTAAGGACAGTGTGATTTTACTAGATGAACGCGGGAAACAATACGATTCAGTTGCTTTTTCAAATTTGTTACAAGAACAGTTTAACCGTGGAGGAAAGCAGGTGTTTTTTCTTATTGGTGGTCCTTATGGTTTTAGCGAGGAAATTTATCAGCGAGCAAATGGGCAAATCTCACTTTCCAAGATGACGTTTTCGCATCAAATGATTCGCTTGTTTTTTATTGAGCAGATCTACAGAGCTATGACCATTTTAAAAGGTGAACCGTATCATCATCGGTGAAATAGCCTTAACCGCATAGGACAACCACCTAGGCGCTCACAGCAGAGAAAACATCGGTAACAAGTTGGTAGCATTTCTTTAACAAACTATAATCGTACATATTCTCAGTTCTGAGCGAAGCCCGCTGTGGTTAATGAAAAAAATCACCACATATTCTCTAAATCTTCTTTTGTGTACGTATGATTTCTGACTGTCCAGTAAGAATCTGGAGATTTTTTCAATTTAACAGTTAATTTTCCACCTGCACGAGCTACCATTGCCATTGGATAGAGGAACACATAATAGATAATCGAAAGAATGACTTTGCTCATCACAAATCCCATCACATGTGACAATCCATACCAGCCTTTCGCTACCCATTTTGCGACGAACGGAATAAATAATCCAGCTAATCCTAACAAGACGGAAATCAGCAATAAAACCCGAATATCAAGCGTCAAATAAAAAACGACTAAGGCCAAACAAATGACCAGTATCGCTTCCAGATTTTTTTCTTTACTCATGTTAGAATAAACTATAGATAAATGGGGCAATAGCAGATCCGCCTCCTACAACAACTAATAATCCAACTAAAAGCAGAATGATAATAATGGGAGTTAACCACCATTTTTTTCTCGCTTTCATGAATTTCCATAAATCTCCACCAGTACTCATAATCTTATTTTTTAATCGAATTTAAATACATTTCTTCTACTTGAGAAAAAACACTTTCTGCTACTTTTTTACCCCCAGCAGGTGATAAATGACAATAATCTACAAACAGTTGTTTCGATTGGTCTTTTTGCTCATTAAAGGCAGGATTAAAATCGAAAAAACCTACACCATGTTTCGCTGTTAATTCTTTTAATTCATCGACAACGATTGGATATAACAATTGCACATTTTCATCTTGATGCAACCACGATTTTTCTTGCTTCGACAATAATTTTTTGTCGCGCAAAACCAGCATGGGTTGCAAGGTAATCAAGCAAGCAATGTTATTGTTTTTAAGAATCGAAATATTCGTTTCTATCGAACGCAGAAAACTCTTTTTTGCTGCAATTTTATGGTTCGAAATTTTGAGTTTATTTTTTGCCTCAAGTCGTGGAGAAGTTAGTCTATCACCAGACTCATTGGCGTCTTTACTCATTTTCCAAGACATGTATCCCCTCGCAAATGCACTTCCTTTGGATAACCAAAGCATCATATACGTTAATCCGCCACCTACTGAAGGATGCTGTAATCGCTCTTTCCAAAACTGGTATTCGTTATCACGGTAAAGATTGTACGCTGGATTACTGACATAATGATCATTTGCTCCATCAAAAAAGATCATCATATCTGGATGATAATCTAACAATTCTGACAATATCGCAGTCGTATGTTGATTGGTTTTGTAACCAGTAACCGCTGCATTGATCACCTCGAAATTGACATTTTTGTATTTTTTCTCCAGCATTTGCTCCAAATAATAATCAATGGTTTGATCTGGATAAATGTGTACCAAAGGATAAGGCTGGGAAGTAGAGATTCCATGAGCAGCCGAAGCTCCCATTAAGAAAATTCGATACGTGTTTTTTGGTTTTGATCGAGTTGTTTCTTCCGTTCTTCTAAAACCTTGATTATTAATCTCGATCCAATTTTTATCATTTTCCCCTTCTTTAAATCCTGGGACATGTTCATAAATATGATAGGAATTGAATCTAAATTTCTGATCTGTAGATTTATGCAATACTTTCACCAAATAGATTCGTCCGAATATTTCGAGGCAAATAATTGTAAAAATAAACATGGAAAATAACCAAATTACATTTTTACGTGTGAACCAATTTCTGAATCTTTTCATCATTATTAATCTAATTTATATTCAGTTCGCCAATCTTTTGCTTCTTTCCACTCAGGTTGTTCGTTTTTAGAAAACAAATAATTCCCAATGACCAAGTAATCCATATCCGTGCGCATCAAACAAACGTAAGCATCTTGTGGTGTACATACAATTGGTTCACCCCTGACATTAAAGCTTGTATTTACAACAACTCCGTAACCTGTTATTTTTCTGAAAGCATCAATTAGTTTCCAGTATTTCTCATTCGTGTCTTTATGAACCGTTTGAATCCTTGCAGTATAATCGACATGTGTAATTGAAGGAAGATCACTTCTCAAAAAATACAATTTATCGGAAATACTCATCGATTGATAGTTATCTGGCAATTTATTTTGACGTTCCTTTTTCACTGGATGCACCAACAACATATAGGGTGAATCGGATTCAATTTCAAAATATTTTTCTTTTTCTTCTGCTAAAACGGAAGGAGCAAATGGACGAAATCCTTCTCTGAATTTAATTTTTAAATTCAATTTTTTCTGCATTTCAGGGTTTCTTGGGTCTGCAATAATGCTTCTTCCACCTAAAGCTCTAGGCCCAAACTCCATTCTTCCTTGAAACCAACCTATTACATTTCCTTCACTCATCAATTGAGCGGTTTTTTCTGCCAAAAGGTCAAAATCAGTATACTGATGTGCGATTGCTTTATTTCTTTTTGCCATCCGCAGAATTTCAGGATCTGAATATTCAGGACCTAAATAAGAACCACTCATACGATCGGCAGTGCTAACAGAGGCTCTTTCATTTTCAAAATGCAAATAATATGCGGCTAAAGCAGCTCCAATAGCACCTCCCGCATCTCCTGCAGCTGGTTGAATGAAGATATTTTCAAAGAGTTGTTCGTTCTGCAGTTTTCCGTTGGCTACGCAATTCAATGCTACGCCTCCAGCCATGCACAGATTTTTACTTCCAGTTAATTTTTGAGCTTCACGTGCCATTTTAATGACAACTTCTTCCGTAACGATTTGTATGGCTAATGCCAGATTACAATAATCTTGCGACAAATCTGATTCGTCTTCACGTCGTTTGATGCCAAATAATTTTTCCCAACGATCGTCTTTTGCCATGCGCAAACCAACCGAATAATTGAAGTAATATTGATTCAGGAAAATGGAACCATCTTCTTTTATTTCAGTTAGTTCATTTTTGATCAGTTCAATGTATTTGTTCACATCAGCAGAATCAGCATCACCATAAGGAGCCAATCCCATCAATTTATATTCACCAGAATTGACTTTAAACCCACAATAATAAGTGAAAGCAGAATAGAGCAAGCCCAGTGAATGGGGAAACTTCAATTCTTTGAGAATCTCCACATTACTTCCTTTACCATGGCAAATACTTGCTGTAGCCCATTCCCCTACTCCATCAATTGTCAAAATTGCAGCCTCATCAAATGAAGAGGGATAATAAGCACTAGCAGCATGAGAAAGATGATGTTCGGGAAAAAGCATCTTTAGTTTTTTCTTATCGTATTGTTCGATTTCAAGCAATGATTGATGAATCAGTCTTTTCAGAAAAAGTTTTTCCTTGAGCCAAACAGGCATTGCCATCATGAACGAGCGCACTCCTTTTGGAGAAAAGGCGTAATACGTTTCTATGAGCCGTTCAAATTTTAGTAAGGGTTTATCGTAAAAAACGATTGCATCCAAGTCATCAATGCTTGTTCCTGTATATTCTAAACAAAATTTAACCGCTTGTGTAGGGAAAGCAGGATCATGTTTTATTCTCGTAAAACGTTCTTCCTGAGCAGCAGCAGTAATAACTCCATCTTCAACAATAGCAGCAGCTGAATCATGATAGAAAGCGGATATTCCTAATATTTTCAAGGTGTTTTCTTAAGTAATGGAGCTAAATATAATTATTAATAATAACAGTGATTGATTTGTTGAAAAATCATTATAATTGTATATTGCATTTCAAAATCGCGATTTACTAAGAACATTTTTGCTTTCAACTTAATACCTACTTTATGATCAAACAACTACTTAGAATCCTTGCAATTGTATTTACTGGGTTTTCCTACGGACAAAGTGTATCAATTAACACTTACACTGGTTCGGGTCCATTAACTGGATGTACTACCTCATCACCGTTTCAGTTCAATGTCACAAATCCATCTCCTTTTATTCCAAGTGACACGGTATTCTTTAATTTTTCATTTACACAGGGTATTCAACTTGAAACGTTTACCATTACAGGTATAGGACCTGGTGTCGTTGGTTTTACAGCAAACACAGCTTACATTACAGGGTTATCAGGAAACCCGACTGTTACTGTTCAACATCAATTAAAATTGAATTGTAATTTGACTACATCTGGGTCGTTTTCGGCATCGCATCAAATGACCTACAACCTCAACCATGGAACAAATACCACGATAAATTCAAATCCATATACAGCAACCCCCTCTTCATTGGTCTTTGTTGGAGGAACAAACTTAAACTATAATTTGGCTCAATTCAATGTTCCGATCACACGTAGTTATGTATTCAGAAACAGTTCTAACAATCCGTTTAGTGGTTATTTTTCATTCAAGGATACAACATTTTATGATCAAAACACGACTGCATTTAGATTAGATTCGGTTTATATATCTTACGGAAGTGCAACTGAGACAGCTCATTTGTTGAATGATTCTACCGCATTGTTGAACTTACAAATCACCAATCTTGCACAAAGTGATTCGATTGTAATTACGGAAACAGGATACTTGATTGGATGCCAAACTTCAGCGCTAGAAAACAGTACAACACGTTTTTCAGCTACTTACGGTTGCACACCAACAGATGTGTGTAAACCAACTACCTATTCTATAGTAAATCAAGCATTAGCTCATTTTGATCCGAATGATAAACCCATAGCATTACTTGATGCGGATGAACACTATGAAACCTGTTTACAGCAAACCACTCATTTACGACATGTCATTAAAAACATTGGCGCTGGGGCAGCAAATGGTGCGCGATTAGAATATAATTCCCCCATAGCATTTCCACAAACAATCAATTCAACAGCTTATTATTTAGACTCATTAGTCATTAATTCTATTCAAGCTACAGTTGGAGGGCAGTTAGTACCGATAACTTATTATCAAGGGAATGGCAATGGCTATCATTACATTCATGCAATAGCAAATATTCCTGCAGGTGATTCTATTGTTTTTGAATACGATGTATTTTTCAATTGTATAGATTCAAGCGCGTATAATTTATACTTTAATCATATTGCTAATTTGCACCCATTTTTTCATCCTACATCAGGTTGGCTGTTTCATCCTTGTGGAACAAATTCCTATAATTATAATCAAGGTTATACAAATCATCCTCAAAAGCTTGAACAATCATTTAATAGTTTAGTTGGTCAAATGAATGATGGAACAACAGCTTGGTTTCAAGTTGAAAATGCAAGTCCACTTATTCTTGGAAATTTATTACAGTACAATGACCCCATCTTAATTCCACAAGGAACAACTTACTTGGTCCCTTATGATCTTGACAACGCTGTAATAGAAGTTCGCTTGCAATTGGAGAATGGGTTGTTATTTCCGAATCTGGATAGTATTTTTATGAGTTCTGAAAATGGAGCAACAACAACTATGCTCTATCCATTTAATACGTTCATTATTCCAGGAACTGGAATTGGTACTGGTGATGAAATTGTGGCACAATTCCACATACCAATCAATTGGTCTATTCCTTATTCTCTAGCGAACCATGATTATGATTTGGTAACAGCTGAGTTTTTACAATTCTTTAATTCATTCAAAGTCAATTTCGAGTTACAAGCAGATTGTTCAGTGGCTCCTTCAAATGGTGTTGTGCATGTAGTCCAGCAATTTTTCATTAATCCAACCCCTTCTTGTGGTGATTGTAAATTACCGCTTTCACAAGTTGGATCATTCACAAATATCAATTGTCCGGGTTGTGTTTTACCAGGCTGGAATTTAACTTCATTTAGTCTTGAGCGACAAAATATCGGTTCAGTAGACGCGAATAATAATCACCTTCCTGATGGATACCCATTGGTAGCAGCGAATGCGGCCACGATTAATCTAGCTGCCGCAATGATCGGTGACACCTTACGCGGCTCCATTACAGGATTTGTATCAGATGGGCAAGATTTCGATACACTGGGCAATCCGATCGGATTTACATTTGCCTCAGCCGGTTTTGCGTTCGATGAAGGAATGATTGAATTTTCTCAAGATGTTGTAGCTGATTTGGCATTTATTCGCGGTTCTGGATCAATAACCATTGGTGCCACCACTTATCCATTTATTGTGCCTAATTCCTCATTCGCTCAGATTTCAACAAATGGAAACATTGGAATTCCAATGAATATTGCCGCTTTAAATGCTTATGGTGTTCCAGCGTTTACTGGATTTAATGCAACTGTTACTGATTTTGAATTTTACCCAGAATTTAGAGTCATTCACAATTTGAATAATGCAAGTAGTGGTGGAAATCCCTATTATGCTGCTAGAAATATGAATTGTTTTTTACACATGGGTGGAACTGAGTTCACGATTCAGGGTTTATCTCAAGGCAATTACGCGGAAGCCAATACTCCAAGTAATACAGCATTTTTAGTTGCATCAAGTGGTGCAGTAAGATCTGGTTTTTACAAGTACTGGTGTACGGCTTATGAAGGAAGATTTTTAGGTGTTGGAATTGATCTAAAAACGAGGTCTTCTGTAGCCTCAGAAAACACTTACCCTACTGGAAGTCTTTGTGCGAAAGGCATTTCCTATCAACACATGGTTTCGTCTGGAAAAGCTATTTATGATCCCGCTTTAGGTCCCAATCAAACTTCTGCTAACATTTATCACAATGAAATCAGGTCAATTGGTACGATGGATTCTCTTACGTTTAACTTTCCTGCAGATTATGAACCCTATCTAATCACTTTTCATAATTATGATGTGGCTTTCGATTCTATTAATAATGTACATAATTGGTCACATATTCCTCGAACATATCCATTGAGTGATGCATTCATAGCGAATGATTATGTAACTATTTTCCCCGCACAATTTATTGATCAGTTAACCTATTACCCTCTTAGCCCATATCATTATGCAAACGAGGAAAATCAACTATATGATATTGCGTTTTATTTGAGGCCAAAAGAATGTGGTAACTTACCTGATCTTACGCCATACACCAACCCTACAATTGACGTAAGCTTCTCGAATTATCCTTTAGCACTCAATTCCTCAGACACAACTTATTCCGTGACTATTGCCACATACCCTTTGAGAGACAACCTCAATTTCCGCAACCCAAATGCTGAACTTATTTTAACGGAACAAGGAAATGGTGTCAGTGCTAACAATTCAAATTATTGGGATGTGAATTTAACAACAGAAGCTATTATTGATCCATTAAACCCTCTTGATCAAGCCATTATTCATAGCGCAGAGAACGTATTTGTTACTTTTGATTCACCTTCTGGTAATTTCAGCAACATTCATCTCACCACAGTTACAACCTATACAGGAGCAAATCAAAATTCAGCGCTTGCTCAGCAAATTCCATTACCTGGATCTAATCCAGCTTATGGGTTAAATTTTATAGGATATAATAACTCCTTGAATCAATTAATCAGCAAACAATTTAGGATCAATGCGGACTTTGATTGTTCAAATCTACCTGCTGGAGCTAGAGATAGCATCTACGTTATAAAAGGCTGGAACTGTTTCAATTACCCGGCAACATTAGAAGATGCTTGCTTTATTGATACTGCTGTTCTATACTTTATTGTTCCTGAAACAGCTATTCAAGTAAGTGTATTTCATGAAGATACGATTAGTACTTGTTCCGTAACTGATGTCAGCATTGAATTTGATCCAACACTTGGAGAAACAGATTCCATTTCAATCACCTTATTTGATAGCCCTTTTCAATCCTACTCCTATATTGCAGGATCTGGTTATTTAACTAATACGAATGGAACTACTTATTATGAACCACTCGATTCAGGAAATGCTTTGTATTGGAATTTAGATGGATTGAGTTCCATTTTCAGCGAACCTGTTGTATTTAATTATCAATTACAAACTGCTTGCAATTTTGAGATCGATTCGGTATTCATGAACCTAAAAACCTACAATTATTGTGGGTTGATGATTACGGATATTGATAATTATTGGTCACCAACATTTATTTCGAATCTTCCTGAACAGGATTCCATCAGTTTACAAATTGACACTTTAACCGTTAATCAATGTGGAGAACTGATGACTTTAACTGTTCAAATCACGAATGAAGGAACGACATCCACTGGTGGTTTGAATACGATTGAATGGGTATTGCCTTCAGGGTTTAGTTATTCGGGAAATAACCCGCTTGTGAGTGATAATAATGACACGTTAACATTTAGTATTCCAGCCAATGTTAATCCATCAGCTACCTTCGATTTTCTTGTAAACTTAAACACCATTACTGATTTATCCTGTGATTCGCTTTCAGCAACTTTCACGATCAACTATTTAAATACATATCTCTGTGGATTGGATACGTGTTCTACCAGTTCAGGGCAATCAAGTGTCTTTACAACTCCAATTATCATTGATTTACCTTCCATTCAAATTAGTACTATTGAAACTGCTGATTTGTGTGCTGGAACTAATTCGATTACATTGACCATTCAATCGTCAGATACAACAACAGGTATTCTTTCAGTTATTGATCTGTACTCAAATACAGTAATTGGTAGTTCGAATATAACGGTGAGTTCTACTTCACAAACAACTACGATAATATTAACTGATTTTTCTGACTCATTGGCGTTTGTATATGATGGATGTTCGTGTGATGACACCTTATATTATTCCTTTATTTGCGATACCATTTGCGTTGCTGATGCTTCTTTTACAGTCGATCATTTATGTATTGGCGACACAATTGTTGCTATTCCTGTTGAACTGGAAGGAACGCACGAATGGGTTTACAGTTATTTTAACATTACCTCTACAGCGGATACAGCTCTATTTCCTGCAGCTGCAGTTGGAAGTTATACGATAACCCATATTTACACTAATTTATGTGGAGATTCCGATACTGCTGTTCAACAGATTCAAGTATCGTACCCCATTTTCACATCCATTGTATTACAAGGTTCTAGTCCGTTTTGCTTAGGTGATTCAGTTGCCATAACCGTACTAAATGCGGGTAATTACGATTACTTCGATTGGAATACGGGCGATACTACTAATATGATTTGGGCTGATTCTGCAGGTGTTTATCATGTCAATGTAACTGACACCAACGGATGCGTGAGTCATTGTCCTTCAATTGCAATTTCAACGGTTGAAGGCCCTGAACCAATCAATGACACGCTGTATTTGTGTTCATTGATTGACACACTTACGTTAGATGCAGGAGATGCTGACACCTATCTTTGGAGTAATGGCAGTTCATCACAAACGTTAACCATTACAGCAAGTGGAATTTATACAGTTGAAGCATGTAATACAACTCTTACGACTTGCTGTGTTACAGATACATTTGTTGTTGTACTGGAAAATTTCACTTTTGAGATTCCAGACACAATGGTTTGTAACAACTCAGTCACTGTGATAAATAGTCCATTATCTTCATCAGAATACCTTTGGTCAACTGGATCAACAAGTGCTAGTACAATCATTACCCAAAGTGGAACTCATTGGTTAACACTTCTATCTGCAAATGGTTGTTCTTATACGGATACATTTGAAGTGTCATACCTCCCAACTGTTGATGCAGGATTTGTATTCGCTGATACGGTTTGCACAAGTGATACGTTAAGTTGTTTCTATCCAACGAATACTGATAGTTTATCAATTCATCATTGGATTTTTGACATCAATGGATTTGAAATGCACTCGTTTGAAGTAGCACCATGTATTCAATTTTCAACTACTGGATTGATCGAAATCACTCATATTGTAAGCAATGATTGTGACACAGATACAGCCAATTTAACATTAACTGTTCTCGAACCTATAGAAAACGGTTGTATCACTATTATTGGGCAAAATCCGTTCTGCGAAGGTGATTCAGTACTACTAACAACTTCTGGTTCTTATGTTTCTATTGAGTGGATGGATCAGTTTGGAACGATCCTAGGTTACATTGATACGCTAGCTGTTTATTCTGGTGGTGTGTATTCTGCGAATGCGGTTGACATCAATGGTTGTGTGAGTACTTGTATTTGTACATCTCTACAAACCATCCCATTAAACGCGACTTATTTCCCAGATTCTACATTGTGTACTAGCAACTCAGGTATTACCTACACACTTCCAAACGGTTTTGGAAACTGGAGTACTGGAACATTTGGACCAAGTGAAACCTTTACGATACCTGGCGATTACAGTGTTGAAGTGACAACAACCAATGGCTGCACCTATACCGACAATTTCACTCTTGTTGGATCTTCGCTTAGTGCTCCAATTGCCTATGAGAATAATGGTGGATGTATCTTCCATTTCTTCTCCAATCCTCTTCAACCCAATTGTACCTATACATGGGCATTATCCAATGGTATGGTGATTGGAACAACAAACGATTTTCTTCATAATCATGCAGGATTATCAAATGCAGCTAGCTGGGTAACGCTAACAATTACTGACACAATTACAGGCTGTTCATCTCAAGCATCTATTTTTGTGAAATGGAAAGGGTGTCATAATGTACAAGCGGGCGTTTATCCAAATCCATTTACTCATGAGTTGACAATAGAATACAACTTCCCGTATGCTAAAAAAATAGACCTCGTCATTTATGACATGACTGGAAAACCGGTTTATAAAGAAGCATTAGTTGAAACGGATTCGGAGACAACGGTTAGCCTGGCTCGTTTGGCAGATGGTGTTTATGTTGTAAAACTATTTGTCGATGAGAACATTGAATACCAAGAAAAAGTGGTGAAGCAACAAGAATAAATTGGTGTGATTAGTCATAAAACCAATAACCTCAATTAAATTGAGGTATCCTAAAATTAAGAGTGGTTACAACTTAAAAATGTAGCCACTCTTTTTCCTTTTATAAAAGAATTTATTTTTTACAATACAATGCTATTTTTGACGCAAATCGGTCCTCAGGAGCATACTCATTGAGGTATTGAACTTTACCTGATTCATAGAGTTTTCTTATATGATCGGATTCGCCAACCACTTTTTTAATTGTTGTAAAACCTGCATCTTCATGCAATTTCACCCATTCAGACTGCCTAAGTCTATTTACAAAACTACTTCTATTCCATGTCATTGCATTCCAGACCGTTTTTGAATATTTCAAGCAGTTAAACAACAAATCTTCATTTATCCCATAGCTGAAGTGATCACCTAAATCAACTAAATGAACAACTTCTCCTCCTTTTTTGAGTAATCGGAATGTTTCATCCACTGTTATTTTTGGATAGCGAATGTGCTCGTAGACTGTAAAACTTATAATGATATCAAATGAATCGTTCTCAAAAGGGAGCGCTTTTCCATCGTAAATGCGGTAATCTAATCCTAAATCTTTAATTAAATTGGGGTCTAAATATTGATCAATATCAGCTATAGACATGGTTGCTCCTTCTTCTTGTAACCGTTGAGCAACTTGATACGTTTGACCAGGTCCTAATTCTAATATCGTTTTTCCAGCAGGATCAATGTATTCTTTATAGAAATGCACCACTTCTTCAACAGCATCCTTATTCTCATTTAATCCTGTAACATGCGTTTGCTGCGCCTTTCTTCTTACAGCTGGTAATTTAATGAGTTGATTCTTGATAATTTCTTTTAAAATATTCATGTATTAATTCTTGAATTTGAATCGTTATTCTGCTAAAGTAAACTTAGTTGTTATTCTTGTAAAACTCCTCCAATCCATCGATCATTTTGTCAAGTGCATACGTATGCGTAACTACGTTGTATGCGTTTTCAGCAATGGTAGTTGCTTTATTCGGATCTAGGAGTAATAGTCGAATCATTTCAGCATATTGATCCACATCATACGGTTGTGCGAGCATACCAGAATAATTATGTTCTAATAGTTCGGAAGGCGAAGGCACATCGAATGCAACAATTGGTCGTTTTACAGACATCGCTTCTGCAATCACAATTCCAAAACCTTCTGAAATGGAAGGAATAAGGACTGCATCAGATGCAATCATATACGAACGCGGATTGGGTTGAAACCCTGTGAAAACAACATGATTGTTCAGTTGTTTATTTTGAACAGATTGTTTCAATGCAACTTCCAATTCACCCCAACCAACTATGACCAATTGGATTCCCGGAAATTCTGGAATCAATTTTTCAATAGCTTCAATGGCAAAACGGTGTCCTTTAAATCCAGTTAATCGACCAACCATACACAGTTGAGGTGTCCCAAAACGGTATTTATCTTCAACAGAAATACCCGTTTCAAAATCGAATCCGTAATAAATTAATGAGGTTGTTGATTTGGAAATTCCTAATCCAATATAAAGTTGTTGTAAGCCTTTTGAAATAGCAAAGGAGGCATCGATTTTCGATTCTGCAAAACGAGCTACACGCCAATAGCGGTTTTTGATTTTATGCTGAGGATCAAAACCAAATTGATTATTATACCATTCTTCATATCCATGTTTTCCAGAGACGAGTTTTGTTTTTCGTGCAAAAAAACGTTTAGCCAAACTCAAGGTCAAATCTGCATGCAATAAATGTGAATTCACCACATCGAATTGTTTCATCAGTTTCCCTATTTTCGGGAGTGAGCTGAGCAAATTGAACTTTGAAATGGAAAAAAGATGGTATTGGATTCCTTGATCCTTTAACAATTGCTGAAATCCTAGTGTTTCTTCTTCTACCACATACAAAATCAAACATTCAACAACATGTCCTCTTTTTTTGAGTGCTGGAATGGCATTCAGGAGAAATTTTTCACTTCCTGCTACACCACGAACATACGTTGATTGAAGTATCTTCATAGAGAATCAATTACCGATTTGTATCCCTCAAACATGCGGATATGTGAAAATTCATTCACAGCCTTTTTTCTCGCTTCGGAAGCCATTTTTTGACATAATTCTGAATCGTTGATGAGACGATTCAGTTGTTCCACTAATTGATTGACATTCGATTTTTCGAAAAGCAATCCATTCTTTTCAGCATCAATTAAATTATTGATTCCTGAGATATTCGATCCTATAACAGGTAGCTGACAGGCCATGGCTTGCATAAGAGAAGTTGGCATCGTTTCACCTAATGAAGCATGTACATAAATGGTTGTTTCTGCCAATAATGCAACCAATTCTTCTTCGTTCAGTAATCCACAAAAAACAACCAAATGAGCTAAATTATTTTTTTGTACAAATGATTCACAAGCAGCTAATTGATCGCCAGTACCTGCGAATTTTAATTGTAGAAACGGATGATTTAACTGCTCTATAGCTTTTATGAGTGTTAGCTGATCTTTCTGTTGTGAAAAGCGAGCAATCATCGAAACAATGATTTTATTATCCTCCTTTTGTTGCTTTGATGGCGCGTAGGTTATAACGTCAATTCCATTGTTAATGACGTGAATTTTTAGTTGATTTTTGATCCCATACTGTCTACTATATTCACGCTTATACTCTTCTGATAAGAGAATGATTTTCGCAGCATAACGATTAGACAAACGTGAAAACAGGTGTTCAATTTTGCGTTTTATAGCATTAGAAGTATGCTCTACAACAATTAATTTTGCTTTCGATTTCCAGCAATAATAGGCTACTGGAAGTATCAAATTGGTGCTGTGCAATAAAATGGTAGTGGGACATTGAAGTTTCAGAGCCTTATAGACTTTGAACCAAGATCGAAAATCAAGACCTTTCTTTTTTAAAATACTGAAATGAGGGATTAACAGTTGATCTGCATCTTGCAAGTAAACTGTCCTCGTTGGTTCAATTCCATAAAAAATCAATGAATGATCGAAATAATGATCAACATCAGCATTGAGTAATGAAAACACAACGCTTCCATGACCTCCTAAACCACTGTAAAGGATTTGGCACACACGTTGTTTTTGCTGATTGATCCGCATCATTGATTAACCTTTTTCGTTGAGTGCTTTCGTCACTAGACTGACTAATAGCTCTCCTTGAGCCTCTCGTGTATAACGCCCGATTGCAGCTTCATTGCCTTTGTAAGAAAGTGTGCCCGAGTTTTTCCATTCTGTATACCATTCTAACAACTGTTCCTTGCATTCAAGGGCAGTGGAAGGAAAAGCACCCGCATTTGTTTCGATTAATAACTGCTCCAAGGTTCCATTATCATTGGGTGCGATTAAGATGTTTTTGTGCGCTCCAAGGTATTCAAATAATTTTCCTGAATAAATCCCATAATACCCTTTCCAAACAGGGTAAAAAAGTACATGTGCGTTTTTCAATGCTTTCAACGCAGTTGTTCTATCTACAAATGCTGTTGTTTCTAAAATCGCTGGTGGAAAAAGACTTTCGATCTCTACACAGACTGCTGGATTTACTTTAATTCCCATGAAAATGATTCGCAAACGTGCATCAGGTTCTTCAAGAAGAAAAGCTTTCACGCCATCAGCAAAGGTTTGTTTATCCTGTTGTTCATACAATGTTCCAGCGCAGAGAATGGTGAAGGAATCATTTGATTGGGAAGTGTCAGGATAGTTATCAAACAACTGTGATTCGAATCCGTTTTTAATGAGTGTAGTTTGAATATGCGATAAATGTTGTTCAAAAAACGGAACAAATGCTTCACTGCACACTACAATATGATGAGCCGTTTTGAGTGCTTTAAACATCGTTTTATTGTAAAACATAAACCGAATTTTATCCGCTAATGAAACACTTGAATCTGATGTTTTTTGTGCACTAACATCCCAAAGATCACGAAAGTCAGCGATCCATGGAACTCCTGAAGCATTCGAAAGACGAGCAGCCAATGGAGCTCCATTGTAAGGATTACACGTTACAAGTATCAATGCAAATGTTTCTTTTTGCATCAATTGTTTTACTGGTTCAAAGTAGTTTTGATTGACATCCCGATCAATTTCGATTCGACCTAGAGCAGAAGCAAGCCATTCTATGCCAAAACGAACAACTTTCAATTTCTTCGCTAGCTTACTTGTGGCGAGTTTATGAAAACCGTTTTTACGAAATGGCAAAGAAATAACACGCACACCATCACGTACAGTTTCTACAGATTCACTGGTGTTTTCAGCCAACAATTCATCCCATTGCTGCTCTTTCCCTGTCCAATGTCGCGTTACTACAACTGGTTCAAAACCTGCATTTAGTAATGATTTCGCCCATGATTTCGGACGGTGAGAAGCGATCACATTACACGGTTCATAAAAATGAGCAATGATCAGTATTTTTTTATGCTTCATTTTCAAATGTTTTGATGAAAACCGTAGCAATATAATTCCGCCATTCACTTGAACCTAGTTCATACCCTTTTGCTGCAAGTGTTGCTCCTACTGCTTCATTGTTAATGAGTGTTTTCTTCCAAACATCTTCGGGCGGTTCATACCCTACTTTATCAATCCGATTTACAATTTCATCTGGAACAATCCCTTGAATGGCATTCCGAAATACATATTTTGTTTTACCATTGTGGTACAGCTGTTCGTCTGGTAAACTGATCCCGTATTCAACCAACTCATGGAATAAAAACGGCAATCGTACTTCTAAAGAAAAAGCCATTGAGGTTCGATCAGCATAAGCAAGTAATTCTTGAAAACGATGCATTGTTTCGTATTTCAAGCGTTGTTTGAAATTCTTTGCATGATAAAACGCTCCTTGGGGATGATTGAATACCATTAGTGCTGGATGTGCCCACCACATTTTACCCAATGGATATTGATGTCCATACAAGCGTTTATATCCTTTTCGCGCTTTAACGAATTTGCCAAAACGAAAACGGAACAAATGCTGCATGAGCAGGTAATTTTTCATGATGGGATAACCTGACAAATATTCATCAGCTCCCTGACCATCTAATAAGACAACCACATTGTTTTTCTTCGCTAATTTCATCACATACCAAGAAGCACAGATGGAAGAAGAACCAAATGGGTATTCATGGTGATAAACCATTTGCTGAATATCGTTTACAATGTCATTCGGATCTGGAAAAACTTCATGGTGATCCGAATGTGCTTTTTCACTTGCAATCTTCATCCATTTCCCTTCATCTTTTGGACCATCAAAACGTGCGGAAAATGTTTTTTGAACGGCTTTTTCACCTAATTGTTCACGCACAAAACAAACTATGGATGACGAGTCTAATCCACCAGACAAGCTAGAACCAATAGGTACATCACTTCTTAATCTGCGTTGAATACTTTTCTTAAACAATTCTCTAAAACGATCGGCATAGACCTCATCATTTGCCAATACGGTTTTTTTCGATAAATCGAGATCATAATAACGGTGAATGGTCAGATCACCCGCTTTTAAGATCAAATAATGACTGTGCTCTAACTTAAGAATTCCTTCAAAAAAGGTTTCTGTTCCTCGTTCGATGATGTAACGATCTAGAAAATCTTGCAAAATAGGTTGAGAAATGGCTTGACGAATCCCTCCGGCAAACAAGGCTTTCATTTCAGATGCGAACACAAATTGCTCGCCATCCCAGAAATAATGAAAGGGTTTTTCTCCGAATCGATCACGTGCACAAAATAATTCTTGTTCTTCTTCATCCCAAATTGCGATCGCAAACATGCCATCCAAGTCATTCAAACAAGCTGCACGTTTTTGATCATACAGAGCAAGCAATACTTCCGTATCTGTTTCGTTTTGAAAGCTATAGCCATCGTGTTGTAATTGCGCTTTGAGTTCAGGATAATTATAGATTTCTCCGTTAAACGTGATGGTATAACGACCGTTTTTAAAGTGCATCGGTTGTGCACCAGCTTCCGATAAATCAATAATAGAAAGACGGCGATGACCAAAACCTACGATTCCAGTTTCATTGACCCATTGACCTTCACCATCTGGTCCACGGTGAAGAATTGCATCTGTCATTCGTTTTAAACGATCAAGAGAAACCAATTGCTTATTGGAAGAAAAAACACCAGCTATTCCACACATATATTATCGAACTATGGTTTATTAACTGTTAACATGCAAATGGGTTTATTGGGCATTTTGCAGTGAAAAATAAGCCAATACAGCTTGTTCATTTTCATTTAGTATCAATTGATTTATCCACTTCCTTTTTCAAAAATAAAGTTACTACTAAATTGACTTCATTTCTAAATACAATAGCAGAATAAACTAAAAAGACAAGTAACGGAAATAGATTGACCCAAATACGGTAGTGTTGATCAAGGATATGATTGACAATATAAACAGCTATAAATGAAATAAATACCAAGACAGATAGGACATGGTTTTTCGTTAATGTAACGTGTTTTGGTTCATATATTTTTAATTGTTTATCCACTATAATAGCAGAAATGAAAGACATTGTTTTTATTAGAATAGCAGATATAGCCACACCAATAACTCCAAAAACAGGAATAAGTAAGATATTGGAAGTTAGACCAACAGCCAGACTTATGAGCATTATTAGTGGTAAAAAGCGCGTTTTATCATAAAACATGATCGGAACAGAATAGATCATGTAATATAAATGAGGAAGCCACGAAATAATCAATAAAGGAATATAGTTCAGCACTGAATGGTAAGCTGTATTCGTAATCAACAGTGTTGTAAATGGGGAAATAATAGCCAGTTCTCCAACGATAGCAAGGACAACTAGAAAATGAAATAGCTTATTCAAATTGCCGATTTCAGCATCATGAATGGGATTGTTTTCAGACATTAGTTTGTACAATCGAGGTGCAATTGCATTAAAAACCGCATAAATAAATACTGAAACCAAGGAAGCTAACTGAAACCCAAAATTGTATTCGCCTAGTTCAGATAGGGAGAAATTTCGTTCCATCATCCACTGGTCTAACCCCGAATTCATCAGTAGAATAATTAAATAAGGAACAAATGGCATACCATATTGAAGCATTGATTTCAGGTATTCCCAACGAATAATAAACCGACGATTTCGGAAATACCAGACCAAATACAATACAACAATACCTGAAAACGCAATACTTCTACCTAAAACATTGCCATAAGCCCCTTTGTTAAACCAAACAACACCAATTAATATTCCTAGAACGGATAACACTAAAGTCGCTATGGAAAACAAACTGTACATTTTTATGTTTTCTTCATTCCTGTAATACGATAAAATAATGGAATGAAGAATGGTTGCGAGTGCGAGAGCAAAAGTGATAACACCATAATCGCTAAAATGATATCGGTTGTTTTTAAAAACAAACACTAAAAATGGATCTCCAACAACAAGTAAAATTCCGAATAAAAAAACAGAAAATCCTAAAACAGTCAATAAAACGGTTGAATAATATGCATGTAGTAATTTACGTTTCTTGTATACTCTAAAATAATAACGCGCGAATGCTGAATCCAAGCCAATGTTGAGGAAAATAGCGATCATTCCTTGAAAAAGGGCTGAAATGGATAACAAACCGTATTCTTCTTTTGTGAGATAGGATGTCAAAAGAGGAACCATAATAAAATTCACTGCTGTTGGCAGAAAGCCGAGCAAAATGTATACGGTTGAACTTTTTATTAAATCCTTCATCTACAGCTCAATTTTCCGACAATAAAAAATGTTTCAGCCTCTCTAGTGCTTTTCCATCCAACTTAAAAAGATAGTTCCGTAAAAGTATTGAGGTGTCAGTTTTACGAGAAGAATCCATTGCATCTGTTAGATCACTTGGACTGAAAGTGTGAAATGGCAACAATTTAACTGCACCAATGGCTTCTAAGTCTTCTTGTAAATGAGAAAAATCACTCAAGGTAAACAAACACACGTTCTTATAATAAGCCGCTGGCAAAACAAGCGTTGAATTATATCCCATTACACCCATCGAACGTAGAATCAAGGATGCGTTATCGCCATCTCTGATATAGATAATATTGGGATCATCTACCAAATCAGAAATCGTGTAACTATAAGGGTGAAGTTTTACGTAAAGCTTACATCCATTCGTTAAAGCAAATTCATTTAATTTCTCAATACACTTATTTTCCTCTTGTTGAGACATGTATCCTTCAGAATCGTACTCGGGAATGTGCGCAAGGGGCGAATGAATGTATAAATAATATGGTTCAGACGCAATTTTTTCAGGTGTATACTCATCAAATTCAGGAAATCCAATCTCAATCATCTGATGATCTTGAACACCGTCTCTTACACTAAAATAGGACGAAGTGTACTTTGTTATTACCAGATAAAAATCAGTTATTCTAAGCTTTGACTGAACTAATCTCAACGCCTCTATTTCATAATTTTTACGGCGCATCCACCTCAAACGCACCAAATAATTCAATGCACCAAAAATGGTAAACAATGTAAATGATCGTAGATAAAACAACAATAATAATCTATTTACGTTCTTACTGTTGGATTTATTGTGGTTACTTTTTCCTAACTCAAGAGCCCTTTCACTTTGTAATTTTGCGTCAATCAAGTACGTTTCATAAGGATGAAAAAGTCCATGTTGCAATACAATGGTTGGTATCCCTTTTCTTTTACAAGCTGCATTGAGAGCTGTTGAAGGAATTCCTTCTGCGCTCATAAACACAACTTTATCTGGTTTTACCTCCTCAATAATTGCTTTTGCCGAACTGAAATCGAGCCAATAATGTGTTGGAAAATTGGTGAAGTTCTCTTCTTCTTCGGGTTGTTTGAGGTAATACAAAAGCTGAAAATTGAAATCAGCTTCTAAACGTACAAACGGTTCTACCCAACCTTTACGGTGATACCCCCAAATAAGCAGTATTGTTGGCTTTTTAAATCCCATACGTTGCGTTCAATAACACCCTTCTACCAGCCTTTAGCGGAGTTCCTTTATGCAATCCTCGAAAATCAGCAATAATTAATGTACCTGCTTTTCCTGTACAAACTAATTCTTCGCATTCTAAGTGACTGCGTAATTCTCTTACTTCTTGTGGATGAAAATGTCCATAAGCGCCGGTCTCGCCGTCTCGTTCAAATTCAAAGTCCTTTTTATGTCTTCCTTTAAACGACTTATGCGTGCGTGTCAAGTAAGTAAAAGGTGCGTTTTCTGGACCAACATCTGTCAAGTAAAGAAAAAACTTGAATCGTTGTCGCCAATCGTCAAAATGATAGGTATCTGCTTGTTGAATTTCATTGACATTGTCACGCAATTCAGCTTCTGTTCGATAGACATAAGCCCGAGGATCAATATATGCTTTCGCAATTTTATCAAATAAGGGATGGGTGTAAAATTGATTGGTTGAAGGTATGGCTTCGCCAGTACTACCTATACGAATAAGTTGTTCATGGTTGTATTGAAATTCACCCTTGTATGTGCAAGCCTTAATTGAGGCAAACACCTCATCTAGATCGAACAACATCTTATCGCATTCTTCTTTCGAAAAAAAATCTGGGATAACAACAATTCCTTGCTCGTCAATTGTTGAAAGAATATCTACAATGCCATCTGCTTTTAAATTCGGATGAAGTGATTTTATTTGACGTTGATACTGAATAAAGAAATAGAGTTTAGTACGTCTAAACCACGATTTACGAAGCCAATCGCCAATTCGATTTTTCATAGCGTTTATTTAACCAATTATTTTTTATGTCGGACTCTACAATTTTGAAAGAAAAGTGTAGAGCTAGACCAGCATCACTCAATATTTAATGTTCATCAATGAATTGACTATACTAAACAAAATCCTTCAGCAGTATCTTCACAATAGATCCCATGATAACGGAGTACCTGCTTTTATTGCTTCTTTACAATTTTTACCAATAACCTGCTCATAGTATTTTGATTTCAACCCATCTCCTGGTCTAATCACTCGAACATTTTCAGCATTAAACGACTCACCTTTTTCCATGTCCTTCACAACATATATTGATCGCTTAAAACGGACATTGGCTTTTTCAGCTTCTTGAACACCATATTGAATATAACCCAATGCTTGAAAAGCACGATGAGATTCTACGACCAAATTTTTCAACTCATCAGGTTCAATAGAGAAGGCACTATCAACTCCTCCATCGGCTCTTTTTAGTGTAAAATGTTTTTCAATTACTCTTGCACCTAAAGCCACTGCGGCAATAGAGGCTCCAATTCCCATTGTATGATCAGATAAACCGACATGACAATTGAACAATTCTTTCAGATGTGGAATTGTAACCAAATTGGTGTTTTCAGGAGTTGCTGGATAGGTACTTGTACATTTTAGTAAAACCAAGTTTTCACATCCATTTTGGCGAAGTAATGTAACTGCTTCATCAATTTCGGCGATCGATGCAGCTCCAGTTGACATGATAACGGGCTTACCTGTCTGAGCTACTTTTTTTAACAAAGGCCAATCAGTATTTTCGAAAGAAGCAATCTTATAAGCTCCAACCCCTAATTCTTCTAAAAAATCAACTGCTGACTCATCAAAAGGTGTACTGAATGCGATCAATCCAAGCTCTTTCGCTTTTTCAAAAATAGGTTTATGCCATTCCCAAGGTGTATAGGCTTCACTGTACAATTCATATAAATTGCGCCCATTCCACAATGAATGTTCATCATCAATTTTAAATGTACCACCACTTTCATTGATGGTCATTGTATCAGGTGTATAGGTTTGGAGTTTAATTGCATCAGCACCTGCTTTAGCAGCTTCTTCAACAATTTCGAGGGCTCGTTCTAACGATTGATTGTGATTTCCGCTCATTTCTGCGATAATAAAAGGCTTGTGTGTTAACCCAATATTTATATGCTCAATCATTATATCTTTCATCTGCTCGTGTTCTCCAAATCCACCTTGTTGTTTGTCTAAAATCACCGATTGACGGAATAAGCAAAGATAGGTCATTTATCATTAGATCATACTGAGCCAATTCATTTTTTAATTTTCTTAAAATAGAATTTAGTTCGAATGAACCGATCTTCTCAAAATTAATTTTAGAACCACCGTTAGACCTTAAAATGATCAACAATCTTACTAAACTTAGCTGTTATATTGATCGTTAAGGGTTCAAATACTCCCAATAATATTCAACAAGCGTATTATCCTGTTTTACCTCTGATTTTTCAATGAATTCCAGGCCTTCAAAGACCTTTCTTGATGAAATATTCCCGCTTTTTACGACTGCTTTTAGTTTCTTGTTTTCACATCTTTTCATTAGCTCAGCAATGATCATTTTTCCATACCCTAAGCCTCGAAATTTCATATCGATAGAATAACCAATAACCCAATAGACTCCATCAAAATCAATTCTAACCTGCCCGATTGGAACATTCAATTTCTCTAAAATGAAAAGCTGCGAATTCGGAGAATTTAGTTTAGTGTGAAACCAATTCACATGATCTTCCCATGCAATTGCATCTTGGTTGATCGCATTTGCTCTAACCACAGGATCATTTGCCCACTCATAAAGCAATGACAAATCATCTACGCTAACATTTCGCCAGTTAAATTCTTCCCTTTTTTGAATCAATTCCATTATCGCCTTTTTTATCCGTTCTCCAGAATTACCATCAATCGGATTGGTTAAATTAGGTTGTCCTTTATAAGCCAAATTCAACGCATTTATTAAATCGGTCGTTGCAAATTGTTGAGCATCAAAAAAACAATTAAGTGCTTTATATGCACCATAAATATGCTGTTGATTTTCCGTATACATTCCAGAAACAACCTGACATCCAGCGGCTAAAACTTCATTCAGAATCCCACTTGAAGGAACAATGGCTATATCGGATTCCGACATTAATTGTAGCATTTGATGCTCATTGATAGCATGATAATATTCCACACGGCTATCAACTTGTAACAAGGACGCTAATGAGGATTCAAAAGCATAGGATGCTCCCGTAATTACATTAATTTTGAGTAGTTGTTGATTGCTCATTACAACTTTCAGCGCACGTTCTGTAAGATTGAGAGCATCAGCACCACCAAAACAAATCAAAACCGTTTTAACCTGTTGGATCTGTCGCTTTTGTTTCGCTTGTTCTAAAAACGAGGGTCTCAACAAGACGTAATTTGACCCAGCTAATAACTGTGTGTTTTCTGGCATTAAATAATCCTTCGCTTCAATTCCAGGTGCATGATTAATAATCATATCTGCAACTGTTTCTTGCTCATGTAAATCATCAATCCAGATGAGTAACACGTTTTTTTCTTTTAACTTTTTCTGATAATTCAGATCGAAATGATAGCCATCTAGAATGAGTAAATCAGCACTAGTGAGCTTTTCGATATAGGCAATTTCATCCATGATTAGTTGTACAAAAAATCCAGCATTCTCCACCTCCAATTTAACTTCATCTGGGATTTCTTTGCAAATAAAAGTGATCGGAAAATCAGGTTTCAGCATGTGTGCCAAAGCTAAACAGCGAATAACATGCCCTAACCCCATACTCGAATTACCGTCGACCCTAATATAGACCATTGTACTCAGAGGATTTTCCTAAAGACTGCTTTCGCTGGTTCACCAATCAAATACTGCTCATAACCTTCATTAAGTGCAGCTTGAAAAACAGATAAGGAGTCTGCAAATGCTTTTGCGAAGTATTCTAAATCTTCTTCACTATGGGAATGACATGGTACAAAGATCCCTTGAAACAGCACGCCTCTTTTGATCATTTCCTGCATAAATAACGTGCGCATTCCTTGTGACACTTCATGGGTTTTATCTTTAAAAACAAATACCGGCATCCAATAACATGGCGTAATTTGAATGTACTCATTCAGGTTGTGTTTCTCCAAAATCAATTGACACATTTCGACTAATTTCTTGCCTTTTTTGTGCAAACTTGCCACTACGTTATCACGCTGGAAAACAGTAATTGTTGCAAGTGCTGCTGCTAAGGAATGAGTTTCACCGCCATGAGTTGTAGAAATCAAAAACACCTTTTCTTGTCCTAGATTGTTTATTCCACCTAATGACATTACGTCTCTTTTGCCCGTTAAAGCACAGAATGAAAAACCATTTGCAATGCCTTTTCCCCAAGTAGCCATATCTGGCTCCAAGTTATACTTCGTAATTGATCCTGGGAAATCGGTTTTGAAGCCCGTAATCATTTCATCGATGATAAAAAGTGCTCCATTCTCATGACACAACTCAATTGCACTGCGCAAAAAATCACCTACATTAATCCCGCAGCTACACCCATTACCACAATTGTTTTTTTCGGGTTCAGTAATTACACAAGCTATCTCATCGGGGTAATCAATAAACAATTGGCGTAATGATTCTAAATCACAGGATTTAAAAGTGACAGATAATTGAGCTATCTCATCTGGAACTCCCTTATTACAAGCAGTTGTACCAATGAACCAATCATCATAACTGTAAAAAGGATGATCATACGGAAAAGCCACTCGTTTACGACCTGTTTTAGCTCTTGCCAATTTCACAGCTGCCGTCGTTACGATAGAACCATTCTTCGCAAATTTGATCATATCATGCTGAGGAACTAATGAGAGGAAGGTTTCAGCTAATTCTTTTTCTATCGCTGCAGGTCGTTGGAAATTCACGCCTTTATCCAATTGTAATTTCACTTTATCAAGCACCTCATCATAGGCATGTCCCAAACTAACACTTGTAAGTCCCATAGAACAATCCAAGAATTTATTACCGTCAATATCCCATATATAAGCACCTTTGCCATGACTTATCGCGGCAGGTGATAATAATGGAAATTGATCATCACCCTTTGAATATGTATGAGCTCCTCCAGGAATTAAATCGTGAATTTGAGCACGATATAAATCTGAATTTTTGAAATTAGTTATCATATCAATGGTATGGTTTAATGTAATTTTCGTCGATAATATTTTCTGTAATTGCTCTTACTTCTGGATGTGTATCTAAGTAATGAATTAAGTCTTTGTAAGGAATGGCTTTGTCATCACCATTAAAATATCGAACGATTTTTCTGCATAAAATTAAATCTTCAGGAAAATCGATCGTAAGGCGATAATCAGCTCGACGCAATGTTTCCTCTACCTGTAAAATATTCAAGTTAAATTTATGCGGATTCTCATTGATGTACGATGTAACTAATTCACTTTTATGCTTGTATTCACCTTCTTCATGAGATTGTTTAAGCGCTCTTAAACTAATCAATTCAAATAGCACCCCATCTGGAAGTTGCTCATGTGTCGTATAGTCAGCATCATTTTTAATATGAGACTCAACAGCTTCGGGTAGACCTTCATTGTAACCAAAAGGTGATTCAGATGTAACACGATAAACAGTGTCTCCATTCGCTAATTCACACGCTTTAATTAAACGATCCAACACATCTCTATCGTCACCTATTACATATTTTAATCCTTTGGTGTTAGCGAAGTCAACAAACACTTCATTGCCTTTTGCTTCACTAATGGCTAAAACAATATCGGAAATTTCATTCCGTTTTTGTAAATTATTTACAATGTATTCTAACACCGTAAAATTCTCGAGCAATTGCAGAGGTTTCCCATATAATCTACGTGAGTTATTTCTACATGCTATGCAGGCAATCAGTTTCATTCAATCAATGTTTTTTTAATCACGGCATTTTTGTCGATATTCTTTTTTGCTTTTTCACCAACTATTTCAGAAATATCAAGTAATTCTGTGTAAGCTTCACCAGTCCTACGAAAATGAATATGCTTTTCTTTAATAACTGTACCTTTAGGGATGTTTTCCTTTGCTAAAATCACCTTTTTAGAGCTCTGTCTATACTTCTTTTCTCTTTCAGTCAATTCAAATTTTTGAGAGGCGATATTTGGGAATTTTTCAACGTTTCGAATTAATTCCACCATTCTTAAGAATTCAGAAGGGTTTAATGCGGAAATATAATCTTCTAATTCCAAATAATCTCTCTCCATGGTTAAGTGCTTTTCAATACAATCTGCTCCCATCAAAACAGCCATTGCAGGTAACGTTAAACTTAGTTCTGTTTTAACGTCAATATGATCGGCATAACCTACTTTTAATTTGAATTTTTCTTTAAGGATTTTCAACTTATGTAATTCGATATCTTCTAACAAATTGGGTTCTGCTTGGAATCCTGACATCAGTGTGATGTCGTTTTTACCAAGAGCTTTAATAGCCTTTGAAATTTCATCAAGCGAGCTTCCTCCAACACCTAGAACTATGTTGTAGTTTTTGTTTTTTACGGCATTTAAAAGCTCATAATTTTTCACATCACTCGAATGAATTTTTATGCCCTTAATCTTGCATTTGGTAATCCATTCCAATGTATTAACACCAAAAATATCTGCATAAAAATCAATCCCTTCTTTGTTCGACAAGTGGATTACTTCCTTCCAATCTTCTGGAGAGATGTAAAGTGATCTAAATAATTCATGGTGTATGTACCCCGGAATAGACAATTCTTCGGCTTCAAATATTTGAAATTTAACAGCGTTCGCACCTGACTTTTTTGCTAGTTTAACAAAACGTTTGCAAAGGTTCACATCACCTTCGTATCCTTGCGCTATTTCTGCAATAATATATGTTTTGCTCATCTCAAATTCTCCAATTTATATGATTTTATAAGTCACTTTCAATTACAGCGAAATTGCATATTTTTTTTATCATTTCACCCTAATGACACGAATTAGATTTTGATGGTTCAATCACCAATTAGATGGATTCAGTAAGTTACTGTTTTCCACCTCAATTTCTCTTATTTCGTTATAAAGCGTTTTCATATTTTCTCGCTGTTCTATTGCTAAAATATTTTCTTCTAATTGATTCACAGATTCAACTCCAACTACAACCTTATCAATCATTAAATGGTCAACTGCAAAATTAAGCGCCACCGAACGAATTGGCGTTTCATACCTATTACAACAATCCATTAATTTTTTCAATACGCTTTTTAACGGTTGTAATTTTATGGGTAATTGATCAGGATTCATAAAATATAAGCCTTGAAGAAAGACAGATCGCACATGAATTTCAACTCCCAATCCTTTCAAAAGTGCTAAATAGGATTCAAACTTTCTGTCTAAGATGCTAAATGGAAGTTGTACGATCTCAGGAACCATTTGTTTATCCAACACTATTTCCAACTGCTCTGGTGTATATAATGAATAACCAATCTTTTGAATTTTACCGGTTGCTTTCGATTCTTTAAGCGCATCCCAGAGCCAGTTTTTCTCAATTAGTTCATTGGCATTGTGGGCCATAAAACCATAAATTGATTCCACATTTAAGCGGTGTAAAGTTGTCTCAAGCTGATTGGCAAAATCAGGTCTGTTTTCGCACTTACTAAATTTAGAAACAACTCTAAATGCTAACAAATCATTTTCTCCTAGCACTTTTTCAGCATCACCATAAACGCTGGCTGTATCAATTAGATCTATTCCAACACGCTTTGCCAACTCCAATATGGCTCTCACTTCTTCTTTATGAGGTACTCCAATTGTATTGTTAATACCATAAGGAATACCGAATTGAACAGAACCTATTGCCAATTTTTGCATGCTATTCTCCTATTTTTCTTATTACAGAAATTGAAATCCATTCATGTTCATCTAGCGTCTGCGTAAATCCTTCATGTGATCCTATTTGCTGTTTCACTGTCAAATAATTAGGGTGCCAGTCAAACAATTTGCTATAATCCATTTTATAACTTTTGACTCCAGCAAGATGATGGTATTCGTTTACCACATTGTTTTTAGAATAAAAATCTAAAATAAAAATGTACCCTCCTGATTTAAGAACTCGATCTGCTTCATAAGCAATTTTAAAAAGATCCTCTCTATCACATAGATACAAGCAAAACCCAAAAATCAACACATCAAATTTCTCTGCTGAATAAGGCAATTCATCGGCCGTTCCAACAATTGCATTGACACCATTTGCCTTTGCCGCTTCAGTTGCTGCTTGTGACGGTTCAATTCCATGAACTAAATAACCGAGTGATTGAAGAGCCGCTAATCGTTTACCATTTCCACATCCAATTTCCAATACCTGCAATTGGTTTGATGAATTATTTGGACAAAATTGAAGTACCTCTTGCAATAAAAAATCAGAGTCAATTGATAAATTTGTCAACTGCTCTTTATTTCTGGCATACCAATTATCACCTTCAAAAGCCAGAAATGCGTCTTTTTGCTTCGTAATTTTCATAATAAAGTGCAACTTGTTTAATCACAAAATCCTGTTCTTCCTCCGTCAGTGTTGGAAACATTGGCAAACTGATGCAACGATCATAATACGCTTCCGCAAATGGCATATCACCCTTTTTCCATCCTTTCGAACGGTAATAAGGCATTAAATGACATGGGATGTAATGAATTTGAGCAAAAATCCCTTTGGTTCGCAAGAAATTATATAATCCCAATCGGTTTTCAACTTCAAGGATGTATAAATGATAGGCATGACCGCCAACAACTCCACTTTGACCGTGAACAAAATCGCAATCCTGAAAAGCAGTTGCGTAACGATCAGCTATTTCTTTTCTTTTTTCCAACCCTTGATCTGCTCTTTTCAATTGAGACCTTCCCAAAGCGGCTTGAAAATCAGTAAGTCGGTAATTGTATCCCAATTCTTGCATTTCCATGTACCAAAGTGGGTAATTTTCATCGCCACCAACTTCTTCTGGACTTTGCTGAAAATCTTCTAACACGCGTGTAATTCCATGTGTACGTAATTGACACAATCGTTTGTAAATTGCTTCATCATTCGTTGTAATCATTCCGCCTTCACCAGTTGCAATATGCTTGACTGGGTGGAATGAAAAAATGGCACAATTTGAAAACTGACCATTTCCTACTACTTGCTTATTTCCCGCTTGATTGATAAAATAACCACCCGGAGCGTGACATGCGTCCTCAATGATCCAAACACCGAATTCATCTGCAAGGTTTTTCAATGCTTCCATATTGACACAATTTCCAGCAAAATGTACTGGAATAATGCCTTTTATAGTTCCTTTTTGACTTGAAACCAGCAATTTGCGCACAGATTCAATATCAATGAGGTAAGAAGACGGATCAATGTCAGCAAAAAGAACTTCACCACCGCAATAAGCCACACAATTCGCGCTTGCAGCAAAAGTAATAGGAGTTGTAATGACTGAATCACCAGGCGTTACATTCAAAGCCATCGTACATAAATGCAACGCAGCTGTTCCGTTAGCAACTGCAACAGCATATTTCGCCCCTACATACGCAGCAAATTCTTGTTCGAACAATCCTATTTCTGGTCCTTGTGTAAGGAAATCCGAACGAAGGACAGCTACAACAGCTTCAATATCTGCATCAGTGATATACTGTTTACCGTAAGGAATCACTTTCATGACGTTAGTTAAATTCAGAGTCTACGTGTTCCTTGATTAATTTCCGCAAGGATTCAATGGTTTCCCATTCTTTGTTTTCACTCGAATTATAGGAAAACCCTTGTGGAACTTTTTTAGCTGAAAAACAACTAATATATTCGATAATATCCCAATTAGTGACTGGTGGTAAAATGGAATAATAGGTTCCTAAATCATAGGTGAAGAAAGAATCAGAAGTTGTAATCATTTCCTCATGGATCTTTTCACCAGGACGAATTCCAACGATTCTATGTTCACATTCAGGTCCAATCGCTTCTGCAACGTCGGTAATTTTATACGAAGGAATTTTCGGGACAAATACTTCTCCACCCCAAGCATGTTCTAATGCGTGAAACACCATATCCACTCCTTGATCGAGTGAAATATTGAAACGCGTCATTGTTGGATCCGTGATTGGTAAAACACCTTCTTTTCGTTTTTTTAGAAAAAAGGGAATCACCGATCCATTGGAACCCATTACATTTCCATAACGCACGACTGAAAAACGAATATTGCGTTTTCCTTTAATATTATTGGCAGCAATAAACAATTTATCAGATGCTAGTTTTGTTGCACCATACAGATTAATAGGTGCGGCAGCTTTATCAGTAGATAGCGCCACAACACGAGATACATTTGTTGCCAAAGCGGCCTCAATCACGTTCTCCGCACCATTGATATTGGTTTTAACCGCTTCCATCGGATTGTATTCCGCAATAGGCACATGCTTCATCGCTGCTGCATGGATGACGAAATCAATTCCTTCGAACGCTCTGATCAAACGCTCTTTATCACGCACATCACCAATAAAAAAGCGAATCGATGGAAAGCTACTTTCTGGATAGTCTTGCGCCATTTCAAACTGCTTTTGCTCATCCCGTGAAAATACGACAACACGTTTCACGTCAGGTGATTGCTCGTAAATACGCTTGATCAATTGTTTTCCAAGAGAACCTGTACCACCAGTAATCAGAATTGATTTATCCGTTAAATCCATTTAAAATATGTAGTTGTAGCTTTTATAAAAGCTAAATTAAACAATTAATCAGTTATTGTTAAAGGCTCTGCTACTTGTTTCCGAAATTTATGGATCAAATAAGCAAATATTAATAAGAAGAGCGACAGCATAGGAAGTTTATACCTTACCAAAGCACCAAAATTATAACTATTCATGCCCACAGCAATACCAAAAATGATACAAAAAAGAAAAGCACCAAAAAGGAAGGTTGAGCGATAAAGTTCACTAAACATCCGAAAGCCCGAAAGGTAAAATACCCAGATCACTAATCCTAAAAAAAAGATCCCTTCTAGGCTACTCAACACCATAAACACATTGTGTACTTCCCACGGAAATGGGCGAAATAAGGTGACAACAAGTGCTTTTGGTGAAATGGACAGTATTCCTATTGGTGTATATTCTACTGTACCAAGATCATAATATGATCCTCCTAATGATTTGTGCCAAGACTGAAATCCATTTGCACGATTTTCCAATGTTTCAACTTTGTATTTGCTCGTTGATTCGACGATGGAAGAAGAAACGAAAAAAGCTCCAGTGACCACAACAGTCAATAAGATTGGTATGGAAAGGGATTTTATAACTTGCGAATTGATCTTTCTCGAAAACAACAAATAAAAAGACACAAAAAACCATGGTAACATACTAATGAGAATATAAGCCTTGAGCATATACAAAACATAAGACATCACAAGGATCAATGTCAGTTGAAAAAGGCGCGATCCATGTCCATAAATTAATTTGTAAAATGCCAAAGCCCATACAGAAATCGCAAACAGGGTAAAGGTATCTTTCATCAATCCTCCTCCCCAAAAAATGGTAGAAGGAACTAAAAAAGCAATCGCAAATGACCAACTATACTTGTTGTCCAAAATGTAATTAGATAGTTTAAAGAGTTGCCATCCTCCAATCAATGAAACCAGTGCGGTAAAAAAAGTGATCCCTAAATACGAGTTTCCAGTAAGTAACCCAAAAGGAGATGATAATTTTATCATAAACCAACTTTCAGCTTCTGTAGCAAAACTAAATTCACGCATACTGTATGCAACACCTGCTCCCAACTCAGAGTTGTCAGACATGGTCATCAATTGCAAGTATTGCATAAAATCTTCCGTAAACACCTTGTTAAGCTCAATGATATCATGGTAATAACGAAAGGAGTCGCCAAATTTATAGTAATAAATATAGACGAGCGCGAAAGCCAATCCGCCAAATACTTTAATTAAAAAAGCATTAAACAAATACTTCGAACCTGGTTTAGAAGAAATCTTTGTGTAGATATATATGAAGAACCCAATGGCAATTACCAAAAACACCCATTGCAACCAATCGAATAATGTTGGTTCAATCAACATATACTTGTTTCTTTCGTCGTTTGAGAAAACATGCTGTATTTACGACATGCATTAGAAGCAAAGTTAATTGAATACATCAGGAAATGTTTATTCTGAACGAAATAATTCCCTTTTGTTCGACATCTTGTTTACCTTCGTTCAAAAAAAATGCAACTCATTTTCGCATCTGCCAACCAGCATAAAATTTCAGAAATTCGACAATTATTGCCAAGTGGCTTCGAATTGCTGTCACTTGCCGAAATAGGATTTCACGATGAAATTCCAGAAACTGCCGAGACAATTGAAGGAAACGCACGATTAAAAACACAATTTCTTGTAGATCGAGGAATTGAAAATTGTTTTTCAGATGACACAGGTTTAGTCATTTCTGGCTTGAATGGAGAACCTGGAGTCTATTCTGCTCGTTATGCAGGTGAAGCAAAAAATGCAGATGACAACATGGATTTAGTCCTTTCAAAGTTAGACGGAAATCCAGATCGAAGTGCTTATTTTATTACCGTTATTGCGCTTTATATCAACAATGAAATGCATGTGTTTAGAGGTCGTGTTGATGGAACCATTCTCACTGAAAAAAGAGGTTCTCAAGGATTTGGATACGATCCCATCTTTCAACCAATTGGTTATTCAAAGTCGTTCGCAGAAATGACATCGGAAGAAAAAAACAGTCTAAGTCATCGAGGACGAGCGTTGGAACAAATGATCCGATTCTTAAATCAATTAGGAAATTAATTCTGCCTTATCCTTTTTTTAGCTGAGCTTTGATCGCTTTGCATTAAGGTCCTTCTACTATGATGGAAAGCACTAATTTATTCCAATTATTGTCTAACAATTTGAAGTTTTTATAAATAGGAAGCTAACCATTTTTTGCCTTTGGAATTTCCATTGAGGTAATTAACTTTGTACCAGATTTTTTTTATACTCTTTAACACAATCGCATGTCTAAAATTAAAGTAGCAAACCCCGTAGTCGAATTGGATGGTGATGAAATGACACGCATCATTTGGAAATTCATCAAGGATAAATTAATCCTTCCTTATTTAGATGTAGATATTAAATACTACGATTTAGGGATTGAAAAACGAGATGAAACCAACGATCAGATTACTGTCGATGCTGCTGAAGCGATTAAACAATATCAAGTTGGTATTAAATGCGCAACAATTACTCCAGATGAGCAACGTGTAGAAGAGTTTGGATTAAAATCCATGTGGAAATCACCTAACGGAACGATTCGTAACATCTTGGATGGAACCGTTTTTCGTGAGCCAATTGTAATGCAAAATGTACCACGTTTGGTAACAAATTGGACCGCTCCAATTATTGTTGGTCGTCATGCTTTTGGTGATCAATACCGAGCAACAGATGCAGTTTTCAAAGGAAAAGGGAAATTAACCATGACTTTCACACCTGAAGACGGAGGTGAAGTGCAAAACTTTGAAGTTTACAATTTCAAAGGTGATGGTGTAGGAATGGCTATGTACAACACAGATGAATCCATTGAAGGATTTGCACGCAGTTGTTTCAATATGGCTTTGACTAAAAAATGGCCTTTGTACTTATCTACAAAAAATACCATTCTTAAAAAATACGACGGTCGTTTCAAAGATATTTTCGAAACAATTTACCAAAACGAATTCAAAGCACAATACGAAGCTGCTGGAATCACTTACGAACACCGTTTGATTGATGACATGGTTGCTTCTGCCTTGAAATGGCACGGAAACTTTGTTTGGGCGTGTAAAAACTACGATGGCGATGTTCAATCTGATACGGTAGCACAAGGTTTTGGTTCATTGGGTTTAATGACTTCTGTCTTAATCACTCCTGATGGAAAAATCATGGAAGCGGAAGCGGCTCATGGAACGGTAACACGTCACTACCGCGATCACCAAGCAGGTAAAAAAACATCTACCAATCCAATCGCATCTATTTTTGCATGGACACGTGGTTTGGCTTTCCGTGGAAAATTGGATAACAACCAAGAATTAATCGATTTCTGTCAAACATTGGAAACGGTATGTATTGAAACAGTTGAATCGGGTATTATGACCAAAGATTTAGCAGTTTGTGTGCATGGAAACAAGGTGAATCATGGCGATCATTACGTTTATACAGAAGAATTCTTGGATGCGTTGGATAATGGTTTAAAAGCCAAAATGGCGTAAGTTCAAAAGAACTCATTCTAATCATATTGAAAAGACGTTAACCTTGGTTGGCGTCTTTTTTTGGTTTTTCAAAAAAAATCGTGTGAATCAACTCTCACTGATTTATGAATTGAGTTATTACCAAGCTACTGATAAATACAAAGGTTTAGGTGAGCCAGATAAATAAAATCCAATTGAAAACCGATTAACTTAACCTACTAACTCTTCAAAAAAAGCACTCGTTTAAAAAGAAATCATAACCTTTGTTCCTCATCTGATTCTACAAATAATGCAATTTTTCATTCCTACTATAGTCAGTCTTCTTATACTGATCTCGCTCATTGGTTGTAAAACGATCGAACCAACTGCACCACAAACAATTGAACAAACCGCACCGATTTCGGAGCAGCCAACATCCATTATTGTACTTCCAATAAAAGTGAATTTAGTTGAATACTATCAACTTGCAGATAAAGAAGTCCCAACCAAATTTGATGGTCAGGAACAACGTTGCGAAGGTGTTTCATTTAGTTATCACTTTGAACGAGATCCGTTAAAATTACAGGCAAATAATCGCGATATTGACATCAATGTATCAGGAAAATACCGCATTAAAATGAACTATTGTCCTGATTGTACCGACTTGTTTTCAGAAGATCCACATTGTGTAATTCCACGTGTATATTTTAGTTGTGGACATGGTGAACCCATGCGTAGAATGAGTTTAAAATACACGTCTCATGTTGAATTAACGCCTGACTATGGCATTCAAACAAAAACAAAATTAACAGATCTCAAAGCTATTGATCCGTGCGAAGTAACCGTTTTCCAATTCGATGCAACAGATGAGTTATTGAAAGAAGTACGCAAATCACTCGGACAATTGGCAAAAGACATTGATCAACAAACGTCAAAGATTACCTTTAAAAGCACAGCCAAAGGTTTATGGAAACAAGCTGAAACGCCATTTGAAGTACCAGGTTATGGGTTTGTTCAATTGCGACCAAGTGCGCTACATCTTTCCAATCCGATTATTCGCAACAATATACTTACAACGTCATTGGTATTAGAAGCTAAACCACATTTTACTACCGAGCGACCTACCACCAATTACAGTTCTTTACCTGCACTCAATATCACTGAAAAAATCCCTAATGATACGTTGCGATTGTATACCGATTTGCACCTTGATTACGATTCACTTTCATTGATCATCAATCGATTTATCGGTGGGAAATCCTTGACTATTCAAAAGAAAAATGTATTACTTGATAGTATCCGCATCACCGGTGCCAATAACCAACAATTGATCTTCAAAGTAGCATTTTCTGGTGACAAAAGCGGCACTTTATTCATCACTGGAAAACCGTTTTTTAATGTTGCTTTACAACAAATTGAACTAACAGAAGTTGATTTTGATATCGAAACAAAAAGTGTATTATTAAAAACGGCTAAATGGTTGTTTTCTGATCGCATTTTAACAGAAATAACAAAAAGCAGTAAGCAAGATCTAAAACCACAATTGGATGTTTTACTCGTACAATTAAATAAATCCCTTCATTTTGAACAAAACGGTTTTCACATTTCTGGACTCATTACGCAAATGACGGTAGAACACTTGTATCCCGAAACTGACAGATTGATTGTACGTGTTGCTGCGAGAGGAACGTTGGGAATGACGAACACAAAATAAATTGAAAATTATCAATTATCAATTAGTTGTAGGTCTTCATGTTGATTTTCGTTCGAGAAGATGATTCGGGTGTTTTTATTATGAATTATGAAATAAAAAAATATGAAGGTGGTTTTAATACCTTACAACGATCTCCTTTATAATTGATAATTTTCAATTGATAATTGATAATTCAACAATTAACCATGTGCCTAGCTAATGCTGGAAAACAATTGTACAATGCTACTTTTAGTGAATCATCAATCGTTAAAGTTCCGATAGCCTCTTTCATACAACGCAACCATTCCTCGCTTGCTTCTTGAGTTATTGCATGTGGAAGATGTCGTTGTCGCATTCGCGGCTTGCCAAATTGTGAAGTGTAAAATTCGGGACCTCCAAGAAACTGAGTAAGAAACGCTTCCTGTTTGGTCATAATGGTTTGTTTATCTGTCAAAAACAATGACCCAATTACGGGTGAATCGAAAACGCGATTGTAAAACTGCACTACCAATTCATGTAATTGTTCTTTTCCAATTTTTTCGTAAAGATTCTCCATTTTGGCACAAAGTTAGCTAATGCAGATAAAGAATGTAAGCCTAATGCAGACCGTAGTAGTAAAATCTGTATTTTTGTATCGCTAATGAAACTGTTTTTACTCCATATTGCCCTGTTAGTTGCGGTTTTTTCTTTTTGTCAGGAAGAACCACAAGAAAGTATTTCCGATGCTATTTCTGATTGTGCGGGAGCATCTAACATTTTACAGCCAGGTAGTTACTCGCTTCAGTTTACTGGAAAAGGTGGTGGTGTAAAAGATTTAGCGGCCTATCCATCATTGTCTAATGTTCAAGAAAAAAATTCGCTTTGGTGTTCATTTATAGCTCCCTATGATGGACGATTCACGCTAACTGCTGATGCTACAATGGGTCCATTGCAAATGATTATTTTAGAGAATGAAACCAAAGACATCTGCGAAGATATTTATTCAGGCAAAGCTGAGATTCGCCGAATGATCTTATCAAAAACAACACATGTAGGATTGGGTCTAGTGACATCAGACCAAGTTTTGTATCCAATCGACTTGATTGCTGGTAAACATATTATGATCTGCTTTCTCAATATTCCAAAAGAAAAACCAACCTTGGAATTGTATATTGCCTTCGAACCTACGAATGGTGAAATCAAAGAACCTGGGGTTGGAGAAGAGAGCAAAATAGTTGATTTACGAAAAGAAAAAGACGATCCCGCATTGAATATCCAAATTCGAGATGTAGAAACGGGAAATCCTGTTCTTGCCAATATGGCTGTTACGGGAATTAAAGACATTCAAGCGCTTTACAGCGGATCTGATTTCTACATTACTGTTGATCATTCAGGTAAAATTCAACTCAAAATTGACGCTGAAGGCTACTTTTTTGTTGATCGTGAAGAACCCGTTTCTGCTGGTTCAGATAACGAAATTGTAATTTGGATGGAGCCACTTGGTGAAGGCAAAAGCATGCAAATTGATGAAATTGAATTCATTCCAGGATCCAGTGAATTTCTGTCAACTGCAGAGCCAAAACTGCGTCGCTTGAAAGATTTTCTTGCTTTAAATTCCGCTGTTAAAGTAGAAATTCAAGGACACGTTAATGCCACAGGTGAAAATACGTTTGCTGCTCAAAAAATATCAGAAGCCCGAGCAAAACGTGTTCTCAATTACCTTGTTGAAAATGGGATCGATAAAGATAGGCTGACTTCAATTGGTTACGGAAATACAAAACCAATTTATCCTGAAGCAAAATTCGCATACGAAGAACAAGCCAATAGACGGGTTGAGGTGAAGGTACTTTAAGTATTCTTTATTCCATTAACCGCATCAATACTTCTTTTACATCTTTATAATACGGTTCCCAAGGAATAAAATGTGGTGCATCCTTCATTATTTTAAGTTCCACTTTTGATGAATTCACAAGCATTTTCTGTGCATAGTAGGCGTTTTCAACAGGCACGAATTTATCGGCATCACCGTGAATAATCCAAACAGGGCAAGTAATCAATTTAAATTGATGGGATAACGGTTCTAATTCCTTTTTAGCCATCCAAATCTCTTTATTACTTGGTCGAAATGCACCTGGTAACAAATATTTCAGCGGAAAGACCTTCATTACAGCTCGCCACCGTTCTTTGGGCTCATATTCTTTTGAAACAGAACCTGCAAGGAGCACAAGTCCTGAAATTCGCGCATTGTTTTCTGCAGTTAATTTCACTGAAAGTGGTCCTCCAAGTGAATGACTGACGATATAAATGGGTTTGCCATTCTCAATGCGTTTTAAAAGCGGATTAATGATCTTAACTTGTTCTGCTAAATTTTTCGCGTCACCAAATTGACTGTAACCAAATCCAGGTCTGTCAATCGAAATCATACGGTATTTTGCCAATAACGTGCTGTCTTTCATGTATACTTCAAACGCATTCCAACTACCTGGTGAACCATGAATGAAAAACAAGGTAGGAAGCGAATCATTGCCTGTTTGAGCATAATGCAATGTAAATCCATCACTTCTAATCGTATCGGTTGTTAATTCAACACCCACGTTTGTGAAAGTAATTTTTGCTTCTTTATCTGAAACACGCATTTTCATGAATCCTTGTGCGAAAACAAGCCAGCCACTCAGTATAAAAAGTACAATCATCAAAAATCGTCTCATCCGTTTTCTTCGTTTTGGTTGTTTCGTTTTCGCCATTTGTCAAACTTCACTTAGTACTGTGAAGCTAATGAAAGTATTCTATCAATGTTGAAATTGATCGTTTCGAATCTTGTTCATTTTTAGTGATAGCTCTGATTTGAATCATTACTTAGACTCATGTTCAAAAAAAATAATGATCTTAGAAAAAAGTTGAATCCATGAAACTAACTCTTGCCTTAACTGTGTTTTTAACACTTCATTTCTATGGATGCATCGCTAAGGATAACACCAATCGGAAAGATTCAGTTCGCAATTTAAAACAGACAGAAATAGGTTCAAAAAAAGAGTCGCTGAAAGCTATTCAACTAAATTTCAAACGAATCAATTCCATTCCCCAATGGGATCACATAAAGAAAATTGAACTGTTTGAATCAACACTTGGTGGATTTGCAAGCTATTATTTCTCAAAAGGAAAACTCGAAAAGATCGTTGCACATTATTATGGCGAAACATTTCAAGAAATAGATGAATATTATTTGTCAAAAGGAGAACTTTCATTTGTGTTTGAAAAAACATACGATTACAATCGACCTATTTATTGGGATACAGTCAAAATGAAATCATTAAATGATAAGGAAGTTTTTGATTTTGAGAAATCCACTATAAGCGAACAGCGCAATTATTTTCATAGTGGAAAGCTAGTTAAGCAATTAAAAAGCGATGTAGGTGGAAAGTCATCCATGCAAAAGCAATTGAAGATTGAAGAAACAAGGATTGAAGCTGCATTTAGTGACCTATTAAAAAAGAATGGGGATAAGTAGTCATTCGATTCATTTTAACTCGCGTAAATTCGCAATTTTACGTGCCTAAAACTATTGGGGATTTTGACACGTAAAATTGCGAATTTACGCGACATATATCATTGCTGATAATCAGTTATACCAAGCAAAACACCATTAAACGAACATGAATAAAAAGCTCTTTTTTACGGTCATAAGTTTGTGTATCCTTCTTATAATATGGTCACGCGTATCCATTGATCTTATTGAACCAGACTTGGCCTTTAGCTGGACAATCAGGTATTTTGTTTTACCCATTTTAATCATTTCGGCATTCATCAGTTACTTTACCTATTTCCGAATGATTCGCCAATTTGAAAAAAAGGAATACTACTCACTTTTTCTAACGCAACTCCGGTCAATTTTCCGCGTGATTACCTTGACTGCAGGTTTAACGCTCATTTTTAGTTTCACATCACTTTCGCTGATTCTATTAACGAATACTTATTTGGGCGAACAAAAAACAATCAACGTGCAGGGAAGTGTTATTAAAACACATGCATCGACTAGAACAATCAGAACTCATTACTTTATAACCATAAAAGCGGAACGACTCAATCGCACTATTGATTTGCAAGTAGTTCGTCCTTATGCTATTGGTGAAACATTTTCCGAAAAAATGAAAACCGGGTATTGGGGGTTGCTTTATTCCGACGATTAAAAATAACGACTCACCATTTTAACCTGAGATTCATTGTTTTTTAAGAAAAAGTGTATCTTCATTGCTTAAACACAAAATAATTTTAACCCTATAAACTAAAAAAAAATGGCAACATACGAAGAAGCATTTGCTCGTTTTACTGAAGAAATGACATCACTAGGATTTAGTCATCACCACGAATTATACGATGCAGTTACAAAACATTTAGGACCATCCATTCACAGTAACGATGCATCAAAAGTTGCATGTGATGACCCGAACGAAATGCAAACAATTAAAACTGAATTCCTCATTGGAAAACTAGGATTGGAAGACGGACCAGAATTGGATAATGCGATCAGTCAAGTTTGCGGAGCATTAGGAAAAGACAATACGAATAAACACCGTGCTACGTTTTATTACCTGTTAGTAGCAGTATTACAAAAAGAGCATGTCTTTATCGATGTGAAATAAGCTTCAATAGAATTTTAAATTGACTAGTTCCAGTAAGGCTCTTGAAGCAAACTAGAACTAGTCATTTTTTTATCACTATTCGTTGAATTGATTTAAACCTGTTTTGCGAAAATATCCTTCAACAAGGTTTCGTCTACCAATTCAGGGATTGTTACTTTTAACAAGGGTTCTTGTTCCATTGCACGCTTAATAGCAAAAACAGCACCTTCATTTCGCGCCCAATTACGACGAGCAATGCCATTATTGACATCCCAATGTAACATCATCGTTAAACGTCTGTGGGCGTCAGCTGTGCCGTCAAGAAGCATTCCAAATCCACCATTGATTACTTCGCCCCAGCCTACTCCACCGCCATTGTGGATAGAAACCCAAGTTGCCCCTCGAAATGAATCGCCAATTACATTCTGAATCGCCATATCAGCCGTAAAACGAGAACCATCATAAATATTGGATGTTTCACGGTAAGGAGAATCTGTTCCAGAAACATCGTGGTGATCACGACCAAGTACAACAGGACCAATTTTCCCATCCGCTACAGCTTGATTAAATGCAGCAGCAATTTTCATCCGACCTTCAGCATCTGCGTATAAAATGCGTGCTTGTGAACCAACAACTAATTTATTTTCTTGCGCACCTTTGATCCATTTAATATTGTCTGCCATTTGTTGTTGAATCTCTTTCGGACTCGACAACAACATTTCTTCTAAAATTGCACAGGCAATGGCATCCGTTTTTGCTAAATCTTCTGGCAATCCACTGGCGCATACCCAACGGAATGGTCCGAAACCATAATCAAAACACATCGGTCCCATGATGTCTTGCACATAAGAAGGGTATTTAAAATCAATTCCATTTTCAGCCATTACAGCTGCTCCTGCACGTGATGCTTCCAATAAAAAAGCATTACCATAGTCAAAGAAATAAGTTCCTTTTGCAGTATGTCTGTTAATTGCTTCGGCGTGACGAATAAGTGTTTCTTGCACTTTGTTTTTAAATTCTTCTGGGTTGTTCGCCATGAGTTCATTTGATTCCTCGAATGACAAATCAATTGGATAATAACCACCTGCCCAAGGATTATGCAAGGATGTTTGATCTGATCCTAAATCAATGTGAATATTTTCTTCATCGAATTTTTCCCAAACAGCAACGATATTTCCCAAAAAGGCAATGGAAACAACTTCTTTTTGTTGTTGAGCAACTCGTACACGTACCACCAATTCATCCAAATCCTCAATGATTTCATGAACCCAACCTTGTTCGTGCCGAATGCGTGTTATTTTGGGGTTTACTTCAGCGCAAACGGTCACACATCCTGCAATCGTTCCTGCTTTTGGTTGCGCCCCTGACATCCCTCCTAATCCAGAAGTTAAAAATAAGGATCCCGCTGGTTCTTTTTGAATTTTGCGAAAACCATTCAATACAGTGATCGTTGTACCATGTACAATTCCTTGTGGACCAATATACATATATGAACCTGCAGTCATTTGTCCATATTGCGAAACACCTAATGCATTGAATCGTTCATAATCATCCGGTTTAGAGTAATTCGGAATCATCATACCATTTGTAACAACAACACGTGGGGCATCTTTATGTGAAGGAAACAACCCCATTGGATGTCCAGAATACATCACAAGAGTTTGTTCATCTGTCATTTCAGACAAGTACTTCAAACACAAACGGTATTGAATCCAGTTTTGAAACACCGCACCGTTTCCACCATAGGTAATCAATTCATGTGGATGCTGGGCTACAGCATGATCGAGGTTATTCTGGATCATCAACATGATCGCTTTCGCCTGTTGTGACTTTCCAGGATAATCTGAAATCGGTCGTGCTTTAATGGTATAATCAGGTCTATAACGGTGCATATAAATACGACCATACGTTTCCAATTCTTCAAGAAAATCAACTGCTAATTCAGCATGGTGTTCTTGAGAAAAATAACGCAACGCATTTTGAATTGCCAATTTCTTTTCTTCCTCCGTGAGTATATCTTTCCGCTTAGGAGCGTGATTTACTGTTGGATCCAATGTCTTTTTCGCAGGAATTGCAGTTGGGATTCCTTGTAAAATATCGGCTTGAAATTCAGTCAAATTCATGAGTGCTATTTTTTTTCAAAATTAACACGAAAATTAGGAAAACAGCTTCCTCTAGTCATTCTTTCAGTCCAATTAAAACAAAAAAGCGGATTATCGTTTTACTGACAATCCGCTTCAATTAGAATATAGGTTTTATCTCAAGATATTAACCGTTCCTTTATAGATTAGTTTTTGATCATTCAAAATGTTTTTTGTTCGGATAGTCCAATTGTAAGCACCACCCTGAACAATTTTACCATGATAAGTACCATCCCACTCTTGTTCTAAATTGTGTGATTCCCATACTATTTCACCCCAACGATCAAAAATGATTAGTTCGAAATCGTACAAATCAATTCCTTCCATAAACACTCTCCAACCTTGATTAAATTCATCACCGTCTGGCGTAAACGCATTCGGAGCATAAATCAATATCTCAGGCATTACTGGAATAATATGAACAACTGTATCGGAACATCCAAGATAGGAAGTTGAGACCAAACTAACTTCATAATAACCAGTAACTCCATCTGGGAAAACAGTAATAACATCTTCACTTGTAGACGCATTTGGATAACCATTTTCGATCGACCATTGATACGTGTCAGCACCGAATGAATAATTCGTCAATGAAACAGTTGTATTAAACATTAATACTGGATCTGGACTCCATTTAAACTCAGCAACCGGTTTTGGACGAACATTTAAGAAATTCATAAAAGTTGTTGAATCTATACAACCTTGCGGACTCGTAACAATCAATTGAACATCATACATTCCAGCATAAAGTGCATCTGGTTGAACTAGATCTGTATTAAAAAACTCTTGTCCATCACTTAATCTCCAATAAGTTCCTGCAACCATTGCTGGATCTGTTAGATTGGTTAAGATAAACAATGCAGGCTCACATTTAATTGGCTCATCCACTGCAATTAAGGGAACTGGAACCGGGTGAGCTGTAATAGTAGTTGTGATAACATAAGGTGTTGATTCACACGCATCATCAACGGTAACAGAATAGGTTGTTGTAAGAGCTGGCGATTGAGTTATACTAGAAGATACTGCCGTTTCGTTCAATCCAGTAGACCAAGAATAGTTGTAAGGTGTTCCTATTCCTCCACTCCCATTAACCGTAATTGTTGCAGGATAACCAGGGCAAACAAATTGATTGGGAGTTATCGTTGCGCTTATTGGCGGGCGAATGCTCACAACAATTGATTCAGGCAATGATAAACACCCCGCCTGGTTTTCAGCAACCACTGTATAGGTAGTACCAACACTTGGCGAAACAGGTTGATTCGGTAATAATGAAGGTGTATGTAACCAATTGTATGTGAAACTTGTTCCACCTATAGCTGAAGCAACCAATGAAGCAGTTCCATTTTCGCAAATCAGCGTATCATTTGATACACTAGCGACAACAGGTGCAGGTTCAACAATTGTAACATCAATACATTTTTGACAACCCAATGCATTTTTAGCGCAAACGTTGTGAAGGCCTGCAGCAAAACCACCTTGAGTATTTGATGCTTGCCAGGTAACACCACCATCAAAACTGAATTGGTTTGCACCAACGCTAGTAATGGTAATTTGACCATCTGAATAACCACCACAACTTGGACTCACTGATGTTGCAGAAAGTGTAACCTCTGATACCGTTACAAATACTGTATCTCTGAAAGTTCCACACACAGTACTTGTTTCTCGCAAAACAAACTTGTAAACTCCAGGTTGGTTAACTGTAACTGTTGGAGTCATCGAGCTAAAACTTGGTGAGAATGAAGCCGTTGCTGCAGGAGATAAACCAGGAGGAACAATCGCCTGCCAATTCGAAGCATTTGTTAAAGCACTCGGCACGCCATTTAATACAAATGGTGTTCCTAAACATACTGTTTGATCAGGTCCAGCATTTGGTGTTGGAGGATTTACAACAGTAATGGTAAACGAAATCGTATCTAATATATAAGCTTGACTAACAGAAGCTAATTGCTCAATTTGAACCTGATAAGTTGTTGTTACCGTAGGTGTTACCGTAACGTTTGGTCCAGCTGTTGTATTAGGAACGCCATTTGTTACTAACCAATTATACGTTGGTGAAGGAAGGCCACCTGTATTGATCACAACATTAGCAGAAGAACCTAAACAAATCGTTTGATCGGCTGCTGAAGGTTGACATGAAACATTCGCTGTACCGAAGAAATCTAGGTTTACATTTCCACTTAGACCAGAATAATTCGATAAACACAAAACAAACGATTGTCCTGCAACTACATTTAATGGAGCTTCATAACTTGACCATGATCCATTAGGGGGCAAATTTCCAGGAGAGGACATTCCAGTATTTCCATTACAGCTTCCATTCCAGTTACATGCAACAGGAGGTAATGTATTTCCGTTGATTCCAGCACAAGCATTTCCACCAACATTAGGCCACATAATCCAGTCAAAACATCCTGAATTAGTCGGGTTCCCTGAACCATCAACACCAATTATAGACCATTGTAGTGTTCCATTAGAAACGACATTTATGGTAATAAATGTAGAACTTGTTTCACCACTTAATAAACAGCCAGAATTGCTGCCATTGGGATTACTGGATGGATTTGAAATACTTCCAGAAGTAAAATCGACGATGTTTGTCGCAGGATTGTTGGGTGCAATTGCAAAACCAGGAGTTGTACAACCAGGGATTGCATCTGTGCAATCATTTGGCTGTGCCCAGAATTGAGCAACACAACCGATACAACTAATTACTAGTAATAGATATTTCATTGTTTAGTCGTTTTCGCAGTTAGTAAATGGGTATGGGTTCACTTGATCCGTTCCATGCAAGCCAATTTGAATACACGAAGCTGTAGTTGCATTTTCACCCAACCACGATTCAAATTGTTCAACTGTAAGTGATGTTAAATCTTTGGTTAAGAGAAAAGCACGTTTAGTAGACCAATCCAAGCGGGCAATAGCCACATAAGGATTATTTCTAAGTGTTTGCTCTAATTGGTGAAAAGTAGTTTCATCATCAATGTTTAGCATACATTGTGCAAAGTACTTTGGTTGCTCGGTATTACTTTGAGCATTCGAAAAAGTAACGCAACCAATAATTGAAACAATGAGTAAAAGGTATTTCATAAGTTGTTATTTGTCTATTAAACGCAGGTTAAGATAGAAGGTTGTCTCTATTAATAGACTATTTCCGTAGTAACACCTCAAATTTACGAAATTCTCACTTTCTGTTAAAAAAAAAGGAGAGCACTCTTGCTCTCCTAATTATCAGTTCATTTGGCTAATTAAAGAAATCGAAACGACTTCCCTGGATAATATGCAGTATCACCTAATTCTTCTTCGATCCGCAAAAGCTGATTGTACTTAGCCATTCTGTCACTTCTTGATGCTGAACCAGTTTTTATTTGACCGCAATTTAATGCAACCGCTAAATCGGCAATTGTTGTATCCTCTGTTTCCCCACTTCGATGTGACATCACTGAAGTATAGCTATTTCTTGTTGCTAATTGAACGGATTCTATTGTTTCTGTTAAAGAACCAATTTGATTGACTTTCACTAAAATAGAATTGGCAATACCTTGTTCAATTCCTTGAGCCAAACGTTTGGTATTTGTAACGAATAAATCATCACCAACTAATTGAACTTTATTACCCAACTTTTCCGTTGCCATTTTCCAACCACCCCAATCATCTTCAGCTAAACCATCTTCAATGGAAGCGATCGGATATTTTGCACACCAGTCTGCCCAATAATCAACCATTTCAGCTGAAGTTCTAGCATCACCAGTCGATTCAAATAAATACAAACCTTTTTCAGCGTTGTAAAATTCAGAAGATGCAGCATCTAATGCAATATGCATATCATGACCTGGTTTAAATCCTGCTTTTTCAACAGCCTCAAGTACAACCTGAATGGCTTCTTCATTGGATCCTAAATTTGGAGCAAAACCACCTTCATCACCCACATTGGTTGACATCCCTTTGGATTTCAAAACGGCTTTGAGGTGATGGAATACTTCCGTTCCCCAGCGCAATCCCTCAGAAAAAGAGGATGCGCCAAATGGCATTACCATAAATTCTTGAATGTCGATTTTATTATCTGCGTGAGAACCACCATTCAAAATATTCATCATTGGAACAGGCATCGTTACAGCTCCTACTCCTCCGATATAACGATACAAACTTAATCCAGCTTCTTGGGCAGCAGCTTTGGCTACCGCTAATGAAACACCTAGGATTGCATTCGCACCTAATTTCGATTTATTTTCTGTGCCATCCAATTGAATTAAAAGCATATCAATTGCTTTCTGATCAAAAACATCCATCCCCAATAATTCCTCGAAGATGATTGTATTGACATTTTCAACTGCTTTTAACACGCCTTTCCCCATAAAATATGCTTTATCACCATCACGCAACTCTGCCGCTTCGTGAATACCAGTTGATGCTCCAGATGGTACAGCAGCTCTTCCAAGTGCTCCATTAGTAGTATGAACATCCACTTCTACTGTAGGATTACCACGTGAATCCAAAATTTGTCGTGCGACTATGCGTGCAATATAACTCATGCTTTAACTTGTTTCATATTGTTGATGAACTGATCAAAAAGATACCTTGAATCATGCGGTCCAGCCGATGCTTCTGGATGAAATTGAACAGAGAAAATGGGCTTATTATTGATCGCAATTCCTGCAATTGTACCATCGTTCAAATGTTGATGGGTAACCGTTATTTCTGAATTATTGACTACACTCTCTTTTGTAATAACAAATCCATGATTTTGAGAAGTGATTTCTCCTTTACCTGTTAGTAAATTTTTTACTGGATGATTAATTCCACGATGACCGTTGAACATTTTTTCCGTCGACAATCCTTGGCTTAATCCTAAGATTTGGTGTCCTAGACAAATTCCAAAAATAGGAACTCCAGTGGTTGTTAATTGTTGAACCAATGCTATTTCTTCCGGCATTGAAGAGGGATCACCTGGACCGTTTGACAACATAAAGCCATCAGGATTGAAGTCCATTAATTCAGCCAAGGTTGTTTTCAATGGAAAAACACGCACAAAACAATCGCGATCTGTCAGACAACGAACAATGTTTTGTTTTACACCAAAATCCAATAATGCTACCTTGTATGTTGCGTCAGGATTACCACTTTCATATGCTTCATTGGTTGCCACTTTAGAAGATAATTCCAACCCTTCCATACTTGGAATTTCTTTTACACGGTTCATCAGAACAGCTTCATCTAAAATTTCAGAAGAAATAATCGCATTCATCGCACCTTTATTACGAATATGGCGCACCAATGCACGAGTATCAACATCCGTTATTCCAACTTTTTCATTGGTGATCATAAAATCATCCAAATTCGAACTTCCAGAAGGACGGGAGTAAATTTCTGAAAACTTTTTGGTAACTAGACCAGCAATTTTCACAGATGATGATTCTTGTTCATCAACATGTACACCATAATTACCAATATGCGCAGTGGTCATGATCAAAATTTGACCGTAGTATGAAGGATCAGTAAACACTTCTTGATAACCTGTCATCCCAGTGTTAAAGGCGATTTCGCCAGTAGTTGTTCCGATTTTCCCCGTTGCTTTCCCATAAAAGATTGTTCCATCTTCTAAAACAAGCACGGCAGGTTTACGTTCTTCCATACAATTATTTTTTTTGCAAAATTAGAATTTAAAAATCATTATCGAAGTAGTGTGCATAAAAAAAGGGTCTCGAAACTAAATTCGAGACCCTTTTTAAAATTATTGTCAATCATTTACTAATCTTCTTTCTTCTCATCATCCGATTCTGACTCCTCAGTAGATGCTTCTGGAGCAACTTCTGGAGATTCTTCAACAACTGGAGTCTCTTCAACAACCACTGCTTCTTCAACTACTGCTTCTGGTGTTTCCACCTCAGTTGCTGCTTCAGCTGTAGCGTCTTTAGCTACTGCTGCTTTTGGAGCAGTTGACCCTCCACGACGTGAACGACGTGTTGTAGCTTTCTTAGTTGTATCGTTTAACATCAATTCATTGAAGTCAACTAACTCGATCAAACACATTTCTGCGTTATCACCCAAACGATATCCAGTACGAATAATACGCGTGTAACCTCCAGGACGATCAGCGATTTTCGGCGCTACCGTACGGAATAATTCAGTTACAGCTTCTTTACTTTTTAAGTAAGAAAAAACAGTACGACGATTATGTGTCGTATCGTCTTTTGATTTCGTAATAATTGGCTCTACATACACTCGCAACGCTTTCGCTTTTGCTATAGTTGTATTGATACGTTTGTGTTCAATTAATGAACAAGCCATGTTCGACAACATTGCAGCTCTGTGCGCAGTTTGTCGACCAAGATGATTAAATTTTTTACCGTGTCTCATAATTGTAAATTTCGTAAGTAACGGTTAGCTAGAATTAGTATCGCATCATTCTAGCCACCTATCACGACATTATTAATAGTTATTGCGATCCTAATCTTTATCCAATTTGTACTTCGCTACGTTCATACCAAAGTTTAAACCTTTAGCTTCAACAAGGTCTTCCAACTCTGTTAATGACTTTTTACCGAAATTACGGAATTTCAAAAGGTCATTTTTGTTGTAAGAAACCAAATCCCCAAGCGTTTCAACATCTGCTGCTTTCAAACAGTTTAGTGCACGAACTGAAAGATCCATATCAACTAATTTTGTTTTTAACAACTGACGCATGTGCAATGAAGTTTCATCAAATTCTTCTGTTTCAGATTTCACCTCACTATCAAGAGTGATACGCTCATCTGAGAACAACATAAAGTGATGAATCAAGATTTTAGCAGCTTCTTTCAAAGCATCTTTTGGATGAACAGAACCATCAGTAGTTACTTCAAGAACCAATTTCTCGTAATCTGTTTTTTGCTCAACACGATAATTTTCGATCGTGTATTTCACATTAACAATTGGAGTAAAAATGGAATCAATGAAAATTGTACCAAATGGAGCATTACCAGATTTATTCTCTTCAGCAGGCAAGTAACCACGTCCTTTAGTAATTGTAAGTTCCATCTCCAATTTAACAGAAGATTCCATGTTACAAATAACCAAATCAGGGTTCAATACTTGAAAAGCTGATGTAAACTTACCAAGATCGCCAGCAGTCAATTTATCTTGACCAGAAATAGAAATAACAACTGACTCGTTGTCTGTTCCATCAATCTGTTGTTTAAAGCGAACTTGTTTCAAATTCAAAACGATCTCAGTAACATCTTCGACGATACCTTTTAACGTTGCGAACTCATGATCTACACCTTCAATACGTACTGAAGCGATGGCATAACCTTCCAATGAAGAAAGTAATATACGACGCAAAGCATTACCTACAGTGATTCCGTATCCAGGCTCAAGAGGGCGAAATTCGAATTGACCTTTACGCTCATCCGACTGGATCATTATTACCTTATCAGGTTTTTGAAAATCTAAAATTGCCATTATTTTTTCTTCTTTTTAATTGTTTTACTGTTGCGCGGTTTATAAGAATGAAGAAGGTCCATAAACCCTTTCGCAGTAACCCAATGATTAATTATTTAGAGTACAATTCGACGATTAGCTGTTCCTTGATGTTTTCAGGGATCATTTCACGTGATGGAGTAGCTAACACTTTACCAGAAAAAGAAGCCGAATTCCAATCTAACCAATCGTAACGTTTGTTAGTTGAAGCTGTCAAAGAAGACGAAATGGCCTCCAAAGATTTCGATTTTTCACGAACGCTAACAACATCACCAATACGCAAAGTGTAAGATGGTATGTTTACCACTTCACCATTCACTACGATATGTTTGTGAGTAACTAATTGACGAGCAGCGCGACGAGTTGGCGCGATACCAAGGCGGTATACGGTATTGTCCAAACGTGCTTCACACAATTGCAACAATACTTCACCTGTAATACCTTTCATGCGTGAAGCTTTCTCAAATAAATTAGAGAATTGACGCTCTAAAATACCGTACGTATACTTCGCTTTTTGTTTTTCTCCAAGTTGGACAGCGTACTCTGACTGCTTTCCTCCTCTTCGCTTATTAGGACCGTGTTGACCTGGGCCATAAGCTCTTCTGTCCAATGATTTGTCTGGGCCAAAAATTGGGTCGCGGAAACGACGAGCAATTTTTGAAGTTGGACCTGTGTATCTTGCCATATTAAAAATTAAAGTAAAGGGGGATTATGAATTAAGGCTTTCCTTCGATAATCGATCTCCCCTTTTGATTATTACAAATTAAACTCGACGTCTTTTTGGTGGACGACAACCATTATGCGGTAGTGGAGTCACGTCAATGATTTCGGTTACCTCGATACCACTGTTATTAATAGAACGAATAGCTGATTCACGACCTGCACCAGGTCCTTTTACAAAAACTCGAACTTTACGTAATCCGAAGTCATGAGCTTCTTTCGATGCATCTTCAGCAGCAATTTGCGCTGCGTAAGGTGTGTTCTTTTTAGAACCTTTGAAGCCCATTTTTCCCGCTGAAGACCAAGAAATAACTTGACCTGCGTTGTTTGTCAAAGAAATAATGATGTTGTTGAAGGTAGCTTGAATATGCGCTTCACCCTGTGCATCAACCTTGACAATTTTCTTCTTCTTTTGGTTTGATTTTGCCATTTTACTAACTATTATTTAGTTGCTTTTTTCTTGTTAGCAACTGTTTTTCTCTTACCTTTTCTCGTACGAGAGTTGTTTTTTGTACGTTGACCTCTTAACGGAAGACCAGCACGATGACGGATTCCTCGCGTACATCCAATATCCATTAAACGTTTGATGTTTAATTGAACTTCTGAACGCAACTGTCCTTCAACCTTAAAATCAGCAATTCCTGTTCGGATTAATGCTATTTGGTCATCATTCCAATCTTGTACTTTGATGTTCTCATCGATACCATTCGCTATCAAGATTTTCTTAGCCGTGCTTCGGCCAATTCCGTAGATGTAAGTCAAACCGATTACACCTCGTTTGTTTTTTGGTAGATCTATACCTGAAATACGTGCCATAATTTACCCTTGTCTTTGTTTAAGTTTAGGATTCTTTTTGTTAATCACGTAAACTCTTCCTTTTCGCTTAACGATCTTGCAATCTACAGATCGTTTTTTCACTGAAGCTCTTACTTTCATATCGTCCTCTTTATTTATTCTTGTTTCCTTACTTGTAACGGAAGGAAATACGTCCTTTTGTTAAATCGTACGGTGACATTTCCACTTTCACGCGATCTCCAGGGAGAATTTTGATATAGAACATTCTCATTTTACCCGAAATATGGGCTGTTAGAATGTGTCCATTTTCCAATTCTACTCGGAACATTGCATTGGATAACGCCTCGATTATCGTACCGTCTTGTTCTATTGAGCTTTGCTTAGCCATCGTTCTTAATTAAAAACCAGATAATTCATTAGCAGCTCTGCGTCCTCTTACCCGAGTTCCTTCCATCAAACCATCCATGTGACGGTTCAATAAATACGATTCAATTTGTTGAAGTGTATCTAATACAACACCAACCATGATCAATAAAGAAGTACCTCCGAAGAACATCTCAAAACCAGACGTAATACCAGCAGTATGGGCAATGGATGGTAACACAGCAATCATAGCTAGGAATAAAGATCCTGGCAATGTAATACGTGAAACCAATGAATCGATGTAATTAGCAGTTTCTTCACCTGGACGAACGCCAGGGATGAACCCACCATTTCTCTTCAAATCATCCGCCATTTTGCGTGGATTAATCATAATTGCAGTGTAGAAATAAGTAAACACAACAATTAATAAAGCCAACAACAAATTATAAGACAATCCATAAATATCGCCAAGGGTTGTTTGCAACCAAGAACCTTTACCATCCGAAGAACTAAAGATCATCACCGGAATGGTCATGATAGCTTGAGCAAAGATGATTGGCATTACACCAGAAGCATTTACTTTTAACGGTAAATAACTTCGCGCGCCTTGTGCGTCAGCAGCTCTCGCCCCTACTACCCTTTTGGCAGTATTGAGCGGGATCTTGCGAACACCTTGAACAATCAGAATGGTTCCTACTACAATGAGCATGAACACCACAACTTCAAGAACAATTAGCAAAGGTTGTCTAAATCCAACTTCTGTTAAGAAAGCTTGAGGTAGTCTTGCTAAAATTCCTACAGTAATCAATAAAGAAATACCGTTTCCGATACCTTTATCCGTAATACGCTCACCTAACCAAACAGAGAACATTGAACCTGCAACCATTACTACGATGGATTGAACCCACCATAATGTACCTGCATCAACAGGCAAAGCACCCTTACTACCAATGTACAATGTTAAGTAACTTGGAGCTTGAAGTGCACAAATAATAATCGTTAAAATTCGTGTGTAGTTGTTGATTTGTTTACGTCCAGATTCTCCTTCATTTTGCATTTTCTGAACAGCTGGGACAGCCATTCCTAATAATTGCATAATGATAGATGCACTGATGTACGGCATGATACCTAATCCCATGATGGAAGCATTAGAGAATCCACCTCCGGAGAATAATGACAACAAAGTTTCCAATGTATTCACATCACCTCCTGCCTCGCGAGAAGCAGTCAATGCATCATAATTGACGCCCGGAAGGATGATAAAAGACCCGATACGATAAACAAGAATAAGAGAAAGCGTTAATATTATACGCTTTCTCAACTCTTCTACCTTCCAGATATTTTTTATGTTTTGTATAAACCGTTTCATAGAAAAAATGTCGGCAAAGTTAATTAGATTTCTGAAACATTACCACCTTGAGCTTCAATTCCTGATTTTGCAGTAGTTGAGAACTTGTGTGCGGTAACATTTACTTTAGCTTTCAATTCTCCGCGACCTAATACTTTTACTAAGTCATTGCGTGAAATCAACCCATTATCTCTCAAGACTTCAAGTGTAATTTCAGTGATATTCTTACGATCAACGATCGATTGAATAGCATCCAAATTAATTGCTTTATACTCTACTCGGTTAATATTCTTGAATCCGAATTTAGGCACACGTCTTTGTAACGGCATCTGACCTCCTTCGAAACCAATTTTTGTTGAGTAACCAGAGCGTGATTTCGCTCCTTTGTGACCACGGGTAGATGTACCACCGTGACCTGAACCCTGTCCACGAGCAATTCTTTTATCTGAAAGAACTGATCCTTTTGCAGGGGTTAAACTATTTAAATTCATAGTCAATTCGATTTTACGTATTATTCTACCACTTTGATCAAATGCTCGACCTTCTTGATCATACCAAGAATCTGTGGTGTTGCTTCTTTCTCTACTATCTGGTTCAATCGGCGAAATCCTAACGCCTGAATGGTTCGTTTTTGACGAGCCGGACGTTTGATAGCACTGCGAACTTGTTGTATTTTAATCGTTGCCATACTATATAAATTTTAACCGTTAAACACTTTATCCAAACTAATTCCACGTTGACGTGCAACAGTAACTGCATCGCGCATATTTGATAATGCATCAATGGTTGCTTTTACAACGTTGTGTGGGTTAGAAGAACCTTGAGATTTCGCTAATACATTGTGAACTCCAACAGACTCTAATACTGCACGCATCGCACCACCTGCGATTACACCTGTACCTTCTGTAGCTGGTTTCAACAATACTTGTGCTCCACCGAATTTACCTTTCTGCATGTGCGGAACGGTACCTCTAAGAATCGGAACTTTAATTAAGTTCTTTTTTGCGTCGTCAATTCCTTTAGTAATTGCTTCGGTTACTTCCTTTGCTTTACCAAGACCATGACCAACGATACCGTGCTCATCACCTACCACAACGATAGCTGAAAAACTGAATGTACGACCACCTTTTGTTACTTTGGTCACACGATTCACAGATACCAATTTATCTTTAAGCTCAATTTCTGAGGCTTTAACTCTATTTAATGCTTGTGCTGCCATGTCTCTTAAAATTTAAGTCCGCCTTCTCTAGCTGAATCAGCTAATGATTTAACACGACCGTGGTACAAGTACCCATTACGGTCAAATACGATTGATTCTACGCCAGCTTTAACTGCTTTTTCAGCAATTTCTTTTCCTACAACTGAAGCTTGCTCGACTTTGTTTTTCTTGTCAGCTGCTTTGTTATTGTAAGAAGAGGCTGCAGCCAATGTAATACCTTTTGTATCATCGATCAATTGCGCATAAATTTGCTTGTTTGAACGAAATACAGATAAACGAGGCACAGAAGGAGTACCAGTAATTTTCTTTCTGATTCTTCTCTTGATTTTTGCTCTTCTGTTTAATTTACTAAATGCCATAACTTCTAAAATTATTTTTTACCTGCAGATTTACCAGCTTTTCTTCTTACTTCTTCGCCCATGAAGCGAACACCTTTTCCTTTATACGGCTCTGGTTTACGAAGGGAACGAATTTTGGCAGCGACCTGACCGATCAGTTGTTTATCATGCGATTCAAGCGTGACAACTGGAGCCTTACCCTTTTGGGTGTCTGCAGATACCTTAATTTCATTAGGAAGTTCGATAGCGATCGGGTGAGAATAACCTAATGACAACTCCAACAATTGACCTGTTGCTGTTGCACGGTAACCTACTCCGATTACTTCCAATTCCTTTTTGTACCCTTCGGAAACACCTATAATCATATTGTTAACCAACGAACGGTATAAACCGTGTTTAGCTCTATGATCAGGCGCATCAGACGCGCGGATAAAAGTGATTTCTGAACCTTCAATTTGAATTGTAACACAAGCATCTATTTCTTGCTGTAATACTCCTTTTGGTCCTTTAACAGAAACTAAATTTCCGTCTACTTTTACTTCAACTCCACTCGGGATTGTTACTGGGGATTTACCTATCCTTGACATTTCTTGTGAATTGTTTCAAATTAATATACGTAGCAGAGAACTTCTCCACCTACGTTTTCTTTTCTAGCTTCTTTGTCTGTGATAACACCTCTCGAAGTAGAAACGATAGCGATTCCCAAACCATTCAACACACGTGGCATATCAGCTGATGCGCTGTACTTACGAAGTCCTGGACGTGACGCACGGTCAATCTTAGTGATCGCAGGAACTTTTGTTGATGGATTGTACTTCAAGGCGATTTTAATCACACCTTGTTTGTCATCATCTTCGAATTTGTAATTCGTGATATAACCTTGATCAAATAAGATCGCAGTCATAGCGCGTTTTACGTTTGAACCAGGAATTTCAACTGTTTTCAAACGTGCAGCACTAGCGTTACGAATTCGTGTCAGATAATCTGCAATTGGATCTGTGTACATTGATTCTTTTATTATCAATTATTAATTGGTAGAGTTTCCACTAAGTGCGGACTTTTACCAGCTTGCTTTTTTAACTCCTGGGATTTTACCCGACAAAGCCATTTCACGGAAAGTAACACGTGAAATACCAAATTGACGCATATAACCACGAGGACGACCTGTTAAACCACAACGATTGTGCAAACGAACTTTAGAAGAGTTTGCAGGCAATTTTTGTAATCCTTCCCAGTCACCAGCAGCTTTCAACTCAGCACGTTTTGCTGAGTATTTAGCTACCATTTTTTCTCTTTTGCGCTCACGCGCTTTCATTGATTCCTTAGCCATCTTACTTATTTTTTAATGAACGGGAAACCGAATGCATCCAACAATGCTCTTCCTTCTTCGTCGCTCTCAGCTGATGTAACAAATGTGATATCCATTCCTAAGATTTTGCTCACCTTATCGATGTCAATTTCTGGAAAAATAATGTGCTCTTTAACACCTAAGTTAAAGTTACCACGACCATCAAATCCTTTAGCATTAACGCCACGGAAGTCACGAGTACGAGGTAGAGCAACTGCGATGAAACGATCTAAGAAATCATACATTCTATCTCCACGCAACGTAACTTTTGTACCAATTGGCATTCCTTTACGTAATTTGAAGTTGGAAACGTCTTTTTTAGAGTTCGTTGCAACCGCTTTTTGACCAGCAATACGAGACACGTCAAGAATAGCATTGTCAATGATTTTTTTATCTGCAACTGCATCACCCAAACCTTGGCTAATGACAATTTTTTGCAATCTAGGTACACGCATTACCGTTTTGTACCCAAATTTTTCAGTTAGAGCAGGAATAATTTCCTCTCTGTACTGTTTTTTCAGTCTTGGTGAATAATCCATTATTTGATCTCCTCTCCTGATTTTTTAGAATAACGTACTAACTTTCCTTTGTCGTTCATTTTACGACCTAGACGAGAAGCTTGTCCTTTAACGACTACCATTAGGTTTGAAATGTGAACGGTGCTTTCCTTTTCGATGATTCCACCTTGAGGTTCAGAAGCACTAGGCTTCGTATGACGTTTCACCATGTTCACTCCTTCAACAGTAGCACGTTCTTTCGTTCTATCAATCGTAAGGACTTTACCTTCCTGATCTCTTGACTCACCGATTAATACTTTAACAGTGTCGCCAATTTTAATGTGTAATTTCTTCTGCATGACTCACTAATATTAAAGTACTTCAGGAGCAAGTGAAACAATTTTCATGTAATTGTTTTCACGAAGCTCACGAGCTACAGGTCCAAAAATACGGGTTCCTCTCATCTCCCCCGCCTGATTCAAGATAACGCAAGCGTTATCATCGAAACGAATGTAAGAACCGTCTGGTCGGCGAACCTCCTTACGTGTTCTCACAATAACCGCCTTGGCTACCGAACCTTTCTTTACGGCACCAGAGGGCATTGCGCTCTTAACAGCAACGACAATTTTGTCTCCAACGGAAGCATAACGACGTCTTGTACCACCCAATACTCGGATGACCAATACCTCTTTTGCACCTGAATTGTCAGCCACTGCAAGTCTTGATTCTGATTGTATCATTGCAATATATTATTTTGCTCTTTCAATAATTTCTACTAATCTCCAATTCTTGTTCTTAGACAAGGGTCGAGTCTCCATGATCTTCACCGTATCGCCAATATTGCAATCGTTGTTTTCATCGTGGGCGACAAATTTAGTAGTTTTTTTGACAAACTTACCATACTTCGGGTGTTTCACTTTACGTTCCACTGCTACAACGATCGATTTTTGCATCTTATCGCTGGTAACTGTCCCGACACGTTCTTTTCTTAAATTACGCTTTTCTTCCATTTCACGTTTATTTTGAAACCCAGCCTAGGCTTGAGTTTCACGTTTTTTCAATTCAGTATTCAAGCGAGCAATTGTACGACGAACGTCACGAATTTGGATCGGATTTTCTAGTGGTGTCACTGTATGTCCAATCTTCATTTTAATTAACGTTTCTGACGAATTAGCCAGACGAGTATTCAACTCTTCAACTGAAAGTTTACTAATTTCTTGTTGTTTCATCGCTTTTCTTATTTACCTGGTACAACATAATCGTTACGAACGATAAACTTACATTTTACTGGAAGTTTTTGAGCAGCTAAACGAAGAGCTTCTTTGGCAACTTCGTATGGAACTCCGTCCGCTTCGAACATAATACGTCCTGGTCTTACGACAGCAACCCAGTGACTTGGAGCACCTTTACCTTTACCCATACGTACCTCAGCTGGTTTAGCAGTTACTGGTTTGTCTGGGAAAATACGGATCCACACCTTACCTTCACGTTTCATGTAACGCGTAACTGCGATACGAGAAGCTTCAATTTGGCGTGATGTAATCCATCCTGGCTCCAATGTTTTTAGTCCAAAAGATCCGAAAGCGATAGTTGCGCCACGTTGAGCTTGACCACGATTACGACCCTTTTGTACTCTTCTAAATTTGGTTCTCTTTGGAGATAACATCTTTCGAAAATTTTAAATGGTAATTACTTCTTTTTACGGTTGTTGTTTCCACCGCGATTATCTTTTCCACCTGGACGACGGTTTCCGCGATCACGATCTCCTGATGGCGCACCACCTTTTGATCCTTGAGCCGCCATTCCGACATTTGGAGAAAGATCACGACGACCGTAAACTTCACCTTTACAGATCCATACTTTGATACCGATCAAACCATAGGTAGTTAATGCCTCACCTACTGCATAATCAATGTCTGCTCTGAACGTATGTAACGGAGTACGTCCATCTTTGTACATTTCTGAACGAGCCATCTCTGCCCCATTCAAACGACCTGAAATTTTCACTTTGATCCCTTCAGCACCCATACGCATGGTTGAGGCTATAGACATCTTAATTGCGCGACGGAATGAAATACGTGCTTCTAATTGACGAGCAATCCCATCAGCTACTAAGCGAGCATCCAATTCAGGACGTTTCACTTCGAAGATGTTGATTTGGATTTCTTTTTTTGTCAATTTTTTCAACTCTTCTTTCAATTTGTCGACTTCTTGACCACCTTTACCGATAATCACACCCGGACGAGCCGTGTTGATTGTAACAGTAACGAGCTTGAGGGTACGCTCGATGATTATTTTTGCAATGCTTGCTCTGGATAAACGGGCGTGCAGATATTTACGGATTTGATCATCTTCGATGATTTTATCGCGGTAATTATTTCCACCGTACCAGTTAGACTCCCATCCGTGGATGAAACCGAGTCTGTTACCAATTGGATTCGTTTTTTGTCCCATTTTCCTTCAATTATAATGTGCTGCTAACACCGTCAAGACTCTCAACGAGGATAGTAACGTGGTTAGACCGTTTACGAACTCGGTAAGCTCTACCTTGAGGAGCTGTCTGGATACGTTTTAACATACCAGCACTTCCAACTTCGATAGTCTTCACCACTAATTTTTCATCTTCAATGCTTTTACCTTCGTTTTTCGCTTCCCAGTTAGCAATTGCAGAACGCAATAACTTTGATAAACTCAACGATGCATCTTTCGCATTGTGTTGCAATATGTTTAGAGCTTTGTTGACTTCAACACCACGTACAAGATCTGCAACCAATCTCATTTTACGCGGAGAAATAGAAGAATTGTTCAAGCTAGCAACCGCTGCTCTACCTTTTTCTTCTTTTAATTTATCAGCTCTTAATCTTTTTCTAGCGCCCATGTCACTTGAATATTAAACTATCTTTTTTTATCCTTTTTGTTACCACCATGACCACGGAAGTTACGTGTAGGTGAAAATTCACCTAGCTTGTGACCTACCATGTTCTCAGTAACGAAAACTGGAATAAACTTATTCCCGTTATGTACGGCAAATGTCAACCCAACAAAGTCAGGAGTGATACATGAAGCACGTGACCATGTTTTAATCACTGATTTGCTTCCATTTGCTTGCGCGTCATCCACACGTTTTGACAACTTGTAGTGAACGAACGGCGGTTTTTTCAACGAACGACTCATACCTTATTTCTTTCTTCTTTCGATGATGAACTTATCTGAATACTTTTTCTTAGATCGCGTTTTGTATCCTTTTGCAGGGACACCATTACGAGAACGTGGGAGACCTCCGGAATTTCTTCCTTCACCACCACCCATTGGGTGATCGACTGGATTCATAACTACACCACGTACACGAGGACGACGACCTAACCAACGAGAGCGACCTGCTTTCCCTGATATTACAAGCGAGTGCTCACCGTTTGACACAGCACCGATTGTAGCCATACAGGTTACCAAAATCATACGCGTTTCTCCAGAAGGCATTTTGATAATCGCGTAGCGACCATCACGAGCGTTCAATTGTGCGTACGTACCAGCACCACGAGCAATTGCACCACCTTTTCCAGGATGCAGCTCAATGTTGTGGATTACTGTTCCTAATGGAACATCGGATAAAAATAATGCGTTACCAACATTTGGTGCAGCGGTTTTACCAGCAACTACTTTATCACCTACTTTCAACCCTTCTGGTGCGATCATGTATCGTTTTTCACCATCAACGTAGTAAAGCAAAGCGATACGAGCAGTACGATTCGGATCGTATTCAATTGATTTAACCACAGCAGGCACATCGTGCTTATCGCGTTTAAAATCAATGATACGGTACTTCTGCTTGTGACCACCACCCATGTAACGCATGGTCATACGACCATCATTGTTCCGACCACCAGACTTACCAATACTCCCGGTTACGAGGCTCTTTTCAGGAACGTTCGTTGTAACCTCAGAGTAGGTGCTGTTGATCTTGTGTCTTTGCCCTGGAGTAATAGGCTGAAATTTTCTAAGACCCATGTGTTTCTACTTAAAAATTAATTAAACAAATCAATCGTTTCTCCCTCGGCAACCGTAACGATGGCTTTTTTCCAACGTTTGTTCGGTTGCTCAACGATACCTCTATTCGTAAATTTCGTAGAGGATTTACCACCGCCATAAGTGAGTGTGCGTACATTAACTAAGTTAACTCCGTACATCTTTTCGACGGCACTTTTAATTTCGAGCTTATTAGCCGTTCTCTCTACTTCAAAAGTAAATGTGTTGCTCTTTTCAGTAGCAGCAGTTGCTTTTTCAGTAATGATTGGCTTTTTAATAATACTTTTCATTGCAATTAGTTTAGAATCTTTTCGATTACTTCAATTGAACTTTCTGTCATTACTATTTTCTTCGCGTTCAATACGTCATACGTATTTACGGAATCAGCAGCAACTACTTTAATGCGTTGTAAGTTGCGTGAAGACAAATAAACGTTATCGTTACCTGCTCCTACAATCATCAACACTTTTTCGTTTACCAAGTTCAAATTGGCTAATAACGCTTTGAATTCTGCTGTTTTTGGTGTAGCTAAAGCTATATCTTCCAATACCATAATTGAATCAGATTTCGCTTTGTGTGCAAAAGCAGACGCACGCGCTAAACGTTTCAATTTAATATTCAATTTGAAGTGATAGTTACGTGGACGTGGACCGAAAATACGACCACCACCGACACGTGTACCAGATTTGATACTACCTGCACGAGCTCCACCAGTTCCTTTTTGTTTTTTGATCTTTCTTGTTGAACCAGAAATCTCTGCTCTTTCTTTAGCCTTATGCGTTCCTTGACGACGATTAGCCAAGTGTTGCTTAACATCTAAGTAAATAGCATGATTGTTCGGTTCAATTCCGTAGATTTCATCCGACAAGGATACTTTTTTGGAAGTAGCCTTTCCTTTGCTGTCAATTACTTTTACTTCCATTATTTCTCGATTGTTACGGTTGAACCTTTAGATCCAGGAATAGATCCTTTTACAATTAGCAAGTTTTTGTCAGTTAAAACTTTCAAAATTTGCAGGTTTTCCATTGTCACACGCTTGTTACCCATCTGACCTGCCATGCGCATTCCTTTGAATACACGTGCAGGATAAGAACATGCTCCAATTGAACCTGGTGCACGTAAACGGTTGTGTTGACCGTGAGTTGCTTGACCAACCCCTGCGAATCCATGACGTTTTACAACCCCTTGAAAACCTTTTCCTTTTGATGTACCTGCAACACCTACAAATTCTCCTTCTTCGAAGATTTGAACGTTTACAACATCTCCAAGATTTAACCCTTCAAAACCTTTAAACTCAACCAATTTTGATTTTGGTGTCGTGTTTGCTTTTTTGAAGTGACCTTTCAATGCACTTGGTGTGTTTTTTTCTCTACGTTCACCAAATCCTAATTGAATTGCCTCGTACCCATCTCTGTCTTGTGTCTTAACTTGCGTTACTACACAAGGACCAGCTTCTATTACCGTGCATGGTGTTGCCTTACCCTCGGCACTGTAGATGCTAGTCATTCCGATTTTTCTACCAATAATTCCAGGCATACTTTAATTTAATTATGAATTATACATTATTAAAGTGATGTAAGCCCGCAGTAGATCTTGCGATTACTGCGGGATTCTTCATCACACTTTAATTTCAACATCAACTCCACTAGGAAGTTCTAATCGCATCAACGCATCAACTGTTTTAGAAGAAGAGCTGTAGATATCCAACAAACGTTTGTAAGAACACAATTCGAATTGCTCACGCGCTTTTTTGTTAACGTGTGGAGAACGCAATACCGTGTAGATACGTTTGTGAGTTGGCAATGGAATTGGTCCACTTACTACTGCACCTGTAGCTTTTACAGTTTTTACAATTTTCTCAGCTGACTTGTCAACTAAGTTATGGTCGTACGACTTTAATTTAATTCTGATCTTTTGGCTCATTACTTATGTATTAAGCGGAAACTTTTCCATTAACTTTTGCAATAACGTCTTCGGCAACATTTTTAGGAGCCTCTGCGAAGTGAGAGAATTCCATTGATGAAGTTGCACGACCTGATGACATTGTACGTAATTGAGTTACGTAACCGAACATCTCAGAAAGCGGAACGTCTGCTTTTACAACTTTACCACCTGCTTTGTCATCCATTCCACGCATCATACCACGACGACGGTTAAGGTCACCTACGATATCACCCATGTTTTCTTCTGGACAAACTACTTCAATCTTCATGATTGGCTCAAGCAAAACTGGTTTAGCTTGTTTCAAAGCATTACGATAAGCCATTCTAGCTGCCATTTCAAAAGACAATGCATCTGAATCGACCGCGTGGAAAGATCCATCAAACAATTCAACTTTCATAGCTTCAACAGGGAAACCTGCCAATACACCATTTTTCATTGATTCTTTGAAACCTTTCTCTACAGAAGGAATAAATTCACGTGGAATGTTACCACCTTTAATCGAGTTAACGAATTCCAAACCTGATTTTTCAGGATCTGCTTGTGGAGAAATTTTAACAAGAATGTCGGCAAATTTACCACGACCACCCGATTGTTTTTTGTACACTTCACGGTGATCAACAGGAGCAGTGATGTCTTCTCTGTAAGAAACTTGAGGCGCACCTTGATTCACTTCAACTTTGAACTCACGACGTAAACGGTCAACAATGATCTCAAGGTGAAGCTCACCCATACCACTAATGATCGTTTGTCCTGTTTCTTCGTCAGTGTTAACACGGAACGTTGGATCTTCTTCAGACAATTTATTCAATCCGTTGGATAAACGGTCAGCATCAGCTTGCGTTTTAGGCTCAATTGCCAAACCAATTACTGGTTCAGGGAAATTCATTGATTCAAGAACGATCGGGTGCTTTTCGTCGCAAAGAGTATCTCCTGTACGGATGTCTTTAAATCCAACAACTGCACCAATATCTCCTGCTCCAAGCTCATCAATAGAGTTTTGCTTATTCGCATGCATCTGGAAGATACGTGAAATACGCTCTTTGTTATTCGTACGTGTATTGTAAACGTAAGAACCAGCAGGAAGAACCCCTGAGTAAGCACGGATAAAACACAAACGACCTACAAATGGATCTGTTGCAATTTTAAATGCCAAAGCAGCGAATGGTTCGTCGAAAGCAGGCTTACGCATAACTTCTTCGTCTGTTTTTGGATTGATTCCGGTAATTCCTTCAACGTCCATTGGAGATGGAAGAATTTCCATTACCATATCGAGCATTGCTTGAACACCTTTGTTCTTAAATGAAGAACCACACATCATAGGAACAACTTTTCCTGAAATGGTAGCCTGACGCAATGCATCAAGGATTTCACGTTCAGTTAAAGATTGTGGATCTTCGAAGTATTTTTCCATCAATTCCTCGTTGAATTCTGCAACAGCTTCCAACAATTTCTCTCTGTACTCTCTAGCTTCATCAATAATGTCAGCTGGAATTTCAACTTCTTGGAACGTCATTCCAAGATCTTTTTCATTCCAAACAATTCCACGGAAGTTAATTAAATCAACAACTCCTTTGAAATCATCCTCAGCTCCAATTGGAATTTGAAGTGGTAATGCGTGACTACCTAACATTTCTTTCACCTGTTTTACCACGTTTAAGAAATCAGCTCCAGAACGGTCCATTTTGTTAACAAAACCGATACGTGGAACATTGTAGTTATTTGCAAGTCTCCAGTTAGTTTCTGATTGAGGCTCAACACCATCAACTGCAGAGAACAAGAACACCAAACCATCTAATACCCTTAACGAACGATTCACCTCAACTGTAAAGTCAACGTGTCCTGGAGTATCAATGATATTTACGTGATAAGTTTGACTTCTGTATTTCCAATCGATAGTTGTTGCAGCAGAAGTAATCGTGATACCACGTTCTTGCTCTTGCTCCATCCAGTCCATTGTAGCACCACCATCGTGTACTTCACCAATTTTATGGTTTACACCAGCGTAATAAAGAATACGCTCTGTAGTAGTTGTTTTTCCTGCATCAATGTGAGCAGCAATTCCAATATTACGTGTAAAATTAAGATCTCTTGCCATGACTAATTAGAATCTAAAATGTGAGAATGCTTTATTCGCTTCAGCCATACGAAGTGTATCTTCTTTCTTTTTGAAAGCAGCACCTTCTTCTTTTGAAGCAGCAATAATTTCAGAGGCTAATTTACCAGCCATCGATTTTTCGTTACGTTTACGAGAGTAACCAATCAACCATTTCATGGCTAATGATTGTTTACGTCCTTCACGAACAGGAGTAGGGATTTGGAAAGTTGCTCCACCAACACGTCGAGAACGCACCTCCACAGAAGGAGTAACATTTTCTAATGCTTTTTTGAACACTTCCAATCCATCTTGGTCTTCTAATTTCTTATCTACGATTTCCATTGCTTCGTAGAAAATTTTAAACGCCAAATTCTTTTTACCAGAATACATTAAGTTGTTAACGAATTTCGTTACAACAACATCATTGAACTTTGGATCCGGGAGTATGGCAAGTTTTTTTGCTTTTCTTCTTCTCATCGCTTAAAAGCTTTTAATTATTTCTTAGCCTTAGGTCGTTTTGTTCCATACTTCGAACGACGTTGAGAACGACCCTCAACACCTGCAGTATCCTCAGCACCACGTACGATGTGGTAACGTACCCCTGGAAGATCTTTTACTCTTCCACCACGTACTAGCACTAAGGAGTGCTCTTGTAAGTTGTGACCTTCACCTCCGATGTATGCGTTCACCTCTTTACCATTGGTGAGACGCACCCTTGCTACTTTACGCATAGCAGAGTTCGGCTTTTTAGGTGTAGTGGTGTACACACGTACACATACTCCTTTGCGCTGTGGGCAGGAATCTAAAGCCGCTGACTTCGATTTCTTTGCTACCACAGTCCTTCCCTTGCGAACTAACTGTTGAATAGTTGGCATACAGTACTCAAATTTTAATTAATAAATATAACACCCAAACACTCTTTGGGGGGTGCAAAGATACTTAAAGATTCCTAGAATGCAAGGATTGAATTAAAAAAGTGCTGTTTTTGAACAAATTAATGTTGATGAGATTCTTCCAGACTAAAAAATGGACTAAAAAATTAAGGGAAGATGTATATCTTAGATCTTTTCGATTCGTTTATAACTGATCGTGCTTTCAGTCATAATTTTCAAAAGATACCAACCGCTGGAAAAATGCGAAAGGTCTATTTTCAATTCAGAAGAACTAGGAGAAAATAGTGCTATTTTATTACCTTTTAAATCGGTTATTTCAACTTGCGAGATTAACTGATCGTTCTGTATTACCACATGATCCTTTATTGGATTTGGATAAACGAGTATATTGCTCTCAGTTGATTCAGGCAAACCAACAAAAAAGGCAGGAAACTGACCGCATTCTACATTTCCTTTTTTGAAATAAACTAAGTTAATCCCTCCATAGGCCGCACTAGGATCTCCATAGTGCGCCCATCCGCCATAAGGCCCTCCGCAACCTTCTTGTACAAAGTAACTAGAAGTTATTGGTTCAAAACATGTCGGAGAATCAGTAATGGAAATTCCGAAATTAAATCGGTTCAGTGGTAAATTCAAACAAGCATTAATGGTATAACTCAACTCGTTTATGACACAGGAATCTGGATCAGGATCAGCTAACAAAAGAACATTGAGGGAAATACCAAATGGATCATCATTATCCCAAATCGAATAATCATTACCTAAATTACTATGTAAAAAACTAATGGTACCATTTGTAAGTGACGAATTGGGACTTCCTGGTAATGGTGGTACATATATTTGCGTATTGGCAGTATAATTAACTATGGTGGAGTCACTGTTGTATATTTTTCCTGATATCTGAAACAAATCATATTGGGTGGTTACATTGAGATTTGAACTAGTATGCCAATAATGAGATATGCTATAGTAATCTCCTACCTCGAAATCATACACATCTCTGCGCAATAATTGAGAGAAAGCCAATTGAGAAATCTGTAAAAAGAGAAAACTAGTAACTATTAATTTCATGGAAGGGGTTGTTTCTATTCAAATGTACAAAAAAACTGCTTCACAATTAGAAACCCTCACACCCGATAACAAATCGCATTGATATTCATACCTGCACCAACGGATGCAAACAAGATCACGTCGCCTTTTTTCACCTGATGACCTTCCAATTGATTGTTCAAGACCATATCATACAAAGTAGGAATCGTAGCTACTGAACTATTTCCCAATTTATGAATACACATGGGCATTACTCCTTCTGGAATAGTTGTTTGACCATACAATTTATATAAGGCTTTGATCATTCCTTCATCCAATTTTTCATTGGCTTGGTGAATGAACACTTTGCTCAATTGGTCAATTGAAATTCCAGCATCATCTAGGCATTCTTTCATGGCATTGGGAACATGTTTCATGGCATATTCGTAAACTTTTCTGCCTTTCATCTTGATATAGCGTACACGTGGATCTGAATGCGGAAAATAGGATTTACCTAGACTTAAATAATACGCTTCTTCCATGCAATGCGATTGCACTTTGGTTGAAAGAATCCCACTCTCCGTATCTGTTTGATATTCGATAATGGCCGCTCCTGCCCCATCCGAAAAAATCATACTGTCTCGATCATACGGATCAAGAACTCGACTCAATGTTTCTGAACCAATGACCAAACAACGTTTTGCCATTCCTGCTTTAAAATAGGCATGCGCTTGAATGACGCCTTGCAACCAACCTGGGCATCCAAACAATACGTCATACGCAACGCAATTGGGATTATGGATTTTCAAACTGTGTTTTACTCGCGATGCAATGGCTGGAATAATATCTGTTTGAATGGTGTGTTTAACCACATTTCCGAAGTTATGTGCCACAATAATTTGATCGATGGTTTCTGGATCTATTCCCGAAGCTGCGATCGCCTTTTCAGCTGCAATGGTTGCAATATCGGAACAATCTAATTCCGTTGGTGCATATCGTCTTTCTTCAATACCGGTAATGGCTTCGAATTTACGTGCGATTTCTTCTGGCTCTACTTGAATTGGTAAGTTGTCTTCACCATAAAACTCATGCACCATGAAATCACGGTTCGTTTTGATAACTGTTGGAATATAGGATCCTGTACCTGTAATTACACTTTTCACTTCTGTTTGATTTTAATTCATAAATCGTCAGAGGAAGAAGTTGGGGGTTGCTTTCCGACAAGGCGGACAGCGGGGTGCTTGTCTTTCGATAAACAAATGTACGTTACAGTTTTGAAATCTGATTGTTTTAGGGAATTATTTTAGGAAAGAATGTGAACCTTGTTGTCTCATGAAAAATCGGTTGTAGTAATAATTATTCCTATTAACCTTACTTTTCTTTTTCCGCAAAAGAAAAGTAAGCAAAAGAAAACTCGACGCTGTTTGTCCGTCAATGCATTCCAATTGTGGAATTGCGACCGTTTCGGCGATCCCGAGGCGGGCTTCCTCACGGTTCCCGCATTCCACTGCATTCCACTTTCTCCTGACAAAAGGCGTCATCATCCTAAATCAATTTTCGTTTAAACAAAAGAAGCCCATCACTTAAGATTCAGTCTTAAATCCAAAATAATTACAACCTTTTAGTCTTTGAAAAAAGTAGTTTAACGGACAATCGTAAATTCAAACATACCTGTTTTACTTAATGAACATTTGCCTCCTCGTTTCACCATTTAATAATTGAACTTCTATCACATAACTACCAGAGGAAAGATCGTTGAGATCAATTTCAGTTGAGAGATCAAAAACTCCAGATGCAAATTTTCGCCCAGAATGATCCATGATATTCCAACTGAGCAATTCACCTTTGCTTTTTATCAAAAGCTGATCTCGAACAGGATTTGGGTAAATCACCAATTCATTTTTCAATTCTGTCGCAACTGAATTCAGACCTACATTGCAAAAGGGTTCTGGATTTGAATAATAAATATAGGGGAAATTAGGTGTTTCGAATGTGCCTTCTAGTGAACATAAAACAGAATAAAATTCAAAAAAAATCGTGTATGGTCGAAAAAAACCATGGATACTTCCAATTTTCTCAATTATAACATCTTCATTTGAGAGGTAAAAATGTTTTAAAGGTAAATTCTCCACCAATTGAACAGTAATACTATTTATCGTAACAGGTGTCATAAAATTAGTGTTGAAATCATCCCAATAAGCGGTATCACCAACCTCTAACGAAAAATCATACATTAAATTCCATTCATTTGCTTGTGAAGAAGGATAAGCATTGCTAGGTTGTAACATTCCAACTTGTTGAAACCAAATACGATTAGAATCTGCCTTCAAATGACCTCTCAAGACATAGTTAATTGAGAAATCATATAGAGAATCGTTCGTTGATGATGGATACAAGCTATAATTAACAGTAGAAATTGTCTCTACTGGATTTGTAGCTGGGTCTGTAACTACATGTAATTCACTCCACCAACATTCGTGATTGGGCAAGGCTGACAATGTTTGTGAAAGCAAGAGTGTATTACTACTATTCACAATCAAAAGAATAAAAACACCTACACTGTTATAAAAAAGGCGAATCATTTTTTAACTTTAAGATTGAAGTTGAAATTACTCATTTCAATCGACTTAAAAACGGATTCAAACCTCTAACTTTGCGCTTATGGATTATTTAGACAGTCTGAATGAAAGCCAACGTGTTGCAGTTGAACACATCGAAGGGCCAATTATGGTAATCGCTGGTGCTGGTTCTGGAAAAACACGTGTGCTCACTTACCGAATTGCGTATATGATGCAAAAAGGTATTGACCCATTCAATATACTCGCGCTTACGTTTACGAATAAAGCGGCGAAGGAAATGACAGAACGAATTGGTTCTATCGTTGGAAGTGGAGAAGCAAAAAACATTACAATGGGTACGTTTCACTCGGTATTTGCACGTTTGTTGCGTTTCAACGCTGACCGTTTGGGTTATCCGAGCAATTTCACGATTTACGATACGCAGGATACCAAAAGCTTGCTCAAAGATATTGTGAAAGAATTGGGACTGGATGATAAAACCTATAAGCCGAGTATGGTTTATGGTCGAATCTCTGCTGCGAAAAACAACTTGATTTCGCCTGAAGCTTATGCTGAAAACGTTGACATTATGTCTGAAGATCGGCAAAGTCAACGTCCTGAATTGGCTCGGGTCTATAAAACATACGCCGTTCGTTGTTTCAAAGCTGGAGCAATGGATTTTGATGATTTATTGTACCAAACAAATGTGCTTCTTAAAGATTTCCCTGATGTGTTACACTACTATCAGCAGAAATTCAAATACATTTTAGTAGATGAGTACCAGGATACCAATTACTCACAATACCTAATTGTCAAAAAACTGGCTGCTGTTTATGAGAATTTATGTGTTGTAGGAGATGATGCTCAAAGTATCTATTCCTTCCGTGGCGCGAATATTCAAAACATCTTGAATTTCAAAAACGATTATCCTGATTTCTCTTTATTTAAACTGGAACAAAATTACCGGAGTACTCAAACCATTGTTGAAGCAGCCAATAGTGTTATCTCACGAAATAAGGAACAGATCAAGAAAAATGTTTGGACTGAGAATGATGAAGGACAACCGATAAAAGTGATCCGGACATTAACCGATAATGAAGAAGGGAAAATAGTTGCCAATAAGATTTTTGATGTCAAACATGCTGAAACAAGTATGTGGAGTGATTTTGCCATTCTTTACCGCACTAATAGGCAATCACGTTCGTTTGAGGAAGCTTTGAGACGATTGAATTTACCTTATAAAATCTATGGTGGATTGTCGTTTTACCAACGCAAAGAAATCAAGGATTTGATGTCATATTTCCGTTTAACTGCTAATCCGAAAGATGAAGAAGCTTTAAAACGAGTAATCAATTATCCGAAACGTGGTATTGGAAAAACGACTTGGGAAAGCATCGTGATTGCAGCAAATGAATATGGTGTATCGTTGTGGGATGTGATTGCCAATTTCAGTCAATATCCCGTTTCCATTCCTGCATCTGCAAGGACAAAAATCAGCGAATTTGTGATCATGATTCAGAGTTTTACCGCTCAATTATTGAAACAACCAGCTTATGATCTTGCGCAACATATTGCAAAATCGTCTGGGATTTTAAAAGAACTGTACACGGATAAAGATAAAGGTCCAGAAGAAGTTGAACGCTACCAAAATATTGAAGAATTACTCGCTGGTATCAAGGAATTTACGGTTCAAAAAGGAGAAGAAGAACTCGCTATTTTATCAGACTACATGATTGATGTAGCACTCCTTACTGATGCTGACAACACAAAAGATGACGATAAGAACAAAATCTCTATGATGACCATTCACTCGAGTAAAGGGCTTGAGTTTAAACATGTGTTTTTAGTTGGATTGGAAGAGAATTTATTCCCATCGCAATTGTCGATTAATTCCAGGACTGAATTGGAAGAAGAACGACGCTTGTTTTATGTGGCTGTGACGCGTGCAGAAAAAACCTGTACGATTTCGTATGCTTCTTCTCGTTTTCAATGGGGAAATTTAATTTCATCTGAACCGAGTCGATTTATTGCGGAAATCAACCAAGATTACTTGAGTTTCGAAACACCTTATGGAACATCACAAGGAGGTGGTCGCTCATTAAATTCAGGAAGGCCGTCAATTGACCGACCTTACGTTGGCGGATTAAACAAAACAACAAGTGCACCACCTTCGTTAAAAAGCATGAACGATTTAAGCAAAAAACCAGCGACATCGGATGCTATTCATTTTGATTTAAAAGTGGGTTACAATGTTGAACATGATCGATTTGGAAAAGGTAAAGTAACAAAACTTGAGGGTTCAGGTGATGATAAAAAAGCAACCATTTTTTTCCCGCATTCTGGTGCAAAAACCTTATTATTACGTTTTGCCAAATTAACAGTCTTGGAAGACTAATCTTAAAGCTTATGAAACGCTCTTACCTTTTTATCTTGTTAGCCGTATTTATTGCTTCATGTGAATTCAATAAATCAGTAAAAGTTGATCTAACAACTGGTCTTTCCTCAAAAGGAGATGGTTTAAGTTGTGACGATGTTAATTTAAGTTCAGATGGAAAGCGGATCAATCGCAATGAATTTATTTATGGTGAACAAATTAAAATCAGCTTAACAAATATTGAAGGTTTTAAAATGGATAACAAAACTGTTTATCCTGGAATGTCAATCCTTGTTTTAGCTAAGAATGGAGATACGGTACTTTACAGTGCTGATTTATATGCAGATTATACAGATCCAATTGATATGGATCCATTAACATTGACAGCTACATTAAGTGTTGGCAATCCAATAAGATCAAATAAGAATTATACCTTGTTTTTGCATACGTGGGATAAAAAAGGGAAAGGCACTTTTGATTCTGAACTCCAATTTAGTGTTATTCCAAATCCAGTATTAAAATTAGAATCAGCTCATGCTTCTTTTGATGAAATATACTTGTATGATGAAGTGCATAATATGGGGGTCACATCAAACGAGATTAAGCAAAATCAAGAAATACTGCTTCTTTTCAATGGTCTAAAAGGGTTTAAACAACAAGATGGTAAGTGCCAAGCTGGTCTTTCTATGAATGCTACTGATGCTAAAGGACAAGTTATATTAGCTGAAACAGATTTATTAAAAGATCAAGAACTAGAATTTGCCAGTTTTTCTGAGCAATTTGTGTCATCTTTTAATCTAGGTAATCAAAAAGTTGTCAATCCGATCAGTTTAGAGGTCCTTCTATGGGATAAATTAGGTAATGCACGAATTTTAACTAAGATTGATTTTGAGGTGAAATGACCTAAATCGATCATAAGTCCGTTGCAAAACCACTTACTCTTCGTTATTTCAAAAATTCAACATCCTCATTTACACGTGTAAACTGCGGTGTTAAATTTTATTCACGCCTCGATTAATGAATTTTGAAACGATCTTATCATGAGTTTTGATTGAAAAAAGCATAAAAAAAGCTCAGATTACCCAAGCTTTTCTTTAAAATTTTAATTTGGTACTGAACTGAAATTTATAATCGGAATGAGATTAAAACAAATCAATCCCAATCGTTATTGAATTTTGAAGGTAGAGGTCACTTTTTCCCAATGAAATAAAGTCCATCTTATCAGACGCAAAATAGCCAAGGTTCAAATTATAACCTACATTTAGTCGTTCATTCAGATAATATCGTGCACCAATACCAGCGTTGAGGGATACGTAATTTCCTGCGTTTATGCAATTCATCTTCATACGATCTGCCAATTTATTCATTGACACACCAACATACAGATAAGGCTTGATACGAAAGCTTTCTCGAAGAATGTAATCGTTGTTGAATTTGTATTTAAAAGATGCTCCAGCTGTGTACATACGTGAGCTTAAATTCCCTAATCCAACACGATCAATACAGCCATCACATTTGTATTCATCAGCAACTTCTGTAACAACCATGTCATGTGGTTGACAATAACCAAGATCTCCAATATGTGAATAGATCCCCACATCAAAGGATTTACTTAAATAGGTATTAACAGATAGTACGAAACCACCACGCCAAACTCTATTTTTAAGCGTAAAGGCATTACCTAGATCGCCGCTGTATTTTTGAGAACCACCACCGAAGGTTATTCCAATTCGGTGATTACTTGTTTGAGCGAGTGCAGAAAAGGCTATAAAAAAGAAACTGATAGCCAGTAATTGTTGTTTCATAAATGTGATTATTCGTTAAATTGATTGGCAAGTTAACGATCCCATTTATTTTTAACAAGAGTTAAACCCATAATGTATGAAATGATTTTATGATTGCTGTAGTTGAACTAACAACACTATGAATCACCGTTTCATTGAAAAACACTATGTTACCAGAAAAACAATCCTCTTAGTACCTTCTCACCATAAGGCTGACCTTCCATTTTCCGGATCATTTCTGCACGCAATTCTTCTTGAGAAAACTCCTTTCCCTTTTTCTTCGGTTGTTCAATTTGTTCAGGCTTCGGAGTGATTAAATCAACAGTTGTGGCAAAATAAACGATACCCCCATCTTCAGTTGCCAATCCGAGAATAGCACCTGGTAATCCTTGAACATTCTCAGGACCTACAGTTGGCATAATATCGGTTGTAAACCATGCATAGATATTCGTAGTGTCATCCATTTGCCAAATGGCACGCGTGCATTCGTAACCAGCAATTTTACGAGTTTTATCGGTGATTTTCCATTGACGTTGAATCAGCGAATCGTTGACAATCAAAGAAGAGCCCATCATATCCATGTAAACAGATCGTTTACCTGAAGCAAAGTTGTTGTAGACCGTATTTTTCATCGTTGTCCAACTCATTTGATCCTCTTCATCAGGAATTACATACGAAAACAATGAAACTGAATCATTGAAAAAGAGCGTAAATTGTTCTACCTTGATTTTATCTTTTTCACCAATCCATTTACGCATTCCTTCATCTTCAAACTGCTTCCACAAGTTTGTGCGCCGTTCGTAAGTGATTTTCCCTTCACGTACTGTTGATTGTGCAGAAGCCCAACTACTAAGGGTAATGCAACATGCTATTACTAATTTAGAACCAACCGTCATTATCTTCTTCTTTCGTATGGTTATTATTAAATTTCAATGTCATTTTTGCCATAAAATAACGGCGAATCACATTTGAACGCTGATCGACAATTACATTATCGTTAACTGTTCTATAATTGCTGATATTTTGATTCAAGATATCATACGCCTCAATTCCAAAATACAAGTTTTGTGATTTCATGAACGAACGTTGAATCGATGCATTCCAAATCACGTAATTCAAGTTATAACCTGCCGTTCTACCTGTATTAATGGTATAAGTCGCATCTGAATTCACGAACCATCTTCCAGGTAATGTCCAATTAAAATCAATCCCAAAATCGTAATTTGTATAAGGTTGATTGGTCAACGTACTTAATGAATTAGAGGGAATTGTATAACTAAATCCAGCATTGACTTCAAAAGATAATGAGTCACCATTGTATTGTAAACCCAAATCGGTACCAAAACTTGTGTTTTTTGATCGGTTACGTTCGTTATTAATGTAATTTTCTGTGGAAGAATAGTTACCATTGAGATTTACATCCAAACGCATATCTTTCATTTTTGGAATGGGAATTCCAGCACCTCCATAGAAATAACCGAAATCAGCATGATCAATATTGATTGTTTGAGACGTTGTTCCACCAAAACTATTGTAAATAGTAGATGTACTAAATGCATCTTTTTGACGAACGTAATTTAGACCAGAATAAACATAGAACCCGGAAAGCCCTTTCCACATATTAAAATTCGCATTCACCGTGTGGGTATAATTTGGTTGCAACGCTGAATTACCTATTTGAATAAAGTTTGGATTACTATTATCAGGAACTGGTTGCAATTGACTAATCGATGGTAAAGTAGAATTCGTATTGTATGACACGCGCAAACGACTTGTTTGAGAGAACTTTTGTGTCCAAATCACTCGTGGTAAAACATTTGTCAATCCTTGTTGAATCAAGGTGTCTGTAAACAAATTACGGTTGTCAATGTCAATATTTCGAACGCGAGAACCAACAGATAGCCGTGTTTTAGCATTTTCAAAAACCAAGAACGCTCCTACTCTATGTTGTTGGCGATTGGTTTCAAACTGATTGGAAAAAGCAGTATCAATTTCTTCATATAACCCATTTAGTGGAATCAAAGTTGTTTTACGTTGATCATTGTTGTTACTGTAATATTCATAATCGAATTCAGTTTTCCATTTCTTTGCAATGGGTTCAACATAGCTGATATAGCCTGTTTGTGCAAAACTAATATTCCTGTTTTCCTTTTTTTGATCGACAGTAAAATTGACATTTTGGGTAAGAACTTCTACATCTTCTGTTAATAAGAAACCATTTGACGTATTATTGGTGTTCACCATATTGTAACGCGCCATTAATTTTCGGTTTTTCTTCTTAAAATCTTTGAAATACCTAAACGTTGAGTTTAACGTTACGCCGTTAGCTTGGGTTTCACTAGTTATCGAAGTATTACGAATTGCTGTTTCATCGCGCGATAAAAACTCAGTCGTTGATTCAGAATTTTGCTTGGTATCATTCACCGATAGTTTTGGTTCGAATTCGATGCGCGAAGATGAATCCAACTGCTGTGTGAATTTTATACCAATTTCATGCTTTTTATAACGATCTTCTTGATTATTATTAACATCTGTAAAATAAGAAGTATCTGTTAAAATGTATTGCGAAAGACTTGCTGATTTAGTAACGATTTGATTATCGGCATACGTGTAATTCAAACGAACTCGACCACCCTTCCAAAGTTTTTGATCCAAGAAAAAGCCACCTCTAAGCGTTTGTGGAATTCCGTTATCTGTATTCACATTTCCGCTCCCACCATAACCTTCGTTATCATCCGATTCATTGCCCCAATTCATCCCTTCACTTAAACCAAATTTATACAGGTCGTTCCCATTAAAATTTGATTTTGGTGTGTTCGATGCTAATAGGAATAAACCGATTTTCTGCTTGCTATTGTATTTATTCAATAATACTTCACTTTCATAAAAGCCTTTATTGCTTGGAACGAATTTATCGAGTCCGCCAGCGAGATTGATTTTCCCGAAATAGCCCTTCTTGGCTTCTTCCTTGAGTTTTAAATCGAGTACTTGAATTTTCTCATCACTGCCATCTTCAGCATCTTTTTCATATACCTCAACGGTTTTCACGCCATCAGCAGCAAGGTTTTTTGTCGCAATTGTTGGATCACTCCCGAAAAACTCATCACCATCAACCAATACTTGTCCAATTTCTTTACCTTGATTGGTGATTTTTCCATTCGCGTCAACTTTCATTCCTGGCAACTTGCGAATCAAATCTTCTACAACCGCATTTTCTTTGACTTGAAATGAATCAGCAACAAAAACCAGTGTGTCACCACGATAATAAATAGGGTTTTTATTCGCATAAATCACTACTTCACCAATCTCATTCGCAATTTCAGGCATTGGAAGCGGATTAATATCAAAGTAGTTATTGTCAGCACTTCCAAAGAAAAAAGACTTGTAATCGCCGTATTGTGGGTGGCGAATGATCAATTCAATTGTATCAGTTGGGAGTGAAAAGTTAAACATTCCATTGATATCAGTTCGTTGAAAGCCAAGTAAAACGGAATCGCGCACACGAATTGTCATCGCGAGCGCATTGCGCACTGGTTGATTGTAATTGGTATCTATTACATTTCCTTTAATCGTCATTTGTTGAGCAAAAGACGTGGTGGAAAGTACCAATAGAACAAGAAGTACTAGTTGTTTCAAAGCTATCAGGAATTAATTATGACAATAGTAAGTTGAAAATCGGGTAACGTTACATGATTTTACTGCATCGGCGACGAATATACTACAAACGGTGAAAAGACACGTTTAAAGGCTTTGTAAATTAATTGTAAAAAAAGCTAAAAAAGGTGAACAGAATGATCCATTCACCTTTTCCCTACACACTATTGTTCGTCAGAGAACCACAACTTGACGAACTTCCACTTCTGTCACACGACAGACGATTCCTTCCGCACTGAGGTAGGTTCGATTTACCAGTCGGCCAGTAACTGCAACTCGTTTCCCCGTATTGCAAAACTGATTCACAAACTCAGCCGTTGTTCCCCAAGCAAACATGCGGAACTTGTTCGACCGACTTGACTTTGTTTTTTCAGACTGTTTTTTGGCTTCTGAACCGACGGTAAATCGTGCTACCATTGCACCGCTTTCGAAGGTGGTAATTTGGGGAGCTGCTCCAAAATCACCTACGATGGTTACCTGATTTCTCAATGAATGCATATTTTATTAATTATAAGATGACTAAATCATTTACTTCGATTTCGGAAACCATTTGTCTCCGTCCATTTTCCAAACGATAGAATCGTGAAACCAATTTGCCTTCTACAGCCACATTGATTCCTTTTGAGCACAATTCTTCGAGGACATTTACCCAGCGACCCCAAGCAGTCATTCGGTGCCAGTTTTGACGCATACATACATTTCCCTCTTCGTCCAAGTAGGACTCTTTTGTAGCAAGAGAGAATTGTGCAACTTTGCGTCCTCCCGGCAAGACCGCAATTCGCGGATCAGAGGTCATTCTACCTATAATATTAACATGATTAATATGCAGGTACTGTGATTTTAAACCGTTGTTTTCCATGGTGAATAGACTATTAGATTATTTACTCGCTTTTGGTGTGAGTACGAGAAATTCACTCATTTCAATTTCTGTGCTGTAGCGTTTCTCACCTGCTTTTGTTTCATAACTGCGGTTTACAAGTCGACCTTCCACAATGACTTCTAAGCCTTTTGTCAATATTTTTGAAATGCGATCGACTTGTTTACCCCATGCAACTATATTGTGCCATTGGGTGTTTTCAACCCACTCTCCGTTTTTATCTTTGTATGATTCGTTCGTAGCTAAAGAGATACGAGCTACTTGACTTCCTGAATCGAATTTGGTGATTTCTGGTTGGCCACCCACTCGTCCGATTAAACTAACTTTGTTACGTAATGTGTTCATAATGTTTGTGTTTTAAACGTTTGTAAATAATTTGTTTTGTTCCGATCAGTGTTGTTGTAACTGATTGACGATGCAAATTTGCGGCAGGTCAAAATCCAGATTCGGTTAATATTCATTTACTGTCGACTATTTTTCGTTTGTAAACGTTTGTAATCGTTTTTTATATTGATTTACAAATAATTAACTGAAATAAAAAAATTAATTAAAATTTAAATCTGCAAACAATTTATCAGAACATTTTATAAAACGTTCCTAATTCACACTAAATAAAAAGCTCAATTACACCCTACAAGAATTGATTTTTTAGGCGAAAGCAATCGGTCGAATTCTTTTCAAACTTAATCTCAGGAAAACAATCTTATGTAAATAATTCAAGTATATTTGGTCAGCATTATTTACTTAAAAACCAATCATGATTCACACACGAATGAATTCAATCCGCACATTTATTGGAGCCAGCGTACTTGCTGTTTTCGCACTTGGAAGTTGTACATCACAAGATGGTATAGAAACCGTTGATCAAGCTGAAAATGGAGCTTGTCCTGATTCTATGGCTTGGCTTGGTCAAGATCCAATTCCAGAGCCCAAATTTGGAACGTTTCCTTGCGGTTACACTGTTAATCCTGATGGAAGTGTTACCAATCGCGCTTTCCACGAAATTTCGTGGCAGTACTTTTTGTGGTTAACAGAATCAGTGACGGTTAAAAATGAGAAAATGCTTCGTTTTGAATCCATGTACAACGATGAATCCATCAACTTGGCGGCTGATGATCCAAAAGCAAAAACACATATTCTTGGTGGAATCCAACAAGCTGGTTCGAATAGTGTATTGGTTGATGAAAATGGTCGTGCCGTTTATACAACGATGATGATCAACGATATCTACAGAGATTTTGTTGTCAACAATAAACTCAATACACCAGAAGGTTTACGAAATTTTCCAGATAGTACGGATTTTGATAATGGTTCCATGTCAATCAAAGCATCTTGGAAAATTATTCCTCCAGGGAAATCTGCACCTAAAGGAGCGTACACACGAAAAGCTACTGTTTATGACGTAGTAGATATCAATGGTGTCATCACTACTTCGGATAACTACACCGATCCAGCCAAACAAACAACGCGTGAAGAAACGGTTGCTCTTGTAGGCTTGCACATTGCTTTTGTGGTAAAAGATCACCCAGAGTTTATTTGGGCAACATTTGAACACAATGATAATGCACCAAGTTATGTTTACAAAAACGAGACAAAAGGAACAGGTGTACCTACAGATAGTGATTATACCTTCTACAAAAAAGGAACCGACGTTTCTGCCTGTAATGTTTCCAATCTAGGGGCAATTACAGTTGATCCAACAACACAAGTTATCTCTGGCTTCTACGGGGTGAATTCAACTACTCAAGTGTATCGACGCTATGAATATGGTGGAGGAGACTCAACCAATCAACAAAATATTGAAGATTTGAACAATCAAGTACACAATGGAATTTCCAAAAATTCAATGTGGCAAAACTACAGTGAAGTAGGTGCTGTTTGGTTCAATTTGGATAATGGAAGTCTTATTCCTAATTGGTCACTGACGGTAAACCCTAAACTGCAAACTGGTTCTAAAACGCTTTCAAATTCAACAATTGAAACATTTACTCAAGATCCTAATCAGCAAAACAGCTGCTTCTCCTGTCACAATACAATGAAGTACACACCACCAACTGGACTTGGTTTAGATGGTAAAAATGTGTTGACCAGTCACATTTTGTTGGCGAATTACATCCATGCTTTATCGAAAAAGAATGCTGTTGCTCGCATTGATCGAAAAGAATAAGTGATCAGTAAGTCAACTGATAACAGGTATTAAGCAATAAAAAACGAAAAGATATGTCAACGAATAATATATTTAGAATTCACCCAACAATTGGAATTTCCAGAGTTGGAAACAGTGCAGAATATTACCTTGGACCAGAAACAATGGCTGGATTAGAAGGTGCAACAGATAACGACCCAATGGGTGGACTTCCAATCAAACCGGGGCAAGAAACACAAACAATTACCAGTGACGATTTAAGAGACGCTGATGGACAATTGAAAAGACAGGCTGCGCGATTTAAAATTTATGCATACAATCCCGATGAGATCAATAAATACCCTTCTGGAGCTGGAAGCGAGATCATTGTTGGAAGTTCACTAACTGTTGATGGTCAAACAAAAACGGTTACTTCCATTCTTTGGCAAGTACATTTAGCAAATAAAAAAGCAAATAGCTGGATTGAGCCTGAACAAGGTGTTTCTGCTTATAACAATGCAGGTCAAACGCCACTTGTTCGGAATAGTGAATTCCCAGGATCTCCTGCAATGATTCCTGGCAATGAAGACGGTACCTGTATCAATTCGCAGGAAATTTTAAGTACACCAGAACGCCTTGAAAAATTGGTAATTGATGCTGGTCCACACGTTGTTCAAAAAGGGGGAACTGAATCTATTTCTTTTGATACACAAGCTCCCAATCAATACATTTCAATGGTCAATGGTAAACCAACGATCACTCCAGTTGATTACCCGAGACAATTTCCTGTTTATCCATCAGACGCTCCTGAAATCGAGAAAATTGAATCATTAGGAGAACTGCTAACAGATGAAAAAGGACGGTTAATCGTTGTTGGTGGATATGGAAAAGCATCTGGTTTTTCGGGAAATGGTACGTATGATCCAACTTCTCCGTTAGAAGGCGCAGTAAACAACGATGGTTGGTTTGATGATACGTCTGATGGCCCAGTTACAGCAGTTATCCTATTTAATGATGGAACATCCCAAGCGGTTCAAGGTAGTTCTTGGATTGTGACTTCTGATCCATCGTATGCGCCACAAGTTCCAAATGTTGTTTCATTATGGGAAGATATGTACAATACATGGGTTGAACAGTTTAACCTTGAACCATCTTTATACAACCCCGCGGCTACAGATGATACGCTAGTTTCAAATGATGCTTTCAAATTAGGGAAAGGGTATAATTTAGCTTATGCACCAGATTATACCACACAAATACGGCCGATGCTCAATGCTGCTCATTTACAAAGATGGGCGACCAATTTAATTTCAAATGGTATTGGAGCGCATAAAAAAGTTGCTGAACAACCCATGAATAATCCTGAATGGAAACAAATCATGAATTTCATGCGCAATCCAAATCTTGCCAACAATGAAGATCCACAAAATGGAACGCGGATGCCTTTATCACTTGGTGACTCGGTTATTGATGATCCATCAAATCCAACTTCCCGTGTTGAAGACTTCTTAGCCATTTCCAGAACACAGTATTTTTTCATGTACCAATGGTTGATTAATAACACCGTTAAATCTGGAACTGTATATGGTGGCGGTGAAGAACTTGATCGCAATGTGCTTGGAAACTGTTTAGGTGGTCGTTACAGTCCTGGGATTGAAATGACCTTTATTATTCGTGATACATTCTTGTACCAGAATTGGATGGAGAACGGCACTTATTCACCCGCTGGACCATTCAGAATTAATATGCAAGCCATCGATTATAGCAACTTATCTTCACCAGCTTTGGGAGTAGGTTATACTCCAACAAATGCTGTTGCAGTAGAACCTGGAGATATTTGTAAATTCATGTCTATTCCTTGGCACACCGATTACAATTCATGTGCAACGCATCCAACTGGAAATCCTGACAGCAATATGACTTATTGGTCTTGGCCAGCTCAGCGACCTGTTGCTATTTACAATTACGAAGATGTGGTGTGCAATAGTAGTTTAGATTTTCAACGGTTTTCAGTTAGAGGAAATGGAACAAATGCATATTACAAAGACGGCGTAATCGTACCATTCGATCAAGACACTGTTTCAGATAGAGTTGGTCGTTTCCAGAGTTATAGTGATTTTGTTGCAAACTGGCACAATGTCGGGATTGTCATGCAAGGTTCTGCCATCGTTCAAACAGACGCTGAAAAAGAAAGTATTTCTCCAGAAGCGATTAAAGATTATTTCTTAGAGGTAAAGAGCAATTTTGTGAAGGATAAGAGTAATAAAGTTGTTCCAGGACCAATCCCAGGGAATCATGCTGTTGCGCCACCTGAACCAATGTGTCCTCACGCTGCAAAATTTATGAAATAAATCGATTGAACTGTATTCAATGAAATCGTATTCCGTTGTAATTGTTGGTGGTGGTCCAGCTGGTTGTGCTGCTGCTATTGCTTTGCTAAAACTCGGAATAAAAGATGTACTCATTTTAGAATCGGAAGATTATACAAAGTTTGCCATCGGTGAAAGTATTCCTTCGGATGTAAAAGTACTTTTGCTTCAGTTGGGAATACACGGTGAGTTCTTAAAAGAACAACACTTACCTTGTTATGGAACTTGCTCCTATTGGGGTGACGACAGAAAAGGTTTCAATGATACGGTATTAAGTCCTTATGGGCACGGTTGGCATCTAGACAGAAGAAAATTCAATCTTTTTCTGTCTAGACAAGCCCAACTTTTGGGAGCAGAAATCCAACTCAAAGCACGTTTTATCGCTTCAACTTTGTTAGAGAACAACAATCACCGAATTCAGTATCAACAAACGAATACAATGATCACCATTGAAGCTCAATTTGTTGTAGATGCTTCTGGTTCGAATGCTGTATTTGCCAAAAACCAAGGAAGTATTCTTGAAAAAGGAGAATCGTTGTATTGTTTGGCAAGGCGTTACAACATTGATGAACTCGAAAAAATCTCTTCGCTTACACGCATTGAAGCTGTTCATAACGGTTGGTGGTATGGAGCAAAATTACCGAACAATGAACTTTTAATCGCTTTCTATACCAATCAAGACACCATGAAGGAAACAAAGTTGCAACAGATCTCGACTTGGAATGACGCATTAAATTCAACACAAAGCATCAAAGAAGGAGTTCATGAATCATGCGCGATCGATGAAAAAATTCAAGGATTTTATGCCAACTCTTTTTGCCTCGATAAGATCGTTGGGCCGAATTGGCTGGCAATTGGAGATGCTGCTTCATCTTATGATCCGATCATCTCACGTGGCATTTATAAATCGCTTACCGATGCGTTAAATGCTGCACCTTTGATTGCAAAATATGTGCAAAATAAAGCAACTTCTCTTGAGGAATTTGAACAATACGTCCAACAAAACTATCGGCATTATTTAGCTGAAAGAGCGCATTATTATTCACTGGAACAACGCTGGAAGGATGCACCTTTTTGGAAGAAATTTCACCAATTAAAAACGGCAGTCACCTCTTCCCTATCTTGATTAATTGTCATTCTAGATCATTTGATCACAAAGGATCATAAAGAATTAAAAACAAGTGTCAAAATTGCTACTTTCAACCCCATGAAAAAAGCACTTGTATCTGGAGCAACTGGTTTAATTGGAACTGCATTGGTCAATCAACTTGTTGCGAGTAATGAATACGACGAAATTAGTTGTTTGGTGCGAAAAACGAGTGAAGTAACTTCACCTAAAATCACGCAAATTGTTGTTGATTATTCTGATTTAACCCAACAATTCCAGCACATTACTGCTGATTGTGCATTTTGCTGTTTAGGAACAACCTTAAAAGTTGCTGGAAGTAAAGAACGACAATATGAAATCGATCACGATTATGTTGTCCATTTCGCAACGATGTGTCATTCAATAGGAATTCCCATGTTTATGGTTATTTCATCCATTGGTGCACGAGTTTCGACCAGTAACTTTTATCTGCGAACAAAGGGGGAAATGGAACGCGATTGTTTAGCCATTAATTTTAAGAAAACTGTGATTTTAAGACCATCCTTTTTATTGGGCGATCGAAAAGAATTCCGTTTAGGTGAAAAAATCGGAGTTGTTTTCATGAAAGGTCTTTCATTTTTATTGATCGGTTCTTTGAGAAAATACAGAGCTATTCATGTTGATCGAATAGCTAAACGAATGATTGAATTGTCATTGGAAAATTCGGTTGAAAAAACGGTTATTCTGGAATCGAATGAGATTTAAAAACAGGACTCAACTACCTTTCTAATCATTTTCAGGTGTTTTTCAACCTAATTAATGGATCATAAATACCACCCATTAGCTTATAATTTTCGATAAACTTGATTTTTTTCTGAACTAAAGTTAATCACACCAGGCTTAAAATTACACTATTAAAAAAGAGTGTTTAAATGCGTTATTGATCATTCCAAATTCAAGTATATTTTTATGTAAATCAACTTAAACTATATGTTAATGAACTTGCTGTTCTTTTTTTGACACCAATAAAAATCAAGATAAAAATGTAGTTTAAAAAAACTCAACTCATAGATTCGCTAACAGATACTGGCTTTAAATGAAGGGGAAATCTAATTCATTCATTTTATTTTGTTGTAAAGAACACTACTATAAACACAGGTTAAACGAAAATAATCACTACTTTGGTCGAATATCCTGCTAGATTTCGCATATAATGAACACCTTAATAGTAGATAATGTAAAGTTAAGTCGAGTTGGGCTTGCTACACTCGTCAACACTTATCTTCCGGAAGCAACAATAATTGGGAGCGTACCTTCTATAGAAGAAGCGAGACGTATACTGAAGTTAGAAATCATTGATTTACTTTTTTTAGACATTCAATTATTGGATGGAAGTGGTTTTGACATATTGGATGATGTGTCCTTAGATACCAAAGTGATTTTTATTACAAGCTATGAACAATACGCGATTGATGCTATTCGCAAAGGTGCTTTTGATTACTTATTAAAACCTTTAAATATAAAAGAATTAAAGAATTGTATTCAACGCATACGAGAACTGAAAACACTCGAAAATGAACACCAACGAAAAAAACAGATCCAAGAGGATTCTTTCATTTTCGCAGATAAAATTGGAATTTCAAGTGTTGATAGCATCGATTATGTTGACATAATGGATATTATTTGTCTAAAGGCAGATGGTAAATATACCATTGTTTGTACAAAAACACAGAAGATCACCAGTTCGAAGAATCTCAAAATGTTTGAGCTAGTACTTCCTGAAAAATTCTTTGCACGCGTTCATCATTCTTTTCTCGTAAACATTGCTGAAGTACGTCGATTCAAGAAAGATGATGCGCTTTTGGTTCTTTCAGACGGATCGGAAATTCCAGTTTCTAAATCACGAAAAGAACTTTTAATGAAACGTGTTGTTCATCTTTAAAGTCGAACTCAGGTTGCTCCCTAAATCACTGTAACATTAAATGTAGCATCAAACGCCAATGTTCCTTCAATAACTTGAGCCGCACCAGGAATCATCAGCCCTTTCATTTTGGACGTTTTCCCCTTTTGAATGAGATCGATGAGTTGTTTCTCTGTTAGTTTTTTTCCAAGCATCTCAAACGGAACTAGGAATCCGCAAACCTTGTAATTGGAACAACCAACTCCTGTTCTTCCTTCAATTAATTTATGTTGTTTGCATTTTGGGCAATCCAATGCTGATAAACTCACCTTTTCCGCGGGTTTGCGTTCTCGTTTCGGTTTTTCAGCCACAACTGGAACATCTGAATGTAACTGAATGCGCAAAGGTGCTTGGGAAAAAATCACCTCATCTGTAAGTGTGCGAACCATCAGGGTTAATTCTTGTTTGAACTGTTCCAAATCGTATTCTCCTTTTTCAATCAGGCGCAATTTACGTTCCCATTGACCTGTTAATTCTGCACTTTTCAATAATTCGTTTTGAATCGTATCGATTAATCCCACACCTGTTGGAGTTGCGATTAGATTTTTCCGCTTCTTTTCAATGTATTTCCGTTTGAACAATGTTTCAATAATATTGGCACGTGTTGCTGGTCTACCAATACCATTTTCTTTCATCATATCACGGATTTCTTCGTCTTCAACTTGCTTACCAGCCGTTTCCATTGCACGTAACAACGTTGCTTCAGTATAGGGTTTTGGCGGACTCGTTTTTCCATGATGTAAGCGAGGTTCATGCGGACCAGACTCACCTTCTGTAAAAACAGGCATTGTTTGCTCTGCTTTTTCAGCCGCAGGTTTTTTGTCATCAGTATCGGAATCTTTGGTTTCTTCCCAAACAACACGCCATCCTGGTTCAATGATCTGTTTTCCTGTTGCTTTAAAATCAATTTGACCTACTTTCCCCAAAACGGTAGTCGTAGAAATCTTACACTCTGGATAAAAAGCAGCGATAAACCGACGAACAATCATGTCATAAATCTGATTTTCGGGAGTAGAAAGACCACTTGGTTGAATCCCCGTAGGAATGATGGCATGGTGATCGGTTACTTTTTTATCGTCAAAAACAGACTTTAATTTTGGAATTGGTTTATTCATCAACGGTTCTGTAAATCGCTGATAATAGGTCAATCCTTTGATGATATTCGGAATCTTCGGGTGCAAATCTTCTGAGAGATACGTCGTATCAACCCGTGGATAAGTCACCAATTTTTTCTCGTACAAGCTTTGAATGTACTTCAAGGTTTCTTCAGCTGAGTGTCCGAATTTTTTATTGGATTCAACTTGCAAAGAGGTTAAATCAAACAAACGCGGATTGCCTTCTTTACCTTCCTTTTGTTCGAATGAAGTGATTTCAAAGAGGTGTTCTTTTAAATAATCGACTCCTTTTTGCGCACGTTCTTCGCTTCGCATGCGGTCAATAACGGCTGAGAATTCTGTTTCGCGGTAAATTGTTTTTAACTCCCAGTATTCTTCTGTGCGAAAGGCTTCAATTTCTTTATGTCGACCAACAATCATTGCTAACGTTGGTGTTTGTACGCGTCCGATGGAAAGGGTAGCTTTTCCTTGTCCAAATTTTTTGGTAAATAACCGTGTGGCGTTCATTCCCAATAACCAATCGCCAATGGCACGCGCACTTCCTGCTGCGTAGAGGTTTTTGTATTGATCTCCGTTTTTCAACGATTGAAATCCTTCGCGAATTGCTTCTTCAGTCAAGGACGAAATCCACAAACGTTTAATCGGAACTTTACATTTCGCTTTTGCTAATACCCATTGTTGAATGAGCTCTCCTTCTTGCCCGGCATCCCCGCAATTGATCACCTCATCGCACATGCCAACGAGTTTTTCAATCACTGAAAATTGGCGTTTTACACCTTGATCGTCTATGAGTTTAATGCCGAATTTTTCTGGAATCATGGGCAAATCTTCCAACCGCCAGAACTTCCATTTTTCGTTGTAATCATGCGGTTCCTTGAGTGTACATAAGTGCCCAAACGTCCAAGTAACCCAATAGCCGTTTCCTTCATAATAACCATCATTGCGCTGTTTGGCACCAATGACTTCCGCAATATCACGGGCAACGGAGGGTTTTTCGGCTATACACAATTTCATTTTTTCTTTTACAGTTTGATAGTTTTATAAGTTTTTTGAGTTTTACAGTTTGATGAGTTATTCAGTTTTTGAGTTTGACAGTTATACAGTTTGATGAGTTTGACAGTTTGATGAGTTTGACAGTTTGATGAGTTATTCAGTTTTTGAGCTTGATGAGTTTTGTGAGTTTCAAAGTTAAGTTATTTTAATTTGTTTAAATACCCGATGAAGCCCGAGATCATTTTATTAACTTCAATTAATTGTTCTTCAATCATATTGTATTTTTCAGATGAAATATAATTCAAATCTCTTGAGAGCAATAATTGTGATCTTAACTCTGTATTTGAGGCTTTTGCGATGACTAAGTATCGAATGAATTCCTTTTTACCTCCGCGTTCATAGCCTTCTGCAATATTGGAAGAAACGGAGACCGAACACCTTCTCATTTGATCCTTTAAGCCAAAGTCTTTTGCTAGTTCTGTTGTATTTGTGAGTTTATAAATTTCTAAAGAAATGAGATGGGCTTTTTGCCAAACTTTTATTTCCTTGAACGAGTTTATTGTGGGCATTTTTTTGATTTGATCTGATTTCTATTATTTAAGATAATGAAAAATAGCTGATCAAACTCAAAAAACTGAATAACTCATAAAACTCTCTAAAACTACTGCCTCGTATACCTCACCACTTGAAACGAAACTGGATTATTCTCGTCAACTGCTTGGTGCATGATTACTTTTTGTGACCATTTTCGCCATTCCAATTCTGGGAAAAATGTATCTGCGCCATAAACATGATTGACGTGTGTAATAAACATCTCACTAATCAATCCTGAGTTGAGTGCTTGTTGATAAATTTCTCCCCCACCAATGATAAATACGGTGCGCTCTGTTTCATTTTGGTAATGCGCGAAACAAGCTTCCAACGAATGAAACACCACACAACCTGCTGCTTCAAAATCTGTTGAACGTGTCAAGACAGCATTTTCGCGATTCGGCAACGGTCGGAAACGTGCTGGAATGGATTCGTAATTTTTACGTCCCATCAGAACAATATGTCCGGTTGTTGTCTCCTTAAAAAACTTCATGTCGGCAGGTAAATGCCACATAAGATCGTTATTTTTTCCTATCCCGTTTTCATTGTCTACCGCAACGATTAAACTCACTTTCATTCCGTTACGATTTTAATTGCTTTAGGGGTTACGAAAACCAATTCGGGTAATTTGGTTTGGATTTTTGTCCACCATGCAAGTAACTCGCCCGCTTGCTCAGTTGATGCAAACATGCCACTAACGAGGTGATAATTGCCATCTGGGCCTAAAATCCGTGTAGTATTTTTTCGATTTTCTACTGTTAACTTCTTCCAATCGGTTCCCAAAACAGCATCCAATTGAATGGTATAATAACCATCTAGGAGTAAATCATAGTTTTGATGCGCCACATTGTCTTCCGCAATTGTACGCTCTGTTGTGCCAATGGAATGCTTGGCAAACAAGGCTCGCGAATCGGCATAAAACAACTGCATTTGTTTCATGGCTGCATCATCCAGAAAACCTGATCTGTGCGCATTGTAATCGAAATCAGGGAGAATGTAGTACGTTTTAACAACTGCTTCTTGTCTTGGAAAAACCCAGGTAAAATAATGGTTCACTTCTTCGAACACAACACCTGAACTATCTTTTCCAACAGTCGTGGTCAGCATCATTCCACCATCTTTGTAACGATCACGTTGATTGGAAACAAAATTACCTAACGACCAAGCTGTCAATCGCTGTTTACCATTTACTTTTTTCTGAACAACGGGTTGTAACACATGCGGATGTCCACCAATAACCATGTCTGCACCTTGGCGGTAACAGAATGCTTCCCATGTTTTTTGGTAATCGTTGGGCAATGATTGGTATTCCGTTCCCCAATGCACAGTACACACAATAATATCAGCACCGAGTGATTTTGCTTTTTTGAAATCAACTTTCATCACTGCGCTATCCAAGTAATTGATGATTAAAGGTGCTGCTACCTTCAACCCATTGGTGCTAAACGTGTAGTTTAAGATTGCCACTTTTAAGCCGTTTTTCTCAACCATCAATGGATAATTCGCTTCGCGATCAGCTTTACTACGGAATGTTCCTGTATGTTTCACACCTAAATGATCGAGTACATCAAGGGTTTTTGTCACTCCTTTCCCGCCACCGTCGCATGAATGATTATTGGCTGTAAGAATGATATTAAAACCAGAATTCACGAGTGCTTCTGACAATTCTGGAGGTGCTGAGAATTGGGGATAACCTTTGTACGGTTTACCTGCGTGTGTCACTTCCAAATTGGCAATTGCAAAATCAGCTTGTTGAAGAATCGGTTTCACATACTGAAAACAATCGCGGTAATCATAAGCATCTTTTTTGGCATTGTATGCACCTTGAATTTGACCACCGTGTTGCATGATATCACCTACAAACAAGAATTTCACATGGTGTGCATTTGTATCCTGTGCAAATGAATAAGCTGCAATTAACGAACATAAGAGTATCGAGAATCGGTTCATATTGTTGACTTAATTAAATTAATACTACTAAGACCGTTGCAAAACACGTTACTCTTCGTTACTTCAAAAATTCAACATCCTCATTTACAAGTGTAAACTGCGGTGTTAAATTTTAATCGCGCCTCGATTAATGAATTTTGAAACGGTCTTATACTCCTAAACGGCTACTGCTGCCTTGATATGCGGATGCGGATCATAATTCACCAATTCAAAATCATCAATGGTAAATGCGAACAAATCTTTGACTGCTGGATTGATGTTCATTTGCGGAAGCGGACGTAATTCGCGCGTTAATTGCAATTGCGCTTGTTCCAAGTGGTTGATGTATAAATGTGCATCACCGAGCGTATGAATGAATTCACCCAATTGCAAATCGCACACCTGCGCCACCATCATGGTTAACAATGCGTAGGAAGCAATATTGAATGGAACACCTAAAAAAGTATCGGCTGAACGTTGATACAATTGGCAACTCAATTTACCTTCTGCCACATAAAACTGAAACATCGTGTGACAAGGAGGCAATGCCATTTCATCCACATACGCCACATTCCAAGCACTGACAATCAATCTGCGTGAGTCTGGATTTTTTTTAATCTGGTTTACCAAATTGGTGATTTGATCAATGTGACCGCCATCTGGAGTTGGCCAAGAACGCCATTGATAACCATAAACAGGACCAAGATTGCCATTTTCATCTGCCCATTCATCCCAAATGCTCACATTGTTTTCTTTCAAATAAGCGATATTGGTATCTCCTTTTAAAAACCACAATAATTCATGGATGATGGAACGAAGATGTAATTTCTTTGTCGTTAAAACCGGAAAACCTTGCGCCAAATCGTAGCGCATCTGATACCCAAATGTAGATAACGTTCCTGTCCCCGTACGATCGCCTTTGGATGTACCATTGTCCAATATGAGTTGGAGTAAATCGTGATATTGTTTCATGGAAATTAAAAATCTAGCGTGAAATTACACTTTTCCGAAATGGCTGTCAAGCACCGTTCATAAGTCGTACTGTTTGTTAATGATTTTGTGGGTTATTTAGTTACATTTCGGGGTAATGCTTGTGATTTCACAACCCTAGACGTAATATCACGATCTTGCTTCACTAGAAGGGATATTGCAATTTCACAACCCTAGACGTAATATCACGATCTTGCTTCACTAGACGGAATATTACAATTTCACAACCCTAGACGTAATATCACGATCTTGCTTCTCCAGACGGAATATTGCAATTTCACAACCCTAAACGTAATATCACGATCTTGCTTCACTAGACGGGATATGACAATTTCACAACCCTAGACGTAATATCACGATCTTGCTTCACTAGACGGGATATGACAATTTCACAACCACTGAAAACGCCTTCAACACCAATAAAACTGGAAAATCATTGAATAAATAACTAACTTCACCCCGCAAATACTTACGACCATGAAATCCGCACTCCTGTTTTTAGTCCTCCTATTGGATGTAACTGCTTTTTCACAACGATTCAGTATTGAAATTGGCGGCGGTTACCAACGAAATATGGTTGCATCAACCTTAGAATCGAGTTACAATGTTACTACACAGAATTCTGATATTGAGACTGAGAAAGCGGAGAAATTTGGTTACTCCAATGGAATCATCGAACGCATTCAGCTCAATTATCAATTAAATCCTGAGTTATTTCTCTTTTTTGGTGGGCGTTATGTTTCTGGAAAACAAGATATCGTCTATGCCTATTACCTCGAAACTTCACCAAATTATTCGAGCGAAGACACCTATTCCAATAACAGCACCTACAAATCATTGGATGTACAAGTTGGAATTGGGATTCGAAAACAATTGGCCGATCGTATAAGTTTATCCAGCTCTGTCGCGCTTTCCATTGCGCCATTTACACGTTATGAGTGGACAGAATCTCATGTGCAACAACAATCCAACGGCTCATCAACCTCAATGCACTCCTTTGAAGAATCGGTTAACTATGAGAATTACGTGAGTTTGGGATGGTACAGTGATTTAGGAATTACCTACGCACTGAATCGACATTTTGATTTGTGCGCTGCAGTTGCTTTTAGAGGAATTTCTACCAGTCCATCTAAATCAACACAAACTTCCTATATACTAAATGGAGTGGATCAGATAGCTGCTATTCCGGCTAATGAATTGGTGAATATTTACCTGAAAGATCCTACACCAAATACGCCCAACGAATACAATCGCTTTTGGAATTCCCGAACTTCAGCAGAAATGACAGTAGGTATTCGTTATAAAATTGGCGGAACACCTATTTCAGAAAAAACAGTGACTGAATCACCTCGTTTTTATGCCGAATTGGCAAGTGGCTATGGAATACCATTGGGAGTGGCGTACCATTCATCTGAGAGCAATCTTGAAACAGATAAACGAACAAGTTTGGGACAAGGTGTTTATGGAATGGCTTTCATTGGAATTCCTTTAAAACAAGTGGTTTCACTTGAAGCTGGTGTAGTGTGCAATAGTATGACAACCGAATACTATTCACCGAATTCATTAACAAAATATGGTAATTCAGCCAATATGCTGCGTGTTGCATTAGGGCTGAAAGTATCGCACCAGTTGGGACAATTTCAAGTAGCTATCAAAACGGGGGCACTAACAGGTGTTTATGAAAAAGTACTTGTACGCAGTGAAGGTTGGGGTTATAATAGAGAAGAACTATTTTCTGGTGGTTTCACATTGGGTGCTTATTCGAGTATTCAGTTAGATTGGAATTTTTCTAAAAATTTCGGTGTTTTTTGTCAAACCATGGCCGTTATCCAAGGTTGGTCACCAAAGCAAAGCGAATACACACACTATTCCTACAACGGCGAAGATCAATTGGCCAATTTTACCGTTGCCGAAGCAAAAACGGAATACATGAGCGAATACGATGAAAACGAATACGACCCAAACAAACCATCCAAACAACTCAAAACCATTGAACCACTTGGGAGTTTGGTGTTTTCCATTGGCATCCGCTATTCTCTTTGGTAAACCAGTGAACACAAACAGCAGAAGTAGGCGTTTTTGGTGTTGATAATCGATTGCGTTTTTATCCTTAAAAATGTTAACGCGTGAATTGACTTAGCTCAAATTGACTATTTTCGTTCGGATCATCGTTCTAATAATCTGTTAATTAACCTTTTCGTGTATGTCAAAAGCTAGTAGAATCGCCCTAACAATTTTTAGTGTCCTGTTCATTGCTTTTCCATCGTTTGCAGATGGAGGAATTGAAGCACTTGGAGGAGCAGTTGAAGACCTCGCTCTATTTGTAGGAAAGTTAATTGGCGTAGTGGCATCCATTCTTTTCCTTGTACTTTCATTGGTGTTTTATATCCAAAAGAAAAAGAACAACCTAGCCGTTTTGGTCTATGGAGCATTTGGTTTAATCGTTTTAATGTTCTCCGTTATTTCCTCCGATTTCTTACATAAATACGACAGCAACCATTATTATTATTCTGCCCAAGAAGCAGACAGGGTAGCTACATACAATTTGATCTTTAATTGTATCGGCTTTCTTATTTTTAGTGGAATCATCTGGTTTATTATTTATCATATAAAGTCATTGAAGAAACAACGCTGGATTTATTGAATTGAAAATGTAAAATTGAACTTCGACAAGCTCAGTTCTTAAAAATGTAAAATGTAAAATGAGATTAAGTTCTTAACCTTAATTTCCCTTGATAATTTTTCAATTTATAATTCATAATTGGTTTCAGTTAGAAATACACCATTTTATGTCAATCGCGATTAGAAACACCCTTTTGGTAAGCACTATATTACTCGTTTCTTTCCCTTCATTTGCAGAGGGCGGACTTGCTTCTCTTGGTGATGCCGTTGAAAGGATTTTTATTGTTGGATCATGGTTGATCTTATCAATCGTTTTGCTTGTAATTGCGCTTATTTTCTATACTGAAAAGAAGAAGCCCGTTTTTGCCATTTTAGTTTACTTATCACTCACCTCTTTATCCATTTTATATTACATTGTTTTATCCTTTTTCATAAAAATAAATGGAAGTCTTATCTCCGATAATCACATTGATACAATGCATAAAGACAAGTCAATTATGCAGTATTGGATATTGATGTTCATAGGTGTTGTTCTGCTTAATGGCATTGTGATCTTTATTATCTATCATGTAAAAACGCTAAAAAAACAACGAGCGATTTATGATGAATGAAAAGCTGTGCTGAAGTAGCGAATTAAGTCCTTTCTTTTTTGTCCTGTTTAGCTATATCCATCCTTTATTAATTAACTTTTGTTATTTTGGGAATGAATTACAATCAGTTTCAATAGCTAATGATGCGCCTTTTGTTTGTGTTTTTTCTGTTCAATTTTGCTACTTCAACAGAGGCTCAACTGAACGGCACTTATACTGTTGGATCTATTGGCGATGACTACCCCAACTCGTATGATGCATTTACGGCTTTGCAAACGTTAGGAATGAATGGCTCTGTAGAGTTTGTAATTAGCCCTGGCAATTATGGCTTGCTTTTTATCTCAAATGTAAATGTGCCATCAGGTGAACATCTGCTGATCAGATCGGCAGAAAATAATCCAAACACAGTTCTTTTTGAGGCTGGTGAAGTAATTCAAACTGACAGCGTCATTTTATCTGGCATCAGTTTTAGCAGACCGAATGATGGATCTGTGAACTCGGTGTTGGACATCTATCATGCTAGTTGTCGGGTTCATAAGTGTAGGATCATTGATCAATATAACACTACTATCATTACACCTGAAGCTACTTTGAAAATTGATCACGGATCAACAGGAACGAATAACGTTTATATTGACTCCTGCTTCATTTATAGTATTGAGGGGTTAAACAGTCTTTCACCTTCGAATAGTACAGTTATTCAAAGAGGAGGAGATGGAGGTGCATTTTTTCATGCGGACACGATTTGGGGCGGATGGGATACATGGACAAGTAATTACCGAGAGCTTAAAAAGTGTGAATTATACCTCGATGATGGACTAGATGAGTATGGTACTGCCCTAATTGATTCGTGTTCAATTTCCTTTTATCCTTATTTAAATGCTGGACAGATTCAAACAACCACCTTGAGTAACTCTACCATTAATTGTAGTGGGATTGTAGCCTTGTCAACTACCACTACACATAATTGTCATTTTGTATGTAAAACCGATTTATCGATGGGTAATAATTGTATCCATTCCAACAACATAATGGAACAATATTGTCATATTAATCAATCAAACAATGCTAAAATAGTTTCCAATGTATTCAAAGATAAGCTTGTTTTTCAAGGTTACCTTGACGCTTACTTTGTCAATAATTTCTTTCAGGATACCTTAAGAATACAAGGTGAAAACGGTATCTATTTTTACAATAATAATTTTGCTGATAGCGCTTATTTGATTTCGCAAATTTGGGGAGGTGGTTTTGTCAATAACAATTTCATGGATGTCCAAATGGAGAATGTAGAATTATTGGAGATTTCACATAATAATTATTCGGGTCATGGGATGTATATGCCCTTCTATTCTTATTTTGATAGCTCCCCAACCTATTATGATCCGAACTTCACAAGCGTTACAGATAATCACATCAACAATCCAGCACTTTATAGTTTGGCAACCAATTTAACCTATCCAGAAACATTCTTGGATGTTGATGATGAAGTACGCGAACTACCTTGGTCTATTGGAGCAGATGAAGCGTGGTTACAATTACCACTAGTAGATACGATAAAATTGGTTTGTGGATCGGATTATCCGCTAAAATTACCTGATTCACTTGCTAGCATCTACCACTGGGAACCAGCAATCCTTTTAATTGACTCTTCTTTAAGTGTTCCAACAATTCATGTAGACACCATTAATCGCCTTTGGTTGGTTGATTCTCTAGGAAATGTAATTGATTCCATTCTATTTATGCCCTACACATTTCCTTCAACTTCCAGAACACTATATGGTTATTGTGGCTTTGATTATAAACTAGCCACTTACGCGCAAGGCGATGCTCCAATAAGTTGGCAACCAATAGGCGATCTTGATGACCCAACTGCTCATATTGTAACTGCAAATGTTGATTCAACCACTCAATTTGTGGTAACAATCGATTTGGGTGTTTGTGGCATTCGTTACGATTCTATTTTGTTTGTAATGGATCAAGGGGTGTACGCAAACATTATGATTGATAGTGGTGATTGCTATAGTTTGAAATTTGAAACAAATTCCTACTGTTATGATTCCCTGACTTGGAATCTTGGTGACGGATCGTTTGTCACGGATGACCTATCTTTTTGGCATACTTATTCCGATACTGGTTTAGTGAATATTTCACTTATTGTCTGGAATCATGGAATATCGGCAACTGATTCATTGCAACTGGTTATTGGTTGTTTAGAAGATCTGGAGTTAGACGCTTCTTCCATTTTGGTCTATCCGAATCCAACAAATAGTCAACTAATTGTTGAGTGGCCAAGTCAAGAAGGTGGAATAAGTTACCAACTCATCGATCAACTAGGGCGCATAATTGAGACGGGATATTGGAATCCAACAATGAATAATCTGACACAGCAGCAACTAAGTCTAGAAAAATATTCTGCTGGAACTTACTTTTTAGAACTCAATGAAAACATACAAACTGTCATGAAATTGCCTTCCCATTAAGAGTACCTTTCTACAAGCTCCCCATAAATCAGTATTTATTAATTATTTGATGATCGATTAGAAAATTATGAATTATGAAGTGGATTTTGCTCTTAACTGGGATCCTCTTAATAATTATTCAATTCATAATTTATAATTCAGGTAACCTGCTCATCCGCGATCTCACTTCCCATCCTTACACTTATCCAACTCCTCTTCTAACTTTAAATTTATATCATTCAACTCAGAGATCTGTCCCACATACCTAATCATCAATTGCCGTAAGGTTTCATTTTCAGTCTTTAGTTTGTTGATTAATTCACTATTCTCACGACCACTTTTTTTGAGTTCTTCTAATAATTTTACCTGATCAGAAAGCAGTTTAGTGTTCACTTCTTGCAAGGCCATTAACTGATTGTTGAGAAGCTCAATTTCTTGCTTCAATTCCTTTTTCGATGCTGACTCTTGACCAAAACATGCGAATGGTAAGAAGAACAATAAGACAACTATATATTTCATCGGTTTATTTAATTATGAATGAGCTAATTATAAATCATGAAGTGGATTTAGTTCTTAAACTCGAACTTAATTATGAATTGCAGAATTATAAATTATGAAGTGGATTATACTCTCAACCTCGATCCCTTCTTAATTATCAATTGAAAATGTAAAATTGAAAAACAGATTGAGTTCTTTTCAACGATCAAATTTTACATTTTACATTTTACATTTTACATTTTCAATTAAGCTTAAAGCTAGCCGCCTGTTAACTTCTTAATCTCATTCAACTTCATCAACGCCTCCACCGGTGTCAACGTATTGATATCAATGCTCACCAATTCTTCGTGAATTTGCTCCAAAACAGGATCGTTCAATTGAAAGAAACTCAATTGCATGTTATCCGAACTAGCTGCTTCTTTGACTGCTTCGCGCACACTGGTTTGGGTAGAACTTACGTGATTGAGTTCCAGTTGTTGCAACATCAATTCGGCGCGTTGTACGACTTTCTTGGGCATTCCCGCCAATTTCGCTACGTGAATTCCGAAAGAATGCTCGCTACCACCTTTGACCAATTTGCGCAAGAAAATGATCTTCTGCCCCACTTCTTTTACCGAAACATTGTAATTGTGGATGCGTGCAAATTGATCTTCCATGTCATTCAGTTCATGGTAATGCGTCGCAAACAAGGTTTTTCCCTTTGCTGTAGCGTGTTCATGAATGTATTCAGCAATTGCCCAAGCAATGGAAATGCCATCGTACGTACTTGTTCCGCGACCAATTTCATCGAGTAAAATCAAACTACGATCCGAAAGGTTATTGAGAATGCTCGAAGTTTCGTTCATTTCCACCATAAAGGTCGATTCGCCCGAAGAAATATTATCCGAAGCGCCAACACGGGTGAACACTTTATCGATAATGCCGATTTCAGCAGCCTTTGCAGGGACAAAACTCCCCATTTGCGCCAAAAGCACAATCAAAGCTGTTTGCCGTAACAAAGCACTTTTACCAGCCATATTCGGACCAGTAATCATAATGATTTGCTGGGTTTCTTTATCCAAAAACACATCATTGGGAACGTATTGTTCGCCCGCTTTGAGTTGCATTTCAATCACAGGGTGTCGTCCTTCGTGAATATTCAAGGCAAAACTGTCATTTACCTGTGGCAAGGCATACTGATTCACTGTTGCGATCTGTGCAAAGCCACATAAACAATCGAGTTGAGCAATCAAGTGCGCATTTTGCTGAATCGTACCCACATATTGAAACAACTGTTGCATCAATTCGGTGTAAATACGGTATTCAATAACGGCAATGCGATCTTCCGCACCCAGAATTTTCGTTTCGTATTCTTTGAGTTCAGGCGTGATGTAGCGTTCTGCATTCACCAAGGTCTGCTTACGAATCCATTCGGCTGGTACTTTGTCTTTGTGCGAATTGCGTACTTCCAAGTAATAGCCGAACACGTTATTGAACGCGATTTTTAAACTCGGAATACCTGTTAAAGCTGATTCACGGTTTTGGATTTGCTCCAAATAATCTTTCCCCGTAAACGAAATACCCCGCAATTCATCCAATTCAGCGTCAACACCATCCGCAATGACAGCACCTTTGCCCAATTGAACAGGCGGTTCTTCGGTTAGTGTTGTATTGACCAAATGAATAAATGCATCGCACGGTTGAATGGCTTTCGATAATTGCAATAACAAGGAACTTTTACTCTTCGAACACTGTTCACGCAAGGGTTCCATGTGTTCCAAAATGCGTGATAGCGCACGTAATTCGCGCGGAGAAACCCGACCAACAGCCACTTTTGAAACCAAGCGTTCCATGTCGCCAATGGCACTCAATTCCTGATCCATTTCAAAGCGCAATGAGGTGTTTTCAACCAAATCAGCCACCGTTCCCAAGCGCAGGTTGATGGGTTCACTTTGTTTCAACGGCATGACAATCCACCGCTTCAACAAACGATCACCCATGGGAGTTTTGGTCGCGTTGATGACCTCAAACAAGGTTTTCCCACCTTCATTCAGGGGCGAAACCAATTCAAGGTTGCGAATGGTAAAACGATCAAGCCACACGTACTTCTCTTCTTCGATGCGTTGAATGTGGGTGATGTGTCCCAAACGATCGTGTTGTGTATCGTTGAGGTAATGCAAAATTGCACCCGAAGCAATGACTCCGTGTTTTAAGTCTTCAATCCCAAAACCTTTGAGTGAATTGGTTTGAAAATGACTCGTCAATCGTTCGTTGGCGAAATCAGGAGTAAATACCCAATCATCTAAACGGAACGTATAATAGCGTTGTCCGAAAGTTTCTTCGAACAATTTCTGTCTGTTTTTTTGAAAAATGATTTCACTCGGCTCAAACCCTTGAATGAGTTTTCCGATATAGTCGAGCGAACCTTGTGCGGTGAAAAATTCCCCCGTTGTAATATCTAAAAAGGCAACACCGTGAATCTCCTGATCGAAATGAATCGCCGCCAAGAAATTATTTTTGTGACCATTGAGCACTTTATCACTGAACGAAACCCCAGGGGTTACCAATTCTGTAACTCCACGTTTCACAATGTTTTTGGTCATTTTGGGATCTTCCAACTGATCGCAAATCGCCACCCGATGTCCTGCCCGAACCAGTTTTGGCAAATAATTATCCAATGAGTGATGCGGAAAACCAGCGAGTGCCGTTTCAGAAGGGGAACCCGCCCCTCTTTTTGTCAAAACAATTCCTAGCACACGTGAAGCAAGCACGGCATCCGAACCGAATGTTTCGTAAAAATCACCAACCCGAAACAACAACAAAGCTTGCGGGTGTTTTGCTTTGATCTCGTTGTATTGTTTCATCAAGGGCGTTTCCGCTCCCGTTTTTTCCTTTTTAGCCAAAATTCTGAATTCGAATGAGCTCCAAATGTAACACCTTCAAGCGGGTCTCAAAAGACGGTTGGGAAGTTTAGTTTTCAACAGTGGTTAACAAGTAGGCTGTCAAAACAGAGCTGCCGTTCCGATAATCATCAAGATAAAAAACAAAAGCGGAATCAGAACGCCGAGTATGCCCCAGATATTGAACTTGTAATGGCGTGGATTACGCAGATACCGTACCATTGAACAAATTCCCAAAACAAAAGCAAGTAGGAGCCCTACTAAAATAAGCGCACTGTAGACGACGTATTGTTTGTGATCCGAAGTGGTATCGCTCAGCAAGGCAACGATGAAATCCACCAGCAAGACCTTTACGGAAAGTACCCCCAATGGTTCGAATTTGCGCTGTTCTTTTGGTAAATCAGCAGGTTTGATCCGTTTTTCTTTTTGGGGAATAGCCACCGAGTCAAGAGTTGGCGACACCAGTTCCTCCTGATCTGCAACAATTAAAACGGTATCTTCAACCAGCACTTCCGCAACCGAATCTTGACGAACGAGAACCAAGGTTGTATCGGTTTCTTTCTCCGCCTTTGCATGATTCCTTGAACCGACATGCCGTTTGTGCCATTTGATGTAATACCCACCAGTGTAATGGCGTTTCTCAATACTACACCCAATGAAAAGCCCAGCAATCACTAATCCCAACACCCATTTAACCATCTATCGAATCATTTGAACCTCTATAACGGTAATTAGGGAATGAAACGTATCGTGAACCGAAAATTAATAAGAATAGAGCAACTACCTTAGTCTGCCACACGATACAGATTAAATCTGTGTTAATCTGTGAAATCTGCGTCCAACTGGTAGTTACCTTCCTCTGTGAATCCTTGTAAAATAAACGCGAAATCCATGTTTGCTACAACTGAAATAAGTTACGCACAATGGGTTTAGATCAGAATCCCCTTCCGTTAAGGCGCATCTATTTTTAAGAATCGCTGAAATGCAACAGCACCATCCTGTTGAAGGAGCAGTAAATAAAGTCCAGGAGCAAGCTGCGAAATGTCAATTACAGCCGTCATTGGAGCCGATTTCCGAAAGACACATTCACCCAATTCATTGTAGATCAACAAATCATCTGCTTCTGTAGTACTTAGTATCAGGTTCTTGATTGCTGGATTGGGATAGGACAATAGCGGCGATTCGTTCAACAAATCATTCACTCCACCAAATGGACAATTCACAATGGTCACATAAAAAGCTGCCGTATCGTTTTCACATGCCGAATCACTGACGATGTAGTGATACGTATAAATCCCAGGAATGAAAAGCGAATCCAACGAGGAAATAAGCGTGTCACCATAAGGATTGATAAAAACACCTCCCGAATCAGCATCAGCAGAGAGTAAGGTTGAAAGATCGAAAACTTCATTCTTGCAATAAGTAGCAGAAGAATCAGTTCCAGCGATGGGGCATTGTGCACTTATTTTCCCTGATAAAAGAAAACACGCAACAAGTAGAATTTTCAATAGCGGTTTCATAACTTGTGTATTGATCCTAATCTGTTTGAATGATGAAAGTACTAAAATCCATAAACATCTTCATCATCTATAACAAACGAACAGTGAAAGTGCTTCATGCTCTAACACCTAAGTTCTACCAGATAGATTTGCCCCATTCATCAGTGGATTGAATATATCCCTATTTTTACCTCATGAATCGCAAATTGAAACTTTGGGAACTCGACCGGGTAGACGAGGAAACGTTTAAATCGCAAGAAAAATTCCCGATTTACATTGTACTAAATGATATCAGGAGTTTGAGCAATATCGGAACCTTCTTTCGAACTGGCGATGCATTCAATGTGGAAAAAATCTTTCTCTGTGGCATTACAGCCGTTCCTCCACACCGAGAAATCAACAAAACAGCTTTAGGCGCAACCGATACAGTTATCTGGGAACACCGCACTTCGATCGATGAATTGGTCAAGGAACTCAAATCGCAAGGTATCCGAGTTTGCAGCATCGAACAAGCAGAACAAACCACCTCACTCGAAGAAGTTGTGAATCTTCCAAAAGAACCTTACGCCTTGGTTTTCGGAAACGAAGTCAATGGTGTGGACCAATCAGTAATCGATGCATCTGATTACATCATTGAGATTCCACAATTTGGCACCAAACACAGTTTGAATGTTTCGGTTTGCGCAGGAATTGTGTTGTGGGAGTTTGTGAAGCGAGAAATCAAATGAATTGAAAATTTAAAATGGAAAATTATCAATTAGATCGTTGTTAAGAACTCAATCTTCATTTTAATTATGAATTGGTCAATTATGAAGGGAAGTCCCTGTTAAGAACTCAATCTCATTTTCAATTTTCAATTTTACATTGATAATTAGTTAAGGGGATCGTTGAAGTGAACTCAATCTGTTTTTCAATTTTACATTTTCAATTGATAATTATCAAACCATGTCTGTTGACATCATTTTACAATCAGCGATTTACACGTTAAAAGATTGATCACTTTTGTGCAGTTAACTCATTTTATTTCGCGTTGACCTAAAAAACAGATCCAATGAAATCAATTCAATTCTTCCAAAAATCAATTATCGTTGTCGCTTGTTTACTGATCACTTCTTCCCTATTTGCACAGAAAACAGAAATTCAAGTACTCAGTGCAGTTGTAAAAGATGCAGTGATTCCGAGTGCTCAAGTGATCTTTCAGAAAAACGGTGAAACATCCATTACTGCAACGACAGATAGTCAAGGTAAAATTAGTATTCCAGCCCCATTTGGTGGAATTGATGATGCATCCGTCACGATTATTATTAAAAAAGAAGGTTATTCTACCTTGGTCACTAAAGGGCCGTGTAATAAATTGGTTTACGCAATCAGTCCAACGATGAAAACGCTCGATGGACTAAGAGTTGTCTTGAGTTGGAAAGGAGAACCTAGAGATATAGATTCACATTTGTCGTTTGCAGGAAATCACATCTTTTTTCAACAGAAAATCGGAACAAAAGCCAACCTCGATGTGGATGACACTGACGGTTTTGGACCAGAAACAATTACTGTGGAGAAAAAGGAAGCAGGTAAAAAATACATTTATGCTGTGCACAATTACTCATACATGGATGTAATCAACAACACGAGTTTATCAACCTTGAGCAATGCAAAAGTCTATGTATATATTGGCAATACATTGATTAAAACATACACCGTTCCTACTGAAAACAACAAAGGAAATCTGTGGACTGTTTTTATGATCGATGAAAATGGCAATTTTGTGGACATCAATACCTTTAACAATGCTTCTTCAACCACAAATGTTGGTTTGCAACTCGAAGCCTATCTTGAATCAGATGAAACATTCGCACAAACAAATGCATCGCTTGTCAATGTTCAAGAATCCATTAATGTCAATAGTCAAGGTGAAACGGCTTACCACCAAGGAGATTTAGAAACATCGGTTACTTATTACCAACGTGCTATAGAATTGGATCCGAACAATGATCAGGCTTACAGTAATCTGGGGCTTTCATTTCAGAAATTAAATAGAGAAGCAGAAGCCATTTGGGCAAACCGAAAAGCAATCGCATTGGCGCATGGTGCAGATGAAAAAATTGTAAAGGCAAGTTCACATTTCAACATTGCCAAAATCTATGAAAAGAAAGGTCAATGGCAAGACGCATTGAATCATTTTACCCTCGCTAAAAGCTTTAATACAAATGTTGCGTATGACAACGGCATCAAACGCATGAAAGCGAAATTGGGACAGAATTAATGAAGCTTAAATTAGGTTCCTATTATCCATAGTAACGGATAAGATTCACCGCTCCCTTTGAAGTGGAAATCGATCCTATGATCCCTATTGATTTGTAAGATCCAAACTTCCCCCTTATGAAGGGGGAATGAGGGGGATGAGGCTTCGGATATCAAACACTGCCAGAGAGTTCATAAACCATATATCTTTTATTCAACACAACTACGTATCTTAATTGATCATTATTATCATCCCCCTTAATCCCCCTTCAAAAGGGGGAAACGATCGTACTATAATTGATCAGAGCTTCAACCAAATTTCCTCCACAAAAAAAAGACCTCCAATTTGGAAGTCCTTTCGCTTGATCAATCAATTCATTAAAATCCTTGTACACCATTCACCGTAGTGTACTTCAAAATATTCTTTTTATCAGGGTAAATGCGTGCAAAAGCCGATTGAACTGCCAATGTTCCTTCATGGAATCCGCACAGAATGAGTTTGAGTTTATTCTCATACGTGTTCACATCTCCAATGGCGTAGATGCCAGGAATATTGGTTGAATAATCTGTGGTATCTACCTGAATGGCATTTTTCTCGATTTCCAATCCCCAATCAGCAATAGGTCCTAAGGAAGGTTTTAAACCAAACAACGGAATAAAATGATCCGTATCGATTACGATTTCCCCCTGTGTTGCATGCTGTATCTTCACTTGATTTAACGCATCGTTTCCAGCCAATCCAACAACTTCTGCTTCGGTAATGAGTTGAATCTCACCTCGACCAGCCATATCAATCACTTTCTGAACCGAATCTAAATGGCCGCGGAACGAACTGCTGCGGTGAACCAACACCACTTCTTTTGCAATTTTCTTTTCAGCTAGGAAATACGCCCAATCCAACGCAGAATCTCCACCTCCAGCAATCACACAACGTTTACCTCGGTAAAACTCTGGATCTTTGATAATGTATTCCACTCCCTTGTCTTCAAAATCGGTAATGTTTCCAATAGGTGGTTTCCGCGGTTCGAATACACCCAATCCTCCTGCAATCATTACAATGGGAGCCTCGTGTTGCGTACCTCTTACCGTAGTAACGATAAAGTTACCCGCATCTGTCTTTTCAATGGTCATAGCCGCTTCACCCAAGGTAAATCCCGGTTTAAAGGGAGCCGCTTGTTCCATCAAATTATCGACCAACTCTCCTGCCAAAACGGAAGGGAATCCAGGGATGTCGTAAATGGGTTTTTTAGGATAAATTTCGGAGCATTGGCCTCCAGCTTGCGGTAACGAATCGATTAAATGGCAACGTAATTTTAATAATCCGGCCTCAAAAACAGTAAATAACCCAACTGGTCCTGCTCCTATGATGATAATATCTGTCTGAATCATTGTATACACATAAAGAGGTGCAAAAATAAGGATTTGTAGTGGGATTAATGCGCTACAAGTGATTTTACCAATCAACAAAATTCAATTCCAACAAAGAAGGAAATGCGTCATTGGTAGTTTTACCTACTTGTTAAACGAAAAACATCCCTTCGAACCGTGATTTTACTATTTTTACTGCTCAATAGGCCGTGTAAAGTATGAAGATCGCGTTGGTTGCAACAATCCAGTTATTCCTTGTTTCGTTTGTCTTTTCGCAACAATTAACTCCCTACAAAAATCCAGCACTTTCTACTGAGAAACGTGTTTCCGATTTATTGAGCCGCATGACCCCTGATGAGAAGTTTCGGCAATTATTTATGGTCGCAGGCGATTTAGGGAACGACTCAACCCAATTCAAGGAGGGAATCTTTGGTTTTCAAATCAATACAGTGGTGCAACAAGTCACTGCGGCAAACCAGATGATGCAGTACAATGCAGGACAGAACGCACAACAAACTGCACGGAAGATCAATTCCATTCAGCGGTACTTTGTGGAAGAAACCCGTTTGGGAATCCCAATCATTGCTTTTGATGAAGCCCTTCACGGTTTGGTCAGAGCCGAAGCAACGTCGTTTCCACAATCAATTGCGCTAGCAGCAACCTTTGATACCACCTTAATGAACCGTGTTTCGAATGCAATTGCCTCGGAATGTCAAGCTCGGGGATTGCGCTTAATTCTCTCTCCCGTGATTAACCTCGCAACCGATGTTCGATGGGGCAGAGTCGAAGAGACCTATGGAGAAGATCCGTTTTTAACTTCCTTAATGGGCGTTGCGTACGTAAGAGCATTTGAACAAATGGGTATCATTACAACTCCCAAACATTTTGCCATCAATCACGGTGAAGGCGGTCGCGATAGTTATCCGATTAATTTCAGTGAACGCTTCATGGAAGAAACCTACTTGGTTCCCTTCAAAGCTGTTATCCAACAAGGAGGAGCGCGTTCCATTATGACAGCCTACAACTCCATCGACGGTAGACCGTGTTCATCCAATGATTGGCTCCTGAATGAAAAACTGAAAAAAGAATGGGGATTTCGCGGATTTGTGATCAGTGATGCGGGCGCAACAGGAGGAGCAAATGTTCTGCACTTTACCGCGAGCGATTATGCGGATGCCGGAAAACAATCCATTGAAAGCGGATTGGATGTCATCTTTCAAACCGATTTTAGTAGCTACGGACTCTTCAAAGCGCCTTTCCTAGATGGTAGCGTTGATCAAGCAAAACTAGACAGTGCTGTAGCACGCGTTCTACGCATGAAATTTGAATTAGGCTTGTTTGAACATCCCTACATCAGTGAAGAATTGATCCAAGCAGATCAGTCATTAACTGCTCATCGTGCATTGGCAAAAGAAGCTGCTGTGAAAGCCGTTGTTTTACTGAAAAACGATGACGCTAAAGTCCTACCACTTTCCCCAGTAGCAAAATCCATTGCTGTTTTTGGACAAGATGCCGTAGAAGCGCGACTAGGTGGCTATAGCGGTCCCGGAAATGACTGCGTTTCCATCCTCGATGGATTGAAAAAAGAACTGGCAGGCAAAGCAACTGTGAACTATGCCAAAGGCTGTGATCGGGTGGAAACCAACTACACGGTTGTTGCCAGTGATTACCTTTCTCACACCCACAACGAGGTGCAACAAAAAGGATTGGAAGCCGAATACTTCAACAATACAACGCTGAGCGGAGAACCAACATTAAAACGCATCGATGAACGTATTCAATTTCAATGGACCTTGTTCTCTCCCGATCCAATTATTAACTACGACTTTTTCTCTGTTGGTTGGAAAGGAACCATTACCGCTCCAGCTTCAGGTACCTATAAAATTGGCATTGACGGGAACGATGGTTACCAACTGTTTTTAAACGATCAACTCCTTATTGATACATGGAACCAACAGGGGTATCACACCACATTGACCAACTTCACCTTTAAAAAAGGACAAGCCTACCAACTGCGTATTCGCTACAAAGAATCGGCTGGCAATGCAGTGTTTAAATTGGTTTGGAATGCCGACGTGGTCGATAACAGTGAACAAGAACTTAAAGCCGCACTGGCGTTGGCCAAAAAGAGCGACGTACTCGTTGTTGTTGCAGGCATTGAAGAAGGAGAATTCAGAGATCGTAGCAGTTTGGCATTACCAGGTCGACAAGAAGCATTGATCCTGAAATTAGCCGAAACTGGAAAACCAATTGTGGTACTACTCGTAGGGGGAAGTGCGGTAAACATGATACCTTGGATCGATAAGGTGAATGCCGTGGCAAGCGTCTGGTATGCAGGTGAAGTGGGTGGTGAAGCAATAGCTGAACTGCTGACAGGAAAACAAGTCCCATCAGGGAAATTACCCATTACCTTTCCACTTTCAGAAGGACAACTGCCTCTGGTCTATAACCACAAACCAACAGGTCGTGGTGATGATTATGCAGATCAAAGTGGTCAACCGCTCTTTCCATTTGGACATGGTTTGAGTTACACTACCTTCGACTATTCCAACCTCACAGTCAGTCAACAATCGGCTGGAATCAACGACTCCATTCAAGTAACATTTCAACTGAAGAATAGCGGTCAACTAGCTGGCGAAGAAGTGATCCAACTGTATGTATATGATGAACTTTCGTCCGTTGCCAAACCAGTAAAAGAACTAAAAGGCTTTCAACGGATTGCCTTAAAAGCGGGGGAAGAAATAACCGTTTCCTTGACCATTACACCCAACATGCTCACCACCTTAGATGCCGACTTGCAACCAATTGTTGAACCCGGATTCTTCCGCATCATGATTGGGAGCTCGAGTAAAGACATTCGTTTAAGAACACGCATTGAAATGCATTAATCCAATTCCCATGAAACACCTTTTTTATAGCATCCTCTTTTTACTGAATGGTCAAACCCTATTGGGTCAGGAACAAGCATACACACCTGATTCCAATGTCCTCATTCAACAACGTTTGGAAGATTGGCAAGACCTGAAATTTGGATTGCTCTTGCACTGGGGAACTTACAGTCAATGGGGAATTGTTGAAAGTTGGAGCATTTGCCCAGAAGATTTGAGTTGGGCAACGGGTTGTCGGAAACCAGGTATTTCAGAAAATTATGGCGAATACGTAATGGCATACGAAAACCTCCAAACAACCTTTAATCCTGTGAAATTTAATCCAGAGAAATGGTCGGAAGCAGCCAAGCAAGCGGGCATGAAATACGTGGTCTTTACCACCAAACACCACGACGGATTCTGCATGTTCGATTCAGACTACACGGACTACAAAATCACCGATAGCCTAACGCCTTATTCAAGTAATCCGCGAAGCAATATCACCAAGGAACTCTTTTCAGCATTTCGAAAAGACAATTTCTGGATTGGTGCCTACTTCTCTAAACCCGATTGGCACAGTGATTACTATTGGTGGAAACACTTCCCTACTGTTGATCGCAACTGTAACTACTCCACTCAGAAACACCCTGAACAATGGAACAAATTCGTCAACTACACCCACAATCAGATCGATGAATTAATGACAGACTACGGGAAAATTGACATCCTCTGGCTCGATGGCGGTTGGGTACGCATTAAAACCGACGAAGAAGTCAAAGAAGGGCTGCTAGACGTATACGAAAACAGCCGTTGGGCACGCAATACGCAAAGCCAAGACATTAACATGTCAGAAATCGTACGGAAATCGCGCCTGAAACAACCCGAATTAATTGTCGTTGATCGTGCTGTTCCAGGACCACACCAAAACTACTTAACCCCCGAACAACACATTCCTGCAACGGGACTTCCTTATCCATGGGAAACGTGTATGACCATGGCAACAAGTTGGAGTTATGTGCCCAATGATGTCTACAAACCAACCAATGAACTGGTCGAGAAACTGGTAGACATTGTCAGTAAAGGTGGCAACTTCTTGCTCAACATCGGACCCGGCCCTGATGGAGAACTGGATTCCATTGCCTATGTCCGTCTCAAAGAAGTGGGCGAATGGATGGCAATCAATGGGGAAGCCATCTACAACTCGCGCATCTATGCCGTTTATGGAGAAGGCGAAACGATTCGCTACACGCAAAGCAAAGACCAACAAACACAATACGTTTTCTTCTTCGAATTCCCCGACAAACCGATCCACCTCGAGCACTTGCACGTGAACAAAAACGCAACCATGGAACTCTTGGGAAAAGCGGGAAAACTGAGCTTCGCATCTGATAAAACAGGAACAACCCTTAAGCTACCGTCCTCCTTAAAAAAACACGGACAACACGTCTGGGTCGTGAAAGTGAGTAATACGATGCCCTAACCTAGCTCGATACATTCTCCTATGTCGAACACTCGCTAGGACAGGGAATCGTTTGAATTTAGATTGTCACTTCGAGTCTTCATTTGTAGCACTGTTTCAATAATTTAGGTCGTCACAACGGTGTTCGTAAAAATCCTTTGAATTTAGATTGTCCCTTCAAGTCTTCGTAAGAATCGTTTGAATTAAGATCGTCACTTCGAGTGTTCATTTGTAGCACTGTTTCAATAATGTATGTCGTCACAACGGTGTTCGTAAGAATCCTTTGAATTTAGATTGTCACTTCGAGTGTTCATTTGTAGTACTGTTTCAATAATGTAGGTCGTCACAACGGTGTTCGTAAGATTAGTTTAAATTTAGGTTGTCACTTCGAGTGTTCGACGCAGGAGAATGTATCGAGAAGGACAACCTAAATTCCAAGATTGTTTGTAGTTTTATCCCACATTACAATACTTATGAAATATACACTCCTCTTTTCGCTTATTGCGACCATTTCAATTACCTCTTTTGGTCAAAAAAAACCAGTAGAAACGAAACCAACTGCTCCTTTTGATGCGGCAACTGTTGGTGGTTTAGGCTTCCGATTGGTTGGGCCAGCTTTAACTTCTGGTCGAATTGCTGATATGGCCATTGATCCTCGAAATGCAGATACATGGTACATTGCTGCTGCAGCTGGTGGTGTGTGGAAAACAACAAATCACGGAACAACTTTTAACCCCATTTTTGATAACTACGGTTCTTTTTCCATTGCTTGTGTTGAATTGGCGCCAAGTAATCCAAATACCGTTTGGGTAGGATCTGGTGAGAATAACAACCAGCGTTCCGTTTCTTACGGTGATGGCGTCTACAAATCATTGGATGGTGGAAAATCGTTTACCAATATGGGATTGAAGACGTCGGAGCACATTGGAAACATCATTATTCACCCAACAGATGAAAATACTGTTTGGGTAGCTGCTTACGGTCCCGTTTGGAGTGCAGGTGGAGAACGTGGTGTCTACAAAACAACAGATGGTGGTAAAACTTGGGAACGCACCTTATTCATTTCTGATGAGACTGGAATTTCAGAAATTGCAATCGATCCTACCAATCCAAACATTCTGTATGCTGCTGCACATCAGCGTCGCCGTCAAGAATGGACCTACATTGGTGGTGGACCAGAATCGAATGTCTATAAATCTGTAGATGGCGGAAAAACGTGGAAAGAAATCAACAGCGGTTTACCAAAAGGTGAATTAGGACGAATTGGAATTGCAGTTTCTCCTGTTGATCCCAATTACATTTATGCCATTGCAGAAGGTCGCGAAGATAAAGGTGGTTTTTTCCGTTCAACCAATATGGGAGAAAGCTGGACTAAAATGTCTGGTTATAACACAAGCGGAAATTATTACCAAGAAATTATTTGTGATTTAACGAACCGCGATAAAATCTTTGCAATGGACACGTGGTTGCATCATTCTGTAGATGGCGGAAAAACCTTCGTGAATACAGGTGAAGATTCGAAACACGTAGATAATCACTGTATTTGGATCGATCCTAAAAATAGTGATCACTGGTTAGTCGGTTGTGATGGCGGTTTGTATGAAACCTATAATCACGCTAAAGATTGGAAATACTTCGCCAATTTACCCCTCATTCAATTCTACAAAGTAGCAACAGATAATGCATCTCCGTTCTACAATATTTACGGCGGAACACAAGACAACAATTCCATGGGTGGACCTTCTGGAAGTATCAATAATGCCGGAGTTTTAAATGCTGATTGGTTTATAACAAATGGCGGTGACGGTTTTGAATCAGCAATTGATCCTACGAATCCAAACATCGCTTATGCACAATCACAGTACGGTGGTTTGGTGCGTTATGATAAAGTTTCGGGTGAAAAAATTGCCATTCAACCATTGCCTGGAAAAGGTGAAGCAGGTTACAGATGGAACTGGGATGCACCAATGTTCATATCAACACACGACCACAAGACTTTGTATTTCGCAGCGAATAAAGTATTTAAAACAATCAATCAAGGTGATGACTGGACTGTGATTTCTCCCGATTTATCGCAACAAATAGACCGCAACAAACTCAAAGTAATGGGACAAATTTGGTCAATTGATGCGGTAATGAAAAATGCATCGACCACCATTTATGGAAACGTAGTGGCATTGGATGAATCGCCGAAGAAAAAAGGATTGTTGTATGCAGGAACAGATGATGGGTTGATCCAAGTCTCAGATAACGACGGACAATCATGGATGAAAGTGCAAACGTTCCCAGGCGTTCCAGCCAATACACGCGTAAATATGATAACCGCTTCGTTGTTCAATGAAAATGAAGTGTTCGCTGTATTTAATAATCACCGTTCTGGCGATTTTAAACCGTACATCTTAAAAAGTGCAGACAAAGGTAAAACGTGGGTTTCCATCAGTGGTAATTTACCAGAGAGAGGATCTGTATACTGCATTAAACAAGATTTTGTTGATCCGAATTTACTCTTTGCAGGAACAGAATTTGGAGCTTATTTCTCAACCGATGCTGGTAAAACATGGGTGAAATTAAGTGGTTTACCTACAACCGCTGTGTACGATTTAGATATTCAACAACGTGAAAATGACCTCGTAGCCGCTACTTTTGGTCGTGGATTTTATGTCTTGGATAACTACAGTCCATTGCGTAATCTCAAAAAAGAAACCCTTGATAAAAAAGCATTCCTTTATCCTGTTGAAGAAGCGTTATTGTACATTCCTTCAGCACCATTGGGTTTAACAGGAACAGGTTCACAAGGTGCCGATTTATGGGCTGCCAACAATCCTGCATTCGGAGCTACGTTTTCCCTATATGTGAAAGACGTACCTAAAACATTGAAAGAAGAACGCAAGGAAAAAGAGAAAGCCTTGGAGAAAGAGAAAAAGGATGTCGTTTATCCAACTTTTGATGAATTGCGCAAAGAAGAACAAGAAGAAAAAGCACAGTTGATTTGGATTATTCGCGACAATACAGGAACGGAGGTACGTCGCTTGCATACATCTCCTTCGAAAGGAATTAGTAGATTAACGTGGAATTTGCGCACCGAATCAACTTCCCCAATCAATCCGAACAAGGCAAAACCAGGTCGATATGAATCAAGTGATGATGGTCATCTAGTTGCTGCTGGAATCTATTCCGTTGAAATCATGCTCTTGAAAAATGGCATTTCAGAGGAAATTGTTCCAAAAACTAATTTTACTGTCAAAGCACTCAACAATCAAACATTGGTTGCAGAAAACGTAGCTGAATTGATGAAATTCAGAAAAGAAGTGGCTGAATTGAGCCGTAGCGTTGGCGGTTCAGGTAAATTAATGCGTGAAACTACTGAGAAGTTGGATTTAATGAAATATGCAATCACCAACTACCCAAATGCAGATTTGAAATTACTAGCCGATGTTCGTTCAATGAAACTGGCCTTGGAAGAGTGTAGTATCTTATTATACGGCGATGGTTTAGTTGCTTCAAAAGAAGTCGAAACAGCTCCAGCTATTGCAGGTCGATTGGGCAACGTGGAATACCAATTGTATGAAAGTACAACAGGCGTTACGCGTTCGCAAAAAGAAAACATCGTCATTGCGCGTGAAGAATATGCTGTATTCCGTTTGAAATTAGATGTAATCATCACGCAAGTGAAAATACTTGAAGCGAAGTTAGCTGCCATTCCAATTCCGTATACAAAAGGCGGTGATCAGAACTGGAAAGAGGATTGATCTTCAATAAAAATTAAGCTTAAAAAAGCCACGTAAAATTGCGAATTTACGTGGCTTTTTTTGTGAATATTTGATCAACAGAATGATGCAATTTTATTGTTGTTAGGAAACTGAAAAATGATGCAATCAGTTGTATTCTTCTAATTTTAGTTTTTACTTTTCAAAAAGTCGAATACCATTTAACACTAGCTTTTCCTTATCTGGCATCGTCTTATTAATATACCATTGATCATCAAAATCAGTGAAATCCATTGTAACCCCACTCGCGAATTGAATGATGCATCCAGAATGGAAATCATGAATTTCTTGAAATTTAATTGATTCTTGTTGAAGCATTTGTACAATTTCAGTGTAGGACAAATTTTCTCCATACTTTAAAAATCCAACGTCTATTTTGAATTCCGAATTTTCAAAGTAGATGGCTTCTTTGTGGTCATCAACATCATTGATTCCTTCTTTTGTTAGCCAAACTGAAAGGTGGTCATTTTGAATGCCAGTAATTTGCTTACTTTTTTTATCATAATAGAATTCATACCATCCGTAATTGATTCCGCATGAACCAATGCCATAATCAATGATTTCATCAGGTTCTCCTAGTTTTTCTAGTAATTCCGTTTTAGACATTCCAATTGTTACACCTCCAAAATCACCCGAAATAATAAATTCTATTAACGATACAATTCTCATTACAATTGTTCTAATGGATTTCAATACTTTGATTAAAGGTCAATTACTCCTTTATTATTTTCCCTGTTGTTTCAACTTGATCATTGTTTGTTACATGATACAAGTAGATTCCTTCATTTAAATCGGATGTTTGAATAGTGGTAGAAAAGGAGAGCGGTTGAGTGAATACAATTCTTCCTGATAATTCATACAAAACGAGGGTCGCATGCTCGGCGTTCACCAATTCAACAGTGAATGACTCACTGAATGGGTTTGGATAAACGCTAACAGATGGAGACAAAGATGCTTCCTCTTGTAAGCTTAACGCATTGAGCGGGCAATCTGTGCCAATAGGTGCAAACGTAACCGCACCCACTAACGGATCGTTGGTTTCATCATAAATGGTTGCACGAATTGCAACATTGTCTGATGTACACCAACAGTTCTGCGATAAGTCGGCATCATTTGTTCCTTGCATGGAAATATTGTACAAACTATTTGCGCAAATGGTATTTCCAGTAAAGGTAATTGAGCCATTAAAATAAGAAAGTATCTCCACTCCAATTTCATTGTTTGTAATCACATTATCAATAAATGTATCATTGACGGCATTAAATAAGCAACTTACTCCTACCACATTGTTCACGATTTTACAACCACGAGTGATACCGTAAGGTGAAAGTGCAATTCCTGAATTGTCGTTAAAATAACACGAATCAATCTTATCTGTGTTGAGTGCGCCATTCACATTATGCTCAAAAATGCACTGGCTGATGGTACCTCCGAATTGAAAATAATTTAATCCGGTTGTGTTGTATTCAAAACTACACGAACGAAAATTGGTAGAGGGTGAACCACCATCATGATTTACGTTCTCGTTATACGCAAAATAGCAGTTCTCAAAATTATAAGGTCCATGATATGCAAGATCTAAATCGACAAACGTTGTTGCATATAAACCATCTACGTACTGCATGATTAATTGATTATCTAACAGAAGAATCGATGTGCCAATTACTGTTATACCATTCCAAGATCCAATAGTAGGAGACGTTAAATTAGAAGTAAACACAATTCTGTTTGTCTCTGTTCCTATTGCACTCAAATAACCGTGCAATTCCATTCCGGTGTTAGCACTGAATTTCACCACAACTCCTGGTTCTATCGTCAACGTGGCGGATTCACTAACGTCAATATTGTCAGTAACTATATAAGGACTCCCTGCTAATGTCCAAACTGTGTTGGAAGCAATCGCTCCTGAAACAGCTGTCTGGGAAAAAAGTGGTTGGATGAGAAAAAGGGTGAAAAGCAATACAATAGTTGTTTTTTTCATGGAAGGATTATTTCGATTTGTTCCTTAAACGTTGGTTTCCCTTAATTAGTATCACCGCATTTTTAAATTGAAGAGTTGATGCACTGCAATCAAACACTGTTATTTCCTTGCAGAATGGAAGTACACAAAGTTTACAATTTTCTACTTAACAACGATTAAGCAGCCGAAAGGTAGGTGTGAAAAAAATCCCCCGACTACTAACAGCCGAGGGATTCCTATTCAAATCTATCAAATTATTATTCTGGACGTCTAACAGGAGTTGGAGTCTTAGCTGGGGTATTGATTGTTCCAGCTGGTTTTTTCTCAGCAGGAGTTTCAGCACCACCGTTACGTCTTCCGCCACCATTAGCACCACCGTTCAATGAGTCACTTCCATGACCGATTGTTCCACCGCCACCAATTTGACCTCCGTTACCTTGACCTTCAGTTGAAGTAGAACTTCCTGATACGCTGATTAAACAAGATTGTGTATCAGTACCGCCGGCATTGGTTGCTGTGATCACTAACGGAATGTTCACTGTTGTAGTCAAGATCGTTACATTGAAACTAAACGTCAATGTGTTCCCAACAATTGTTGATGTAAAGTTGGTATTGGCATTGTTATAAAGAATCACCACTTGGTTCTGATCGGAGATATTCGTAACAGATCCTGAAATGGTAATGTTTCCAGCTGGGTAAGCCGCAGGACAACGTGCAGGATTCACCAATGTAATTACTGGAGGACTCACCACAACTGGTTGCGTGTAAATCACCGTTTTTGTGTCGCTTGAAGTTCCAAATGGTGTTACAGCAGTTGCAACAATCACATTCGCTCCTACAGCAAAGTTAGCGTTGAAACTCAATGTTCCATTCGCTGCATTGAATTCAAAGTTTGTTTGTGCACCGTTAAGTGTCACAGAAATTTGATTCGCTGCAGTTACATGACTCGCTGTTGCTTGAACTGTCATACCAGCTTGTTGTGTTGGATATGGAGTTGTAGCTGGAGTCGTAATTTGAATCACTGGAGGAACCGCATTTGGATCCTGACGACGTGTTACTGTGAAGGTCAATGAATTCTGACCACAGTTATTGGTTGCTTTGATAACGAAAGTACTTACTCCTAATTGAAGCGCACGATCCAATGTTAACACACCCGTTTGCGGAATGTAGACAAATCCAATATTCTGACCATTGTGGGTAACAGTGATATTGCTATTGGAACTCACACCAGTAATGGCTGCTTCCAATCCAAATGCTTGACTAAAAGTCATTGCTCCGTCTGCAACAGTTGAGGAAGTAACTGTGATCGTTGGAGCATTACAAACTTGTCGTGTAATTTTCCAATCAGTGCGTCCTTTACCACACGTATTTGTTCCAGTTACAACAATCGTATTCTCTCCTACAGCCAATGAAACGGTTGCAGTTACAAAATGCGATGCGTTATCGTAGTTGAATGGCACTGCTGTTCCATTGACAACCAAACTCAATTGATTCACATTGTCAATATTAGAAACACTCGCTTTCACAGTAATTGTTTCAGTTTCAACTACCAGCGTTTGCGGAAGTGGATCAACACGTTGCACAACTGGTGGATTACAAGGAGCAACAATTGATTGGTAATTAATCGTTGAAAGTGCTTTTGTTTCTCCACAAGCATTTGTAGCAACAACTTCCAATGAGTTTTGACCATCAACCAATGTGATCGCTTTTGTATAAACGCCACTTACTAACGTTCCAGGACTTTGTAGCACACCGTTCACCAATAAATTCACTTGGTTTACATTAGTTATAAACTGGAACGATACGATTATAGTGTAATTACTGTTTTGTACAATCGTTCCACCAGATGCTGGAGCAGTAAATGTGATAACTGGTTTATCACAGATCACAATTGGAATGTTGTAAATGATGTTCGTCGTTGCACTGTGTGTACCAGCAGTATTTGTTCCTGTTACAGTAAACACATTGTTTCCAACATTCAGGTTTGTATTGAAGGTCACATCTTTTGTTGCTGCATCAAAGTTCCACAAGTTAGAACTAACCGCTTGACCGTTTTGCGAAACCACAATTTGACTTTCTTGATCAACATTGTTTACATGCGCTTTCATGGTATAGCCTGCAGTATTTACAACAGTAGCAGGAGTGCTTGGAAGAATGAAAGTCACCAATGGTGGTTGAATTACTACTTCCTTGCGGTATACAATTGTGCGTGTATCGCTTGCTGTTCCAGCAGAATTAGTCGCTGTAATCACAATTGAATTAGATCCTTGAACTAAACTCATCACCAATGCTAGTTGTTTTGTCACTGCATTGAACGTGAATCCACCAAAGTTCGCACCATTAACGGTTACTTGGATATTCTGAGCACCATCCACATTCAACACTGTAGCAGCGATTGGCGCACTTGCCATATTCACTGTATGCGGGTTGGCAATTGGATTGGTGATGGTAACTACTGGAGGTAATGTTGGGTTCGGCTCACGGTAAATAATCGTAGTCGATTCAACATCCTGACCTGCAGCATTTGTTCCCGTAATCTCAATTGTATTCGCTCCTGGTACCAAACCAGTTGTGAACGTCATGATTTCAGAAGAAACGCTGTAATTAAATGTATTCGAAACCTGACCGTTAATGCGCAAGGTAATTTGTTGCGATCCCATGACGTAACGAACACGTGCTTGCACATCAAATGTCTGATTGAAAACCGTTGTTGGATTTACAGCAGGATTGATGAAACTTACAACTGGTGGTTGAATCGGAGCTGGCTTGCGATAAATAATCGTTTGTGGCTCAGAATCAGTTCCTGCTGTATTTGTTCCTGTAATCGTAATCACGTTCGCACCTTCAATCAATGTGATTGGCAATGAAACTAAACTATTGGCAGCATTGAAGGTGAAGTTAGTCACATTTGTACCATTCACGTTCACATTCACCCCACTTTGGTTGGCCACATTTAAAACCGAAGCAATCACTGTATAGTTTGGTTGTTCCGTTGTAAATGGATCTGTATTTGGAGCACTAAACGTTACAACTGGTGGTTGAATCGTAACAGGAACTCGGTAAATAATAACCGTTTGTTTTGAATCAGTACCATCATTGTTTGTTCCAGTAACGATGATCACGTTTGAACCTACAACTAAATTAAGGTTGGCAGTCACACCGCTATTTGAAGCCGTATACGTAAAATTAGGAACGTTTTGACCATTCAATTTCACTGTGATTTGACTCGCTTGTGTCACATTCAACACGGTTGCACCTAATGTAAAGAATGCACTTGTTACTTCCTGTGGATTATTAGCAGGATTTGTAATCGTTACAATTGGCGGTTTTGGAGCCTGACGTTCGTAGATAATGATCGTTGTTGCTTGTGCACTTCCAGCAGTATTTGTTGCAATGATTTCAAACACGTTTTGTCCTGCGTTCAAGACAACCCCACTTTGGAAATCATCTGTTACCGCATTGTACGTGAAATTCTGATTCACAGTACCATTTTGTTTGAAGGTGATGTTTTGCGCACCAGCAACATTCAACACATCTGCATTGATTGTAAAGGTTCCTTGGCTTGTTGTATACGGAGTTACATTTGGATCAACATAATAAACAACTGGTGGTTGCTCTGTTTGAATTGGGTTGTAAATAAGCGTTGTTGATTCACTATCTGTTCCATATTGATTCGTACCTGTTGTTGTAACGATGTTTGTTCCAACTACTAAGTTCAAGTTCGCTGTAACCACATGGTTAGAAGGATTGAAGCTAAAGTTAGTGAACGATTGTCCATTCACGGTCATCGTAACTTGACTTTGTTGCGTCACATTCAATACAGTTGCACTTAAAGCATAAGCCGCATTTTGAACTGTTGTAGGACTTGAAGAAGGATTCGTATAGGTTACAACTGGTGGCTGAACAGTTTGAACTGGACTGTAAACAAGCACAGTTGATTCGCTATCTGTTCCATATTGATTCGTACCAGTTGTTGTAATGATATTCGTACCAACTACTAAGTTCAAGTTCGCCGTAACAACATTGTTAGCAGGATTGAAATTGAAACCAGCGAAAGCTTGTCCATTCACTGTCATAGTAACCTGACTTTGTTGTGTTACATTAAAGACAGTAGCACTTAAAGCATACGTAGGGCTTTGAACAGTTGTAGGGCTTGAAGATGGATTGACATAGGTTACAACTGGTGGATTTTGCAATTCACGGTTGTAAATAATGATCGTTTGTTCCATATCAGAACCGTAATCATTGGTTCCTGTTAATTCAAATGTATTTTGTCCAGCAACGAGCGTTACCGTACTTTCAAATTGAAGTGTAGAAGGATTAAAACTAAATGCAGCAATGTTGTTTCCATTTTGACGGAAAGTCACGTTGTTGGCGCTTACAACATTTTTAATCTCACCACGAATTACATAGGTTGGTGAACTAACTGTTGTTCCAGAAGAACTTGGGCTACGGAAATCAACAACTGGCGGCACTTTATTTTGTGTCTGATCATAATTATTGACATTATCCAAAGAATTGTCATCATTTGTACCTGCGTGGTCGCGAATTTGGAAACGCAAATAAGCACTTGTGTAGTGATAAAGATCATTCTCACGTTTTCCATCAGGATTGATAGAGCCATCGAAGTTATCCAATAAAGTAAACGTTGTTTTGTGCTCTAAACCAATAGAGAAACGTGGTCCTACTTGGTAACCAATACCAAAACCAAGGCTTGGCATCCAGTTTCCAGAATATTTCCCACCAGATGTTCCGTCCAATTCTGTCTCGTAGCTATTATCCAACAAATCGTTAACCGTTGTTTCACTCACAGGTTGTAAGGCTGCATAATTGTAAATAGAATCCGTTTTATCATTGATTAAGTTACCATAGGTTTTATACCACGTATACCCAATTCCCCCAAAAACAAAAACATCCCATCCTGTTTTAGCGCGCAATGAATTCGCATGAATCACCAATTCTAAACTGGCACGTTGAACCGTTGTTTCATAGTTCAATACAGAAAAACCGTAATTGGTTTTATAATCTGTTGCACCTGTACTCAAAGCTGTATTCGTGTAGGTAAAATCTGTTGTGTCATAATTATGACCTACCCAATGACCCGTTAAATAACGGCCACGAATATCAAAACTAAAAGCTTTGCCATAATTGTAGTTAAACGATTTTCCGAGGGTTAATCCCCAACCCCAATCGTGTTTCTTGGTCACATCGGTCGTACTCCATGTCGTACCGGCATTAATACCCCAGAACCAGCGAGAATCATTGTCGTAATCGACTTTTGATGTCTGCGCGAAGAGCAAGGTGGTAAAGAAAAGACCAAATAAAAAGGTAACTATTCTATTCATAATTTCTGGTTTTTACGTGTAATTATGTCGCCTAATCCATCTATTGTGCCAAAAAAGTTTTAAAAATGGCAGATTTTGAATTTGGATCGGTGAAACTAAGAAAAAAAGACCGAACAATACACTTGAAAGTGTTAGTTTTACGGAAAATGAGGAGTTTTAGACACATGAAAACAAGGCATGTTAATCTTTTGTTAATGACACTATTGTGGAATTTAACAGTCTTAGCGCAACCACTAAACGATGGTTGTAATCAAGCTATTCCTTTGTGCCCTAATGTTGCTTTAACGGCAAGTAATCAATTAGCAACTTCAACCGTTTGTCCAGATTGTGAAGATGATTTTATAGTTTGTTTTTCTGGCGATAATTCTACCTGGTTTACGTTTCAAACCAATGCAACTGGCGGAAATGTTGCTGTTGATTTCTCCAACCTCAATTTTGTAGTACAAGCAACTAGAGGGACTTTATTACAAGCAACCATTCTTCAAGCAACCGTTCCATGTGATGCAGCTTCCTATACTGCAATTGGCAATTGTGAAATTGGTGCGAATGGAAACTTCACACTTACTGCCCTTGCATTACCAGCACTCACAACTTATTATGTTGTCGTAAATGGCGCACTCAATGGAGGCGCACTATTGCCGGCCGAAGCAAGTTTTGACCTCGTAGCGAGCGGAACAGGAATTGATCGTGTACCCGCAGCTTTAAGTATATCTGGTCCTGGAACAACTATTTGTCCCAATAACCCTTCTATTTTTACTGCGAATGTCCTAAATTGTACAGACACCACCGATTTTAGTTGGTTCGTGAATGGAACGCTTACTGCTGTAACTACTGGTCCTTATTGGCAAACAAGCACCATTCAAGATGGTGATTTAGTGACACTTTCTTGTTCATGCTTCGCTGATTGTCCGCAAGCAATGTCAGCACAATACGGTCCTTTTTCAGTTGAAAACCTATTTGTAAACGCTGGAGTCGATCAAACAATTTTATCGGGTGAAAGTGTCATTCTATATGGAACAACCAATGGAATTACGTATGTCTGGACACCAGCCACCTACATTGCAGCACCAACTTCCTTGCAAACAATTGCACTTCCACAAACTACAACTACTTATTTTCTCACAGCATCTTCAGTGAATTGTACGCTTTCAGATGATGTGGTCATTACGATTACGGATCAACTCATTATTCCGGGGAGTTTTTCACCCAATGATGACGGAATCAACGATACATGGATCATCAAAGGAATTGATTTCTACCCCAATGCACACGTCACTATTTTCGACCGTTGGGGACAAGAAATCGAAGATATTGTGGGGTATAGCGCAGCAAAATCTTGGGATGCAACACACAATGGTAGAGCGGTCACCGACGGAACCTACTTTTACATTGTAGACCTGCGTGATGCCGAACAAAAAGAACCATTTAAAGGATTTGTTACTGTTATTCGATGAAGCAACTAATCGTACTTTTTGCACTTTTTAGTGTGTTCGTTACTTTCGGGCAACAAATTCCTCATTTAAGCCAGTGGTCGAATCACCAATTTGCTATCAATCCCGCACATGCTGGAATCAAAACTTGCTTAGAAGTTCAAAGTTCCTTGCGCGGTCAATGGATTAAAATGGATGGTGCTCCTGCAACGGGTTGGGTTACTATATCTGCACCTTTAAAAGCCAAGCGCAATCATTACCTCAGCGCACGTCATGGATTAGGAGCAACAGTCAACTACGATCAAATTGGTGCGTTCAAACAAATCAGTTTGATGATGGCGTATGCTGGACATTTTAACTTTTCCAAAGACGAACGCCTTTCACTCGGACTGGCATTTGGAGCAACCCAATTAGCATTCGATCTAGATAAAGCAAAACCCTTGTTTGCCGATCCACGCATCAATGGAAGTGCAGTAGAACTAAAACCAACCGCCACTTTTGGAGCTTGGTGGAACGGAAAAAACTATTACGCAGGTTTGAGTTTGTATCAATTGGTTCCACAAAAATGGAAAACCATTGGTTCCGATGCGAAGTCATCCATTCACGGTATGGTAAACGGAGGTTTCCGCCAACCACTCAACCAAGAATGGACACTGTTGCCTTCACTTTATGTCGGTTTCACCAAAGCAGCTCCTGTTGACTTGCAACTCCAAGTATTGTTCGATTACAAAAGCAGGTTCACCACTGGAATCGGTTACCGCAACACAGATGCCATCATTGGTTTTCTCGGATTCCGCTTCGAAGAACGCTGGCGTGTTTCCTATTCTTATGATTTTATACTCTCAGCCTTGCGCCCAGGGACGTTTCATACGCATGAGATCACCATTGGTTTTTCACCATGTAAAGTTGCACGTTCAGATCAGCAGTCGTGCCCGATGTTTGAGTAGGATCAGACTTCCTCCCTTTAAGCAATGTCATTAAGTTAAGAACAGGTGATCCATTTGTGCAGACAGACAATCCCGATAGGATCGGGAGTCATTCGTAAATAATTCAACATAGCTCGTTATTCGTGTATTCGTGGTAAAAGTGTGTGCTACAGCCAAATCTATTCGGGATAAATTGAGGCATGTTTTTCCCTGCACAATCCTTCAAAAGTTGCAGTTTTTTCTTTACCACGAATTCACGAATGATGCACTCGACTCAATTAAAAACGAATACTGTAAACGTTGTTTCCAGTCAGTCCTTTTAGAAATTTAGTAACAGCAATTATACCTTTTGGAAACTAGGTGAAATCCTTAACTTAATGACATTGCCCTTTGAGGGAGGATTGAGGAGGGTGACAATTGTAAAAATCATTCTTACGTAACACTATTCCTTTTCTGGCGCTAATAACGGATAACCAATAGGTGTCCCACAGTTCGTACACAGTTCATGGTAGTTTTGTCCGATTTTATTCCATAAGGGTTTAAAGTCGGCTCTGCAATTGAAGCAAGGATGAATATTAAAATTTGCACTTTCAGAAAAGGAGCAATCTTTCACCGTTCCTGCTTTATATTTTGCTAACCAACGACCTTCTTTAGAAATAAGACTTGGTGTCGTTCGGTCAAAAACGACTTCAGCGAGCACTTCAATATCATTCGGCTCATAAAAGATAAATTTCATTCCTTCTTTCAGTCTTATTCCTAATGAATTCAAACTGTGAATAGTTCCATAGCCAGTTAGGTCAATGTAATCAAAATCATCATTATCCAATGAATAGAACCAACCATTAAAGTCTGCATAGATGTAATTCATATTCATTGGGAATTCACACTATTTTTTAAATATAAACGATGATTCTTTACTCCTTTTTATATTTTTCTAACAATGTAAGAAAATCGACGTCTTCCCATAACAACTCCCAGTCTTTATCTTCTTTTAAATGATTGGTTGTTATTTCATTTTTTATTAAACTTGTTTCAAGCGTTATTAAAGCTTCTGTTTTATTGTTCCGAATAGCATATATACAAGCTAAATTGTATGTCATACTGCCTAATTCAACTCCTTTCTTTAATAGTTCAAAGCTCTGTTCATAAAGCAAATCATTATCATATAGTTTAGCTAACGAAGCAAGTGCTTCTCCCCAATTATTATAAGCATTATAATCTATTGGATTTAGTTCAATTGCTTTGATAAACTTTTTAATACTAAGTTCAAAAAGAGAGGGATCCTTTCTTATTTTTGCTAAAGCACTAATTGAGGCTCCCCAATTAGTATACAGATTATTGTTTTTCGGGTTTAATTTTGCCGCTTTTTTGTGTTTTTCAATACTAAGTTCAAAAAGTGATTCATCCTTTTTTAACACTGCCAAGTAAGAAAGATTACATCCCCAGTTATAATAAGCAAAATAAGATTTTGGATTTAATTCTGTTGCTTTAATTGATTTTGCAAAATCAAATTCATAAAGTGTTTCATCTTGTTTCAATTTAGCTAAATCGAAAAGTGCATTTTCCCAATTAATATAAAAAGCATCATTCATTGGATTAAGTTCAGTTGCTTTTTTATATTTTTCAATGCTGCTTTCAAAAAGAGATTCATCCTTTTTTTGTAGTGCTAAAATATATAGTATTATTCCGCAATTGTAAAAGACCACATCAATTTCTTCTAAATTAGAAATTTGCTCATATTTTTTTAATGCTTTTTCATAGTCTTTTATGCTTTGGAAGTCGGTGGCTTCTTGAAATAATTCCTCGATTAATTCACGGTGCTTATTTTGAGTCTCTATCAGCACATCTTGTAAGGCTACAATTTGTTTTTCATATTCTATCCTTTCTTTGTCTTTTTCAGCTTCTTTATTTTCTTTCAGTACCAATAACTTATCTAAAAAAGTTTCAATTTCATTATGATTCGTTATCATTATAGGAGTCAGGAAATCCAGCGATGAATCGAGTTTGTTTTTAGAAAAAATAAAATGAGGTTGTTGAAACCCATCTTGGAATTGTTTTATTTTCTTAAATAAGTGGTTAATTTGAAAATCACCCATGCCACATCCGATAAACAAAATGGTTTTATTAAGAATTAGATTTTTTAATACTGCAAGTGCATGTTCCGTTTCGCTGTTTTCTGTTGAATACAAATCCGAATAATTTGTTGGGAAAAGCACCATAGAACCTGCATCTGAAACACAACCGTGTAGTTTAAACAAAAGTGGTTTATTGTCTTTATGTGTCGTTAACTCATAATTTTTGCCCTTATAAGCGACTCTATTCCTTAAGTTTGTACAGCTTTCTTCGAAAGCTGTATCGTAATTTGTTGTAATAATAATATTACTAAGTTTTGCTATTTTTTCATGTACTTTGTAAGTATTGGAAGCATGTAATTCAAAATAATCTTTCACAAAATCATACAGTACCTTTTTATCAATGGTTCTTGATTTTTCAATTAAATTCAATACCTCGATGGGTTCGTGATGAAGTAAACATTGTTTCAAATAATTGAATTCTTGGGAATCCCTTTTTAGGTGTTCTATGATTTGTTCAACTAAATTACTCCACGTACCGATAACTTGATTTAGTTGATTTTTTAAATTTACAGATGCTCCCGCTCCAACAAAAATCACTAAGTTATTTTCCTGTATTGCTTTACTAAGTTTTGGATGTATAGTAGTCATTTAGTTTAATTTGTCTGCTCAATAATTCGTGTCTAATTGAGTGATTATTGAATTGAGAATAAATGATTGGCTCGCATATTTAGGTCAATTATAACAATAATCCATCACAATCCTACACTACCGTTTTTAAATTAACCTGTGAAAACTACTCAAATTACATCACCTCATTCCTGCCCCACTTCCTATGTTTCCAATTGTTGTTACACAACCCATTTCCCAAAAAAAGCCAAAAAAGTAACTTTTCAAACACCTCTGTGTCTAACCAATAAGTATCAAACAAATTAAAAAAACACAACAGATGAAAACCAAATTAGTATTGTTAGCGCTTAGTATCTTGGGAGTAGGAACACAAGCTTTTGCCGGAAACGGAGAACAATTATTCAAGAAAAAAGTGAACAAACACATCTCCTATCCGACCTTAGTAGGCGAGGATGTCAATGCAGAAGTGTTTGTTCAATTTACTGTCTCTGAAGCAGGTGAAATTGTAATCGACTCCATTTCTTCTGAAAGCGAAGAAATCAATGCTGCCATTGTAAAACAATTGAGCAAAATCAAAGTAGATGAATGCGATACCGATGTCATTGGTAAAACGTTTAAATACCGTTTTGTACTCAAAGTTCAGTAACCCATTCGGCGTGGTTTCCGAAGAATGCCCATTACTTTTTTTAATGATAAATACCTGGAAATAGTTTCTGGGTATTTTTTTGATCCAATCGGAGAACACAAGGAAACTTCATGATTTAACGAATTCATATCAAAATCATTTTACCTATCCACACATCTTTTGTTTATAAGTATCTCTGCTCCTCTTCCCAAAAGCCTCTTTTCTACCGAATTTTGAGGGAAACTGTCGATTAAGACAGTGAACTCAATTGAATCATTATGCAAAAGATCGGTCTTATTGGAATTATAGCACTTTCATTCGCAGCCTGTGTACCTGCCAAAAAGTACAATGAACTCGTTGAGCGGGAACGCCTTTGTAACCAAGAATTGGAAGGTTTCAAAACCAGTGCATTGACCAACGAAGGCAAAGCCAAAGAATTTGAAACACGCTACGAGCAGCTCAAGAAAGAAGTGACGCTGTTGAAAAAAGACACCTCTCAATTGGGAACAGATTACCGTTTTCTCCAAGCACGCTATGATTTAATTGTGGGTGAAAATGAAGCCAACGAACGTAAAATTGATCAATTGCGTCTTTCGGGAGCAAAAGAAACTGCGGGTTATCAAGCCGATATTGAGTCCAAAAACATGGAATTGCAACGCAAAGAAGCGGCATTACGCACCTTGGAATCTGAATTAGGAGCCAAACAACGTTTATTGGAAGAACGTGAAATGCGGGTAAATGAATTGGAGGAAGCAATGCAACGGAAAGATGATGCAATCAAACAGCTCAAAACAAAGGTTTCCAATGCATTAAAAGGATTTGAAAACAAAGGATTAACGGTTGTAGAGAAAAATGGAAAAATCTACGTGAGTCTTGAAGCGAAGTTATTGTTTGCTTCTGGAAGTACCGTTGTGGAGCCAGGCGGAAAAGTAGCATTGGTTGATCTTGCAAAAGTATTAGAAAACGAAAAAGACCTAGAAATTGTTGTAGAAGGACATACAGATACCGATAAATTGGTAAGTGGAAGTCATCCGAAAAGCAATTGGGAATTGAGCGTTTTACGCGCAACATCAGTTGTTGAAATCATGACTGGCGCGAGCAAAATGGATCCACGTCAACTCATGGCTGCTGGTCGTGGTGAATATCACCCAGTTGACCCAAAAGACAAAGCTAAGAACCGTCGTATTGAAATCATCATTTCTCCGAATTTGGAAGAATTATTTAAATTGATCGGTCAATAGTTGTAACTTGTAAGAAAAGCAAAATAATGAAAAAGACATTGGTTATCGGCGCAAGTACAAATCCAATGCGTTATTCTTATTTAGCCGTCGAGCGATTGCGTTCTCATAACCATGAAGTGATTGCTTATGGAGTGAAATCTGGTAAAATAGCGGATGTTGCAATCGAAACGATTTGGAATGAACAATGGGAAGTAGACACAGTCACACTTTACTTGAATCCTACGAATCAAGAACCGTATTACGATCGAATCATTGCACTTAAACCGCGACGCGTGATCTTCAATCCGGGAACTGAGAACACAGAATTCAGCGATCTGTTGAATCATGCTGGGATTCAAACAGAAATTGCCTGTACATTGGTGTTGTTGTCGTTAGATGCTTACTAAACTGTGTTTTACTTTAAATTTAAGAGTAGTCCTGTTTAAAAAAACAACGATAAACTTACAGAATCCGACCATATTTCCCTTGTATTCAACAATATCAACGTTTTCACCAGTGTTGGAGTTTTATTTATCGCGTCATTTTCTTATTTTTAAGCCTGAATTATGCGAATACTAGTCTCTCTTCTTCTTTTCCTACTTAGCTTCCAGACACTTGAGGCTCAACAAACGCGTATTAGCGGTAAAGTTGTAGATGACGAAACGGGAGAAACACTTCCCTATGTTCGTGTTCAATTTCAAGATTCCAAAATAGGAACATTGACTGATTCTGTAGGGAATTTTGTATTGGAATCCTACTATGCTACAGATAGTGTGCAATTCTTTATGAGCGGCTATAATGTCCTTACATTTGCTGTTGCCAAAGATCAAGTTCAAACGTTTAACGTGAGAATGACAGTTACAATTGGTGAAATTGAAGAAGTTTTTATTCGTCCGCCAGATGAATTCCCTTCAACTACCTTGCACAAAAAGGTGATCAAAAACAAAGACATTAACAATAAGGAAAAGCTGGGAGCTTATGGTTATGAATTGTACAATAAAATTCAAATTGACTTAAATAACATTGGTGAAAAATTCACAGAACGGGGGTTGGTTCAGCGATTGGATTTAGTGCTCAATTATTTAGATTCAGCAGATACAAGTGGAGGAACATTTCTACCGGTTATTCTTAGTGAAAATGTTTCACAATTCAACTTTAAAAACAATCCTAAAAAGAAAAAAGAAGTTGTTTCTGCTACTAGAATTACAGGAATTGAAAACCTACAACTGGGGCAGTTTTTAGGTGAAATGTACCTCGACTTTAACATCTATGATAATTACATTGTCTTATTCAACAAAGCATTTGTTAGTCCTGTAGCCAATTTTGCGCGGAACTACTACAGATTCTATTTGGAGGATTCCATGTACATTGATAATCAATGGTGTTATAAATTGCGGTTTACGCCAAAACGAACAGGCGACATGACATTTGAGGGCGAAATGTGGATTCACGACACGACTTACGCAGTTAAAAATATCAAAGCATCTATTTCTCCTTGGGCGAATATCAATTACGTGCAAGCCTTGTATCTGGAACACCATTTTGACCAAGTGGAAAAAGAAGTCTGGATGCTGACGGAAGAGAAAATGATCATCGACCTCAAGATCACCAGAAAAACAGAAGTTTACGGCTTTTATGGTAGAAAGTATACCTCTAGGCGAAATTTCGAAATTAATGTTGTGCATCCAGAATCCTTTTATAAAGCTGATAATACGGTTGAATTTGAAGATGGCGCGAATACCCGAGATGAAGCTTATTGGGCCGCACATAGGCATGTTCCGCTCAATAAACAAGAAGAAGGAATTGCAGAAATGACCGATTCATTGAACAAAGATCCTTTCTTTAGTTTTCTGAAAGATGCCACTTACCTACTATCTACGGGGTATTATCCTTTAGGGAAAATTGAGGTTGGATGGCTCGGTGCATTGGTAGCCTATAATCCGATTGAACATTTTAGAACAGGTTTGTCTGTTCGCACTTCGAATAATTTTTCGCGAAGACTTGAATTGGGAGGTCGTTTGTATTACGGCTTTGGTGATGAACGTTTTAAATATGGCGCAAAAATCCGATACAACATTACGCCGAAGAAACGTGGTATGTGGATCACTTACTACAATTTTGATATTGAACAACTCGGTCTATCTCCGACCGCTGCCGCATTGGGTTCTACTTTTGGATCATTGTTGCGAACTGGCCCATTAGACAAACTAACCCTTGTTTCAAAAGTAGGTTCTAACCTAGAGAAAGATGTTGGTAAAGACATCGTTTTATATGGTGGAGTTGAGTGGAAAGAATATACCGCTCTCGGACTTGCAAAATATGAACGTTACAATTCAATTGGTGGGTTGGAAGAAATCTCTAAGATTCAAACTGCAGAAATCATTGCGCGTTTCCGTTGGGCAAAAGATGAAGAATTTCTCAGTGGATCATTTGATAGAAGTACATTGAGATCAAAATACCCGGTGTTTTCCATTCAAGGTATCTTCGGAATAAAAGGCGTTTTTGGAAGCGATTACAATTACCAAAAAGTAGAGTTTTCAATGGAACACACACGTACAATTGGTGTTCTAGGGCGTTTGCGTTACAGCCTCAATGCAGGTGCTATTTTTGGAACAGTCGCTTATCCTTTCTTAAAAGTACACGAAGGTTCGCAATCATATTGGCTTTATACCAATTCATTTAATATGATGTCTTACTTTGAATTCATTTCTGATCGATATGTTACCGGTTTGGTTGAACAACATTGGGAAGGATTGTTATTTGATCGGATTCCATTGATTAAAAAACTAAAATGGCGTTTGGTAACCACAGGTCGTATTACTTACGGCGCCATCAGTTCACGTCATAATAGCGCGATGCTTTTACCAACTTTCACCAAACAATTTGGAAATGTTCCTTACACAGAATTAGCTGTCGGTATCGAGAATATTTTTAAAGTTGGCCGCGTTGATCTTGTGTGGCGAGTAACCCACTTAACGGAAGGAATTAGCCCATTGGGAATTCGAGCAAGATGGGCATTGAATTTTTAATGGGTACATGATCTCATTTACATTCAACCCATTTTTGCAGTGATGCCCAAATAATCGTAGTTTTGTGACGCGTGAAATTACATACCAAAGATATTAGAAAGACCTATAAAGGTCGCAGTGTCGTAAACGGAGTTACGGTAGAAGTCAATCAAGGTGAGATTGTTGGTTTGTTGGGTCCAAACGGAGCTGGAAAAACAACTTCCTTTTACATGATGGTTGGATTGGTTAAACCCGATGAAGGTGCTGTTTACCTTGATGATACGGAAATCACCAGTTATCCGATGTACAAACGATCTCAACTGGGCATTGGTTATTTGCCACAAGAGGTTTCTGTGTTTCGCAAATTGAGTGTGGAAGACAATGTGATGGCGATTTTGGAAATGGGCGACTTGACCAAACCTCAACGCAAAGAACGGTTGGAGCAATTACTCGAAGAATTTCACTTGACACATGTTCGGAAAAACCTTGGAAATAGACTTTCTGGTGGTGAAAAACGACGAACAGAAATTGCACGTGCACTGGCTACAAACCCCAAATTTGTATTACTCGATGAACCGTTTGCGGGAGTTGATCCAATTGCGGTAGAGGATATTCAAAGTATCATTTCTGATTTACGCAAAAAAAATATTGGTATTTTGATCACCGATCACAATGTACAAGAAACACTTTCCATTACTGATCGCGCTTATCTGCTGTTCGAAGGAAGCATTTTGAAATCTGGAACGGCGGAAGAACTCGCAAACGATGAACAAGTTCGAAAAGTCTATTTGGGTCAGAATTTTGTTTTAAGAAGAAAATAAATCCAATAACAATCATTTTTCTAGTTTAAACGCTAAAATTATAGACCATGAGGTATTCAGTGAACATTGAAATCAACGCACCAATTGACGAAGTTGTAAAACGCTTTGATGATCCGACTAAGATGAAGGAATGGATGCCAGGATTGGTTAGTTTTGAAACCATTGAAGGTGAGCCTGGACAAGTAGGTGCTAAATCGAGGTTGGTTTTTCAAATGGGAAAACGAACAGTAGAAATGATTGAAACAATTACCGTTCGTGATTTACCTGCTCGATTTGATGGAAATTATGTTGCTAAAGGTGTCTACAACGAAGTAGGAAATGCATTTGAAGCAAAAGATGCACAAACAACGATTTATACTTCAGAACAATTTTTTGACTTCAAAGGAGGAATGAAGATTATTGGATGGTTGTTTCCTAAAACATTTAAAAAATCATCCTACAAATATTTACAAGATTTTAAAGCTTTTGTAGAACGTGATTATACGGCATAAAAAAAGCCTCTTTTGTGGGAAAGAGACTTTATAGTTTTCTAAAATGGTTTATCTTGATGCTACATCTGAAGACTGATCAACTTGATCAACGCTTCCGTAAGCATCACAGTGTCCTCCTTGAGAAGAACCACACGAAGCAACTACTGCCAAAAAGGCTGCGATTGCAGTAAGGGCCAAAAATCTTTTCATTGTCGTTTGTTTTAAATGTTCAACTAGTTGCTGTGAGAGATACAAATCTATACTATTTAACGTTAATATGTAAATTTTATTATCCACATTTGGCTATTGAAAATGTTGAAATCTAGGTTTTTGGAAAAAAAGCAGCGAATTACACCCTCTTATTTTGGTGTAATAGTGCTTCTATTTCTATCCTTTTTCTTTGGTTTAACAGGTGTTTCACAGATTTCAGTAACCTACCAAGTTGATGGATTAAAGAATTTGACAAAACACGAAAAAAAAATATTCCCAGACAGCATTTCTATCCGCAACTATTGCCAAGAATTGCAATACGAAGCTTATAAACGTGGTTTTTTAACATTTTCAATCGATGCTATTTCAACAATTGATAGCACGCATACAACAATTCAAGGTACAGTTGGACCTGCATTTCGCCAGATCGATTTTTCCATTTCACCTGAAACAAAACAGCTTTTACGCAAATTAGGAATTCAACCCAGAACAATTAGTTCAACGAAAGCAAATCCAGCTGAAATCAGTCGTTTGCTCAAACAAATTCTCACAACATTAGAAAACAATGGCTATCCATTTGCAAAAGTTGGTTTAAACAACCTAGAAATTACCGACGATCACATCAAAACAACCTTGGTAGTGGAAAAAAATGGACTGGTTCATTGGACAGCCGTTCACATTGTTGGGGAAAAAATCAATATTTCAGAACGGTTTATTGCCAATTATTTACACGTCGAAGTCGAAAAACTCTTTTCACAAGAAGATGTGAACCTCATCCCATTGCGCCTCAAACAAATCAATTACATCAAACAGACCAAACCAGCTGAATTGCTTTTTACAGAAGAAGGTGCTGAATTGTATCTTTACTTGGAAAGCAAACCTGTTTCGCTCTTCAATGGTACAGTTGGCTTGCAACAAAATCCAATCAAATTAACCTACCAATTGACAGGAGATTTGCGGTTAAAACTACAAAACACACTTCGACATGGTGAATTATTCGATTTTAATTGGCGTTCCATTCAACCTGGCAGTCCACAATTAAAAATTCAATTGAGTTATCCTTATTTATTCAATACACCTTTCGGGATTGATGGTCAATTTCAGTTGTTTAAACGCGATTCTACTTTTCTCGAATTAAAATCAACTGCTGGGGTCAATTACTTTCTATCGGCAGGCAATACACTCAAAGCATTTTACCGCAATTACAGTTCATCTGTTCTTGGTTCAACCACGACCAATAGTAATTTCGGTTCTGTGAAAAGCAATCAATACGGTCTTTCGCTCACGCATCAAACAATTGATTATTTGCCCAATCCACAGCGTGGTTTTATTTGGATGATTGAAGGAAGCACAGGACAACGCAATGTGACCAAAGACACCGTCGTTTCCAAATCACTTTTGTTTAGTGGTAAACTACAGATTGAAACGTATATCCCGTTTGGTAAACGCCATGTAATCAAACTCGCAAGTCTGTCAGAAACCTATTACACCGATCAGATCCAGCAAAATGAACTGATGCGCTTTGGTGGGAACCTCAGTCAACGCGGTTTTTTGGAAGATGAACTCCTTTCAACAACACGCACAACTGCAACTGTCGAATACCGTTTTTTATTGGACCGCAATTCGTATTTCTTTGCATTTTTCGATCAAAGTTGGTACGAACGCAATTTGAGCAACAGCTACCTCAATGATCATCCGCTTGGTTTTGGCGCAGGAATTAGTTTTGGAACCAACATCGGAATCTTCTCGCTGACTTATGCTTTGGGGCAACAGCAAAACAACCCCATTTTATTACGCGATTCGAAGATTCACTTTGGCTATGTAGCGTATTTTTAGAGGCGCTGAATAAATTTAATATCGCGTTTGAAAATCCATTCGTTCGCTAGAAAACCTATCTTTACAGGACAAAAATCGCACACATGGTTCTAACTGTTGTTCTTATTCTATTAACCGTTTCCGGATTTGGAATCGCCGTATTCTTTTATTCCAAGCAGCAACAAGCAAGTGCGAATCAACAAGCATTTCATCTGCAAATTGATCAATTAAACGCTGAAAAAGCTACCCTTCATTCTGAAAAAGAAAAAGCGTTGATTGCACATTCTCAAAGTCAAAAAGAAGTGGATTTATTGCGCGAACAAATGGAGTACGATCGCAAGAAAAAAGTGGACGACGAACAACAATTAAAAGAACAATTGACTGCTATTGCGAAAGATGTGGTGCAACAAGGAAATTCGGTGATCAAACTCGAAAACAAATCGCAACTTGAGCAATTACTGCAACCATTTAAAGAAAAATTGACGACGTTCGAACTCGAAGTGCGTGAAAACAAAGAAAAAGGATTGGAGCAATTTGCTTCCATGGAAAGTTTGGTGAAAGCACTTTCTGCTCAACATGCAGATATGAATCATTCTGCTCAAAACCTAGCTGACGCGCTGAAAGGTGAACAAAAAACGCAAGGAAACTGGGGCGAATTAGCGCTGGAACGTATTTTAGAAATGAGCGGTTTACAGCAAGGTATCGAGTATGAAAAACAAGCCACTTTGCGCGATGAACACAATGCGATTCTACGACCAGATTTCTTGATTAAATTACCCGATAACAAACACATTGTGGTCGATTCCAAAGTGTCGCTTACTGCTTTTGAACGGTTCATCAATGCGGAGAATGACGATGTTCGGAAACTTGCTTTACGCGAACACTTGGTATCCATCAATACGCATGTGAAACAACTGGGCGATAAAAATTACAGTCATTTGGAAGGTTTGCAAACCCCAGAATTTGTGCTGCTCTTTATTCCGATGGAAGCTTCATTTGCTTTAGCGATCAAAGAAGAACCCGATATTTACATGAAAGCATGGGAAAAGCGTGTTGTCATTGTTACACCTTCTACCCTATTGGCAACCTTAAAAACCATTGAAAGTATTTGGAAACAAGAACGCCAAAATGCCAATGCAGTAAAAATTGCCATCGAAGCAGGTCGTTTGTACGATAAATTTGTCGGTTTCATTGACGATTTAAAAAAGATTGAAAAAAATCAAACCGATGTCAATAAAAACTTCAAAGAAGCGTTTGGTAAATTGTCAGAAGGTTCAGGAAACATTGTTGGGAAAATTGAAATACTTAAAAAACTCGGTGCCAAAGCGAGTAAATCAATCGATCAGAATTTGTTAGAAGATCAAGAATAAATGAAACGCAATAATAACCATCACTCAAATGAAAAAATCAATCTCCACCTTATTTTTCATTCTGATTGGATTAGTAGCCTTTTCTCAATCAACCATTGGTGCTGGTATTGGCATTATACAACATCCAATCAATGAACGGTTCGATACTGATCTTGTTTATACCATTGGCTACAAATATGGTTTTCAACTCAGCGAACGCTTTGAATTCAGAACAGGTTTGTCGTTAAAATATGCGCATTTGGAATACAGTACTTTTTCAAGCTTTAGCCCTGGGAACTCTACTTACGATGAATACGATGATTGGAAATACAGTGCCAACATTCCCCTTTTGCTTTATTTTAATCCCAATCGGTTTCGTTTTTATGTAGGTGCATCAGTCGCAATTAATCTATGGGAAAAGACGAATCATTACCATTTACTCACATTAACAGGTCTCTACGATTTGCAAATGAGTGACAGTGATGGTGATGTTTACCGATATAAAAACGAAGACTTTTTAACATCCAAAGATTCTTATGTTGCGCATGCTGGAATTGGCTATGTATTTTACAAACAACTCGAAACAAGCTTCAATTTTAGTGCTGGTAATCGTTACCAATACCTGACGTTGGAGGTGAATTATTGTTTTGGGAAACGGTTTAAGAAAGAAGTAAATTCACCATCTCCCCTTTGAGGGGAGACAGAGAGGGGTGAAACTACATTATTGAACAGTCTCTCCAGAAATTGCACTTTTTCACCCTCCTACCATTGGTTTCAATCTTATCAGATTGACCTCCGTCTTCAAAAGCCAAGCTTTTTCTTCCTCCCTCTTAAACATTCTTACTTCGGAAAGATCATTTCTAGTAACAAGGGAGGAGGTTTAATTCTACTGTTTCAATCAATTAAAGTATCACAACTCAATCTTCTTCAACTCCCCATTTTCATCCAAGACATAAATCTGTTTTGATTCCTTTGTTTTCTTTTCTTCGAGTTCCTTGGTCACTTTTTCGCGAATTTCTTCTTCGGTTGCAATACGTTCATGACTATAGGTTAATCGGAAATAGATTTGAATAACTGGATTTTCATTTCCTGCATTGTAGACATAATCGGCATCTTTGAGGTTGAAGTCGTAGTAATTATCCACATCAACTGCTCTGCCTAAACTCATCGTAGAATTTTGTGTCACGTGGTGTTTGTAAAAGTTGGCACTCGATAAGTATGATTTCAAATAACGTTCACTAGGATAATAGACTTCCTTTACTTTCACAATTGTGGGATTAACACTGGTGAAAACCAATCCTGCATCTCGACACAATTTCTTTTTCGCATTGAGTAATTCAATCGTTTTCGCATTCAGCGTGTCGTAAATTGGTTGAATATCCAGCAAATAAGCTTGTGCATTAATCAGATCATAAATACCGAATTCCAAGCAAATGTGTGCCAGTTTTCCCATCACAGCAATGCTTTGGATATTAAAGGTGATGTTCTCAGTGACTTTATATCCTTTTGGTGCAACAGAATCATTTTCCTGAAAATCAAAAATCGGATCGAGCGAAACCACATCTAAACGCACATCTTTTGGCATAATTTTCAATGTTCCGACTTGTTTAATGAGTTGATCCATTTTGGTGTTCATTTTGTTTTCTACATCTTCAATGGAAATACCAATAAACGAAGTCGTATATGTAACTTGATAACCGTCTGGAACAGCATTGTAAATAACATCTGTAACAATGGTCAAATGCTGGTTGTCACCTTGAATCTCACTTTCGAAATTCATGAGGGGTTGATTGTTTCGTTCATTGTAGACTTTATTGTCGATTTGCCCAAATGCACTGCTACATGTAACAGTTAAAAGGAGAAGGAGAATTGTTTTCATACTGCGTTTTTTAGATGATTCTACCCTACAATGTCAAAACAATCAAAAAGTAAACGCTTTTTTTTGATTTTTTTAAAATCCATACAGACAAGTCAATCAATACACCTAATGAATCAACCGTTGCGTTTCTGATAAATTGTGTAAGTGGTTTTCTAGTATCTTTCAATGACTTATGAGAACAATTGCTACCACATTTGCGTTCCTGATATTGATTATCGCCCCACTTCTGGCACAAGAAACCATTGTGACCGGTGTTGTTCTTGATGTTAATTTTCATCCGATTGAAGGTGCTTTCATAGCAATTGATGGTCAAACTGACAGTACCAATAACGCTGGTCAATTTCGCATTGTCTGTCACCAACTTCCAGCAAAACTAACCGCATTTCATGCAAATTACCTACCACATGAACAAATCGTATCCCGCTCTCAAATGGATACAGCGAAGACGATTCAACTCGTTGTTTACTTAGAAGAAAGATCAACCTCATTGGAAGAAGTAACCATTACTTCCACAGACCTAAGCTGGGTTTATGCGCGTAAACAAACCCACATCATTGATTTTAATTTGCGCCAAAATGGAATGATGCTCCTATGCAAAGAGCTCAAAACCTATTATTTGAGATTGGTCAATGACTTCGATGAAACGCTTATTGAATTAGAAATCCCTGATCGTCCACTTGCTCTTTTCCGCGATTGCATGGATAATTTTCACCTAGTTTACGAAGATGTTGCCTATCAAATCATTGAAACCATCGATTCTTTTTACCTGATGGAACCGCTTGGGCGAAAAGATCTGCAGCAGTTACTCGAGCCGTGTGTTTACAATTCACAACAGTATTTTATTTTTCAAAAATATGGACAATACAACCAGTCCGTTAGCTTTACATTGATTGATACACTTGAACAAAACGCACGCGAATTATATGTAGTCGACAATATTGACTACACTTCTTCCCTAGATGAATTTGCAGAAACGCAAAAAGCGGTGATTAACTCAGGAAATGTGATGGGTGAAAATTCACCTAACTTTCAACGAAGTTTGAGAAGAGCAGCTGATAACTTGTATTTTGCTGAAACGGCATTAAGTCGTCCGATCTATATTCCAATTCTTGAGATTGCAGACACGGTGAAGTTATTTGATCATCACAACAATAAGGTACTAGTTTACAACGATAGTATTCAGCAAGAACGCAGTTTTCCAATTGATTATCATTTGCAAAAAACGTGGAATTACCAATTACATGTAGACCAATCGAACACACGAATCTATGCAAATTACGATGATATCGGTCGCGCTTCATTGGTTGAACTAAATCCTAGTACAGGAGAAAAGCTCCAGCAAACGACCATCAATGAACATTTGTATCCAGAAAAGATTCAGGTTCGTGGGAATTACGTGTATTATCTCCACCATATTTTTGGCGACAATAGCATCAATTACATTTACAAACAACGACTCAAGTAACATGCAACTGGTATCCCTTTTCGTTGGAATTGTATTCATTTTGCTTGGTTTTCAAGCATACGGTCAACGGTATGTTATTGCTGGAACGGTTACGAATGCTGCAAACGTTCCTGTTAAAAAGGCGGTGATTTCCGTTGAAAATGCATCAACTACTACCAATTCCAAAGGTTATTTCGCCATTCGTTGTCCGATTTTACCGAATGTGCTTACTATAAAACACCCCTCTTTTGCAGTAGAAGAATATTACGTGAATTATCCTCCAACTGGACAAGATACGCTATTTGTGACCATTCAACTGGAAGACAAACACACCGATTTGGAAGAAGTAACCATTTCGGCTTCGAAGATCAGTTGGGCTTATCCAAAACCATTCGTACATATCATCGATTTTGATTTATGGAACGATGGAATGTTGCTTTTATGTAAAGACCATAATCAATACCTCTTGCGGTTGGTTGATGAATACAGCGAACCCATCGTTGATTTGCCCATTCGGAAACACCCCGTTTCGTTTTTTCGCGATTGTATGAATGGCATTCACATTTATTATGCTGATAGTTCTTACCAAATTCTTGTGCAGAATAATCAGCTTTCCTTGTTCAACGGACAAACGAGAGAGGAGGCTAAAGTTTCACTAGAATCGTGTGTATTATCGATCAAAAATTTGCAAATCTATCAATACGCAGGATCTTATAAACAAACCATCGACTTTGTTTCCATTGATACCTTATCACACAAAGTAACTCGGATGTATTATGTTTCCAATCGAAAATACAGACGTGCATTGAATGAGTTTGAACGGGAATTAGAACTTCAAAAAAAATCTTCCATTGATCCATTGGGGAACAATTCAGTAGAAGATCAACTCAAATTACATGAATTACAAGAAAGACAGAAGCAGTACCTCTCGCTCTTATCCAAACCCGTTTACGCTCCGGTTTTTAAATTGCGTGATTCCATTGTGATTTTTGATCATGTGAACGATACAGCTATTGTGTTTGATCGAAAGGGGCATCCTATTCGTAGCTATTCCATTATTTACCAGCATCATAAAAAATGGGATGAAGAATTGATCACAAACCAAGAAGGAACCCGCATTTTTGCGCGTTATAATTACCAAGGAATGGCACGTTTGTTAGAAATTAATCCATTAAATGGTGAAATCATACGCGATATAGCATTGGAAAAGCATATTTACCCCGCGAAAATCCAGATTCGGGGAAATTTCATTTACTATATTTTCCACCACTACATTGATAATAGTATCAATTATGTTTACAAACAGCGGATTGAATAGTGGTCAATCAACTTCTTCCAGTATTTTTGCAACATGACTTGTAAGAACTCAACTTTTTGCTTAACTTCAAGTAAATCATGAAGACAATTACTGAAACAATTAGCAATCCAGCGGAGTTTACCGAGCGATTCATCAATCAGACCAATCAGTCTGTTTTTTTAACAGGAAAAGCTGGAACGGGGAAAACAACCTTGCTCCGAAAAATCGTTGAATCGACCCATAAACAGACTGTTATTGTTGCCCCAACAGGAATCGCAGCATTAAATGCAGGTGGCGTTACGATTCATTCCTTTTTTCAATTGCCCTTTGGCGGTTTTATCCCCGAATTTATTCACCCTCCTCAGTATTCAGCAACCGTAAAATTTGAAACCAAGGATTCACTGAAACGGCATTTTCGCTTCAATGGTCAACGCCAGCAATTGTTTAATTCCATGGAACTACTCATTATTGATGAAGTGAGTATGTTGCGTGCAGATTTATTGGACGAAATGGATTGGACATTGCGTAATGTGCGTAAAAACAACAACCCGTTTGGAGGTGTGCAAGTATTATTTATCGGGGATTTATTGCAATTGCCACCCGTTGTGAAAAACGAAGAATGGAGTGTGTTGCGTAATCATTACAGCGGATTGTTTTTCTTTCATGCTCGTGTGATTCAAGAATCGCCCCCATTGTACATTGAACTTTCCACCATTTACCGACAACAAGACGCCGATTTTATTAGCGTGTTGAATAATTTACGGAACAATCAAATTTCAGATGACGATATGCGCATTCTGAACCGATTTGTGCAACCCAACTTTGATCCATCGCAACACGAAGGTTATATTACGCTGACAACGCACAATACGAAAGCCGACGAAATCAACGGAACAGCCTTGCGCTCGTTGGAAGGAAAATCGTGGTACTATGAAGCTGAAACAACAGGCGAATTTCCACCGCACATCTTTCCCTTAGAATCACAACTCGAACTAAAAATCGGGGCGCAAGTGATGTTTATCAAAAACGATATTTCCTTTGAAAAGAATTTCTACAATGGAAAAATGGGGCGAATAGATGCCTTGTCAGAAAAAGAAATTTTCGTTCATTTCCCAGAAGAAAACAAAACAATTGAAGTTCAAAAATACGAATGGGAAAACATCAAATACACTGTCGATTCAACAACAGGTGAAATAACAGAAGAAATAACGGGAACGTTTGTTCATTATCCACTCAAACTAGCTTGGGCAATTACCGTACACAAGAGTCAAGGATTGACATTTGACAAAGCAGTGTTGGATGTTTCACAAGTATTTGCGCCAGGACAAGCCTATGTTGCACTCTCCCGATTAAGAAGTTTGGAAGGATTGGTTTTGTTGAAACCTATTTCCATGAATGGATTGGCGAACGACCAACAAGTAGTTGCCTATGCTCAGCAAAGAGCAGACGCGAATTCATTGCAACTGCACTTGGAACATGGCACCAAACACTACATCTATAATACCTTGGTGAAGGCATTTGATTGGCATGATTTTGCGACAGCTTGGATGATTTTTGAAAACAGTTTTCTTTTACAAGGTCCAAAAACTGAAAAAGGAAAAGACAAAACGTGGGTTACGCACCAAAGTCAAGCCATTCAATCAATGGTGGATCCATCGAAAAAATTCCAGCATCAATTGGCTGTTTTATTTACAAAAGGAAATACCGATTGGAATCACATTCACGATCGCGTGCAAGCGGCCTATCAGTATTTTTTCAAACCACTTGACGGTGTTTTTTATTCCACGCTCAAACGCATTGCTGAATTGCAAATCATCAAAAAAACCAAGCAATACGCAGATGAGTTAGTAGAATTGGAGCAACTCACCATGGAAACAATCATGCGACTCAAAAAAGCACGTTTGTTGATGGAAGCTGTTACAGCGGGGAGAGAAATCACGAAAGAAGCCATTTGGAACGAAGAGTTAAATCATTACAAACTTTCTAAAATCGCAACTATCAAACAAGAATTGCGTCAAAAACCCTCATTACTCGATCCAGTTGATGAAGATGAGTACATTGATGCAATCTTATTAGCGAAAATAAATAAGGCGCCAAAAGAGAAGAAAGAGAAAAAATCGACTTACGAGCAAACGCTTGAACTATTCCACGGAGGAATGACCATTGAAGCAATTGCACGGACACGCCAAGTTACTACTGGAACGATTTACAATCATTTTATCAATCTCATTAAACAAGAGAAAGTAGAATTGAATGAAATTATTTCACCAGTTCGAATCAAAGAACTAGAGGGTTATTTTGAAGATGTTGAACGTGGTTTAAGTCTTTCCCAACTCAAAGAAAAATTGGGCAATCAAGTTACTTGGGAAGAATTAAAATTATACCAAGCCTCTACGATTCGTTGATACAAGCATTTCTACGAACTAGATTTGGGTTGTAATTCAATTATTTCTTCAACTAGCAGCTAGCTTTCAGACTCAATCATTTGATCAAATGAAACAAGTAGTAGGATTCCTATGTATGAAATGAAATTTCTCTTTATTCATAGACAGTAGCTTTTGAACCAATTTCACAAGCATACTATTGAAATCCTATAATATGCTTCAAAATCGAAAGCGAGCAATCTCATTGATTTTTAGTTTAGATTTGGTTGTATAATAAAAGTCTGAATCATGAAAAAAATCTGCGTTGCATTGTTGGGAATCACATTTATTGGATTCGCTTCTTATGGTCAAATTGAAATTCGAACAGCTAGTAATGGAACAGCAGGTCCAGATGACCTTTCTGGGACAACTGTAACGTTAAATGTTACAGAAGATGGAACACAAGTGTTTTCCTTTTTTGTGATCAATACAACAGCCACATCAATGCCCATTCAAGTAGAGCGGTATGTAATAGATCAAGTGCCGAATTGGACAGATCAATTTTGCTGGGGTTCAACAGATCCAACAAATTTTCAAGGTGGATGTCATCCTTATGGCTTAATGCCAACCAATCCTTGGACGTGTAATTATGTTGATCTTGATCCACTTCCAATCAAAGGGAGTTTATTGGTAGATATTTACAATAATGGTCCTGGATGTGGTCATTACCGCTACACGATGCTTGTAAACAATGTGCGTATCGATTCCATTGATGTCATTGTTTGTTCTAGTTTAGGATTGGATGAACAGGCTGCATCATCGTTCACTGTTTTTCCAAATCCAACAACCGAATCAATTCAATTTAAAACAACAGAGGACGTTCTCTTTGAATCCTATAAGATCAGTGATATTACTGGTAAAACGGTTCAGGTTGGCAGTTTAACTGGTGCACAAACAATTAATGTACGTGATTTACTCGACGGTGTATACCATGTTACATTGCTCACGGATAAAGGACTTTCCTCAACACAGCGATTTAGTATTAAGCGCTAATAGTTATTAAGCAACATTTTCAATAAGGAAACCTTTCAAAATGAGGGTTTCCTTTTTTTATGAACCTAGCTCAAAGTGATACTTCAATCTTTATTGTATATTCGACCAACTAATTGCACGATTATTGACAATGGATAACATTGGAATACAATCACACATTTAAAAACACTACACAATGAAACTAGTAACTACACTTTTTATTCTTTTTGCATTCAACACCATCGCTTTTTGTGATGAAGAAGCAGAACCATTTGAGTTTTACAATGATCAAATTGTTTATTTATTAGGCGATAGTGTAAACGTGCGCAAAGAAGCGTCGATGGATTCAAAATCGGTGACAAAACTTCCTATTGGAACACGACTTAGAATCATTAAAAAAAGTGATGTTCAAATGAACCTAAATGGCTTCACGATGTCTTGGTATTTAGTCGAAATCAAGCCAAGACAGCAGGGATATATTTGGGGAGGTAAATTTGCTTGGAATTCCTCTCGTAGTTCAAAAAACACCGATTACATTTTCCATTTTGGGTTAGAAAAAGTCGTTGATGGAATTACCACTTATCAGATCCGTGTGGAGAAAAACCACAAAGAAATACAGCACCTTTCCTTCGAAGGTTTTGGGGGACTTATGAAAGAACACCGTTTTACCAATCATTCTAATCGTGGACTTACAAATGTGGATGATGTTTTGTGTGTGGATGCGAATGGAGAATTTTGTGGCGACGAAGGAGGTACAATTGTTTTCTTCTGGTCAGGGAATATACTTCAAGAAATTAAACGATTATCTGATTTCGTTGATGCTCCCGTTTTTGCAACAGAGACGTTTATCTTTCCATCAGATATGGAAGGTAAAAAAGACGTGATTCTTTATCATGAAGAAGTCGGTGAGTATATTTTTTCCGAAGATGAGAACAGCAGTGATTCACAAACGATAAACTATGAAAAAAACGAAATAACCACATTTCGTTGGGATGGAAAACAATTAGTGAAAAAATAGAAATACCTACATCTAAAAATCGATCGCCAATACTGAATGTGGTTTTCCAATCGTATTGGAATACTATCAATAATATACGTTATCTACTTGAAGGTGAATACTATTTATTCAGTTTTGAGAATCTTTTTACCCACCTAACTAATTTCACTCTCTCTCACGTTAAAAAAGGATAAAATCTTCTCCAATTTCGATCAAACTAATTAACTTTCTATGCGTTTAAAGAGAAGAATGAAACGGTTTAAAAACACATTGAATTTTCGTTAATAATTATCACTTAACACCAATTATAATGGAACAACAAGCAAAAATAATCAAAGGATACATCGAATTTGAATTACTGAATGGTCGTTCGCCGAATTCGGTATTTGAACTGACAAAAAAACTAAAACTTGAAGAATCGGTATTTTATACACATTTCGGAAGTTTAGATGTATTAAGACGTGCCATTCTTTCTGAGTTTATGATCCAAACAAACGCAACGCTCGATGGTGACGAGAATTATACCAATTTTAATGCGCGTGAGAAGTTACTGGCATTGTTTTACACCTTGTTTGAGCAATTAAAGCACGAGCGTTCTTATCTATTGGCAAAATATAGCGACATCAAAAAACTGCCTGAAAATAGCAAAGATTGGAAAGCTTTTATGGGTTTGATGATCGAACGATCGAACGAAATTCTATCTGAAGCAAAATCGCAGGATGAGATCAAAAGTCGCCCGCTGATTGGCGAACACTACGCAAAAGGAATTCCAATTGTGTTTACGTACCTTTTCCGCGTTTGGTTAAAAGACGATTCTACAGATTTTGCGACTACTGATGCTGCCATTGAAAAAACAGTGAATTTGAGTTTTGATATGATGGGATCGAGTCCGCTTGATTCATTAATTGATTTCGGGAAATTCGCCTTTTCCACCAAAGTCTTCTAGTTATGAAAGAGGAAGAAGACCAATCAGGTCAATCCGTAGGTCAATCAAAAATACCGACCTCAAAAGTACAACGCGCTGCCAAAATCATTGGTACAAGTGCGAAAGTTGGTGGGAATTACCTGAAATATTATGCAAAAAAGACTGTTCAGCCGAGTTTAACCAAGGATCAATTACATCATGACAATGCAACAGACATTTACTCGTCATTGAGTAAAATGAAAGGAAGTGCATTAAAAGTTGCTCAAATGATGAGTATGGACAATGGAATTCTTCCACAGGCCTATCAAGATCAATTTGCATTGGCACAATACAGCGCACCGCCACTCTCCTATCCGTTAATTTTAAAAACGTTTCAACAGTATTTCGGACAAAAACCATTGGATTTATTTGATGATTTTTCCAGAAATGCCATTCATGCGGCGAGTATTGGTCAAGTTCACCGTGCACAAAAAGGGGAGCTACAATTAGCGGTAAAGATTCAATATCCAGGAGTTGCAGAATCCATTAGTTCAGATTTGAAATTGGTAAAACCATTGGCTTCTCAATTACTCAACATGAAAGCTTCTGACATGAAACAATACATGGACGAAGTGGAATCAAAATTGTTAGAAGAAACCGATTACGAACATGAATTGCAAAGCGGAACTGAAATAGGAGAAGCATCTGCATTTATCAAAGGTTTGCGTTTCCCGAAATACTATGCTGAATGGTCCAATAAACGTGTGCTAACAATGGATTGGATTGAAGGATTGATGTTTCCTGAATTCTTAAAAACCAATCCAACACAGGAAGTCCGAAATGCAATTGGACAAGCCATGTGGGATTTTTTCCTCTACCAAATGAAGGTATTGCGAAAAGTTCATGCAGATCCGCATCCTGGGAATTTCATTGTTGATAGTGAAAACAATTTGTGTGTGATTGACTTTGGTTGTATCAAAGAGATTCCTTCTGATTTCTTTGAAAATTATTTTCAATTGCTCAAACCAGAGATTATTCAGAACGAAGAACAGCTCAATGCTATTTACGTTAAAATTGAACTCTTTAAACCTGAAGACACACCTCGAGAACAAGCGCTCTTAAAACAAATTTATGGCGACATGATTGGATTGTTGGGATTGCCTTTTCAAAGTACGTCATTTGATTTTGCTGATGAAACGTATTTCAAATCCATTTTCACGATGGGTGAAGAACTTTCACAGAACAAAGAATTGCGTAAAATGAACAATGCGCGCGGTTCTAAACACGCCATTTACGTCATGCGCACCTTCTTTGGATTGTATTCCTTATTGCATCAATTAAAGGCGAATGTACAACTGAATTATACATTGGATTGATGAAGGAAGTTTGGCGTGGGTTAAAAACAATAGGGAAAGGGATTGCGAAGTTCTTCGGGATTTTGCTTGAGATCTTAGATTTTGTTAGTGAACTGACCTAACTCCAATTATCAACGTGTAATTTAGTTTATTCCGTATTCCGATGGCTATCGGAATGCGGGATTACAGGATTTATATTACTGAAAAACAATCAATTGTGATTTATCAATGGTGTTTTTTCTTTATCAGAGTAGGCACGTAATGCATTACGTGCCTACTGATTACAAAAAAAAACGCCCCGAACAATCGAGGCGTTTTAATTATCATTTTATTCAGTTCTTACAAACCGAATGTCGTTTTAACTTGATCAACAAAATCCAATTTCTCCCAAGTAAACAATTCTACTTCTCTTGAAACAACCGTTCCATCTGGAGATTTAAATGTTTTGGTAACAACTTCGTTTTTACGTCCCATGTGACCATAAGCTGCCGTTTCGCTATAGATCGGGTTACGCAATTTCAAACGTTGCTCAATTGCATAAGGGCGTAAGTCGAAAATTGCTTCTACTTTCTTAGCGATTTCACCATCTGTCATGTTCACTTTTGCAGTTCCGTAAGTGTTTACAAACAATCCACATGGTTTTGCAACCCCGATTGCGTAAGAAACTTGCACCAATACTTCATCACACAAACCAGCTGCTACTAAGTTTTTCGCGATGTGACGTGTTGCATAAGCTGCAGAACGGTCAACTTTTGAAGGATCTTTTCCAGAGAATGCACCACCACCGTGAGCACCTTTTCCACCATACGTATCAACGATGATTTTACGGCCTGTTAAACCAGTATCTCCGTGAGGACCACCAATCACAAATTTCCCAGTTGGGTTAATGTGATACGTAATTTGATCGTTGAACAATGCTTGTAAAGCTGGTTTCAATTTCGCTTTTACACGTGGAATCACGATAGAAACAATATCGTTTTTGATTTTCGCCAACATTTCCGGCTCAGAAGCAAAATCATCGTGTTGTGTAGAAACAACAATGCTGTCAATTCGTTGAGGAACGTTGTCATCAGAATACTCGATAGTCACTTGAGACTTCGCATCTGGACGCAAGTAAGGAATCACATCCGACTCATTGTTACGAATAGCTGAAAGTTCTTGCAAAATTTTGTGTGCTAAATCCAACGCTAACGGCATGTAGTTATCCGTTTCCATTGTTGCATAACCAAACATCATTCCTTGGTCACCTGCACCTTGTGCATTTGCTTTCGCTTCAAAATCGTTGTTATCCACCTTACGATCTACACCCTGATTGATATCATCAGATTGATCGTGAATTGCTGAAAGAATTCCACACGAATTCGCTTCGAACATGTATTCTGACTTCGTGTAACCAATTTTACGGATTACTTCACGTGCAATTGACTGAACATCTAAATACGTATTCGTTTTTACTTCACCTGCTAAAACAACTTGTCCAGTAGTTACAAGTGTTTCACAAGCAACTTTTGACGTAGGATCAAAAGCCATGAAGTTATCAATCAACGCATCAGAAATTTGATCCGCTACTTTATCTGGGTGTCCTTCAGAAACCGATTCTGAGGTAAACAAATATGACATAGTTCTTTATTAAAAAATTGTGACGCGCGAAATTAGTGAAAAAAACAGAATAGATAAGAGTTGGAGCGGTAATTTATGAATTACCAATTAGAGATGATGTTGTAACCACATAGAGCATATAGAGTACATAGGTGGAGTTGGTGTTAATCTGGTAATTGAGAAAAAAAGCTATTTACATAAGTTTTTTGCCCTTCTTTAAAAAGATTAAAACAGTTAAAATTGATTAGAATTCCTTTTGGTGCATGAAGTAATTTCATATAGGTCATCAATTGAGCCGTATTTACTGGTGTTAATTCATTCACAGCTTTAAGTTCAATAACAATTGATTCTTCAACAAATAAATCACATCTCAGAACAGTTTCTAAAAACTGACCTTTAAATTCAATAGGTATCCGTAATTCTGTGTTAAATTGGATTCCACGATCAATTAATTCAATTTTCATGCATTCATGATAAATACTTTCCAACAATCCAGGTCCTAACGATTTGTGTACATTAATCGCGGCACCTATTATTTCATGTGTTAATTCATCAAAGGCTTGTTTTGTTTTACAGTTCATTGCATTTAAAATATGACTACTCACCTTAATATACGGCTTTATTTTTTAATCACTCATGTAATCAACTTACTAATTACTCCTTATTTACTTTTTCAAATAGACCCATGAAAAACGATGACTCCATTCTTTATTTTATTTAGTCTATGCTCACTATGTGTTTTATGTGGTTATCTCAATTGCTAAAATTTCTATATTCACAAAAAATAAAAACTACACATTTTTCTGATCTCAAACTCTGCAAAACATAAGCAATCTTTGCAAAAAAAAATCAACAGTACTCAACTTTTTAAGCCTTAAGTTGTACAACGAAAGTATAGATAAATCATTCCGTATGAAAAAGATTGAAAAGCCCATTCTTGGATTACCTTGCAAACAACAGTTAGCAGATTTTAAATCCACAGAAAAAGGATTGCATTGCGCCAGTTGTGATCACCACATGGTCGATTTTAGAGGAAAATCAACGGAAGAAATTTATGAAATTGTCACTTCAACTCCAGGTAAGACTTGTGGGATTTTTACGCCAAATCAATACCGCTCTAAATTGGCGCAAGTACTTATTTCAAGTGTTCAACGACCAATTGGTTTATCGCTCTTGGGAATCTTGGGTTTTCTGGGGCCAATTTTAACGACAAGTTGCGCTGATACCCCAATAAAAGAAGATAACGACTCGAAAGTAGATCACAAACAACAGGCATTCAATAATTTAAAATTCCCCATGCGCATGGCAGGAACATTGATTGATGAAGTGAGTAAAAAACCATTACCAAACGCAGTATTATCCATTTATCAAAATGGGAAAGTGATTCGGAAAGAACAAACAGATAACCAAGGTAATTTTGATTTTGTCCTAGAAAAAGGCGATTTGATCAGTGAAAATTTTGATTTGATTATTCAAAAAAATAAGTACAAATCAGACACCCTGAAAAAAATGGAATTGTCTTCCACTATGAATGCGAAAAAAATGCGCTTGACACTCAAAGCAGAAGCTATCACTGGAAAAACAATGATAGCTCCAGGAAGTATTTGCATCAAACAAGATGAAGTTTTAGGCGAACCAGCTGTTGATGGTGGGATTTATTTTGAAGAACAACCGACTTCGGGTGAAATAAAGCTGGAAGAAGTGAAATCACCAATTCAAAAAACAAATTAACATCTTCACATAGACGCTATCTAAAATGGAGTTGTCTATACTCGATTCTCGAAGGTGCCTAAAAAGGCATAAAATGCAAGGCGTTAAGGAAGAGGTATTGGGAGTTTACTAAAGTAAATGACCAATGTCGATTTCCGAAAACAACGAAGCAGATTAGGTATTTTTAGACACCTTCAATTTATTTTTTCTCTTTTTCCAATGCTAAATCAATAACCTCGCGCATGGATTTCACGTAATGGAAAGTCAAACCTTTCACATAATCTGCTGTGATTTCTTCGATGTCTTTGCGGTTGCGTTCACATAAAATGATTTCCTTGATATTCGCGCGTTTTGCAGCTAGAATTTTTTCTTTGATTCCTCCAACTGGCAATACTTCTCCACGTAACGTGATTTCACCTGTCATGGCCAAGTTTTTCTTCACTTTGCGTTTAGAAAAGGATGAAGCAAGTGAGGTCAACATGGTGATTCCTGCGCTTGGTCCGTCTTTTGGCGTTGCGCCTTCTGGAACGTGAATGTGTACATTGGTTTCGTCAAACAATTCTTGTGTCAAGCCTAACCAATCAGAATGTCCTTTCAAAAATTCCAAAGCTATGATGGCAGATTCCTTCATTACATCTCCTAAATTTCCAGTCAAGGTCAATTTTCCTTTTCCTTTGGTTAAAGATGATTCAATGAATAAAATATCGCCTCCAACACTTGTCCACGCTAAACCTGTAACCACTCCTGGCACATCGTTGTTATCGTATTTCGTTTTTTCACGACCTGGTCCTAGAATTTGCGTCAAATGATCGATTTCAACCTTTACTACAAATTCTTCTTCCAATGCTACTTGTTTCGCACGGTTACGCGCCAATTTTGCCAATTGTTTATCCAAACCACGAACTCCTGATTCGTTGGTGTAGCGTTCAACAATGCGTTCCAACGTTTTTTTATCGACGGTTAATACTTTTTTTGTAATTCCGTGAGCTTCTAACTGTTTAGGTAAGAGGTGATTTTTGGCAATTTCCACCTTTTCTTCAACTGTATAACCATTCACTTCAATGATTTCCATTCGATCCAATAACGGACCTTGAATGGTTGAAAGACTATTGGCTGTTGCGATAAACATCACTTTCGATAAATCGAATTCTGTCTCAATGTAATTATCGTAAAACGTGCTGTTTTGTTCAGGATCTAAAACTTCTAACAAAGCTGATGATGGATCACCATGATTGCTTCGTCCGAGTTTATCTACTTCATCCAAAACAAACACAGGATTCGCTGAACCAGCTTTTTTGATGTGTTGAATCACACGACCGGGCATTGCACCAATGTAGGTTTTACGGTGACCACGAATTTCAGCTTCATCATGCACACCACCCAAAGACATGCGTACATATTTTCTGCCTAATGCTTCTGCAACTGATTTACCCAAGGAAGTTTTACCAACTCCTGGAGGTCCGTAGAAACACAAAATCGGGGATTTCATGTCGCCCTTTAATTTCAAAACAGCTAAATATTCTAAGATGCGTTCTTTTACTTTTTCCAATCCAAAATGATCGCGTTCCAAGATTTTTGCTGCGCGTTTCAAGTCGAGGTTATCGATAGAATAATCGTTCCACGGCAAATCCAGCAAGGTATCTAGGTAATTTAATTGAACTGTGTATTCCGCTCCTTGGGGATTCATGCGCTGCATTTTGTCCAATTCTTTTTTGAACATCTTTGCCATTTTCGCATCCCATTTCATCTTGGAAGCGCGTGTTTCCATATCCCGCACATCTTGTTCTTGTGGGTTATCACCTAGCTCATCCTGAATGGTGCGAATTTGCTGATTCAAGAAGTATTCGCGTTGCTGACGATCCATGTCCATACGCACCTTGGTTTGAATCTCGTTGCGCATTTCCAACAATTGCGATTCCAACGTCAAGTGTTCCATGACCATTTTGGCACGCTTACGGAAATCCAATTCCTCCAGCATTTCTTGCTTCTTTTCCACATCCGCATTCATATTCGATGAAATGAAATTCACCATGAATGTTGGACTTTCAATGTTTCCAATGGCAAAAGAAGCTTCAGAAGGAATATTCGGACTATCGCGGATAATTTGCAATGCCAATTCTTTGATCGAACGGAAGACTAAATCCATTTCAGCATCCTTTTTCGGCGGCATTTCTTCGGTAAGAAATTTAACCTTCGCACGCATATACGGTTCCGTTTGAAACGGTTCCATGATTTCAAATCGGCGTTTTCCTTGAATGATAATCGTGGTACTTCCATCGGGCATTTTTAACATGCGCACGATTTGGGCAACTGTTCCAACTTTATGTAAATCCTTAAATTCAGGAGCTTCTTCTTCTTGATCCAATTGAGAAACGACACCAATGATTTTATTTCCCTTGTGTGCATCTTGAATGAGGCGAATTGACTTATCACGACCAACCGTAATTGGGATCATAACACCAGGAAAAAGCACATTGTTCCGCAGTGGAAGAATGGGTAAATCTTCTGGAAAAACTTCCTTATTCATATTCTCTTCTTCGTCTGGAGACATTAAAGGAAGAAAATCAGTGTGCTCGTCAATATCTGCTGACATAAGTATGCTATGTTCGAATGAATCTTTCATGTATTGTTTTTTTTCTACTGCGTCAAAATGGCAGATTGTGGTTGACTTCTCCGAATGAAAAGCATTACATCTGGTTATTTTATGCAGTGGGTAGTAATTTGACAAGAGCCGTGCCATTGGAAAAAAGCGGAAATTTTGTCGGGTTATCTGACACGAAGGAATTTAAAATTTAAAATGGAAAATGGAAAATTATGAATTCGAAAATTATGAATTATAAAGGGAATTGCGGTTAAGACCCAAATTCACCTTCATAATTGACCAATTCATAATTTATCCGCTTAGAATTAGTTCTCTTGGATTGATCATCATTAAGACAATTTGGTTCAGTACTAAATGAGACCAATAAAATAGAATTCATTAACTTTGATAGATGGCACTTACCCAACAACTAGCAAGACATCTGAGAGAAATTCATACGGGAGGAAACTGGACAACGGTATGTCTAAAAGAAGCATTGAAAGACGTAACTTGGCAACAAGCTATCCAAAAAGTGAGTGATTTTAATACGATTGCAACTTTGGTTTTTCATACCAATTATTACGTAAGCGCAACCTTAAAGGTTCTACAAGGCGAAGCACTCAATGCCAAAGATGAACTCAGCTTTAATCATCCGTCCATCAATTCACAAGAAGATTAGGATGCTTTGCTCGAAAAAGTGTGGTCCGAAGCTGAACTATTCGCGAACTTAATTGAACTTCTCCCGGAAGCAACACTTTGGGAACCGTTTACTGATGAAAAATACGGAACCTATTATCGCAATATCCAAGGAATTATTGAACATACACATTATCATTTAGGGCAAATTGTAGTGATTAAAAAAATGTTAGCCAATCAAGCAAACTAAGATACTGTTTCATGAAGGACTTTAAGTATTACGTTTTAAAAACAGTTCAAATTATTAATCTCCTAGTCGTCATATTCATGTTCATTTATTTGGTTTACATTATCTACAATTTATTATTCATGAGTGGACATGTCTGCTGAAGTTCATTGGAACTCAATAAAATCTACTCTAATTTCGGACAAATACATTCAGTAAATTGAAGTTCGTGTTTTGGAAAACGTACATATAGTACTGGAAGTTGTAAGCCGTATTCTGGAAGTTGTAAGCAGTGTTCTGGGCGGTGTAAGCGATTCAACAGTAGACTTCCTATACGTCAGTCACTGTGGATTTCGAATTCTGGATCGTGTAAGCATTGTTCTGGGTGGTGTAAGAGACGTTCTGGATCGTGTAAGCGGTGTTCGGGGAGTTGTAAGCGATTCAACAGTAGACTTCCTATACGTCAGTCACTGTGGATTTCGAATTCTGGATCGTGTAAGCAATGATCTGGATCGTGTAAGCATTGTTCTAGAAGGTGTGAGTGGTGTTCTGGAACCTGTGCATGCAGTGCTGGAAACTGTCTGTCTGTACCTTCTATGTTGAACTTTACAGGGGGGGAGTGTTCAATAAACTATGTCAGTCCGTTGGATATGGTCATTCATAAAAAAAGCCTTCCAAATTGGAAGGCTTCTCAAAAATTATATAAGTTTATTTCGCATCAAACTTCGTGATATCACCATCTGCATCTTTTATCCAAAGTTCTTTATTGGTTAAACGCAAAATGGTTGATTCATTGATATCTCCATCAAATGTAGTCTTGATTTTTTCTTTATCAGAACTAAATTCCCAAGTTCCAGAATAGCCAATCGCACCAAAAGTAAATTTTGCAACTCCGTCTTTTTCAAAAGTTACGATATCAGTTCCTGTATCAGTTGCCGTAATTCCAGAAGCATAAATGTATTCTTTCGCATCCCAGTCTCTACATAAACGTTTTGTTTTTGTCAATAAAGAAAAGCCTGGCCCATCTTCGTATTTACCGCAAGAAGGTGTTGAAATGATTGCGCCTCCTAAAAAAGCGATTGCAAGTAGTAATTTAATTGTTTTCATAAACTTCAAAGTTGAATATTTTGGAGCGAAAGTACGGAAAAAGTAACCTAGTTTTTAGTAATTATCCAATAAATCTAGGCGGCTATTTGTGCCTGAATTCATTAATTGTTGTTTGTATCGCCCCAATTTACTCCACCAAATGATAAAAACGACCAAATAACCAAGACTGAAAAGACACCAACACTCGGAATAATGCCACCAGATCAGTATCTATTCATCCCTATTTTCGGTTACAAAAATTCATTGAAAACAAACTATTTTGTTACGAATACAGTATTTTCAAGAACGAATAATACAATAAACAGCTAAATCAGAAAATGCTTCTCCAAAATAAATACGGTCTTTGAAGTGCGCCTCTTTTACAAATCCAATTTGTTCCAAAAGGTAGATGGCTCCACGATTATCTGGAGAAACTTTTGCTTCGATGCAATGGAGTCCAAGTGTATCAAATCCAAATTGTACAATGGCGCTAACAGCTTCCAAGGCGATGTTTTTACCCCAATAATTTACACTCAATTCACCACCAATCTCAGCACGTAGATTGTAATAATCAATGCTGTTAAAACCACATGTTCCGATGATCTCATTTGAATCACGCAGAATGCCTGCCCACCCTATTCCTTGTTGTTGTTCAAAAGCATTTCGTACTCGTTCAACTAGGCTTTCAGCTTCTTGAGGTTCTTGCATTGCAGTACGTGCAATAAATTGGTTTACCCTTCCATTGGCACGCATTGCAAAAATTTGTTCGGCATCTTGGAGGCAAATTTCGCGTAATAGCAGTCGTGATGTAGTGAGTAATGGAAATTCTTCAAAAACGGATGTATTTAATTGCATACAACATAATTTGAATACAAAGATACTCGACAAATCGATTAGAGCTCTCTATTCATCAAAAATTCAGCTAGTTGAATCAATGGTTTTTTCTTGGTTACATCCACCTCTAATTGAGCTAAGGCGTCGAGCGATTGCACATAATAGGCATTCATGGTTTGTTTTACCGCTTCAACAGCTCCTAATTCTTCAAACAACGTTTGTGCAATCACAACCTTTTGAGCAGTGGCTTCCATTTCAAGTAAAGCTGTAACCCTGGAATCTTGTTTTGAAGTTGCGATACGTTGTGCGGTAAGTAATAACAGCGTTTTTTTATTCGAAAGAATATCACCTCCTACTTGTTTTCCAAATTTCTCTGGATCGGCATACAAGTCCAATAAATCATCTTGAATTTGAAAAGCAATGCCCAATTGTACGCCAAAATCGTAGATCAGTTGACAGGTACGAGCATCCTGTTTTCCGAGAATAGCACCAAATTCCAGTGCACAACCCAATAAAACGGATGTTTTTAAACGAATCATTTCAATGTAATCCGATTCATTGACCACACTTGCCGTTTCAAAGTCCATATCGAATTGCTGACCTTCACAGACTTCGCGCGCTGTTTCATTAAATCGAATTAAAAGCGGTGATAATCGTTCGTCTGTATACTGTGCCAATTGACGGTAAGCTTCTACAAACAAGACATCTCCAGAAAGAATTGCAATGTTTTCATTCCATTGAGTATGAACAGTTGGCTTGCCTCTTCTAACAGGTGCTGCATCCATGATATCATCGTGAATGAGCGAGAAATTATGAAATAACTCTATACAAAGTGCAGCTGGCAAGCTCTCTTCTTTCGATATACCAAACAGCTCTGCGCTCATTAAGGTCAACGTAGGGCGAATTCGCTTTCCTCCCAACGTCATAAAATACCGCAAAGGCTCGTATAAATTTGCAGGATTTTGAGGCATGGAATAAGTTGAAACAGCTGTTTCAATGAAGGCGCCAAGTGTTTGTAATTCGGTCATTATTTTTTTAGCAATTGCAGCAAATACGTCCCGTAACCACTTTTAACAAGCGGTTGAGCTAATTCGGTTAATTGTTCTGCGTTAATGAATCCACTTCTGTATGCAGTTTCTTCAATACAGCCTACTTTTAATCCTTGTCGTTCTTCAATGACTTGAACAAATTGTCCAGCCTGCATGAGCGAAGGAAAAGTGCCCGTATCGAGCCAAGCTGTTCCTCGGCTTAACACAGCTACTTTTAATTTACCGCGACGCAAATATTCAGCATTTACATCTGTGATTTCGTATTCACCTCGTTCCGAAGGTTCAAGATTCTTCGCAATCTCAATTACAGAATTGTCATAAAAATAAAGACCTGGAACAGCATAATTTGATTTCGGAACAGTTGGTTTTTCTTCAATTGAAATCGCGTTCATAGCGTCATCAAATTCAACAACTCCATACCGTTCAGGATCACTCACATGGTACGCATATACAACTCCTCCATCTGGGTGCACATTTTCTTGCAACAAGTCATCCATTCCAACGCCGTAAAAGATATTGTCACCAAGAATCAAGGCAACGCTATCGTCTCCAATAAACGATTCGCCTATGACAAATGCCTGCGCTAATCCATTTGGCTCATGTTGAACAGCGTATTCGAATCGACAACCTAGTTTAGAGCCGTCACCCAACAATTTTTCAAATTGCGGCAAATCGTGTGGTGTAGAAATGATCAAAATTTCTCGAATTCCCGATGTCATCAAAATAGACAGGGGATAATAAATCATGGGTTTATCGTAGATCGGCATCAATTGTTTACTTACTGCCAATGTTAACGGATGTAAACGTGTTCCTGAGCCACCAGCTAAAATAATTCCTTTCATCTTATTCGTCTTCTTTTGGAGGTTTAGCAGTTGAATCTGACTCCTCATCTTCTTCCGACGTTTCATGATTTGCAGGAGAATCATTATCCCATTCATCTGTATGGACAACTAGCCTTCCTAAATCAATATCTTCTTCCTCATCGTATAATTCAAAGAATGGTTCTTCAAACGATTTAGTTGTTAATCGACGTTCAAGCGAAAGTAATAACGCAGGTAGAATCAGCAAATTGGTAAATAACGCGATAAAATACGTTAATGCTGATAAATACCCTAATGCTTGTGTTCCGCCAAATTGAGAAAATACAAAAACGATAAATCCGAAGAACAAAATGACGGATGTATAAATGATACTTAATCCACTTTCACGGATAGAGATCGCTACACATTCTTTTAAATCCCATTTACGCAATTTCAATTCTTGTCGATACCTCGCGAGGAAATGGATTGTATTATCCACCGTAATTCCGAGTGCTATAGAGAAGATTAAGAGTGTCGATGGTTTTAATGGAATCCCAAACCACCCCATAATTCCTGCAGTCATTACCAACGGAATAATATTAGGAATCATGGAGACTACGACCATTCTAAATGAATAGAACAAGATACTCATCAGAACTGCGATTGAAAGAATAGCAAAGAGAATACTAGAAAATAAATTTTCCACCAAGTATTGCGTTCCTTCAGAGGCCACAACAGATGTTCCGGTCAATTTGACATCAAAATATTCTTGATCTAATGCATGGCGCATCAAGGTATCAATGTTCTTTTTCTTTAAGTATGGTTTAATCAATTCAGGATCACTATCAAATGCCAATTGTTTCGCTTCATTTCCATTTGAAATTTCCGCTGTTAATGCATTGTAGATAGTCGAATTGGCGATTAACGAGTCATAATAGTTCTTCTTCCCTGAAGTAGCTTTTTTATACAGACGTTCGAATTCCTTTTTGTCAGGATTCATGATTTCGTCAATCCTAGCTTTAATGGTATCTACTTTATCTGCAACTTCATACGATCCAATATCTTTCATTTGGGTACGAACTCTCAATACACAAGCAGAAGTATCTACTAATTCTTTTAGCGAAAAGGAATTATTCCCATTGGTCGCTATGTTATCGAGGTATTTTTTTAAATGAGGAAGATCACGTCGCGATATGATTTTGTATTGATTTACATTATTTCCATAATACGCCATGTTGATGACTTTCAGGAAATCAACCACAGAAATACTCTTGGCAAAAAGCGTGTCTTTGGCTAGTAATTCTTGTACCTCTTCTAGTTTTGTTAATGTACCTTTTGATTTACTAAACAACCTACCCGGTTCTTTGTAATCAATTAAAATTTCAAACGGAACAGCCCCTCCAAAATTGGATTCAATGAAATGGATATCTTCTAGAATTGGGTCACCGTTTGGTAAATCACCCGTAATGTTTCCAGTAACTGTTATTTTGTATACACCAACTGTACTCGCAACAATTACAATTGCTGAAACCCAGTAAATCCAAGCACGTTTATTGGCTGTGAGAAAGACAAGTTTTTCCAATAAACCAATTGCTGCTTTACGATCAAGGTGTTTTAAATGACGTTCTTTTGGACTCTTAGAAAAGGATGCAAATATTGGAATCAAGCACAAGGAAACAATAAAGCACAACATGATATTGATCGTCGAAACAACTCCAAATTCATAGAATTTCTCTGAACTAGTAAACACAAATGTTACGAACCCTAATGCAGTTGTGACATTCGTCATAAACATTGCTGTTCCGGTTTTTTTAATTACCCGTGCTATGGCTTTTACCTTGTTGTTGTGAAGTCGGTATTCTTGATGGTATTTGTTATACAGGTAGATGCAGTTTGGTATCCCAATCACAATCATTAATGTTGGAATCAAAGCCATAATGATTGACAAATTGTAGCCTAACATTCCAATTGTACCCAATGACCAAACTACTGTTACCAACACAACGATGTTACTCATGATGGTCACTCGGATCGAACGGAAAAAGAAATACATTAACGCCGAAGAAACAAAAAGAGAAATGGCAATAAAAAAGTACATTTCATTCAATACCCGTTTCCCGATTAAGACACGCATGTGCGGCAATCCTGCAAAATGCACTCTACCGAACTCAGACTCATACGTTTCTGCTAATTTCTCTATGTTAATGACAATTTCTTGCTTCTTTTTGTCCAATAAAAAATCTTCTTTCAGTTTAATCATCATTAAACTGACTTCTGTCTTTGGATTGTAGAGAATGCCTTTATAAATTGGGTAAAGACGAATTTCCTTTTTTATTGAATCAATGCTTTTTTCATGGAACGTTTTATCATAAAAAATAGGTCTGAATTCAAAGATACTTTTCGATTTGTTGTTAACGATGTTGAATAAGTGTGCTTCTGATGTAACGGCGATAACACCTGGGATTTGAAGAATAGAATCACCTAATTCTTTCCACTTCAAAAATGACCTTTCTGTATACAAAGAATCATCATGAATCGCTAGGACAAGCGTAGATCCATCCTCTCCAAACATCTCTTTGAAATGGAGGTAAGTAGCCTGTTCTTCCGTATTCTTCGGAAGCATGTTCCCGTACTTATTATCAATCTTTAACCCCGTAAGCATATAATACCCAAAAAGCACGGTAAGCAATGCGTGCAATCCAAGGATAATAAAGCGATTTCGAAGTATAAAGTTGGCTATTCTATTCCACATGTCGTTACAAAGTATAAGTCACAAATTTAACACAATAAGGCGGGAAGGCAAGGACGATCTTATTTCAGGTACGTATCGAGCCAATCAAAATAGGTTCGGTACCAAAGCACGCCGTTTTGAGGTTTAGTAATCCAATGCCCTTCATCAGGGAAATATAGGTATTTACTTGGAATTCCTTTCAACTGCAACACCTGAAATGCTTGCATCCCTTCTGATTCTGGAACACGGAAATCTTTTCCTCCATGAATCACTAGCATGGGTGTATTCCATTTATCCACTAATTTATGCGGACTATTTTTGGCATACAATTCCTTGTTTTCAGGTTTCCAGTAAGGACCTCCAATATCAAAATTCGCAAAAAACAATTCTTCAGTCGTTCCATACCAGCTTTCAAGGTTGAACAATCCGCAGTGAGAAACAAACGTTTTGAATCGATTGTTATGAATTCCAGCTAGGTAATAAACAGAATAACCACCATAAGATGCACCAACTGCACCCAACCTGTTTTTATCAATGTAAGGAAGGGTTGAAAGAGAATCAACTGTTACCAGATAATCACGCATGGCTTGTCCGCCCCAATCTTTTGAAATGGCTTCGTTCCATTCTTGACCAAACCCTGGTAAACCTCTCCGATTCGGAGCCATCACCACATATCCTTTGGAGGCCATCAATAAAAAATTCCAACGGTAAGAAAAATACTGACTCACTGGACTTTGTGGTCCACCTTGGCAATAAAGTAATGCTGGGTAACTTGTTTTCTCATCAAAATTTGGTGGTAAAATCACCCAAACCAATAGTTTTTTTCCATCAGTCGTTGTGATCCATTTTTCAGTTACTTGCGGTAGTGCAATGTTATCCATCAACGATTTATTGATCGCCGTCAATTGTTTTTGCACACCTGTTTTAGTGGTGATTTGCCAAAGATCTGTGGGAGCAACCATGGATTGACGCTCAGCAATGATGCGGTCTTTTAAAATTTGAATGGAAACAATGTCACACAATTCCGTGGTCAATTGACGCGTTTTGGCAGTCAATACATTCACTTCAAAAACTTGTTTGGCACCTTTAATTGCAGCTGTAAAATAGATGAATTGACCTTTCGCATGCCAACCGAACGATTCTACACTCAAATCTAAATTAGCGGTGACATCTATTTCGCTTCCCGTAGCAAGATCTTGAACAATGATGCGGTTTTTATCTGCTTCATAACCATCACGCGCCATGCTTAAGTAAGCGATTTTTTTACCGTCAGCACTTATTCTTGGATTGTTGTCGTAACCTTCACGCTTTTCAGTAATACAACGCGTTGACTTTGTGCCAATTGTATAAGCATAAATTTGACTATTCGTGCTGATTGCAAATGCTTTACCAGCCTTCTTTTTGGTAGAATAATAAACCGTTTGTCCATCTCTACTGAATGTCACATCGTCGATTCCTCCAAAAGGTGGCAATACAGACGCAAACGCTTCACCTTCCATGATGTCACCTTTCGAAACGTAACTATTTCCTGATTTTTCATACAAAAACAAGTGTAAAGCCGTTTCTCCCTGCCATGCATTCCAGTGACGGTACATTAAATCTGTTTCAATACGTGCTTGAGCTTTTGGTAGATCTGGATAAATATCAGCAACTACTTGGCGAATTTTCACGGGTTGTAAAGTCGCAATGTGCTGATGATCATCCGAAAAAGTAAAACCTTCAATTTCTTGATCAAACGTGTGAACAATTGTCAGTTTTGCTCCTAGTTCGGGTTTCATTGAAACCAATTCGGTAGCTGATTTACCAGCTTGCAACCACCACAATGTATTGTTGTTGTCCCAAATGACATTCCAAAAAGCAGTTCCAGCAGGAAAACATTCATGCGTTTCGCCTGTTGCTAAATTCATCAAAAAACCTGTATTAGTCCCTTTATTTGCAGGCACATCGTAACTTGTTGATTGATAAAATACCCATTTTTCATCCGAAGAAACAACCGTACCTGAAAGACGTTTTAATTTCCACAAATCATCAATGTCAAAAATTTCTCTCTGGGAAAAGCTATTACCTAGTAAAATCAAGCAAAGCAACAATAGGAAACCATTTTTCATACCTCGTTTTTTGAAGAGATCAAAAATAGTTGAAAAAACCCAATTTTAAGGAAAAAGATGGTGCGTTTTGGCTATTTATGTGAAATCCGTTTGGTGTCGAAACGCTTTTTTAAAATGACATAACTCATTATAAAAAGTAACACTATGAGCATAGATGAACAAGCAAATATGAATGATTTTACGATTCCGAGATCAAAAGAAATTGAAAAAACAAAGGAATTAATACCTACAAGTACTGTTATGAGAGAACGTTGAAAACGACGTATTCGATCCATTATAATTGAGTGTCAAACGAATATAGTATTTATTCTATAGATTCTACGCTCTTTTCAAATTATTTATTTGTTCATTTCCTTGAACCAATTCATCCGATAATGGTAAGAGTTGGTATAATACCTTTTTCCATGAAAAAAACTACCTTTCAATATTCCATCGTTGAACCTTGTCACGAAAAATGGAGCGAAATGACTCCAATTGCTCAGGGACGTTTTTGTGATAGTTGTGCAAAAGCTGTTGTCGATTTTACAACCATGACGGATCGCCAAGTCATTCAATTCATGTCAACTACAACCGAATCTGTTTGTGGACGCATGAGTGCTGATCAATTAAACCGACCGTTTACACAAATGGAAATAGGGAATAACAATTCATTTAGTCTTCGCGCATTGGTTTTTGGAACAGCCATTTCAACATTTTCTTTCAATGGGCTCGATGCTCAAGTAAATCCCAATTCACAAACTAAAACCACCACTAAAACTGAAAAAACAGTGGCGAAAAGCACAGGAAAACCGGAAAAGACAAATCCAGTACAAACAAAGGATACGCTGCTTTCAGGATTCGTTTTTGACAACTCAAATTCCAAAGTTATTGGTTCTGCACGTGTAACTATTTATGATCAAGAAGGGAATCAATTAGCTACAACAAGTTCAAATGAGAAAGGCGAATTTCAAGTAATCATCCAATCAAATCAGCAACCGTTCAAAGCTGTTTTTAAACACCAAGAATATGAGGATGTAACGCTGAATCTTGCAAACTTAAGTACATATAGTAGTCTTAAAGTTGGATGCAACAGTTCAAGAACAATGGCGGGTATGATAACATCTGAAAAAACTTCAACTAGTGAACAAGTAAAGGATACGCTGTTTGCTGGAATCGTTTTTGATTACAAAGATTACAAAGTTGTCGGTTCAGCAAGTGTAACTATTTATGATCAAGAAGGGAATCAATTGACTACAACAACTTCAAATGAAAGAGGAGAATTTCAATTAATCATCCAAACAAATCAGCAACCATTCAAAGCTGTTTTTAAACACCAGAAACATAGCGATGTAACCTTGAATTTTGCCAACTTGGCTACTTATAATAAGCTTAGAGTTGGATTCAATGGTGAAAGAACATTGGGGAATATTATAACAACACCAACTAAAACAACCTCAACGAGCGAACAACCAGTAAAACGTAGGAAATTTAAATATGAGTAGGCTAAAAAATCGTTTTCAGTTGAACGTTTAGGTATTTTAATTGTAAGCGTTTATGTAATACCCTTTGCCATGAAGAAAACATCCATTCAATATTCAATCGCAGAACCTTGTCACGAAAAATGGGGTAAAATGACGCTAATCGATCAAGGGCGTTTTTGCGATAGTTGTGCAAAAGCAGTTGTAGATTTTACGACCATGACGGATCGCCAAGTGATTCAATACATGTCGACAACAACTGAATCCGTTTGTGGGCGAATGAGTTCACATCAATTAAACCGTCCATTTACCCAATTGGAAATAGGGAATAGTCATTCATTTAGTCTTCGTGCATTGGTACTGGGAACGGCCATTTCAACCTTTTCTGCTACAAGTGCTCAAGCTCAAGGAGAAATCAAAACAGTTTCACACACGAAAGGAAAGGTAGCCGTTGAGCAAGTTGAAGTGGTAAAAGTTGGAGAAATTGAAGCCATTCAGCCAATTGAAGCAAGAGACTCACTGTTTTCTGGAACAGTATTTGATTACCTAGGCAATACAGGTGTCGGTGCAACGGAAATCACCATTTATGATGCGAAAGGAAATGAATTATCAACAACACTTTCCAATGATAAAGGAGAATTTCAATTGCCCATTTTAGCCAATCAGCAACCTTACTCTGCTGTTTTTAGAAAAGAGGAGTATGAAGAAGTAACGTACCTATTTTCAGATTTGTTGACCTATCGTGGCGTAACAGTTGATTTAAGCAGAGAAATGCACATTAAAATGGGAATGGTAATGCCCAACAAACCTGATGAAGGAGAATGAGAAATTAAGATAATATGTTCGAGTAGTTTGTTTAGTTTAACTTGAATGAGGAGGGATGCTTGGAGAGGCGTCCCTTTTTTATTATTCAATTTCAATCCGATAAATCACAACTGGAATATCCCGCCAAACTGTGTTTTTCCATGGTTGCATTCCATTTCTAATTGCAACAGCTTGTGAAGGTGTGTTATCTGGATGAATCATACTTACCACAAAGGGCGAAAGTTGGTGCTGGATAGTATACGATTTGAAATAAGTTGCAGCTTCTGTCGCAAAACCTAAACCCCAATATGCTGGATACAAATGATAACCTATTTCCAGAATTGTTTCACCATCCACTTCTTGTGATAACAGTCCACATTGTCCAATAAATGTTCCGTCATGCAGGTGAAGGGCAAGTAATCCAAACTGATTTGTAGCATACCGTTCTTGCTGTCGCTCAATCCAAATAGGAGCTTGCGTGACCGCTTCCAATCGCAGGAAATCGGGGAAGTACCGCATTGTAAGTGGATCACTCAAATAATCTACCCAAGGAAGAGTGTGTTCTTCTGCAAGTGGGCGAATGACCAAACGATCAGTTGTATGATTACTTAAATAATTTGCTGGGGCAATCATGCTTATTCCACCGTAACTGATTTTGCCAGGTTACGTGGTTGATCCACATTACATTCGCGCATTACTGCAATATGATAACTTAATAATTGTAAAGGTATCGTTGCTAAAAGCGGAACTAAATGCTCATCTGTATCGGGAATTTCAATCACATGATCGGCCATTGCTTTTACATCAACATCGCCTTCAGTAACAATCGCAATGATTTTTCCTTTACGCGCTTTTACTTCTTGAATATTGCTCACAACTTTTTCGTAAGAAGTACCTTTCGTTGCAATCACAAAAACAGGCATTTCTTCGTCAATCAAAGCAATTGGACCGTGTTTCATTTCAGCAGCTGGATAACCCTCTGCATGGATGTACGAAATTTCTTTCAGTTTTAACGCACCTTCTAAAGCTACAGGGAATGAACTTCCACGACCAAGATATAAGGCGTTACGTGCATCTTTATAGATTGCTGCAATGGCTTCAATATCTGCATTTCGCTCCAATACTCTTTTTACTTTCTCTGGAATCGCTTCCAATTCAGAAAGCATCGTACGGAATTTTGTTTCGCTGATCGTTCCTTTTTTATGAGCTAAAGATAAAGCCATCAACGTCAAAACCGTTACTTGCGCTGTAAATGCTTTTGTAGAAGCTACGCCAATTTCTGGTCCTGCATGTGTGTATGAACCTGCGTCTGTTACGCGCGAAATGGATGAACCAACTACATTACAGATTCCAAGGATAGTTGCACCTTTAGATTTTGCCAATTCCAGTGCGGCAAGTGTATCTGCCGTTTCACCCGATTGAGAGACCGCTATAACAATATCGTTTTCGTTGATAATTGGATTGCGGTAACGGAATTCACTTGCATATTCAACTTCTACATTGATCCGTGCAAGGTCTTCCAATAAATATTCTCCGACCAAACAAGCATGCCAAGATGTACCACACGCCACCATAACGATTCGCTGTGCTTGGATCATCTTCTGCTCGTAATCCTTGATTCCACCAAGTGAAACCCAACCTTCAACTGCATTCAAACGACCTCTGAAACAATCGCGAATTGAACGTGGTTGTTCATGAATTTCTTTCAACATGAAATGCTCGTAACCACCTTTTTCAAGTGCTTCCAATTGCAATTCAAGTGCTTGTACGTAAGGTGTTTTTTCTTGATTGTGACCGATATTTACAATTTTCAATCCTTCATTCAGATCAACAACAGCAATTTCTTCGTCCTCCAAGTAAACAACTTGATTGGTATATTCAATAATTGGGGTGGCATCAGAAGCAAGGAAAAAATCATTGTCTTTACCTATTCCTACCACCAATGGACTACTTTTTCGAGCAGCGATCAATTGCGTTGGGTTCTCCTTAGAAAGTACAACAATGGCATAAGCTCCAATCACACTGAGTAGTGCCAATCGAACAGCTTCAACCAATTCAACTTGCTCTTGCTTTTGAATATCATCAATGAGATGAACCAAAACCTCGGTATCTGTTTGACTTTTAAAAACATACCCACGTGATTTCAATTCTTCTTTGAGGGAATTGTAATTCTCAATAATTCCATTGTGAATCAACGCAATATGACCAGAAGTAGTCATGTGAGGATGTGCATTTACATCATTCGGCTGACCATGAGTAGCCCAACGTGTATGCCCAATTCCTGCAAAACCAGAAACATCAGCTCCTTGAGCAAACTCTTCCAAATTGGATACTTTTCCTTGGCGTTTGTACAGTTGAATACCTTTTTCATTTAACAATGCAACTCCAGCACTATCGTAACCACGGTATTCTAACCGTTTAAGTCCTTTAATGAGAATAGGGTAAGCCTCTTTTTTACCAATATACGCTACAATTCCACACATAAACTACTAGTATTCAGTGTATTTTACAATCAATTTCGGTTTCTCTTTGTTGGTGGTGTTCGGGCCATTAAAAATGATTCGCTCAGTTGTCGACGAGAAGAAGGTTGGAAACAAATAAACACCTCTATTCTCGGCAGTTCCTGTTACAATATCTTGTACATAGTCTCGCACATCAACAATGTAACTTTTGGTAGCATCATCGTATGCAACCACTTTAAATCCAATAACTTTACCATCATCGTTGAGGTATCCAATCGTCAATTGTGTACTCGGATAGAAGGCACTCGATGTTTGGTGAGCAATCGGAACGACCAATAATGCATTGTGAATAACCGAAGTTTTCGGAAGATTATTTACAGTAGGAAATTCAATCACGGCACGCGATTTAGATGCTTGAGCATAATATTGCGTTTGTCCATTGATAGGATTGGCAATCACATCAGTAACAGTTGGAATATTCGTTACTTCAACATGATTAAAATCTGCGCATGATCCATCAACTTCCAATACTAATTCATAAGTTGTTTGATCAAGATCACCAACAACATGGTAATAGATTGTTACCTTACTTTGCTTGTCACTTAAGTTGAAATACAATGCAGCTCCTTTACCTGAAGCTGGATTCGGATTGGCAACTTTAACTTGAAGACCTTTAAAGTATGCTTCAAAGTTTTCATCACTCGTAAAGGCCGAAGGATTACCAGTAATTGCGTCATCCATTATTTGTTGACCAAAAACGGTATCCAAATGAAGACGCAATTGAGCGGGCAGTTTTCCGCCACCTACAGCTACAGAGTCAGTTGGATTAGGTGTTTGAGTTTCGCTAAACGCTTGCACTAAATTAACTCCATTGGTCGTTTTAGTAGTGTTTTTATAGTACGTACTATCCACATGTAAACTTTCAGTTAATTCGTACACTTGAAAGGTTTGCGGGTCTAAATTTCCGTAATAACCACGGTAACGCAACGAAAGCACCACGGAATCAACATTCACTGTTTCGCCTTGAAAACTAACCGAGTTTGCCAAATGGAATTGTGCATAAAAAGAAGCATCAGTTGTTCCAATTTTCGGATCATTGAATGCTCCAAGAAGCGCAAACACTTGATTGTCGGTTGGCGTTGTATCTTCCGCAACTGTGAATGTGTTCAATTGAAAACTATCATCAGCGCCTGAGGCAAGTAGTGCATTTGGATCTAACGCACCCAATCCCAATGTATTGGTATGTTTTTTACAGCTCACTCCTACAGCAATGGCTAATAAAAAAGTAGCGGAAAGAGTTAATCCTTTCCGCCAGCTTAGAAAATATGTTTGTTGATTCATATATTTTTTAAATCAATACTGCTTCTTCAATCACTTTATCAAAAAACTCTGAAAGACCTTTTGTTAAGTGTTCTTCCGGCAAATAATTCAACTTTAAACATGTTGCTTTGTCAAATGCATCCTGTAATTCTGGAGAAATTGACTCACTACTTTGTACAACTCCATCAGAGAACGCTATAGCAGCACTCGTTATTGTTTCCAAAGAAGGATTTTTAACTAAAGTTGTGACTTGTTCATCAAAACCATCGAAAGTCAATTTTTCAGCAAAACGTTCACTCCAAGGCGATGAAAAGCCTTGTTTATCATCGTAAATACTGTAAATCACTTTCGTATCTGCAAAATGCGGATCCTTGTTATAAACCTTCTTAATGTACATCGGCATAAGCGAGGCCATCCATCCATGGCAGTGAATAACATCAGGTTTCCAACCCAATTTTTTCACTGTTTCCAATACACCACGACAGAAAAACATGCTGCGCTCATCATTGTCAACATAATCCGTTCCATCATCATCAGAAACATTGTTTTTACGCTTGAAGTACTCGTCGTTATCAATAAAATAAACTTGAATACGAGCTGTTGGAATGGATGCAACTTTGATAATCAAAGGATGATCGTGATCATCAATAATGATGTTCATTCCTGATAAACGAATTACTTCATGTAATTGATGACGACGCTCATTGATACTTCCGAAACGAGGAGTGAAAACACGGATTTCCTTGCCGTTCTCCTGAGTTCCTTGCGGAAGTTTGCGTGCATTGTGGGAAATTTCAGATTTCGGTAGAAATGGGTAGATTTCTTGCGAAACAAATAAAATTCTCTTTTTTTCCATAAAATTCAACGAGGAATTTGGTATATAACAGTACAAAATTACAAAAAAAAGAGCAAACTTCAATTTATTCGTATAGATTTGCCCCTGCCTTTCGCAGTCAGATTGGCGTATACACCAGTAATATAAGGGGATTTGTGAAGATTATCCAGTCTATATCGGAGCTAAATGAGGCGTTGGTAAACGTCAGAGAATCAGGAAAAACGATTGGTTTTGTTCCTACGATGGGTGCTTTGCATGAAGGTCATATAGCTTTGGTGAATACCGCAAAACAACAAAACGATGTGGTAATTGTGAGTATTTTTGTCAATCCTACACAATTTAATAATACTTCTGATCTTATCCATTACCCTAAAACACCTGAAAAAGACGCACTTTTATTAGCCGAAAACGGATGTGATATCGCATTTTTCCCAACAGTTGATCAGATTTATCCTGAAAATTATCAAACACCAGAAATTCCGCTTGGTCAATTGGATTCGGTCATGGAAGGTGAATTTCGTCCCGGTCATTTTAAAGGAGTTGTTCAGGTTGTTCATCGTTTTTTTGATTTAATTCAACCAACTCGCGCTTATTTTGGCCTAAAAGATTTCCAACAAGTTGCTGTCATCCAACACATGGTTCGTTATTTGAAACTACCTGTTGAAATTGTTCCTTGTACAACTTTGCGTGAATCCTCTGGATTAGCCATGAGTAGTCGAAATATGCGACTTACTGCTCAACAATTGGTAGATGCCGTTGTTATCTTTAAAGCATTATCTCAAGCCCAACATGATGCTCAACATCTTACTCCTTCTGAAGTAAAAACCCAAGTTGAGCAATTAATTGCTGATTCACCACTCAAATTAGAGTATTTTACAATCGTGAATCCTACAACGCTTGAAGTGCTAACAACTGAATGGGTAGATGGAGCGACTGCTTGTATTGCTGCGTATTGTGGTGAAGTGAGGTTGATTGATAATATGATTCTAATTGAAAATGTAAAATTATCAATTGAAAAATCATGAATTATCAAGGGAGATTCTTGGTTCTATCTCAATCTACTTTATAATTGTTCAATTTATAATTCGTAATTAAAAAGACCGTAGTTCCTATCTCCATCCAATTGAAAATGTAAAATTGAACTTCGCATTTCGACTACATTTTGTTTCGCTCAATATAGCTCAGTTCATTCAAAATTATCAATTGAAAAATTATGAATTATTAAGGGAGATTGTTGGTTCTAACTCAATCCACTTTATAATTGTTTAATTCATAATTAAAAAGACCGTAGAACCAACCTCCATCCCATTGATAATTTGAAATTTTAAATTTTCAATTAATAATTCACTTCCATTGTTTTCCTTTACCTTTGCACCGCGATTTTTTATAGCATGTTGATACAAGTAGTCAAATCAAAAATACACCGCGTTCGCGTAACGCAGGCAGAATTAAATTACGTAGGAAGCATTACCATTGATGAAACGTTAATGGAGGCATCTAACTTAATTGAAGGTGAAAAAGTTCAAATCGTTAACATCAATAATGGTGAGCGATTGGAAACGTATGTCATTAAAGGCGATCGAAATACCGGTACCATTTGTTTGAATGGTCCTGCCGCTAGACGTGTTGCATTAGGTGATCTCATCATCATTATCGGATATGGATATATGACCATGGATGAAGCAAAAACGTTTCAGCCTTCTTTGGTTTTCCCAGATGAAACAACGAACTTATTGGTTTAAGTATGAAAAAAGCGATTGGAATAATTCTTAAAACTGTAGTTCCACTAGGATTAGGTGTTTACTTGGTTTGGTATTTTTTCGATCGAATGACCGCTTCTGATAAGGAGATTTTCTTCAAAGCTATTCGAGAAGCGGACTACACATGGATTATCATTTCAATGGCTTTGAGTTTCCTTGCGTTGCTTTCTCGAGCTTACCGATGGAAATATGTGCTTGAACCAATGGGGTATGAAACCAAGTTCTGGAACCGCTACCACGCATTAATGATTGGGTACATTGTGAATTTAACCATTCCAAGAGCGGGAGAAGCTTCACGATCTGTCATGTTATCTCGATCTGATGGTGTTCCTTTTTCCAAATCATTTGGTACGATTTTAGCCGAACGAGGTGTTGATTTGGTGATGCTGATGGGCGTTGTGTTGATTACAATTGCAATAGGTCACGACGATTTCTGGAACATCAAATACCAAGTTGAACACAATTTGAGTGGTGGTGGAAAACCAGGTGAATCTACTTGGGTTACGTACGTTGGATATAGTTTGGCTGTACTTTTTATAACTGGTATCGTTACACTAATTGTGCTAAAAACACTGCGATTAAAAGTCATTCAATTTGTAAAAGATGTGTTCGCTGGGATTTTCGCGATCTTCAAATCCAAACACCCGTTTAGTTATATTGGACACACATTCTTTATTTGGATCATGTATGTCGGTTATTTTGCCATTGCATTTTTATCACTTGATGAGGCCAAAGAAGTTCCTTTTGCTGGAATTATGATCGCATTTATTGCTGGAGCTTTGGGAATCAGTTTTACAAATGGTGGAATTGGCTCTTTTCCTTTATTAGTTGGATTGGTTCTAAGCTTTTACCTAAAAGACACTTATGGCGAAGCTGCATTGGGAATTGGTTCTGCTTTAGGAATGATCATTTGGTCATCCCAAACGTTGATGATGATTTTACTTGGTGCACTTTCTTTTGTATTATTACCTAAAAATCATACGCCACAAGATGAGCCAGCTGCTTAACATTCAACAGAAAATACAGGATTTGGCGACTGCAAAAAAAACAGTTGATCAATGGAAATTAGCTGGAGAAAAAGTGGTTTTCACGAATGGTTGTTTCGATATTTTACATCAAGGTCATGTGACTTATTTAGCTCAATCGGCTTCTGTGGGCACCAAATTGGTGGTTGGATTAAATTCTGATGCTTCGGTAAAACGATTAGGAAAAGGTGATGATCGTCCTGTGAATCCAGAATCTGCACGTAGTTTAGTAATGGCGGCTCTCGGTTTTGTGGATTTAGTGGTTGTATTTGATGAAGCGACACCACTTGAGATGATTATAGCACTTGAACCATCCGTTTTGGTGAAAGGTGCCGATTATGATGCAAACGAAACTGATCCTACCAACAAACGCTACATCGTTGGAAGAAAAGAAGTAATTACTTTTGGTGGAACTGTTCAAACGATTGATTTGGTACCAGGATTCTCTACAACCAACATCATTCAGAAGCTAAAAAGCAACTAAACCCCCAATACCTGCTTTAAATCAGCATACGCATTTCTACTGATTGCCAATCGCGCACCACATTTTAGGATGGCTACATAACTGTTTTTCTCAAATGATTCGATGCGTGTCAATTGTTGAATATTCAAGATAAAAGAACGGTGGATTCGAATAAATTGCTGCGGTGATAAACTTTGTTCGAAGTGTGCCATTGTTTTTTTCTTGAGATGTGTTCCAGAAACGGTATGAATCTTCACGTAATCATCATACGATTCTATATAATGTATATCAGTGGTTGCAATGATCTTAATTTCGCTTCCATCTTTGATCACTACACGGTATTGTTCATCCGGTTGCTGATAATTGATTACAGGAAGTTGTGCTTTCGTTTCTGAAGTAATGCTCAACCATCGATCAATTGCCTGCGTAAATCGCTCAGCTGAAAAGGGTTTGAGCAAATAATCCAAGGCATGTACTTCGAATGCTTTTAGCGCATATTCATCAAAAGCAGTTGTGAAAATGACCGCTGGAGGATTGGGCAGGATTTCCAATAACTCAAATCCGTTGATCTTAGGCATTTGAATATCGAGGAACAATAAATCGGGATTGGTTTCAGCAATTACTTTTGCCGCTTCAAATCCATCACTACATTCACCAACCAATTCTAGGTTTGAGAAGGGCTTTAAATACGTTTTGATAATTGCCCTTGCTAGCGGTTCATCGTCAATAATAAGTACTTTTTTCATACTTGAGGAATGCAAATAGTTGTGGTAAATACTTCATCATTTTTGGTTGTAGTAAGCAACCCACTTTGCCCGAAAAACAGCAATAATCGGCGTTGAATACTTGCGAGACCAAATCCTTTCCCTTCTCCAGCTGCTACAAACAACGGATCATAAGGGCTAGAAACTGCAATTGTTAGCAATTTTCCTTCACAAAGGACATTCACCTGAATGACGATATCTGTTGTTTGGCCATACAATCCATATTTGATTGCATTTTCAATGATCGGTTGGAGAATTAATGCAGGAACCATCAGCTCAGAACAGTTCTCTGAGTAATTAATTTCTGTAGTTAATCGGTGACCAAAACGAATTTTTTCAATTTCTAAATACAAGCGCACTTGATCTAATTCATCCCGCAGAGGCACTAATTGTTGCACATCTTTTCGCAAGGTTCCACGTAAGAAATTACTCAATAATTGAATCATGCGATGCGCTTCAGTTGGTTCTAAAATGGTCAGTGCGCCAATCGAATTGAGACTATTGAATAAAAAATGGGGTTGTAATTGTTGGTGAATATTATCCAATTCTGATTTGGTAAGCGCCCGTTCTTTTTCGAGTAATTGGTGTTGAATTTTAGCGTTTGTTTCCTCATTTTTGCGAATCCACCAAAACATGCTAATGACCAACAGTAACAAAAACGCAAGAATTCCACGAATTGGTAAATGTGGTAATACGTTTGTTAACCAATCGTCACTTCCATAACACAGTTTATAAATACCATTAAATGCCACTTGAAAAAGCGCTGAAAAGACGAATAAAAGACCGAAATTGACATAATTGAGCGGTTTTGCTGGGTGAAAATTGTGTTGAATCTGGTAGAGTATTTGCCCCAATACAATCATTAGAAATGTACTCAAACTCGCATCCTTTAAAGCTATGTCATACGGAATATCGTGCACCATCAATAACACCAATTCAATCGCGCCAGCAAGTAAAATCCAGAGCGAAAAGAGTAAGCGCACCCGTAATTTTGAATTGTTTTCTTTCATAAGCCGTTTACGCATTGAAGCTATTAATTTCTATCCCTCCAAACATACAGGTTCCTTTCAGAAATATGATTTTAGCGGCTGTTTCGTCATTCGTTGTGTTAATTGGTCGTTTATCTTCAATACCTCCAAAAATGGTAACAACTTCAGATTTTATTTGCCAATTATTGGGAACAGTGAGTGTTGTTCCTCCAAAGATGTTGGTAACGTCCATTACAATTTGATCCGTAAAATCAGCTTGTGAAAGGTTGATCTCATTTCCTCCAAAAATGGTTACGATATCGGCGCCACGAAATTGTTTGCTGACCACATTTTTTTTCATTCCCCCAAAAATGGATACAGAGTCAATAAAGTCATCTTGCGAAATATCATCCAAATCCTCTACAGCTTTATCAATACCTAAGTCTCTTTTCCAACGATTTCGGTGTTCTTTATGAAAATGACTATTCGTTTTACACGTATCCATTGATTTCCGTTGCGAACGCACTAGAATGGCTATTCCCAATAATATGACCAACATTGGCCAAATTAAATTCATATTGATACTGTTCGGATATATTTCATTAAAAATCAACAATTTCCCAATCCCTACTAATACGTAACCAAAGATTGTTTTGAATTTATGTTTCACGATTGTAATGAGTCCAATACTGATAAGTATGGGCCCAGCACTAAATGTCCAATCGGGGATTTCAATGTTCATTTCATCCAGCAAAAACAAAACTCCAAATAGAATGATAATAATTCCAGCGGTTATTTTACCCCGTTTATTACCTTTTTGCCAACTTAAATAATTGTGTTGATCTTCTGCATTCAATGGCTCTGTGCTCATATCATTTGAATTTTGAACAAATGTAAGTGCACTTTGAACAGATTACAACAACAATTCGGCGAGTGGTGGTTAAAAGTAGGTAAGGTGTGGCTCTGTCGATGAATAAACTAGTTGATTATACATTTATGAGCTAAAAACCAAGATCAATTCCTCCCGTAAATTCGCAATTTTACGTGGCGAAAACCAAAACCAATAACACCCGTAAATTCGCAATTTTACGTGCCGGAAATCAAGTTCAATTACTCGCGTAAATTCGCACTATTACATGTCAAAAACCAAGACCAAAAACTCACTTAAATTCGCACTATTACGTACCAAAACGAAGACCAATCGCTCTCGTAAACTTGTAGCGAACTACTTTCTATTCACTTATTTTGGTCAATCGATAGAACGAAAGTCCTTTCCGAGATTTCGCAACCTGACCATTTTTTTCAAACGTCCAAACGCGGTGGAATTTTCCAACAACCTTATTCGCATCTAAAACGACTTTATCTCCTTTTTGTTTCCAATTACCACTCACAACAATACGATCTTCTGTAGTTGAAAAATCTTGATAAGAAAAACTGTGATCAGCATTAATCACTAATTTAATTTGTGAAGGATCTGACGAAGTGACTCCATAAGTCCCAAAATACGACATCGTTTTCGTAGTTGTAAAAGAAGTGATTAACAAAAATAGTATTGCTGTTGTCAGCAGTTTAATTGTCTTTTTCATAGTACATCGTTTTATTCATTTTTGGCTTAATAACACAAATGAGTCACCCGAAAGCAACTCATCCATGCGCAAAGTATCCAATCGGATAAGGGCAACACGTGTCTTTAAATCTACTTAATTAAATGAAATATTCCCTGAATTGGCGGTTCCTTTTACAAGAATTCGACCCTTCTCGGTGTGAATGAGCCCATTCTCTTTTTCCAATTTCATGTCGCCCTTATTGATTTTTGCTTTGCCCATTGTTGCTTCTATATCGAATGCTAATTCATCGATATTATTTTTTAAATTAATCTTACTATTTCCAAAGTCAACATGTACGGTGAGGCTGTCTCTCAACAACATATTTTTGATATCAATGTTACCTGACTGAACATCAAAAAAGGCGTTTCCATTACTTTGATTGATATCCAAATTGCCAAATTGCGAGGAAACGTGCATATCGCCATTGATATCGTTTAGCACAATATTTCCAGAGTTGGCATTGACCAACAGTTTCCCCGAATAGCCTGCAATGATGACATTTCCGAAATCTGAATCAATCACTAAATCACCTGTTAACTCGTTTACATGCACATTACCTGAATTTGCCTCAATGGTTGTAATTGCATGAATATTGGTAATGTCCACATCGCCAAAACTGCTTTGAATGATGCAATGACTTCCTGCTATACTATCAAGGTTAATCATTCCAGAATTTGAAACAAGCGTTAACTTTCCTTGCAAATTTTCTACTGATATGTCGCCAAAATCGGATTCAATAAGTGCATTGCCGATGATTGTTTGCGCATTGATGTTGCCAGAATTCGCTTTTGCTGTCACCGATCCCGTAATGTGTTCAAGGTTTAAGTCACCAAACTCAGCCGTTGCATTGATGGATCCTGTGAGATTGATCAATAGTAATTCTCCACTAGTTGTAGTTGCAGTGAGGTCTACTTGGCAATTGGATACGTTAATATCACCAAAGTTGGCGATAAGTGTGCCAGATGACGAAGAAAGATTATCTGCGGTAATGGAACCATTTGAGGTAACAATAATAAAGGTAGTTCCTGTTGGAATTTCTAAATGAATGATCGATTCTTCACAATTATTACACGCTCTATGTTTTCTCTTTTCCAATTTTTGAGCGTAGATTTTCAGAACAGAACCTGATTGTTTAGATTCAATTTCATGGATAAATCCATGCATTCGAACTTGATCACCTGTTGCAGGAAGGAGATGTATATCACCCATTTCAATATCCAATTCAATCCGTTTTACGTTATTAAAAAGCGTATCGATGTTTGACAAAGAATCCTGATCATGTTGATCCAATTCAATGAATCCTAAATCAATCGGCTCAAATGGTTCAATTGCAGGCTCAGATAACTCTGGCATTTCAGGAAGTTCGGGCATTTCTGGTAACTCTGCTAATTCTATCAAGTTGGATAATCCACGCAACGAACGACTGGTTCTTCTAGTCGCTTTTCGGCTAAATCTATTCGTTGAATCTTTGAAAATCCCCGATGCTTCTGTCTCCTGCTCTCTTGTGCTTCTCTCCAGTTGCACGCTAGGGTCAGAGAAGGCAGGAGACAGTTGCTCCAATTCATACGTTTGCTTTGCTACAACTAAAGGCGTAAAAATTGTCGGGTTCTGAACAAGACTGTCAGTAAGTATCAATTCGTTTGGTTGTGAAACCGCTGTATCTTTTTGAGTATTGAGAGCAGTAATTGCTTTTGGTGGTGTTTCAGGTTGTTGTTGATTGTAGACGATCATACCTGTAGCAATAGCTGTAGCTCCAAGCCCAGTAAACAACCATTTAAGTCCTAATTTACCTGCAACTTTATAGGCTGACGCATTCGTTAATTGGGAGAATAATTCTTGTTCTTTTCCAATTGGAAAGGCGATGGTTGCTGTGGTTCCAAATACAAATGCTTTTTCCATTTCAATAAATGTTTCAGTTAATGAGTCGTTTTCTCCACCTTCCATAAGAGCGGTTTTGAGCAAGTCGCGCAGTTCTGCGTCTGTCATGTTTGTATTAAAAGTGCTCATGGAGTTTCTTTGTTATGGTTTCTTTTAATCGCTGATAATAAACTTTCAGTTGTTGCTCGGGTTTATCAATGTATTGAGCAATTTCTGAATAAGGCCTTCCCTCACTTCGCATCAACAATAACATCCGTTGCCAATCTTCCATTTTATCCAGCTCTTCACTTAGAACTATCAACTTTTGATTGGTCTGAACTTCCGTTGGTGCAGTACCAGATTGCAATTGCATCGTTGATAAATCTGCTGATGAAACATCCAATGTGCTATTCTTTTTATCGCGGTAATCGTTTCTTAGGTAATTGATGAACAATTTAAAAACGAATGAAGCAAATTTATCTTCTGTTTCGAATGTGTAATTTTTGTGTGTTTCTATTACTTTGTAAAGTGTTTTATAAATTAAGTTCCAAGCATCATCCTCGTTCAATTTCCATGTTCGAATGGCGTATGAGTAGAGCTTTTTTCCGTAGCGGTTATAGATCTCTGTCAGGAAATCATTATCAGCTGCTGGAAGTGCATTTTTTTTAGCTCGAATCATTTGTTCACTACTGAATTTGAATGGGTCTTTAAAGTATAGAACACAAGTTGGTAACAGTGATCATTGGTAAAAAGTAACTTTTGGACGAAATGTAATAAGAAAAGCCCTGTATTTCATTGAATACAGGGCTTTAGCAAAAAAATATTTTTTTTAGAAATTGAAAGTATATCCAATATTGAATCCCCAAAACTGTAATTGAGTGCGGTACAATTCGGCAATTTTGTGTTCGTGAAGGCTATTGGTTGAAACATTGATAAATGTCGTGTTGATATCGCGACCATCTTCTGTTGTTATAACTTCAGTAGAACCACCTGTCATAGCTGCGTGATCATGGTCCTGCATATATTTGACATTCACATATTCAAATGTATTGAAGCTATTCATAAAAGTGACGGAAGCGTATAAACGGTGTTTGTTCTCACTTTCAACGTTTTTAAAAAGTTGATTCATGGAAACTTCTAACCCCAACTCACCACCATAGGTAAATCCAGAATAACGTTGTGTGGTTTTGCGTTCCAATGCTTTACAATCATCTTGATCTTGTGGATCAGCAATCACAATTTTTGAGCGCATGAATGCCATACCGACTTGTGGCGTTAAATAAGGCCGAAATGCACGGTATTCATTCGCAAAATAGATTTTTGCCCCAAAATTCAAGCGATTCATAGCACTACTATACGTCACGTTGGTTGTTGTACTGCTCACTGAATCGAAATAATACGTTTGCTTTAATGTTCTGTTGGAATACGAACCAACACTTCCTTTTAGTTCAAGTAAAACAGGAATTCGTTGAATCGGTTTATAGGCAAATTGTAATCCCAATCCAAAATTACCGCTCATCTTGGGCATGATGGTATGATTCGGGATATCACAGGTAAAATAGGTTCCAATTTGAGCACGTTGTGCAAATGAAAAGATTGGAACGAAAGCGAAAAGAATGTACAATTGTTTCATAATCGATTTATTTAGTGTGATAACAATGCAATTTTTATGCCGTAGTTGATTTAAAAATGCAAAAAAAGTTAAGAAATCAACCGTGTTAAATCGATAAGATAAACTTCACCAACTCTTCATGTAATTCCATATTGAGCTTCTTCCTGAGTCTTAAACTTGTTTTTCGAACAGAATCAGGAGAAATGCCTAAAGCTTGTGACATTTCAACATTGGAAAGATTGAGTTTTATCAAAGTCACCAGACGAATTTCCGCATTCGTTAAGTCAGGTGAATGCAATAACATTTTACTAAAAAAATTGGGGTTAAGTTTTTCAAATAGACGTTTGAATTCAAACCATTGCTCATCGGTTAAAAGGGTAAACGACTGTAATCGATCTAATAATTTAATTTTCTCTGCGTTTTCCAATTGCTTGGTTGAGCCTGGCAGCTGATCTAACTCTTCTTTCATCTGCTCAATTAATTCATTTTTCTCAAACAAATTGGATAAAATCGCACGCATTTCCTTTTCAGCAGATTGTAATTCTTTGGCTACATCTTGGTGTTTTAGATCGGCTATTTCACGTTCTCTTTTTCGACGTTTACTTGTTAAAGTGATGATCAGTATCAGAATGCTAATCACAGCAATTGAGCCCCCAACAATTGAGTAGATTAGGATTTCATCGCTTTTTTTCTTTTCTCTCAACAACGAATTTTCTGCCTGTTTGCGTTCAAAATTGATTTGGAATTCAGTTTTCCGTAAACTTAACAAGTCTTTTCTATGACTAATCGTATCTTGATAACGAACTACATATCGATAGCTCTCAAGTGCCTCTTTGTAATTCCCATCTGCCTCTTGTAATTGCATTTTTGCTGTTAAATACAGACTTTGGGTGCCAATTTCATACCTGCCAATTAACAATTGTTCAAGTTGCAAGAGTTTGCTTCTGGCCTCTTCTTTTTTTCCTTCAGCTAGATAAACGCGCGCCAATAAAGCAATCGCATTCATTGCACTACCGTATTGACCATTTTTTAAACTAATGTCCTGATCGATTTTTAATAACTCACGGGCTTTTTTCAAATCCTTTTTGAGCCAATAATAATGTCCTAAATTACCAGATAAAACACCAATCCATGAGCTGTCATTTTCCTTTTTCGCAAGTGTTAATGCCTTCTCATAATACACTTTTGAAGAATCGATGAATCCTTGATCTCTGTTGATTAATCCCAATGTATTTAGGATTCCAATCCGATCATGATCACATAATTTTGGTAATTGATTCGATAATAAAAAATAGGTTCTCGCTTCATTGTGACTTTTGAAATAATAATAAGATAGCCCAATAGTTTGATAATAACTGAATAAAAACCGTTCATCTTTCGGTGGACGTGTCTTTATTGCAGTCCGTGCCATATAGAGAAAATAATAAGCCTCTTTATAGTTTTGATTATTTTGAAGATGAACCCCAATTTCAGTACATAGTTGCACATAATAACTTCCTTGTTTTTCACGAGCAAGCAATTCTAAAAAATGCAATAGTTTGTACCATTCTTTTACATTTTTAAATTCACCCTGATGATGTTCTCGGAAAAAATAAAGACAGGAAATAGTTGGCTCCTTAGATCTATCAACACGAAGGTTTAACTCGTTCTTTGCTTCTGTCAATGACACTGATTTTGCAAATACAGCAGTATTCGTCATACTTATGAAAAGTATAAAAAATAAATACGCATGTATATGCGACCAGTATTTGTTGATCTGTTGTAACATTTTTTAAAGCAGTGCTACTAAGTTACAATAAATTGAATTGGAAGAATTCGAATAATTCTCCTATTCTGGGAATTTCACTTTATATAATATAGGGTGTTTCTAGGTTTGAATCAACGTGTCAAATTCACGTGTCCATTGATTTTCACGTCTTTGTCATTCTCAATTAAACCAAACTGAATTTCCCAAATATAGGTTCCTTGTGGTACAATTTTCCCATGGTAAGTTCCATCCCACCCTACTGCAACATCAAATGACTCAAACACTACTTCTCCCCAACGATTATAAATCACAAAATGATAATCATTCAAATCGATTCCTGCAGTTAGGATTGGAATAAAAATATTATTGTATTCATCGCCATCTGGTGTAAACGTATTTGGTACATAATAGATTACCTGATCTTTGATCACAATGATTTGTTTGGCTGTATCTGTGCAACCAAATGCAGTTGAAACAATGAGTTCAATCGAGTAATTACCTGAAACTCCAGACGGAAATGTATGTTCTGGATTTAGAATAGTCGCTGTTCCTCCATCACTGAAATTCCATTGATTTAGATCATTATTTATGGAGTTGTTTAAAAGCTGAATCGTTGGATCATTTGAATAAATTTGTTGCGGACTGGACTCAAAACTTGCTAATGGTAACGGATGCACACAGATCATATCCATTAGCGTTTGTGAACTTGTACATAATCCGTCGGCAACTGCGGTTAGAGTCACATCGTAACATTGCGCACTTTCGTAAACGTTTGTAACGATTGTTGAACTAGTTGAGGTAGTACCATCACCAAAATCCCATAAATAAGTCACTACACCTTGCGTTGTACTCTGATTGGTAAACACAATTTGTAAGGGTTGACACCCTTCAGTCAAGTCTGAATTAAATTGAACAATTGGAATAGCTGTAATTGCAACATCAATGTTCATTACATCTTGTACACAACCAATTTCAGCTGGAAGAACGTACTCGAAAAGGTAATTCCCGTGAGGCAAATTAGTTAAATCAAGTGCATTTGTGGCGGTATTGAATGCTGTTGCTGGTAGATTCCCCGGAAGATTCCAACTACCTTGAAGTGGTTCAAAAGGATTATTCAAATAAGGTGAAAAATCAACTACACTTCCCGCTGTATTGCAAAAATGAAGCACTTGATCTATCGCAACAACAGGTTGTTGATGAATTGTAATGGAAACAATTGCAGTATCACTTGGGCAATAAGTAGCATTTACAACATATTGAAAATCAAAAACACCTGCTTGACCAACGAAATTCGTAATTCCATTTGCAACAACCGCTCCATTAAATGCCGGTGTAATTGATGTCCAATTTCCTCCTGCCGATGCCGTATTTTGTAATAAAGTAGTAAGATCTAATTGATTTTGAGTCGTGCAAATAACCGCAGTTGAATCATTACCTGCATTTACAGGCGATTCAAATGTAACAACAACATTATCAGATGCACTACAATTATTCGCATTCGTAACCATTACAGAATACGTTCCACTTGCGGTGACATCAATCGTTTGAGTGGTTTCTGTAGTATTCCAGAGGAAATTGAGTCCCGCGTTTTGTGCATCTAATGTCGTTGTTGCCCCAGCACAATGGAATTGATCTACACCCAAATTGACAATGGGTGGTGTACTGTACTGAACAACAATCGTATCACTGGAAGTACAAATTGGGCGAAAAGTAATGTCATCTATAGCAAAATCATTTCCTCCACCTGCAGTATTTTGATTGGTGATACAAATTTGAGCACTTGTATTAAATCCCGACATCCAATTTTGTGTAAACTGGGTCCAATTACATGGTGTTATTGGTGGGGAAAATATAGCTCCAAGTGCCGAATTATTGATGGTAAATTGTAATTGTGCAATATTTGGATCATTCACAACGGAACTAACCCATGTTCCAAATTGATATGTCGTATTGGGCTGAATTGGTATGGATTGACACCAAATTTGCGTATTTATTGTAGACGATCCATTCACAACGAGCTGATTTACTCCAGCTGCAGGTGTGTGATCTTGACATCCACTAAAATTAGTGTGTACCAGATTTGGAGATGTAGTAACAGCAAATGTTCCTGGGTCTGATAATTGTCCCCAAGGCCCGCCAACACCAGGTATATATTGCGTTGTAAAACCAGTATTCCCTTGTTCGAAATCGCCATTAATAATCTGATTTGCACCCAGAGTTCCAACCGTTACCCAATAAGTTCCCGCTGCGTTGACCAATTTTGTTGGTGTAATTGAACCGTTGTTCCACAAATAACTATCATATCCTGCCCCCGCATTGAGAATAATGGTTTGTCCTTGACACAAAGTGGTATCATTTCCAAGATCAACTGTAGGAATATTCCCAATAATGAGTGTGAAGTCGGCTACATCAGCTGGACAACCACCATTTGCTGGGACGGTATATTGAAATGTATATGTTCCTGGATTTAACCCAATCGAATTCCAACTTCCTGTTGCAGCAGTTAATCCACCAGAAATAGGATTCGTAGTCTCACTCCACGTTCCGCCTGGAGTTGCCCCAACAGACAGAAAGCTCACCAAATTGATTGTAGAACCAGCTCCGCAATAACTTGCTCCATTGTTATTTCCAGCAGTATTAGGCAACGAAATAGTAATTACAACGGGTTCATTATCAGAACAACCTACCGTTCCATCGTACATATAAACTGTTTGTGAGTTGGTAATCACTGTTCCATTCGCTATAAGTGCACCTGTTCCATTCGGGCCGGTATAATAGTGTTGATTGCCAGAAAGATTAGTTCCTGTAATTGCGGGAAGGGTGTACGAATTACATGCGTTGATAGGCCCAAGTTGATTGATAGAAGGTTGAGAAACTATTTGCACTTGCACTGTACCTATCGAATCGGGGCAATTTGCACCTCCATCAACTGTGTAAGTATAAAGTCCATTTATGTTTACACCTGCAGTAAATGTTCCTTGATAGCCATTTTGTAATACAGACGGTCCAGTCCAAATTCCATTTTGTGAAAGTACAGGTGCATTAATCTGAGGATACAAATTCATGTTTCCTGCACCCAAACATTGGGTAAGATTATAATTGGTAGGATTGGGATTACAGATTGAAAGCGTTAAATCGTCGAATCCAGCATCATTACCTGGCCCACCAGCTGTATTGGTGATGATTTGAAATTGGATAGATGAAGTAGTTGCGGTAAAAGCAGGCATAACTACGTTTGCCCAAACTCCATTTGTAATGACCGTTTGAGTTGCCAACAAAGCATTGGTAGAAGAGCGTACATTAAATGTTAAGTTATTGGATGCACCCCAAGTATCTTTAACCCAAAATGAAAAACGATAACTTTGCCCAACACACAGCGTATTAAATGGCTGATTATAAATCATACCTGCAACCCCATCAACTATATTCAAGTAAAGACCTCTTGATCCAGAATGAATACAACCGGCATACGCTTGAGAAGTGTTCTGATAAGTGGTTCCAGGAACAATATGCGGAATAACTGTTGTGGATTCAAATGAATCAAAAAAATAGTTAGACCATGTACATTGAGCCCATGTTTGATTCATTGACAAGAGAACCATAAAAGCTATTAGTACAAAAGAACGAGGACTTTTCACTGGTATCATGTTCGTTTAACGTATAACAATAATACGCCCTCTATTGGTGTTGGTTGTCTTTTTAAACGAGACAAAAACAAGACAAAGAGGATTCATAAAACGTTTGTATTTTAACAAAATGTATCAAAATAAACAAATTGAGTTTACTGAAATAAATCTAATTAACTGTATAACAGTTTTTTAATAAATAATCTGTAACTTTTTGTTAACTAAGAATTATCCACATACTCTACATAACTTTTAAAAGATGAAAACAACTCCAATTTGGCAGGCAACTGCTTATAACATTAGTTCGATTATAAATTTCAGTGAAGAATCCAATTAAAACTTGAAAGAAAAGACAGTTTTATGAGTGATTCACCGCGGCGGATAGCGAATAAAATCAACGAATTATTTCAACGATTTAATTGATAGATAAAAGAATTTCAACGATAAATAGTTGGTTGATTCGAAATTATATCCAACCCCTAAATCAGTTGGATTTCGAATAAACGGGTCTTCTACCTTATTTCTGGTATTTCCATTCCTTTGATTTGCCTTCGAGTAAATTAGAGATGGTTGTATCTAACCGTTTGTTCAAAGTGGCATCCGTTTTCGCTTCGTTAAGCCAATTCACATATTCACGCTTGTGTGAAGGACTAAAGTTGTCGAAGACGGTTTTTGCCGCTGGATGTTTTTCCAAAGCGACCACTAATACAGCTGGAATCACCAATTCCTTCGGTTCGGAAGTTGCTTTTTTAGGCAATTTCACTCCGGAATCAATTAATCCCATTGCCTGTTGAATTAATTCCCCAAGATGGAGCGCATTCGGTAGTTCTTCCAATGAAGTAATCTTTCCTAAATCGCCCATTCCAGCTTGTTCTTCTCGGCGAAAAATTCCATGCCTATCATTGAGTAGAGTTCCCTGCCAAAATCCAAACGAACAATGGTGTTTAAAACCTGCCATGCTGCACAGAATAGCTCCTTTGTATTCAAAATTAGGGAAACTCCATTTTAAGGTTTCGTTTACATCCGGACAAAAGCTGTGCACAATAGCACGCAATTCAATGAGAATTGCCTGAGCTTCTGGTGTAGATTTTAGGATGTAAGTACTAACTGCTGGATTAAATGAAGCCATCGTTTGAGACTATAAGATTCAACTAAACAAAAAATACACTTAATTTTCCAAGGTGTTTTCCAGGGGCTTTGGAATGCTAGGTTTTTTCAACAAGCGATAGGCAAGATACCCCATTGGGACTGTAACCAAACTACCGAAAATCCACATCCACAGCGGATGAGGAAAACTCATCAAACTCATCCACGTTAGCAATTGCAACAAAGTAGTTGCCGCCAACGTTGGCTTAAGTGATCGCCTTCCTTGAATAAAGGTGGCAACGATTCCTGCAATAAATCCACCAACTCCAAAGGACAAAATCATGAACAATTTTGCCATGGTAGGCACATGTTCCAAATACGTTTGAAATTCAGTTCGTTTTGTAGGAAAAGGAACGGATGCAGGAAATAAACTGGTACCTATCCATTGAATTAATCCGATGAAGAATACACCGAAAATAATACCAATGATCGTTGCAAGGATGTTTTTCATGGGTGCGTTTTGTGTGAGTTTGAATGATTCAAAATCATCAAGAAATCATCATATTTTGTATAATATCTTTGCACAATTCTCGATGATCGTCGCTGTATTCCTTCCAAGCAAGATCTTTTTCTTTTAAATCATAATGCGCAATCACGGTTCCATAAGATTGCTGTTTTCCATCAATTGTTGGATAACCTATCACATAGATTGATTGTGCCAATTCAACAGCTAATTCAATATCATGCGTTGTGAAAATGACCGTATTAAATTCTGAACTATCATTTAGCAATTCGAACGCCTTTTTTACTTCCAGAATATTCCCAACATCGAGTCCTGAAAAAGGTTCATCCATTACAATGAATTGATCGGAGGAAAAGAGTTGTTCAATGATCGCTGTTCGTTGTCGCTGACCACCAGAAAGCTCATTTGGATACTTATCACGGAAATTTTCTAAGCCCCACTTCTCAAGATATTCTTTGATTTTTTTTTCTTTTTCATCCGATTTTAGGTCGGTCTTTCTCAGCGCGAACTTTAGGGTTTGGTAAATCGTCTTATGCCGAAAAAGTGTATATTTTTGATCTACAAAACCAATGTCTCCTTCGCCAACTAGCTTCGCAGCATCAATTTCTTTACTCTTAAAGTCCTTGATTAATATTTTACCAGAGATTGGTTTGATTAAACCAGTAAGTGCTTTTAATAAGGACGATTTTCCGCGACCCGATCTTCCAACAATTGCAATGACTTGTGACGTGCTTTTAATATTGGGACGTGCTACGTTCTTTTCAAGCATATTGATATCCTTGATAACAACTAGATTATCATAAGCAACACTGATTCCTTCTACATACAGAAGGGTTTCTTTGAGTTCAAAATCCATAACTATATTTTAGAATACCTGAAGAATGCTTTTCGTAAGAAATTGATGAACCAATCTAGCCCCAAACCAATAACTAAAATAATGATTTGCAAAGCGATTATTCTCCCGTGATTCATGAATTTATCTGAGTTTTTAATGAGAAATCCAAGTCCTCCAGAGGCTGCAACAATTGATTCAACAGTCACGAGCATCATCCAAGTAATGGCTAGATTTTGGCGAATCACATCAATGACATAGTCCAATCTCCCAAGAACCACAACTTGCCATAGCACTTCAAAACGGTTGCATTTCAGCGTTTTTGCGTGATCAAATTCTTCTTGAGGAATGTCTTTAATTACTGCAATAAGAGAAGTTGTGAGGAACGTTGTCAGAAAGATCACCAAAATCCAAACCTGCATGTTGCGCGAATCATGAACGACCATTGTAATAAAGAACGAGAGCCCAGTGAACGGAAGGAAGCGGAATTTTGTAATGAATTCTGATACTGGTTTTAACAATGGAATTGGCCATGAATAGGCAAAAAGTAATGAAATCGCTGTTGCAATAAGAATGGAAAGAAAGCAAAGCGATAACGAACTGAAAATGTGCGTTACTAAACCTTCATTGTATAATTCGCTAAATCCCTTGAAAACACTACCTGGCGAAGGAAAAATATGTTTTTCACCTGCTGTTGTAATAAACCAAAGCCCGATTAACAATACCAACCAACCGCACAAAATAAGGGTACGTTTGGATTTGGAAATTTTTTCAAAAGGTTTTAATAGTTGCATAACGACAAGAATAGAAGCTCCACCTAATAAATAGATGGAGCGACAATTATGAATTATTTTAAGAGTGTAATCACAACACGTCTGTTTTGGCTTTTACCAGCTGCAGAACCGTTATCAGCCACTGGCTCACTTTGCCCTTTTCCATCAATCAATTGGAAACGATTAGCTGGAATACCTTTTTGTTTCAAGAAATTCACAACCGCTTGAGCCCTGTTTTTAGAAAGCGCAACATTCGCTGATGCATTACCCGTATTATCGGTATGACCAACAATTGTCAATTTGGTGTTTTCTGCCTGAATTAACAAGTTGTAGATTTTTTCCAATTCTTTCGATGATGTAGACGAAATGTCAGCACTTGCAGTATTGAAATTGATTTTCCACTCTCCTGATGCAACGACCTCAGTTGCTTGTGCAGAGTAATCGGCTTTATCAGCAGAAGTTGATTCAATATCATTGATATTTTTTAAGAAGAACAAGTTCACCGCATCTTCATACGATACCACACCACCTACATTTTCATTGAATCCAAATGGATTTAATTCAGTTAAGTAATTGGAAACTTGTGTGTAAACTGATTTATAACGATTCACACCATCAATCATTCCGAAGTATTGCATCGCATCTGCATAATTGAACACACGTGATCCACCCATGTTATAGGTCAAGCCATTTTTTGTTCCTTGTTGACCTTGGAACATTTTATACCAATATTCGGCGTTTTCAATTTTATAGGTTTCAGCCACTGCTTCAGAAGCTCTAACTCTCCAATCTTCATAGTTTTTCATTTGATTAGAAGCTGTTAAAGCAGATTTCAAAATGTTCGAAACATACGATGAATTTTTCACAGCCCATTCTTTTACTCCAATCAAAACTACAGGCATTTGGTTGTTAAATTCACGTGTAGAAACAATGTCAACATAACCGCTCAATTTGTCAAACACCATTTTATCTCCAGGTGTCCAAGTTGCACAACCATCAATTTTACGATCGACAGATTTTCCAGTCAATTTACCTTCTTTCACTTCTTTCAGACTCACTGTCCATCCTGTTGTTTGAGATTTGATCAACTCTTCCGCTGATTTGATGTAATCATCGTTTTCAGAAGGATAAATATTTACAGCCTCCGCATCGTAGGTTGTTGGATCAGGATTTACTTTTAATCCATTAGCAAAACAGTAGTTCACCGTAGTAACCCAGTCTCCATCTCCCAAAACCGCAGAAATAACAGATCCTTTCATGCTTTTCGGGTTCGATTTCCAACTTGGTGGCCCGATCAATTTATCCTCACCGTAACTCATACCAATTGCACCCATTACTTGAATGTGGTATTTTCCTTTTCCATAAATCTCATCAATTGCTTTTTGAGCTGAACTGATGTAAAAAGGTGCACCATCGCCCATGATCATCACGGCAAATGCACTTTTATCTGAATTCGGAAATTTTACTCCTTTATCAAATTCTTCGATAAACTTCATTTGCATATTCCGCAATTCTGAAAGCCAATCTTGACGAATGATTTCAAGATTAACACCGTTTTTCTCCATCAAAGATCCTTTGGTCGTTTTTGGACCACCATTGGAAACAATGATTCCAGATTGTGCATTCCACGCGTAACCAGCAATACGGATTTTTGGTTTATTACTGACTTCCGTTGAGAGTTCTTTCGATGGAAGTTCAATCTTTTCAGCGTTGGTAACATTGTTGACATCTCCACTATTTAAGTCCATGCCATTTAGTGCTTTTGATTCACCAGTTTTAATTCCAGGAGAAACAAAATAAATAGTTGCCAATATGGCTCCAATTCCTATTACAACGATCAGTAATTCAGAGAAGGTTGTAAGTTTGGATGTTCTAAGTATTTTTCCCATTTTTTTTTATTGTATAATTAAGCTGCTTGTTTATTAAAATATATCACCAAAACCACCACTTTCTTGTTTATCTTCTTTGGTCATTTGGTAATTTGGATTGGAATATTTGGTAGAATCAGGGATTGTATTTTCTCCCGTTTTGATTTTATCTGCCAATGAATCCAATCGTGCGTACAATTCATCGTTGTCTACTGAATATTTAGATGTTAATGAATCAATATCGATGAGGTTCTCTGATGTTCTAGCGATATCCAATGCAATGGTTGAAGTGACCACCTCTAAAGCGTATTCTAACTCCCAATCTTTGGTAAACATCATGGCGTTTTTCGCACTTTCAGTAGCTGCTTTGGCGTTTTTCGCAAATTCATATTCTTTTCGCAACATGACGATGGTCGTTTCGAAATCGGCAATTTTAATATCAATTGCTGTACCCGCCAATGTAAGTTTACGATCCATTTTACCCAACACATTTGCTCGAACCCCATATTTTTGAATGAAGCTTTTACTTTGTTCATATTGGTTTGAAATACGCTGAGAATCACTTAATTTCCTAGCTAATTCACTTTGTAAAGCAACATATTCATCTGTATCTTTTGCTGCAACACCATTCAAGCGAACCATTTCATCCATGGTTGTTTTTAACTTTTCTGATTGGCGTTGTAAACTCAATACATCCTCTTTATAAGTCGTTGCTTCTTTTTCAGATTTGGATGATTCAATTTCCATTTCATTCTTCAAAGCACGCAGTTTTGTTTTCGTGTTTTTGAAAACTTCGCGGTTCTTCACCATTTTTTGTTTCTGTTCTTCTAATTCATTGAACGGATTGCTTTTAATCAATGCTTTATGAATTCCTTTTGTGGCGAAACGCAATGCTTTCATAATTACGGGGAACATCATCACCAGAAAGATCAAAAAAACAGCAGTTGCCGAAAGTGCAATTACTTGCCCAAGCATCGTAAACAAGGGCGGGATAATATACACCCACACCAAATAACCTGCAGTTCCAAACACAGCTAATGCTAATGCCAAGAAAAGCGGTTTCTGTCCTTTTTTTAACGCATTTACGCGTAGTGAAATTTCACCTTTTGCTTCATCAAAGTGCTTGAGAATAGGAAGCTCTAATAATGTGCTTTTTTCTTGTTCGAATCGATTCATCTTTATAAGTATTGGTTGATTCCAGAAACAACTGTGTTAATGGAATCCATTATTTTTTGTTTTGCAAAATTATTAGCTTCTATTTTCAATTGTATTTCAACATACTGACTTCTGCTATCTGTATCAATTTTACTCAACTCCATTTTTTGCACATCCAATTGCTGTTGTAATCCCTGAATTTGCGTTTCTAAATCAGAAATACTTTTGCTTAAATTGACTTTATCGCGCGTGATACTAATATCCAATTCATTTTTGCGTGCATTACCCGTTGCATCGTATTTCGCATGTACTTTTTGAATTTCATCAATATAATAGCGCGATTTTTCCAGCAAAAAAGTCTTTGATAAATCACTCCGAAGGGATTTCCCCATTGCAAAAGCCATTTGATAACTTTGCGGATTTGTTGCCCCAACAGCGATCACCGATTTATACAATTCGAAAAAATCAAAGTCTGCTAAGTTTAACGAATTGAATCCTTTTTCATAGACTTCAACTATTTCATTAATATACGGATTTGTCATACTCGATCCAGGAACACTTGTTGGATTAGTAGCCGCTGCCGAACTTGGAAAGCGCGTTGTATCAGCTGTCTGATTTGTTGACGGTGTTACTACTTCTTCTTTTTTTGGAGTTTCCTCGGAAGAATCGTTAATAAACAGACTCTTCCAATTAAAATTGTCTTTGCTCATCTTTGATTACGAATTAGCATAATGGATAAAGTGGCGGAATAAGAATATTCAGTACTTGTTTTCTTAAACCTAAGAACGGTTTTCATAATAGTTGAATTCAAACGTTAAATGTATAGATTTTCTACATATCTTGATGAATAGTAACCAATATATCGATGAAATATTCACTTTTTTTCACACTCGTTTTTTGAAAAAAATGATCCTATACTTCTTCAATCGTTGAATCCGCCCAACATTTAATCTTAAAAAAATCTATAGATGCAACCAATTCAACTCCAACTACATCAACTTAAAAAAGAAGATTATGAAACATACACAACGAATTACAGCTCTATTCGCTACATTTTTATTAATGAATAGCACCCTTTTTTCCCAATGTTGCCCCTACATTTATGGATTGGAAATTGTTCCATCAAATCCACAATCTACTGATGAAATACAGGTGTTCACGCAGGTTGCTACGCCCAATAATGGAGCGTTCATCAATCATGATTTTTATCTACAAAACGACACCTTGTTTATTAACGCGTGTTATTTCTCAGGATTCCTCACTGTTATTACCGAAATCCCTGATACAATTACAATTGGTCAATTGCCAGAAGGAGAATATGTTGTCTCATTTACTGCGTCTCAGTCAGCCAATGAATTACAGTGCATAGTAGCATCTTCTCAAAACACGATTTCATATTTAACGGTTGGAGCGGCAGCAGCAATTCCTGATAACGATCTATCAATGAATAGCATCTATCCGAATCCCGCTCAAACGCACTTAACTGTGACAAATAGTACCAACGATACTCAAATCCTTGTCTATGATTTGAAAGGTTCGTTGATTGAACTACCCATTCTGTTTTCAAATGAAAGTGCTATTCTTGATTTGAATGGATTAGTAGCCGGATGGTATCATTTGGTTCAAGTAGGAACAACTAAATCACCTGTACATTACTCTTTTTGTAAAGAATAAAGTATCCTTTCCTATTTAAGATTAGCTGTATTTATATTTTAACAAATGCAGTCGTATTTATTCCTTATTTCACAATCAGGACAATACTATCACAATTAGTTGTTTTTATATACAGGTATTTTTCGCATTAATCATTAATTTTGCGCAAAAATCAGAATCAAATGAAAGTCTTTAAATTCGGTGGTGCTTCTGTGAAAGACGCAGCCGCTGTGCGTAATGTATCGCATGTATTGTCCTTGTATCCAAACGATCAGTTAATTGTGGTGATCTCCGCAATGGGCAAGACAACCAATGCAATGGAATCTATTGTTGAAGCATTACTCAAGAAGGACGAAAAGACATATATGGAATTGGTCGAACAAACGATTCAATTTCACCTGAATATTGTGGGAGAATTATTTCCTGAACCGCACTTTACCATTTACCAAGAATTAGAAAAATGGGCAGATGGATTAAAAAAACGTTTTGATTCTCCCATTTCAGATAATCCAAACTTTGAATACGACCAAATTGTTTCTTTAGGGGAAGTGATTTCTACTAAGATTGTTGAAGCTTTTCTTAAAGAAGAAGGTCATGCCACTTATTGGGCAGATGCGCGAAAATTGATTCGTACCAACCACCAATATAGAGAAGGTGAAGTGGATTGGAACAAAACAGAAGCATTGATCAAGGAACAGTTATTACCCGAATTCAAACTTAAACGCATTGCGATTACGCAAGGTTTTATTGGTCATACTTCCGAAGGATTTACCACAACACTTGGTCGCGAAGGATCTGACTTCTCAGCCGGAATTCTCGCGTATTGCGCCGATGCCGAAGATGTTACGATTTGGAAAGACGTTCCAGGAATGTTGAATGCTGATCCAAAGTGGTTTGATAATACGGTGAAATTGGACAAAATATCATTCAAAGAAGCCATTGAATTAGCGTATTATGGAGCAACGGTTATTCACCCAAAAACAATTAAACCGCTGCAAAATAAAAACATTCCCCTGCTAGTGAAATCCTTTATTGATCCAAACGCTGCGGGAACCATTATCCAAGATTCGATTGCTTTCGATCACCTGGTGCCTTCGTTTATCTTCAAAATGGATCAGGTATTGATGTCATTTACACCGAAAGATTTTTCATTTATTGTGGAAGAAAATTTAGGCGAAATTTTTCAATTATTGGCGAAAAACGGGGTAAAAATCAACTTGATGCAAAATTCCGCGTTGAGTTTTTCCATTCTATTTGATCGTTCTAAAATTGATCCTATTCAATTGGTAGAATTATTCAAAGATCAATACGAGATTCGCTACAATGAAGGTTTAGAATTGGTAACGATCCGTCATTACGACCAAGCAACCATTGATCGTGTGAATGTGAATAAGGATATTTTGGTAGAACAACGTACGCGTCAAACGATTCGGATGGTTATGAAAGATCTATCTTGAAATCAAGATACATGATTGTATAAATTGCAGAAGCCTTGTTCATCATTGAATGGGGCTTTTTTAGTTGATGGTTATAAAACAATGAAATCATGCAGATCTTCTGAAGTACAGAATATTGTTTCCATATAATTTCTACATTCAATTGTTATCTTTAAGTGAACGAATGAAAAGAAGCATTATTTTTTCCTTGTTGATCATTTATCTAACCTCTTTGGGTTTAACAATTCCTCCTGCGAATAAAAAGAAGAAAGGACAAATTAAAATTGAATGGAAAAACAGTATTTCTGGCGACTTTTCATTCAAGGACAACTGGCAATACCCTGAGGGAATCTACACCAATGAATTCGGACAATTGAGTTGCGATGGACTTTGCCCTACGGAAGTTGACAGAATGAAAGATGAGAATGGTCAGGTATTCAGCGATTCATTGGATGCGTTTTATCAATTAGTTGACACAACTCATCAATTCTTTTCTATTCAATCAGTTGCTTGGTGCTATGAATGGGCAGGTACTAATATTATTAATGTAACTAAGATCAATAAAGACACGGTTTTTTGTGTTACTCAAACAAATGCAGCGACACATTCTAGCTTGCATTTAGTCATTGCACAAACTATCTGCACTCCAACCATTGAACTCACAAGTATCAATTCAGTAAGTGGAAATAGAACCTATAAATGTAAAAGTGGGGCAATAACAATCGATCGGACATTTTGGGAAAGAGGTATTCTGAAAGCCGAATTTGACTTCACTTTCTTACATGAAGAAGATCCTAAAAGACCAATGTATTGGAAAGGCAAAATTTACGCGAAGATGTAAAGGAGTTTTATTTCAAGCAATCACAAAAAAACAGATAAAAAATTTGCGCAACTCATAAGTTGCGTGTATATTCGCAACCAAATAGTTGCTTAATTGAATTTCAACAATGAAAAGAGACATATTTCAAGCGATTGCTGATCCAACGCGTAGGGCAATTCTGGCTTTAATCGCTGTTCAAGCAATGACACCGAATGCAATGGCCGAGCAATTTGATATGACTAGACAAGCTGTATCAAAACACATTAAAGTTTTGCAAGAATGTGAATTGATTCGACCAGAACAATCAGGCAGGGAGATTTACTACCATTTTATGCCTCAAAAAATGAAAGAAGTTGCAGATTGGTTAACACCTTTTCAGCAATTGTGGGAAGATCGATTCGATCAGTTAGACAAAGTATTACTCAATTTAAACTCAAAAAAAGATGTCAAGTAGTAAAACCAAAGTAGTAAAGGATTTTAAACAAAAATCCATTCTGATTTCAAGAGAATTTAACGCTTCGTTAGCAAACGTTTGGCGTTCATTTACAGAAAGTGAATTGTTAGATCAATGGTGGGCACCAAGTCCTTGGAGAGCTGAAACTAAAACCATGGACTTTATGGCAGGTGGTTATTGGCTGTATGCCATGGTAAGTCCCGAAAATGAAAAACATTGGGGAAGAATGAACTATATTGCCATCCATCACCACGAAAAATTCACCATTGAAGATGTTTTTTGTGATGGTGAAGGAACGGTAAATACGACATTACCGGCATCAAATGGTGACATGGTTTTTACGCAAACCGCGACAGGAACAACCGTTGAATTTAAAATGACTTATCCAACCGAAAGTGATTTGCAAACCATTGTTGAAATGGGCTTTGAACAAGGCATCACTGCTTGTTTTGATCAATTAGAAGGTGTGTTGAATAATCTAAAATAATTGAAATGGGAGAAAAAATTACGGTATATATTCATGTAGATGCAACAATGGATAAAGTTTGGGAAACGTGGACCACACCCAATCACATTATGAAATGGAATGCAGCTTCCCCTGATTGGCATACAACCAAAGCCGAAAACGATTTGCGAGTAGGTGGTAAATTTTCCTTTCGAATGGAAGCGAAAGATGCAAGTTTCGGGTTCGATTTTGAAGGTGATTACGATCAAGTTAAAATCCACGAGCTCATTGAATATACCATGGCGGATGGGAGAAAATGCATCATCCAATTTGTGCAACAAGAAAATGCAATACAAATTAATCAAACCTTTGATGCTGAAAACGAAAACCCCATTGAAGCCCAACAGTTTGGCTGGCAGTCGATTCTGAATAATTTCAAAATGTATGTTGAGCAAAACTAATGAATGAAAGTATGACAAATCCAATTTACCCTTGTTTATGGTTTGATGGTCAAGCAAAAGCAGCAGCTGATTATTATTGCTCTATTTTCAAACATTCAAAAATCCTTTCAGAAAACCCAATGGTGGTCAATTTTGAATTAAATGGTTCCCAATTTATGGCCTTAAATGGTGGTCCGAAGTATACATTCTCACCTGCTAATTCCTATGTTATCACATGTGAAACCCAAGAAGAAATTGATCATTATTGGGAAAAACTTGGTGATGGTGGAATCTACAATCAATGTGGCTGGCTGGATGATAAATTCGGTGTTTCATGGCAAATTGTACCGAGTATTTTAGGAAAATTAATGAGCGATCCAGAAAGATCCAATCGCGTAATCCAAGCGTTTTTGCAAATGACTAAATTTGATATGCAGCAATTGTTAGACGCTTAGATCAAAAGACTAGGACAAATTCATAAAATGGTTTTTTTTACATATAACCAATTATAAAACAAGTAGTTAAAATCATTTTGATTTATATTACCGTTCAATACGTATTTTCGTATTTCTCTAGTTTAATTTCCTAAGTGTTTTTTATACACTTTAATAGTAGGGAATTCAATTTAACAACTATCTTTGTGTTCAAACGACACTAAGAAAGCTAAATACTAACGGTTAAAATAAATCAATTATGAAAATGAATCCCCTAATGTTGATCGACTTTTACAAAGCAGATCACCGCAGACAGTATCCAGAAGGAACAGAAGTTGTTTATTCTAATTTCACGCCGCGCAAATCAAGATTGGAAAACAACGATAAATTGGTGTTTTTTGGTTTACAGTATTTGGTGAAAGAATACTTAGTAGATCAATGGAATGAAGGGTTTTTCAAACAGCCAAAAGAAAAGGTAATCGCTGATTACAAACGCAGAATGGACAATGCTTTGGGAAAAGATAGTATTCCAATCGAACATATTGGGGAATTACACGATTTAGGTTATTTGCCTTTAATCATCAAAGGTTTACCTGAAGGTACGATCGTTTCTCCGAAGATTCCTGTAGTAACAGTTTGCAATACGGAAGCAAAGTTCTTCTGGTTGACAAATTACCTAGAATCATTGATGTCTGCCATCTTATGGAAACCTGCAACAAGCGCTACAACGGCATTTCAATATAGAAAAACGTTTAACGAATACGCACGCGAAACGGTAAGTGATACAGACATTGATTTTGTTTACTGGCAAGGACACGATTTCAGTTTCCGTGGAATGAGCGGAATTGAAGATGCATGTATGAGTGCGGCAGGACATTTGTTGTCTTTCTACGGAACCGATACTGTTCCAGCGATTGACTTTCACGAACAGTATTACAATGCTGATTCTGATAAAGAATTAATCGGTGGAAGTGTTCCTGCAACTGAACACTCTGTGATGTGCATGGGAACAAAAGACGATGAAATTGGAACATTCGAACGCTTGATTTCAGAGTTGTATCCAAATGGAATTGTATCTATCGTTTCTGATACTTGGGATTTCTGGCAAGTAATTACCGAATATTTACCACAATTGAAAGAAAAAATCTTAGCGAGAGATGGTAAAGTTGTGATTCGTCCTGACAGCGGTGACCCCGTGAAAATTATTATTGGCGACAAACATGCAACACAAGGAAGTCCTGAATACAAAGGAGCAATCGAATGTATGTGGGAAGTTTTTGGAGGTACAACAACTGAAAAAGGATACAAATTATTGGATGCTCATATCGGATTGATTTACGGTGACAGCATCACACTTCAACGCCAAACTGCCATTTTAGAAGGATTGAAAGAAAAAGGGTTTGCATCCTTCAATGTGGTTTTGGGAATCGGTTCTTACACGTATGAATACGTCACACGTGATACGTATGGATTCGCTATGAAAGCAACGTATGGTGAAGTAAACGGTGAGCCACGTAATATTTTCAAAGATCCAAAAACAGATGATGGAACCAAAAAATCAGCGAAAGGTTTGTTAGCCGTATTTGAAACAGAAAATGGGTTGCTTTTGAAAGATGAATGCACGTGGGAAGAAGAAAAACAAGGTTTACTTCAAACAGTGTTCGAAAACGGTAAACAAGTCAATGAACAATCCCTTTCAGAAATCAGAGGCAGAATTAATGTACAATTGGAAAAAGCAGTACTTGTTGTAAATGAGTAAAATTGAAATCATACAAGCTGACATTACCCAACTAAATGCAGATGCCATTGTTAACGCTGCCAATAACGCTCTGATGGGCGGTGGTGGCGTTGATTGGGCTATCCACAAAGCTGCTGGAAAAGATTTGATGGAAGCGTGCCGATTGTTGAAAGGTTGTGAAACAGGTCAGTCGAAAATGACGGAAGGATACGATTTACCAGCAAAATTCATCATTCACACAGTTGGACCAGTTTGGAACAATGGAACCGAAAATGAAGAAGTATTGCTACAATCGTGTTACGAAACCGCTTTACAACTTGCTATCGATAACGGATTAAAAACAATTGCTTTTCCATCCATTAGTACAGGTGCATATCGTTTTCCTTTTGAAGGAGCTACGCAAATTGCTTACACGACAATTCGCGGTATTTTAGAAAACAATGATCTTATCGAGAAAGTGTATTTGGTCTGCTATAGTGATAAGGATTTGAGGCAAATGAAGAAAGTAATTGAACGATTAACAAATGAAAACTGAAATAAAATATCTCAAAGGCGATGCAACTGCACCTCAAGAAACAGGGAATAAGATCATTGTTCATGTTTGTAATGACATGGGCGGTTGGGGAAAAGGATTTGTAGTTGCGATTTCAAAACGTTGGCTAGAACCTGAAAAACAATATAGGGAATGGTTCAAATCTCGCGTTAATTTTGAATTAGGTGAAGTTCAATTTGTTCAAGTAGAAAATGATCTTTGGATAGCCAATATAATTGGTCAACACAAAATGAACAAAGACGAAAACGGGAATTCTCCAATTCGTTATGAAGCGATTGAACTAGGATTACAAAAAGTTTCTGAATTTGCTAATGAAATAAAAGCTTCTGTTCACATGCCTCGGATTGGTTGTGGTTTAGCGGGTGGAACTTGGGATAAAATAGAACCAATCATTGAACTTAGTCTTCTATCAAAGCAGACGAATGTAACCGTTTACGACTTTTAATTATGTCAATAAAAACCTTATACAGACCCATTGGACAAATCGAGTTGAACTTGATTAAGGCTTCCAATTACACAGCTTTTCCACCAAGGCTTTCTTGGCAACCGATATTTTATCCTGTTTTGGATTACGAATACGCATGTTCGATCGCAAGGGAATGGAATACAAACGACGATCAAAATGGGAATGTAGGTTATGTCACTCAATTTGAAATTCCTTTGGAATATTTCGAGCAATTTGAAGTACAAAATGTAGGAGCAAAAAATCACAATGAAATTTGGGTTCCAGCTGAAGAATTAAAAACGCTCAATGCTGTGATAATAGAAGGAATTAAGGTTATAAAGGCATTTTATGGAGAGAAGTATGTTGGAAAGAAAGAGTATGAATGAGAAATTAAACAATTGTAAGAAGGTTCTACTTATAGGATGCACATGGGGCTTTTCTGTAAATCCGTTCAATGCCCAAGAAACAACCGACACACTAAAGAATCGTGATTTAGAAGAAGTTTCCATTCGTGTCATACGAGTTGATCGTAAAACGCCCATATCAGAAGTTACATTTAATCGACAACAAATTGAACAGGGTTATTTCGGTCAAGAAATGCCTGTTTTATTAGCAAAAACACCATCCATCACATGGGTTTCTGACGGAGGTAATTACACTGGATATTCTTATTTCCGCTTACGTGGTATTGATCAAACTAGAATCAATTTTACGTTAAATGGAGTTCCCTTAAATGAGCCCGAAGATCAAGGTGCATATTTTTCTAACTATCCTGATTTTTTGAACAGTATTCGTTCCATTCAAGTTCAAAGAGGTGTCGGAACCAGCACAAATGGAACGGCCTCTTTTGGCGGTTCCATTAATTTAGAATCTCCATCTTTAATGGATAGCTCATCGATTGAAATCAACTCAAGTTTTGGATCGTATAATACGTATAGAATTAGTCCCGAATTCACCACTGGCTTACTAAACAATAAATGGTCATTCTACGGTCGGTTTTCTGCAACTGGATCTGATGGATTTCGTGAGCATTCAGGAACAAAAGGACAATCGGCCTTTTTGAGTGGCGGGTATAAAACAAAAAAAGGGTTGATAAAATTCACTGGTTTTACGGGTGTTTCTAAGAATCAAATGGCTTATTTAGCAATTTCAGATTCGCTACTTCAACAAAACTACAGAGCCAATTTATTGACCAAAGATGAAAAGGATCAGTTCAATCAATCGTTGGGGATGATTCAATATTTTCTTCCAGTTGGTAAGGCTTCGCAACTCTCATTTACAGCTCACTATACCCATTTATCAGGTGGTTATTCTATTTTATTTCAACCCGATTACTATCAATTTTCCGTAAACTCTCACTTCTATGGTGGAATTGCGAACTATCACTACCGCAAGAAAAATTGGGAGTTGAATCTCGGATTGAATACCTCCAATTATGTGCGTTATCATTCAGCTTCTTTCATGGAAACTAAAAATGATGTGTTCTATAAAAATGCAGGACACAAACAAGAAATTTCTTCCTTCATCAAACTAGCCTACCAGCTTCAAAAATTCACTTTATTTACTGATTTACAATACCGATATACGCAATTCAGTTATACAGCTGATAAAAATACACCACTAATCATTGATCCTATTCATTGGCAGTTTTTCAATCCAAAAGCGGGTGTTACTTATCGGTTTAGAAAAAATCAGTTGCTCTATACCTCTATTGGAAAAACAAGCAGAGAACCAACAAGAAATGATCTATTTGCGGGATACGACAATATCGATTCGTTAACATCTACAGAAATAGGAAGTTTAAGTCGAGTAAAGCCAGAATCCGTTGTTGATATTGAGTTAGGAGTAAAATTGTTGTTCAAAAAATGGAAAATCGATTTGAATGCTTACCACATGCAGTTTAAAAACGAAATTGCAGCCATTGGTCAGTTGAGTTATATCGGATTGCCATTGAGAAAAAATGTTCGTTCAAGTTATCGACAAGGTGTAGAGTTGAACATTGCTGCTGAACCAATCAACAACTTAGTGCTTTCCACCCAAGCAAATTTCAGCTTTAATCAAATAAAATCGTATACAACGGATTATGATTCCATTACCTATACAAATGTTAGCCCACTGTTGACTCCTCAACTCATCATGAATCAATCTGTTGGTTATCGAATTACAAAAAAAATCCTTGTTGAGATAAGTGGTAGGTATGTTAGTCAGTCATTCTTAGACAATACAGGTAATAAAAACTACATGGTACCTGCATCCTTCATTCTCAACGCATCTATCAATTATAATTTTTGGAAAAAACACGCGATTCAATTGATGGTAAACAACATCACCAATCAACGGTATTATACAGCCGGATATGTTCAAGGGAATCAACCGTATTATTTTGCCATGGCGACCTGTAATTTCTATTGCTCCATCCTTATTCGTTTTTAATGGGTCTTTTCGAAATTATCGCTGTTCTTTTTAGTCTTGCTTGTGTTTGGCTAGCCGTTCAAAAAAACGTTCTGAATTGGCCCGCAGGAATAGTAGCTGTGGTGGCTTATTTTATTGTCTTTTTTCAAGTAAAATTATATGCTGACATGTGCTTACAAGTCATCTTTTTTCTTCAAGGAATTTATGGTTGGTACAATTGGAAAAAAGAACGAAACGAGACCTTTACCACCGTACAATCAATGACCTTAAATCAGTGGATTTTTTATGGATTGATTATTACTGTATTAACCGCTTTTTGGTCATTCGTACTCATTCAATTTACGGATGCCAATCTACCAATTATAGATGCATTTGTTGCCATGTTAAGTTTAACAGCCAATTGGTTACTTGCTAGAAAACTCCTGGAAAATTGGCTTTTTTGGATCGCAGCAAACAGCATTTATTGTGTATTGTTTTGGTATAAAGAATTGTATCTTTCAAGCGGAATTTATATCGTTTTTCTAGTATTAGCAATTAAAGGATATCGGGATTGGAAAAAAATAAGCGTTACAAAAAAGGATTTGTTTTAGGTAAATTCATGCCACCTCACCTTGGACATCTGCACCTCATTCAGCGAGCAATGGAGCAGGTTGATGAACTAACGGTACTTGTATGCTCGATTCAAAAAGAACCAATTCCTGGGGAATTACGATTTGCTTGGATGCAACAATTAGCACCTGATTGTAACGTCATTCATGTCAAGGATGAAGTTCCTTCATATCCGCACGAGAACCAAAATTTCAGTGTTATTTGGACAGCCTTATTGAAACGTGAAATTCATCCAGATACCGAAGTGTTTTTCTCTTCAGAAGATTATGGAAATGATGTCGCAAACTGGTTAACAATCGAACATGTTTTAATTGATTTAGAACGAAAAGAAGTACCCATTTCTGCTACTGAAATTCGGGTTAATCCGTTTAAAAATTGGCAATTTATTCCAGAAATTGTTCAACCCTATTTTGTAAAACGAATTGTATTAACCGGTCCAGAATCGACTGGAAAAACGACACTTGCCAAAAAATTAGCAGAACATTTTGAAACAACTTGGGTAGAGGAATTCGGGCGCAGTTATTTTGTGGAAAAGGGAGGCGTATTGCAACTTTTAGATATTCAACAAATTGCAAACGGACAAGTTGATTTGGAAGAACAAAACATCCAAAAAGCGACTAAACTCGTGTTCTGCGATACGGATTTAATTGTGACGCAAATTTGGAGCGAGATTTACTTTCAAGAATGCCCTGAAACAGTAATTGAAATGAGTTATCAGCGAAAATATGACCTCTATTTATTACTTGACATCGATATTCCTTGGGAAGATGATGGAACGCGTGAATTCCCACATTTACGCCAATGGCATTATGACCGTATTCAACTTGAATTGGAGAATCGAGGATTGAAATACGCTATTATTTCAGGGAATTTTGACGAACGATTAAAATCGTGTATAAAAGCTGTTCATTCTATCATTTGACTTTCATACACTTAACTGATTGTCCACCCGTTTGTCCACCACACTATTTGTATGTATTAACGGAGAAGTGTTACCTTCAAATCCTCAATTCAAATCCTTACTTTTATCCCAATGAATCCCAATTCCTTCAAGTTGATTAAATGTGCTTCGGCTAAATGAAACAATTCCTTTTTTGCGGTTTATTCTTCATCATTCATCTTTTTTCGTTTGCGCAAGTAAAGACTTCAGAGCTAGGTATTGATCAAAAAAATCGATTCGAAAAGTCCATCAATTCCCATCTCAATGAGCTGAAAAACTACCAGACACAAGGGCTTAAAAAGGAGCAATCAACATGTTTAGCAGCATTGGGCGCTCTTTATTTTGAAATGGGGAATTACCTACAAGCCCTTGATTACCATTTTCAAGCGTTAGCGATAGCTGAGAAAATGAAGAATAAAGCACTGATGATGGATTGCTACAGCGCCATCGGTTCGGTGTTTTTGGTGCAAGAAGATGTTCCAAAAGCGAAAACCTATTTTTTAAAAGCACTGAAGTGCAGTAAAACGAGTTCGAAATTGCAGCTTGCGAAACTGTACAACAATCTCGGAAATAGTTATGCAGCTGAAGTGAATGATACAAAGGCAATAGCTTATTACCAAAAAGCGCTGAATGTATACTCAAGCTTAAATGACAAGGAAGGAATCGCCATTTGCACCAGTAATTTGGGAAACATCTTTGCAGCTCAAGGCGATTTAAAAAAAGCTACCGAATTTTATTTTGATGCTTTATCATTGGATGAAGTAATTGGCAGTAAGAAAGGAATTGCATGTGATGCATTGCACATTGGTACGTTTTACCTGCAAACAAAAAACTATGTAGAAGCTGAAAACCAATTGCTTCGAGCAAAAGCCATTTCAACAGAAATGAATGATTTATTGGAGCAAAAGAACGTCTATGAACAACTCAGCGCGCTCTATTCTCAGACAGGAAGGTATAAAGAAGCAATCGTTTATTATCAACTCACTTTAGAAGCGAAAGATTCACTCTTTAGTGAAGCCAAAAAAAAGGCTTTGACGAGACTGGAAATGCGGATTGAGTTTGAAAAGAAGGAAGCAAAATCGAAGGCGAAACAAGAAAAAAAGGACTTGCAAGATCAAGCAGATCGAACCAACAAAAAAATCATTGCAGGAAGCTTGTTACTCATTGTAATTGCACTCATTGTAGCCATTATTTTCTTGGTGCAAAAACAACAATTGAGAAGAAAAAAAGATCAAATCATCTTTGAACGTGAAACAGCATTGCTCACTTCTGAAAAGCAGCGATTGGAATCAGAATTGGATTCATCGAAACAACTCTTAGCTAGTTATACGAGCAGTATGCTTGAAAAAAGTCAATTGCTGGATACATTTAAAAACGAAATCACCAACCTAAAAGTCTTAAAATCAAAAGAACTAGCAGAGGAAAACACCGATCGATTAGATGAATTAAACAAAATAACCATTTTCACAGCCGAGGATTGGTTCAAATTTCAGGAATTATTTGAACAAGTTCATAAAGGATTCTTTGCACGATTAAAAGAACGATTGCCTCATTTAACTCCAGCTGAAACCCGATTAATTTGCTTGACCAAATTGCAATTAACCACCAAACAAATGTCAGACGTACTAGCAGTTTCACCCGACACCATCAAAAAAACGCGGTATCGTTTAAGAAAAAAATTGCTTGAATCAGTTACGGAAGACATTGATGAACTCGCTAAAATAATTTGATTTTCAGTTGATTAAGCAATTGTCCTCTGCTTTGTCTACCGTGGAAATAGTTAAAAATCAGTCAACAGAATTTAGTTTTACGACACTATTTATCAACGTAGTTAAACTAAATAAGATGAAAAAAATTCATGTACTCATTGCCTTCGCACTCATTTGTTTTTGCGGAAGATTACAGGCACAAGACGGCGCGCTTGATCTCACATTTAATCAACAAATAGGTTCTGTAACTAGCGTCAAATCGATCATCACACAAACGGACGGCAAAACCGTTGTTGGAGGAATCTTTTCGAAGGGTGTTGCTCGATTGAATTCGGATGGTTTTGTTGATCCAACGTTTAATATTGGAACTGGAGCCGATTCTACCGTTTCTGTTGTTTACATCCAATCCGACGGGAAATTGCTTGTTGGCGGTAACTTCACCTCTTTCAATGGCATTGCGGCAAATATGATTGTGCGCTTAAACAATGACGGTTCTATTGACCCTACTTTTCTTAGCGGAACAGGTTTTCAGAGCAGCACAAGCAGTAGGTGGAATCCCGGTTCCGTCAATACAATTGTACAACAAACGGATGGTAAACTGTTTATCGGAGGATCTTTTGATGATTACAACGGTCTTCCAATAAATAACTTGGTACGATTGAATTCAAACGGAGTTCCTGATCTCACGTTTGATCCTGGAACTGGTCCAGATGCAAGTGTTTATTCCATGGCAATACAAACGGATGGTAAGCTTTTAATAGGCGGTCGATTTTTTTCCTACAACTCAGATGTGGGATTCACGCATGCTTTTTTAGCACGAATTCATACAAATGGAAGCCTTGATACCATTTTTATAAATAACACTTCTATTGGACCAATCAATGTTTCGTTTGTTTCAACGATCAGTTTACAGAGTGATGGTAAAATTATTGTTGGTGGGAATTTCGATAATTTCAATGTATCGAATGCAAAGCGTATTGTGCGACTCAATTCAGACGGAACATTAGATCCTGCGTTTATGTTGAATGCGATTGATCCAATCATCTACTTGGAAGTGCGCGCAACTGCTATTCAACCCGATGGAAAAATTCTCGTTGGTGGAATTGCTCCAAGTTGGTCATCAGATACCATCAATCGCATTGTTCGTCTCAACAGCAATGGTTCAGTGGATGCCACTTTTAATTCAGGTACCGGAGTTAATTTAGGAGATGTCGTTGCAATCGCGCTTCAACAGGACGGAAAAATACTCATTGGTGGTGATTTTGAAGCGTACAATGGAACAACAAGAGATGGATTGGCCAGACTTCAATCAGCTCCACTTGGTGTAGAAAGCACACTCGAAGAAACAGCAGCTATTTCAGTATTTCCAAACCCGAGCAATGGTATTTTTCACCTTCAATTGAATGAAGAATTAGCAAACGCTAGCATCACCGTTTTTGATGAGTTAGGCAATAAAATGCCGTATGTAACAGTCGAACTCGACAATTCTCAACTGAAAATCGATCTTACAAATTGCGAGAAAGGCGTGTATTATGTTATGATTACGCGTAAAAACAACATGAATAATGCAGATAAAACACAGCTGACGGGAGTGAAATTGTACTTCACGCATATGTAAAATTAAATGGATCAGATTGACAAAATTTCGATCCGAGAATGTAACAATTGTGAATGAAGGAGTATCAACCAGAGATTCAAATCCAGCTAATTCCGCAAGTTCGGGATAACATTTAACTTTTGAATTTATTTGAAATGAACCACATAGAAAACATAGTGCATTCTATGTTTTCTATGTGTCCTTATGTGGTTAAAATATTCATGAATTTCTCTCATGTTAGTATAGAAAACCCAACGATAAAAGGGTATAAGCATGATCAAGCCCAAGACAATCTGTTAACGGTCGTATTCTTTTTTGAACCGAATACTACTTTACTTGTACTAGCCTTCCATACTAACAAATACACGTTATGAAAGCAGTTTTCCTCACACTCATTTCCTTTTTGGCAAGCATTCAAGTTACAGTAGCACAATACAATACCTGTGCTGCAAAAAGCATTGTTACTGAAAAAGTAGCTGTTCCATCTGTTGACGTTTCAACAGGAAGATCTGAAATCAATTACAAAGAACGAAAAGTGCAGCAAACAGATGGTTTTGGAAACGCAACTGGCAATCAGTATGATTTAGCTGTTGATGGTGCATTTGAAGGACAAACAATCGTTGTACTCCATTTTTACACGCAAGGCGGGTTCGATTTTGAAAAACCAAAAGCCGCATTGAAAGAAAAGGGATTTTCGGTTTACCGCTTTAGCAATGCTGCACCAAGTCCGAAAGAATTAGAAGAAGCACTATCGAAAGCCTGTCAATTGTGGGTTATTTCTTCCAATACTCAAATGCTCAATGATGAACATGCGGAAGTCATTAAAAAATTCTTCTTCAGTGGAAAAGGTGTTTATCTATGGGGTGACAATGAACCCTACCACGCCGATGCCAATTTCCTAGCGCAAAAACTAATGGGCGTTTCTATGAGCGGAAATTATCATGGAGCGCAAAATGTGACTTTTAAATCCGATTCTACCAGTTCAGGAATGCTCAAAGATCACCTCATCACAACAGGATTAGAGTTTGTTTACGAAGGAATTACCATTTCTCAAATCCACGATCCCAATCAACAAATGACACCACTTGTTTGGAGTACAGACGGAAATGTAGTTACTGCCATCTACGAAAATCAAGGGCAACGACTCATTATCGATGGCGGATTTACACGTTTATATTACAATTGGGATACAGCAGGAACAGGTCGCTATGTCAAAAACGCCGCAGCTTGGCTGGTAAATTACGAACGATTTGGAAATGAGGTGTTGAGCGAAGAACTGAAGAAGCCGTGACGAAATAATCTCAGGTTATTTGCATGAATTCGACTTTAAATTGAAAGGTCTATTTTGAAAATCCCACATACATATAAAAATCCCTGTCTTTTTCAAAACAGGGATTTTTATATGTATGTGGGATAAACTATTCTTTTACAAACTTCACTTGTTCGTGGGTATTATTTTGAACTATTTCAAGGAAATAAATACCCTTTTCCAATGGTGAAAAATCAATTTCAAGCAACATTCCTGAAACACCTTTTGTAATAAGCACTTGTTTTCCGCTGGCATCCGTTACAGTGATTTCAGCATTATTCATTGGATTTTCGGTTGAAAGAATACTTTTTCCGCTAGATGGATTGGGTGAGATTTGAAAACCGCCACTTTCCAATGCTTCTTCCACTCCATTAAAACCAGGCCCTAATTTCTGGTACCAACTATCAGAACCAGCTACGGCGTTGAGTGTATTTACAGCTGCGCTTGGATTAAAGTCAACTGAGTTTTGAAATGATCCTGTTGTGTAAACATTGAATTGTTCGTCAGCAAAAACCCCGAAACCTCTTGTATAAGCGCTTACGGAATTGGCTCCATAACTCGTTGCCCAATTGAAATTACCATCAGAGGCAAGCGAAACAATGTACGCATCTTCTGCACCAACTTTTGTTAAGTCAAATGTGATAACCGCATCTGGATTCGCATCCATATCGTCAGCCATTTCACCCGTTACATAAATATCACCAAAACTGGTAACGTCCATGTCCATAAAGTCTTCTGTTCCGATACTTCCGAATGTTTTTACCCACGATAATGCTCCAGCAGGAGTAAGTTGTACTACAAATACGTCGTCACTTCCATTCGATGTTACATTGGTTGTTCCGCCATTTGGATCAAAGTTACAAGTTGAAATGAAGGACCCGTTCACATAGATGAACCCATTGGCATCAAAGTCGATATTTCTACCTTCATCTACTGCTATCCCCCCCATTCGTTTAGCCCAAGTAAAATTATTGCTTACATCTAATTTTAACACAAAAATATCTTGGCTACCCCCAATGAGTTCTACTACTCCAGCCCCTGGATCAAAATCGACTGTATTTCCAAAACTTCCTGTCAAAAATTGATCACCAGTAGCTACATCTATAACAAGATCTCTACCGCGATCCATACCTGTGCCTCCAATTGTTTTTGATGTAATGTAGTCACCTGTATTTGATAATTTTACCATAAAAATGTCAGAACTTCCATTACTTGTTACAGTAGCAGTTGCTGCTCCAGGATTCAAATCTGCTGTTCCCGTATAATTGCCAATAATAAAAACGGTGCTATCATAATCATCGATTTCAATGGCATAGCCAATGTCATCACCAGATCCACCAAAACTTTTGGCCCAAACCAATTGACCATTCGCAGTTAATTTTGTCGCAAATACATCATCTCCACCAGTAGACACTAAGTTGGACACACCAGCTTCTGGATCAAAATCAGCTGTTCCTGCGAAAATTCCTGTCAAATAGATATTGCCACTCAGGTCAATGACCAATTCGTTTGGAATATCAGCAGAAGAACCACCCAGATTTCTTGCCCAAACAAAATTTCCATCAGGGGTTGTTTTCACAATGTAAATATCATCTGATCCATGTGAAGTGAGGTTGCTCACTCCAGCAGAAGGGTCAAAATCTGAGGTTGAACCAAATATCCCAGCTGTGTAGACATTTCCATTAGCATCACTTGCGATACAATATCCTTTGGCTAGAGCACCTCCATCTGAAGCATGTGTCCAATGGTGGTTGGGAACTTGAGCTACTGAGATTTGAATGCAACAGAAGCAAGCGATAGAGAGTACAATTTTTTTCATGTGTGTTATTTTCATCGATGAACCAGTGTTAGTTATCAAGTGCAAAGAAAGGATGAATAAACAAAATCACGTAGGGGGAAAACACCTTTTTTGAAATTAGGGAAAACCCTAATCGTTTAATAAACCAAGTAAGATCGTTTTTTTGACCAATCCTGCAATATTGCTTACTTCTAGTTTTAATAATAGACTTGAACGGTAGTTTTCAATGGTCTTTTCAGATAAAAAGAGTTTCTCCGCGATCATTTTTGTGGTGCATTCCTCTAAGATCAACCGCAAAATTTCTTTTTCTCTGTCTGATAAATTAAACTGCTGCTTCGCTTTTGAATCGTTTAACAGCTCATAATCAGTGTAGGATTTTTGAGTTTGCTGACTCAAATAAACGCGATCAAACTCACCTTTTTCAATCCATGAAGCAATTTCAGCTAAACCATCAGATTTAAGAAAAAACGCTTTAAATCCAGCGTTTACGGTTGATTGAATGGTTTCTTTATCATCAAAACTGGTTAATGCGGCTACAATCAATTGCGGGTCTTTTTGCAATAATGCTTTGGCTACGACTCTACCATCCTCTTTTCCAAAATGAATGTCCAGAAATACAATGGAATACTTTTTTTGTTCTGCAGCTAGAATGAGATCGTGCGCATTATTGGCAGAATCTACCTGGTCAACCACTTCTATTTTAAGGAGAAGATCTTTTAATCCACTTAAAATTAAATCATGGTCATCGCCCAATAATATAGCGTGCATTTTCTTCATAAATCAACGGTTACTTTTACTGTAGTTCCTTCTTGTTCAATAGATTCAATGGTTAATTTGCCATTCAGCACTCGAACGCGATCTTTTAAACTTTTTAAACCAGTTTCAATTAATAAATTTGGCATTCCAATTCCATCATCTTCTATAGACACACTTAAGGAATTCAATGTTTGCTCAAATTTCACAAAAATGGTCTTGCATGCAGCATGTTTTAATGCATTATTGATCAATTCCTGAATGATTCGGTAAATCAGGTGGCTTTTTTGGTTGTTTAAAGAGAGCGATTTTTGATTGACAATTGCAATAATTTCAATTTGGGGAGTTGACATACTCGCACACAAATTGGTCACCACTTCTTTTAACTGTTTTTTCTCAAAATCAATGGGCATTAGATTGTGGGCAATTTTACGGCTATCGTCTTGTAATACTTTTAGCAATTCGATGACTTCTAATTTAGAATCTTCTTCAGCACTCAATTTATAGCTAATTCCCGTTACCATAGCTGCGATTCCATCGTGAATTTCAAATGCGATCCGTGTGCGTTCTTGCTCTTCTCCTTTTAGAAGCGCAATGGTCAATTCTTGTTGCTTTTCCAATTCAAAGCGCTCCAAATTTGCTTTACTCAATCTTCTTTTGAAGAGTAAAACAAGGACAAAAATTGCAAATACGATGACGATGAGAACAATACCCAATTGCCATTCCCTGAGCTGAGTTTGTTGTTTTGCCAATAAAAATTGCTGCTTTAAAATCGCCCGTTCACTTTTTTCAGCTTGGTATTTTACGCGCAATTCATTGATGTTTTTCTGATTTTCTACTCCCGCAGTTGCATCGTAAAGATTATACGATTCATTCAAATACTGAAAGGCGGTTGTATAATCATTGGTTTGAGCGTAGGCCTTGCCAATAATGCGTTTTGCTGTATGTAAGACATCAACATTATTCAATTCATTGGCCAGGTTGATGATCGTATCTGCCACTTGCACAATTTGATCATAGTGCTTGATATCTTCGTAAATAGAAAGTAAACCAACCCTGCTCACCAATTCAAACTGCTTGATTCCTGTTTTTTCGCCCAATTCAATTCCTAGTTGGTAGTATTTGACAGCTGAATCAATTTGTTTGGCTGATTTGTAAATCTCCGCATAACCAATTGTTACAGCGAAACGCGCAGCTAAATCATTCGTTCTACTTGCAATGCTATCAGCTTGTTTTTCAACAATCAATGCTTGTTTGTAATTGGCAGTTTTGTTGAGCGCTATTGCATGAATGGAGATAATGTTCGTTTTGATGCGCTCTTCCAATACGTTTTCTAACAATGCGTATGCTTTGGAAGAATAATCAAGCGCAGAAGAATAGTCTTTCAAACTAAAATACGTATTGGCCATATTGCTGTAAATACCCGCTAAAGCATTCGAGTCTCTAACGGCTAAAAACACTTTCTCTGCTTTCGTATAATAATCTAACGATTGATAGATGTTTCTTCGATAACCAGCAACGTTGCCTTTCAAGTTGTAGAATTTACCTTTGTAACCAAGATCAGCTTTGGTATAAGAAATGCGTAAACCCGAATCCGCGATGAAAGAAACAGAATCTAACTTGCTTGCATAGAGGTAATTTTTACCTTCTAAAAACAAGAGATTGGCTCTGCACTTGATGGAACCGTTTTTAAGCATGATCGCCTTCGCTTCATTTCTAAAATAGAAACTGGAATCGCTTTTCAACAATGCATTTGCATACAATTCTGAGATTTTTGTGGAATCAGCACGATCCTTTTCTACTGTTGAAACCGTCTTTTCATTGGTACACGCAGCTAATAATCCTATTAAAGGAATAATACCAATTCTTCTCATAATTGATCAATAGTGAACGTGACCAACACTGCATAGGATGTATTCATACTTCAATTCAAAAGTAGCAGGCTATTTTTCGTGTGGTATAGCCTGTTATGAAGGCATAAAATTAAACAATGCTTCCTTTAAAAACGCATTGTCCGATTATAATTTATGTTTCGATAATGTCGAGGGATGCATACCAATGGTTTGTAGGAACGGGATGCATACCAATGTTTTGTAGAAACGTAATGCATCTTAATGGTTGGTAGGAGCGGGATGCATCTCGCTCCTACCAACTCGTATTATGGCTAGCGTTTTTGTTCCATTGATTCCACTCGTATTTCTGCAGTGTTTTGATCACCGTAAGAACGCCACCAATGGCAACATACAAAAAGCCGTTTCCTGAAATCGGTTGACCTTCTATTTCACCTTTCACTTTCTTTACCAACAGCGGTGTTCCAGTCATGATGTCATAGGACATGATATCACCAGTTGAAGATGTAATAATGACTTTATTGTTCGCGACAATGGGTAATTGGTCTGGGTTTGTTGTAATGGTTTGTTGCCACAATTGTTTTTCGGACAATGCATCAAAAGCCATTATTTTGGTTTCATCTGTGATGATCACTACTTTGTTTTGATAGACAATTGGGTGAGAACCGTTAAAATTCATTTGGTTGGTTTCATCCACATTTCGGGCTTTGGAAATGCTCAATGATTGCAACGATGTTGGGTACTTCTTATCTAATTTGAGTGTTTTTCTATCCAACACCACCAACTGTTCCGTTCCATTGAAAGAAGCTGTAACATAGATTTTATCAGCCGTCAATGTAGGTGAAGAAACAACAGAATAAGAATTGGAAGTCAAGATTGGTTTACCTGTTTCTTTGTTGAACACATAATAGGTTCCACTCTGAGACGCCACATGCACTTCATCACCATCAACCACAGGACAAGCAATAGCTTCATTATCTACACGTTGCATCCAGTTGAATTTTCCAGAAGTAAGATCAAAACTTACAACCACCGGATAACCACCGTGACTGTAGACTACAAAAACACTATTATCAACAGCAGTTGGAGTTGAATAAACATAACCAGCCAACCATTTACTCCACAACAATTTCCCCGTTGCAACATCAATAGCATAGAGCGTACATGAAGCTGTATTGATCAACAACACTCCTTTGTGATAAACTGCTGGCGAAATTCCTGTTTCTCCCAATTCCAATCCCCAAACAAAAGCACCTGTAGATGCCTGCAAACAGTAATAGTTTGGCGAATACATTCCTTCTTGTGTCAAGAGTTTGTTTTCAACAAGGGTGGGCGTTCCAACTGGTCCAGCAGATTTAAAATCGAGGTTAAAACCATCGGCTGTTTTTGTCAAATAATTGGGCGGTGCACTCGCTGTTTTAACGGGCGTTTCTTGATAGGTGATGGGATATTGTTTATCACCTGGTTTTGGTTTAAGTGCTTCTAACCGCATTTCTTCTTGGATGCGCTCCATTTCAGCTTTTTGTTCAGCCAATAATTGTTCAATCAGCGCAGAACCTCGGTATCTTCGAGTGGCAGAAGCCAAATGAAATGCTTGAGAAACGGGAGCATCCACCAAATGGATTCCCCGTTCGTGTTTTAAGTTCACCGTATAATCAGACCCTTTTTCCAACATAAATGCGCATGATCCTTTGGCATCTGTTTTCCCTTGATAAACCCGTTTGCCAGTCAATGCATCCATGTATACGGGTTCATTCGCAAGCGGATTTCCATTATAATCATTCAACTGCAAAGTAAATAATACATGCGTTGATGTTCCGGTGGTTTGCGTCACCATTTTTTGAATGATGGTATCACCCTTAGCCGTTTCACCCACTTTTGTTTTTTCATAGAACACCACTTCTGTCATTTCCAATCCAGCATGATTTGGTACAGGAAGTACATGAAAGGCTTTCAAATTCGCGACATCAATTTCATAATCTTGTCCAACTGGCACATAAAAAATGGCTTCTCCAGCCGCATTAGATTTGCCAACGTAACTGGATTGATCTTTTATAGAAACAAGCGTAACGGCCACATTTGTAACAAGCGTTTTATTAGGCTCTTTGAGTAAAATGATAACTTTCCCCACATTTGCTTGACCTTTGAGCTGCGTTGGGGTGAGCGTTTTAAAGGTAATTCCTGAGCGATCGGCTCTTGGTTTTTCTGCAAAAACACCTTTTGGATCGTAGGTAACAGATCGGGTAAATGTTCCTGAAAATCCCTCCTTGATTTCAGTTGAAGCGACATCTTTCATTTCAAGGTAGCTAAATGTATAGGTTCCCGGCTCAACTAAATTGAACACTGCACTACCAGTAGCATCTGTTGTTGCTTTTAAGGTCACATTTTCTGCTTTATTCTCAGCAGTTACCACCACATTTTTCATTGGTTGACCTTTCGTATCCTTGATTTTTAAGGTATAGCCGTTTTGTGCAAGCGTTGCAGTAATGCAAAACGACATGAGTAGTATGGAAAGCAGGATTTTCATAGAATTGGGCTTTATTGCAATATAACCAACAAGGTGTGTAAAGTTACAAAAGAAAGGTTGGTAAGATGGACAATTGCAACAAAAAGTAGTTGTTTATAACACCAGTTATGATGTACAAATCTCAATAAGATCTCGGAATTTCGTCTTAATTTAGTAGAATGTAGTTTAAAAGTTAAATGGAGTTTTTATGATATTAATTAGTTGTAGATAGGGTTTTGTTTTAAAATCGCTTTAGTTAAAATGCCGATGAAAGTTCTTTTTATCTGCTATAATGCTCCAGCTAAGTAAACAACTTTTGATAAAATGAAAATCTACAATTGTTGCTATAAGACAAAGAGCTAGATTTGATACAAAAATTTAACAACATGAAAAAAATCATCCTTAGTTTAACAATACTACTTGTACTCCATTCTTGTGGGAGCAGACTCGATTATGACTTCATTAAGAATCAGATTTGGCAACATGATAGTGGTTATAGAATTTCCGGAGATTTTTTGCAATTTGACAATGACTTGTTCATTAGAAATGACACTATTTTTTTTAAATCTCAAGCTTTAGGAGTAATTCTTGAAGAAAATAGATCTTATAATGAGTTAGTGATAAAATCGGTAAAGGATTCTGAGGAAGGCATCTATGTGAACAGAATAGAATTCACAAGATGAACACGTTAGAATACAAACAAGAAAGGTACAGTTTTTCAAATAACGAAAATAGTTTTAAAAGGAAACCGAAAGAGTATTGCTACGCTGTGTTTAAAAAAATTAAACAAGGATTATAATTGTGGTCAAATAAGTTTGGATATGAAATTGAAATACGAACTATTAATAGCTGCCTGTTTAGCCAGCTGTTTATTTCTCGGTTATTATTATTTTACAATAGCACCAAATAATGAACTAGAGAAATACCATAAATATACAATTGGAACAGTGACACGTTTGCAAATGCCAAGTGATGGTGCTGAATTAAAATATTACAGTTATCGTGTAAATGGAAGAACTTTTAATGGCGCATTTTGTGTTCTGCCCGATTACAAGGGGACAATTAAAAAGGATTCCAGAATATATGTAATGTTTTCAATTAAAAACCCAGATATCAGTAGAGCAATTTACGATGTTTTTGTTCCTGACACTTTAAAAGCTCCAGAAAATGGGTGGAAGGTTTTGCCAAAATTTTAATTGAGTTATGAGGTATTTGTTTATCATACTTACTCTAAGTGTTTGTTCATGTTTTGCGCAAAATTTAGACAATACAACGACTCCTAGAAAAATTGTAAGCATCATTGATGGAAGCTCAATTAAAAGCGAAGTTGATTGTGAAATATCTTTAAATTTTATGATTGACGAAGCTGGAAATTTGATTTCAAAACCAAATGTTAATATCGAGATATGAAATATTTTGTCAAAAAATTTTTAGCAGTAACTAATGTCGTTGAAATTTCAGAATACCAACTTTTTCATATAAATTCAACTTCCTACTCGAAAAATGGAGTTGAAGTAGATGAAAATTGGAATCCGCATAAAAGAAAAAGATAACCCAAACAAATTATTGTGACAATCAAAACAACACAAAAGCATCAATTTTCTTTTTTATCCACACCACTAGTTTTTGAATGATGCATAAGATCTTAATTATTTTTATTGTTTCGGCACTTCTGCATTCGTGCTTTATCGTAAATTTTTCCAGAAAGAATAAATACGAGGGTAAATTTCATGATTCAATGATTCCAATAGGTCTTGATACAAGTGCATTTTACTATGATGTTACGATTTATTCTTCAGGAATGTATTTCAACTATATACGATTTGATTCAAAAGGAAACATCTTTGGTGCTACAACACGGAAATGGATGCCATACGACTCAATTAATAAATTAGCAAAACCCAATAATTTTTATGTCGCTAATAATCAAATAATACGCTGGGAAGTTTATACAGATGGGTTAAATGGCTGGCTTCCATGTCATGCAATAATTGTAAATGACACACTAAAATATTGGTATGGAGGATCGACTAAAGGGGTAAGTTTAATTAAATTGGGGGCAAAATGATCAAGTAATCCTGAAATATCCAATTGCTTTCTTAAACGAGTTCTACAAGTAGTCGCAACTATTTAATGTTTAGGGAAGGTTATTGAATCAGATTAATTGCATTTTTTTAATGACATTTACAAAAAACGAACACATCATTCTAGTTCAAATTCAATGCTTAAAGAAATTAAACCATTTTTGGAGGAAGCAGGTTGGTACAAAGGTCGGCGAATAGAAATTGACTATATGCTGAGTGATTTTAGTCGTGAAGAATATAAAGAGCCTAATCATTTGATGAAAGAATTGTTCTCCGAATTTTGGAATATTAAAGTTAAACGAGTTACGCCTGAAGGTTTTTATCAAGATATCCGCTTAAACACGGATGAAGGTATGGGAAGCACGAGCAGTGACACGATGTCTCAACTTGAAAGATTAGTAGGGATAGACTTTTTACCTGTAGGTACGATAAATGATGATCATGCGGTTTTGTTGCTTTCTTTTGAGGCAAAATTTTATTTATTTGCAGATGCTGGTCTTTTCTTCTTGGGAGACAGTATTTCAAAAGCGTGTAAAAAGGTTCTTTTTAGAGAAGATTTAATAAAAATTGCAGGCTAATCCATTAGCTATTAAATGATTTCCGAACATCCACCAATTAACCTAAACACTCAATAGCGCGATCAGTGGAACATAACAATAGATGAAAAAGAAGTTCTATTTCAACTGCCTCATTCCCTCTCCCAACACCATTGAAACAGCATTGGCTAAATTAAAACTCCGCACTTTTCCTGGGAAAGGAATTTTAACCAACTTGTCTTGAAACCGCTCTATTAATGCTGGTGAAAGTCCTTCGGCTTCTTTGCCAAACACAAAATAATCGCCCGCTTGAAGTTCCAACTCATAAAAGGATTGTTCAGCCCGTGCAGAAAAGAAAAATACCCGTGATGGATCTTCAACAGTTTGATACCAATCTTCAAAAGTGGCGTGTTGTTGCAATTCTAGATCAGGCCAATAGTCAAGTCCAGCGCGTTTGACCCGAGCATCTGTCAATTCGAAACCTAACGGGTGAATTAAGTGTAACCGACTGTGCGTTGCAACTCCTAATCGCCCAATATTTCCTGTGTTATTGGGGATTTGTGGTTCAACCAACACTACGTGAAAATTGAGTGGATCGTATTTATTGATGCTATCTTCCATAGAATTATTGCTGCTATTGCTCACTTGAGGTGCGCACAAAAATACTGTTCTTTGTTGAAGCATGTAGTTTAGTCTACAACTCAATTTGTTAAAAATAGCACGCCCGTACGGCTTTAATTTTCTATTAACTAAAAAAGAAGTAATATTGTTCGAAATTCTTCATCGATGCAAAAACTACTCATACTTCTGCTGCTAACGTTATGTATTGTTTCGTGTAAAAAGGACGAAGAAGCCAATCAGGAGTACGGTTCTTATATCTTACGTTTAACAGACTCGCCAGCTGATTACGATCATGTATATGTAGATATTGCAGATGTTTCCGTGAACATCAGTACAGTTGGATGGGTGGATATTGGACCTCAAGTTCCTGGGATTTATGACTTATTGGCCTATGATAATGGGTTGGATACATTGTTATCAAATGCAACTTTACCAACCGGAACAATCACTCAAATAAGGTTGATTTTGGGCACAAACAATAGTGTTGTTGTAAATGGCGTTTCTCACAATCTTAGTGTTCCTTCAGCTCAACAAAGCGGGATAAAATTAACCATAAATTCAACTATTAACGCCAATAGCACCTTGATTGAATGGTTGGATTTTGATGCAGGAAAGTCCGTTGTACAGTTAGGAAATGGTACTTATCAATTAAATCCTGTATTACACAGTTTCAGTGCAGCTACAAATGGACGAATCAATGGAACGTTATTACCAGCAGACGCACTTGCCTATGTCGCTGCTATTAAAGGTAATGATACCTTAATTGCTATTCCTGAAGCGAATGGTTTTTTTCAGTTCTCAGGTCTTTCTGGTAACTATCAACTTGATTTTATCCCAACCAATCAAGCTTACTCCAGTCAAACATTAACCAATAATGTTGTCAGTGGCAATCAAATTAATTCGATTGGAACGATAACACTTCAGTAGCAAAAGCGTTAAAATATTCGTACTATTGGAATTCTAATAGATAAAATTATCATTTTAAACTTGTTTATGTCTATTATTTAACTGTTTATCCGCTAACTAAATCGGTTTAATATGTTATTCACTTGAATTTTAAAGAGTATTGCCATCGAATGAATGGCTGCTGAATTTGACGCTTCTTTTTAGCACTTTCAATAATTCAAACAAAAAATAAAGTTTAAATTTGTTCATTACTACAAACTTACGCTTTATGAAGTGCACTTTATCTACTTTATTTCTACTCCTACCTTTCTATTGGTTTTCACAACAAATCACTTTTACCACAGTAGACAGTCTCAATTTTGAGTTTAGAACTCCACTAAAAGGATTTGAAAACTATGATATTTTCGAATTTGAAAAATCAGTGAACAATAATTGTGCTTCGGCAATAACACTAACACCTGGAGCGGCTTGTTTATCTGCCAATACGGTGGGTGACAATACCCAAGTGGGTGAAGTTGCCCCTCCCTGTACTGGATTCGGTGGTGGTGGAGTTACTGATCGAACGAGTTGGTTTCGATTTACTGCTACTTCAACCTCAATGGTTGTTGATTATAATAGTTTAATTCCTACCAATTGCGCTACCGCTTTAGCCGTTTACGGCCCATTTGCAGCTGGCGCAGGTTGTTTACCAACTGCGTTACAATCTGTTTATTGCGAAAATGCTATTGCCGCAGGAGATCCAGGTGATCATAATTTATTGACTGGTTTAGTTGTTGGACAACAATACCTCATTCAAATTCTCAATAAAGATTGTGGTGGTTCTAATTCTGGTACCGCATCTTTTTGCATTGGAGTAAGTATTCCTGCAACCAACAATACAGTAAACGCAGCCGCCGTAATCAACGCATGTGGCACTGTTTTTAATGGTAACAATGCTGCTGGATATTACCCTTCTGGTTCTGGTACAGGATTGGCAAATTTAGATGGTAATGCTGGAACAACTTGTGGGACATGTGGTACACTTGGAAATGATGTTCCTTATGTGATTAACAATGATTCATGGTTTAATTTCTGTTCTGCAAATGCTGGGCAATGGCAGGTGAATTTTACTGTTGGTACGTGTTTGTTTTCAGCGCCAAATAATGGCTTGCAAATGTCAATCTTTACTGGTACAAGTGGTAATTTAGTGAATTTTCAAAATGCTCCAAGTCCGTCAGCACCAGGAAGTAGTTTTAACTCGAGTGTACTAACTCTTTCTGCAGGACAATGCGCTTACTTAATGGTAGATGGTTTCGCTGGTGATCAATGTACGTATAGTTATACCTTGACCAATATAACTGGTGGATGTGTGTTATTGCCTGTAGAATTGATCAGTTTTGACGTTCAACGATTCGAGAAACAAGCTTATATGAAATGGGTGGTAGAAACAGAACGCAACAATGACTATTTTACCATTGAACGCTCCATCAATGGACTTGATTGGGAATCAATATCAACTGTTCCTTCTATTGGTGACCATACCTTCCGTACCACCTACAATTTTCTAGATAACACAGAAGCTGTTAATGGTTCGCCAATTCTTTACTATAGACTTTCCCAAACAGATTATAATGGTACATCAGAAGTAGTTTCTATTACTGCTGTTAATGGTAGAGGTCAACTGATGGATGGATTCCTAATGAATGTAGTTCCAAATCCAGTTGTGAATGAATCAATTTCTTTATCCATCGAATCTGCTTACGATACGTTTGGAACATTTCACATCAAAGATGCGCAAGGAAAAGAAATTTATATGAAACGTGCTAGCTTAGTCAAAGGCGCAAATATTGTTTCGTTGGAAAATTCAGAATTAATCCCTGGTGTTTATTATGTAGAATTTTTAAATCAGGAAACATTGGAAATTGTAAAATTCATCAAGTTATAGAATTTCATTCTTACTGTATTATGAGAATAGCTATCCGTTTGGGTGGCTATTTTTTTTGCCATCACTCAAACGAAATCTCTATTTCAAAATCCATGCGTCCTTCTTGGTATGCTTTGTAATTGGTGTGCCAGTAATTATTAAACACATAGAGGAATAATTGGTCCAATGAAGCAGTTTCAGTTCTCCATTTCTTAACGCCATTTTCTTTGTCTTCATTGATCATTTCACCGATTTCAAAAAGGTTGACTTCTGGAGAACGAATGACCATTTTCAACGAATCAACGACTACAACAAGTCGATCTTCTACACAGATAAAATCGTTGTTGGAACCTGGAAGTTGATCTTTATTCAAGGAAACTAAATGAGGCAATGTACCATATTTAATAGCTGTGGGTGTTTGGTGAAAAGGAAACGCAATGTGCATGGATTCTTTGTTCTTTTCAATTGCTTTATCGAACACATAATGACAAAAAAGGCGATTCCATTTTTTCAATAAGGTATACGTAATGGAAATTGTTTGCATTGAAGGCAATGTTGTTGTGACCTGAACCGTTTTCCGCTTGGGTGAATCTTCCAGTAAAGTGATCGTAACCGAAGTTGATCTGTGTTCAACCATTGGATTAATTCCTAAGGAATAAATGGGTTCAAAGAAGCGATAATCGGAAGTAGTAGAAACAACGTTTTGACCGTTTACAAGGAGTGATTTCAAACCTCCGTGTTGTTCATCTACAACAAAATCAGTAATGGTGTGGGCAGGATCTGCTACAGTAAATTGAGGCATGTATACATACGAAAATGCTTTTGCAAGTTGATCGTATTCTTGTTGTGCTGCATCCAAGAATGATTGTTTGATTCTCCATTGTTCGGTAGTAAAGAAAATCTCTGGATCAGAAATACTGCACCATGCGCCCCAAGTATGTTCATGAAACAAAATGATATTGCGGTGTAAACGTGCAAAAGCGGGTTGGTATTCAGCATATCGACCAGTCGTTTTCACATACACTTCCAATGCAATTGTTTGAATTGTTAATTGCCTATTTTGCATTTCTTCAACAGCTGTAGAATAAGCACCATCTTCCCAATAAGGCGAAATCTCTCCAGTTCGAACGGGAATTACTTCTTGGTATGTTTCTTCAAAGGTGTGAAACAATTCATCCAATGAAGCAATGGTCAATTGTGGTGTACTGTACTGTTGATTCCACTGTTGAATAAAAGCAGACAAAAGTGTATCTACAGGTCCATTATCAGCGTTCTTTGTGTACCGCAATTGCACCAAATCATAAGGGTAATTAGTGATCGCCAACTCATTGCAATAATTGGAAATACGTTGTTCCCATTTTTGTTGTTTTTCGCTCTCAGTGATTCCGTGAAAAAACGAATAACCTTTACCAGCCGTCCAAACCAAGAGTTTTTTAGTGGAACTAGAATCGGGTTTCCAATAGAAAACCTCATCACCTTGCTCCTTGATTACACCACCAACTCGATCGCCTTTATCGGGTAAACTTTCCACATAATTAGGCCCCAAAGACAAGTATGGAATGTTGTTTTCTACATACGAATTGAGTCCAGCCCAGGTAATTCCTGGAATATCTGTCATCATCGCATGTTGAATGTGAAAACCGTATTTTTTCTCTAACGCTTTCGCATATTCCAACACCCAATTCAATTCTTCTTGTCTGCATAAACCGGTAAGAATATTGGCGTAATTAGCAGAGAGGATGATGTTCCCGTTTTTTACAGCTTGTACAAATTGTGCTTCTTCAGCTGCACTCGCCGATCGCAAGAAATTTTCTACTGCCCACAAGGATTCAATGTGCCAAAACGGTTTTTCTGTACCGATGTGTGGTTGTTCTATCCACCGCAGGGCGTCTTTTATATTCTTAATTTGAATGCGCTCTACTTCCGTTTGCAGGTGCGAATACCCTATGTCATTGTGCGAATGATGAACAATCTGAAAACTGTATTCGCGCAAAGGCGGAATGCTCACGATTTTAGTAATTAATTCGTTTCTGTTGATGGTAAATGTTAGGGTGTCATTTCCAGAAAAGGCTTTGTCGTAAACAGGAAAACTCAATTGATTGAATCCTTTCACGAGCGTTTTTTCGGCTGTGAAATGTGCAGATTGAATGCGCAAAATTGAACCATCCGAATACGGATTATCAACCACCACATTCAATTGCCGTTTATTTTCTTTGCGGGTAATGAGTTGTGTCGGTTGCGCTTCAATTTTCAATCCTTTTTGGTACATAAAAACCATTAACCAATCGCGGCTTTCTTGCTGTTGACCAATTATTGAGATGACAGCATTCTTTTTTACATAACTAACAGGAAGGGTCAGATACAATTTGCCAAACGCATCATTATTGACATCGTATTCTTGTAATAGAAATGTAAAGCCTAGGTTCTTTTTTACAGCTTGTGTTAATTCAAAGTATCCGTTTTTCTTGGGAGAAGTGGTAATTGTAAACAATTTACGCCCATTCATAAAAACATCAAAATGGCGTTCACCAGAACTCGTTCCTGTAGAATGACCGATGAGTAATTCATAACAAACGTTTTTTTTGGTTCCTGAATAAATAGGTGCATTCCACGCAATAGGCATTTGACCATTTGCGCGTGTCAATAAAGCGTTTGGAGCAAATTGATGTAAAGGAGAAAAATAATTGATTTCTTCACCTTGCTCTTTAGACAGAAAGCCATTGAGTGTGTCAATTTTTTGACCGAAAGTAATTGTACTAAACACTAAAAAAGCGAGCAGGAAAACTTTCATAGTTGAATTTTAAATGATATGTAATTAAGCTTATTAGAACTTATTGAATCAATCTAACGCCAGTAGAAGTCACCTCCAATTGTGCTTCAATCCCACAAATAATAGCTCGGTTATCTGTAATATGACCAATAGGAGCGTTGAACGCAATGGGAATTTTTCGATAATGAAACTGTTCCAAAACTAGCTGTTCCACTGACCAATTGGTTGGAGTCGCTGTATCGGTCATGTCTGTCATACCACCAACGATAAGTCCACTGATTCTGTCTAAAATACCTGCAAGTTTGAGGGTTTGTAACATGCGATCAAGGTGATAGAATTGCTCACCAACATCTTCAATAAATAAAATACTCCCTTCCATAATCGGGCACAATGGAGTTGCCAATAAACTGAATAGAATGGATAAATTTCCACCAATTAATGTTCCAGAGGCCTCCCCTATTTTGTTGTTTGGAGTTGGTTCCCAGGTATGTTGAACTTCACCTTTTGAGAGACTGTTCCACAAAGATTCGAGTGCTTCAGTGCTATTTTCCTGATAGTTTAAGGGCATTGTAGCATGAATACTTGCAACTCCAAGACTCGTGGCTTTTTGATGTAAAACAGTAATATCGCTGAAACCAACAATCCATTTTGGTTCACGTAATAAATTGGCCCATTGAATTTGTTCTACAATTCGCACACATCCGTAACCGCCACGTGCACAAATAATTGCTTTTACAGAAGGATCATCGAGTGCTTGTTGAAAATCTGCTAAACGCTCAGCATCCGTTCCAGAAAAATAGGTGTGTTGACCCAGTGCATGTTGACCAATAATAACGCGGATTCCTTTTTGCTCAAAAAAAGTCTGTGCAAAATGAACATGGTGAGCTTCAATTGATTTTGCTGGAGAAACAATGGCAATCGTATCACCCGATTGTAACAATGCTGGACGAATCATAGTACTTTAAATGTTAAAGATACAATTGATGGTCAGAATGACAAACGTTGGGAATATTTAACTATTGATCGTTCCAGTAACAATCATGTTTTCCATGGTTGGCGTTGGACTACCTCCTTTTTTCTCCATTGTGATGGCAAATGCACTAATATTCCCCATTTCTACATCAAATGGATCAGTGATGTCCATTACTTCATCGTAATCAAACAAGCCTAAACTGACAGGTTTACCAGCTGCAATTGCCCATAATTGGTATTGCATCTCTTTTGGCGGACTGGTGATGCATTCAGCCACCATAATTCCCTTGTGTTTGTCTTCGCTCCACATAAAATGCACGCACGCTTTCGGATCTTTTGAAGTTCCCATCAAAATCACTTTTTTCATGGAATGGTCCGTGATCACTGATTCGATTGCTTGAAAATGATCTTCTTCCAGTTGCATGGCGATCAATACTTGCTGATCCTGTGTTTGTTTGGTTTCAAGTTTCGCTACTTTATTGGCAAGTTCGTTGGATTGATTGGTGCTAGAAATCCACAACACAGCAGTGCCCACAAAGAGCACAACACAGGCCGCAGCTAACCATTTCCAAGGATTGGATTTTGTTGTTTCTGTTGGAGTTGGAAAAGCGATGATTTTTGCTTCCGATTTGTTTTCATTGACCGTTAATTGTGCTTCGTTGGCTATCGCAGCTAAAACAGCTGTTTTTATATGAGGAGCAGGATCAACAGCGGATACGAATGCCATTTTTTCATACGCTTCCTCAATAGCAATTAACTCTTCCTTGATTTCTGGATAGATTTCGGAAAGGCAGTTCACTTCACGTACTTCCTGATCGGATGCAAGACCGAGTACAACTGACTCAAGGATTCCTGATGCTATGTATTCATTTACATCCACAGTACTAAAAGTGTAAACCATTTACGTAATTCACGCATTGCCAATCGTGTGCGTGTTTTCACGGTTCCAAGCGGCATCTTCAATTCGTCTGATACTTCTTGGTGTGTATATCCTTTGAAGTAGATATATTCGATCATCAAACGCTGCTCGGCTGGCAACTGTTCTACCAATTTATTCAATCCAATCGAATTGACATTCTGTTGAACAACTCCAAATACATCTACGGTATTTTCAATGTTTTGGATTTCCGTCTTCCCTTCTTTTTTAAGTTTCCGAAGACTATCAATGGAAGTATTCCGCGCTATGTTTAACATCCACGTAAACAGACTACCTTTTGATCCATCGTAGCGTTGAATGTTTTTCCAGATTTTAACAAACGTATCTTGCAATACATCTTGACTGGCTTCAGAATCGAGTACTATTCGGGAAATAATCCCATTGAGTGCACCGGAATACCGATCATACAATTCACCAAAGGAAGTTTGATCGCCCGATTTAAGGCGATTTACAAGCATCTCTATATCATGTGTATTTAACGATTCCAAGGCTACGAAATTAGTAAAAAATGAGTTAAGAGGGTTCAATAGTTTACATCAGCCATGCATGTGGTTGTTTCAATAAAAAGAAGAAGATACGTGATGCTTTACCTACCTAGTTTAAGCGTACATAAAAATATATCCATTCAGTGAAATTGCAACACACATCCAGATCAAATAAGGAAGTAAAAAAGGAAGTGTTTTTCTTCGCGCCTCTTTTGATTGGTACACCATCAGTAGCAATACAACGAAGAGTAATAGTAAGACAACCAATCCAAATCCAATGTGGTGAAACCGAAAGAAAACAGGGTTCCAGGCTACATTTAGTACAAATTGAATGGAAAAAAGTGTGATCCACTTCGCTCTATTTACACTGTTTTTGAGCACAGAAGCCATGTAGATTGAAAAAAAGATCATCACTGTAAACCAAGCTGCTCCAAAAACCCATCCTGGCGGTGTCCAAGGTGCTTGATGAAGGTTTTTATACCACAAATTAGTTGCTGGGTTCGACATTAGGAAACCTCCTAGGGCCAATGCGCCAAAATTAAGCACCAAAAACAAGATGAATCTTTTCCACATACTTCGTTAACAATCAATCGACTGATTTGTTCAAATGAACAAAATGAATCCAATCAATGATTGTTTCATTATTAACCGCTGTTCGATTATAAAGACCGTTGCAAAATTCATTAATCGAGGCGCGATTAAAATTTAACACCGCAGCTTCCGCTAGTAAATGAGGATGTTGAATTTTTGAAGTAACGATGAGTAATGGTTTTTTGCAACGGTCATCTTTTTTTTTGTAACCAATCAAAAATCTGCGTTATAGGTAGGAATCCGTTATTTCTCCGCTCATGAAACGCTACTTGATAATATTCCTCGTATTGTGCAGTACTGCTGTAAGTTATAGTCAATACCGCCCCAATTATTCCTGGGCAATTGGTTTCAGAGCTGGCACTTCTGGCGCGACTTCTGGTTTAACCGTGAAAGGATTCCTCACAGAATCGGTAGCTTTAGATGGTATTATTGGGTATTGGCACGGCAGTTTAGCCACGACCTTATTGGTTGAAAAGCATGTACAAATCACCAAACTTCGTAGTTTGTACTTATACGCAGGTGGTGGTGCGCATTTCACTGGTAAATCGGGTTATAATAAATGGTACATCGTGCAACAGCGTGGTTATTCGTATGTAAATGGTGGTTCTGGTTACGGTGTTGATGCTGTGATTGGTCTTGAGTTTAAAATACCTGTAGCACCAGTTGCAATTAGTCTTGACTTTAAACCCATGGTGGAACTAGGTAGCGGTGGCGGTTTTGCTGCCGGATTAGATACAGGATTGTCGGTTAAGCTGGCTTTTTAGAACCCATTTATACGTATTTAAACGACAAAAACCCTACCAATGCGATAGGGTTTTCGTTAGTGTAGTAGGAAATAAACTTAGTCTTTTACAAATCGTTGACGGCTGATAATTCCTTCGCTGTCTTTCATTTCAACAAGGTAAACACCTGCTTTTAATGGAGCGATGGAAACCGTCCATTCAGTAGCAACCTCAGAAGTAATTTCAACTGTCTGAACCAACGCACCATTTAAATCCAACACTTTCATGGAACGAATAGCCGATTCCGAAGTAACAGTAATGAGTTCAGTTGCTGGATTAGGGTAGATCGTTACTTCACCAGACTGATTATCATTTGCAATCATTCCACTTTTTTGTTTACATAAGTAGTCTTCTTTCCAATTTCTACCGATCGGATTTTCCGTATAAAGAACCGAATTCATTGGAAGCGATGGAATACTTGCTGGCCCTACGTTTATTGGTGTGCGAATAAGCGAGTTTGTCAAAACAAGTTTATCACATTTAAGCTCGTCAATAGGATGACTAACCAATAGATCGTATCCACCAAAATTCGAATTCGGATTCACTAAATACGTTTTATCAAAGTGTGGATTGTAAGCAATGATATCCGGCGTATTGATATAAACTGAGTTTCCAACCATTTTGAAATAATCGCCAGAATTGAAATTATTATCCGATTGAAATAATCTGAAAGCCAACGCTACATTTAAAGTTGGGTCAAGCGTAACTTGAAACGGAGTGATGATCGTTGGGAAATAAGTTGTTCCCCAAGCTGTAATGTATCCGCCAATGATGATGTCACCAGTTATAGATTCTTGCAAGCGGAATCCGTTGACATCTACTCCACCTCCAATTGGATAACCAGCTGGTGTATGGCTGAATAAATTGGTCAGAATTGCTCCTGTATTTGGATCACAAAAAGTGACTTGAAATTGATGAATAACACTGTTGTTTGCCAACAAATATACTTGATTGGAAGCAGCACTGTACATCACAGAAGAACCTGCATAATGTGAATTTGTGTTGTCCCAAATATTCGAATGCGTTGTAGCTCCTGTGTTATCAATTCCCATAACAAAGAGATTTTGTTCAAACCCGCCAGGTTCATTAGCTGATCCAGTAATGAAATAACCTGTTGGTACTTCAGTCACCGATTCCAACATATCATGGTCAAACGTACCAGCTCCGGGAGAATCAGTTTGGGAACTAAACAGCACCGTGTTTTGGTTGTTTAAATCCAAGCCTAAAATGAATCCTGTTTTTGGAACCATCGTGTAGTTTGTTGGCGTCAAAATGCCATCGACTTCTGTTCCAACAATTACTACTTGACCTGCATTTTCTGAATGAATGATTTGGTGTGGCACCAACGAACTTCCAGTTGCGGTAACATGGAGGTTACTTTGAATCATGTTTCCAGCAAAATCCGTTTCAATAATGAAGAGGATACGTGGTGAGTAAGTTAAAAACCCAGTGAACAACAATGTTTCAGTTGCTGGACGAATGGTAAAGTCCATCAAAGTTGCATCATCAGGTAAATCAAGGAAATACGACATCAACGGATTGGCATTTACATCTGTAACTTTTACTACAGGAGAGAGTCTTCCCGTCGCTGGGTCGAAGTCAGTGAAGGCGGCAAACACAAAATCTTTGTGCGTTTCAACTGATAAGTTTGGTAATTGCCAACTCATGTTGGTTTGTTCGAATACCCGTTGTGCATTAAAACAAGCGGGAACAGCTGCTAAGAGCAACGTAAATAGTGCTTTTTTCATAAAAAGTGAATAATGGTTTAAGTGCGCAAGATAATGCTCCTCAATGAATAAAACACTTCGGTTTTCCGCAAAAAAAATGTTTTAAAGATAAAATAACACAAACAGTGGAATTGGTTAGAATGCCATCAATTTTGTTTGTTATTCGGTGATTTAGATTTAATAGCCTACGTTTGACTTTAAATGCTAGGATTCCAAGAATTGATGTTTTGCAAAAATTCTATTTAACAATATACTATCATACACTCCTCATACACTATCCATACGGAGACCATACGGAGGGTATACTTGAACGATACAGTAACCAATCGGAAACCATACGAATGGCTTGCTTTTACTAGTACTATGGAATTGCGTAATTGATTAACATGGAAGTATGCACAGTGTTTCATTGATCAATTCCCGATTATTTTCTACTTTCTGTTGAGAAAAATTTTTATTTAGGATTTCAAGCACTTATTGACCCTTTAAAAATCATTTGATTACTAACCTGAGTTCGACTTTAAATTTTGTTCAGAACGCCTATAAATGCTCAGATTTGAGTGAAAGTGACGAAGTAATAACGGGTTCTTTCAAGGAGTTTTCGCGAAAAAGATGAGCATTTAGAGGTGTAACAATAAATCAGCTATTCATTTTAAAAGCGATACCCTTCGTTGATTTCATTCATGATCCGCCGAGGATCACTCATAAAATCGCCTTGTTTATCACATTTAAAATTGAATTCTGAATCTAAATTTAAAGTCGAACTCAGGTTACTAATTCAAAAATCACATTATCCAAATTCCCTTCGTCTATTTCATCTATCACAGGTTGGAAATGATTCTTGATCAATAAGTTTTTAGAAGGCTCATTCGCACAATGCGTATATGCTTTGATTTTACTCAATTTTAATTGTTGGAAACCAAAATTAACCACACCATCAAGTGCTTCGCTCATGATTCCCTTTTTCTGAAAATCGGGATGTAAATCATACCCAACTTCTGCTTCTTCCCCATTTTCGGAAAACTTCCACAAACAGATACTTCCAATCATGGTTGCATTGTCTTGAAGTGTAATTGTCCAATAAAGGATCAAATTGCTTGCTATTCTTTCCTTTATATTTTCAATAAAAGCCAGCGCATCTTCGAGATTTTCTGTTTTTGTTCGTTTTACGAATTGATTTACGATCTCATTCGAACGTAAAAAGAATACGGCTTCACAGTCCCCAAATTCAACCGCCCTGAGTAGTAACCGTTCTGTTTGTAATACTGGAAATGGAGAGCTGTTCATGTATCTGTATTCTTAGCTTACTAAACTAGTGAATCATTTTGTTACTTATTCAGAAAACATTTAAATAACAACACTTCTGAATGAGTCGCAAATCCTTCAGAAATGTTAGATTAAACGTATCAGAGTAGCATCTTAGGCCAAAAATAAACGGTGAGAAATTTAGTGCTTTTGGGGTTCAATTTTGCTAATCGCAACAACCAACTCAAACTTGCTGTTTTGATCAACGAATCAATGAATTTGAAGTTCGGCGTTTCTCATTCATTATTTTCTGTATATTGGACGCAGTTTAACACCATGAGTTAGTTGAATCGACTATTTACAGAAAATTACCACTATGAAAAAGAGCACATTATTAATTGTATTGATTGTCATCAGTTCGTTAGGAGGAATGTTGTATTGGTATTTAAAAAATGATCAAAACATACAACCCATTGCTAATGTTCCAGCTCCAGCGAGTTGGTTCACAGAATCTACAACTGCGGCTCCTAATGATCATACACCATTTCTATCTAAACACGCACCAAACGAAGTGTTTCACTTATGGGCATGGCAAAAATTCTTATCGCTCACACGTTCTGCTAATAAAATCGCACCTTTTCAGGAGTATGTACAAGTAGACAATAATTTGGTTTCGTTAGGCGACACCATTGAATTGAGTGATTCTACTCAAGCTGGAACAAATGGGGTGCTGTATGATTCAACTGCAGCTAATCGCGCTATCTATTATACGATTCATGTAAATCAGAAAATGTTCGATTTTCAGCAAGAATACCTTCCCAAATTCACAGCCATTTACAATCAATACAAAGGCTCCGCTTCGCGTGATGCGCAAATTCAGCAACAATTAAATGCCTTAGGCTATAACAAATTGAGTTATCCCGAAGGATGTGTAGAATTAAAAACGTCCTGGATTCTTGCAGATTCATTGAAAGAAGGAATGAAGGAATATTACACTACATGGGCAAAAATGACAACTGCTAATGGAACATCTGTTGTGAAAGTTGCGCTTTTAGGAATGCACATTATTGGAACTGTTGCCAATCACCCAGAATTTATTTGGTCAACCTTTGAACATGATAATTTGATGCCAGATTATAAATGGGACCACGCTGGTTATCCATTATTAGGTGATACGTTGAGTGACAAAAATTTCCTGTTTTACAAGAAAAACAATGTGATTGGCAATTGTTTGATGAATAACAATCCAGCTACGTTTTCAGGATTCTATAATTGTTTTAACATCTATCCATTGGGGATCGCTCGTTCATTTACCAGTAATGCTGTGCCTACGGAACGTGATCTTTCCAACAATGCGGGCATCGTATCATTGAATGCGAATGTCAAAAGAGCACTTGCAAAGAAAAAAGAGGTATGGCAACATTACTTTTACAAAGGAGCAATTTGGCTAGATTACCCAAACAACGCTTATAAACCAGGAAATGGGTATTTAGGTCTTTTGAGTGTGAAAGCCTTAAATGGAACGCGAGCTCTTTCAAATAATACCATGGAAACGTTTTCTCAGCTCAATTTTTCGGGCAATTACACAACGGGTTCTATGAATTGTTTTGGATGCCATGGTACGATTGATTATAAAAACGTACAACCGAATACGAATGATTCATTGATGTACAATATGGCATTGAGTCACTTGTTTAAGAATGCTATCCTTCAAGTGGCCGCAGATACGTTACCTAAAGTTATAGTTCCGAAAAGAGGTGCATGATTAGACCTAATTGAACTCAGTTGAAGTCGAACTCAGGTTACTAGGAATCATTATTCCTTAATCACAATACTCCCTTCATCAATCAAGTCTTCTCCATTCATGCGCAAAAACAATTGAATCAGTGCAATGACATCTTTTTCGCAGTAAATCTTAATGCGTTCTAGATCATTTTCTTCGTAATAAACACGAGCTACATCTGCTCCGGAAATATCATCTTTCGGAGTAGGGATTTTAAATACATTGCACAACAAGGCTAAACTAGTGTACGCTTTATAATCGCCAAATTTCCACAACTCCATGGTATCAAGGTGCTGAATTTCCCATGGTTTTTTCCCCGCCAAATTCAAAACGTTGGGCAAACGAATACCATTGATCAATAAACGGCGACAAATAAACGGAATATCGAATTCTTTGGAATTGTGACCGCACAACCGTTTGTCTGGCGTGTTGTAATTGTCTTCTAGCAAGCGAACAAATTGACGCAACAAAGTTTCTTCATCATCGTGTGCATACGATTTGATGTAAATCATTCTTCCTGTTGCTGTTGATCTGACAAATCCAACTGAAATACAGACAATTTTTCCAAACTCAGCATAAATTCCTGCTTTTTCATCGTAGACTTGATCGAAGGTTTTTTCATCCGTTTTATACCGCATGTTTTTCGACTCAAATAACTTGGCAGTTGAGGTTTCTACATCAGCGAAACGGTACACTTCTGGAACGGTTTCAATGTCTAAAAAAAGAACTTTGTCTAATTGTGTTAAATCTAGCATATTGGTGTTTTCTAAATTAAGTTAAGCAAAATTATCTTTTACAAACAAGCAAAATATCAAAAAAGATGGTGTAAAAATGCCAAAAGCGTATGTAAGGAATACTATTCCTTATTTTTGTAGAAAAAAAGCGTGGCAGAGTCCTTATCCATAACAGCTGATACAAAAATTGAAAAATACGAACAACTGCTTCCGCAAATACATGCGTTGGTGCAAGGTGAACCAAATTTGATTGCCAATCTTGCCAATGTAAGTGCGGTGTTGAACATGACTTTTGGTTTTTTTTGGGTTGGTTTTTACCTTGTTGAAGGCGAACAATTGGTGCTCGGGCCGTTTCAAGGAACACTTGCTTGCACCCGCATTTCGAAAGGAAAAGGTGTTTGTGGCGCAAGTTGGGAACGCAATGAAGCACTGCTAGTTCCTGATGTAGATGCTTTTCCTGGTCACATTGCTTGTAGCAGCGATTCGCGGAGTGAAGTGGTCGTTCCGATCGAAAAAAATGGAGCGGTGGTCGCTGTTTTGGATGTCGACAGTACCGAATTAAATGATTTTGATGAAACAGATGTCCTTTATTTAACTGAACTATGTCAATGGCTAGGATCTCATTGTTTCTAACGCTGTTTACAGCACTTTTACTCGCTTCTTGCGCAGATATTATTCCGCTGACTGGTGGGGAAGAAGATTTTTATGCGCCTAAACCAATCAAACAAACTCCTGAACAAGGAGCAACTCAATTTAGTGGAAATCAGGTTTCGTTGACCTTTGATGAATACTTCAATTTGAATGATGTCAACAACACAATCACCATGAATCCTTCGGTGGGTAAGCTGACATCCGAGCGTAAAAATCGTACTCTAACTATTTCTTGGGAAGAATCATTGTTACCCAATACAACCTATATTCTTTTATTAAATGGCGCAATTCGCGATTTGAATGAAGGAAACGATTCCATTATGCAAGTTGTTTTTGCAACAGGTACACTGATTGATTCGCTTTCTTACAAAGGAAAAGTTGTTAATGCGTATTCCAATCAAGTTGTGAATGGTGTTTCGGTGGGATTGTATCCTCCTGGAAGTGATCCATATACAGCCAAACCGCTTTATGCTACACGTTCCACTATCAAAGGTGAATTTCAGTTTTCCTACCTCAAAGAGGTACCACTTGACTTATTCGCTTTTTTAGATAAAAACAAAGACCAATTGCCCCAAGTAGATGAAGTTGTTGGTTTTTCCAATGAACCCATTTCCTTTTCAGACACGACGCCAGTAGTACTTAAAATGTATAGTCCTGAACCCATTCGTTCCAAACTAAAAGTTGATTTTTTATCACCAGGTTTACTCCGAATCTATAACATAGCCGAAATCGATGAAACACAATTACGTGTAAACGGGTCTGAAGTTGAACGCATTCAAACGTTTTCCAACGATTCATTATTGGTCACTTTCCCTATGTCAAACGGAATAAGTTATCAATTCGTTTATGGTGAAGATACGATCCCTAAATCCTTGCCTGTAAAAGATCGTATGATTCCATTACAGATCAAACCAGTGAATCCAACAACGAATTGGAAAGCTGGTGATAGTTTGTTTTTTCACGTCAATGATATCACACAAAATGTGGATCTCGCCGCCATTTCTGTTCGATCTGTTAAAGGAAATCCCATTACGTACAGTGTCATTTCAGGTGCCAAAAATGAATGGGGAATTCTTCCAAGTCCTAAAACAGATCAGTCATTTAGCATCCATTTTGATCCTGCTGCCATTCAAGGTACTATTTCCCCGAGTGATTCAGTTACGTTTCAGTATACAACCTTGTTGACAGCCGATTTAAGTAATTTAAAGATCAATGCCGATTCGTTGGGAGGTCAATGGATTGTCGAATTGATTCAAAATGAAAAAACGGTTTATTCGACCATTAAAAAAAGTGGAGCTTCGTTTGTTTTGTTCAATCAAATTGTGCCAGGTCAATACAGCGTTCGATGTATCAGAGACACAAATCTGAATGGTCGCTGGGATCCTGGAAATTATACAACAAAAACGCAACCTGAAGAAGTCCTCCATTATACCTTGACTCAAAAATTGCGCGCTAATTGGGATGTGGAAGAAACGTTGAAATTCAAACCATGAATCAACCCGAAACCATCGGAAAAGCCTTTAGTAAATGGCGCATTTTAGCAGCATTGGTGCTCGGATTGGGAATTTCAGGATGGTTGTTTTACCGAAGCATGTCGCAAGTTGAATTTGAGCAAGTTGAAACAGGAACTGGCACACATTCTTGGTTTGATACGAATAAGAATGGACACATTGATTTCACCACTTCTGCTGAATTTAATGCCGATGCGAATGGAAATTACCGAAAACGACAAGCGTGGGAAGTAATTGCAGCAATTGATTGGAATCTTCAAACCTTTTTCTGGATTTTCATGGCTTTGATCGCAATGGTTGGTCGCGACTTAGCCTATATGTGGCGTATTCGTATTCTCACACACCGAGAGCTCAGTTGGCGAAGGAGTTTTACAGTAATCATGTTGTGGGAATTTGCATCTGCACTCGCACCAGGAATTTTGAGTGGCGCAACAGTTGCCATGTTTATTTTACAGCGCGAAAAAATTGCTTTAGGAAGATCAACTGCAATTGTCATTATTACCGCTTTTTTCGACAATTTATTTTACGTCATTCTCATTCCGCTTGTATTCTTGTTTGTTTCATCAGATCAATTATTGCCAGCGACGGTTGATCAATCTGGAACGGTGATGAAGCTTTTCTGGACAGGATTTGCCGTTTTCGCTACCTTATGTGGATTGTTGTATTTGAGTTTGTTTCAATTTCCGTATTTACTCAAAAACATACTCACAGTCGTAACCCGTTTGCCCATCATCAACCGATGGAAAACCAATGCTTCACAGGTCGGAGAAGATGTGGCATTAACGGCAATAAGTATGAAAAAAGAGCGTATTGGTTTTTGGTTGCGCACTTTTTTTGCCACCTTTTGTTCGTGGACATCACGTTATTTGGTCATCAATTTTATTCTTCAAGCGTTTATCAGTTTGGGACTTCTGCAACACATTCAAGTGCTCGCCAAACAATTAGTACTGTGGATGTTTTTGCGTATTTCACCAACTCCTGGTGGAAGTGGAACGGCAGAATGGGCATTTAGTGAATTGCTTTCAGATCTCACAACAAGTGCAATTTTATTGGCTGGAATGGCAATCCTTTGGCGATTGATTAGTTATTTTCCGTATTTGATTATTGGTTCAATTATTCTTCCACGTTGGTTGAAACAGAAATGAATGAAAAGCCATAGAGTTGATGAAATGTTAGATCGACAACAGTAATAACATGAGATTTTGTGATAATAGCAATATGATTGAAGACCTATTTAACTAAATCGTTGTTTTAGATCATCATTTCCAACTATAAAACACTTGTCTTAAGAATAAATCCGTATCTTTGCCCCTCTCAAAAATGGTTGAATATGTCTGCCGGTATTAAAATATTTTCAGGAAGAGCCTCCAAGAAACTCGCGGAGCAAGTTGCTACGAAGTTCGGAACTGCACTTGGTGATGTGAAAGTTGTGGTGTTTAGCGATGGCGAATTTCAACCATCATTTGAAGAAACAGTGCGTGGTCAAGATGTGTTTATTGTGCAATCAACCATGCCTCCAACAGAGAATTTATTCGAATTATTGTTAATGATTGATGCGGCAAAACGTGCTTCTGCCCGAAAAATCATTGCAGTTATTCCATATTTCGGTTTTGCTCGTCAAGATCGTAAAGATAAACCGCGTGTTGCAATTGGCGCCAAATTGGTTGCCAACATGTTGCAAGCTGCAGGAGTGGATCGCGTTATGACGATGGATTTACACGCTGATCAAATTCAAGGATTTTTTGAAGTTCCAGTTGATCATTTATTTGCCTCTACTTTGTTTTTCAACGAAATGAAAAAATTGGATACAGGTAATTTGATCATGGCAGCACCTGATGCTGGTGGAGCAAAGCGAGCCAATGCTTATGCTAAGAAATTAGATACAGGTTTAGCAATTTGCCATAAACACCGTAAAAAAGCCAATGAAATTGCCGAAATGACAGTGATTGGTGAAGTTGCTGGAAAAGATGTAATCCTCATTGATGACATGTGTGACACGGCAGGAACATTGACTAAAGCTGCTGAATTATTCATGGAAAAAGGAGCCTTAAGTGTGCGTGCGTTTTGTACACATGCCGTGCTTTCTGGCCCAGCAATAGAACGCATAAATAACTCAAGATTAACAGAGTTGATTGTAACGGACACGATTCCGTTGAAAGAAGCAAGTGACAAAATCCGTGTGATTTCAGTTGCTGATTTGTTTGCCGACGTGATCAACCGTTTGGTACACAATGAATCCATAAGTACACATTTTATAATCTCATAATAAACAAACATGAAAGTATCACAATTGAGCGGTTCGCTTAGAGCGAACGTAGGGAAAAAAGATGCTAAAGCAGTGAGAGATGCAGGGATGGTTCCATGCGTTCTTTACGGTCAAGGTACTCAAACACATTTCTCCGTTAAAGACATTGCTGTTGAAAAATTGGTTTTCAATCCAGATGTATTCCAAGTTGAATTGGATGTTGAAGGAACGAAAGCAACTGCAATTATTCAAGAATTGCAACAAAATCCATTAACAGGAAAAGTAACCCATATTGATTTTCTTCAATTAGACGAGAAAAAACCAGTTAAAATCGCGTTACCTGTTCGTTTGGTAGGTGCATCACGTGGTGTATTAGCAGGGGGTAAATTATTACAAGTTTACCGTAATTTAAAAGTAATTGGTTTGCCAGGTGCACTTCCAGATGCTATCGTTCTTGACATTGCTAAATTGCGTATCGGTCAATCGATCCGTGTTGGTGATATTAACATTGACGGTTTGACATTCTTGGATGCAAAAAGCGCTGTAGTTGTTTCGGTTAAAATGGCTCGTGGAGCTACTAAACCAGCTGACGACGATGATGAAGATGAGGAATAAATTCCATTTTTCATAAAGTTATTAAAACGTCTGGTCTTTGATCAGGCGTTTTTTTTGCTCTTATAAATTGGAAGACCTACGCTAAAATATACTTGAATTGAATCGTCTCTATTTAAGAAAATTAGTCAGCTTTATTTTCTAAAAATGGATTGTACCGCATGATCGCATGGTTTTCTACCAATAATTTCTCCACGCAGGTTCCATCAGAATGAGTGGCAATTTGTACAATACGATTGTGGCGTGAATAACCACCCCAAAATTGTTGATTCATTTGGTGATCGCGTTCTTCGATGTGAAAAATGGTAGTTAATTCCATTGCCGATTTTAACGAACCATTTAAGTGGGTTTCGTCTAACCACAAAGCAATGGTAAATGAATAGTCGGTTTCATTTTTCACTTGTAAATCGATGTAATTGTAAGAAAGGGTTGCACCTGCTCCAAAAGGCACATTTCGGTTCACATCTGGAAATACATCATAGCCGTGTCTATACCGTTCTGTGATCGTAAGCGGACTGTGCGCAACTAACCAAAATAGCAAGTTTCCCAATTGGCATAATCCTCCGCCAATTCCTGTTTGAATGGTGCCGTTTTGTAAAACCAACCCTTCTAAATACCCTTTTCGTGCTGTGGGTCTACCAACCAATTTCCACAATGAAAACGTTTCTCCTGGCTGAATAACGGTACCATTGATGTGCTGAATAGCCAAACGCAAATTGGTGCGTTTATTTTCCTGCAAATACATTTCCACATCTTTGAGCGGACGCAAAATCATGGAACGGTGTGTTTTTACTTCAAACCACTGATCTGTTCCTGCCGTTTTCTGTTTCGCCCATTTTTTCCGTTCGGTCACCCATTTCCAACGACGTTTAAAAATGAAGTATTCTTTTCCGAAATAGCGCCTCCATTTGCCTCGGTATTGTGGAGTAGGAATCTGATTCATATCAAACTTGCTTCTTTCTTCTTCTCCAAAAAACAACAAATGAGATACAGATCAGAAAGCCACAAGTAAGTGCCATTTGAATGAAAAGAGTTATCTCCTTTTTCATTGTAAAGTTGTCTAAATATTCCTTTTTCGATGCTTCTGATGGAAGACTTACTTTTGGAACTGAATTTTTTAATTGAACTGCCGTTGTATCTGTATATGCTCTGGAAACTGGAGGATGAAAACCGTATTCAGATGCCATGTCGTAATATTCACGAGATGCCGTTTTAAAATTATTTAGGTACAATAAATTGGCGTATTCATAGAGCAAAACCCCAAATTGACGATCGCTTTTTGGGATGAAATAATACCGCTCTGTCAATTGAAAGCTAAGTTGCTCAAGTGTTTGTCGCTTGTTTTTTATTACTTCAGGAAGAATGGGATAATCACCGCTTCCGAAATCAAATCCTAGAATTGAATTAGCTGTTCCACCTGCGATTCTATCTTTGAGTATGGCAACATGGATCCATTCGGAATTTTCATGTGAAGAGGGATTGATGGCCATTCCTTTTTCAATAAAACGAAGTGCTTCTGTATAATTCCCATTGAGTTCCAATGCTGCCGCATGGGTCATTACCACTTCATACTTCCTTGAAAACTTAGCAACCAAACGGGTCGAAAGATCGAGTGCCTTTTTAAATTCACCAGCATAGAAATAAGCGATTACTAAATCACTACAACCAAGTTCATCACCACACATCTTTTCAGCTCCTAGAATGTAGTTGGCTAATTCAGTTTTTTCAACAGTTGGCTTTAATAATTCCCATGCATTTCTTCGTGCTTTGGAAACTCCGTTTATGATTGCTAATTCATTCATACACGAAAAACCAACAACACTTGTAAATAACATTCCTATAAGGACAATGGATCGAATCATTCTGAATCTTCAATAGATAAATAACCTGCTGCCAATTTTTTTGGTGCCACATTGCAATAAGACGTTTTCAAACAATCTTCAACGAATGCTCCTTCGGCTTTCTCCAATTGCACAATTGTCCAACCTTGTTTTCCCCATTTGTTGGGGACTGGATAACAAACAGTTGCATCAAAAACACAAAACACCGATTGCTGGAGCTCCGTAAACTTGAGAACAATCGTCGTATCTGATTCGTTCATGGTGGCGAAAATTTTCCCTTTCACCCGAAAAGAGGTTTTTTCAAAGTGCGGTTCTTCGGTACTTTCAGCAAATTGAAGTGCCAATAGCCTAACATGTTCGGTTGTTACCATTTTGAGCAATTTGTAAATTGGTGTTCTAAAATACTAAGATCGTTGCAAAATTCATTAATCGAGGCGCGATTAAAATTTAACACCGTAGTTTACATTAGTAAATGAAGATGTTGAATTTTTGAAGGGGTTTTGAGACAGTCTTATACAGAATTTTCTATTCAATTAACATCTCAGCAACACGCTATTCTGCACAAATACCGTAGTTTTGAAAAAAATACCCAATATGAAACGACTATTATTTGTGATGTTGTCATTGTTCATCTTCAACAACTTGACTTTAGCTCAAAATACACTGACAGTTAACCGTTATCCTGCCATCAAGTTCGATAAAGCGCCAACTTCTTATGATTGGACACTCGTAGATCAACTTCAAAAAGAAGGACTTCCCCGAAAAGCAATTGAGCAAATTCAGGTATTGCAGAAAAGAGCGATCGCTGAAAATAACGTTTCGGAATATTGGAAAACATTGGATCGGTTGAATCAGTGTTTCTATGATGGAATGTATGAATCGGAAGATTTTGAACAACTCTATTGGGCGTATAACCAGCAAGTATATCAATTGCCTGTTCCTTTTAGCAATATTTTACATTGGAACTTAGCTGAATGGTTAAATGACTCATCTCTTGGCGAAAACGAAGAGAGTAAACAATGGAAAATGGGTGACAAATCCATTGCTATCAACAATGAAAACCGTCAGTTATTGATCGCTTTTCATGAACGTGCAGCCTTGAATCACACTGAAGAATTGATGGAATGGTCCATGAAAAGTTGTTTCTACTTAAATTCTAGCGAAGACACCAGTTCATACAACAACACATTGAAAGAAATTCCAACCTTGTTTGATTACCTTGCCCAATCGTACATTGATCAACATCAGTATAGCTACAACAGATGGTCTTATAACAACAATGGATCTTCACTTACTGATCCCTTGCTATTTTCAACCACCGATTCACTTCCATTATCAAAAGATTATACTGCCGCAAAAGATTTAACGTTGCAATTGTACTATCATTTAGAGCGTTTGCACAAAGAAACGAAACGCTACACCAACTATACTCGCTGTCAAGTAGACCGATTAAACTTTGTTACGACTAATTATACAGGCTCAAATCCCGAAGAATTAAAAACAGCAGCTTTCCAACGTTTAGTGGAAGAGTTGTATAAACTCAACAGCGAGGCAGCCATCGTTGTAAGTTTTTATTTGGCGAATGACTTGTATAGGAGTGCGCTGAATTACAATTGGAAAACCAATACAACAAGTGCAAAAGACAACCTCAAAGCATTGGCAATTATTCAACGAGCTACAACCGCATTCCCGAAAGGAGAAGGAATTGAAATAGTGAATAAATTAGAAAAACGCATCAAAGAACAGTCATTGGAATTGTCACTCAAAAACGACATCATTCCAGCTCAATCGCAGTTATTGAATTTGTCTTATCGGAATGTGCCAAATGCAGTTGTGAAAGTATACCACATTGAAAAACAATTAACCGTTTCCAATCAAAATCCACTCAAGAATTTAACCTTAAAGGAAGTCTATAGTAAAACAGTATCCTTGGAAATTGGTGAAGGATATTTACCACACGATAAAGATTTTATGCTACCTGCTTTCCCAACGACTGGAAGTTACCTAATAATGGTTGGAGAATCGGAGCAAAAAATTGCAGATGCATGCTCAATTGACAGTTTGATTAAAGTGAATGGATTTGCCTACAAACAAGTTCACAACACCCAATTATACGTCAAAAGCAAACAGAACGATGGCAAAACAACGTTGCAAATTGTAAATCGCTTGACTGGAAAACCAGTGGTTGGTGCAACCGTCACTTATTATAGAAATGTGTATGGTTTTGAACAAGCAAAACGTTTGTTCCTCGAAAAAACAACCACCGACAAAAACGGAATGTCTGTTTCCAATTATACAGGTCAGTATGAATTTACCGTGGATTACAAAGGTGATAGTGTCTCTAGCAATTTATACACGTATTCACCCTATAATTCCGAATCATTGGTGACGAAAGTTCAAATCTATACAGATCGCAGTATTTACAGACCTGGACAAACAGTTCATTACAAAGCAATCGCTTACGAAGACAACGACAAAAAAAGAGGTGTTGTACCGAATTTCCAAGTGCGTTTAGAAGCAACGGACATGAATGGTCAAGTGATTGGCAACCAAACGCAACGCACGAATGAATACGGTTCGGTTTCAGGAAGTTTTACACTTCCATTAACTGGATATATGCTGGGTTCGATTCGCTTACAAATCAATGAAGGTGTTGGATATGCTGGAATTCGTGTAGAAGAATACAAACGCCCAACCTTTGAAGTGGTGTTTGATACCGTAAAAACACAATATGCAATGGGCGATTCTGTTACCATTTCTGGTCATGTAAAAGCACTAGCTGGTTATCCGATTGCTGGATCGAAAGTTGTTGTTGTGATTGCAGAACAACGTTATTTCCCATGGAATTATCGAGGTAGTATGTCTGATTACAATGAACTAGTATTGAATGCTACAAGCGATGAAACAGGGTTGTTCAGCGTGAAATTTTTAGCAGAAAAAGGAGACAATCAAATTCTTGGAACAAGTTATTCCATGAATGCTACTGCTACTGATCCAACGGGTGAGACACAACAAGCAGACTCCTATTTATACATTGGAAAAGAACGGTTATACATTTCAGCAGCTTTTAGTCCAACCTATATTTCAAGTGAAACCAACACTGTCTTGATTGAGATTACCAACAATTCAGGAGTTGCTCAAAAATCACAAGCAGTATCGTGGAAACTCGAAAAACAAGTGCCTGGAAAAGCGCTTTTAACAGCTATAAATCCAGCTGAATTTCACGATTTCGATCGTCCTACTTTTCAAAAAAGCTTCCTTGAATATGCTTATTTCGAAGAAGACACCAAAATTGATTATACGACTGTTTCAGAAGGAACCATTCAGTCTGGAACAGCATTGGATTTAAATAAGCTCCTTTTGCAAAACGTAGGGAATTACCGTGTTTCACTTGCAACGAAAGATGATACAGGCAATTCAATTGAAGAAGTAGAGAATTTTGCATGGATTAGTCCAAAAGCTAAAAAACAACATGAATCCAATTTCTGGGTATACACACAACCAATCAGTGCAAAACCAGGAAGTAAAGTGACAACATCCATTGGTTCTTCGCGCAAATCACTCACCGTTTTTGCAGAATATTTCAGCGATAATCAATTGATTAAGTCAGAATGGATTCAATTGAAAAACAAAAAAGAATTGAAAGCCACCATTCCAACAGATGCAAAACACCAGTATTCAATTCAGTTTTCATGGATGATCAATGGTCATGTAGAACAAGAAGCAGCTGTTATTGAGGTAGAAAACTTAAAGGAGCGTTTAATGGTGAAATTAGCGACACAACGTGACTTTTTACGACCAGGAGCAAAAGAAGAATGGTCAGTGATCGTAACTGATCAATCAGAAAAAGCCATTCCAGCAGAACTATTGGTTGGCATGTACGATGCTTCATTGGATCAATTTGAAGGACATGGCTGGAACTACAACCTCTTCTATCCCGATTATGTGAATACGAGTTGGTCTATTCCTTATGCACAACCGTATGGCATCGAAATGAGCAGATGGAGATTTTTTGATTACGACTATTATGGTTTAGATCGATTGGAAGGTAGAATGTCACGTTATATGGAAGAATCGTCGATGGGAGGAACTTACTTTGCGAAACCAGGTGTATCTGGTAATAGCCTTGCCAGCGCAACTTACAGCTATTCAACTTCGAAAGACTTATCAGTAGACTATCTTTCTTCTAAAGTTTCAGAAGCAGAATCAAAAAATGATAATCAGCAAAACAACCCCGTTCAACTGCGCTCCAATTTCAATGAAACAGCCTTTTTCTATCCGCATATTCTGCCAGAAGCTGATGGTTCGTACCGTTTCAGTTTCACATTGCCTGATGCCCTTACCCGCTGGCGTTTTATGTCAATGGCGCACGCAAAAGATATGCGAATGGGTTACGATGAAGCTACGCTTACTGCGAAAAAAGAAATCATGATCACACCTAATGTTCCGCGTTTTTACCGTGAAGGAGATGTGGTGCTATTTACTGCAAAAGTGAGCAATCAAACAGCTGAACAAGTCACTGCAACAAGTCGTTTACGTTTCATTGATCCGTATACAGAAAAAGATGTGACTGCCTTATTTGGAACCATCACGGAAGTAAAATCGACGGTTGGAGCAAACGGAACAACTGATGTATCATGGAAATTGGTTATTCCAGAAGGAAAATTATCGCTTGTAGCTTATGCTGTTGAAACATCAACTGCTTCATTTAGCGATGGCGAAAAACGCACCGTTCCGATCTTGAGCAATCGTGTTCAATTGACCGAATCATTACCATTTGCAAAAGTGACGGCAGGTGAATCGACGTTTACGCTAGATAAATTGGGTAAACTGAACGTCACTGATGAGAAAATCAGCTTAAAACTAGAGGTACAAACACAACCTTTGTGGACAACCTTAATGTCGCTTCCATATTTAATGGAATACCCGTATGAATGTGCGGAACAAACATTTGCGCGTTATTTCGGAAATGTATTGGCGCAAAAAATCATTGAAGACAATCCAGATTTCAAACGCATCCTTGAAGCTTGGAAACAAGACGATCCTTCTGCGTTTATGGCTCAATTGGATCTCAATCCAGAATTGAAAGCAATTATCATGAATGAAACACCGTGGGTTATGGATGCACAAGCAGAAAAAGATCAACGTGCGCGTTTAGCAGTTTTATTCGATGAAAATACACTCAACACTTCCATTGAACAAGCATTGGCTAAATTAAGAACCCTTAAAACCTCTGAAGGTGCATGGGGCTGGTTTGGCAATGAAAGCAGTAATGTATACATCACCCAACACATTGTAAGCGGTTTTGGTCAATTAAAAGCATTGGGCATTGAAGTGGACGAAACAATGATCAATCAAGCATTGGCGCATTTAGACAATTGGTATTCAAAACAATTTGCGTTATTGACCAAAGAGCAGAAAAAAGTTCACAGCGGTTTATCTGATCTTACCGTTCATTGGCTTGTTGCTCGTTCGTATTTCACCGAAAAAACATCGGAAGCAGTAACTTACTACCGTTCGTGTTTAGCCGATTCTTGGAAAAATTACAACTTGCATACACAAGCGTTAGTTGGAATGGCAGCTTTGCGTTCAGGCGACAAAGTATTGGCTGAAAAAATTCGCAATTCCATGATTGATAAAGCCACAGTAAAACCGCTAATGGGAATGTATTGGAACGAGAATAAAAACGGTTACTACTGGAATCAATCCGAAATTGAAACGCAAAGTGTCATCATTGAATTCATGAATGCTTGTGGTAAAAATCCGAAGGAAGTGCAACAAATGCAATTGTGGTTGTTGCAAAACAAACGTGCCAATGCGTGGCAAACTACCAAAGCAACGACTACAGCTTGTTATGCTTTATTGGTGGATAAATCGACGATAGCGAAACAATTGTCACAACAAGTAACCGTTCGTATGGGCGATGGTACCAAACTAGGAGTATTGAAAAACAATGCTGGAACAGAACGTTCTTGGACAGGTTCAGACATTACAACCGGAAAAGCAACCGTTGTAGTTACTGCGACAAACGATATGCCTGTATTTGGAGCAATGCATTTAACGTATTTGAGCGATCAGGATTCGGTACAAAAATCGACTGGAGACATCCGTGTTGAGCGTCATTTCTACAAAAAAGTCAACAACAAAGAGGTAGAAGTACTTCCAGGCGAAATCGTTGAAGTAGGAACAAAATTGATTGTGAAAATCACAGTAACGGGTAATCGTTCGTTAGAGTTTGTTCACGTTCGCGCGCCACATGCTTTTGGTTTCGAACCAGTGAATGCACTTTCGGGTTACCGTTGGGGAGAAACAAGTTATTATGAAGTGAACAAAGATGCTTCTACGGAACTCTTCATTGACAACCTGAAAAAAGGAAGTTCAACCTTCACCTATGAAATCTATGCAACAGGAAAAGGAACGTTGAGCATCGGTCCAGCAATTGTAGAATGTTTGTATGCCCCTGAATTCAGAGCGAACACGGGTGGCAGATCGGTGACGGTTAAATGATTGAAATCAAAAAACCATGTAGGCGCGTGATGCATCCCGCGCCTACATGGTTTTCGTGCCGTTTTTCATATACGGCATGGTATCCGAAATGAAATTGAATAAAAAATCCCGCAAACATTGCGGGATTTTTTATTATCCGGTGTTTTGTGCACATTCAATCCGTCAATGTTCTTCCGTTGATTTTAAACGATCCAATTCAATCAACAATTCGTGTCAGGAAGCATTTCAATGTACGTGTGTGAATCCTTGCCATAATGATTCGACAACCAGAAAAGGTATTCTAGGTAATTGAAATTCGTAATCTCTGTTTTGTCAAAATAGTTGTTTTCACTGATCTCAATTGTTCCAGGTGGATCATCAACAGTATCTAGTGTAGGAATAGACATTTGGTGCGTTGCACACGAAGTACAAACGAGTAGAACAAGACAATACAACCATTTCATGATTTTGAATGACCATTTTTATCTAATGGTAACCTTATTTGACTGCAATTGTTTTAAAACCGAACAAGATTTGAGGCTCCTCGTAATCGTAAAAGGAAATGTAGATATTCGTTTTTTTTATTTTGCCTTTTTCGTTACGGTAGGTTATTTCATAGATGTCAACAAGAGCAACGCCAAACATTCCGTTCGGTGAGTCATATCCACAACAACTGCCTTCACGCTTGTAACCAACTGGCTTGCCTTTTGGATCGCGCAATAAATCGAGGTATGCTCGTTGATTTGCAGGTCCACCGTCTGGTCCTGATCCCACTTTAATGGGTTGATCGGAACTAAAGCCATATTGATCATTGTCGGCTGTTTTTACCAATCGTAAAATAGGGTGAACTGTTTTATACTTCTTCGTTGTATCGCTGCATTGTTCCACTTTCTTTGTTGCCGACTGTAATCCTGCTTGAAAAGATCGATTAAAATCCATGCATGCAGAATCTGTTTTACTCAATAATTCATACACTATCCCGCGATTGTAATAGGCATCTGCATAGTTTGAATCGAGTTGGATGGCTAGGGTATAATCTGCAATTGCACCTGCATAATCGGTCAAGTGTTTTTTCGTTGTTCCACGATTCAGAAATCCTTTTTTATAATGTGGCGCAAGTAGTACGGTTTGATCAAAATCAGGTAATGCTTCTTCGTACAAATCAAGCATCGATTTAGCGATACCACGATTATACCAAGAATAATAATCCGCGGGTTCTTGTTCAATTGATTTACTAAAAAACCGAATTGCTTCTTCTAATTCTCCACCTTGAGCCTTTTCTAAACCTTGCTCATAAAAAGTCATTGTTCCTTGTCCAAAAGAACAAGTAGAGAGGAGCAAGAAACTCAACAATAGCTTATAGTTGTTCACGCTTTTAGTTGTTTATTGTTAATCAAATGAAATCACCCCTTTTTTGACAGTAAAACTATACAAGAGGATACTGTCAACCGATTTTTTATTGAGTTTTCCTGCTTTCCACCCTTCATTTATCGTCTTGAAAATAGCAACAATTTGTTCATCCAATTCGGTGCTTTTGGTTTCATTATCTATTTTGCATTGAACCACTTCACCTTTACAGTTAATCATCACACTCACCATTCCTTCTCCTTTGAATTTCGGATTGTCTTTCAAAAATTGCACTTCCGCATTTAAGCGTTTCACAATTTCATCGTCAGTGAGTGGACAAACAGCTTCAACCTGTCCATCCAGCATCGGAAATAAGGCATAAACTTCTTGATCGTTACAAATACCTTCAATGGGTTCTTTGATTTCTACAGTAGCAACAAATTGAGCATTGAGGTTTAATCCAACAAGGGAAAGCAAGGCAGTATAGATCGTCTTTTTCATCAGTTAAGTTTGTTTATGAGGTTATTTGATTGTTTTTAATTGAATGCAATATAGGAATTATTCGCATAATTAGAATTCCTGCTGTTTCAGCTTCTTTCAATTCGGGTTTTACGGGGTACAAGTAGGCTCTGGATGCATCCAAGGCTTACTTTACGAGTTGTCAGATCAGTTTTGAGGGTTGACATATTGGTTTTGAGGAGTGACAGATTGGTTTTGAGATGTGTACGCGGAGTTTTGAGGGTTGACAGATGGGTTTTGAGGGTTGACAGTTGGGTTTTGAGGAGTGACAGATGAGTTTTGAGGTGTGTCAGATGAGTTTTGAGGGTTGACACATGGGTTTTGAGGAGTGACAGATGGGTTTTGAGGGTTGACAGATGAGTTTTGAGGAGTGACAGATGGGTTTTGAGGAGTGACAGATGGGTTTTGAGGGTTGACACACGGGTTTTGAGGAGTGTCAGATAGGTTTTGAGGAGTGTCAGATGAGTTTTGAGGGTTGATAGATGCATTTACACACTTTTGGGGAGACCACCCAAGTAGGCTCTGGAAGCATCCAGAGCTTACTTTATGGGTTGACAGATGGGATTGCGGATTACAAGTAGGCTCTGGATACATCCAGAGCCTACATTGATCATGTAAAGATTTTAAGAATCACACAACAGCCTATTCATTATGTTCCATCTTCGGTTTCCCCATTCCACCAGGTTTGCAGCACGATGGGAGTTTGTCTAACGCAGCTGCATTTGCTTTTGTTTCATCAGCATCGTATCCCAAATTATTAATGATTTCACGCAATTGTTCTGGGGTCACTTTTTTGGTGCTGTACTTTATGGTCACATCTTGTGATGTTAAATCCAATTCAGCAAAAACAACTCCCTTTGCGAAATTCAAACCCGATTCTAATCGCTCCTCACATTGTTCGCATTCAGCACTTGTATGAATGACAATGGTTTGTGTTTTTGGGGTTTTCTGTCCCCAGCTCGTTCCAACTAGTGCAAGAATGGAAATGAGTATTAATGGTAATTTCATCATTTTATTTATTTTTTGGTCGTTTAATTTCATACCGAAATCCTGCATAAATAACCGTGCCTAAAATCGGTGCCCAAACACGTGTTGCATCAAAAGCCATGTTATATGGATCAGCTGCACTGATTATCGGGTCTTTCTGTGTAAAATTTGCTAAATTTTCGCCACCAACGTACACATCAAATCGTTTAAAATGATGCGTGATTTGACCGAGAACCTGTGGTACTCTCCCACTCACTTGATTTTCTAAAATCGTTCCATCTGGCAAATGAACATCGTGCAATCGCATTTTCCCATAAACAGACAAGGTTGCATCGATTTCCCAGCGTTTATTTCTGGAAGTATAGGCGATATTGAATAATCCACGGTGTTTTGGAATCATGATTTGTTGTTGGAGTTCGCCATTGTAACGCGCAATTACCTGCAACCATTTATACGCTAAACGAACCGTAATTAGTTTAGCTGGAGAAAACGACAATTCGGTTTGAAAAGTATTACTGAAGGAACTGTTGTCTTGGAATTGAAAGTAAAACGTATCAACAGATTGTTCACGGTCAACCACCAACTGTCGACTAAAACGCGCATGATAAAAATCAGCAGATAGACTAGCATTCCGCTTAAAGAATTGGAATTGTCGCACAACCGAAACCCCTGAATTCCAAACAACTTCTTGTTGAATCGCTGTTGGCAATGACCATGCTTTTGAGGTTGCAAGAAGTGAACTGTTGTCGATGATCATATTGGGTAGTCGCCAAGCTCGACCTGTTGTAATCCGAATATCCGTGTATTCATCTGCAACAAATTTTAAATGAATCCGAGGTGAAAACTGCGCTCCATAGGTAGTTTGATAGTCGTATCGAGCACCAACAACAGCAATTATTCGTGACCCTGAATACGTGTATTCGGCAAAAACACCCGGCGTAAATGTTGGGCGTTTTAGGGTTAAACTATCCAATCGCTGCGTCAACTCTTGCCCTACTGCTGAAACTCCAGCTTTGATTTTATGGGTTGTAGAACCAATAATTCCGTCGTATATCGCATTGATGTAGCCCCGATATTCTTCACCAGAAAAAGTGCGTTTACCAAAGATGCCATTCAATTCATGTGCTTTGAATTGGTAAACAACCCCAATGCTTTGGTAAGGCTTTTTGGGAAACATAAATCCAGTTTTGGCAAATGCATCGAAGTGGCGATTGGTCGTAGTTGCTTCGTAACGATTCAACAATCGTGATAATTGCCCGCCCTGACGTTCATCATAGTAACCAGTGAAACCAAACTTTGATTCAAATCGGTCGCCAGCATATTCCCATCGGTGCAAAAACGAGAGTGTTTTACTCAATGGAACATCACGGAAACCATCTGAATTGCGATCAATCTCTTGTTGCATCACCGATCCATGTGCAAATGTTCCTGTGCTCCATTTTTTGCCAATGACTTGTCCACCATGAATATTCAGCTCACCACGACCAAGGATATTTCCATAACCATTCACAAACAGTCGTTGCATCGTGGAAGGTTTTCGGAATTCAACATTGATCAATCCAGCCATGGACTCATAACCATTGACAACGCTTCCGGTTCCCTTTGTTATTTGAATGGATTCCACCCATGTTCCAGGAACCGTATTTAATCCAAATGAACTTTCTAAACCATTTAAAAAAGGAATATTCTCCATTTGCATTTGTGTATACATTCCATCTAAGCCCAATAACTGAATCTTCTTAGCACCCGAAACGGCATCAGTCAAGTTTACATCAACCGTGGCACTTGTTTCAAATGATTCCGAAAGGTTACAACACGCGGCTTTCTTCAATTCTCCTTCGCCTAACTGTTGCACATACAACGGATTTAAGCGCGAAATGTAAGTCGTACTTCGTTTGACTTCTATCACTACCTCATCGAGCATTTCTTCGCTGTAAAGTGTAATTTCAAGTCCAGCAAACCGGTCTGCTTTTGTAATAATAACAGAGTCTGAATAGTAAGTAGACGCAGTAATGTACATCGTGTCAGGTAATTCTTTTGGAAGAATCAATTCGAACCGACCACGATCATCGGTTGTTGTACTAATTTGTGCGTGTTTTAATTTAATTTTTGCTTGTGCGAGTGGAACCCGACTTCCTTCTTGAACCCCAAATACGATTCCTTGCAATTGAGCGGAAGTAAGTTGAGTCATTAAGAGGAACAAGCCTAGTAATCTTATGCTTTTCATATTGATTGAATCGATAACAACTAAATAAGTTTAAGTAGCTCATTCTTCAATAAGCTAAAACGAATTAACGGTTGTCATCACAATCTCCAGACACTGTGTTTAGGAAGTAATTTTCTTCCATAAGATCTCGGTGGATCAGGATTCGTGTCAAAAAGCACTGTTTCATTGGAAGGCAGAACCGAACTGAATAACTGTACTTTTTTAACTGAAAAAGGAATTGAAGGTGAAAATGAAATGGGTGTATCCGTGAATTCAAAGAAATTGAACGTCATGGCCAAATAGGTCATTTCTTCCGTGCAACATTCATCTTTAACGGTTTCTTTTACTGCTTTAGCACAGCAAGGAGGAAGATATTGCTGTTCTTTGTGTTGTTCAATTTTACAATGATCTGAAGCTTTGAAAAGTGTTTTAATAGACGTTTTTTCACGCAGGCACGTATGTTCATACATTGGAATACCTAGACTACCTAGGAATACGAATACGACCAATATGCTAATGAGTGCTTTCTGTATCATCTTCCACAAATGTACATTATCAATTAGTACTTTACAACTTTCACCAGTTTCGTTTTCAAAGCAATTCTTTGAATCTCAAACCCAATGAAAGAAAATTCTTCATCACTATTTACCCATTGAAAACGAAGTCATTCATCTCATTCCCTGATGAAATAACTAAAGAATAAGAATTAGTTATTTCTTATTCTTCGATCAAATAGGTAATTTGTTCAAAACAAATCTATTTATATTCGATTGCGTGAATTTATTTTTTTTAAACTCACTTTTAAGTTGTAATTTGCGCCCGCTACTAAATGCTTTAGAATGAAAAAAATAACGCTACTTGTTACAACTTTACTGTCACTTTCACTGAATGCTCAGAACGTTGGTATTAATGCTACTGGTGCTGCTGCTGCGAATAGTGCAATGCTAGATATATCATCAACATCTTCAGGACTTTTAATTCCACGAATGACCTCCGCTCAGCGTACTGCAATTGCAGCGCCAGCAACTGGTTTATTAGTGTATGATACAACAATTGGTAGCTTTTACTACTGGGATGGAACACAATGGATTTGGATGTTGTCTAATGCAACAGGTTGGACATTAACAGGAAATACTCCTGCAGCTGCCAATTTTATGGGATCAACAAACGCTGTTGCAGTGCGTTTTTTCTGTAATAACATTGAACGTTTCCGTCTAAACCCAACAGATGGTGAGTTTGTTGCTGGAGCTACTGCTTCTCCTTATGCAGGAGATTTAATGGCAGGAGTTGCAACTCCTGCCTTAACGTTTGCTGTAAATGGATATAGTGCTCAAAATGGTTCAGGTACATGGGGTGAAATTATGGCTGCTAGTACAACTGCTTTTTCAGCTGTTCAAGGAGTTTATGGCGGTTCAGGTGCTGGTGCTGGTGTTTTAGGAAATTACAATGGTACAAACACAAGCAATACCCGATCTGGTGTGAATGGAATTTGTAGTACAGTCGCGGCAAATGCTGGAGGAGTTGGAACTGTTGGTTATAATGCTATTGCAAGCGGTGCTCAACGCATGGGTGTTCTTGGATACTACAATGGTTCTTCGTTTGGATTAGGTGTCGTTGGTATTGGATTTGGCGGTGGTATCATGGCTGGAAACAATGACGTTGCAGTTGTTGGTTGGAGGGCAAATAATGCTAACTATTCAGGCTATTTCAACGGAAATCATGTGATCGCAAATGGAACAAAATCAGCTTCTGTGCCAACTACAAAAGGTAATCAATTACTTTATGTAACGGAAGCACCGGAAGTATGGTTTGAAGACCTTGGTGGTGGAAAATTAGTGAATGGTGAAGTAACCATCCATTTAGATCCATTGTTCTTGGAAACAGTTGTCATTGATGCAGATCACCCGATGCGTGTTTTTGTTCAAATGGAAGGTGAATCACAAGAAGTATACGTTACAAAAGGTACAACTAGCTTTGTTGTGAAAGAGCGTAATGGAGGTAATTCAAATGCTGAATTCTCTTATAGAATCATGGCGAAACGCGTTCATTTCCAAGATCACCGATTTGGAAACGATCCTGTTTGGGGTCCTGGAGATACACGTCAATATTCCCAATATGCAACACCTCCTGCAATTGATTACAATGAAAACGTAAAATTGCAAGAAGCTCAACGTGCCAATTGGAAACAAACTCCAATGCCTGAAGGATTTATCTACTATGACCAAATCCAAAAAGAAGCTAAAGCACTTGAATTAGTGAAAACAGCAACTCCGGTTAAAAATTAATTGGATCAGTTATTGAGTTAAAACACTTCATAAACAATTATATAGTAGCAGTTAAAGTCTCGTACTTTAACTGCTTTTTTTATTTATAGATCCATTGCCTGTTGATAATAGAAACTAGAATTCTGACAGGCAACGATAACGAAATCACGAACATATTTAGAGTAGCATTTATTTCAATTAATTTTCAACAACAAGGCATCTGTTTACGTTCATTTAACGTCTTGCTAATAATTAGTTAACACTTAATGCGCTCTCCGTATGAAAACGTTTCGCTCTCCAAAAAACGCAATTATTCAGTGTGAAAAATTGAATTCGTTTTCCAAAACAGCCATTCTTTTAGCTGGTTTTTTGCTTTTTAGTTTAAGCTCATTCGCTCAATCATGGGGTTGGGGAATCAAAGGTGGTGGAAATCTTTCCGATAAAGCATGTAAAATGGTGATGGACGCGGCTGGAAATTCTTATGTCACGGGCTATTACAATGAAGAAGCTACTTTTGGAAGTATTGTTATTCCCTTTACAAATTTTCACAGTAAAGAAGTCTTTGTTGCTAAAATTGACCCCAATGGAAATTACCTTTGGGTGAGAACAGGTGAGAATTACTACGATGATCGTGGATTAGGAATTTGTTTGGATCCACTAGGAAATGTGATCGTTACTGGAACTTGTTGGGGTGGATTGAATTTCGGAACAATGACTACAACTAACTCCACAGCATATACCGATCAAATCTATGTCTTAAAATTAGACAATAACGGAAATGATGTCTGGCTCATTAGTGCTGGTGTTGACGAAACGGAATCGCATTATTCAGACGATCATGGACACAGTGTAGTAAGTGATCCTTCAGGAAATATTTTCATTACTGGCTTTATTTCAAATCATACAAGTATGGCGAATCAAGCACACTTCGGAACACTAAACATACCGATTGGTATCGAAGATTCACTTGCTTTCGTGGGGAAATTATCGAGCGCGGGTACGTGGCAATGGGTGAGAACATTCGACGGTGAAGATGGTTCTAGAGACAATCGAATTGCATTAGATGCGAATAACTATGTGTATGTAGTTGGTGGATTTAGAGGTACAAAAACATTTGGCACCTCAACAATTAGTAGTGTTGGAGCAACAGACGTCTTTGTTGTCAAATACGACGAAAACGGCAACTATATTTACGTTCAACGAGCGGGAAGTACTTATGACGATCGAGCAGATGACATTGTTATTGGGCCAGATAATCACGCTTACATTACAGGCGAATTTAGAGATAAAGCAGGTTTTGGATTAGATTCCATTAACAACAATGGCGGTGCAGGAGGTAAAGATATATTCGTGGCGCGAATGGCATTGGATGGCACTTGGAACTGGGCAAAAAAAGCAGGGTCAAATGGTGGAAGCGATCGAGGATGTGGCATTACCATGAACAATAAATACAACATTTTTGTAACAGGACAATTTAGAGGAGACGCAACTTTTGGAAATACCATCGCGCTATCATCCGGAACGGATAGTGTACAAGTATTTGTGGCCGCAATTGACACCTTAGGAAAATGGCGTTGGGCATTGCAAGGTGGCGGACCTGTAGAAGATAGAGGAACTTCAATTGCTTGTGATACATTATGTAATGTTGCTATATGTGGGTATTATTCCAACTCAGCCTCATTTGGAGGAATCACACTTCCTGGAGATGTTAAAAAGGATATTTTCGTGGCAAAAATCAGTGACGCTTGTTTCGGTTATGCGCCAACTCCAGAGGAACCAGTCCTACCGACAGATTATTATTGTACCTTCTTACTTTCAAATGTGTTTAGTCCTAATGGCGATGGAATCAACGATGAATATGCTTTCACCAGTAACTGCAATGCAAAAAGCGTCACCATAAACATTGTAAACCGATGGGGAGTAATTGTCTACGAAAACAATGATCCGTTAAAAAATTGGGATGGTAAAGACCAACACGGAATGGAAGTTTCTGATGGTGTTTACTTTTATTCGATAAAAGCGGATCTAGCTAACGGAAAAAATGAATTTGCAAGTGGATTTATACAAGTTGAACATTAATCCCATGAACTTGAAAAATTAATTCCGCCTAGGTTGTTCTCTACATAGAAGTTGTTTAATTTCACCAAATGAATAAGCATCAAAAGGCAATTAACACAGCGTACTTCAGTATGTTTGGCAACCTATTGCTTGCTATCGTAAAAGGAATCGTTGGTTTTTTCGGAAATTCATTTGCCCTAATTGCAGATGCGATTGAATCAACAGCTGATGTCTTCTCTTCCTTTTTAGTGCTTTTTGGTTTAAAATATGCCAATCGTCCACCAGATGAAAACCATCCTTACGGTCATGGAAAAGTGGAGCCTTTAATCACATTTGTTGTTGTAGGATTTTTGTGTACATCTGCAACTTATATTGCTATTGAAAGCGTTCATAATATTCAAACACCGCATAAAATTCCACATGCTTATACCTTGTGGTTTCTAGCAGCTATCATTCTGATAAAGGAACTGTCTTACCGTTTTGTTGCCAAAAAAAGTAAAGAAACAGGAAGTAGTTCATTGAAAGCAGATGCGTGGCACCATAGAAGTGACGCCATTACTTCCTTGTGCGCGTTTGTAGGAATTTCCATTGCATTGATTTTGGGCGATGACTATGCAGAGGCAGATGATTGGGCAGCATTGCTTTCTTCTGGTTTCATCTATTTCAATGCTTATTTGATTTTTAGACCTGCTTTAGGCGAAATTATGGATGAGCATAGACACCACGATTTTATTGATCAAATCCGCGAAATTGCAGAAGAAGTTCCCAATGTGGTGCGAACAGAAAAATGCCAAGTCCGGAAATCAGGGATGCGCTATTGGGTCGACATTCATGTGCATGTAGATGGAAATTTAACCGTTGATGAAGGTCACACGATTGCCCATGCTTTAAAAGCTCATTTGATGGAACAACGCGAAGAAATTGAAGATGTGTTGGTGCATATTGAACCGGCTTGATGAATTATCAATTGAAAATGTCAAATTGAAAATTATCAATTGAAAGGTCTTAACAGTGATCTTCTTCATGATTGATAGACCTGGTGGTTGTAATTAATCTTCCTAGAATTAGTTCTCATAAGTGTCAATCGTGATTAAGACCAAAATCCAATTGATAATTTTCCATTTTCCATTGATAATTAACAAACAATGAACGTACCTTTGTACTACAAAAATTCAAACAGCTATGACGCAGATTCCAATTACAGTATACGTCGAAATGACACCCAATCCAAACACGATGAAGTTTGTTGTCAATAAATACTTATTGATTTCAGGTGATTCGGTTGAGTTTACCTCACAAGCAGAAACAAAAGGCTACTCACCTTTAGCAGAAGAATTATTCAATTTTCCATTTGTGAAAGGTGTGTTTTTCGCTGCTAATTTTGTGACGATTGCCAAAAATGATAGTATTTCATGGGATTTTGTGACAATGGAATTGCGTGAATTCGTTAAAAATTGGTTAGCTGACGGGAAAGATGTCTTAATCCAAATGCCAGCTCCAAGAGTAAAAGAAGATCCAACAGATAGTTCGAAACCACTCAAAACGTATGAACCATCTGAATACGATGATGCCATTCGCGATTTATTGGATGAATTTGTTCGTCCTGCAGTGGAAAATGATGGTGGCGCAATTGATTTCGTAGGATTTGAAGAAGGAACAGTTACCGTTGCCTTACGTGGTTCTTGCTCCGGTTGTCCATCGAGTACAGCAACACTCAAAGGAGGAATTGAAAATCTATTAAAATCACATTTACCAGAAGTAAAAGAAGTAGTAGCTGAATCGCTTTAACTTGATACGATTTGATACTTAGAAAAGTAGAGAACCTAAATGATTTAAGATTTTAAAGGGCTGTCTAAAAAGCATCATCGTTGAGTCAACCCTTGAGGTGGATTAAAAATTGATGAAATGCAAGAAATTGAGGATGAGATGTTGGGAGTTTACTCAAGTAAATGACCAACTTCGATTTCCGAAAATAACGCAGCAGTTCATTACTTTTTAGACACCTTCTTTTTTTTGTGAATCATTTATGGAATTTAGAAAAGATTATCATCTATATGGAAATCTTAATTCTAAATACCATGAGAACAATAATGACACTTGGAATGCTTTTGCTCGGCACAGCTTCCTTCGCACAAAATAACTACGGAGATATTACAGGAACATTGGTTGACGTTAATTCAGAAGGAATCAGTGACGCTATAGCTATGACCTATTATGGTGAAACCATGTACCGCACTAAAACAGATCCGGATGGTCGTTTTCGAATCACTGGAATTCCGGCAGGATCTTATACCGTTTCGTTTATTTATGAAGGCGATACGATCAACTCACCACGAACAGCAGAAGTTGCACCTGATGGTTACGGTGATGTGGGAATTGTGAAATTTGAATCAGCTACCGATCTTACCTCTGTGGATATTACAGTAAAACTAGTGTTGGAAAAAGGCGAAGCACCCGTAACCAAAATGACAGCCAAAGAAATTAAATTCAGTTCTGCCAAAAACAATATGAAAGGACTTATTACAGGTATGACTTCCGAAGTGCGCCAAACAGATGATGGTTCATTGGTTTTTAGAGGGGCACGTAAAGGCGATTTGATTTATTACGTCGATGGTGTTAAATTGACTCAAGTATACAACCTACCTAGTTCTTCACTCGGATATGTAATGGTCTATTCTGGTGCTATTCCAGCGAAATACGGCGACACAAACGGTGGTGTAATCGTGGTAGAAACCAGAAGTTATTTTGATTTATTGCGCGAATACAATAGTCGCATGTCATTGGGCGGAAATTAATTCCATGATTTGAAAATTGAAACATTCTGACAACCAATCATAAAACAACAAATGCGCTTTTGCGCACAGTAGGCTCGGGATGCATCCCGAGCCTACGTTGTTTTATACATCCCAAACCCACGTTGTTTTATACATCCCGGGCCTACTTTGTTTTATACATCCCAAACCCATGTTGTTTTATAAAAAACACGTTGTTTTATAAAATCCACATTGTTTTATGCATCCCGAATGCGAAATTAATCCCGCACCCATCATTCAATATCATCACTATTATTTCGGGAAAAATTTCGGACTTGCTTCCTCCATCGGAATCAGGTATTTCTTCAAATTTTGTTCGTCGTCCTTATTTAAAATCATCAACATATTGTCTGATTCAACAACAATGTGGTTATCCAATCCTTCGATCAAAGCCAATTTGTCATTCGGTAAATTCACAATACAATTCGTAGAATTAATCATGTGAACATTGTCACCAATAACCGCATTTCCATTGTAATCTTTTTCTAAATGAGTGTAAAGACTTCCCCAAGTTCCTAAATCCGACCAATCAAATGTTGCTAAAACGACATCTACATTCTTCGCGTTTTCCATTACAGCAAAGTCAATTGAAATGTCTTCACATGCTGAAAAACACTGATTGACGTACGCTTGTTCTTCTGGAGTATTGTATTTCGCGCGGTCTTTTGTAAACAATTCGTACAACTCCGGTTTGAATTTTTCCATTGCGTTCAAAATGGTTGATGAACGCCAAATGAAGATGCCCGAATTCCAGTAGTAGTTACCGCTTTTTACAAATATTTCAGCTAATTCACGATTGGGTTTTTCAGTGAAATGTTTAACATCTTTCACTTGTCCTGGCAAAATGTCTCCACCCTCCATAAATTCGATGTAACCATAGCCCGTATCAGGTCGTGTTGGTTTGATACCAAGCGTCACTAAACGATCGTTTTTATTGGCAGTAGCAATCGCAATCTGAATAATTTCAGTGAATTTATCTTCCTTTAAAATTAAATGATCAGACGGTGCAATAATTAAGGTTGCATTTGGATTAATCGAATGAATTTTCGCTGCTGCATACGTAATACAAGGAGCCGTGTTTTTTCGTTCAGGTTCCGTTAAAATCTGGTTAGTAGACAATTCAGGTAATTGTTCTTGCACCAAATCGCTATAAATTGCATTTGTAACGATATAAATGTTTTCAACTGGAGCAATCAGCAATAAACGCTCAAATGTCATTCGTAAGAGCGACTTACCAATTCCAAGAACATCTAAAAACTGTTTTGGACGTTGAACAGTTGACATGGGCCAAAAACGGCTTCCGATGCCGCCTGCCATGATCACGCAATAGTTATCTTTCATGGGTTATTTGATTCTAAATGTTGTACAGAGGCCAAAGCGTGGATTAGAAAATTACGTCTGGAAGCAAGTTCTTCACATAAAAATCGTGTTCTGCGCAAATCTCCTTTTCTAAAGTGCCTGCCATGCAGCGCAAAGGTAGCATTTTTCGGTAATTCTTCTAGTGCCAACAAATCAGCCTGTACGACATCAAATTGCCGTAATACGCGTGATAATTGAGTGTCTGAACAGGAAGACGCTTTTGTATTGGTTAGACTCTTCATCAAGGCATCCTCAATAATCTTAGGCAATAACCCAGAAGTAATGGCTGGCCATAATAAGTTTCGATAGGTTTGTTTCCATTCCTCCCCATGAGGTTTTACACGATCTTGAAATTTTAAATACGTTTCCAAATGCGCAAATTCATGCAAGGTTGTAATCAAAAAACTATAGGAATTGAGATTTCCATTGACAGAAATACGGTGGTGTTTTTCATTTCCAAAAGGCGGTCGATAATCACCCAACTTGGTATTTCTAGGAGCTTTAATGGCAAATCTAACCGGATATTTCAACAACAATTCTGCAACCATTGACTCAAATCCTTCTGGGAGATAGGCTTTTAATTGCTTTTCTAATTTCAATTGTTTGTCGCGATCCATTACCACAAAAATACACCTTCAATGACATAGATTTGTCGAATAAACAGCCTTTTTTCAACTTCATCTTGCTGAAAACTACTTTAAAATTGACTGCTCAATTTTATTTTGAGGTGCTGAGACACTACTTCTACTATTTTAGATCAAATTTTTTTGACTTTGCATTTCACCTCTACGAGGCGATGGTTGGAGTTTGTTTAATTGGTTAAACCATTTTGTCCCTCTGGGACAATGGATTAAGTTAAAGAAATCTATGTTCATTATTCCATGATATTTTGACATGAATTCCAGTAAAGTAGTAGGATTACTAGAAGTCACGTAGTGACGAAATTAAGTAATCGAAATCCATAAATTCCGTTTTGCCCCGCTAGGGGTAAGATCTGTAAATAACTCTTTCATTAGGTTTTATAGCTGATATTAACTTTATGACAAGACCCACTAAACAATTATAACCTAATACCTTTCCAAATTAGCTTACCGATCATACTTTAAGTCCAGCAACTCAAAATAAAATTAACCCAAATTGACTGATCAATTTTCGGAAACGGATATTTCAATTAACTTTAGCCTCTAGATGGGCGTAATAAGGAATATCGGCAAGTACATGATGATGTTGTGGATTGTGTTTTCACTTCCTGACAAGTGGCGCATTTTTCGCATCCGATTGTTTGAAGAAATTGAACTAATCGGAATTAAATCAATCCCAATTGTAGCATTGATGTCAGCATTTATGGGTGGTGTAATTGCCATGCAAACTGCTTCCAACATGAGCAATCCTCTTTTGCCAACCTATACTGTTGGTTATATTACTCAATCAAGTACCATTCTTGAATTTTCACCTACAATCATTTCCTTGATTTTGGCAGGAAAAATTGGTTCAAACGTAGCTTCTGAAATTGGAACCATGCGCGTTACAGAACAAATTGATGCATTGGAAATTATGGGTGTCAACTCCCTTTCCTTTTTAGTACTTCCTAAAACGATCGCAGCTATTTTATTTTTCCCGATTTTAGTCATCTTCTCCATTGGTCTTAGTTTAATAGGCGGTTGGCTTTCCCTGCGTTTATCAGGCTTGCTTTCGAGTGAAGATTATATTTTGGGAATTCGTTCTTTCTTTGAAGTGAGTAATGTGGTATATGCCCTTACCAAAACAGTTGTGTTTGGATTCCTGATTGTAACTGTCTCTTCTTTTTATGGATATTATACAAAAGGAGGCGCATTGGATGTTGGACGATCTTCTACTCAAGCAGTCGTAAGTTCAAGTATCGCTATCTTGATTGCCAATTTCTTACTCACTCAAATGATCTTACTCTAATGATTGAGGTAAAAAATGTGACTAAAACATTTGGTGAAAACACTGTTTTAAAAAACGTTTCCACCATCTTTGAAAAAGGAAAAGTCAACCTTATTATTGGGCAATCTGGTTCTGGAAAATCTGTATTAGCCAAATGTGTTGTCGGTTTACATGAAGTAGATACTGGCGAAATTTTATATGACGGTCGCAATTTCTGCACAATGGACCGCATGCAACGCAAAGAAGTGCGCAAGGAAATTGGAATGCTTTTTCAAGGTTCGGCATTGTTTGACTCATTAACAGTGGAAGAAAATGTCATGTTTCCGCTTTCGATGTTCACCAACATGACTAAAAAGGAAATGCAAGATCGTGCCGATTTCTGTTTAGAGCGTGTCAATTTGGAAGGTCGAAATAAATTGTACCCATCTGAATGTAGTGGTGGAATGCAAAAACGAATTGCGATTGCTCGTGCAATTTCAATGAAACCAAGCTATTTGTTTTGTGATGAACCAAATTCTGGACTCGATCCACAAACATCCATTGTGATTGATGGTTTGATCAAGGAAATTACCTACGAATACAACATTACAACTGTTGTTATCACCCATGATATGAATTCGGTAATTGAAATTGGTGATCATATCAATTTCATTTACAAAGGTGAAAATTGGTGGCAAGGAACAAACAAATCCATCATCACTACCGATAACCAAGCAATTATTGATTTTGTTTATGCATCTGAATTTATGAAAGAAATCAAGGATAAGATGCAACGCAGTTAGAATAAGACTGCTGAAAAACCCCTCAAAAATTCAACATCCTCATTTATTCTAAAACAAAACACCCCGCAAAACTGAATCTGCGAGGTGCTCAAATTTATGTTTTATAGATGCTTATTCAGCAGTCACTTCTGCAGCATTTAAAACCAAGTTCAATTCAAATTTTACAGCTGAATTTACTTTAGCATCTGGATTTTTTGGATCCATTCCCAAAGGTTGCATTCCGCCTAAAGCAAGTGCAGCAAAATCAATAGAGAAAGAACCTTTCGCAGTCAATTTATCAGCAGTTTTTTTCATTGAAATAGGCAGGGTAACATCCATATCTTTTCCAAGTACATTCACAACAGCTTTTACTTCTTTTTCAGTTACTGATTTAAGGGTAATTTTTGCTGTAGGAAATAGAGTTGTGTTAAAGAAATAGCCACCCATCAAATGTTTGTCCAATGTGTCTTTATCTGGTGAAGGAAGATCTTCACTTGCAATTGTCGCTAAATCAACTGTAAATTCACCTGATTCGAATTTATCACCGTCATAAACGATTGTACCTTCAGTAATCTTAACAGTTCCATTGTGCGCATGACCATCTGTGTGATCACCTTTCCAAGCCAATTTAGTTGCATTAGCATCCAAAGAGTATGTTACTGGTCCTTCTACAACAGTTTCTTCTGTTCCACCGCAAGCGGTCATTGTCAATGCTACCAATGCAATGGCAGCTGTCATTAAATACGTTCTTTTCATAGTGCTTTTTTATTTGTGAAGCGAATGTAGCGTTTATTTATTTACCATGGTAACAAATTAAATCAATAATTTACAAAAAAGTGGTGAACAAGAAGTTCTATCTGTTCATTCAAATGGAAAAAACGCCCATTTCTAGCATCTTAATTCCCAAAAATGTTTACTTTCGTAGCAATGAGCACAAAAGAAAAAGCCAGCAAAAAAGGACTTCGAACCAGTTATGTATCAACAGTTATCGGTATATCACTGGTATTGTTTATGATTGGATTGGTGTTGGCTGGTATCATGGGACTCGATAGCTTGCAGCGTCAAGCGAAAGAAAGCATGCAAGTTGATTTGTTTTTTAAAACTGGTTGGAACGAATCAGATATCAAACAAGTTGAGCAAGAGCTGAAAAGTTGGAGTGAATTTGCTGAAGTAACCTATATTTCGCCAGAACGTGCCATTGAATCTTTCAGTGGTTCTGATCAGAATACGGAAGAAATTTTAGCGATTTACGAAGGAGAAAGTCCAATGCCTCCATCTGTTACATTTAAACCAAAAGCAGCTTATTCAACCAAAAGCGGTATGTTGCAATTGAAGGCCAAATTGCTCAAAGCATATCCCGATATGATTGATGAAGTCAGTTACGATGCGTCAAGTCTCGAAGATGTGAACTTGGGTGTTAAACAATTTGCTTTTCTATTCTTAGCAGTTGCTGGCCTATTGATTATTGTAGCTGTTGCTATGATTAACAATACGATTCGTTTGGCATTGTACTCAAAACGATTTACGATTAAAACCATGCAACTTGTTGGGGCAACAGGCGGATTTATCCGAAGACCATTTTTATTGCAAGCCATTTTTCAAGGAATCATTGCAGGAATTATAGGAATGGCCTTGTTAATGACCTTGTTTTTTGCATTAAACAATGTACTTGATATTATTCAAATTGATTTATCCTTAATCGAATTACTTTCCCTTTTTGGAGCAATTTTGCTGATTGGATCAACACTCACCCTTATTTCCACTTGGTTTGCGCTCAATAAATATTTGCGCACGAAATTGGATGATTTGTATTAATTTTAGCCCAGATTAACAGAAGTATGAATAAATTCGATTTCCCTGTCAAAAAAGACAACATGCGCTTTATCCTAATTGGATTAGCCATTAATATCCTTGGTTTTATCCTCATGATTGGTGGTGGTTCGGATGATCCCAACAAATTCGATGGTGATGCCTTGTTTTCTTTCGTGCGCATTACCCTTGCTCCTATTTTAACGGTTATCGGATATGCTGTTATTTTCTACGGAATTATGAAAAAACCAGCTCGTGTCGATAAATCCAATCATATAGAGACTGAAGAATAATTACCCATGACTTGGTTCGAAGCATTTATCCTTGCCCTCATTGAAGGGTTGACGGAGTTTTTGCCTGTTTCTTCAACAGGTCACATGATCATCGGTTCTTCTGTAATGGGTATCGCATCCGATGATTTCACCAAATTATTTACAGTTGCCATTCAATTCGGTGCCATTCTTTCAGTTGTCGTTATTTATTTCCGCGACTTCCTGAAAACATGGAGTTTTTACGCGAAATTGTTTGTAGCCTTTATTCCAACAGCGATTGTTGGACTCTTTGCTAAAAAATACATTGATGCATTACTAGAAAATGTTTGGGTTGTTGCATTTTCACTCATTATTGGCGGAATCATTCTCTTGTTCATTGACAAACTATTTGCTCGCAATGAGCAGATTGGTAAAAAAGAACCTAGTTACACCAACGGAATAGTAATTGGTATTTTTCAATGCATCGCCATGATCCCAGGTGTTTCTCGCTCCGCAGCAACAATCATTGGTGGTTTAACACAAGGATTGACACGTAAAGCAGCAGCCGAATTTTCCTTCTTCTTAGCGGTTCCAACCATGTTTGCCGCAACAGTTAAGAGTTTGTATGATGTGTACAAGGAAAATCCAACAGTGATTTTTGACAATATTCCCATCTTAATTTTCGGTAATGTGGTGGCATTTGTAGTGGCTATTTTAGCAATTAAACTGTTCATCGGTATTTTAACGAAACACGGATTCAAAGTTTTTGGTTATTACCGAATCGTTCTTGGAGCCATTTTATTGACATTGCTCTTTATGAACATCAACATGGAGATTGTTTAGTATGCTTACTGAATTTGCTCAAGGCAGCACCATTCTCGTTGACAAACCCTTACACTGGACTTCATTTGACGCTGTAAATAAATTGCGTTGGCATTTGCGTAAACGTCTTGGCGTAAAAAAACTCAAAGTAGGTCACGCTGGAACATTGGATCCATTAGCCACAGGATTACTCGTTATTTGTATAGGAAAACATACCAAACTCATAGAAGGCATTATGGGTGATGCCAAAACCTATACTGGAACCATCCTTTTGGGGAAAACAACGCCCTCTTATGATTTAGAAACGGAATTTAATGCTGAATTCCCAACAGATCAGATCACACCAGAAGCCATGGAATTGGTACGCCAATCCTTTTTAGGGACTCAACAACAAGTTCCACCCATTTTTTCTGCCAAACAAGTTGATGGTCAGCGAGCGTATGATTTGGCTCGTGCTGGAAAAGAAATAGTTTTGAAAGCGAATGAAATCGAAATACACGACTTTAAACTAGACACCAACCGTTTTCCTGAAATTGATTTTGAAATAACTTGTAGCAAAGGCACGTATATCCGTTCCATTGCGAGTGACTTTGGAAGCAAGTTGCAAAACGGTGGTACATTGATCGCATTACGACGAACAGCATCAGGTAACAACCTTATATTGAATGCTAAAACAGTAGAAGATTGGATTGATTTTATTGAATCCGCAGAACTCTAATCAAATTTTATTTAGCACTTGTAGATAAGGCTGATTTTATTTACTTTTGCGCTCCTTTTCGCACTTTATTTGAAGTGTCAATTAGAAAGGATTAAAAACGTTGTTGCATGAGCAAAATGAAGCTATCCGAATTCAGTTTCGATTTACCAGATGAACTGATCGCTGAATATCCTAGTCAAAACCGTGATGAAGCCAAATTGATGGTTATTCACCGCGAAACAGGAAAAATTGAACACAAATTGTTTAAAGATTTGATTAATTATTTCACTGATGGTGATGTAATGATCATGAACAACACACGTGTATTTCCTGCTAGAATGTATGGTAACAAGGAAAAAACGGGAGCTAAAATTGAAGTATTCTTATTGCGTGAATTAAACCGCGAAAGTTTATTGTGGGATGTTTTAGTTGATCCAGCTCGTAAAATCAGAATTGGTAATAAATTATATTTCGGTGACGATGATTCATTGGTAGCTGAGGTAATTGACAATACAACTTCTCGTGGACGTACTTTGCGTTTCTTGTTTGATGGTCCTTACGAAGAATTCAAAGCGAAAATCACTGAATTGGGTGAAACACCGCTTCCAAAATACATTAAACGTGAAGTTGAAGAAACGGATGAAGACCGTTACCAAACGATTTATGCGAAAGAAGAAGGCGCTGTTGCAGCGCCAACTGCTGGTTTGCATTTTTCACGTGAGTTACTGAAACGCCTCGAGTTAAAAGGTGTTCAATTTGCTGAAGTTACACTTCATATTGGGTTGGGAACTTTCCGACCGGTTGAGGTAGAAGATTTGACAAAACACAAGATGGATTCTGAACAAGTTATCATCAATGAAAAGTGTGTCAACATTGTAAATACTGGTAAAAAGAATAAGAAACGTATTTGTGCAGTTGGAACAACATCCATGCGTGCTATTGAAACGTCTGTTTCTACTGATGGAATGCTCAAAACATTTGATGGTTGGACAAACAAATTCATTTTCCCTCCATACGATTTTAGCATCGCAGATTGTATGATTACGAATTTCCATACACCGCTTTCTACCTTGTTAATGATGATTTCCGCTTTTGCAGGTCACGATTTGATGATGGAAGCTTATCATACTGCCATTAAAGAAAAATATCAATTTTACTCTTATGGAGATGCCATGTTGATTCTCTAATCAAGGCAAGATATACATTGGAAACCTGAGGTGAAAGCTTCGGGTTTTTTTGTTTTTTTAAAGACGTGAGACCGCTGCGCTGATAGACTGAAGATCGCTACGCTGATAGACTGAAGACCGCTTCGCTGAAAGACTTAAGATTGTATTTAAGAATCAAGTCTTTAGTCTTTAGTCTTAAAAAAAAAACCTCCGAAGAAAAACTCCGAAGGCTCAATAAGTGCAATTTAAGCTAACAATTACTTTGCAGCAGCGTATTTGGCAGCAACAGCATCCCAATTGATCACATTAAAAAATGCGTTCATGTAATCAGGTCTACGGTTTTGGTAATGCAAGTAATAAGCATGTTCCCAAACGTCCATTGCTAAGATTGGTGTTCCTTTGCAACCTTCACCCATTAAAGGATTATCTTGGTTAGCAGTTGAACAAACAACTAATTTTCCGTTTTCAACACACAACCAAGCCCAACCAGAACCAAAACGTGTTGCACCAGCTTTTGAGAACGCTTCTTTGAACGCTTCAAATGTTCCGAATGCATCGTTGATTGCTTGTGCCAATTCACCTGTTGGAGTTCCACCAGCATTTGGTGCCATGATTTCCCAAAACAAGTTGTGATTCCAGAAACCACCTCCGTTGTTACGAACAGCTGGAATGTCTTTACAGTTTTTAAGGATTTCCTCAATGGTTTTTCCTTCTAAATCTGTCCCTGCAATGGCAGCATTTAAATTTGTAATGTAAGCGTTGTGGTGCTTTGTATGGTGGATTTCCATTGTGCGCGCATCAATGTGCGGCTCTAAAGCGTCATACGCGTATGCTAATGTTGGTAATTCGAATGCCATATCTATTGTTTTTTTGTGTGGAACAAAAGTAACAACTTTATCAATTGGATGGATTTATATAACATATTTTAGGTGGGGTTTGCCACATTTTAAAAGAATAAACCATTGTGAATTACCAATATATAATTCATGAGTATTTATCTGTTATATTATGACTAAAGCTCTCCAAATCAAGCATAGTAAGTTCCATTAGGCAATACATTGGATTTACTACCAAGATTAATTTAATATTTCACGACAGTTAACTGAATCGTTGTAGCGTTATCATAGTACAGCACCAAGAAATAAACTCCAGGTTCACCATTAATTACTTGGGTAAATGAGGTGTTTGTTTCTGGATAATTTGTATCCAGAATTTGACCATAAACATTCAAAAGTTGACATTTGATAATGTTCTGATGAGTATTGTTTGTCAATGTTACCCAATCATTTGTTGGATTAGGAAATAAAGTACTACTTGCTGAAAAATCAATTGGTTTACTATTAACAGTTGAAATGTCAACACAATCGGAAGTATCGCTGCAACCATTTTGATTCAAAATAACAGAATAACTTCCATTTTCTGTTGCAACAAAGATTTGATTAACTGCACCTGAAATAGCTGAAAAATTACTAGCACAATCTAACCATTGATAACTGGATGTTATTGTACTCTGGGCCTGAAGTGTTAGTTCATCTAACATGATTATTTCTGCGAAAACAGAATTTACACTTAAATAAATTGTTAGAATGGAATCACAACCGTTAATATTTGTAATCGTATCTGAATATATGCCCGTACTACTCCAAACATAGTTACCGCTAGGAGAAATCAATGAATCACAAACTGTAATACTCATCGATTCATCATTATTTAAAATATTCAATGATATATAAATAATGGAATCACACCCTACAGAATTTTGAATCGTGTCAATATAATTACCAGAAGAAGTCCATATGTAATTACCACTTGGAGACATATAACTACCGCAAGTTTCAACTTCTAATATTGAATAACCTTCTTGTAATATTGTGAGGTTTATAGTAATAATAGAATCGCAACCTGACATATTTGTAATTGTATCAATATAAACACCGCTACTTGACCAACTATAAAGGCCGCTTGGAGATAAATAATTATAGCATTCATTAACCGAAATACTTGAATAGCTTGAATTGTTTATCGTTAGATCAATAACGATAATAGAATCACAAGAATAAGAATTAATGAGCGTATCATTGTAAACACCACTTGTTGTCCAGTTGTATAATCCGCTTGGAGAAGTATAATTAAAGCAAGTTATTTCGACTATACTGTCAGATGAGCCAAGGATAGTAAGGTTAATAATTAATAAAGAATCGCATCCTGAGAAATTGGGAATTGTATCATGAAAAACACCCGAGGATGTCCACTGATGATTACCACTTGGAGAAGTATATGAATTACATTAATGATCCGGAATGGTAAAGGTATAACTGTCAAATTAATGGTTATAACAGAATCGCAACCGCTTAAATTAGTTATCACATCTATATATATTCCACTAGTACTCCAAAGATTATTACCACTAGGGGATGTGTAATTTCCACAATGAGTAACATTAATCGTATCGTAAGACATAGTGCATGGACTGATTCTGTGTACAAACATGTCTAAAAAATGTTGACTCGTTAAGAATAGCGAACCTTGACCAGTGTCCATATCTACTGAATTCATAAATGTTCCAGTAGTATAAACCTTGTTATGGGCATCAACATCGATCCCTAAACAATTGTCTGAAGCTCCCGTTCCTCCAATGTGTTTTGCCCATTGAAGCTTGCCAAGTGAATCCAGTTTACAAATAAAAACATCACGATTATTTAATGTAGCGATTGTCGAAAAAGAATAGGTTGATGGTCCTGATTCAAAATCAACAGTTCCCATGAACTGCCCTGCGATGTAGACATTGTTTGAACTGTCAATGTCTAGTCCCCTACCAAAATCATTATCTATACTCCCAAACTGTTTTGCCCAAAGATAATTCCCAGCGGAATCCAATTTTTGAACGTAAACTTCAAAATTACTATTAGATGATAGTATGGAAACGCCTGATCCAGGGTCAAAATCAACAGCTCCTTTGAAATGACCAATGCTATATATGTTACTAGATTGATCCAATTTGATGCCATTACCAACTTCAATAAGACTTCCTCCCATTTTTTTTGCCCAGACAAAATCTCCATTGTTAGTGAGTTTTGAAATAAAAACATCAGCTTGAGTTGCTGTCATATTAAAGATCCCACTTCCAGGATTAAAATCAACTGTTCCATAGAAATTCCCGGTACTGTATATATTCCCTTGGTTGTCAAGCGTAATAGACCTAAGAATGTCACTTTGACTTCCTCCTATTTTTTTTGCCCAAATAAAATTTCCGTTGGGATCAAGCTTACAAATAAAAATGTCTGCGTCTCCAGAAGATACAAGAGGGTAAACACCAAGTCCTGGATCAAAGTCAGTAGTGTTTTGGAATCTGCCACCAATGTAACAATTGGATGACTGATCAAGTACCAATGAAACAGCTTCTCCTGTGCCCGATGTACCCTCAAATTGTTTAACCCATTGAAAATTTCCATCAGGATCTAATTTGCAAACAAAAGAGTTCCCTGTACTGACACTATGAAGCATAAAAACACCTATTCCTGGATCAAAATCAACAGAATCGTTGAAGGATCCACTAAAATAGACGTTCCCTAAATGATCTGTTACAATATCTAGTCCAGATTCTCCAGATATTCCACCTCCAAATTGTTTTGCCCATAAAAAATTACCTAATGAATCGAGTTTACTTACAAATACATCATTTGAAGCAACTGAAGTTAATTCATAAATAGCTGGTCCTGGATCAAAATCCGTTGACCATTCAAAAAAACCAGTAGTATACACATTACCTTCATTATCTGTATCAACCGCTAGTGAAAGACTATAACCTGTTGACTCAAATGCTTTTGCCCAATCAAATTTTTGAGCAAATAATAAATTCAATGATAAACTAAATAAAAAAGTGAAAAGAATGAGGTTAATATGGTTTCTCATGATCGTTTAAAAATAGTTGAATGGAATTTGAATATAATGGAAATGTATTGGTGGCTTATTGCAATCGTGTTTTCTTCAACTTTGATTATTTGTCAATTTATGTGAGTAAAAATAAGGATTATCTATTTCATTCGTTGTCTTTAATCTTAAGGTTCCTAGTTACACTTCTTCGTCCAGTTTTTTATACCTCACTTTCATGATCCAAATCGAAAGGCTACTCAGAAATCCAACAATAGCAGCAGAAGTCCACAACCAATAACCTGAACAAAAACCAGTGATTTTAGCAGACTCACCTTTAGCATTAATGTACACTTCCTCACCTTTTAAAAAACACAAACAGATAATAGAGGCAATTAAATAAAACAACGTAGCCAATTTTGGTAGTTTAGGAATGTAAAACCACGCTGCAATCATAAACGGATTTGCTAACCAAACGAAATAAATACCTTGCGCAAAGAGAATACCTAACCACCCAGTCATTAATGCAACGAATCCGTCTCCAAAACCTCCGCAATCAGAACCCGAACAATAAGTCGGTTGTGTAAGTGCGATTGTAAAAAGTATCAGTATTACAATTCTACATGCTTTCGTAAATTGAATGATGGTATTCATACAATGAATTCAAATTAACTCCATTATTATAATTTCTATCCTCATTCCAATCCATGTTTCATCAATCGCTTTGTCGCATATTTGGATTTAGATTTCAAGGAAGAACCGTACTTGAATGTAGTAGCTATTTTTCGGTTGAGGTCAATTTTTATGATTCGAAGCACATTTTCATCTGAATTCTCCAACAAAACAACCGTTGATTTATTTTCCCAAAACGCATTTTCCACCCATTGTGATGGCCCTAAAAACCCAATTCGGGTAACCGTTTTTTTATGCTTATCCACCCAATTGATTTCTTGATCAGGAGAAAACTGTGCGGTTTTATGAGTGCCGACTGACCATTGATAACTATCGAAGTCAATGTACTGATCTTTGGCAGCATTTAAGACAAGATAATCATTGTAAATAGGATCATATCCTTCATCAAACGACCCTTTCACGCTTCCTTGCATAAATTGAAGGGTGTCAATCGATTCAAATTTGAACTGTTCCAAGGAAAACTTAGAGTCTTGTGTTTGATAATAGGAAATCCAATCGACCAAGTGCGCGTCTCTTTTGTTGTTGATTGTTAATTGCACAACTGAGGATTGATCAATTGGTTTTTCAGGAATTGTTTCACTACATGCATGAAGAAAAGCAGAAAATAGTAGCAGAATGGATAGTTGTTTCATAACATTTGTCTAAAAGTAATACTCATTCTACTGTTAGTTGTATCAGATCGAGGTATGGAATGTTGCCAAAGTTGTTGAATCTCTTGCGTCATATAAATCAAACTTCCTGCATTCAATTCATAATTCACTTTTTCTTGTTGATCTAGAATATTTCTAAATTTCAATGTTCTTGTTTCCCCAAGTGATACAATAGCAACACCCGTATTAGCAACTAATATATCCGTTTGATCTGAATGATAACCCATTTTTGAATTACCATCTGCATAAAAATTAATTAAACAGTTGTTTGGTTCAAAACCTATAGCTGGAATAAGCCGCTCAACCAATTGTTCAAGCACTGGCAAAAAAGGTTGAAATGGGTAGTTTATTTGTGAGTAATTATAGGCTTTTCCATAACTAGCCGTTTTTCTTGAACCCATTCGCTCATCCCAAATTACAGACAAATTCAATTGATCCATTAATGCAGCAGGATTCTCAATAAAATGTTCAATATGCGTTATTCCTTTCATTTTTCAGTCAGTTTTACTTTCCCAACAATCACTATTTAATGAAATTCCTAATCAAGTTAATTGAGTTTTGCAACCAACTGAAGAACTCAATAACTTATCAAACTCAATTTATCAAACTCAATTTATCAACCTCACAACCCATATTTCTTCTTGTACTTCAAATACAATTCAGTCTGAAAATTGGTTACTTCTGCAAAAACACCATCAATTAGGATTAGCGTCACATTATTGGTGCGCATATCCAATGCGTTGCCGGAGGAGACAAATAAGGTGGCTTGTTTGCCTTCTTCAATTGAACCGTAGTGTTTTCCAATTCCAACGATTTCACACGCGCTTAAACTCACGCAACGAACGGCTTCTTCTTCTGTTAAACCATACGACATGGCCGTTCCAGCAAGAAAAGGAATGTTGCGTGCATTCATCGTTTCCATATCGCCTTCATTCTGCAAACAAAAGGAAACGCCAGCTGCTTGTAAAATGGCTGGAAGTCGATACGGTAGATCAACAGCATCTTCATCGCTAGCAGGCAAGGAATGCAAACGCGGAAGCATGATTGGAATTTTCGCGTCTTTTAATCGGTCGGTGATCATATAACTATCATAACCGCCAATAATCACAGGAAAAGCAATCTCAAATGTTTTCGCAAAGTCAATGATGTCCAGCATTTGCTGCATTTCTTCGGCGTGAATGTACAATCGTTTATCACCTTGAATACAGGCGCGCATGGCTTCAAAACGCAAATCTTTTTGATCTGGATTTCCACTAAAATAGGCTTTTGCACTTTCGAAAAAGTTGGTTATTTCTCGTTTGCGCTCACCGTATTTTTCACTGCGTTTGAATGCTTGACTTCCCTCTGATCGGCTATATTCGATGCTAGATGGCCAATTGAGGTGAATTCCATCGTCTGCTAAAACCACTCCGTCTTCCCAATTCCAACAAGCGGTGTGCATAATGGATGATGTTCCTGAAATAATCCCACCACGAGGTGTACTTTGTGTCAATAAAACACCATTGGTACGAACAGTTGACAACACATCTGATTCACAGTTATACGCAATCAATGAGCGCACATGTGGATTGTAAATTCCGACCTCATCAAAATCAATGGTTGCACGAACGGCATCAATTTCGGTTAATCCCAAGGTGCTATTCGGCGCAAAGAATCCTGGATACAGGTGTTGACCATCCATATCAATGATCGTATCCCAATCATCTCGGTTGTAAGAATGAGCCAATGCATTGCGTACCAACGTTATTCTCCCATTTTCAATGCCTACCAATCCTTTTTCAAAGACCTGACCATTGCCTATATGAACGGTGGCTTTTTCCAACAGAATTTTTTGTTTTTGTTGCGCGCTTGCCAAAAACGTCAGGCAGACAACAAGAAGTGTTATAATTGATTTCATCTTGATTAATGTTCGTTGGTTCCTACTGAAGTTGCTTCACCCAAAGTGTTGCAATGGAAATGTCCACGTCTTCGTTTTACAAATGGCTTGGTAGGCTCTCCTTTTTTACTGGAGTCAACCATTTTTGCAAGAATGCGCGCTCGTTCTGCTTCCAATTCTTGTTGTGTTTTGAAATCCTCTTCGCTATCAAATAGAATTTCGCCATCCACAATCGTATACAATACTTTGGCTTCAACGCTCAATGGATTGACTGTCCACAAAACTAAATCGGCATCTTTACCTACTTTTAAACTGCCCATTCGTTCATCCAATTTCAGGAGTTTCGCAGGATTGAGTGTGACCATTTTCCAAGCTTCTTCTTCCGTAACACCGCCGTATTTCACCACTTTCGCTGCTTCTTGGTTTAAGCGTCGTCCCATTTCTGCATCATCTGAATTGATCGCAACTACAATTCCCATTTTGTGCATTAAAAAGGCGTTATAAGGAACTGCATCTTTTACTTCGTATTTATACGCCCACCAATCAGCAAATGTTGAAGCACCTGCTCCGTGTTCTGCCATTTTATCCGCGACTTTATACCCTTCTAAAATGTGGGTGAAAGTATTGATGTTAAATCCAAATGAATCGGCCACATGCATGAGCATATTGATCTCCGATTGAATATAGCTGTGACAGGTAATGCGTCGTTTTCCAGTGACAATTTCATACATGGCGTCGAGTTCCAAATCGCGAGCTGGAGGAACAACTTCGCCTTTTTCACGCTGTTTATTGCTCATTTCAGCATAGTTGGTCATGGCGGTGTGGTAGTTCAATGCACGTGAAAAACCATCAATGTACACCTGCTCCACTCCCATTCTCGTTTGCGGAAAACGAACGGTGTTAAAATCACCCCAATTCGATTGTTTAACGTTTTCACCTAAGGCAAACTTCACAAATAGTGGCGCATTTGGAATAAGAAAATCGTTGGGAAGATGTCCCCATTTTAACTTGATCAAAGCCGATTGACCGCCAACTGGATTGGAAGAACCGTGTAATAATTGTGCGGCTGTTACACCTCCACTTAATTGACGGTAAATATCAATATCACTTGGATTGATCACATCACCCAAACGCACTTCAGCAGAATTAGCTTGACCACCTTCGTTTACGCCTCTACTTAAAGCGATATGTGAATGTTCATCAATGATTCCAGAAGTCAAGTGTTTTCCCTTCGCATCAATGACTTTCGCTCCATTTGGAATAGAATAAGTTCCCGAACCTGTATAAATCGCTTTGATTTTTCCATTTTCAACGACAACGGTTCCATCGGCAATAATTCCATCTGTTTCATTGGTCCAAAGCGTTGCATTTTGAATCACAATGGTTTGTTGTTCTGGAACTGAATCGAATCCATAAGCCATATTGGGATAGGTTGGTTTACCCATTTTTAAGGTATCCAAGATCCAAGCTGGAACCATTTTATCCTTTTCCTCTGGTGTTTTATTGCGAATAGCACTCCATTTGATCCATTTTCCTGACGGATTGGTACCATCGCCTTCAAAAATCCAAACGCGCGTATTGACAATTCCTTTTAAACTGTATTGTTGAACAGTGTTGTTGTCTTTTACTATAAAATGAATCACTAGATCGTTTTCCGAATAGAGGATTGTTGCATCAGCAGTCAACGTATCTTCTTTATTTACGCCAGTCAATGAATCTCTAATGGTACGTGGCAAGCTCACTTTTCCTTCTAGCTTTTGAGCAGTTCCTTTGATTTCTAACCAGTGTTTTACACCATCAATGTTCATACTGTAGGTTCCTCGAAGGTCTGCTTCAACCGTTTCTAATTTAACGATGCGCTCACCTTTTGACCACGTTTCGATCAATTTCGCATCGTACAAAAACGGATTGGAATCGTATACCGAGAAACTCCCCCATTTTCCAGTTTCAAGTGTGCCAAATTCAGCATCAACGCCAATAATGGTAGCTGGAGTAGTTGTCAACGAACGTAATGCATCTTCAACTGTCCAACCTCTAGAAAGTGCTTTATGCATATTCTTCCAAAAATCTGATGCTAGTTTCGTTCCATTCGTCGTCAACGCAAATTGTTCTTTGTGCTGCATTAGAAAGGCAGGATTAGATGGTGCCAATTCCCAATGTTTTAAATCAGCTATTGGAATTTGCCGAGCGATATACGGGTCTTTTAAATCAAATGCTTCCGGGAAATTGATCGGGATAATTAATTGATGCGTAATGGTATCCCAAACTGAACCAAGTTCGTATTCGTGTCCAGTTCCTACGATCGTGAATTTGCGTTTAAACTCATGCGCAATTTTATTGACACGCAATACTTCGTAGGTATCATTCGTATAAAAAACGGAAGGCATTTTGAATTGTTGGGTCAATGCGTCCAATGAATAATTGGCTGTTTTTCCATAACTAGCATGCCATTCTGCATCGTACAACGCTTGGCGCAATAAAGCAATACTTCCCATTTGTGAACTGGGGTAACTTTGTTGCGAAACACCTTTTTCAAAGGAATAAAAGGCTGCAACTTTGGGGCGATAGGTATCTTCTCTAGCTGTTAACTTACCTAACGTGACAAGTGTTCCTGCACCTCTTGCGATTCCGTCTTTCTGGTGAACAACAACTGCTCCAAATCCCATTTTGTGCAATTCATCAATGGCACTTCCATCCAATGTATACCATTCTGTTGGATCAATTTCAGGGTGAATGGCTTCATTCCAATAAAAGGGACCTTCCTTAGCTGTTTCTAATTGGGGAGAAAATCCTGAGCGATTGCTTTTCGCCTCTGGAATTCCGAGGGAAGAATACAATTCTATAAATGCAGGAACGATCACTTTTCCAGAACAATCAATGCTAATTGCATCAGATGGAGCGAGCAGCAAGAGTCCAACATCCACAATTTTACCATCACGAATGATGACGGTACCTTTTTCAATGGTTTTAGTTGGAGAAACAATAATTGTCGCATTTTTTAGTGCGAAACACGTGCTTTTCGAAGGTGCAACTCCATTTGTTGGAACAGGAAGTTGTCCGAAAAGGAGGAACGGAAAAAAACTAATTAAACATATTCGGAATACCTGTATCATCTTGATTTTAGAATTAATTTACTCAGGAACTGTTTTTGTGCTAACAACCTGATTCAATTATTGTTTTATCTATTTTAATTGGTTCGTTTTGTCTGTCAAAAGGTGCGATTTAACACGCTTCATGCTCATTGAGGAGTGCAAAATAGTGAATCCAACGCAAAATGATTATTCCATTCCGACAAAGAGCCTGTTTTTTTCGGTAATTTTGACGAAAACATAGACAGATGAATGCATTAATACATACACATTCAGGATTACGCTGGGTGGTCCTTTTATTATTACTGGTTGCTATTGGTCGTGCGATTACGCGTAAAAGCGGTGGTGTGTACGAAAAATCAGATAAGATGATCAACTTATTCACCATGATTAGCTTACACATTCAATTGCTTTTAGGATTGATTCTTTATTTCACTAGTCCAAAAGTTGCTTTTGTTGAAGGTTGGATGAAGGTGAGCCAGTTACGTTTTTACGGAATGGAACACATTGCTGTGATGGTTATCGCAATTGCTGTCATCACCATTGGTCGTAAGAAAGCTGAGAAAGCTGCAAACCCTGCACTAAAACATCAAAAAATTGCCGTTTGGTACACGATCGGTTTATTGTTGATTTTAGCTTCTATTCCTTGGCCATTTAGAAACTTAGGCGCAGGATGGTTCTGAAATTTGCTCCAATTGTTTTAATCTACTTCCTTTTGATAGGTTGTGATGTTAAATCACTTGAAGTACGTGAAAAAGAAGAAGAGCAATTGGAACCAATGACAACGAGTGAAGCCCAGAATTTATTCATTCTTCATTGTGAATCGTGTCATGGACTTGATGGAAAAAAACAAGCGGCAGGCGCAGCGGATTTATCCAAAACACGCAAGTCGGATGCTGAAATCCTGCACATTATTTTACACGGAAACGACAAAGGAATGATGCCTTACGATGAATTACTAACGAAACGTGAGGAAACTGGACTGGTTGAATTTGTAAAAACACTCCAATAAAAATCAATGACTGAAGGTCACATAATGGTAGATGCTACCGAGGAGCGTTGTGTCCTCGTAGGATTAATTACCCAAACTACAACAGACGAACAATCGCAAGAATACTTGGATGAATTGGAGTTTCTTGCTGAAACGGCCGGTGCCATTACGGATAAACGATTTGTTCAGCGCTTGCAGTTACCCAATCCGCGCACATTTGTAGGAACAGGTAAATTAGAAGAAATTCGTGTTTACATCAAAGAACAAGATATTGATTTGGTGGTGTTTGACGATGAATTATCGCCTTCGCAATTGCGGAATATTGAAAAAGAATTGGAATGCCGTGTCTTGGATCGCAACATCTTAATCCTCGATATTTTTGCCAGTAGAGCACGCACTTCGCATGCCAAAACACAAGTTGAATTGGCGCAGATGCAATACATGTTGCCACGATTAAAACGCTTGTGGACTCACCTTGAACGTCAAAAAGGAGGAATTGGATTACGTGGTCCAGGTGAATCCCAAATTGAAACTGACCGTCGAATCATTCAAACACGAATTGCCTTGCTCAAGGAAAAGTTGAAGGAAATTGACAAACAAATGTCCATTCAACGTGGAAATCGCGGGCAATTGGTTCGAGTTGCGTTGGTTGGATATACGAATGTTGGTAAAAGTACCATCATGAATTTATTGAGTAAATCGGAGGTGTTTGCAGAAAATAAATTGTTTGCGACTCTTGATACAACCGTTCGCAAAGTAGTGATTGAAAATTTACCGTTTTTACTAACCGATACGGTTGGATTTATTCGCAAATTGCCCCATCAGTTGGTTGAATCGTTTAAGTCGACATTAGATGAAGTGCGTGAAGCTGATTTGCTGATTCATGTAGTTGATATTTCACACACGACGTTTGAAGATCACATGCGCGTAGTAAATGAAACACTCTTGGAACTGGACAACAAAGACAAACCAACAATTTTAGTATTCAATAAAATAGATGCCTATCATCATGTTCCTAAAGATGAAGATGATCTGAGTCCAATGACCGCAGAAAACATTTCGTTAGAAGAATTAAAACGTTCGTGGATGTCGAAATTAGATGTAACAAAATGTGTGTTTATTTCAGCTGAGAACAAAACGAATGTAGAAGAATTGCGTGAAACGATGTACAAAGAAATCAAACGTATTTTTGCGATTCGGTATCCGTTTAATAATTTTTTGTATTGAATTAGTGCTGTTAGTTAGTGAAAAAGATTTCTATGTTGATGCTTAAAAAAGATCATACAACAACGATTGTTATCAAGTCAAAACGATTTAAAGCAGCTTTAAACCCAGAGTATTTAATGCAGATATTAACCAACTTGGACGAAAACAATAATTAGCAATTAAATCACACTTTTCAATGCTTTTTATTCATAACGTTGTTTATAACCGCAACATAGTTATGCAATTATCAGTAGATATTAACTTAATTGGGGAGAATTCTCGAAAAATCAAAAATTACAAGTTTTGGAGTTTTGATTGGCTTTCCATTGGAAATTGGTCGTTTTCCGCATGGTTTGTTGGTTTATTGAGAAAGCACATAATCAATTTATCAAATTCTACAGCTGAAATTTATCCGTTATTGGATGAATTATCAATTAACCAGCAAAGGGAAATGTTTGATGTAATTTCTAAAATAGTTCCATTTCTTATTGATTATCATGAGCTGCTTGAAAAAAGTAATTATTACGGGAATGAAGCTCTCAAGACAGAAATGCGGATTTGTTTGGACAATCTTTACGCTTTAGAATCTGGGTTGAAGAAGCGTGTGAAAAAAGGTACACATATACATAATGATTCTGACCAGCAATTAAAGGAAATTGTCAACCAAGCATCAAAACAATCAATTATCCCCAAAATACAATCATAATCAAGTATCCTTATAACTCTACTGCCAAATGCCACATTCGCGTGGACAAATTGTCGAAGTAAATTTCTTTCTACCTCCAGATGGAGAAGGTAAACTTCATCCTGTCATCATTTTATCAAATGAAGAAATAAATCGGCATGAATCTGGTTTCACTGCTGTCATGATGACAACTACTTCACCCGATGACGAATATTCTTTTGAAATCACTCCTCAAATGGTGACACCGATATACAATGATGACATAAAACACTGAGAAGTACGTTTGCATTTGATTGGATATTTTTTAGACCAAGATGTGCTGAAGAACAATCAACCTAGAAGAATATTAAAACAAGAACACTTGAAACGTCTAGTTACTCAAATTAATGAAATTACCTTTGGATTCGCAATTGATGTAAAGTAAACTATAAAGAGTTTTCTATTTTTTTCATAATTGGCTATAACATTCCATCCAACATTGAAAATCACTACTTTTAACCATGCGATTTGCGTTACTTATAGGAATGGTCTTGATCAGTGTTGTGCAATTTGCCCAAACACCAGAAATAGACAGTCTTAAAACACGCTTGCGTTCTGAATCGAAAAATGACACACTCCATGCTTTCGATTTAAACGAATTGGCTTGGCAGTACATCGATTATTCACTCGATTCAACCACTCATTATTGTTTTCGTGCATTGTCATTGTCCCGCAAAATTGGTTATCAAAACGGCGTAATTGATGCAAAAAACACACTTGGAGTACTTTACCGTTTTCAAAATAAAACTGAAAGAGCAATCGCGTTGTACGAAGAAATTATCGCATTACGCAAAAACGCAAACCAATTTGATCGCCTAACAGGTGCTTATTCCAATCTTGGATCCGTTTATTTTGAAAATGCGGACTATGCCAAAGCACTCAAAAATTATCAAAAAGCGTTTGACAATGCAAAACAATTTAAGCAAGAAGAAAATCAATTAGTACTCCTCAATAATATTGGTGTTGCCTATAAATTATCAGGACTCTATGAACAAGCTTTGGCTGCATTTCAGCAAGGGCTAAAAATGAATAAAACGATTCGAAACGATTACCAAGAAGCACAACTGTACATCAATATTGCAACTGTTTATGATCAGCGACAATTGTTTAAAGAATCTGTTAAGTACAACAAACATGCTTACGCATTATTAAAAAAGGAAAACAATCTCCGTCAATTAAGTACGGTTGTTTACAACCTAACGATTGGTTTGCGTGAATCAAAGGATTTTGCAGCGACTAAACTGTACTTGTCTGAAATGGAGACAATAGCAAGTCAATTAAATGAAACTGAGTATACGTGCTTGTTATTGCAATCGAAAGCCAATCTTTACATGGAACTTGGAAACAATGCAAAAGCACTTCAGGAAGTTAATAAAGCGTTGACCATTGTAGACAGTTCCGCCAACTTACTGCTTTATGCCAATTTATTACTCGTTCAAGCAGATGCCTTTCGCTATTTGGGTCGCTATGATGAAGCATTAAACGCAAACAATGAAAGTGAACGTGTGATTCTACAATTCGACGATTTGGTAGAATTGGCTGAGGTTTATTCCAGTAAATATGAAATTTACAAAGCAAAAGGTGATTTTAAACAAGCATTGATATTTTTCGAAAAGGCAGGTGAAACAAGAGCACGGGTCGCACTAGACGAAGTAAATAGTCAAATTGCCACGATGAATTCATTGAACGAGTTGGACATGAAAGATAAGCAGCTTGAGTTGACCAATAAGGAGAAGGAAAAAGTTGAAGCAGAAAACAAACGGCAATTTCTGCAACTGACAGCAAGTTTGATTATTGGAATATTGGTCTTGATCTTATTATTCTTTAGCGTTCGCGCTTACCGTTTGAAACAAAAAGCAAATGCCTTATTGCTACTCCAGAAAACTGAAATTGAAGAGCAAAAATCAATTATTGAAGAGAAACAAACTGAAATTCTTGATTCCATCCATTACGCAAAACGGATTCAATCGACCTTATTGACGCAAGAATCAGTCATTCGATCCAATTTGCCTGATTGTTTTGTATTCTTTCAACCAAAAGATATCGTGAGCGGTGATTTTTATTGGGCAACTGAAAAAGGGAATCGATTCTACCTTGCTGTTTGTGATAGCACTGGTCATGGAGTTCCAGGAGCGTTTATGAGTTTATTAAATAGTTCCTTTCTCAATGAAGCCATCAATGAACGCCAAATCATTGAACCGAATGAAGTACTGAATCACGTTCGTAGGCGTTTAATTGAAAGTATTTCGCAAGATGGCGCTCAAGATGGAATGGACGGTATTTTATTGTGTTTTGATCGTTCTGCTAATACCATCACGTATGCTGCATCGCACAATCGTCCACTTTTGATAAGCGCAGGTGAACTGACAGAATTTCCAGCCGACAAAATGCCTATCGGAAAAGGAGAAAGAACGGACTCATTTACTTTACATACGATTTCCGCTACTCCTGGCTCTATGTTGTATTTGTTTACAGATGGTTATCCTGATCAATTTGGTGGTGAAAAAGGGAAGAAATTCAAGTACCGTCAGTTGGAAGAATTATGTATGGCGCATTCCGAAAAAAGTACTGCGGATCAATACACTATTTTAGCAGAAACCTTCCAAAATTGGAAAGGCGAACTTGAACAAGTGGATGATGTAACTGTTGTAGGAATTAGAATAGCATAAAGATGACGAAAACTTCCGCAATTGAACTGTTTCGAAAAGGGCACTATTGGATCCTCTTAGCGGTCATTGTGATTTTTCACACCGTTGGTTTAATTGGCTTACAAACCACATCGAGTGAATCTTTCTTGCGTTTAAGCCCACTAAATCTTTTGTTGGCTTTCGCATGTTTAGTTCTTTCCTTTCCATTTTCAAAGAAATTGTTCTTCGATTTAATAATCGTTGGAATCATAGGCTTTTCTGCTGAATTGATTGGCGTTCATACCCATTATTTATTCGGGAATTATGCTTATGGTGCCAATCTCGGATGGAAATTAGGCGAAGTTCCTGTAATCATCGCAGTAAATTGGAGCATGTTGAGTTTTGCGGCAATTGCATGTGTTCTGCATTTGTCACTACCAGATTGGGCAAAAGCACTCCTTTCCGCTTTGTTGATGACAGGGCTAGATTTCTTGATTGAACCAGTAGCAATTTCCAGCGATTTTTGGTCATGGGAAAATGGTACAATCCCACTCTTTAATTATGTTTGCTGGTTTTTGATTACCCTTCCACTCCACTTTTATTTAATAAAACGAAAAACACCTGAACAAAATCCAGTTTCTATTGGTTTATTCCTCGTATTGATTGTATTTTTCGGTGTTCTAAATTTCTGCGAATGATTCTGTTGGGCATTTTTATTTTATTGACCACTTTCTTTATCATGGAATTCATGGCTTGGGCAACGCACCGTTTCCTCATGCATGGCAAAATGTGGTTTTTCCATGCGGATCATCACGTTCCACGAACTGGTTTTTTTGAACGAAACGATGTATTCTTCCTTATTTATGCCATTCCATCTTGGTTGTGTATTATGCTCGGGATGATGGCAGGATATACGATTCCCGTGTGGATTGGTTTTGGCATAGCGGCTTATGGTTTTGCTTACTTCATGATTCATGATGTGTACATTCATCGGCGGTTTAAGTGGCTTAGAGACATTGATCACCCTTATTTTATAGCTATTCGGAAAGCACATAAAGTACACCATAAACATACAGGAAAAGAACACGGTGAATGTTTTGGAATGTTGATTGTTCCGCGTAAATATTATACAGAAGCGAAAATCACTTTTCAACGTAAATATTCCAAAAAATGAGTCTTTATCTTTGGATAATTATCGGAACGATAACAGGACCATTCTTCTTAAGTTTTGACAAAAAGGTACATTTTTATACACATTGGAAAGCACTTTTACCCGCATTGTTAGTTGTTGGAATCGCTTTTTTGATCTGGGACAATTATTTTACTCATCAAGGGATTTGGGGTTTTAACCCCGGTTATCTGTGCGGAATCTACATTGACAAATTGCCCTTGGAAGAATGCTTATTTTTTCTGGTTGTTCCGTATGCATGCGTGTTCATTTATGAGGTATTGAAAGCCTACTTTCCAAAACGAAAAACAGCATTGCTCGGTCGACTAGTTGGTTTTACACTTGTCTTTAGTGGTTTCTTACTTGGATTAATGAACATGGATAATTGGTATACAGCAAGTGCATGTTTAGGAGCTGCAATTTTAATCATTGGAATTTATTTTGTGGGGAAAGCACCTTGGTTTGGTGATTTCTCATTGACCTTTTTAGTTGCGTTGATTCCCTTTTTAATCGTGAATGGAATTTTGACAGGTTCCATCACAGAACAACCCGTCGTTTGGTACAATGAAGAACATATTATTGGTTTTCGAATAGCAACGATTCCTTTAGAAGATCTTTATTATAATCTCTGTTTGCTTTTACCTGTTGTTGCCATCTACGAGTGGTTGAAAAAACGAATCAATAAAGCATAAAAAAGCCCTCCGAGTTGGAAGGCTTTCAAATTGCATTTAATTTTGAATCTAAATTTAAAGACTAACTGAGGCTATTCGATAATGCCTATTTCGCTTCAAATTTCGTGATATCGCCATCAGAATCTTTTGTCCAAAATTCTTTATTGGTTAAGCGCAAAATGGTTACTTCATCGGTACTTGTTTCATTCAGAATAGTAATGACTGTTTTTAGTTTTTCTTTGTCAGAAGTAAATTCCCACGTTCCAGAAAAACTAACGCCATCATAGCTTACCTTAAATGTTCCATCTTTTTCAAATGTAACAATGTCGGTATCCGTATCAGCGGTTGTAACGCCAGACGCAGAAACGTACTCTTTTGCATCCCATTCTCTTGATAATCGTTTTTTCTTCGTGAGTAAAGACATTCCAGGACCTTCTTCGTATTTACCGCAAGAAGGTGTTGAGAATACGATTGCGCTTAAGAGCACAAATGCTACGAGTAATTTACCTGTTGTGAATTTCGAAGGTGCTAACAATTGTTTTTTCATAATCATCTTTTTAGTTGTTTTTAGTATAGACAACCAGACTTTGGAAAACCTTTGGTACTCGATAAAAAAAATCAAATAAAAAAAGGCGAATGAAGAATCATCCGCCTAACAATATCTATTATTTATCGCTTAATTCGCAAGTGCTTTCACCGACTTAATCGATTTTGCCATTAAGTCAATAATTACTTTTTCATATCCTTCATCGCGGCTTCTAAACACATACGTAATTCCATTGATTACTTTTTGTCCGTAAACATGGTATGTTTTATGTTTTACACCAACAGAACTGGAAACACCTTTTTTACCGTCAACTTTCAACTCTTGTTCGTAGAGAATAAAATCGGGTTCATTTACCAAGTATTTAATTTTATAGAAACTGTGTTCAGCCAATTCTTTTTTCTCAGAAGAAACCATTTCACGATCAGCCCCCCAATCATCAATGATCATTTCGAAATTCGGACCAACAGATAATTGCCATTGAAATCCATCTTCTTCATGTATGATTTCTGGTCTTGTTGAAGCACCGATATTTGCCGTTTCATCAGGCAACATGATCATTACTGGCATATCGTATGGTTTCATGGAAAAACCTTGAAATTCATACAACTCTTCATCCGACATACCATCTTCTTCTGTTGTTTCACCGCATCGTGTAAGCGGAAACACCAATAGTGCTAATAAAAATAACAAAGATAATTTCTTCATAACCAACTGATTACATTGATAAACAAGCTGTTAAGCTATTTTAATATAGTACAAATATACTTTTTTTATCACATTTGTACCCAATTGTGTTCGAACACTTTTGAAATAGAGGCAATTAAGTTCGCTCAAGTTGAACGTTATTCAATGAACAAAAAAAAAGTTCACTTGTTAAAAAAGTGTAATGGCAGAATATAAAATAAAAGATATCGAATTATTGACGGGAATAAAGGCTCACACGATTCGAATATGGGAAAAGCGTTATAATTTATTAGCACCTGTTCGCACTGAAACCCTCATACGCACTTACAACGATGATGAATTGGTGGTACTGTTAAACATTGCTACACTCAATAAAAACGGTATTAAAATTTCACATATTGCCGAAATGAGTGAACAAGATATTACCAAAAAAGTATCCAGTTTATCCAGCAATATCAACTCAGATGCGCACATTGAGCAACTCATACTCGCATTGATTCAATTAGACGAAAGATTATTTAGAACGACAATCGACCCTTTAATAAAGGAGCGAGGTCTTATCATTACTTTTCAAAAAACGATCCTTCCTTTTCTAGAGAGAATTGGCGTAATGTGGTTGGTTGGCAGCATCAATCCAGCACAAGAACATTTTATTTCGAATTTGATTCGTCAACGTGTTCTATTCGAAATAGAACTATTGCCAATTCCACCTATAAATCAACCTCTTGCACTATTATACCTTCCTGAAAATGAATGGCACGAGCTCAGTCTACTTATTTATCAATACTTTCTGAGGAAAAAAGGAATAAACACGCTCTACTTAGGCCAATCTCTACCTTACCGTTCTTTATTGGAGGCTGTTGAATTACTACAACCAAAATGGATTCTGAGTAGCTGGCTGACAGCTGTAGATGCCAAGCAATTACTCAACTATTTTAAGCAATTAAAAAAAGATCTAGACGAAACGATCATTATTGCAGGTGGCTTTCAAATTCAGCAGCATTTTGATGCCATTCAACCTTTTGTTAGCAGTTTCAAATCATTGGATGAACTCGATTTAATGATCCGTTAACCATTCCTTTTTGTCCGATTATCAACTTTTTGCACAATTGTGCATTAATTATTAGCGAAAAATTGGATTTTGTTTAATCTTTTTGTTCTTTTGTTAAACAAAAAGTAAAATACTATGTCAACTATTGAATTCAACGACTCGCTAATTAAACTGGAAAGCTATCTGCGCTCATTCGCTATGACGTTTACTCATAATATGGATGATGCAAAAGATTTGACTCAAGAAACGATGTTAAAAGCAATTTCATACAGAGATTACTACACTCCTCAAACAAATTTTAAGGCGTGGGTTTTTACCATTATGCGGAATATTTTCATCAATCAATACCGTAGAAAAGTAAAATCGCGAACCATTTTCGATCAATCATCCGAATTGTTTCAATTGAATAATGCAACGGATGGCTCGAACCCAACTTCCGATTATATGTTATCGCATGAATTAGAGAAACAATTAAATAAATTGAGTGATGATTACAAACAACCTTTTGAAATGCATCACCATGGGTACAAATACAAAGAAATTGCAGATGCACTTACCATTCCGATTGGTACCGTTAAAAGTAGAATCTTTATTGCTCGAAAAAAACTGATGGATTTATTACCAGATTATGCTTGATTTATTTTTCAATGAAAGCTTCCTTATGGTTTCGAATATAATCGACTTGCAATTGCAATAAATCTTCTCTTTCGTTCAACTCATAAAATAACGAATCAAAATCGTTGAGTGGGTTGTTTTCATAAGACTTACTGAATCCTTCTATGGTTCCATCTAGATGTTGCGTGATTGTTTTATGTTCTTTTACAAAAACAGCATTGGCTTGTTCTGTTAATTCCGCGAATTTGGTTGCGCCAACTAGTTTCAATGCCTCAGGTAAATGTGTGTAAAATTGACCACTTGAATTAAAATAAAACTGATTGAATCCACCATTGTTAACTTCTGCTTCCAACAACCAAATCATGTAGATTGCTTGTCTGGATTTATTCCAACTCAAAACAGTTTTATATTCCTTTTTATAGTTTGTTGGAAGTGATCGATATAAATCATCAAAAATGAGGTACAATAAATCACTACCAGTTGTTGTGTCTATCATTTCCTCGGTTAAACGGTTGTCGATCTGTTTTTCCCCAGATTTATTTTCTGCTTTCTTTTTTGAATGTCCAGTAAAACCGAACAAACTTAAAATAGATGTGATTATGCTCATGTAGATTAATTGTTTCATCAGTTTTCTAAATAGTTCGCATTTCCATGGTATAGGATGCCATTTACCATTTTCGTTTCTTTTTCGAATTGTGAGGTATTGATCTTTCCATCAAAAGACTGGGAATAAACGATTGTATCGTCTTTTTTTAGCTTTAATCGCATTTTTGTTTTAAAATTCCCTGAGTATTTTCTAATTGGAATCATGACAAACTTTCCTGAATCGAGTTCCAACGGATCAAAATAGCTGTTTCCGCATCCGCTATAAACCCAATATTCAATTGGCATCCACTGATCTTCTTCATTCAATGCCTCTTGGATCATGATTAGGCTTCCATCTTGTCTGTCGGCATAAAATAACGAATCACTCGTATTGATTAAGTAAGCAGTAAAATATCCTTTTGGATCGTCTTCCAACGAACTAAAGCCCTTTGATTTTAGTCCTTTTGGTTCAAGTTTCGTGTCAAAATAAAAGTAAACCTTACCCTCTTCAATTGTAACTAAGTTCGAATCTATATCTATTGGATTGGTACATTCATAAAATGCCCGCTGATTCCCTTTTTCTTTTTCGTTGAATTTTAAGGAAGCCCCTAAAAAGAGAGTCCATGAAATAATTGCAAGGTACTTAATTCGATTTTTCATGTTAATGGAGTTTTTTTATTTGAATTCCCTACAATTGGTCTAACAAAGTTAAAACAATCATTCCTTAATAAGTTGCAGATAGATGATTTATCCTTTCACGCAACTATCCGACAGTTTAAACTAGCCAATAGTTGTGGTATTTCCTCAATGATCTAGCTTAACTAACATCACAATTCGTCTAAGAAACTTCACTGTATTTAAAAGAAGGAGCAGAATTAAAAAACGGCGCTTAGTAAACAAGATTGGGTACCTGTGTGGTAAATGACGGTAATTTTTCCGTTTGTTTGAGGAGGAACGACGAGTTTAGGAAAAATCCGTCATGCCCCACTAACAGGTCAATCGGTTTACCGCGCCTAGCCTTTTTGTTACTTTTTCGGCAATGGAAAAAGTAAATGACCTATTTTACACTCTTTTTACATTTCCTTCAAAACATTTTACATTTCCTAAAACCACCCTATCCAAGCTTTCGCCTACGTTTGTACCTTAACACTTACGCTCATGTACAAAACACTTTTCCAAGCGGCATTCGTTGCTTTTATAATCTCAGGATGCGTCCATGCAACAGCCAAAATCTTCAATACTACTACTCCAACAAAGAAGCAAGGCATCACAATTACCACCACTTCTGGTTTGCAGTATCGTATTTTGAAAGAAGGCACTGGTACAGGAGTTACAAGCACTGAAAAAGTACTCTTTCATGAAACGGTGAGTTACCTCAACAGTCAAGAACTTTATTCTACGCTAAAAACAAGAACTCCCATTGCTACCTATTTCGGAAATGGGCAACTCATCGACGGATTGAAAGAAGGATTGATAGGTATGAAAGTAGGAGAAACGCGTGAACTCATTATTCCACCTGCTTTAAATCAACCGATCAAATACCCTTCTTTCATTTCACCCGATTCAACACTGATCTATGTCATCGAATTAAAAGCCTTTGGAGTCCATAAGTGGTACAAAGAAACACATTCGGGTTCTCAACCAGAAGAAGCAGGTTGTTAATGATCTGAACTCATTTGGGACTGCATGTTATCGTTGGAATAAAACTGAATCGGTATACTGATTATCGTTAGATAACGATTAGTTGTAATTAATAGCATGAGAATACTACAATTGGTGTATTGTACCGCCTAATAATTATACCGATATTTGCGCGTACAACTACATGAAAACGATGCATATAGCAAAAAAAATACTACTTCTACTCTTGATTACCTTTTCTGTAGTACAGGCCAAGGCACAATGCTCAGCAAATGCGGGTCCAGATACAACAGTTTGTATCGGTGCTGGAGTGCAAATTGGCGGATTACCAACTGCAGGTTCGGGTACTCCAGTCATTGTTTATAGTTGGAGCCCTACTACAGGTCTTTCTTGTACAAATTGTGCCAATCCAGTTGCATCACCGCTTACCTCCCAAGTATATACGCTTACCATTACTGATGGATTGGGATGTACCTCTAGTGATAATGTTACCGTCACTGCTCTCAGTATTCCAACTGCGGGATTTACGTTTGTTGCGAACAATGTCTGTGCAAATGTTCCTGTACTATTCACGAGTACATCTACTGGTAGCGGATTGACCTACCAATGGAACTTCGGCGACCCAGCTTCAGGAGCTGCCAATACATCAACGCAGCAAAATCCTACCCATCTATTCAGTGCTGTTGGAGCAGGTTCCCAAAATTTCACGGTAACATTAGTCGTAACGAATGCAAACGGATGTACTGCAAATATCAATCAAACAGTAACCATTCTACAAACACCTGGCCCTAGTTTGTTGGATCCTATTTCAGATATGAAAAACTGTGATGGAACCAATTTCGCCATGACTGTTTTTAATACTACCACAAGTGGTTCCAATTCCAATTACACGATTCAATGGGGAGATGGAACACCTGATTTTTCAAGCGGATCTTTTCCCGGAGGAGGACTTGGTCACACTTATACGACAGCTGATATTTTTGATTTACTGTTCATCGTAACAGGTAACAACGGTTGTGTTGATACAGCTATCTACAACATTGCCAACATTACCAATCCGGCAATAGGAGCAGCCAATCCGGGAGGTACAACTGGTTGTGGTCCCATTACACTTTGTTTTCCGTTAAATAACTTCGCTTCAAACCATCCGACCACGTATTACGTTGTCAATTTTGGAGACGGTTCACCATTGGATACCTTACCGCATCCACCACCTGCTTCGGTATGTCATACCTACACAACATCATCTTGTGGACAAGCAGGAAATGCATTTGTATTTCGCATAAAAGCCATCAATCGCTGTGATAGCAGTGAAGCGTCCATTTCACCTATCCGTGTTTATGCAGGACCTCAGGCCAATTTCACGGTTGCTCAACCCCAAGTATGTGTTGGTTCTCCAGTCACCATGCTCAATGCAACTATCGCTGGATTCAATAGTTCCTGTAATGCTTCCACCATTTTTAACTGGGATTTCGGTGACGGTCAAACGCTGACAACAGTTGTATTGACCAATCCAGTGCATACCTATGCTTTACCGGGAACGTATACGGTATCACTCACCACCACCAATGGTTGTGGTTCCACTACCATCACCCGTACCGTTTGTGTGGAAGTGCCTCCTGTTCCGAGTTTTACATTAACACCGAATACAGGTTGTATGCCTTTGGTTACGCAAACCACCAACTTATCTACGTTTATCAATACCTGTAACGTAAATCGAGTTTGGAGCGTTATTTTTAATGGAAGCACCTGTTTACCTTCAACAGGTCAATTCCAATTTACCAATTCAACCAATGCATCCTCAATCAATCCGCAAATTACCTTTTTACAACCAGGAACGTATACCGTTCGCCTTACACTGACCAACTCATGTGGTACATTTTTCGTCGATCAACCAGTAACGGTGCAAGCCCCACCACAAGTTGCATTGAATCCGTTGACAGCCATTTGTGCTGGAACTGCTGTTAACCCAACTGCTGTAGTAAACAATTGTTACGAAAGCATTGACACCTATGCATGGAGTTTCCCTGGTGGAAGCCCAACAACAGCATCAACACTTGTACCCGGCTCAATTACGTACCCTACTAACGGTTCATTTACGGTTTCATTAACAGCAACCAATCTGTGTGGATCGCTTACCGCTACAACTCCATTGATTGTCAATCCCATTCCTCCTGCACTCAATCCTGCAGTCAATACGCCGTTATGCGCAGGTCAAACTGCCAATTTCACATCAGATTTTGTCCCAGGAATAACCTATAGTTGGACAGGACCAGGTGCCTTTTCATCCTCCTCGCAAAATTTCTCCATCGCCAATGTCACGGTTGCAAATGCTGGAGCGTATCAGGTGGTTGGATCAATCGGCGGTTGTCCAGGGCCCGTCAGTACGGTTAATTTAGTCGTAAATCCATTACCTGTGGTGAGTATTGTACCACCCAACGCAACGAGTTGTCTTGGAAGCTCGGTTGTTTTAACCGCCTCCGGAGCCACAACTTATGTTTGGAATGCCGATCCGAGTCTAAATACAACGGTTGGAAATACAGTAACTGCCACACCAACAACGACCACAACGTATACTGTTACTGGAACCACAGCAGGTTGTACGGGAACTGCGAATGTAACGATTACCGTAAATCCACTTCCTATAGTTAATGCTGGTATCGATCAAACCCTGTGTAATCAACCCATTTCCGTGCAATTAAATGGTTTGCCGGCAGGAGGAACTTGGTCAGGTCTCAACGTTACACCATCGGGAGTTTTTACGCCAAACGGAACAGGCATCAATTCACTCACCTATTCGTTTACCGATGTGAACGGTTGCACCAATACTGATGTGGTTGCTATCACCATTATTGCTCCGACCTTTGCGAATGCTGGATCCGATTTCGCCACTTGTTTGAATGCGCCAACGACTATTTTAAACGGCACTCCAGTAGGAGGAACCTGGACAGGAACGAACGTTACTTCAGGGGGGATTTTCACTCCTTCTTCAGTTGGAACGGTTACCTTGGTCTATACGTTTGGAACGAGTAGTTGTTTAACAACCGATACACTTATTGCTACTGTAAATTCACTTCCCATCGTAGATGCAGGGGCCAATTTCGCAGTGTGTATTGATGCAGCAACGATTACACTTTCTGGAACACCTATCGGTGGAACTTGGACAGGAACGGGCATCACAAACCCTTCGGGGGATTTTACACCAGCAACTGCATTGGCAGGAAACCATGTCTTAACCTACACCTACACGGATCCTGTTACAGGTTGTAGTGCGAGCGATCCACTTACGGCTACTGTAAATGCCTTACCTATTGTAAATGCAGGAATTGATACAACGGTATGTGACCAACCTGTTCCCGTACAATTCACTGCTACTCCTGTTGGCGGATCTTGGAGCGGTTCAACTGTTTCACCTGCAGGGATTTTTACCCCTAGCGGTGCAGGATCGTTTGTATTGACCTACACCTATACAGATGCAAATGGTTGTACGAATGTGGATAGCCGCACGGTTACCGTAACCGCACCAACCACTGCGAATGCAGGAAGCGATCTTGAATTGTGTATTGATGCACCAAATACAGTGATTGTTGGTGCTCCTGTTGGGGGCACTTGGTCGGGAAGCGGAATCACTTCTGGTGGTATTTTTGATCCTACCGTTGTTGGAACATTTACATTGGTATATACCTACGGGGCAGGAAGTTGTTTAACAACAGATACGATGCAACTGTTAGTGAATCCTTTGCCGATTGCCAATGCAGGAAGTGATTTTTCACGCTGTGTTGATGCAATTCCTTTTGATTTAAATGGACTCCCAGTTGGAGGTTCTTGGTCAGGAACGGGAATTACGAATGCTGCGTTGGGAACATTTAACCCCGCAACAGCAGGTGCTGGAGTTCATACCATTACTTATTCCTATACAGATCCTGTAACGGGATGTGTAGGAACAGATCAATTAACAGCAACCATTTTTGTATTACCAGTTGTGAATGCAGGAATCGATACCACATTGTGTGATCAACCTTTCCCTATTCAACTGAATGGAACGCCAGCAGGTGGAACATGGAGTGGTGCAAACATCACAGTTGGTGGAACTTTCACACCAGCAGGAGTCAGTTCAACAACCGTAACCTATACGTTCACCAATGGAAACGGCTGTACCAATGCGGATACCAGAGTTGTAAACGTAGTAGCTCCAGTTCCTTCCAATGCAGGACCTGACTTGGATGCGTGTATTGATGCGCCAAACGTTCTGCTGAGCGGAAGCCCTGTAAGCGGAATATGGACAGGTCTAGGTGTCACATCGGGTGGTGTTTTTGATCCGACAGTAGCAGGAACTTTTCAATTAATTATTTCCAATGGGGCTGGCAATTGCCTTGTGCGTGATACAATGATCTTTACGGTAAATCCTTTGCCTGTTGTCAATGCGGGGATAGACTTTTCCAATTGTGTCAATGCACCCGCTTTTGATCTCAGTGGAATTCCAGCAGGAGGAACTTGGTCAGGAACGGGAATTACGAATGCTGCGTTGGGAACATTTAACCCCGCAACAGCAGGTGCTGGAGTTCATACCATTACTTATTCCTATACAGATCCTGTAACGGGATGTGTAGGAACAGATCAATTAACAGCAACCATTTTTGCATTACCAGTTGTGAATGCAGGAATCGATACCACATTGTGTGATCAACCTTTCCCTATTCAACTGAATGGAACGCCAGCAGGTGGAACATGGACAGGCGCGAACATTACTGTTGGGGGAATATTCACGCCAGCAGGAGTCGGTTCAACAACCGTAACCTATACGTTCACCAATGGAAACGGCTGTACCAATGCGGATACCAGAATTGTAAACGTAGTAGCTCCAGTTCCTTCCAATGCAGGACCTGACTTGGATGCTTGTATTGATGCGCCAAACGTTCTGCTGAGCGGAAGCCCTGTAAGCGGAATATGGACAGGTCTAGGTGTCACATCGGGTGGTATTTTCGATCCGACAGTAGCAGGAACTTTTCAACTAATCATTTCCAATGGGGCTGGCAATTGCCTTGTGCGTGATACAATGATCTTTACGGTAAATCCTTTACCTGTTGTCAATGCTGGCGTGGACTTTTCCAATTGTGTCAATTCACCCGCTTTTGATCTCAGTGGAATTCCAGTTGGAGGAACTTGGTCGGGAACAGGAATCACCAATGCTGCGTTGGGAACATTTAACCCCGCGACAGCTGGTGCAGGAATTCATACCATTACCTATTCCTATACTGATCCTGTAACAGGATGTATTGGAACAGATCAATTAACGGCAACCATTTTTGCATTACCCGTTGTGAATGCAGGAATCGATACAACACTATGTAATCAACCGTTCACTATTCAACTGAATGGAACGCCAGCTGGTGGAACATGGACGGGTGCGAACATCACAGTTGGCGGAATATTTACGCCAGCAGGAGTCGGTTCTACAATCGTAACCTATACGTTCACCAATGGAAACGGCTGTACCAATGCGGATACCAGAGTTGTAAACGTAGTAGCCCCAGTTCCTTCGAATGCTGGACCTGACTTGGATGCTTGTATTGATGCGCCAAACGTTCTGCTGAGCGGAAGTCCTGTAAGCGGAACTTGGACAGGACCAGGTGTAACATCGGGTGGTATTTTCGATCCGACAGTAGCAGGAGCTTTTCAATTAATTATTTCCAATGGGGCTGGTAATTGTCTTGTGCATGATACCATGATCTTTACTGTAAATCCCTTACCTGTTATCAATGCTGGACCAGATCTCGACTTTTGCCCAAGTGATGCGGCGATAAACCTTGGCGCAACACCAGTTGGAGGAACTTGGTCTGGAACAGGGATTACGAATTCAGCTGCAGGAACCTTTGATCCAACAACAGCTGGCGCAGGTTCTCATACGCTCACCTATACGTTCACCGATCCAATTACAGGATGTGTGAACAGTGACGCTATACTAGCCATCGTGCATCCGACTCCAGTTGTTAACTTTAATTTTAATCCAATTACTTGTTTGGGAACAAGCGAATTATTCACCAATACAAGTACATTCGGTGCAACCTATGATTGGGACTTTGGTGATGGCAACACTTCTGCTACCCAAAATCCTTCTTATACGCATACCAGCATAGGTTTCTTCAATATTGAATTGATCGTGACTTCCATTTTCGGTTGCACTGATTCACTCACACAACAGCTTGAAGTACGCGAACCACCTGTTGCCAATTTTGCCTTTACTCCCGATTCAGCATGCGGACCTGTGGTTGTTTCCTTTGTCAATAATTCAACTGGACCTTCCATTACATACAATTGGGATTTTGGGAACGGTCAAGTATCCAACTTGGCAGCACCTGCTCCAGTGACTTTTATTGCAGGAGTCATAGCCGATTCAATCTATTCAGTTGTACTTTCTGTAACCAATTTCTGTGGTACAGATATCCATACGGAACAAGTCATTGTTATGCCAAGTCCGCAAGCGATTTTCGGGACAGCTACCAACATAGGTTGTTCGCCTTTACTACTAGACATTACCAATAACAGCATTGGTTTACCAGATAACTACTCATGGGATTTCGGTGACGGAACGACAGGTACAAACGGAATCGGGCAATTTCAACACACATTTACTACAGGTGCGAACGACACAACCTACACCATTATGTTGGCAGTTGCCAATGAATGTGGCGTTGATACAACCTATCACTCCATTACTGTTTTGCCAAACCAAGTAACGGCCTTCTTTAATGTGGATGCTCCTTCAGGCTGCGTTCCACATACAGTCAACTTTACACAATTCTCAACTGGTGCTACCTTCTCTAGCTGGGATTTCGGTGACGGAAACATTTCAGGAACGTACAGCCCTACCCATACGTTCACCCAAGCAGGCACCTATACTGTTTCATTGTTTGCAAATGACGGCTGCGGATTTGATACCACAACAGCAGTTATTAACGTGTTCCCTTCTCCGAATGTAGCATTCAGTTCTGAACCAGATTCAGTGTGTATTGACGAACTATTTCTATTTACCAATCAGTCTTCTGGACTAGCAAGTGTTAGTTGGGATTTCGGTGACGGTACTTCTTCTGTTCTCTACGACCCAACGCATGTCTATACCGCCAGTGGTACGTATCAGGTAACGCTTACTGGAATTAGTCAAACCAACGGTTGTGCAGCTTCGGTTATGCATCCTGTAGTGGTAAGTACCAATCCTGTTGCTGCCTTTATTGCTGCACCAACGAGCGGTTGTATGCCATTGGTCGTGAATTTTGCCAATGCCAGTACCAATACCAGTTTCCAATCATGGGACTTCGGTGACGGAAACTTCTCTGGTCAAGTGAATCCAACGCATACCTTTACAAGTGCGGGGAATTTCACCGTAAAACTGTATGTAGAAAATGCCAATGGCTGTGCCGATTCAGTGGAACAAGTCATTACCGTGTATCCACTCCCAGTGGCTGCCTTTTCACTGACAAGCACCAATGCGTGTTCTCCACCAGTGACAGCAACGTTTACAAATACAAGTTCGGGGGCAATTGATTACGCATGGGATTTCGGAAACGCAACAACGTCCGCTGTTACGAATCCAATTATCAATTATGCTACTCCTGGTAGTTATACCATTCAATTGATTGCAACGAATATTTATGGTTGTACCGATACGGCAACACAAACATTCACGGTGTATCAAGTACCAACCGCTAACTTTGTCTTACCAGAAGACACGGCTTGTGTTGGTGAACCTCTTTTATTTACTTCCAACAGCATTCTTGCCGATTCGGTGGTATGGGATTTCGGAAACGGAACCACCTATAACGGGACAAGCGTCAATTATGTATTCAACAACTCAGGTACGTTCCCTATCACCATTATTGCTTATGGAAGTGGCGGTTGTTCAGACACCCTGACGGTAAACACTCCAATTGTTGTGCATCCAACACCAACTGCAGGATTTGATTTTGTGAATGTTCAAAACCCCGATCCATTGAGCGGAACGGTTGACTTTACCAATACTTCGACAGGAGCAGATAGCTATTATTGGGAATTCGGAAATGGAGACACCTCTACGTTTACCCATCCAACAGAACAGTACAATTCATTTGGTGATTTTGATGTTATCCTCATCGCTGCCAATCAATTTGGATGTGCAGATACCGCGCAGCAAACAGTTGGAGTTGATTTCTTCTACGGTTTGTTTATTCCAAATGCCTTGAGTCCTGGAAGCGGAAATTTTGAAGTGTCGAACTTTATTCCAAAAGGTGTAGGTTTAAAATCGTTTGAGTTGCTGATCTACGACGATTGGGGTAACCTTATTTGGCAAACAACCGCTTTAGATGCCGATGGCAGACCGACCGAATATTGGGACGGAACCTTTAATGGCGAACCTGTGCAACAAGATGCCTATGTTTGGAAAGCAAGTGCCGTCTTCCTCAACGATCGTGTTTGGGAAGGAAAAGAATACCCGAATGGGAAACTGAAACGTTCAGGAACCGTAACTGTAATTCGTTAAGCCATGAAGCAATTCCTCCTTTCAATGATCAGTTGTTGTGTACTTAGCCTGAGCGCATGGTCACAAGATCCCAATTACTCGCAGTTTTACAACAATCCCATCTACTACAATCCAGCCATGACGGCGATCAACAACGGACTCACGTTCCGCGCCAACGCACGTAATCTGTGGGGTCCAATTCCCGGTCGATTCAACACCTTCTCGGGCTCGTTTGAAGCACAATCCATCTTTAAAATGGGCATTGGTGGCAATGTGTATTCGGATGTTGCTGGAGAGGCGCTTTTACGCACAACCGGTGGTTATCTCACCTATTCCTACCGACCAGTGGATACCAAAAACCTCATTATTCAAGCAGGAGTGGGCGGTGGATTTGTCACCAAAAGCATTGACTGGTCAAAACTCACTTTCTCCGATCAACTCGATGAAACCTTGGGTGACGTGAATCCAACGGCTTTTAATCGCCCGAATTATTACCGCGTATCGTATGCTGATTTTAATGCGGGTTTGGTTGGTCGATTCAATGGCAGAACACGAAAATCAAGCGGCTCATTCAAACAATACTCCATGACCATTGGTGCCAGCTTACACCATTTATCACAACCCAAGGACGCGTTTTTAGGCGATGATCAATTATTACCCATGCGCACAGTCATTCACGCCAATGCCAACCTCTTGTTCAACGATTTGATCTACTCACCCGGTTTTGTGTTTGAACAACAACGCGAATTCCAAACATTTACGGTGGGAATGAACTTGGTCAATCGTCCATTTACCTTCGGGGTCTGGTTCCGAAACCGCAATGCAGCTTTGAGCGTGAAAAGCTACGACTCGTTTATCTTTACCGTTGGCTTGAACCTGCCTTCACAAAGCGCCAATAGCTGGCGTGTGATGTATGGCTTTGACATGACGATCTCGCGACTCAAAACCTCTTCTTATGGTACACACGAGTTGAGTTTGGTAATCGATTTCAGTGATAAAATCTTATTTGGCAAACGGTTGAAAAACCGCTCTACACGGAGAATGTACCAATGCCCGAGTGATTTTAGGGGGTATGAGTAAGGAGATTGGTTTTAGGTATGGATAAAACCTACTCAGTTGTTCAATAGAATCGTTGCTAGATTTTTGCCTGTAAACAATACTTCCAAAACTAGTTACAAATTGGTCGTCTATTTATTATTTTATCTGCATTAAAAGTTCTGTAGCTCTTCTCCTTATAGCATTGATTAAAAACGGTAATTCCACAAAATCCCCAATCTTGCCAAACGGCTGTTGGGTGTAGTTTTTATATTATATGCGTTAGAATTTCTACTGATTTATTTAAGATTTCAGTCATGATTTTCAGGTTTTTCTTTTCTGGTTCCTTTTGTCCATGTACTAAATCATTTCTAAATTTATTCAATTCTGCAAACTCATGATATGTTTTATCATTGATTTTTCCTGAATCGTATAATTCTCTAATTTTTTTGAATGGCGGAACAAATTTACCGTCAGCAGAGTTAAGCAATTTTTCGAACTTGATCCAATTTGTAATATATTCGCCAACTAGGCTATCGTCACTTATCTCATTCTCTTCCAATATCGGAATTTCAAATAAATTTTGGAAAAGATTTTTAGCAATTTCTGCATAAATAAGGACTTTAGTTTTCTCAACTGTAATACCATTTCCGTTATGGTATAATTCATTTCTTAATCTATGAAACCACTCGATATCGCCTAAATCAATTCCTGTAAGTTTTTCAGCGCAATATTCTTCAAGTGCATCAATTAATTTTGGAAAACTTTGAATTATTTCGTTGTATTTATTTCTACTTAAATCTTCGATTTTCGTAACTCGTTTCGGAAGTCCTAAATAAGTTTTAATCATTAATTCAACTGAATTGTCAATACAAATCATTCCCATACGGATGTCGAAATCAGTCGATTGATTTAAGTGATTAATTCCATGAACCAATAATTCTTTTGGTCCAGTCATCCAAGGTTTTTCCATGTTTCGAAATTATATTTTGTTTCAGATTTTCTCTAAAATTAAACCCAACTTAACAATAGACGAAACAATCAATTACTCACAATCTCCAACTATCGAATAATCTCCTCGAATTCAATCGTTTATTTTCCTTGAAAGATTCTTTTTGATTTGTGAATGTGATTCCTGTTTCGCCTAACTCTAACATCAATAATAAGTATAAAAGTTGAAATCAATTCAGATCATTTAAACTTTTTATATGCAATAGGATAAACGGATTTTAGGAAGTTCGATTAAGCGATTGTTCTTTGTTATTAATCATTGTTCATATAGTTCCCAATATAAATCATCAATAAAACGTGTAAATGTTTCACTCGTAAATATTTCTTTATAATCACCATCTTCATCCAAAATGTAAAAACTTCCTTCTTTTTTCATTACAGCGTCATATCTCATACTTGCTTGAAATGGAGTGTCAAAATAGTAAAGTTTACCGTCTTCTACACATACTTTATTTAATACTGAACATAGAAATAAAAGTCGAGCTTCACGAAGCACCTCTGCTAATTCATCAATAGTTTCCCAATAGTGTTTCGGTGTTTTTATTGAATTAATATCAAAATCTTCTTTGAGTAGTTTCACATTTTCTGTCCAAGGTTTATTTTGAAAATAATTCGATATATCCTCAATATTTTGTGATAGTTTACTTATTTCTTCTTTTGTCATAATGATAAAATGTTTTATACCGTATTGCTCAGTTTTGGTTGTATGACCTGGTTCTTACTCTCAGATTTCGCCTAATGGTTTGCAGATTTGCGATGGGCATTATTTTTTGCACAAATGTTCATTCGGAGCACCGCACTTTCTTTAACCACAAAATTGTTTGCTGAGAACGCCCCCCCCACCTATTGCAAATGTGCTGTTTCCTGCTGGGCTTCTTCTTGTTCGGTTAAATATTTTTCTATCTGAGGTCTGATATAATCCCTATCGAAACCTCTTGATTTAAATAAACTGTTTTTAGATTTATTTGTCGTCCTAACATATTCATCTGCCGATTTAAAAAAGATTTCCTTTGCTATTTCATAATAGGGTTCCAAAAAGTTTTCCTTTTCTATATTGTCAAAAAGCCATTTCTTCCTTTTAGTAAACTCATTTTTTCTAGCAGGTGTTTCAATTACGATATTCTTAATAAGTTTTGATTTCTTAACTGCCTGTTCCTCTTTGTATTCAGCATCAGTCAATAATAAGGAACTCATTATATGTAAAAATATAAATCCACCTTTAGAAATTAGATCTCTCTGTTCACTTTGGTATTCATTGGTTCTGATGTCAGAGTTTTTTATAGTCCATATTTTCTGATACAGAATTGTTGAAAATTTATATAAATCAAAATCAGCTTTATCGTTAAAAATTGAATTGTATTTAGTTTCAGTATCAAATAATGTTGTGGTATCGTTTACAGCAAGAACTGCCTCTTTATTAACAACTGTATGAATAATTTGAGCCATTTTTAAAAGACCAACGACTTTGTTACCTGTAAATCCTTGTCGTTTATAGAAATTGTCTCTTCTTTCATATAGAATTCCTGCTTCAAGTAAATGCTTTTCAATATTTCTTTGAATATGGTCGTTTGCTTTTAAACTTGCAGATTTTACTGGATTTTGGGAGTTTGTAGCACTTATTATATCTGTTTGTGTATCTGGGTTTTCAGTTTTTACAAGTTTTACAAATACCTTTAATGTCTCCGGTAATGAGTTTTTTTCTTCATTTGAGTAAGCCAAATACAAACAGTGAATTGTCTGACAGCCGTTCACTATTTGAGGATTTGTTATGCTGTATCCTTTAGCGTCTAATGGTGCAATTGTATCGCCAATTATTGTCAGACCATTATTCATTGCCCAAAAATTAGATGCCTTAATTTTGTCATTTGCGGAATCAATAATTGATGAATTGATTTTTTTATCCTCTCCGAGGAAAAATCTAATGTTTCCTTCTGTTAAATGACTTTTGAAATTACCATCGTTATCCAAAAGGCTTTTTATTAATTCATTGCCATTTACAAATCCTGCAAATCCTGTTGTTTCGATGTCTTTTTCTGAAATATTTAATGGTTGACTATCAAATTTTATTTCTATCTGCTCATCATTTTTACTAGTTAGATCTAATATTTTTTGTGCTCCTAGATATTCGAATTCAAATGGAATCGCAAGACTGTTATTTTTTAATTCTTCTTCTAAATGTTTAATTTTCTCTGAAATATTTGTTTCTGGTGATGCAGTTATATAATAAACCTCGCAGGAAAATTTTGCTCGTTCTAATCTTGATTTTCTGAAAATTTTTCGAATTAAATCAGCCATTTCTAAAATGTCTTTATTGGCTCCAATTTTTTGCAGCTTGTCAAGCGGTAGTTCAAGGTCGAACATTTCCTCTACACCTTCTTTGAGTTTTCTAAATCCTTCAGTCGAAAATCCGTCTTCTTTTTTTACTTGGAAAAATTTAACTTTAATTGTGCTATCTTTTGTTATTTGATGCTGTTCATCTTTCACTAAAATCCCATTACAATAGATATAGCATAGGTCAATTCCCTCATCGCCACCTTCTCCCATAATTCCATCGATTAAATCGTCAAAATCTAATCCATTCAAATATTTCAAGTTTACAAATGAAGCAACAGAAATTTCAAATTTGTTTTTCTTTATTGAAGATAATTCAGGATTGTCCTTAAATAACTTATCAATTTGGTCGTCAACTAATATTTTTAAGCTCATATATTATTTTGTCTTTCTTTAATGGTTTGTCGGTCTTGTAGCCTTGCAAGTAACTTAACAATAGACGAAACAATCAATACTCACAACCGACCATTATCGAATAATCCTTTCAAATTAAATCGCTTGTGTTACCCTAAAAAAAATTGATTACTTGTGAATGTGATCAATGTTTCGCCTTACTGTTACCTCAATAATAGTTATAATAGTTGAAATCAATTCAGATTACAACAACTTTCTACACGCAATAAAAATCACGTGTTTTAGCATCGAACGTTATTGGAAATTCAACTAAGACAAATCCATAACTTCCACGAAGGCATCGTAATCATCAAATCGTAGAGCACATCTACAACAGAGAATTTGACAGAACACTTCCATCCAGAACAAGTTCTACAACTCGTTACTAAGAATTTGATCGGATTAACCACAAAAAGGAGGAAGAATACATTCCTTCGTTAGAACAAACAGTAGTTCTTACAACAACTCTGTAATCAACTTATCTGTTGTATACCCTTCCGCTTCTGCACGGTAGTTGCGTACGATACGGTGACGAAGAATTGGCAATGCAACTGCTTTTACATCTTCAATGTCTGGTGAAAATTTACCATTCAATGCAGCGTGGCATTTTGCGCCTACGATCAAGTACTGTGATGCACGTGGACCAGCTCCCCAAGAAATGAAATCCTTTGAGAGTTGGGTAGCGAATTCACTGTCTTTACGTGTTTTACTAACGAGTTTCACAGCATATTCCAATACATTGTCTGCAACAGGAATGCGGCGAATCAATTCTTGGTATTCAGCAATTTTTTCTCCTGAGATAACCTGATTCAATTTGATCTGTGTATCAGAAGTCGTGCTTTTGACAATCGCTAATTCTTCGACGTAAGAAGGGTAATCGACCCAAATATTGAACATAAATCGGTCTAATTGCGCTTCTGGAAGTGGATAGGTTCCTTCTTGTTCAATGGGGTTTTGTGTTGCCAATACAAAGAATGGATGTGGCAATGTATAGGTTGTTCCAGCAGCTGTGACTCTTCGCTCTTGCATGGCTTCCAATAACGCTGATTGTGTTTTTGGAGGCGTACGATTGATCTCATCTGCCAAGATGATATTGCTAAACAATGGTCCTTTGATGAATTTGAATTGACGGTTTTCGTCCAAAATTTCAGATCCAATGATGTCAGAAGGCATTAAATCGGGGGTAAATTGAACACGGTTAAACGATAAACCCAATGTTTCAGCAATTGTATTCACCAATAAGGTTTTTGCAAGTCCTGGTACACCAACTAATAAACAATGTCCACGTGAAAAAATGGAAATCAACACTTGATCTACCACTTCGTCTTGTCCAACAATGACTTGGTGGATTTCTTGTTTGAGTGTTTTATAATCTTTTACAAGTTGTTCAATAGCTGCAACATCTGACATAGTACAAAAAGGTTTTATTTGATTTGTGGAATCCAAACATTTTGAAAAGGACAACCTGTATACGCTTCATCAATGCGAATATAAGCACCCGAAATTCGTGAAGCAGTCCAATCTAGAATTGCTTGTTGTTTCTGTTCGTTTTCAGTAGCTGTACGAATCATGACATAGTCATCTTTTAAGTTAGCGCGGTGAGGCACTGTACGCTCCATTAAACGAACGATACGCAATGCTTGTTTACGTTCCATAAAGTCACTGTAAAGCGTAGGAATGGTATACTGACCTTTTTCCAAACCATCTGTCAAGTGAAACATTTGTGGATCAACTTGATTGACTTCATCAATGTTCCATAATTGCTCACCTGTAATAGGGTTGGTGATGATTCCTTTGTTCTCTTTCGTATTCGGATCGTTGGAGTATTTTTTGACTGCTTCTTCCCAAGTGAGTTGATTTGAAGCCAATTCACTGTGGCATTGTTCAATTTTCAAACTCGCTTCTTCTAAACTTTTTCTACTAAATTCAGCGTAAATCAAAATATGGTAAACAAGGTAATCATCGCCATGACGTGAAATCATTTTCATGATGTGGTAGCCATATTCAGTTTCAAAAATTTCACTTACTTCTCCTGGTTTCAAGGTATAGGCCATTGCTTCGAATGGTTTCACCATCATGCCACGAGTAGCTTCAATTTTACCACCTTCTATAGCACTTCCTGGATCCATTGAATTCTGACGAGCCATTCGTTCAAAATCTTTACCATTTTCGACAATTTCCTTGCGAATATCTTGCAATTTTCGGTAGGCAATCGCTTTATCTTCTTTCGTGATTGTAGGGAAAATAGTAATTTGTTGAAAGGCTAATTGCGTATTGATGTAAGGCAAGCTATCAACGTGCTGTTTGTTGAAAAACGCTTCTACTTCGCGTGGTGAAACGGTAATGTCACCTGTAATTTTTCGTTCTACTTCCTGCGCTTGAAGGCGTTTACGAATAACACCTCTAAATTCTTCTTTAATTTGTGTACGCGATTTGCCGTAAAACTTCTCAATGGTCATCGGCTGACCATTTTCGTCTTTGGCATTTTTCATTTGAGCTTCAATAGCGCGCAAACGACCTTCCATTTCAGCATCTACTTGTTCATCGCTGATCACGATACTATCCAATTCCGCTTGATTGACCAATAAATTTTGGTACATCAATTCTTCCAAGTAGGCACATTCGGTTGCTAATTGCACATCAACACCCGCTTGTTTGGCTTGAATCTTTTGATTTTCAATATCAGAAAGCAAGATGATATTGTCGCCCACCTGAGCTACAATTTTGTCTACAATCTTATTTTGACCGTAAAGCGATACGGTCGTTAAAAGGAGAATGCTGATGCTAAGAATTGATTTTATCATGTACAAAAACTCACGTGATTATTTGAATGCGCTAATTTCGCTTTCTTTTTCCAGATTATAAACACTCACGCTTTCTTTTTATTGTATTTTATGATTTGTTTTTAGCAAAGAAAAAGCGAAAGTAATCTTGTAATTATCGAATTCAAGCATAGAATTCAAAAAAAAGCCGATTCATTTGAACCGGCTTTTAAAATTAGTTTCCTAGTGAGTAGAGCACCGCTGAATTCACCACAATTGGGTGTTTCTTCGCTAATTCTTCTAACCACACTTTCTCTAAGTAATTTTGGTAATCTGAAGTTGCAGCACCTTTTGCTTCGCTCAATACTTTCGCACCTGGCAACAACACTTCGTTTACTTTCACTACATATACTTTACCTTCAAATGTGTACGATTTATTCACACCCATTTTCAAATTTTGACCTTTCAAGAAGGGTGTTTGTTCTACTTCAAACTTGTTGGTGCGGACACGCAGATTCAATTCAGATTCTTTGTTCACTTTACCAATGATTGTTTTGGAAGAAATGGTATCGCTGCTATTCAACATTGCCGTTACTTGATTCGCGACATCTTGGTTCAAACATTCGTATACAAATGCATTGTAACGTTGTCCCCATTGGTATTTCGCATTGTTGCTTTCAAAATAAGCACGTAAACCTGTTGTGTCTTTGATTGCTTTATTCCACACTTTATCTGTCATGATTTCATACAACAAGATTCCATCGTGGTATTCCTGCATCAACGCTTTGAATTCAGGATATTTGTGCTCCAATTGTTTTTCTTCGTAACCCAAAATCTCTGCATTTTGCCAAGCCAAGTATTGTTTTTGAATCACAGACTTGTTATCAGCATTGCGCACATTACGGTAGTTTTTGATCAAGTACTCAGCAAATTGTTTTTGCGTAAATTGTTGTTTACCCAATTTGAACATCGCTTTATTGGTTGTCAAATTATCCGCATTCCATTTACCCATGTAGTAAGTAGAATCGAGGTTGTTCACGAACCAAGTACCTGTTTTTTTGTATCCATCGGAAAATTTGTATTCCTTTTTCAACTTTTTGATGAACGAATCTTGTGTTCTTTTTGCACGCTCATCTTTGTTTACTTTGGATTGAATTTCTTTTTTGAGTTGATCATAAGAACGCAAATCAGTCCGTTCCAATCGTTTGATGATGTGGAAACCAACATCTGATTTTACTGGCTTGCTAACTTCACCATCCGTTTTTAATAAAAAAGCTGCTTCTTCAAATACAGGAAGCATACGTGTTGTTGTACCCGTTCCAAATACGGGAAGAACACCTCCTTTATCAGCAGATTGGCTGTCATCAGAAAACTCACCTGCAAGTGATTCAAACGATTCGCCATTTTGAATTTTGTTGTACAATTCTGTTGCTTTTTTGGAAGCACTTTCAACTTCTTCCGGAGTTGCATCTTTTCCAGTAGCAATCATAATGTGAGCTGCTTTCATGGTACCACGCGCTGGACGTTTGTCAACAACTTTAATAATGTGATAACCGAAACGTGTACGAACTGGATTCGAAACTTTCCCTACTGCTGTTGTGTAAGCTGCTTCTTCGAATTGATACACCATTTGGAATGCCGTGAAATAACCTAAATCACCGCCATTGCGTTGTGCTGATGGATCTTCTGAACCACCTTTACTTTTCGCTACAGCAACAAAATCTTCACCGTTTTCAATCCGTTTTTTGATTGCCATAATGCGATTATAAGCAGCCAACGTATCTTCTGGTGAAGCACCTTCTTGCACTTGAATGAGAATATGAGAAGCGCGAACTTCTGTTTTCATACGATCATACGCTTGTTTAACCAAGGCAATGTTTTGAGAAGAATCAACCAAGTAAGGTTGCGCCAATTGTTTACGATAGCCATCCAATTCCTTTTTCAATTTTGGAATCGTATCGTAACCGAGTGCTTCAGCTTCTGCAACTTTAAGTTTGAATTTTTTGAACAATTCCATGTACTCGTCCAATGAGACTTTATCGTACTTAGGTGCATTGTTGTTTTTGAGATAAATCTGTAAAAAATCAGCCTTGCTTACTTTTTTACCGTCAATTTCAAGTACTGTTTCGTTCTTTTGAGCGATGACTTGTAAACCGAATACTAGCCCTAACGCTAGTAACAATGTTTTTTTCATGTGTTGACTAAAATTTTATTAATCCTAACTTCCTTACATAACTTAAGACGTAAGTTTTCAAACCAAGAACCCAAATTTAACATTTTGTTTTGGGTAATTCTTGTTTTTAGAAGAATTAAGAGAAATTTAAGAATTAAAAAGGAAGCCAATAGTGTGTTTGTTTTACATGGAAATAAATTACTTTTAGACAATAAATCTTCAATTCTTGAATCTCATGTTAAAGTGGACAAATTATCTTGTATTCATTACACTTTTATTATTTGGGTGTTCAAAAAAGGAGACAAACAAGGATACTAATTGGACCTATCAGGTATCAAAGTTAAAGCAAGGTTACCTCGATTTATTCCTTAAATTAAATACAGATTCTAATGAGTCAATTGATTTGTTGAATACACGAATTATTGCGTTTACAACTACTCCAGTTAGTGCAAACTTCCTTTCAACAAAGGATAGTTGGCTCAATTCTTTTGAAAAATTTACGTTTTTAGGGCCATTTAGATTCAGTTCAGGGTCCATTGTTAATCCTTATTTTTTAGGTAATAATGAGTTCGACTTGCATACATTGAACGAATCATATATTGACTATACAAGTTCAAATCCTACCGCAGGAATTATTCATGATGAAATCAATTATGCAAACATTGCTCCTGATGAATTGTTGTTGTGGAATCAACTTGGAAGCCCGCAAAACCTTACTACTGGCTTTCATGTGATTGAATTTTTAGTCTGGGGAGAAGATTTGAGTTCTTCAACTGCTGGGCAACGTGTTCATCAAGATTATGTTGGTACGGATGTATTTGTAACCAGACGCAAACAATTTTTAAAGTCGGCATCGTTAAATTTAGTTCATGAAAAAGACCTTGTTTCTTTAGACCAAAATTTTTCAAATGGTTTTTTAGCCATGAGTTCGTCTGCTTCATTTGAGTATATGTTTTCGGGGTTGCTTGAATTTATTGAAAAAGATTTTGCAGAAGAGTCTATCCTTATTCCTTATACAAGCCAAAGCCAAAATGATGAAATCAGCCGATTTTCTGATAATTCATTGACTGATTTAAAAAACAAGTTTCATGCGATTGAACTATTTTTGGATCCACGTGATCTACTCACTTCGAACTCAAATTATTACTTCATAGATTTTATAAAGGAAGTAGATGAAACAACGTACACAACCGTTTTGGAACAAATGAATGCTATTTCAGCTGATTTGAATTCAATTACTGTCGATTTTGATGTAGCAATTGCTTCAAGCGCTCAACGACCGAAAGTATATAAACTCTATCAAGATGTGTTGGCTCTTCACGCTACATTGAAGGCTTTTTCTTCGCTTGTTCTTGATTGATTCAGAATAGATAACTTATTCCTAGCTTTAAATTTACCGTAATCAAATTCTTCCGTTGCGCACTAAAGAAGATTGATTCATAGCTAAAAGGTGTTGTATCTGCTGTTTTTAGAATCTCGTCTGTTGGTTTTAGATAAATATTGATGAGGTTTTTTATACCTAAATCAATAGCGAAATGATCAGACAATGGTAAACGCATATTGATGCCATATTGCAAAGTGATCGCTTTATATGCTTTCCAATCACTCTCGAAGTAATACCTATCTGGTGGAGTCCACAACTCTTCAGCGGACGCATCATTGCCAAATTCATTGATGGAATAACTATACGGTTTTATAACGGGTTTTGTGATGGAGAAACCAATGCCAAGTTGATGACTGAACCCAACTGGACCAAGCCCTTTTTTCGTATGAAATTCAAACTGAAACATCCCTGCCATAGAATTCATTGCGATAGATTCCATTCGTAGCCAGCTACTGTCTAAATCATTTTCGGTGTAACTAATGGTGTAAAAAGTGGTGTAATTATCAGGAGTTGGTACAAGGAACTGTTTCGCGACAAATGATAAACCTAGGCTGTATCGGCGATTAATGTTTCTCAGATAATAGGCACCATAACCATAATTGAATCGATCTTTGGATGCAATCATTTCTTCTCCCTTTTCTCTGTAAATATCTTTAGAATAGGATCCAGATAAAAGTGGGGAATTAGCTAAACCTTCAATTCCAAATACATTTCGTTTTCCTAAATAGCCAGATTGAGCAAATGATCCTGAAATAAAGCAGATTAGGATTGAAGAATAAAGTAGTGATCTCATATTCCTGCTGGATTAATAATGAGTTGTTGAAAGTTGTTCAACGAATTATAGATACGCCCTTTGATAAGCTGTTTGGTTAAGGGATCTCTAAAATTCTCGTGGTCTAGTTGTTCAATTCTTCCTGTTAAAGTGTTTAAATAAAGCATAGTGAATTGACTGTGATTCCCACCAATAATTAAATCTGGAATCATAAAAGGAAGTGGCGCAACCATAAAACTCAGAAAATGGTATCCTTTTGGATTTAAACGGTAATGATTTTCAAACAATGTAATTGCCAAATAGTCTTGTTTATAGTGGCTTTTTAATTGTCGAATTTGTTGGTAATCTATTGGAATAGTTTGTTCTTGATACTGATTGAGGTAGTATAACTGATTCAGAATGCTCAAGTAAAGTGCTCGTTCATTGTATTCGATGGTCGTCATTTCCTCTGTTTGACTACTCGGATTTGTAAACGAAGTAGTAAATTGCTTGATGTTACCAATCTCCGTTATTGATTGTTCCAAACTAGCTTCTCTTTTAGCCGTTTTTTCAGTATTTAATGTGTGTTTATGATACAAAGTGATACTTGGATCAACGACTAAAAGTTCTGTAAATGTTCGAGGGGTTCGAATCGTTTTGGTTGCATTGCTTCTGATTGATTGTACAAAAGTAGAATCCTGAATTAAGTCACTAATTCCATAAAAATAGAATTCATTAGTGTCAATCGCAATGGTCTTTGTCTGATTTCTTTCCGCTGCTAATTTGTCGTATTTGTTTCCCACACTATCGGCAATTGTCATGGGAATTGTATTCACAGCAACATCAAAAGGTGTTGTTGAAAATTTATTCAAAGGGAAACGACCACTATTTGCCAAAAGCTGTACGATTTCTGATCGAACTGTGGTTAATTCTTCTTGTGTTTCAGGTGAAGAAATAGCGATGAGATCACTTATAATGCGCAAGGCAAAAGCAGCTTTTCCTGTAGAATTGAGTTTGGTGAGTACTCTAAAAAATCGAACACTTTCACTCTGTGTAGAACCAATAACTGGTCTTTTGGCGCGTGTAGTGGAATTGGTATATGAATCACGAACTAATCCCAACCAAGCGTGTGACTTCATTCGGTTTAAATAATCCGAAGTGCCAATTGTTTTTTCAAGGATAAAAATGGCATAAAGTGCTTGCGCATATTCTAATTGAACAATGTGTTCATGAACACTTTGAAGACGGGCAATATTGCGTATTTCAATAAAATTAGAAGTGCTATTTGAATTCGACACCGGAACTTCAATGGTTTTTATTAGAGCAAGGAGTTTTACTTTTCGCTTTGAGACAATCGAATCCTTATCGGCAATTCCATACGGATTTTCATTTGGTGAAACACCTTTTTTGTCCATTACATCAAAATGAGATGGAGGAACATACATCAAAGGACTTGAAAAATAATTCGTTGGAACATACAGGTCTTCAAAAGGCAAATCTGCATAGGCTATCACATCCATACAAGTTGGAATTTCTTGTACTGAAAATCCGTTCTTTATGCAGATCACTGTTGCTAGAGAATCGGTAAGCTCTTCGTGTCGTTGACTATACTTGCAGAGTAATTGTATTCGATCGTTGTATGTTTTCGCTGAAGCAAAGTTTTTACTTACAATTGGGTGTTGAAGCTGTATGTGTAGCAATTGTTTTAACAAGAAAAATCGCAATTGGTCTGAGTGGGTTAATTGTGCTAGGAGTCCTGTAGTTATGAAAACTACACTGTCGCCACTAGAAAAAATTCCAGCATAATTCGATTTAACAGTAAATAGTTGAACAGTTTGCGGGAATCCACTGTTTTTTAGTAGCAATAAGTCGTCTACTTCTTTTTGACAATAGGCAGTAATCGGATCACCGTAAACAACCAATCCTGAATTGTAGAATTGAATCAACAATTGACTCATTTCTAAATCACTTACATTACCACGAGTAATTAATGGATACAATGATTGTTGTGGAGATAACTGTTGAAGATGTTGCGAAATAACATGAGGCATGGTGCCTTTCGACTGAATTGGAATCTGCTCTTGTGAAAACCCAATTAAAAGAAAACAACAACTACTAAGTAACAATTTGAAAGTAAGCATCAGATTAATTTGTCGTTGGTTATGTTGAACGTAAATAATGGTGAAGGTATGATTTAAAAAAGGGTGTTTACTAAAAGATGTAAACACCCTTTTTGGAGGTCATTTTACTTCAAACTATAATTCGGTGCTTCTCTTGTAATCGTAACATCATGTGGATGCGATTCACGCATTCCTGCCGAAGTAATCCGTACAAATTCAGCACCTTTCAATTTTTCAATTGTTGGAGCTCCACAATAACCCATTCCAGCTCTTAATCCACCTACAATTTGGTAAACTACTTCATCTAAATTTCCTTTGTAAGGAACACGACCTGAAATACCTTCTGGAACCAATTTTTTAATATCGTCTTCTGCATCTTGGAAATAACGGTCTTTTGATCCTTTTTGCATGGCTTCCAATGAGCCCATTCCGCGGTACGATTTGAATTTACGACCTTCGAAAATGATTGTTTCTCCAGGTGATTCTTCCACTCCAGCAAACATGGAACCAATCATAACGATATCTGCTCCTGCTGCAATTGCTTTTACAATATCTCCTGTGTAGCGAATTCCACCATCTGCAATAACTGGAACGCCTGAGCCTTCTAATGCCAATGCAACATCGTTGATCGCCGTTAATTGCGGTACACCCACTCCTGCAATTACACGAGTCGTACAAATTGATCCAGGTCCAATTCCTACTTTCACTGCATCCGCTCCTGCTTCAACCAAGTATTTAGCGGCTGCGGCTGTTGCGATATTTCCTACGATTACATCCAATTGTGGGAATTCACTTTTTACTTCTCGCAATTTCTCAACAACGCCTTCAGTATGTCCATGCGCTGTATCAATTACAATGGCGTCCACTCCTGCTTCAACCAATGCTTTTACACGCTCCAATGTATCAGCAGTTACGCCAACAGCAGCTGCAACACGTAAACGACCGTATTGGTCTTTACATGAATTGGGATGCGTCTTTACTTTGATAATATCACGGTAAGTGATCAAGCCAATTAATTTATAATTCGCATCAACAACAGGTAATTTTTCAATTTTCTTTTCTTGGAGAATGTCTTCTGCTACACTGAGACTTGTGCCATCTTTGGTAGTAATGATATTTTCACTAGTCATTACTTCACGTACCGGTCGGTTGACATTTTTTTCAAAACGCAAATCGCGGTTGGTCACAATACCTTTTAATAAACGATTCGCATCAATAACTGGAATTCCTCCAATTTTATTTTCGCGCATCAATTCCAATGCATCACGCACCAGTGCATCTTCTGAAAGTGTAACAGGGTCTAGGATCATTCCGCTTTCTGAACGTTTCACTTTACGCACCTGCAAAGCTTGTTCAGCGATGGTCATGTTTTTGTGAATGACACCAATTCCGCCTTGTTGTGCTAAAGCGACTGCTAAATTTGCTTCTGTTACAGTATCCATTGCTGCCGATGCGATAGGCGTGTTGACTTCAATGTTACGCGTAATTTTACTTTTTAACTGAACGTCGCGCGGTAAGACCTGTGAAAATGCTGGGACTAAGAGTACGTCGTCGTATGTGAGACCTTCTCTGACTGAATTAAGATTGGACAATGCCATGTGAACCTATTTTTCTGTAATAAATTCTCGCAAAACTACTCTTTTTTGCCGACATACAATGTTTCTTTGGATAAGCTTTGATTAAATTTTTGTGTAATGGTGAGAATCAAGGTGATGAATTTTTTAATTGTATGGTTAATTTACCTAAAAGTCAATTCTGTTCAATTCAATCCAACAATTCTCTTTATTAGTCAATACTTCTACTTTTTTCAAGATCTCCAACTTATTGAAAAGTACAAATCAGCTTAGTAATCAAATGCCTTTATTTCCTTCGGTAAAAAAATGGAGTGAATGCTGGATTAGTATTGATGGTAATCCTAAAACGTATATATTTATCCAACAGCAATTCGTATCAGATTCTAAAATGGTTTTTTGAACGAATTGGATTAATTGACCATTCTGGAGAATGAATAAAAACTTGAAAATAACATTAATGATCATAGTAGGACTTGGTATGGTTTTGGTTTATTATCGTATGTTTTTTTCAAATTTTGACTATCGCTCAATTAGGAAATATGAAGTTGTTTTAATTCAAAATCCAGAATATCATGGCGGTGCGGTTAGGCAATCACCTTCATGGTGGCTAAAGACTAAACATCAAATATTTGAGCTTCAAAATATAAATCCTGTTAATATTTCAGATAAAGAAATACACCAAATTAGAAGAGGCGATTCATTAAAAATATTCACTTATGAATATTTTAGTATTGCAAGTTTTTTTCGTGGTTTAAACGGGCGTGTTACTATTCTTGGACTCAAAAGCAACCAGATCAACAAATACAATCCAACACTCATAAAAAAACATGTCCGAGAATTAGACATTCAAGCCTTTTGGGTATTTCATTTATTTATGGCTATAACCTCTTTTGCTTTTTATTCAGACATGATGAAGAAGAAATATAATACCGATATCAGCAAATAAAAGATCGTGTAGATAAGTTTACAAATAGCCTTAAAAAGTATACATGGAAAAGCTCAACCAATATGGAATTCAAAGATTTATGGACTGAAAAGAAAATGTATGATGCTTTGTAATAGAGATATAATAGTTGCTCCAAAAGTCGGATTTTCATACTCCAATGAGCTAAAAAGACGCTAAAAAAATGGAAATAGGGCAAAAATTCAATACGCTAACCATAAAGGAATATCTCTTTTATATTGATAACTATAAAAAGTATACAGACTTCAATACACTTGGTCTTTACCGCTCAATTGTAGAGCATGAAAAACTATCACTTGCTGACAAACTATTGGTTAGAGACTATGCACATAAAACGTTCAAAAAGTCGTTTGACTTTCTTCAACTCAAAGACCCAAAAACATTTGTAGAAGTTGAATATTTAGGGCAAGAATTAACAGAAGGAGATGTACAAAATTGTTGGAATAACATTCGGCTAAATCAACAACTCATCTTAGCAGACAAAAGAATTAAACACAGAAATTTTGGTGTGTATTCAAAGCATAATTGTGGATATGACAACTGCTTTTTGAACGGAATAATGATCAGACAAGGTTCTAGGCTTGCAGAAGATACTATGCGCTTTGACAGCGATAAAAATCATTACGTTTCGAAGGAGAAGTCGGAAAAACGTAAGACAGACAGAAAAAACGAAAAGAGTATAGTAAAAAAAGACCTTGAAAGCGAAGAATGATAGACCAAGATTTTTGTGATTTTTTAGAATTACAAACATGTTAGTTTAATTTGATATCAGATGAACCAAACCAGATAAAAACTCTTGAATCTTGTTTCTCTTCAACAGAAATTTGAATGAAAATAATTCTATCTTCGGTTGAGCGTTTCATTCAACATACATGGAGCAATCGCCAAGAAGTAAATCCTACATAAAGTCAATAGAACAACAATGAGTTTATTAAAAAACATATTCGGAAAGAAAGAACAACCAATAAAGTCTTATGATGATTTTTGGGCTTGGTTTCAAACAAACGAACGGCAATTTTACGATATCGTTAAGACGGGTAAAGATCCTGTGAAAAACTTTTTTGATAAGCTATCTCCAAAGTTGGAAGAACTCAATGAGGGTTACTTCTATCTGACAGGTATGTTTGATGAGAACACTGCTGAATTGATTTTCACTCCAGACGGAATCATAAAAAACATCGTATTCGTTGAAGAATTAGTTCAATCTGCTCCGAAAATAAGCAATTGGAAGTTCACAGCTTTAAAACAAGCACTTGCGATAGAAAATGTAAGAATCGATATGGGTGGTTACAGTTTTGAAAGTGAAAATCTTTCATTTTACCCCATTGAAAACGTAAATTATCCGGATGAAGTGGATCTAGTAATTGTTCACAACGATTATAACGAAGATGATAAATCGACAATTATCAATGGGGTTTATATTTTTCTGGACAACTATCTCGGAGAATTAAACGCTGCTACAACCATTGATAACTTATCCTTCATTCCAGCAAACAAAGCTGAGAAGCAGCTTATTCCAATAGCCAAACTGAAGGACTATTTAATTTGGAGAGAGAAAGAATTTGTCGAAAAATATAGTGGCTTTCGCTACGATACTGAAAACGATATGTATGCTAGTTTCGAAGCAGAACTGAACAACGGAAGACCATTAATTGCGATTATCAATAAAATGTTACTTGAGTGGGATAGCAAAGCTTCTCATCCTTGGATTTTAACAATTGAGATAAATTATGATGGAGATCGTACCAATGGTATGCCTGACAGCGACACGTATGAATTGCTAAACAAATTTGAAGATGAAATAATGCTCGAACTAAAAGACTCTGAGGGTTGTTTAGCTATTGGTAGACAAACGGCAGACAATCTAAGAGAAATTTACCTTGCTTGTAACGACTTTAGAAAACCATCAAAAATTCTATCAGAAATGACGAAAAAATACGTGGGAAAACTGAACGTGTCTTATGACATTTACAAAGACAAGTATTGGCAATCATTTGAACGGTTCAGAACGAATTGAAGCAAGAAGCCCAGTTCATAAGATCTATCAAGAGCTAGCAAAATTCTTCACTTTGCAACCACCGAAAATTTGAACGGAATCAATTTTATCTTCGGAGAAAAATAGTGGTCGAAAACTTATCAGATGGTTAATGAAAAGAGCATGTAACACAATGAACGAACCTTTATCAAATGCATTGAGCAATACAATTACATCAAAACGATGCACTATTAAAACAACAAATGGATACAGAAATAATTGATCAACTTGAAGAAGGAAACACCTCTCGTGATTCGCCCTTATACAATGCGTTATCGTGGTGGGAGAAGAAACGTATTTGGTATAATATTTTTGTACTAGCTTCAGGGATTTTTCCAATTGCACTTTATGCAGATGGTATCAGTCTTGGTGAATTAGTTGGGGTAGTAGCTTATGGAATTATTTTAAACTTGTTCTATTCATTCGGCTTCTTTCTTGAAACAATTGATATATACTACTTCAAACAGCGTTTTTATTTCAAAAACTTGAGGTATCCTTTATTAATAATTGGAACATTTTTGTCTTCTTTATTAACGTATGCTATGGTGGAATCATACTTTGCCTAGTAGCATTAACTTCAATTCCTGCAGATTAATGCTTCATTTGATCAAGGATGGTTGAAAATCTATTTCTATCTTTAGCTATACGTTTTACGGGGAATCTTAAGTTGTATACATTTGAACATTTATAGAATTCCATCGAATTAAGAGATCGAATAATGATGAGACTTTTTGCATGCTGTATATTCGTTTTACTGAACCATATTTGTTTTGGACAAAATAGACCTTTAATAAACGATCCGTTTGTTGGATTACCAGTGCGACCATCTCAAGTGAGAAATATTGATTCTCTAAATCAATTGCCAACAAGAATTTCCTACATTATTGAAAATCTTCTTAAAACAGCAATGACCGATTTTGTTGATAATATTTTTTTTATTCAAGGACAAGATATTGATCTTGAAAGTTTAGCAGCTAAAGATTCAATGTTTCAAATAGATTATAAATATGTTGTTCCGAAATACGAACTTTTTTTTGAGCTTCGAGACACAACTATTGGAATTAAAAGCTACTGTTTAAGGCTAAGTCTTGACAAATATGGGCAAATATTACAATTTGATTGGCCAAGAGATGGATTTAACAAAAGAGATATATTCATTGAACCTGTTGTCCTTGAAAAAACTGCATTGCGCTATGCTAAATCAAAGAAATATAAAACGGAAACTTGTCTTTATGGTTTTTATTATGATGAGGCAAGAAAGTGTTTGTGTTGGCATTTTTCTTATCTCCAAAAATCAACAGGAGATGAATTTAATTACGCTAAAAAATATAAAACAATTGTTGTTGACGCACTTGAAAATTACGTAATTGAAGAGTTGGAAATGGGAAGTGTTGGTATATCCGACTAACAAAATGGCACACTACCAGGAAAAAATTTCGAAATTTCGAAACGGTTTACTTTTTACTTAGAAAACGATCTTCTACTCGAGTAATCAGCTACAATTCATTATAATTTTGAAGATTTTTTTAACTCAGTTAGTTCAAAAAAGATTCAAAATGTACGAATGATGCTGTTTATTAAATGTTACAATTGTTTTACGCCTTGCACGATGAGTTTTAAGAGGAGTGTTGAGGTCTGCACAATCGGTTTTACGCGCTGACAGATTGATTTTACGCCTCACCTTGGGAGTTTTACGCACTGACACTTGGGTTTTACGCTTTGACAGATTGGTTTTACGCATCACCCTGGGAGTTTTACGCGCTGACACTTCGGTTTTACGCTCTGACAGATTGGTTTTACGCATCACCCTGGGAGTTTTACGCGCTGACACTTCGGTTTTACGCTCTGACAGATTGGTTTTACGTCTTGCCAGCGGAGTATTGAACACCGTAAAATCAGTTTTGAACGCTGCGTGTTGAGAGCTTAAATCACAACTGCTTCGCATCATTGTCTGATTCAAAATAAGGAAAGAAACCTCCTTAATCAGTCAATCATACCTTACAGGTTTTTCTGAACGATTGATCGAATAGGATTGGTATCATTGAGGGATAACAATAAACACATTCATTATGAAAACACACTTACTTATAGGTATTTCAATCCTAAGTATTGGGATTCTAACCGCCCAAGAAAAAGACGGAATGTTAGTTGGACCTCATCTCGGTTTAACGAAAAAACCACAAAAACCAGCCAATGAAAAGGCGATTGTACATAGACCTGAATTTTTGGTCGCGTATTCATGGAATCCGACAACGGTAGCATGGGATTTTATTGATTCAATATTCTTTGAATACAATGCTGAAGGATACGTACTAACTGAAACAATGAAAACCACAAATTCCTATCTCTTACGGCATTTTTACACGCGTGATCAAGACAATCGTGTGGTGACAAGTTTTTACCAAATCTATAATCAGTCAACGTCCACTTGGGAGAATAGTATACAGGATGAATATGCCTATAATAGTCAGGGAGATCAAACACTCTATATCAACTCAGCCTACAATGCCTCTACGAGTTCTTGGGATATTCAATCTGGTATGCAACAAGAGTACACCTACAACGCGCAAAACCAATTAATCAATCAAACAAGAAAAGACTACTCAAGTAGCTCAATGGTGTATGAAAACACCTACCATAAGTTGAATTACACCTACGATCCACTTACAGGAATGATGCTTTCTTATGAACAGGAATTGGGCGCAGGATCTTCTTGGATCCCTCAATCCCGTTACGAATATTTAATTGACGCGAATGGTGTCTATACGGATATGTACAGGAAAACATGGGATAGTGGTACTTCCTCTTATGCAAACAATTACTGGTCAAATGAGTTACAATGGTACAGTTGGAATGGTAATTTGGGTGACAATAAACTTTCGTATTCATTAAATCATTTATGGGATGCAGGAACGAATACCTATCTTGTAGATGGAAATTCAACCATTGCGTATGATGTAAATGGAGGAAGTGTCAGAACAGATAAACAGTATTCGAATGGCGTATTTATCAATGAACGTCGATATGCGTTCCTGTATGATGTCAACGAAAACTTCACCGACCAGCATGAAGAGGTATGGAATACAACGACTAATTCATGGGAAACAAGTTCTGAAATCATCAATAATAACACCTATGATGTGGATAATTACCTTACACAAATGATTAAAATTGTTTTCAATGAAGACCCAGCTATTTTGGCGTTAGAACCGCAATACCGTTATGATTATTTCAATTATCAAACCTTTAGTAATCAAGTTGGATTAGATGAATTAAAGACCAATACATTCACCATTTATCCGAACCCATCAAGCGCAACTGCAACCATTGATTGTTCAAAACTCAAAGAGGCTTGCACCATTGTAATTACGGATCTGACTGGCAAACAACTTCAAACAATTGCTGTTGATGCAAATGCGGCTCTTGAACTCAATGTAACGGATTATAGCAAAGGAATGTATAGTGTGCAGGTTGTATCAGATGGAAAAATACTTGGCACAGAGAGATTAATAATTCAGTGAGATTTTAAATGCAATAAGATCCCTTTCGGTATTCGGGAGGGATTTTTCAATCCAACAATCCTCTTAACTCAATCAATTCTTCCACTTTTTCAACATTGCCAACTTGCTGAAATGCGCTGATCAAGTTGGTGATCATACGACGAATAATGTCAGAATTGGAACACGGTTCGTAATTCGAACGATTGTGTGGCAAGTTTAATCCGTCTAAGAATTGATCAATATCGTCTTTTTGAAACAAGCTTCCTCTAGAAAAGGTGTTGATGTAGAATAAAACACCGTGTTCATTTGCTTCAGAAACGTATTGGTTGGTTCCCAATTCATCCATGTAAGCCAAGATGAAATGATTGGGTAAGTTCACGCCGTAAATGGGTAAACCTAATTGTTGGGCAACGATGCTGTAAATCAAACTTAAACTCAATGGATTGCCTTTTCGGGTTTCAATCACTGAATTGATGTAGGAATTGACAGGTGAATTAAAATTCTTGGAATTTCCTTTAAAACCATAACTCCCAAAAAACACCTTGTTGAGAATACGAGCGGTTTCGTAAGCTGTCATATTCGGATTTAGCTCCAACCAGCAATCGCGGCGCAATTGTTCAATGAAGTTGGTAACAATGGTATCATCTAACCCAGCATATTGGTATTTGGCAATAATGATCGCGCCTTTTAATAAATCTTTGGAACTTCCATCATACCAATTTGTCAATTGACGCTTACATTCTTCAAATTGAATCTCGTGAATAATGGCTTCAATGCGTGATTGAAACAACAGACCTAAATCGCGTTCTTCCCAAGATGTTTCCAAGTAATGGATGGCATCTGGACCATACTCCAACAAACGATCACGCACATGGGCAAATATTTGCTCATCTGGATCATCCATGAGTGCAATCAAGGCTTGTAACGATTTCACATCTTTCATCTTTACAAATGTAAGGGAGAGGTTCGTGTGAAATTTACTAAATTGATTTTCTTGTTAATAGCGAAGTGTTAATTGTGTATCATCATTGAATGAAATCCTCAATCCGAGGGTCAGTTGTCTTATTAAAATTGGATTATTTATTAAATAGTTGTTGCTCTTTCACGAAAAAGGAATCAGCCTTTTTGAAGATTAGAAGTGTTAAGGAAATCAGGTAATCGTATAAACCTTAAACTCTATGTTTTCTATGTGAACTATGTGGTTAAAAAAATACAACAAAGACACGAAACACACAACGAAAAAATAGTACAAATAGCCTATTGTAACCTCCATCTATTGTGATTAGTTTTAACTCATAATATTACGCATTATGAAAAGTCTATTTTTCCTCTTGATGATCAACGCACTTTCAATGGTTGGTTTTTCGCAAGACTACACACCTATAAAAGTAAATGGATTGTACGGATTTTCTAAAAACGGTGCGTTAGTAATTCCAGCAACATTTCAATATGTGACGCATTTTCGGCAAGAACGTGCTCTTGTGAAACAAAATGATTTGTGGGGTTATATCGATAGTAAAGGAAATTGGATCGTTCCTCCAACTTTTCAGCAAGCGGAACAATTCATTGATTCCAAAGCCTATGTCTACGTAAATGGAAAAACAGGAATCATTCTGTTAGATGGAAAATACCTCGTAGAACCCATTTATGATCAAGTGACGGAAGGTTATTATGGCATTGAAACAGTCATTGGTGATAAAAAAGGATACATTTCAAGCGATGTGGAACAAGCAATTCCAACAGAATATGAAAAATTTGAATTCTCAAATGGATATGTGTCAGCGAAACGCAGTTATGGGAATTATGATCTCTATCACAAAGGAGTATTGCTTCAAAAAGGCTTGAATAAACCAATTGGTTATGGAGATGTTGTAGCGAATGAAACGCACATTATTGTGTCGAAAAACGATAAAAAAGGAGTGATTGATCAATCGGGGAATTGGATCATCGAACCAATCTATAGTGACATTAAATACATGTATTTAGGTGAGAATCCATATACGCCATTCGGAGAACCACCTGCCATGTATCAATTGGATCAAACAGAATACCAGTACTTTGATGAACTGCAGGATGCATTCGAACAACTTGGTCCAACGGAATTGTATTTAGCAAAACCAACTGGTCAATTGATCAATACAGAAGCATTTAGTGCCATCACTTTTAAGCAAAGTTTCCAAGGTGTCGATCAAATTGAAGTCATGCTAAACGGAGAGCTCGCTTATTTAGAGTCCGATTTAACAATCCGAAAAACAGGGTATATCAAGATTGCTGAATATTTTAATTGGAAAGTATGTTATGATGGAGAATTGGCACATCTTTTCAAAAATGGTCAAGAAATTGCAGCCTTTGAGGATATAATTATTCCAGAGTCTGGTTATGAAATCTACAATGAATACGGCGAACCAACAGGTGAATATACTGAACAATACTACCTGCCCTATTTAATGGTTAAAAAACAACAAGACGAGATTGCCTTATGGTCTGTTTTTGATTTAGAAGAAAACAAACGTTTGGATGAATGGTCGGAAGAACAACGAACAGTAACAGTGGCAATGATGGATGATGTGAACCCCATCTTTTTTATTCAAGATGCGAAAAATTGGCTCTACAGTTATTATTACCAAGGAATGAAACAACCGACTGAATACCGCTATTCGGGATTGAATCTATTGAACTCGAATTATTTGGTAGCTCAATTAGCGGATGAATCAATCTTGTTCCAACTAAGACCAAATAAACCACCAACAGAAATCCTGCACACTTTCACTATTGACATGAGTCAGAATAAGTATGTCATTGATTGGGAAAACGCGATCGGAGATGAATACAACAGTTTCCCTCAATTTAGTGAATCGTTCGTTTTACACCGAAGCATGCAAGGAAAACAAGGAATTGTTGCTAACAATGGTGTAGTCGTTCCAGCCATTTACGATACATTGATTCAACACGAAACAATTGCCTCTATTCTCCACACGCAACTAAACGGCAAATGGGGAAGTATAGATGTACGCAATGGAAATAGCATTCAGCCATTCTCCGATCAACCCTTGCAATTAACCGAAGATTTCTACTTGGAGGAAATTGTTGCTGTTGCTGAAGATCAAGGTTGTTACTTGAATTCAAAAGGTAGAAAGATGTACAATTTGGGACCAGAATATGAAGAATTCAAAGTCAAAGGCCATGTTGGATATAAAGTTTATCCCGATTTTCCGCTCAACGATAACGAAGAAATGGTCATCGCAATTCCAGCATTGTACAAATCCATTCAAGCCACCAATCACCCCAATCGATTTATTGTGAAAAATGATCAAGGTAAATTGGGTGTCATTGATTGTACGAATGACACACTTGTAGCATTTGATTATTCCTATATCAAAGAAATGCCCATTCAGATTGAAGAAAATGTATTTCTGTGTGAAACTGGAATTGGCAAGAAAAAAGGGATACTTTCGTTGAACTCAGGGAAGTATATCCCAGCTATCTATGAAAGCTATGAGATGATTGAACTAGGATACGCACCAATTGGATTCCAAGTGAAATTGGCAGGTAAAACAGGTTTTTATTCCATGGATCTGACAGAAATTTTAGCCTGTAAATACCAATCATTTTATCATTTTGTTTCGGGCGAAGAATTAACCGAATTACGTGTACAGGAAAACAATCAATGGCGTTCTATTCTATACTATGCTCCAACTCAAATAGCAATTGCAATCGATTTGCAACCTGCCTATGATTTGATAATTGGACATTTCGGTTATTTAAAAACGACGAACGGTTATGATGAATATGATCTAATGCGTGGCGAATTGTTGCAATCTGGATTAGTCGAAATCCCACTTCTGATTCCAGAATCCGAATACGTTCTTTTCATGCAAAACGGCCAAATTGGAGCAATGAATGGAAAACAAAAAGTGGTATTAAAACCATCCTTAACAAGTTTTATAGTGATCAACTCAACTGTTTTATTGAGTGTTTTGAATGGTGAATGTGTTTATTACGATCTTGATTTAAAACAACAATTCAAGACCTACGAATGGTAACGTATCTGATGCGTTCCAACAAATTTTACCTCCAATACTAAAATACAATCCAATGATAAAGACAATTTTCATTCTCTTACTCACTGTTACCGGAATGGTAACTTCTTGGGCTCAAAAATCAATCACCACGCAATTTCCACTCAAATGGAAAACAAAAATCGGTGTCACGACTTACCGAACCAATATGCGCATGAACAATGGATTGCTTTATATTGGATCAAATGGAATTTCGCGCGAAAGTCGAAACGATGAATTGGATGGCGTATATGCGATTAATCCTAAAAATGGTAAGATTCAATCAACCTACAAAGTGCCGTTCGCGGGTGACAATGATGTGACGGGAATTACCTTGGCGGAAAACAAACTCTTTTTCGGTACTGATAATTATTATTTCTTCTGTTTTGATGTGAAAACAGGTCAAGAATTGTGGAAATATCCCTTGCCGTATGATGTGGAAAGCACACCGGTGAATCATGATTTTAATCAAGACGGTACTATGGACGTTTCGTTTTCAGTTCAAGGCTATGGATTTTATGCTTTAAATGGGCTAGATGGTTCTGTAATTTGGTCGCAGGATTCTATCTCGTCTCACAATGGAAATGTGGCTTCGTTGCTAGTTGATGTCAATGGAGATGGTATCAAAGATGTCGTGAATGCAGGTCGTGGAGCAGCCAATTCAGATGAACTTGCTGGATTCAAAATGGCGCATTATGGCGATTATCATTTTGCCTTAAATGGTAAAAACGGCAGCATTTTATGGTTCATTGAATCTGGAGCTGGAATTCATACTTCTCCGTTCTTGTTTGAAACAAATGGCACCAAACAAATTGCATTGTGCGATAGTTATGGCGAATTTAAAGTGGTGGATTTGAATGGAAAATTACTCAGCCGAAGCGGATTTGGTTATGGTACATTCAGTTCTCCCATCATGACGAAAAACCACTACCTGATTTTTGGCAATACGAGTGTTCAATATTCAGAAAACATCATGGAAAGCGATGAATACAGCTTGTTTCCTGGTGAAAAAGCGACAGTCAATTCAGTTTCTTTAGATGAATATACCATCAGTGCAACCACCATGATTGCAGATGTATTAGGAAAAGGCAGTATGCAAGCAATTGGCCTAACAGAACAAGGAATACTATTTATCATGAACACAGATGGAAAAACGCTCATGAAATTGCAATTACTCGGAAAAGGTGCGGAGGCAAGTGCGTTTATTCGGGATGTAGACGGCGACGGAAAATTGGAAATCTTGATCGCCGATTTGGATGGTTATCTGTATTGTTACGGAACTAATTCGCGCGGAAAAGTTGAAGTGGGCGGATTTATGGACTGAGGTTTTGCTTATAACAGCAGTTCGATTATTCCCCTTTCGAAATCCTCAATACTTCGTCACATCGGGAATGATCACCTTTTTGCGATTTTCATACACCAATGAACCTTGAGCAATCAATTTGTTAATGGCAGTTGTAACCGATTGGCGGGAGGACGCGGTATATTCTGCAATTTCTTGATGCGTTAAAAACATCGGCATTTCTAATCGATTGCCTGTTTGAGAACCAAAACTTTGTCCATAATTTTTAAAGAAGTCATGAATTCTGGTGTCGACATCCTTGAAGATCAAATCAGAATAACGTTGTTGAAACGACACCAATTTATCATTGATAAAAGTTGAATATTTGAGCGAAAGTTGCGGATTCGTTTGCACCACTTCCTTGAACCGATCCATGTCAAACGTACAAATCTTGATATGATCCGAAAGCACTTTTGCATATTCATTGCTGTGATTGGGATTCGGATTATTGGAAAAACCAATGCAGCCAAAAATATCGTGTTCTGTTAGAATCTCAGTGATGATTTCCTTGCCTGTTTGATCGAGGTAACAAATTTTCAGCGCACCTTCCTTCACCGTATACAATCTTCGTTGATCCGATTCAGAAAAGAAGATTACATCATTTTTTTCTGCTTGTTTGTAGCTAGAAATGATGCATAAATTCGTAATCTCTGGATCCGTCATTGTTTCAAACAACGAATGATTGCGCAAGTACCAGTATTTTAATTCTTCTTTTAACATAATGCGATCAATTGTACCAAAGCTAAGACAAAAAACAAACCGCTTAAGATGGTGTTAAAGTACTTAAAGCGAATGAATTTCTCCAATTTTTGTCTGTTGGTATGTACCAAAAACACCAGAAACAGATGCAATGCAAATGCTCCAATACCTGTTCCCAAAATAAAGGCAATCTGTTCACCAATATGATGAATTGTCAACCCTGTTTTTGTAAAAAAAGAAGTGTAAACCACCAACCAAAAAGGCAATAATTGTGGATTGAGCATTCCAAGGGAAAATCCTTTTAGAAGTGATGCTTTTTTGCCACTTGTTCGAAAGGAGTTTTCAGTTTTCTTTTTGAAAAAATAATAGATGCTCAATGTAAGTAAAACAGCGATTGTTGTCCATTGGAAGATTAGAAAAAGTGTCGGCATTTCTTCCAGTGACATTCCGATGAAAATGGCAAGAAAACTATAAATGAATTCTGGAATGCACCCACCAATTGCCACCATGATGCCAGAAGTTCGGTTTTCGCGTAAACAGGTTTCCATCACAAAATAGTTCACAGGACCCAATTGAAGCGAACCAGCAAAACTGATTCCTGCGGTGAGTAAAAAAATGAGCAAGATTGTTACCATAGACGAATTCTGATGAACCTACGCTGTGAAGACACAACTAGATTTCGAATGTACCAACTTTTTCAAGATTTGATAAACGATTGTGGGTTTTTCATGCATTCTGTCGTTTATCCGACATTCAACGGTTAAACTGTATTGTACTTTCGCTCTGTAATCAATACATACATTTATGAAAACACTTTTTTTCTTGTTATTCAGTTTTGGATTCACACTTTCAATCAGTGCTCAGGAATCTACAGCTAGTCGACAAAAACACATCAATGCATTTAAAAATCATTTAGCGATTCAAGGTTACGATCCTGTTGCTTACTTTGCTTTAGGAAAAGCAGTTAAAGGAAATGGAGCATTTCGTCACGAAGAAAAAGGAATCATTTACCATTTTAGTTCAGAAGAAAACCGTGATTTATTCAAGAAGAATCCTGCTAAATATGAACCGCAATATGGAGGTTGGTGCGCCTATGCAATGGGTGATTCGGGTGATAAAGTAGAAATCAATCCAGCTACTTTTAAAATTGTGAATGGGAAATTGTATTTATTTTACAACAAGAGTGGAAACAATACCAAGATTGATTGGAATGAAGATCAAGATGCGTTGATGAAAGCGGCGAATGCTAACTGGAAAAAAATTGTAGGATAATGAGTCAAACAAAAACCATATTACTCTGGGGATGTCGGATCATCACAAGCATCATTTTACTGCAAACCTTGTATTTCAAGTTTTCAGGACACGAAGAATCCGTCAAATTATTTACAACGTTGGGCGTTGAACCTTGGGGAAGAATTACATTAGGTTGTATCGAACTAATTGTCGCAATTGCGATCTTAATTCCACGTTTTTCATTGTTGGGATCATTTGGTGCAGCTGGAATTTTAGGTGGTGCCGTTATGACTCATCTCACAATCATTGGTATTGAAAGTAATGGCGATGGTGGTGCGTTATTCATTATGGCATTGCTTTCTCTGACAACAGCGAGTATTGCATTTTTAATCCAGTGGCAGCAACGAAAACGCTCCAAAAACTAAATAAATAATACGTTTTGTATTGGTAAAACAGAAGTTCTTCAACTCGTGGTGATTGAGTAGAAGGACTTTGTTTTTTTTAGCTTGAAAAGCTTTATTGATATCGGTATTGGAGTAAATTTCTAGAGGTAGGCTTCTTTTAAAGTTTAACGAGATTAGATTTAGAAGTGTGACGCCTTTTGTACGGAGAAAGTGAAGTGCAGTGGAATGCGGGAACCATGAGGAAGCCCGCATTTCCGGGATCACCGAAACGGTCGCAATTCCACAAATGAAGCGCATTGACGGACAAACAGCGTCGAGTTTTCTTTTGCTTACTTTTCTTTTGTGGAAAAAGAAAAGTAAGGTTAATTAAATAACTATTTTATGGAATTCAAAGTGACTTTTCATCCTTAAGAAAAGCACGCTATGAAAACGTTCATTTTTATCCTCTTTAGTTTTTTTTCAGGTACACTTTCCGCACAGCATGGTGGTGTTCAACTGCGTATCTTGGATGAGAAAACCCATTGCAGTTACGAAGAAATTCAGTTGATTGCATTCCAAGATTCCATCGCTTACGATACGTTGCTAACCGATCACGACGCTTCCGCTTTGTTTTTGCAATTACCAGTTGGTCCTGTCACATTCAGTGTGCGGGAATACGGTGCAGAAATCGCCCAATTTACATTGACAATTCAGTTGTATCAATTGCTCACAACCACTGTATATATTAGTGATAATGCTCAAAAAGGCAACCTTTATTTTGGGAACCAAGCGACCAAAATTGCAGGTGAAGGGCAAGCCGAAGAAATATCGATTATTACACGAATTGATGCACAAGATATCAGACGATCCACTATAGAAGAAGTTTGTGTTATGCATTATCGAGTACCATTGATTGATATGAGTGCTATGAATGGTTGTGTTGTTTATAGAAGTGATGTCAATTCGACTCCTATGAATTCACAAATAAACCTGATTGAACCCAATATGGGAGGAATTACCAATACAATGAACGGATTGAATTTCCGTGGATCGCGATCAGATGCTGTGAACTATTACATCGATGGCATAAAGGTGATTGGAAATCCCAAAATTCCACAAAGTGCAATCAACCAGTTGACGGTTTATACAGGCGGTCTCCCAGCAAATTATGGCGATGTGACAGGCGGAATCATTTCCATTGAAACCAAGTCTTCGAAATCCTATGCTTCTGAACGACTTTCACGTGAACGCTCAGTAACCAATTACACAGAAGAGGAAATCTATGAAGCACCAGAGCCTGTTCTACAACGCGATCAATTTCTACCTATCTACGAAAACATGTTCTTATCACCATTCGATGCTCCGCACTCCACTTTTGGAATTGATGTTGACAGAGCGAGTTGGAGTTTTATTCAATCACAGTTGGCTGCCAATCGTACCATTCCCAATGATGCGGTAAAATTGGAAGAAATGGTCAATTCATTCGATTATTCCATACCAGAAGTTCCAGCTGAAAAACCTATGAATGTGACATTTGAACGATTGAATTGTCCTTGGAATTCCGCCAATCAATTAGTTGCAGTTCATTTGCGCGCGAAAGACTTTCCTGTTTTGGAAAAACGCCCGCCACACAACTTGGTTTTTTTAGTCGATGTATCAGGCTCCATGATGGCGGAGAACAAACTCCAGTTATTGCAAAAAGGATTGATTTCATTGGTTGAAACATTGAATCCAGACGATCGTGTTTCGTTAGTGACCTATGCTGGAAGTACAGGAATTGCCCTTCAACCAACCTATTGTTCAGAGAAAGAAACCATTATTGCGGCCATTCAACAATTAAATGCAGCTGGTTCAACGAATGGTATGGGAGGAATTCAACTTGCCTATCAAGTGGCAACAGAACAATTTTTGCCTGCAGGAAACAACCGCATTATTCTAGCAACAGATGGAGATTTTAATGTCGGAATCAGCAATCCGCATGAATTGGAAGACTACATTTCGTTGCAAAGAGGAAAGGGAATTTACCTAACTGCTTTGGGTTTTGGAATGGGCAATTACCGAAATGATGTACTAGAAACATTAGCAGACAGAGGAGACGGAAATCATTTTTACATCAATGATTTGGATGAATGCAAGGAAGTACTTGAAACGCGCATGGGAAACCTCATCAACTTAGCGAGAGACGTGAAATTGAATGTGGAATTTAATCCAAAATTGGTTGCCAATTATCGACTCATAGGCTATGAAAATCGGTTAATGCCTTCCCGAGATTTTAAGGACGACACCAAAGATGGAGGTGAAATTGGATATGGTCATATTGTAACGGCAGTCTATGAAATTGAACTCGGACAAGCAGAAGAATCCATCGATGCTCATTTCACGAAAACCAAAACAACAAGTGGTAAAAAAGAATTGTGCAATGTTAGTTTGCGCTACAAATTATTAGAAGCAACAAGCAGTGTCGAAGAAAGTTATTTACTAGCAAATGAAAGCGAGGTGACAGAAAATCCTTTACTGCAAACCATCATCGCTTTCGGACTAGTATTGCGTCAATCTGCCTACAAAGGTTCGTGCAATGATGATTTATTGCGTGAATTGGTTGGCAAATTGAATACGAATAAACAAGAATTGGAATTAAAAATGGCGATTGCATCGTATTTACCGTAGGCTCGGGATGCATCCCGAGCCTACGGTAAATCGCATCCCACAATTATAAAAATCCCAAGCCTACAACATAAATAATCGCGACCCAACAGTTATAAAAAAAGCCTCAAGGCAACCTATTTAAACAATTCTGCGTCTCTCTTCAAAATGTTACCTATGAACAGTTCTACTCTACTTACACGATTTTTCGTGGCCTCAATGACGTTAATCAGCGCAGGATTTATTTCCAGCAAATCGATTGCACAAACAATAACGTATTCACCCATTTCCAATAATGTGGACATGTTGGTTGCCAATATTTTTGGCGTACAATGTGAAGGTGTCACCAATATTCAAGTCAACGGTGCGCCATTTGCCATTGCGCGTTTCGATTACGGTCAAGGCGTTGGACTGAATAGTGGAATGATGCTAACAACTGGTGTTCCAACCTATTCTCAAATGCCATCAGGTGCTTTTGCCAGTACTGGAATTGGTTCTCCTGGAGATATGGACATCATCAATTATGGAAACCTCAATGGTTCCGGAGCGGTGAGTTATGATGCTGTTTCAATTGAATTTGATTTTACACCGCAAGTAACAGATACCATTCGTTTTACCTATATTTTCGCTTCCGAAGAATATCCTGAGTATTCCAATTCATCGTTCAATGACCGTTTTATGTTTTTGGTTTCTGAAAACGCTGGCATTCCTCAAAACATCGCTCAAGTTCCAGGTACAACCACAACAGTAGAAATCAATTCCATCAATCAAATCGTCAATCCACAGTACTATATTGACAACAATGGTATTCCTTCTGCTGGCTATTTTGTGTTTGATGGGTATACTGTTCCATTGGAAGCGAAATTTTTCGCGCAAGTTGGTTCAACGTATCATATTAAATTGGTGATTTCAGATATTGCTGATGCTGTTTTTGACTCAGCTATCTTATTGAATGAACAAGAATCCTATAACAATATCGAAGGTCAATTAACAGTCAATAATCTTCCCGCTGAAGGAATCTTGGATGTGTTTAATTTCGTTGACGATACCTTGTTGGCCACTCCTGTTCAATCAATTGTTGTTTCTGGTGGAACCTATTTGGCGGATAGCTTGATGACTGGCATGTACCATGTACGATTTACACCAGATCCAGTGTTATTTCCAGGAGCTATTCCATTGTATTTTCAAACAGGTTCTTCGTGGACAAATGCTGATCCAATTGGTTTGCCGTGCTACTTAAACAATGCTGATATCGATGCAGATACCGTAAATGGATTTGATGGAACTAGTTCAATCTTCGGGAATATCATTATTGATACAACGTTCTTGAAAATTACTACCGTTCCATTTGAAGGAGCGTATGTTCAATTAATTGATCAAATAACACAACAAACAGTTTCGTTTGCTTATACAGATGCGAATGGTAATTATGCTTTAACTGGAGTTCCAGATGGTTCATTCTACATTTTGGTTGATGTTCCATACATCCCACAATCGGATACACATACCGTAACGATTACAGGTGGAATTTCTGGTGAAGGATTTGATTACGCAATCATGACGGATGGAATTGAAATGAACGGAAGCCCTTCGCTTGGAATTGCTCCGAAACAAACAATTGAATTCAGCATGTATCCCAATCCTGCGAATGATAATCTCGTAATGACCATTCAAGGTACAGAAAGCCATGTGGTGCAGATCATGACTTTAAATGGTCAATTGGTTCAATCACTTTCTTTGGATGGTGGTAAACACAGTGTATCGACTAAAGATTTGGCAAATGGATTGTATTTACTGATAGTTGATGGTGGTCAACCACAACGATTGGTGGTGAGACATTGATTTTAGTTTTTTTGGTGATCTATACACCTTGTCTTATTCACATGAACAAAATATTAAAGGGAGCTAGACTCCCTTTTTCCATTTCATAAAAACTAATGTTTTTGTTTCTTCTTTATGTTCTAAAAAAATCAACTTTTTTGCTTTTTGGTTGGGGCTCATCTAAATTTACAGTTAGATTAAATACCTGCAATTTGTAGGCAATTATGAGTAAAATCTGTTTAAATAAAAAAAATATGAGCAAATTATTAGACTCTTACAATGAGCTATCAAAAATTTACACCAAAGAAGTTATCAAAATGGATTCATTGAGAGACAAGGTGGCTAATACAAATCCGAATTGGAATCCAGCGAAAACTTTAAATGCAAGGATGTTTATATATGATGAATATTTAAATAATAATTTTTATAGCGGTTATTGTTATAAAGAAAAAAATGTGATAATGCCATTTTTACTCAAATTTATTGCTGTTTTCGAAAATAGTTCTGAAGAAACAAAATTAGATTTCGAAAACCTAACCCCAAAAAACCAATATCAAATAGATTTACTTGATTTATTTATCAAAAAAATACCATTTTTAGATTTTTTAAAATCCCAGCTTAATCAGCTTGACGATTTAAAAAATAAAAATGCGGCCCCATTTCCGCCTATTCGAAAAAATGCTACTCGTCAGCATTCAAAATATGAAAAAGACAGTATAGAATATAGGGAAGAGATAGAAAGTTTAGATCGCTGTAGGAATGAAGTATTTGCCAGAATAAAAATTTTCGAAGAGTTAAAAAAACATTAGTTTCCGACAAACTATTTTGTTATTGCATGAAACTTTTATTGAAATATGAATTGGTGTGAATTTCAAATTGTGGGCTTCCTTTTTGGTTTTACGAGATTTAAAGTTAGAAGTTGACGCCTTTTGAACGGAAAAAGTGAAATGCAGTGGAATGCGGGAACCGTGAGGAAGCTCGCCGCGGCGAGATCACCGAAACGGTCGCGATTCCACAAATGGAGCGCATTGACGGACAAACAGCGTCGAGTTTTCTTTTGCTTACTTTTCTTTTGCGGAAAAAGAAAAGTAAGGTTAATTGAGAATATATTAGATTGAGGTTTTTAATGGAACAATAGTGTTAGAAAACAATAATTATAATAGTATTTTGAAGAAATAACTAGATTAGGTTTTAGAAAAATGCTTGATGACCAATCTCTATAATTTCGGATTAATCGCGACCCCACCAATCCATTGTTTTTTTAAATCATTTATTCAACCATTCCTTAAAATCCCCTACCCGATCGCGACTCACAACAGCATCATCTGCTTGAATAAACGCTGAAGTGATCTTGAGGCGACTATTGAAAAAACTGCTGACTTTTTGTACCGAATCAATATGGAGAATGATCTTGCGGTTGATTCTAAAAAATAATGCGGGGTCGATTAATTGCTCCAATTGATCCAAGGTATAATCAACGGGATAGCGTTTCCCCAAATTGTTGGTCAATAACACAATGCCATCTTCGGAGATAAAATGATCAATGTCTTCCGATTTCACAGAAACAATGTGCTCACCCAGTTTAACCAAAAATCGGTTTTTGTGTGATTTTGTTTGTTGACTTTGAGCACTGATCAGGTTTTCAATCAATGCCGCATGTTGTTGTCTCGTAAGTTGATTGAATTTCTGGAGTGAACGCCTTAATTCATCTATGGAAATGGGTTTGAGTAAGTAATCGATGCTATTCGTGCGAAATGCTTTGATCGCATATTGATCAAATGCCGTGGTGAAAATGACAGGAATGGTCACCTGGGTTTTTGAAAAGATGTCAAAACTCAATCCATCCGCTAAATGAATATCCACGAACAACAAATCTGCTGTGATGCCATTTTCAAACGCGTCTATGCTTTGTTTTACGGATTCAAACCGGTGAACGACCCGAATATCAGGATTTATTTTTGCCAACAAGGTCTCCAAATGGTCGGCCGAGAGTTGCTCATCTTCTATGATTATAACATTCATGGCGTCTTTAATAAAGGAATTTGAACGCTGAAATGCGTGGTTGTTTCATTGACCAGAATTTTCGCATCGGTGAAAAATTGATACCGCGATTGGATATTTTTTAAACCAGTGCCAGAGCTTTCTTCTGCTGAAGCACGCAATTTCAGGGTATTTTCAACAATCAACGTTGCTTCTTCTGATCGAATGGAAATCGTCAATGGAAAAGCGGAAGAAATTTCATTGTGCTTAATCGCATTTTCAATCAGTAATTGCACAGACATCGGCGGAATGTAACTTTGCAACGAGTCTTCGCAAATGTGAATGTCAAACTTCAAGTTGGGTGAATATCGGATATTGAGCAAATAGGTATATGAATCCAAAAACCGCATCTCTTCTTCCAATGTTACCAACTCACTGTTGTGACTATCCAATAGGTAGCGATACACTTTTGACAATTGGTGAATGAAGTCAACCGCTTTATCTTGATCTTTGTATACCAAAGATGAAAGCACACTCATGTTATTGAACAAAAAGTGTGGATTGATTTGGTTTTTCAGGTTTTCCAATTGCGCTTGAGTGCTTGCTGCTTTGTGTTTTTCCACTTCAACTAAGGTGTTTTTCCAGTGTTTGAAAAATTGATTCCCAATTTCAACTGCTAACAAAATCACAGAAATCAATGTCCCAAAGACAATTGAGATCACAAAAAATTGAGATTGCTGATCACTCGGAATGGGACAAACGTAATGGTTGTATGTCCACATTGCACTGTAAATGACCAAAATACTGTAAGACGAATTCAACGTTAATTGAACAAGAATCCGTGTGCCAGCTCTTTCAACCCAAGGAAGGCGTTTGTTCAACCAATGATCCAATCGCAAACTGCCTTCCCAAATAAATATGGTAATTAATAAACAAAGGAATAAATCATTCCATTCGTTGTGAATAATCTGTTCAACTTTGGGTGGTGCAATAAAATGCAACACAAAGGAAACGATCGCTCCAACCAAGATCATGTAAACAAAACGAATGTTCTTTTTCTTCATCTCATAAAATTAGGAAAAGTGGGGAGTTATTGTCCCTCCCCCTTTCCGAGTAATGCAATTTTGCGCAGTTGTTGTTCTCTGAACTCTGGTTTCGATTGTCGAATAGGACCAACATACGTTACTTTCACTGGTTTTACACCTGAAAAATCTAATGTTGATCGTTTGAGTTGATTCACACTTGGTCGTCTAAAAAACAAACGGTATGACCAACTAGGCTGATCCAAGGTTGTTATAATACGGGCTGTTTTGCCTTTTAATAATTTATCCCACCAAACTGAGTTTTCACGGTATTTAAAAGCGAATCCCGGTAAAAAAACACGATCAATGAATCCCTTTGTTAATGCTGGTAAACCTCCCCACCAAACTGGGTGAACCCATACTAAATGGTCTGCCCAGAGAATCAGTTCTTGCGCTTTCACTAAATCAGGTTCTAGTTCAATCCGCTGCTGATATCCATAAGTCAATGATGGTTCAAACTGAAGATCGCTGATGATTAATTCCTGTACTTCTGCACCCGCTTCCCGCGCTCCAGTTGCATACGCTTGTGCCAACGCATGATTGTAGCTATCTGGATTGGGATGCCCATTAATGATTAACACCTTTTTCATGGCTCGAATTAAAATTGAATTTTATAAACGAAATTCGGGAAGAATCCAATTTGATACGCTGTATTGATTCCATTGGTAATAGGATTGTAACGCTCAGCAAAAATATTCTTGCGATTGGTCACATTTTGCACATCAAAGAAGAACGATTGCGACACATTGCGTTTTGCACTATTCATGGTGAATCCCATTTTTACATCCAATCGAAAGAAGTCTGAATAGCGAGCTGTATAAGCATAATCGTCTCCTTTTAATACCTGTTGTTGCGCAATTTGCGAAGCCACTAAATCAACTGGTGTATAATGACGACCTCCAGCTTGTGTCATTTTGACATCAATTGTAATTGCATTGCGTTTCGCTTTTCCTACTTTGATTTCTTTTCCGACCAAAATGTTGTAAACGAACTTTCCGTTAAATGCTGTATTGCGTTCTACACCATCACTTCCTTTGTATTTTGCTTCGTAAATGGTTCCCGTGATCAATCCATAATAACCTTTGCTAAAGTATTTTTCAATGGTCAACTCCGCGCCATAATTGCTTCCCGTTCCTTTGTTCTCAAGCTGAGATTGTTCTGTTGGGAAAAAAGATGCACCTGCATTCAACATCGAAAAACTACTAGCTGCTGTTGTAATCGGAATGTTGTTCAACAATTGGTAATACACTTCTGTTTTTACTCGCCAATCTTTCACTGGAATGATTTCATAGCCCAAAACAAAATGCTGACTACGTGTGAAATCAAGGTTTTTATTCGCTAATTCTACATTTCCGTTCGCATCAGCTGATTGGTAGAAATACAAATCGATGGGTTGCATTTGACTGTGCATACCATAACCGATGGTGAAATTATTGCGATCATTTGGTTGGTATTTTAAACCAACACGCGGTTCAATCGAAGTGGAATTATTCAGTGCCAAAAACTGTGAATGTAAGCCTGCGTTGAGGGTCAATTTCTCATTGAAACTGTATTTTGCATGTGCATAACCCTGAATCAAAGCGGTGTAGTTATCTTGATCCCAAATCTGTACCCAATCTGGGGTGAATTCCCTACTTCGGTAGAATAATTTGGTGTTCATGATTTCAGTTAATACCCCCACTTTTACAAAAAGACGTGAACTGATTTTGGAATTAAATGAAGTATTGACCGTATAATTCAAACGCGTTGTATTGTTTTCTAAACTACGAACTGCATCATTATTTCCAGAAATACTGTCTTGTTTGTAATCCGATTTAGCATACGTTGCGCCAATTACAGTATTGAAATACGATTTTTCACCCAAACGGATAAAGTGTTTTAAGCCAACCATTCCCAGATTACTAATGAAGTAACTATCACGTGATGGATCAGCAAATAAATCGTTCGTATCAATGTCTTTGTGCAAGAAATCAATTTTACTTGCTGCTCCCATTCCAAACAAGGTAAAACGTCCAATTTTAGTGGTTCCGCTATTGATTTTGAATGAAAGATCTTGGTAATAAGGTGTTGCAGCGGTTCCAATTGGCAAACCAATCGCTTGTGCTACTCCAGCAAAGCCATAACGGTATGCAACGAGGTAAGATGAATTTTTGTCTTTACGAATGGGGCCTTCTGTCATAAATTCAAGTCCAGTTAATGCACCTAATTGAAAGGTATGTTCCCGTTTTTCTGAATTTCCGTTGCGGAAGCCAAGATCAAATACACCTGCATTGGCATTTCCATATTCAGCTGGAAAAGCAGAAGTCATGAAATCCGAATTGCGCAATAAATTGGTGTTGATCGCACTTACAGGTCCACCAGTTGTTCCTACAGTTGAGAAATGGTTCGGGTTGGGAATGTTTAATCCTTCTACACGCCACAAAACGCCTATTGGTGAATTTCCACGGATAACAATATCGTTTCGGGAATCGTCCGGTGAACTCACCCCCGCAAAATTGGCAGCCAAACGAGCAGGATCAGAACGTCCACCAGCATAACGGTTGACCTCTTCCATGGAAAAAGACCGACCACTCACCGTTGTAAGTTCGTTGTTGACTTCATTTTTCTTGCGACCATTGATCACTACTTCATTCAAGGAGCTAATGTTTTCCTCCATTGAAATATCAAGAACAGTTTCTTTCCCAGCTGATACTACGATATTGGACAATACCAATTCCTTGTATCCTGAATACGTTACTTTTAAATCATAACGACCAGGTAATACATCTGTGATTTTATAGCGACCTTCTTCATCACTGATTCCTGCTTTCACTGGATCAGACTCTAGAATTACGACTGCAACACCTGGAATGGTCAATTGCGATTGTTTGTCGATTACGGTTCCTTTAATTGTTTGCGTAGTGTTTTGCGCGAATAACAAATTGGTACTTGCGGAGAACAACACGGAAAGCAGAACGATTAATTGTTTTTTCATCTCATTTTAGTTTACGGTACAATAGTACATCAGATGAATAAAATAGGTGTTTACAAATTCGGTGAATTGTAGAATAAAGTGGATGAATTGTAGAATGACTTGAATCAATAGAATTTCACCACGAGGACACAAGGGGCACAAAGTTTTTTTTGTTTCTCTATAATAAGTATCACTATTCACTTCGTGTTCTTCGTGTCTTCGTGGTTGTTTTTTAACCGTTGATACCATTTTTTTTCACCACCCACCCAGGCGCACAAGCAAGGCCACAAGGAGCACAAGGGCGATCAAATATTTAAGGATGTGTTTTGTTTGTTAAGGAAATCAGGTAATTCTACCAAGTATTTACTATGTTTTCTGATGCTTTCTATGTGGTTACGGCTGTTCAACTTAGAACAAATAATCGAATAGGTTTGTATCTATGAGTTTTGTGTTCCGTTTCTTCTATCTTTGAGAAACAAACTTTTTATACTACATCATGGCAATTCAAATTGGCGACAAATGTCCCTCATTCCAACTCCCGAATCAACGTGGAGAAAACGTAAATATTGATGACCTGATCGGTGAAAAATTATTGGTTATCTATTTTTACCCAAAAGACGAAACAGCTGGTTGCACAGCAGAAGCCTGTTCATTCCGCGATAGCTATGAAGACTTCACAAGTATGGGTTGTGAAGTGATTGGCATCTCGAGCGACAGTATTTCAGCTCACGAACAATTTGCGAGCAGACATCGTTTGAACTTCACCTTATTAGCAGACACCAAAAAAGAAGTGCGTAAATTATTTGGCGTTCCAAGCAATTTATTTGGTCTTGTAGCTGGTCGAGTTACGTACGTGATTGATAAAAAAGGGATTGTAAACAGTATCCACAATTCACAAACAAATCCAACGGGGCACATAGATGCGGCTAAACAAGCAATTAAAACATTAACAGAGGTAAAATGAAAACTCTATTTCTACTAGCGACGATCGCTCTAATGATGGCTTCTTGTGGTGAAACAGCTGTCAATCCGAAACAAGAAGTTGCTGAAGAAGAATTAGAAAGTTTGAATGATCAATTCGACCAACAATTAGCAGATCAACTTGGAGCTGATGATTACGGAATGAAACGCTATGTAATGGCATTTTTGAAAATAGGCCCGAATCGCGATCAAGATAGCGCAACAGCTGCACAATTACAACGTGCGCACATGGATAACATTAAGCGATTGGCGGATGATAAAAAATTGATCGTTGCTGGTCCATTCCTTGATACAGGCGATCTGCGTGGAATTTTCATTTTTAATGTAGAAACGATTGAAGAAGCGGAAGCCTTAACAAACACCGATCCTGCGATCAAAGCTGGGAGATTGGTGATGGAATTGCATCTTTGGTATGGAAGTGCCGCATTGATACAAAGTGCTGAAATACATAAGAAAGTAGCGAAGAATGAGATTTAGTTAGTTGAGTTTATTAGTTCATTAGTTTGTTGAGTTTGTTTATTCATCTACCAAACTCAAAACTAATGAACTAATAAACTCAATAAACTACTTGGATTACCCCAATTTGAATGTTTTCTGATTTGGAACGGATCATTTAAACAATTCATCTACTTTTTTAAAACGGTAGTCAAACACACCTTCCAATTGTTTTTTCACAAATAACCAGTGCGCGAATCGACCAATAAATCCATAAGGCATTAAATAACTGACGATATCCGTCATCATAACACCTCCTTCAACCGCCTCAAAATGATGTTCGTGGTGCCACATGCGATAAGGACCTTTACGTTGTTCATCAACAAAAAAACGATTGTCCTCAACCGTTCGTATTTCGGTTACCCAACCCAATGGAATTCCCAAAACTGGCGAAACTTGATAAGCGATCATCAATCCTTCGTAGATGTTGGATGGTTGCTCCGTAAGCACCTTAAACCGCATGTAGTCGGGAGTAATAACGGCTAAATTTTCTGGTGCTGAAAAAAACTTCCAACAAGTTTTAAGATCTGTTTTTACGAACTGTTGACGTTTTAATTGATACATACCGTTTGTTTATTTACGAAACAATTGTAGTCTTTTTTTGTTCTTTACACAAATAAACAATATCTTAAGCACATAATTGTTTATTCTTTACTACTATGTTTGAACAAGCCCAAGCCATAAAAGGCATTCATCCAGGAGCTTACTTGGAACGTGAGCTAAAAAAACGTGGAATTTCAAAAGGAAGGTTCTCGTTAACCATTCAAGAATATCCGCAAACATTGGTAGCGATCACCAAAGGAAAACGGCGCATGAATCCACCACTTGCACTTAGAATAGAACGCGAATTGGTATTGGAAAACGGATTTCTCATGACATTACAAGCGTTGTTTGATATGGAGGAAGAAAAGTTACGTCAAGCCAATAAAACGATTCCTACGCTTTCCAAATTCAGACCAACCTTATTTTGGGAAACGGATCTTGCTAAACTCAATTGGGAGTTGAATCGTTCGTTTATCATACGCCGTGTGATGCAACGGGGTAATAAAATGGAGCAACAAGAAATAACCAATTTTTACGGAAAAGAGGTAATTGATCAGATCTTCCCAACTATCATTTAAATCATGAGTTTACACACCCAAACAATCAGTCGTTTAGCGCACCAAACAGTTCAGGAATTAATGCGCGCTCCCAATTTAAGTCACTTTTATTTGGCAGATGCAACTGCAATGAGTCTGTTATTTGGACATCGCTATTCCAATGAAATTGACCTGTATACGGATAAACCATTTGATGAAACAGATTTACAGAAAGTAAAAACCTATTTGCACAATACATTTGGTAATGGTGAACACCATCAATTCGCTCCGAAAGGAAACGGCGTATCCTTCTTTTTATACAATTTGAATAAAGATTATGTCAAGATAGATTTGTATTACAGCGTGCCACGCATCGAAGAAGTCGCACTAATGGATGGTTTTCGTTTTGGTGGAATTGCTGATTTAATGGGATTATTGATTGAACAAATTCGACTTGGGGGAAGCAAAGCCAATTTTTGGGACTTACACTATTTATTGGAACACCATTCGATTCAAACAATCTTGGATGCGCACAAACAACGCTATCCGCAGCAACATACTAAAAAGGAATTGCACAAAAAACTAATCGATTTCACCTATGCAGATGAGGATTTTGATCCACGGTGTCTACTCAAAAAGAATTGGAATTTGATCAAACTAGATGTAATTGATCACGTTCAGTCGCTTGGATAAATCTTATAAATAAGCGTTTTTCAACAAATAATTCTGTACGTAATCTTTCACGCCTTCTTCTAAGCTGTAAAACGGTTTGTCATATCCTTGCGCAATGAGTTTTGCCATATTCGCTTCGGTGAAATATTGGTATTTATCGCGAATATCGAGTGGCGTATCGATGAATGAAATGTTTGGTTCTTTTCCTAAAGCAATAAACGTATTCGTAGCAAGATCGAGGAATGGACGAGCGGTTCCAGAACCCAAGTTGTAAATACCTGAAGTTGCTTTTCCTTCACGCAAAAATAAACACACAGAAATCAAGTCTTTTACATAGACAAAGTCACGCATTTGACCACCATCTGTGTAATTGGGATTGTGTGAACGGAACAATTTCATGCTCCCCGTTGCTTGAATTTGATGAAATGCATGGAAAATAACGGAGGCCATTCGTCCTTTGTGGTATTCGTTTGGTCCGTATACATTAAAGAATTTTAATCCAGCCCAAAATGGAGGTGTTGCTGTTTGTTCAAGTACCCACATATCAAACCATTGTTTCGACCAGCCATACGGGTTCAACGGTTTTAATTGAGGAATTGTTACTTCGTTATCATCATACCCAATCTCACCTAAACCATAGGTTGCGCCAGAACTAGCATATACAAGCGGAATAGCGAAGGCAATACAGTGATTCCAGATCATTTTTGAATAATCTACATTCAGCTCATCAAAAATGGATTTATCAAATTCGGTGGTATCTGTACGTGCACCAATATGATAGACAAACGATACTTTTTCACCGTTTGCTTGCATCCATTGATCAAAAACAGTGCGTTCGATTTGTTCTGAGACCTTTTTCCCTGCAAGATTCGCTGCTTTTTCAACGCGTGAAAAGTCATCTACAATAACAATGTCCGTTATTCCCATTCGGTTCAATTCACCGACCAAACAACTTCCTATAAATCCTGCTGCTCCTGTAATGACAATCATACGAGTGTATTTTTTTTGCCAAAAATAGCAACTATCTTTCGTAAACCTGCTTTATCTCCAAAACGGGGGGGATTTTATTTTGTGGTGCTGAGGCACTTTACTAACCTGAGTTCTAATTCAATTTTAATCTTAGATTTCGCTAATGATTAACATTTTTTACTCTTGGATTGCACTGATTATATACCTGAGTAGGATTTTGAATCCCTTTTTCTTTGTGTTCTTCGTGCCTTGTGGTTAGTTAATTTACCACCATGACAAAAGGAACAAAAGGGAATCCATTATTAAATGAATTTGGAACTATTACTTCTATGTTTTCTAGGTGAACTTTGTGGTTATTTTTTTTCATCACATAGTTGGATATTCATTTTTCACCACACAAGAGACACAAGGTTTTAATGTTGGGTTAAAACGTCTAATGATCTCCTTTTCTTCATTCAGATGTGTTGAGCAAACGGAGTTATTATTTTCTAGCTTTCATGATAGCTCCAACCAATAATTGTGCTTGAAAGGCATATCCCTTTTCTGTAAAATGCAGTAAATCGGTGCTAGCAAGTCCTTCATTTAGCCAGGTAAGGATGGAATATTCGCCACCCATCATTTCTGCTAAATTCCACAATGCACAGGTATACTTGATCGCTATTTCTTTTAATACTTGATGAACGACGGTGTCCGAAACGGGTAATTGTTCCTTATAAAAAGTATCTGGTTGTGTGGTCAAAAGGATTGAGGTCGTGGAATCATTTTGTTGAATCTGTTGTACCAATTTTTCTACCAAGGAATAAAATTCATCGTGTGTATACTCTTTATGAGAATCATTTGTTCCCAAGGACAGAATCACCAAATCAGGTTGAGCAACTTTTAAGTGTTCTGCACAATAATCGCAGGTATTCACATAATCATTGTATTTCCCACCAGATGAGCCGTATGATTCAAATTTCCAACCTTCATTCAGATCATTTGCAGAACGAAAACCAAGCACGCGCAATGGAGTTGGATGCGATTTTGAAGACTTGATGGAAAGATTAAAATTGATGAAATTTCGTTTAGAAGAGAGCGTTACAATACTTAATTTCGGGCTAATTGGTTGTACAACTACCTTGCCTTTTTTTAGTTTAAAATGCCAATCACTTGTTGTTTCAATCAATACTTCTAGCTTTTTGGTTGGCCGTTCAGGTTGAATGGTAAGTCCCTTTTTTTGATTAACTGAATCAATTAAAACAAGTGCATGACCCGTTAATGCAAAATGACTTTCTGTTGTTTGACCAACCATTTTTTCTCCGAGCCATTTTCCAATCGTATCTACATACACTCCAATTGGATTGTAACCCCAAGTAAGGGCATAAGGAAACCAAAAAGAAGTATTGATAATGGTATCAACTTCTCGACTAAACGACGTTTGGATGCCATTGGGAAAATGCCCCATTTGAACATGTGAGTCACCTAATTGAATCACTTTAATGGATTCTCCAGCGTTCCATTTTTTATAAAATGACGCTAAATGATTGCTCAATTGAATGGTGTCACGGGGATAGCAGGCAATTGCCAACGAATCAGATTGCGCATAAACAGCACTATACATTAAGCTCGCAAGAACAAAAAGGTATTTCATGTGATTCAAATTTACAAGTAAGATTTCGATCTGATGCCATTCAGATTCATATTTCCTGTTGATAATTTCAATTCCAAACCGCTTTTAGCGAATCAATTTCTATCTTTGCAAACTAATATAGCACTTTGAAAACAGTTTACATTACACGACGCGAACATTTTAATGCAGCCCATAAGTTATGGCGTGCAGATTGGTCGGATGAAAAGAACCTGGAAGTATTTGGAAAATGCAGCAATAAAAATTGGCATGGTCACAATTACACCATTTTTGTCACTGTAAAAGGAATCCCCAGCATAGAAACGGGTTTTGTGATTGATTTAAAAGATTTGAGCACCATTATCAAGGAAAAAGTCATTGAACCGCTGGATCACAAAAACTTGAATCTTGATGTTCCTTTTTTGAACAATTTATTGGCTTCAACCGAAAACATTGTTATCAAAATTTGGGAGCAAATTGAAGAGCCTATTCAACTCGCTGGTGGGAAATTGACGCACATTCGACTAGAAGAAACAGAAAACAATTACGTGGATTATTATGGCGGTCACGAACCGTTCTGATCGATTCATTTTCATAATACTAAACAACAAGGTATGACAGATCCGATTTACGATGATGAAACCACCGACCGTATTGCCGACGTTTATAAAGGTGTATTGTCAGACTTGGGCGAAGATCCAAATCGCGAGGGATTACTAAAAACACCAGAACGTGTAGCAAAAGCTTTGCAGTATTTGACGCATGGTTATGATATTAATCCAGAAGAGATCTTAAAAAGCGCACTCTTTCACGAGGAATACTCGGAAATGGTTATTGTAAAAGATATAGAGGTCTATTCCATGTGTGAACACCACATGTTGCCGTTTTTTGGAAAAGCACACATTGCTTATATTCCCAATGGAACAATAGTTGGTTTGAGTAAAATTCCACGGGTTGTTGATGCGTTTTCAAGACGTTTACAAGTACAAGAACGCTTGACCATTGAAATCCGCGATTGTATTCAAAAAACCTTGAATCCGAAAGGTGTGGCTGTTGTCATTGAATGCGCTCACATGTGTATGCAAATGCGTGGTGTTCAGAAACAAAATTCCGTCACTACTTCCAGTGCATTTACAGGACTCTTTCTCAGCAATGATTCAACCCGCAAGGAATTCATTAATCTAGTACAGGCAAAATTGCATTAAAGAGCCTATGATTCAACAACAACCACTTAATCTACCTTATTTCGTTCATATTCTAGGATGGTTGTTTTTATTGTGCTTTCCTGTAGTGCTATTCGGACAAGAACAACTGGATGAATTCGATGAATTTGCTGTTCTTAGTGAACGCACATCTATTCATGTTCAATCTTTGGAGGAGTATAGCACTGAACACATTATTGAAGGCGATAATCCTTCTGCTTCTGAACACAAAATAGCTTTTAGTATTTCCCAATCATCCATAGTGGAAAGTTTGAATGTTACAACCACTTCAAATGGTAAAACCAGAAAACTCAATGTGGATAACAACTTAACGATTTCTACGATTGATTGGAGCTCTTTTTTTTCAGGTAATCAAACTTATATTCTTCGAATTCCAGCGAATTGTTCGTTCACTCTTACCTACAAAACAATTGATAAAGAAACCATCTTTCTAACACGATTAATCAAAAAGGGGAATTATGCTTCATCGAATTGTTTCTATCAATTTAAATTACCAGTAGGACTTGTGCTTACGACAGATGTTGGTAACGATTATTCAGGTGAATCCATTTGGTTCGATAGCACATCATTTGCAGTAGATCAAGAACAACTTTTTTACCTCATTCACCCAGCAACTACGCAAGTTGAATCCTACTTTTCTAAGTGGTTTGAAGAGCGAGTACAAGAAGTAACTGCGATGAATCCTACACAACTTCCTGCCGAATTAGAAGTGTTGAATAAAAGTGGAGACCGGACTCAATTAGCTGCAGCTTGTTTCAGTTATGTACAAAATGCCATTCGATATGTGGATATTGAGAACGGTATTCACGCGATCCTTCCACGATCTTGCAACGAAACCATGGAGAACAAATATGGTGATTGTAAAGACATGGCCACTTTGCTTCATGCGCTCTACAAACAGTATGGTTTTGAATCGTATTTAACCATCTCCAAAACATTCATCAAAAAAGATACGTTTGATTTCCCTTCGATTGGTTTGGCTAATCACATGATTGTTTCATTGAAATTGAACGGCAAATTTATTTTTTTAGACGCAACAGAGGATGATTGTTTGTTTGGTGATCCAAGCAATCAAATCTTGGGTACTGAAGCCTTTTTGATCGGGCATTCGTCCAATTATTTTGTTCAAATTCCTGCCATCTTACTCTATCCGCCAACGGTTGACCTCAAGTATACGATTCGTAAAACTGCGGCCAATGTCTATCAGTTAACATCTGAATTGAGTGTTAAAGGCAAGTCGAATCAAGTATTTAATCAGTTTTCTGCGAATGAACGCTCGACGACTAAAAAAACAATTGAATACCTTTCTTTCCTCTATCCAAACAGCATTACGGTGGAAGAATCCGCAATCACAGACACCGCGTCTCGTTTCGTATTCACAAGTTACATTCCCGCTAATCTGATCAATGAAATCGGAACTCAAACCTATTTGGATATGAGTTATCTCCCAGATATTCAGCAATTGTCGCTGTTTTTTTCTGGAATGCAGCAACCAACCTATACAACAACGTACACGCTACTATTTTCTGGTGTTTTGCCGTCAAAACCACCTCTAGGCTTAGAAACCGTAGTGGTGACTTCTTCCGTTGATGCGCTAAAAATGGTGTTTCAAATCAATCAACAAACACTTCAAGCTACTGGCGATGCAACCAAAACATGGAAATCATTGGTATCAAAGCCCTTTAAAATCAACTTATGAAAACACGTCTTACTCTTCTCATTGTCGTATGTTTCCAATCCTTGATTGCACAAAACTACAATTGGCCAACAATTGTAACGCGAACCGTACCTGATTCACTAAAAACAGAAGATGCCGTTTATCTCGATAATGTAACTACAATTGATTTCAAGCAACACAACGAAACCAGTATCGTCTATTTTAAACGTATTAAATTACTCACCAAGAAAGGAGTTGAAGATTTTTCAGAACGTGAACTGTATCAATTTAATAACGGTTACATCGCAATGAAAAAAGCGCGTGTTATCAAACCCTCGGGCGATATTATTGACTTAGGAGATGAGCATGTGAAGGAAACATTCATGGAAGAGAAGCAAAATCGGGAGAAATTTTACCTGAAACGCATCCAATTGCTTTTCCCAAACTTGGAAATTGGTGATGTCATCGATGTGGTTTACCAAGTTGATTATGACCGCAATTTATTGTCCAAATCCATTTTTTTAGAAGCGGATTTAGTGTCCTTGAACTCTAGGTTAACCTTGCGTAATTTCAGCACATTTGAATTGAATATTTACCCTACAAAAGGAATGGGCGACGTTACTTCCAGCAATGAGGGAAATATGCCCTCTTTTTCTTGGAATAAAACCAACGTTCCTAAACAAACGGAAAGTTATTTTTCTTGCCCATCCCCTACCGCTTCTCGTGTAACGTATATGCTCTGGTATCCAGGAAAAAGACTCACTTACGATGATGTGTATAAAATGGATATCGAAAATTATTCCTTGCAAATTGGGTTCAAAAACATAACACCAAGCTTGGTCAAAAGAGGTGTGATTTCCAACCAAGAAGATCCTTTCGTTGGCTTACTAGAACTCATGGATTATCTGAAAAATTCCTTCACTTGGGTCGAAGGATCTGAGGTTTCTTCTACTGTAAAAACGATCGATTATTTTTTGAAATCTGTGGTCAATGATGATTTGTACTTTCGTTATATCCAAACATATCTTGAAGAAAACAAACGCACTTACCAAATCGGATATACAAGAAGTTTATTAGAAGGTCCGTTTCAACATGGTTATGTAACGTTTGATCAACTAGAACGTCGTTTTCTAGTCATTGAAGATGGAAGTGGAAACCCACATTATGTATTCCCCCCGAACGCGAAAGATAAGTTCTATTACTTAGATGAAATCCCTTATTATTGTGAAGGAAATGATGCGATTCTGTTGGCGGGAGATAATGTTGTATTAAAACAGATCATTCCAACTAAACTTCCGTTAAGTTTAATCACAGACAACAAACACACGTGTAATCTTCTCGTAAAAGTCAAAAATCATACGATTGACTCATTGGTTGCAAAACGCACAGATGTGTTTTCTGGACATTATAGTTATTTGTTACGCGGTAAAACGCAACGCTCGTGGTTGAAAGATTTGGCAGTAGCTGACACAACACTTACTGCGACTGAATTAGGAATGGTTTACCCTTACAATCAAACCTTTAAACAAGAAACGGTGTTGAATGATTGTATCAATCAAATTGAAGATTCATTGCATTGGTTTAAACCAGAATCGGTTCTGCCTAAAGGCGTTTACACAGAAGATGAATCACAAGAAGTAACCCCTGAATATGCAATTCTTCCCTTTCTCAAGCAAGATAAATATTCGATTTACCTCGAATCAGAAACGCCCATTGTATTAGCTGAATCGAAAAAAACGTTTACTTTTTCAAATGAAATTGGAACCATTACAATGGAAGCCATTCAGTCAAATGCCACGACCATAAAATTCATTTATGAGCTAAAAATAAATGAACGAATGCTCAGTGATGTCGCGAAAAACAAAGCGTTCCATGAATTGCAACAAACGTGGTATTCATACCGAACTAAAAAGTGGATTTTTAAAATCTAATATCCATCGTTCGATTATAAATTTCATTAAGCTTTTTTAAGAGGATTCCGATCCATCCAATTAAAAGAAACACTAATTTTACTTGTATATTTTTACTAAAACCGTTATGAATCAAATTTTAGACAACCCCTCTTTTCAAACAGCTCAATCGCAAACCGTGGCGCGACAATTTTTCGCCAAAGTATATGCATTTATGTTTGGAGCATTGTTGATCTCTGGTGGAATCGCTTACCAATTCGGAACAGAAGCTTTTTTTGAGGAATACTTTGTTACCCCAGCAACTTTACATAGTCCCGCTAGTTTATCTCCATTGTTTTATATAATTGCTTTTGCGCCACTAGGTCTGGCGTTGTTGATGCAAACCATGATAAACAGACTTTCGTATCCTGTCTTAATTCTCTTATTTGCTTCCTTTAGTATATTACTAGGATTGAGTTTAACGACCATTTTCCTTCAATATTCCACGTTATCAATCGTTTCAACTTTTTTCGTAACAGCTGGATCTTTCGCTGGAATGGCAATTTTAGGTTACACCACGAAAATTGACTTGACCAAATTTGGCAGTTTGTTATACATGGCTTTCATTGGGATTTTTATAGCTGGAATTGTGAATATGTTTGTTGAAAGCGATGGGCTAGGGTTCGTTATTTCTGTGATAGGTGTATTTGTATTCACTGGCTTAACTGCATACCACATGCAACAACTAAAAGAAGTAGCATTCAATACAGCAATTCCGGAAAAAGACCGCAATAAAATGGCATTGATTGGTGGATTGACTTTGTATATCTTATTTGTCAATTTATTCCTTTCGCTCTTGCGTTTATTGGGAGGGCGCGAATAATATTCAAGCAGAATTAGCAAATTCAAGATCCTGTTTACACATGTAAGCAGGATTTTTTCTTAATAGCAACTTGCATCTTCTTGAAAAATGCTACATTTGAAAAAAAAAGAAATTATGTCAAGCGAACACAACGATGATCATAAAAACAACAACGATACTTACTTTGAGGATTCGACAGTTGCTATCGGTTTTCTTTACACCATTTTTGCGTTGGCTGTAATTGTCAGCATCTACGCATTCGGTTAAAAAGTAGGAGGAATTGATTTCCTCCTTTTTTATTGCTTTTGCTGCGATGATTCCGTAGATTCGTTACCTGCAATCTTATTCATAAGCTTATGCCGTTCAATTCGATTTTTGCTTGGGTAATGAAAAAGCGTCTACATCAGATAGAACTTTTCCGTAAATATCCGTTAGAAGTCCAAGCCGAGTTATTCGAACGCATGCTCAGCAGTGCCAATAAAACCGAATTTGGTAAACTCCACCAATTTTCAAGTATTCAATCCTACGCTTCATTTCAAGAAGCCATTCCTTTGCAAGATTACAACACCATGAAACCGTGGATTGATCGTTTGATGGAAGGCGAACAACACCTTTTGTGGCACCAAGACACGAAATGGTTTGCGAAATCTTCTGGAACAACTTCTGATCGCAGTAAATTTATTCCTGTAACCCGCGAATCTTTGGAAGATTGTCATTACAAAGGAGGGAAGGATTTATTGGCCTTGTATTATGAGAATTTTCCGTCGGGGAAAGTCTACAAAGGAAAACACCTCGCTATTGGTGGAAGCGCAGAAGTATTGCGCTTAACACACGATTCGTATCAAGGAGATTTGTCGGCGATCATTCTCAAAAACCTTCCGTGGTGGGCAGAAATTAAGCGCACGCCTTCTAAAGAAATCGCTTTGATGAGTGAGTGGGAAAGCAAAATCGAAAAGATGGCGCTCAATACCATGAATGAAGATGTAACGAGTATAGCTGGTGTTCCAAGTTGGACAATGGTTTTAGCCAATAAAATTCTTGAAATTACTGGTAAAAAAAACCTGCGTGAAGTTTGGCCAAACCTAGAATTGTTTATGCACGGCGGTGTGAATTTTGAACCGTATCGCAATGCTTTCAAACAACTCATCCCATTTGATGACATGCATTATGTAGAAACCTACAATGCTTCTGAAGGTTTTTTTGGAATTCAAGACCTTGCAGGAACCAATGAACTCTTGTTGATGCTTGATTACGGAATTTACTACGAGTTCATTCCCATGTCAAGTTTTAATGGACGAGCTTCTGAAACGGTCATCAATCTTTCTCAAGTTGAAATGGGAGTTGATTACGCACTTGTTATTTCAACCAACGGTGGTTTGTGGCGTTACATTATTGGTGATACCATTCGATTTACATCAACATCGCCTTTTCGATTTCAAATAACGGGACGAACAGGCAGCTTTATCAACGCTTTTGGAGAAGAGGTGATTGTTGAAAATGCCGATAAAGCAATTGCAGAGGCCTGTCTGAAAACCAATGCGCAAATGCGTGAATATACGGTTGCTCCTGTGTATATGAACAATTTGGAAAAAGGCAAACACGAATGGATCATTGAATTTGTACGTGAACCCGATGATAAAAAACGCTTTGAATTGGTTTTGGACGAAACCTTGCGCAGTATCAATTCTGATTACGATGCCAAACGCACCAATGATATGGCGTTGAAATTTCCAATCATTCACACGGTTGCTGCAGGAACATTTGATGAATGGCTTCGTGAAAAAGGAAAACTCGGTGGTCAACACAAAGTACCCCGCTTGTCCAATAACAGAGAATTTGTGGAACAACTATTGCTACACCTTCATTCAGATTCCATCCAACATGCGTAAACAGCTTACATTTCTTCTGATTTGTTGTTCATTCTTAGCGAATGCGCAACAGGCCTGGGTAGAAAAATGGCGCGTTTCCATCGAAGCAGATGATGTGTGGGATATTGATCAAGCGGGGAATGTTTACTTGGTTCATCAACAATCCATTTCCAAGCGCGATACAACAGGTAAACAGTTGCTGACACAAAGCATCAAATCCATTGGAACAATTGCCAAAATAGATGCAAGCAATTGGCTTAAAATTGCCATTTTTTCAGAGGAACAGCAGCAAATTTGTTACCTCGATAATGCATTGGGAATTCAGCCCAACTGCCTTGATTTAAGCGAATGGGGAATCAACTTGGCGCAAAATTTCGCTACGTCCAATCAAACAGATCGCATTTGGGTGTATGATCAATTGAATAGTGAATTGCAACTCATCACCACACGTAGTAACCAGCGGCAAATTGTTCAGAACCTACGTTCGTTAGTCGATATAGGAAATGTAGTGCAATTGATGGAGTTTCAAAATAAATTGTATTTGTTGGATGATGGAGGAAATATTATCCTATTTGATAACTTCGGTACTTTTTTAGGGAGTATTACTATTCCAGCTACACATATTCAACCTTATGGAGAAAGTATTCTTTCTTCATCACACAACCGAATCACATTCACCAGTGAAGATCAGACAGAGCCAACTTTTTTCTTCGAGTTGGACGATACCAAAGCAATCATTACTCAATTTCATTTAGTAGGCAAACGACTTTATATAAGCACAACCACTGATTTTTATTGTTTCCAGATAGATTAACGAGTAAATCAGTTATAAAACATTAATTCTCACTTTATTTTTCCACATTCAGGTCGCATGTGCCGAGAATTTGTAATTTAGTAAGTCGCAAAATAAACGGAATATGCATATCGCAGTAGCAGGAAATATTGGTTCAGGAAAAACAACGCTAACACAACTGTTGGCCAAACATTACGGATGGGAAACTCATTTCGAAGACGTGGAGCAAAATCCGTACTTGAATGATTTCTACGAAGATATGCAACGTTGGTCATTTAATTTGCAGATTTACTACCTCAATAGTCGTTTTACGCAAATCCAAGAAATCCAAACAACCAAACATGCGGTGATTCAAGATCGCACGATTTACGAAGATGCGTTTATTTTTGCGCCAAATTTACATTCCATGGGTTTAATGACAACCCGCGATTTTGAAAACTACTTTTCGTTGTTCAACCTCATGGATTCATTTGTTTCTGCACCCGATTTATTGATCTACTTGCGCGCGAGTGTTCCAACGTTGGTCAACCAAATTCAGCAACGTGGCCGTGAATACGAAGAAAGTATCCGTTTGGATTATTTGAAACGCCTCAACGAACGCTACGAAGCATGGATTTCGACCTACGACAATGGAAAATTATTGATCATCGATGTCGATAACAACCGTTTTCCAGAAAACCAAGAAGATTTGGGTAAAATCATCACGTCAATTGACGCGGAGATTAATGGGTTGTTTTAAGGAGTTGTTTTATTCCTCTTCATCCAAATCCAATTCCTCTTCATCCAATTCTTCATCGAAGTACAATCCTTCAGAATCGGATTCTTCGTCGAATTGTTTGACCATTAATAAAATGTCGCCCAAAATGGTGTCTTTTTGATCGTTACGGTTTTCTGATCCGCCAAAGTATTCTTTGAGCAGTAGTTGCGATTCCATGATGGCCGATTCAGGAACAAGCGTTTCGAATTGTTCAATGAGCGTGATTACTTCAAAAGCATCTAGGAAATCTCCATCAATGGCAAATAAAACAAAATCAGATAAATAAGAGCTGAAATCCAGTTTACTTGCCCAAAAAACAGCGGTTAATTTGCGTTTGATGGCACTATTTGCTTCATCGCGAAAGCCTTCAATTAACGGTTGAATGGTTGTTGTATCTTTTAAGCCTTCTAATAACTCGATGATTAGTGCTTCGTTTTCAGGACTCACACCAGCACGCCAAACAGCTAATAAGGGTTGAATAATTCCTTCATTGCCGTGTTGATTAAACGCTTTAATGGCAGCTCCCATCTTGGTTTCGTTTCCACTTTGCAAATCAGTGATTAACTTATTTACTTTTAATGGTTGCTTTTTGCTTGTTGAATTTCCTTCTGACACTTTTCTGAATTTGGTGCAAAAGTATAAAACATCCCTATCTTTGCTCTATGAATACACGCTTGTTTTTTCTAGTTGGAATAATTTCGCTCTGCCTTTCTGGCTGTTGGATTGATGAAGCAAAAGAATCTACCCAAAAATCGCTGTTTATTGTTGCCGATTATTTGAGTAAAGAAGACAGCTTGGTGATCAATCAATTTGCATTTAACTATCACGTAAAAGTGAAACAAACGGTACTTTCACCAGAAGCCATTTTGCAGCGGATTCGGACTAATCGCTACAATGCAGAGATCGATATTTTGATCATTGAAGATCCTGAATTACGCAAAAAACTGCAGGAAATCAACGTATTCCGATCCATTCGAAATGAACGTCTTTTTAGTCAATTAGAACGCCAATTCAATAATCAACACCACCAATGGATTCCCATATCACATGATCCGTTAATTGTGGTTCGTGGGAAAGATTCTATCAACACTTGCCCAACAATTGATTTTAAAATGTGGCATAAAAAGGATTCATTACGCCCTAAACTATCCATTAAGCAGCACGAAAAGCACTATGCTAATTTGTTGGAAAATTCAGCTCATTTGAATTGGATGATGGGGAAAACTACCGCTTTTGGCGATGAACAGATTTATCGTTTATCTGAATATGTTTCAGCCGAATTTTCAGAAGATAGTATTCGAATTACAACCAATTCGCATTGCCGTTATTTCTTAATTGATAACAAGCGAACCATTTCATTGATCAATACAGTTAGTATTTACAAACATGGGAGAAATATTCCTGTGGCTGAAAATTTCCTCACTTTTTTCCTATCGAATTCTTACTCAATAGCTAACGGAAGAAGCCAATTACCTACTAAAAAGGGAGTATCACCTAATTGGTATATCCGCTCGCTTTCTATTCAATAAAAGAGTTGAAATATTCATTCGTAGTGTTAAAACGCTCATTCGTCGCAACTTTTTTTCACATTAATCGTACCTAAAAGCATTTAGCGTGTGAAATTATTTTAGTTTTGTCCAATTACTATATTGGAAACCAAGAACTTTCATACTCTGGTTAAAGCTACGATACTATGAAAACACTTACTACTCTGCACGAAAAAATTGTTCAACGGGAACGCATTGAGCTTTCTGGACAATCAAGTACTACGATCGCTTTTGGATTATTTATTGTCTTTAGCATCATTAGTTTTTTTGTCGGTTATCTGATTCTATCTAGTCAAGGATTTAGCTACACTTTTTTCGGAGTTGTTGCTTTTTCTCTCACAGGAATGTTTTATTTACTTTCGATTATTTGGAAAATAATAGGTTCAGCTTATATCAAAGGCGATATGCTGATCGTGAAATACTTATTTGGAAAATTCAAGGTAACTGAATTGCGTTCTATTAGAGGTATTAAAACGTTCAAGATGCTCGGCCTTCGATTGACTTCTATTCGTTATAAAATTGATGGTTCCATGCATAAAGTGATTATTGTTGGAAACGCCAATTACCTAGAAGATCCGAAAGTGATCATTAATTCGATTCGTAAGGTGGCTTGAGGTTTGTTCGTTTTGTTAGACGAGAGACTGAAGACCGCTTCGCTCAAAGACTAAAGATTGTTTTGAAAATTAAATCTTTAGTCTTTAGTCTTTAGTCTAACAAAAATCTCAAATTAAGGTTAAAAAAAGAAGCAAGTCATAAGCCGGGTTCTGTACATTCCAATTATTCATTGAAACTGACTGTCATTTATCTAGGCTTGTCATCACTAACAAACTCCATCGACCTACCCTCCAAGATCGGGCGAGCAGCCCTCAAGCCTTGGTTTACATGGTCTTTCAGTCCGTAAGGTTTACCTTGCACTTCATGTCACCATAAAGACGGTGAGCTCTTACCTCACCTTTTCACCTTTTCCACCGACGAACTTGCGTTATCAATGGTAGTTTTCCTTTCTGCGGCACTTTCTGTTCGCATTCTGTCTCCGGAATACGACCTTCCCGTTAGGAAGTACGGTTACTCTATACTGCCCAGACTTTCCTCCCCGATTAAAATCAGAGCGACAGTCTGACTTGCTTCTGCTCAAAGATACGTTGTATTCTCTTTACACCTGAAAAGTAAATCGCAAAAAAAACTCCGCTCTCATAGAACGGAGTCATATTTTAAAGCGGAATCGTTTAGTTCTTTACAAACAACTGAATACGCGAACCCTTTTCAGAATGAACAACTAGTTGGTACATACCTGCATCCAAATCAGCAACGTTTGTTGTTTCATTGAAATGGTTATTCCCCGTAATGGTTTTCACCAATTGTCCTTGTTGATTCAGAATATCAATCCGTTGAATGTTTCCAGTAGATTGAATGAATAATTCATCAGAAGTTGGATTTGGGTATACGCTCAACGCCAATTCTTGTTCTTGAATTCCCAAACCATTGAGTTCATCTCTGAATTCAATTGCAGTAACTACTTCGTTTCCTAGCACAACAGATGTTCTGATCCGCAAAATAGCTTCTTTTTCTTCCATCGCTCTCCATTCGTATTCATGTGACTCAGGAACTGGAATACCAATCCATGTGCCCAATGTATCAAAACTCACATACAATGAATCTGTTTCAAGAATTTTGTGGTGAATGCGCAATGCATTAAATGTACCATAAGGCGTAGTGATTGAACCCCAACCATCTACTGCTGATTCACGGTAACGGTGTTGGATCCATTTTGCATCATACAATGGATTCATATCCAAGCTTGTATGACCTCTTGATGTATACGCATCTCCATAATTTAATGGAAAAGGATAACGTGTTTCAATTGTATCCGATTTCACTGGAATTCCTTGACCACTAAAGATGAATTCGTAACCAACCATTGTCAAGGCAGAAGTACTTGATTTTGAAAACAACGAAATTTCATCAATACTAATTGGAAAACTTGCAGTTAGTTGGTCTAATGGCAAATCGGTTGTAGGACTGAAATAACTCGCTTTGTAGGGAGTTGCAGCAAATGTACCAAACAATAAAAAAGACAATTGCGATGCTTCTGACATTGGTCTGTAGTCTGAAAAACGTTGACCAGTTGCAGTTAATGATGCAAAATCCCAAGCGTAATTTGCACCTGTAGATAGATAATCAATCGTGAGATCAGTTGTCGTACTCATAATCAATTGGTCGTTTGCAACTGGAAAATGAGTATTATCTAAAACGATCTGTCCGAAAGAAGCAAGTGGCATTATTCCAACCGCAAGTAATAGTTTTTTCATGGTTTTATAAATTTCAAGCCAAATATACGGAATTATAATTTGCCTTTTAACGCAAAATTCAGTTATTCAATCACTTCTGAATTTACAACCACCAATTTGATAAGGCAGCTATCGGTTTAGAATGTTCTTCTCAACGTTAGTTGTCCATTTAGAGGTAACAAACGTTGTTGACCAGCAAAATTAGCTGGATTAAACGGCCGAATCGCATCGATATTAACAGCAACGCCAGCATACCAATTCGGAGCGATTGTTCTCCAGTAATTTACACCAACTTCCATGGTTAATGTTTTACCATTGCTCACTGTTCCAGCAGCACGTTCAGAACGCACCGTTACTTCGTTTATGATTTCAGTTTCTTTTCCTGTAAAGGCTGTTTGAAAACCTGGTGTCACGGTTGCGCCAAACGTATTTCTCCCAAATTGAAAACCAATGGATAGAGGCGTTTCAAAACCGTATAACTGACTGTATTTCGTGTCAATTTGATGCGTTGTTGTAGCTTCTGGAAAAGTGGTGTTTACGATATTTTGAGAAAAATCAACCCGTGCATTTAAACCAAATGATAGCACCATGTGATCAATGCGTTTGTAAAGCCCTCCACCCAAAACATAAGAATGCACAAAGTTAGACGCTCCTTGAACTTTTTGTTGATACGACTGCCCTATTCCAACTGCAACTTGTGCATAAAACCGTTCTGCTTTTGGTTGATCAAAATCAGGATAGAATTGCGGTAAATTGGGTGAGTCAACCGTTAAAGAAGGTTTTGCTACGACTTTTAGTGACTGTAACTTATCAAATACATAAGCAGGCCGTTCAATTGCTTGTGTTTGTTCTGTTGTATTAATGGAATTATTTTCTACCAATTCAGTTGTTGGTTCAACGATCTGATTTTTAACTCCTGGTTTTTGATCGTTTACTTGAATAATTGGACGATTAATCGATTGAGAAGCACTTTCATTGGATTGAATTGGTAGATTTGAAGTAGTCGTTTGATCCACATCAACAGTTGATGTTTCAGCAGTTTGAGCGTTATCTAACTCAAGAACTGACGCATCTGTTAATGCTGATGAATGCGATGTTGGAGCTGCAACTTGTGTTGAACTATTCCACCAAAATAGGCTGATCGCAACCAAGATTACAAGTGTTGCACTTCCGCCAATCCACCAAAAACCTGCTTTTCGGCGTTTCTGAACGGGTAAAAGTGCTTCCATCTCATTCCAAAAATCTTCTTGAAATGCTGGAGCTTCAGGAGGTGTTGCCCCTCTGAATAATTGATCTATATCATTGTCGTTCCAACTCATATTGCAAAACGTTTTTCATTCATTAATTGCATTTTTTCCAAGCGTTCTCGTAATGTTTTACGAGCTGTTGATAAATGCCATTTGGAGGTTCCTTCGGTTATTTCTAGTAAGTCACCAATTTCCTTGTGATTGTATCCATCAATAACATACAGTGTAAACACATGAGCACTTATGGATGGTATGGTTTGAAGTAATTGCATGATGGCTTCGTAATTCAATGCTTCTTCGCCTTCGTTGTTGGTATTACTAGCATGTAATTCTAACTCACGATCTGTTTCTTTTGCAAAAATATAGGTTTCGTGATTTTTATTTTTTCGGTATTCGTCAATCAATGCGTTGACCATAATGCGTTTCGACCAACCCGGGAAGTTGATTTCTGATAAATCGACTGCTGCTAGTCCATTGATGATTTTTAAAAAGCCATTATTGAATGCAAAACGAGCGTCTTCTGCATTGGAATAATACCGCATACAAACATTCATCAACATCCTGTAACAGTGTTCGTACAGTTGTTTTTGAGCACGTCGATCATTGTGTGCACAAGCTTCTAATAGTTCAGTTGTAATGTGCATGAAGGGTACTATTGTTCTTATTTGGCAATTCTCTCGCAATTTAATGAATTTTAATCGTCTTTCATTTGTGACTAGTGGTAATAACGTGGTATATTTGACAAAGGTTGGAAAACATTCTAAAAGATTCTAAAATGCTAACATTACATGTTATACGTCACGCAAAAACGTTACAGGAGGTAGCAAGTGGCAAAGATAAAGACCGTGAGTTGATGGAAAAGGGAATTGCTCAGTCAAACTTATTGGGGAACTACATTCAGTCACATCATATTGAATTAGGGAAAATAATTTGTTCAAGTGCCGTTCGTGCGATGCAAACAAAATCAATTGTTTGTCAACACTTAGCTGAACGTTGCAATGTAGATTACCGCGATAGCCTGTATTTAGCATCGAAGGAAACCCTACTTTCTGAATTAAGTTCGGAACATGAAAAGACCATTACCATAATTGGTCACAATGAAGGAATCTCTGATTTATTGAGTTATTGCACCAATGAATTCATACACATGAAAACAGCTGAATTCATGAGCATTACTTTTCCTGTTGAAGAATGGGTTGATATCACGAATGATTTCGGTACTATTCTGCTGCGTTATCGCCCGGAGGTGTTTCTGCCGAAGGTGTTTGCGGTGTGTTAGTCGGTCGGTAGTGATACACGATATGAAGCGCTTCTTGCTGCCGTTGTTCTAATTCCAATCGCTGCAATTCCAATGCTTCTTGATGCGCCACATACATTCCTTCCAAATCAGGTGGTTCAATTCCCAATTCCTTTTCAATTTCATATTGGTATTTCGGTCCTTTCGGTCCTTTCTTTCGGTAGAAGATTGCTAACATGACTCCAAAAAACAATCCACTTAAATGTCCTTCCCAAGAAATATTCGCTTTTTGTGGGAAAATACCCCAAACCATACTTCCATAGATCAATACAACAAAGAGTGAAATGGCTTGTAATGGTTTGTAGCTTTTAAAAAAACCAGAAATAAACAAAAAGCCAAACAAGGCGTAAATGACACCACTCATTCCTATGTGGAATCCAGTTCCTTCAGCGAAAATCCACACACCTAAACCTGTTCCCAACCAAGAAATAAAGAATACTTTAAATGCAATGTCACGGTAATAGTAAATCAGCGCGCCCAATAACAACAAGGTGGGAAATGAGTTATTGATGATGTGTGCACTATCGTATGGAGCATGTAATAATGGCATAAAAAAGACTCCTTTCCAACTTTCCCACTGTTGGGGTTGGATGCCAAATTTCACCAAGTCGAATCCAGAAATACGTTCTGCCCAGAAAATCATCCACATCAAACTCACAAGCAATACGGGATAAAGTATAGCTTCAATGGGCGATCCGAATTCTTGTTTTTCCTTTTTCACGTGGTTGATTTGTCAAGAATCAAACCGAAGAAAATGAACTGACAGAATGACAGATTGAATGATCTTTTTGCTATTTCGGTATTAGCTTTTCAATAATAATGAAACTCAATGCAGTCTTTATTTTTTTGGTGGTTAATAATTTCCTATTTTTACTTCACATGAAAAAAGCTCTAATACTGTTTTTGGTTGTTTTTTACTTTTTACTAAGTATGAAGCTCACTGCCAATATTCATTATTGTTGCGGAAAAATTCATACAATTACCCTCATTGGTTTTGAAGAACATAAGGCTTGCTGTGGTGGCAAAGTCATGAAGAAAAACTGTTGCAAAGACGTACAAGTAACCTTAAAAAAGACAACTGACGATCAACAAACAGAACCAATAGCCTTCGCTTTTGCACAATTGATTGATTTACCTCAACTCATTGATCACGAAATAAGAACAGAAAAACTGTTGATTCCAACATCAATTAAACCAACAGCAAAGGAACCTCCTCCTGATAGCTTCCCTCCTATTTTTATCAAAAACTGTGTCTTCATAATTTGATTGTTGTTGCTCTATTGGTTTGGTTGTTCAATCCAATTTGTCATTGTATTCATTCAAATTTTAAAATAATGCGCAAGTCTTTTATTCTATTTCCCCTTATGATCATTGCAGTAGTATTTGTTACTGCTTGTGGATCAGAAACTAAAACCGCTAACGCGTATCAATGTCCCATGCAATGTGAGGGCGAAAAAACATACGATAAAGCAGGACAATGCCCAGTCTGTGAAATGGACTTAGAAGGTGTTGTATCAACAAAATAATAACTTATTAAAACAACTAAACATGAAAAAAATAGCTACAAAAAGTTTAATTATCCTTTCTTTTTTAGGATTGACAACTACAGGATTCAGTCAAACAACAGCGATGCAATTTAATGGTGTTGATTGTAACGCAAACTCGGTGGATTTATTTGCAGATTTAGATGCAGGTAAAGCGGTGGTATTGTTCTTTTACATGCCCAATTGTGGAACTTGCCCACCTGTTGCTTCCAAGATTCAAACAATGGCAAATAACATCAATGCTACTCATCCTGGATTAGTGAAAGGATATGCTTTCCCTTTTCAAAACAGTACTACTTGTACGTATTCTGCAAGTTGGGTAGCGGATAATAATTTACCGCTTTATGCTCCAATGGATAGTGGCGCAGTTCAAGTTGCTTATTATGGTGGTTTTGGAATGCCAACCGTTGTATTGTTAGGTGGTGCCAATCAAGATGTATTATTTGTGACGCAGGATTTTAATACATCCGATACAACAACAATGCGTGATTTGATCTTGAATACCTTCACTGCTAGTACTCCAGAATTAAAAGAAGAAATTTCGAATCTTTCAGTTTTTCCAAATCCCTCTACTGACGTGATGACCATCAATTTCAATTTACTTACTTCTTCTGAATCATTCATTGAGTTGCTTGACTTAAAAGGATCACGTGTTTTAGTAATGGAGAATGAGCAATTGAATCAAGGAGCTGTTCAAAAAGAATTGAACGTTTCAGCTCTTTCTGCTGGAAGTTATATTTTGAAAGTACATGCAAACGGAACAGTTGCAACTCAAAAAGTAAATGTTAGCCATTAATTTGGTTCAAAACGTGCGTAAATTATTGGTGGTTGTTAGTTTCATAGCAACTACCAGTAATGCCGTTTCTCAGAGTTATTATCATTCACCCAATGATACGTTGATTGCTTTTACCACTCTCGGAAATTCAGTGACATTGAATATTACGCAAGTGCATCCAACGGCTGATACATTGTTGTTCGTTTGGAAAAAACTTTCCGTTGATATGCCTTCAGAATGGTCGGCTACGATTTGTGATAACAATACCTGTTATCCTTCATTAATCGATAGTGCGCAAACACTGCCGGTATTGCCTGGAGATGATGGATTGATGATTATTCATTGCACACCAACTACCGTTCAAGGTATTGGAATCATTCGGTACACCATCCAAGAGTTGACAGGATCACAAGCAATGGATACGCTAACTTGGATCATTGATGCAACTGCCATGGTTTCACTAAATGAATTTTCAGGAAGTAATCTTCCCTTTTCAATTTCTGAAAATACAGTGCATTTACAAGAGGGTTTCGATCATTTTAATCACGTGAAAGTAATTAGCTTAAACGGTGAGGTTGTGCTTTCGCAGGCAATTAATCAGTCGAATAACTGTGAACTTCCTATTCTTCCTTCTGGAATTTATTTCATTGAATTAAGTGGAAAACAAGATGTAATTCATCAAAAAATATGGTTTCAAAACAACTAATTAAAACGCTTAAAAAGAGCCTTAAATGGGGAGCTCTTTTATTGATCATATCTCCCAGTTTTGCTCAAAATCCGTTGATTATTCCACCTGCTTTGACTGGTCTGAATTTTAATCTAACGGTACAATCGGGGACAACACAATTTTATCCAGGCATTTCAACTCCTACTTATGGAATCAATGGTGCTTTTCTGTCACCAACAATTATTGTGAATAAAGGAGATGTCGTGACGTTAAATGTCATCAACAACTTGACAGTTGGCACAACTATGCATTGGCACGGTTTACATGTGGCAGCTGAAAACGATGGCGGACCACATCAACTCATCTCAGCTGGAACGACTTGGAGTCCTTCATTTGAGATTTTGAACAACGCCGCAACTTTTTGGTATCACCCCCATGGAGAAGGTAAAACCGAATTACATGTAGGAAAAGGATTATCGGGATTATTTATAGTACATGATCCAGCAGAACTCGCATTAGGGCTTCCACAAACGTATGGCGTAGACGACATTCCGCTTATTTTGCAAACAAAAGCTTTTGATGTATTGCATCAGATTGCGATTGCTGATCACATGGATACAGCCGTTTTTACAAATGGAGTCATTGATGCTGTAACCGATTTTCCAGCTCAAGTCATTCGTTTGCGGGTGTTGAATGGAAGCAGTATGCGCACATTTAATGTTGGTTTTGCGAATGACATGCCCTTCTATCAAATTGCAACAGACGGTGGTTTAGTGGCAGCTCCCAATACGATTACACGCATGATGCTTGCGCCAGGAGAACGTTCAGAACTGTTGGTTGACTTAACTGGAATGAATGGTCAACAATTGCAACTCATGAGTTATGGTTCTGAAATGCCAGCAGGAATTTATGGTTCACCTAGCGTTGGCGTTTTTCCAGATACCATGGCAGATTATGATATGAATATGTTGAATGGTGCAGATTTTCAGGTGTTAGATGTAAATGTGGTTGCTCCAACTGCCAATCCCGTTACTGTCATTCCAACATCGCTTGTTCCTTACACGCCAATTCCCACTGCGAATGCTGATATAAATAGAATCCTTGTGCTAGATACTATTCGTTTGCTGCCTGGAGATGTGCCTAGTTTGGCTGAAGGACCATTCGGGATCAATGATAAAACCTTCGATATGGATTCCATTAATATCTCGATTCCGCTCAATTCTACCGAAATATGGACATTGGTCAATAAAACCCATATTGCGCACCCTTTTCACATACATGATGTTCAATTTAATGTGATTGAAAAAAGCGGAGTAACGCCACCACTAACGGAACAAGGTTGGAAAGATGTAGTTTTAGTATTACCGCACGACAGCGTTAAATTCATTACTCAATTCACCACTTTTTCTGACACAATGGTTCCTTACATGTATCACTGTCATTTATTGCATCACGAAGACGACGGCATGATGGGGTCTTTTTTGGTGGTTGATCCGTTTGCTGCTGTGGATGAACAAGCTGTTGCTTCATCAAATTTGACAGTTTTCCCCAATCCGACAGTAAACAATTGGTCCATTTCTGGTAATTGGAAAGGAGCTGATCTTGTGGTAGAAATTGTGAACACCTTAGGGCAACTTTTATATACACAAGAGATAAAAAATGTTGATTTAGATACAATTACGATTCCAACAACCTCATTGGAAAATGGATCGTATGTGTTAACTGTAACATACAACGATAGCGTTCAATTTGCACGGGTTCAGAAAGTGGATTAAAAAGGTTTAAAAAGGAATGATTTGATCTTCATCCAAAATAATTGAAGAGCTTAAATTTTTTGTTTCAGGACTTCATCAAATGATTGTTCCACATGAGAATTGTGGGTTTTCCATCGTTGGATCACATACTGATAAATGAGGTTTGGATAGTTCTTGGTCGAAAGAAATCTATTCAATCGTTCTGTTCCTTTTTTTATGTGATTGAATCGTTCGTATCCACCAACTGAAAAATAGAAGTATTGTCTCGTTTGATTTTTCACTCCCAATTGATTGTAGGCATAAATCTGATCGTTGCCAATCCACAAAGAAGGGCTGAAAGCGTAATGGGATTTAAAAAGTAATTCATTTTTGAACAGTGAATACACCACAAATAATCCGCCTAAAGAATGACCAATGATTGAATTATTCTCAGGATTTGTTTTGAACTTCGCATTTATTGTTGGTATCAGTTCTACTTTCATGAATTGATAGAATTGGTCAATTTGTCCATAATTTGAGGAAGAATCTACCGAATCGGCATTGCTGACTATTGGTAAAATGAAGTCTCTGCGCCTTAACACATGATAATTCCCCACATGTCCAATTCCTACAAAAATAGTAGTTGCTGTTTTTTCAGCATAGGCAGATGAATGAATTAATTCTCGCAGTTTCTTACCCGATTTCAGTGTTGCATCAAGGTAATAGACTACATTGTAGGTTTTGTCGGAGTCAAATTTAACGGGAGAAGAAGTATAGATTTCAAAACTATCTTTCACCTGTTCAGAATACATCATCGAAATGGTCGTATTGGATTGAGCAAATCCCAATTGAAGAAGAAATAGGCAAAAAAATGGAGTAAGGAAGTTCAACATTGGAATACGAATTAAAAGTCTTCCCATTGGTCTCGATAAACCCATTCTCCATTAAGAATGGAATTAAAAAGTATTGAACCATTGTCTACATTGATTGCAAATCTCCATAATGTAACAATATGTGTTTCATGATTTTCCGAAACGGCAATGTGCCATGACCTTTCTATTGAGTTAACTTCAGCCTCAAGATTTGGGGCTTCCTCAATTCTTAAACATAGATTAACTTTTCCAAGAGAATTTTTTTCAATTTGTTTTGCTAATAATTTAAATTCATTTAGACTAATTATTGCTTCCAATGCAGCATTTTTTGTTAAAATAGATTTATTAAATCCTTGTGAAACAACATCAATGAAACTTTGCCAGTACTTTTTCACTAAATCTGAATTGTTTGAAAGTAAATAACAAACATCATCAAAAAAATATATAAATATTTCGAAACTACCTCTAGCTTTATTTTCAATTGAAATTTCATGTATTAATTCTTGAAGCTTTGTATCTCGATTACCACTTATAACAAAGTACATTTCATCTAATTGAAACGATAAATTTCCAGTTTTTTTAATCTCTGATTTAATAATTTGCTTTGAAATTGTATTACAATTCTTGGCTTGTACTGCAACCCTCATTGAATTTCGCTTCCCAAGAATATCAATTCCATGTTGACTTTGTCCTTTTCGTCCATATCTAATTGAATTTGGATCGCCCCAATGTATTCGCATAGCATCAAGAACCATATCTTCCCATTCATCATCAGATTTTGGCCGGGGCCATTTTGTAGTAGCTGGTGTTGGCATTTTTCTTTCTAAGATTATTGGATTTAATTCAACTTTTTATATTTCATTGCAACAAGTTCATCTTCTTCTACCTTATTATAATAGTTCATATCATATTTTATTATAGGCAATTCGCTAACTTGAAACGTGATTTTATCTTGATCATTTGAAATAGATTTATCTAATATAAACGCTGGAAATAACTCTAATTGTAATTCGAATTCTTTAGGATCCATTTTTTCAGTTTCTTCACAAAATGGGATGAATATTTGAAAAACAAAAACACCAGAATAAACAACTAAACTTAAATTTGGTCGATAGGTTTTATCAATTGTGATTATTTTTCGTCTATATAAATTTGCAGAAGGTTTTGTGAAATACTTGTTTGAAAATTTTGTTCTGAACAACACTAATGGTAGATCGTTAATATAGGCATCAAGATTTTCTACTCGCGCTAACCAATCAATGGTTTTCTGATATTTTAAAATTTCTTCTTTGGGACACAATGATAAACCGATTTTCACAAAGCATTTATAGACATTTATAGGTTTGAACTTTTTCTTTTTAAATCTAAAATTGATTGTTTTGTTTGTATAGTCAAAAACAAGATCAGTTAGATTATTTCCAAAATTAATGCGAGGTGTACCATTAATATTTCTAATTGTTGTTGAATTTTCACCTATTTTTTTTCTGCTTTGAAATGAAGGAATTTTCTTTTTCGTTTTTTGTGAGATCAATGTTTGATAAGGACTGATGAAATTAGATAAATCAGTTTCAAAATCTCCGAATAAAGTATTGCATGTATCACACTCTTCATTACTAGTACAATTATTTTTGCCTAATAATTCAGGAACTACATGCGGAATATTATTGAAATTTGTTTCTTTAGATGACTTCGAACAGAATTTACATTTTTTTTCTTTTTTTTTATCATATGCATTTTCATACAAATCGGAAGAGCCGATTTCTTCGTAAAATTCTAAAAATGAAAGAGTTTTCATAAAAATATTGATTACCTAATTAAAGTGAATAGTCTTAATGGACATTTGTGAATTTAAGTAAATTCGATTTCATTTACTAGCCATGGAATTATTCTCTTTGAAAATTAATCATTTATTACTGCCATAGCTTTATCACCATTAATTTTCATTTCTGTTTCCACTTTATTACCCTTCTATCGTCCGAAAAGTTAAGTTAATCCTCGCTTTATGCACTTTTTTTGTTGGTGGAAGTCGGTGCAACCAATGGGTTTGTGTGGTGTCTTTCATGACCAATAAACTCCCGTGTTCGAGGATGATTGAAACGGTTTCTTTGCTTGTTTTGTGTTTGAACGAAAAGCTGCGTTCTGCTCCAAAACTCAATGAACCTATGGCTCCGTCCTTTTTTAAATCCTTTTCGCCATCGCTGTGCCAAGCCATTCCTTCTTCACCTGTATGGTAAAGATTCAACAAACACGAATTGAATGTTTCTCCCGTTTTTTCTTCTACGATGGATTTTAATTGCAGCAATTCTGGTGTCCACTTTAATGCACGTTTGGTGGTATTCGAATACGTGTATTCAAAATCGGTTTCACCATACCATGCTACTTTGCGCTTGGTGACGATCAATTTTCCGAAGATAATGGCTTGATCGTTTTTCCAATCAATAGTTTGCATCAATCGATCGAAATAGTGAGTTGCTTCTTGGTGTGTAAAGAGTTTTCCATAATAGTTGACACAACCATCTTTGGGTAAGCGGTTTTTTAAGAAATCGGGTTCGTTGTCGAATAAATCCATTTAATGTTCACTTTTCAAATCCACCCTACTATCAGTTGTAGATCCGAAGCTAAAAATAGTGTGAGTTTATCGTATTTACTAGTTTCTCATTGTTTCATTCGTTTATCAGAGATGAATCGCATGAGCATTTCCAGTGGACCATTTTTGAACCGTTTACTCCAAAGCGCACTGAAAAAGACACTCAATCCAAAAAACGCTAGAGCGTACAACAAGATGTAAACGGGTTCTACTGGCATTTCTGATTGTGGAAAGCCTGTGTATTTTTTTGCTGTTAAAAGGGCGAAAATCACAACTCCAACTGTCATGTGCATAACATAATGCGTTAGAGTCATTTTACCTGTTTTAGCTAACAATAGAATCAGTTTGTTTTGAGCAAAACGATTGCCTAGAAATATGCAGGTGGAAATGATCATCAAAGCCCAGCCGAGTGTAATCATAAAGAAAGGAATGTTTACGGGAAAATAATCTTCCATGAGTTGAAACCAATACTTGATGTAAAACCAGTTGTGTTCGGGGTTTTCTAAATCGAACCTGATAAACAATCGTAACCCTTTAAAAACAACCAATAAACACAAACCGATGTTAAAGAGTTTCTTCCACGTGCGTTTGTTTTGCCAATCTACTTTCCCCAAGTACATGCCAAGAGCGAAATAAGCAAACCAGGGAAAAAAGGAGTTCCATCCATTGTAACAGGTATTTCTCAAAAAACCAATTGGAGTCCAAAAATCGGAATAGGCAGTTGTTTCTAGATTCCAACCGGTTGTAACAGGGATGAATAGCTGCAAGAGATGGTAAACAATCAAAACGAAAACAGCCACCCAGATGTAGTATTTTTTCGGGACAAACAGGATGAAGGCCGCAACGTGCATGTACGCGCCATAAAAATGCAAAATATCGCCTGGCCACCAGTTGTAGAGCAATAAACCGAGTGCAACTAAAAACAACGAGCGTTTCAATACGATAAGGTGCAGTTTTCTTTTCTCTTCCTTACTGTTGTCGTAACGATTTGCTAAAAAGACCATTCCCATGCCTGCGCAGACAATGAAAATGGAGGTTGAATTTCCTATAAAAAGATTCGTGAACTTACCTAAAATAGTCTCGTTTCTGAAAGACCCGAAGCAAAAGGTGAAATTGACGATGTACATCCCGAAAATGGCATACGCTCGTGCTAGGTCAAATCCAATTATGCGTTGATTCACGTTGTTTCTTTTAATTACCTTCTCTTTTTACAGTAAAGGAACAACATATCCTCGTTGTCAACAGATTTATCGCCAAGTTGAGCAGCCTTATTAAAATCTTCACACGCACTTTTGGTTTGTTCGAGTGTTAATTTTTCTCCAGCATTGCTTTTTGCGTTATTTAATAAATTGATCTTTGCAATTCCGCGATTACGGTAAGCTTCTTTGTATTCATTATCGATTTCTAACGCTTTGTCGTAATCGGTAATTGCACCTTCAAAATCCATCGAATTCGATTTACAAGCACCGCGATTGTAGTACGTTTTGGCTACTGTTGGATTACTAAGAATCGCCAAATCGTACTGTACAATGGCTTCTTTGAATTTACCTTTTAATTGCAATTCAAGTGCTTTTTTTGTTAAATCTAAAAATTCAGGTGAATAGGTTTCTTTTCCGTCAACAATATAGTATTGCGCAATCAGTTTACCTGATTCATCGTATTGAAAATAGTCGCCTTTTTCTATACCATTCTCAAATGTCAAGATCGCTTGTAGCGTACCAGTTGCATAGTACATTTTCCAACTGCCATCTGATTTTCCCGCTTTCATCAGACCTTCTTGTTTTACCGTACCATTTTCAAAGTATTCGACGTTTTTCCCCTCATAGACTCCATTTACAAAGAGTTTATCTTGACTCACATTTCCATTTTCAAAATAGATGATGCGTCTTCCATGTGGTAAACCGTCTTTTAATTCACAGGTGCCCATTTTTTTTCCACTGGGAAAATATTCAATAAAGGTTCCAGTAAATGGTGTTTTGGTTCCTTTTTTCATCCACACACCGCTCACTTTTTCCAATTCATTGATATTGGTTTGCGTGTAGGAAAGTGACGTAAAAAGAAGGAAGATAAATACGAGTATTTTTTTCATGTGATTGGTTTAACTTGTTGGGTGAAGGGTTGTTCATTACATTCCCTCAAAATTAAACATTTCTATCAAATGAGCCGATGTAAATAAGTAATACTCTGAATTACGAGAACGAAGAATGATGTTAGAATAACTATATGACTTTCAAGACTTCTGTATCTCATTGGTTGGATCTTTACTAACAATCCTATTTAATGGATCTGGAAATTGATCAACCAGCATTTCACCAGTGGATTTGTTGAAAGTGTTTCTCTGATCTTTTAACTATTCACTTTAAACTTTTGTTAAAACGTTTATATTTATCGAAGAAATTGGTTGTTTTGAATCCGAAAATGGGTTTTTAGACAAGCTGAAATTCAGTGTATTGGCAACAGACAAGACAATTATGAAACAGACAACAGGGATACTACTGCTGACCTTCCTTTCAACGATTACTTTTGGACAGACAGTAGTTGAAAAAAGAAAATCAATTTTTTTCGAAATCGCTGGAAGTGGTGGTGTAGGGTCTATTAATTATGAACAACACTTTCTAAAGAAAAAGAATACAGAATTTACTTGGCGGGCTGGTTTAAGTGTTGCTCCAATAGACAAGAATAACGGGACTGGAATTGTTTTTCCACTCATGATTAACTCATTAATAGGTAAAAATGCACACAAGTTAGAATTGGGTTTAGGTCAAGGCATTACAATCACAACAAAAGGCAGTTTTTTCGCGTTGACAACAGCTGTTATTGGTTACCGTTATCAATCCGAAACAAAAAATTGGTTTTATCGCGTTTCCTACACGCCATTAATATCTTATCTCGTAGATATTCAAGTTCAACAATGGGGTGGAATCAGCATCGGCTATACATTTAATAAAAAGACAACATGAAAAAGATCTTCATTGTTAGCATTAGCTTAGTTCTATTCATCGGATGCAAAAAGAAACAATTTTTTGATGGTCCCAATTTTTACCAAGACGATTTTGAAGCCTATTCATCACTCAATGACTTGCTCTTATCGGATGACCAATTGTGGTCTTTCACACAACTTACTAGAAGTGAAAACACGATTATTGTTGACACCAATAATGTACATTCAGGAAATAAATCGTTAAAATTTAGTGCTCAAAAATCGGACGATGAAGGAGCATCAAAATCAAGTATTTCTAAACAAAACATGGCCTTTTGGGAAGGCGAAACCGTAAGAATGAGTGCTTGGTACTTTATAGAAGGGACAAACGCTCTTGACTGGTTGTTCTTGATGGACCTAGAAGAGCAAGCAGCTATTGGTGCAGGACCAGGAATGCGACTGGCAATGGTAGATAATCAATTAAGAGTAGAATATAAGTTTAATGAAAAGGACATTGTTCAACCAACTGGTCAAGAAATTGATTTTCCAAGGAATCAATGGGTAGAAGTTGTATGGGAAGTTAAGCTTTCTCGAAAAAAGAAAGGAACAGTTAAACTTTGGCAAAATGGGCAACTGATCCTTGACACCAAAAAAAACACCACACTACCGAAAGACCTTTTATATTTTCAGCAAGGAACAAAAGGTATGTACAGTAGTTGTGAAATAGGAATTACAGCAAACTCAAAAGACAACAATTTGACAATTTGGGTAGACGATATAAAATTTGAGAAAGTAGACTAATCAATCCACAGATTCTTTAGGCAATTCATAATGGTTGGGAGAGGCAAAAGGTTAAACTGTAAGATTCTACCAAATTGAATAAAAACCAATCTCTTGTCCATTTTTCATAAAAAAAGCCCTTTTTTAGCATTAATAACGGTTATATTTATCGAAGAAACAGTTTGTTTTGAACTTGAAATAGGGGTTTAGATGAACTTACGTTGTATGCAATTAAACCGACATCAAAATGGATAAACAATTTTCGACTAACGAAATTCAAACTTTAACTGCTAGCGAAGCTGTTAGAATGCGGCCTCATTTGTATTTTGACAAATGCTTTCGTGAAAAAACGTTAGACTCTTTGCCATTTGAGGTTTTATGCCACGCATTTGATGAATATTTTGACGGTATTTGTAAGACAATTGAATTATCCATCAACAATGAAAGCTTCACTGTGAAATATGACGCAGGCATTTCATTAGAGATTAAAGATGAAGATCTTACAAAGGCTGAACTGATTATGACAAGTATTTTTGCTTGTAGAAATGAAAAAAAACATTTGAGTGTAAGTGAAGAATTTTGCAGTTTGGGAATGGCGACTATCAATTTTGCCGCTGAACGATGTGAGTTGACAACTGTTTGCAGAGGTAAAATGGGCTTTTACATTTTCGAAAATGGCAAAACAGTTTCAAGAGTTATAGAAATTGTTGAACCTGAGAATGAATTTACACTAATTTTCATAAAACCTGACAAGTCACTATTTGACAATTTGAAGTTTACTTTCGATGGAATTAATGAAAAGGTAATGCAACTTCAATCGAGTTTTAAAGACCTAAACTTTATTATCCATAACAACATAAATTAAACAAAACACACATTGCATTAGCGACTTGTATTCAATGACGAATTGTTTGTTTAAGGTTTTTATTCGGATTCATTTCGTCATTTTTTTTTTAATCACAAAAGCAAATAGGAATTTTAAATGTGTGAACCAATACAGCTTTTAGCATGCCCTTGTTGCGGAAGACGAACAATAGGAGAAAGAGGAAGTTACGAGATCTGCATGGTTTGTTGGTGGGAAGATGATGGACAAGACAATAAGGAGGCAGATTCAATTTTCGGAGGTCCTAATTATGGTATTAGTTTAACAAAAGGGAGATTTCATTTTTTAAAGTTTGGAATTTATGATCCAAATCGAGAAGATCTTTTTAGTAAAAAAGAACCCTTGGAGAACTACGTAATAGGAAGAGAATTCGAAATAAATGGAAAATTTGTCATTGAAAAAGGAACAAGTTGGAAGGGAGAAATATAAACGAATTCCTATCAACGTGGTTTTGTGCTCTACAAAATTCAATCTCCTCAGTTCGATTCTAAAAGTTGTTCGGAACTCCACCCTTTCAAAAAATAATTCAAAATAACCTTTCCAAAACCACCAGAATTTAACGCTAAAATCCTATTTTAACCGATCTATTCAAAATAAAACTATTCAAAAAAATCACTATGGCTAAAAAATCAGACTCCAATAAAAAGGCGAAAGACGTTTCGAATGAACTGTCAAAAGCAAAATTGAAAAAAGGGAAACCAACTGCTAATGATGTAGCTTGTTGGGACAGTGATGGAAACACGAAGATTGTTACGCAACGTTTGAAAGAAATGTTTGTGGAGATGGGACAAAAAACCAAAATTGAAAATGGTCAAAATCCTGCTGAACGAGCCGTTTTCCGCAAACAACACGGTGTTGCTTATGGAACGTTTACAGTTAAACAAGACATTGATCCAGCTTATCGAAAAGGGATTTTTGAGGCCGATTCGTATGAATGTGTTGCACGTTTTTCAAGTGATACAACACCTACTTCACCCGATTTACATTCAACCTTAGGTCTTGGTTTAAAATTGTTTGGGGTAACTGGTCCAACGTTAATGGGCGAAGGAACAACTGCCGATTTTATTTTCCAGAACATTGATCGCTTTTTTGCTCGTGATGCACAGCAAATGTGCAGTTTCACGACGGCTGGGGTAGTGGATAAAGATTATGATTCTTACATCAATAAACACCCGAAATTAGGCGCCATTCTCACTGCCATGGAGAAAGTGGAAGCAAGTTGTTTAAGTGCCAGTTATTGGGCCATTCTTCCGTTTAAATTGGGCGAAAGCAAGATCGTTAAATACCGATTGGTTCCAGAAGATACGGATCGCGGTGCGCCTTTCAATGATGTAAATTATTTAGGACTCGATTTAGCGCAACGTTTGCGGAACAAGTCTGCTAAATTCCGTTTTGAAATTCAATTGCGTACCAACGATGCAACCATGCCGTTGAATGATGCACAAGTTGTTTGGAGCACGAAGGAAAGTCCGTATATCTGTATTGCTGAATTGGAATTTCCACAACAAGATATTTGTGCGATTGGACAAGCTCAATTTGGAAGCAATTTGGCGTTTAATATTTGGCGAACGTTGCCAGCGAATGCACCTTTAGGTTCGATTGCAGAAGCACGAAAAGTTGTCTACGCAGCAAGTGCTGAGGCGCGTCATCAGGCCAATGGTCAACAATTGCAAGAACCTTCCATGATCAATCCTCCTTTTATCGGAAATACCGATGAAGACAGCGATTGTATTGTGAAAGCCGGGATTTATCCGCCCATTGGGGTAATGCGTTTGGGCAATAGTGAAAACGAATTTTTTATCGGTCCGTTGGTGGATAATCCAGCGCCAAAATTGGATGAAAACGCTTACCGAGATAAAACAGGAGCATTGAAACGACAAGCTGCTCAGTTCAGAATTTATGGATTCAATGCGGCTGGAAAAGCAATTAAAGAACTAACTGCCGAGAATGCGAAGATTGAATGGCATGCTCATTTAGCCAATCAAAAATCATCGTGGTACCAATTTCAAATCGCATTAGATATTCCAGATGCGGCAACAGCACCCCTTTCGATGCTGCGCAATATTGATGTAACGGATCGAAATTCCTTGATCATTGATGGTGGAGCACAAAAGATTGCGAAAGCAAACGTAAAAAAAGGACCTGTTTTCAAAGGGGAATTCCAAGAGAAAGAAGTGTACTTGGGTGAAATGCAAACCGATGAAAAAGGACGTTTAATCATGCTTGGAGGTCGCGGTGTTTCGGAAAATCTCAAAGGTGATATTGCCATTACGTTTGCGAACAACGAAGGTTGGTACGATGATATTTCTGACGGTCCAGTTACAGCTGAAGTTGAATACAATGGGGTGAAGTTGAAAGTTGATCCAGCGTGGGCCATTTGTGGACCTCCCGATTATGCTCCGATGCAAAAATCTGTTCGCACCATGTGGGATTTAATGCGCGATATAGCGGTTAATTCAGGAATGATGCACCGTCCAATTCGTCCTTCTTTTGTGAAAGATATTTTGCCGATTTTCGAACGTATGACCAACCTTCAATGGGTCAATGCGGGGTTTGCAGCTGCGTTTGGTTGGGGCGGTCAATTTGATTATACCACCAATCAATGGAAAGCGAAATTGAACGATCCGTCTTCCGCCAATTTAGAAATGAGACGCACGATTTCAAACAATTTCCGTCGGTATGACGTTTCAGGAGCTGAAGCACCGCAATTATGGCCGTGGTTGTATGGCGATGCGATCAGTATTCCGTCGTTGGGATCTGTGCGTCAGCATTCTACCTTGTCGGATCTGCAATTATCCTTCATTGACCAATGGGTAAAAGGCGATTTCGATGCAGATTATGTTGATATGACTGGATGTCCGCACATTCCTGATCCAATTGAACTAGATAAACTACCTGTTGCCGAACAACCCGATATGCTCACGAAAGCAGCAATGGAATTCTGTTTAGCAGATGCGTTTCATCCCGGTTGCGAAATGACGTGGCCGATGCGAACAACAGGTATGTACAGTGCGCCTTTCAGATTAAAACATGCACCAAAATTACCGCTTGTTGATACGTCTTATTACGGACCAGTAATGGGAAGTGATATCATTACTCTTGCGCAAGGACCATTATTAGGCGGACAAGTTCCAGGTGGAATTACACGTTGGATGGCGATTCCTTGGCAAACAGATACTGCGAGTTGCCGTGATGGTTATACGTCGCCTTACGATCCTTATTTACCAACGTTTTGGCCAGCTAGAGTTCCGAATAACATGCTCAATGAAGAACGGTATAAAGAAACAATGGACGAACAGTTATCCGAAGAAACGCGTAAACAAGCATTTGCATACCGTGCAGCATGGTTAGACGATTTACCGTTAGATGGTGCAGCTCCAAATTACACCAACCAAATCAATTGTATGGTGAAAAACTTTGATAAATTGGCAGTTGTTCAAGCGCGACCGGGTGTTTCGAATGATCCGAATTTCCCACCGCACATGCAAGTTGGAATTACACCAAATAAAGAACACGAAGAAGAGTTGTTAAAAGCAAGTTTGGTTGAATTGCGTGAACTCTTAAAATTGAGTAAATCCACCAATACATTGATTTTTGCGCAATTAGACGCAGCTGTTCTACAATTGGAAACCGAACGTGCTCCGAAGAAATTAAGAGCGACATCCCTCACAACTGACGAGGTAGAAGAGGATTTAACGACACGTATTAAACAATCCTTGGTTGAATCGTTTACAGTACCGTCCAGCAAATTACTGACAAAATCAGCAACAAAAACGGGGACAACAGCTGATCCAGCAACAAATTTGATTACGCAAATTCGCACAGAATTGCTACTAGATGTACAACCGAATCCGCGAGCGGAACAGTTATTAAAATTAGTGTCATTGGAGAAACCAAAATCCAAGGATCGTCCAAGTACACGGATCAATTTGGGGGTTACCGAAAAAGCGAATCGTTTTTCAGTGTACATGCCTAAATAAGGAGCGATTGATAAAATGAAATGAATACGAAACCTCATCATGCGGTTGACATTGCGATTATTGGAGGAGGAGTGGCGGGTTGTATAGCCGCCATTGCTCTTGCTCCATTTTATTCAGTAGTCGTGATTGATAAATTGACAGAACCCAGCGAACGAATTGGGGAATGTCTTGCTCCTGCGGCGCGAAGAATCCTGCGACAATTGAATTTATTGGACGGTTTTGAACAACCAGACCTTCGTACCCATCAACCTTGGAATGTCCAAAACTATGGTATACAATCCTATTGGGGCAGTGAACAGGTTCAGGTGGTAGATCATTTGAGAAATCCAGATGGTTTTGGTTGGCAACTCAACCGCCAAGCATTTGAAGTGTATTTGCGCGAAACAGCATTGAAGCGCGGCGTTACTTGTTTGTGGGGAACGAAATTGCACCGTGCCAAATATGAATCCACTCATTGGCAGTTGACCATTCAATCGGTTGATGAAACTACAGTACAATCGCAGCAGTTGATCACCGCAAAATTTGTCATCGATGCCAGTGGTCGGCAATCGCATTTCGCGAAAAAATTAGGTATTCAACGCCAACCTATTGATCAATTAATCGCGTGTTGGGCTACCCTCACAACGGCAGATGAAAACAAAATGAGCACCATTTCAGCGAGTGAGCATGGTTGGTGGTACAGTGCGCCCTTACCGAATAACAAACGCGTTCTTGCATTTCAAACCGACTCCGACTTAATCGATCGTACTGCGATCAAACAGCAAGCACACTTTTTAGAACTCGCAGCAGCCAATCCCGCCATCTCCAACATCCTACAACGACAAGAAGGCTCCATCAATTATCACGGAACGGTAGCCGCCAATTCTACCCGACTCGATGCAGTTGTTGGTCAACAATGGGTGGCGCTGGGCGATGCGGCCATTAGTTTTGATCCGCTCTCCTCACAAGGCATGTTCAATGCCATGGCTAATGCAATGCAACTCACCGAATTGCTGGTTGGTTCGCAACTCATTGAACGCGCTGACGCTCAAAGAATGCAGCAATTCAACACGATGTACACAGAGCAAATCCATCAAGTTTGGACGCATTATTTGTATCATAAAAAAGTGTTTTACGGGCAAGAACAGCGTTGGAAGGATGCGGAATTTTGGAAGAGGAGGCGATGAAGATGTTGCAAAAAACCATTTCCTCCCTTGACAAGGACTAAGGGGGGTGATCCTTTGCCTGAAATCTACAGGAAAGAACAATTTTAGAATAACTGGATGAATTTCAATAATTATGTATATTATTGGAGGAATATTTACACTAGAGACTGATCACATTCACTGATCTAGAGGAATTTTAATAGAAGAATAGCAAGCTGATAGGCAGGATTCTATTTGAAATAGATTGATTTTGAGAAATTGGTTGGGTCAAATGTTTATATGCAATGTTTCATGGTAAAAACGACAAACTAAAATGGCAGACAGAACCGCAATTGATACAATTCGAGGATACTTTTATCAATTTGACTATTCTATAATTTCTCTATTAAAATTAGCAAGTGACGCTGATTCAATATTAGTCGAAGGTGTTGAAGATATTGACATCACAACTGCATCAGAAACAACTGCAATTCAATGTAAATACTATGAGAAAACTGAATACAATCATTCTATAATTGCAGAACCAATTAGACTGATGTTGAATCATTTTAAAGAAGTAAAATTGGGAATTAAGGCTGAAATAAAGTACAAATTAAGAGGTTATTATAAATCAGGACATTCAAAATTGGTTTTGCCTTTAAATATTCAAAACTTAAAAGATAACTTCTTAACCTACACTAGGACTGAAAAAATTAATAATGTAAATACTAAAGTAAAACATTTTCATCACCTTGAACTTCTCCTTAGTGATACAGACTTAAATGAATTTATTGGATTGCTTGAAATTGACATAAATGCTGTTGAGTTTGAAAAACAATTTAAAGAAATTATTAGTCTATTTAAGACGACATTTAATTGCAGTGATATTTCGTCTGAATTCTATTTTTACAATAGTGCTTTAAGGGTATTAAGGGACATATCTAAAGACTCAAATCAATCAAATAGAAATATTACAAAAGCGGAATTTTTAAAGCGGGTAAATAATTCAAGAATATTATTTAATGAATGGTATGTCCTAATAAAAGGAGAAAAAGCCCATTACGCTAACTTAAGAAAGGAGTATTTTAGCAATGTAAATATCTTGTTCAAAGAACGATTTTTTCTATTTGAAATTGACCCAATCTCATATTCAAGAACTGATATAAAAACAATCTTAAATCTAATTATTAAGAATTACACGAAAATAATAAATCAACCTACTCCATTTTGCCCATACATATATTTTCATGGAATTGATAACTCCGAGTTGATAGAATTAAAAAAGGATTTAATGGAAGATGAAATTATAATAGCAGATGGTTTTGATTTTGAAGGAGCAGAATTCAATCCCAAATCTGTAGTAAAAAAACCAGCTCTTTCATATCAAATTAAACTTAAATTCCTGAATAAATTGGAATATTTAAATAAAACCCTCAGCTTAACTGGCAGGCGATCTGAAATTTATCAATTTTATTTAAACGACATTTATTTTAATTACAATACAAATTCTATTAAAGAAGTGAAAATCCAAGTTGACAATGTCAGTAAAATAAAAAATATAATATAAGATGAGCACAGCAGAATCAATGGAGCAGAATGCTCAAGTTATTGCAGTATTTCCTGATAAAGTAAAAATTACAGTAAGGGATTTAGAAATATTTAAAAATGTTGACGAAACATTGAAAGTAGGTTCATACTTAAAAATTGAAGATAGTGAGAACGCTAGTTTAATAGCAATAATTGAAAACTTTCAAATTTCAATTCGAGACATTAAGGATGAAAATGGAGAAATAAAACATATTAGAGAACATATTATAGAAGCATTTCCTCTCGGTGTATTAAGAGACGGGAAATTTGAGAGAGGTGGTGATTCACTTGCTATTCCCCCTAAAAATGTTGTACCAGCGACTGTTGATGAAATTAAAAAAATCTATGAAGAATCAATCGAAGAAAAAGAAAGTTACACTTTCTCATCTTTAGCTTCCAACCCAACAGTAAAAGTTCCAGTAAATGGAAATAAGTTTTTTAACAAGCATATAGCAATCGTTGGTTCAACTGGTTCAGGAAAATCGCATACTTTATCATCAATTATCCAGAAAGCTGTTTCAACAAAGGATGGTGATTTTTCATTGAACAATTCGCATGTTATCATTTTTGATATTCATTCAGAATACAAATCAGCATTCCCTAGCGCTAACTTTATTGACATTTCGAATCTGGTTTTACCATATTGGCTCTTAAATAGTGAAGAACTAGAAGAGATTCTCTTAGATACAGGAGAAAGAGACAATTACAATCAATCTTCAGTATTTAGAAAATTAGTAACAGAAAACAAAAAGAAACATAACCCAAGTCTTACTAAAGTTTTCTACGACACACCTTTGTTTTTCGATGTAACAGAAATTCAAAATGCCTTGTATAACTTAAAAAATGAGACTAAAAATTCAAAAGCTTCTAGTCGATATATGATTGTTGATGATTCATATACTTGCACGGACAGCAGTACAACAGTTGATACAGGAATATTGTTAAACGAAGAAGATAAAATTTCTAAATACTTTGAAAAAGAATTTCAATTTCATCCAACAAAGAATCAAAATGTAACAAAAGGAGATTATGCAGAGGGAACACTCGACAAGTTTTTTGTTAGGTTCCAAGAGAAAATTAATCAAGACCGTCTTTCTTTTTTATTTGGTTCAGAAGCTAAAGCTATTTCTTTTGAAAGAACTTTAGAGAATCTTTTAGGTTATAAATCTGATGATAAATCAAACATAACCGTGATTGATTTAAGCGGTGTCCCATTTGAAGTATTAAGTATTACCGTTTCATTAATTTCAAGATTAATATTTGAATATGGATATTTTTATAAAAGATTAAGATGTACAAACAATCCTTCTGAAAAAATCAACAATGATGTACCTATTTTACTTGTCTATGAAGAAGCACATAAGTATGTTCCTAATAGCGAACTAGTCAAATATCGTTCATCGAAAAAATCAATTGAACGGATTGCAAAAGAAGGAAGAAAGTATGGAGTGACCTTACTTTTAGCTAGCCAAAGACCATCAGAAATTTCAGAAACAATTTTTTCACAATGCAATAATTTTATTGCAATGAGACTTACGAATCCAATAGACCAAAGCTATGTCAAAAAATTATTACCAGATTCTTTAGGTTCATTAGTTGACAAAATGACTTCTTTAAAGCAAGGGGAGGCAATACTTGTAGGTGAATCTATAATTTTACCTTCAATAGTAAAAATAGACAAATGTAACCCTCAACCTTCGTCAAACGATATTCCATATTGGGAACTTTGGAAAACTGAATGGAAGGACTTAAATTTTGAAGATTTAAAAAATGAATGGTACAAATAGAGATAAAACGAAGGCTTAACAGGTGTTTGGCAAAAAATCGAGTTCAGTTCTTAAATTAGAATTTGGACTTCTAGCAACTACCACAAAACAATAAAAACCACAACAACACATGGCAAAATTTTTAAACACACGAAAAGCGGTTTCGGAAATCGAAGATCTAATAAAAAACGCAAGCGAAAAACTTACTCTTGTTTCTCCCTATTTAAAACTCTCAAAAGACTTTAAAGAACTGCTAACATATCGTAACAGTAAAGATAAAGTGACGACCGTTATTTTTGGGAAGCAGGAATTAAATCCTGAAGAAATGAAGTTTTTACAAGGTCTTCGTTTTATCGTGTTAAAGTATAATGAAGACCTGCACGCAAAGTGCTATGTAAATGACAACAAAATGATCATTACTTCTTTAAATCTTTACGCGTTCTCAATGGCTAACAATAAAGAAATGGGTGTTCTCATTGACAAAAACGACCCTGCTGACACTGAATTGTTTAATGATGCGATGAAAGAAGTGGATTATATAAATGAAACCAGTCAACGCTTTGAACTAAATTTTACGAAACCAGTTTTTACAAAGCAGACAGAGACAAAATCGACATCTAGTGCGCCAACAACAAAGAAATCAACTACAGAAACAGGCTTCTGCATTCGAACAGGAATTTCAATTCCATTCAATATTGAAAAGCCTATGAGTTATGATGCATTTAAAACTTGGAATAAAAACCCAGACAATCCAGAGAACTTTTGCCATTATTCAGGCGAACCTTCCGATCACAAAACGAGTGTCAACAAACCCATTTTAGGGAAGAATTGGAGCAAGGCAAAAGCAGCTTATAACTTGTAGTGAACGAGTTCGTTGTCTTATAAAATTTTCGAAATCAAACTTCATTATGATCAGTAAACTTTGTGTGCTTCGTGTCATTCTGGTAAATTAAAAATCACAAGTGCACGAAGTGCAAACACCAAAGGCTACTTTCTGCGATGCATGTGGAAACAAAAGATGAATAGTTATTGGTGGAAATTGTGACGCCAACTTTTCCGCTCCATAGATCCTTCAACAACAAAATCACCTTCCAGTTGTTACCACTATTCAACTGAAAAAGATCCTCGCTTTATGGCAAATTATTTAATTATTGGCGCTTCTTCTGGAATAGGAAAACAACTCGCAGAACAATTGACCGAAGCAGGTCATGACGTAGTTGGAACGTATTGTACACATGAAATTGATTCCGACAACGAGCGCATTCGCTATTATCCGCTGAATGTATTGGATGAAACGATTGCACTTGACTTTTTGCCTGAAATGGTGGACGGTGTCGTTTATTGCCCTGGAACAATTAGCCTTCGGTCATTTGAGCGCATCAAACCAGCTGATTTTATAGCAGATTATCAGTTGCAAGTGATTGGAGCTATCAAGGTAATACAGGCAGTAGTAGCGAAGCTGAAAAAAAGCGAACATGCTTCCATCGTGTTGTTCTCAACTGTAGCCGTTCAATTGGGTTTACCCTTTCACACCCAAATAGCTGCTTCAAAAGGTGCTATTGAAGGTTTAACAAAGGCTTTAGCTGCTGAATATGCTCCAACAATCCGTGTGAATTGCGTAGCGCCGTCACTTACCGATTCACCTTTGGCGGCAGCATTGCTCAATAGTGATCAGAAAAGAGAGGCCAATGCACAACGTCATCCGTTAAAAAGAATTGGAACAACTGCTGATATCGCTCACATGGTTGAGTTTTTACTTTCTGCAAAAGCAAGTTGGATTACCGGACAAATCATGCACGTGGATGGTGGAATGTCTTCGTTAAAAACATAATTCAGTAAATCGCATAAACAACCTGACCAGATCGTAAAAATGGGGTTCGTTGATCACTTGATATTTTAAAAACAATGAATAAAATAATCGTAGTAGCGGGTGCTACAGGGAATTTAGGCGGTAAAATTGTCAATGCATTAGTAGCGAAAGGAGCTGAAGTGCGTGCGATCGTGCGTTTAGAAACCGATCTAGAAAAGATAAAAACCTTGGAAGCAAAAGGTGTAAGCGTTTTTCAAGTAAACATGTTGGATCGGTCTGAAATTACGAAGCATTGCCTTGGTGTAGATTGTGTTGTTTCGGCTTTGGCTGGATTAGAGGAAACCATTATCGATGCTCAAAAAATTCTCGTAGATGCTGCGGTCGAAGCGAAAGTTCCACGTTTTATTCCCAGTGATTACGCAAGTGATTTTACCAACTTGGTCGAAGGTCAAAACAGAAATCTAGATTTTAGACGAGCCTTTCATCAGTATTTGGAGACACTTCCCATTCAAGTTACTACGGTGTTTAACGGACCATTCATGGATTTACTTACCACCGATATGCCGTTGATTCTTTTTAAAAAACAGCGGATTCTTTGCTGGGGAAATCCCAATCAATTGATCGAATTTACAACCACTCCGAATGTTGCCGAATTTACCGCAAATGCAGCGCTTGATGAAGAAACACCACGCTATTTGCGCATTGCTGGCGATCGTCTTTCCTGCAACGACTTTGTTCAACTCTTGACAGAACTCACAGGAAAACAGTACAAACTCTTTCGGCCTGGTGGGATTGGATTGCTCAATTTCGTGATCAAAATGACCCGATTTTTTTCACCATCAAAAAAAGAACTCTACCCTGCTTGGCAAGGAATGCAATACATGCGGGATATGATGGAAGGCAGAATCATCTTTCAGGATTATGACAACGATCGCTATTCATCTATAAAATGGACAACAGTTAAAGCATTTTTGATGCAAGAAGAGATCATGTATAAGTAGCGAAATCGTACAACAAATCGATTACTCATTTGTTAGGTTAGTATAATTCCGATAAAATGAAATCGACCTTTTTTTCCAGTCAAGATATTACTGAAATGGAAACCCGCACCAGAGCTGCGTTCATCAATTCATTGAGTGGTTTTAAGAGCGCTTCGTTAATTGGATCAATTGACAGCAAAGGAGCTACGAATCTGGCTATTTTCAGTTCGGTTGTCCATATAGGTTCAGATCCTGCATTCATTGGTTTTATCAATCGCCCAGATTCTACTGCAAGACACACCTTGGAAAACATTCTGGAAACGCAGTGTTTCACGATTAATCATATCCATTCAGCGATTTATCAACAAGCACATCAAACAGCAGCTCGTTATCCCAAAACAATTTCCGAATTTGATGCCACTGGATTAACGCCAGAGTTCGGTCAATTACTTGCAGCTCCTTATGTGCAAGAAAGTCACATTAAATATGGATTGACGTTTGTTGAAAAGCATGAACTGAAGATCAACGGAACCATTTTAGTGATCGGAAAAGTAATGGAAGTGATCATTCCAGAAGAGTGTTTACTCGCTCATGGAGCCATTGATCTTGAAAAAGCGGCAACTGTTGCGATTGCTGGTTTGGACAGCTACCATTCAACGCAGCAAATCGCACGATTAACCTATGCGAAGCCTGAAAAACTACCGGAAGTAATTAAAGAGTGATGGAAAAGCAAGAAATAAATATTGTTTGGTTTAAACGCGACTTGCGTTTTACAGATCATGAACCACTTTATTTCGCTCAACAATCCAACCTTCCGATTTTGCTAGTGTATGTCTTCGAACCATCAGTAATAGCTTATCCTGATAGCGACGTAAGGCATTGGCGTTTTGTTTATGAATCCTTGAAGGAGATGAATGATAAACTGAAAAGTCTCCAAGCTGAAATTTACGTGTTTCACAATGAAACCAACACTGTTTTTGAGGGACTGCTAAATTCGTTTAAAATCAATACCATTTTTTCGTCCCAAGAAACAGGAAATGGGCTTACGTATGAACGTGACAAAGCCATGAGTGCAGTGTTTAAAAACCATCATGTTACTTGGAAAGAATACCAAACAAATGGAGTTGTTCGCAGATTAAAATCGCGTGATCAATGGGAAAAGATGTGGGAACAACAAATGACTGCCCAACCGAAATTTGTGGATGAAGACAATTGGAATTTGGTTCACTTGGAGGATCAACTTTACAACCAACTAAAAGGCGCAGATTTAAGTGCCGAAATCACTAAACGGAATAAAAATTTTCAAGAAGGTGGCGAATATTGGGCATGGAGATACATCGACAATTTTATAAAGGAACGCCATGTGAATTACAGTAAACACATTAGCAAACCGTTGTTGAGCAGAACAGGCTGTAGCCGTTTATCGCCTTATTTAGCGTACGGCAATATCAGTATGCGCATGGTTTATCAGTACACACGGCAAAAGTACAATTCGTCCTTAAACAAACGGGCGTTGTCTAACTTCGTTTCACGCTTACATTGGCATTGCCATTTCATACAAAAATTCGAAGATGAATGCCGCTATGAATACGAGAATATAAACAGAGCATACAATGCCATCAGTAAACCTAAAAACGAATCCTATATAACAGCTTGGCAAACTGGTCAAACGGGAATTCCGATTATTGATGCTTGTATGCGTTGTATAGTAGCAACAGGGTATTTGAATTTCAGAATGAGAGCATTGGTCGTTTCTTTTTTCGTTTTTAATCTTTGGCAAGATTGGCGTGAGTTACATTTTTTAGCGCGGCAATTTTTAGATTATGAACCGGGAATCCATTACCCGCAATTACAAATGCAAAGTGGCACAACTGGAATCAACACGATTAGAATTTACAATCCAGTAAAAAATTCAGAAGATCACGATCCAGGTGGTCTCTTTATCAAAAAATGGATTCATGAACTGCAAAACATTCCTTCGTCTTTCATTCATGAGCCACATAAATTGAGTTTAATTGAGCAACAATTATATCAGTGCATAATAGGCAAACATTATCCTGCTCCTATTGTTGAACTGGAGGAAACAAGAAGGATTGCCAGTGATATTGTTTGGAGTTTCAGAAAAAATGCTGCTGTGAAAGAAGAGGGAAAGCGCATTCTAGCCAAACATGTGAATAATCCGAAATCACATTTAACCAAAAAGAAGGAAAATAAGGAAACGAATCAAACAAGGTTGTTATGAGGCTTTTCTCGCGGATGCTAGCCGAAGGATCGGATATGAGTGTAGATTGGAATCGAGTAGATTTTTAGTATGGATTGAAATGAAACGTGTGTTGAAAGAAAATCTACCTTCCAAAATCTGTGTGACGTGTGAGCGTTCCTTCACTTGGCGCAAGAAATGGAAAAACAATTGGGATGAAGTAAATTATTGCAGTGTAAAATGCAGTAAAAAATAGGTTTGGAAATGAACACGCAGAAGACTTTACGATTGATTCTTGGAGACCAATTAAATATCAATCACCCGTGGTTTGATAAAGTTGAAGAATCTGTTACGTATGTATTAATGGAAATTAGAACCGAAACAGATTATGCGCAACACCACATTCAAAAGGTGATTGGATTTTTTGCTGCGATGCAACACTTCGCTCAAGAATTAAGAGAACGAAACCATTCTGTAATTTATATTCATCTCAATGATCAAAACAATTTACAGTGCTTTGATAAAAATTGTGCTCAACTAATTGCCCAATTTGAATTTACTCAATTTGACTATCAATTACCAGATGAATACCGATTGGATGAGCAGTTGAAAGACTTTACCAGCACTTTAAAAATACCATTTTCGAGTTGTGATTCAGCACACTTTTACAGTACACGAAATGAGCTAAAAGATCTGTTTGAAGGTAAAAAAATGTATTTGATGGAAACGTTTTATCGTCACATGCGCAAAAAACACACAGTTCTGCTTGTGGATGGTGACAAACCGTTGAATGGTAAATGGAATTTTGATGAAGATAATCGCAAAAAATTACCCAAAGAGCATAAACCTATTGCACCATTACTTTTTTCAAATGATGTACGTGCAATAGAAAAGGAAATTCTATCAGCAAACATAAAAACGATCGGTACAGTTGAAAGCAAGAATTTTAAATGGCCTGTAAATCGCAGGCAATCTCTGGAATTACTTGATTTTTTTGTCGAAAACTGCCTACCCCTATTTGGGACTTTTCAAGATGCAATGGCACCCAACGATTGGTCCATTTACCACTCTCGTTTATCGTTTTCAATGAATATAAAATTACTTTCCCCACAAGAAGTAGTTGACAAAGCCATTGAAGCATACACCAAAAGACCAGACCAAATTGAATACAACCAATTAGAAGGTTTTGTAAGGCAAATTATTGGTTGGCGAGAATACATGCGCGGCATTTATTGGTTAAAGATGCCCGAGTATGCTTCACTTAATTATTTTGAACACCGAACTAAATTACCCCAATGGTTTTGGACGGGTGAAACAAAGATGAATTGTTTAAAAAATGCGATTCATCAATCGCTCGATTTTGCTTATGCTCACCACATTCAACGTCTAATGATTACGGGCAATTTTGCCTTGTTAGCTGGTGTACATCCTGATGAAGTAGATACCTGGTATTTGGGAATTTATATCGATGCAATACAATGGGTAGAAATAACCAACACAAGAGGTATGAGCCAATTTGCAGATGGTGGTATAGTTGGTACAAAACCGTACGTAAGCTCTGCTGCTTACATTCATAAAATGAGTTCTTATTGTACTGGATGTTACTACGATAAAGCAAAAAAGACGGGGGATCGTGCTTGTCCATTTAATAGCCTCTATTGGAATTTTTATGATAGACATGAAGCCAAACTTTCGAAAAACCCACGGATTGGAATGATGTACACTGTTTGGCACAAAATGCAACCTGATGCAAAAACCGCATTATTAGAACAAGCATCCTATTATTTAGCACACATTAACGAGTTATAAATGAAAAAATCCATCGTTTGGTTTAAAACAGATTTGCGTTTGCACGACAATGAAACGTTAGTGCATGCAATTGCCCATAGTGACGAAATTATTCCTGTGTATTGTTTTGATGAATCTCATTTTGCAACATCCGAATTTGGGTTTAAGAAAACAGGAAATTTCAGAACACAATTTTTAATAGAATCATTAATTGATTTAGACAAGAACCTCCGCGCTATTGGTTCTGGATTGATCATCTTAAAAGGCAAACCTGAAGTTGAAATTACTGGGTTAGTCAAAAAAATGGGGGTTCAAAAAGTATATGCAAAAAAAGAAGTCACGTACGAAGAAACGCAACTAAATGAACTAGTAGAAAAGGAGTTATGGAAAGAACATTGTCTATTTGAAACATTTAGTACAAGTACGTTATACCATGCTCAGGATTTGCCTTTTCCGCTCAAAGACATTCCGGATGTATTCACTAATTTCAGAAAACGCATTGAAAAAGAAGCGATCATTCGACCAGTTTTTGCAAAACCAACAACGATTAATTCTCCTAGAATTGCACCCATTGAATTACCTAGTTTGGATGAATTAGGATTAGAACCTGTTGTAGTAGATAGCCGATCCTTTCCTTTTAAAGGAGGTGAAACAGAAGGTTGCAACAGATTAAATTCATACTTGTTTGGAACAAAATCTATTTCAACTTACAAGGAAACACGCAATGGATTGACAGGGGAAAATTATTCCTCCAAGTTTTCTGCTTGGTTAAGTCTAGGTTGCTTATCACCAAGGGAAATATACGATGAGATAAAAAAATATGAAACCCAATATACTGCAAATGAATCAACTTATTGGTTAGTGTTTGAGTTGTTGTGGAGGGATTATTTCCGATTTATGATAAAAAAATACCGCCATCATTATTTTCTACAACACGGAATTAAATCCTCAGAATCGACCATAAATAAACACAATCCAACAGTCTTTGAAAGTTGGAAAAACGCTCAAACAGGAAACGATTTTATTGATGCCAATATGCTCGAGCTTAAACTTACTGGTTATATGAGTAACAGAGGCAGGCAAAATGTAGCGAGTTATTTATGCAATGATTTAAAATTGGATTGGCGGTATGGAGCGGCTTATTTTGAAGAGCAATTAATCGATTATGATGTGTGCAGCAATTGGGGTAATTGGGCTTATTTGGCGGGTGTAGGAAATGATCCAAGAGGGAATAGAGTTTTCAATACTGAAAAGCAAGCAAATGAATATGATCATTCAGAAACCTATCGAAATCATTGGCTTACAGGTAGATAAAACACAAATGATCTGTAAGATTTAATCCCAATCAATTTATTTTGTTTAATCTTTTTAAATTAAAAATTAAACAAACACTACTGTCCGTTGTTATTCATTTGTACACACATTTAATCTTTAAATATTCTTAAATATGTTTAACAAATTTACACTTACGGATAAACTATTGTTTGTTGCCGCTTTATTATCACTTGTTTATTCAGAAATTCTCTTTTTTCAAGGATTAAAGGAAGATGCTCATTTTGTAGGAATTTGGGTTCCGTCCATCTTAGCTTTTGGAATTTATTTAAAACTAATTAAATCGAAATAATATGAGTGAAATGATTCCATACTTCGCCGGCCTTATAACGCTATTATTCGGAATAGGGTTTTTTGTTGCTTTGAGAGAAAAGCAGAAGTAAACTAGTTTTTTTCGTGAAACTACTGTCAAAATAAATCCGAATGTACCGTAAAACCTCAACAATACTTATCCATGGAAGATGAAAATTTAATTTGTCAGTACAGCGGTTTGCCTTCCTTAGCTAGTTATAGGATTGAACAAGAGAAAAAACAAGAAGAGAAATCAAACTTTAGTGAAGGTGACAAAGACAGAATCATTGAAATGGCATGGGAAGACCGCACACCATTCGAAGCTATTGAATTTCAGTTTGGCTTAACCGAAAAGGCCGTAATTGAATTTATGCGCAACCATTCATTGCCCTCCAGTTTTCGTATGTGGCGAAAAAGAATGAAGTCGCGGAAAACAAAACACACAGCCCTGCGGGAGGCTACAGTTGATCGGTTTAAATGTAGTCGACAAAGAGGAACCGGCAACAACATTGCGAAGCGGTAAACCACATTGGTCAATTTTTCGGTTTAACAATCCGCTTTATATTGTTGATATTCGGAAGAAGTGTTCCATTGTTTCCACTTCTTCAATGCCTATTATCACACTTTAGATACAGGTCGTTTTCAGTTGGTTGTAAAAAAGTGATGGACTCACAACCAAAAGAAACGTATTTAAATCCGAATACAACAAGTGGTTTGTTTTTTAAGAGTTTTCCTGTCCATTGATTGATTGCTGGATAAGACTCCAATGAATTCAAGTCTGTTAGAGAAGAACCTTCGTCTTCGAAAAATAAACGATCACAAAGTACGCCATTTGTTTTTACATTGATTACAATCAAATGTCTACAAGCAACGTGTTCTTGATCTGAATATTCTTGTATGAAATACTGTAGATCATTGGATTCGCCCACATAGACATCGCCTTCGAAATAGTTGTTTGCAACGAGGATCTCTGCACTTTCATAGTCGATTGGAATGGATGGAAAATTGGATCGATCTGTTTTCATCCATGTGATAGGGGCTAACTTTCCAACTTCGAATGGATTTTCTTTCCCAACAGCTGCAAGACATGATAAAAAATAGGGATTGTGGTCACTTAACAAAGCCGCATCTATTTCGAATCCAATCTTGAAATCCTCTTGATGATAGGGCCCTTCAGTCTGATAGATGTTAATGATCGCTACCAGATTTAAGGTTTTGATTGGAAACGATTTGAGTATACCACGTGCATAATCATAGATAAAGACCGTATCCGTTTCTGATAAATTCATTGTTGTGAGAAAACGTTTTCTGTAAATCGAATCTAACAGAATGTACTGCGCTTCTTGTTCCGTTATCCCTTCTAAACTTGGCATAGCCAATGAATCAGGATGCTCACTTAATGGATAGGTCTCAGAAAGAGATGTAAACGCAACCTGTTTATGTGAGTTGTTTTCATATAAATCTACCGTGTATAGATTCAAGTCCTGCGCACAAAGTGATGGCGCTAACACAGTCAAGAGAATTAAGGTGAAATAGAAGGTGATTTTCATAAGGAATCATTCGTTTGTTCAATGGTTTGTTTCATTGAGTTGCTCCAAATAACAGCGTAGTTATCAGCAAAGTCATTCACTTGTTTATTGTTTGCTTTGCTCCAATGATGTTCATAGATATAATCAACACAATGCCCCATTTCGTGCAGAAGTAGTTTCTCTAAGAAGTACTTTTTGTAGCTTTCAACTGTCCATTGTAAGTACCAGCCATTTTTGTCATGCTGTAAATCGGTGCAATAGTTTTTGTAAAAATGTAACTGCTTGTTTGTTGGTTTCAGTTTGCCAAAGAGCATTTTATTGTCTGTTGGAACTGCGAAGAGTTTGATTAAGTAAACCTTACTGCCATAAACAAATTGACCTTGTACTCTTTCCCCTTTTAAGTAAGCTGACTTTTTTGTTTTGCTTAACCAAATATGCGTTAAGTATTTGGTGTGTTCATCTGGAAGTTGTTTTAGCGTCTCCTTTATTTCATCCATTGTAACAGGAAAATAAAAATCCCTTGAAGGGTTTTCAATGATGAAAATGGGCGTTTCTTGGTTTAGAGAAGGCGGCAATAAACTATGGTATCTTTTGAAAATTCCATCAGCACATTTTAAACGCATCCTTCCACCATGAATAGCTCCAAATTTCCTGTTTTTTTTCCATGCGGTTTCTTTGCGGTTTTGCATATTGCTGGTTAATTACACCTCTAATCTTTGATCATTCTGTTAAAGTACAAAAGAAAATGATGGCCAATTTGAACTACATAAACATCGAATGCTCTATGTTCTCTATGTGTCCTACTTTGGTTTGCTTCAAGTAAACACAACCGTTAATTGTTATTTGCCAATTTCCAAACTCCTCAAATCCAAATCCTAAAATCAAAACTAAAATCAATAGCGGGCGAAATGCCTTTCATGGTAATGGATTGTGCTTAAATGTCTCTAAAAGTGAATCTGCATTTCAATTCTCCTTATTTCACTTCATTTCCTTTGGTGTCAATTTCAGTCCAAACTCCATTTAAAAGGACAACAGCAAATCCATTCGAAATTCTACGGACTTCTTCATATTTGCAAGGAATAACTTCTACACCTGCTTTATTGATAAAGCCTCTTTTAAAGGTATACAATTGTTTTACTTCAACTAATCCATCCCTGAAATCAAAGTGGCTCTCGTATTTTTTTTCTGAAATGAATTTTCCAGTCATATCCACATAGGCCCAACTTGGAGTCATCGTTGAATTGTCGAAACAGACACATCCAATTCCTTCATGAAAGTTTGTAACGTCCTCATATTTAGGTGTAACTACTATCATTTCATTTCTGTTCAGATAACCCCAATACCCATTTATTTTTACACCAACCATGCCTTCACTGAAGTTTCCCACAGCCTCGTATTTAAAATCAGTTGCTGTTGAGTCGGCGAATAACGCATCAAATCCAGGGTTTAAATCAGCATTCTGTTGAGCCAAGGTTCTTCCTATCGTATCGATGAATCCCCAATTCTCTCCTTTTTTTGTTCCAGCAAGACCTTCTGAAAATGGTTTCAAATCATCGTAAACGCAACCGACAATTTCTTTCCCATTTCTGTTAACAAATCCCCATTTGAATTCGTCGCTCATAACGCGAGCAAAACCTTCTGAGAATGATCTTACGAGTTTGTATTTGATCTCTACCACAACTTTTCCTGTTTTGTCAATGAATCCCCAGGCATCTTCCAAACGAACACCTGCGAAACCATCGGAAAATGGCTCTGTCATGAGGTACTTTGAAGGGATAATTTCTGTTCCAGTTTTGTCTATATATCCCCATTTATTTTTCTTTGTAGATACCTCAGCTAAACCTTCCGAAAAATGCTGAGCTTCAAGGTATTTTATCGGGATAACAATTGTTCCTTTCTTATCGATATAACCGCATTTTCCTTTTTTAACAACTAAAGCAAGTCCGTCGGAAAAAGGATAAGCGTCGTCATACACAGCCTCTATTACGATTTTATCTTTCGCGTCTTTAAATCCAACTAAATTAGACTCTCGATTCGTATAACGATGAAGGGTTTGTCCGAATGAAAAAATGGAAAATAGGCAAATCAGAAGTGTAGCAAAGTATCGTATCATCATTTTTTGGAGTTTAGTAAGAAGTAGATTGCAGCGTCATTTTGTTAGTAATCAAGCTCAAATGTAAACTAAAATTCGGAAACTATTATCCTGATTTATAAGGTATTTTAATCCTTACTCCACTCTCCTCAAATCCAAATCCTGAAAATCAAAACTAAAATCAATTGCAGGTGAAATGCCTTTCATGGTAATGGATTGTGCTTTGCCTGTTTCGTCTAAAGTGAACAACGCAAAAGCATCGCAATTCATGTCTTGGTATTCCCATTTTATGGCAAAAGTATTGGCATTGTAAAAAGCCATTGGACCGTTTAATTTGGGCGAACGATAGGATTTGAACCACAATTGATTGTCATTGAGGAAAATTTCAATCTTCCCAAACCAACTATCTTCGTAAACGCCAATAAAGTCAGCTGTTTTAATGGGTGTTTTGCGCGCTTTAGCAACTGTCTCCCATACTTTTTTGACTACCTCATCTGTTTCGTTTTTCTGCCCGTTCATGTAATTACTGTACAGATCCACCCAATGGTAATCATCCATGCCAATGTAACTGTCGATAATGGTATTGCTTACGGCAGAAAAAAGTCCAGCACCGCCATTTTCGGTATTGGTAAGAATCACAATTCCTAAATCTAAATCGGGCAACATTGTTACGATGGACAGCATTCCGGGCAATCCTCCTGTATGTGAAACACTGAAATTCCCGTTCAGATCGGTTAAAAACCAGCCCAAACCATAACCAGAAAAATGATGTGTGTATCTTGCTGATGAATTGTTCTCTTCTACCGTATGAATACGCCACATTTCTTCATGATTGCCCATTGAAAACAAGGTGTCTTTTAATTGTGGTCCATACACGCCATCATTGAGTTGCAAGAGCATCCAGTTAGACATATCAGAAACATTGGAAAGAATGCCACCAGCTGCACTATTCACCATGTCTTCAAATGGAGTCATTGCTTTTAGCGTTCCTGTTTGTGTAGAATGGGGAATGGCCAAATTGCTTTTATCGAGCATTAATTCGCCTGAAGCAAACGTATGATTCATCTGCAACGGTTGAATAATCTGGCTCTGGATGAAATTTTCATAACTCATGCCACTTACCCGAGCAATGACTTCACCAGCGACTAAATACAGTAAATTATCGTAATCAAATTGGGTGCGGAAAGCTGAAACAGGTTCAAAATGCTGAAAACTGGTCAATACATCATCGATACTAAAATCAGAACCATCGGGGAAGAACATTAAATCGCCTGCTCCCAATCCCAAGCCACTGCGGTGTGTCAACAAATCTTGGATATTGAAATTTTGTGTCACATAAGCATTGTACATTTTGAATTCAGGAATATGGTCTGTCACCTTATCTGTCCAATTCAGTTTGCCTTGATCAACCAGAATCGAAAGCGCAGCTGTTGTAAACGCTTTACTGTTAGAGGCAATAGCAAAATTGGTATGCTCATTCACCGCCTGTTTGGTCGCAATGGAAGTTACGCCATATCCTTTTTGATGAATGATTTTTCCATCTTTCACAATGGCAATCGCCGCTCCAGCCACCTTGAATTTTTTCAAAGCGTCTTCCATCAAACTATCCAGGTCTTTTGATTGAATTTGCGCATGAACGTTGATACTCGAAATGAGGTTGAAAACGAGAATGGTTAAGATGAATTTCAGACTATGCATAGGGTTGTTTTTTTAGTATTTGTTCTTTTGAAAAATATTCACAACGAATTTAATGAAAACAACTGATTCAATTCTTTACCAGAGCTTCTGCTTTCGCTTTGTAAAAATCACCTAGTTCGTTTTTGCGCATTAAATAATACACTTCACTAATGTTTGTATAATACTTCGCCAATTCGATGTGTTCTGAACCGAGTTGAAGGATCTTATTTTCCAACGCTTTTTGATAATAGAAGAGCGCATGATCACCATCTTTAATTGCTCGATAAGCATTTCCAAGATTGATGTACGATTGCACAATTTCAACACTGGATTCTCCAAAAAAGTAGTCACGAATGCACATGGCTTTGTAGTGCGCATCAATGGCTTTTTCATATTCTTCGTTGCGGTAATAGACATTTCCAATATTGCCATAACTCGTTGCAACATCTGGCGCATAATCGCCCAATTTCTTTTGTCGAATGGCTAGCGATTGGTAATGATAGATCAAGGATTGTCCATAATTTCCTTCCGCCGCAAACAGAACCCCCAAACCAATATACGTTGAAGCCAATGTTAAATTCATGGAGTCAAGCGATTGCAATGCTTTTGTCAATGCTTGATTCAAATAGGTCAATGCTTGTTCGTTTTGATTGAGCCGCGTCAGCATCACTCCCATTTGTGTGTACACATGAACCCATTTTTCGCTGTTTTCAGTGCTTTCAAATTCACGCCCCGCTTTTTCATAATAAACAAGTGCACTATCGGTTTGGGTATTTTGCTTGAAACTTTCAGCCAATTTCAGGTAGTGGTCTCCTACGGAATCGTTTTGAGCAAACACACTCGGCAAACAGGCCAATTGCACCAGCAGACAGAACAGGAATTGTTTGTAGAAACTCATCTTCTAAAAGTACCAATTTTCGGGTGAAAGATCAATTTTGAGGTTCAAACTTAATTGAAAATGTAAAATTGAAAATGTGAAATTGAATTAAGGTCTTAACAGTGAACTTCTTCATGGTTGATAGCTCTGATGGTTGTAATTATGAATTGAAAAATTATAAAGGAAGGATTTAGGTCTTAACTACCACTTCCTTTATAATTCATAATTGACCAATTCATAATTCCCCGATGCCCTAAATATTAACTGAAAATGTTTTTTCAAAAAAAAATCTGGTTGAACCAACTATTTTGAACTAAGTTAACTCCTTTAAATAAGTATACGAAGTTTATCGACACACAGGAAAGAGATATTGCGTTAATTGATCGTTGTTTAAAAAACGATCAAAGGGCCTTTCATGAATTGTATCAACTCTACAGTTCGTGGCTCTATGCTTTGTGCATCCGTTATTCGAGCAATCCCGATGATGCACAAGATGCATTACAAGAGAGCTTTATTAACATCTTTAAAAACTTGGCTCAATACAGTCGAGAATCAAACTTCAAAGCCTGGATAAAACGCATAACGATCCATACGAGTTTAGCGCAACACAAAAAAAAGAATGCAAAAGTATACAGTCAAATGACCAATGAACTAACTGAAAATGATGCCATTCATACGGACTTCATTTCAGAATTGGATGCAGATGAAATACTCTATTACATCAACAAATTGAGTCCAGGAAGAAAACAAATTTTCAATGCATACTTTGTTGAAGGGTACAATCACCGTGAAATTGCAGAATTGTTAGGAATCAGTGAAGGAACCTCAAAATCACAGCTTCACGATGCCAAAAAAGAATTGAAACTTGCTTTAGAAAAAAACACCTCTATTGCTAAAAAACTAGCGTTATGAAAGAGCATAATGACGATATTCGATTACAACACTTGCTCAATGAAAAGTTGGAGGAACATCAGGTAACCGCTCCTGATTTCATTTGGCCTGCCATTGAGAAGGAACTTTTTCCTCCTACAAAAAGACGACGACCTTTTTTCTGGTGGTTTGTTTTCTCTGGTTTATTCTTGGGTACACTTTCTTATTTCTTGTTGGTTCCTTTCCATCCTATCGGTTTCTCGTCTGATCTGGTGAAACTTCCAATTATCACAACCAATAAACCCCTTCAATCGAAGGTTTCAACTCCATTCAATGAACAGGAATCGAATGCTAAATCAACGACAATAAAAAACGGCCAATTGATCGCATCAACAGTAGAAACTAAGAAGTGCTCACGTTTAAATTCACAGAAGCCGAAAGATCCTTCAACAAATCCAACAATTAAGAAGATCAATCAGAACAAATCAACAACTACTAAACATGGAAAAAGTACGATGACAATGATTCATACGAACTTCATGAGTTATCCTACTGAATATTTACAATCAATCGTTCAACGGTTAATCGCTGAAACAACAAAAAGCAGGCAACCAAATGACTCCATTTTAGCTTCAACATCACACATGGATGCAAACGACAATTTGGAACTCCTATTACTTCAAGCAAAAAAAATTGAACATACAACTGATAGCATTCGGGTAATCCATTCCAAGGCGCAACCTCCAAAATCGTTTGTTCCCTATTCATTTATTGCTCTTTATGCGGGAGCAGGAAGAAACAACAGAACGTATTCTGGTATTATTGGATCAACATCAAATACCTATATCATTGATCGTAAACTCCAACTAAGAAACACCAATTTCGGGTTAGATTATAATTATCAATTTGCGCCATTTGCATCAGTTAGAATTGGAATAAATAAGGGTACGAACCGCTACACAACCCGTATTTTCCCTATTCGAATTGCAAATACTTCGTTAAATGATGAATTAGAAATCTCTTCACCTAGTGGCGAATTAAAATCAGCTCCATTGGATTTAGCAGATCAAGCAAGTCAATTTTCCGATTCTACTGTTTTCTTAATGCGCATCATTCATCGATCGCAGTACATTTCTATTCCATTATCGGTTCGATTTAATACGATCAATGCAAAAGGCCCACAGTTATACGGTTATACTGGATTCGACTTTGTATTCCGTGGAAAAGATCAAAACACCTTGATCGTCAAGAAGTCACAGATCGAACGTTCTTTTAGTACATCAAACGTTAGAGATGCTCGTGGTTTTTACCCCGGCTGGCACCTTGGTTTAGGAATTGCATCAAATCCTATCCGTCAACTCCAGGTTTATGGTGAATTCAATTATTCGCAAATTTTCGGAAACTATTATACGGGTAAAGTGATTTCTATTCGATCAAACAATGTGCAATTGAATGTGGGGCTACGAATTAGGTTTTAATTTTCTTTCATTGTTGTCGGATAAAAAGTATGAACCATCCTTGTATGGAAGGTAATCGCACGAAATAATGAAGGTTGATTCCCTTAGCTTAATCCATCGTCCCAGAGGGTGCTGTAAAGTTAAACCAGCTGGAAAGGGAAAGAGGGGATCTTACCCCTAACGGGGCAAAAGGTTGCTTGTAGATCTGAGTTACACTATTGCGTCACTACGTGACTTCGTGTATTACTCTTTTCGTCACTACGTGACTTGCTGTAATCCATCTGATTTACTGGAGTTTAGGTGATGATAGAATGAAGTAGTAAAGGTTGATTTCCTTATCTTAATCCATTGTCCCAGCGGGACAAAATAACTTAACCAATTAAACACCTTACAACCATCGCCTCGTAGAGGGGAGATGCAATGTTAAAAAAATAGTGATTTTATATCACAATTAACACGCTGTATACTTGATAGTTACACGTGTATTCCATTTTTTTTATACCACCACCCAACTCTTTTTAGTACACTTCACTCTTTGAATAAAACACTAATTGAATATTGAAATTTAAAGTTTGGAAATCATGAAAAAGACAGTAAAATTTATCGGAATTGCACTCATTGGAATTGCACTATTCTCAACATCTTGTAAGAAAAAAGAAGAGCAAGAAGAATACAATCAAGTAGCCGTGGATGCATCTAGTTCAGAAGACGATGAAATGATGACACGAGATGAAGAAATTTTGGTTGGATCGCCTTGCAATTATGACCTCACTCAAATTCTAGCACCCTGTGCAGTTGTAACGGAAACATCTGCAACTTTTCCAAAAACAATTACCATTGATTATGGAACAGGTTGTACCAATAGCAATGGTGTTACCAAAAAAGGAAAAGTGATCATTTATATGACAAATCCGTTGAGTACTGTTGGCGCAGTTAGACAAATTTCATTTGACGGTTTCTATGTGAATTCTACCCAAATTACAGGTACTAAAAACCTTGAGAATACTGGGGAAAATGCAAGTGGGAATGCGCTTATTTCTGTTGATGCGGATTTGACATTTACAAACTCAAATGGAACACGCACACGTTCATCTGACCATGTAAGAGAATGGATTGGACAAACAACTTGCGCACTCACAGACGATGAATTTTTAATAACAGGTTCGGGTTCGGTAACACGTAATAACGAAACAGTTAGACCGTATTCAATTACAACGGCCATTCATATCAAAAATTCATGTCGTTATCCAGTTGCTGGAGAAATTGACTTTGGCGTTTCAAACCGCGGGTGCATTATCAACTATGGTACAGGAGAATGCGATGAATTTGCACAATTAACGACAAAACGTAAAAATAAAGTGTTTACCATCAATTTAGCCACACGAACAATAGAGTAATGTGTATTCTTGAAAAATAAACAGAGGCTGTCTAACTTTTTAGGCAGTCTCTTTCTTTTTAAGCTGTTTTTCTGAAAAAAACTTACTGAAAACAGTGTAAACGACTGTAAAATATATGTAAATTGGATTGTATCAAACTGAAAAAATCTATTTTTAGGGATGCAATTTAATTCCGTACTCCCTTTTAGTGCGCTCATCGTTATCCTGTTTAGCCTACTTCCAAGTTGTTCTAGAGAAAACGCTGACTTTCAGAAAGAAAAGGAGAAAATTGTGGTACGAAAAATTGGACACGAAATTTTGTTGCTGGCTGGTGATAGTACTTCACGTGTTTTACCTGTAAAAGAGCTGAAAAACGGAACCTATCAACTTCAATTTGAAAGCAGTTTTGCATTTAATCCCGATTCATTGGTCACAACGATTCAACGCATTGTCATTGAACATCAATTACCGAAAGATTACCTCGTAAATGTATTGGATTGTTCAAAAAAGAATGTCGTTTTTGGGTCTGCAATATCCGAAAAAGCAACAAACAATATCCGAGCTTGTTCTGGCAGAAAACAGCCCATGGGTTGTTATTTTATTCACCTTCAATTTCAACCAAACTCGTTGATTAATAGACAAAAAACAGCATGGATTGTTGGCCTCGTTAGCTTGGTGAGTTGTTTAATTGTAGTTGGAACTGTTCGCTACTATCGCTCTAAAAAGAGAAACATTCATGCGCCAACAGCATTCGAGCAAGAAAAGCCCATTCAGATTGGAAATTACTCCTTTCTACTGCAGAAACAGTGTTTACTCTTCGGTGAAGAAACCATTGAATTAACGCTCAAAGAAACGGAACTCTTGTTCATCTTTGCGTCCAATTTAAATCAAATCATTGATCGGGTTCAATTGCAAAAAGAAGTATGGGAAGATAACGGGGTAATTGTTGGTAGAAGTCTTGATGTCTTTATTTCTAAACTGCGTAAAAAACTGGAAAAGGATGTTGCCGTTCGCTTGATTAATATTCACGGAAAAGGGTATAAGTTGGTAGTTGGATGAAATGATTTTTAGTAAATCAGTAAGATCATAACCTGATAATACTTAATTTTCAGGTCAAATGAAAAAGAAAAAAATCATTGTTCTCGGATCAGGAATTTCGAGTCTCTCCTGTGCTTCATTTTTAGCAAAAGCTGGAAATGATGTGACAATTTTAGAGAAAAATCCAACAATAGGTGGAAGAGCAAGGCAATTTCAAACTGAAAATGGTTACACATTTGACATGGGACCAAGTTGGTATTGGATGCCCGATGTCTTTGAACAATTCTACCAACAATTTGGTCATACCACATCCGATTTTTATGACCTTAAACGACTAGATCCATCCTACCGTGTTTTTTGGGAAGATGGTTCAAAGGATGATGTTCCAGCTAAATTAGCAGATTTTGAAGCTTGGTTTGAGCAACTAGAGCCAGGAAGTGGTGTCAAATTGCAGCAATTCTTAAAAGATGCTGCTTATAAATACAAAGTTGGCATGCAAGACTTGGTTTATAAACCCAGTTTATCCATCACTGAATTTGTAGATCGAAGAGTCATTGGTGGTGTCTTCAAGATGCATTTATTCACCTCTTTTTCGGCTTTTATTCGAACGTATTTTAGTCATCCTAAAATCTTATCACTGTTAGAATTTCCTGTTCTTTTTCTAGGAGCAACACCTGAAAAAACACCTGCGCTTTACTCATTAATGAACTACGCTGATATCCAATTAGGTACTTGGTATCCAATGGGTGGCATGTTTGAAATGATCAAAGCATTCGAAAAAATTGCATTGGAACAAGGTGTCACCATTCTCACCAATCAAGAAGTAACTGGATTTACCTACGGAAAAAAAAATATTCAAGAAACCATTACGCAGCAAGGTGGTTTTCCAAGTGATTATATTGTTTCTGGTGCAGATTACCGTCACACTGAAACACTGTTAGGTGAGCACGCCAATTATTCGGATGAGTACTGGGATAAACGCGTTATGGCACCCTCTTCCCTTTTATTTTATGTAGGGGTTAACAAAAAAATAGATGGATTGCGTCATCACAATTTGTTTTTCGACGAACCATTTGCGCCACACGCCCATGAAATTTATACCGATCCCAAATGGCCAACAGCACCGCTTTTCTATTTAAGTTGTCCTTCAAAAACCGATGATTCTGTTGCACCAATAGGTCATGAAAATTTATTTTTCCTCATTCCATTGGCGCCAGATTTAAAAGACGATCCTGAAAAACACGAAGATTACTTTGAACGCATGTTAAAACGAGTAGAACAACATACAGGCGTTTCATTTCGAGAAAATATTGTCTACAAACGCAGTTTTTGTATTGACGATTTTAAGAAAGATTACCACGCATTTAAAGGAAATGCCTACGGTCTAGCAAATACATTGAAACAAACTGCCATTTTAAAACCTCGTTTAAAGAACAAAAAGCTCACTAATTTGTTTTACACCGGACAGTTGACTGTGCCTGGTCCCGGAGTACCTCCTTCCATTATATCTGGAGAGGTGGTTGCCAAGCAAGTATTGAAAGCAATAAAAAAAGCTGATTAAAACGAATGAAGAAGATTTTTGATGAAATAGGACATGAAATGAGTATGCTGACAACCAAGCGGTACAGTACTTCATTCGCTTTAGGTATCCGTTTTTTAGCGAAAGATCTCCAAAAACCTATTTATGGAATTTATGGTTTTGTTCGGTTCGCTGATGAGATTGTTGATTCATTTCACGACTACAATAAAGAAAATCTACTCGATGATTTTATCAATCAAACCTATGATGCGATTGATCGTAAAATCTCCCTCAATCCTATCCTCAATAGTTTTCAATGGGTTGTAAATACCTATAACATTCCGCGTGAATTGATTGGACAATTTTTGAGGTCAATGGAAATGGATTTGGAGCAAAAAGCTTATGATCAACAGAATTATGAAGAATATATTCTTGGTTCAGCAGAAGTTGTTGGACTAATGTGCCTAAAAGTATTTGTTCGAGGAGATGAAAAAGCATACAATGACTTAAAATCTTCTGCTATGAAACTGGGTGCTGCTTTTCAGAAAATCAATTTCTTGCGCGATTTACGAGCAGATTTTCACGAACTAGGACGCACCTATTTCCCGGGAATCAATATGGATGAATTTAATACAACCATCAAACAACAAATTGAAGCTGATATTGCCTTTGATTTTAAACTCGGCTACGAGGGGATCATTCAATTGCCGAAAGATGCACGCTTCGGTGTTTACATGGCTTACATCTATTACTATAAGTTATTTCGCAAAATTCAACAAACTGAAGCGAAAAAGATCCTCAATGAGCGCATTCGCATTCCAGACAACAAAAAATACCGCTTGTTTTTAACTTCGTATCTTCGTCATAATTTGAATCTACTCTAAACATGTTGGAAGTTGTACTCGTTGATCAAGCTGATCGTCCAATTGGAACAATGGAAAAATTGGAAGCACATGAAAAAGGATTACTGCACCGTGCTTTTTCTGTTTTTGTGTTCAATGATCAAGGAGAAATGCTCTTACAGCAACGTGCACTTTCCAAATACCATTCGAGTGGATTGTGGTCCAATACCTGTTGTTCACACCCAACACCCAACGAATCATTAAAAGAAGCTGGTGAAAAAAGGTTGCAAGAAGAAATGGGTTTTTCAACTCCACTTTCACCTCTTTTCGCATTTGAATACCGCGTTGATCTCGATAATAATTTAACTGAACATGAATTTGACCATGTATTCATCGGTCAATACAATGGTGAAATCAATCCAAATCCAACCGAAGTGATGGATCACAAATGGGTTTCGATGGAACAACTAAAGGAACAAATGACCCAAGACCCCAATCGTTTTACGGCTTGGTTTCAAATTATTCTAACAGAGCATTCACATCACTTTCAGAATCAGAATACTAGTAAGTAAGCAGTTCATTTCACGGAAGATTCAACAAAGCGAATCATTTTTCAAGTTTCTTAGTAACCTGAGTCGATTATTCAAACTTTGTCAAAACAGCTATAAATAGTGAGATACGACATTTTTCAATTCGGAATAGCTTTGTCTTGAGCTTGTCGAAAGGAGATATTTCGATGCGAAAAAGGGAAGTAAATTGCTGTTTATAGGTGAAATACACGTTTATGAGTTAATTAAACAACTTGTTTTCTTCGTTAAATTGTATCGTGATAAACGGTAGAACTCTTCTAAAATATGCTTCGCCACGGTAGATCAAGTAATTAATTTTGACTTTGTTTTAATTATCGAACTCAGGTTAGTACATTTGCCTAAATCAATTTATAATAGTGAGAGCACTTTCAGCTGTAGGATTTGTCATTAGCATCATTGGATTACTCTTGGTATTTTACAATCAATTTGCTATTATTCCAATTTTAGCTGATTTAAACAATCCCGCAGCAAGTTCGTCAGAATACTCCATCCATTTAACTGAAAAATACGAAGCACAACAAAGTCTTATCAGTATTCTCTGCATCATCATTGGCGTTTTCTCGGTTATCTTTTGCTCATTTGTTTACTTGCGTAAACGTACACGTATGACCTTAATCGGAACAATTGTTGGATTCATTGTTGCTACTTTAGGCATCATTCATAGTTGGTAAATCCATCCATTCTTTGCGAAACAAATTCCCTTTTTAACTGTTACAATACAAAGTAATTGTACAATGAACGAACCTCAAAACGTGCTATTCTGGCATAGACGTGATTTGCGGATGACAGATAATACTGGACTTTACAAAGCACTCAAAAGCGGAAACAAGGTACAAGCTGTTTTTATTTTTGATGAAACAATTTTGGAACAATTACCTGAGAATGATCAACGTGTTTTGTTCATTCATCGAGAACTAAGCGCTTTAAAATTGGCCTATCAGCAATTGGGAAGTGATTTAATTGTCCTTCATGGAAATCCGTTGAATCTCATTCCGCAATTGGCACAAGAATACCATGCTTCAACTGTATTCATTAACCGCGATTATGAACCAGCAGCTTTGGAACGTGACCAACTCATTCAAGCACAACTGCAGGAATTAGGAATCTTATTTGTGGGCTCAAAAGATCATGTGATATTCGAAAAAAACGAAATCCTGAAAGCGGACAACACACCTTATACGATTTTCACACCCTACATGCGACGTTGGAAAGAACAACTCACTGATGAGCACTTTTCAGCATATCCAACAGCAGACTTTTTCACCAATTTAACAACCGTTGAGCATTATAGCAAACTTCCAGCACTTACTGAAATGGGATTTTCAACAAAACAACTAGTCGATTTCCCAAGTAAAACAACAGTGCTTTCGATCATTGAAAATTACGCTGAAACACGTGATATTCCAGCTATTCATGGCACTTCACGACTCAGTTTACACTTGCGTTTTGGCACTATTTCCATTCGTGAACTCGTTAGTAGTGCGCTCACAACGGGCGAAAAATTTCTGAACGAACTCATTTGGCGCGACTTTTATCAAATGATTCTTTTTCATTTCCCCTACTCGATCCATTCAGCATTTAAACCAAATTACAACCGCATTCAATGGGAACACAACGACGAGCATTTTAACCATTGGTGTGAAGGGACAACGGGTTATCCACTTGTCGATGCAGGAATGCGAGAACTCAATGCAACGGGGCACATGCACAATCGGGTACGCATGGTCGTAGCGAGTTTTCTAACCAAACATTTGCTCATTGATTGGCGATTAGGCGAACGGTATTTTGCACTAAAATTGTTGGATTTCGAGTTGGCGAGTAATGTCGGAGGATGGCAATGGGCTGCAGGCTGTGGTTGTGATGCAGCTCCTTACTTTCGGGTATTTAATCCAACAGCGCAACAACAAAAATTCGATCCATCCTTTACCTATATTCGAAAATGGGTGCCAGAATTTGGAACTCCAGCATATCCAGAACCAATCATTGATCACAAAACGGCAAGAGAACGTGTTTTAGCACGCTACAAAGAAGGATTGGGGAAAGAATGAAACCTGGGTTCGACCTATGATCTATTGCCTTGCGAGTTTACCTTCACGCCACGATTGTAAAAACGTAGCCCATGCAAACGGATTCATCAAGTTATTGACAGGCGATTGTCCCATTGTATACAGGCGTGTGTTTTGTTGATTCGTTGCATATCCATAGGAAAGCGAACCATCAGAACCTACTTTAGAAGCGATAAACGCTAAACTTTCACCCGACAATAATTTCTGAGCTCTTCTAAATGCATCATCATACGGATCCATTTCAACAAAAGCGCGCGCAAAATCAGCACGAGAAGGCCAAGGATAAATCGTTACTGCGGGTAAATAATCAATTGTTGTATCTCTATTCATCATGTGAATCATTGAATAGCGATTGTCTGACAACGTATCTGGCACAATGTAACTACTTTCCGTATGACCATAATAACTAAACAAAATCGTATCACCAGGTTCTACAACAATGGAGAAAAACCCGAAATAATCTGCCAACGTTCCTCTACCAACTGTTTTATCAAAAATAGTAGCATAAGGCATTTGCTCCAAGCTATCAGACGAAATGACCACACCTGACAATTGAATTAAACGGGTAGAGTCACTCTTATTCTGAGAAATTCCGCTCAAAGCAAAGAGCACTAAGAAGAACGATAAACATACAATTTTTTGCATTGTGCGCATTTTAAACTCAAGTTTAAGACTTTCTAGCGTAAGTTACCCTAGTTTTAGGAAGTTTAACATTCTTATGGAAGAAAAAGGATTTGGATTGTGTTGAACGATACAGATCAATCTAACAACTTTCGATGACTATTCATAAAATACAAAGTAAAAACTTCTTTCAGATTTGTGCTTCCTGAGTAATTTGAGCATACTATTTGTTTCGTACGGAAAAACTCCGTACAAAATTTGTGTGGTACGGAAATACTCCGTACATTAGTCTTGTAATTGTTAAAATTAATAATCATGGAGGCAACTTTAAAAAGGAAAGACAAGGCTAGGTTCGATACTAGACTTTCAATTGAACAGAAAGAATTGTTCGAAAGAGCGGCCGAATTATCTGGTTATAAAAGCTTGTCAGAATTTGTTGTTCGCACGGTTCATGAAAAAGCTAAACAAATCATTAAAGAAAATGACTTAATCATTGCATCAAGTAGAGATAGCGAAATTTTCTTTGATTCCTTAGTAAATGCTAAAGCACCAAATAATGCATTAATGAGTGCTGCTAAGAAATATAAAGCCTCTCGATAAAAAATGGAGTATCAAACTGAAGACTTAAAATCCTCTCATCACAGGGAGGATTTTTGTTGTGGCAAAGAAACACTTGATAGTTACATTAAACATCAAGTAAGTCAAGATATCAAACGTAAACTAGCTGTATGTTTTGTAATTATTCAAACAGAGGATAAACTTGAAAAAGTTAAAGGCTATTATACGCTTTCAAGTGCAGGTGTATCTAGAGACTTGATTCCCGAGAAATTTCAGAAAAAATTCCCTAAGTCATATGCATCAATTCCTACCACTTTGATTGGAAGATTGGCAAGAGATAAAAAATTTAAAGGAAATCGAGTTGGAGAATTTTTATTGCTAGATGCACTCTTTAAATGTCATGAATCAGCTAAAACTATTGCGTCATTTGCTATCGTTGTAGATCCTATTGACGAAGATGCTAAAACGTTCTATGAAAAATATGGGTTTGAACTTTTACCAGATAGCGAACGCATGTTTATTCCTATGAAAACCGTAAACCAATTATTTCAAGATTAACGACTAACCTGGCTTCGATTGTAAAATGATGTGCTTTTGTATAAATAGATGAGTTTATGACCCTTGATCATTCTAATTTGTAGTCTGATAATTCGTAACTGGCGTTTCGTCCGCCTTCATTTGTTTGTTGTAAAACACCTTTCTCTACTAAGTCTTTTATATCTCTTAGAGCTGTGTCGGTTGAGGTTTTTGTGATTTTAGCCCATTTGGATGTTTGTAGTTTACCTTCAAAACCATCAAAAAGTTTGTTGAGCACGAGTCGTTGCCTTTCGTTGATAGGGGTATGTTCGTGTAGCATCCAAAACTCAGCTTTATACACTATTTTTTTTGTGGTATCTTCGGTAGCAATCATGGCATTTTTCAGGCAATTTAAAAACCATTCTAACCATTCTGTAATATCACCTGTGCTATGTTGAACTTTTTGCAATACTTGATAATACTGTTTTCGTTCTATTAAAATTTGACTCGACATACTGTAAAAACGTTCGCTACTATCTTCGGCTCGGGCAAGCAACAGATCAGTTATGGCTCTTCCAATTCTACCGTTTCCGTCATCAAAAGGATGGATAATAATAAACCAAAAATGTGCTATGGCAGCTTTTAATAGGAGGTCAAGACTTGTATCATTATTAAACCACTCCAAAAATTTGTCCATTTCACGTTTTACACGCTTGGGATTTACTGCTTCAAAATGAACTTTTTCTTTCCCCATAGCACCTGAAACCACTTGCATTTCACGTGTTCGGTATTGCCCTACTTCTATTTTATAGAGCCCACTAAATCCTGTAGGAAAAAGTGCTGCATGCCAACCAAACAATCGTTCTTCAGTTAAAGGATGAGCATATTCTTGTGTGGCATCAAGCATCATTTCTACCACACCTTCTATGTGACGGCTGCTCGCCACAAGTCCTGCGGTATTAATGCCTAAACGTCTTGCTATGGATGAGCGTACTTGATCGTAATTCAATAATTCACCTTCAATTTCTGATGATTTGACAACATCCAATGTTAAGGCAGTTAGTGTGGCTTCTTCTTTTGCCGAAAAGCCTAGCGAGTTCATGTGTCCGATGATTTTGCCTTGCATTAGACGAACCTCACCAAAAACGACATTTATTCGTTGATCTAGCCAAGTAAATTTTGTCCAGTTTCTATGCTCGTAGATATAGTTTGCCATTACCTAAAACCATTATGCGGTAAATATACGATTTATTTACCGCAAATTTGCGGTGATTATTTTGTTTTTTCACCGCAAGGGAATGGTAGAAGGTGTAGGTATTCCGACAAAAAAGTTCAACTACTGCTTTGAAAACAAACCTACTTCAGCTTTTTCATCGTAAGATCGTTTCAAAATTCATGAATCGAAGCGTGAATAAAATTTAACACCGTAGTTTACAGGTGTAAATGAGGATGATGAATTTTTGAAATAACAAAGAGTAAGGGGTTTTGCAACGGTCTTATCGTATGATATCTGGTTTTCTTTTTGTGATCTGTTCTACTAATTCCAATTCACTGACACTAGAAAAATTAGCTGCAGCTATTTTCACTTTTGTCACACTTTCGTCCTCGAAGAGTTTGATTAATTGATCTCCATCATCACTAATCATATACAAAACATAAAAGCGATTCGTGTCAAACGAATGATTTGCTGCATAAGTTGATCCACTGTTCATCATTCTACTTTGCAAAAGCGTATCTTGATAAATGATCAATCGGTTGAAATTTTCTACTAAATACCAATCACCGAAGTGAGCGCCTAAAAAGGATGTGTAGCTTCTGATTTTTCCTTTGCTTGGATGAATCTCAATACCCTGATAATCCATGATGTAAACGATCATTAAAAAACAGATCAGGAAGATCGGTATACTGGATAGAAACATGCCTTGGACAATCAACACGATCGCAATTAACAGCAAGAACATCATGATGAACCACCCAGCAACTGCTCCAATTCGTGAAAACTGTGCGCCTTGGGAAACACGAACGATTCCATTTGACATTTTTTTGGGTTTCAAAAACGCATCAAACGCCGTGAGTAGTTTATTGGAATGAGCTTCAGTGTTTTGTTTTGTCCACATTTATTATCTGTCGTTTTGATTGTTCAGCTATGCAGACAGACCCTTTGCTTGTTTTTCAGTTTGTGCGAATTGGTGTGTCTTGCTGTGTGAGTTGGAACGTTGGTTAAGATTTAATTTTTGTCTGAAAGAATTAGCGTTGAAGGAATGTCAGATAGCCAAACACTTTTTGATTCAATTAATTTTTTCCAACTGTTTTCACTAATGATCATTAAATCATTTTGTTTTAAAAAATCCTTTTCAATAACACGTTCATTGATGAGATGTATATGATTGGGTGCAAATTGTTCAATGGCTCTGATGAGTTCTCTGATTTCAGAATTATTTTTTATTTGACCCACTGCATCCAAAATGGTTATTTGTGAACCTGAATTTTTAATCAATTTTTGAGCAAATAGGATTAAATAAATATCTCTTTCATTAAAAATCGGAATAAATACTTGGTCAATTTTTTCTAACCCTTTGTCAACCAACACACCTACAGAGGTATCACTTTTGCCTAGTATTGTTTTTGTTCTGTCGTCAAATGGTGAAGTTTCAAAAAGACTTTCTTTACCTGTAACTTGATTAATCAATTTTTCAGGGTTTATAATTTTTGTCGTGAAACCTAAAATTTTTCCGAGTAAAGTTCCTTCGTAAATGGATTGCCCCACACCAATCAAAAGCAAGTCATAATTTCCTTTGTTTGCAACTTCGGCAATATCTGCATCAATATCATTTGAGGCTTTGTAAAGGGTTGTTATTTTTTGATTCAATTCTTTTGATTCTTGAATGATTGGAGCAAAACTTTCAGCTTCATATTCTTCTGTATTATAGTGATGCATCTCATTGCTTGATGTTAAGTGCATTGCTGTAATTGTTGCATTGTTGTTTAACTTTTTTGTTAAACCACTCGCTAATCGTAAAAGTGATTTTCCACGTTCAGGATTACCAAACGAAACAAGGATTTTGTATTTACTAATTTCAGTAATCTCTTGCGAGACTTCTACTGATTTTGATTTGAAGATCCAATTAATAAAATCTAATGAAGGTCCCGTCATAAAAGTTGTAACTAATGCCATTATCACCATCATTGCAAAAATTTCAGGAGTCAAAACGCCTAGGTCGTAGCCGATATTTAAAACCACCAATTCCATTAAGCCTCTTGTATTCATTAATGCTCCAATCGTTAAACTGTCTTTCCAATTTTGACCAACGAATCTTGCTGCTAAAGCACTACCAATAAATTTCCCAATAACAGCAACCAGAATAATTAAACCCGTTACTTTCCATAGATAAGGATCGTTGAGCAAACCGATTTCAGTTCTTAAACCTGTAAATACAAAGAATAGCGGAAGTAATAATACAAGCGCAACATCTTCAACCTTTTCAATAAATATGCTTCTAAATCTTGTGTTCTCAGGCATAATTGCTCCTGCCATAAAAGCACCAAATAAAGCGTGAATACCAATTACTTCTGTTGCATAAGACGAAATGATTAAGGTTAAAAAGAATATTGCGACAATGGGTTTACTTAGATTTTCTCGTGTTGAGTGCAAATCTCCTACTCGTTTTAAAAACGGTCTTACTACTTTAATCATTAACAAAACATAAGCTGCTGCCAGCCCAATAATATACAATGCACTGACAAATGAGCCCGCCTTGACAATAGCAATTACAGCCGCTAATAAACACCAAGCCGTAATATCATCTGCTGCTGCACACGTAATAACAATTGTTCCTAAACGTGTTTTATGCAAACCCCTTTCTTGAACAATTCTAGCCAAAACTGGAAAGGCTGTAATGCTCATGGCAATACCTAAAAATAAACCGAATGACAAAAACTGAACACCTTGTGGTGCAAAAGATTGATAGATGAAATACGCCAATCCCATACCTAGCGCAAACGGAAAAATAATGCTTGCATGACTAATTACAACTGCTTCGTGGGCTTTGTTTTTCAGCACTTTTAAATCCAATTCCATCCCAATGACGAACATAAAAAGGATTAAACCGATTTGACTTAAAAACTGTAAATTTCCTAATGACTGTTTCGGAAATAAAGCACTAGAGAATTCAGGGAAATACAATCCAATAAGTGAAGGGCCTAAAACAATACCTGCAATAATTTCACCTATTACAGATGGCTGTCCAAGCTTTTTACAAATCCAACCAAAAAAACGAGCTACGAAAATGATGGTAACTATCTGAGCTAAAAGTAGAGCTAAAGGGTGTTCTAAATTATGAACCAACGAATCTATAAAGTTTTGCCACTGACTTTTACCCGTTGTAGGTAGTACTATATTTCTTCCTTTTTCTAATTTTGCTCCAAGCAAAACAGTCCAATACATCAAAGCAGAAAATCCACCAATTACACCTATGTAGAAAAAACTGTTCTTTAATTTCATCATATCTTTTTATTTTTTTGTGTTCAACGCATTTAATCTCAAACCTACACCAATACCAATTTGCCAATTACCATTTTGTGTTGCTGTTTTGGTAGTGTAATAAAGTGGTACTTGAACTGCAAACAATTTGTAAGTGAAGGTGAAACCTATTCCAAGACTGGGGGTTACAAATGAATTTTTGGGTGTTCCCCTATCTTCTTTAAATCGAAGTGATGGAAGCATTCCAACAATGAATTTCGAATTTTTATGTACCAAATTAAGATTGGGACCGGTGAAATTTAAAAAAACACCCTTATCAACATAACCTGCTATAACGCTGCCATCATAAGCTGAAACGTTTACTTTCGGCTCTTGTGCAGAACAGCTTGAACGTTGAATGCAAACTAAGATAAATAAACTGCTAATTACGCGTAACATGTATTCGATTTTGAATCTATAGAATTCAAAAATAAGTGTTAAAAGTAGCCGAGAATTAAGGTGTGAATGATAGGAAGCTTATTTTGTAATGAAAAGGAAGAATGTTGTAATGAAATCAAATTTTCACCTTCTTTAAAAAGTCATTTCGATAGGATTCACTTAATGTAGTTTTCAAAAATTTACCAGTATTGTCTTTCAAAGTAGTTGTTATTTCATCGAACGAAAATACCTGAACAATTTTCATAGCAATCAGTTCTTTTTTATTCACCCTACAAAAGCTATTAATTGGAAGCAATGACTGAAGTTTTTCAAAGGAAATGTTTTTTAGCGTTACCGTTTTGCCATCTGTTAGAATAGCTATTTTGTCTCGACTATCTGATTCTGCAATTTTCACAAAACACAGTTGGTGAAAGAATATAATTGCTTTGCCTTTATCCGTATTTAACTGAATAAATTGTTCTTTTGGCTTGTTTTCAATAATTTGATTAAATGCCTTTGAAACAGCTTGTTGTAGCCGTTCTTTTTTAACCGGTTTTCTAACATAATCGATGGCATCAATGTCAAAAGCTTCTGCTGCGTATTCTTTATAGGCAGTTGTAAAAATAACAGGCTTTCCATTTAATAGGTTTGCGACCTGTAAGCCATTCATTTCAGGCATTTCAATATCGAGAATGCATAAGTCAAAATCAAGATGTGGCAATTCCGCTAAAAATAATTTCGGGCTGTTAAACGCCTTTACAACTTCCAGTTCAGGCAGCTGTTCACAGAGCATTTTCAGGTAGGTTAAACCTGGCAACTCATCATCTAGCAGCAAGCATTTTAGCTTTGTGTTCAAATAAATTTATTTTTAAATGGGTGAAATACACTTCTCCTTCAATAAACCGATCGAGTTTAAAATTGTCCTTATAAATTATCTGTAGTCGTTGATTTAAAGTGTCAATTCCGATTCCAGCCTTTTCTTTTTTCATTGGACTTCGGCTAGATATTTTATTGGAGACGGTCAGGTAAAAGGTATTGTCTTTAAATTCAAAAACGATTGAGATAAATGCATCAGCACTTTGTAAATCCGCGTGTTTAAAGGCATTCTCAATCAGGTCTATTGAAATCAAAGGGGCTAAAATCTTCTGTTCATACAAAGGTTCAGATTCATTGATTTTAGATTTTACTTTCAATTCAAAAAGCGGACTTACTTTTATTTTATTAATTTCAATCAGGTTCAATGCAAATTCAATTTCTTCTTTAGGCGTTACAAACTTGTGTCTACTGTCATAAAGAATATAGTCCAAAACATTAGAAAGTTTGTCTAACGCATAGTATGTTTGATAGGCGTGAGATTGAATTGAATTAAGAATGTTCTTGAAGAGATGTGGATTTAACTTTGATTCAAGCGTTTCAAGTTGCAGCGTGTTTATCTTTCCTTCTAGTTGTTGGAATTTAGTCTCAGCGAGAGCTCTTTTCTTTTCGGTTTTTATAAGTCGAAGGATTAAATACACAATCAAAGCACCGAGTAGGAGTCCAAGTCCTGCGAAAAGATATAGCATTGATATATTCGTATTTGTATTCATTTATAGCGTCAAAGTTAACATTCTTGTCGGTGCGTTGGCAAGAAATGGCTCATGTGGTTTTGCGAAGGTCGGCTTATTCGCTGTATAAATGTTGTGTTGTCTTAATGTATAGATTCAACTGTCAAAATGGATTGCGTTTTATCGTTGCATGGTCATCTGTTACGCTTGCTGATCATCTTTTACGACTAGACGTCATCGGACTGTTTAAATTTACTTCATCTCAGCCCGATGTCACCTAAACGCTGTTATAACCTGTTTTTATTGTGGAATCTCTTCCACCAAGAGTTCATTTCCCGATTTGTCGTAATAGGTGCAGGTCATTTTGTCCATACAGATTTCCCATTTTTCAATGCCATTGATTGCGCACATTTTTATGAAGGTTAAGAAGTCCGTTTTACCTTGTTGGTGAGCGAGTAACTCGGCTTTAAATTCTTCGCCATTTGAAATGTCAGCAATGACTAACGGATCATACTTTGCCGGTACTTTTGCAGTCGTAGCGTTAGCACCGTGATAGTCAATACGACCGTCTGTTACAAATGCTTCGTAATGCGTAACACCGAATGACTTAATTTCTCGAATGTAAGAAGGGAAGTCAGCACCTGATTTTACTTTGCTATGCGCAACTTTTAGTTGTTCTACGGTAAACATTTTTTTAAAATTTTAATTGTTAAACGATTTGTTGAATGACAATGCAAAGGTGCGATGCTTAAAAAAGCTGTCATTGTAAAAAATCGTTTTTCTATAAGAACCGTTTGAAATTTTCGGGGGTCTGACCTGTAAATTGTTTGAAATCTTTGATGAAGTGCGCCTGGTCAAAGAAGTTGTTTTCATAACAAATTTCGGTCAGCGATTTTGTTTCGTTCAAATTGTCAAGAACCGTGTTGAAACGAATAATGGAGGTGAACTTTTTGGGTGTTGTTCCAACTACCTTTCTGAATCGTTTCTCAAATGGACTTTGGCTGATAAATAGTTTTTCGTTCAGTTCTTTTACTCGGATTGTTCCGTTGCTCTTGTAGATGAGTTTTACTGCTTCAACAATGAGTTTGTCTGTCTGAATGTCTTTGAGTTGTGCTACTAAAAACTGCTCCACAATTTTTATGCGTTGCTTGTCTGTTGTTGCAATCATCAATTTTTCTTCTACCGCACTTATTTCGTTCTTGTCAAAAATGTCATCGAGTGAAAGACTTAAATTAAACAGTTCGTTAGCAGGATGCGAAGCAAAATGGGTGAACCCAATTTCAGTAAAGTAAACTAAAACAGTTCCGATGTCAACCGAATTTTTAAAGATTTTGTAACTGTCAGCAATGCCCGTAATTCCTGCCGATGACAGTTTATTTAACGTAGTATCTTGAATGGACGAAAGTTGTCCCTTGTACTGAAATCCAATAACAAGTCCTGAAGATGGAAAAACGTGGTAGTTGCTTTCAACGTCATTCTCCGATACCACATAATATTTTATGTAGTCCTTTAATTTGTCTGCTGGAAAATGCTTTTCAAATCTCATTGTTGTCAGTTATTGTTAATCAACTTTTGGATTTTCGACTGTAAGAAAAATACCCCAAGTCCAGAAAGTCCAATTAATACAAAGTTATAATAACACTCGCTAAAGGAAACTTTTCTTTTCTTCTCAATAGTCGTAATTGTCTTTGCTGTAAAATAATATAAGTAAAATCCAGAGAAAATTGTCACCAGCACGAGCAAAACAAAAATCACAACTCCAATTGCGTTTTTAATAGCTAGTAACCATGTACCAATAAAATAATTAAACAACACTAATACAAGAACAGCAACAAAAATTGTTTTAAATACCTTAATATTCCCTGAAGGAAGTTTTTCATTGTTTAATTGTATTTGTCCATATGTAGAAACGGCAAACAACCAAGACATGATCAATATGCATCCTAGAATTGCAAAGATTTCTTTTATTGGGCTAACTGGTATAAAGCAGAAGGCAAAAGGAGTTATGTATATCCACCTATTCAGTTTTAAAAATATTTTCATGTTCTAAGTAGTTACCGATAACGATTTTGGGCTTGACTAAGGTTGGGGTTAGAACGTACTAACGTTTAAATTTAGTAGAAAAGCTATTAGAAAGTACATTTCCGAAAGTTTTTTCGAATCATTTAAGCACTAAACCGCCAATTTTGATGATACTATTACAGGGCATTTTTATTTATTCACTTATTTCATATCCAGTTGTCCAGCTTTCTAAATGTATTGATTTTTCATTTCTAAAGTCAATAAGTCGCCAGTTTTCGTTGTCTGCTTTACTTGCAATGTTTGGGAAAACGGTCAAGGTAATGTTGTTGTCAAAGCAAATCTCAAGTCCACCAAATGTGTCGGCTTGGGCTGATATAATCGTTATGGTTTTGTCTTTGATCAGCTTATTAAGTTTTACGTCCCTCAAGTTCTCATTGAATTCAAAATAATCGTAGTTCTCATTATATTCTGCTGTCTCGTCCGCTCGTTGATATAGATCGCCACTGCCTACAATCATTTCGTGTTCATGCGTCAATCGCCATGGACATTGCAAATGAAGCGCAAATTCTCCAACGTTATGTTCATTTCCGTCTTTGTCGGCGCGATAAACTGTCCCGAATTTCAAACATTCCATATTCGCGGCTCTGGTTGTTCGAGTTAATGGAAGTCCAATCAGGTCTGCTACTATTTTATTGATATTTTCTGTCAATTGGTGGAATATAGCCATGCTTTTTTGTCTGTTCTAAATTGTCATTTCCATTAGTGATAATTTCCCAAGTCATTATAAAGTCGGGGTCAATTACGACTTCTTTAGTTGCCCTTAATCTATATTCACCCTTGTCTGCCTTTTTTATGGTGTCTTTGTCGTAAGGCATTTGAAAAATAGAATTGTCATTCCGTTCTATTTTAAAAAGACCATCATTTGTTAGTTCAGATACAATTCCGTGAGTTTGATACTGCACTATCAATTCACCTTCATTGTCAATGAACGTTAGTCCAATTAAAAAGCTTTTACCTTGTAGATATTCTTGTAATTGTTGGTAAGTCATATTTCAATTTTACATTGAGTGTAATGTCTTTTAAATGCACTATTCATTTGAAGCTACAAGAAGTTAGTGATTTCGAAGCACAGAACCGCCTATTTTGCTTCTGCTGTCATAGTGTATTTTTTCTTTCCATTTACTTAAATGTCAATGCGTGAAATGCTTTATCCATTAAGTCGGAATGTTTTGACTTGCTGTTACTCATAAACGTAATTATCACATCCGCTACATTGTCCTTGTGTAAATAAACCATTTGTCCGTATTTATAACCTGTACCGAACCCACAGTTAAATTCAAAAAATGAAGAGCCACCATTGTCTGCATTGAATTCTTTCTTAACAGCTTGGGGAGGAAATGCTCCGATATCCAAGTCCTGTCCACCTGTCATATTTAACACATTTGATTGAATCAGACCCTTATAAATTACATTTGGATTTACCATAAAACAATTGGAGTCAAGTTTACATTTTTCAAATTCCGCAATTGTAGGTTTGAGTGACCAAACCGTATAACGAACTTCAAAGTCTGCTTTCGTGTCTTTTATAGCGAAACTATACCATAGATCATTATTTTCTTTTACAAACGTTTCTTCATAATCAGTTGGCATCGTAAATGTTAAACCAATTGTATCAACATACTTTTGAAATTCGTCTGCTTTAACAATTTTTCCCTTGTCGTCATTGATGGTAAATGCTGTTATTAAAACAGTCAATACGAAAAGTCCGATGATTTTTGTCTTCATAGTTGTTGTTTTTTAAAATGCTCAAAACCATTTTCCAAAATTAAAATGAGCTGGCTTTTCAGTGCAAATGTACATTGGAAAGACTGAATCCGCTTTTTTTTCCAAATCGAAGCTAGTGAAGTAGTTTTTTTGGTTTGATTGTCACCCTACTTATTATCGTGTCATTGTTAGCAGAACCGTTTCTCAATTTAAAAATTATCAAGGTAACATTGACTGATTTATCTTCTGTAAATTCCAATACAGAGTCAACAGGGTTTGCGCCATTCACATTATCACTATTAACTTTGTAATAGATAGTAAAGTCGTAAGGCTTAAAATTGTGTTTGATTTTTATCTTATAATTAATCTTTCCCGTTTCTTCTGTCTTACTTATAAGCGATTTATGATTCAGGATAAGTTCCTTTTCTGTCCATCCCGAAATAATGTGAATACTGTCAGTGCCATACATTATTTCTGTTTCGGAAAAATTAAGATCGGAAAGGAATGTTTTATTCGCTATTGCATGCTGTTTTGTCAGGCTCATAGATTTAGCGTACGATAAACCATAAAGCGCGAAATAGTGTATATACAAAAACATAGTCACTGGCATCATTACGATCAGCATTATTTTAATGATTGCATTCGTGTTTTTAAGTCCTACAGTCTTGAATAGAATTATGATTGTCGAAATAATCAAACCAATAAATAAAAAAGCATTTATGAAGCCAGCTCCTTCTAAATCGTGGATTCCGCCAGCATATTTTTTGATAGAAATGTCATTAAATACGATTGCCACTATTACTAACAGAATACGATAACCCATTTTTAAGTCTGTGAATAGTAGTAAACCTGTCAAAAGCCCAATAGTCAATGGACTCAACATGATGGATGTCGGCGGGAAATAATGTCCAAGGATATTGGTCAAAACAATTAATAAAAAAGCAAGAATTATTTTGATAGTGTTTGTCATTTTTCTTTGTTCATTTTGAATGATCGCTAACATTTTGAGGCTACGAGTGGTTGGTGATTTTGAAACACTGAACCGCCATTTTTTCCAAATCGAAGTTAAGAATCACTTTCTATTTTTCCGAATACAAACTCATTAAGAAATCATCCAAGGTTGGCGAATGATAAATGATTCCGAAATCGCCATTATCCGCCGTATAAATTTTTCCGACATGATTTCCTCCTACCGCAATGTACACTACTCCATTAGAAAAATTAGCGACTGGAAACAATTCATTGGTTTCAACATAATTCTCATCCAATTCAAAGTGTTCTGCAAATTGAGCTAGGTATCCTATAAATTCCCATTGTTCAATTACTTCATTCATCGATGTGAAATTCTCAAGAAAGGTGCTTGTGGTCCAGGTATCATCTACTTTGATGTTAAAAAGACAGGTTTCCCCATCAATTGTAGGAATTCCTCCGTTATTCTTAAGAATGAAGTTTTTAAATGAATCTGAAAGTTTAAGTTTGGTGATCCTTTCAACGCGTTGAATTTCATACAGTGTAATCGGTATAATTTCTGCGATGGTTAAATTCATTATTTCGATTGTTGATTTAGTTCTTAATTGAGATAAACGTTTTTGGGCTTTGCGAAGGTTTGGGTTAGAAAGTACTAACGTTTAAATTTAGGGCAAAAGTCAATAGAAAGTATATTTCCGAAAGTTTTTCCGAATCAATTAACTACTTAATCGCCTATTTTGATAGCTGCTCTTATGAATATGGCGTTTATTTGTCCAACCGTATTACGTTTTTATAAAGTTCTTTTAGTTCATTACTGTCTACCCAACCTTTACTTTCGATCATTGCAATGATTATGTATTTCCTTAACTCGTCCAAGGATGTCGTGCCCCTTTAATTTGGGCGTTAGGCCAGGGTCGTTTGTCTGATGTCATTAGGTATTCTATGTAATACTCTTTACTAAGTCCCTTCAAAGCAACAAACCAAGGGTTTAATGAACTGTCTTTGTAACGCGAAACCCCGCATTTTGTGGTAGGGTGTAGTTACCTGCTGCCATTTTTGCTCTAGTCATTGGTCAAAAACTATGAAGAAACAATTTGCCAGAATCATCTTTATCATTCAATTCTAAGCATATCTCATTTTCAGAAAACTCATACTTCCTACCTGTTTCATCAGTAGGAATATCAGAATCAATTAATGATAAAATGTATTGCAACTTATATTCTTTACATATTTCCTTTACTTTGTTTAATAATCGCACCTTAATTCGATTGTCAAGTCCTTCCAAAATACCATCATGATATACAAAACGAAAGAAAGAGTGATTTGAGTAGTGAATTAAAAGCGACAGGTCAAAAGCCATACAAAGCAGTTTTTTGTAGGATGTGCCTTGGGCTTCTGATGTTGTATTTAAATCCGACGGATTTTGATAATCAGCACTATATTCAATATTTCCATGTTTATTTTGCACAATAGATATAAGTGCATTAGTCCCTAAAATATCTGTAATTATTGAATTGAACATCCTGTTAATGTCAGCGTGTTTTCTTTTATTTACAGCTTCACGGATTTCGGTAACTGATTTTTCAACCTCCTTTTGAATTTTTGATATATCATTCTCAATTTCGATTGACTGGTCAATTGCAGTAATTTTATCTTTTATACGCTCAATCTCTGCTTCTACTTTCGATAAATTCTTCTGATATTCTTTGAATTTAGAATAAGAGTCTTTTTCAGTTAGAAAAGACAGCTTCTCACTTTTTTCTAATTCCAAAAACTTTAATTCTCTGTTAACAGAAATCAACTCAGCCTTTAAATTTTGGAGATTTTCACTTAGATATTTCTTTCTGTCCTTTGAAATCGATGAATTAAATTTGAGCAAATCAGAAAATTCCTTTTTAAGTTCTTCAGGGAATAGCAATTTGGCTTCATTATGAAGATTTTCAAGGGTTTCAATATTAATTTCTACAGCAATATTTGCTAAGGATTGTTCAATCTTATTAATATCGTATGTTATGCGATATCTTTCCGTACTTAGTATCTGTATTTGATTGTCAAGATTCTCAATTAGATCTTTATTTGTGTACTGGTCCTGTTGAAAAAAATTAAATTTATCAATAGTTGTTTTTGTTTCGTTTGCTTCCTGCTCTTTAATATCTAATAAACCAGCAAGTTTATCTCTGTCATTTGCATTAATCCTTGCTTCATCTCTTAAAATCCTAATGATTTTCTTTTTCTCTTCAATATCTTCTTCAAGTGATAATTTTTTGATTATTAAATCACCATCATAACCAAGTAATTCAAATACAAATGGCTTCCAATAAATATGTTTTCCCTGAAATTTATCAAGTTTATAAACATCTAAGTAATCCTGTTGAGTTCTAAGAAAGTAGGTAATAGATTGTCTATAGTCATAACTAGGCAAAACATTAAAACCTAGATATTCATTTAGTTTATTTTGAGCTTTTTCAAAAGGTAAGTTTTCATAGTCCCAACCTTGAAGTAATAAAAACCCCTTTGATTTATAGCCATTTATTTTAAATGAAATTTTTGTATTAGTATCAATTTCTCTTTTAATAATCAAATAATTCCCATCATTTAAAGCCAACTCACCATAGAATACAACACCTTTAAAAATTTTATTTCCGAATATTTTTTTGTTAAACGAACCAAGGAGAACAAAATTAATGACATGAATTAATGATGTTTTACCAAGATTGTGTGTATCCTTTTTCTTTTGCTTGTCAAAAATAGTAGCCATAACAACATTGAATTCAGGTTCAAATTCAATGTTTTTGAAATTTTTGTTTGCATATATTTTTACAAGTTTCATCCTTGAAGTGCTTTTATTGAATCCAACGGTTCCACAAACTCAATTTTACCCAACAAAAATAGGTATGATAAAGAATATTCATAATTTTCTGCAATGCCTTTACCAATTTTGTCAGAAAGGCTGCTTTTTAAATCATCATACTTGATGATTCCATTTTCGAGAATTTCTTTCATCATTACTGCCGATAGAAAGACAATGGAATATTTAATGTCGGTATGTTTATCTGGTTTAAGCATTTACTTTCTTTCCAATAAAACAATTACAGTACATATAATTTATAAAGACTCTAACTAATCTCTTCCTCCCAGAATTAAAAAACTCAGTGTTATTTGAAATGACATAATCATATAATTCATCAAGCAACTTTTCAAACGCAAAGTATTCATTTTGATAGATTGTAATTTTTGCGTTAAGCTCGTCAACTAAATCATCAAACTGATCCTTCAACTTAGAATTTATTGGATCCTTCAAAAATGCACGAATAGAATCGAAATGGGTATAATGTTTTTTTATCACATTGTCAAAATAGTCTTGGCTCAACTTGTTAAGTTCATTTTTGATTTCAATTTCAACAAAGCTTTTGTCTAAATCATTCTCTTTTAAAGTATTATTTACAGGTAAAGCCTTATGAAATTCTTCAATTAATATCTTCAAATCACTTTCGTCAAAATATAACGGTCTTAATAAATCATGCAGTTTCGCTTCTTTCACAATGTCAGGAAAAGCTTGGAGCCATTGCTGAATTTTTTCGTCTGCAATAACCACATTTGGAATATTTGTTTTGAAATCGATTAAATTTTCAATTTTTTCATCTTGCTTACCTGTTAGTTTTCGATTAGTAAAGAGCAAATAATATTCAATTTTATCTTCTTTTTTTAATCGTTCAATTGCAGAAACTACATCATCTTTAAGTATTTTTTGAAAATCTCTATCTGAACAACTGGAATTTTCCTTTGTTGTATGTTTGGCTTGGATTACTATTTTCCCAGACCAAGGCTCTGATACACTTGGAAACGAATTTGCCTTACCATGAAATCTGCCATCCCTACCGCCATCTGTACCTTTAGCAAATGGAATTACCGCTTCACCAAGAATTTTTCCACATATAAGAGCAGCCAAATTCTCAAAATCATCTTCATTTATATAATGTAACGGATATCTTCTCATCTATAGTGCAAAGTTAATTATTTCGAAGTCAATTTTATCTTGCTATTTCAACGTAACGTTTTCATAAAATTTAGAGTCATTTATATATACCTCTAAATTAAAAATAAACGCCACAAACCAACTCTTCATTTCGATTACCATTCCATTTTTGAGATTTCTAATCAACAAAAGCATTTCGTGCTATTTTTAAAAAAATCATTGAATCCTTCGTGAATGTGATCAATGTTTCGCCTTACTGTTACCCCAATAATAAGTATAATAGTTGAAATCAATTCAGATTACAACAACTTTCTACACATACTAAAACCCGCCTGATTTAGTAAACCAACGTTATTGGAAATTCAACTAAAAAATCAACTCCCAACAATCTCCACTTCCAATTGCAACTCCTTGATCACATTGATCATTTTCAACGAAGGATCAATCCGCAACTTACATGAGCGGTTGCCCATTGACGAAATTTTGTTCCCTGTTGGCTTTTTACAACATATCCAACAGAAATTATAACGTCAAGATTTTAGTAATTGGTGGGTTTAGTAGAAAAATCGGAAATTCCGATTTTTCTTACTGAATTCTCCTTATCTATATATCCATCAACTGTTTTCTTCCATCAACTCCCCACAATCTCCACCTCCAATTGCAATTCCTTAATTGCATTGATCATTTTCAATGAAGGCTCAATCCTTAATTTCCGCGAAGGCATCGTAATCATCAAATCATCGAGGACATCGACCACCGTAAACTTCACGGAGCACTTGCCTTCCGATTCGCTGAAGAGGTTTTCCAATCGACTCATCAGCATTTGATCCAAGGATTTGATGGGAATGGTGATGTTGACGGTGGCTGTGCGGGAATCGAGCAAATCTTCGAGCTGTTCGATGCTGCTGATCACAAACTCAATGGGTTTTTGACCCGTGATTTTATCTTTGTATGGACCTTCTTGCACCTTTCCGCGGATGGCAACAATGAGGTCTTTTTTCATGAAGCGCTCAAACTTGAGGTAATTGTCGCCAAACAAGTACAATTTGGTACCGCCAGCGTAATCTTCTATCGATATGATTCCAAAGGGTTTGCCTGTTTTGGTGGTCAAGTGTTGCGCATCGGTGACAATGGCGGCAATGAGTAATTCGCGCCCGTAGTATTCAGGTAATTTGGACAACATTTCTACCTGTCCGCTGCAAAATGCTTCGATCTCTAAACGGAAATCATCGAGCGGGTGTCCTGAAATAAAAATCCCTACCACTTCTTTCTCAAAGTTTAGTTTGGTCAATGTAGGCCATTCGGGACATTCTGGAACTTGTGGTTCGGGCATTTTAATATCAGAAGCTTCTCCAAACATGGAAACCTGCGATGAATTCTCGTGTTCTTGTAAACTCGCTCCAAAGCGTACAGCGTTTTCAAGAAAGGTGCGACTATTCGTATCGGGATAAAAATACTGCGCTCGGTGAATGGTTTTACTAAATGAATCGAAACAACCTGCGTAGGCCATACTTTCCATCGCTTTTTTGTTCACCAACCGCAAATTGACCCGTTTTGTTAAATCGAAAATGGTGCTGAATGGTCCGTTATCGCTGCGTTCTTGAATGATACACTCCACTGGTCCGCTTCCCAATCCTTTGATTCCACCCAATCCAAAACGAATCGCGCCTTCTTTGTTCACCGTAAATTGATACGCCGATTCATTCACATCTGGTCCGAGTACGGCAACTCCCATGCGGCGACATTCTTCCATAAAGAAGGTCACTTGGGAAATATCGTTGAGGTTGTTACTCAATACAGCTGCCATAAATTCGGCTGGATAATTGGCTTTCAAATACGCCGTTTGGTAAGCAATCCAAGCATAACACGTGGAATGCGATTTGTTAAAGGCGTAAGATGCAAATGCTTCCCAGTCTTTCCAAATTTTCTCCAACACAACAGGATCGTGACCGCGAACTGCTCCTTGTTCCACAAACTGTGGTTTCATTTTATCCAGGATGTACCGTTGCTTTTTACCCATGGCTTTTCGCAGTACATCGGCATCACCTTTGGAGAATCCCGCCAATTTCTGTGACAACAACATTACCTGTTCTTGGTACACCGTAATTCCGTAGGTTTCGCCCAAAAATTCTTCACAGGCATCTAAATCGTATTTGATTTCCTGCTCGCCATTTTTCCGTTTCACGAAATCGGGAATGTATTCCAACGGTCCCGGACGGTACAAGGCATTCATGGCAATCAAATCGGCAAAAACGGAAGGTTTTAACTCCCGCATGTATTTTTGCATTCCAGGCGATTCGTATTGGAAAATCCCTACTGTTTCACCGCGTTGGAACAATTCATACGTCGGAAGATCATCTACTGGAAAGGTATCTGGATCGAGGTCAATATCGTGGCGTTTTTTGACATTCTTCACCGCGTCTTTGATCAGCGTAAGGGTTTTTAAGCCCAAAAAGTCCATCTTCAACAAACCTGCTTCTTCTGCAACCGAGTTGTCGAATTGGGTACACCACATGGATGAATCTTTCGCCAACGCTACGGGAACAAAATCGGTAATATCGGAAGGCGTAATGATGACACCACAGGCGTGAATTCCAGTATTTCGAACCGAACCTTCAATGCGTTGTGCTTGTTTCAATACTTCGGCACGTAGATCGTTTCCTTTGGCGATGGAGCGCATTTCTTGCACATTTGCCATGTCGACTGAATTGTTCAACTTTTCAGCTATTTTGGGTTCTTCCCACGTAAAAATAGCATTGAGTGAAAAATTGTCTGGAATCAATTTCGCCAACATATTGGTTTCCATCAAGGGCAAATTCAATACACGACCTGCATCTCGAATCGAAGACTTGGCGGCCATCGTTCCGTAAGTAATGATTTGCGCAACTTGATTGGATCCGTATTTATTGATTACCCAATCGATGACTCTTCCACGGCCTTCATCATCGAAGTCAATATCAATATCGGGCATGGAAACACGATCGGGATTCAAGAAACGCTCAAAGAGCAAATCATAGGCAATCGGATCGACATTGGTAATTTGCGTACAATACGCCACCGCTGATCCCGCCGCAGATCCACGACCTGGTCCAACCGAAACGCCCATGGCGCGTGCTGCATGACAGAAATCTTGCACAATGAGGAAATAACCGGGATAACCTGTTCGTTCCACCGTTGCCAATTCGAAATCGAGTCGTTCGCGAATATCATCCGTGATTTCAGGATAGCGTTTCGCTGCACCTTCGTAGGTTAAATGGCGTAAATAGGCATTTTCACCGCGTTTTCCACCATCCGTTTCATCCAATGGATCAACGAATTCAGCTGGAATATCAAATGCAGGGAGCAACACATCCATTGCGAGTGGATAAGCTTCTATCTTTTGTACAATTTCACTAATGGATTCGATGGCTTCTGGCAAATCAAGGAACAATTCCTTCATTTCTTCCGCCGACTTAAAATAGTATTGTTCGTTCTCCAATCCGAATCGGAAACCTCTTCCTTTTCCTTTTGGGGTTTCAACTTGCACACCATCCCGCACACACAACAAAATATCATGCGTATTGGCATCTTGTTCTGTTCCGTAAAAGGTATTGTTGGTTGCAACAAGCGAAACGTCGTGTTTCTGAGCCAATTTGACTAACGATGCATTCACCCGTTCTTCGTCTTCTTGACCGTGACGCATGATTTCCACATACAAATCGGCACCAAACTGCTCTTTCCACCACAACAAGGCTTCCTCTGCTTGTTTTTCACCCACGTTGAGCAAGAGATTGGGAACTTCCCCCATCAAACCACCCGTTAGGACGATTAAATCTTCTTTGTACTGCTCAATGATTGTTTTATCAATCCGCGGAACGTAGTACATACCTTCCGTGTAGGCGGATGAAGCTAATTTCACCAGGTTGAGGTAACCCCGTTTATTTTTTGCTAGAAAAACAACTAAATAACCGTTGTCTTTGCTTTGTTTATCTGTTCGATCGCGGCAAACATACAATTCACAACCAATAATGGGCATGACTTCTTGTTTGTCAAACGGTTGTCCTTGTTCTTCCGCTTCTGCGCGTTCTGTTTGAATTTGTTTGTTGATTCCTGCAATTGCTTTTTCGAAATGAAAAGCTGCCATCATGTTCGAGGTGTCCGTCAAAGCGACCGCCGACATGTTGTGTTTAACCGCATTGTTGATCAACCCTTTCACATCCATGGTGGATTGCAAAATGGTGAACTGGGTATGGTTATGCAAATGCACAAATGGAACATCTTTTAACCGCGCTCTTGCCGCCTCTTTATCAACATCGATGGAAACAGGTTCTGTAGCTGGTTTTAATTTCGCACTCGCTTCTTTGAGATTGATGTGAACAATTCCGAAAGTTCCAATTTGTTCGGTGTTCTGCTTGTGAAAACGGTCGAAGTAATCAACTTCTTTGCGTAATTCTTCTTTTGTGAAAACTTCACGGCGCACCAATTCAAAGAAACAGCGAGTCGTTGCTTCCACATCGGCAGTTGCATTGTGGGCTTCTCCAAACGGAACTTGAAACAGGTATTGATGCAATTCCGTTAGAGTTGGCAATTTGAATCGACCGCCACGACCACCTGGGATTTTACACAAATTAGCGGTTGTTTCGGTACACGTATCCAAAACAGGCAAGTCATGTAAATTCGATTGTGCTTTGCGTCGCAACAATTCCGCTCCCATGATATTGATATCGAACTTGATGTTTTGACCAACAACAAACGTCGATCGGCTGAGCGCATCATTGAATTCCACCAACACCTCATCGAGCGAAACACCTTGTTGTAAGGCTAATTCCGTGGAAATTCCGTGGATTCGTTCAGCGTCAAACGGAATATCAAAACCATCTGGTCGAATTAAAAAGTCCTTTGCCTCAACCAATTGACCCAAGTCATCGTGTAATTGCCAAGCAATTTGAATTGCACGTGGCCAATTGTCAGAATCGGTCAATGGTGCATTCCAGTCGCGTGGTAAACCCGTTGTTTCAGTATCAAAAATCAAGTACATGTATCGGAACTTTTAAGCGGTTAAAGATACTGCTTTCTGAGACCTTTCTACTTGAGAAATATCAACAACTGTTGAAAGTTTTACTCATGCAATTAAACCTTCTTGTAAAAAGCCCATCCTAAAACAACAAAGCCGATCAATTTGGGAAAACAATACGCGAAAACAACATATTAAACAACTTCTATGCGTATACTCTGCATCGTTTTTCTTGTTTGGTTTTGCGGCATCTTGACAGCCGTTTTTGGTCAAACCTATACCGATGGTTTAAATTGGGTTTCTGGTTCTACCGTTACAAACGCACAAAGTCCAACGTATGATTTGGGTGTATGCCATGATATTTCGTATACCATTTCCACCTCATCTAGTTTAGGCTTTTTGTATCAAGAAGGCGCAGTGAATGGATCTGGGTTATTATTCCCAGGAACAGCAAATGCTTCTGGAAACACCATGAATGTGACCATTACATTTAATACGCCTGTCAACAATTTTGGCATGCGCATTCTCGATTTGGATGAAGACAATCAAAACAACCAAGGAACAGCGGAAGAATATTTAAGTGGTGTTTCTCCAGCTCCTAGTTCCGTAGTTCCAATTGGTGGTGTAGGTTCATTGTATTTATCAGGTTCATTGATCACACCCGATGATGGAAATTCGTCCAATGCAAACAACAACACAGGAGCTTGGGTGTATTGGTCGGGCGAAATTACTACGGTCAATTTCACGTATTACCGCATTGGAAGTGGGTATGAATTTGTATTGGATTCCTTGCATTTTGAATGTCCATGTTTACCACCAACAAACCACATTAATGATGTCACCATTTGTCCAACTTCCGCCACAGAATTGGATGCAACAACTCCTTTCGCAACAGCGTATGCCTGGAGCAATGGAAGCACACAATCAGCTATCATGGTGGATGAACCGGGAGATTATTGGGTAGCGATCTCTATTGGCTCGTGCATCGAAACGGACACAGCCACCATCGACTTAATTTCCGCACCTCAATTGGAATTGGGTCCTTCGACTAATTTATGCGAAGGCGCAACACTCACGCTGACAACCAATCCTTTATTGGGAACGATTGTTTGGCAAGACGGAACGATGGCCGATAGCTATATCGCCAGTAGTTCAGGAATGTATTACGCAACAACTAGCTATAATTCCTGTGTTTTATCAGATACAATTCTATTAACGATTTTCCCCTACCCCATTGTTGATCTTGGAAATGATACAGCGATTTGTGCACTGACGGAATTGAGCTTAAATGCCTACAATGCTGGTTGTACTTATCTTTGGTCGGATGGAAGTTTATTGAACGAAAACAGCTTCAGTGAAAACGGACTCATTTGGGTGACGGTCTCAAACAATGGCTGTGCAACTAGTGATTCGCTTGAATTAACGATTATTCCATTGCCTCCAAATCCATTACCTGCCGATACGATTATTTGCAGTTTCGACACCTTGAATATCGTGCTCGATCTTTCAACTGGAGCTTCGTACGAATGGTACAATGGTTCAACTGAAAACACCCTTTCTATTAGTGATGCAGGTTCTTATTGGGTAGAAAGCAGTTTGAATGGTTGTAGTCAAGTAAATACGCTTGTTATTGATGAATACCCCATTCTTGCAGATGTGGTTGAATACGACAGTTTGGTCACGATTTGTGAAGACAAAAGTTCGCTCATTGGTCCAGCCGTTTCTTCGAATCTGGTTACTGTGACTTGGGAGAATGGTTCAGTTGGATCCAACTTTGTTGTCAACGATGCAGGAACGTATTCATTTACTGTTTCTACGCCTTGCGAAAGCATGGAATACACGATTCGCGTAGTGGAAGAGCGTTGTTTTTGTACCGTTTATTTACCCAATGCATTTACGCCAGACAATGCGTTTGCCAATGAAACATTTGGACCCGTTTATGATTGTCCGTTAGATCGCTATGAATTACTGATTTTTAATCGTTGGGGAGAAGTGGTCTTCACAGCCACTGATCCTGAAGCATATTGGGATGGAACCTACAAAAACCTACCTGTTCCAGATGGCGTCTATGTCTACCGATTAATGTACACATCTGCTGAAACAGAAACATACAAGGAATTAACTGGACATGTAAGTGTTTTGCGGTGATTTTTCGGTTAAGTCATTTTGTCCCGCTTGGGCAATGCCATTAAGTTAAGGGGATTGACACTTAAGATTCTGTGATTTTTTGACGTTGCATCTCACCTCTACGAGGCGATGGTTGTAGGGTGTTTAATTGGTTAAACTATTTTGTCCCTACGGGACAATGGATTAAGTTAAGGAACCTAATCTTCCGAGCATAGATCATTACTACAACTATCCTGTCCTTACGAGTGTTTGATCATTACTACAACTCCTGTCCTTGCGAGTGTTCGATCATTACTACAACTCCTGTCCTTGCGAGTATTCGACAACTACTACCGTAATCCTGTCCTTGCGAGTGTTCGATCATTATTACAACTATCCTGTCCTTGCGAGTGTTCGACGCAGGAGAATGTATCGAGCAAGGACTATTCCTCATTCGGAACAACAAACACTTTAAAACGGAGGTATTCGATTTTTTTCTTGGTATTGGTTTGCAAGATGATTTTGCGGTCTTGCTGATAGTATTTTCCATTGGTATCAAACTCAACGGTAATTTTACCAACTTCACCCGGTTGAATGGGGCCAGGAAGGGTTACTTTGGTGCATGAACAAGCAACATCGTAACTGGAAATAACAAGCGGAACATCGCCATTATTGGTGATTTCGAACGTGTGTTTGAGTTGCACACCTTCTTGTGTTTTAGGGAATTTATGGATGGGCCTAGAACTAAAAAACACCGCTCTTTGACCGAAGCCAAAAGCGGTGTTTAAGAACAATAGCAATATAAATGCTATGAATTTCATCTTAGTTACTTGTTGGAGCACCTGAATTGTTCACAGGACTTCCTTCTGCTGGAGCAGAAACATTTCCTTTAATACGCAATACTTTTGTAGGCTCATTTGACGCATTAGAAGTAATGGTTACCGATTTGTTGATCGGACCAGCATTTTTCGTGTTGTATTTCACGGTGATTTTTGCTTTTTCTCCTGGTGCAATTGGATCGTGTGGCCATTCTGGAACAGTACATCCGCAAGAACCTTTTGCATTTGAAATAATCAAAGGTTGATCTCCTGTATTTGTAAATTCAAATGTACATGTACCATTACCACCGTTTTTAACCGTTCCGTAATCGTGTACATCTTTTGCGAAGTCAATTTTAGCTCCACCTTGAACGTCACCTTGTGCCATTGCTACGTTGAATCCAACTGAAGCAACAAAGGCTAACATCATTGTAAAAAATATCTTTTTCATCGATTGTTATTTTAACTATTTTATCAAATATACTTTTAATCTGTTACACTCAAAATCTATTAACACATCGTTAACGATACACTCGTTGTTTTCGGGACTGTTTTTCAGTTGTTTGGCATCAATCATTCATGCAAAAAAAATCCCATCTTCGTTATACAAAGATGGAATTGAATGGGAAAACCCGAAGATTAGTTATTTACTGGACCAGTTGGAGCACCTGTACTGATAACAGGACTTGCACCTTCAACTGCAGCAGCAACACTTCCTTTGATTTGAACCACTTTAACTGGGTCGTTTACTGCATTGGAAGAAATAGTAACTGATTTATTGATTGGACCAGCGTTTTTTGTGTTGTAAACAACTTTAATTTCGCCTTTTGCTCCTGGAGCGATTGCTTCTTTTGGCCATTCAGGAACGGTACATCCGCAAGACCCTTTTGCATTGGTAATTAATAAAGGAGCTGTTCCTGTATTGGTGAATTCAAACGTACATGTTCCGTCTCCACCATTTTTTACATTACCATAATCATGTACTTCTTTTGCGAATGTAATGATGGCTCCGTTTTGAAGTTCTGTTCCGCTTTGAACTTCTAACTGAGCCATTGCTGAATTGAAGCTAGCTGTTGCGCCAAATGCTACAAGAAGTGTAAAAAGTATCTTTTTCATAGTTATCTGTTTTTTAGTATTGTACCAAAGATAATAGCAAGAATTAAAATTCGTATCTCTTTAACAAGCAATTAACGATTAATTGGAAACGTTCTTGGCTTGTTCTTCAATTAATTGTTCAAAGGTCAAATTGATGTGATCCAATCGGTATTGAATACTTTCTCTTTCTTCCGCTGGAAGTTTAGGGTTTTCTTTCAACAACAAGGAATAATATTTCTCTACCAATTCCTTTTTCCGTGGAACAAGAAATAAATCATACGCATTGGCCAAACTTTGCAATACCATCGGGCGATTTTTATAAGCAGGATATTTTCGAATGAGCGTATCCGCATATAAAACGGCTAGGCTATGTAAACCTGCTCCCGAGTAAATAATATGCGCCTTGTCTAAATAAGCTGGAGCTTCTTCGCTTTTCGGGAAACGTCTATAAATCGTTAAACATTTTTCCGCATACTTAACTGTAATGTTCTTAACTGTATCAAGTTGATTGTTTTTCAATGAATCTTCAAACAATTGCAATTCCTCAATCATGGATTCTTTTGTTTGAACCGCCTCTTTTCCAGAACAAGCTACAAGAAGTAGAAGTGTGAATCCTACTCCCAAATACGTTAATTTCATTGTCGCGCTTTTTTAGAATTAGGGAATTTCATTTTGTAATCAACATCAATAACTCCTTGGGAAATATTCGTTAATCGTTTTGTAAGCAATCGTTTTTTCAATACAGAAAGGTGATCTGTAAACAATACGCCTTCGATATGATCGTATTCGTGTTGAATGATTCGGGCTTTGTAACCATCAAATTCTTCTTCATGGAATTCCCAATTTTCATCGTAATACGAGATTTTAATGACTTCTTTGCGAAACACTTCTTCTCGAATTTTAGGAATACTGAGACAGCCTTCAGCAAAGCCCCACTCTTTACCAGACTCTTCTTCGATAATCGCGTTGATGAATACTTTCTTGAATCCGTCGATTCCTGCAGCGCGCGGATCTTCTTCTTCGTCTTCATCCCGATCAGCAAATGGGCTTCCATCTACAATGAACAAACGAATGGATTTACCAACTTGTGGCGCTGCTAATCCAACTCCTGATGCTTCATACATCGTTTCAAACATATTGGCAATTACTTGATCTAAGTTGGGGAAGTCTTGATCAATTTCAATTGCTTCTTTTTTCAATACCGGATCGCCGTAGGCAACAATGGGCAAAATCATTCTAATGAATTTAGATTACAAAGTTATAAAATCGTTCATTAATTATCACATTTCTTTATTTCATGCGGGCTTGAAGGTAATCTTGCAAGATGATCGTAGCGCTCACTTCATCAATCAACCCTTTTTGTTCGCGATCTTTTTTCTTCAAACCACTTTGTGAAATCACTAACGATGCCATTTTCGAGGTAAAACGCTCATCCAACAACTCTATTGTTACTAACGGAAATTCTCGTACAAGGGTTTGTTTTAACAGTCGAACATTTTCGGTGATGTGTGTATCTGTATTGTTGAGTCGCTTGGGTTCTCCAATCACAATGGCTTCAATTTGTTCTTTGACAACCAATGTTTTTAGTTCGGTCAACAAGTGCTTACTTTCAACTGTTTTTAGTCCAAAGGCGAAAATTTTGCTTTCATCTGATAATGCCAGACCCGTGCGTTTCAACCCAAAATCAATCGATAGAATTTTACTCATGGGACAAAGATACACTTGAATTGAAAATTGAAAATGCAAAAAATTGAAAATGTAAAATTGAAAATGTAAAATTGAAAATTATGAATTGGGCAATTATAAATTATAAAGGAAATCGAGGTTAAGACCAAAATCCACTCTTTATGATTTTTCCATTTATAATTCATAATTACAACCACTAGGACTATCAATCATGAAAAAGATCACTGTTAAGACCTTGAATTTGTTTTTCAATTTTACATTTTCAATTTTCAATTCCTTATTGTCATTACCTTTGCTGCAAAATAACACACTATGCGATCCATTATTGAAGCAGCCTGGGAGAATCGGGCATTATTAGAGCAAGCAGAAACTCAACGAGCAATTGAACATGTAATCGAAGACCTTGATAAAGGATTATTACGTGTTGCTGAACCGAATGACGATGGTACTTGGACGGTAAATGAGTGGGTAAAAAAGGCGGTTGTCCTCTATTTCCCTATTCGAAAGATGGAAACCATTGAAGTTGGTCCTTTTGAATTTCACGATAAAATGGCTTTGAAAAAAGACTACGCCAAATTAGGTGTTCGGGTTGTTCCTCATGCAATTGCGCGTTATGGTGCATTTGTAGCATCGGGTGTGATTATGATGCCTTCTTACATTAATATTGGTGCGTATGTAGATAGCGGAACCATGGTTGATACATGGGCAACGGTTGGTTCATGTGCGCAAATTGGAAAAAACGTGCATTTGAGCGGAGGCGTTGGAATTGGTGGAGTATTAGAACCATTGCAAGCTGCTCCCGTGATTATCGAAGACAATGCGTTCATTGGTTCGCGTTGTATTGTGGTTGAAGGTGTGCGTGTTGGTAAAGAAGCTGTATTAGGTGCCAATGTAGTGTTGACCATGTCGACAAAAATCATTGATGTAACGGGCGATACCCCAATTGAAACCAAGGGATACATTCCAGAACGTTCAGTTGTGATTCCCGGTTCGTATACAAAAAGCTTCCCAGCAGGGGATTACCAAGTTCCGTGTGCATTGATTATTGGTAAACGCAAGGCTTCAACCGATTTGAAAACGTCGTTAAATGATGCGTTGCGCGAACATAGCGTGGCTGTTTAAAGCATTATAAACTTAGTTCATTCCGCAATCCCGCAATATTACGGAATGAACTAACTATTGCGTTTTATATTCAATTTTCCTCGATTTTATTCTGAGATCACAACGGTTTCCCCATCAACACGTGCCGTACATACAGCCTAACAATCGATGAAAACCGTATTTTTTCAACTCCATCTTTTCGATTTTGCTGGGCAATTTTAGCTAGATCTTTCCAATGCCGCGTTACATCATAATACGCTCGGATAAGACTCATGCGTGTATCGTAAATATGTCCAGGCTCAGAACTCACACCGTTCAACTCCATGATCTTAATTGCTTTTCCTACTAGTAAATCTTCTATACTTCGCACTTTTATATCAAATCTTCCATAGAAAAAACCGTCAATTGGAATGGCAATTTCATCAAATAGTGCGACCAATTCTGGTGTAATATGCTGATTCGCGTTGACAAATTCCGTTCCTCTACAATGATTGCCAATTGGCTCCAATACAACTTTTTCACCAACAGGAATAATTTGTTTCATTCGTTCAGGTTGTTCCAGTAGAAAACGAGGCAATTGAAATCGAGCTCGTACTGATTGCCCCATGAGTTCAGCAATTGTTTGTTTTCCGTCACCTGTTACTGATAGAAATACTTTACCTGTCAAAGAACTGATTTTTCCCGTTTTTTCATTTGGTAATCGACTATAAAAAACACCAAATTCTTCGCTGTAATCCAAAAATTCTTGAATCATAAAACGCGCTCCTTTCAGCAATTGTATGTATTCGGTGAGTTCTTGAATACTTGTCACTTTGGTTACAGAGGTGCCACGTTCTCCAATATCTGGCTTGGCGATAAATGGGAATGCTATCCCAACAGAAGCTAATTGTTGCAACACCTCATCCACATTACGCGTTTCCACCATGCATTGTTTCGGCAAAAAATCGGGATGAATCTTTGACAAAATCGCACTCTTGCTTTCTCCAAAAAAACCACCCAATTCGATTCCTGGATTCGCTAAGGTGAAAAAAGTGAGTGATCGCATTCGAATGGATAAATACATCCAATACGACATAATTGGAAGGTAAAACAACCACGAAGGCCAGTATTCATAACGAATAATGCGGTAAACAAACAAGGGCAATTTTAACATGCGTGGTAAACCAAGTAATTTGACGTTTCTTCTTTTAGCAAATCAACATAAACAGCAGTTGTTAAACCTTCATTTCGTTGTATACTGCAAATGCTCACCGTTTGACGATTTCCTTTTTGCATAATTAAATCTGATGTTTGATCTCCTTCACCTGCAAAACGGTGAAAATCCATGACTTTATCTTGAGCGAAAGCTACATGTTCGTTGATCCATTGATCAAACCAATTGGTACGTTGTAAACGAACTTCCGGAGAATAAAGGGTGACAGAAGACCAAATATGTGGAATAGTTTCATCCATTGCTGTGGAGTGGAGTGATTCACCGTCCCAACGCAATTCGGTCAACTGTGTTTGTGAATTTGTAGTCTCTAAAACAATCAATGTAAATGGCTCAACTTGATCAAAATCATACTGCTCGGCATAATCTAAAAGACCAGTATAACGAAAATAATCAAGCACCACAATACCACGGCTTTTACTATAGGTTTGCCCTGCTTGTTGCACATGTGGCTGAAAAGCACCGTTCAATAAACAAATAGTACGATCATCTCCAGTGGTCGCAATCCAAGTTCCTCCGGCTTGTGGATCTTTGGGGAAATAAACGGTTTTATCGCCAATACAATACTGATTGATGGGTAAGGCATTTGGACGCTTTGGTGATTCATCTCGGTTAGATGTCAAAATGTAATTCGCATCTTTCAAAGGAAGGTAACTGACAGTGCACATCTTAATGCGTGACGTTTGATTGTTGCAAAAAGCGCACCGTTGAATCGGCATAACCGAAGGTCTTTTCATATTGAATCGCTGGAAAACAAGTATTCAATGCAATGCGTAAAATCGCCATGTGATGCACCGTATGTTCGATCAGAAAAGTAAGTTCACGTTTCATGGATGAAGTAATAACTTCTACCGATTCACCGTATTGAACTGTTAAATTCAACACGCGATCTACTTGAACAAATTTCAGATGAGTAATCAACCAATCCAAACATTCTTGAGCATCTTCTAAGTTGTTTTCCAATGCTTCATTGCGTGAACGATTATCATACGAAATAACTGCTGATTCCTCAAACAAACATTGATGAAATTCCAAGGTATGACGGATATGTTTTCCGATTGAAGTCCCTTCTAGCAAAGGCAATGGTCGTATAAATTCTTCCGTGGAAAGTTGTTCCAAAATCGCTCGAATCGACTCCAATTGATGGATTGCTATTGTTGAAAGTATGATCATATATCTGCTATTCTCTTGCAAATTAATCAATTTAAGAAGAACTACATTGTCGTCAAGGCGACATTCTACTCAAAATAGTTGTATTGTCGCCAAAAAGACAATTCAAAGAATGCAACACGCTTATTTTTACAAAAAAACGAATCATGAAAAAAATGCTTTCAATGAGCTTACTCAGCGTCTTTACAACGTTCTCTGCTGCTGGTCAAGGATTTAGTGATGCAGGATTTTGCACCGTTGACGCATTCAAATCTACTGAAGGCGATTCTGCTAGAAGTGAAACCAAGAATCACTTGAAAATTGGTGCTTCTTTTGGAAAAGCAGATCATGACATCACCATAGTTGTTTCTTACGTGGAATATGGACGACAATTCACTGAAAAATGGGGCGCTGATGTGAAAGTGACCCAACTGTCGCAATTCGGGAATGGCATTCAATCAAATGGTTTATCCGATCTATTTCTAACAGAAAAATACGTAGACAAACGAAAAATAGCCTACACTGCTGGAATCAAATTTCCTTTTTCAAACGGAGGAAAATCGTTGAATGGCTTATCACTTCCGCATGATTTTCAATCAAGTCTTGGAACGATTGATTTATTGGCTGGAATTTCCAAAGAATGGAAGTCATTCCGGCTAACTGCTGCGTTACAACAACCCATTACGCAAAACAACAACGGTTTTTTTTCGAGTAATTACGACAGTACGGCTTTTCTTTCTGGGTTTCAATCTACGAATCAATTTCAGCGAAAAGGCGATGTTTTACTCCGCTTGACCTATACTTGGTTGGTGGGTCAACGTTGGAAAATCATCCCCGGTTTATTGCCTATTTATCATTTGGGTGAAGACAGTTACGAAAATGAACTTGGACAGCGAACAAACATCACCGGTTCAGATGGATTAACCCTCAACGGTACAGTTTTTATTCAATACGGAATCAACCGTTCAAACAAATTAGAAGCGAGTTTCGGAATGCCGTTTATTGTTCGCGCTATACGACCAGATGGGTTGACACGTAGTTTTGTTGTAGCGTTGGAATATAAATGGTTGTTTTGAGAAATCACTACCAAATGAGCTGTTAGACTTATACTATAAACCTGAGTTCGAAACCGAAACAGCGAATTTTGTACTTTCGTACTTAAAAACGAATTCTATTCTGTGAAAATCGATTCCTCAAAAATCAATCCTCCAAAAAACAACTGGTTGGTGATTCCATTGGTAGGAATCTTTCTTTTTGTTGTGTTATATGTGATCGCAGCGAGTTATTATCCTGGCGGATCAGATGTTGATCGAACACACAAAGGATTTGATTGGTTCAATAATTATTGGTGTGATTTGATTGCCAAACATGGGAAAAATGGCGTTCTAAACACTGGACGAACGATTGCGCTAACTGCTATGATCATCCTATTTTCATCACTTTCCTTTTTATGGTATCATTTACCACAGTTTTTCCACGATCGAACACTCAATAAATGGATCATTCGGTACACTGGAATTTCATCCATGACACTCTTGACCTTTATTTTCACTCCTTATCACGATTCAATCATCGCTATTGGCGGAATTGTGGTTGCCATACCATTACTAGGAACTTTTCGAGAATTGTATACACACGAATTAAAAGGATTGTTCTTTTTTGGTGTCATTTGTTTAGTATTTATCTTATTGAATTTCTTTATCTACTTCACTGAAACGTGGATTTTGCTCTTGCCTTTGCTCCAAAAAATCACCTTGGTTCTCTTCTTGATTTGGATTTCTCTGATCGACATCAATTGTATAGTGCTCTTGAAATCAAAACGTCGTAAAAATTTTGAAATAGGCTAAATCTGTTAAAATAAAGTGTTTTTTCGTAAATAAACATCAAAAATGTAACCAATTTATCTTGACATGTTATATTCAAAATCCATGTCATGAAACGAAAAGATTATTGGTTCAAAATAGGCGCTCTAATGCTACTTTGTGTCGGACTTTATGCCTTTCAAGAGTTGAAAAACGCACCTGTAACTCTTACATTACAAGATGCACTTGCCAAAAAAATGGTGTCCTGTAAGTATTCTTCGACAGGAATGTATTCGGGTGAATCGGTCAATATTTCAATCACCAATTTATCCAATTCCGAATTGAATATCACGATTCCTAGAGGAAGTGTTTTCAAACCAAGTGAGGTAGCAGACCAGGATTTAATTGTCGTTCAACAACAAGCCATTGCGCTGAATGCTAAAGCGAATTTAAAACAAGTGGTGGATGGTTTTTGCATGGAAGCAACCGATCATGCGCCAACTGCAAATAATGGAATGAAGCTTTCGAAGACAACCAATGCAAAGCTAACGGAACTGACTGCGTTTTTAGATGGTAAAAAATATGATAAAAGCTCCATTCAAAGCGCTGTTTGGGCTGTTTCAAACAATTATTCATTCAGCAGTATAGATGGTGATTCTCCGCGAGGAAAAGCATTGCGAACGTTCTTGAGTAAGCTCACTCAACGAGAAGATCCTTGGTACGAAACCAAACAAAATTATGCAGTCACACCGAGTCGCGTCATTCAAATAAGCCCCGTTGAAGTCAATGGTCGCATTCAATTTGAAAGTGAAGCGGGAATGAAAATTCATTGCGTGGTAAAAGACGGAAGCGGAGATGTGAAGAATGTGATGCAAGAATTGGAATATCCTAGCAAAGGAAAGTCAACCTATCATTTCAAATTAATTGTAAAAGGATGGTCAAATGGGAATTATAAAGTTGAAGTAATGAATGGAACGACGGTTCTTCAGACATTCCCATTTACAGTTTAATAAAGTTGGTTGGGAGTTGTCAGACAAATCGGTCTGGTGATTCCCTCTTTTAATTATGAATTGCCTCCACAGAAATAATCTCAGGAGCTACTTTGCGTACTGCTTCTTCCAATCCTGCCTTGATGGTCATCACACTCATTGAACAATCACTACAAGCTCCTAATAAACGAACACGTGCAATTCCTCCATCAGTAATTTCAACCAATTCCATATCACCACCATCTGCATGAAGATGCGGACGTAATTCTTCTAATGATTGATTGATTTTTATTGCTAATGCATCTTTATCCAGCACCATAATTTATGCTTTTACAGCCTTGCGTGCTTTTAGCACATTGACTTCTTGTACAAAGATACGTACTAATTCCTCAAATGCCAGTGCAGTAGGCGTATTTTCCTGAAAAACAGCTGGTCGACCTGCATCTCCAGATTCACAAACTCCTTGCACCAATGGAATATGACCCAAGAAGGTTTCATTCATGCCAGCAGCGAGGTTTTTCACACCATCGCGACCAAAAATATAGTATTTGTTTTCAGGTAATTCTGCTGGAGTAAACCAAGCCATGTTTTCAACCAAACCAACAATGGGCACATTGATCGAATCCAATTTAAACATATTGACCCCTTTTCGTGCATCTACCAACGCCACTTCTTGCGGTGTGCTAACGATTACAACTCCATCCAAAGGAACGGTTTGTACCAATGAAAGGTGAATATCGCCTGTACCTGGAGGAAGATCGATCAATAAATAATCCAATTCGCCCCAATAAGCATCCGTAAATAATTGAGTCAAGGCTTTTGATGCCATTGGACCACGCCACACAACCGCTTCATCTTGGTTGGTGAAAAATCCGATCGAAAGAATTTTAATCCCGTAACTCATCACTGGATTAATCATCGGTGTTCCTTCCACATCAATCATCGTTGGTCGTTCGCCCACCACATCAAACATCGTTGGCATACTGGGACCATAAATATCGCCATCAACAATTCCAACGCGGTAACCAGCTTTTGCTAAACCACCTGCTAAATTTGCTGTAACAGTTGATTTTCCAACACCACCTTTTCCAGAAGCAATGGCAATAATATTTTTGACTTCAGGTAAAATTTTGCGATGAACTGCACGACCTTCCGCTGGTAAACCCTTCACCGTACAAGCAATCGAAGTATCTTTTCCAAAAACCCGTTTTAGGTTGAATTCCACCGCTTCTTGCATCCGTTTACGTGCATGTAAAGCAGGATTGGAAGCAAATACCGTTAGTGTAATCGCATCGTTTTCAATGATTAATTCTTCCACAAAATTCAATGAAACAATGTCTTTCTTCAAATCTGGCTCTAAAATGGAACCTAAGACTTCTAATACGGATTCTCTTGTCATACCAACGGGCTATTTACGGCACAAAAGTACACATTCAATTCCCTATTTGAAAGGAGGAGAGCAAAACAGTTTCTATGAAAAAACGATTCTTAAACCAATTTCGGAATAAACACGATCAATCCAACCACTACCGCAAACAAACTCGCTACCAAGGCCGCTCCAGCAGCTATGTCTTTTACGCGTTTAATGGCAAAGTGTTTATCAGGAGTGACATGATCGCACAACAACTCCAATGCTGAATTGAGCATTTCGGCTACAAATACGATTGCAGAAGCCATGAGTAAAAACATCCATTCAATAGCAGAACAGTGCAACCAAAATCCTAAAACTAATACGAGCACAAACACACCCAATTGCAGTTGGAAATTGCGCCCTTCAAGCAAAACGGTTTTTAAGCCAGAAAAGGCGAAACCAAAAGCATTAATTAATCGTTTCATACTTTTTGTGCGAACACGGAAAGGATAAATCTACAAAAAATACAATTGATCGTTTTTTAGTGGTACAAGAAATTCTTCTCATCTCAATATAAAAGTCTTCTTAAACTTGTTTGGAATCAACTTGACTCTAAGTGTAAATATCTGAATTTTAATTTCTACCTTCATATTCAAGTTTTAATAACTATTCATGGAACGAAAAAAAGTAGCTCGTCCTACACTTGACAACTCTAAAAATCATGAACCTTTTTTTCGAGTTCAAGCTAAATATGAATAAGACAGCTATCATCCTCACTATTTTTATCATAACGGGTTGCCATGTTTTAAAACAAGCACCTTTAAAAGAAATTGGTTTATTAGACTTATCAGCCAATTGCTCCTTGTATTTTGCAGATTCGTTAGTCGCAATGGACTTCTATGAAAAACAAAACGTCCTTTCTGTTTATGTTGTTAAAAAAGAAGGTGTTTCATTGTTGCGTCAGTCTTTAGTCGAACAAGATTACTCATTGAAGAGCGATCTGATTCTCAATTCAATGACAAATGATTCAGCTTCATACACCTTTGAAAATCTCTATTCAGAAGATCTCGGATATTTCATCAAAGAGTATTATCATTCAAACAACTATTACACATTTTTCAGAGCTAAAAATCAAATTGATTTGTTCTTAGTGAAATCAGATGTGGATCATAAAATTGAATGGAAATGTAAAATTGCAGGAGAGTCAGATTATTTTACGAATGCCTCCATCTATTTTAAAGATCTTGACAATGATTCCATAGAAGAATTGTTCATTCTAAACAAATACCATAGTGGCAGGGAAGAGTTAGTTACGGTCAAAGTATTCAAATTGAACGAATGAAACACCCTAAAATGAAAAATGGAGTGAGATAATCTACAAAAAATAGTTGCGATGTACAGATAATCTCAACCTTACATAGTATATTTGCACCAGTTCATTGAATCAATTAAATAAACTTATAAAGAAAGGTGGAGGGATAGGCCCTACGAAACCTTAGCAACCCTCGCTCTAGCGAGAAGGTGCCAAATCCAATCCGCAGTACGTGGAAAAGATAAGTTGAAAATCCGCTTCGACACCTCTTTTTATTTGTTTACCAATAACTGCAACACTAGTTGAACAGTTCTGGACTAATTGTCTCAATGACCAGCATTAATTTTGTACTGGACATGATACCGATTACAACACTTTTAAAAGACCGCATCCTCATCTTAGATGGCGCGATGGGAACGATGATACAGCGCTATCCGTTGGAAGAAGCCGATTTTCGCAAAGGTTGGTTTGAAGATCACCCGCATTCCTTAAAAGGAAACAACGACCTGTTATCACTGACACGTCCAGAAATTATTTCTCAAATTCACCGTGAATACTTGGAAGCGGGTGCAGATATTATTGAAACAAATACCTTTTCTGGAACGTGGATCGCGCAAGCTGATTATCACCTGGAAAAATACGTTTACGACATCAATTTTCACAGCGCACAAATTGCAAAAGCTGTTTGTGAAGAATTTACAGCTGCAAACCCAGATAAACCGCGTTTTGTTGCAGGTTCCATCGGACCAACAAACCGTACTGCTTCCATTTCTCCAGATGTAAACGATCCCGGATTTCGCGGTATTTCGTTTGATGAATTGGTCAACGCCTATACCGAACAAGTGAATGCGTTGATGGATGGTGGTTGCGATATTTTATTAGTAGAAACAGTGTTTGATACCTTGAATGCCAAAGCTGCTTTGTACGCCATCGATGAAGTCTATGAAAAACGCGGTGTTCGTTTGCCAATAATGGTTTCCGGAACTATCACCGACCAATCTGGAAGAACCTTGACTGGACAAACTACTGATGCATTTTTAGTTTCAGTACAACACATGCCATTGCTCAGCATTGGTTTAAATTGTGCACTTGGAGCTTCAATGATGCGTCCCTATTTGCAAATTTTATCCCAACAAGCTCCATTCGCAGTGAGTGCGCACCCAAATGCTGGTTTACCCAATGAATTTGGTGAATACGATGAATCTGCCGAAATGATGGGTGAACAAATAGAAGAATTCCTCAAAGAAGGAATCATTAATATCATCGGAGGTTGTTGCGGAACTACTCCTCTTCACATTCGTAAGATGGCAGAATTAGCCAGTAAATACGCACCAAGAAAGTCGACAATAACAGCATGAGTAATCCAAATCCTTTAAGATTATCAGGTTTAGAAGCCATTACTGTAACACCTGAAAGTAACTTTATTAATATCGGTGAACGCACCAATGTCACTGGCTCGCGTGCCTTTTTACGCATGATCCGTGAAAACGATTTCGAAGCAGCATTGTCTGTTGCTCGCGAACAAGTAGAAGGTGGCGCCCAAATCATCGACATCAATATGGATGAAGGTATGATTGATGGTAAAGACTCCATGGTGCGTTTCTTGAACCTCATCGCAGCTGAACCAGATATTGCACGCGTTCCAGTAATGATTGATAGTTCTAAATGGGAAATCATTGAAGCTGGATTAAAATGCGTTCAAGGAAAAGGAATTGTGAACTCCATCTCACTGAAAGAAGGGGAAGAAAATTTCAAAGCCCAAGCAAAAAAAATCAAACGATTTGGTGCTGCAGTAGTTGTCATGGCTTTTGATGAAGATGGTCAAGCTGACAGCTACGAGCGACGCATTCAAATTTGTGAACGATCTTACAATGTACTGGTGAATGAAGTTCATTTTCCGCCACAAGACATTATTTTCGACCCGAATATCTTCCCAGTGGCAACGGGAATGGAAGAACACAACAACAATGCCCTCGATTTTTTCAGAGCAACTAAATGGATTCGCACCAATCTTCCTGGAGCGCATGTAAGTGGTGGTGTTTCCAATGTCTCTTTTTCTTTCCGTGGAAACAATGCGGTACGTGAAGCAATGCATTCCGTTTTCTTGTACCACGCGATTAAAGAAGGTATGGACATGGGAATTGTAAACCCATCCATGCTGGAAATCTATGATGATATTGACAAAGAATTACTTGTTCATGTAGAAGATGTTATTCTCAATCGTCGACCAGATTCTACCGAGCGATTACTCGATTTTGCAGAAAACTTTAAGGGCGAAGACAAGAAAAAAGAAGTAGAACAAGAATGGCGCAATACACCTGTCAATGAGCGACTCTCACACGCTTTGGTGAAAGGGATTGTTGATTACATTGATGAAGATGTAGAAGAATGCCGTCATCAATACAAACGACCAATTGAAGTTATTGAAGGTCCGCTAATGGATGGAATGAACGTAGTTGGTGATCTATTTGGAAGCGGAAAAATGTTCTTGCCCCAAGTAGTAAAATCGGCTCGAGTAATGAAAAAAGCAGTTGCTTACCTCCTACCCTTTATTGAAGAAGAAAAAGGTGGCAAACGCGAAACTTCGGGTAGAATCATTATGGCAACTGTGAAAGGTGACGTTCACGATATTGGTAAAAACATTGTGGGCGTTGTACTGGGTTGCAACAATTACGAAGTCATTGATTTAGGTGTAATGGTTTCTGCAGATAAAATCATTCAAGCGGCTATTGAACACAATGCGGATGTCATTGGATTGAGTGGTTTGATTACTCCATCATTGGATGAAATGGTGTATGTTGCGAAAGAAATGGAACGCGCTCAATTGGCAATTCCACTATTGATTGGTGGCGCAACTACCTCAAAAGTACATACTGCAGTAAAAATTGAACAACATTACGATCGTGGACAAACCGTTCATGTATTGGATGCATCACGCTCTGTAACGGTTGTTGAGCAATTATTGGGTCACAAGAAAGATCAATTCGTTCTAGACACAAAAGCAGAATACACCCGTTTACGTGAACACCATGAAAAACACCGTGGCGCAAAAAAATTATTGTCCATCAGTGATGCACGTATCAACAAACCGATTTTAACATTCGACGAAACAACGATCAGCAAACCAAAACAATTGGGGCTTCAGCAATTTGATCAATTTCCATTGGAAAAATTAATTCCATTCATCGATTGGACACCTTTCTTTCAAACATGGGAATTACACGGTCGTTATCCAGCTATTTTACAAGATGAAATTGTTGGAATTGAAGCGCAAAAACTATTCGAGGATGCACAACAAATGCTCCATCAATTGGTTGCTGAAAAGTGGCTTACCGCAAAGGCTGTTGTAGGAATTTTCCCAGCAAATAGTACTGGAGATGATATCGAAATCTACGCAGATGAATCGCGCAAAGAAGTGATCAATGTGCAGCATTCCTTGCGTCAACAAACCAAAAAAGTTGCTGGTCAACCCAATCTTGCACTCGCTGATTTCATCGCTCCAAAAACAAGCGGCGTAGCAGATTACATTGGCGGTTTTGTTGTTACAACTGGTCTTGGTATTGACGAACACGTAGCGCGATTTGAGGCTGACCACGACGATTATTCGTCCATTATGCTCAAAGCACTTGCAGATCGATTTGCTGAAGCTTTCGCAGAATACATGCATCAATATACGCGAAGAGAAATCTGGGGATATGCAGCAGATGAAGCATTATCAAACGATGATTTAATTCAAGAAAAGTACCGTGGAATTCGTCCTGCACCTGGCTATCCAGCTTGTCCAGATCATACAGAAAAACCGGGATTATTTAAGATTTTAAATGCAGTAGAGTTAAGTGGGGTTACACTCACCGAAACGTTAGCAATGTGGCCTGCTTCTTCTGTTTCAGGTTGGTATTTTGCACATCCTGATTCGAAGTATTTTGGTTTAGGAAAAATAACCAGCGATCAGGTAGAAGACATTGCACGCAGAAAAGGCGTAGAAACGGAAGTAATGAATCGTTGGTTAGGAAGCAATTTAAATGATTGATAAACTCCATTTTTCACACTAATAGCTTTTATTAATAGTAAATACTGTAGAATTTACACATTAAAAATGCATTTGTCTGGTAAAAACCATCAATAATCAGGTAGATGATACCACTTGTCGAAAAGATGAAAAATAAGGTAGAATATGCTCTTAATCGGCAAGCAACCTAACCGATTAATTCAGCGTTTATTAAGTATTGAATTGTTAAAAATAAAACAACAATTCGCTTTAAATGTTAGTTAAGATTGCGCTAACAAGCAAAAAAGTGCATTTCTTTTCATACATTGAGATGCTGAAAATACATAATAATCTACTGCGCTTATGAGACAATTACTTCTTGCACTACTGTTAACACCGATGTGTTATGCACAAACTCCTCCAACTGCGCAATTTACAGGAGCACCAACAGCAGTTTGTATTGGATCTGCCGTCAACTTTGTTAATCAATCGACTAACGGAACAGCACCAATTACTGGTTGGTCGTGGGATTTTGGAGACGGAAATTCATCTACTCAAACAAATCCTGCACATACCTACGGTGCCGCTGGAACATATACCGTAACACTTGTAGTCACTGCAAGTAACGGACAAGCAGATCCTGAGGTAAAAGTCAATTACATTACTGTTAATCCTACTCCAGTAGCCTCGTTTACAACATCCACGAATGGTTGTGTACTTCCAGTTGCTGTTACTTTTAACAATACATCAACAGGTGGAACTAGTTACGCTTGGAACTTCGGAAACGGACAAACCTCAACGCTTCAAAGCCCAGCTGCCGTGAATTACATTACTGCTGGAACGTATAATGTTTCCTTAATTGTTACCAATAGTTTTGGATGTACAGATACAATTACCCAAGCCTTAGTCGTTTCCAATTTTCAAGCTGGAATAACAGCACCTGCTACTGCCTGTGTTGGCGTTCCTGTGTCCATCAACGATAATTCTACCGTTGGTTCAAACGCTTGGACGTGGACTTTAACAGGAGGCTCCCCAGCCAGTTCCACCAATCAAAACAATTCGGTTACTTATTCTACAGCTGGTACATACACCATTGCGCTAACTTCTCAGAATACAGGTTCAGGTTGTACAGGAACTACATCGCAGCAAATCACGATTTTACCACTTCCAGTTCCTTCATTTACGGCAGTTCCTACTTCAGGTTGTGCCCCACAAACCGTCACTTTCACCAACACGAGCCCTAGTGGTTCTAATTTTGTTTGGACATTTGGCGATGGTGGTACTTTTACAGGACAAAATCCGCCAGCTCACACATATACTAATAATGGATCGTATTCTGTTACACTTACAATGACTGGATCAAATGGATGTCCTGGATCAATCACTCAAAACAACCTCATAACACTTACACCTCCAACAGCTTCTTTTACAGCTGATGTAACCAATGGTTGCGATCCGTTGGACGTGCAATTCACCTCTACCTCCACTTCTTCTAACCCCATCGTTTCTTGGTCTTGGAATTTTGGAGATGGAACAACATTTAATGGTGAAAACCCACCGCTTCACACCTATCCAGTTGGTGTTTATGATGTATCACTGATCATTACAACCCAAAGCGGCTGTGTCGGATCAGACACCATTGCACAATACATTCAAGTAGGTCACATTGATGCAGTGAACTTTAGCATTGATCAATCGCCAGAATGCGCCAAAACTGCCATTGATTTCACCAATCTTAGTGTGATTTTAGCACCACATACTTCTAGCGAAGTAACTTATTCGTGGGATTTTGGCGATGGTGGAACATCATCTGTTGAAAACCCAAGTTATTCATATCCAAACGATACAGGTTACTTCGATGTGCAATTAATTGTCAACTTCCGCGGATGTATTGACACGCTCATTCAAACGGATGCAGTGTATATTAAAGCGCCAATTTCGCGATTCCAACCAGCTCAAACATTGTACTGTAATCCTGCAAGTTTCCCTGTTAATGTGGTTGTAAATGACCAAGCAATCATTGGAGCATTACCTGATGATGCTGATATGATCTGGCGTTGGGGTGATGGTACTCTAACCAACCTCGATGATATCGATTTTGACGATGCTGATCTAGGAACCACTTCTCATAACTATTCTGCTTATGGAAGTTATACGATCACTCAAGTCATTCACAATTATACAACAGGTTGCGAAGACAGCACAACTGCTCTTATTCACATCTCACAAACTGTTGCTGCTTTCACGATCTCCAATGATAGTGTGTGCGAAAACACAGCAATGACCATGCTTTCAACATCAACTTCTAGTCATCCATTTGGTACTTATTCATGGGACATGGGTAATTCGCAAACCACAAGTGGAATCAATCCTAGTTATAATTATCCAAACTCTGGAACATTTACAATAACGCTAACGGCTACGAATAATGTCGGTTGTTCAGATGATCAAACCTTCACACCAATGACGGCTTTGGAAACACCTGTTGCACAAATCACAGCGAGTGATGATGCTGGTTGCGCTCCATTTTTAGTCACTTTCACCAATAGTTCCTCTGTTCAAGGAAATGGTGTTCCGCTAGAAAGCTTCTTGTTTGGTTTTCCTGACGATTTATCCACCCAAACAACAAACAGCATTGCTACAACAGTAAATCATATTTTCAACACGGAAGGTGTATTTCCTGTAACATTAGTAGCAACTGACCAATTCGGTTGTATTTCTGCACCTGCAAGTGTGAGCATTACCATTACAAAACCAGTTGCAGGCTTTAATGTGGATGCGGTGGTATGTGACGAAGAAAGTTTCACTGCAACAAATACTGCTTCAGGTTCAAATCCACTGAGCTATCAATGGTTTGTTGATGGAACACAAGAAGCGACTACTACGGATTATTCAACGTTCTTCAACGAACCATCCAATTCAGCTTCATCAAGTACTTCGCATATCATTTCCATGATTGTAACAGATGTCAATGGATGTAAGGATACAATTGCCTCAACGGTTACGGTTTCAACTCCAGTTGCAGATATTGCATTCCTGTTGGACGGTGCAGCAACCAATGCAAATGGCGACTTCACATGTCCACCAGTTTTTGCTGATTTTACAGATGCATCCTTAACATTTGGTACGATCACTAACTGGAATTGGAACTTTGGAGATGGAAAACAATCTACCTTGGAAAACCCAAGTAATACCTATGTATTCCCAGGAACTTACAGTGCAACATTAACCATCACTGATGAATTTGGTTGTACAAGCGATACTACCTTAGTCAATTTCCTGACCATTTTTGGCCCTACAGCAACACCAAGTTGGACTCAAGATCTTACACAATGTGGGCAAGATGTGATCTTTGATATTGGAACTACTGACAATGTAACAGATATCATTTGGAATTTAGATGATGGAACGATTGTAAATGATTCTACCTTATTTCTCCATACGTATCAAAATGTAACTACCTATTCTCCGAGTGTTTCTGTATTTGACTCCAATAACTGTCAAGTAATATATCCGCTCAATCCAATCACCATCCCAGATAATGGATTAGATGCCTTTTTTACAGCGAGTTCAACTGATATAAACCTAGGTACGCAAGTAATTTATGACGATCAATCGACGTCGCAAGCACCTATTGTTTCTTGGGAATGGGATTTATTCAATACAGCTCCATTTACGAATAGCAATGGATCAAATGTTTCTAGTATTTATGTTGTTCCAGGAGATCAAGTGATTACCTTGACAATTGAAGACGCTTTAGGATGTTTTGATCAATTTCAATTGGTGATTCATGTAGACGGAAACTTCGACATGCCAAACGTTTTAACAGCAAACGGTGATGGAACGAATGATTTATTTTCGTTTGAATACGATATTTTTGAATCATTTAATATCGTTATCCTGAATCGTTGGGGAAATGTCGTACAACAGAAAACCAATCAAACAGGAACTACTTTTTGGGATGGAACCAATCAAGGAGGTGAAAAGTGCACAGATGGTGTCTATTTCTTCCAATTGGATGCTATCTTGAAAGATGGAACAGCACTTAGTAAAGATGGCTTTTTACAATTGTATAATAAATAGACTAAAAAAGAGTGTATTCAAAAGGCAGAATTGTAATGATTCTGCCTTTTTTGTTCAATTATAGCTTGGTAAAATGGTTCAAGCTTAAGCATGCAATCTTCATTCGCTATTAAACTGAGATTCAGTATTGAATTCACCACTAAAAAACTTAGATCATTGACACCTATATTAAAACTAAAATAAACGTTTGATTATTTCATAAATAGTAGGAATTTGAACTAGAAAACAGAAGACCTTATTCATTCAATTCGTAAATCCATTGAACAAATTCATTTCAATCAAATGAATCAATCAGCATCGTGCGTTTCGTTTTTCTTCATGTGACAACTATACTAATTTAAATATAAATTGATATAAATGAATTCAAATTTAATTTTTACAATTCAAAATAGATAAAAACACAAAAAGCGGCCATCGGGCGATGAACCGCTTTTTGTTAACCTAACCTAACCACTATTCACTGAATAAGAAAACTGACAAGAATGTCAGCCTCTAGAATTCATTACAAAGGTGAAACTATTTTAACTAAAAATCAAACTATTTAAAGTTAAAAACATCAAAAAAAAATAGTTTCAGACTAACTTTTTCATTTACAAAATTCATTTCATCTACAAATAAATTGATTTCATAGATTATCATGATTGGTTAAGAGAATTTCAAGCATTCATTTTGTTGAACTCCTAACAAGTAGAAAAATGATTTTTTTAACATATTTTATGAATTGTAATCGTTTAACCAACAACGATTTCACGCAAAAAATCTTTCAATTTAAAGTTGTTGATTCAAAATAATGGAATATGATCATTGGAGAATTGCTATCTTCGTTTCAGATGTCGAATACACATATTTTAATTTTCACAGACGGCTCAGCTAGAGGAAATCCAGGTCCGGGTGGATATGGTGCCTTGTTGCGTTTTAATGGAAAAGTCAAGGAACTAAGTTGTGGTTACAGAAGAACAACCAATAATCGCATGGAATTAATGGCGGTTATTGTAGCACTTGAGACACTAAAAACCAACAAATTACCTATTCGTGTTTACTCTGATTCAAAATACGTAATCGATTCGATCACCAAAAGATGGGTTCATGGTTGGGTTACGAAAGGATTCAAAGGAAAGAAGAATAAAGATCTTTGGATGCGTTATTTGACTATTGAAAAACAGTTTAATTTGGAGTTCATTTGGGTGAAAGGTCACAATGGCCATCCTGAAAATGAGCGATGTGATGTACTTGCGGTGTCAGCAGCATTGGGATCAAATTTACTCATTGATGAGTTCTTTGAAAATGAAGAACGAACGCAGGCAAGTCTACTTTAACTTTGAAAAGCCAAGCACGCTTTTATAAAAGTATAAACAAGTGGATGAGGTAATTCTCGTGTTGAACTAATTTGAGGACAAAAACCACAAACGACAAAAAAATCTTGATTCTTTAAACTAACAATTTCAGGTTCCTCAAACTGATTATAGGCTTCTACATCGATACTTTCTTCTACTAAAGCAGTAATCAATTGTGGATACATACTATACCGTGTTGAGGTCAATTCTTCAACACTTCTCGTTTCATATAAATGGATAATGGATGAAGAGTGAGGTTCAATATACAACCGTTCAAATTGATTGCCTTCCACTAGGTTATCAGAAATCAACTTTTCACCATTTGCGTTGAGATTATTGCGCTGAATCAGTACATCCATCAACGATTTAAAACCTTCACCAGTTATAAAAACAGGAATAGAACGTTGCAACAACAATTCAATTACACCATTCAAATAAAAATTATTGAGGTAAGGACCTGGGGCAACCCATAAACCATCATACGCATCAAATTGAGATGTCTTCATTGACAATACCTCATTCAACTTAATCCAGTAATAAGACAATTCTATTTCCAAAAAACGACCCGCATGATCCAATGCAAGATTTGTTGCGTGATGCGTATTGTACGTAAAATTAAAATCCCCTATAATCCCAATTTTTACCTGCTGCATTATAATTTTTTGAAATAAAAAAAAGCCATCTCGCTAGAAATGGCTCTATTTAATTTTCTATTAACGCTCGAACCAGCCGGTATAGACTGCATCTTCAATCAATAACTCGAATGTGTCTGGACCTACTGTTCTAAATACTTTGCAATTAAATGTACAAGTGAATTTAGAATAATCACCCGAAGCATCTGATTCTTGTACAATATTTGAGAACACAACAGCTTGTGGTGTGCTTGCAGGATCTGAAGTCCAAACATTACCAAAACCATCGCGGTAAACCACTTCAAAACCTGTAGTACCAGCTAAAGAAAAACTTGGCGTAAGTGTTGAAGTGAAAAAACTATTAAACTGTGTTAATGAAGGATCAGCTGCCAATGAAGCATCCCACTGAATACTACCTAAAGAAAGCTTCAAAGAAACCAAACTTTGTTCTGATTTAAAATCAGCATAATAAACTGCAGATGACGGATTCGGAGAAGGAAGGATAATCTTCGCTTTCGTAGTTTCCAAAAAATAACCCTCAACATTTTGAGTGATTTCTTTATCAGTACCGTTAATTTTACCAATGAAATGCGCTTCCAAATCTACCTCAGGAGTAGGTGCTGGAATGATTTCGTGTTTCGGACAACCTGTTAGTAAAACGGATCCAAACAGAAAGATAAATGCTATTTTTTTCATGTTGTAGTAATTTTCAAAACAATGTATTCACGTGAATACGATTCGAAAATACAACTTTATTTCTAAACTAAAAATAAGACGTTGATTTTCACACATAGTTCTTTCTAATTACGCACGCAATAAACGGATACGCTCAGGCAAAATATACAAGGGCAAGAACACTGGTTTTTCATTCACTTGGTCTAATTCCATGCGAAAAATAGTCCCGCCATCAGGTAAACGAATTTCATTCCATTGGTCAAAATCTAATTCTATATCTCGACAAACCAGTTCATTCAATAATTGATTCAAAGCTGTCGCTGAAAGCACCATTTCAGTATTGTATTGACTTCCTTTTTCGAAAATAGTGCAATCCAAGATAGCCTCTTCTGAATTACTTTCCATTTGTAGGCTGTTTAATAAGATACTGTCGAATATTGTTTTCATAATTACCGTTTTTCTGAAGCAAAGTTGACCCCAGAAGAACGTAATCTATTTACGATCTACTAAAAAATTTGAAAAAAAAAATATCTCAGCAAAAAATGATCTCGTACTAACTAATAAAATACCAGTTATAGCAACAAAAACAGCAATGCCTTTCAAATAATAATCTTAATTTCATCATCTTGAATTCGTGAACCCACACAATTATGAAATACCATTCGATTGATTCACAACTTTTTATTGAAAACCGTAAAAAGTTTACGCAACAAATGACACCACAAACTGTTGCAGTTTTTAATTCCAACGACATTTATCCTGTCAGCGCAGATGCTACGATTCCGTTTCAACAACATCGAGATATTTTTTACCTCTCAAGTGTTGATCAAGAGGAAAGTATCTTGGTGCTTTTCCCCAATGCCTCCAATGAAGCGCACCGTGAAATCCTGTTTCTCAAAGAAACAAACGATCACATTGCTGTTTGGGAAGGAGAAAAATTGACTAAAGAACGAGCTACAGCAACTTCGGGTGTCAAAACAATTTATTGGTTGCAACAATTTCCAACCATCTTTAAACAGTTAATGTCTGAAGCTACTGGAATTTATTTGAATACCAACGAACACCTGCGAGCCGATACAACTGTTCAAACACGTGAAGATCGATTCATCTTACAAGTAAAACAAGATTACCCCGCTCATCAAGTACATAAAAGCGCTCCAATTCTACATCGCATTCGTTCCGTAAAAGAACAAATTGAATTGGATCTCATGCAAACTGCCTGCGACATCACTGAAAAAGGATTTCGTCGTTTATTGAGTTTTGTGAAACCAGGTGTTTGGGAATATGAAATTGAAGCCGAACTCGCGCATGAATTTATTCGCAATCGTTCGAAAGGATTTGCCTACACCCCTATTATCGCCAGCGGAAAAAATGCCTGTGTATTGCATTACATTGAAAATAACATGCAATGCCAATCTGGTGATGTGATCTTATTAGATGTTGCCGCTGAATATGCCAATTATTCTTCTGATTTAACGCGCTGTCTACCCGTAAATGGTCGTTTTACAGATCGTCAAAAAGCAGTGTACAATGCTGTTTTACGTGTGAAAAATGGTGCGGAAAGTTTACTTGTACCTGGCACAATGATGAATGATTATCACCGTGAGGTAGGAAAATTAATGGAAAGTGAATTACTAGGTCTTGGATTGATCGATACAACTGACATTAAAAACCAAGACCCAAATTGGCCAGCGTTCAAAAAATACTTCATGCATGGAACATCACACTTTATCGGATTAGATACACACGATGTTGGTATTTGGCATGAACCAATTAAAGCAGGAATGGTGTTTACGTGCGAACCAGGTATCTACATTCCAGAAGAAGGATTAGGAATTCGTATTGAAGACGATCTTGTTGTACGTGAATCTGGTAATCCGTTTAACCTGATGGCAAACATTCCCATTGAAGTAGATGAGATTGAAACGCTTATGAATGCTTAAGACAAAAAATACATTGAATTACAGGATTTCTGGAAACGGGGATCCTGTCGTTTTTTTACACGGTTTTATGGAAGACCTCTCCATGTGGAATAACATTGTGGCGAATTTTCAACATAAAACATGTATTCTCATTGATTTACATGGGCATGGAGCAAGTTTTTTTGACCCAACAATCACACCTTCCATTCGGGAAATGGCACAACAAGTTCAAAATACTATTCAAGATTTAGGAATTGAATACTACCAACTTGTCGGTCATTCACTCGGAGGTTATGTTGGCTGTGAAATCCTTCGAACAGATAATCAATTAGAACACTTAACCTTACTTCATTCCCAACCTTGGGCTGATTCGGACACGAAAAAAAATGACCGCAATCGCGTGATAGAACTCGTGAAAACAAAAGCAGTCTTTTTCATCAGAGAAGCAATCCCAGCATTATTTGCATATCCAAACGACCACAAAAAAACCATTCAAGTTTATTGTCAGATCGCAGAACGCATGAATCAAGAAGCGATTGCTTGGACAACCATGGCCATGCGCGATCGACTTCCATCCGACGAAACGTTAGCAAACAATGCTCATCGTGTTTCCATCATTCAAGGTCAGTTAGATCAACTTATTCCCCATTTAAAAATGCAGGAATTTTCGAATGAATCTGGAATTGCCTATTATGAAATTCAAAACTGCGGTCACATGGGACATGAAGAAAAACCCAACAATGTGAATGAAGTATTAAAGGTGATTATTGGTTAACATCATTTTTTCATCAAACCGGTTTTGAGAACAAAAAAGGGCGAATCTAAACCCGCCCAATTTGTTACTGATACGTAAAATCAGTTTCCTGCATCAATAAAAATCCAATCTGAAAAAAGTAATTGATTCACCATAGTATATTGGGTTATAGAATTACCACTAAGTTAATTCGACTTTAACAATATGTTTTAAAAAAAACCTTATTGGTAGAATTGATTGACTTAACCAACTCTATGAATTTATGAACGGTTCATAATCTCTATTCAATGGTTGAAATACACAAGTAGGATTGAAAATTATGTGTATTTTCGAAAGCGAGGTATTACGGTACCCTACTTATGCTAAAAAAACTCAAACATGGAAACAACTAGACTCCGCGCACTCATTGTTGACGATGAAGAATACGCCCGCAAAAACCTAATCATGATGTTAGATGACTACTGTCCTGAAATAGAGGTCATTGGTGAGGCATCTGGAAAAGAACAAGCAAAAGCACTTATTTCCGCCTCAAAACCAGATGTCGTTTTTCTGGATATTCGGATGCCAAGCGGAGCTGAAGGATTTGAGTTATTAGAAGAAGTGGAAGAAAAAAACTTTTTGGTTGTTTTCGTAACCGCATTCAAAGATTACGCAATTCGTGCCTTTAATGCAAGTGCGGTTTATTACTTATTAAAACCAATTGACATTGATGATTTGCGCGTTGCAGCTGAAAAATTGGTTGAAGCAAAAAACATCTTCGGGCAAGATCCTGAAAACTATACAACTTATTTCCGCAGTCTTCGCAATCTTTCTGATCAATTATTGCGGAATAAACCCAATAGTCGTATCGCAATAAGTCATACTAAAGGATTGAAAATTGTCGAAGACAGCACGATCACGCACCTAGAGGCAAATGGAAACTGTACAACGATTTATTTTGAAGACGGAACACGTTACTTGGATACACGAACATTAAAAATCTATGAAAACATTCTAGATCCTACTAAGTTTTTCCGTGTGCATAAATCACACATTATCAACTTAACACGCTTAGTTGAATACTTGAATGAGGATGGGCATTTTGCCATTCTAAAAGGCGGTTTACGTATTCCTGTAGCCCGTAATCGCGTTACTGACTTTGTTAAAATGCTCAAACAAGGATGAGAAAACGATTGCTGCTTACAACGTTACTAGTTATTTTATCGCGTGCAGTTATAGGACAGAGTTACTCTTTTCTACAGTATTCAACCTCAGATGGATTGCCACAATCACAAGTTCAGTGCATGGCACAGGACAACAACGGTTATCTATGGGTTGGGACACTCGGTGGACTAGCAAAGTTTAATGGAAAAAAATTTATCAATTATTCTGTTAACGATGGCTTGTTGAACAATCGAATTACAGCCATTTCGTTCATCGAAAATAAAATTTGGATTGGTCACAAAGGCGGAATAAGTCTTCTCAAAAACAACAAGGCTATTAATTGGTCATTTGGTGGCTTCGATAAAGAAAGTAATGTTAGTGATATCGTTCAATTCAATGACAAAATAGTTATTGTAACCAATTACGGTGGGATTTATACGATAAATGCCAAAAATCAGCTCAAACAAATCAATTCTGCGCCAAAGGAAATCTTTCAATACAATGAATTATTTATTGAAAACAACACCCTGTTAATTGCTTCAAGCGTAGGACTTTATGCGACTACGGATTTAAAAACCTTTCGGCACATTCAATTATTTGGAAAACGAAACATTACTGGATTTGCACTCAAAAAAAATGGAGATTTTTATATTTCAACCTTTGAGGGTGGATTGTTTCGTACATCGCTCGCCTTAAAACACAAAGACTCCATTCCTATCAAGGTTCCTGATTTTACAATCAAAAAATGCATCATTGACCGTCAACAACAAATTTGGCTATGCTCTAAATCAGGACTTATCCGAATCAATAATGCAGGACAACAACTGTTCATTAACGACCAAAACGGGATAAGTACCGCTTCTGCAAAGTGTGTGTTCGAAGATCGAGATGGCACTATTTGGCTTGGGTCAGATGGAAAAGGATTGCTCCGATTTACAGGCGAACAGTTTTTACATTACAAAGAATCCAATGGCTTCCCAAGTGATTTGTTTCTTTCGGTTGTTAAACGAAGTGATGACACCTATTTTTTTGGGAGTTATGATGATGGATTGTTCAAACAAAAAGGAACTGGTGAAATAACACGAGTTGACATACCAGCCACCACCATTTGGAACCTAAAAGCTGGTTACGATGGAACAATTTGGTGCGGAACAGACGCTGGATTATATGCCTACCGTCTCAATGGGAAGATTGAACAGTACAAGTTAGATCCTACCGGAAGACGCGTTACAACCATTGAGCGCATCAATCGCACAAAATTATATGTTGGTGGCTCAACGGGAATTGGTGTCATTGAAAATGGTAACTTCCGAATTATTAAAGTAAGCGACAATTTCGAAAATGAAATTGGAACGGTTCGGGCATTTGTGAGCTATAAAGGAAAAATTCTATTCGCAAGTGATAAGGGTGTATTTGACATTTCTAAGAACAAAGCGATTCCATTTGGGAACTTCAAAGAAGGAGTCATGTCAATGGTTGTTGATAATTCCAATCACCTCTGGATCGGGACTGAAAGTGGATTATACCTTTATAAAGAAGGAAAGTTTGCTCAGCATCCATTGGCAAAAGATCCGGCATCAAACACCATTAATTTCTTAGAAGTAATTGGTAATAAAATCTATATTGGAACAAACAATGGTTTATTCGAAATGAATACACTAAGCCTTTCAGTTGATCAGCATTATGGATTAAACAATGGATTAATCAACTTAGAATCCAATGTCAATTCATCCTTTTATGATGGTAATTATTTATGGTTTGGCACAGGTGAAGGATTGATTCGATTCAACCCTAAGAAACAACAAAACAGTTCACCTAGATCTGCTCCTATCCTCAATATAACATCCATCCTTCTAAATTATTCATCGTTCAATTATTCAGACTATGCAATCGGAATGAGTAGTGATGGCTTCCCGAATGGCTTGCGATTGCCCTACAGCATGAAAAATCTCACCTTTGAATTGGACGGGATTTTATTGTCAAATCCTGAAGGAGTGCGTTATCAATTCTGGCTAGAAGGATATGATGAAACATGGTCAAAACCAGTTGGAAATGCCACGGTTACACTTTCTAATCTACCAGATGGAGATCATATTCTTCATTTACGTGCCATTGATGAATTTGGAGCTGTTTCAAACACCTTTAAATTACCCATTCAAATTACGCCTCCTTATTGGAGAACTTGGTGGTTTTACAGTGTCATCGTATTGGTTATTATTCTCAGTATTCGCCGTTATTTTAGATGGAAAATCAACCAAGAACGCGATCGGAATTATAAAAAGAATTTGGAGTACAAAACGCGCTTACTTTCTTTGGAACAGCAATCTTTGAATGCAAGTATGAATCGACATTTTATATTCAACTCATTGAATTCGATCCAATATTTCATTAATACACAAGACAAAATTTCTGCCAATCGTTTTCTGACAAATTTTGCTAAACTCATCCGTAAAAACCTAGATAGTGCTGCGGAATCCAATAACATGGTTACGCTTCAACAAGAGATGGAACGACTCGAATTGTACCTTTCCTTGGAAGCTATGCGTTTTAAAGGTCGATTCACCTATCACATTGCTGAAAATGGAATTGACACAGAATCCATCATTGTTCCAGGTATGTTATTGCAACCGTTTGTAGAAAACAGCATCATTCATGGAATTCTTCCAAATGAACAATTAATTGGACACATTGAAATTTCGTTGGTAATTATTGACGATCATTTAGAAATTACATTGGATGATAATGGAATTGGAATTGATTTCAGTTTGCAGCAAAAACGGTCTATGCAGGGCGATCATAAGTCACAAGGAATGGAAATAACAGCTAAACGAATTGATATCATTCGTGAGTTATCTAAAAAAGATTTCGAACTTCTTGGACCATTCCAATTGACCAATTCTGACAGTTCAATCAAAGGAACACGTGTTTTACTCAAAATTCCTTTAGAAAATTTGGATATTTAGAAATGAATTACGTATATTTGCTTATATAATATCACATCAGATGAAATTAATAGGAATTATAGCATTTTTGGTACTTGTATCGGTTGGTTGTCAGAAAGAAGACATTCGTCCGAATTCATGTAACAATTCTTCGCAATTGCGCGGAGCAGATGCTGGAGGAATAGAAGAAGATACAGACGTTATTGATGGTGGAACTGGAACAGCAGGTCCAAACATCACTGATCCAAATGACGAAAACAGAAGCGGTAGAGCATCTAAGCCAAGACCTCAATAAGTCTTACTATATAGAATTAGATAAACCTTTCATTTGTGGAAGGTTTTTTTTTGCCCTCATTTCATCCTCATTCCCTCAATACTCACTACACCTTAGTCAACTCCACTTTTAGATAGAAGAATGTTCTCTATATTCGTTCATAACACACTATTGTTGAACAAAACCCAAAGTGAACATGTCTGTAAAAGTGAAAGATAGTCTCCACGAATTAATTCATTCGTTATCCAAGTCTGAAAAGCGGTATTACAAATTATTTGCATCACGACATGTAGCTGGGGAAGATTCTGCCATGGTTGCACTCTTCGACTACATCGCAAAACAACCCAATTACGATGAAACAGCACTTTTTCTCGCATTTAAAGGGAAAACCTTTCTCAATCAATTTTCTACCGTAAAAAAAAGATTGACCGATCATATTCTTCAATCTTTACATGCTTTTCATGCAACGAATTCAATGGAAAATCAGGTAAATCGTATGTTGCACCAAGCACAATTATTATTTGACAAATCATTGTATGATCAATGTACTCGGCATTTGAGAAGTGCTGAAAAATTAGCAATTAAGCATGATTTGTTTCCTGCTTGCATGTCCATCAACAAACTCAAAAATAGAATCATTGAAACACGCGGATACGATGTAGATGAAAACGATATCAATCAATTAAAACAAGCAACTGAAACAGTACTCTCAAAAGAGCGAATGATCCTCGATTTATGGCATATAAAAACCAAGTTATTTCAATTGATCCAACGCACAGGAGCCGCTCATTCAGAAAGACATCATCAAACAATTGATGCTTTAATGGAGACTGTTCCATCTGAAGAACTCAGAATAGCATTTGCATCTGCCGAATCTAATTACTTGTATTTCCACATTCATTCGGCTTATTATTTTGCGAAGCATCAATGGTCAAAGAGTTTATATTATACCGAACAAACCATACAACATCTTACGGCACAAGAAAATTATACAAATGAGCGACCAAACACACTTATTTCTGCCTTAACAAACGCTTGTTATCTTGCTGAAAGTATTGGAGAATTTGATAAAAGTCAACAATTCTTAAATACCTTAAAACAATTCGCCAAACAACAACAAATCAATGCATCTGAAGATCTTCAAATCAAATTGTTTTCAAGTCGCTACAGCATTGAGTTAAATCTATTACTCATCAAAGGGCAATTCAAAGAAGCACAGCAAATTGGCAAAGATGTAATCGAAGGAATTGAGTACTTTAATGAAAAAATAACCCCTGTTAGAAAAGCATTTCTGACAATTCAACTAGCAGTTGCAGAAATAGGATGTGAACAGTATCAAAAAGCATTGTATCACATCAACACTATTTTAAATGACACGCGTTTAGGAGAACACGAAACGATTGTTGCTTCCACTAATTTGTTGAATCTGATTGTTCATTTTGAGCTTAAAAACTTCGATTTCTTGCATTATTCTGCCAAAAACACGCAACGAATTCTTAAATCTGCGAACAGGCTCGATGATTTCGAAAAAACAATTATCGTGTTCATGCAAAAACTGGCTAAAAGCCATCCCATCGATTTTCAAGAACTATTCGAGCAGTTATTCGAACAATTAAGCGGAATCAAAACATCTAGCGAATTGCAAACTACTTACAATTTTGATTATTTAACATGGGCTGAAGCAAAAGCGATGAATAAACCATTCGCGACTAAAATGTTGGATCAATACCGTTTTTTGACTTCTACTTAATCAAAATGATTCCAACCTTGAGCTCTCAGTAGCACCAATGAATCATTCGTATCAACTAAATAGGTTCCTTCATCAGCATTAGTCATAAAACCTATAATACTCATGTGTGGATTTCCCTTAATTTTCTCAAAATCTTCTTGTCGTACTGTAAACAACAATTCATAATCTTCACCACCATTTAATACGCTTGTTACAGGATCAAGATTAAAGTCAATCGCAGCAAGAGAAGTCGCACTATCAATGGGCAATTTTGCATTGTAAACCTTCACACCCGTTCCACTAGCTTTACATAAATGCAATACCTCAGAAGCTAATCCGTCTGAAACATCAATCATCGAAGTAGGCACAACACCAAGTTCCTCTAAGAAACCAATCACATCTTTACGTGCTTCTGGTCGTAATTGACGCTGAATCACATAATCAAAACCATCCAAATCGGGTTGAATATCAGGGTTCGTGCGAAACACCTCTTTTTCACGTTCCAATACCTGTAAACCCATAAATGCAGCTCCAAGATCACCAGTAACAACTAATAAATCATTGACACTTGCACCAGATCTATAAGCAATCTTTGTCTTTGCAACAACCCCAATCGCAGTAATAGAAATGATCAATCCAGATCGAGATGAAGTCGTGTCTCCACCAATTAAATCAACACCGTACGAATCACAAGCCATTTTAATTCCTTCGTACAATTCCTCAAGTGCCTCAACTGGAAAACGATTCGATACAGCAATTGATACCGTGATTTGTTCAGGCTTACCATTCATTGCAACAATATCAGATAAGTTGACAATAACAGCCTTGTAGCCCAAATGTTTAAAAGGCATGTACATCAAATTAAAATGCACACCTTCTACCAACATATCCGTTGAAATGAGGGTGTATTCCTCTTCATTTCGCTCAATAACTGCAGCATCATCCCCAACACCTTTAATTGTGTTCGGTAATTTTGGATCGAATTCTTTTGTCAAATGATCTATTAATCCGAATTCTCCTAAATCACCCAACTCAGTGCGCTGATCTTCACTCATACTCGTTGTTTTTATTTTTCGATGCAAAACAAAAAAAGGCATCCGATAAGGATACCTTTTTTCTGTTGGCCCACTAGGGCTCGAACCTAGACTCTTCGGTACCAAAAACCGACGTGTTGCCAGTTACACCATGGGCCAATTAACCGCCTACCCTCATGGTAGACGGGTGCAAATATACACTTTCATTTTAAATTATCGCAAGACAGGTATTATTTTTTTAAAAATTTAAACGAAATCCACTTTGGATATTTCAGGCAATTCATTCAATAAATTTCAGTAATGTCATAACAATTTGAAAAATACGGGATTATTGTCAGAACAACACGAATCGCGCAGTGTGAATTCGAATTCATTAGCATTAAAAAAAATCAGCCTCATCTCTAAAAAGCGTTAACATTTGGATTTTCGAATACAATAATAATGACCACTTGCTAGCCAATAAGGTAAAGCACGCGCAATCGCATTGTCTAACTTAGCAAACCTTTTCAATGGTATAAAAGGCAAGTATGTTTCAATTATTGGCGAGAGTACATAGGCATTATGTACACTAACAACTTCCAACCCATAAACACGCAACTCACGCTTTAATCGCCTAACAGTAAAAAAATTAACGTGAGGGGTTTCATAATTACATGAATAAGGTTCTTTTTTTCCGAGGATCCGTTTTACTTTATCAATGAATCGATTCATTCCTAACTTCCGCATCAAATAAAGGGGTTGCATGGCAATTTCGAATGGACCAAAACCATTGGGTACAGTTATGAGTAATTCAACTGAATCTTTGGAATTAGTTGATACGTATTCTAACACCTCTTTGTAAAATGAAATGTGTTCTAAAACCTCCGTTAAGATAATGAAATCGTAGGGTTCACATGCACAATCGAATACACTTTCAAATTGTACTGTGACATTCACAAATGGGTTGTTTTTTTTACTAATCGCAACATTCTCCTCGTGAATATCTATCCCTTTAACATCAGCATTTTCAATCAACCCTAATGGAATTGTAATGTTCCCTGTACCACATCCAACGTCGAGAATTCGAACCGAATTTTTAATTCCTCGGTGTTCTTCAATGGTCGTAAATAACCACATCAACCGTTCAAAATGACAAGGGTAATCAGTGTATTCCGTGTAGTTAGAAATGGTTGAAACTAGTTTCGCTTTCTCGTCTTTACTCATACTTTTCTCCATCCTATTAAAACTTTATCCCCATGTATAATAAGGTCCGTTTGGCGGTGTTTTTCATCAGCTCTTTCACATCCGTTTTTACTTTTTTGCGAAAACCTTCTTCTGGTCGTGCCTTAAAAACCGTATCATGGTATTTACCTGTAAATTCACTTATAGGTGTGTAGTAATAGGAATAAAAAGATTTTCGGGAAACACCAGTAGGAACATCAATTTTAGAATAACCATGATAAGAAATATCACTCGCTTCGAAAATAACGCAGCGATTAAACAATGGTAAATATGCTTTTTCCATTTTTGTAACGTCATCATTCCAAAGTTCTAAAGCACCTCCATATTCATCCTCCCAATCTTTATTTAAATAAAGTAGGAAATTAACACGACGGTGAATTTTACGTTCATGATGAATATTAAAATCAATGTGAACATCTAGAAAGCTTCCATTCTCTCCTTGATGCACGCCACTTCCAAATGAATCATTTGTTGAAAACAACCCATCTATACCTGTAATCTCTTTTAGAATTCGCTGGAATTCAGGTGAATTCAACAGTGTCCTTAATTCAGAAAAAGCAGGATTGAACAACTGAAAATTTGCTCCTTCACTCTTCTTTTCATTTAACCCTTTGTAATGGCGAGTTAACTCCTCTTTTTTGGGAAACCCAACATACAATTGATTGGCAAATTCCTCGTTGAGAAACCCATCAATTTTAAGATGTTTAAACGGTTTAGCCTTGTGATACTGCTCCTTTAAGGATGCAACAAATGCATTGTCTTCCAACAATGAACTACTTAATTTCATACACCAACAATTAAAAAAATAAACACTCATTTGTTGATCAGTAACACCTCCATATTATCAGATCAACTTTTTTCAATTACCAGTGCAAAAATTAAATGGTTGCCCGAAACTAAAAAAAACTAAATCGTTATACTGCGATCACATAATTCGTTTTGACTCACTCTTTTTTCTTTCTCTGAGACAACCTTTTTGTTAAAAAAGAAGTATTTAAAATGAATACAAAGAATTCAATTGGTAAGAAACTACCTTTACAAATAATATATTTTTAATTTCGCAGTGAAACATTAGACAAAAACATGAATTACAACAAACTCAACAACCTTGTTGGCTGGTTCGTATTCCTTATCGCTACCACCGTATATTTTATAACGATTGAAGATACTGTTAGTCTTTGGGACTGTGGCGAGTACATCACTGCAGCGTATAAACTAGAAGTTGGTCACCCTCCGGGCGCACCTTTATTTGTGTTATTCGGTCGAATCTTCTCGTTCTTTGCAGAACCTGAGATGGTTGCAGTTTGGATCAACCGTATGTCAGCTCTCAGTAGTTCCTTCAGTATCTTATTTATGTACTGGTCGATTACAATGTTGGCTAAAAAGATTGTTCAACGCACAGGTCGTGCATTTGTGAAAGCAGATCAAATTGCCGTTCTTGGTAGTGGGGTTGTTGGTGCTTTAGCTTATACATTTAGTGATTCATTCTGGTTTTCAGCAGTAGAGGGTGAGGTTTACGCCATGTCTTCTTTGTTTACGGCAGTTATTTTCTGGGCTATTTTAAAATGGGATTCAGAAATGTTGGCAATCAAACACCAAGAAATCAATCCAGATAGAAGTCCAATGCGTTGGATGATCCTCATCATGTTTTTATTCGGATTAGCAATTGGTGTCCATTTACTTGGATTACTTGCTGTTCCTGCAATAGCCTACATTATTTACTTTAATATCTGGCAAAAAACTGATTTCAAGGGTATCTTCCTTACAGGAATACTTTCATTGGTTATCCTTGTTTTCATCCAAGAAGGAGTTATTCCAGGAACTGTTGCCATTGCTTCTAGTTTCGAGGTTTCATTTGTGAATTCATTTGGGTTACCATTTTACTCTGGAACGATCTTCTTTTTTACGCTTGTCATTGCCTTCTTTATCTGGGGAATTCGTTACGCGAATCGCAAAGGAAAACCTATTTTAAGTACAATTATTTGGAGTTTCGTAGTGCTATTGATTGGATATGGTTCATTTGCTACAATCGTTATTCGTTCAAATGCAAACACGCCTTTGGATGAAAATGACCCAGAAAACCTTGTTACTTTACATGCGTATTTGAAACGTGAACAATATGGAAGTTGGCCAATCATGTATGGTCCCTATTGGAATTCTCAAGCTGCTGATCAGTCAACGTATGCTGATCAAGCACCGTTCTACTTACGTCGTTTTGTGGTTGAACTAGGTGGAACAGATTTTAAAGCCTTCAAAGACGAGAAAATTGCTCGGAAATTCGCTAGTGAACTAGGTTCAGGATACGAGGTAGTTGAAAAATACTACTCTTCGAACGAAAATATGCGCAGAAATAGTAGTGCAAATACTAAATATGTGCAAAACACTTTTTTCCCTAGGATGTACTTTAATGGTGAACCAGGAAAAATCCAAGGATATAAAAAATGGTCTGGTTATGAAGACGAACCGGGTGAAGGCTCTGACGGATTGCGTATGCCAACGTTTGGTGAAAACATGACGTATTTCTTCAGTTATCAAGTCGACTGGATGTATTGGCGTTATTTTATGTGGAATTTCTCAGGAAGACAAAACGATATTCAAGGACACGGTGATGTGATACGTGGAAACTGGATCTCAGGAATTTCGGCGTTGGATAATGATCGTTTGGGGAATCAAGATATGGCTCCAACGTATACAACTGAAAACAAAGCTCATAACACATTTTACCTCTTACCGCTTGTATTAGGGCTTATTGGTATGGTATTTCACTTCTATAGAGCACCGAAAGATGCCTTTGTGGTATTCTTGATATTCTTGTTTACTGGATTGGCAATCATTATTTACTTGAATCAAAAACCTTTTGAGCCACGTGAACGTGATTATGCTTTTGCCGCTTCGTTTTATGCCTTTGCTATGTGGATTGGTATTGGCGTTTATGCTTTGTATGAAGCGTACAAAAATTTCGTAAAGAAAGATTGGCGTGCAATTGGAATTGCTGGAGCAGGAGGTTCGTTTTTCTTTTTAATATTAGGAGCAATAGCTGGCATTACCATATTTAAAACTTGGATTGCAGTTGCAGTAATAAGTGGAGTTTTATTGGGCTTCTTCTTCTTGTTAAGAAAAGTCATCGCGAATCAAACTGTTGGTGCAGCAGTTGTTGTAATACTTGCAATGATTGTTCCAGTTATAATGGGACAACAAGGTTGGGATGATCATGATCGAAGTAACAAATCTTCCGCTCATGACCTCGCCTACAATTATTTAATGTCATGTGCGAAAAACAGTGTCATTTTCACAGCTGGTGATAACGATACATTCCCATTATGGTACTTACAAGAAGTTGAAGGAAAACGCACAGATGTTCGTGTATGTAACTTGAGTTTGATGCAAACAGATTGGTACACTGAACAAATGATGATGCAAGCTTATGATTCAGATCCACTTCCAATTTCATTCCGTGAAGATCAGATTTTGATGTATGCTGGAAGTACAGATCAAGTCATTTTCTTGCCTTCTTATGAGTTGGCACGAAATGGTGTGAAACGTGAGAAATTGAAAGAGTTATTCGACTTAAAAGTGAAGTACAACAAAGCCGAATTTGAAAAATCTTATGCACTTTTCCAAAACATCAGTGGTGAGATCATGGCTACCTTGAAAGCAAAAGATGCAACTGCTGAAGGTCGTTTACTTGAAATTAAAGATCGTTTTAGAATACCATTAGATTCCGTAAACTTTGATGTAGTTGAAGGGATGAGCAATAGTATTTTAGAAATTTTCTCTGGATACCAAGCTGGTTTGATCGAAGGTGATCAACAAGCCTTGCAAAAAATGCAAGAAGTATTGCAGACATGGGAAACTAATTGGGATTACCTTCCATTGAAAGAAGTGATGACATTTGTTAAGGATGATGCCAACATGATTGAAAATGGAAAAATGATGTTGCGTGTTTTCCCATGTGCAGGTTTCATTTTAAATGTTAACGCTGCTAATGCTATTAAATCAGAAATCATCACTGCAAAGGAAAAAGCGGCTTGCGAAAAAGAAATTCGTTTCTCTATGGAAGCTCGTTACTTATCCAAAGAACAAGTAATGATTTTGGATATTCTTGCCAACAACGATTGGAAACGTGCTATCTACTTCTCAAGTCCTTCTGGATCAGAAGTTGCAATGTCTTTGTTACAAACAGGTCACTTGCGCCAAAATGGTATGGCATGGGAAATCTCTCCTGTTCGTACTCGAGAAGGAATCAATGATGAGCGCATGTACAAACACTTGATGGAAACGTATTCTTATGGAAAAATGTCTGATCCAAGTGTGTTAACTGATTATTATGCACGTCGTCAAACGAGTCAATTCCGTTCGCAATTTGCTCAATTGGCTGATTTCTATCTAAACAAAGTTCAACAAGAAGAACAAAACAAACAGCAATACACCATGATTGCTAAAAACATGCGTGCAAATGGTGAAACTAGACGCGCCGATTCATTGATGAATTCGTTAAACGGTTCAGAAAGTCGTGCCCGCGAATACAAAAGTCGTGCGATTAAATTAGTCAATCGTTCATTAAAGGTTATGCCAATTAAGAATGTGATTGATTACGGAGAACCTCAACCAACAAAACGTAAGTTAACTGGTTCAGATGGAACATCGTATACTGCTTATCAAGATGGAACAATCCACGATTATGTAACCATTCTTTATAGAGCTGGTGACAAAAAAGGCGGTGAAAAATTGGGGCAAGTTGTTGCCGATGAACTGGAAAGTATCATCAACTTCTTCCTCAACACTGATCCTGGAATGGCCGCACAAAACATCGATGATCTTTCTAGCGCAGTGAGTAACTACATGACGCTTTATTCAATTGTGAATGATCCTGTTTATGGTGCTCCAAATAGCCAATTAGCAAATCGTGTCAATAGAATGGTCACCAAGTTGTATAAAACTGATTTCCCAACCTTGTACAAGGCATTGGATGCGCAAGCGATTGAAAGAGGTGAAAGCACACGTCGAGGCACCATTTCACAAGTTCAAGGAACATTGGATGCAATAGGAATTGAACGAGGAATATTGGAAGCTCCTGCAGCTCCAGCTCCTGCTTCACAAGGCAGCATGCAAATGCCAACCGATGCTGTACTTCCAGAAGAAGCTGCACCAGTAAATATGGAACAGCCTTTTTAGAATATGATAAGATTATTCAAACCTCCACGATGGATTGATTGGGTTTACCCAACATGCACGTGGAGGTTTGTTGTTTCTGATAACACCGTTTTCTTGACATTTGATGATGGACCACATCCAGACATCACTCCGTTTGTACTTGAAGCGTTAAAAAAAACAGACATGAAAGCTACTTTTTTTTGTGTCGGTGAAAACATGCTACTCTATCCAGAAATCGTTCATGCTATTTTAAACGCTGGACATTCAATCGGCAATCACACCATGCGTCACACAAAAGGAACTGCGCATAGCGATGCTGAATATTTCGAATCTGTTGATGATTTTGACAAACACTATTCAACGAACTTGTTTAGACCACCTTATGGTAAAACAAGCTATTCACAAAGGAAAGCATTGGCAAAACGATTCAAGATTATTATGTGGTCGTGGTTATCGTATGATTATGATCAACGTGTTTCCAATGATCGTATTCTGAAAAAGGCACTTTCCATTCAAGCTGGAGATATTATCGTTTTACATGATAATCCAAAAATCGCTGAACGTCAACAAGTGCTACTCCCCCAATTGTTACAACAACTCCAATCACGTGGCTTTACATCACATGCAATTATATTAGATCAAAACAAAAGCAGGATTTCTAGCGCAACAACCTGATTTCTATCATTAAGACACTCTATTTCAATGTTATACATTCAGTAATATTGCGGGATTACCGAAAGAATTATAGTTAAACTAAAACATAAAGCCATACTTTCCATTTGCATGTATAGCGGAACTTTTAACATTACACTACTTTATCTTTGATTATCCTTTAACTTTCGATCGCTTATAAATCGGAACAGTTGAACAAGGCTCACCATACATCACAGAAGAACACACGGGTTGCACACGTTGCAAAAACAACGACATCACAGATTCAGGGTTGGGAATATCAGAGCAACCTTTAATGATGAGTTTACCATCTGTGAATTCATCTAAGTTCAATTCGTGGATCGTTTGAACCATTGCTGACTGTTTGGCATCTAGTTTAGAGCCAATAGTAATTGTTTTGGCTATCCCAATCAATTTAGAAGAAACAATCATAAATGCCCACGAAGGAAGTATGGCTTCAACAGAACAATGCAGGTAAACATGTTTATCTTGAAACATTGACCAATCATATTCAGCTAAAAATAAACGAAAGTCTTTTTCTTTTAGGATTAATTCATTCCACAGACGAGGTGCAAAGTCAAATTCACACAACGATTCTGGGCTTGGTAAATAACTTGCTAAATCCACAGCGATTAAACCACTGTTTTGAACCCGATTGATTATTTCTTCCATAATAGTGCAAAGGTACAACCTTTAAAGATTTAACAACAAGAGTTTAGATATATAACAAATAAAATCGTTTTAGTAAAATCAATATGCGTAAAATAAATACGAGATGTTTAAATTATTAAACTTACGTGAATAAATAAACGTAATAATTTCATTTTTAGGTGTTTTTCGTAAATTAGTTATGACGTTGTGAAGAAATAAGCAGTTAAATTTGGTGTACTGCTAAACAAATAACATGAAAAAAATGAACGTCGCACTGCTATATGCGACACTACTGCTAAGCGGAGCTGTCTTCTCGCAAGATATACCGCACTCAGGAATTCTTCACACTACAACAACTGGTGAAGAATCCAATCTCATCAAACTGCACTGTGAAGCGTTAGATGATCCATCAAATGAATCAATCATTCGAGCTGAATTTAAGAAATACCCTTCTCAAATTAAATCAGTGGATATTGATCTGATTAACCAAAAAATTTACATCAAGTATGCCAATACGATTGATGCAAATATGATTTTGGGAATCTTAGAACGTGTTAATTTAGATGCTTATTATTTAGACACTAATAATACGACTGTTATCTACACCAAAGTTGGTAACGAACAGTTTATACGCTAATACTACAGACTATGAAAAAAATCTTTCTTGTACTGCTAGTTTTGGCAGGCATTTCAAGTGCACGCGCACAAATTTCTTATACATTCACCGCTTTAGGTGGAACGTATACCGCAAATGCAACACCAACTGTTTTACATGCAGCTGGTGTAGATGATGCAATCTCAGCTTCAACTCCAATTGGCTTTAATTTTGTCTTTGGCTGTGTCAGTTATTCTACCTTTTCTGCTTCATCTAATGGTTGGATTGGCTTAGGAGGTGCTGCCTACTATTCAGAAGCGTGGAATGATTTAAATACTACGTTCGATCGTCCTAAAATTGCTCCATTGTGGGATGATTTAGCTACTGGAACTGGTGGAAATGTGAATTACAAACTTACTGGAACAGCTCCAAATCGTATCCTAACAGTTGAATTCAAAGAAATGGAATGGCGTTATACTGCAACAACGTGGGCACTTTCATTTCAAGTTAAGTTATATGAAACAAGTAACCGCATAGAATTCATCTATACACGAAATGGTAATGCAACGGCTAATACAGATTTTCCAGATGCGAGTATTGGGTTAGCTGGTCCTTCTTCGGGCCAATTTTATTCATTGGATGGAACTGGAGCTTCACCAACTGCGTCAACCGTTACAGAAACAACAACTTTAAATAGCAAACCAGTTAGTGGTCAAATTTACAGATGGGATAATACTTCTGTCTTTTGCAGCGGAACTCCAACTGGAGGAACCTCATCTGCCAGTTTAAGCCCAACAACATGTAGCAATACAACTACTGTTTTAACTGCTGCTGGAAATTCAACAGGCTGTGGAATTGCTTACCAATGGCAATCTTCTCCGGATAATAGTACATGGACAAATATTGTTGGTGCAACTTCATTAACCTATTCAGCAACAAACAATTCAAACACCTACTATAGACTCGTAACAACCTGTTCAGGAAGTGGTCTAAGTGCAAATGGTGCAAGTACACTCGTTACATTTACTGGTACTGCTCCAGCAAATGATTTACCTTGTAATGCTACACCAATGACGCTTGGCATTTCTTCTTCTGGAACAACAGATTGCGCAGGAAGCGTTTCAGAACCTGCAGCTCCAGCGTGTTGGATTAATGGTAACTTGAATACAGTTTGGTACACCATTACCGCTCCTGCTTCTGGTCAATTAAAAATTAGAACGATTCTTCTTTCAAGTGGAACTATTTTACAAAACACTCAAATAGCTGTTTATTCTGGAACATGTGGAAGTTTAACCTATGTGAATTGCAATGATGATGCTGCTATTTGCGGTGGCTATACTCCACTCAATTCAGAACTAGTTTTAACTGGATTAACACCAGGTGCAACTTACTTTATTGTTGTAGATGGTTATAATACATTAAGCGGTCAATTTGAACTGCTAGCAATTGATGGAACAACCAATTTCCCTACAATTCCTGGGCAAGATTGTCCTGTTTCATTCCCAGTTTGTAATTCAACCATGACCATTGGTAACCCTGGTTATCAATCAATCGGTGGTCAATGTGATAATGATGGTAGTGCTGTATCAGAATGTACAAGTGGTGAGGCGAATGCTGTTTGGTATAACATGACCATTGGTACGGCTGGCGTTTTAAGTTTTGATATTGTTCCAAATGATTATGGAAATCCGAATCCTATTACAAGTCAAGCCAACGCAACTTATACAACTACAGGAGATGAAACAGATTACGATTGGGTACTTTGGAAAGTTTCAGGTTCTGGATCAACCACCTGTGCAACAATAATGAGTTCGGGAGGAAATGGAAGTGCAGCATGTAATTTTAGTTACCTTGGTGTTACTGGATGCAGTGCTTCAGGTAATGCACCAGGAGCTTACGGTATTGGTTTTGACGCTGCTTATGAAGTTGGTCCAACAGCAGTAGTTGGTGAACAGTACATGCTTTCCATTCACAATTTTTCCAATTCAGCTTCTGGATTTACGTTACAATTTCCTGCTGCGACTCCAGTTGTATACTTACCAGGAACAACCTTATATTGGTCTGGTGGAGCAAATACAACTGTTACAACAACTGCTAATAACTGGGGAGGTTGTGGAACACCAACTTGTGGATTGAATGCAACGGTTACTGCTGCTTCTTCTTTCCAACCTGTGTTAACTCCAGGAACGTACAATGTAAACACCATTACGATTAATACGGGTGCTACTTTAACCATTCAAACTGGGGCAACCCTAAATGTTTGTGGAGACTTCATTAACAATGGCAACTTGGTTTGTCAACCTGGAGCAACTGTTGTTTTTGTTGGTTCTGGATTGCAAAACATCACTGGTTCTTTTGTTGGTGTAGATGGATTTGACAATATGAGTGTCAACAAAACAACAGGAACAGTTATCGCTAACAACAATGTTGATATTAAAGGAACATTCTTAACAGCGAATGGAACGTCTATTTTCAATTCGAATAACAAGTACATTAAAGTCGGTGGTAACTTTACCAATAACAATGGTAATACAACGTTTACGAATACTGGTACACTAGGAACACTTGAATTCTTTGGTGCTGCTGCTCAAACGTACAATCAAGGGGCAAGTCAATTGGATTTGAACTTTGTGAAAATGAATCACACTGGAACGGGAGTTGTCTTAGGAACAAACATGTTCATCAAAACAACGACGGGAACCTTGACGCTTACTTTAGGGAAAATCAATACAGGTGCCAATCGTGTGGATGTTGCGAATGGTACACCAGCTTGTGTCACCGTAGGAAATACAAACAGTTATGTATTTGGTAATCTTTACCGCACATTAAACGGAGCTGCAGGTTCGTATGATTTCCCATTGGGAACTGCAACTTTGTATGAACGCGCAAATATCAATTTTACAACTGCAACTACAATTCCACGTTTACAATCGCGTTTTGATAGCTGGGGAGCACCTGCCAATCACATTAATGGTCTATCAGAATGTGCAACAACCTATAATATTCTGGATGAAAACATGGGCTTCTGGACAATCAATGCTTCTGCTAATCCAACAAGCGGTACATACAACACAACTTTGTATTGCAATGGTGCTACAAATACGGCTGGAGTAGCTGCTTGGACAGTTGAGAAATCTCAAAATGCTGGAGTTAGCTGGATTTTAAATGGAACATGTGATCCAACTTCAACAGCCTTAATTGTTAAACGCAATGGGATGAATGGGTTTAGCTTATTTGCAGCTGCACAAGCTACTACGCCACTTCCAGTAGAACTCTTAGGTTTCTATGGTTACGAAGAAGAACGTATTAATTACTTGAGTTGGAAAACTGCCTCTGAAATTAACTCAGATTATTTCAACTTGGAACGTTCTAAAAATTCAACAGATTTTTATTCCATTCAACAAGTAGATGCTGCAACGAATAGTGTACAAGACATTACGTACAATGCAATTGATACTAAACCGTATTACCCTGTTACCTATTACCGTGTAAAACAGGTTGATCTAAATGGTGATTACTACTATACACCAATTATCGCGATAGAAAGCACTGAAAAAGAGCCATTATCGGTACATCAAGTATATCCAAATCCAACAAAGGAAAAATTGTTTGTTGAGTTTTCATTGGAAAAATCAGAACACTTGATGATTGCTATTACGGATCTTTCAGGAAAAGTGGTACATCAAATTGAATTGGATGGAGCAACTACAAATGTCGTAGAATTCAACAGCAAACAATGGTTACCTGGTATGTACTTGATTCGCATTACAACAGATTCAGGACTTACAACTGTAAGCCGTATTGAAAAACTATAAATATCATTTATAACTAACAGATTGGAGAAGCTTCGGTTTCTCCTTTTTGTTTTAACGCCATTTCCTGACGCTAATTCATGTGTTAAATTCCAATTTTTAACATATTTTGTTTGTCATCTCATACGCTAGCACTTACTTTTGGGTAGAATAAAAACGCAGTGTATGAAATTTGCTTCCTTCTTTTCGCTTTCAGTTCTATTAGTTGTTGCTTCATGCGGTAATGACGGTGAGAAAAAAATCATTTCAGTTGAGAAAAAAGTGGTGTTAAAAGAACCTGCACAAGTAGTTGTCAACCGTGAAATGGCTATAGAAATTGAAGGTATGAGTTGCGAACATGCCTGTGGAGGATCTATCCGTATGGCGTTGAAAGAAACGGGGGCTGTTGATCGTTGTTCATTTGACTTTAAAGACGGCCGCAAATCCAACACTGCCTTTATTACTTTTGATAAGGAAAAAATTTCTGCTGATAAAATCATCTCCATTATTGAAGAACTGAATGAAAAGCAATTTACCACTGCAAATGCCACCACTAAAACGATTGAAGTGGAAGAAAGCAAAAGCACCAATGAAGTTTCAAGTTCTACAACAAAAACGTCGAATGTTACTTCGCCAAAAATAGAAGTCTCTACCTCTTCATTTGAATTCCCTAACTTGTTTGACTTAGTTTCTAATTTATTGAATTGAGCTTTTGGAGTTGTTCTATCAACTTCCGCTTTTAGCCCGTTTAGAAAAATAAATTTCAGTTATCAGTCTTGACGCAAAAAGAATTGAATCAATCATTGCTGCAAGTATTGGTTTTAATTACACCTAACAAACATTGAACACTGAAATTTGATCCAACAATCATTTATTTATAAACAATAACGCCTACTTAGATCGTTTTTTATTGCTATTCACCAAAAACAGGTATTTATCCCTATATAACATCAAATAAGTTAAACTAGTTTTGTCTTAAATAAAACAAGGTTATTCAACAACAACGAAAGTTTCTTTTATTGAGCAATTCTAATGGCTAGATAAATTAACAAAGTAGTTGTAAACGTTTAAAGTAGTTTTATTTAGTAAACTAATTTAATTAAAAAAAATGAAAAAATTCTACACAATTATTCTTGTAGCTTTTGCAATTTTAGGATTGTCTCCAGCAATTCAAGCGCAATGTAACTATGAAATCGTTGCAGCCGACACTAGTCTTTGCTTAGGAGACTCTACAGTATTATCTGTACCAGGAGCAGCAACTTCGCTTTTAACAACACTAGCTGCTGGAAATAATCACCGCGGTAATATGTTTGACATCGTTGCAACGAATACGGTATTGATCACTGGTTTTGATGCTCATCCAATGGGAAATACAACCATAGAAATTTATTACCGTCCAGGTACCTTTGTTGGTTTTGAAAGTAGCTCGGCTGGATGGACACTAGTAGGATCCGCAGCTGTTACAGCTCAGCCTTATGGAACAGCAACTCCTATTCCTTTGAATGTAGGTGTTACTATTCCAGCAGGTCAAACGTATTCATTCTATGTTACTTCTACGAATGTTTCTGTGAGTTTGAATTATTCCAATGGAAGTGCTGTTGGTACTGTTCAAAGTTCTGATGCAAATATTCAGTTTTTACAAGGAAAGGGAATGGAATATCCTTTTGCCTTAGGTGGTGCAATTTTTTCACCGCGCGTATTTAATGGAATCATTCACTATGAACGTCCATTGAATTATGTATGGAGTACAGGAGAAACGACCAATTCAATCACAGTTGCCCCAACTTCAAATGCTTCCTATAATGTGACAACAACAGATGTATTGAATGCATGTAGTAACATTGATACAATTGATTTAGTTGTGAATCAATTACCAGTAGTTGCACTTACAAATAATCCTACTATCTGTTTTGACATCAGTACGCCTGACACCCTTATTTTTGATGCAGGTTTCCCAGGTTCAACCTATACTTGGAATACTGGTGACACAACACAAACCATTTCTGTTTCGAACGCAGATACCATTTCAGTAATGGTAACAGACCTCAATGGTTGCGTTGGATCTGACACATCCATTGTTTCTGTATCCTATTACGATCTAGATCTAGGAATTGATGTCATCAATCTTGTGTGTGATGGACAACTATTAAATGTCGATGCAGGACTAGCAGCTACCTACGATTGGTCAAATGGTGAGACAATACAAATTTTAAGCACTGAAATATCTGGAATTTATTCATTGGCAACCACAACCGCTGAAGGATGTGTTGGTGCAGATACCATTGAAATTCTATTCCGCGAGTTACCAATCGTTCAATTAATCAATGATACAGCAATTTGTGCAGGTAGTAGCTTGATGCTTGATGCTGGAAATCTTGGTTCGCAATTTGACTGGAACACTGGAGATACAACACAAACAATTACACTATTAACTGCGGGAATCTATGATGTAACTGTTTTCGATGGCTATTGCGAGGCGACAGATATGGTCGTTATCTCGATTACAAATGCTCCTGTAGCTAGTTTCACACAATCAGCGACATCTGTTACAGCCACATTCACGGACAATTCAACCGATGCAACTTCATGGGCATGGGATTTTGGAGATGGAGCAACTTCAACCTCACAAAGCCCAACTCATACATATGCAGCAAGCGGTACTTACACAGTAACATTAATCGTAACCAATGATTGCGGTGCAGATACAACTACTCAACAGATAACTGTAAATGGCGTTGGATTAAATGAATCTGAATTAACACAACACGTTAACCTTTTCCCAAATCCAAGTAAAGGACAATTTACAGTAGAATTGGGTGACATAAATGCTGAAAACGTAACAATTTCAGTAGTTGACGCGCGTGGAAATGTAGTGTATACCAAATTGTACAACGCTCAAAACAATTACCTGATTAACTTATCGAATCAATTAGCTGATGGTATTTACTTCGTTGAGGTTACGATAGATCAAGTTACCGTAAGTAAGCGAATGGCAATCAATAACTAGTTTGCAGTAAGATTTATACAAAAAGAGTTATCTACTATTCGCTAAAATGAATCATAATACTACCCCAGAAAATTGTTTTTCTGGGGTTTTTATTTTTGACGCCACATGTAATTCAAACTTCTTTGTAATAACCTGAGGTTCGATTATTCAAACTTTGTCAAAACAGCTATAAATAGTGAGATACGACATTTTTTAATTCGGAATATCGAGATATTTCGATGCGAAAAAGGGAAGTAAATTGCTGTTTATAGGTGAAAAGCACTTTTCTTGAGTTAATTAAGCAACTCGTTTTCTTCGTTAGATTTTATCGTGATCCACGGTGGATCTCTTATAAAATATGCTCCACCACGGTGAATCAAGTAATTAATTTTGACTTTGTTTTAATAATCGAACTCAGGTTTCTAACTTTGTGCCATGAAATTGCAACACCGTATTCTTGGAGAAGGTCAGCCTTTGATTATCCTACATGGACTTTTCGGAAATTCAGATAATTGGCAAACACACGCCAAAAAATTCGCTGAATACTTTCAGGTGATCTTAGTGGATCAGCGCAATCATGGTCATTCCGATTGGAGTGATGCTTTTTCATACGACCTACTAGCAGCAGATTTACACGAATTAATCACTGATCTAGGATTAACAAACCTTTTTTTATTGGGCCATTCCATGGGTGGAAAAACGGTCATGCGCTACGCTCAATTACATCCTGATGGCATCCAAAAGATGGTTGTGGTCGATATGGGTACGAAACAATATCCACCACATCACCAGGAGATCTTAGCGGGTTTGGCATTGGTAGATTTGGAGAAGATCAACACACGTGGAGAAGTAGAAACCATTCTCATGCCTTATGTTCCAGTAAATGGTACACGTCAATTTCTGATGAAAAACCTGTATTGGAAAGACAAAAACAAATTGGCTTGGCGCATGAATCTCCCAGTTTTAGAACGTGAAATGGATGCCATTCTAGCTGCACTTCCTGCCGAAGAGGTATTGATTCAAACCCAATTTATCCGTGGAGCATTGTCGAATTACATTTTGGATTCCGACATTCCAGACCTCGAAGATCAATTTCCAGACTCCACCTTTGTGACCATTGAAAATGCAGGACATTGGGTACATGCAGAAGCACCAGAAGCGTTTGTTAATGCGGTATTGGAGTTTTGTTTGAGGTGAGAACTGTTTCTATTCATTCCATTTAAACGAATAGCCAATCGATATTCCAAGTTCATTGCCAAAATAAATCGTGTTCTTTTCTTTCCCTACACCAAGATATTCCTGGGTATATTTTTCTTTAAAGTTGTTATGCAAACGAGGTGTTCCAAAAACAACAAGTCCAATAGTGGGCTGAATCCAACAATTGAAGAACGAAAAACGCATTGAAGTTCGAATACCAGAATAAACAAAGTTCTTTTGTGTTTCCAAAACGACAAATTGCTGATTATCTGTTTCAATATAATGATAATCAAAGGTGTAACTACCCCACTTATGTACCGTTTGGTGATTCCATTCATCGTGATCATTCACTCCATCCACATGAACAAACGCACCAACCAAAAACGAAAAATGATCATTTAAAGGAACATCATAGTCAATAGAAACACGAGCTCCAACATATTCAACTGTTGCATTCGCACTACTAGTGTGATTATTATACGAACAACAATCTACTGTTTCATCGCTACTCTGCACCGTTTCCGTTTTTTTTATGCGACTTATTGAAGCTCCAACTACCCACTGTTTGATTTTCCAATCAACAGTAAACATAAATTGTGAATAATGATCGAACTGGTTTTCACCATGTTTCTTCACCATATTTCTCAAAAAGTAATCGTTATGCTGCACCACCGTTCCAGAAATAGACAACTGAGCAACAGAAGACTGCACTACCAAAAATATAAAGGACGCACTGAAAAACAATTTTTTAATCATTTGAAATACCATACGTTTCTAATTTAGAGAAATCGTTCAATCTTTGTTCTAAATTCACTTTTCCTTAAACCGATAACCAACACTCAAACCAATTTCGTATGCAGCATAATTACTCAATAATCCTAAGGAATTTACTGTATAATAATTTTTATCATAAGAATATGCACCTCCCCCATCACTTGCACCACTTATAATTGAGTTATTGATTCGTGGATCATAATAAAAACTAAGTCCAAACTGCAATTCAGCATAAAAAAAAGGTAAAAAGTAGTACCTCGGCTTAAACATTAAATTCCAGTATACAAATTGATCCAATGCACTAACAGCATTCCCATTGTAACTAGGGTAATAAAAAGGATAAGTTGTTGTCATCGAATAATTTGATTCTCTCTTAGCAACCAACCAATCAGTTTGAACCGACAATCCCATTAATAGATTAAACTTCCCTTGATGGTTGAACACATAATCCATGCCTACCCTGCAACCTACATATTCTATCTCAACATCAACAGACTTTTTAGTGTTATAAATTCCATTGATGCTTCCAAAAGAACCTTGTTCAATACTTTGCCAGTTCGAATGTAGAGATTCCTTAAAGAATGTTCCTGATATGGAAGTATGCACATGAAAACCATTTGATTGATAGGAACCGCCAATTCCCCAATTTGCATAGACATTAAATGGCTCTTCCGCATCTTGAAAAAACACATTCGAATGACGTTGAACAGCAGTATTCACTGAAAATTGAGCATTTACAGGATTCATACAATAAATAAGAAAAATGAATACGAGTAATTTCTGCATAAATGAGTTAGATTCTATCTAATGAAGAAGGTTTTGTTAGAAGGTTGGAAAAAACAACAAACTTTAGTTTTGAATTGCTGCAATCAATGTTTATGGCAACTTAAAAACAACTGGTAAATTAAAAACACTATTAACAGCAATACCTGTGTTTTTAGCGGGATTCCATTTTGGCATGCCTTTTACAACTCGAACCAACTCATCATCACATTCTTTGCAATCAGCAATCCCTCGCTTTATTGTTACATGGGTGATCTCTCCTGCAGCGGTAACGATAAATTGTAAATAGCATTTTCCTGAAATTCCTAATTCTGGAATTATACACGGGTAATGAATATTATCTGACAAATACCTTACTAAATTTCCATTAAAGGTAGCGGGTTCGTCAACATACGTGAATACTCCCGGTAAATTTTCAAGTCTTTGAGGCTCTTTATTTTTTTCTTTCATCCCGAATTCTTGCCCATTTCCAGCACTTTCTAAATGAAGAACTGCAGGATTCAATTCAGGAAAAACATCGGGAAACATTGCAAAATAAGATTCATTAAAACCTTTTGGTCCTTTTGTACTAAAATTAGTTCTGGCAAGCATTTTTTGCTCGAATAAATAAGTCATTTTCTCCGTTAACAACTCATCCCTTGAATTTAAATACCGACCAATCTCATCTAACTCATGTTGCTTTTCAACCAATTTAAGCATCCATTCATCTAGCTCCAGATTCGTTTGAGTGATCTTTGAATTGATTTCTTTTATCTCATTCGTGATAATGGTGATATGTCCATTTTGTTCTTTAATTGACAAATCATCAAGCTGTAACGTCCAATCCTTTCGAGAAACAACTGATGGCATATTGAACGACTTTGATTTTCCTGATGCATTTAATTCTGCATACTTGGAGAGCATAATAGAATCGAGCGATTGGAATGTAAAATTAAGAGACTTGCTAACATCCAATTGAATCAAGGTGTTGTAAGTATTCAGAATCAATTGCTTCTTATCTCGCAATCGATCTTGATGATCTCTTATTTCGTAAAGTTTATTGTTGTATGTTAAATTGAGTGAAGTATAAATGGGTAAAATTGAATCGTGTTGTTTCATCAACGAATCATACACCTGCAACTGAACCGCATAGTCACTTTTCAATGCCTTATTGATTTTCCGCGCGCTTTGGCTCAATCCCAGAAATGGAATGATAAAAACGAATAAGAAAAGAGCGAATTTTGTCATAGTGATCAGGAATTATTCAGTTGGTAACTTAAATGAAACAGGTAAGTTAAATAAACAATTTACAGGCTTACCATTAATTTTACCTGGTATCCAATTTGGCATTCCTTTTACAACTCGAACGGCTTCTTCATCACATTCTGGACAATCTGGTACACCACGTCTGACTACTATATTGGAGATATCTCCTGAAGTACTTACGATAAATTGTATGAAACATTTACCTTGAAGCCCCACTTCTAAAGCTCTCTTTGGGTATACAATATTTGCGGCTAGATACTGTTTCACCTCTCCATTAAAAGAAGCAGGTTCATCAACGTAGGTATAAACCTCTGGTTCATTTTTGTCTGTCTTTGACTGAGTCTTCTCTGGCTCTTTAAAATCGTCATTTTCAGAATATGCAGTAGATGCAACATCATCAAAGTCATATTGAATTGGTGTAGGAAACACTTCTGGAAAGATATCAAAGTAGAATTCATTAAATCCATTCGGACCTTTTGCCCTAAAGTTGTCTCTGGCAAGCTGTATTTGCTCCAATAAATAATTCAAGTTAAAGGTTAATAATATATTCGTTAAATCCATCGAAGCACCAAGCAAAGCTAATTCTTGTTGTTTTTCAACTAATTCTAGTATTAACTCAACTTTTTCTTGATTCTTTTGAACAATGTATGGATTCATTATTTTCAACCCTTCTATAGCGAGAAGTAGACGTTCATTTTGTTCTTTATTTGTTAACTTATCAAGCGATAAAGACCATTCTTGCCGTGGAATAGCCCTTGTAGTACCATGTGATTTCATTTCGTCAATTTCATTTGGTATTGAAATAGAATCCAATGCTTGAAAAGTAAAACGAAGCGATTTGGCAACCTCAAGCTGAATCAATTTTTTATATTGATTGATTGCATCATGCTTCTTATTCTGAATCACTCTTCGTTGACTTCTTTTTTTAGTTACTAAAGCCTCATACTGACTAAACAAGGATGAATATATCTGAATAATCGAATCATGCTTATGCATCAAAGAATCATACATCTGCAACTGAACAGCATAGTCACTTTTCAATGCTTTATTGATTTTTCGCTGGCTTTGGCTCAATCCCAGAAATGGAACAAGCACAAATAGCAGTACAATAGGTGATGTTAGGATTTTCATCTTTATTTATTTTTAATTGGTGGTGGATTGGTCACTAATTTAATCCACCACCCATTTCATTTTAAACAATCAAATCGTCTGATCCAATTTCTTAACCATCGTCAAAATAGTTGCAATTCCTACCAATGGCTCATCGGTATCATCCAACATTTCAACCAACCATTTCACAACACCTCGTTGAATCAACGTTTTCGGATCTTCTTCATTTGGTGTTACATCAGTGCTTACTTTTTCTTTACATGTAAATCGAATATGAATCTTTGCTCCTGCATAAACTGGCTTTGTAAAACGCAATTCATCAATTCCATAATTCAATAAAACGGGGTTGATGACATAACTATCTACAAATAAACCAGCAGAAATACTCATAATGAAATATCCATGTGCGACTTGTTCATCGAACATCGTTCCAGCAAAATTAGTTTCTCTTTTGTGTGCATAGAAATTATCACCACTCAAAGCGGCAAATGCATCAATGTCTTCAGCTGTAATCAATCGACTTTCTGTAATCAATTGGTCTCCAACCTCTAATTCTTCGTAGTGCTTTTTGAATGGATGCACTGTATCTATTTTACCTAGAGCTCCTGGTTGGTATTGCTGTGTAATCTCTGTAATCGTTGTGGGATGACCTTGAATCGCTGTGCGCTGTAAATAATGCATTACTCCGCGTTTTCCGCCCATTTCTTCTCCACCACCTGCACGACCTGGACCACCATGCGTTAATAAAGGCATTGGCGAACCGTGACCTGTACTTTCTTTGGCGCAATCTTTATTCAAGACAAGAATTCGTCCATTCATGCAAGCTGCTTCAACCACAAACTCTCGCGCTTCTTTATTATCAGCTGTTACAATCGATGTTACCAACGATCCTTTTCCTAGTTTGGTCAATTCGATCGCATCTTCCAATGTTTTATATGGCATAATGGTAGAAACAGGACCAAATGCTTCAATGGAATGTACATCCAATTGATCGAATGGTTGTTCATTTAAAAACAACACTGGTGAGAAAAACGCACCTTTATTTTTATCCGCACCAATGACTTCAAAATGATCTAAATCGCCAAAGACCATTTTTTGTGAAAGTGCCAATTGATCAACTGAAGCCCGAACACGATCAACTTGTAAGCGCGAAGCCAAAGCTCCCATGCGCACACCTTCTGCCGCTGGATCGCCCATTTTTGTTGTCGCCAAACGAGCTGAAATTCCTTTTTGGACTTCCTCCAAGTAATTTTCTGGCACCATAATTCTGCGCACAGCTGTACATTTTTGACCCGCTTTTACCGTAATTTCTTTGGTGACTTCTTTTACAAACAAATCAAATTCTTCCGTTCCAGGAGCTGCTTTTAAACCCAACACCATTGCATTCAACGAATCAGCTTCCAAATTAAACGGAACAGATTCTTCCAATAAACGTGGGTGCGCTTTTAATTTTCTTCCAGTAAATGCACTTCCTGTGAAGGTCACAACATCTTGACAATTCACATGATCAATGATTCCACGACCAAATCCACTTACCAATTGCAAAGCACCTTCAGGTAAAATCTTGCTATCAATAATATCGCGTACCATTACTTCTGTCAGGTAACTCGTCGATTCAGAAGGTTTCACAATTGCAGGGACACCTGCCATTAAATTCACCGCAATTTTCTCCAACATTCCCCAAATAGGAAAGTTAAAAGCGTTGATATGAATAGCAACACCTTGTTTCGGCACCATGATGTGATGACCGATAAACGAACCACCTTTTGAAAGGGGAGCAGCAGTTCCATCCACATAATAAGGTAAATCTGGAAATTGACGACGCAGTGAAGCATTCGCAAACAAGTTTCCAATTCCACCTTCAATATCAATCCACGAATCGACCTTTGTAGCACCCGTCCAAGCACTTACTTCGTAATACTTATGTTTTTGTTCCATTAAAAACATGGCCAATGCTTTCAACATACGACCACGTTCTTGAAACGTCATTTTCCGCAACTTCACACCACCAATCGTTCGACCGTAGTTTAAAATGGCTTCATAATCCAATCCAACACTGGAAACCGTTCCTATTTGATCACCATTAATCGCATTATAAATCGATAATTCTGTTCCTTCACCTGCAACCCATTGGCCACAGACATAATTTTTCACTTGTATCATTGTCTTCTTGATGTGTCTGATTTCTTGTAACCAAAGATAGGTTCAAAAGTCGATTAGTTGAACAGTTGACCTAAAATTTGGCTGGTAAACTGCTGTTCCATCAATATGAAAGAAATAGCCAATCACTTTAAAGAGTGACTAAACATCAAAATAAATAGTATTGATTTCCAATTGAACCTTTGAAGAAACTAGCTGTACATTGCTATATATTCAACTCCTTAACAATAAGGTAACATTGGGTTAATCGAAACATAAACAGGCTAAAAAATGGATAAAATCAGGGTTTTCAATCGTTCAAATGCATACTTAAATCGGAATAAAGCGTACTTCACTAAAAAGGCACTACATTAAAAGTTTCAATTTTTCAATAATTAAATCCTTTTTAGTATGTTTGACCTCTAAACATGTAAAGTTTCAATAAAGACTAAATTATGAGTAATAAAATGAGTAATCAAAAGACATCCGGAGGTTTTTCTTCACTTGTTGCCTCTATTTCAATCGTTATCGCATTGGTAATTGGTATCCTAATTTACAAATACATCTTTGGTGACGGATCTCACTTTGTGAATGGAGACAACACACTTGAGCCATTAGAAGGTGATTATTTAGGAATTATCTACAAAGGAGGAATCATCGTACCTTTCTTAGTTGCTGTTAACTTAATCGTATTGATTTTTGCAATTGAGCGTTTTGTAACATTGGCAAAAACAAAAGGAAAAGGTAATGTGAACAACTTCGTAGTGAAAATCAAATCTTTATTGGAAGAAAAAGACATCAAAGGTGCTATCGGCGAGTGTGATAAACAACGTGGTTCATTGGCGAATGTCGTTCGTGCTGGTTTAGAAAAATACGAGCATGTGCAAAACAGCCCAGAAATGGACAAATCACAAAAATTGGAAGCAATCAAAAAAGAATTGGAAGAAGCAACATCATTAGAATTGCCTATGCTTTCTAAAAACTTAGTCGTTCTTTCAACTAGTGCATCAATTGGTGTATTGATTGGATTGATTGGAACAGTACTAGGGATGATCAAATCGTTCTCGGCAATGAGTAAAGGTACGCCAGATACAGCAATGTTGGCAACAGGTATCTCTGAGGCCTTGATCAATACATTCTTGGGAATCTTGGCTTCAACATTAGCGATCGTTCTTTACAATTTCTTCAATACGAAAATTGACCAAATGACGTACAGTATGGATGAGGCTAGCTTCACGATTGTACAGAATTTCTCTGCAACTGAAAAATAAGCAGTTCAGTTCATACGTATAGTTTAAAATTAAAAAGAATAGGATGCCAAAATTACAAATGCCCAAACATGCTCCTGCTATCGACATGACGCCGATGGTGGACTTGGCTTTCTTGTTGGTTACCTTCTTTATGCTTGCAGCAAATTTTAAATCTGATGAACCTGTAACTGTATCAACCCCGTCAAGTATCAGTGATAAAGAAGTGCCTCAAAAACACATGATCATTGTACTCGTTGACGCAGGCGGAAATATATTTTTCGGCGCTACAGGCGAAGAGACAAAAAAGATGATGCTTCAAAAGATGGCTAAGAAGTACAATATGCCGGTAACAAAAGATATGGAAGAAGAATTCATAAAACTCTCCAGTTTTGGATGTAGTATGCAAGAACTTCCTGCTTATCTGAAAGCATCGAGTACAGAGCGTAAACAAACAGGAATCCCATCAGATTCTACTGCCGCTGGAGGAAATCAACTCAGTTCATGGATTCTTGCGGCTCGCGAAGCAGCTTTAGTTACTGGACAGAAAGATTACGAAGATGCTTCCTCTAAAACAACAGAGAAACTCGAAGTAAACGATTACAAGCCTAAGTTTGTATTGAAAGTTGATGGTAAAGCACAATATGTGTATGCAAAACGTGCCATTGAAACCTTCCGTGATCTAAATATCAACAACTTGAATTTTGTGACTTCACTGGAACAAAATCCAAATCAAACCCCAGAATAATATGGCACAGATAGTTGATAACGGTGGCGGAGGTAAAAAAGGAGGCAAAAAAAGACCAAAGAAAGGCTCTACGAATGTCGATATGACTCCCATGGTGGATTTGGCATTCTTGTTGCTTACCTTCTTTGTAATGACTTCTACCTTCAGTAAACCGAAAGTAATGAGCTTGGTCTATCCAGCTAAAAAACCAATTGATAAGCCAGTTGATCCTACTCAGGAAATCAATAATGCAATTACCTTTTTGTTAACAGAAGACAAAATCTTCTACTACGAAGGTCAATTTCGCACTGAACCAGGAGAGGGAAAACCAGCTACAACCTTGTCTGAAACAACTTTTGGACCACAAGGAGTACGTAAGTTATTAGCAGATAAAAATAATTTCGTTTTAAAGGAAAAAATGAAATTAGACGAAAGACTGCGTAATAAAGAAATAGCAGATTCAACTTACACCCGATTATTGATTGACGCAAAAAAGAACAGGGATGCTCTCAAAGTGTTGATCAAAACGGATATGGAAGCAACCTGCAAAAACTTTATTGATTTGATCGACGAATTAAAGATCAACGATATCGGGGTAATTGCACCAGTTGATATCATGGTTAGCGAGGAAAAATTATTAAAAGAAAAAATCGGGAACTAATGGAATTGATTATTAGCGTAGTAGCATTGATTGCTGGGGTATCATTGTATGATTATTTCAGTGCGCGTCACTGGCAACAAGTGACATCCGGAGAACGTAACGACACGGTATTTGCGAGTCGTAACCGTGAGTATGGTGCTTATCAGATTCGCAAGAATTACGATATTCGTATGTTGTTGATCTTAGGTGGCATGGTGTTTACCATTGGTTCCGCTTATGGGATTTACCGCATCATCAAGGCACTACCTCAAGCTGAAGAGGTTGAGGTTCCATTGGATTTAACACAATTTTCAATGGACGCTCCTGAAATCAAAGAAGAGTTAGATCCACCAGTGGAAGAAGAAGTTCCACCAATGGAAAAAACAATTCAGTTCTTGGAACCTGTAGTTACAGATAAAGAGGTTGATAACGAGCCACCAGTAGCCGATGAATTAGAGGATACAAAAGCGAGTGATGCAACCAATGATACTGAAAACGAAAACTTCAAAATTCCTGAGAAAACAAAGGAAAAAGAAGTTGAAGTTGAAAAGAAAGAACCAGAAGTTTTCACTTATGTTGATGAAACAGCTGCATTTAAAGGTAACTTGAAACAGTATTTATCTGATAATATCAATTACCCACAAACAGCTATTGAATTAGGTATATCAGGAAAATGCCACTTGCAATTTATCGTAAGTGCTTCAGGAAACATTTCCAACGTAACAATTAAACGAGGAGTTCCAGATTGTCCAGAGTGTGACAAAGAAGCGGTTCGAGTTGTGAAAGGAATGCCTAATTGGACACCTGGTAAAATTGGAGGTAAACCTGTAAACAGTACCTTTAATCTTCCTGTTAACTTTAAGTTAGAATAAATTCAACGTACATAAACGCATGAATCCTCGATGTCCGTTTATGCGGTTTCGAGGATTTTTTTTAATCCCAATATGATTCAACGAATAAATACATTTTTTACCTTGTTCATGATTGCCATGTGTTTGGTGTTTGCCTATTTTGCACTCTTCACTACACTTTTGGATGATCGCATGAATGACACAATGAAACTTGTTTTTGCAGGTATCATGATTACTTATGCTGCATTTCGAACCTATCGTCTTGTAAAAGCACATAGAATGAATAACAATGAAAACTTCGAATAATATGAATACATTGATCAAATTTTCAGTACTAATTCTTGGAACCATCGTTTTGTTTTCGTGTGGCGGAAATACAGGTAGTTCTGAAGTAGACACGCACAGTCGGGGTAAAGCAGAAATTTATTTCGAAGAATCGTACAAACCGCTCTTCGAAACAAGTATCTATACTTTTGAAGGATTGTATCCTGGCGCTGATATTCAGCCAATCTACAAAACAGAAGGAGAAATTATTAAAGCATTTTTCCAGAAAAAAACAAAAACCATTTGTATTACCCGTGATTTTACTGCCAAAGAAAAAGCACAGTTGAAAAAGGCACAAATTGAGGTGCGCAGCAATATTATCGCATTCGATGCTGTTGCATTGATTATCAATCCAGCCAACATGGATAGTACGTTGTCTGTCGATAAATTAAAACGCATTTTAACAGGAAAAGATACTTTGTGGAGCACATCAGGAAAAATGATCAATGTAGTATTCGACAATTCCAATTCTGCCAACTTCAATTACATGCTTAACTTAATTGGCAAACAACCACTTGCTAAAAATGTATTTGCTGTAAAATCGAACGAAGAAGTCATCAAACACGTTAAAGAGAACCCAAGTTCTATTGGAATCATAGGCTTAAATTGGATCAGTGATCACGATGACGAAAAAGTGATGAGTTTCTTAGGCGGAATTCGTGTAATGGGCGTTTCAAAAACAGAAGGTGGAGAAGCATTTCAACCTTACCAAGCTTATGTTTACACAAAAGAATATCCTTTAACACGTGAGGTTTGGCTGATCAATATTGGAAGTCGATCTGGTCTGCATACAGGCTTTGTGAATTTTATGCAACAAGAAAAAGGGCAATTGATCATTCACAAATCAGCATTGGTAACTGCAGCAGCACCCGTTCGTGTGATTGAAATGACAACTGAATAACTTTCATGAAAACGATCCTGCCTTTCGTATTTTTATTCTGTTCGTTTATTTCGAATGGGCAATCGTCAAACGATACAGTAGATGGTTGGAATTTCCCAATGGACGAACTGGCATCCTTTCCAGGTGGCGAAATGGCAATGAGACAATTCATAAAAGAGCATTTGGTCTACACACCACAAATGAAAGGTGTAGAAGGAAAATGTTTCCTGCAATTTGTGGTCGATGTGAATGGATATATAACGCACATTGAAGTGAAAAGAGGTGTTCCTCATTGCCCCGATTGTGATAAAGCGGCCATTCGTGTGATGGAAATAATGCCTCAATGGATTCCGCAGAAGATAGCAGGTAAACCAACAGCTAGTTATTATAATCTGCCTATTGTCTTTAAATAAGAACTTGATTCGTTATCAAAACGTTACGGAAATCCCAGAGCGCAAATCATAGAATCAACCAAGCAGTCATTCATCCATCAAAACGAAGTCTTTAGTCAATTGAACATTAAATAAACGTTAAGAACTCGTGTCATTTTCTATGATTATAGTACTTTGGCAGGAGAATTGCTTAGGCAAAACAACAAATACAGATCAAAACCTAGAATATGAAAAATTACATGGTATTCGTTCTTTCTTTAGCCTTTGGCGCAGTTGCCTATGGCCAGACCTTGGAAGAAGCTATTAAAAAAACCGATAACGAACGCTATGAACTAGCGGAACAGGATTTTAAGTCCTTGATTGCAAAAGAGCCTACAAAAGCAGACTATCATTTCTACTACGGTCAAAATTTTTTAAAGCACGAAAATCTTGAATCAGCTATAACAGAGTGGCAAAAAAGTGCAACTGTTGATCCAGCAAGTGCTATTGGAATGGTTGGAAAGGGAAAAGCACTTTGGTATCTAGGCGACACAGCTGCGGCTAGACAACAATTTATTGCTGCTTGTAAAGCAACAAAGCACAAAAATGCAGAAGTAATGCGTCAAGCAGGTGCAACCTATACGTATGCGCCCGTTAAAAACTTGAATGCAGCGATTGCTATTTTAACAGATGCGATCAAAATCGATCCAAAAAACATTGAAGGATACTTGATCTTAGGCGATGCTTTATTGGAAAAAACACCATCCAATGGTAGCCCCGCAATTGCTCAATACAATAAAGCGCTAGAAATCGATCCGAAAAACTGTAAAGGAATTGTACGTAAAGCGCAATTGTACCAACGAAGCGAAGCGTATGAGGAAGCAAATGGTTTGTACAAAGATGCTCAAGCATTAGACCCTACTTATGCCCCGGCCTATAGAGCAAATGCTGAATTGAATATGTTGTTCAATCAATACAAAAGTGCGGTTGAAAACTGGAAAAAATACTTGGAATTAAACAACAGTACGGATGCGCGTTACCGTTTTGCAACCGCTCTTTATTCAGGTAAAAAATACTGTGAAGCAATCACTGAGTTAGAAAGTCTTCATGAAAGTGGTTTCACGAATTTGTATACACTTCGTATGCTTTCTTACTCATTGTATGAGTGTAATCCAGATGCAAACATTGAGATCAATAAAAAAGGATTGGCAGAAAGTGACAAATTCTTTGCAATGGTACCGAAAAACAAAATCATTAGTTTGGATTACAAATACCGAGGAATGCATTATACTAAAATGGGTAATGATTCATTGGCGATAGTCGAATTAGTAAAAGCAATGGAATTGGACAGTTCAAAACGTACTGAAATTGCTGGTGAAATCGGTAAAATGTACATGAAAGTCAAAAACTATGAGCAAGGAATTGCGTATTATTTGATTAAACAAGATGGTAAAGCTGCCAACTTAGATGCAACTGAATACTATGAATTAGGTCGTGCTTATTATTTTGGTCCAAAAAATTATGCATTGGCAGATTCTGCTTTCAAACAATTGGCGATTCAAGCTCCAGAGTATGGAATGAGCCATTTATGGAGAGCACGCGCTAATTATAAATTAGACAATGCGAATGTATTATATCTTGCAAAACCTCATTATGAAAAATACTTGGAGGTAATTACAGAAGAAGAAAAAGCAAGTGGTTCTCAAAAAGCAATGCAAATTGAAGCCGCAAAATACTTGGGAGATTATTATGTGAACTCCAAAGAAGGGAAAGATTATGCAAAGGCAAAAATTTACTGGAAAATGGTTGAAACGTTAGATCCAGCAGATAAACAAGCAAAAGCATTCTTTGCAAGTCCTGCAGGAAAATAAACAATATCTACAGATAAAACACTGAAACAGCCCGCTCATTTGCGGGCTGTTTTTGGTTATGAATGGCTTATAATCAAGCGTTTTAGTGAATTCCTTGCGCAGTCAGATTTACACACATTTCTACAGCTACAGTTGAATCAAACATTCCTACATTATAGGTCTTTTTACAAAACTGAACGGGTTAAATGAATAAGTTAGTTACAGCAGTTGCTTCGACACCAACAATTATCGACAACCGCACTTGATTTATTAATTACTAAAACCCAACATCATGATTGTAGTATTTATCCTCGTAGCAGCGATCGCACTCATTTCTCTCTACGACTATTTCAACACCCGTTCATGGCAACAAGTGACATCCGATGTCAGAAACAATGCTGTCTTTGAAAAACGCAACCGTGCTTATGGTGCGTATGCCGTAAGACGTGATTACGACAAACGCTTCATGGTTATCATTCTTGGAATGGTTGGTGGCGCAGGAATTTTGTTTGCAGCAACACGCAACGGTGTAATTGAAGAAAAACTGATTATTCCAGAAAGTAAAACCATTGAATACATCGTAGAACTTGAGAAAGAGGACAAACCAGTAGTTGAACCATTAAAAACGGCACCTCAACAAGCTCAGGAAGCAACAACTGTATTTATAGAACCAATAATCGTGGATAGAGATCCAATCACGCCTATTACAATTCCAGATCCTGGAACCCCTGTTGGATTAGTAGTAAACCCAGGAACAGATCCATTTGGAGGAACAGGTCCAGTACTTCCTGTCGGTCCTGGAGGAGGAACAGTCATTGGAACACCAGATCCACCAAAAGGTCCAGAAATGTATGTAGATGAAATGGCTGAATTTCCAGGCGGAAATGATAAGCTTGCACCCTATTTAAGAGATCATGTAAAATATCCACAAATTGCTCAAGAACTTGGTTTACAAGGAAAGTGTCACACACAGTTTGTAGTGAACACAGCTGGAGATATTTCAGAAGTAACAGTAAAACGAGGTGTTCCAGATTGCAAAGAATGTGATAAAGAAGCAGTAAAAGTAATCAATGCAATGCCGCGTTGGAAACCAGCAAAGAAAAATGGAAAAACAGTTGCTAGTTATTACAATTTGCCCATTGTATTCAAATTAGCGAACAACTAGTAGTTCTAACAAATAAAACACGTTAATAGCCCGTTTAATCACGGGCTATTTTTGTTTACTATAATCTGTATTTCAATTAATTACAGTATAATTTCTTGAGCTAAATCATACGTCTATTAATACCAACAGTTGAGTCAAAAACTCCTACAGTATAGGTGTTTTCCCGTTTCCCAATCATCTATTTTAATAAGTTAGTTCCGCGAATTGCTTAAAGGACGCTTTAGACAAAATCGCAGTGAATGAATTAACTAACTTAAAAAAAATCAACAGTTTATGATTATCATTTTTAGCATCGTAGCAATGGTAGCTTTGATCTCCCTCTACGATTATTTTAACACCCGTTCTTGGCAGCAAGTAACTTCCAATGTAAGGAACAATGCCGTATTCGAAAAACGCAACCGCGCTTATGGAGCATATACTATTCGGCGTGATTACAACAAGCGTTTACTTATTATTCTTCTTGGAATGACAGGTGGTGCTGGTCTCTTGTATGCAGCAACGAACAACAATGAAATTACAGAGGAGCTTACAACACCAAGTCCAGTTGATTGGGTAATTTGCGAACTTCCAATTAATGAAGTTAAACCTGAAGTCCCTGAAGAGGTTGAAACACGCTCCGAAATGAAAATGGCAGAAGTCATTGAATTTAAAGAGCCAGTAGTCACAGACAAAAAAGACATCACTGATTTGAAAGACCTTCCAGATGGAACAAAAAACACTGGAAATGAAAAAAGCGAAGGTGAAGAAGGCGATTTCGATGATCTACCACCCATTAAAAAAAAGATTATTGAACCAATCGTAATTGAGCAGCCAATTAATACAGGTCCAGTTTTTGCGCAAGAATCAGCCGAATACATTGGTGGTCGACAAGCAATGTTAGCATTCATTAAAGACAACTTGCATTACCCTGATGATGCACAACAAATCGGAATTCAAGGACGTTGCTATCTCAAGTTTGTGGTGAGTAAAAAAGGCGATATATCAGCAGTAACCGTATCGCGTGGCGTAACAGATTGTCCAGAATGTGATGAAGAAGCTGTTCGTGTAATCAAGAAGATGCCTTTGTGGAAACCTGGAAAAACGAATGGAAAACCAGTTGATAGTTACTTCAATATGCCAATCGGTTTTGTGTTAGAGTAATAAACCAACCACCAAACACGAATACCCGAGTCAATGATTCGGGTTTTTGGTTTAATAGCTTTAGTTAGGCTAATAATTACGCATGCAGATCCTAAATCTACAAATCAAACAATTTATTTTCCTCAAAAATTGGCGTTTTAAAATAAAGCCCTATCTTTGCACCCAAATTAAGGATCACACTTTAAAGACAGCAAAAATGTCGCAAATTCAAGGCAAAATTTCACAAGTTATCGGACCAGTTGTCGACGTAAGTTTCGACAAAGGAATGGCACTTCCAAACATCTTCGATGCATTAGAAGTGTTCAAAACAGACGGAACAAAAGTTGTTCTTGAGGTACAATCTCACATTGGTGAAAACGCAATTCGTGCTATTTCCATGGACTCAACAGACGGTTTCCGTCGAGGAATGGATGTAACATCAACGGGGAGCGCGATCAAAATGCCAATTGGTGAGCAAATCAAAGGACGTTTATTTAACGTAGTTGGTGAAGCAATTGACGGAATTAACGTGATTGACAATTCAAATGGATTGCCAATTCACCGTGAAGCGCCGAAATTCGACCAATTATCAACAGCAACAGAAGTGTTGTTTACTGGTATCAAAGTAATTGACTTAATTGAGCCTTATGCAAAAGGAGGTAAAATTGGTTTGTTCGGTGGTGCTGGTGTAGGTAAAACAGTATTGATTCAGGAATTGATTAACAACATCGCTAAAGGTCACGGTGGACTTTCTGTATTTGCAGGAGTTGGTGAGCGTACACGTGAAGGAAATGACTTACTACGTGAGATGTTGGAATCTGGAATTATCAAATACGGAGATGAGTTCATGCATTCCATGGAAAATGGTGGATGGGATTTATCTAAAGTAGATTTAGAAGAAATGAAAGAATCGAAAGCAACGTTTGTTTTCGGTCAAATGAATGAGCCTCCTGGTGCTCGTGCTCGTGTGGCTTTGTCAGGATTGACAATGGCTGAGTATTACCGTGATGGTGAAGGTGATGGACAAGGAAAGGATATCTTATTCTTCGTTGATAACATCTTCCGATTTACACAAGCAGGTTCTGAGGTATCGGCGTTATTAGGTCGTATGCCATCTGCGGTAGGTTACCAACCAACATTAGCGACAGAAATGGGGCAAATGCAGGAACGTATCACTTCCACAAAAAATGGTTCCATTACATCTGTACAAGCGGTTTACGTACCTGCGGATGACTTAACGGATCCAGCGCCAGCAAATACATTTGCTCACTTAGATGCAACAACAGTATTGTCTCGTAAAATTGCTGAATTAGGTATTTATCCTGCGGTGGATCCATTGGATTCTACTTCTCGAATTCTTACACCAGCGATTCTTGGCGAAGCACATTACGATACTGCATCACGTGTGAAATTGACATTACAACGCTACAAAGAATTGCAAGATATTATCGCGATTTTGGGTATGGATGAATTGTCTGAAGATGATAAATTGATCGTTCACCGCGCTCGTCGTGTACAACGTTTCTTATCACAGCCGTTCCACGTTGCTGAGCAGTTTACAGGTTTAAAAGGTGTATTGGTTGATATTCAAGATACAATCAAAGCATTTAACATGATTCTTGATGGTGAAATGGATAAATACCCTGAAGCAGCTTTCAACTTGAAAGGTGGAATCGAGGATGTAATAGCTGCTGGTGAAAAAATGTTGGCTGAAGCATAATTTCTTAAACTAGAACAAAATGCAATTAGAAATCATTACTCCCGAAACGAAAATCTTTACTGGTGAAGCTGAAGCAGTTCAGTTACCTGGATTAGATGGCTCGTTTCAGGTGTTAAACAATCACGCAGCGATTATCTCAGCATTGGTTGCAGGAACAGTGAAAATAGATCTAGCAACTGCTTTTATTGCAGATGAAAAAACAAGTAAATACATTTCAGTAGATCCAAAATCTACAACCATTCGCGTTGAAATCAAAGGTGGTGTAATGGAAATGTTAAACAATAAAATTGTGGTTCTTGCCGAATAATATTCGTAGACATTCAACTACATTGAGAGGGATTTCCGCCACGGTTGAAATCCCTCTTTTTTGTTAATGAGTGTTATATAAAAGAAATTTATCCGAGCATAAACGATTCTTTCACTAATTTCGTTATTAACATTGATGAATCTGTTAGCACAAATTGATAAGGAAAATACGCCAAGCCATATTGCAATCATTATGGATGGAAACGGACGTTGGGCCAAAAAACAAGGTCAAATGCGTCTGTACGGTCATTCTATTGGCGTAGAATCTGTGCGAGAAACACTTACCGCTGCCAAAAACATCGGTGTGAAATACCTGACATTGTACGCCTTCTCTACTGAGAATTGGAATCGTCCGAAAGAAGAAATTGATGGTTTGATGAACTTATTAGTTCACACGATAGCAAATGAAGTAGATGAACTGAACAGAAGTGGCGTTCGTCTATTGACCATTGGAGATCGTGCCGGACTTCCCATTGAGTGCCAAGAAGAATTAGCCTCGGCCATGGAACAAACAAGTGCCAATACCGAAATAAACCTGATCCTTGCACTGAATTATAGTTCTCGCTGGGAAATCACCCAAGCCATGAAAACAATTGGCAAACGCATTGAAGCTGGTGAATTATCAGCCGATGCAATTACCGATCAAACCATTTCAGAACACCTAACAACATACGAATTTCCTGATCCAGAATTATTGATTCGCACCAGTGGCGAACACCGAATTAGCAATTTCCTGCTTTGGCAAATCGCCTATACTGAATTTCATTTTACCGAAGTTCTCTGGCCCGATTTCAAAGAAGCAGATTTATATAAAGCCGTTATTGATTATCAATCCCGTGAACGCCGTTTTGGAATGGTTTCCGAACAACTTTAGCCTATGAAATATCTACTTGTCCTTTTCATCTCCTGTTTTGCATTGTTCTCTTTTTCTCAAGTTGTGCTAGAACCGCTAGAAGATTCTATTAAAGAAACGAGTTCAACAATTGGTGAAACAAAAGAATTCAGTTATGAAAACCCACTCAAGTATGAATTGGGTCCAATCCGCATAGACGGAGCTGATAATTTTGATGCACAAGCGATCAAATTGATTGCAGGATTAAGACAAGGACAAGAAATTACATTGCCAGGAGAGGAAATCACCAAAGCAATTAAGAATTTGTGGGAAGAAGAATTATTTTCAAGTGTTTCGATCGAAGTTGAAAAAGAAGTAGCTGGGGTTGTTTACCTTGTTATTAAACTCACTCCTCGACCAAAATTATCGCGTTTCAAATTCAAAGGAATCAACCGTCGTGAGGCCGATAAAGTGCGTGAAGAAATTGATTTAGCTTCGGGAAAAACAATTACGGAAAACTTGGTATTCAATACCCGCAATAAAATCAAAGGATATTTCCGTGAAAAAGGTTATCATGGTGTTCAAGTTACCATTAACCGCGTAAAAGACACGCTGATCAATAATTCCGAGATTTTCCTCATCGATGTACAAAAAGGAGAAAAAGTTGGTATTAAAGAAATCAATATCACTGGTACTACAGCTATTCCCATGTGGAAATTGCGAAAATCATTAAAAGACACCAAAAAGAAAGCAATTTGGCGTATTTTCAAACGTTCTAAGTTCTCTCAATCTGCTTACGAACGAGATAAAGCAGCGTTGATAGATAAATTGCGTTCAGCTGGTCTACGCGATGTGGCAATCATTACAGATTCTGTCTATTCGTTAGATAACCGCAACTTAGCCATTGACATCAATATTCTTGAAGGTAACAAGTATTATTTTGGTGAAATAAAATGGATCGGAAATACCAAGTTTTCTACTGGTTTGTTAGATACCGTTTTAGGTATTAAATACGGTGACATTTACAATAAACCCTTGTTGGACCAACGTTTATTCATGAGTGAAGAAGGTCGTGATATTTCATCCTTATACATGGATCGCGGTTATTTATTCTTTCAAGTTATTCCGGTTGAAACAGGCGTTACAGAAAACCACATCAATTATGAAATGCGCTTGATTGAAGGGAAAGAAGCTCGTGTTCGCAATGTGATCATCAAAGGAAATTATAAAACGAATGAACATGTTATTCGCCGTGAGATTCGCACCAAACCTGGTGATCTCTTCAATCGAAATGATATTATTCGTACACAACGCGAATTAGCACAATTGGGGTACTTCAATGAACAAGCTTTTCAAGTCAATCCGATTCCAAATCCACAAGATGGAACAGTAGACATTGTTTACACAGTAGAAGAGAAATCAGCAGATCAAATTGAAGTTTCAGGTGGTTATGGTGCTGGTCGTATTATTGGAACGGTTGGTCTTACGTTTAGTAACTTCTCGGTGAAAAACATGTTTAAAAGAGGAGCTTGGGCACCATTACCAGCTGGTGACGGTCAACGTTTATCTTTACGTGCACAAACCAATGGTCGTTACTACCAGAGTTACAATTTCTCCTTTACTGAACCATGGTTGGGTGGGAAAAAGCCTAATTCATTTACCTTTTATGCAACTCATACGCAAATTGGAAACAACCTAAGTCGTCAAGCTGCAACCTATCAAGGAGTTTCCATTTCTGGAGGAGGAATTGGTTTAGGAAGAAAGAAAAAATTCCCGGATGACTATTTCAGTGCCTACTATGAATTATCCTACCAATACTATGATGTAGTTGATTATGCGAGTTTATTTCCGAATTTCGATAATGGTTACGCCAATGATTTTAGTTTAAAATACGCGTTGCAACGAAACTCAATCAATTCACCCATTTATCCAACAGAAGGTTCTAAAATCTCCTTTACAGCAAAATCATCGTTACCTTATTCAAGGATGGGTGGACAAAGTGATTTTAGTGATGCATCTGCACAGGATCGCTATAAATACTTAGAATACTATAAATTCAAGTTGACTGGAGAATTCTATTTCCCGCTTACAAGTGACAAAAAATTGGTGTTCATGCCACGATTTGGATTTGGATTCATGGGTTATTACAACGCTTCGAAAGGATTAACTCCATTTGAGCGATTCAATCTTGGCGGTAGTGGATTAACAGGTGTCAATCAATTTGGTGGTCGTGAAATCATTGCCTTACGTGGCTATCCAGAAAGTGCTTTATCATCTAGTGGAGGTGATCCATTGATTGCAAAATACACGATGGAGTTGCGTTATCCAATCTCGTTGAACCCACAAGCAACCTTCTTTGTGTTGGCATTTGCAGAAGCTGGAAATACTTTCCCTACGATCAATAAATTCAATCCATTTAACGTAAAACGTTCTGCAGGTGTAGGTGTGCGCATCTTCTTGCCAATGTTTGGTATGTTAGGATTAGATTATGGATTTGGGTTCGATACCTTGGATTCACACTCAAGTGGTTTCGGTCAAGCATCAGATGCTGATGTGAATAGCAAAGGTTATTTCGGTAAGTTCAATTTCACCATCGGGATGAATCTTGGCGAGTTATAGGATTTATTAAAGATGGCTAAAACAATAAATTTGTTACTTTCGTCGTTCTTTCAATTTTTAACTATGAAAAACTGGTTTCTTGGATGTTTAATGGTGTTTGGCATGGCGTTTGTCAGTTCAGCACAGAAGTACGGTTATATTGACTCAGATTACATTCTGAACAATGTTCCAGAGTACAAAGAAGCGAAGGATCGCTTAGATAAGTTAGCTGAACGTTGGACTAAAGAAATTGAGGAACGCTATGAGGTAATCAAACTAAAAAAAGAGAATTTTCTTCGAGAAGAAGATCTCTTGCCTGCCGAAGAAAAAGCAAAGCGTCAGGAGGAAATAGCTAAATTGGAAACCGAAGCAATGGAAATGCAAAAAACCCGCTTTGGAGTTTCTGGAGACTACTTCCAAAAACGCCAAGAATTGATCAAACCAATTCAGGATAAAGTGTATGAAGCAATGCAAGCTGTTGCTTCTAAACGGAATTATAGCTTTATATTTGACAAAGCAAACCAAAGCAACCTCGTTTTTGCAGATAGTAAATTCGATATCAGCGACGAGGTGCTAAAAGAAATGGGGTATAAACCTTGATGATTAACTACAATAATTACAAAACAATCCAATGAAAAAACTATTTTTTGCCGTAATGATCGCATTGTCGACAGCTACAGCTGCACAAGCTCAAACCAAAATGGCACACGTAAATTCTCAAACCTTACTTGATACAATCCCATCACGTAAAAAAGCCATTGCTGAAATTCAAGATCTTAGCGCACGAGCTGATCAAGAATTAAAAGAAATGGAAGCCAATTTGGAAAAAGAGTACAATGCTTATTTATTGCGTAAACCAGGACAAACTGCAACAATGAATGCTTACGATGAAGGTCGTTTGTCTAAAATGCAGAATGACATGCAATACCGCGAACAAGAGATCAATAATATTTTGCAAAAAATGTCGCAAGATTTGAACGTAGAAATCTTGGCAAGTGTTACTGAAGCTGTTGAAATCGTTGCAAAAAGAAAAGCGTTGAATTACATTGTTGATAAATCTTCTACTTTGTACGCAGGTGGAACAGATGTTACCAATGAAGTCATTCCAGAATTATTGAAAATTGATGCTGCTAAAACTGCCGCTAAAAAAGCTGTTGTTGCACCAGTAGGTCAATAAAAAGAACTGATCATATTTACAAAAAAGCTGTCTTAACCGATGGCTTTTTTGTTTAACACCATTTAATTACCATGGTATTTATTTTTTGATTAACTTCGAGAAAATTACGTTTATGAAACGTTCAATCTTTGTAAAATCAATGGTAGGATTTGCTGCAATTGGTGGATTAACTTCCGCCCTCAAACTAAAAGACTTACTCTCTGAGGAAGACTATACCTATCCTGTGCTTTTTATTGGACATGGTTCTCCTATGAACGGAATTGAGGAAAATAACTTTTCCCAACAATGGAAAGCACAAGTCAAGGATTTACCAACACCTAAAGCAGTAATTGTAATATCAGCACATTGGCTTACAAGAGGAACCTACATCACGGCGATGGAACAACCACGAACCATTCATGACTTTGGTGGTTTTCCTGAAGCGTTGTTTGCAGTAGAATATCCAGCTCCTGGAAGTCCAACCATCGCACAAGCTACAAAAGAATTGATTACAAGCACCACAGTAGAATTAGATCATGAATGGGGCTTAGATCATGGAACGTGGACAGTCGTTCGGCACATGTATCCAGAAGCAAACGTTCCAGTATTGCAATTGAGCATAGACTACAATCAATCAGCTGCATACCATTATGCTTTGGCACAAGAACTGCGTTCTTTGCGTAAAAAAGGGGTGTTACTTATCGGCAGTGGAAACATGGTGCATAATTTAGGTTTAGTTGATTTTGCGAATATATCAACCCCGAATTACGGATTCGATTGGGCAATTGAAGCACGAGATACGTTTAACAAACTCTTACTAAACAAAGATTACCAATCGCTAATTAGCTATGAGAAACTAGGTAAAAGCGTGCAACTTGCCATACCCACACCTGATCATTATTATCCCTTGATCTATTCACTTGGATTGTCTACTGAATCAGAAGAAATCCAATTATTCAATGACGAAATGGTGGGCGGATCGTTGAATATGACTTCAGTGCAATTTGGATAGGACTATTCTTACATTTATTTCATTGAAGGAAAGATGTTGTATTTTAACCAGATAGAACACATTAGGAAACATAGAATTTAAAGTTCGTAAGATTACCTGATTTCCTTAGAACATCTAGCACTTCACATTTCTTTGCTTTGTGGTGAAATTCATCCATCCCTTTCGTATTTTCCACAAATCATTAACTTTACTTCATGTCAGCACATGGACCCATTGGTATTTTCGATTCCGGCTATGGTGGTTTAACAATCCTCAAAGAAATCCGCGATGAACTTCCCGAATACGACTTTTTGTATTTAGGTGATAACGCACGTGCTCCTTATGGTTCACGTTCATTTGAAGTCATTCATGCCTACACTTGGCAAGCCGTTCAAGCCTTATTTGATCGAGGATGCTCCTTGGTTATTTTAGCCTGCAATACTGCATCTGCAAAAGCTTTGCGTACCATTCAACAGAAACAACTGCCTTTATTAGAAGGAAATAAACGCGTTTTAGGTGTGATTCGTCCAAGCACTGAAACGATAGGTGAATTGACCCAAACAAAACATGTAGGAATTTTGGCCACAGAAGGAACCGTTAAATCGTTGTCGTATGTGATTGAATTGCAAAAATTCTCTCCTGAAGTAATCGTTACGCAACATGCTTGTCCGATGTGGGTTCCCTTGATTGAAAACAACCAATTCAATACTCCAGGCGGATTGTTTTTCTTGCAGCAAGACTTAATTTCCTTACTACAAGACGACCCGAAAATTGACACGATCTTATTAGGTTGTACCCACTACCCTATTTTAAAAGACATTTTGCAATCATTGCTACCCCCGCACATCCAAGTGATTGCACAAGGTTCTTTGGTTGCCAACCGATTGAGTGATTATTTAATCCGACATCCTGAAATAGCAGAAATGTGCAGTAAAAATGGACAAACGCAGTACTTAACCACAGAAAATGCTAGTGATTTCGCAAATAATGCTCGTACAATTGTCAATATGGATCTTGTGGCAGAACACATTACGTTGCATTCATAGAATTTCACTACTTGTGTCACTTTAATTGCATTCAACACGTAAATGAAATGCTACATTTGCGAGCAATGAACAAAGAATCAATCGTTACATGTTAGAAATAATAGGATTTTGTGCAGCTTTTTTAGTCGGATTAGTACTCGGATTACTTGGAGGTGGAGGTTCTATTCTTGCACTTCCTGTGATGGTGTATTTATTCCATGTTGAAGCAGAAATCGCAACATCTTATTCTCTATTTATCATTGGTATTGCCTCTTTAATTGGTACGTTTCAAAATGTACGCAACCGATTGGTACAACCAAAAATAGCCTTGTTGTTCTCCATTCCTGCGGTGATTGCTATAACAATTTCAAAACAAGTCATTCTTCCGTCACTTCCTAGTAAAATTCACATTGGCAATTCATTGGTATTTGAGAAAAATATTTTCATCATGATTCTCTTTGCTTTACTGATGATTATGGCTTCTATTCCTATGATTCGTGGTCAACGACAACACGCAACAGCAAAACGACCTAGACCTGGTATTTTGATGTTATTTGGAGCATTGGTAGGAATTATTTCTGGGATGGTTGGAGCTGGTGGAGGGTTTTTAATTATTCCTGCACTCTCCATATTCATGAAGATTCCAATCAAAACAGCAATCGCTACTTCAATCATGATTATTGCGATTAACTCACTCGCTGGTTTTGCAACAGAAATTTTCCGACCAGATATTGATTGGAAATTTCTACTCATTTTTACAGGTTTAGCTGCAATGGGAATGCTTGCCGGATTATTCTTGAGTAAAAGAGTAAAAGCCGAAAAATTACGCAGTGGATTTGGATTTTTTGTCCTTGCAATTGGTTTATTTATCCTCGTTCAAGAGTGGATTAGATAACATCCTAATTAATCACAAACGAAATACTCAATTTATACGTGAGATTTTTATCAAATTGAGGAACGGAATAAGCTCCATAATTGTAAAAAACACCTATTCCAAGACCAGTAGTATTTAGATTCAGTACTTTATCTAAAATCAAGCCCACTTCATAATACCCTTTATCCATGCTTTTGAAAGCTAGGTTATCCAACCCTACTTTATGTTCATCTTTTCGCGAAAAAGAACCCGTTCCCATTGCATGGTGGATCCCCAACTGAGGAGTCGACCATTTTTTATTTGTTTTCAATGGTTTGAAGGTGAACCGTGTGAAAATGGCCACTTGTTCTTTGTTATAAAAGCTAGAAGGTAAAACCGTTTCAAAGGAATTGATCACCGAAAGATTCCAATTACCACCAGTTCCCAAAGCCACTTGATTTAAAAACAACGGAACATCACCTATCGTTTTTGCTGCACTGATTAAGTACGAAAATTTCCCAACTGCACGAATGTTCACTTCCTGTTGTATGTCCAAATTAAAGCGGAGATAATCGAGTGACGATTGTTCAATTCCTTTAATCCCCTTCGTAGCTTTCACCATAATTTTTGGGAAGTCAGAACCTTTTGAAACACGTTTTGTTCCAAGATACATGACTTTCTCACGAATTGTCCACAGAACTTCTAAGCTGGTTTCTGCAACATCAAAGGCACGATCACCTGAAAAAACAACGCCATTCGGGTTCGTATATTGATAATCATCCGTCAGTCGAATTCGCTGATAATTGGCACTCGCCAACAATTTAATTCGTGGAGTAACATATCCAGAAACGACAAATTCTGCTTTTCGTTGATGTTCCATATTGTTCACATACAAATGTCGCGCATAAGAATTCAAAGCGATTCCTTGTTCAAGTCCTTGAAACGAATATCCACCGCGTTCAATGATGTCTTCTTGAAAAGCAAGTTTTAATTCAACAAACTGTTTTGGAATGACCATCCATTTGGCATAACCTCCATATTTCCATTCTTTATCACGGAAACCATAAGCGAAATAACCACCGACCGTAGCTCGTTTCATCAATTTCTTGCTATTTTCCAACCCAAGACCTAATCGGTATCCTTCGTAATCACTATAATTGAGTAAACGGGATAAATCAAGTTGAAAATAACCGATTGGAATTTTACCTTCTGCTAAACTGGCAAGTGATGAAAATTTTTGATCCAATTTATAAACATCCGAAATACTATCAACAACAGTATACGTTCGCTCTTCTTTATCGGTCAATTCAAATTTCCGTTGATTATTCCAATGGGTACTATCTTTTTCATTCGCGTCGGCTTCTGTTCGAACAGTAACAGCATTAAAGCGTTCTTTCGACAAATCTACCCCAATAACTATGTTTTCTATGTAAGTAGAACCTTTACCAATGAGGTAGCCATTTTTTAATTTTGGATCTAATTTTAATGCTGGAAACGCTACTTCAGTGGATAGTTTAATAGGAAACCAACGTTTACCATCAATAAAGGCGTATTCTTGAATAATTTTAACGTCTGAACTTTCTGTTTTCAAAGCAGGTTCTGCAATGACTTTTTCCAGGGCATAACCGTTCGAATTGACGTACAACCATCCTTTCATTCCTTCAAAATTTTTGTCTTTTCGTGGCTGAAAACGAATCGTGAAAGTGGTATCGCCATTAATAATGGTTTGATCTTCCAAAATAAACAAATAGCGTCTTACACCTCCAAATGCAAGCGGATTAATATACGTTTTTCCTAATAAACTAAATTGATTTTCATAAAAATTGAAGGACTGTAATTCATTCGAAAAGGTTGAAAAAGCAGGGTCTGAAAATCCAGAAACTTTATAAGCTGTAATGACTTCTTTTTCACGATAAGGTGGTTCGAAGTACTTTTGAGTGGTGCTTTCCAGCAGGAATAAGTGTTGTTGATTAAAAAACTGACGCAATTCAATCAAATTAGAATCAGTTGTAGCCTCTGGAATTTCTGCCAATGCTTCCGGATCCATTGTAAAAACAAATTTACTATAGCTTGTATAGGTAAATGAATCATCAGCCATTGGGTGATTTTTCTTGCGATTCGCCATGGCCAATTCCATTATGCGTTCCGCAGGATTTACACCTGGAAGAATCAGTACCTCATCTAATTCATTTGAAACAGGTCGAAGGATTAAGGTTGATCCCATTTCTGACACCAAATACGTTGTATCGAAGTAACCTTGTGATCGGAATAGAATCGAAACTGCATCGTTAGGAATGGTAAAAAAGCCATCAATATCAGCCAAAAAAGGTATACCTGGAGTTGGAATTACTTTTGAAAAAGGTACAGGTTCGTTTGTAGTTGCATCCACCAATTGAACGCGTTGTGAAAAGGCAACAGAAGTGAAAATCAATGAAAAAATAAAAATTATTCGACGCATAAATAAGTGTTATGGTGGTAAGACTGTTGTAACGTTAAAAAGTTACAGCAATTTTCTTGCCACGGGAATGCTTTCTCACTACATTAGCGGGAAGCAAATGAAAAAAACAGCACTAAAAGATTCTTTTCGCATTCTACAAATGCTTTCCCCAATAAGGATTTGGAATTTATTGTGCCTAAAAACTTCCTTTTATTGGTCCAAAGTTACAAAACGTCCGCATCATTTGGGCCAACCTTATGCTCTAAGTATTGAGCCAACTACAGCTTGTAACCTTGGATGTCCTGCTTGTCCAAGTGGACTCAAAGCATTTACCCGACCAACAGGAAAACTTGATCTCGTTCAACATGAAAATTGGCTAATTCAAGTGCGCAAAACGACTTTTTATATTAATTATTATTTTCAAGGAGAACCGTTTTTGCATCCGCAATTTCTAGAGTTGATTCAAAGTGCCAAAAAACACCGCATGTATACAGCTACCTCAACAAATGCGCATTTTATCGATGCAAAAAAAGCGGTAGACATTGTCGATTCGGGACTTGATCGGCTCATTATTTCCATTGATGGGTTGACGCAAGAAACCTATAGTTCCTATCGAGTTCATGGTCATTTAGATAAAGTGATTGCCGCTTCGAAACACCTCGTTGCCGCAAAACGCGAGCGAAAACAATCTACTCCATTTCTAATTTTTCAATTTTTGGTTGTGAAAGCAAATGAACATGAAATTGATGAATTGCAAGCTTTAGCAGATGAAATTGGAATCGATGAAGTGCGTTTTAAAACAGCACAAGTGTATGATTACGAAAATGGCAATGAATTAATTCCAGATAACGAACAGTATTCTCGTTATACGAAGCAAAAAGATGGCACCTATCGCGTGAAATACAAAGGAGGAAATCATTGCTGGCGGATGTGGTCTTCGGCTGTCCTTACTTGGGATGGAAAAGTTGTTCCATGCTGTTTTGATAAAGATGCACAACATACACTTGGAACCTTGGAAACAGATTCATTCCGATCTATCTGGAATAATCGTCGTTATCGCCAGTTTAGGGAAAATGTTTTAAAAGACCGCAATGCTATTGAAATATGCACAAATTGTACTGAAGGAGCCCAAGTTTGGGTTGATTGAAAAGAGTAATAAGAACACTGAAAAACGAATGAATCTTTTTTACATCAAATTCAATAAATAGAGACAACCATTATCATATCTAAACGTTTATTTGATTAGCTGATAGAAGAATTTACTGAATCGTTGTTTTATCTCATCACCATTACATGTTGGAATATGAAATTTACACACACAAATACAATTAATTATCGTTGGAAAACAAGTCGTAACCTCCTATTATTACTGCCTGTTTTCCTACTGCAATTATTATTCACGGAATCACTTTTTGCGCAAGCCTGTACTGAAGGAATTGTTCCTCCTGGAACTGTTAATGGTATTGATATTACTGTTACTTCATCTGGAAGTGTAGACCTTTATCCCAGTCCCTTCACCTCTTGTTCAAATGTAACTACGCCTGCTAATTCGTTGTATTTGGGTGCATCGGGCCCGTTCTCCTACACCATGAACTTTAGCCAACCGGTGAATGATATTCTTATTGTCATTACTGCTACTGGTAATATTTTGGGAGAAAATTTTGTATTTACATCCAACGCAGGGATTCCATCTATTTCGACTAGCAATAGTTGTTTCTCAGTGATTACTGGAAATGAAATTCTTTCAGGCGCTGCTTCCGGGCCGCAAGGAGGAGGAGGAGAATTTATCATTACCGCTCCTTCAGCCTTCACTTCACTTACTATAACTGGTTTAGGCGGAGAAGCAGGATCATTACTGACCGTTTGCGCAAGTTCTATTGTTATTCCTTCTTGTACGATTGCTTCACTTACTCCAACAGTCAGTCAAACGAGCGCATGTCTCACTACGTCAAGTTTTGATTTAACAACCATTACTTCCAGTAATATTCCAGCTGGGACAACTTTTGGATGGTATTCAGCTAATCCTGCCAGCGCAGCAACTGTATTGGCAAACCCTACAAGTGTTACGACTGGAACGTTTTACGGAGCTTTCTATGATGCAGTGAATGATTGCTACAGTTTAACTCAAGCTGTAACGATCAACCCTGAACCTGTTGCTGCATTTACTGCTCCTTCGGTTTGTTCTGGAGCTTCTATGGTATTTACTGACCAATCTACCGTTTCATCTGGTTCAATTACAACTTGGGCTTGGGATTTCGGAGATGGAGGTACTAGCGCGACTCAAAATCCTACTCACACCTATATCGGAGCAGGAGCGAATTTCACAACTACTTTAACCGTGACATCGGCTCAAGGATGTAGTAATACCATTACTCAACAAGTCACAACGATTGAAGCCCCAGTTGCCGCATTCAACTCAACTGTTAATTGCGTGAATGACCCTGTAGTGTTCATAGATCAATCAACCGTTTCTTCGGGCAGCATTACAAATTGGAATTGGAATTTTGGAGATGGAAACACTAGTTCGCTTCAAAACCCGACCAATCTGTATAGCACTGCTTCCACTTTTAACGTTACACTTATTGTTACATCAAATAACGGTTGTACCAATACAATAACACAACAAATAACACCATCAGCACCAATTGCGGCATTTACGTATACATCTGGCTGTTTAAATAGTCTAACAAATTTCACAGATCAATCGACCATCAATACTGGATCTATTGTCAATTGGAATTGGGATTTTGGAGATGCTTCCGTAGGAACGACACAAAACCCAAGTCATACGTATGCAACTACTGGCACCTTTACAGTTGTGTTGACCATTACTTCCAATTTAGGTTGTACTAGCACATCAACACAACAAGTAATTGTTTCACCTATGCCTGTTGCGGCATTCACAGCACCTTCAGAATGTTCGAATACACCAGTTGTCTTTGCAGATCAATCGACCATTTCTTCAGGTACAATCGTCAATTGGAGTTGGAACTTTGGTGATGGAGGAAGCTCGACTAGTCAAAACCCAAGTCATTTATTTGGAACAGGAGGTACTTTCCCAGTTAGTTTGACTGTTACTTCAAATGCAGGATGTTCGAACACCGTAATCGTTCCCATTAATCTATTAACTAGCCCAAATGCAGGATTCGTTTCTACTCCTTCAAAACCGGATATTCTTAATCCAATTGTAGACTTTATCAATAGTACAACTGGAGGCACTTCTTATTCTTGGGATTTTGGAGGAATCGGTAGTTCAACACAATTCAATCCTTCCTTTACATTCCCAGAAAGTGTTACAAACTATACCATAACACTCATTGCATACAACGGAACATGCACAGATACAGCGTGGGGAACAATTGCCATCAATGACATTCTCATTTATTATGTTCCGAATGCATTTACGCCAGATGGTGATGAATTTAACCAAACATTCCAACCTGTATTTACAGCAGGATTTGATCCGTTTGATTTTAACATGCAACTATTTAATCGTTGGGGGGAAACCATTTTTGAATCCAATGATGCAACTGTTGGTTGGGATGGTAGTTATCATGGAATGCTGGTTCCAGATGGAATTTACACTTGGCGAATTGAATTTAAGACAACTGCTTCTGACGAGCGTGTAATTCTTGTTGGACATGTGAGTAAAGTTCATTGATCTCAACACCTGTTTTCAGGTGCAAAAAAGCATATTTTCATTTTCAGGACTGGTAAATTCAGATTAGAAAGGAACTATTTCCTATCTTCGGCCGAGCAAAATTTGAAACCATGTACGGAAAAATGAAAGAACACTTAGCCGCTGAATTAAAAACCATTCAAGATGGTGGAATTTTCAAGCGTGAACGCATCATTACCACGCCCCAAGGAGCGCGAGTACGTGTTCAATCTGGCGAAGAAGTGGTCATTATGTGTGCGAACAATTACTTAGGACTTTCCTCTCACCCAGAAGTAATTGATGCAGCAAAAAACGCACTAGATACACATGGTTTTGGTATGTCTTCCGTTCGTTTTATTTGTGGAACGCAAGATATTCACAAAGAATTAGAAGCCAAAATTGCCCAGTTCTATGGAACAGAAGATACCATTTTATATGCTGCGGCTTTCGATGCAAATGGTGGCGTTTTTGAACCTCTTTTTGGTGAAGAGGATGCCATTATCTCAGATGAATTAAACCACGCATCTATCATTGACGGTGTACGCCTTTGTAAAGCTGCTCGTTATCGATACAAACACAGTGACATGGCTGACTTGGAAACACAATTACAAGCAGCACAAGCACAACGCTTCCGTGTAATTGTAACAGATGGTGTATTCTCAATGGACGGTGATATTGCTAAAATGAACGAAATTTGTGATTTAGCAGATAAATACAATGCATTGGTGATGACAGACGAATGTCACTCAGCAGGATTTATTGGAAAAACTGGACGAGGAGTTCCAGAATACCACAATGTAATGGGTCGCGTTGATATTATTACAGGAACACTTGGTAAAGCCTTAGGAGGTGCAATGGGTGGTTATACAACCGGTCGGAAAGAAATCATTGAATTATTACGCCAACGTTCACGCCCTTATTTATTTTCCAACTCATTGGCACCAGCAATTGTGGGAGCTTCCATTAAAGTGTTCGATATTCTTAGTGCAAACACTGAATTACGTGATAAACTAGAATCAAATACCGCCTATTTTAAAGAACGCATTTTGGCAGCAGGTTTTGATGTAAAACCAGGAGACTCACCAATTGTGCCTATCATGTTATACGATGCAGCATTGTCACAACAATTTGCAGATAAGTTGTTACAAGAAGGAGTTTACGCCATTGGATTCTTTTATCCTGTCGTTGCAAAAGGGCAAGCACGGATCAGAACACAGATTTCTGCTGCTCATTCGCTAGCTGATTTGGATAAAGCAATTGCTGCATTTACAAAAGTTGGCAAGGAACTTGGTGTGATTTAATTAATTAAAGTTTATATTTGAATTAATAACGTACTACATTTTAAACAAATGAAACATTTTTACATTCTTTTTTCGTTCATCGCACTCTCATTTTTGAGTTCAGTAGCCTTTGCTCAGTGTACCGTTTCTTTCACACATACTGAAAATGGTTTGGTTGTAGATGCTAGTGCTACAGGTATTGGTACAGCTACTGTTCCTGTTTATGGTTATGATTGGGGAGACGCAACAGCACCTTCTATTGGAGCTAACGCTACTCACACGTACGCAGCTGCAGGAACTTATACCGTATGTGTTAGCTTTTTTAACTTATTAGACACTTCAGCTTGCAATGCCACTTTCTGTGCAGATATTACAGTTGGTAGTGGCGTTTCGATTAAAGAAATTGATGAGCCTTTTACATTGTCTTTATATCCAAATCCTGCTACAACAACGATTGAGCTTGCATCGAATGAACAACTAGAAACAGTGATGATTTACAACACATTGGGAACATTAGTTTACCAAGAGAAAATCCAAGGTAATACTGCGAAAATTTCAGTGAATGATTTCCCGAAAGGTGTTTATTTGTTGCGTTGCAATGGCATGACAAAACGCTTTGTAAAGAAATAAATTATTTTGACTCTTTTTAGAAGGTGCTTCGGCACCTTTTTTTATGGAATACAAGTTCGTTTCTTAAAAAGAATTACTGTTTCTAGTGGATTTCATCTTCATAAATTGAGGTCAATCATAAAGTAGGAAACAATAAAAAGATCGGTTCGATTATAAATCATTCGAACAATCAGTTGAAACAGCATCAATATGGCGGAATAAAATTATCTTTGCGTTTTTTAACTCTTCTTGTTCTATCTGGAAGCGAACTCTTAATTAAATAGACAATATGCTTACAACAAGGTATTATCTTGTACTGTTACTTTCCTTGCTCACAATCAGTGGATTCAGTCAAAATTTTGAAAAAGTAACCGGAACATTACTTGATCAAAAAACCAAAAATCCAGCTGAAAAAGTAAGTATCCAGATAAAAAACAGTGATTCAACGCAGGTTTTCACAACTGAAACAGACGAAAATGGTATTTATACCTTTAAAAATGTCCCAGCTGGAAACTATCAATTAAAAATCGTTGATAAGGATTATGAGAACAAAGGATTTCCCGTTGAATTAAGAGCAGAACAAGCACCTGTATACACGTTAGATCCGTTCAAGGCATCGTTGAAAGTTTCATGGATTTTTAATTGGGGAGATTCAGGAAAGGTTGAGCATTATTGGTCTCATTTCACGGCGAAGATCATTTTGATTCTGTATGGAGCTTGTCTCGTATTGGTGTTTTTCTACAGTATTTTACAATTGACGCTTTCTATTGCTTATGCTCGTAATCGTAAAAAGAAAGCAGCTGAAATAAAACCAGTATTTGATCCAGAAAACACCCAATTTGTAACCGTACAACTTCCGATGTACAATGAATTGTTTGTCGCTGACCGAATCATTGAAACAATTGCCGCATTTGATTATCCACGCGATAAATTTCAGATTCAGGTACTCGATGATTCAACGGATGAAACAAAGGAGGTAATTGCCAAAAAAGTGGCCGAAGTTGCTGCTCGTGGCATCAATATTCAACACATTCACCGTGTAGATCGAACAGGCTACAAAGCTGGTGCATTAGACGCTGCAATGGATCAAGTTCAAGGAGAATTTATTGCCATTTTTGATGCCGATTTTGTTCCAGATCCTGATTTCCTTCAGAAAACAATGCCATATTTCAAAGAAGACAATATTGGAGTTGTACAAACACGCTGGGGACATTTGAATAAATCGTATTCTATTCTTACTGAATTACAAGCATTTGGTTTAAATGGTCACTTTGCTGTGGAACAAGGCGGAAGAACTGCTGCTGGGCATTTCATTAATTTCAATGGTACTGGCGGAATCTGGAGAAAAACCTGTATTGAAAGTGCTGGAGGTTGGGAACACGATACCTTGACTGAAGATTTGGATTTGAGTTACCGAGCGCAATTACGTGGGTGGAAATTCAAGTATTTAGAAGATGTTATCGCACCTGCGGAATTGCCTATTACCATGTCCGCATTAAAGAGCCAACAACACCGTTGGATGAAAGGTGGAGCAGAATGTTTCCGCAAAATGGCTTGGACAATCCTTACGTTCAAAGGTGTAAAAACCAGTGATCGAATCCATGGATTATCTCATTTATTCAATTCATCTGTATTCATGTTCATTTTACTCATGTCATTGATGAGTTTATTGGTACTACACATTAAAGACAGTTTCTCTGATTTGAATTACATTATTCAATTTGGTTCTATCTTTATTTCAAGTACGATTTTCTTAATGTACTATTACTGGTTGGCTTTCCGAGATAAATCTGAAAATGTAGTTGGTTCATTCTTTCGTTTTGTAGGACGTTTCTTCCAATTCCTTGTGGTTTCCTTAGGTCTTTCATTAAGTAACACGGTAGCGGTCTTAGAAGGCTATATGGGAATCAAAAGTTCATTTGTTCGAACTCCAAAATTCAACGTTGCAGTAAAAGGTGAATTCACAGGAAACAAATACGACAAGAAAAGCATTTCACTCATCACAATAGGCGAAGGTCTTTTAATGTTGTTGTTTGGATATACAGCTGTCAATCGTGCAATATATGGTGACCTTGGAATGGTTCCTTTTCACTTAATGTTGACACTTGGTTACGGATTGGTTTTCTTCAGTACACTAAAAGAATTGAAACGTTCTTAATCGTTTTAGATCTTACATAGACAAGGCTTGGAAGAAATTCCAGGCCTTTTTTGTTATTTCAACGCATGGTAATTTACGCGCCAAGTAGAATCCGAAACATCGCGGAGCAACATCCAAAAATTGGTGTCAATGAAATAATCCTGATCGATGTATTTGATGTGATAGCGATCAATTAAATACTGCTGTTGCACCAATGTTGGTTTATACATGCCATTGCTCCAGCCAACTTCAGAACCGCCTCTAAAAGGGTAATCAGAAAAACGAATTTTCCAGAGGCTATCAAACACTGGGCAGTAAGGAATTTTCTCCAAAAAGGTGTCATTGACATAAACACCACCAAATACGCGTTCTTGTTCAAAATAATTGATGCGTTTTGGATTGTATGGACTTGGCCAAAAACCGGATAATACTTTGATAAATTCATCACGGGTAAATGAGCGTTTCTCGCGTAAAATGCCATTAGAACTATAACGAATGGCAATAAAACTGGTCATTTGCGAATTTTGAGCCATCGCTATGCGCACACCAAATACAATATGATCGTCTTCCGCAGGAGGATTTACGAGAGCAGTTCCAAGAACCCAAAAGACGAACACAAGTGTGAAACGCATGATGCAAATTACAAACAATCGGGATTTCAGGCAAATAAGAAGTTGAAAAATCAATTATCTTTTTCGGAAAAGGATCCAAATCACACTACCAAGAAGCACTAAAAACCCTGCTAACAGCCACCAATTTTGAACTAGAAACACCAATAAAAACAATAGTGGAATGGAAATGATTGCCAACAAGTGAAATTTTCCTTGATGGCGTTGATTATTAGTCAAAACGGACGATTTTTTCAGGAGTAACAACGGCATTCAAACGAACATCTGTCGGTAAAACATCGCTAATTGAATCTTCCAGATCGAAATAATGCAACCCAATAAATTGACAAGACGGAGCACATTTTCGCAAAAAACGGTCGTAAAAACCTTTCCCGTAACCTACTCTATGTCCGCTTTTATCGATCGCCAATAAAGGGACAAAAACAACATCAAATTTATCGGCAGCAATGATTTTACCTTTTTTAGGTTCTGGAATACCTCTGTCGTTTATTTCAAGCTGATCTGTACTTTCAAACAGGTAATGACGCATTTCCAATGTTTCAAAATTCGACTTTGGAATCGCAATTCGTGCTCCAATATTTTTAGCCCTTTCCCATAACAAATAGGTATTCACTTCTTTTTGCAACTCAATAGGCAAAAAAAGTGAAATCGTTTTATCTTCTAATTGAAAATGGGTGAGTGTTTGTTCAATAATTGTCTCGGACAAGCGTTGTAATTCACCTGGGGAAATCTGTGTTCGTTTAGAACGATAAAGTGTTCTCAGTTCAGCTTTCGTCATTCTTCAGTAGATGGATTAGGAATCATATTCGCAAACGAATGCATCAATTCTTTTTCACGAAGAGCAGTTACTTTGTCGATGGCATTTTGCAAGGCAATGGCAAGAAAATCTTCCAAATCGGCTTTTTCCATGAGTGTTAATTCTGTGGCAATGTTCAATTCTTTGAGCTTGTAAGTACCATCCAATTTCAAGCGAATCAAGCCATTACCAGCTGTTCCTTCTAGGATGAACTCAGGCAACCGAGACATACCATTTTCAGTTGCATTTTTTAATGTACTGAGTTGCTGTAAAAATTCAGGTCCAAACATCGTTCTAGCTTTTTGACTAAAATACATTAAACTAACTAATTAACCTGAATTCTCTAATGAAATTAAAATTGAACATCGTATAAATTGGTAGAATAACTGTCCATAAATTAATTGAATGATCAACCTTACAAATTTTAATACTAAATTTGAATGATATGAAATCTGTTTTCAACATATTCATTTTTTTAGCAATTTCGGCATTTGTTGCAGAGATAGCCTATTCATTTATTGAAAAAACGGCAAGCGAAACTTCAATAAATGTAGATGATTCAGACGTTGACGATGAAAGCGATTCAGATCAAGAAGAAAAAAACGACTCAGATAAATTAGAAATGTACTACACGGTTGACAGCCATTATTCGCATCAACTTGCTCTTCAAAATAAGAAGTCTTTTTTTGGTCAAATCCAACATTCGACCGGATATAACTTCAGTAAACCGCCCTATTCTCCGCCAGAATTGATGTAATTGACTTTCTATTCAATTATCATTTATTCTAAATTTTTATGTTTTCATTTTTTAACCATTGGAGGGAAGACCTCCCGGCTGGACTTGTCGTTTTTTTAGTTGCAGTACCCTTGTGCTTAGGAATTGCGCTCGCATCTGATGCACCACCTTTTGCAGGTTTAATTGCAGGAATTATTGGCGGCGTTATTGTTGGGTCAATTTCTGGATCTGCAATTGGCGTTTCAGGCCCAGCAGCAGGTTTAGCAGCTATTGTTGCAAGTGCAATTCATGAACTTGGTAGTTACGAACTATTCTTAACTGCTGTTGTGCTATCAGGTATTTTTCAATTGATTTTCGGCTTGTTAAGAGCTGGTATAATTTCACACTATTTCCCCAATGTTGTGATCAAAGGAATGCTCGCCGCTATTGGAATCATTATTATTTTAAAACAACTCCCACACGCGGTTGGCTACGATAAAGATCCAGAAGGTGATGAGAATTTCTTCCAAATAGATGGTGAAAACACCTTTTCTGAAATCATTAATGGATTGAATCACTACACACTTTCGGCGATAATTATTGCCATTATTTCGTTAGCAATCCTCATTTTATGGGAGCGTAAATTCATTCAACGAACCGCTTTGAAAAACATACCAAGTGCATTGCTGGTTGTAATTGTAGGCATTCTGATGACTTATGGTTTTCAGGGAACAAATTGGGCTTTGATAGATGAGCATCGAGTTGATTTGGGTGTTTCAGACAAATCATTTACGGAACTATTCACTTTTCCGAATTTCTCTCAATTGGGTAATCCACAACTCTACATCGTTGCCATCACCTTGGCTATTGTTGCGAGTATTGAAACACTTTTGAGTGTGGATGCTTCTGATAAATTAGATCCGAAAAGAAGGACTACTCCAGGGAATCGGGAATTGTTTGCACAAGGAGCTGGTAACATTTTATCTGGATTAATTGGCGGATTACCTGTTACACAAGTGGTGGTTCGAAGTTCTGCAAATGTGAATGCTGGCGGAAAAACAAAATTGGCAGCCATTTTTCATGGTATTCTTATTGCCATTTCAATTTTCACCATTGCTGGATTAATGAATTACATTCCTTATGCTTCACTAGCAGCAATCTTATTGGTGGTTGGTTATAAATTAGCTAAACCCAAAATGATCCTGTTGATTTTCAAAGAAGGTTGGACTTCATTCCTTCCGTTCATAGTGACAATTCTTGGAGTCGTATTCAAAGATTTATTGACTGGGGTTGCACTTGGGCTTATTTGTTCAATTATCATAGCACTTATTCAACGATCTACCATATCTGGAACAAAAAAGAAGAAATTAATACTTCATAAAAATGAATCCAACGGTGAATATCAGTTAGAATTACCTCATTTTATGCCGTTTTCTAAAAAACCTTCCTTGATGAAACAGCTGAAGAAGGTACCGCAAAATATTCATCTAACAATAGACTTAACATACGTACAAATAATGGCGATTGATATAGAAGAATTGCTGCAAGAATATAAAACAACTGCCGTTTCAAAAAACATCCAATTACACTTCATCCCTCAGAAGGGGAAAATCTAATTACAATTAACTATAATATACTTAGACATGGATTTAATGCACAATTTATTAGAAGGAAACAAAGAATGGGTAAAAGAAACCATTGAGCGCGACCCAGAATTTTTTGATGGACTAGCAGCAGGTCAAACTCCAGAATTTTTATGGATTGGTTGTTCAGATAGCCGAGTTCCAGCTAGTGAAATCACCAAGCAACTGCCTGGAAGTATTTTCGTTCAACGGAATATCGCAAATCAGGTCAATAATACAGACATCAACCTCTTAAGTGTTGTTTATTATGCAGTGAAATACTTAAAAGTAAAGCACATTCTAGTCGTTGGTCATTACGGATGTGGAGGTGTACTTGCTGCAATGAGCAATACCAGTTTCGGATTCCTAGATAACTGGTTGGTGAATATCAAAAATGTGTATGCAAAACACCAAGATGAACTCGATACAATTGACAATGAACACGCTCGAGGCAATAGACTTGTTGAGTTAAATGTTATTGAACAAGTTCGGAATTTGGCTAAAATATCTTTTGTTCAAGAAGAATGGGCGAATGGAAATTTTCCCGAAATTCATGGATTGGTGTATAGTCTTGCTGACGGAATTTTACGCGATCTAGACGTTTCAACAAATACCAATTCAAAGATGCGTACTGTATTCCAATTCAATAGCTAGGGTCTGCTGAAAAACACAAAACGGTTGAATCTAATGTATTATAGTTCGATAATCTTCGTTCAATTGCACCATTTTTGACTGAAATAATAAAATAAGCTTGCATCTTGCATTTCCAGACGGTCCATTTTTTTTGCTAGCCAGAAATAAAGCATCTATTGCGTTGCAGCCAAATCGAAGTATTCATATACATCTTTTTTGACTGCGCCTAATAGCTACTTCATTTCTGACTTTTTCAGCAGACCCTAACTAGAAAGCAATTATTCTGAAATGGTTTGATTTTGCTTTGCACGACTGGTTAAATACACGCCAAAAAGTACAACTGCCATGGCTACTAATTGGGTCCAATGAAACGATTCGCTGTTGAGCAATACGCCCAAAATAACGGCAACAAATGGAATGAAATAAGTCACGGAACTAGCGAAAACCGCAGAAGTCAATGCAATGAGGCGATTAAAAATAAGTAAAGCCAAACAGGTTCCGAACAAACTAAGAATAGCTATGTAACCCAATCCTTCCATCGCGTGAGGATTGGTTTGCATGGTGTGAATGGTTCCAGTAAAAAAAGTTGTTATTCCTGCTGGTATCGCGACGAATGAAAAGCCCAAAGCCGTAATCTCCCAGGATTTAAAGTTAGAAAGCGTGTGTTTAATGGTGTTTAAACTGAGTCCGTAACTGATCGTAGCTACCACCAATGCAGCAATGTGATACCATTCACCTTTTGATGAAAAAGTAGAGCCCAAAACGATCAATAATGCGATCCCAGAAAAAGCAATGACCAATCCGAGCGATTGTTTCCATTTGAGTGATTGACGGAAAAACAACCAACCGATTATCAAGGTAAAAAAGGGCGTGAAACTATTGAGCATTCCAGCCAATCCAGATGATAGTTCTGTTTCTGCGAATGTGAACAAAAAAGCAGGAAGAAAATTACCTGCAAAACCAACGACTAATAAACTCAGCACTTGTTTTTTACTCGAAATTTTTCGGATCGCAAAAATCCCAAATGGCAACATCACCAATCCAGCAATGAACATGCGCAAAGAAGCAACTTGGGTGTCAGAATAAATGGGAATTCCAGTCGTTGTTTCCATTCCCCGTTTCATGAGAATGAAAGAACTTCCCCAAATGCAGGCCAAGGCGACAAGCATTAACCAACTTTTGAGTTCTTTTTGCATCATTTGCTAGTTGTTTGATCCTTTGGTTGATTCCCAATCCAAACCCGGTAAGCAATTAAAGCTGGAAGTGCGAAAATCATGAGTGATGCAAGAAAATAACCCATTCCCACTAAATGAAAACTTTTAACGTCTTGCATTTCCGTTTTATCCAATCCTAGACCAATAAATTTCCCTAAACTAATTTTAGCTTTCTCTGTAAACTCAACACCATTAACGGAAAACACGATTTCACCATCGAAGAGATTGATGGGAACAACAAACAATACTGTGCACACAATCAACAGGGAAAAGAGGTACGTATTGATTGGTTTTTGAAGGAATTTTTTCATGCATCTAAATCTGTTGCAAAGATGCGAAAAATTGAATGATGTGTTGATTCATGTTTTCATGAAGTTTCGAAATCAAGCATGAATCAAGAGCACGAACGAATGAAGGTTGATTTCCTTAACTTAATTCCATTGCCCAGAGGGACAAAATAGTTTAACCGATTAAACATCCGACAACCATCGCCTCGTAGAGGTGAAATGCAAAGTCAAAACAATTTTACACCCAAACTTTTCACTCCTCTCTATGAACAGAAACTTACTATTTTTACACCATGCAACACATTGGTTATATCTGTGGTTCGGAAAGTTGGGGTGGTTTGGAAATGAACCAATGGCGCAACGCTTGTTGGATGCAGGAACGTGGTCACCAAGTAGTAGTATTTGGAAAAAAAGGAAGTCAATTGGAAAGCTATTGCAAACAAAGTTCTATTGATTTTGTTTCTATTCCCAATTACCGAAAATACTATGACTTTAATATTGCAAAACAACTGAGTGGCCTACTCGCTTCTTGGAACGTGACACACCTTATCCTACGTGATGTGCGTGACATGAGTGTTAGTGCGATCGCGAAGTATTGGTTCAAACACCCATTCAAACTGCATTATTTTATGGAAATGCAATTGGGTGTCAAGAAAACAAACGTCTTACATACCCTGCGTTTTCGGCAATTGGATACGTGGAGTTGTCCGCTTCATTGGTTGGAAGATCAAGTAAAAACCATGACCAAGATGCCTCACAATCGCGTTTGTGTGATTCCGTCTGGTATAGAACTCGCACCCTTTTTCGAAGAATTACCTCAACAAGAAGCCCGAAAATCAATGGATTTGCCTGAATCGGGAATTCTAATTGGTTTGGCAGGTCGTTTTGATCCGCAAAAAGGACAATTACTGTTATTGGAAGCCGTACAACAACTTCCTGATCAACATTTAGGAATTGTTTTATTAGGCGAACCAACTCACAATGAAGGAGCAACGTATCATCATGCGATGCTGGAACTGATTGAAAAAGCGGGTTTAACGCATCGTGTTTATGTGCGACCCTTCCGAAAAGACATCGCTGTATTCTACAAATCCGTTGATGCGTTTGTAATGGCTTCTAAAGCTGAATCAATTGGTATGGTAACAATTGAAGCAATGGCTTGTGGAACTCCTGTTATTGGAAGTAACGCTGGCGGAACTCCTGAACTCTTGCAATTTGGACAATTGGGGTATTTATTTGAAACGCTTTCAAGTGGTGATTTAGCGACTAAAATAAGTGATTTTCTTGCAGCACCTCATTGTTTTTCGAAAGCCGAATTACAAAAATCCATGGAACAGTTTGATAATCATTCAGTTTGCGAATTAGTTGAAAAACAGCTCAACTTAATCCAATAAAAAGATAACCTATTCTACAACAATCTTATAACTCTCCAATAATCCTGGCAATCCTGCTAATGAAAATTTTGCCTTCTTAATGCGGTTTTTCTCTGGATCAATGATGAAGTTATGCGCAGTACGAAAATCGGCACCTTCGAGCAATGTGTTTTCAAAAACAGCTCCAGCTAAATCGCAACCTGAAAAAGAAGCTTGACTAAAATCAGCTTCGATCAATTCCACATCGATTAATTTACAATCGGTAAAGTGGGTTTTCTTTAGTTTCACTTTGAAAAACGAGGAAAAGTTAAGCACACACGAACGGAATGTAACCGATAATAGAAACGGATTACACTCATCGAAGCGCAATCCCAATAATTTACATTGATCAAATTCAGTATCCCGAAAAGAAGTGTTTCGCACTTTGGACATACTCAAATCACATTCTTCGAACACACATTCAACAAAGATGATTTCTGAGAGATCTGCATGTGCAAACGAACAATTCAAAAACTGACACCGTTCAAATTCGCCTTTTGGAAGTGGCGTTTCTTGAAAATCGATGTGCTCAAATAGTTGGTCTTCTTGGTAATTTTTCATGAGATGCTGTTATTGGCTGATCCATTTTTGGGTTTGGAAAGTCAAAAAAGAAGCCGCAATTCCAATAAGCGCACCCACAAACACATCCGATGGATAGTGCATTCCCAAATACATGCGCGAATAACCCACAGCTATGGCATACGTATAAGCTGGAGCAATAACATACCAACGTGGAAATGCTAAACTCAAGGACGTAGCCGTAGCAAAAGCCAGCGTTGTATGTCCAGAAGGGAAAGATAAACTTCCACCATTCCCCTTTTTATAAATCAAATCGGGATAAGCTGTATAGGGTCGCGTGCGGTGAACAGCAAATTTTAGTGTCGTTGTAAGTGCACCTGCAAATAGAATGGAAACGCCAGAGGTGTAGGATTGAATCCGCAAATCTTTATTGTGGGTAGCACAACCAACGATGAACATGGAAACCGGTGTTGCAATCGAAATGGGAGCAACAGTATAAGAAACAAATTGCCACGGTCGATCAACCGAAGTATGAATGGGACCATTTAGCTGATCAAGCCATTTTAAATCGGTGCTTTGGGCGCTCACACAACCCATTGAAATGCCAAATGCAATTAAAAGAAGTGCTATTTTTTTCAAACGATTCGTTTTTTAATTGACTAAAAATAGGATTATTATGGATTGAAAAACAATACTATTCGGGATCAATTAGCAAAATAATAGCCAAAAACAAGGTATTAACAGCTAATGCAACCCTTACTTCAACTCCTTAAACTTATCAGAAAAGTAGACTTTATCGCGATTAATACGGGTTTCTAGTATTTCACGAAATTTACCATACTCGCCTTCTGGAATACAATTCGTTGGGAAAAACAGCTGTAAATCCTCGATGTATTCAAAATAAACGGTTTGTTGATGCGATTCAATGCGGCGCAATCCATTAAAATATAGCACTTTCACTTCACGGTCAGCAACAACAACAGCTTTGTGGGTAACCCCAACACGAAACCAAGGCATGGCAATCAATAAAAAGACCAACTGATCCAAAAACAAGAGTCCGTAAACAATGGAAACCACCCAAGCTTGAGGTGTGATTGTATACGTTGCGTAGGCGAAAACCAAGGCAGTGATTGATTCAATGATCAAGTACATTCGCACTTGTCTTTTGCGCTCTTGACCAATTTCTACACACCAAATAAAACGTTCAGGTTTGCGTGTCATGCCCACTCCAACCCAGCGACTAGCAGAACGACGTAAAATCAAAACCAATAAAATCGCTGCAAGAACGATGAAAACTACATCTCTATTTGGCAATTGCTCACCAGTGGTATGTAAAAACTCAATTGGTAAATCGAATCCTACAATAATGGTAAAAGCCATTACGGGGAAAGAGACTACCAACAAGAGGATATTAATCGCTCTGTTCATGAATTAAAGTTGCTTAATTTTAAGCTTAATTTCTTCGATTTTTTGTTTTGCATTGTTGATTTTTACATCAACTTCTTTGCGCAACGCATCAGCTCCTTTTGATTTCGCGAAAAATCCAAGGTTGTTTTCGTATTGCAAGATATCGGCTTTCAGCTTGTGCATTTTATCGAACAAGTCTGCACGTTCTTTCGCAAGAATTTTATCTGCATTTGGACTTGCTTTGAGCGTATCCAAACGTGCTTGAAACAATACACTTTCTTGTTCTGCACCTTCAAGTTTCAGTTGCTGATAATGCGCATTCAACGCATCACGGTAGGCATTGTAAACCGTATCTTTTTGTTTCATTGGCACAAAACCAATGGCTGCAAATTCGGTTGAAAATTCCTTCAATAAAGTCAATGCTGCTTTTTTGTCTTCTGGTATTGGGGTTGACTTTAAACGTTCAATGATCGCCAATTTCGCCTCCAAGTTACCAGTCAATTCTTCGTCTTGCTTCGCAAAATGTTGTTGTTTAGCACTAAAGAAAGCATCACATGCAGCACGGAATTCTTTCCACAACTTCTGTTCATTGCGTTGACCTGCATTGCCAATTTCTTTCCATTGTTTCTGAATTTTCAGAATCAACTCAGTGGTGCTTTTCCAATCTGTTGATGCATTCAGGGATTTCACTTTATCAATTAGCTCCTGCTTTTTAGCAGCTAAACCATCAAATTGTGAACGGATTTGATCAAAAAATGTTTTTTTGGCGGTAAAAAACCCGTCACATGTTGCGCGGAATTCTTTCCAAATATCTTCATTGTCTTTTCGAGGACCAAAACCAATCGCTTTCCAACTTTCTTGGATGGCTAACAACTGTGTTGTCACCGACTCCCAATCCTTTGCAGATGCTAATTCGCCTGCTTCAGCAATCAACGTTTTAGCTTGTTCAACCAATGCTTTTTTCTTGTCTAGGTTTTCAGCCAATTCAACACGACGTTCTTCATAAAAAGCTTGAATACGTGTGTAAATAACTCGAACAGCATCCCAATAAGCCGTTTTTAGGTTTTCCCAATCATCGTTATTTACAGGACCTGTTTCATCCCATTCATGTTGCAATGCTTTGAGTGAATTCTCAACGTCTTTGATTTGTTCAACCTGCTCTAATTGTTTGATTTTCTCAACAACTTCCAGTTTCAGTTGGTGATTGCGGTGCAAATCGTGCTCCCGTAACTCACGGTAAATCTTCAAGTGATAGAAAAACTCTTCCAGCAAACGAGAATATTCCGATTGAATTTCCTGACGCTTCTCTCGTGGAATATCGCCCACCAATTTCCAAGCATCATGGATTTCTTTATAATTCGTTAATGCGGCACCAATATTTTCCTCCGTTTGAATGACTTTGCGCAAACGCTCGATCAACGCCAATTTTTCACGCAAATGACGACCTTCGGTATCTTTTTTATCTTGTACTGCAGCATTGCGACGCTCTTTGTATTCCGTATAGATCACATAGAATTGTTCACGCACTTCATCTGGCTCAGCATCTTCTACTGTTTCGCCTCGTTCCCGCGCCTCCAATTGTGCTACTTGAAATTTGCGCTGTTCTTCCAACAACACATCATCAAATTTGGAACGCAATTCACTTACTTCACGGCTAACTGCCAGTGGATTTTCTTGATTCGTAAGTGCTTGTAATGCTTCAATGAATGCCAACTTTTCCATATTCTATCGGTTTATCCTACCGTCTGTACCATTTCAAAATCTGTCAACGCAACAAACTGTTCGATGCGTTGTTCAATTGCTTCTTTTGTCAAATCAAGCAAACGCTCTGTTCCAAACTTCTCTACGCAGAAAGAAGCCAAAGCAGAACCAGCAATAATTGCTCGTTTCATGTTTTCGAATGACGTATCGCCTGTTGAAGCAATGTAACCCATAAATCCTCCAGCGAATGTATCACCAGCACCAGTTGGATCAAATACTTCTTCCAACGGTAAAGCTGGAGCGAAGAATACTTTATCGCCTTGGAATAACAATGCACCGTGCTCACCTTTTTTGATGATCAAAGTATGAGGTCCCATTGCGCGAATCACTTTTGCAGCTTTCACCAATGAGTATTCACCCGATAATTGACGCGCTTCTTCATCATTGACAAATAACACATCAACCATTGAAATGGTTTGTTTCAAATCATCCAATGCGATATCCATCCAAAAATTCATGGTATCCATGGCAACTAGTTTTGGGCGAACAGTTAAACGCTCCACTACTTGACGTTGTACTTGCGGTGACAAATTCCCTAACATCAAGTATTCTGTTCCTTGGTATGATTCAGGAATAATCGGATCAAAGTGTTCCAACACATTCAATTCAGTTACAAGTGTATCACGTGAATTCATATCGTTGTGGTAACGACCTGACCAGAAAAACGTTTTTTCATCTTGTTTGACTTGAAGGCCTTCAAGGTTTACACCTTTTGATTCCAAGATATTCAGCATCGATTGCGAGAAATCTCCTCCTACAACCGAAACAATACGCTGATTCGCTACATAATTAGAGGCAGAAAGCGCGATAAACGTTCCAGCTCCTCCAATAATCTTATCTGTTTTTCCGAAAGGTGTTTCAATCGCATCGAAGGCAACACTTCCTACTATAAGTAAACTCATGCTTTTTATTCAAATTCTGACAGCAAAAGTAGTGATTTACAAATACAATTCACCCCCTATTTCATTCGATTAAATTCAATCCAACGCTTTTTATCTACAATGTAGCTACTCGTTCTTATTCTGAAACCACTTTTTTGCCAAAAAGCCTTATATTTATGGAGTTAAGATGCGATTTTGGTAATCAATGAATTGCATTAAGTTTAAATAATTGTTTTATTATTCGCTGTTATTGATTTTATTGTGAATAAATTAACTATAATGTTTTTTTACATGATTGCGGTATATTTATTGCAATTGACGAATTCAACAAATTAATCCTTGAGATATGATTAAACAGTACATCCCCCTTAGTTTGCTCGCTCTTGCCACATTCATTGGCTCGCAAGCAATGGCTCAAGATCAATTCACAAAAGATTTCGAAAGTGTCCGTAAGGAATTGGTTTCTTGGGATCCCGTTCGTGGCGAATGGCTTTCTTCGAGCTTAGTTGCTATGACGAAGAATCAACCGATTCCGGATCGTATGTTTCCAGAAGATTTTACACCATTGGAAATGCTCAAGGTTGTTCCTGCTTCTACTCGAAATGCAATTGCTTCAACAGCTGCAAACAATAGTAATCCAAACAACAACCGTGATAGTGTAAGTCGCCAATCATGGAATCAAGTTGCTGGAGTGTTGGACCGTGCCGCATGCAAACCAGTGATGGGTCGCACTTATGGTGATCCGCATTTGTCTTCATTCGACGGAGCAAACTACTCTTTCCAGACAGTTGGTGAATTTGTGATGGTAAAATCAGCTTCCCGCAACATGGAGGTTCAGGCTCGTCAACGTTCACAATCGGATGATATTTCATTGAATACTGCGGTAGCAATGAATGTTGCCGGTGATCGTTTGTGTATTTATGCACAAGAAAAACCAGACGGAAACAACACCACTCCAGTTCGATTAAACGGAGAAGCCATTTATGTTGTTGATGAAACGTATTATTTAGAACATGGTGGCACAGTGCGCAATAGCGGTCGCAATAATTACTTGATTACTTGGCCAACAGGTGAAACAGTAAATGTTGATGTTCGTGGCGGAGGTTCATTCCCTTTTATGAATATCGCTGTACAAGTTTACCCATGCGCTGATACGTATGAAGGTGTGCTCGGAAATGCAAACGGAAGAAGTTCAGATGATTTTGACACACGTGGTTCAGGCAGTCGACAAGCAAATTTGGTGTATCGTCCTTTCGGTAATGCGAATGACCCACAAAGTCAAGCAATGGAACGCGAATACCTTGCTTTTTTAGCAAAAGATTTTGCACAATCTTGGAGAGTGACCCAACCCACTTCTTTATTTGATTATGGATTTGGTCAAAGCACGTTTACTTTTACAGATGAGAGTTTCCCGCGTGTACACCACACACTTGCTGATTTAACACCCGATCAACGTGATCGTGCTCGTAGAAATTGCGAACGTGAAGGAATTACAGCTGCGGATATGAATGGCTGTATTTACGACCAAGGGTTTGTGAATATTCCTCCAACTCCACAACCAGTTATTGCTGATAGAACAACCGATTTTGTTGTGCGACCTATTGTAAATCCTGTTCCAAATGTAAATCCTGGAGTGCGTAAACCAATGATGGAGGCAAAACCACAAGGTGTAACTTCTCCTACAATTGAAGCTCAGCCATTGGGAACACGTCCAACAACTGAAACAAACAGCGAAGGTGTTGACAGCAAAAAACAACCGAATACAGATGGAACATCTACATCTGGAAGAGTTGATACTAAAAATCCAGTAGAAAAATCTCCAGAGCCAATTCCTTCACCACAAGTTGAGAAACCAGCTACCATTCAAAAAACACCAACACCTGTTTCAACTCCAGAGCCAGCTGAAGAACCAGCACGCAAAGGATCATTTGGACGGTTTTTAGAAACCGTTTCAGGTAGTGGTTCGGGAAGTGGAAGTGGCTCAGGAAATGGGAATGGATCTGGAAGCGGTTCCGGAAGTGGAAATGGTTCAAGTAGCGGAAAAACGACAACATCGTCTCCTCAACCTGTTTCACAACCGAGTACACCTGCACCGGTTCAACGAACAGAACCAACTCCGAGAGTTTCAACTCCAACTCCAACGCCTGCACCAAGGGTTTCAACACCTGCTCCAGCGCCACGCGTTTCAACACCGTCACCAGCACCCAAAACAACTCCTGCTCCAACTAGAGGAGGAAGATAATAGTTCAGAATAAAGGAAATAGGATCTCGATGAATCGGGGTCCTATTTTTTATTTGCTCTCATTTCTCGCTCTTTTCAGTTATGAGAGTGAGGATTGAGAGTCGAATTCGGATTCGGATTTTGAACGAATTGGAATGCTTCAACGTTAGATTTTATCATGTTCGACATTTGTTCTAATTACCTCCCTCATCAAAAGTGAAACAAATTAAGATTCTTGCGTTAATTACTTCTGAAGATAGATGTAATGCGCAAGCGGTCTATCGCTAACTTTGTTATATGCACATTCCACGATGGTTAAAACGTACTGTAAAATGGACTTTTGGAAGTCTGTTGTTTATTGTACTCTTTATTTCGGGAGCGTTGTATATTTTCCACGATGAAATAGTTGACTATGCGATTGGCGAAATCAATAAAAACCTAAAAGCAAAAGTGGAAGTTGCGAAGGTGGATATTACGTTTTGGAAAACATTCCCCAATCTTTCGCTCGATTTTCACCGCGTTTTTATTCCTGATGCTTTGCCGAACGCAACTTACCGCGACACTTTGTTGTACTCGGATATGATACGCATGAAATTCAATCCAATGGACATTTGGAATGAGAATTACAATGTGAAATCCATTGAAGTTACCGACGGAACCTTGCAATTAAAAGTCAACGAAAAGGGAAAAGTCAATTACGATATCGTAAAACCATCCAAGGATCAAACGAGTTCTGCCTTTGAATTGACGCTTAAATCAATTGCCATTACTGATTTGCGGTTTTGTTATTCCAATGCACTGCAAGAACAAACGTATTCAACCGATTTCAAACACTTGTTTCTGAAAGGTAAATTCACCGATAAGCGTTTCAATATGCATACCGAAGCGGCTTTTCAGATTCAAAAAATTCAAAATGGCAAAGTTCCGCTGATTGTCAATCAACCTGCAACAACAGTTGTTGATATTCACATTGATAAAATCAAGCAAACCATCTCGCTCCCAAATGGTGTATTGCACTTAGCGGAGTTACCCTTTATGGTCAAAGTATTTGTGGACAGTCATTCCGTTCATGCTTCGTTGACTGCAGATAATTTAGCGTTGACAGATGTTGCCAATCACCTTTCAGCAAAAGAAACAGAGCACATTGATCGTTTCAAAGGAAAGGGAACAGCTTCGTTTCGCCTAAAAGTGGATAGTGAATTGGGTGGAGATGCATTTCCCTACATCGACTGTTCATTTAATGTGAAAAATGGTCGATTGGTTGAACCGACCCAGCACCTCGCTTTAAACAATTTGCAAGTGGAAGGAAACTATTCCACCATGAAAGGAAAGGGAAAAGAAGAAGTGAACCTGAATCGCATTGCGTTCAATACGGTTGGTGGACCATTTAGCGGAAAATTATCCATTCGAAAGTTTGCAGCGCCTCATTATGTTGGTGATGCACACGGTTCTATTGATTTAGCGATCTTGCACGCCTTGTTTCATTTACCGAAAATAGAACAGCTTTCAGGTGATCTTCATGTAGATACTCATTTTGCATTGGCAACTATTATTGATTCACAAGATGAACAGTCCATTGAGATTGAAGAAGGTTCAGGAACAGCAACTTTGCATCATGTTGCGTTAAAAATGATTGAAGACGCTCGAAAATTCAACAGCATCAACGGAAAAGTCATTCTCGATCGTCACCAAGCAGCTTTGGAAAACTTATCAGTTGTTCTTGGAAAATCCGACCTCTTGCTCAACGGACATTTTGATCAAATTGATTTATTCTTGCAAGATCGGGGTAAACTAGACGTGGCTGTTGTAGCACAAAGCAATCGCATTGATTTAGCAGATTTTAATAACAATGAGTCGAAAGCCACCGTTGAAACACCACGTGATTGGCTTTTACCAACCTTAATAAATGGAGATGTGCGTTTAGATGTTGGTACAATTATCTTGAATGATCACCAGTTCAAAGACATTCATGGAGATATGATTGTTGGCAACCGCAGCATTGTGATTAACCAATTGTTTGGTCGAAACGCGGAAGCAGCCGTTCAAGGAACGTTTGCAATTGTAGAAAGCGCGCCAGAATTCTTCGAAATGGCAACCACCTTGAATTCACAAGACTTGCATTTCAGACCGCTTTTCAAGGAATGGAATAATTTTGAACAGAAAGTGATTACCGCAGATAATATTTCAGGAAAAGCTTCAGTTCTACTCGATTTCAAAGCACCTTTTGATATGCGCAATGGCGTTCTTAAAGACAGAATTAAGGCACAAATTCAGTTGAAAGTTGTGAATGGAAACCTCAAAAACGTCAGCGCATTCAATGAATTAACGGCAAGTTTAAAAACACCCAAAACGCGCCTAGTGTTAAAGAAAGAAGAAGTTGCTGCATTGGAAGGTAAACTGAGTAATATTTCGTTTGAAACCTTAGAAAACACCATTTACATTGCCAATAGCACGATTTTTATTCCATCCATGTTGATTCATTCTTCAGCGTTGGACATCACGACAGAAGGCACACATACATTTGATAATATAGTCGATTACAAATTTGCGTTCCGTTTGCGTGATTTAAAAATCATGAAAGATGAATCGGAATTTGGTGAAGTGGTAGATGACGGAACAGGAATTCGCTTGTATGTGCGCATGTTCGGTTCCATTGACAATCCAACAATTGTATGGGATAAAACCAGCAAAAAAGAGCAAGCCAAGGAAAACCGTGAAGCCGCCAAACAGGAAGCGTTTTCCATTTTGAAATCGGAATTTGGTTTGTTTAAAAACGACACGACGGTAAAAGGGTATCAACCCAAAGTGCAAGGGCCTCATGAAGAGTTGCGCATTGAATTTGGTAAAGAAGAAACCCTTGATCCTGTAGAAGAGAAGAAAAAAACGAATAAGGCCATCGAAAAACTCAAGGAGAAAACCAAGAAACTCAAGTTGCAACAAGAGAAAGAAAAAGAGACGGAGTTTATTGTGGAATAACAGCTAATTGAAAATTTAAAATGGAAAATTATCAATTGGAGAAATCTAAATTCTGAAGGAGATCGTTATTAGCGAACGAAATCCACTTGACAATTTGAGCATTTATAATTGATAATTAAAAATAAAGGAGATCACAGTTAAGACCTAAATTCGCTTGATAATTTTACATTTTCAATTCATAAAGTATACTTCCTAAACAATTTACCCCACCCACTCAAAACACCTCTTAGATAGAAAAACCGTAATGCAATGGCAAAAATAGGATCAGGAATATTGGACGGTCGAGCCACACATTTCGCTTTCATTTTGACCATAAAATACCCCATTTTAGGAATGTCAATTCCTCCGTTTTTATCAAGAAAACCATCAGTGGTAAGTCCATTAAAACATTGCATAAAAACAACATGATCGAGCGCAGGTTCATAGTTCAAAATACAACTGAGCGTTTCACTTGTACTGTTATTAAAAGCAATGTGTTTGACTCCTTTGGGAACCGTTATGCTTTCCCCAACCGTAGCTAGGTGTTCTTCGCCATTGATCACAACACGTAATTCGCCACTTTTCACTAGAAACGTTTCATCTTGATTGACATGAATGTGTTCAAAAGGCGCATGTCCATTGGGAAGTACCGTCCATTCAGTTGAATAAACATTGTTTTCGACGGAAAGTGATTTAAATGTTTCTCCCGAAATGGGGTTAACCGATGAATTGTACAACTTGGTAGTCATGGGTGTATTTGTTTTAATGAATAGTATTCGATCCATTTGTGGTAATGGAATCACTTATTATTTAGTAAGACAACGAAGGTAGTGAGCATCTTTCTAATGCCCACCATTGTTGTTCGATTAAAGTGATTTCTATTTCCTCACAAAACCGTGTTTACACTTAGAGGCATACTACCACAGTATCGTTTTAGAGACAGACAGTATTGTTATAAGATAGCGTCACTGATGTTCTAGACATCGGCAGCATCGTTTTAGAGACAAGCAGAATGGTTTTAGAGACAGACAGAATGGTTTTAGAGAGGAACAGTATTGTTATAAGATAACGTCACTATTGTTCTAGACATCGGCAGAATCGTTTTAGAGACAGACAGAATGGTTTTAGAGACAGACAGAATGGTTTTAGAGAGGAACAATAGTGTTATAAGGCACTGTCACTATTGTTCTAGACATCGGCAGAATCGTTTTAGAGACGAGCAGAATGGTTTTAGAGAGGAACAATAGTGTTATAAGGCACTGTCACTATTGTTTTAGGAACTGTCACGATCGTTATTTCTGCGCGCAGTATGGTATAATTGAAATAACGAATTGTCAACTGATTTTTTAGGCAGAAAAATAAGATGCGTTTATCGTGAAAGCGGGTAGTACCGTTTCCACCATTTTTTTTCGGATTTTCTGTTTCTAGAGTCACATTCATAAGTCAACAATTTCGTGTCAAGGTGAAGTGAGAAATGAATCCATTCTTCCCGTTGCTTGATGGAATAATCAAATGAAAGACCAGTTACAACGTTATTCTCTAGTTTCAGGTCTTTTAATTGTTCCATTGAGATGTTTTCACTGATCCAATAGGCACCAGTTGGTTCAACTAGTATAAGTTCCGTTTGATTGTGTAAAACAAAACGTCCATCAGCGGTTTTGAAAACTTGGGAGCAATTCGTCCCAAAAACAGAAATCGGTGTTGTTTGATCGGGATTCATGATATAACAGATTCCATAGGCAATAACCAACAAATGAGGAGAGTCATTCAATTCATGGATTTCTTTCAAATTTGATTGGCCTAGAAAAAAATTCGCAACCCATTCTGAACCATCTGATTTATAGAGCCGAACAGGAAAGCCTTCAGCGTAAAATACTGTTTCGTCCTCTGAAATCGAGATGGCCATAGTACCGTACGGTGGCAATCCATCTAGAATTTGATAGCACTTTGTCCTGTTCACCCTTATTTTTTTTAAAAAATTTAAAACCTATCATTCATTTGAAGCAATTGGACACATTGATCTTATGTTCTAACTGCTTTAGGGTTATTTTTATTTACCAATCGAATGCAAAGTAATGGAATAATTTTTCTTTTTAAGGATGAGATCATACGAATACCGTTCCTTCTGAATCACGTCTCCTTTTTGAAATCTGAATTTAGGTAACCCAAAAAGACTACAATCGAAGGACATTAACACAAAGTACACTATCCAATAAATAATTGCGTATTGAAAAGATCTAGACAGAAGATTAAAGACTGAAGACTGAAGACCGCTTCGCTTTAAGACTAAAGATTGTTATTGAACAACTAATCTTTAGTCATTAGCTAGGTGAAGCAGTTAATTCTTAAAATCTAAATCCACTTGATAATTTTCAATTTTACATTTTCAATTCATAATTATTTTACTTCGTTACAATCAATTTTTTAATCGTCGATTCATTGTTTTGAGTCATCACAAAGAAGTAGATTCCTGCAGGTAATTCATTCACATCCATTTCTATTTTTCCTTGAACTGTATTGATCGTTCTGATTTCTTTTCCAAAAACATCTAAAAGAGAAAGACTATATTCTGAAGTAGAACCAGAAGAAACAGTTACTATATTGTTAGCTGGATTCGGATAAACGATGAAATTATTCATGACTTCTTCATTGACACTATTCACAGTTTCAATCGTATTCAATGCTGTATTTGTCATTACAGGATCATTGTAATCAAAATAAATTCCCGCAGTATTTTCGATTTCTGTCCCAGGAGCTAATGCAGGATTTAACGCGATTTTGTACGTTACATATCCATGGCTGAGTGGTTCATTAGAAACACTATCCGCCAAATTAATATTCGGGAACATAAATTTCATGGTTCTATCAGTTAATAAATACGGCTGCATATAATGACTTGAATTCAGAATTTTAATACTATACAAATCCAGATTCGCACTAATTGTATCCAATAAATAGATGTTTACTGCAGGTGCTGTTCCAGTATTCTGAAAATTTATGGTATACGTTAATTCTGATGTACTTGCTGGAATAATTCCTGCTGCACCTATTCCTGATGGACTTACTTCTTTGTTATTTGGATCATAACTGACACCTATTACAAAACACTGTGTAAATGTATTGTTACTGATATCGCTATCTCCGTTGAATGGCAATACCATCATTGTAATACAAGCCGTATCGCCCACAACCGCTGTGGTGCATGTAGAAACATTTACCGCATAATTCCAATACCCAAAATTTCCAATGGTATTCAAATCACTGACATTCCAAACGAGTGTATCACCCGTTGCAGCAGGAATAATCAAACTTGGAGGAACAGCAGATGATCCACCAGGCACATATTGGATACAAGGAGTCAAAATCATTTTCACTTGTCCTGGAACAACAAAATCACACGTTCCATTTAAGATCCCAACATGTGGTAAGATCATATCCGTTTGACCGGGGAAGAAACCATTAAACAACGAAATACCAGTCGTTGCAATATCAAAACCACCAGAGCAATTCAGGGCAAAGTTTTCGGTTGTGGTATTCCCAGCAACAACGGTTGTAGAATGAGGTAAACTATTCGCACAAGTGATAACATATCCTGTAGAACCTGTTAACACTTCAATGGTATATGTTCCAGCAACAATATTGCTAAATGAATACGATCCACCAATACTCCAAGTGAAATAGGTGTTGGTTCCGTTACTCGCTTTAACTGGAACATTGTTTGTGATTGGAAATTCACCTGCCCAAATATCTTGCGAACAATTGTTATCGATATCATTGAAGAGTGTTCCTGATAAATCACCACATTGAAATACATTTAAAAATGCAATTGTTGTATCATTTTCAACTCCTCCTCCTGATAAAACAGATTGAATGGTATAGGTTCCAGGAGCAATGTAAGTAACCGGTGCTGATGTAATGTTGATTTGATCTGTACCTGTATAATTTTCTGTAGTTGTTGTTCCATTTCCCCAATTAGTAACAACAGTATAGAGCGCGGAAGGATTTGCTAAACTGTATTGAAAAGATGTTGTATCCACGAAATGAAGCGAACCTGAGTTACAGAAATAGGTATCGCTCAATGAAAAATGTCTGTTAAAAGATCTTGGTGTGGTACTGTTTGTGATACTTATTGTATCTGAACTTGTTCGCAAACAAACAATTGAAGAGATCGTATCGAGGTACGTTAAAGAAAGCGAGTAAATTCCATTTCCAGGAAAAAACTCAGTATGTGTTGTTGTTGTATTTATTATGGAAGTTGGCATAGGATTTAAAACAGGATTTCCATTAATTGTTCCCGTATAATTAGGCGATCCAACATTCGGATTAATCGTTGGAGTAATGAGTACTTCACCATTTGCTAGGTACGTTTTGGTTACTGTTAACGTATTCGGACAAACAGGTGTTGCAAGCAGATCCAGTTTACGAATTCTGTAATTCAACTCATCAGCAATAAAAATTTCATTGTTAGAACTCGAAATTGCGACTGCGTGTGGGTGATACAATTGGGCAAATAAAGGTGAACTTCCGTCTCCTGAAAAACCAGGCGTTCCATTTCCAGCAACTGTTGAAACAATTCCAGAAGTATTTATTTTTCGAACAACATTATTGGTAACCCATTCTGTTAAATAGATATTACCTGAAGCATCTGATTTAATGTCCATAATATCTCCAAATTCAGCTAATAATGCTGGACCACCATCACCAGAATAACCGCTAGTTCCAGTACCTGCAAAATTACTGATGATTCCAGTACCTAAATTGATTTTTCGAATTCCACTACCATTTACATTTTGTAGAAACAGATTATCACTTGGGTCGATTGTGATTGCATAAGTTGCAATTTGAGCAGCAGTTGCAAGACCACCATTGCCCGTATCTCCACCAACACCAGTACCGGCGATTGTTGAAATCATCCCAGTACCCATATCGATTTTACGGATTCTATTTCCATTTTGAGCAGCGAAAGATTGTCCGTCAGTGATATATAAATTTCCAGCAGCGTCCATCGCTAATCCCGAAGGATAAGCCAATTGGGCTGTAGTTGCTAAAATGCCGTCTCCATTGTATCCCATTGCTCCAGTTCCAGCAACGGTTGAAATGATTCCAGCAGTATTCACTTTTCTAACACGATGCGTACCAGCAGAAGCTAAATAAGCATTTCCAGCAGGATCAAAAATTATGCGAACAATTCTACCAATTCCAGCATTTACAGCCAAACCACCATCCCCAGAAGCAGGAAAAGAACCTGTACCAGCAAATAAATTCACCATTCCACCAGGTGTTATTTGGAAGACTTTATTTTCATAGGTGCACACATACAAATTACCCGATGGATCAAATGCTAAAGCATCAACAAATTGGAAACTTGTGTTCGCATCTAAAGGACCTGGAACGGTTACAGCCTCTGTGCCGTCACCAGCATAGGTTGTAATCATTTGTGCAATTGAATTTTGAGCGAATAAAAGAATCATTGACAAACAAACAATTCGCTTAATAGAAGGCATGAACGTTAAAAAACTGTACATAGTAGAAGTAGTAATAAAATTCTGTAAGTGTATTTGGTAGACGCACCTTTGGTTGATTAGTTGCGTGTGCATGAACTTAGAACGATGCTGTTCATTTTGATTGAATGTATGAATAGCATGTTATCAATGAACGTGATTAGTCCATTTTCTGATTCACTTTTTCAAGCGCTTTGTAATAAAATTCTCCTCCTCCAAATCGTAAAAAGTGCCACTGCCTGAGAAACCAATTTTCTTCGTATCCGTAAAGATCAGCAAAATTGTATCTGAATAATAAAGTTTGATTCGATCCCAACCAGCTCCTTTCCAAGGCTCAGGATCGTTGGCATTTTTGATTTCATCCATTGCAAACCTTAAAGCTCGTTTATCGCTAATAACAAAGAGTGGTGTTTCTTCGTACCCAAAACCTGCATCTTCCAAGTGTTTGTAGTATTCCAATTTGAATGGGATGCCCAGTTGGTCAATGTGCTCTTGATTCTCTAATATTGACTTGTTTCCAAAGCAGCTTGCAAGGAAAAAAGGGAGAAAAAGAAGTGGGAGGAGTTTGAGCATCATATTCCTGTAATTCATTCCTTCATCACAGTAAACCTACCTAAAAATACCAACAATTCAAACAATCACTTCCATTCCTCAAAACCCATTCGTTGATCCCAATTGAACGAAACAGACAATCAATTGTAAGAACATCTATCACTCACAAAAACACAACAGTATGAAACGTTTAATACTTCCCATCGTCCTTTGTTGCCTGACGCACATCGCCTTTTCGCAATCCATTAGTGGGAACCTCAATTCTGAAAGCAGCAAAAGCGCATTGGGATATGGAAATGTGGATATTTACCAAGGTGATAAATTGGTGGCCTCCGTTTTGACTGATCGCGCAGGAAATTTTAATGTGGCTTTGGATACTGGTTTGTACCGTTGTGTGGTGAATTATGCCGGTTTTGAACCTGTAACAAAGGAAATTCATGTTAAAGCAGATGAACGAGCAGACTTTTCAATAAAAGAAGATGCAAGTAAGCCTAAACGAGCCGAGAAAGCAGCGAGTGAATCTTCACCAATGCTGGAAGAAGTACGAATCATTGAAAAACGTTCCTTTGGCAGAACATCTCCGTCTAAAAGTTTAGATTACGCAACCCCTGTTGTTGTTGATTCAGATGCATCTGAAATGGACTATGAAGTTTACTTTGACGAAGGAAAACCTAAAATGAATGGCACGAGTGGCGCATTAACAGCTGGTGAAGTGAACGATTTCTCCAAATGGACCATGTGGCAAGATATTGTTGCAACGGAACTGAGTAAGTTTCAAACTACGTGGAACATCGCTCCAAAAGGTCGTTATACGATTGAATTACATAGTAAAAGTGGTATTCCACTCGCTGATGCCTTGGTGTATTTGAAACAACGCAACGGAACGCTCATCTTCACTGCACGAACGGATAATACAGGGAAAGCAGAATTGTGGTTGACGATCAAAAATGAAAATCCTGTTGTTGCTGGCGGACTCATGATGGAAGTGGAATACAATGGTCAAAAAACGCGTATCAACGATGTAAAACCATTTGAGAAAACCGTCAATCACTTGGTCATGGATGTGACATGCGAACAAAGTGAAAATGTTGATATCGCTTTTGTGGTTGATGCTACTGGATCGATGGGTGATGAATTGAGTTACCTGCAAGCAGAAATGAACGATATTATTTTTCAATCGAAACAAATCAGTTCGAAACTCAATTTTCAATTTGCCAATGTGTTTTACCGTGATTTAGGCGCGAATGAAGTCTATACCACCAGAACCATGAATTTTAATCGCATTTTATCTGAATCGGTGAATTACATTTCAGATCAATCAGCTGGCGGTGGTGGCGATACACCTGAAGCGGTTGAAATTGCCTTGGATTCTGCCATAAATGGACTTGCATGGAGCAAAAACGCACGAACACGCATCATCTTCCTCATTCTCGATGCTGCTCCACACAATACACCTGAAATTCAAGCGAAATTGCAACGACTAATTGCCCAAGCTGCCGAAAAAGGAATTCGCATTGTACCAATTGGAGCCAGTGGCATTGATAAAAGCACGGAATACTTGATGAGAACTCTTGCTTTGGGAACCAACGGAACCTATACCTTTCTTACCGATCACAGTGGAATTGGAAATGCGCACATTGCACCAAGTACGGACAAATTTGATGTTGAAACACTCAATAACTTGATGGTACGCATCTTAAAAAGCTATACCTACATGCCAGATTGTGATCAACAATTGCCCGATTTACAATTGAATTATCCGGATTCTCTGGTTGTATATCCAGTTCCTCCACTATTGGTTGATACGGTTGGAAACGTCGTGGTAACCAATCTAATTGATTCTCCACGTGATTCAATCACCGTAAAATGGAATTATTATCCGAACCCAACGAACGGGATTGTAAACATTGTTGCAGATATTGATATCACTGAATTGTACATCACAGACCTCAGCGGAAAGGTGTTACAAATTCTGACAAATCTTGAAAAAGATCGTGTTATTCAGGTAGATTTAAGCGAATATGCAACGGGGATTTACCTCATCCGATATCCGAATGGAAAAACATGGGTGAGCGGTAAAATTGTGTTGCAACGAACATCATAGATTTAGTTATTTTAATTGTTGGTGTGCGATTAATCGCGCACCAACAATTAAAATAACTAAATGATTACAAATTTTCGAAAAAATCATTCCCTTTATCATCTATTATAATAAATGCAGGTGGAAAATTCCATTTAATCTGCTCACCTAAGACAAAATCCATCGATAAAAAAATCTAGCGAATTAATTAAACCTTTCCAGCAGTATTCTAACCTAGCCATTCCTATTTTCGAGTTCGATTCAGTCATTTCGCCTTATTTTAGCATTTTCTTGTACAAATGTTAAGGTGAAATGTAACTTTTCACCGAGTTGTCACACTTAACTGATGAACACCTTGTTTCTACAATAGCATGACGAAAACAAAACAAGCAATTTTCCTCGAACTCTATGAACCGATTCATGATCGATTCGAACGCTTCTGCAGAGCACGAGTTTATGGGAATATGGAATTTCGGGATTTAATGAACGATACCTTGCTTGTTGCATTTGAAAAGTTTGACACCTTGAAATCAACTGACGCTTTTCTTTCATTTCTATTCGGGATCAGCGTGCGTGTTTTAGCAAATTACAATCAAAAAAAGCGAGAAGATCGATTCGAAAAAACAACAGAAACATTCCTGATTCAAGATGAAAATGCCAATACTCAACAAGATGCAGATGTGCATTTTTTATACCAGGCTTTGGCAACTTTAACAGATGATCAACGGGAAAGTATCTTACTCTTTGAAATTTCAGGTTTCAGCATCAAAGAAATCTCCCAACTACAAAACGCTTCTGAATCTGCAGTAAAGCAGCGTTTAAAGCGAGGAAGAGAAAAACTTACTGAAATTTTGACGTTTGAATCTACATTAAAAACAGGGGAGATGCATCATGGATAAACAATCAACGTTAGACGCTTTATTTAAAAAAGCCCAAGAGCAACCTACTGTCGCTTCTTTTGGAGAAACAAAGGAACGTTTTTTAACCACTTTGACAGCTCAAACAACTAAGCCAAGTGGAACAAAGACAGTTCGATTTTTTAATCTAAAAAACGGAATCATTATGACAACATTACTCAGTATACTAGCACTAACATCTTTCTTCCTATTAACAGAAAAAGAAACTGGATTCCCCAACCAGAATCAGTCAGTTCAAGTAAAAAAAGTAACGGACTCAAAGTTAATCCTAGTCAGTAAAAAAAGTGTTCATTTCACTGATTTAAAACTGCACTTAAAGAGTCCATTAACTGGAAATCAATTGAATTCAACAACACGATTTTCCGATTTTGCTGAACAGGAAATTCTTGAAAACTTAGTAAATCAAGTTATTGAGACAATTCTACCTATTAATAAACAAGTTCTTCTAAAAAAGGATGATGACACATATGTATTCCCAAAATTAACACCAGAAGAAATCAGTGCCAACCACAAACAGAAAAAAGAACTGGTGAAAGCACTAGCTAAATTTGATAAAAAGGTCTACGCATATATTCCATCTGGAACGTTTGAGTATGGTGCAAAACAGGAATCTATTCAGGCTTTCTATATGGGGAAAACAGAAGTAACAAATCTGGAATACCGTACTTTTCTATTTGATTTGCTCATTCAAGATAGAAAAGATGAGTTTCTAATCGCGAAACCAGATCAAACACAATGGGTACAAAAATATGGTGAAGGAATGAAACCTATGGAAGAACTCTACTTCTGGCATCCTGCATACAACAATTATCCAGCAGTGAACATGAGTCGTGCTGGGGCAGAGCTTTATTGTAAATGGTTGACACAAGAAGTCTTCAAGTATGTTGGGAAAAAAAAACAAGCCAACTACAATGATTTACGTATCCCAGGAAGAACTGAGTGGATATATGCAGCATCTAGCTTAGGGAAAAACAAGCCCTATCCTTGGGCTGAAACGTCTGTGAAAGGTAGCACAGGATCCTATTTAGCGAATTTTCAACCTGCAAAAGACAGTCTTATGATTGATGGAGCATTTCATACCGCTCCTGTAAATTCATATGATCCAACCGAATTAGGTCTGTATTGTGTGAGTGGCAATGTCGCTGAAATGGTCTACAACTCACCTAATTCGCGTCAACAACCTGGTACATCAGGTGGCGATTGGATGAGTGATGCTTCTGAAATAAAAATAGTCAGCGAAGATCCTAACAAACCTCTTGAAGATCCATATAGTGGATTGATAACTGGAGATCCCAATGTAGGATTCAGGGTTGTTATGACTTATCTGAGAATGAATTGATATGTGTAAACCTGTAGGCTCGCGATGCATCATTGTAGTAGGCTCGCGATGCATCGCGAGCCTACAGATTTACAGGGTGCGCGATTAATCGCGCACCAACAATTAAAATAATAATGATTACAAATTTTCGAAAAAATCATTCCCTTTATCATCAGTAATGATAAATGCAGGGAAATCCTTGATGGTGATTTTGCGAACGGCTTCCATACCCATTTCTTCGAAATCAATCACTTCAACTGACAAGATGTTTTCTTTCGCTAAAATAGCAGCTGGACCGCCAATTGATCCAAGGTAAAAACCGCCATATTTATTACAGGCATTGGTCACGTCTTTGGAACGATTCCCTTTTGCGAGCATGATCATACTTCCACCCAGACTTTGAAATAAATCTACATAAGAATCCATACGACCTGCTGTTGTAGGACCAAAACTTCCTGATGGCATTCCTTCTGGCGTTTTTGCTGGACCTGCATAATACACAGGATGATTTTTAAAGTATTCTGGCATCGGTTGACCGCTATCAATCAATTCTTTGATCTTCGCATGTGCCATATCGCGTGCAACGATCAAGGTTCCATTCAGTTTTAAACGCGTTTTGATCGGATATTTTGACAATTCTGCCAAAACTTCGCTCATTGGACGATCTAAATCAATGGAAACTGGTGGCTCCAATTGCGGTGGCATTTCAGGTAAAAAACGACGTGGATTTTGTTCTAATTGTTCTAAGAAAATACCGTCTTTCGTGATTTTTGCTTTGATATTACGATCGGCAGAGCAAGAAACACCCAAACCAACTGGACAAGAAGCTGCGTGACGAGGCAAACGAATTACACGTACATCGTGGGTAAAGTATTTTCCGCCAAACTGTGCGCCAATTGTACTTTCTTGACAAATACGATTGACACGTTTTTCCCATTCCAAATCGCGAAATGCCTGACCGCCCATGTTTCCTTCAGTAGGCAATTCATCAAAATAACCAGCTGATGCTTTTTTGACAGCCGATAAATTTGCTTCAGCAGAAGTGCCACCAATGACCAGAGCTAAATGGTAAGGCGGACAAGCTGACGTTCCTAAATCCATGATTTTTTCACGGACGAATGCCTCTAATGATTGCTCATTGAGTAATGATTTTGTTTTTTGGTATAAAAAGGATTTATTAGCAGAACCACCACCTTTTGCCATGAATAAAAATTCGTATTTCGCTCCTTGACCAGCATATAAATCGATCTGAGCTGGCAAGTTGGTTGCAGAATTTTTCTCCTCAAACATATTCAACGCAACTACTTGCGAAAATCGGAGGTTTTTTTCCTGGTAGGTATTGTAAATTCCTTTTGATAGATATTCTGCGTCATTGACACCTGTGTACACATCTTCGCCTTTTTTACCAATGACAATAGCTGTTCCTGTATCTTGGCAAGAAGGCAATTGTCCTTCACCAGCAATGGTGGCATTTTGCAACAAGTTATATGCAACAAAACGATCATTATCTGTAGCTTCTGGATCTTCCAAGATTGCTTTCAATTTTGCCAAATGAGTTGCACGTAAGTAAAACGATACATCACTCAAGGCTTCTTGAGCAAGTAGTTCCAATCCTTTTGGATCGATGTTTAAAACTTCACGACTTCCAACTTTTTCGATGGAGACAAAATCACTGGTGATCTTGCGGTATTCTGTCGTGTCTTTAAGAATTGGATACGGATTCTGGTATGAAAATTCTGCCATTGTTCTGTTTTTTGAAGTGTTCAAAGTTACATAAATTACTGGTGTACTTTCTATGGATTTAGTAACCTCATTCGATCAACTACACGATTAAATGATCAAGCATCAAACCAATCTCAATCAGTAATGGAAAAGAAAGCAGCTGAAATAAATACAATAAAGCAATTCAGCATTCGTTCATACTTTAAAACAGAAAAACACGAGTCATCAAAATGAACCAATCGAGCAATCTTATTGGATGTTTCTTAAAAGAAAATGAATTAATTCTAACTGCTTACCAATAAAAAGATCGACTTTTGTACATTGACTTAAACCAATACGCATAGCATGAAACAATTTACACTACTCTATTTTTTGCTTTTTACGGCTATTACCTTCGCCCAATCAAATTACACAGGTTATTCAACAGACAATGCAAACGGGTATACGGGTTCTTATATTCAACCAGCATCTATCGTAAATTCTGTCAATAAATTTTCCATCACCTCCTCCTTTTCAAGTTTGAAAACGAATAATTACCAAGGACGAAATGGAAGTCCTTTGAGTCTTGGTTTTGGAAATGAGGTAACCAAATACAAAGATCATTTTTCAAAAGGCTATGAAGCTCGCAATAACTCCATTGATGTGTTAGGGGTTCATTTTGAAATCAACCACAACAATGCGATAGGGTATAGTTTTAGAATTCGCCAATTTTCGAATGTTAGTGGATTGCCGAATGAATTGACACTCGCTGATGATCAAAATTTCAAAACAAATATAGCCAACACTCCTTACGCTTTCAAAAATTTGAGTGTTTCGCAATTCATTTACAACGAACACCGCTTTAACTATGCACGTGTTTTGCTCAACACAGGTGATCGCCTCTTAAAAGTGGGCGCAGCTTTTAAATTCATTAATGGGATTGATGCGGTGTTCCTTCATGCAGACGAAGGTTCCTTACAATTTGATCAAACAACGGGGAAATTCATCGATTTCAATGGAACCAATTTTGAATATGGTAAAGCTGAAAAGAAAAACGCATTTACCTCTCGCCAATTAGGTGTTGGATTTGATCTTGGAGCTGTTTATGAATTTCGTCCAGAACACGATGATTATTATTACGACATGGATGGCAAAACACATATTGAGCGTTTCAATGATACTAAATACAAATTCAAAATAGGTGCTTCACTTACGGATATTGGAAGGGTACGTTTTTCAAAAGACCCAACTAGTTTCAATTTCAAAGCTGGTACTACTGCTTTCGACATTACAAAATTGTACGAATTAGGTGCAAATAGTATTGATTTTAATAGTCCTAGTGTTTTTAAAAGCTTCGACAGCCTTTCTGCACAAGGTGTAAAATCGACAGATCAGTCTGAAAAGTTTAATATGAATTTGCCCACTTCACTCAACTTGCAGTTTGATTACCATTTTATCAAAAACATCTATTTCAACTATACAGGAACATTTGCGTTAAAATCAAATGGTGATCCTTCGAAATCCTACAATAGAGGGATTCATACGGTAACTGCTCGTATTGAAAAATACAATTGGAGTATCATGGCACCTATTTCATTGCAGCGAAATGGAACATTTAATATCGGATTTGCTGCCAGATATGGATTTAAAAAACTCCCCTTTCAACTATTTGCGGGTGCCCATAATATCAATAATGCCTTTGGAGCTCGTGCACGTTTCTCACGCAATTTCTATATCGGAATTATCATTGCGAAACGTTATTCAGTTCCATCTGATGTAGATAAAGATCTCATTTCAGACGAATTTGATGAATGTAAATACGATCCAGGATCAGCTAAGTTGAAAGGTTGTCCTGATAGCGATGGCGATGGTATTCCTGACAAAATTGACTACTGTATCTATTCTCCTGGTCCGAAAGAAAAAAATGGTTGTCCTGATTCTGATAAAGATGGCATCATTGATTTGGATGACCAATGTCCAGATCAACCTGGTCTTGCTATTCATTATGGTTGTCCAGATCGTGATATGGATGGTGTGATTGATGTTGCTGACAGATGCCCAGATGTTCCAGGTATCGAATTGAACAATGGTTGTCCGTTTGAGAATCAAGGATGTTGCTCAGATAATGATGGCGATGGCATTTCTAATGCTGTAGATAAATGCCCTGAGGTTTCTGGTTCTGTTTACAACAATGGTTGTCCAATTGATTCAACGAACTTGAATAAAATTGACTTAAACAAGCAAAAAGAGACCATTGATCCGAATCATACCAATCAGAAAGTGGATGAAATAAACAAACAACATCCAAAAGTTGAAGCGCAAGACGGCGAAAAAATCACGAAAATGATTGACCGTGAAGATGAAGTGGAAAGTTTGAATATCTATTTTAATGTGGATGATGCAACGGTGAGTCAAGAATACGATGAAAAAATTCGTGCATTGGCCTTGAAGTATGATTTCTCGCCAAATAGCAAATATCGTATGGTATTGATCGGTCATACTGATAATGACGGTTCAGACAATTATAATTTAATCCTTTCAAAAAAACGTGCCGAGGTTGTTCGCCGAAAATTTGAAGGCAATAAAGTCGATTATGATTTAATCAAGGTGTACTACTTTGGTGAAAACAGACCAATGAAATCCAATGAAAATGATGAAAACAAACACTTTAACCGTCGAGTTGAAATCATTATTATGAAAGTGGGTTAATCGGTAAAACGACTATCTTGAAGAGGAAATCAAAGAGGATGTTTTTATAAAAAGCATCCTCTTTTTTCATTCAAATGCTTAACTTTGATCATGCGTTTTATCCGTCAGTTTTTTGGTTTTTTGTTGATTATTCCAGTGAAAATCTATCAGTGGATTATCAGCCCCATTCTACCAAATAGTTGTCGTTACGATCCTACCTGTTCAGCCTACATGATTGAAGCAATCAACGTTCACGGTCCGTTAAAAGGTTTGTGGTTGGGAACTCGGCGCATTGGTCGTTGTCATCCGTGGGGCGGACATGGTTATGATCCTGTTCCTGAAAAGAAATCATGCACCAAACATTGAAATGGATAAGTAGCTATCTCAGCAAAGAAACAGATCCAACATCGATCTTTTTTTTATCCGAATACTTCGATTTAAATTGTAATTTCCAAGTGTACACTCCTTCTTTGCAGTATTTCCCGGCATAGGTTCCGTCCCATCCTACTTTCGAATCATGGGATACAAACAACAACTCTCCCCATCTGTCATAGATTTCCAATTCATACGATGTAAGATCAATCCCAAATGTTATGATGGGTAGAAAAATGTTATTGAATTCATTACCATCAGGAGTAAAAGCATTTGGTACATAATAGAGAAAATCCTCTAAAATGGTTATTTGAACAGGAATTTCAACAAGACAGCCGTTCTCACTAACTGTTTCTAAAATAACTGTATAGCTATTCGGTATTTCACTGAATAAATGCGTAAAATTCAATTGATTGGAAAGTTCCACATCATCTAGTAACCAACTAATACTTCCAGTCGTATTCGTTCCAAATGTCACTTCTGGATTGCTATTGTAAACAACAGAAGGAGTTGCCCACGCATGGATTGATGACGTTTCGAAAACAGTTACCTGCGTCTCTATACTTTCGAAACAACCATTTACCTCTCCGACTATTGTGTACGTTTGCGTAGTTGGCGGAGAAGCAATAACAGTTGGACCGTTTGCTGTATTAAGGTAAGAACTCGGAGACCAGGTAAAGGAATCGGCACCCTGAGCTTCTAATACAGCTTCCTGACCAGGACATATTTCCGCAGCGTTCGCCTGAATTTCAAAATCTGGGACAACCACAACCTGAGTTGTTGCTTCACCGTAACAACCATTCGCTGTAGTTCCGCTTACTGTATAGGTTACATCTTGATCTGGATAAGAAAAAACAGTTTGCCCCGTTGTTGTGTTCAATCCATTTGGTGGAGACCATGTGTAATTACTCAAACCTGTAGCGACTAGTTCAAGTGAATCATTTAAAGGATTTCCTAAACAGATATTTCCTCCTCCTGTCACAGAAACAGTTACAACTTCAATTGAAATGAGCATCGATTCCGTAGCAATACAACCGTTGCTTCCGATTCCAGTAACGCTATAAGTGGTATTTACAGTAGGGTTAGCAATTACACTTGGACCACTGATTGTATTCAATCCATTCGATGGAGACCAAGAATAGGTATCAGCTCCAACCGCCGAAATCGTTGTTGAACCATCTGGACAAATCAGCGGATCATAATCAAGTGTTAATGTAGGAAGTGGTAAAACAACCACTTCAGCCTCAGCTGATGCAGTGCAACCGTTCACCGTTCCGCTTACGGTATAGGTCGTAGTTACCGAAGGACCTGCACTCACATTTGCACCTGTAGTGGTATTCAAACCAGTTGGTGGAGACCACGCATACGTAGTAGCGCCAGATGCCTGTAAATTAAGCGACCCACCTTCACAAAAGGAACCTGAATTTACTGAAACGACTGGAGGATTATCCACAACAATCTGTATTGTGTTGGTGTTTTCCACTGGACCACAAGGAGTTTCTCCGCTAAGAACCAATTGAACAGTGTAGGTTCCAGGGGCAGTAAATGTGTACTGAGGAATCATTTGGTTACTCAAATCCGTGGAAGAATTCGGGTCACCAAAATCCCAAGAATAATTATAATTTACATTCGTAAAATCAGGAGTAAACGTAACCGTTAGAGGGATACATCCCGAGAATGCCGATGGAGTAAATGTAGCATCTGGTGATACTGGATCTCCTCCCGTTTCCGTATTGGAAGCTGCCCCATAAATCATCCCTAAAGGAAGTCCTGTACATAACGGACTCGTTGCCATGGTTGCAGAATTCAGCGTGTATATTTCACTAAAGGAAGTCACAATCAATTGATTGGTACAATCTACCGGATTAAGAATTGTCAAGACACCAAAAACACTTGTCGCGCCGGAAATTGCCCCCAGATCTGATACAGCATTATTGTTTTGTACGTCAATTTCATAAATATGATTGTTGTCAGCTACAAGCAACAATTGATTATCAAAGAAGGTTAAATCACCTGCGGCCACACTCGGTACAGTTGCAATGAGTGTCAGCTGTTGAGTGCTTAAATCAAATTGATAGATTCCCCCACTGCTATTACCTGCAATATAAAGCATTCCATCTTTATACACCAATGAGTTTGCTGCAGTTATACTTACATTGGTGATTACTGTGCTTTGACAATTAACCAAATTTAAATCAACGATTTCACCCGAATAGGTGATTCCAATTATATGTCCGTTTAGATCGTTATAAGCCAAATCAGTGAAATCAGTAGTCATTGTTGGGAAGGTACATTCAATTGTAATTTGGCAAGTTGCTGGGTTCAATGAATAAACTGTCCCTGAATTATTTAATAAATACACCAATGATTGACCGCTAGCACTAGTGTCGGATAGAAAAAAGGCAACGAACATTACAAGAAATAACATCCTCTTTATTCCCACCATACACAACTGTTTAACTATAAATGGAATATCAAGTATTGTAACAAGTCTTTCAAACCACCAATTCTTTTTATTCAAATACTTATTCATATTAATCGAATCAATCCATTTTTACTACTAACAACAATTCAACTATGAAAAACCTTGGGGCACCGTTGCTTGAACATCCGATTAACCTCTTTTTGGATTGCACACCAATTGCATTAAAAAATCCAAACAAAGAATAATACAATTCCAGTAATTTCAGCCAAAAACGCTACGCTATACAACGTTATTCCACCTATCATTCCAACTTGACGAATTGATTTCTGTCGCAGTATTTTTCGTCTACCAGCTGATTTTTCTTTCACTGTTTTGACCGAATCATGAATTTGTTCAGCATGTTGATAGTTTCGAATCCCCCGAAGGATTGAACGCTCATTTTCAGGTTTTTGATTCAGATAATGTACTAATAAGCTCGGGTTTTCTTGAGAAAGTCGAAAAACTAAGTACTTCCCATAATTCAAGTGATAATTAGCGCTATCCAACAAGGAATAGAGTTCTACTGAATCGGTTTCTTTGATGGAATTAGCAACCGTGTAATAGTGTTGCACAAATGGCTTCATTGGAGGCAGGGATTCACGAGCCTCTTGAAATGCTAGATCAACTTCTCGTTTATAAACATTCAGCTCTAATGTATCATTTCCTAAGTAAAGTATCCTGGGATTATTTGGATTCAAAAAGAATACAGAATCAGCTATACTGTCACGCAATTGATAAAATTCAGTTTGTTTTAAATCTAAATAAACACATTTTCTATAATGATCTCTCAATTTGTACGAAGCAATTTCCAATGGAATGTTTGCCGTTTTTTTATTGAATTGGTCTATTAAAACATAGCCTTTTTTTGTTTTTACTAACTGATAGTTATTTCCGCTATAACAGGTGTCACTTGATTGGTTGCTTTTCACTAACTCCTCAACGGGTCCAGTCGTGATCATTCTGTGACTAGAATTATCATACGATTCAATCAATGCACTATCCGGGGTGATTTCTACAAAAAAAAGAAGGTTCTTACCCCCAACAAACAATTGCGAATAAACTGATTTGAAACAAAATACACTGAAAATAAAAATGACAACTTGGCGATTTAGGAATTTGAGGTTTTTCATTAACGGACTGTTAGGGCTTACTACGTGAATTTAATAAAATGAAATCACTACAAAAAACAAGCCATCATTCAATTTCAAAAAATTAAATGTCAAACCTTGAATTATCTAGGGATACATGCATCAATGGTTATGCGTTTTCCATCTTTTGATCGTTTCACACATTCAAACTTCATCACAGTTCGGTCTAAAAACACGATTTCAATCACCACGGTTCGTTTAGGACCAATAAAATGAAAAATCGAACGTGGAATTCCTTCGTTGACCTGCAAGGAATGCATGTTATTGAACAACAAACGGTGTTCTTGTCTCCCAGATTTTGACAGCAATCTCATTTCAGTTGCATCAACGATTACCGTTCCTTGTTCTTCAAAACCAGTTATAAAACGGCTAAGCATCCAATCAATTAGAAAAATGAATGCCATTCCACCAACATTAAAGATCCAATCGGCACATGAAAACGGATTTGGAACTAAATCAAAACCAAAGAATAAAATCAAGGCTGCGTAGAAAAAGAAGCTAGATCGATTGATAAATGCTGGAATTGTTGACCGAGCCCAAGTAAACGAATGTGTTGTAGATGCCATTGATGTTCTTTAAAAAGTGTTAAAATTACTTTTTTTGAAAAAAAGAGGATGCTCATTTGAATAATTGCATTTACTTTGTATTTCAAAGTTCTTTTATGGAAGACAAAAACTACATCGAACAACTGAGCGACATCCGCAACTTGATGGATCGTTCTTCGCGTTTCCTCTCACTTTCTGGTCTGTCGGGAGTCATGGCTGGAATTTATGCAATTGCAGGAGCTTATGGATCACTGTATATTATCAATCACCGATCTGAGCGTTATGTGACCTTAGAAAGTCGTGAGTTTTTGTACATTGTTCTCATCGCCTGTTCGGTGGTGATTCTTTCGTTGGCAACAGGCGTTATTTTGTCGGTACGAAAAGCACGAAAACGCCAAGAGAAAGTATGGAACGGTTCCAGCAAACGCATGTTGATTAACTTGTTTATTCCACTTGCAACTGGAGGTGTTTTTGGAATCATGCTCTTAAAGCAACAACATTACGGATTAATCGCCCCTATCACGCTTATTTTCTACGGTTTAGGATTGGTTAACGCCAGTAAATACACCTTTGAAACCTTACGATCTTTAGGAATATTGTTCATTATATTAGGATTAATCAATACTGGATTCCCAGGATACGGTTTGCAATTCTGGACAATTGGCTTTGGATTGTTTCATATTGTATATGGTACGTTAATGTACCTTAAATTTGACCGAAAACAACCGCATTGAAAAACGTCATTCTACATATCAATAAAGCGTTCGATCATCGGATTCGATTGGGAATTATGTCCATACTCATGGTCAATGAATCCATTGAATTTACGACATTGAAAGAATTGCTCGATGTAACAGATGGAAATCTTGCCAGCCATATAAAAGCGTTGGAACAAGAAGCATATCTTTCTGTCAGCAAACAATTTGTGGGCAAAAAACCCAATACAAAGTATGCCGCAACTGCTGATGGAAAATTAGCATTTGAAAATCATTTAAACGCTCTGGAACAATTGATCCGGCAAAGTCGATAACTTTTTTTTAACCCTACACTTTGAATTTCAAAGTTCTTTTAAACTAATCAAAATGGAAACAGAAAACAATCACATGAACAACGATTTAACAACGGGATTCAACAAATTTATGCGTTCTCACACTGCACGTTTTATTATTGTTGGTATTATTTCACTTGTATTAATGATTCCATTGAGTCAATTGGGATTCTTAATTGATGAACGAAAAAGCAGACAAAATGATGTGACCGACAAACTCGAAACCGACTGGGGTGGTTCCGTTTCTTATTATGGTATGGTGTTAAAAGTTCCCGTGACAACCGTTGACACATGGTACGAAACGGATAGCAGTAAGGCAAAAGTTCCACACGTAGATAAAACAGAACACATCGCTTATATCTATCCAGAATGGAGCAATGAAACCATCAATAGTACAGTTACTGAGAAGTATTACGGTATTTTCAGTTCGCCAACATTTAAAGCCGATATTAAAGGAAATGCACGATTTAATCTTTCCGCTTTTTTGAAAAACGATCCCACAAAAGTGTTCAATTGGTCGAAAGCACAATTGGCATTTGTGACTGATCAAGATGCACGATTCAAAGACATTGCTGCAGTTAGCTGTCTAGGAAAAGAACACGCTATTGAACAACAAGAAAAATTAACTGGTGATCACGATTTTTTAATCAATTCAACCGAACCATTTTTAATTGATCCCACAACATCAGCCGTTTTTGAAGTGGAAATGAATACGAGTATCAATGGAAGTCAATCGATTCATTATGAGCCGCTGGCTTCTAAATCAACCTTGAAAATGACCTCCAATTGGCGCGACCCTTCTTTTGAAGGAACTTCTCATCCCAATGGCAATTCACTCAAAATCACACAGAATGGTTTTTCAGCAGGATGGAGCAATATCCAAATTGGAAGTGGAAAAAGTGAGTTTCATCTAGATCGATTAGAAAGTTATTCGAAACCCTTTTCTGATATCCATTTCCTCAAATTGGTTGATCAATACCAACTCAATGAACGAACGATTAAGTATGGATTATTGGTACTCATTTTAACCTTTGCTGTTTTCTTCCTCATTCAGATTGTAGGAAAACTAGTCATTCATCCCTTGCATTATTTGATGATTGGAATGGCATTGCTCTTGTTTTATTCGCTCCTACTCTCTTTCTCGGAACAAATTGGTTTTATTCCTGCTTACCTCATCGCTTCAGTTACGATTGTTGTATTGATTGTTTGGTATGCAAAAGCGATATTAAAATCCATTCGATTTGCCGTCATGAGTGGGTTAAGTTTGGGCTTGTTGTACACCTTCTTATTGGTGATTGTGAATTTAGAGATCTATGCACTCATTGTGGGAAGTATTGGATTGTTGTTTGTGTTGGCAGCCATCATGTCCATCACCCGAAAAATTAATTTCGAAGCTGCCTAAATCAAAGTAACCTGAATTCTGAATCTAAATTTAAAGTCGAACTCAGGTCAGCAACGAAAGAGACCTCCGAAGTCATGACACATTCGGAGGTCTTTCACTCAGTTTTCGAAAACGAATCCTGAATCTTATCGAATCGTTGTATATCTTTTTGAACGGGTGATATTGATTCCAACCGACAACCCAATCGTAGTTCCGTATTTATTGAATGAAGCATACGCATTCACAGGTACATTCAACGCACCAGGACGAAACGTTTTCCCTATTCCCAAAACAAAATTGGTAGCGAAATAGGTTGCTCCACGTGTATCAGGTCGCTTATAATAATTGAGTTGGTCTACATTTGCCACACCTAAATCAGACAACTCGCCATAGGTGCGAAATGTTCCATCAAAATCAGTTGATCCTGTTAACAAGGTTTTAGCAGTTAATGAAGGCCCCATTGCAATTTCCCATGCGCCTTTTCCAAAACGAATTCCGTGTAAGATGGCCAATGAAGGTACTGGAGTTCCGTGTTCGATTCCCGCAACATTTCCAATAAATTCAACCAATGCGCTGAAATTCTCACTTCCCACATATTGTTTTTCCAATTGGTAACCAATGTTGAATAAAACGGGAACAGCATTTACTCCACCATCTCGCTCAGATCTGGTGAAAAAATCAGCATTTTGATCTGTTACAATGGCAACGCCCATACGTGGACCTGAATTGTTCATTTTTCCCAATCCAGCAGAAGCAGCAGGATTGTCTTTAAAGATCAACGGTTTTGTGATAACAGGATCTACTTCAATTTTTAACATGCGGTAAATCATAATATCTGTCATACGGTTCAATTCACGTGGTTGATTTTCGAATTGTTCAATTTCGTTTTGTACAATTTCTCCTGATTTTATATCCACAATTTTCATGGAAATCAAGATGCGATCACCCAATCCATCATAACTCGCACTCATAGCAAAATCGGCATTCAAATCCTTTCCAATACGGATCAAACATTCTTTACCCAAACACGCTTTTAATTTATCTACGCCAATTTTTTCAGCAACATCGTAGCGATCATTCACTACATATTTTTTTGAATTCACCAATGATTTATAGATAATCGTTCGCAAAATCTCTTCATCGGAAGAAATACCTCTTACTTCTATTCCACCAATCGCCATCGATGGTAAATTGGTTGTTGTTTGTTGTGCTGCAAGTTGATTACTTAAGAATACTGTTAAGCTAATCAATCGTATAAGTCTTATAGTTTTCATTTGTTTCGGTTTTAAATTTCTTTGACAAAGGTGTGATTACTATGCAAGCATATAAAATTGAATACTGCATATTGAAAACTGTGAGTTGCGATAATCCGTACAACAGATTTGATTAAGATTCCCCATCCTAAAACGAGAAAATCAACAGTTGTAAAGGTTTATCCGTTTCTAACCGTTAGGAAACGGGTAACCGACCGAGTTCGAATACTCGTTATTTCTATTTCATTCGTGATACAATTTCCTTCTGTATATCGCGTTTTTTGTACATTCGTTGCACATGAATCTATATTCAAACAAACAGAAATGGAAAATCGTCTTGCTAATCGTGGCTTTGATCATGATTGCAGCTTCGCTATGGGTTTCCAATTCCGTTGTTCAGCGGGTAAGTGACCGCGAGCGTTTGCGGGTAACACAATGGGCAGATGCGATTAAGAAAAAAGCTGAATTGGTTGAATTTACGGATCGTGCATTCGAACAATTACGCGAATATGAGCGCCGCAAAATAAAACTATACCTCGATGCGACACGCGAAATTTCCAAACCTATTCCTGGTGATGCCATTCCCGATTACAATTTTCCACTCAGCATAATCAATGAAAACAAAGACATTCCTGTTGTCTTGGTGGATGATCAAAATGTAGTCTCTGGTCAAATTAACCTTGATTTCGACACAGCCTATTTTCGAAAATATCACCCAACTGCCACCTCAAAAGAACTGAACCGTTACTTTGAAGACAGTTTATTGAAAATGACAAAAATTTGGGAAATTGATCATCCACCATTCACGATTGAAGTCGTTGAAGGTTTAACCATGACCTACTTTTATACCGATACCAAACGCACCGTTCAATTGCAACAAGAACGTGATTCATTGATAGATGCATTTAACCAAGAACTCATTCATGATGCCAAATTGGTACCCGTTCTATTAGTCGAAAAAGAAACCGATTCCCTGATTGCCTCCAATCTCCCAACAAAGAAAACGGATCCTGAAGAGATCGCAAAAACAATTCAACATTTAGCGTTCATCAATGAACCCATCTTAATTGCTTTTAATAAAGAGCATACAAATTTGTTGTATTACGATGATAGTGCGGAATTGAAGCAATTACAATATTATCCTTACATCCAGTTTTTAATCATCGGATTATTTATTCTCATTGGTTATATTTTATTCAACACTTTTCGGAAGGCTGAACAAAATCAAGTTTGGGCAGGTATGGCGAAAGAAACTGCCCACCAATTGGGAACACCACTTTCTTCCCTCATGGCATGGATTCAGTTATTGGAAACGCAAAATATTGATCGAAATATCATTGAAGAAATGCAAAAAGACATTGAACGATTGGATACCGTTTCACAGCGTTTTTCTAAAATTGGTTCAGATGCGCAACTTAAATCGAGCGATATTCAAGAAACAGTAAAACGTGTAATGGATTACTTGCGACCGCGTATTTCTCAAAAGGTTTCCATGGATTTGATCCTACAACCGGCTCCTATTCTAATCAATCACAATGCACCTTTGATGGAATGGGTAATGGAAAACATCATCAAAAACGCAGTTGATTCGATGGAATCGGTTGGTGCAATCACCGTTGATGTACATACGACACCAGAATGGACGCACATTGATATTACAGACACCGGCAAAGGAATGTTACCCAAACAATTCAAAACGATTTTTCAACCGGGTTATACGACCAAAAAACGAGGTTGGGGATTGGGTCTTTCGCTTGTCAAACGAATCGTACGAGAATACCACAAGGGAAAAGTATTTGTCTTGCGTTCTGAACCAAATAAGGCAACGACGTTTCGAATTAGTTTACCGATGTAAGGATTTAAATGGCAGATCCTTTATTACGTCCACTGTTTAAAGTCCCAATTTTACATTGGGGTCTGCTAAAAACAGCGAATTCTATTAATTTGCGAATGTTCTGTTACTTTTGAAAAAAGAAGTATTCTGTATCCAAACGAACCATTTTGTTTAAACGTAAAAAAATCATAGCAAAAAGCGAAGCTGAAGAAATCGATCTGGCCCGGCAAGACCATCGGTATTTCGGAGTGCTCTATGAACGGTATTTTGAACAGATTTACCGCTTCATTTTTAAACGATTGGGAGGAGACGAAGCTGTTGCGGGCGATTTAGCACAGCAAACCTTCATCAAAGCCATGGCGAATCTGCACAAATATGAAGACCGTGGTTTACCATTCAGTGCTTGGTTGTACCGCATTGCACAAAACGAGGTCAATCTATTTTTCAGAGCACAGAAAAAACAGTATTACGTGGAAATCAACGATCGCCAATTAGCAGGCATTTTGGAAGAAACGGAAGGAAGTCACGCTTTTTCTCAAGAAGATTTGGAACAACTCATTACTATTATCAATAACTTAGAGGAAGCTCAAGTTGATATACTGGAATTGCGCTTCTTTCAGGAAATGAGTTTCAAAGAAATCGCTGACATTTACAACATCAGTGAAGCCAATGCAAAAATGCGTTTGTACCGTCTCATCGAGAAGATCAAACAACAATGGAAAACAACGTTATGAGAAAGTTTAAAGTAAATACCGACACGAAACCAACTGAGCCTACGAAGGAACAAATGGTGCGTTACAAGGATTTTGCGACGATTTCTCATCGTTACGAACGCTTGACAAAACGCCCGAAAAAACCGCTTTACAGAGACCCTAAGTTGTTTTTGTTATTGCTGATTATTGGACTAGTGTTTTTACTGTTGTTTTTGGAAGAGTGATCAAACATCAAAACCCTTCCAAATCGACTGCTCGCATACCAATAAATGCTTTTTTGATCACTTCTCCTACTCCTGGAACATCCACATGAACAAGGTAAACTCCAGAAGAAACGGGAATTCCAACTTTATTGGTCAATGTCCAATCTAAATAGGTAATTGTGTTCTCCTTTTTAAATTGATTGATCATTTTTCCAGCAGTATTGTAAATCGTTACCGTACACTTTTCCGGAAGATTGGTTATTTTGATCCTTGTATCAACTTTATTTCGCTCATATTCAGAAAAAGCATAATAGGGATTGGGAACGATATTAATGATGTCTAATACGGAAGCTGCAGCTGGAACATTCGCTTTGTCTGTTTGATAACCATCCATTGACCAGCCGTAAAGCGGTAATCCATTGTTCTGACCAGTTGCTGTAAAGAGCGAATATTCTTTATTTAACCGCACTTTCATGCGCACATCGGTTGCTAAAAGCGATCCGTTTTTTGCAATTAACGGTTGGAATACCCACATGAGATTCATGTACAACTCGCGGTAGGACAAGTTATTTTCATTGGCATATTGATCGTACACCCAATTGTTCACACCATCATAATATGGGCAGGCTGTATTGTTAATTCCAACTCCAAAAACATACACTGCATGCATTCCTCCCATGACTGGTGTTCCATCGGCATCAACAGCACGGTCAGTTGGATTCCAAACCATATCGGCACCGTTATCTGAACCAAGGAATGAATTTTCGCCAAATGCCATGTGCAAACGATAACCCGATTCAACATCAATCGCATAACCTGGGAACCAACCCATACCCGTTGTTCCCGAATTATCTGGATCACCATTTTGATCAACACTTGCACTTCCGCGTAATGTTCCCGGTAAGGCATTCCCAATTGAAAGATTCTGATCTGAACAGAGTTCAATCACTGCACAACGTGTCCACTTACTTTTATCATTCGTTAGCACAATATCCACTCCTGATGCTCTAGCTAATGTCGCTTGAGCTGCAGCTCCACCAATTGATGTGAAAAACGAAGGAATGGCAACTGGCATGTAAGCACATTGTCTTCCAACCAATGAAAAATGCGTAATTCCACCTCCTAATAATTTCGAATAATTCTGTTCTGGATCAATCCCTGTAAAGTCATTGTAACAAGCAGGATTGAGGTAACCAAGTGTAGGATCGTCTTCAGCAGCGGAAGCATTGTAAACACCGTTGCGAATCCAATTCGTTGGAAAAAAATTATTATCATCCAATACAAACGATAGCCATTGTTTAGAGGAATCCGCGAATTCAATAGTGCTTCCAATTGGATCAGGGTACAATTTATAATCTGGACCTGATGCTCCAACTGAATAGTAAGGATTTTGATGAATCTGCACGGAAATCCCCCATTTTGGAATCAATTGTTCATTATCCACCAAGATAACTGCTTCGGAAGTAACAGAATCCAATAAATCCCCGTTTTGTTCATTAAAACGATAGACTACCCAGGAAGATGAATCAATGTTTCCCGAAGGGTGATCCTTGAATTTACAGGAGAAATAGCCGCCAACAACATTGAGCGGATCTATAACTTTCACATTGATTGGACCACCGTTTTCAGCATACGTTAATTCGGGCAGCCATCCTTGTTGGAGGATACTTTTCTCAGATGCAGCAGTTAAATCGGTAAAAAGCATTCCGTTTCCGCGACCGTCGAAACGAGTAATTGAAGGTCGGAATCCATATTCTGCATAATGTGCTGTACCATCTGCTTCAGCAACTGGATTGTGTGGAATTCCAGTTACAGCTTTTACTTCACCAATCGCTGCTTTTCGACAACTCAGAAAAGGGATTTTTTGTCCATCTAAACTTCCTCCTTGATCTGGAATGTAGGTTTCATAATTATTATAGGCGTACGAAATAGCCATGTAATAATAGGTTTTGAAATTCACCAAACGGCGATCTCCAACTGCAAATTGATCTTCTGTTACACGAAATGAATGGCGAATCCCTTTGTTTTCACCGTCAACTTTTTCCACAGGAATAGACGCTTGTAAATCTTCATCAAACTCAAAATTCACCAATCGGGTAACGCCATCTTTTTTATCCGTTTGTGCTACCAATCGTGCTTTGGTCGGATCTTCTAAATCAGGAAGCGAAATGTCTTTCGATTTCAACTGATAAATCATATATCCTTGAAAACGGTAGAAGCGATCAGCCAAAGTATCATCTGTAAAAATAAATGGATCAAACTCTTCGTATTCTTCTTTGTAATTATTCGAAGCAGAACTATTTGAAAGGGTTAGAATCAATTCATTTTCCAATTCTTGGATGGATAATTCAGGTGCGTGTGGACCATCCAATACGCGAAAACAATTCTCGAATAAGGCTTGTGCTCGATCATCTGCGCGTTGTAGAACTTTAACTGATTCAAAAGGACCTCCTGAACCTGCACGTGCCCAAACAACACCAACAGTGATATTATTTACTGCACCTGGCTTTAAAATAAAAGGTCCAGCAGATTCTAAAAACCGACGGTCAAACGGCGTATTATTGGCTGTTTGTTCTGTCCAAACTGCTTGTGGTTGTCCGTTTGTTCCCCAACCCAATGGATCTGTATCACCTGGAAACATGAAATCACACGGCATTGCGCTGTTGGCATTTGGATCAGAAATATGCCCATTGCCGCCATAATAAAAAGGTGTATTGTCTTTCCAACGTCCCCGTAAAAAATTATAATAATCGGAGGCATTGGTTGGATCTGTTTGACTTGGATTTGCTCCACCACCTGTATTGATATAATAGAGAAAACGACGCATTCCAAAACGCTCATTATCCGCCACACCATCGCCATATCCAATTCCATTCAATGCTTCATCCGTACCAATTCCATAAGCATTGTCCACTAAATCATTGTCTTGATAAGGACCTTCAAAAAAGTCGACTCCAATTGCGGGTGGTGTGGAACCATAACCTTTAAAACCTAAATTGTCTCCATCAAAATTATCTCCGTTGTAGAAATAGCCGAGTCCTCGACCTACATCACAACCAACATAATCATCGTACGGATCGCCCAAAGCGCCATCCATAAAAATCCCGAAATAGGTATTAAACAATGTTTGTGTTCCACGATTAATCAACTCATAATTATAGAACGTCATGTTGTTGACCTCATCATTGGTAGCAAACGAAAACGCTTGAGCATGAATTTCCATTCCAATTGGATCTCCACCTGATTCTGTATGGATATTTCCTTTGTCATTCATGACCCACCAGAAGTTTAAATCGCCAAAAAGCGAAACACGACGATCGGTTTTACATTCTTTTTCATTGTTGATATCGTACCACGGATAATCACCATTTTCCCATTCATAAATTCCATTATCATCCCGGTCATAAAACGGCGCAAGGTAAAAATCTTGTCCTTTTGTTACATCGCCATGTGCTGGCCATGTTTTAAAGAAATCAGGCACTTTATAATTCGGAAATTCAGTTGCTTGAATATTTGTTCCGTTCAATTGATCTAACTCACCTGCTGTATACCATGAATTAAATTGACGTACTAAATCTTGACTCGTAATGTAATGTTGATCGTATTTCTGACAATCCGCGGCATCAATTTCGGCAGCATCTAACGACAACGGTCCTGTCCAATAATCTTGACCTTGGCGATAACGCAAAGCAGCCAATTTTAATTGACCATTGACATCCGTTCCACCCAACCAAAGAGCCGAAGTAAACATCGCCATGATTCCAGAATTTTTAGGAATCTCGTATTGCGAAAAGTTTTGTCCTGGAACTTGCCAAAGATTACCAGCTGTATGAATCATCGCTCGTACATTATTCAATTCTAGGTAGGTTGTTTCATTTGGCGGAGCACAACCAGCACCACGCGACTGCTTAATTGCAATTGGTTTTTTCCCTGCATAAGGTTGAGCAAAAACACCCCCAATCAAAAGTATAAGAAAAGCAAGCGTGGCAAATGATTTCATACGATTTGTGTAATTCAAGACGAAAATTACAAAAAACCAACGACGTAGAATAATGAACCCCGTGCAATTCGTTGTCAAAAAAACAGTTGGATTGGAGTCTTACTACTCTGAGTTCGATTCAGCATTTTAAACGAGGTAGGTTGGTTTGCGCTTTTTATGTTACTTTGTCACTAAATACAAGGATCTTAAATTAAGTAGAACATGAAGATAACACTCCTTTTTATAATCTCTTTTTCAATTGCAATAGGGTTTATTGGTTGTACTAGTTCAACTCAGGAACAACAAGATTCAATAACCAAAGGCGAAAAAGAAACGTCAATCACACGTAACGAATATTGTTTTTTAAACGCTGAATCCAAGGATACAACTAGTATCAACTTAACAGTTTCCAACGAAAAAGTAACGGGTACAATGAGTTGGCAACCCTATGAAAAAGATGGAGCAAGAGGAACACTTTCTGGGACAACAAACGCCATGGGAGAATTTGAATTGCTCTTTGACTATACGATTGAAGGATCACACCAAACTGAAACAATGGTCATGAAGATAGAAAAGGGGGAATTATTGATCAAACGTGGGGAATTAATTGATCCAAAAAATGATGGCCATTTAATCTTCAAAGATGTTACAAAAGCTGTTTACAGTGAGGTATTGGGTCAAGTAACTTGTACCTCAAAATAAGAACGATCAATCGGTTAGAACAACAACAATCACTTCTTTGTCAAGCATGTAGCGAAGTCGATCAGCAATTGATAAATATCTCCAAATTCACTGAACGATAATTCTTCGTAGGTATCCAAGACATCATGGTAGTGTTTGTTCGGACCCATGGTATACATGAAAAAGGCTGGAACTTTTGCTTCGGTGAAAAAATAATGATCGGAATTGGCAGCTGGCCCACGTGAAGCGACTTTCACTAGAAAATCGTTTTTCTTATTGATGGTTTGCAACAATTCAAATTGTTTTGGAAACAAGGTTGCGTTCACGATGGTCACTCCTTCTTCCCCACTTCCCATAATATCAACATTGGTTAGAAAGGCAATTGACTTTAAGGGGAAAATTGGATTTTGAACATAGTGATGACTGCCAATTAAACCAGCTTCTTCACCTGCAAATGCCATAAATACAACATTCACACTCGAAGGATGCTCAACAAAATAACGTGCCATTTCTAATAACATGGCTGTTCCACTTGCGTTGTCATTTCCACCGGGGAAATAAGTTGCTTGTCCCATACGACCCAAATGATCATAATGTGCTGTGAAGACAAGGTATTTACTTGATTTTTTTTTCGCTGGTGCATAGGCAATCACGTTGCGCGCGGTATGATTTCTGAGAACAGCATCAATGGTACAATCAACGTAATGTTCCGTTTCTGACATATCGAACGCTCCTTGTTGTACATGAATGAGCGGATGTGGAAATTGTTCATCACTCACCGACCATGTAAATTTGGTGTCGTTGACTTGTAAAACAGTATAGTCCTTTGTTAATTTAATGGCAAGTGCTGACCCCTTTTTCAAACTATCACCCTTCATTCCTGTGAGGTAGAGCAATACGGTCGTGTATTCATTCTTCCCTGATTGCATGTTTTTTATCAGGCTGATTTTCTTCAATTCTTTGGCGAGCAATTCTTGATCAAAAATAGCTTCGATGGGCATTTTATAAACACGTGCTTTTTTCAATTCGCCTCCACCACTTGATGGATCAACAATGTAATCGACACCTGGGTTGAGTGTTTTTCCATTGATAATCAATTCCATTTCATCAGGAAAGGTATTCACATTGAAAGAAAATGGTTGAAAAGCACCCTGTTTAAAGAAACTACAACCTGCAGCTTTAAATTCTTTTGCGATGTATTCCGCAGCAATTGAATCGCCACTATTTACATATCCACGACCATGAAATTCGGGTGAGCAGAGTGTTTTTGTTACCGCTCTTGCGCGTTCTAATTGTGCTGAACCAACTAATGGAACAACGAATAATAGCGATAGGATGAGCAATTTACGCATAACGACGTTCTACTTTTTGAACAAATTCTAAGGCTAAATTACTGTCTTTATCCCATTCAAACTGATGGGCATATCGACTCACAATTGAACGTGCTTCGTTTTTAGAACCTAAGGTATCTAATGTTTCAATAGCTTTTGTGAAATCTTCACCTGAACCTTTGAATAATTCTTGAATGATTTGCAACCGTTCGTTGAATCCGAATGCGCCTTTTAAGGTTTCCAATCGCACAGCCATTAATCGGGCAGCTAGTGAATTATCGTCGGCAACTAAGCGTTTGTATAAAGGGTGGACGTCTCCTGTGGGAGTTTTTTCAGTTTGGTGAGTTTCTTGAGTTATGTCAGTTTCTTGAGTTTGGGAAGTTTCTTGAGTTTTTTCAGTTTGATGAGTTTCTTGAGTTTCGTCAGTTTGGTGAGTTTCGGCAGTTTGATGAGTTTGGGAAGTTTGGGCAGTTTCTTGAGTTTGGGGAGTTACAATCGCTTCTTCAATTGTTAATTCAACAACCGTTTCTATTGCTGGTTCTTCTGATTCAATAAGTGTATCTTCAATTTCATCATTTACAACTTCAATGGCCGTTTCAACTTTCGGCTCTTCAACATCAGTAGAGAATAAATCAAATGATGATTCATCGGTTTCATCAAACAAATCGAAACTTAATTCTTCTGGTTCATCAACAACAACTTCTTCATGTGTAACAATTGTTGGATTCAATGCAGGTTCTTCTTCAACAATTGGCTCAACGATTTCAACTTCAGCAACTGGTTCAGCAATTACCACTTCTACAACTGGTTCTATTGGCGTTCCAAATACTTTTGCTTCATACGATTTATAGCGCAAAACGACTGCTCGTTCGTGCAATTCTGCCGCTGCTGCTGCAAATGCTTCAATTTCTCCTTGAGAAGCGGTTCCACTTTTAATTTTAAGAATCAAGGCATTCATTTCCTCGATCAACGACTGCATATCCATATTCATGTCTTTTGCGTTTCAGTACTTTTCAACAATTCGAATAACTTGCTAACGAGACCTCGTTTTTCAGTCTGGAATTGACAATTTTTGCAACCTGTCTATACAATCAGGCAGGATAAAATTATTCAATTCAGCTGGCTCTAAAGCAGGATCATTGAATAGTTGTCTAAGGTGCATTGTTGATAACGTGAAAAGTATATGTTTTTAGAACAGTTTCCTACTGAAGGCCGACAACACGGGTGGATAGAAGTCATTTGTGGCTCTATGTTTTCTGGAAAGACAGAAGAATTAATTCGCCGCCTAAAACGTGTTGAATTTGCACAGCAAAAATTGGTGTTATTCAAACCAGCAATCGATGACCGTTATCATGATGAAAACGTGGTAAGTCATAAAGGTTCTAGTTTTACCGCCATTCCCATTTCGGATGCCAAAGACATCTTGAACGTGTGGAAAAAAGAACGCATTGTAGCCATCGATGAAGCCCAGTTTTTTGACGAAGGGCTGATTGAAGTCTGCAACGAATTGGCACGTCAAGGTGTACGTGTAATCATTGCTGGACTTGACATGGATTACTTGGGAAAACCATTCGGTCCGATGCCACAATTGTTATGTAGTGCAGAATATATAACCAAAGTACATGCGATTTGCGTTTCGTGTGGTAACTTAGCCCAATATTCGCACAGAACGACCAATGTTGAAGGCCAGGTGCTCGTTGGCGCCGTTGAAACCTATCAACCGCTTTGTCGCTCTTGCTACAATAAAATTGCACATTGAAATTAACGTATTCGCTCGATACCTGTAAACGCGTCATGAACGCAAAATGTGCTGTTTCTTCTGAAGCAACGGTTACGCATGTCGTCTATGATTCGCGCAAAATTCAAACGGGAGATGGTGCCATCTTTTTCGCTTTACATGGTTCAATTAGAAGTGGCGAAACCTTCATTTTTGATGCTTATGAAAAAGGTGTTCGTTGGTTTGTAATCGATGAAAAAGTGGGTCTTCCTTCACTGCCAGATGCTGTTTTTTTACAGGTGATCAATCCGTTGATGGCCTTGCAACAATTGGCATTGTATCACCGATCTCATTTTAATTATCCAGTTGTTGCCATTACAGGAAGCGTGGGGAAAACGACTTTTAAAGAATGGGCATACCACTTACTCTCTGCTGATTTACGCGTAGTTCGCAGTCCGAAAAGTTTTAATTCTCAATTGGGTGTTGCTTTATCGTTACTTGAATTGCATGAAGAAGCGGATGTAGCATTGATAGAAGCGGGCATTTCTGAGCCAAATGAGATGGAACGTTTGGAGAAAATCATTCTTCCTACCATTGGTGTTTTTACCGCTTTTGGAAATGCGCATCGCAGCAATTTTGAATCAGTAGAGCAACAATTAGCCGAAAAGCTAAAATTGTTTCGACATAGCGTCATCACATTTGTGGCTGCTTCCATTGAGCTTTCTAAACACCAATTAGCAACAATAAGTGGCATTCAACCTGCTCCAATTCCTGTTACACAACCTTTCCTCACAAAAGGATACGAACCCATGTTGGGATTGCTAAAAGGTCTTTGCACTGAACTTGGCATCTCAAACGAAGTAATTGAAAAACGGTTAGCGACACTTCCACAATTGGCGTTACGGATGGAAACATTCGAAGGCATCAATGGAAATACCATCATCAATGATACGTATAACCTAGATCTCGATGCATTGCAAGAAGCTTTGCATTACCAAAAACAATTAGCTGGAAACCGCAATCGCATTGTGGTAATCGGTTTATCGCAAGCAACTGTCGCGATGCAACCTGAATTAGCTAAATTAATCGCAGAATTTAATCCAAATTCACTGTTTTTCATTCAGCCAAACGAGTCTATTCCATGGGATAAAATTACTGATAGCGTTGTTTTGGTAAAAGGAAGTCGTGCATTGGGTTTCGAAAAAGAAGTGAGCAAAGGGCAAGCATTAAAACACCGAACTGTTGTTGAAATTGATTTAAGCGCCATTCGCCACAACTTGCAGTATTTCCGTAAACACTTGAATGCAACGACCAAGATTTTGTGTATGGTTAAAGCCTCATCTTATGGGTCAGGGGCAGAACGTGTAGCAACGTTTCTCCAGCAAGAGAATGTCGATTATTTTGGCGTTGCTTTTGCGGACGAAGGCGTTGCATTACGCGAAACGGGAATTACGAAACCAATTATTGTGATGAATGCAGATCCAGAGCACGCTGCAATCATTATTGAACAACAGTTGGAACCAGCGATTTATTCGTTCAACCAGTTAAATACGTTTATCACTGCGCTTATTCATCGCGGAATTACGGATTACCCGATTCACTTAAAATTTGATACGGGAATGCACCGATTGGGATTTGATCGTGCAGATAAAGAACGCCTTTTAGCAACATTAAAAGCCCAACCAGAAGTTCGGGTACAAGGAATTTATTCGCATTTAGCTGATGCCGATAATTTAGTAGACAACTCGTTTACACGTCAACAAATAGCAGACTTCGAAGCGTTGAAAACGTATTTTAAACTTCAGTTGCAATACCCAATTTTAGCGCATTTATTGAATTCGGAAGGTGCCTTGCATTATTCGGATGCACAATATGATATGATTCGTTTGGGAATTATTCTTTACGGTTATACGAATGATCCAACACTTTCTGCGGAAATGCTTCCAAGTATTCGTTGGACAAGTGCAGTATCGCAAGTGAGAACGGTTCCGAAAGGCGACTTTATTGGTTATGGTTGTACTTTTCAGGCACTACACGAAATGACGATTGCTATTGTTCCAGTTGGTTATGCAGATGGATTCAGACGCAATTTGAGCAATGGAAAAGGTGCTGTGTTCATAAATGGAAATCGGTGTGAAGTTGTTGGTCGTGTGTGCATGGATATGATCATGGTTGATGCAACAGGAAAGTCAGTGAACGAAAATGATGCAGTAGAAATCATTGGAAATCACCAAACAATGAACAGCTTTGCTACTGCCATGGACACGATTCCTTATGAAGTAATGACAGGATTATCACGCAGAATGCACCGCGTTTATATTGAAAATTGAACGTATTCTATTCTTAATTTTCTGGGAATCCTGCTTCCAACCAACATTGAATTTTATTCAATTGATCGGCTGTTAAGGTTGTTCCTTCAGGCATATCTTGTTTCGTTAATACATGTTTTTCAAATTTTCCATTTGAAGTAATAACGCTTAGACCACTGTATGTTGAATAGGATGAATGGCAACTAACACACGATGCGTTTACAATGGCTTTAACTGTAGAATTATAGGTTGCATTTGTTCCGTCGCAAACAGGAGTTATTTTATTTTTATTCTTTTTACAAGCGACAAACGAACTAGCTAGCAAAAGACTAAGAAGCACAACCATCAATGATGTTCTTGTAAATTTCATTCCTAACTTTTTCATGGTCTTGTTTTTTTATAGAACGGAAAAAATGTTCCTGTATTTTAAATCGCTCATCGATAGTACACAATTAATCTGATCTAAAGGTTGAAACCTACTAAATTTTCGAACGGAAAAACGAATACCAGTTCCATGAAAGCAGTATCTTTGCGCCAGCTTCACATCTTTTAATAATGAGCAACGAACATAAATCGTCGAATACTTACAATGGCATAGTACTAGGAGCCTTTTTAGTACTGGTATCGCTTTTATGGTTTACCATTCCTTTGGTTTTTACTGGAAGAGCCATTCCATATCCCGGATTTCTTTTTCTAGTTGGAATCATTACTTTTTTAAGACACCGAAAACAGCTGTAAGATTTCCTTCATTATAGTGCATCGGTGGCATAATCGTAGATCTTTGTTACGTAAATCCAGTCCATGTCTTTCAACTATCGTTTTTAGCAATTATGTTGAATACCTATCGATACCATAATTAAAAATTAAACGAAAACGGGTGAAAAACACAGACTGAATTACCGATTCTACTTATCCGATTTATGAAAGAATTGGTCAATTGCCCACTTTCCGCTACCATTGAAAATAATTGCCAACGATAAACCTATGACTAATAAATGATACTCAAATCCTTCACCTTTTTGAGTGCCAAACCAATTCATAAAAAAGCCATTATCAATATGAGAACTGAAAATAATTCCGATCATAAGCACGCTAATCATCCCCGCCCAGATTCTACTTGCAAATCCGAGAACCAAAGCAATTGCCCCTACGAATTCAATGATTATTACTAGGAAAGCCACAAGCCAAGGCAACTGTAGGGTTTCCGTAAAATAACTCATTGTTCCACTAAAACCATAACCACCAAATGCGCCGACTAATTTCTGAGCCCCGTGAGGAAAAAGGATTAATCCAACCGTTAATCGCAAAATTAAACCAGTCCAATCGTCGTTTGTTTTAAAAAGTTGTTGTTTCATGATCTCTATTTTTTAGAACACAAAACAACGCAAGATCGATTGGAAGATGCTTAAACTAGTTTAAGAAATTAGGTTCTTACCATTTTTCTGCGGATCATACTTAAAAACTCAGGGGTGATTCCCAAATAGGAAGCAATCATTTTGAGTGAAATACGTTGTTCCAATTGCGGGTATTTTTCGAGAAACTCGCGGTAACGTTGTTCACCATTCAATGAAAGTTTTTGAGATATGCGCTGTTGTTGAGCAATAAAGGCATTTTGGATCAGAATGCGAAAGAAACGTTCAAATTGTGGAACTTTCTGGTACAACACTTCTAAGTTGGAGCGTGAAATGGCAAGTATTACTGTTTCTTCTAATGCCATTATGTTATAGATAGATGGTTCTTCTGTCAAAAAACTCATTAAATCACCCACCCACCATTCTTCTGGACTGAAATACAAGGTGTGTTCAACTCCCGTTTCGTCCATTGTATAAGTGCGCAAACAACCTTTCGTGACAAAGTATTCAAACCGACACACATCACCTTGACGCAGCAAAAATTCCTTTCGATGAATGGTTTCTGTTTCTATTAATGAGGAAAAAAAGGCGACTTCTGCTTCATCCAACGCAATGTATTTTCGCACATGATTGATTAACAATTGATTTACAGAATTCATATCGTCCACTGATCATGAACAATGGCAATCAAATACGGTTTCCCATTGTCAAATTCAAATACCAAGCGCAAACAGCACCAATCCAAGCCGTCATATTGTGGGTCGAAACCAGAAAAATAGCTTTCTGTAAAGGATTGATTTTCGTATACCGTCAAGAGGTTGTTTTGAGAATTACCACCGCCAACAAAACGATTCAAGACTATTTGTTCAGCATTTAAAAAATCGGCATTGTAAATGAATCGATCAGCATATTCAGGAAAGCTTAATTGAATTGAATCACCGCTTCCATCATACCAACCCCAGAAACGGGTATCATTTAAATCCTCTTTTACCATTTCTTTAAATTCTTCTCTTGAGAAAAGCTGATCACCATCCACATCGATATACCCATAAGCTGAAAAACGCAATCCGGAAGATGGGTGAATGTGCGCTGCTATTTCCGACCACGCCTTTTCTTTAAACAACCGTAGAATTGCTTTTGATTCAAGAGCGACCAATGAATCGTTACTCACAACTGTTGATGTAGTGGTTGGTTGTTCTATAACTGGTTCTGATTGATGCGTTCTGCAAGACACGGATAAGAACAAACTTGCAAGGACTGTCAAAAAAGGGAAAAGGTATTTCATGCAGCAATAGATTTCTACAGCTAACTTACACATTTAGTATCGAAAACGGACACCTTATTGAAGCTCCGGTTTTAAAAAGCTACGCTTTGCATCTTTTAAGGAATCGAATAACATATAGAAAGTGAACCTATTCTTCCACCTTTGTCACTAATTATATTAGACTCTATAAGGTATGTGCTCCCATTTTTTCCAATATTAAAAAATGATTGATCATCAAAAGCATACCCTAGTTCTACATCAACTAGCCATTTCGAAGTGATTTTAAACCTAAAAACAGTACTGAATGAGCAATAAAAAGTTGATTTGTACAATGAGGTCCTTAAAATCGAGTCAGTTGCTGGTTTATTTGTTGTAGATTCTTCAAGAAAATCAGGAAAGCCACCTGGTAAATCAGTACCTGAGTAATAATGGTGTTCTTTGAGATTATTGGTGCTTACTTTATTTGAAAGATAACTACTTCCATTCAACCGAATCATCGGAATCAAGTTGAAAAATCGATCTGGCCTGAATAGCTTAATTCCAAATCCAGCAGAAAAAACAATACGGTAATAAGTTGACTGATAGTTAACTTGGTAATTATCATATCTTGTACGCTTTCCACCATCATCTTCATAATTCGTTTTAAAAAAATAGCCCCTATTCACATTCGCATCAACTTTTAATGCCCATTGAGCAATGCCTATATCTATAGGAATAAATAAACGATCATGATTGATCACAATACCCATCATGAATTTATTTCCATCTAAATGAGTGATCTTCGATCGATAGCTTAGATCATAGGAATCACCAATCAATACTTTCTTGTATAATCGAGCATATCCAATTCTAAAATCAATACTTCTCAATAAATGGGTATCATAGGTTTTGACTTTTTTCTTCACCAATTTCAGTGGCTCTTCCCTATTTGTAGCCATGAAGACTGGTTGTAAATTGCTCGAATTAAAATTATCTGTGAAGCGTTGTTGTGCATTCAGAGAAAAAGTGGAAATGACAATCAAAAAGAAAAATAGTATAAAATTGCGCATAATCAGGTAGTTTATCATCTAACGAAGGAAGAACAAAATTATTCTTTTTTCGATTGTATAAAGAATGAAAACGAATTTGATTGAATGTGAAAGCCCAGACTTTTGGTCTGGGCTTTTGGTGATCAGGAGTTTTAAAGCTCCTTTTTAGGTGGTAGTGGTGTTTCATCTGGAGTGATCACTATTGACTCCTTTTTCTTTTGATCGGGATCCATCATTTCCATGAGTTTCAACCCTAATAATCCGTCTATTGCCGATCCGTTTCCATTCGCTCCTCCTCCAATCAAAATATCTGGAATGAGTTTCACATGTCCTTTCGACAATTCTTCGGTGATTTTATATCGGGTAAAGTTTTCTCCACCCAATGCTTCTACTGCTTGTTCGTAAGCTTCAGCTGTTGATTTACCAATCGCTGCAATTTTACCAGCTTCTGCATTACCCGTAACTGTGATACGCTCTGCTTCAGCGTCAGCTTTTAACTTCACTGCTTCGGATTCAGCTTTCGCTCGTGCTTTCGTCGCTTCTGCTTCGGCAAATGCGCGCAATTTTGTTGCTTCCGCTTCGGCACTTACTGCCAGTTTTACACTTGCCGCTTCACCTTCTGATTTTTTCACAGCCGCACTCGCAGTTCGTTCAGCAATCTCAACACTTTGTTGTGCTTTCACGATGTCTTTTTGCATATCTGCAATGGCTGTTTCTTTTTCCATCCCTTGACGCGTTTCCTGCGCTTGTTTCTGTGTATCATAAGTCACTTTTTGCTCCTCGGCAATCTTACGATCCGTCAATGTTTTCATCAACGATTCTGGCGGAACAATGTCACCAATTAAGGTATCAACTGCATTTACATTGTACTCATCCAATACCTTTTTAATGTGTTCCTTCGCCGATTCTTGACGTTCTTTACGCGAACTAAGGAATGAAATCACATCACTGTCTTGTGCTGAGTTACGGAAATAGTTGCCAATTGTAGGTTCTAAAACTTGTGACACCAAATTCACCATGTTTCCAAAACGCGCAATCACTTTTGGTGCTTCATTTGTTGGTACGTGAATGATCTGAGAAACATCCAAATTGAATGGGAAACCGTCTTTTGAACGAACGGTGATTGTTGACAAATGTTTATCCAAATTGTGCGACTCACTACGAGCAGTTGCCCAGTTCAAAACGAGATTTGTTGTTGGCACCAACTCCACTTTCATCACGTATTTATTGATCGGGTATTTACCTGGACCAAACGGTTCCAACCAAACACCTTTGTAACCTTTATCTACTATGTTACCGTGTTTAAAATCAACACCTGTTAAATCATGACCATCTTGACCAACATAAGAAATAACCACACCAACATAACCAATAGGAATCTCAGTCATTGGTGTTTCTTCCACTTGCACAGCCCAAGGATTGAGGTTATAAGAACCTGCCAAAATCACTGTTGGTTGCAAACCACGATTACCTCCTTTATCCAAAAAGGCATCAAAATTCTGAAAGTTGTTGTGGTCTTCCACTACTTTACCAGCAATCTGTCCTGCCTCAATGGGCTGTCCGTCCAACGTTGTGACAATTCCCACCATACTTTCGTGGATACGCACCATATCTGTGATCGAAATCTGAAACAACATGCTATTGATCCTGTATGAACCAGCAGTGATATAGTTCGTTTGACGACCACGTTGTCCATGGTTATTTAAGAATAGTTCGGCATCTTGAAAATTATCACATTCCACCCTTCTTCCTAAGATATTTCCTGTAGGAATCTCTGTTCCATCTTTCGCCATTACCAATCCCACTTTGCCCTCTGGAATGATTAAAAACGATTCAAATGTAATTTCGTACTGCCACACCCATTTCCAGAAATACAATCCTGGCGCGAGTGTTTTAGCTTGAAAACCTGCTTCACCTAATGTTGCAATAATGCGTCCATCTGGAAGCGATTTGTTGTCTCCAAATAAGACAAACTTTTTGGTTACCAACCCAATTTTATCTTCCGGAATGATCACCATACCGAAGAGAAAACGCAGGATAAATTTGTAGAGTACTAGACAAAGTACAATCACAAAAATCCACCAATAATTCATAAAAAAATGTTCCATAATTAAAAAAAAATAAACGTGAAGGGAAACATTCTGAAAGGCGCATTTAGGGGAAAGAGGCGTTCCGATAAGCAGCAATCTGAATGATTACATTCATGAAGTAAATATATATTTCCCCCAGAATTAAAATCAAATTTTAGGATATTTTGACAATTAAAGGAGCAAAAACAGGGTCGTTTTTAATGCACTATTTTGAAGAATTGAGGAATAACCTAATTCCATAAAAAGCACACTAAAAAACAGATCGTTTTGATTGTTTGATATGACAACTCTACCAAGCGAATGGTGTGGTCAATTTCAAAAATGAACTAATAAATGGAATCACTTCCGTTGTTTATAGCCTTCTGTTATTCGCCAAACGCCAACTCCAATAAGAATCATGGATGGTATACTTATTCCACGACCAATGGATAAAGAGATCAGTCCAATTCCGCCTAATAAAACAACCAAACTATAGCCTATCACCAAATTCATGGTTCCTTTTCGATGTATTTTTGATTGAAGCACTTCTAATTCTTCTGGATTGATTTCCAAATTAGTCTCCAACTTTTCCTTTATTTGGTTCTCAGTTGCTCCTTGCTCCTTCAGTGTTGTGATATAATCCATCACCATTTGTTGCTTTTCATTTCCTTGATCCAGAATACCAAATGAAGTCACTCCTCGCTCTCTCAGATCTAATCGGATATTTTCCATGGTGACACCCTCATTCAATCCTTGTTGAATATAGGCATCAATTTGATCGGGAGTATCCAGGTTGACATGCGCTTTCTCTTCGACCAAAAACTCACTCAATCGCAGTGCTTGTTCTTGTTCATTCCGATTGATTAATTCGCGTTGAAGTAGCGGAATTACTTCTTTTCTAAGAACACTTGGTTTACTTACTAATTCTAGCAATTCCAATGTAGGTGCCTCTTTATAATACTTTTCAATTGATTCTAGGTCAAATCTCATAAAAACAAAAGTAAGTTTATTTCAATAAATGAATTTGATTTTAAAGTGAATGAAGATAAATTCATAAATTTCACCAAGAAAACAATGAATAGCCATGATACTACCCTTGCTTCCTAAAAATTCGCTTACTATTCTCTTAGTATACGTGTTTCAACTTGTTTGTTTTACCTCTTTAAGTCAAGAAAAAAAATCGGAGGTCGAAACAAAACAGCACTTTTCATACAAGAGAAACCATCTTTCATTTGCCATCAACGACATTGCTCGAGGTTGTTATATGGTGCATTATGAACGTGTCTTTCAAGAACGTTTTGGAGTAGAATTTGGAGCAGGACTTACATTTGATGATTGGTATGCACTTCATTATTGGGAAGGTCCGCAATATGTAAAGCGCAATAAACCCGAAGATACACGCTTTACCTATTCAATTAATTTTCGCTTGGCACCATTTCAACGGCTTTCATTTCTATATATCGCTGTTGGTTCGTGGTACCGTAAATTTTATAGTGCCGATAAAGAGGCGTTTTTTGACTACAACGGTTTTTGGATCGGTACGCAACGGATAGAATTGAATCATAAACTAATGATTGGCAATTTTTTCACTCTAGGCCGGCATTTTATGTTGGATTATTATGCAGGTCTTGGAATACAGCAAAGCAATAACAAAAGAGGGTATGCATTATATATTCCACAACAAAACTATTACGATATCAAGTTAGTTACGACGTATGAAAAAACGATACAACCCCAATTATACCTTGGATTAAGGATTGGAATGAGTTTTTGAACAGTTACTTATCTATTAACCTCAATTCGAATATAAATTTAGATTCAGCTTCATTGTCGTTCGATTAAAAACTACAACCTCTAATACCTTCTCAATTGACCTTACTTTTCTAATCTGCGCTGACGCTTGGACTTCGAATTGTATCCAATTCTCTTTCCGCAAAAGAAGAAAAAGCACTGCTTTTGATTATAAGCAAAAGAAAACTCGACGCTGTTTGTCCGTCAATGCACTCCAATTGCGGAATTGCGTCCGCCAATGGCGGAGATCTCTTCAAGCTTCCTCATCCTTCACAAGCGGTGCTTGCTCTTCCGCATTCCGCTGCATTTCGTTTTTTCCGTTCAAAAGGCGTCACACTCCTAACTTAAATTTCGTTAAATCCAAAAGGAAGCCCGCTACCTGTTATTTAGCTTCTATAAACCTCCTCATCAAAGCATCTCAACCTATTAAAAACAGCAGTTTATCGGACAATAGTGATTCAAAAATCAGGTTATACCAATCCGAATTGTGTGAAATGATGGGTATGGTGCTTTTGAGATAAACGCAACCATTGTTCAAAATTCAATGGGCCATAATAAGGATGAACCGCTGTTCTGCCTTCATTACTTTCAAATAACTCTTCGAAAAACAACCATTCTTCAACGAATTCATCCACAGCCAATTCCAATTCTTCATTACGTAATTGTTCATTCATGGCAACTGTAGCAAAAAGCACAGCAATATTTTGAGCCATCGGTTTATCTGAAGCCAAAAACTCTTGCATCCGTTCAATTTTCTCTTCTGGAATTTCCAATGGTTGTTCATTCTTACCCGTTGCAATGCGCAAGGTGTCTGTTAAATGTTCAACCATACGTTGTGCACTCATTTGTCCCCATTTTGGTTGAGTCTCTGGCGTTAAACGATTGAGGTGTGTAAGCAGTGTTTCTAAGTCTGATTCTATAAACATTGTTCTAATTTTAGTTGAAAGAAGTTGTCCTATTGTATAATTTGCTAGTGCAAGTCTGGTTTTGTCAATGAATGATGCACTAAATATGCTTTCCCAGCTAGCACATACAAGCTTTTAGGGATGATTTGAATATTGATTTCTTTGCGCACATCCATGGGTTCTCCATCGTAATGAGCAAGTGGTGTTTCAAGTGTGATGCGTGCTTTTTCGAATGAAACAATACGAATGTGTTTCGAACCTTCAATTTTTTTGAAAAAGAAACGAGCAAGAATTCCCAATGTTTTCCAGAAAGCAAATTTAGAAAGCAATACAAATTCCATTTTTCCATCCAATACATTTGATTTGGGAGAAATACAAAATCCATTTCCAAACTCGGATGAATTAGCGATGGAACACAACAAGTATTTCCCTTTAATCGTTTCGTTTTCCAACTCAATTTTCATTTTCGGCGGATTGTAAGAAAAATATTCTTCGTAAACCAATTGTGTGTAGCCCCAAAAACCGCGAATGTGGTATTCATCAAATCGTTTGGCAATAAATGCATCAAATCCAAACCCACCAACTCCTAGAAAAGGTTTATCGTTGGCCAATCCAGTATCCATGATCAAGCTGTTCAATTCATTGATATTTTGAATAGCCAATGGCGTTTTGAGCGGAATTTTTAAATGACGGGCTAATCCGTTTCCTGATCCAGTAGGAATAATTGCTAAATGACATTTTGTGCCAACCAATGCAGTTCCTACTTCATGTACCGATCCGTCGCCTCCAACAGCGCAAACGATGTCAATTCCTTCTCGAGCAGATTCTTCAGCGATTGATTTTGCGTGTTTTTTGTATTGCGTGATCACAATATCATAATCAAAGAGCGTATGATCCAAGTGTTCTTCAATCATTTGAGGAACTTTGGCCTTTTTTACGCCACCGGAAATCGGATTGATGATGAACCGGATCCTTTTTTTCATTTTACACGCGTTTTGTTTTGAATCAAATCACGATTGTAACGCTGAATGAGAGCCCGCAAGTTTCGTACCATCTCTTTGCCTAAAGTGCTTTTCAATGGAAGAGCTTGTTCAGCAGATTTTCGTTTTCCTGTAAACCGAATAATACTGCGTGGTTTATCATTGGAATAAGATAACATGTACTCTCCTTGGAAATAGTAGTAAGTACCTTCCAAATACGTAACAGCTTCTCGTTTGTTTTTCGAGAAAAAGGATTGCCCAATGGAATAATACTGTTGTTTGATGTTCAGCAAATCAAACAGGGTTGGCATAATATCAATTTGCTGGAAAATAGCTTTTTCACGTTTCTGAGGCAATTTCCCTTTTTGTGGATGGAAAAACAGAATCGGAATACGATACATCTGCTTGCGTTTGCTATAAAAAGGACTACTTGTGGATGGTGTATGATCAGCAACCAATACAAACAAGGTATTGTTATAGTAAGGTTCTTTTTTTGCCTGTTCGAAAAACTTTCTCAAACTCACATCACCGTAATTAATAGAACGACAGATTGGGTATTTTCCGGTTTTCAGTTTTCCTTTCCAATGAGGCGGAACATAATAAGGATGATGAGAAGATAAGGTAAAGAGCGTTGCAAAGAAGGGTGCTTTTTGTTTACTCAATTGTTTCGCCGTCCACGGATTAAAGTATTCATCCAAAATCCCCCATGTTCTATCAGAATGCTTGTCGTTGTTGTATTCAAGTCTGCCGAAGTATTGATCAAAACCAGCTTGTTTGGCAAAACTATTGAAGCGCATAGAACCGTTTGTAGCTCCATGATAAAACGCTGTTGAATAACCGTTGTCTTTTAAAATACCTGGCAATGTTTGAATTCCATTGTTGGCGTAAGGTGATGAAATATAGGGATTGTCCATCAACGAAGGAATGGAAGCCGTAATCGCTGGAACTGCTTCAATTGATTTTTTCCCGTTAGAAAATCCGTATTCGAACGTCCACGATTCAGTGATGAGTGAATCAAGAAAGGGCGTGAAACTTGTTGTATCATTGAAGGCTCCAACCCATTCGTTACCAAAACTCTCCAGCATGATCACCACTACATTGGTATTATTGGGCAATATATTTTGTGGCTGACTTGTATGAATTGGATTGAATAATTGTTGTTCAATTTTTTCACTGAAATATTCTTTTTGTACCAAATCATCTTTTCCATACGATTTTATGATGGTAAAGGCTGAATTGAGCACCAAGGCTGTGTTTTGTGGTTCTGTGTAAAGTGTTGCGTCAATAATATTGATTGGTTTCAGTGATGCGCCGCCACGACCTAGAAAAATAGTAATTGGCAGAATCAGGACAAACAGGATGGCTTCTTTTTTCCATGAAGGAATATAGGTTGTTCCTCCAAATCGTTTTGGATCCGTTTTTCGGTACAACCATTCAATTGCACCCCCTAGAATAATAAAGCAAACAATGAGAAACCAGAAGTCTTTGATGAAAGTTGTGAGTAATTGTCCCACATCATTTCCAGCAGATACAAGCGCAAATAAATCCGCAGTTGAGCGTTTTTGGGTGAAATTGAAGTACTCGGCATCAATTAAATTCAACGCAATTGCTCCTAGAAAGGGTACCAAGAATGCGATTTTTTGTACCAGCTTGTACCACCTGTTTTCACGAAATCGAAAGGGTAAAATAGCCAATGAAATGAACGGTAAAAAAATCAAGGCCACTGTTACAATATCAAACCAGACTCCTGAAAACCAATCAACTACAGTAACATTACTGAATGAACCACTGTTATTGAAATAGAAGATGATCCGTGTAATTGTGAGTGCCAACAAAACTGCTAGCAAGCGTACAGATAACGCTTTAATATACGGGGGAAAATATGAGCGCCATTTTTGGAACATGATACAAAAATAAACATCATTTTCAGCTTTTGGACAGCAAAATTCAGTTATCCTTGCTTTCGTATGACAAACCGTATTTTTTATCTACTTTCTTTTATCTTTATGCACATTCAATTTGATTTACAATGAAGTGTTTATTAGGTCTTTTTTTAGCAATTTCAATAAGTGTTTCGGCACAGGATCCTTTAGCTTATAAGTGGTTTTCCGCAACGGGTAAAAAGTCTTCTTTTGAGCAATTGGTTCAAGCAACAGCGAAAGCAGATATTGTGTTTTTTGGTGAATTACACGACGATCCAATTGCGCATTGGATGCAATTATTGTTAGCACAACGCATGCAACAGTCAACTACGGGGAATTTTATTCTTGGAGCAGAAATGTTTGAGCGACATCAGCAACTAGCAGTCAATCACTATTTATCAGGTGAATGGACAGAAGAAATGCTCATGGATTCCAGTAAAATGTGGTCAAATTTCGAAACCGATTACCTTCCATTGTTGCGTTATGCGAAGGAAATGAAAATTCCATACGTTGCTTCTAATATTACACGGAAGTATGCAACGATGGTTTTTAAAAAAGGATTGGTTTCGCTTGATTCTTTACCAACAGAAGAAAAATCATTGATGTGCCCGCTTCCATTCCCGATGGACACAACCCTTTCACAATACAAGGAACTGATCAAGATGGGAATGGAAATGCATAGCAATGGGTTGAATTTTGCACTCTCACAAGCGATTAAGGATGCAACCATGGCTTTTTCAATCCTAGAATATTGGCAAGCTGGAAAACAGTTCTTGCATTTGAATGGATCATACCACAGTGATTTTCATCAAAGCATTGTTTGGTATTTATTGCAAAAAAATCCTGATTTGAAAATTGTTACTATTTCCACTGTTATGCAGGACAATGTAAAAAAATTGGAATCAGAATATTACAACAAAGCTGATTTCATCTTGGTTGTTCCGAATGGAATGACTAGGACAATGTGATAACACAATAAACATTTTACCCTCCTGTGGATGCGCGATTAATCGCGCATCCACAGGAGGGTAAAATCATAAAATCATAAAAGTATGTTAGGATTAAGAACAACCATTTATAAAGTCCCCGATTTAGAAAAAGCGAAAGCATGGTATGCAGACTTGTTTCAAGTACAACCCTATTTTGATGAACTCTTTTATGTTGGTTTTGATATTGGAGGATTCGAATTGGGATTGCAACCAGACACACCCAGTGCAATTGGCGATAATGTGATGGTTTATTGGGGTGTTACAGATATTTCAGCTGAATATAACCGATGTTTGGAATTGGGCGCCACAAAACATGAAGAACCCAATGGTGTTGGTGGTGAAATTGAAGTGGCATCCGTGATTGATCCATGGGGAAATGTGATTGGATTGATTTGTAATCCATTTTTTGGAACAATGTAGATGCGGGAATGAATGCGTTTTATGGTATAGGCGCAGGATGAATGATTTTTTGTCGGTTCGGGATGAATGATTTTACGTAGGCATGGAATGCATGGTTTTACGTAGACACGAGATGCATGGTTTTTACGTTGGTTTGGGATGAATGATTTTTTTGTCGGTTCGGGATGAATGATTTTACGTAGGCTCGGGATGCATCCCGAGCCTACGTAAAAATATTAATCAATCAACCCAATGGATACATTCCATACCTGTTAAACATTCGAAATTATTATTAAAAAAAAGGCCCGTGATACAATCCCGAGCTGGATGCATGATTTTATGTAGGCTCGGAATGCATTCCGAGCCTACATAAAAAACGATTATTTTATATTATCAGCCTTTTCCTGTGCCTTAGCCATTACACCATCTGCTTTTTTATTAGCAGCGTCTTCTAGCTTGGTTGCTTTTTCATCCGCTTCTTTCACTAATTTTTTGCCGGCTACTTCTGCTGCTTTTTTCTTGATTGGATTATTTCCAGCTTCATCCATTAATGCTTTGGCTTGTTTATCTGCTTCAGCACGGACATCATTGGCTGCTTTTTTACCATCGGCTTTTATTTTAACAGCCTCTTTTTGGGCATTGTCCATGATTTCCTTTTTCTTCGCATTGAGGTCTTCACGAACTTCTTCCACTTTATCGTTTACAATTCCTTTAATGGAATCTTTCGCTTTGTTGATGAGTTCTTTACCTTGTTCTTTCAAATTCTCTTTGAAATTACCGGTTGCTTTCAATAAAGCATCCTTGAAATCGGTAGTGATCTTTGGTTTCAGAACTGTTCCACCGATCAATGCTTTTACAGGAATAAAATCAGGAATGCTACCTACATTCAGTTTTGGAAGCACACCATTTACTTTTGACAATCCTTGTTCTGCCAATTTGATCATCCCTGCTGGGATCATTTCTTTTGGAACATTCATCGTCATTTTGTAATCGACTGCTTGCTCAAACGAGGTTGAACCTTCTACTTGCGTATCAATTCCAGAAAGCTTCACATTAAACGGAGTAACGAATACTTTTCCATCTCTGAATTTGAATTTTGCTTTCAAATCCTTGATTGTTTGGTTGGCAAGTTTGCTGATTTTCAATTCCTCACTCAACTTTGTTAATGGTTCGAATCCTGAAACGGTTACCATATTTGTGAACAAATCACCACCACCTGTCAACGAAGAATAGATTGGCTCAAGACTTTTTGTTAATGAAGATTTCATTTCCAAATTCGAACTGATTTTCCCTTTTGTATACTTTGCGATGGGAGCCAATTTATCGATCGACACAAAATTATTGGCTAGACTTTGAATATCGATATCTTGAAGGTTGTAGCCAAAATCAATTCCTGGTTTGTTGTGATCCTTGGTATTGTAACTTCCTTTTAACCCAACTGTTCCGCCCATTGTGCGCATCGTCATGTTGTTCATTGAAGCTACTTCTTCTTTCATGTTGACATTTCCTTTAATATCGTCCACATCAATTCCGTTGTAACGCACCTTTTTGAGGTTTGTGTTTAAGTTGAAGTCAACATTTTCTGGAATCAAAACTGGTTCAGCTTCTTCCGATGAAGCAGCCACTGGAGCTTCTGACCCTGCTGCAGGTGCGCTCGTTGCCGATACACCCATTAACTGATCAATATCCATGTAATTACTGTTGAACGTGAAATCGCCTTTCAATAATTCGTCTCTGAACACATAGCCCATGTAATTGTCAATCGTTCCATTTACAGCAAAATCACTTTTCCCCATTTTAGCATCCAATTGCTCCAATGCTAAATTTTGAGGACTGAAACGGAACAACATTTTGGAAATGTTTACATCTTCTACCAAATCTTTTGATTTGTAGAGCATGTCTGTCAATTCCAATGTCCCTAAGGCTTTAAATGCTTCGTAATCTTCTTTTTCCAATGCACTCATTCGACCATTAACAATGACATCCGCATTTAATTTCCCGTTATACGATTCACCTTCTGCAAGAGGCATGACTTTACCAAGAGTAGCCAAGTTGATTTTTGCAACCAATTTCGAATCAATCAAAGGATCTGTCATTGGATTGCGCATTTTTAAGCGTGCATCGATCACATTTCCTACAAAATCTGCATGGAATTTATCGACATCTAAGGTCATTTTATCCATGTTCGTACCGCCAGCGAATTTTGAACCCGCTTTTACAGCAATATTGCTAATTGTTCCTGGTAGATCTGGGTATTTGATCGAAGCTTTGTTGACGTTTAATCCGAAATCCCATCCTGGCATACTTTTATCATCCATTCGGCCCTTTACCTCGCCGCCCATTTGCACGTTTCCTTTTGCAATCATGCTTTCGTAACCCGATTGGTAGAAACTAGGAACTAAGGAAAGCAAATCTTTAAAACTGATTTCTTTGGCATCTAATTTCAAATCCATTTGATCGTGATCAGCTAACATTTCATAGAAACCATCAATTCCAAAGGAGAAATTATTCAAGTCGAATTTGTTTTCTTTTAAGGTGAATTTGGAAGTTGTTTCTGTAAATTCCATAAGCAAATTAGCTTCAGCATTGGTTTTTACTTTCGACAAATAACTCAATCCTTCCATCTCGAAGGTCAATTCATCCATTGTAGTGGTTGTCGCAAAATCAATCACATCGGCTGTTAAATCTCCAGATCCAGTGTGGTTCAAGTTTTTGATTTCAGTATACATGTCACCAGCCTGGTCATCATAAACGAGCGCAATGTTGTTGAGTGTGTATTCTTTTAAGGACAACTTGAAACTGGAAGGTTCCTCTTGTTTGTCTTGTGGCAAATCCTCTGTTGGAATCACGATATCGTAATTCGCTTTTCCATCTGGAGAAACACGAACATCGAACTTTGCATCAGTAATGTGTACTTCATCAATACCAATTTGATCACCACCAATAACATCCCATAAACCAACTTGTGCCTCAATTTGTTTGATATCCGCCAACTTTACGCCTTTGAATTCCGTTCTACCTGTAACAGATACATCGTACAATTGAACTGTCAAGTTAGGGAATGTACTTAAGAAAGTAAGATCTACTTCTCCAATTTTGACATCGGCTTTTAACGATGTATTGACTTCATCTAGCACAAGTTGCTTGATTTCGTCCTTAAAAACAACAGGAATAATGATGATTGCAATAAGGAGTAATAGTACTGTAATTCCCGTCCATTTTAGAATGCGGCGAAACCAGCTTTTTTTCTTTTTTTCTTTTTTTTCTCTTGCAGCCATTGTAAAGTCTGTTAATGATTACGAAATTTGTGAGTAACTTGTTCCAAATCGGATGGAGAAAGCACCTTATAAAACGCTAAAATAATGGATTTATTCAAACAGTTGTTCGTACTAGGTTTAATTGCAGTCACAACATCAGTGAGTGGTCAAATTTCATCAGGAAAAGTAGAAGATAAAAAGCCCGCAGATGAACCAAAACCAGCTACTGAACGTCGTATTCCAACTGATGGATTAGATGAGTTTTGTTTTTATCTTGGAGCTGGTAGAGTTTACAGTAATCGCTCATTGGATTCGAATCAGTCGGTATTTGGTGCTTCACTTGGCGAACGTGCAAAGGAAACAGGTTTAAAAACAATGTCTTTCCAAATTGGCTTTCGGAATCGATTAAGCACCTATTTTTCCTATGATATTGGTTTGGCATTAGATCGCGTTGGTGAAAGTTATGCGTTTGATGACCCGAATTCCGACAGCACATTTTCATATACTTCACGTTATACGTATTATGCACTCCCGCTTCAAGGCCTTGCTACTTTTGGGAAAGACTTCCGCTTTTTTATCGGTGGAGGTTTACAGCCACAATTATTGGCTGGTTTTCGACAAGAACAAAAATGGACTACAGTTCTAAATTCAACTGAAGACGCGACTGTTAAAAGTACTGACGGGTTCAATCAATTTGGTTTAGCCGCATTGGCAACCTGTGGCATTCAATGGCGCATGAGTAAACGATCTTCCATTTATATTCTACCCACTTGGACTTGGAACCTACTAAGCACTTATGACGATCAAGCAGATTATGTCCATAAATCACGTTCATTTAATGTGAAATTTGGGTTTGTTTTTCACTTGAAGCAATAATGAACAATATTCAATAGCTAAAAAAGGCCCAGAAACAATTTCTGAGCCTTCAATAATAAGTTGAAATTAAATTAATCGTTTTGTGCTATCTCACTCGTTGGTGAACCAAAACTCTGAACATCTCCATCAAAGAAGATCAACAATTGTGCAGAATCACGTAAAAAATCAATTTTACCCACTTCTATACGATTGATTTTTAAACCTGTTCGCTTTTCTACATCTGCTTTCATTTCATCATAGCACTCTGGTTTGATCAGATCAATGCGTTCGTAATTAATCACTTTTCGTGTTTCATGTCGCAGTAACCACATGTTTTCCAATCCATACGTAATACCCAACAAAACACCATTGATCATTGCCATTTCAGCCAAACTAATTTTATTGGATGCCAATGCATTCACAACAGAAACGCCAATTACCAAGAATAAGTAAGTCATTTCCTTGATTTCTATACTCTCTGTTCGATAACGAAGAATACTAAAAATGGCAAAGAGACCCAAGCCCATTCCTGTATCGATGTCTAGTTTTTTCAAACCAAAACACAAGAAAAAGGTAATCATCCCGATCAAGTAATACGTGAACAAGTAGTCTTTTCGTTTTGCTTTAGAATAGTACAAGAAGCGAATGAGCAATGTTAAAACCAAAAGGTTTAACGTCATTCTAAACAATAAGGGGTAGAAATCGTCATTGAAATAACTGATTCCTAGAAAGTTATTGTCAGGAACGATTTTGTCAGATCCCATTTTAAGGAGAATGTTAAACATGTTTTGTTAGTTTTTGGATAAATAAGCGTTTTGATTTAAAGTAATTTGATTTTAGGATGGGTGTGTGGTATAAATCCATCATACCAAAACAAAATTTTGAAATGCGGAAGGGGCGAATTCGCTTTTCGCGCATCAATATATAGAAGGGAGAATTTCTATCTTTTTTTGGTTGTTTCAATTCCGCAATAACGATCGATTGAAGACTTTGATTGCTGCTTGATGGTGCATCCAAAGTGCCGTTCGTAATATCAAAATCAATTGTTAATCGCTCCTCAGCTGTTTTGTTTACTAAAGTAATGCGACGGTAGCTATTCACCATTACAGGTTTCAGATCGACAGATTCTCTTAAGCGCGCATCCAGAAAAGCACGCTCATTACCTTGAAAACCTTCTTGAAATCCATCAATAGCGATGCGTTTCTTATCCGTTCGACCTTTGACTTTTTCTTTTACTTCTAAAAAAGAAACATTACTATCTAAATAAGTGCGAATTCGAACCTTGAATCGGTTTGGAATGGCTCTGTGATGATCGTTAAAGAAGCGGTAAGCAGCATTATCGAAATATTGGCTTGTGTAATCGAAAATGACTTTTCCGTCGATATTCAACACATCATAGTAAGGCATCATTTTATCTAAAATCTCCTCCAAATCTGTTAAATGGAAGGCAAATTTTTCATCGATACGGTTCATTAGAGGCGCACGCGACAACTCCTCCAGACTAACTCCGTGAAATTGATGCAGCTTATTTATTAATGATTCCTTCATGTTCCGTTCAAATATAGTTAAAGTAGGAAATAATCCTCTATGCTATGACGATTCTTTCAGCAAATGGTTTATTCAATTGCGTGAAGTTACCATTTTCCCTATTTTAAATATGTTTGATTTACTGAAACGTCCACTGGAAAACACAGTTTTTAGTTCATTAGTTAAAAAAAAATTGGCTTCAATGAAGGAACAAAGCGTGCTAGTGCGATTTTTTTTTGGGTTGGACTTAGATGACAAATCACCTAATTCACTGATTTTAGGTTCTGTAAACTAATTCACTCATCGTTTGAAGAGCAATGATTCAAAAAAAAGCTGCCTCTATTTTATTTCGAGACAGCTTTCCAATTTTTACAAACTTAATTTTAGTAGCATTCTACCACTGGATTCTCATCCGAACAATAAAAAGTGACTTTAGCTAAAGGCCCAAATTTTACATATTCACACTCAGGACCGTGACATTGTGGAACAACTAATACTTCCGTTACAAAACCGCCAGCAAAACAAATAGAAGTTACTGTAATTTGCGTTGAAAGGTCACCATTGTAGCCAGCTAAACAACCAGCCTCTCTTGCAGCATTCACAGCTTTGGCAGATAATTGATTGTCACTTCCTTGTTGACTTTGACCGAATAATGAAGTTGTTCCTACTAAAAGGAATGCAGTAAAGATTAATTTTTTCATTTGAAATAGTGTTTAATTTCTGTGAAAATAGAGGTTATTAATCAATCGTTTTCAAAAAAAAACGACTATTTGTAAAGATTCTTCTTGTTGAATGTCGCTAATTTTTGCTCGAATTTACATTATGAGTAAATGACAAAAAGAATAGGGTGTTGAGGTGATAAAAAGAAGAATCACTGTTTCAATGTGCATACTTTACCCGACTAAAAATACGTTAACATTCAATTATGTTCGGGAGTGTTCGAAAAGTTAAGTTGCTAAAGAACTATTAGGGAAAAATCAAATCATCTACTTTTATAAAAAATGGTTAATTAAAGTCAATTAAATTTCTTTTTTCTCCATTTTCTACCATTTCCCTACCTTTGCTTCCATGCAGAAAAAAGTACTCTTATTAGGCTCTGGTGAACTCGGAAAAGAAGTGGTCATCGCTTTGCAACGCCTTGGTCAAACTGTTATTGCCGTTGATAGCTATGAAAATGCTCCAGCAATGCAGGTAGCAGATGGGTTTGAAGTCATCAATATGTTGGATGGTGATGCATTGGATCGCATCGTTGCCAAACACCAACCCGATTTGATTGTTCCTGAAATTGAAGCCATTCGTACTGAACGTTTTTATGACTACGAAGCGCAAGGAATTCAAGTGGTTCCAAGTGCAAAAGCTGCTAATTTTACGATGAACCGAAAAGCCATTCGTGATTTGGCAGCCATTGAGGTGGGTGTAAAAACGGCGAAGTACAAGTATGCAACAACACTTGTAGATTTTAGAGAAGCTGTTCATGCAATTGGGATTCCATGTGTGATCAAACCGCTCATGTCAAGTTCTGGAAAAGGGCAATCGGTGATTAAATCAGAAGCTGATATTGATCAAGCTTGGACGTATGCCATTGAAGGTTCACGTGGTGATTTAAAAGAAGTGATCGTGGAAGAATTCATCAAATTTGATTACGAAATCACTTTGCTAACTGTCACGCAACAAAACGGCCCAACACTTTTTTGTCCACCGATTGGTCACCGTCAAGAACGAGGTGATTATCAGGAAAGTTGGCAACCCATGCCTATGACTGCCGCGCATTTGAAAGAAGCACAAGAAATGGCTGGTCAAGTAACCGCTGCTTTAGGTGGCGCTGGACTTTGGGGAGTTGAATTTTTCATTACCCAAGATGGAGCTTATTTTTCAGAGCTTTCGCCTCGACCACACGATACAGGTATGGTAACACTTGCTGGAACACAAAATTTATCCGAATTTGAGTTACACGCCCGTGCTATTCTCGGTCTAGCTATCCCGCAAATTGAATTAAATTATAATGGTGCGAGTGCAGTTGTATTGGCAGATCGAGAATCAGCTAAAGCACCAGCATTTGATGGATTGAATGAAGTATTGACGCATCCTAAAACAGATCTGCGTTTGTTTGGAAAACCAACTACACGACCCTATCGTCGCATGGGTGTTGTGTTGACTTACGGTGATGAAGCAGTTGAAACATTGACTCAAAAAGCAAAAGACCTCGCTTCAAAAATTGTGATTCGTTACTGATTCGTTGAGGAATTCATGTTCCATAAGGTATTCGTTTACTCTCAAAACCAAATTTCCAACAAATGAAAAAACCGCATGTTGTAATTGTTGGTGGTGGTCCAGCTGGACTGATGGCGGCAACGCAACTAATCGGTTTACCTGTTGATATTACGGTAGTTGATCATAAATCTGCTGTTGGTCGAAAATTTCTCGTGGCGGGAGATGGTGGTTTTAACCTCACCCATTCAGAATCGGTAGAAGTTTTTGTAGAAAAATACGATCAACCATTAGTAAAAGAGTGGGTTCGGCGTTTTAATGCAACTGACTTTCGGGAATGGCTCACTAAAATTGGCATTGAAACAGTAATTGGTTCTTCTGGAAAGGTATTTCCATTGCCAACAACAAAACCCATTCAAGTGCTCAATGCTTGGCTCAAGCAATTGAAAAAACATCCCATCAATTGGAAATTAAAAACTAAACTGATTGATTTTACTAAAACCGAAGTTGTTCTCCAACAAGGAGATTTGCAAGAAACCTTGACGTATGATTACCTAGTTTTGGCACTTGGAGGAGCATCTTGGAAAAAGACAGGATCAGATGGCAGTTGGTTCAATCTATTAAAAGCGAAAGGAATTGACGTTGTTCCATTTCAGTCTGGAAATTCTGGATTAGAAATCAATCTTCCTGATTTTTTAAAGCAATATGAAGGAAGTATTGTGAAGAACATCCAGCTTTCTGTTGATGATCTAATAGTTTCAGGAGATCTAGTGATCACGACTTATGGAATAGAAGGAAAGCCTGTTTACGCTGTTAATCGCGCACTTCGAAATTCCAATTTTAAAGGCTTAAAAATCGACTTCAAACCACAGTTTTCATTAGAGAAAATAGAAGGAATGTTGACAAAACACACAACAATTCGAAAAGCATTTGACACATTAAAAATCCCACCTGTTGCATACAATTGGTTAAAAGAAACGCTAACAAAAGAACAATTTACAGAACCAAATCAACTTGTAAATGCAATTAAATCATTTGAACAAGCAATTAGTGGATTAAGACCCTTGGATGAAGTTATTTCAACCGTTGGAGGTATTGCAGTGAATGAATTGGATGAAAACGGATGCCTCAAAGAATTCGGAAATGTGTATTGTTGTGGCGAAATGATCGATTGGGATGCACCAACTGGCGGTTATTTAATCCAAGCTTCCGTAGCTTCAGGATTTGTGGTGGGAAAAACGATCGGTGATAAATTAGCAATGTAAAATTATCAATTGAAAATGAACCAAAATAAGACGTTAGACAAAACACTTTAGACTAAAAATCAGGTTACTAAATCAATTTTCAGTCTAAAAGCGAAGCGGTCTTTAGTCTTAAGTCTTTTCGTCTTAAACTTCAACTTCAACCCATTCATAATTCAAGTAAGTAAATCAGAATCTCGTTAAAGATGTAAAATTCCTCATTTTCAATTTTCCATTGATAATTTTCAATTAATCAATTCTCGGTAAATTCACTTTCTCCTTTACCACAAAACTTGTAGGGAAACTTTTTTCAGCTTCAGCTTTTATTTTCTCAGCTTCCATCTGTGTTCTGAAATCGCCTACTTTAAGAAAATAGTGCGGTGCAGTAAATTCAACATAGGTATCTACTTTTGGAAACATAGCGATGAAACGCGAGCGTGCGTCATCAACTGAACTTTTATTGGTGTCAAAAAATAACTGCAATCGATATCCCGTAATTTGAGGCGTCGTTGCAGGTGCTACAATTGCACCTTCATTCCGCACCAATCCATCAATTCTACTGTCTTTAATAATCTCAACCGTTCCTTGAGCAAAACTGAAATTTGAGAAAAGAAGAGTCATTCCAATAAGTAAACGCATACTATTTTGTTTTATGAAGCAAAAATACACTTTCTAGTTGACGGATAACAAAATAAATGCCACAGTTTTTTTTGGTTTTTAATAGCGTTATTGTTCTTCGATTTTAACTAGAAATGAAGGCTAAATGATAGGATATTAGGGGTTTGTTAAGAAATGTGAAAGGGAGTCCTTATTTAGAATCATTTTAAATTAAAAATACTCGGACGAAAATTGTCATAAAACTGTCATAGAATGTAGCTATTCTTCTAAATTTGCCCTCGTCAATCATAGTGTATTACTAGGTTTGATCAACATTTTTAGAAACAAAAATATCTAATAATCAGATGTTTAGAAGTATAAAACAATGGTATATCGGTGCTCTAACGGCAATTGTTGTCCTTGGAGCATTTGATGTTTCAGCACAGCCAGACGGTGAAGCGCTGTTTAAAGCGAAGTGTGCTACGTGTCACCAACCCCATGCGGATGGTACAGGTCCAAAATTATTTCATGTGCGAGATGCTTGGAGTAAAGACGGTAAAGAAGGTTCCATCTACACGTGGGTAGGTAACTGGAAAGCTGCTGCTGCTGCTGACCCTTACGCAATGAGTGTTTCCAAGAAAAAAGGAACTGAGATGAGCCTTTTCCCTGACTTAGTTGGGAAAAAAGCAGAAATCGATGCGATTTTGGATTATGTAGATGCACAACCTGATCCTGCTGAAGCAGCTGCAACTGCTGGTCCAGCTGGTACTGAGACTCCTGGTGCTGAAGAAGAAGAAGGTGGGACTTCATGGGTTTGGATCATTCTAGCGGTGATGTTCGTTGTGATCATTATGGCAGTTGGCGGTGTTCGCCGTCAATTGAATCATGCTTCCAAAACTGTCAATGGAGTCACTCCAAAAGACGAAGCAAGTTATACAGACGAATTGAAGTCATGGGCTTGGAAAAATCGTAAGTATGTTGGCTTAGGTGGTTTGGTCGTTGTGATCTCATTATTTGTGTCATTATTCTTAGCAGGTTATTCAATTGGTGTGGTTGAAAATTATCAACCATCGCAACCAATCGCATTCCCGCATGATATTCACACTGGTGTTAACGGAATCGACTGTAAGTACTGTCACAATTCAGTTACAAAATCAAAATCTGCTGGATTACCAACAGTAAACGTTTGTATGAACTGTCACAAACAGATCAAAGGTCGTACACCAGAACAAGCTGAAAAAATCACCGCTATTTATGAAGCTGCTGGTTGGAATGGTGAAGTGTACACAAACAATACAAAACCAATTACGTGGAACAAAGTACACGTTCTACCTGATCACGTTTATTTCAATCACTCACAACACGTTGTAGTTGGTGGTTTGGATTGTAAACAATGTCACGGTGATATGACGAAGCAAAATGAAACAGCACGTGTTGTTCCTGTTGCTGACTTGAATAAAATTGAAGGTAACGTAGTATTAACTAGACCAACCCTTACAATGGGATGGTGTATCGAATGCCACGGAGAAAAAGAAATTACAGAAGGTGCATTGGATGTAAAAGGTAGTGGTTACTACGACGAAATCCACAAGCGTCTATTGAATAATGACAAATCACTATACGGCAAATACCTAGAAGATGGTAAAGTAACCGTGAAAGAATTAGGTGGTTGGGAATGTGCTAAATGTCACTATTAATTAATTCTGAGCAGAAGAAAAGATTATGGCAATGACTAGAAAATATTGGAAAGGCATCGAAGAATTGCAAGAAACAGCTGCATTCGTTGAATCGAGAGACCGTGAATTTCCAGAGTCAGTATCAGTTGATGAGTTCCTAGGGGACGAATCACTAAAAGAAAATTCCACGGCGCGACGTGATTTCTTGAAGTTTTTAGGATTTAGTGTAGCTGCTGCAACGGTAGCTGCTTGTGAAGCTCCTGTAACAAAAGCAATCCCGTATGTAATCAAACCGGAGAATGTTACCCCAGGGATGCCTACATGGTATGCTTCTACGTATTACGATGGAAGTACCTTTGCAAGCATTTTGGTAAAAACACGTGAAGGTAGACCAATTTACATCAAAGGAAACAAAGAGCAAGGATTTACAAAAGGTGGTACAACTCCACAAGTAGTAGCTTCCGTTCTTGGTTTATATGATAGTGCGCGTTTAAAGACAGCTCAGAAAAAAGGTGCTGGAGATTTCGCATGGTCTAAATTAGACGATGCTGTTCAAGGTGGTTTAATGAAAATTGGTGCAGCAAAAGGGAAAATTGCTTTTGTATCCAATACATTGATCTCTCCATCATTGGAATCTGCACTTATCGATTTGTCAACAGCCATTTATGGTCCGACAATGGGTGAAGCTGGAATGCCAATTTTACACCCGAACTTTAATCACATTCAATACGATCCAGTTTCTTACAACGGAATCCGTCAAGCTAACCTTGCTACGTTTGGAAAAAATCTAATCCCAGATTATGATTTCTCTAAAGCGAAAACAGTTGTTAGTATCGGTGCTGATTTCTTAGGTTCTTGGTTGTTGAATAACCAATACGCTGTTGACTTTTCATCACGTCGTGCTCCTGAAGCTGATTGGATGTCACGTCATTTCCAGTTTGAATCCATTATGTCAATCACGGGATCAAATGCTGATTACCGTGCAATGATTAAACCAAGTGAGCAAGCAAATGTGTTAGCATACATCTTGGGTAAATTTGGTGTGAATACTGGAACTTCAGCAACGTTGGATAAGAGTGCACAAAAAATTGCTGATGAAGCAGTGAAATCATTGAAAGCTTCCAAAGGAGAATCTTTAGTGGTATGTGGCTCAAACAATACAGCTGTTCAGATTCTGACAAATAAATTAAATGCAGTTCTTGGAGCTTACGGTAAAACAATCACATTTGAAAACGACGTGTTGTTATTCCGTTCTGAGGATGCAAAAATGCAAACTTTAGCAAATGAAGTAATTGCAGGAAAAGGACCAGATGCGGTTCTATTCCTTGGTGCAAATCCAGCTTACAACTTACCAAATGGTAAAGCATTTGCTGCTAAATTGTCTCAAGTAAAATTGACTGTTTCATTGGCTTCTTATGCAGACGAAACAGCTGCTAATTGTAATTACATTGCTCCTAATCATCATGCATTAGAGGCTTGGGCTGATTTTAATCCTAAAACTGGTCACTACGCAATTGCACAACCAACTATCCGTCCGTTACATAACACTGCTTCTGCATTGGAGTCCTTGTTGGTTTGGGCAGGTAAAGTTGAGCGTGGAGGTAAAGATTCACGTGTTGGATTTGATTACATCTCAAAAAACTGGGAACTATACGGTTTCCCTCAACAAACGACTTATACAGATTTCCATACTTATTGGGGAATGGCTGTGCACAATAGTGCTATGGCTATGACATTACCTCCAGTTGCATTGCCTTTCATCGAGGCTGGAATGATTGGAATTGCTTCTAAATTGCCAAAAGGTGGTCAGTTAGAAGTAGTAATGTACCAAAAAGCAGGAATCCGTTCAGGAGATATGGCTGGTAATCCATGGTTACAAGAATTACCAGATCCAATTTCTAAAGTTACTTGGGATAACTACATTACAATGAACCCTACCGAAATGGAAAAAGGTGGGTATGCTATTAAATTCGATCAAGAGAATGGATTGAATATGGCGACTGTAAAAGTAGGTAATGAATCCCTTGTTTTACCAGTATATCCATCACCAGGTCAAGCTTTAGGTACAATTGGTATCGCTCTTGGTTATGGTCGTGGAGAAGGAAATGAAGAAGTAGGAAATGCTGTTTACCGCACAAAAGAATACGGTGGTTTCGAATTAGACGAAAAAGGAAACCGTGTTACCATTGGTGGAAATGCTTTCCGTTTCTTGGATTGGTCAGTTGATGGTTATGTTGCTGATGTAACTGGTTCAATTGCGAAAGCTGAAGGAATTCATCCAATTGCTGCTACTCAAATTCACCACACGGTGATGGGGCGTCATTCAATTGTTAAAGAAACGACATTAGATATTTTCAAAAACGAACATTCTGATGCATACAATAAACCGCATGTAATTCATACGCATGAAGGCGAAGTTCCAATCAAGGAATTCGATTTATGGGATGCTCATCCGGTAGAAAATATTGGACACCGTTGGGGAATGACCATCGATTTAAATCAATGCTACGGTTGTGGTAACTGTTTGATCGCTTGTCAATCTGAAAACAACGTTCCTGTTGTTGGAAAAGACGAAGTACGTCGTGGTCGTGAAATGCACTGGATACGGATTGACCGTTACTATGCTTCTGATGAAGAAGTTGTTCCTGGAACACGTAAAGGAGAAATCGATTTTAATGCAGCAGAAATTCCTTCTGAAAATCCGAAGGTAATTCACATGCCAATGTTGTGCCACCACTGTAATCACGCTCCTTGTGAGACTGTTTGTCCAGTAGCTGCAACAACGCATTCGAATGAAGGTTTAAACCAAATGACATATAACCGTTGTATCGGTACACGTTACTGTGCGAACAACTGTCCGTATAAAGTCCGTCGATTCAACTGGTTCAACTATCCTTCATACAAGAAATTTACTGAAATCAATCCAGCTCAAGACGACTTAGGTCGTATGGTATTGAACCCAGATGTCACTGTTCGAACACGTGGTGTCATGGAAAAATGTTCTCTTTGTGTACAACGAATCCAAGCAGGGAAATTGGTTGCTAAGAAAGAAACAAGACCTGTTATTGATGGAGATGTTGTTACAGCTTGTCAAGATGCTTGCCCTTCAAATGCAATCATCGTTGGTGACTGGAATGATTTAAAATCAATGGTGCGTGCAAGCGCTGATGATAAAAAACGAGCTTACCAAGCACTAGAAGAAGTAGGTGTAAAACCGAATATCTGGTACAAAGTGAAAGTGCGTAATGAACACAATGCCGAATTGTCACACATGGCACATAAAGCAAGTGCTCACGCACATGAAGTAGAGGAAAGCTCTAAGAGTCACGGGAAAAAGAAGAATCATTAATTGCTAAAAATTAGAGTGTAATGCATAAGGAAGCTGCAATTCGTGAACCGCTCATACTAGGGCATAAGACATACCACGAAATTACCGAGGATGTTTGTAAGCCAATTGAGGATAAAGCACCACGTATGTGGTACATTTTGTTCGCTATTGCTTTGATCATTGGACTATACGGAGTAGGATGTATATTCTACTTGTTAGGAACTGGTATTGGAGTATGGGGGTTGAACAAAACCGTTGGTTGGGCATGGGATATCACCAACTTCGTTTGGTGGGTTGGTATCGGTCACGCTGGAACCTTGATCTCAGCAGTATTGTTATTGTTCCGTCAGAAATGGCGTATGGCAATTAACCGTTCAGCAGAGGCAATGACAATCTTCGCCGTATTTATGGCTGGTTTGTTCCCGTTAATTCACATGGGTCGTTTATGGGTTGGTTACTGGACATTGCCGTTACCAAATCACTTCGGTTCATTGTGGGTAAACTTTAACTCGCCGTTGCTTTGGGACGTATTCGCAATCTCAACTTACCTTTCTGTATCATTGGTATTCTGGTACATTGGTTTGATTCCTGATTTTGCTACAATTCGTGACCGTATGAAAAAACCAATTCCAAAGAGAATGTATACTATTCTATCTTTTGGTTGGTCTGGTCGTGCGAAGCATTGGAATCGTTTTGAATTGGTTTCATTGGTATTGGCCGGTGTTGCTACTCCATTGGTATTCTCGGTTCACTCCATTGTATCCTTTGACTTTGCTACTTCTGTAATTCCAGGTTGGCATACAACAATCTTCCCTCCATATTTTGTTGCGGGAGCGGTATTCTCTGGATTTGCGATGGTTCAAACGTTAATGTTAGTAATGCGAAAAGCGATGAAGCTGGAAGCATACATTCATACGAGACACGTTGAGTATATGAACATTGTAATCATGGTTACAGGTTCGATTGTTGGTACTGCTTATATCACTGAGCTATTTATCTCTTGGTATTCAGGTGTGGAATACGAAGCGTATGCATTCTTTAACCGTGCTACTGGTCCTTACTGGTGGGCATATTGGTCAATGATGACTTGCAACGTAATTTCCCCGCAATTGATGTGGTTCCGTCCATTACGTCGTAGTTTGATCTTTACATTTATTATTTCAATTGTAGTAAATATCGGGATGTGGTTCGAGCGTTACGTAATTATCGTTACATCAATTCACCGTGATTACCTTCCATCTTCTTGGAGTATGCATTACCCGAGTCACATTGACTTAGGTGTATACATTGGAACGATTGGTTTGTTCTTTGTGTTCTTCCTATTGTTTGCTAGATTCTTCCCTGTATTGGCGTTGAATGAGTTGAAAACGATCTTGAAATCATCAGGTGAGTCGTACAAAAACGATACAGCTCCGGTTCACCCGTATTTTGCAAAAAATGGTCATGCTAGCCATGATCACGACGATAATAATCACAATCATTAATTGAGACATGGCAGATAAAGTAATGTATGCAATGTATGACGACGACGATGTGCTAAAAGATGGCGCAAAGAAGTTGGTTGCAAAAGGTGTGAAAATTGCTGAAGTGTTCTCACCGTTTCCAATTCACGGAATTGATCCAATCATCGGTGTGAAACAAACACGCCTTGGAATCATGGCGTTCTTGTATGGTTTGACAGGCTTATTGCTTGCAACAGTAGGAATGCGTTACTTCATGATTGATGACTGGCCGATGAACATTGGTGGTAAACCAAATGAAACGTACTTAGATAACGTACTAGCGTTTGTTCCAATTTCATTTGAGTTTACGGTATTGTGTGCTGCTCACGGAATGGCTATTACGTATTTATTACGTAACAAAACATTACCTGGAATGCCAGCTCAGAATCCAGATCCACGTACAACGGATGATAAATTCGTTATGGAATTGCGTTTGTCAGAGAACAGCCAATTTTCAGAAGCTGAATTACATACTATGTTGAATGAAACAGGTATGATTGAGTTGGATCAAAAAGAGATCCTTAATTGATTAATGTTTAGTCCGCCGTTGGTGGATAAAAAGACCATACAGATGAAAGTAAAATTCAAGACAATGATTCAGATTTCCGTAGTCGCGTTGCTAGCAGCAGCTTGTACGGCTGATCCTGATAGTCCTGGTTTAGAATACATGCCTGATATGTATCGTTCCCCTGCTATTGAACCGTATGTTGATTATGGTGAAGTGAGAGGACAAATCAACAATGAAATGAAAATGAGCTTGTCAGCATTGACTCCACCAAAGCACACCATTCCTTATTGGGGAACGGACTCAACTACGGTGATGATGATGTTGCCATACCATCGTTTGCCAGCAGCAATTTTTGCTACGACACATGGTTTGTTTGGTTCTGATTTCTCCATGAATCCTGATCAACAATTTGAGTACTTGGCAGCAGCCGCTGATAAAAACCCAATCCGTTTAGTTTCTCAAGAACAAGCCGATGCTGTTTTCGCTGAAGGTAAAGCATTGTACCAAGCAAACTGTATGCATTGTCATGGTGAAAAAGGTGACGGAAACGGACCAATGGTTACCGCTGGTTCTTATGTTGGTGTACCTGTATACAAGAACTTGACAATTGCTGAAGGCCAAATGTTCTACTCCATCTATTATGGAAAAGGAATGATGGGATCACATGCATCTATGGTCAACAAAAAAGAAATCTGGACACTTGTACATTATGTACGTAAGTTCCAAGATGAGAACTATGGTAAGTTCGATGCTAATGGATTGCCAGTGGTTACAGCTGTAGCAGCACCAGTTGTTGCTGGAGCAGAAACTCCAGTAGCAGTTGCGAACCCACAATAATTAAGTTAAGGAAAGAAAACTCGTTGTAATGGAATTTAAGATTTCTTCGAAAGCAAAATTACTTACTCTCACATTGATGATTGTAGGGTTAGTGTTTACCGGAATAGGTATTGCACTAGAAATGGGAAACCATGGTGGTGAGCATTTAGGTCAACGCTTTTTGGCAAATGCATTGGTAGATAGTTTCTTCTTCTTTGCTATTGGTCTAGGTGCATTGTTCTTCTTGGCATTACAATATGCTACAGAGACAGGATGGTACGCATCAGTAAAACGCATCATTGAAGCTGTAACAGGATTTATGCCTTATGGTGTCGGTCTAATGTTAGTAACGCTTTTAGGAATTACATTTATGGATGGTGCACATATTTATGTGTGGATGGATGAGAAAGTAGTTAATCATGATGAAATCATGCAAGGTAAAGCATTCTACTTGAGTAAAGGATTTTTCTGGATTCGTACGGTGGTCTATATGGCTGTTTACATGATTTTCTGGAATGGTTTCCGCAAACGTTCATTAGAAGAAGATCGTGTTGGAGGAACAGAAATCCACTTTAAAAACTACAAAAAATCGGCTACGTTCTTAGTGTTGTTTGCTGTATTCAGTTCAACTTCCGCTTGGGATTGGTTAATGTCAATTGATGTTCATTGGTTCTCCACACTATTTGGATGGTACGTGTTTGCTGGTATGTGGTGTTCTGCAATGATTATTATTGTGACGCTTACGTTGTACTTGAAAAAACAAGGTTACTTACCGAAAGTAAATGAGAGTCATATCCACGATTTAGGTAAATGGACATTTGCAATCTCGTTCTTATGGTCTTACCTATGGTTCTCACAATTCATGTTGATCTGGTATGCGAATATTCCTGAGGAAACAACGTATCACTTAACACGAATCGAAGATTTTAGAGCAATGTACTTTGGTATGTTTATTATTAACTTCGCATTCCCAATGTTATTATTGATGTCTCGTGATGCAAAACGTCACGCTGGAATCTTAACTTTTGTTGGATTGGTTGTTTTAGCAGGACACTGGGTTGATGCATACTTAATGGTCATGGGAGGTTCAATGGGTAAAAATGCATTCATTGGTTTCATGGAAATCGGAATGGCAATCTTATTCCTAGGATTCTTTATCAGAATGATCTTGGTCAATTTGACAAAATCGCCATTGACACCAGTAAATCACCCATTCTTGGACGAGAGTATTCACCACGAAATTTAATAACATGTCCGCCGAGGTGGATTACGATAAATAAAGTAAAATGAGTAGACTAATCGTATTAATCGTTATTGTTTTAGGAGTATTAGCCATTGCACAATTGGTGCGTTTGTATGAGCTATCTTCTAAATTAAGAGATCGTCGTGAGGAAGACATCTCGAATCGCGACAATAAATTGAATGCATTCTTGCTATTGGCATTTGTTGTATTTATGTTTGGAGGGTATATCTGGTTAATGTTAACCTATGGTTATACAGGTATGGGTGATGCTGCATCTGTCCACGGTGTTGGAACAGATTGGTTAATGAGTTTGAATTTTTGGATAGTTTCCATTGTATTCTTCGTTACAAATGCATTGTTGTTTGGTTTCGCCTTTAAATATGTGCGTAAACCAGGTGTAAAAGCATATTATTTCCCACATGATAATCGTTTGGAATTAGTTTGGACGATTGTTCCTGCAATTGTATTAGCAATCATTATCATCCTTGGTTTGAAATCATGGAATGAACAAACTGCGAATTCAAGTAAAGAGGCAGTTCGTATTGAATTATTCTCTAAACAATTTGGTTGGACAGTTCGTTTGTCTGGAAAAGACAACAAATTGGGTCTGTTTGATTACAAATTGACAAATGGGAATAATCCATTAGCCTTGATGACTACAGCGACGATTCAAAACGCCATTGACTCAATGGAAAATGGAATGGACGGTATCAAGTGGTTAGAAAACAAATTGAATGATCGTAAAATCATGTTGATTCCAGAAGAACGCGAATTGATGGAAACCGATTTAGATCGTAAAGAGCGATTGATTCGTTTGTTGTACCAAATGAAAGCACGTCACGATCGTCGATTGGATGCGCAAGCATTGGATGATATCGCTTTCAATGAATCAGATACACTTTATTTGTGTGAAGGTCAAGAATACGAATTCAACTTCCGTGCAAAGGATGTTATTCACTCAGCTTACATGCCTCATTTCCGTGTTCAAATGAATACTGTTCCTGGAATGACAACACGCATGAAATTCATTCCTTCTGTCACAACAGATTTAATGCGTGAAAAAATGCATAACCCTAAATTCAATTACATCTTGATGTGTAATAAAATTTGTGGAGGTGCACATTACAAAATGAAATTGATGATTGTTGTATTGTCTAAAAAGGACTACAAGAAGTGGTATAATTTAGTTTCTTATGATGGTAAAGATCCTGAGAAAATAAAAACTTCTAAGTTGTTCAAACATACCTATGTTGTAGGTAAACCTGTGGAGGAAGCTCCAGCAACAGGTAGTGATACATTGAGTCCAGGAGCGGATACACTTCCGAAAATGGAACCGACAATTTAATTATAAAAACAGTTTTAAAAGATAATATCATGGCAGCTCACGAAGCACACGCATTGAAAGACGCTCACGGTCATCATCACCATGAAGAAGGTTTCATTTCGAAGTATATCTTTAGCCAAGATCACAAAATGATTGGTAAGCAGTTCTTAATGACTGCTGTATTCATGGGGGTTGTGGCAATGCTTTTGTCCATCATTTTCCGAATCCAATTAGCTTGGCCAGGAGAAGAATCTGATTTCGTTTCTTTTTTCTTAGGTGAAAAATGGGCTCCAAATGGAGTTATGAATGAAAGTATGTACCTTGGATTAGTTACAATTCACGGAACAATCATGGTTTTCTTCCTGTTAACAGGTGGTTTATCTGGTACTTTCTCCAATTTACTTATTCCATTGCAATTGGGAGCACGTGATATGGCTTCTGGATTCTTGAACATGCTTTCTTATTGGATGTTCTTGTTGTCTGCTATTATCATGTTGGCTTCTTTGTTTATTGAAACAGGACCTGCTTCATCTGGATGGACAGTCTACCCGCCACTCTCTGCATTGCCACAAGCAATTGAAGGTTCTGGTCAAGGTATGACCATGTGGTTAGTTTCCATGTCAATTTTCATTGCCTCTTCCTTATTAGGTTCATTGAACTACATCGTAACGATCTTTAACTTACGTACTAAAGGAATGAAAATGACGCGTATGCCATTAACAGTTTGGGCGTTCTTCGTTACTGCTGTATTGGGTGTATTATCGTTCCCAGTTTTATTGTCTGCGGCATTGTTATTAATGATGGACCGTTTGGCAGGAACTTCATTCTACCTTTCAGATATCATTGTTGGCTCTGAGATGTTAGAAAATCATGGTGGTTCCCCATTGCTTTACCAACATTTATTCTGGTTCTTAGGTCACCCTGAGGTATACATCGTATTGTTACCTGCATTGGGTCTTTCTTCAGAAATTATTTCAACGAACTCACGTAAACCGATCTTTGGTTACCGAGCAATGATTGGTTCAATCCTAGCAATTGGTTTCTTATCTTTTATTGTATGGGGTCACCACATGTTCGTTACAGGTATGAATCCATTTATTGGTAGTGTGTTCGTATTTACTACTTTGTTGATTGCGATTCCATCTGCTGTAAAAGTGTTTAACTACATCACAACAATCTGGAGAGGTTCCAATATCTATACACCAGCAATGTTATTCTCTGTAGGATTAGTTTCTACTTTCATCACAGGTGGTGTTACAGGAATTATCCTTGCGGATTCAGCGTTGGATATTGCAGTACATGATACTTACTTTGTTGTAGCTCACTTCCACATTGTAATGGGTATGTCAGCAGTATTTGGAATGTTTGCAGGTGTTTATCATTGGTTCCCAAAAATGTATGGTAAAATGCTGAACACACGTTTAGGATATGCGCATTTCTGGATTACAATCGTAGGAGCTTATGGTGTATTCTTCCCAATGCACTTCGTTGGATTAGCTGGAGCACCTCGCCGTTACTACAATTATACGGTATACAATGAGTTCAATACAGATTCATTTGATATGATGCTTGACTTGAACAAGATCATTACCTTCTTTGCCATTCTTGCGGCATTAGGTCAGTTGTTATTCTTGTTCAACTTCTTCTATAGTATTTTACGTGGACCGAAAGCAGTTCAAAATCCTTGGAGATCAAATACCTTGGAATGGACTACACCAGTAGAACATATTCATGGTAACTGGCCAGGAGCAATTCCTGAAGTTCACCGTTGGCCGTATGATTATTCTAAGCCTGGAATGGAAGAAGACTTTGTGCCTCAAAACGTTCCTTTACTAGAAGGCGAAGAAGAACATTAGTCAATAGATAAAATTGAAAAACCCGTTATTGTAAAATAACGGGTTTTTTTGTAGATACTAGTTACCTCCTATTTTGATGTTCATGTGTGAATTTCTGTGAAAACAATTTGCTTTTTTCATTCATCATTTTCAATTTTCAATTTTAAATTGCCCTTTGTCATTATCTTTACGCTAAAACCTATCAGTTGGAAGAAGAATCATTTGATTACAGAAGTGAACCTATAAGTAACGATAAGGAATATGATCGTGTACTTCGACCGAAGCGTTTAACTGATTTTGCTGGACAACCAAATGTGGTCGAAAACTTAGAGATTTTTGTTCTTGCTGCTACTCGTCGCGGCGAACCACTTGATCATGTCTTATTACACGGACCTCCTGGATTGGGTAAAACCACACTTGCAAATATCATTGCGAATGAATTGGGGGTTGGATTTAAAGTAACGAGTGGACCAGTATTGGATAAACCTGGCGATTTAGCTGGACTTTTAACAAATCTCGAAAAAGGTGATGTGTTATTTATTGATGAGATTCACCGACTGAGTCCTGTTGTAGAAGAATACTTGTACTCAGCGATGGAAGATTACGTCATCGATATTTTAATTGATACAGGGGCTAATGCACGAAGCGTTCAGATTGCATTGAATCCATTTACATTGATTGGTGCTACAACACGTTCAGGATTGCTTACAGCGCCATTAAGGGCACGGTTCGGGATTAACTCTCGATTAGAATACTACGATACGAAAACACTTTCTATGATTGTGGAACGTTCTTCTGATTTGCTCGAAATAGCGATTGATGAACGAGCTGCTTTTGAAATAGCTGGAAGAAGTCGTGGTACGCCACGTATTGCCAATGCTATTTTGAGACGTGTACGAGATTTTGCCCAAGTCAAAGGAAATGGAACTATTGATCTACCGATTACGCAACATGCAATGGATGCATTGAATGTAGATAAATATGGCTTAGACGAAATGGATAACCGGATCTTGAAAGTGATCATAGAAAAATTCAGTGGTGGACCTGTTGGTTTAACGACTATTGCTACTGCGATAGGTGAAAATGCAGGAACATTGGAAGAAGTTTATGAACCATTTTTAATCCAAGAAGGTTTCCTCATGCGCACGCCTCGTGGTCGTAAAGCAACTGAAAAAGCCTACAAACATCTCGGGTTTAATATGGGATATGCCCAAGGCGGATTGTTTTAATCTCCCCCTTAGCGTAGCGTTGAAGCGGGATGAAAAGAAGGTGAAATGGATTACAAAAACCAGTATACTAATCTTATAAAACAAAAAGCACTCGAACTGGGCTTTTCTTTTTGCGGAATCTCAAAAGCCGATTTTCTTGAAACTGAAGCTCCTCGGTTGGAGAAGTGGCTCAAGGATCAACGACACGGGAAAATGTCCTACATGGAAAATCATTTTGACAAACGTTTGGATCCGCGTCTATTAGTAGACGATGCAAAAAGTGTGGTTTCGTTACTTTTGAATTATCATACCGAAGAACACCAACTCGATCCAGAAGCACCCAAAATCTCCAAATACGCTTACGGAACCGATTACCATTTTGTGATCAAAGACAAATTGAAAGAATTAATGCAATTCATTCAAGAAAATATTGGCGAAGTTGGAGGAAGGGTATTTGTTGATTCTGCACCAGTAATGGACAAAGCTTGGGCACAGAAAAGTGGTTTGGGTTGGATGGGAAAGAATACCAATCTCATTCATCCGAAACACGGTTCGTTCTTCTTCATTGCTGAATTGATCTTAGATTTGGAGCTCGAACCCGATGGACCGATGAAAGACTATTGCGGAACGTGTACCCGTTGCATTGACGCTTGTCCAACCGAAGCAATTATTCAACCATACATTGTAGACGGTTCTAAATGCATTTCGTACCTCACCATTGAATTAAAAGATGCCATACTGCCAGAAGCATTCCGAACACAAATGGATGGCTGGATGTTTGGCTGTGATGTTTGTCAAGATGTATGTCCCTGGAACCGCTTCTCTAAACCGCATTCTGAACCACAATTTAATCCCCACAAAGACCTATTGCATCTTTCGAAAGCAGACTGGCATGATTTGACATCAGAAGTGTTTAACGAACTATTTCGGAATAGTGCGGTGAAACGAACAAAGTTTGCTGGATTGGAAAGGAATATTGGGTTTTGTTTAGAGTAAAAGGTTATCTTTGATTCTAACACTTAAATTACAAACAGGGATGAATCTAGGTGATAATAAATTTTGATTATGTTTTTTCTGCCTTTCCGATTGATCGCCTTCACTCAATCTCGTGCCATTGATTTGAAATTTAGCACCTCTAATTCGGTATTTGATAACGACAGTCGATCAAACGAATTAACCCAAGATTTTATTATACAAAACAATGGTAAAATAATAGTCGGAGGATATTCCCTCCAATTACAAACCGTAATAGAAAGTTTGGTGAAACGACTCCTGAAACGCTAAAAACGAATTGAATCAATTCTAACAAGAAAATAAATGAGAAATTGTATTGTATTTTATCTGCTGTTGCTGTCTGGATCTTCTTATACGCAAATCTCATTTGAGAAGAGGCCTCCTATCGCCCCGCTACTAGTTAATGTTGCTGATTTTGCCGATTTGCATTTATCAATTTCTGCATTTGCGGATATTGATAACGATGGAGACCAGGATGTATTGACTAGTGGTCAGACACAATCTGCCGATAAAGTAGCATATCTATACGAAAATAATGGCCAGGGATCCTTCACTAGTGTCGAAAACACAACTTTTATAGGTGTTACGTCGGGGACCGTCGATTTTGCTGACATAGATGGAGATAATGATCAGGACGTTTTTTTGTCGGGAAGTGACGGCATTCAGGTAACAGCAAAAATGTATGTCAATGATGGGATGGGTAACTTTACATTAATGAGCGGTACGCCTTTTATCGGAGTCCAGTATTCTTCAGCTGGTTTTGTAGATATTGATAATGATTTAGATCAGGATTTAATAGTTAGTGGACAAAATGGGAACAATGTCTTCACAAAATGCTATAAAAATGATGGGGTAGGTAATTTCACGGTTATCAATACGGTGCCATTTTTAGGTATAACAAATGGAGCTATAGATTTTTCTGACGTGGATCTAGACAACGATTTAGATGTGCTCATAATTGGCAGAAATGGAAATGATTACGTTTCAAACTTATATTTGAATGATGGTATTGGGACATTCAGTTTGGATTTGACTACATCCTTTTCACAAATTTCTTTCACAACTACCGCTTTTTTAGACCTTGATAATGATGGTGATGAGGATCTTGTTTTGTCGGGAACTAACAATAATGGTAGTGATGTTTTGCAAACTTACACAAACAATGGAACGGGAGTATTTACGTTAAGCGTCAACCCGAATTTAGTCGGCTCGAGGTTTTCGAAATTTGATTTTGCTGATGTGGACAATGATGGAGATAAAGATTTTCTGCATACAGGAATGTTTGTTGGTAATAACAATGAAGCTAGTCCATTGACCAACTTATACATTAACAATGGAAATGGGGTGTTTTCAATCGATTCAAATGAGTCATTTTTCGAAACTACATACGGAGAAGTTACTTTCTCAGACGTTGATAACGACAACGATCCGGATGTTTTAATCACTGGCCTTGAATTAATACCCTCGACAACGTTGATAACACCTCAAAATATTTTTGTCAACAGTATTGCTACCAACAAATTGTATATTAATGACGGAACTGGTTCTTTCGCTTATGTTCAAGGGAATCCATTCCTGGGAACGAGCGAGTCGGGTGCAGAAAAAGTAGATATAGACAATGATAACGATATGGATGTAATAGTTTCAGGACTAAACATCTATAACCAAACAACAACTAACTTATACGTCAATAACGGGCTTGGTGATTTTGTACGTGATACAGTAAACAATTTCCAACCAGTTTACAAATCAAGTATTGCATCTAGTGATGTTGATCTCGATAATGACCAGGATATACTCCTAACGGGATTAAATGACGGAGCAGTATACGCAAACCTATACATTAATGACGGATTAGGGAATTACAGCCTAACGAATACCCCTTTTTTAGGGGTATTTCAGTCGTCGGTTGCGTTTTCAGACATTGATAATGACGGAGACGAAGATGTTCTAATTACAGGTATGAATGTTAATGACGCTCATCCGCAATTATACAAAAATAACGGAGCGGGAATTTTTACTGAGATTATGAATCCTGGTCTCATCTATTTGTCGAATGGTGAGGTACTATTCGCAGACATGGACAATGATGGAGACGAAGACTTGTTTATGATTGGATGGAACAATAGTGCTGGTAGTAGAGCTGCAAATTTGTACTATAATGATGGATTCGGAAATTTTAGTTTAGTTCCAAACACACCATTTACACCATTGAATAGTTCAGCTGCTGACATTGCCGATATTGACAATGATTCAGATTTGGATGTGTTTATAGCAGGAGATAACTTGGGCGCAGGTATGTCTAAATTGTATATCAATCTCGGAGGCGGAAATTTTGTCGAATCACAAGCTTCTTCGTTTACAAATGTGAACAATCCGTCGATAGAATTTGTAGATATAGACGGCGATCTGGATCAGGATTTGTTGATTTCTGGTAAAGCTATTAACGGTTTCACCCCCACACCGAATTCAACGAAGTTATATCTGAATAACGGATCAGGTGTCTTTAGTTTTTACAGTGGTATCCCAATTGACAATGTGGCTTACGGAAAACTAATTGCCTTTGATGCTGATCTAGATAACAAACAAGACGTATTGGTAGTGGGCCAAGATAATCTAGCCAGACCAATAACTAAGCTGTACTATAATACAACTTGTACTTCCTATACTGTTAACGCAGAAGTTTCTTGTGGGCCGTATTTATGGACTCAAAACGGCGAGAACTATTCTTCATCAGGTATTTATTATGATACACTTATAAACCAGGCAGGGTGTGATTCTCTTATTGTACTTGATTTAACGATAAATTCTCCAACAAATGAAAATCTAACGATCACATCATGTGATTCCTATACCTTAAATGGTCAAACTTATAATACAAGTGGAACCTTTACGCAAACCTTGACCAACGAAGCGGGATGTGATTCTATTCTTACCTTGAATTTAACTATTAATTATACAACCTCAAGTACTATCACCTTAACCGCATGTGATGACTTATTATTGAATAATCAAACATATACTTCCAGTGGAACGTATCTTCAAACATTGATCAATTCAGCAGGGTGTGATTCTATTGTAACACTCAATCTCACAATTCTGAATTCTTCCACAGGAATAGACGCACATATTGTCTGTGATTCTTTCACATGGATAGATGGCAATACGTATACTTCTTCGAATAATACTGCCATCTTCACATTCACGAATCAAGTGGGGTGTGATTCTATTGTAACACTCAATCTAACAATCCTGAATTCTTCCAGTAGTATAGATACACATGTTGCGTGTGATTCTTTTACATGGATAGATGGCAATACGTATACTTCTTCGAATAATACTGCCATGTTCACATTCGCGAATCAAGTGGGGTGTGATTCAACTGTAATGCTTAACCTAACAATTAACTCGAATACAAGTGAAATGACCATACAAGGTTGTGATAGTTTGATAGTGAATGGACAAATCTACACTTCGAGTGGAACGTATATCCAAACCCTTACGAATATAGCTGGTTGTGATTCAATTCTTACCCTGAATTTAATTATTAACAATACAACTTCAAGTTCTATCACCTTAACTGCATGTGATGACTTCGTATTGAATAATCAGACCTATACTTCCAGTGGAACCTATCTTCAAACGTTGATCAATTCAGTCGGTTGTGATTCTATTGTAACACTCAATCTCACAATCCTGAATTCTTCCAATAGTATAGATACACATGTTGCTTGTGATTCTTTTACATGGATAGATGGCAATACGTATACTTCTTCGAATAATACTGCCATGTTCACATTCACGAATCAAGTGGGGTGTGATTCTACTGTAATGCTTAACCTAACAATTAACTCGAATACAAGTGAAATGACCATACAAGGTTGTGATAGTTTGATAGTGAATGGACAAATCTACACTTCGAGTGGAACGTATATCCAAACCCTTACGAATATAGCTGGTTGTGATTCAATTCTTACCTTGAATTTAATTATTAATTATACAACTTCAAGTTCTATCACCTTAACTGCATGTGATGACTTCTTATTGAATAATCAGTCATATACTTCCAGTGGAACCTATCTTCAAACGTTGATCAATTCAGTAGGGTGTGATTCTATTGTAACACTCAATCTCACAATAATCCCTTTAGTCACTTTAGAGTCAAACACCTTCTCTATGCCTTCCGACGCCAATAATTGTTTCGGTTCAGTTGCAATTAACACTTCTGGCAATCCCAATTTCACTAGTGCAATTGACGGTGGATCACCATTTGAGTATTCTGGCTATCACTTGGAGCAAAACTTATGTCCTGGAGTACATGATTTATCAACAACCGATGGTTGTGGGAATACAATTACTTCAACATTCGTGATTCCTGTTGATACAAACTATGTGTTCAACAACCCATTTATTGATTCCATTGCAGTTGATTCTTTGGGCACTACCATAGAAAATTGTACGATTTACTATAATTCCATCGACACAGCTTTTATTGATTCTATTTGGGCGAATGGAAATACAGTAACGGTGATTTGGAATATTGTTGACGGTAACGGTTCTAATTTTGATACAAGTTCCTATGTACTCAACAATGGAAATGGAGCATATTACCTGCAATTGAGTGTTTTTTGCCCTACCAAAGCTTTGGGAGAATACTTTACAGTAACTGAAGCCATTTATTTTAATAATGGATCGGTCTCAACTGCTTCATTAGCTAAGATTGAAGAATTTGTATTTGAAATATACCCAAATCCAACAAACGATAAAGTTACCCTAAGCTTTGAAGGTCAACAAGCTCGATTGGTAATTTCAGATGCATTAGGCAAATTAATTTTCACAGAGAAAGTAAGCTCCAATGGCAGTATTTCATTAGCTGACAAACCAGCTGGAATTTATTTCTTTCAATTAACCACCGAAAAGGGTGAATTAGTTAGAAAAGTAGTGAAAAATTAAACAGCCTAAGAAAGTAACAGTGGGTTTTTGAAAAGCTAATTTACTCCCAAACTCCATTTGTTACTTTCAACTAAAAATAACCAACGATTTGGCTATTAGTAGTTAATTAATAAACAGTTAACACTCGATTTTTAATTCTTGACAATTTTTTTGTATTTTCCATCCTGAAAACGAAAACAATATGATTCAAGAAGAACCTATTGAAGTGCCGGTTTCCTTAAGTTTGACGCCTTACTCAGGTACATGGACAAAGGTTCAAGCCGCACATCTACTACGAAGAACCTTATTTGGTCCTACTTTTCAACAAATCCAACAAGCAGTAGCTGATGGAATGAACGCAACGGTTGCTCAATTGTTGACTCTTCCAAGTGGAACTCAACCATTAGCTGCTGATCCTGGTGAAACCATTGCAGCATTTGGCACTACTTGGGTTAATTCCGTTTATCCAGCAAGCAACCCATCATTGGTAAACAATGCCAGAGAATATTCCTTAGGCGCATGGATGATGCAACGATTGAATCAACCAACCTTAAGTATACAAGAGAAAATGTGTTTGTTTTGGGACAATCATTTTGGGGCAACAGCTACTTTTGATGCGCGAGCAGTGTACAATTTACATGAATTATACCGACTGAATTGTTTGGGTAATTTTAAACAATTGGTGAAAGATGTAACCATTGATCCCAATATGCTCATGTTTTTAAATGGTGCTTCTAATAATCAATTTTCACCCAATGAAAATTATTCGCGGGAATTATTGGAATTGTTTACAGTTGGAAAAGGTTTGCAAATCGGTCCGGGTGATTATTCCAATTACACCGAATCAGATGTTTCCGAAGGATCAAAGATTTTAACAGGCTGGACAGTTGACGGTTTATTAAGTTCAACACTTACTAGTCCAACATCAGTGTATTACCCAATATTGCACGACGCAACAGTTAAAACACTTTCAGGCTATTTTGGGAATGCCACCATTTCGAATGCAGATGCGCTTGAATACGCCAACTACTTAGATGTCATTTTCGCTCAGCCTAATATGGCAAAATACATTTGCCGTAAAATCTACCGTTGGTTCGTGAATTATGACCTCACAGCAGCGGTTGAATCAACTGTAATTGCTGATATGGCGACAACGCTTGAAACGAATAACTTTGACATTCTTCCCGTAATGGATGAGTTACTGAAAAGTGATCATTTTTACGATGTAACAATGCTGGGAACGATCATTAAAAACCCATTGGAGCATTTATTTTCGATCTTAAATTCTACGCATGCAGCTCCCAATTATGGCTTAGCTACTGATTACGAAATGTATGTCAACATTTATTCTTTTGCTCAAACCTTGGGATTGGATTATTTCCGACCACCAAGTGTAGGAGGATGGACATCTTATTATCAAGCACCATCTTATTCGAGGTTGTGGGCTAATTCCAGTTACATCAAACTGCGTTTTGATATCGGCACATATTTCACCATCTTCACAGGATTGCAAATCAATGGCGAAACCTTAAAAGCAGATGCTTTGGCATTGGTGGATGGTCTTTCGATACCAAACGATGCGCCACAAGTGATTGATGATATTGTAGATGTATTTTGTCCAAAAGGATTACCAGCCTCTCAAAAATTGATCTTAAAATCACTTTTGACCAATAGTTTACCAGATTTTGAATGGACCATTCAATACGACGATTATGTAGCGAATCCAGGAAATGTAACATTTAGTGATCCTGTTCGCCAACGTGTAGAGTATGTGTTGTACCGTTTGTTCCAAATGCCCGAATTTCAAACAATATAGGTTTAATCAAGAATTGACGAAATGAAAAGAAGAAATTTTTTACAATCTGTAGCTTTATCATCCGTTGGCGTACCTTTATTGTTGAAGGATTTTAACTTCGGTGCGATTTCCAAAGAATTATTCAAGACTTCACGTAATGCAGAAGACCGCGTACTGGTTTTGATTCGGTTAAACGGTGGAAATGATGGATTGAGCACATTGGTTCCATTGGATCAATATGCGAACCTAACGATCCAACGACCAGATATTTTGGTTCCTCAGAATCAGCTCATTAATTTGACAGCAACGAATGCGCTTCACCCAGTAATGACTGGAATGGGGAATTTATTCAACGATGGAAAACTCTCCATTTTACAGAATGTTGGTTATCCAGATCAAAATAGATCGCATTTTCGCTCAACGGATATTTGGTCAACTGGATTAATGGATCCTGCAGGAACAACAGGTTGGTTAGGAAGACATTTGGACAATAATTACCCGAATTATCCGGATGATTATCCAAACGCCGCATTTCCCGACCCATTCGCCATTAGCATGGGATATGAAGTTTCGGCAACATGTCAGGGTTTGATGGGTAATTTTTCTGTTACCGTTACCAATCCATTTGACGCATTCAATTTACAAGAATCAAGTCAAGTGAATGATGGAACCTATTATGGTTCCCACATGGAGTTTTTGGCAACCATGATTGCCCAAGCAAACGATTATGGAGCTGCCGTAAACGCGGCAGCAAATGCAGGAAGTACACTTTCAACACTCTACGATTCCAACAATGATTTGGCAGTTCAGCTACGCTATGTTGCACAAATGATTTCTGGAGGTTTAAAAACCAAAATTTACATTGTAAACATCAATGGGTTTGATACACACGATTCCCAAGTTGCCGATTCTTCGACTCCTCAATTGGGAAATCATGCAAACTTATTAAAATCAGTTTCGGATGCGATTGCGGCTTTTCAAGATGACTTGAATTTATTGAACCTCGAAGCACGCGTTGCAGGAATGACCTTTTCAGAATTTGGAAGACAAGTTGCTGCCAATGCAAGTTTAGGAACTGACCACGGTGATGCCGCTCCATTGTTTTTGTTTGGAACATGCATTACTTCTCAAATTATAGGCCCAAACCCTGTGATTTCTGATCAGATTATTGATCAAGCTGCCATTCCAATGCAAATCGATTTCAGAGATGTTTACGCCTCTATTCTTAAAGATTGGTTTGAAGCAGATCCAACAGATGTCCAAGCAATGTTTGAGCATACGGTGAACTTTATACCAGTGTTAGATTCCTGTAATCTAGGCGTTGAAGAAAAAGAATTGACCGAAGCTGATATTTTGGTATTCCCGAATCCGTGTGGTGAACAAACAACGATCCGTATGAATTCTAAAAATGAGCAAGTAACGATTCAAGTGCGCGATATGTTTAATCGATTGGTTGTTGATGTATGTTCTAAATCCTTCAACGAAGGGTCACATGATATTCCTGTTAATTTAGGCAATATCGCATCAGGAGAATACCTTGTAACGATTATGAAACCGTCAGGAAATTTCACGAAACGAATTGTTAAGGTGAAACATATTTGATACGAATAAAACGGAATGCGTCAAAAAACGTATGTCGGAATGCATAAAAACACTGTAGGCTCGGAATGCGTCAAAAAACGTATGTTAGGCATGCATTAAAACACTGTAGGCTCGGAATGCATTCCGAGCCTACGTTTTTTAATTAAATCCTATAAATTGATGCATTCCGGGCCTACGTAATTATAATGAAATCCAATAATAGAATATTATTGCCCCATTTGCATTTCTTTCAATTCCTCTTCGGTTTTTATCTCATATCCTTCAGGAATAGACATACTAAATACTTTTTTACTGACCTTTTTATCAATACTAGAAGCAGTCATTTCAATTGTTAAACCATTTTGTTGAATAATGATAGACAATGGGAATCCGGGCATTTTATCATTGTAAAAGGATTGCCCTTCAGTATATGCCTGAATTTCTTTAGTACACCAAACAATCATCGTAGCATCAACAGTAGTCAAAATCGCTTTTGTACACGTATAACCAGCAATCTCTTTTGTTTCGGTCGTGACTTCAACAGTATATTCTGGCTCATCTGCTTTTGTCTCAACAGTTGATTCAACAGCATATTTCGCACCGTTCATATCAGTCAACGTGAGTGTTTTTTTTGATTTTTGATCCGTAATTGCAATTGTATTTCCTAACATACCCATTGACACTTCTGCACGAGATTTACCCGGCATAAAAGAAGTTGTCATTTTCGAACCCTTCATCATGTTTGAGATCATTGCCATTTGCGGATCATCTGAAGAAAAAGCCACCTCATAATGAATGACCCCTTTTTTGAGTTGGGCTATTGATAAAAAGCTAGTGCTTACAAATAGACAAAGTAATAGAAGTGTTTTTTTCATGCGGAAAAGTGTTCGTTTAAAATAATACTATCGGTGGGTGAAGAATCAGGTATCATTTTGTTCGTATGATTGAATAGAATGTAAATTTGGAATGCGTTAAAACCCCGTAGGCTCGGAATGCATTCCGAGCCTACGGGGTTTTAACATTACCCAAATATCGCCTTTATAATGTCGTTTCCATTGGCATAAAGCAGTAGTCCGATCAGTAAAAAGAATCCAACATATTGTGCTTTTTCCATGAAACTTTGTTTCGGTTCACGACCTGTAATAATTTCATACAACAAGAACATAACATGACCACCATCCAAAGCTGGAATTGGTAAAATATTCATAAATGCTAAGGCGATAGAGATAAATGCTGTTAAACTCCAGAATGCTTGCCAATTCCAAGTTGTAGGGAATAATTTTCCAATTGCTCCAAATCCACCAACTTGTCCAGCACCTTTTGATGTAAAGACATATTGAAATTGAGAAACATTTCCGTACAATGTTTTCCAACCTTTATGGAATCCAGCACCAAAACTTTCGCCAAAAGAGTAATTCACTGTGTGAACAGCATTGGTATCTGTAGTAAACTTCTTTTCGGAGCGAAAACCAATAATACCTGTTTTTGGGACAACAACGGATAGTTCAACAGTCGTATCTCCTCTTTCTACTAAGAAATCTGTTTTCTTACCACGGTTCTTATAAATCATGGTAGAGAACTCATCGAAGTATTCAAATTCCTTTCCGTTAACAGCAGTAATTTGATCTCCTATTTTAAGTTTAAGTTTTTTTACTGCTGCATGCTCAGGTAATAAGCTATCAACCTTTTCCATGTAAACCCTAAAACTAAAAGCACTTTCAGCTCCGTTTTCCCACATTCGACTTCCCATGTCTTCCGGAAGATCGATCATTTCTTGTTTACCATCTTGGTGTTGAACCTTGAAATGACGTTTACCAAATAATAAAATTTCACCACTTAGTTTTTCCAATTCGTTGATCTCTTCACCATCAACCGAAAGAACAATGTCTCCCGATTGAAAACCATATTGTTGCATATATGGATGAACCGCCATTCCATATTTCAATTCCTTTTGGTTGACTTTTTCTTCACCCCAAACCGCCATGATCATAATAAACAAGGCAAACCCAACGACAATATTGACAAAAACACCGCCCAACATAATGATCAAACGTTGCCAAGCTGGTTTAGAACGAAATTCCCATGGCTCAGCAGGAAGTTTCATTTGTTCCTTATCCATTGATTCGTCAATCATTCCAGCTATTTTCACATAACCACCCAACGGTAACCAGCCAATTCCCCACTCTGTTTCACCGATTTTCTTTTTAACCAATGAAAAATAAGGGTTAAAAAACAAGTAAAACTTCTCTACACGTGTTTTAAATAAACGAGCCGGAATAAAATGACCGAATTCATGTAGTACGATGAGAATTGAAAGTGATAAAATGAGTTGCGCGGCGCGAATCCAAAAATCCATTGTTTATTAATTAGTAAGAGACAAATATAATGATATTACGGTTGAACGTGTTTGGTTGAATAACCATGATGTTCAAAGTATTCGACAATAGCTTCTTTCATAAAAGCTTGTTGTTCTAATTCAGTCAAGGGTGGTAAATCTTTCACCAATTTGAAATGTGGCCAATTATCGGGGTCTTTTCCTTCAAATTCGTAATAACCATAGGGTTCGAGTACCGTACAAATTGCAATATGCATCAAGTCCGTCTTCTCATGTTTTTTGAACGCTTTATAGCCCATTCCTAATTCTTCGACACCAATTAAAAACAACAATACTTGTAAATCTATATCTGGTCCAAAAGGTTCTTCGAGTTGTTTTAACAGCGATTGGTAGCGCAGTTCTAATGCATAATCCATAATGCAAAGTTAGTTTTTCGTTCGGTTTTATGATGCTTATCTTCGGCTAATATAGCCAGGTTGTCCAACTGGAATACATTCAAAGATCCAATCGTAGCTGTAGATCATGTGACTATCCACGAAATTTTTATTTGGCCAATCAGCTGGAATAAAAACGCGACCACCTCGATCAGGTGGCAGTTGATCAATTCCTTTTACCGCGCATTGTGGTGCAATTCCATCTTGTTCTCTCAATGGAGCCGGATTTTTTTGATCGAGATCACTACCGTATTGCCAAGTGTGCTGAAATGCAGTCCAATCAAATCCTTCAATTCCTGCATTCTCTGGAGCAAGAATATACATATTTCCTAAAATCACTTTGTCTTTTATGACTTCTAAAAACCCTAAAGAATAGGCATATCCCATGCTGTGACTAACAATGTCAAGCGTGTCTTTCACTTCTTGGGAAAATGGATTGAGTGAACGTGCAAGTAAATAGGTTTCTCCAGCCAATCGACCTTCTTCCTTTCGTTGCAAAAATCCAGATAGATTCGCACGTGTATTCATACGTTTATAGACACGAGGAGCTGTTTTTTTAGAAGGAGTCAATTTTGTACGTAACCAACTGATCCCAAATATTAGTTTAGAACGGTGATTGGAAGTTGAAATAGGAAAACTACCATCAAGATAAAAGAGCACATCGGGCTTCAAATTGGCTTCAAAACAACTATCAATTTGATACCAATAATAAAAACGATCTTTTTGTGTGAGCAGACCATCACCTGGATCGTTATTTGTTTTTGGACCGCGGTAACCATTTATCATGACAAGCATGCGAACGGGTTTATTCAACTGATGATTGCGCAAACTATCGGTTACATCGATCCCATTAAAAGTAAGTACATGAGAAGAATCAAGGGTTCCATTTGCAGACTGAAAACGGTTGACTTGATACAATCCATTTGCGACAATAGCAAGATTTAAATCTGGAAGAATCAATGAATCACTGCTATGAGAAAAGCGTTTTTGTTGGTGTGAATCAATGGTGAAATAAAGCACAGATTGTTGTTCTTCGCTGATCCAAGAATCCTGTTGTTTCCGAAAAACAACTGAACCAGCAACCCTTGCATCTTGGTGGTTTAATAACCGAAAAACTTTTCGCTGTTTACCATGAAAGAGACGGTAAAAATAATACCGGTTTTCTGGATTCCATTTCTGGTTATGAGCAGAATTCTTGATAGCTGATTGCAATTCAGAAGAAGAAGCTTTCGTTGTCGAAACCCGTTGTTCCTGAAGTGTAATGCGTTTGTTGAGTAAAAAAATAGATGCGCATCCTGCCGAATCGATCCATCCAGACTCCTTTTCTTCCCAAAAATAATAGCCAATTAAACCAGTTGTTTGATGATAATTGCGCGATTGAACAGGAGTAGCATTCCCTGTTATTTGGGCATTAACAGACAGACAGATAAAACAAACGAGTAATATGGAAAGCGACTTATTCACAGCATTAAACAATACAGTTCGAAAATACACTTTTGTTTGATCTTTGACAATTGCTTTGTGATTTTTTAGCGCTTGTCTGATGTTAGCTGTTATTCTAGTTTGGATTCAAAATCCGATCATCATTGTCAAATTACATGATTTAAAGAAGCACTAATTGACAAAAACCTGTATTTTTGTTTCGCTTAAAAAAAGTAAGAAATGGGAAGAGCATTTGAATACCGCAGAGCTGCAAAAGAAAAACGATGGGACAAAATGTCGAAATTGTTTCCGAAACTAGGAAAAGCTATTACGATGGCTGCCAAAGAAGGAGGTGATGATCCGGCAACCAATGCGCGATTGCGAACTGCGATTCAAAATGCAAAGTCGGAAAACATGCCCAAAGACAATATCGAGGCTGCCGTTAAGCGCGCGACTCAAAAAGATATTGCCAATTTCACGCAGGTTGATTACGAAGGAAAAGGACCACATGGTGTACTTGTATACATTGAATGTGCTACTGATAATCCAACACGTACGGTTGCGAATGTAAAATCGTATTTCAATAAAGCAGGTGGAGCAGTTGTTCCAAATGGTCAGTTGGAATTTATGTTCAACCGTAAATCAGTATTCGAATTGGTGAAAACAGACACCATGGATGCTGAAGAATTGGAATTGGAATTAATTGACGCAGGTTGCGAAGAAATTGAAGTTACCGAGGAAAGTGTTTTCGTTTATGGTGATTATACTTCATTCGGAACTTTAGCAAAAGCATTTGAAGATTTAGGAGTGGAAGTTTCCAAATCCAATTTACAACGCATTCCAACAACACCAGTTGAGTTTACAGAAGAACAATTAGTTGACATTGAAAAAATGCTCGACAAAATTGAAGACGATGATGATATTCAACAAGTGTTTACAAATATTGCTTAATTAAGAAAGAGACTCAGATTACACTGGGTCTTTTTTTTGCAACTAAAATTAGTACGATGTCAACAGCATTCCTCAAAGCAGAATGGCGCAAATTAGCAATGGCAAACTATATTGTTGATCCGAAACTGCTCATCCCCTATCTTCCCAAACATACAGAGCTGGATCTTTGGAATGGGAACTGTTATGTGAGTTTGGTTGGTTTCATGTTTAAGAATACGCGAATTAAAGGGGTGAAAATCCCACTCCACGTCAATTTTGAGGAAGTAAATTTGCGATTTTATGTGCGTCACTTCGACCAAGGTGAATGGAAAAGAGGCGTTGTATTCATCAGTGAAATTGTACCAAAATGGGCGTTGAGTTTTGTTGCAAACACCATTTACGGTGAACATTATGAAACCATGCCCATGTCACACGATTGGTTGACAACTGAAAATGAGATGACAGTCACCTATAATTGGAAGAAAAATAACCATTGGAATCATTTTCAAGTAAAAACAGAGCTTATCTCAATTGAAATGCCTGAAAACAGCGAAGAAGAATTTATCACCGAACACTTCTGGGGTTATACCACTCGTAAAAAAGGGCGTACTTCTGAATACGGAGTTGAACATCCAAGATGGCAAGTTTATCCACTAAAATCCTATACCATTGATGTTGACTTCGAATCCGTTTATGGGGCTGATTTCCAATTTTTGCAAACGGAGACTCCAGTTTCTGTTTTTCTAGCGGAAGGATCAGATATTGTGGTGCGGAATGGAAAGATTCTCGCCTAAATAAACCTCTTTAACAATCAACCGTTGAGAATGAATTTTTGACAACGTTCATGTCATGAATCAAACAAGTACTTTTCCGACATGAATTTCATGGACATACTCATTCTTGTTCCCATTGGTTATGCAGCTTGGAAAGGTTTCAAACATGGTTTCGTAATTGAATTGTTTACACTTTTAGCAATTTTAGTCGGAATTTATGTTGGAATTCACTTTTCCGATTTTATAGCAGCTTGGTTAAAAGAGACCTTTTCTTGGGACTCGCCCTATTTGCCTGTTGTAGCTTTCACCATTACCTTTTTGGGAGTTGGCGCAATGATTTATTTCAGTGGAAAATTGATCGAAAAAATGATCAAAGTGGTCAATTTATCGCCCGTCAATAAAGCATTTGGAATTGTATTTGCCGTTTTAAAAATGCTCTACATCTTGAGCGTTTTACTAGTCTTGATTGAATCCTACGATGAAAAAAATGACTTTTTCCCTGAAAAAACAAAAGAACATTCCTTATTGTACATTCCTGTACGCGATATTTCAGTAAAAACGGTTCCCGCACTTTCAGAGAGTACCATTTTCATTAAAAATGCGTTACAACCAGAAACCGACAGTACAGGCTTGACAATTGATCAAGTATTGCGTGCAAAAGAAGTAGCTGATAGTTTGGGCTTAGATGCGAATGATGCAAAACAAATTTTGGAAATACATGAGAAATACGGCAAAAAAGATTAGCATTTCGTTCCTAGTAGTACTGTTTACTTTTTCAGTAAATGCTCAACTATTTAAAAAAGGAATCAACCTGCCTGAAAGTAAATTGCGTGTTGTTAAAATGGGACCATTTCTTGGCTTAGAACAAGGGAAATACTTGAATTTCAATTTCGGTTTTGAACGTCAATGGCAACAATTAAAATTAATCAAGCCACAAACACACGCTGTTAATCTTCAATTCGATTACAATTTTAAGCAAAAAGTAATGGGGGCTCAACTCGGCTATTGGTTCAAAGTAGGACGAATGAATATCACGTATGGTGGGCGTCTTTCTTGGCGCACTGATTATACCTACAACCGATTTGCCATTTCACCCAATGTAGGTTATAAATTTATGCAAGCTCATTTTCAATTGGGGGTAAATCTAATGCCCCGACATGAGACGTTTAAAAACGCAAATACCTTCTATGCATCACTCAGATGGGTATTCATCAATGAACGGAAGTTTAAGAAGTAATATAAACTGGCTCTCGTGATCAGAACTAATTGATGCTGTTTTTTTGGAGATTTTTTACTTCAAAAATCAGTATCTTGCATCAAAAAATTCCATGAAACGATTCACATATCTTGCAATTGCTTTTTCAATTAGTATACTAGCTACTTCATGTGGTTCTTCAGAATCAAAGAAAATAGTACCCGAAAAGAAAGAAATATGTTCCTATACCTATGATCACAGTAGTTCGGTAATGGAATGGACAGCTTTTAAATTCACCGCAAAAACAGGCGTTAAAGGCACATTTACAACAATTACTGTAAAAGACGGAGGAGCGATGGAAAGTCCTGAAGAACTCATTCAATCCTTGTCTTTTTCTATTCCGATTAGTTCTGTTGAAACCCAAAATCCAGAACGGAATGCAAAAATCGTTCAGCATTTTTTCGGAACAATTACCACTGAAACCATTGATGGGAAGGTGAAAGCATTAAAAACGGGAGGTAAAGCAGTCATAGAAATCACCATGAATAAAATCACTAAAGACGTTGAAGGAACCTATACCTTGGAAAATGGAAATTTTGCGTTTCATGCAACCATAGATGTCGTAGATTGGAAAGCAATTCCAGGTATCGAAGCGTTGAATAAGATTTGTAAAGAACTTCACACAGGCAATGATGGTGTTTCCAAATTGTGGTCGGAAGTCGAATTATCCTTTACAACGAACTTAAAATCAGATTGCGAATAAAACAGTTTGTGAGTTTTTTGAGTTTGACAGTTTGTGAGTTAAAATTGGACTAAACTCAAAAACTTAGCAAACTAGCAAACTAGCAAACTTATCAAACTCAAAAAACTTAGTTAACTCAAGAAACAATATATTTGTTGATTCTAAGTTATATGTTAACAAGAATTTGGATTGATCAAACCCATGCAAAAGAAACAAATTGCCTTTTTTGGACTATTTATTGTACTGATCGTAGCGGCTTGCTCGACAGAAAAAAACACCCTGCTTAGTCGTTCATATCACAGTACAACCGCTCATTACAATGGTTATTTCAATGCGAATGATCTTCTAAACGAAGCCATGACTAGTTATCGTCGAGGGTTGAAAGAAGATTTCTACAACGTTTTGCCAATTCGACCTTTACCCAATGAGGAGGAAGTAAAAACAATGTATTCTCCTATTGATACAGCCATTGCGAAATGCACCAAAGTGATTCAAAAACATGCCATGCCTGGTATGGACAAGCCTTCTAGAAAGAAAGACGAACACAATAAGTGGATTGACGAAAACTGGACAACGATTGGAATTGCGAACTATTATCGCCGCGATTATGCATTGGCAATGAAAAACTTCGAATATGTACAGAAATTTTTCTCCAATGATAAATCAACCTATGTAGCTGAATTGTGGATGGCAAAAACCAATATTGAAGAAGGCCGATTCACTGAAGCAACTTTCAATTTGGCTAACCTCGATAAAGCGGTCGAAGAAGCAGAAGGTTCATCCAAAAAGAAAAAATCAAAGTCATCTTCTAAAGCCAAAAGAAAAGCGGAAAAAGCCGATACTCCTCCTGAATTTCCTAAAAAATTGCGCTTTGAACTCGAATTAACGCGTGCAGCCTATTTTGAAAAGAAAAAAGATGTCGATGGTACGATTAAAGCATTAGAAGCTTCTCTAGAATTCGTGAAAAAATCGAATGATAAAGCACGTATTCACTTCATTTTAGGTCAATTGTACGAATCAAAAGGTGATCGTTCACTTGCCTCTGATCATTATGGAAAAGCCTTAAAAAGCAACGGAGGTTATGAAATGAACTTCAATGCACGATTGAAACGAGCGTTGAATGGCGGAAGTAGCAACGTTGAACAAGAGTTGAATAAAATGCTCCGTGATGAAAAAAATGCTGAATTCAAAGATCAGATTTATTACACACTTGGGTTGATTGCTAAAAACAATGGTGAAGAACCAAAAGCAATTGAACGATTTACCAATTCGGCATTCTATTCAAGCAGCAACGATCGCCAAAAAGGAATGGCTTATGAGCAATTGGGAGATACGTATTTCAGTAAAAAGGATTACGTACGTGCCCAAAAATACTACGATAGTTGTGCTACAGTAATTCCAGAAAACTATCCAAATGCTGAAGGAATCCGCAACAAAGCAACACGTTTACAGGATTTAGTTACTGCAATTGAAACCGCTCAGTACGAAGATAGTGTACAACGAATTGCAACACTTTCCGAAGATGATCGCCTTGCTTTTGCCGAAAAATTGGTGAAACAAATCAAAGCTGACGAAGAACGAAAAGCACGATTGGATGCTGATCGTATGCGTGAATTGCAAGAAATGGCAGCCAAAGCAGAAGAAGGTTCAGGTAATAAATGGTATTGGAATAATCCTAAAACACGTCAACAAGGTTACGATGAGTTTAAACGTCAATGGGGACAACGGGTTTCGGAAGACGATTGGCGAAGAAGTGATAAGATTTCGGTTGCATCTTTTATGGAAGACGAAAAAGATTCTGCTGGGGTAGTTAAAGTGGAAGACGATGTCGCTGTTGATTCATTGACTGCTGAATCCTTATTGGCAAAACTTCCTTTGTCTGATTCCACCTTACAACTTTCCCGCGATCGTATGATGTCAGCTTATTTTGATGCTGGTCGTATTTACCAAGATCAATTGAACGAAGATCGATTAGCTGAGAAACAATATGATATTATTATTGGCAAGCCATTCGAAAGTCCATACAAGTTGCTTTCAGCTTATCAAATCTATAAAATGTACGATCCAGCTGATCCAAAAGCATTGGCTCAGAAAGATTTTATTTTAACCAATTATCCTACGTCTGATTTTGCAGGTTATTTAAGAGATCCCGATTATTTCCTGAAAAAGAAAGAACGCGAAAAATTGGCTGAACAAGAATACTTAACCGTGTTGGATCGGTATGAACGTGGAATCTATTATCCAGTAGTTCTGAAAGCCAATGCAGTAATTGCAGATGAAAAGGAAAATCAATTTCGTGCAAAATATTTCTTGTTGAAAGCAAAATGTCAGGCCAAATTGAACGAAGACAAAAAATCATTACTTCCAACATTGGACTCATTAATTGCAGAATATCCTGGAACAGATGAAGCGAGAAAAGGATTGGAAATGCGTAACATCATTCTCAATGGCTATTCTACAAATACGCTAGCTGATTTCAACAAAAAATCGATTTATACCTACGTGGAAAATGAACCCATGTATGTCTTGGTGTTTTTGGATGACAAAACAAGTTCAGCACTTGCTAGAACACGTGTAGCAGATTTCAATAAGGAGTTTTATGGTCGAGAAAAACTAAATACTAGTTCGAAGATCTTCGGTAAACAAAGTGTCATCTTGGTGAAAGAGTTCGCGAATGAAGACGACGCGGCCATGTATTTATCTCAATACAAGAAAACAAAGAAACACCTCATGGATTTGCAAAAAGCGAAAATTCTCTTCGTTTCCGTTGGGAACTTAAAAACCTTGTTTGAATCCATGAAGTTAGAAGAATACGAATTGTTTTTCGACGAAAGTTATTGAGAATAAGTGTACCTTTCTTCTTAGAAAAAGTAATCGTGGAAGATAAACCCCAAAAACAAATCAATAATTACGCTAAGTTTGCAAGCTTAGCCATACAAATGGGAGTCATTATTGGCGGCTCAGTATGGCTTGGTGTGTTTTTAGACGGAAAATACAACCATGGAGGTAAAGCGTGGACAGTTTGTTTAGCCCTTTTTGGTGTAGCAGCCTCCCTTTATCAAGTGTTAAAAGAAGTCATTAAAATGACAAAAGACGATTAGATTATGAGTAGCTTGAAGCAACAATTGTATTCCTTTATTGGAATGACAGGAATTTATGTAGGTGTTTTAGCCTTGCTGTTACCAAATCAACTCACAAGTTACAATAGTATTTCCATAGGAGTAGTTTTGATCGTTTTTATATTGAGTACATTGATTACTTCCACTGGTAAAATAGTAGATGCACAAACGAACGCTCAGAAATTTTTACTCGGAACAACAGTTCAAATAATGATCGCCCTCTTTTATGTCTTATTTTCCAAATACCTAGCGAAAGAACATTTTAAGACAATGAGTATTCATTTTTTGGTTCTCTTTTTTCTCTTTTTGACGATACAAGCAATTTTTCTTATCAAAAGAATTCGTCAAACACCTGCTCAATAGTCTTTCTATATTTAGTTTTATATAGACCAAATTTGAACATGTAATTTACATGGTTATAGATTTGTTTATCTAAGAATCAGACTATAGGTATAAAAAGTTCATTTGTGTGAAGCCTTTCTTTAAATTTTCTTGGTGTTTCTGAAAGATTGACTACCTTTGCACCAAATTTTCGGAGAGAAACTTAAAGTTTTAATACGCAATGTCATTAATTTACAGCATGAAACGATTTCTTTTAGCATTGGTTGCACTAATGGTTATTCCGATGGCTTTTGCAAATGCAACAAAAGAGGAACACGAAGGGGAAGAAGAGTACCAAGTGACAAAAGAGATTATGCATCATATCTCGGATGCTCACGAATGGCATATTATGGGCGATCATGAGAATTCTGTGTCAGTTCACCTTCCAATTATTTTAATTGATAATGGTTTAGTTTCGTTTTCTTCTAGTTCATTCTATGAAGGAAAAGCAATGGAGATCGTTGCAGATAACGCAACAGGTGAAAAAGAGCATTATTATATTGAAGCAACAGGTCGATATGCCTTGTTTCATGAAAAAATCTACAAATTAGTTGGTGGCGAACTTCAGTTTCATGAAGGGCATCCAGAAAATGCTATGCCAATAGATCTGTCAATCACAAAGAATGTGTTATCATTATTTTTTGGAGCAATAATTATTTTTCTTTTGATGTTTAGCACGGCACGTTTCTATAAGAAAAATGGTGCTGCTGCTCCCAAAGGTATGGCCAAATTCATGGAACCAATGATCCTGATGGTACGTGATATTGCGAAAGAAAATATTGGTGAGAAAAAACACAAAAAATACATTCCATATTTAACTACAATATTTTTCTTTATTTGGATCAATAACATGTTAGGTTTAATTCCAATTATTCCAGGTGGAGCAAACTTAACAGGTAATATTAGTGTAACCTTGGTATTAGCAGTGTTTACATTGTTATTTACATTGTTTTCCTCTAATAGAAACTATTGGAAACATATTTTTGCAACTCCAGGTGTACCTGTTGCATTGTTGCCAATTATGATTCCAATTGAATTAGTGGGAGTGTTTACAAAGCCTTTCGCCTTGATGATTCGTTTGTTTGCGAATATGACAGCGGGACACGTAATTGTGTTGGCGTTTATTTCAATTATCTTTATTAACAAAAGTGCTTGGTGGGGTGCAATGTCCGTTCCTATGTCTTTGTTTATTTCGGTATTGGAAATTTTAGTTGCTTTCTTACAAGGGTACTTATTCGCAATGCTTTCAGCTTTGTTCATTGGTGCTGCAGTAGAAGAGGAACATCATTAATTAGTATTTTTTTAACTCAAACATATAATAGTTATGGTATCAGGAATAGCAGCAATTGGAGCCGGTCTGTCCGTATTAGGAGCAGGAGTTGGTATTGGACGTATTGGTGGTTCAGCGTTAGACGCGATCGCTCGTCAACCAGAAGCAGCAGGAAAAATTCAAACTGTAATGATTATCGCTGCAGCCTTGATTGAGGGTGTTGCGCTTTTCGGTGTAGTTGTAGGTTTCCTTGGTCTTTAATAAGACTTTAACTCAGTTTCGTAACGGTTGGTTGCGAAACTGAGTTTCTTTTGATGATTAAAAAATAAAACACGATATGGAATTAGTTACCCCCGGTATTGGATTGATTTTTTGGACAGGTTTAGTGTTCTTACTTTTGTTATTAGTACTTACCAAATTCGTTTGGAAACCTGTATTAAAAGCGGTAAACGAACGTGAACAAAAAATCTCAGACGCTTTAGATTTGGCTGAAAAAACCAAAATTGAAATGAAAGCGTTGCAAGCGCAAAACGAAAACTTGTTGAAAGAAGCAAGAGCTGAGCGTGATGCAATTGTAAAAGATGCAAAAGAAATTGCTGAGAAAATGGTAGAAGATGCCAAAAACACAGCAAAAGCTGAAGCAACCAAAGTGATTGCTGCAGCACGTGAAGCAATCAATGCTGATAAAGCAGCTGCAATTGCTGACTTGAAAAAACAAGTTGCTTCGTTCTCTATCGAAATTGCAGAGAAAATTGTTCGTGGTGAATTATCTGCGGACGGAAAACAAAAAGAACTAGCTGAAAAATTAGCTGGAGATATTAACTTGAACTAATTCGGAAGATGAAAAGTTCGAAAGTCGCCATCCGTTACGCTCAAGCTTTGTTGGAACTCGCTATCGAGAACAACATCCTTGAATCTGTGAACAATGATATGAACTACTTGACGCAAGTCAATGATGAGAATCGTGATTTTCAGTTGTTGTTGTCAAGTCCGATTATTAAAACCGATAAAAAAGTTGCGGTTTTGAATGAGATTTTCGGAATGTTCGAAACTGTATCTTCTTCATTCATTGCGTTGATCGCTAAAAATGGTCGTGAGAATATCTTACCAGAGATAGCAAGTGCGTTTCATGAATTAGTGAAAGAGAAAAAAGGAATTGTTTCCATTACATTGGTAAGTGCAACTGCGCTTGATGAAAAAGTGAAACAACAAATCTTAGATAAAGTTCAAGCTACAATTACAGGAACATTGGAAGTAACAGAGCAAATTGATGCTTCCTTGATCGGTGGATTCGTAGTAAAGATGGGAGACACCCAAATTGATGCATCCGTTGCGTCGAAATTAGCACAGTTGAAACAACGTTTAACAATATAATTAGAGGTAACTCTTTTTAAAAAAAGAACAACATGGCAGATGTTAAACCAGCAGAAGTTTCTGCGATTTTAAGAGAGCAATTATCAGGTTTCCGTTCGGAAGCTGAATTGCAAGAAGTAGGTACTGTACTCCAAATTGGTGACGGTATTGCTCGTGTTTATGGACTTACAGGAGTTCAGTACGGTGAATTGATCGAATTTGAAGGTGGATTGCAAGGAATTGCTCTCAACTTGGAAGAAGATAACGTAGGAGCGGTATTATTAGGTCGTTCTGTTGGCGTAAAAGAAGGTGATACAGTGAAACGTTTAGGTCGTATCGCTTCTGTAATGGTAGGTGAAGGTCTAGTTGGTCGTGTAATCGATACATTGGGTAACCCAATTGACGGTAAAGGACCAATTACGGGCGAATTGTTTGAAATGCCAATCGAACGTAAAGCACCGGGAGTTATCTTCCGTCAACCAGTAACTGAACCGTTACAAACAGGTATCAAAGCAGTTGATGCGATGATTCCAATCGGTCGTGGACAACGTGAGTTGATCATTGGTGACCGTCAAACAGGAAAAACAACTGTTGCAATCGATGCAATTATCAATCAGAAAGAATTCTTCGATCGTGGAGAACCTGTTTTCTGTATTTATGTTGCGATTGGACAAAAAGGTTCAACTGTTGCTGGGATCGTTAAGAAATTAGAAGATGCAGGTGCAATGGCCTATACAGTGATTGTTGCTTCCAATGCAGCTGATCCAGCTCCAATGCAGTTTTATGCTCCAATGACAGGTGCCGCGGTAGGTGAATTCTTCCGTGATACTGGTCGTCCAGCTTTGATCGTATTTGATGATTTATCAAAACAAGCGGTTGCTTACCGTGAGGTTTCCTTGTTATTACGTCGCCCACCAGGTCGTGAGGCTTACCCAGGTGATGTATTCTACTTACACTCCCGTTTGTTAGAGCGTGCTGCGAAAGTGATCGCTGATGATACAATCGCTGCTCAAATGAATGACCTTCCAGAATGTTTGAAAGGTATGGTGAAAGGTGGTGGTTCATTAACAGCACTTCCAATCATTGAAACACAAGCAGGTGACGTTTCGGCGTATATTCCAACCAACGTAATTTCGATTACAGATGGTCAGATCTTCTTGGAAGGTGACTTGTTCAACGCAGGAATTCGTCCAGCGATCAACGTAGGTATCTCGGTATCACGTGTTGGAGGAAATGCACAGATCAAATCAATGAAAAAGGTAGCTGGTACATTGAAATTGGATCAAGCACAATACCGCGAGTTAGAGGCGTTTGCGAAATTCGGTTCTGATTTGGATTCTGCAACTAAATCTGTATTGGATAAAGGAGCTCGTAACGTTGAAATCTTAAAACAACGTGAAGGTGATCCATACCCAGTTGAAAAACAAATTGCAATCATTTACGTGGGAACAAAAGGATTGATCCAAAAAGTTCCAGTTGCGAAAGTGAAAGAATTCGAAAAAGAATACTTGGATTACTTAGAAGCAAAACATTCAGATGTATTGGTACGCCTTAAAGCAGGTAAATACGAAGATGCTGACACAGATGTTTTGTCAAAAGTGGCGAAAGAATTAGCTGATAAATATTGATTGAATTGAAAATTGAAAATGCTAAAATGTAAAATTGGAAAGACGCTTTTCAATTTTACATTTTCAATTCATAATTAAAGATTAGATGGCAAATCTAAAAGAAATACGAAATCGAATTACATCCGTAGGTTCTACGATGCAGATCACTTCTGCCATGAAAATGGTATCAGCTGCAAAGTTAAAACGTGCGCAAGATGCGATTACCCAAATGCGTCCTTATGCGAATAAGCTAAAAGATATCTTGGGGAATCTTAGTGCTTCACTTGATTTATCTGAAAATGCATTAGCAGCAGATCGTGGTGATGGAAAAGTATTGATTGTTGCTATTACATCCAATCGTGGATTGTGTGGTGGTTTCAATAATAACGTCATCAAACAAGTGAATCAATTGATGGTAACTGATTTTATCAAAAGCGATGTGAAAATTCTATGCTTGGGTAAAAAAGGCAAGGATGCTTTTAGACACGCTGAAGGTTTTTATACGAGTGAAGATACAGATCGTGTTCCAGACATCTTTTCTGATTTAACGTTTGACAATACGGCTATTTTGGCGCAAGCTATGATGGATCGTTTCTTGGACAAATCGTTTGATCGTGTTGTAGTAGTATACAACAGCTTTATCAATGCAGCTTCACAAGTAGTAAAAGTAGAGCAGTTGTTACCAATTATTCCAACAGTTCAGGAAGGTACAACGAGTGTTGATTACATCTTCGAGCCTTCGAAAGAAGAAATCGTTGAAGAATTGATCCCAAAATCATTAAAAATACAATTGTTCAAAGCATTGTTGGATTCAAATGCATCAGAAAATGGCGCACGAATGACAGCAATGCACAAAGCAACAGACAATGCCAAAGAAATGAAACGTAACCTTACGTTGAGTTACAATAAAGCACGACAAGCAGCCATTACAAGTGAAATTCTTGAAATTGTTGGTGGTGCTGAAGCATTGAGTGGAAAATAGCAGTCTTGAAATTTAATAAAGGCTCGTGATGTTCACGGGCCTTTTTTATTTCAAAATGTATTTTGGAAATATTGGAAAAACTTACTTAATTTATTGTACTTTCTCTGGTTTCTTTGCTGCTTGTTTCGCTGGCATAGCTTTTACAACCGCCCTACCCTTTCTTGTAGGTGCTGGTGTTGCTTTGGGTGTTGAAGTTGACCGAGTAGTCATTTCTTTCGGTTCAGTATTCAAGCGTTTAACTTTCCCTGTTTTCAAAGGTTCTTGAGCGTATACAGATCCTGCACTAACACAAAGTGCCATTACAAATCCAATTTTAATGAGTGCTTTCATATCTAATTTTTTACTTGTTTAAGCAAGTCTTGTGCCAAAGCTTAAAACTTCATTTAAAAGTACGACATCTATTTTATAATTATATTTGAACTAACGAAAATATATATCCTTGATGAAAGCAATTCAACACCATATTTACGCTATTAAAGTCTGCTTTGAGGCTTTATCAAAAGGGAAATACTTGACGTTTTTTATTCCCGGTCTATTCGTTGGATTGTTCTATTATTGGGCATTCTCTTCAACTGAGGAATTAAAAGAATCAGCTACTACGCTTGATAGTGTTCCGTTAGTAGGTGAATACTTGGTTTCTGGAGCACAAGGATTTATCGGTTTTTGGCAAGGTATTTTATTGTTCATATTCCAATTCTTTATCCTAACCATTCTTTCTCCATTTAACAGTATTCTTTCTGAAAAATTTGATGCTGACCTTACCGGGCGCAAATTCGAAACCGGGTTTGTACGTATCCTGAATGATTTATTACGTGCCATTTTAGTTGCAATCATTGCGTTGGTGCTTGAATGCATCTTTATGGTAGTCTGGATTATTCTATCGTGGATTCTATCATGGCTGCCACTAATTGATCTATTGGATCCGATCATGCGCTTTTTAATCGGTTCTTTTTTCTTCGGATTTGCCTTTTACGACTACAGTTTAGAACGCCATAACATTGGCACATTCAGGAGTTTGGGATTTGCTTTTTCTAAAATGGGACACATGATTATCTCTGGTTCCATTTTTACACTTATTTTTATGATTCCAATTGTAGGAATTATCCTTGCTCCCGTTTTGGTAACACTCATTTCTACCGGTGTTTACATCAAGTTAAATGAGAAAACAGGAACACCTACACAAACACAATAATTAAGGCTTATGTCAATAATGTTCGCCACATTCCCCAAAACGTCAAAGGCTGATTGGTTGGAACTGTTGCAAAAAGAATTGAAGGGTGAATCAATTGATAAACTTCAAAAATTCAATCGGGTAGAAGAAATTGCTTTTCCAGCCTATTTTCACCGAGAAGACGAAACTACTGCTTTTTCCGATCCGGGAATGCTTCCTTATACACGTGGAAGTCGCTCTGATACGAATGATTGGCACATCGGTTCTTGTTTCAAGCTTCAACATAGTGAAACTGACAACGCACGTTTACTAGCAGCATTAATGAGCGGGACAACTGCCTTGGTATTGCACGCAAGCGGAACTGAGGCTATTGATTTCAAAACGCTTTTAAACGGAATTGACCTTGCGTTTATTCATACAACATTTTACGCTCATACACTGGAGCAAGCAAATGCCTTTTCGGAAATTGCAGGAACCTATCCATCAGCCCTTGTAATAGAAAACCAAACAGAATGGTTACAACAAGCGAAAATTAGTTCTTACAAGGCCTTAAAACCGTTTGCTGTCAATGCCTATTCTGTGCAACAAGCTGGAGGAACAACTTGGCAAGAAATCAGTATTGCATTGGCAGAAGGACACGATCTATTGGTTGCTCAACTCGAATTAGGACTTTCTATTGATGATGCTGCTGCGAATATTCACTTTGTATTTGGGATCGGAAGTCAATACTTTTACGAGATTGCCAAATTTCGCGCATTTCGAACAGCTTGGTCACGCATTATTGCTGAATATGCCCCAGAACACGCTTGTAGTCATGCAGCATTTGTAACAGCTCAAACGGGATTCACCAATATCAGTTTGAAAGATCCATACACCAATCTTTTGCGTCAAACGACACAAGGGATGTCGGCTGTAATGGCTGGTATTCATCAATTGGTGATCCAACCATACGACTGGTATGCAGCTAAACAAGAATTGGATTTCACACAACGTATGGCAACCAATATTTCATTGTTGTTAAAAGAAGAATCTTATTTAGATAAAGTCATTGATCCAGCTGGCGGCAGTTATGCGCTTGACGATCTAACCAATGCAATAGCCGAACGTGCTTGGAGTTCTTTTCAATGGATCGAAGCAAATGGCGGACTTTCTTCACCAGCTGTACTGGCGACACTTTCAGCAGAAATAAGTGAAAAAGCCCAACAACGATTGATCTTGGTCAACGAGAAAAAAACAACCCTTATTGGAATCAATGTATTTCCCAATCCGGAAAAAATTGACAATACATGGAATAGCCTTCCCAGCTGCTGGAATGGACTTCCCACACTCAATATAGAACTGGAAATCCAACAACCATGAAACGAAAATCATTTCAAAATACTGCATTGACTTCCGGTTCAGCACACGGAACACCACAACAAGATGTCTTCATGACCGCTGAAAAAATAGGTTTGGATGCTTATTATAATCCCGCATCAATTGCCGATACAGAACACATTGGCTTTGTAAGCGGAAAAGCACCTTTTCTTCGTGGACCTTATGGTTCCATGTACGCGATCAGACCGTGGACAGTGCGTCAATACGCTGGATTTTCAACAGCCGAAGACTCCAATGCCTTTTATAGAAGAAATTTAGCTGCTGGCCAAAAAGGACTTTCGGTAGCATTTGATTTAGCAACCCATCGTGGTTACGACTCAGATCACGAACGCGTAGAAGGTGATGTAGGAAAAGCTGGAGTTGCGATTGATTCGGTCTTGGATATGAAAATCTTGTTCGACCAAATCCCGCTAGATGAGATGTCGGTTTCCATGACCATGAACGGGGCAGTTTTACCGATTATGGCATTTTATATAGTTGCAGCCCAAGAACAAGGCGTGAAACAAGAATTATTATCGGGTACAATTCAAAATGATATTCTAAAAGAGTTCATGGTGCGGAATACCTACATCTACCCACCCACTCCTTCCATGCGGATTATTGCAGATATTTTTGCATATACCTCAGAGCACATGCCACGTTTTAATTCCATTTCCATTTCAGGATATCACATGCAAGAAGCTGGTGCAACAGCGAGTATAGAATTGGCTTATACACTTGCAGATGGATTGGAATATTTACGTGCCGGTATAAAAGCTGGAATGGAAATCGACACATTTGCGCCCCGATTGAGCTTTTTCTGGGCAATTGGTATGAATCAGTTTATGGAGATTGCCAAAATGCGAGCAGGAAGAATGCTTTGGGCAAAATTGGTAGCCGAATTTAATCCAAAAAACGAAAAATCATTGGCTTTGCGAACGCATTGTCAAACATCAGGATGGAGTTTAACTGAACAAGATCCATTCAACAACATTGCCCGAACGTGCATTGAAGCCATGGCAGCTGGATTTGGCGGAACACAATCGCTTCATACCAATGCATTAGACGAAGCCATTGCACTTCCAACTGATTTTTCAGCACGAATTGCACGGAATACCCAAATCTATTTACAACAAGAAACAGGTATGACCGACCTCATTGATCCATGGGGCGGTAGTTATTACGTTGAAAAATTAACAGAAGAATTAGTCGACGAAGCCTGGAAATTGATTCAAGAAGTAGAAGAATTAGGTGGAATGGCAAAAGCCATTGAAACAGGCATTCCAAAGATGCGGATTGAAGAGGCTGCTGCACGCAAACAAGCACGTATTGATGCAGGCAAAGACATTCTTGTTGGCGTGAATCGCTACCAATTAGAAAAGGAATCTGCAATGGATATTTTGGAAGTGGATAACACCAAAGTACGCAATTCACAAATAGAGCGATTAACAACTTTAAAAGCGAATCGTAACCAAGAACGTGTTGATAGCTTATTGAAAGAATTAGAAGATGCAGCCCGCTCTGGAGAGGGGAATTTACTGGAAATTGCTGTTTTGTGTGCACAAGAACGTGCATCTTTGGGTGAAATTTCAACTGCTTTGGAAAACGTATACGGCAGACATCAGGCTACAATACGCTCAATTAGTGGTGTTTATTCAGCAGAAAGTATGAATGATCAAGATTTTGAAACCGCGCGAGCTCTGGTAGAGCAATTCGCACAATTGGAAGGACGTAGACCACGTATTATGATTGCAAAAATGGGACAAGATGGTCACGATCGTGGTGCGAAAGTGATTGCAACCTCCTTTGCAGATATCGGATTTGATGTGGATATTGGTCCACTATTTCAGACTCCAAAAGAAGCCGCCAAACAAGCCGTAGAAAATGATGTGCATGTATTGGGAGTTTCCTCTTTGGCTGCAGGTCATAAAACATTGGTTCCGCAAGTCATTGAAGAACTTAAAAAAATGGGCAGACCTGATATCATGGTTGTTGCAGGTGGTGTAATTCCAGCTCAAGATTACGAATTCTTGTATGACGCAGGTGTTTTTGGCGTTTTTGGACCAGGAACTAAAATTTCAAAAGCCGCACAAAGTATTCTCAATCTGTTGATTAAAAGCCTTGACTAGCGGGCATTGATAGGTGAAATAAAAAAATAATTGTACATTCGGCATAGTAATTGGTCTTGTGACCACAACCAATAAACAAATGATCATGAAAAAACTGGTTTTAATTACCATCTTATTTATTGCAGGGTTTGTGCGAGCGCAAGCACCTACTTACGATGACTTACGCATTTTGTATGCTGATGGAAATTATGATAAACTCATCAAAGTATCCTCATCTTATTCCACACATGACAAAACAAAAAATGATCCGCTTGCCCACCTTTGGTTAGCAAGAGGTTTGTATAAAATGTCATTGAGTGGTAACTCGGAAGAGAAGTACAAAAATGCTTACAAAGAAGCAGTTGCAGCGCTTGGCAAGTGTATTAAACTCGATAAAGTAGGTGATGTTCAACGCGAATACGAAGAATTTATTCAAGAATTCAAAATGAGTTTGATTGAAGTGATAGCCAATGATATTGCTACACCGGATTTCAAAAAAGCCAACTCTTGGGTATTAAAATATTACAAATTAGACCCAAACAGCCTTGGAGCTAAGTACTTGGAAGCAGCTTGTAAATTCCGTAATGCAGATAAAGGTGGAGCGAATGCCGCTTGGAAAGAAGCAGAAAAGAAATTAGCTGCGTTGGAAACAATCGATGAGTGGAGCAAAGCAGATATCGCATTGTTTAAACTGGGAATTCTACAATCGGCTGAATGCTATGTTGCATCACGTCAAGTTGATAAAGCCAAAACGTTATTAGGTAAAGTAGCACAATGGTTTGAAGAAGACGAAGAATTTAAAGCAAAATACGACGAGATTGTAAACTAGTCTCTTGCTCTAAAATACTGAACGCACGCATTGATTTGTGTGCGTTTTTTTTGTCACCCTCCTTAATCAGTCCCTTCGGTCTTCAAAAGCGATGCTTTTTCTTCTCAAGGGAGGAAACATAAACAACATCATTCTGGTCCACTAACCTTAGTTCGATTTTAAATTAACAACCAATGGAGCATATCTTTTTGGTTGAATCTACATCTTGAATCTAAGAATCCTGTAATTTTGATCTATGAAAAAATATCTGTTATTCTTTCGAAACAAGTACATTCTTACGTTCACCATTTTTCTGGTGTACAACCTGTTTTTGGACGATATCGATCTTTTTTCAATCCTCAGTCAGAACAAAAAATTAGCACGACTCCGAGCTGATCAATCTGAAGTTACTATCAAACTAAACGAAACAAAACAAACCTTACTGGAGCTGAAACACAGTTACGCATTAGAAAAATATGCCCGCGAAGAAAAGCTGTTTAAGAAAGACGATGAAGATGTGTTTGTGATTACGTATGAGTAATCACAACTGATATATTTCGTTGACTCAACTTACGAGTCATTCTAAGATCAATCAATTCTATCTAGGTTCATTTTTATTTCCGGTATTCCTAGAAAACAAAAATTTCATAACAAGAAGGTAAAAGCCAAATGCAGTAGTAGTTAATGCACCAATTACGCTAAGAAATTCAACTTGATTTAATTTCAAACATCCAAAACCTTTGAGTAAAATTATTAAACAAATAAAAGTTGCCCATCCAAGTGTAAACCAAAAACTTTTATTTGCATGTGATTTTCTTAAAGTTCTTTCAGCCTCATTATCCAATTTTTGCATTTGTAATGTTTCCCATGCTATGTGTTCGGATACGCCTTGAGGTGTAAATAGCTGGTCTTGATCCTGTAGAGCTTTTTTAACGTCTAGTTCATTAGGTGTTATAGTATCTGTCAATTCCCTAATTAAAGATACCTCGTCTTCCTTTGGCTCATTAAGCATTTGCGGTGAATCTTTGACTCTTTATTTCTTTTGCCTCCATAATCAAATCTTCATAATGCTCTTTAATAGAATCATTAGTCATCACAACATTAAACCCACCAGTATATGTTTTAGACCAAACCGTACCTTCCATGTGCGTTCTTGCAGACAACTCTATTCCAGACATTTCACCATAAATATTCCAAATTCTAGTAACGAATTGAGAAGTTTCAGGATCCAATTCATTTTTAACATATAAATCAATAAGTTGAGGGTCTACTGGAGAAGTCCCAAAACGTTTAATTGTATGGTACAATTCTGGAATCACAGGACCATATTTCCAAGCTTCAATAGTGTCATTTATTAAAGGCTTTCCTGTAAAACCCAAATGCCATCCATGCATAATATATACCAATTTAAGCAACTTCATAGGGTCAACTTTATTACCCTCCTTTTCTGCTAAAGAGAGTATCTTTTTTGATATGTCGTAAGAACTATACATAAATGAATTTCACTTTTTGAATGTGGATGAATTATCACTAATATACCAATTATATTGCAAAAGTAAAAACTATATTATCCTGATCTATTTTTATCTAACGAAAGACTCACTATAAGAATCTAAAAGAATAACGTTTTATTCAATCCTTTACCCCTTTCACCTGTTGATTAAAAAACTGCTGTTCAACATAATTTACAACCCGAACACCTGGAAAATAATACAACAAAATCTGCAAATAATTGTACTTGTATTTCGCCATTTTCATTGCACCTTCTTGACACAAACCTACGCCGTGTCCGTAACCTCGACCACGCAACACCACATCTGATCCTTCTGGATAACAATTAAAAAAAGTGGATTTTAGATTAAACTTGGTGCGAATATCCCGCAACGGAATGCCTAACCAGGGATATTGAAAAAAAGCACTGCGTTCAGCCTGATTAAATGTAAAAATCATTGGACCTAAAACAGTATCATTGATTGGATAATCGTATTGCGAAATCAAGAACTCGCTCCAATCACTTTGTGCGATCCGTTTTTCCCAAACTGCTTGTTTCGTGTAAATGCAAAACGTATCCTTGAAGGTATTGAGGTATGGAACTTTATTGTTCCAAACATAATCTGGCTCGCTTGTTTGTCCACCGCAATTGGCATGAAAATAAGCATCAACTAAGTGGTTGTGCTCATCTACCATGATTCTACCAGCAGTTTGACGAACAGCAGTATCAATTAAAGGTGTAAAACGCAATTGGTAATGATAAGCTTGACAATGTACCCGATCACACATTCCAAAACCTTCTTTTACGTGCCGATCTTTGTATTTCAATGCGTAAGTACGACTCATTACTGCCTGTACTTTGTAATATTCTAAATCACGACCACCGCCACCTTCAGACTCCACTACTCCACCGAGGTAATGGTGCATATCTACTAAATTTACAATAGTCAATCCTTTTTCTCCAACACTAATTTCCACATCATCGCGGTATTTACGCTCTTTTACTTCGGGAGAGCGTGAACTGTAAATCAATGAATTTCCTAGTTTGGTAGAAACGAGGTTTACTTTGTCTACAACTCCTATTTCAGTTGCACCCATTTTAAGTAGAATGCGTTTATCGGAAGTCAAGGAAATGTCAACAAATTCGTTCGGGAGAATGGTTCCAAATTCTGTTGTATCACCAATGACATTGTAACTCCCTGCATCATAAGCAAATACAATTCGCTTAATTTCATAGTCGCGCAAAACACCTATCCTCATTTGTTGTGCAACAAAAAAGAATGGAAGACAGCTAACAACGAAAGAAATTAAACGCGTCACAACACAAAGTTAACAGTGACCAGTATGTTAAAATTCGGTCAACTAAATAGTTTTCAACAAGGATTGTGCAACTTTTTCAGATGCGCCTCCTTGACCGAGCATTGCCTTGATTTCAGCATAACCTTCTTCAATGCTTTGGCGTTTTGGTTGACCTTTCAAAATAGCAACTAATTCCATTTTCAATCGTGAAGGATTACAATCGTTTTGAATCAATTCTGTCACTACTTCTCGATCTAAAATCAAGTTAACGAGCGAAATATATTTCACATTCACCAAGCGTTTCGCAATCCAAAAAGAAATCGGATTTCCCATATAACAAACCACTTGAGGAATTCCAAACAAGCCGGTTTCCAACGTAGCAGTTCCAGATGTGACTACAGCTGCTTCAGATTGTTGTAACAAAGCATATGTTTGTCCAAAAACGACTTCAATGTCTTTTTCACCAATAAGTTGCTGATACACTTCTTTTGACATATTAGGCGCACCTGCAATCACAAAACGATAAGCAGGAAACGCATCAATTAAGGTGAGCATCACTGGCAATTTCTTTTTCAACTCCATCAAACGACTTCCAGGAAGAACTGCAATGATTGGTCGTTTGTCTTGTGTAGAAATGGCTAATGGTTCAATTGGTTGGGCATTGTATTGTTCAATTGCATCGAGTAAAGGGTGACCAACATATTCAACATCGTAGTGGTGTTTGGCGTAGAATGCTTTTTCAAATGGAAGAATCACAAACAATTGGAAAACATCACGGCGAATTTTCTCTACCCGTTTTTCTTTCCAAGCCCAAACAGTTGGAGAGATGTAGAAATAGACCTTCATTCCACGCTTTTTAGCCCACTCAGCGATACGCATATTAAATCCGGGGTAATCAATCAATAACAAGGCATCGGGTTCGAAATCGGCTATATCTTGCTTGCAAAAACGGATATTGCGCAAAATGGTTCGGATATGTAACAACACTTCAACAAAACCCATGTAAGCGAGTTTGCGAATGTGCATCGCCATCGTTCCACCAACCGCTTCCATTTTATCGCCGCCCCAAAAACGAATCTCCAAATCGGGTTGCAACCGATAGAGTTCCTTCATGACATTACTACCATGCAAATCACCTGAAGCTTCCCCAGCAATGATGTATAATTTCTTTCCCGCCATTCTACTAGAAGAAAACAACGTAAACGATGTAGGGAACAAAAATCGCTGATCCGATGATAATTCCTCTTGCTAAATCATAGCGTTCTTTATTCAAAAACAAGTAAAACCAACCTAGATTTGGTAGGCACGCCAGAGAAATAAATTTAGCTTGAACCGATTTATCGACCATGAATTTATGCCACAATTGAATAAAATAGAAATCCTGTGCAATGGAAATTAACCAAATTACAAGCGGAACAGCAATCATAGGAGTTAATAAACCGATGATCAACCCAACCGTTATACGGATGTTCCAAGAGAATTTACGTTTCATGAGAATTGTTCGTTTAATGTTTTAAGGGCTGCGTGTGCTGTCAGATCGAATTGTGTGGGAACAATACTTGCAAAACCTGCTGCTAAAGCACGTAAATCAGTATCATCTGCATCTTCATGCGAATCAAATGTTCCTGTTAACCAATAATATGTTTTACCATGTGGATCAGTACGTTTATCAAAACGATCTTCCCAAAAAGCATAGGCTTGTCGGCAAACTTTGATTCCTTTTAAATCGGAAATAGGCACATTAGGAATGTTGACATTAAGACAAACACCTTGAGGCAAACCATTGTTCAATACGGTTTCTATTACTTGTTTAGCGACTTTTATCGCAGCTGAAAAATCGGCATCTTGATCGAAATTATCAAGCGAAAACCCAATACTCGGAATGTGCTCCATTGCGCCTTCAACAGCTGCTGACATCGTTCCAGAATACAATACATTTGTTGAAGCATTCGATCCATGATTGATTCCAGATAACAACAAATCGGGTTTTCGATGTAAAATTTCGTAGACACCAAGTTTTACACAATCTACAGGAGTTCCGGAACAAGAATACGCTTCAATTCCTTCGAAAATCGTTGATGCATTCAACCGAATTGGATCATGAATCGTAATGGCATGTCCCATACCCGATTGCGGTTTATCTGGAGCGATTACCACAATATCACCAAACGATCGGGCTGCTTCAATCAAAGAGGCTATGCCTTTAGCGTGCAAGCTATCATCATTGGTAATAAAAATCAGCGGGCGACTCATGGATTTAATTTGTGACAAAGATACTGTTTCAAACTAGAATGCGGAATGTGAAGAAAAGTAACGCTTTAAAAAGTCTAAGACCGTTGCAAAACCCCTTCAAAAATTCAACATCCTCATTTATATGTATTCGACTATAACAAAAAAACCGCCGATCTTTTCAGACCGACGGTTACCATTATTAAAAAAAGTAGTTGTCTATTTTACAACAAACTGCAATGTTTGACTTGCATTTGCTTCTGCTAAACGAATCATGTACATACCAGATGCTAATGATTCAGTAGAAAGCATTACCAAGTTATCACCTTCATTCGCTTGTACAGTATGTTGAGAAAGAATGTGACCCAATAAATCTGTTACATAAACAGTAATCGTTTGACCCGTTTTGCTAGAGAAACGCACGTTTACTTCTTCTTCAGCAGGATTAGGGAAAACCACTGCATTTTGCAATTGAATTTCATTTAATCCAACAACCAATTCATTAGATGGAGCTCCTGAATAGATATTAATATCATCTAGGTAAATATTATTACCTGCATCACCTTCAAATCGGAATTTGAAACGGAAATTCTCTACCCAATAAGCTGTAGTAACATTCGTCATGTGAACAGTTAACCAATCAGCAGCAGCAGGAGTCCAAGAACTTGTTGCAGTCAAATTAGACAATGACGCTCCATGCATGGTTTTACGTTGATCCCAAGAATCACCACAATCACTTGTTAAGAATACTTTCAAATAATCATCGTTTGCAGATTGACGTTTACGGTATGCATAACGGAATGAAAGTGTAACACCAGGTGAGGAAGTAATTCCAGAAAGGTCAACTGGAGTAGAAATCAATTCATCTACGTTACCAGCAGCTTGACCATAGTTACCTAATTTTGCAGAATTAGTACCTGAATTACCAGCGGTATTTGTTACTGTCCAAGCTACATTAGATCCAAAATCTTTCACTATCCAACGATTTGAACCAGTGAAATTACTCATGTTCTCAAAGCCTTCGAAATAAGGTAATGTTTCACCTGAAGCCAATACTCTGATAAATGTTGATTTCAATTCAACATCAGTTGATACACCATCAGTTGCAGATAATTGAACACTGTATACACCTGGAGTAGCATAAGTAACCGTAGGACTTTGTGCAGATGAAGTTGCTGGAGTTCCACCAGCGAAAGTCCAAGTCCAACCAGATACCGCATTGTATGATTCATCTGTGAATTGCACTACATCACCTACGCACACTTCTGTTTTTAATGTTGAGAAATTAGCTTGACATAAACCTGCAGATCCATCTGCACCAGTATTTGCAAGATTTGTTGCTGTCCACAAATTGTTTCGTCCACCAGTACTTCCTGTCAATGCAGCACGCATACGTGTTACTTGACCAGCGGTAAACATTTTAGAGCAATAAGAATAATCCATGTAGTTTTCAACGTTGGCACGTGGTCCACAGAAATTTTCGTTCAAGTTACAAGCAGTTACACCACGCGTTAAAGGCGTATCAGCTACATTATCAGAACCACAAGATACACCTGGATCATTTGTTCCACCCCATGTATGAGATAAATTTAACCAGTGACCTACTTCATGCGTCAACGCACGACTTGAACCAACGGAAGAAGTTCCAATAGAGCTTACATAATTGTGCAAAATCCAAATACCATTTCTCATATTTGTTCCACCCCAAGAGCTTGGATTGTATGTGTAACCAGCTGCACCACCAATTTCACCACAAATAAAGATGTTCATGTATTTGTTTCCAGCCCATTCACCTTGATACACGTCATTACCTGCAACAATTGCATCTACTTGTGCACCACCATCAGCACCATTATAAGAAATAGCATTTTGTGTACGAGTGATACCACTAAAACATGCCCCGTTTGGAGCTTTAGTTGCCAATACAAATTCTACCTCAACATCACTTGGTTCGCAAACAGCTGAGGGATTTGAAGCATTAAAATCAACATGAACTGTTGCTGCATCTGCATTTAATAAACGGTAATCGCGGTTCAGAATTGCCAAAGCATCTAAAATTTGATCGCGTGAGATATTTTCAACCCCACCATTGTGCAATACGTGAAATACAACTGGAATTTTATAAACCGTTCCTCTTGTAGGAGCTTCGGTCATCATTTCCTGAATACGCGCTTCCATTGCTTGTTGATCTTGCGCATATTGTGCTGCAAAAGCCGAATTATGCAATAACGCATCTAATTTTTTGTGTTGATGACAGTACTCCACATCTTCACCATCGCGGGTGTTAGCCTTCTGGGCAGTTGGAGTTTGTCCGAAAAGTGCCGAAAAGGAGAATAGGCAAATTCCGAGTAAGGAGAGTTTTAATTGTTTCATCTGTTTGTTCTAGCTAGTTTATTTCTAATTTATTGATGTTGGTTTATCGAATAGGTTGTATTGTTAACAACATTTTTCGTTGGAGAAATAAGATTGAATGAGGTGCTGATTATCTGAAAAACAAACATCAGCTTGTACATAGATCATAATTCGTAGCTTTAAAAAAGTTTTAGCAGGTACAAAATACGAAGAATGATTAAAATTACTCGTCAGTTTTTAGTTAAAGGGTGAAATTGTTGATTGAGTGGCAATAACGCGCTATGAATAATCAGCGGCTTTAAACACTAATCAATGTCACGCAAGGAATAACAAACTTGACCTGTATAATTGTTTTTCAGGAGTTTATCTAATTTTTCAGCAACCATTTCTGGTGAAATCAATTCATTATTCTCATAATATGAATGAAAATTAGCTGATGAACTAAAATCACCTGAATGAACCGTTCGGATGTATGTTTGCATTGCCGTATCAACAACTCCTGGTGCTACTGCATATACTTTTGTGGATCGCCCCTTTTCTTGTTCTTCTAGAAAAAATGTTTCGGAGATCATTTCCAATGCAGCCTTTGATGCACAATAAGCAGCCCACGATGGAATAGCTCGTTTCGCAGCACCAGAACTAATATTGACAACCGTTAATTGGAAATTATTGCCGCATTGTTGGGCCAACTTTTGCATCAATAGTGCTGGAGCAACTGTATTGATAGCTAAAACAGTTGCCAAGTCGATTTCATCCTGATCGCTGATGCGCTGTACATGTCCCAAGGTTCCTGCGTTATTGATCAACAATACAGTTGATTGTACAAACGCAAAAGAAAGATCGTTGATTGCTGATTGGTTGGATAAATCGCAGGGTATTGCTTGATAATTAGAATGGTTAATCACATGTCTACGACCGATTCCAATTACCTTATGACCATTATTCAAGTAAAAATCAGCGATTGCTTTGCCAATTCCAGATGATGTTCCAGTTATGATTATGACCATAAATAATAGTATTAGAGAACATTATTGTCCGATTAAAAACCCGTTGTTCAATTTTATTCATATTTACCTTACTTTTCTTTTTCCGCAAAAGAAAAGTAAGCAAAAGAAAACTCGACGCTGTTTGTCCGTCAATGCGCTCCATTTGTAGAATTGCGACCGTTTCGGTGATCCCTTGGCGGGCTTCCTCACGGTTCCCGCATTCCACTGCACTTCACTTTTTCCGTTCAAAAGGCGTCATCCTTCTAACTCAAATTTCGTTAAAACAAGAAAGAAGCCCACTACCTGAAAGCAGTATCTAAAATCCATCTAATTAAACCACTTCAGACGAATAAAAAAGCAGTTATCAAATACTAGTGAATGGAGAACAACTAGTGGACTTCAGAAAGTCTTCTCTCAAAAGTCCACTAGTCTATTTCAATTTAAGCAAGTGCTTGTTTTAAATCTTCAATTAAATCGTCAGCATCTTCCACACCAACACTCAATCGAATCAAGGTATCAACTACACCTGTTTTTTCACGTTCTACTTTTGGAATGGATGCATGTGTCATTGTTGCCGGGTGACCAATCAACGATTCAACACCACCCAATGATTCTGCCAAAGAGAAAATCTCGACTTTTTTCACAATTGCTAATGCATCTTCTAAGTGGTTACCTTTTAATGTAAAAGAAATCATTCCACCAAAACCACGCATTTGTGATTTTGCAACTTCATGATTTTTATGCGTTGGGAAACCAGGCCAGTATACTTTATCAACTTTGGGCTGAGTGAGTAACCAATTGGCGATTTTTTCTCCATTTTCACAGTGACGTTGAACGCGCAAATGCAAAGTCTTAATTCCGCGAAGAACTAAAAACGAATCCATTGGTCCGCAAACGGCACCTGTAGAATTTTGAATGCGGTACATTTCAGCTGCAATGGCATCATCGGAAGTAACCAATGCTCCCATTACAACATCTGAGTGACCACCTAAATATTTGGTAACACTGTGCATGACAATATCCGCACCCAAATCAATTGGATTTTGCAAATACGGTGTTGCAAACGTATTGTCAACCGCCAACCAAGCATTTGCTTTTTTAGCAATGGTGGACATGGCTTTGATATCCACAATATTCATCATGGGATTCGTTGGTGTTTCTACCCAAATCAATTTGGTTTTCGCGTTCACCAATGCCTCTACAGCTGGGAGATCTTGTAAGTCTACAAAATGAAACACAATTCCGTATTTCTCGAAAATTGTGCGGAACAAACGGTAAGAACCACCATATAAATCGTTGGTAGAAATCACCTCATCACCTGGACTCAACATTTTGATGATGCAATCGATGGCTGCTAAACCAGAACCAAAACAAGCACCGTGTTTTCCATTTTCAATGGCTGCAATGTTTTTCTCCAGTGCATGACGGGTTGGATTCTGAGTTCGCGAGTATTCATAGCCTTTATGATTACCAACACCTTCTTGTACATACGTTGAGGTTTGATAAATCGGAGTCATGATTGCTCCTGTTGACTCATCGGGGTGAACGCCAGCGTGAATAGCTTTTGTTCCGAATTTCATAACTTTCATGGAATTGTTGTTGCTAATGGTTTGAGGTGCAAAAATACAATTTGGGGTTGGTTTTTGGAAATTTATGTTTTCTCGCTGAAAACAACGAACGTTTTGTGATACTACCAAGTAGGTGTTTTCTCTGTTTCTATTGTGGTAAAATTAACCACAATAGAAACATAGGGAACATAGATTTTGAATCACTAATATCGAATAAAAATTCATGTTTCAAGGAAAGCTCTTTTTAATAAATGCGCTTGATTGATCTCCCACCTATACAATAGATTGGTTCCTTGTCCTATTGGTTATAGACAAACTACAAACATAGATTTTGAATCGTTGATTTTTCGTGGCTTTATTCAAATTACGAAAGCAAGGCGATTTTCTCTAACTTCGTTGCGGTCAAATTCTTCATGCACGAACAGTCTTACGATATTGCTCAATTCATCTTTGAACTTTCGGAAATCCCTTCTTCGGATCCGTTGGTGCAATTGTTGGTGCATGAAAAAGCGATTGTACAACTCGATGAACAGCTTATCGAAAAACAAGAATTTCCACTAAATACTAATTGGAACACTGTATTAAAAACGGCTCATCTCAACAAACGCGAATCGGATTTACATTCCTTGTGTTGGGCTTTTGGAATGGTTAGTTGGGAATACAAAGGCAAGGAAGTTCAATCGCCATTGATGCTGGTTCCATTGGAATGGAAAATCCTGAAAGGAAAACAAGCTGTAGAGATTCGATGTGCAATTGATGAAGCATTTATCAATCCGTTTGTGCGTAATCACTTGATTCGGGAATTCGATTTGACGTTAGCAGATGATGCTGAACAATCGACGGAAGATTTATTTACCTCTGTAAGCGAATTACTGGTAGAAAAAAACTTACCAATACGCATTGAAAGGGCTTCAGTGATTGGCAATTTTCACCATCATCGCTACCAAATCGTACGTGAATTGGAGCGCATTCAAGCAGCTGATTCCCGCAGTTCATTGGTGGAAACAATTCTTGGAAACGAAGCTTCTTCTGAAGCTGAACCCATTCATTTTTCTTCGGAAATCCTTTCACCTGCAGATGTAGATCAACTCAAGGTATTTGAACAAATCCAAACAGAAAACACCGTAATTCAAGGCCCACCTGGAACAGGAAAATCGCAGGTATTAACCAATATCCTCGGAAAATCGTTGCTTCGCGATGGATTGACATTGGTAGTTTCGGAGAAACGTGTTGCGTTGGATGTTTTGGTCAAAAAACTGAGTTCACTCGGTTTATCCGAATTTACGTTTACTGCTCATAGTCAAACACAACCAAAAGTATTTATTCAGCAATTAAAAACTACGTGGAATGCATTGGAGCAAGAAATACCTGCTGTTCCAACATCCTTATTGCTTTCTGAACAATTACTAGATTCATTGCAATTGTTATTGGATCGCTTGAATAGTCCAACATTGATTGGTGGTATTTCTTTTCAAGAATATCGTGCAATTCAGTCAAAACATGCTGCTGATGAAGTAGCATTTAATTCGGATGTTCCTGATTTAACAACTTGGATTGAATTAGAACCTGTATTGCGTGAATTAGAGCAACAACTTGGTTCGTTCGCCCTACTTCAATCGTATAAAAAAAACCTGTTTGCCGATTTACAATTCGATCAGTTGCTGCAAAAATTACAGCTTGAAATTGATTGGGTTCACAACACATTTGCCACTTCAACTATTGGTGAATTAGAAGGATTGTTTAAATCTGTTGCACGTTGCCAATTGGTTGCCAATGAATCATTTCGTGCTTACTTTGCGCTTGCTCAACAACCAAAAGAACGAAAACGATTTGAAAAAGCACGATTGCTTTATCGCGAATTAAGCGCAAAAACCCTGGTATTCCAATCAGAACAACTGCTTTGGAAAAAACGACCTACTCGTTCTGAAGCTACTTCTTGGTTGCAACAACTTTCTCAAAAACAATCGTGGTTTTCACGCAGAAAATGGCGCAAATCGTTTTTTTCTAATTTAAAAGATTCCACACTTGATCCAACCACTGTGCTAACAAACTGGTTGCATTTGCTCGATTTAGAACAACAATTGGTTGATGTACGCACCCTACTGGCAACTTGGGGAATTGAACGACCAGAAGTAGAATTGGAAAGTGCTGCTTATGTGTTGCGTCAATTAGAGCAAGAAGACCCGAATGAACTCAATCGTGTCGCTAAAATGACACTTTCCGAACGACAACTCATCCTTTCCAATGGTGAGCGTTTAAAACAGTTGATTCAGGACATCAACCGGTATTTGGTTGTCACCGAAAAAACAGCATTGCCAACTCTTTTTTCTGATCGTGAATCATTGATTGATAAAACCTTGACGCACGCATCCGTCATTTATCAATTACCAGATGCTGTTTACCGTTTACTTTCCACTGGAAAATCACTTGAAGTATTAACAGCCAGTGTTTTGTATTCCAACTGGCGCAAAATGGAAGCCCAATTTCCAGCATTAGCAAAATTTGATGGAGCAGTTTTGGAAACAAAAATTACGACTATCCTAGAAACGGAACAAGAAGAATTTGAGCAATTTGCAAAACGCATTTGGGTTTTACGGAAAGAACGATTTGATGCATACGCGCAGTTATTGCGCACACCAGCCGCGAAATTAAACGCTTCAGATAAAGTACTTAAAGCACGACTCAAAGCTGGAAAAGCCATTCTAGTCAAAGAATTTGGGAAATCGAAACAGCACAAAACCATCCGTGAATTAGTAGCAAGTGATGCGCGAATTTGGATTGAATTATTGACTCCGATCTGGCTAAGTACGCCTGCACAAGTTGGAAAAACATTTCCAATGGAGCAAGGATTGTTTCAATTGGCCATTTTTGATGAAGCAAGCCAAATTCCTTTACCAAATGCGCTTGGAACTCTACAACGAGCACAACGAGCAGTCATTGCTGGAGACGAACAACAAATGGCGCCAACCCATTATTTTTCTGGGGGAAAAACCGCAGTTGATTTGTTGCATCAAGCTTCTTGGTATTGGAAAAAAGTAGCATTAAAACACCATTACCGCAGTGAACATCCTGCATTGATTGCATTTTCCAATCGGCATTTTTATCAGAACGAATTAGTGGCTTATCCAGCAGCTAAAACGCAATTTCCACTCCATCGCCATTTTGTAGAAAACGGCGTTTTTGAAGAGCGCACCAATATCCGAGAAGCGCAAACAGTTGCAGCATTTTTGGAAATCATCAATTGGAAAAAAAGCATTGGAATTGTTGCCTTTTCAGAACAGCAATTGGGTTGTATTTGGCAACATTGTTCTCAAAAAGTGCAAGAACACATTACAACTGGCATCGAAAAAGATCGGGTATTTTTCAAAGCATTGGAACAAGTGCAAGGAGATGAAGCTGATTTACTCATCATTAGTTTAGGTTATGGAAAAAATGCGGGTGGCGATTTTCATTTGCGCTTTGGCCCATTGAATCAATCGCAAGGTTATAAACGCTTGAATGTATTACTTACACGTGCAAAATCGGAATTGCATTTCTTTACCTCAGTTACCTCCTCTGATTTTTCAATTAGCACCAATGAATCGGTCAATTTATTGCGCTTATACCTAATTGATTTGGAACACATTTCATCGGAGAACAAACTGGTCTTTCCGTATGAATTAGCTCCGGAAAAAATGACTGAATCGGCGTTACGAATTCCAGCTATCACAACAAAAATTACCAATGCACACGATTTGGTTACATTTCATCGGGTGATGGTTGCTAGAGGTTGGAAAATTCAGTATTGATCTACATTGGTTTTAACTCCTTGTGTGTTAGTTCATTTTCTATTTAACAATATACTACCATACACTCCTCATACACTAACCATACGGAGACCATACTTGAACCTTACTTGAACCTTACTTGAACCTTACTTGAACCTTACTTGAACGATATGGAAACTATACAAGTTGCCTCGTCCTGAATTAACTATACAGGTTATTGATTAAATCCTGCTTGTATTATACGGTTGTAAATCTTTCGAATTCGGAACTAATTTAATCTTGAGGGCATAAAAGACGTTTAATATTAACGCAAATTAAATGATACACAACCGTTCCTTAAACAAGGGGTAATTATCCCCTATTCGCTTAGTAATTTTAGAATCGTTGCTTTGCCAAAACTAAAAAATGCAACGATTACTTGCGTTCATCTTGTTGTTTTGGAGCATCAATTTGAACGGACAAACTACTACTTTTTTCCCTGCTGGGAGCAATTGGAAATACAATGATACGGGAGTTGATCTTGGAATTCAATGGTACAGTTCTTTATTCAATGACAACTCGTGGTCTACTGGAAATGCAGAATTAGGTTATGGTGACGGAGATGAACAAACAACTGTCAGTTATGGATCCAATGCCTCTAATAAACAACCCACCACGTATTTCCGAAAATCCTTTTTTGTTTCTAACCCATCCGCTTTTTCTCAAATTACTGGTTCGATTAAAAGGGATGATGGAGCTGTAGTATATGTCAATGGTGTAGAGGTTTTTCGTTCTAACATGCCAGCTGGAATGATTGCATATCAAACCTTATCGGCAGGAACAGTCGCTTGGCCTAACGAAGATAATTGGTACAACTTCGAATTCAGTCCCGCATTGTTACAAGCAGGGAATAACGTAATTGCAGTAGAAATTCACCAAGACGAACTTTCCAGTTCAGATATTAGTTTTGATTGTTCTCTCGCAGGAAATGAATCGCCTGTTAATTCCGTTGTAATGCGCGGCCCCTATCTTCAGTCAGCCACTTCAAATTCAGTTATTATACGCTGGCGAACGGATGTTCCAACAGATAGTAAAGTGCGATTTGGTAGCAATTTGACTAATCTCAATCAATCAGCCTTAGGGTATCCATTTACAACCGAACATGAGGTACTCATAACTGGTTTGCAACCAGCAACTACTTACTATTATACAGTTGGGAATTCGGGGCAAGCATTAACACTCCCAGAGAATGCAATTTACTTTAAGACAAGTCCAGTTGAAGGAACAGCAGATAAATACCGCTTTTGGGTAATCGGCGATGCTGGAATGGGTAATACCGATCAACGTGATGTCCGTGATGGTTTTCTGATGCGCAATCAGGGGCAACACCTAGATGGATGGATCATGTTGGGCGACAATGCTTACGGCAGTGGAATCAATGATGGAACACAGCAAAATTATCAAGATGGTGTTTTTGAAAATATGTATGAAACGACGCTTCAGAATACCGTTTTATGGCCTGCGTTAGGAAATCATGAGTACAATAACCACCTTCCATTTTCTCCCGATCCTGCCTATTTCGATATTTTCACACTGCCTGTTTATGGTGAAGCTGGTGGCATTCCTTCCGGAACAGAAAAATACTATTCTTACAACTACGGAAACATTCATTTCATCGTTTTGGATAGTTATGATGTTGATCGCGGTTCGAATGGAGCAATGGCGAGCTGGCTTATAGCTGATTTACAACAAAACACCGCCGAATGGACCATTGCTTATTGGCATCATCCACCCTATACAAAAGGAAGCCATGATTCAGATAATGGTCTTTTTCTAGACGGTGAGTTGGTTGAAATGCGGGAAAACATTCTACCGATCATCGAACAATATGGTGTTGATTTGGTGTTAAATGGTCATAGCCACAGTTATGAACGCAGCTTTCTAATTGACGGACATTATGGTTATTCCAATGAGTTAATCCCTTCAATGATCTTAGATAATGGATTTGGTGGCAGTAATGGTGACTGTCCGTATGAAAAGAATACCACTATCTCTGCAGCTCACAAAGGAACAGTATATGCCGTTGTTGGCTGTTCTGGAAAACTCAGCAGTACTTCTTCTGGATGGCCACATCCTGCAATGGCGTATTCAATAGAAACGCGTTTAGGTTCAATGATTATGACCGTTGACCATAACCGTCTCGATGCAGAATTTGTAGGAATTGATGGATCAATTACAGATTATTTTTCCATTCTTAAAAATAGTGGCAGCCGTGACACACTCGTTACTTGTCCGAATGAAACTCTGACATTAACTCCCTCTTTTCCTGGTACAGCCAATTGGTTTCCATTGGGAATTAATGCCGATTCAATAACCATTAATCCTGCTTTCTCCACCATGTATATTGCAACAGACAGCAGTGGTTGTTTGATTGATACCATCTTCGTAGAAGTTGTTAACTCACCCGATTGCAATTTATCTCTTTTAGACACAAAAGGGCAAAAACCTTCATTAATGGTGCAACAAACAAACACCGACACTCCAATTTCACTCATCTGGAATGGATTTACAGGATCTGAAGTAACGATGACCCTTTATTCAATCTATGGGCAACTAATCGATCAGCAACAGCTTGCCAATAATCCAACCAACAACATTTGGACTTCTTCTACGACCAACATGGCTCAAGGAACCTATTTTATTCGGATGTCCGATGCTCAACATCAATTAATTATTCAATTCATACGCAACTAATTACACTATGAAAAAAAACTATTTCTCCTTCTTTATTGGCCTTTTTATTTTCTCACTTAACACAATTGCACAGTGCGATACAACGGTTGTTAATGGTGATATGATTGTTTCATCACCGACATTTCTTTCAGGAGTGTATGAAATTTCAGGTGATTTCCAAGTACTTCCTGGAGTAACTGTGTTTGTTCAAACACACGAATTAGGTGGTTGTGGAATGGTACAAATCAACGCTGAGAACATCCGTATTGATGGCTTCATTAATGGCGATTTTGCAGGATATGCTGGTGGAACTGGTGGGGCACCTGGAACAGCTGTAACAAGTTTGACAGGTGATGGAATTGCAATCAACGATTGTTCCAATAAAGATAACACAGGTCAGTTGACTGTTCAAGGAGGAGAAGCTGGAATGATGGGTTTTGGCCCTGGAGCAGGACTTGCAGGAGCTAATGGTCAAAACGGTTCGGGACCCAAACAACAATGTTTGAGTTTAGACGATGAAGCTGGAATGATTGGTGGATCTGGTGGCGCAGGTGGCGGCGCAGGCGGCAGTTATGGAGGACAAGGATCTATCGGTGGCACTGGTGGAGCTGGAACAAATGGATATCAAACCACTGGATTAAACGTTTCAACAGGATTCCCCGTTGTTGGTGGAAATGGCGGGAATGGCGGGAATGCAGCATCCATTTACGGTACACAGATGGGAGAAGATATTCAACTCGGATCAGGTGGTGGTGGAGCTGGTGGTGGTGGACGTTCTTACGACAGCGGTTTAGGCGGTTCCAATGGCGGAAATGGTGGCGGATTGGTCATCTTGGTTGCAAGCGATTCACTCATTGTTACAGGAACAATTTCTGTAACGGGTGAAAATGGGTCAACTGGTGGAAATGGCGGAAACGGTGGTGCATCACCAAAATGTTGTTCAGATGGTTGCGATGATTGTGGTGAAGCCACTTTATCTACAGGGTCTGGAGGCGGAAGTGGTTCTGGCGGTGGTTCTGGCGGTGGTATTTTGCTAAAATCAGACTTATTTGCATCCATCACTGGAAACTTATCTGCCGAAGGTGGCAACAGCGGTACTGGTGGTCAACGCGGAACTGGTGTAAGTTGTAATTACGATGAACTCTTTTGCGGAACACAATCCATTACGAGTGGAAACGGAAATCCTGGATCAGATGGTGGCGCTGGAGGAGGTGGAAGAATTAAAGTTTTTGTCCCGATTTGTTCACAATCAACCGTTCAACCTATCCTTTCATTAAATGGCGGAACAGGGGTTGTGAGTGCCACTATAGGAACTTATTTTGTGGGTTGCAGTGAACTTTCTTTGAGTGAACTTGCAACGGAAATGAAAGTAAATCTGTTTCCAAATCCTGCATCAGAGTCCTTATTTATTTCCATTGACGGTCAACAAAAGGTTGATTTAAACATCAGTGATCTAAGTGGACGCATCGTTTATTCAACAACAACTGAACTTTCTGAAACACCATTCAGCATTGATTTAAATGAATTAAATAGCGGTACCTACTTACTGTTGTTGCATACAAATGGTCATACAATCGTTAAACAATTTATTCGTCTCTAATGTTGAAATCAATCCTTTTTTTACTCGCAGTGTCTTCTTGTATCGTTCGATTGAATGCGCAACATACAACGAAATCTGTTCAACCATGCTTGGCTCCATTTTATCATGGAGTTGCTTCAGGAGATCCACTTGCAGATCGTGTAATCCTATGGACACGCTTTACGCCCGATTCTATCCAAAACGCTCAACAAATTGTTGAATGGAAAATAGCACAAGACACTGCATTTCAACTCGGTTTACAAGCTGGAATCGTGATCACTGATGCAACAGTTGATTACACGGTGAAGGTCGATCCAACAGGATTGTTGCCGAATACAACCTACTATTACCAATTTAAGGCGAATAATAAACTATCTGTTATTGGTCGAACACGCACTGCTACTGAAGGCGATTGTGATAGTTTGCGTTTCGCAGTCGTATCGTGCGCCAATTACGAGGCGGGTTATTTCAATGTGTTTCGCAACTTAAAAGAGCGCAATGATTTTGATGCTGTTGTGTGCTTGGGAGATTATATTTATGAATACGAATCGGGTGGCTACTCTCCCAATCCAACAGCTAACAGGCAATGGATGCCCGATCATGAAATCCTGAGTTTATTAGACTATCGTGCACGGTATTCAACTTATCGTCTTGATGACGATTTGCGCGATTTGCACCAGCAATTTCCATTCATCGTAATTTGGGATGACCACGAAACAGCGAATGATTCATGGATGAACGGAGCAGAAAACCATCAAGCAAATGAAGGTAGTTTTGCTGCACGAAAACAGGCTGCTAAACAAGCTTTTTTTGAATGGTTACCCATCCGAGTAACAGGTGTTTCTGACGAATATCAGATTTTCCGAGAAATCAAATACGGAGACCTCGTTGATCTTATCATGCTTGATACGCGCCTTCATGGACGAGATGAACAAGCAGGAACGTCAGGAGCGACAGTAACTGCTACAAATCGTCAATTGCTTGGAACAGATCAGTTTTCTTGGCTTGGAACACGACTTTCAAGCAGTACCTCACGCTGGAAATTACTTGGTCAACAAGTGATGATGGCACCATTAACCATTTTTGGTTCTGCGCTAAACGGCGATCAATGGGATGGCTATCCAGCCGAGCGTCAGCGGGTATACAACCACATTTTATCAAATAACATTTCGGATGTCGTTGTGTTGACCGGAGATATTCATTCTTCTTGGGCAAACGATTTACCGGGATCGAGTTACAATGGGTCCACAGGCGGTGGGTCTATCGGAGTTGAATTTGTAGCACCAAGTGTTACGTCTCCAGGTATCAATATTCCAGGTGGAGCAACCGCAATTATGGCTTCCAATAGTCATATAAAGTATTCAGATTTATCATTGCATGGTTACATCATGCTAGATGTGAATAAAGAACGAGTTCAGTCAGATTGGTACTATATTAATACAATTGATAGTCCATCAGGGGATTTTACTTATGGAACTTCTTTTAAATCCAATCACCTCGCACGCCATTTAGTGAGTTCGAATTCAGCAAGTATTCCTAGAAACGGGATTCAAGGATTTCAAACCGAGAACTGCCCCTATTATGCACCGAATACTGCAAGTATAGCATCACCAGAAACACCTGTTTTTCTAGGAGTGTATCCCAATCCTGTTACAGATGTCCTCTACGCAAATGTTAGTATTCCTGTTTCGGATAACGTTGTGTTTTCTCTTTCGGATGTCTCGGGTAAAGTCACGCTACTTCATTCGGAAACAATTAGCTTATCTGGAACTTATCAGTTTACGTTGGATCTAACTTCACTAATTTCAGGAATCTATTTTCTACAAGTAGCAACAACGACTGGTAGTAAAACAGTTCGAATTGTAGTGAAATAATGGTGGTTTAAATCGTATAAATTCAGTTATTATTTAATCAGTTTATTGAATTATAGCGTGTTGTGTACAGCTAACTATGACTTTAAACTACTTGCAAATTTAGTTCAATGCATATACTTTTTTTGAAAAAACCATCCATTTTCAACGGAAAAGTTTACCTTCACACATTATTTAGTACTACGTCTATGAAAAAAACACTACTTTTTCTGTTGTTTACCGCTACTTTGCTCGCAGGAACAACTACTGCTACTGCTCAAATGCCAGTTACAACACCAAGAATGTATGGATCAAGTCCATTCCAAGATTCACTTTGGGGAATAGACACAACCAATTTCAGTATTTTCACACGAATGGGGCCTACATTGGCAGGATTTACCATTACTGGAATGAACGGTATGGCGTATGATCCAACAACCTATGAAACCTACATTATTATGAAAGTTTCTGGAGTTACAGGTCGTGTATTGGGAAAAATAGATTTAACAACAGGTGTTTGTACACAAATTGGAAATCTTGGTCAAAACTTTTCTTCGATTACTTTCCGTGAAGATGGTCAATTATTGGGTGCGACAGGAAATGGTTCAACAACTTCTGAAGGACTATTTTTAATTGATAAAAATACAGCAGCAACTACGCTTTTGTATGTAATGGGAAATGGTGCTGATGGTGAAGTTCTTTTATACAATCGCGCTGATGATTTTATTTACCACTGGTCTGGAAACTCAACAATGGTTTATGAAAAGATGGCGGCTTCAAATGTTACTTACACCCCTATCAATATTGTACCAATAGGAATTTCTTCTGGAGAAACATTTGGGGCTATTTACCTTGACTCTTCAAAGATCTTAATCAGTAACATCTCAAGTCAAATACGCCGTTTAGGAACAGATGGTACTTATGGTGCTGGCAGTATAGCGAGTCTTCCAGATGATTTTCGTGGTTTGGTTATGCCTCCACAATTTTTAGCAAGTGATGATAGTGTTTGCCAAGGCGAAACCGTTTATGTAGGTGCTGGAAGTTTGCAATTATTTGATACCGTTGTGTATCACTGGGGAGATGGAACATTTGATGTTGTAGGACTTACTGGTGGAACACACGTTTATTCAACTCCTGGTGATTATACCATCAACATCGAATTAGACAATGGTGTTGTACGTGATACTACACTTTACACGTTCTCCGTGCATGTTGACTCAACTCCTGTCGTTCTTTTAGCTGGAAACACGAATATTTGTTCTGGCGACAGTGTAACACTTACAGGTGTGGCATCTGGAGTTACCAATCAATGGTATATGAATGGTATTGCTATTCCAGGAGCAACTTTAGATACCTACTCAACGAATGTTGCAGGTGTCTATAATATGTCTAAAACCAATCTCGCTGGCTGTGTTGACTCTTCAAGCGTTGGTTTAATCTTAGTTGATGTTATCAATCCCACAGTGAATCTTGGTGCTGACACAACAGTGTGTAATTCCATCACATTGGATGCACAAAATGCAAGTGCAACTTATGTATGGAGCACTTCTGGTTCTTTGCAAACAGAAACGATCACCACAAGTGGTACGTATGATGTAATGGTAATGGACACCAATAGTTGTATGAGTTCTGATACAATTACCTTAGTTGTAAATCCAAATCCAGTATTCACACTTGGTGCTGATGCAGAAGAATGTGTGAGTTTAGTGCTTTCAACTGGAATTGGAGGAACGAGCTTGTGGTCTGATAACTCTACTGGTTCAACTTTAACTGTAACAACTTCTGGTCAATACGATGTAACTGTAACAGATGGTAATGGTTGTTTCTCTTCTGATACAGTTGCTGTAATAATTAACAATCTTCCTACTGTATCGTTGGTTGGTTCTGCAACACTTCCGTGTGTTTACGATGGAGCTGTAACCTTAACTGGTACTCCAGCAGGCGGATCATTCAGTGGTACATCTGTATCTGGCAATCAATTTGATCCAGCAATTGGTGTTGGTTCGCATGATGTCTATTATTCTTTCACAGATGCAAATGGTTGTTCTGCTGAGGATACATTGACAATTGTAGTAGACGCTTGTGCAAGTATTGATGAAAACAACACGTTCCTTTTAACGGTATATCCAAATCCAACTACTGGATTGATTCATGTAGAAATTCCAGTTGATGGTGCTGCAATTCAAGTTACGGATGTGTTTGGTAAAGTAGTGTACAGCAATAATTCAGTTTCAAGTAAATCAACAATTAACTTAACTGGAAATGCAATTGGTGCTTACTTTGTTTCAGTTACAACACAAGATGGCGAACATTCAATTGCTCGTATCGTCTTAACTAAATAAGAAATCATTGTTTTTGAAAGTCCCGTTTTGATTCATCGAAACGGGACTTTTTTGATTGCATAAATCCTGATAACTTTAACTAAATCAACTGTTCAACGAACAATTACATCAACTTGTCTGTTTTTTCATTAAATTGACAAAAAATTACAATTTATGCTACGTTCTCTCCAACACGCTAGCGCTTTTATTGGCGTATTACTTCTTTCTATTTCAGGTTTTTCTCAAACCAAATCCGAATCCATTCAAACGTATTTAACAGCACATTGTAGCGATTGGAAATTACTTCCGTCAGATGTTGCGACAATTGAAATAGTATCTGAATCACCTTCAAAAGCAGTTGGAGTTTCACATGTGTACGTGCGCCAATTGGTGAATGGAATTCCAATAACCAACGGATTGGCAACTGTTACACTAAAAAATGGCCGTGTAATACAGGTAGCTAGTCGTTTAAAAAGTATCGTTAATAACCCAAATTCAACACCTGTTTTAGATTCGAAGCAAGCGTTTTCATTCGTACTAAAACAATTGGGAATTGAATCGATTGAGCAACCTGCGATCATTGAATCTGCTGCAAATGGCCAACGTTTACTGTTCGCAAAAGGGAATTTTTCATTGGATGCTATTCCAGTTCAACTCGTTTATACTGTTGATGAATTAGGACAACTTCAATTAGCTTGGAATTTCACGATTCAAACAACCAATCATCAACATTGGTGGAATGTTCGAGCTTCCGCAAATGATGGAACACTAATCGAGCAAGTTGATTGGATCAATCACTGCGGGTTTGAAGGATGTTCTGCGACTTCCTCTTCAAAAGAAAACCATATACATGCAACGCAACTTTTAGTACCACCACCTCCGGGAGCTGATCAGTATTTTGTTTATGCATTACCAGTAGAAAGTCCAAATCATGGAGATCGTTCAATGGTTATTAATCCTTCAGATGCAGTAGCTTCACCTTTCGGTTGGCACGATGACAATGGCATTATGGGTGATGAATACACGATTACCCGAGGAAACAATGTATATGCTTCCGAAGATGTTGATAATGATGATGTACCTGGCTATTCTCCAGATGGCGGAAATGCACTTGATTTCGATTTTCCTTATGATTCATTGGTTGGCATTCAAGGAAACCTTGACCCAGTGATTACCAATCTTTTTTACATGAACAATACCATGCACGATGTGTGGTATCAATATGGTTTTGATGAAGGTTCTGGGAATTTTCAAACCATGAATTATACCAGCGACGGATTGGATAATGATGTTGTCTTTGCAGACGCGCAAGATGGAAGCGGTACCAACAATGCCAATTTCGGAACGCCACCAGATGGTGATAGCCCGCGGATGCAAATGTATTTATGGTCTCAAAGCAATGTACCTGATCTTTTGACGGTAAATAGTCCTGCTGCTATTGCACAATCGTATACAAGTTCAACAGCAGGTTTTGGTCCTCCTGTTCCATCCACTCCTCTTACGGCTGATTTTGTAATCGTAATCGATGATTCAGGCGATACAACAGATGCCTGTGATCAAATCATTAACGGAAGTGAATTGAATGGTAAAATTGCGCTTGTTCGTCGTGGGAGTTGCACATTTGCGAGTAAAGTTGAAGCTTGTCAAGCGATTGGAGCAATCGCTGTAATTGTGATGAACAATACAGGCGGTCAACCAACTGCAATGGGCGGATCTTCTACTACTGCTGCAATTCCAGCTATAATGGTTTCTCAGACCAATGGAAACACATTTGTGACGACCATAAATTCGGGACAAACAATCAATGGAACAATTGTAAATCCAGGTGATTTAACTGCAACCGATTCTGATTTTGACAATATGATCATCGCGCATGAATATGGTCATGGAATTTCCACACGTTTAACTGGTGGTGCAGCTAATTCTGATTGTTTAAATAATGCTGAACAAATGGGTGAAGGTTGGTCAGATTGGTTTGGATTGATGATGACCATTGAACCGGGCGATATTGCTGGCGATATTCGCGGCGTAGGAACGTATGTTTCCAATCAATCGATACTTGGCGACGGAATTCGACCTGCACCTTATAGCACCGATTTTACTATCAATAACTTTACCTATTCTGCAACAAATAATACGGGAGCTATCTCGGAACCGCATGGAATTGGGTTCGTATGGGCAACGATGTTGTGGGACTTAAATTGGGCATTGATTGATCAGTATGGTTTTGACCCTGACATTAAAAATGGAAATGGAGGAAACAATGTGGCAATGGCTTTAGTTGTTGAAGCGTTAAAACTGCAGCCATGTGGACCTGGATTTGTTGATGGTCGCGATGCTATTTTAGCTGCCGATGAATTACTCTATGCTGGAGCAAACAAATGTTTAATCTGGGAAGTTTTCGCTCGTCGAGGTCTTGGTTTCAGCGCAGATCAAGGAAGTCCAGATAGTAGAACCGATCAAACACAAGCTTTTGATATTGACCCAAGTTGTGAAGCTGGTGCAGGGATTGGAGAAAATGGATTGGAAGCAATTACCGTTTATCCAAATCCAGCGAAAGATGTATTGAATATCAATTTACCTGAATATAAAGACATTGAATCGATTCGTATTATTGATTTACAAGGAAAGGTATTGTTTGAAACGACTACTATCACATCGAATCAATTGTCGGTGAATATTTCGGCCTACAAAAGTGGTGTGTACTTGGTTCAATTTACAGCAATTAACGGCGCAAAATCAGTAGAATTGGTAAAACATTGATGGAGATTTTCAGCAAGTACATTAACCGATTCATTGGTTGCTTCTTTTTTTTGATCGGAGGAATTCCTTCCTTACAAGCGCAATATACTACGTTTGATATAGTGTATGGAAACAACCTCTATCAACGCAATTTTGGTAGTCAATTAAATACGATTAATCAGTATCGATTTGGTAGACCAATTCAATACATGGGTATTAGCTGCAGTGGGATGGTAAAAACGGATCGTGGACATGATCTTTCTGGAAATTTCATTTGGGCTAAACACCTGCCTCAAGTATTTCAGATCAACGATTCCGTGAATGGCAAACTAACGGGATTTACCATTGGGTTAACAGCGGGCAAAGATCTGTTTCCTAAAGCAAAAGCGTTTGATTTCATTCTTAGCGGTGGACTCAATCTCGGAAAAATGAAATTGATTCAAGAGCAGTTTCATTACTTGGAATACACCAACAACAACCTGCATTTGAAAAACATGTTAATCTGCCCGAAAGTTTCACTGATGACCAAAGTGTACTTAGGTAAATATTGCATCAGTCTAAATGCGGAGTATATGTATGACATTTCCAGTACGAGTTGGAATGAAAAACTCCTTGCTCTAGGGAAACCGCGATCGGTTGAGGTAGCAGGTTTTCGGCAAACAGGCTATTCATTGTCACTTCATTTGGGTTGGAATACTCCCATTGGATCTAGAAGTAGAATAAATACATCAGCCTACTATTATGATCCAAGTAACGTAGAACCTGTTGAGGAAGAAGAGGAGGATGAGTGATAAAAATTCTACCTCCTCCCTTAATAAATGAGCTATTGATCCGAAGCTAATTCCATAACACCTCAATCTTGCGTACCTTTGCCGTATGAAAATGCCCGTACACATTGAAAATGCCTTGCAACGATTAAAGATTGAAGCATTAAATCCTATGCAGGAGGTTGCACTTGAAGCTGCAAGTTCCAATGATCAAGTTGTATTGCTTGCTCCTACTGGTTCTGGGAAAACACTTGGTTTTTTATTGCCCTTGTTAGAATTGCTCGATCCAACGGTTGGCGAAATTCAAGCATTGATCATTACACCAACCCGTGAATTAGCCTTGCAAATTGAGCAAGTTTTTCGCGGAATGGGAACTGCATTTAAGGTCAATGTGACGTATGGCGGGCATTCCATTAAAATTGAAAAAAACAATTTCTCTGAGCCACCTGCTTTGTTGATTGGTACACCCGGAAGAATTGTTGATCACTTGAACCGCAAGCACCTTGATCTTTCGCATGTAAAAACATTGGTGCTGGATGAATTCGACAAATCGCTTGAAATGGGTTTTCAGGAAGATATGACGGCCATTATTCAACGTTTAAACGGGATTAAAAAACGGATGCTGGTTTCAGCAACGAATTTGGAAGTGATTCCGAAGTTTACAGGGATTGACTCGCCAAAAACAGTCAACTTTCTCACCACTGAAAACACGCAATTGACGTTACATAAGATCGTTTCAGAGGATACAGAAAAATTATATTCCTTGGTGCATTTGTTGTGTAATCTAAGCGCAGAACCTACTTTGATTTTCTGCAATCACCGCGATACTGTTGAGCGCATCAGCGAATTTATGGACTCAGCTGAGATTGAAAACGTTTATTTTCATGGTGGTTTAGAACAAGATGAACGTGAACGTGCATTGATTAAATTTAGAAATGGAAGTTCACATTATTTTGTGACAACCGATTTAGCTGCACGTGGATTAGATATACCGAATATTCAACATGTGATTCATTACCAATTGCCGCATACGGAAGATGTATTTATTCACCGAAATGGTAGAACGGCTCGTCAATCTGCGAGTGGGAATGCCTATTTGGTTGTTTCCACAAAAGAACAGCTACCTGTTTACCTCGATCAAAAAATCCCTACACTTAAGCTTTCAGAAGACGAATCGCTCCCTCCTGCTCCAAAATGGAAAACGATTTATTTTGGTGGCGGTAAAAAAGACAAAATCAATAAAGTAGACGTTGTTGGTTTTCTTTCAAAAATTGGGCAATTAAAACCAGATGAAATTGGATTGATCACGGTGCTGGATCACAGTTGTTTGGTGGCTGTTTCTGCTAAAAAAATCAATCAAACCTTAAACCAAGTGCGCGACGCAAAAATCAAAGGTAAAAAGGTGAAGATTGGGGTAGCACGCTAAAACCAAGTAATAAGAAACGCTGAAACACCCAAATACAAGCACAATGGTGAATAAATGCGTGTGTCATTTTTGGCAAAATCTGTTGTTCTAATCCGTTTAAAAAATCCAACATACTTGAAGTCACCTATGCTTCGTAGTGAGAATATGACTGCAACTGCATAAGTTCCCCACTTTACGATCTCCTTTGGAACCCAAGAAAAAAAGCCGATGTTAGCAAGCATTATGTATCCAAAAGACATCAATCCATACCCAACAATGAAGGTTGCAATAAACTTTGGTTGAAAGAGTTTTTCGCCTGTTTGTTGTGTTGGTATCGCAGCTGATGCAAATCTTCTGCCGCCAAAAGCCCAATAAAAGTGGATAAAAGCTAATAGCAAAAAAATAAGCGCGTTGACATAAGAAATGATTTCCATATTTATTTTTTTACAAAGGTACTATTGTATTTTTTCAAAAACAGGATGGAAATTCGGTATTTCATTTATGTTGTCTTTGAAATCAAAATACGATTTAAGGATAAAACATTAGTCATTCTAAGGAAACCGAGAATAGAATATTTTTTAAACATGAAAACGTTCAGTAATCCCGCAATCAGCCACGGCGGACACGTATTACGGAACGTATAACACTTTATTTCAACACATTAAGTTAGTTAAAGATCTCATTTTATTTAACTAACTTAATTCTATGATGCCTTCATCTGCTCAATCAACAACTTGGCAGCGGGAGTTCCCAACAGTTCCAATTCTGCAATTATGCGTTGTTTCTCATCAACTGAAAGTTCTTTTGCAGGTCGTTCAAATTGTTCTTTTTTAGCCTGGGAGAAAAACAATTCATCTGACCAGTCATTACGGATACCATCAATCACCAAATGAATACGGTTTTCTGTTCCTCTATTCGCGACTGAATGCACTTCATTGGCATTGATATACCAACAGGATCCTTCGTCCATGATGATGCGTTCACCAGCGAGTAAAAATTCCACATCAGGATTGGTAACAATGGGAATGTGTAGGCGAAACTCACCATCTTCATACCCCAAACAATGATCACGGTGCGGTTTTATTTCAGCGCCAACTTCCAAACAAAGTAATCGTGCTGTTATTATTTCAAATTGAAAATACTGCAATACTTCTCTGAAATAATCGCACCCTTGCATAATTGGTGTTTCTAAAACTGGTAATTTTTCAAGTGGATTGGCATTGATACTTGTTGTTTCTCCGCCAGCGGTTAACAAAGCTACAGAAGTCCAATTCCCGGAATAGGCTCCTTGATTGTAATGATTGACCCAATTCTCGCTTAACACACGTTCTAAATCGCTTTTTAGGCGTTCTATATCAAACGTAAAAGGAAAACACAAGTGGTGAATAAACTGTTTTGTCATGATTCAAAAGATTTGAGACGGAAGACTTGAGACTGAAGACTTGAGACCTGAGACGTCTTTCGTCTTAAGTCTATAGTCTTCCATCTTTTAATTAAGCTCGTGTCTTGATGTAGCAACTCTCACCCAATTTTGCATCATAGGAAATGCTTGTTTTCCTTCACTTAATGCCAATTTCGGACCCAATGTAAGCCCCATCCATTCGAGGAGCGGTAAACCAATATGTGTTCCTGATTCGAAGGTTTCAATCAACCAATCTGACTGGCCTTTGTAACCATCTGGGTGAAACAGCACTTCGAGTGGCAAACCAATATGGAGAGCAGCTGCATACGACCATAACAGCGCCACAATTTCTTCTCCATCGTTGGGAAATGGTTGTTGTAGCTGATCTGTTCCAATTGCATGACGTTGTTCAGGAGTTGTGACAGCTAAATGTCCTGCTTCATGAAGTAAATCGCCTGGGTATTTCAGTTGGTCAAAATCGACCAAAATGCAATTCGCTCCTAAATCCAATCCTGGAAGAAAGGTATCGTTCGGTAGCGTCATTTCAACAACAGGAATCTCAATTTCAGTTAGAAATTGTAAAATTTGTTGTAAATAAGTGGGTTTTTCCATGTGAATGGTGTTTAATAAAATCTTATTGTTTCACTTCTATGACTGGGTCTTTAAATTCTTTTTCACTTTTCGAGATGACAATGGTTGCCACTGTATTCCCAATTAGATTGGTTATCGATCTGGCTTCACTCATAAATTTATCTACTCCAAATAAGAAAGCCAATCCTTCAACTGGAATTTTATGAATGGCAGTGAGTGTAGAAGCAAGTACAATAAAACCACTTCCTGTTACCCCTGCTGCCCCTTTAGATGTGACCATTAAAATGAGAATGATGCTCAACATTTCAGCAAACGATAGATCTACATTGTACAATTGTGCGAGAAAAATCACTGACATGGATAAATAAATGGAGGTTCCATCTAAATTGAATGAATACCCTGTAGGGATTACCAAACCAACAACTGATTTACTGCAGCCCATTCGCTCCAATTTCACCATGATATTCGGTAGAGCAGTTTCGGAGGAAGAAGTTCCCAAAACGATCAAAATTTCTTCTTTGATGTATTTCAATAAGTTCCAGATCCGCATTTTGTAGAACCATAGGATTCCGCCCAGAATTACAAAAATGAATAAGAACATTGTTATATAAACGGTTCCCATTAATTTACCGAGTGGAACTAGCGTGTGTAAACCGTATTTCCCAATTGTAAATGCCATCCCTGCAAATGCGCCAACTGGTGCCAAATACATGACATATTTTAAGGCTGTGAATACATATTTAGAAGCAATGCTTAATTTGTTTACTGCTAGTTGACGTTTTTTGGAAAAATTCAATGCGATTCCAGTAATGATTGCCACAACCAAAACTTGTAAAGTCAAATTTGTTAAGAAGAATTTCAACCAACTAAAGCCACCTTTAGAAGCGTCAAGCACTTTAGCCATTTTTGTTGGATCCCCCATGTCCAATTGGGAACGATCGATATTTCCTGGTTGAATCCAATAAGCAGCAGCAATCCCAATGACCAAAGCGAATGTACTTACGATTTCAAAATAGAAGAGTGATTTCAATCCGATGCGACCGACTTTCTTCATGTCACCCATTCCACTAATTCCCAAAACAATGGTGAGAAAGATGATAGGTGGAATAAATACTTTGATAATCCCAATGAAAACAGTACTGACATCTTCCATTTTTACACCGACATCTTTGGCGAAGTGTCCTACCAAAATACCTGCAAGAATGGCAATTAACACCCAAAATGTCAGATTCGTCAATATGCGGTATTGCAACGAGCGGTGCACCGTTGTTTTGGAAGTAGGAAATTCGTGTAATGCTGCCATCGTTCGTTTCTATCGTTGGTGCAATGTAAGAATTTTGGTGAATTTCAGCGTAAGACCGTTGCAAAACACCTTTACTCATCGTTACCTCAAAAATTCAACATCCTCACTTACAAGCGTAAACTGCGGCGTTAAATTTTAATCGCGCCTCGATTAAAGAATTTTACGACGGTCTTAGCATGTGTTAAAACCAATTAAAAAGAGATTAAATGAGCAGTGTGTCACGAATACAAACGTATAAAAAGCACGAATGGCATAAAAACAGGCGTCTTTATACCATTCGCATTCAACCTAACCACCTAAATCATGATTAAATTGACAACAATCTTGCCAAACAAGCTTCCTGTCATTCTGGCATTGACCAATTAACAAAAATTAAAGACCATTGCAAAACCCTTTACTCTTCGTTACTTCAAAAATTCAACATCCTCATTTAAAAGCGTAAACTGCGGTGTTAAATTTTAATCGTGCCTCAATTAATGAATTTTGCAATGGTCTTATTAAACATAAAAAAAGGCGAATGAATCATTCGCCTTTTATCAATTATTTATTTAATCACCTAGAATTCAAACGTATCCATGAATCCTGTTGTGAAATTTCCAGCTTTAAACTGTGGATCTTCCATCAATTTCTGGTGGAATGGAATCGTAGTTTTTACACCTTCAATGATGTATTCATCCAAAGCGCGTTTCATTTTGAGAATTGCTTCTTCACGTGTTTGCGCTACAACGATCAATTTTCCAATCATGGAATCGTAATTCGATGGAATCACATATCCTGCATAAGCATGCGTATCGATGCGCACACCATGACCACCTGGAGAGTGATAACTTGTGATTTTCCCCGGTGAAGGACGGAAATCATTGTACGGATCTTCTGCGTTGATACGGCATTGGATTGCGTGTAATTGCGGGTAATAATTTTTTCCTGAAATTTTTTCACCTGCTGCCAATTTGATTTGTTCCTTGATCAAATCGTAATTGATTACTTCTTCGGTGATTGTGTGCTCAACTTGAATTCGTGTATTCATTTCCATGAAGTAGAACTCACGGTTTTTGTCTACTAAAAACTCAACTGTACCTACACCCTCATAACGAACAGCTTTTGCAGCTTTAATTGCAGCTTCACCCATTCGCTCACGCAATTCGTCTGTCATAAATGGAGAAGGTGTTTCTTCAACCAATTTTTGGTGACGGCGTTGAATGGAACAATCACGTTCTGATAAATGACAAGCATTTCCATATTGGTCACCAGCAATTTGAATTTCAATGTGACGTGGTTCTTCAATGTATTTTTCCATGTAAAGACCATCATTCCCAAAGGCTGCTGCAGATTCCTGACGAGCTGAATCCCAAGCCGCTTCAAGATCTTCTTCTTTCCAAACAATGCGCATTCCTTTTCCACCACCTCCAGCAGTTGCTTTCAGGATGACAGGATAACGTACTATTTTTGCCGTTGCGATCGCATCAGCTACATCTTTCAATAATCCTTTTGATCCCGGAATACATGGAACTCCAGCTGCAATCATGGTTGCTTTAGCCGTGGCTTTGTCGCCCATTCCTGCAATTTGTTCTGGTAAAGCACCAATGAATTTAATTCCGTGCTCTTGGCATACTTTAGAAAACTTTTCGTTTTCAGATAAGAAACCATAACCAGGGTGAATCGCATCTGCATTCGTAATTTCAGCCGCAGCGATAATATTTGGAATCGATAAGTACGATTTACTACTTTGTGGTGGACCGATACACACAGCTTCATCAGCGAATCTTACGGGAAGACTATCTTTATCAGCAGTAGAGTAAACAGCAACCGTGCGAATTCCCATTTCTTTGCAGGTACGAATAATACGCAAAGCAATTTCACCACGATTGGCAATCAATATTTTCTTGAACATGATAAACTTGTTTAAGTTCGAAATTTGCATTCATTCCGCAAAAGGGAATGCGTTCTTGTTGGCTGCTTATGCAGGATCAATTAAGAATAATGGTTGATCGTATTCAACTGGAGACGCATCGTCTACCAATACTTTTACAATTTTACCTGTATGCTCAGCTTCAATTTCGTTGAACAACTTCATTGCTTCAATGATGCAAAGTGTATTTCCTTTTGTAATCGATTGACCAACTGTCACAAACGACTCTTTATCTGGACCAGCTGAACGGTAGAATGTACCAATCATTGGTGATTTAAATACAATATATTTTGAATCTTCACTCACTGGAGCATCGCTAACAACTGGAGTTGCAGCAGCAGGTTGAGCTACAGGAGCAGCAATTTGTGGTTGTGCAAGTGGTGCGGCGGCTTGAACATAAATTTGTTGTTCAGCTTTCGTTTTTTCCGACTTAATAATGATCTTGAAATCTTTTTGTTCAATCTCTACTTCGGTAACTCCTGATTTCGCTACGAATTTGATCAGGTCTTGAATTTCATTCAGATTCATAAGTAATGATTTTTCTAACGTTTGTAAAAATAGTTTTTTCTATGAATTATAAGCCCATTTCAGGTAAATCGCCCCCCAGGTAAATCCACCCCCGAAAGCTGATAAAATAAGCGTATCTCCTTTTTTAAGTTGTGATTCCCAATCCCATAAGCACAATGGTAATGTACCTGCTGTTGTATTTCCGTAACGCTGAATATTCACCATTACCTTTTCTTTTGGTAATCCCATACGATCAGCAGTTGCATCAATGATGCGTAAGTTAGCTTGATGTGGAACCAACCAATCAACATTTTCAGCTGTTAGGTTATTGCGTTCCATTATTTCAGCCGAAACTTCTGCCATATTGGTAACAGCAAATTTAAAGACTTGTTTACCTTCTTGTTTTACATAGTGCATGCGTTGATCAACTGTTTCATGCGTTGAAGGCATCAGTGAACCACCAGCGGGTAATAATAAGTAGTTACGACCAGCACCATCACTGCGGAGAATGCTATCAATGATACCTAAACCTTCTGTATTTGGCTCGAGTAAAACAGCTCCACCTCCATCTCCAAAAATCACACAAGTACTTCGATCTTCATAATCAAGTATTGCGCTCATTTTATCAACACCTATCACAATGATCTTTTTGTATTTTCCTGCTTCAATGAAAGCTGCACCTGTTGATAAACCATAAATAAAGCCAGAACAAGCCGCAATGAGGTCATAACCCCAAGCATTCTTCATTCCTACTTTATCACACACAACATTTGCCGTACTTGGAAAAGGATAATCTGGAGTAACAGTTGCTACAATAACCAATTCGATATCCATTGGATCGGTGTTGGTTTTTGCTAATAATCCCTTCACCGCTTCTGCTGCGATATCTGAAGAAGCACCTTCGCGCATAATGCGACGTTCCTTGATTCCAGTTCGTGAAGTGATCCATTCATCTGAAGTGTCAACCAATTTTGACAAATCTTCATTTGTTACGATTTCTTCGGGGAGGTATCCGCAAATTCCTGTTATTGCTGCTGTAACTTTACCCATATTATTGATTAAATGCTTCGTTAACTTTTTCTGCTAATCCTGATTTTGCGACTTCATACGCATGCAACAACATACTTTTTACCGCCTTATCGTTTGAAATACCGTGACCAATAATAACGTTTCCTTTTACTCCTAAAATGGGTGTTCCACCATAATTTTCATAATTGAATCGGTCAAAGTATTCATCAACAATACCTCTTTTTTTCATCAGAGTATAAATTCCTTCTGCTTCCTTTAGAACAACATTCCCTGTAAAACCGTCACAAACAATCACATCTGCTTTTCCGTTAAACAAGTCACGACCTTCTAAGTTTCCGATGAAATTAATTTCATCTGATTCCGCGAATAATCGATGTGCTGCAATCGTTAATAGATTCCCTTTCGTTTCTTCTTCTCCAATATTGAGTAAAGCAATTTTAGGATTCTCAATTCCATAAACGTTTTTGGCGTAAATAGAACCTAGAACAGCAAACTGGTACAACACATCAGCTTTGCAGTCGGCATTTGATCCAACATCCAACAAAATGGAGTTCCCTCCATCAATTGTTGGTAAAACTGAGGTTATACACGGACGTATGATTCCCGGAATGGTATTGATTTTATAGATGGATCCAACAAGCATAGCACCAGTATTACCTGTACTTGCAAACACGTCAATCTCTTTTTTGGCCAACAGGTCAAAGCCAACAGCAATACTGCTGAAGGGTTTTTGCGGAATAGCCCTAGTAGGGTGATCGTGCATTGTTATTACATCTGGAGCATGAACGATTTCAAAATCATTCACATCAATACCACGCGCGTTAAGGCCATCCAGAATTTGATTCTGATCGCCTATCAACACGAGTTTTACATCCTGAGGAAGTTCTTTTTTAGCAAGTACCGCCCCAGCAATGTTAGCTTCGGGAGCGAAATCACCGCCCAAAATATCAATTCCTATCTTCATCAGGAGGAATAATTAAAATTTAGCAACGAAATTAAATCGCTACTTCTTTTTCTGCAACTACTCTTCCTTTGTAGTACAATTTACCTTCATGCCAGTGAGCATGGTGGAACAAATGCGGTTGCCCTGTTGTAGGACAAGTAGAGATGTTCTTAGCAACTGCCTTCACATGCGTTCTTCTCTTGTCGCGACGTGTTTTCGAAATTTTGCGCTTTGGATGTGCCATTTTATGTATTTATTTTTCCCGCTAACCGGGACGTTTTAATTCAAATTTTTCAATACTGACCACCGTGGGTCAATTGGTTTATCTGGTTCGTCAACTGGATCGGAATCATCTTCATCCTCCTCATCTTCGTCGTCGAAGTCTTCATCATCATCGTCATTGTCATCCCAGTCTTCATCATCATCATCGAAATCATCCTCATCTGGTTGATTTGCATTGACGATATACGTACTGTACAACGCCATCATTTCTTCATTGCAAGCTCCTGGTGTATGCAGAATGCGGGCGGGTAAAGAAACGCTCATGAATTCGTAGAGCTGTGGCACAAGATCGATTTCAAACGCATCAGGATCGAGTACAATTAAGTTCTCATCATCTGAAAGTTCTTCACCAAACTTGTAGACTATACGGTATTCTCCATTAATGGGTAGCTCAACCGGATCGTTACACCGATCACAACTGGTAAAAACTGTACCAGTGATTGTAAATTCACCGACCATCATGGTTTCTTTTTTCGAAAGCGAAAGGCGAACATTCACCTTTCCATCTTCGATCAAAGAATATTCAATGTCTTCAAAGAACGTTTTATCAATCTCAAATTCGTACAAAAAAGTTCCTAGTTTCAATCCAACAAAGTGGATTATGAACGCACTTACTGGTTTCTTCACTATACAAAAATTGGAGGGCAAAGGTAATTAAAATAAACTAAAAGTTGTTCATAACTTACCTTTTTTAATTTTACTTATTCAATATCATGGTGCGAGTTGCTTCTCTTTTTACCCGAACCTGCTGGTTGTGGCATCAATGGATTTATAGCTATCTCTTTCAAAAACTGACGAGTACGGAAAATATCCATGGCTAAAAAGATCGCGCTTCGCATGGATTGACCGTTTGCTTTATCTTGTCCCGCAATGTCAAAAGCTGTCCCATGATCGGGCGAAGTACGTACAACTGGCAGTCCAGCAGTGAAATTTACACCATCTTCAAATGCCAACGCTTTAAAAGCTGCCAAACCTTGATCGTGGTACATTGCTAAAACTCCGTCGTATTGATCACGTGATGGAGAACCAAAAAATCCATCCGCAGGAAAAGGTCCAAGTGCAAAAATATCTTCTGCTCTAGCTTGATTGATAGCAGGAGTAATAATTTCAGCTTCCTCTGTACCCATTTTACCATTTTCTCCAGCATGTGGATTCACACCAAAGACGGCAATTTTCGGTCGCTGAATGCCAAAATCTTTCCGAAGCGAAGCATCTAATTCTTTTATCTTTAACAACACTTTCTCACGCGTAAGCGTTGTAACCACATCTTTTAAAGGCAAATGAGTCGTTACCAATGCAACACGCAGATTGCCACTTACCATGGTCATTAGTGCTTCCTCCATTCCAGCAAGGTGCGCCAAGTATTCTGTATGACCGGGGAATTGAAAACCTGCTTTCCCAATCGCTTCTTTGGAGATTGGTGCTGTTACCAACACATCTATTTTTCCAGATGCAAGATCTTCTGTAGCTTTTTCCAAGGATAGAAAGGCGTATTTACCGCTGATTTCTGTTCCTTTTCCTAATTCAAATTGAACTTCTTCGTTCCAGCAATTGACAATGTTGATTTTTCGATTGATTGCATCCGTTGCCGATTTACATGTTTGATAGTTAAAATCGCTATCAGCTATGGTTTTTTTATGGTACGACATGGTTTTTGTCGATGCATAGATAATTGGTGTACAGTCTAATAAAATACGGTTATCGCTCAGCGCTTTGATAATGACTTCTGGTCCAATCCCGTTAATATCTCCAACAGAAATTCCAATTCGAATTGGAGTAGCACTTCCTTCTTCGCGTACCTTTTCTTTTTCTTTTTCCATTAGCTCAAACGTTTTAAGAAGTTGATTAACAAGCGTACACCAACACCTGATCCACCCAGACCTTTATAGTCTTGTGGTTTTTCAAGAAATGCTGGACCTGCAATATCCATGTGAATATACGGAGCTTTCACAAAATGCTCTAAGAATTTTCCAGCTGTAATCATTCCTGCGTGTGGCCCGCCCAAGTTATTCAAATCGGCAATTTTTGACTTCATTTCCTCGAAGTAGTCATCCCAGAATGGCAATTGAACCACGCGTTCGTGCGTTGCTTCTCCTGCTTCATCTAAGAGTTTAAAGTATTTTTTATCTGCATTGCCCATTACAACGGAAGCTTTTGTCCCAATAGCTCGCACAGCTGCACCAGTTAAGGTCGCTGCATCAATTACCAATTCGGGTTTCCATTTATCGCTATAAGCTAATGCATCTGCTAAAATCATTCTTCCTTCTGCGTCGGTATTCAATACTTCGACAGTTGTTCCATCGTACATGCGAACGATATCTCCAGGTGCATACGCATTTTGTCCAGGTCTATTATCCGTTGCGGGAATTAATCCGATTAAGTAAACAGGAAGATCCATCATGGCAGCTGCGTAGATTGTTCCAGCCATACAAGCTGCTCCAGCCATATCGCTTTTCATCAAATCCATGGAACTTGCAGTTGGTTTAAGACTCAATCCACCTGTATCATACACAACGCCTTTTCCAACTAGTACAATTGGTTTTTTATTGATCGCTTTTTTGGGTTTGTATTCAATGATGGTGAATGTTGGCGGATCAATTGAACCTTTGTTAACCGCTAAAAGTCCACCCATTTTTAACGCTTCTATTTTCGACTTTTCGAGAATAGAAACGGAGAATTTAGCTTCAGTTCCTTTTAGTTCGATTTCTTTTGCTAATTGGGAAGCTGTGAGGAAAGATACGGGTTCATTCACTAAATCTCTTGCCCAAGAAACGGCTTTCACGAGTGCTTGAAGTTCATTGATATCACCATCCGCTATTTTCGCTGAAAAATCGATTTGTAACAATCCGTTTTTTAACGTTTCCGCATCTTTTCGGTATTTCAAAAATTGATAATTCGAGAGTAACAATCCTTCAGCAAGCAATAAACTAGCTGTTTTTCCACCGTGAATGGCAATTGTTGCAACAGTAGAGGAAATAAAGACGCGCGCTTTATGACCAGCAACACGCCAAGCTTCATCAGTAGACTGATCTTTTACAAATACAAAGGATCTACCTTGTAAACTCAGGGTATGAAAATCAGCTTTTTCAGCTTGAAAACGTGTGATTTCATCTAGAATCACAGCATCTACTTCTGGTAATTTATCCGATTTTTTACCCAATATCACGATAAGCGCTTCTTGCTGATCGATGGGTTGTTGTGTATGTAAAATCATAATCTGTTCTTTGGAAGCGGTAAAGATAGCAACTATCGGGGATTGTTCGGTAACCGAATAAAGAACCCCCATTTCCAACAACTAGAAAACAGAAAGAAAAGTAAGGTGGATCTAAATCGTACGTATTTTTTGAGGGAGACACCAAAGGTTTTTCTGTATTGGGTTGTTTATGCTAAAAATGACTAATTGGATGATTATGAAAAACAGTTGTATCCATTCACTAGAGTTGAAAAGGATGTTCGATCTGTAACTTTTTTCGTTGTCAATAGTCTTGCACAATAGAGTGTGATGAAGATGAAGCATTCGTTTGCTGATTACTTCTTTTAAGGCAACGGAAGTAGTTATCTGATCATAGTAAGCCTGTGAACACAACTGAATGACGAACTAATTGACAATTTTTGACGTTCTACAACATGTTGATTTAATGATGAGTATGAAAAAAAACAAAGCAAGAATTTTACTGAGGATGTTGGTGCTCCTCTTTTTAACCACCATTTCAACCGCCGTTTTGGCCCAAGAAAAGCGTACCATATCAGGCTATGTTTCCGACGAAGGAACGGGAGAAATGTTGATTGGCGCAACGATTTACGATACGCTTCACCGTTTAGGAGCTGTGGCCAATGAGTATGGTTTCTACAGTATTACGGTTCCAAATGAAGAAATTATTTTAAAAATAAGTTCCTTCGGAATGAGTCCCAAATACTTGGTTGTGTTAAAAGGAACAGCTGAAGTAAACGTTTCGCTCTCGAATATCAAGGAACTAGAAGAAGTGATTATCAGTGCTGCCGACGGACAACGCAATGTTGAAAGCACCAATTCAGGTACAATTGAATTGCAAATGGATAAGATCGACAAGCTACCTGTTTTATTGGGTGAAAAGGATGTTATTAAAATTATTCAATTGCTTCCTGGTGTAAAATCTGGAGGTGAAGGATCAAGTGGTTTGTATGTTCGTGGAGGTGGACCAGACCAAAACTTGATCTTATTAGACGGTGTTCCAATCTACAATGCATCTCACTTATTTGGTTTCTTCTCGGTCTTCAATTCGGATGCTTTGTCTCAAGTAACGTTGATAAAAGGTGGATTTCCTGCGCGCTATGGAGGTCGTGTTTCTTCCGTTCTTGATATGCGCATGAAAGAAGGAAATACCAAACAATACAACATTGAAGGATCAGTTGGACTCATCGCAAGTCGTATTTTAATTGAAGGCCCGTTGATTAAAGACCGGACTGCTTTTGCATTTAGCGCGCGAAGAACCTATATTGATGTTTTGACCTTGCCCTTTCAAAAAAAGGATGCAAAAGGTGGTTATTTCTTCTATGACTTGAATGCCAAGATTCACCACAAGATCAACGACAAACACCATTTGTATTTGAGTAGTTATTTGGGGAAAGACAAGGCTTATGTGAAAGGCACTTATGATTATACAAATGGCACAGAAAAAACGGAAGTAAAAGAAGAAAGTGCATTAAAATGGGGAAATGCCATTGCTGCATTGCGCTGGAATTACCGTATCAGTCCAAAATTATTTGCAAATACGACATTAACCTATTCCCAATACCTTTTCAATATTGGCTATGACGCAACTGAGGTAAGCACCGATAATGGCGTAAAAAACGAAGCAAATTTTGGTTTTAATTATACTTCTGGGATCAATGATTGGGCTATTAAATCGGATTTCACCTTTATCCCAAATCCCAATCACAACATAAAATTTGGCGTTGGAGACACGTATCACACGTTTAAACCTGGTGTCAATCGGTTTAATTCAACAGGCTCTTCGGGCGATATAGATACTTCTTATGGATCTTACTTTCAATATGCTCATGAGTTATTTACGTATATTGAAAATGATCACATTATCACCAATCGTTTGAAAATCAATTATGGATTACACCTCAGTGTTTTTCTGGTTGGAGATAAAACGTATGCGCAATTGCAACCACGGTTTTCAGGAAATTATATTTTGACGGATCATTCCAGCATCAAATTAGCCTATTCTAGAACAGCTCAATACTTGCATTTATTGTCCAATACAGGAATTGGATTACCAACCGATTTATGGGTTCCAGCAACGGAGAAAATTGCACCCGTTATTGCCGATCAAGTGAGTGTAGGTTACAACCATGAGTTCTTAAAACAATACAACATTGTTGTGGAGGCTTACTACAAAAAAATGAACAACTTGATTCAGTACAAAGAAGGCGCAGGATTTTTGGGTTCAGCAACTGATTGGCAATCGAAGGTAGAAGCTGGACAAGGTTGGGCTTACGGTGGTGAAGTATTTATCGAGAAACGAAAAGGCCGATTCTCAGGTTGGTTAGGTTATACCTTGAGTTGGGCACAACGACAATTTGACGGTATTAATGGTGGAGAACGATTTTTCTATAAATACGATCGCCGACACGATGTAAGTGTAGCAATTACGTATGATATCAATGAAAAATGGGATGTTGGATTGGTTTTCGTTTATGGAACAGGAAATGCGGTTACATTGCCAACACAGTACATTGGCGTTGCTTCGAATCCTATTACTTCCGCTTTTGGTTCCTCAACAGTTGGATATTTTAACGCTGTAAATGACTATCGAATGCCTGCTTATCACCGCATGGATATTGGATTTAACCGCACTAAAAAAGTGAAATGGGGTGAAACAGTTTTGTCCTTATCGGTTTACAATCTGTATAACAGACAAAACGCCTTCTACATCTATACCCAACCAGGAAATGATGGCACAAACAAATTAAAACAAGTTTCGTTGTTCCCCATTATCCCTTCGATCAGTTGGAAATTTAAAATTGATTTTGACGCATTAAAAAAAGAAACACATGAATAAGTTTAGTTATTTACTCGGAGTCGTTGGACTGTTGATGTTCAGTTCTTGTCAGAAAGAAATTGAATACAAGGGTGACAGTGAAGAATCATTGTTGGTGTTGAATTGCATTGCAGAAAATGATTCTACTTTTTCTGTTGGTTTAGAGCGTAGCCGGTTTTTCCTTGAATCCAACAACACCAATTTTAAGATTGAAAGCGGCGCTGTTGTTACCATCATCAATCAGACAACAGGACAAGCTTACAACGTAGGAACACCCGATATTTATGGAAAGTACATTTTCCCGATCGCGGCAATTGCAGGAAATTCTTATTCCATCGCTGCGATTCACAACGATTATAAATCGGTTAGTGCTGCCATGGTTGTGCCTATGGTCTCACCCATTCTTTCGGTTGACACAGCTAGTTATACATCAGTGGATGGCGATTTTATGAAAGCAACTGTGAAATGGAATGATCCAGCGGGCGATGATTTTTATATCATGCAATTAACCATTGTGAATATAGTGAGTGGCTTGGAATATTTAAGTCAACCCATTGGATCTGCAGATCAATCGATGGATGAATTAACTGCTTCTGATTTTGGAGATGGTGAAAATTTTTATCCGCAATTGTATTTCACGGATGACTTTTTCGACGGCACACAAAAAACCTTAGAAGTAAAATACCCCATTAATTTCACTCAACTAGGACCGGATGAGCATTATAAATTCATCCTTTATCGTTGTACCGAAGAAACGTATAAATACCTCATCTCGACCCAAAAAGCGCAAAATGCTGCCAATGATTTCTTTTCAGAACCAGTGAAAGTATTTACCAATATTGAAAACGGGTATGGAATTTTTGGTGCGCTAACAAAGGCTGTTTTTGTGAAGTGAGCGTGTGAGTTGGAGTATGGGTTGCTGTGATGAAGACGAACAATTGTGGATTAAAATGAAATTGATTTATAGTAACTTTGTAGATATCGGATGATTCGATATACATTTCATTTCCAAACAAATAACTGTCTGAAAAACAAATTGATTAAAATAAAAAAGCGTGACGATCAAATAATTAATAACCGTTTTATTGCAACTTTTTCGTTGTACTTAATAACAACAAAATAGGTTCCAGGAGTTAAGTTAGTTTGAATATTCTGGGAATTTTTCCCGTTACTTTGCCAAACCGTTTGGCTAAAGGTGTTCAAAATTGAAACTTCGGCATCCAGATCCTTTGGCAATGAAATCGCGAATTCTCCATTGTTAGGATTTGGGAAGATTTGAATATCAGCTAATTCTAAATCGTTTAATCCGGTCCAATTTTGGCCAAATGGATCCCATCCTCCATTTGTATCTGCTATAGGACCTTCCATATAAGATCCGTTAAAAGCATTGTATTCAACTAAGAAATCAGAATTACTTCCCAAACTGAATTGATAAGTACTGTCATCAAAAATTAATTGATTTGAGCTAGATAATGATCCGTAAGAAATAACGCTACAGTCATCAATTGTGCAAATTCCTCCAGAAAAAATAGTATTTGGAGTTTCACCATAGCCTTGTGTCCAAATGGCATTGTTTAAATGGGAGAATTTGGTTACAAAAGTTTCCCTCTGAGGACTTAACGGATTAATTAAACCGTTAAAGTTTGTTTCAAGGATACATTGGCCAGTGATGTAATAAGTATTGTCAGGCATATACCGGAAAGAATTTACTCCCATATAGATGTCGGCATTTATTGCACTTGATGCAATTCTATCAAAACCGGAAGCGTTCCCATTAAGATCTATTTTGCCAACAAAAAGGCCTTTATATCCGATATTGAAAACAGATTGCGCCTGCACTTTAAGTGTATCACCCATCTGACCGCATAGTCGGAGTGCGTTTTGAGCATCTAATTGAAGACCACGAACAAAATTCTCTCCCTTAAGTTGTAAGCCCCAATCATAAGTGCCAATGCTATTAAAATGAAAAACCATGGAATTATAATGTGTACTCTGAAAGTGAGTTCCTGCCAAATCATAGTAATCTCCATAGAAAAAGGTACTTTGATAAGCGCCTCCGTTATTATCAGCAATTACCAATGGGATGGGTTCACTGGATTCACAATACTGAGCATGAAACCATTGAATACTTCCATTAGAAGTATTCAACTTAGCGATGTAACTTTTCCATGTAGAGGAAGGTGCTGAATAATCATTTCCTTGAAAAATGAATGATGCCTGATAAACTCCAGATATAAAACAATTTCCATTATTATCTACTGAAATCGAACTAATTAGATCACTGCCATTTGCACTTGAACCGGCATTACCAGATGATGTCTTTAACCAAATAGTATTCAGGCTTGTGTCAAGTTTTGCAACAAATATGCTTGTAATTGTTGGTCCGGGTTGAAAAACGCCGGGAAAGTCATCGAATGAAAGTGGAGCGAGAAAAGTTCCACATACATAAATGTTACCTGAAGAATCCACAGACATATCCTTTACAATTCCTCCATTGACTAACCTACTTAAATTGGAAACACGATAGTCCGATGATTTTCTAATTCTAGAATTACCGCCACTGCTATAGGATGCAAGAATGACATTATGATCTTGGTCAGATTCAATTACAAAAGCAATTGAAGAGGAGAAAGGAAAAATCAATCGCTGTGTATTCCCACACTGCGCAAAACAAGTGTTGCAAAGTACAAAAACAGTAACGAGTAGAATCAGATGCTTCATTGTTCGATGAATTGGAGATTAATTAACTTATTGCCGATCATTGCTTTCATGAAGTAAACACCTGCAGATAAATAAGGTTTTTTCAATTCCAATTTGTCTGAGTCTACTAACATGTTTCCGGAAGAGATCAATTGACCTGATGCACTATAAAGGGAATACTCGAAGTTACCCGTATATGTTTCTTGAAAAGAGAAAATCAACGATTCTTCAGAATTAATAAGTACTATTTCGTTTTGTTGAACTTCGACCACACCCATGTTTGTGAGATCAAATAGAACATGTACCATTTTTAAATTATTAGATTCAATTGACTCAATATTTGACTCATCAGCATCTGCTTCAATAAACATGTAATAATCTTGTTGAGTTATTGGTAAAGGATAATATATGTTGCCAGAATGCGTGTTGAAAATACCACCATTTAAAACAGGCTCTTCTATAGTATATAGTACAACATCTGCCACATCAAGCGTTGCATCATCAGACCAGTAAAACTTTACTAATGAAGGTTCACTATAAATAGTACCATTATTGATGTATTGGAAAGTAAAAGGAAAGAATTGATCATTCAGATCATCCTGAATTTCATTTACAGGAATAACTGCCTCTAAATCAATGAATTCAGAGGTAAATGGATTGAAGATGATCTTTACACGCCCGACATTATTTTGCTCATTTGCTTCGTTGATACTATTCTCCAAATCACCCTTGTAAAATAGGTAATAGACTGGTTGAGTTACTGGATGAGGGAAGTAAACGGCAATTTGATTATTATAGTTACCTGGGTTAATCGTGGATTCAGGGAATTGGTACAACAACTCATCGGTTGCATCCAAAATGTTATCAGTGGACCAGTATATCCCAGTAATTGTTCCAGTCATACTAACTGTGCTTACATTTGATAGATTATAAGACAAATCAAAATATTCAGCACTCGAACTAGTTGTTATGTCAGGAAGGTTTTGGGCAACTAGATCGTTAGGATTTGCAACAATTACAAAATTGTCCATTCGAAATCCCTGTATCGCACCAGCATACGGTGTAAATTCAGCTTTATAATTAAATCTAAAACGAACATTAGGCTGACCACCTAGAAAAGATAGATTAAATACTGCAGTGGACCACTGGTCATAATCACCCCAACCAGGTTCATTATTCAACGTTGATAATGATGGAGAATCATACCAATTAGTCGCGTTAGGATCTTGTGCATGACTTAGGACAATCCAATTATTGCCTCCATCAATCGAATAAGAGATATTTCCTCCTTGTGTATTATTTCCGAATGGGATACCCACACATAAAAAGTCAAACATAAGGTTGATCTGGCCAACATTAGAAAAATCATAAGCTGGTGATTCAAGATGATTAATAGAATAATCAGAAACCGAATTATAATAGTTTAATTGATCAATAGGATCAAGAAACCATTGACCATTCTGAACGGCAGGAGTTGGTTCACCAATTACGGTAAGATGCCTGAAACGATGGGATGAATAGTTGGCAGAAGAATCACTGCGCCAACTCCAGCCATCGATATCGGTTGCGTTAAAATTCATTACCATTGGGTACGTGTATTCTGAAGCAGTATCCATTGCAAGTGGAAAGTTTCCGCTATTATTCTGTGTGTTCAATTCATTTCCACCTTGTTGTTGAATTTTGTACAAAAGGTAATTGTAATTACCATAAGATGCTGGGGTATTTGTATATACTTGAACCAATCTTTTCTGATAAGGTAAAATGGTGTCCAACTGTTGTGTTTGAACTAAAACATCGGCCGCATCGTAAATACTATCAACACTGCAATAAAATTCAAGTATGGCTGGCATTGACATATAATTTGCATTATTCTTTACAAAGAAAAAGGTGTTAATTTTCGCATCTGCACTAGTTGCTAATAACTTTTTATTTGTTGGAACATATAAGTCAGTTTGAGCCTCAGTAATGCTAAAATTGTCTATCGTTAAAGGCAAAAGATTCTGGATATTAGCATGGTCAAACATAAATTGCACCTGTTGACCTTGTAAAAACTGCAAATCATATACGAATCTTGCGCCATCATCATAATCCCTGCCGCTATAGGTCCCTGTTGAAATCAATTGTTTAAAATCCAATCCAAGCAAATGTGAACATGGAAACACAAATCCAGGTAAATCAAGACCAGAAATACTAGCGAAAATGGTTGGGGTATACATTCTTTTTTGAGAAACAACGGATGAATGTTCAAGTTGCTCCCAGGATTTGCCACCATTTGTAGAATACAACAATGTTAATTCTCCGGATGAGTAATATCCATCAAAATCAAATTCAATAACTGGATGGGTTAGTTCTGAGAGGTCAAAGACTGGACTATAAAGCTGACTGTGTGAATTTGAGCTGATACTCTCTGCCTTCATAGTTTCACCAGAATCCCATACCCATTCATCAACACCGAGTATCGATCCATGACTCCAATCTAAGGGCGAAGCGGAAAAATTATTTGTATAAGGAAGCGTAACTGATTGATTTTGGAATAACTTAATCCATCCAATATTATTGTTTTCCTGTATTTCTGAAACAATACCTGTGGCATCTAGTTTATAAATCAAAAAGTAGTTGCCAGAAGCGGTCGTTGGTTTTATAAAACTAATTGTTCTTTCTAAAAAAGTGGTGTCATTTAATGCAGGTTCGGTAATTGTTGTTAACAAGACATCACTCGCATCAACTATACTATCGGTTGACCAGTATAGTTCAGTATTCGTAGAAGGCAAGCTGTCAAGGCCTGCATTGAAGAGATCGTATACCAATGTCATGGTAGATTCAGAAGATGTTGTGAACCGTTCTGACGTGAGATCAACTATTGCAGCATCTGGTTTTGCGGTGCCAATATAGATATCATCTACTAGTAAAGGCCCATTGGTATTGGATTCTATTCTGAATCGTGTAGCAATTTCTCCATCATAAGCACTTAAAGAAGCACAAAAGCAATCCCAGCCATATTTTCGTGTACCTTGAACATTGATGTGAGATCCTAAAAAAGCGGGAAAAGTATTGTTTGCCCCAATGACAGGAAGATTGATTGTCAATGGTTGATTATGTTCAGTGGATTGCCTGTACCAAAAACACATGGATGTGTTAGTTGATGAAGAAAGATCAAGATAGGGGCTTTCAATTTTATCCGATATAGTGTTATTTGAGACATCAATATTAGCTATCAATGCATTGTTACCAGATATGGGTTGTTCAATATGCCAAGTTTCGGCATCTCCAATTTCCCATGTCGTTGCATTATATAGTCGTGGTTTATTCCATTTTGTTGGCAGTCCCTCCAAATCATCAAAATAATCTGCTTGATAAATGCTGTCAATGATTAACACAGCAAAAGAACTGTTGTCAGTTTCATTTTGTTCTGCAACTGCATTTCCGGAATCAAAAAGATAAACTATATAGTGAATACCTGACGAAAGATTTGGTGGAAGTGGGAAGGTATTTGACCAATTTAACAGTGAACTATTGGTGTTTACAGCAACATTACCCAAAAGTATATCTCCTACATCCTGTAAAGAGTCGTCGGAAATATAAAAACTGGTAGTAAAAGCCATTAGATTTTCATAAGGAGAAATTCTGTTTAGGTTGCTTTTCACAGTAATATTGGAAAAGTACCTGCTAATATCTCGAATCGTATCTCCTTGTGATGCTTGTAGGTTAATAAATTCTTCTGTTATTGAAAAATTATCAATCATCCAACCTTCCTGCGCGTTTGTTCCTCCAGTAAATATAAATCTAAATTTGACACTATCCTGTCCCTGAATTGAAGTCAAACGAATAGATGAATAATCAAAAAAACTTAGGTTAGGTGTCGGAAACCCAGCAGCTGTTTGCCAATTAGATTTATAAGTCGTAGAAGGATTAAGCAGTGACCATGTTGATCCATTCAAGGAGTATTCTAATTTATAAGTATTGTTATTCAGTGTGTTGTGCCGCTTGTGAGAGAATGATAGGCAATAATTTGTTGAAAGATCCGATAGGTCAAAAAAAGGTGTTTCAAGTGCTGACTGAGAATTAGAGGTTGCAAAACCAGTCAGCTTTGTTACCCATGCATTCGGAACGCTGTTTGCGGAAGAAAAGTTGGCTTTCATAGGTGTGCCTAATTCCCAATCGTCATTGCCATAAAAAGCATAATGTGTCCATCCTAGATCATCTCCTGCAGCATCAAAATTATTGGAATAGGGAACAAGTAAACTCTGAGAGTTAGCTCTAAAAGCGATTAATAGGATAATTAAAATATGATAGGCAGTTTTCATTTAATGAAGGTTTACAATACGTAAGGTTAAATATCGATCCGTAAAATTAGAATTAAATTGGTTAGTATTACCTTTTTAATGTTTGATCCTTACGCTCTGCTTCAATCGGGATAGACTTCTCGCCCAATCGTAAACGAAAAAAGGCCAATCTTACGAATTAACTCAGTATTTTAATAAAAATATCAAGATTTTAGTTCAATCGGTAATCTCATTCTCAATTCTCGCACTGAAAAGAAAGAGAGTGATAACGAGAATGAGGTAAAAAAGAAAAGAGAGCGTTTACACACTCTCTTTCTTTTTTAAGCTCCCCCTTTTGACAGATTATCGAACCAAAAATGCGATTTTAGTTGGTTTTAGAGGGGTAAAATGACCTTGTTGGGATCGAACCAAGATTTTATCAATTACTTCTTTTCACAAAAATGAATGAGTGATGTGCATTTTACATTTTAATCAAAAGTTCTCTGTGTAAGCAACTATTCTTGCTTATTATTTCAATTAAATAATTTCCGACTGACAAATTATTAAGATAGAAAGATGTTTTCGAATCATCCAGTTGTGAATGAAGTACTATTCGACCTATTTGGTCATAAACAATGATTTCCTGTTTGGTAGAACTATTGCCAGTTGATAAAATAGTTATTTCATCAGTGAAAGGATTCGGATAGATCTTGTAAGTCGGAAGACTAATTTGTTCTATTCCAGAACAGTTATTCACTACAAATATAACGGTGTCAGTAACAACACAACTCTCTTGATTGTCATACGTGTATAGAATAATATGTTCTCCAGAACCAGCAGAATTCGGATTGAATTGATTGCCAAACACACCAGGTCCAGAGTACTGTCCTCCAGCAGGAGAACCATTACTGAAGAAAAATAAAGGGTCAGAATCGCAAAATTCATTTACTGGAGTTGATCCAAAATCCACTTGTATACTTGTATATGTAATGACTAGTGTATCCGTGTTCGGATAATTGAATGCTAGAACAAACTGACCATTCGCTCCAATTGGTTGGGGAAATGAAAAATGACCGGTGTCTACCATTACACTTTGATCGTTCAATGCTACTAGTCCATCTACTAAAATATCAAAAACTAATGAGTCTAGGTTGTAATAATTGGAAAGTTGGATATCAATCGTTCCAGCACTAGAACAGACGTTTACTGAGTCGGGGGCATTTACATAGCTGCAATCGTCTGATACGCAGTTTGAATAGTTGAGGAATAACAAGGTAGAATCTATCTGGTAAGTCTGCCCATCGACTAGTAGTTCGCCATTCCAAGCCAGATTTCCTGTGAAAATCGCTAGATCCCCGCAAGCTGTTGCTGCTATGCGCTGAAACAATAATTGTCCATTATCTGGCGACCCTGTGTAGCTAAATTGTTTCATGCCCAATGGAATACCATTGGCATCTAATGTTGAAAGAAAAATCTTGTTTCGTGGAAAATTCAACAATGGATATTCTGGGTATGGCAAATGAGTATATGTCAAATCGTAGGTCCGGTCTTCACCAGACATGATTGCAGTCATATCATTCATTAAGGTGTAGTTATCAAGTGTTGTACAGCTCAGATAGGTTTCATCAGTTGCCGGTATATACACAAGGTCCTCAATTTCGCTGTGTGTACCGGTTGTAATCCAGTTCATCTCGTAATCAGGATTCATATTCACGACAAACGATCCTGTCGCCATCGGAAGAACGGAATCGAGCACACTTATAGTCAATCCATCTAGTGGGTTCTGCCAAGCATTAAACTCCCATTTACCTGCTAGGGTGATGTTGTCGTTCTTGTCTACAAACATTTTCGGAATATAATTTTGTCCCAGATAACCTGGTCCAGCGGCAAACTGAGCATTTCCTGCTTGAGCGATATTAGCCATATCATACACGCCATTATCGGGATGGTATTTTACGGCGAAAATCCCACCGCCTGATCCAATCATTGACAGTTGAGGATAGTTTGGTGTGTTAACATTCTGGTAGTTACCTATGGCAATCACTTCGCCTGTTGAAAGCACATCGATTTGTGGTGACCAATAGGATTGGCGATTGTCACCCAACGTGCCTGTTGGGAAGAGAAAGTTCGGAAGAATAAAGTTTGAATTCGACCATCCACCAAGGTCAATCGTAGTCGAATTGATAAAACTGCCATCGGTGCTGTTCAGAGTGAAGAATTTTATATCATAATTATTGCAAGTTGTCGCATGAATCCAATCACCATCTACAACAATATCAGTCGTTCGACTACCTGTAAACAAGACCGCTGTAGGCGAAAGAAAACCAAGGTCTGAGCTCCAGATCAGTTCTCCCGTTGTTTTGTCTATTTTCACTACATAACAAGCACCTTCATGTGCGTTCGATCCCGATGATGAGAAATGGTAATTGATATAATCGTCTTGGTAATCAGCTGTGCCATGCAACCACATAACGATTACAGGGTTTCCTTGTGCATCAAAGTCCATTTCCTCAATAACGACACCGTGTAAATCACCCCAAAAATCGGTTTGAGCCCGTTTTTCCCAAAGCATGTTGCCAAAGGCATCGTTTTTACGAAGAATGTACCCTGGTCTATGGTACACTGTCAATTCAAATGCAGCGATCTCATAAATATTACCGAATGGGTCGATTCGAACATGGTGCAGACGTTCCTTTTCGTGCGGTTTAAGTGTTTGGCATGTAGAATCTATAGTGGGGGCTGGTTCAGCGTAATAAATATGATGTGTTACTGAATCAGCGCATCCAGCCAGTGGTTCATTGTGTAGCTCAAGGCTGAAAAGTCCTATCGTATCTGCAACAATAAGGGGTATGGTATTGGTTTCGTCAAAAATGTAGGCAGGATTCAATTCAGTAGAGGACCATAAGCGGTTCGGTGTTATGAACGCATTGGTCATGTGTACTGTGTCGCCAGTGAGATATGAACGCGAATGCAGTTCGTAGTATGCTGTTGGTCGTTGAATACGAATTGTATCAATCACCTGTGAAGGGGAACATCCAGCGGTATCAGTAATCTCCAAGTTCACAAACATGTACATTAATCCATAGGTTTGATCCATTGTACTGCTGTTGAAGTAAGCTTCCAGGCCATATTGTTCTACGTTCAGCGTTCCGCTTGAATTTCCAGAAACGACTGTATGTGGAGAAGGTGCGAATCCGTTCATACTATAGGTAGTGGAAAAATCATAGGATATCAAAGAGTCCGTTCCGTTGAGGGCTAACAACGGGTTCACGCCAACGCAAATAACCGAATCGTTTGGGAGAATGTCTAAGTCAAAAAGATTCGGACTTACTTCAATATTCAACGTAACCGTATCAGCACTCGGATCACAATAAAGCGTTTTGTAAGAAATGATTTGGAGAACACCACTTGTTGTCAGCACAGGCGTGTAAGCATTGATATTGGAAGATGTCATGGTATAAGGTCCCGCAACTAGCTGACCGTTGTAAAGTATTTTGACAGCTGTGCTTGCCGGTGTACCCGAATTGGGATTAATGAAAACATATAACGGTAAACCGTAACATGCTGTGGTATCAACTGTATAAGCAAATGAATGCGGTGCTTGCGGTGCTTGAAATGTTACAGTTTTGGTAGTCGTATTTACCAGTCCGTTGAAGTAAGTGTTTAATTTTACGGTGTATGTTGTATAAACTCCTGGCGGAGTAGGATAATTAAGTTGTATTGAGGTTGATGTCAACACATTGTTTATATACCATTTAGTTGAATCGGCATAATCCGCATAGGGAATTCCCACGATATTGTCACCAGCACAAGGCCCTGGTCCAGCAATCTGAAAATTAGATGGGACATATAATGTAGGTGTTTGCATAAGATTAATCCTGTAAAGTCTACCAAGGTTTCCCCCAGAATTATAGCCGATTGCAATACCGTAAGATGATCCTAAAGAAATGCTTTTTGGAGTGTAACCGTTTCCATAAGGAGAAGTGATATGATAAACGTTCTGGTTGCTAGTATCTACGATATAAAAAAACCCAGAATCAAAAGTAAGAAGGTTATTATTTGGGAGGAATACAGCATTTTTACACCAATTGCTACTGTTCACAATTAGATTTTCATCAATTTCTGTAATCGTATCCAATTGATTCGTAGCATTTAGAAAAGTCAATTGAGAACCAGTTGGAATAGTTCGCGTAAAGACTACACCATTTGCCGAGTTAGATGCCGCTACTATTTCAGATGATGAGAATCCGAAATCCACTTCGTTCCATGTATTTCCGTCATCAGTTGAAATATGAAAACCAGATGAGTAATTACTTACAATCCAAGAACTACCGTTTTCATTGAAGCGAATAAAAGGCGAGCTTTGATCTAAAGTAGCAAGTTGAATGAATGTCCAATTTGTACCGCTATCAATCGATCGATAAACTCCATTTCGAGCACTTACAATGACTGTATTTCCATGTGTAGCAATGTCTGTTAGTAATTCAGAAGCACTCACAGAAAAGATGATTGCCCAATTGTTCCCTCCATCTGTACTTTTGGAAACAATATGATTACTCCCGTTTTTACCGACAATGTACATCGTTGAAGCATCTTTAACCGCTATATTAAATCCCTCGAGCTGATAAAGTCCAGTTCCAACACCGTTATTTAGTTCAGTCCAGTTAACACCTTGATTTGTGGATATGTAATGCTCAACACCACCAACTATTGCAAGGTTGAAGTTGTCGCTTAGATACGTATAGTTTAGTTTTGCCGTAATAACAGGAACTGTACTGAAAATCTGCGCTTGAATTGAAGAGCAATAAGTGAGAAGAGGAATTACTAAAAGGTTGAATATTGTTTTCATATTAATTGACCTAGTTTGGTTAAAGGTAATACATTCTATGAAGAAAATTTTGATGATTTCTGCTAACAGGATGCAAATAAGAGTTCTAAGAGGCTTCCTCCGCTCGAACAAAAAACACTTTAACGCAAAAATAAAAGTTTTTAAATCCCAATTCAGAGGAGTAACCAATGTTGGATTCTTTTTATTCAGATTAACCCAAATTTATGCTTGATTTTTTTCCAAGTCCACAGATTTATGACTTGATCCGAATCCCTCTCTCTCAATCTCCACACTCACACTGAAAGGAAAAGGGCAAACTACAAAAGTGTGAGTTTGAGAGCGAGTCCCGAGGGAAAAAGAAAAAAGCGCTATCATGATATGATGCGCTCTTTTCTTTCTGCTCACCCTTCTGACAGATTATCGAACCAAAAATGCCTTTTTAGTGAGTTTCAGACGGGTGCAATGACCATGTTGGGATCGAACCGCTAATGTGTCTGGTAGTTGAAATCACCTTAGATCTCAAAGGGTAGTTCAAATTTCTTCCTAATGCATGATTAAAGCTGATACTTATTCAATACTTCAATAGTTTGAAAATACTCCTTTTCAATTTTCAGGAACTGGTCGTATGTCCCATAGTATGAACCGAGCTCAACAAAAAACTCTGTATTGGAAATTTCACCGCCCTTTAATGCTTTTTCTAATAGAACTACAGAGGTCAATGAATTCGTAAGGTTTCGGTATTCTTCGTACGCTATTTTCAAAGAAGAATAGCGTACGTACAATTCCCGAATTTCTGAATAGTGTTCTGTTTTATGCTCTTCCACTTGTGCTTGGGTAAAGAGCATTTCAGCTTCTTTTTCTGAAACGGTATATTTGTTCTCCCAAAGTGGAATGGTCATTCCAATATGCACTCCACTGAATTTCTGACCAAGAATTGCTTGGTAATGATAACCAGCTTCGAACTTTGGTAGCCACATGGATTTATTCAAATCAATTTGCTGTTGAACAATAACCGTTTGCTGTTCGAGTGTTTTGAGCATCGGATCAACCGCTTCGTATTCCTGCTCCAATTGTTCAAAGGCGGGAAGTTCCGCCTGTAGTGGATAAATGGTGTCTGAATACGTAATTAGTGTTCCTCCATTTAACTGTGTCAGATGCTGATTCTTGGCAAGAATCTCACCCTGATTCAACCGAAGTTCGCTTTGCAATTGAACTAGATTGATACGCACTTTGTTTAACTCCAAAGCTGTTGCATCACCACTCTCTATCCTGCGATTAATGTCTGACATCATTTTTTCAGCGTGAACAATGCGGGATTTCAAAATCACTTGTTGTTTATTCAGAAATATCAACTCCAAACAAACCAATTTCGTTTCCAAAAGGACATCTTGTTTCAATGCTTTCAATTGAAATTCGCCTTGATCGGATTGACTTTTTGCCAGTTGTTTTTTGTTCGTGTACACCGTTGGAAAATCAAACGCCTGTGTTGCCGTAAAATCCAATTGATTGCCTGCCGTTACGGGGCGACCCTTCATATAATCCAACGATACGTTCGGATCGTAAAGTGTAGTTCCCGTTTTGAAAGACAAGCGCTGCCACTCCCAATACTGAGCACCAGCAATAAGCGTTTTGTTATTACGTCCTACGGAAGCCATCACTGAATCGAGGGACTGCTGTCCGTTTGTTGTTAACGCTAAAAGTGCCAACAACGCTATTAAAAATGGTTGTTTCATGTCGTTCGTTTTTGATTGGCTATGTAATAAACTATTGGAACGATAAAGAGGTTCAGCAATGTTGAGCTAAGTAAACCTCCAAGGATTACTTTTGCCATTGGACTTTGAATTTCATTTCCTGGAAGATCACTCGCTAATGCTAATGGTATCAACGCTAAACCTGCGGTTAAGGCAGTCATCAAAATCGGACTAAGACGATCTATTGAACCTTGAATAACGGTATCCATAATTGACAATCCTTCCTGTTGAAGTGTCCTGTAATGCGATACCAAGAGTATTCCGTTCCTTGTTGCAACACCAAATAGGGTGATAAATCCGATGATGGCAGGAATACTTATAATTCCCGATGTTAACCAAATGCTGAGTACCCCACCAATTAATGCCAACGGAAGATTTAGCAGGATGATCCCTGAAATGCTCAGGCTTTTGAATTCCTGAAACAACAAAAAGAAAATGACCAGTATCGCCAGAAATGAAGTAACCAGTAAGGTTCGTGATGCTTCCGCCTCGGCTTCAAATTGTCCACCGTATTCGATGTGGTAATTTGGTGGCATTTCAACACGGTGGGTTACATTCATTGCAGAATCCAGTTTGGTTTGAATTTCTTCCACCACACTTTTCTGATCACGACCTGTTACGTTCGCAGACACCACTACTTTTCGCTGAACGTTCTCTCTGTTCACCGTATTCGGACCTGATGCCGATACAACGTCTGCAACGTAGTAGAACGGGATTTTTTCCTTTTCTCCACGGTAGGTATCGATCAATGCATTCCGCATGAGTTCTATTTTACCACGATTCTTATCGTCAAAACGAACGATTAGGTCGAAGTTCTTGTCTTGTTCAATGATGTCACCTACCTTTTCACCTGCAAAAGCAGCATCAACAAACTCGTTGAATTGCCCGATTGTAATGCCGTATTTATTGAGCATTTCCCGTTTGGGTCTGATCTGAACCTGCGGAATTTCAACCTGTTGTTCAACACTAATATCAACCAGTCCTTCAATGCCTTCTATTTCAGCTTTGATACTATTGGAAATTGAAAACAGTTTGCCCAAATCAGTTCCGTACACTTTGATTGCAATGTTTGCCCGGGTCCCTGAAAGCATGTGATCAATTCTATGTCCGATCGGTTGCCCGATGGTGATGTTTGCTCCTGTAACTCCCGCTAGTTTTTCACGCACTTCTGCCATAAATTCCTCCCGACTGCGATCTTTCAATTCAAACGGGGCATCAATTTCAGAAGCATTTACACCTTGGGCATGTTCGTCTAATTCCGCTCGTCCTGTTCTACGTGTCGTCATGCGGATTTCAGGAATGGTAGCAAGTGTCTTTTCAACCTGAGTACCGATCTTGTTACTTTCCTCCAATGAAATGCCAGGGAGGCTCACTGCGCTCACCACCAATGAACCTTCATTGAACTCAGGCAAGAAACTCCGTCCTAAACTCGACAAAATGAAAAGTGACCCAATAAACAAAACCATGGCAGTTCCGAGAACCGCTTTTTTATGGGATAAGGCTTTTTTCAGCGCACGGTTATAGATCCGATTCATTCTTTCTACCAACCAACTTTCTTTGTGCTGTTTTTCGAGCATCTTATCGCTCGTTAATAAAAAGCTACATAAAACAGGAGTTAGTGTGATCGCAACAACCAGTGATGCAAATAATGCAACGATGAATGCAATTCCAAGCGGTGCAAGCAATTTCCCTTCCATACCAGACAAAAAGAATAAAGGCAGGAAAGCTGTAATAATGATGAACGTTGCGTTGATCACTGAAGTTCTGATTTCGGTAGAAGCATCAAAAATCACCTTCATCTTGGGTAACTGATCTTCCTTGGCTTTTTGCGCATTTTCCTTCAATCTTCTGAATACATTCTCCACGTCTATAATGGCGTCATCAACGAGATCACCGATTGCAATTGCCATACCTCCAAGGCTCATGGTATTGATTGTAAAACCCATCCATTTTAGCGTCAGAATTGCAACGATCAATGAAATCGGAATGGCGAGTAATGAAATGAAAGTTGCCCGAAAGTTCATCAAAAACAAAATCAGGATGACCACAACAAAGATGGAACCTTCATAAAGTGTCTTCTGAATATTGCTTATCGATGAATTGATAAAGTCAGCCTGACGGAAAATCTGTGTATTAATGTGTACATCCTTTGGTAAGCCTGATGAAATATCTGCCATTGCTTCATCAATTCGCTCCGTTAATTCAAGCGTATTGGTATTGGGTTGTTTCATCACAGTCATTACAATAGCTGGTTTCCCATTCAATGACCCGTCGCCAATCTTAACTTTTGCCTGAATATCCACGGTTGCAACATCTTCGATTCTTACTGGAACACCTTCAACCACTTTGATTACGGCATTCCCGAGTTCTTTCAAATCGCTGGTTCTGCCCATGCCTTTTACCACGTATTCCTGGGAATTTTCATTGATGAATCCGCCTGAAGCGTTTTTACTCGCTCCTTCTGAGGCTTTCAACAATTCATCCAGCGTTATGTGGTAATAATTCATCTTCTGCGGAGAGGCAAGAATTTGATATTGCTTGTACTCACCGCCAATAACTACTACCTGAGAAACGCCACTCAACGATAACAAACGAGGTCGGATATTCCAATCCGTCATTGTTCTCAAATCCATGGTATTTGTTGAATCTGCGGTAACGCTAATCAACATGATCTCTCCCATGATGGACGATTGCGGAGCCATGGTTGGTGTACCTGTTCCAGCAGGTAATTGAGAAGCAACGGTATTTAACTTTTCCGAAACTATTTGCCTCGCTTTGTAAATATCTGTTCCCCATTCAAATTCAATCCACACAATGGAAACTCCTGCGGCAGAAGACGAGCGTACACGACGCACATTTGTAGAGCCGTTTACTGCTGTTTCAATCTTGAAGGTAACTAATCGTTCCACTTCTTCAGGAGCCATTCCATGTGCCTCTGTCATAACAGCAACTGTTGGTGCAGTTAGGTCGGGAAAAACGTCTACCTCCATATTGGAAGCCGTGTACGTCCCGAAAATCAGAAGTAAAGCGGATGAGGCTACAACCAATAGGCGATTTGCCAGTGAAAACTGTATAATTTTATTTAACATAGCTCGGCAGATTAATGTTCGTGACCATGAGCTGGAAGCGTACCTGAAGCAACAGAGAGCTTAATATTGTAAGCTCCTTTTGTTACCACACGTTCACCTTCTTCTATTCCCGAAAGTATGCGTACGTTGAACCCATCATTACCACCGAGTTTCACTTCCCGTTTGGAAAAACTTTCACCTTCAACCTGCACATACACGTAATAAAATCCCTGCTCTTCAACGAGTGCTGAAAGTGGAACGACCAGTGCATCAGGAATCGGTGTTGATTTTAGGTAAACGTCAACAAAACCGCCAGGAAGTATTTCACCACGGTTATCGATTTCAAATGTTACAGGAATAAAGGCGCTGTTTTCACCCGTACTCTTTCCATAAGCCAACAGTTTGCCGTTCAATGCCGAAGTATTGAAAGTAGTACCATCAACCGTTACAAAATTGGCGGACTGTACCGCTGCAAGTTTTGAGAAATAACGTTGTGATACATCTGCTTTCAGCACTATTTTTCGGTTTTGTGAAATAGATGCAATCGGATCACCCACATTCACATATTGACCTTCCTGTACGTAACTGTATTTGATGAATCCTGAGATTGGGACGGTGATTTTAGTACCCGAACCAGTATAATTCTGAGTCAATGAATTGTATTGCGATTTTGCATTTTCGTACCTGTTTTTTGTTTCCAGATAGCTTTTTTGCGAAACCACATTGTCCTTCACAAGATCGGAATCACGATCATAATCTGCCTGTGCTTTCTCTAAGTTTGACCGAGCTTCTACAATTTTTGTATTGATGTTGTTTTCTGTGAGTCCTTTTCCTGAAATTGTCAGTAATTGCTGCCCTTGAGATACGGCAGAACCCACAATTGCATTTGATCCGTTGAAGAAAACAATCCCACTGGATTTTGCAGTAATAATTACTTCGTCGCCTGGTGCTGGCATTATTTGACCACTTGTATGAATCACTTCATAAAAGGTTTGTTTGCGAACTTCCATATTTGCGAAATCCGTTTTCCAAGCCTGTTCTTTCAAATAGGTGAGATCACCACCCGCAGATTCTGCATCTTTATGATCTGCAAGAGCGGCTTGTTGATTCGCATATACTTTTACATTCTTAATTACAATGCGATCCTGATACTGTGGTGTCTTAATTGTAAAAATCAAGGTGTATACCCCCGCTTTTTTCGGTGTCATTCGCAATCTGAAAATTCCAGGAATTTCGGGTTTGGTGGCGGTAATCGATTGCTTACCATTTGGTCCGACTAAAGAAAGTGTTATCGTTCCTTCTCCAACGGCTTTGAATGATTCACCCAATGTAGTGAAATGCGCGGCGAAACGGCTTTCCGTTCCTACCACAAGCGGTTTGAATTCTACAAACAATTCAGTTTTGTCGGTATATAATGTATAAGCCAGTGGTTCCAGCTCATTTGTTTCGTTTTCAGGATTCTCTCCATTATTACAACTGGTTGCCATAAACAAGGTACAACAGATTGCCATTAACTTAAATTTCATATTGTGTTGTGTTGATGAATAAAACACGAATACCTGTCATTAGAACAAGACAGGTCAATAGACAGGAATAAATCCTGAAATTAAGCGAATACTGGAGGGGCTCTTAACGAGCGAGATGAAGGGCAACAGCCCAAATAATTTGAATTCCAGGCGGGGAAATAATGCCCCCGTAAGATTTTTGGAACAACAATCTTCTCGAAAGAAAATGAATAACGATGAATATCCAAATAATCGTCACTGTATGTTACACTAAGTTGAGCAGTGGACGATTTAATGTTAAAAGTAATATCCGAATGAACAAAGTGAGCTAATGCATGAACAAGATCACCATTGTGTTGGTGATCGTTTTGCTGTAATTCGTGTGAATGTTCTTCATCCTGATGATCTTCGTGGTCATGATCGTGATGCTCTTCGTGAATGGAGGTAAAGGACTCTTGTAATTGATTGTGTTCCTCTTCGCTGTGCTGATGAGGCACAATGTTGTGTGCCAGTACAATTCCGTATGCCAGAAACAAAGAAAATAATATGGAATATCTTTTGAACACTTTCTAAAAACTCCCTAAATGTATGGATAATTATTAAAGCTACATCGAACCACATAGTCAGTTATAGAAAAGGGTTCTTGTGCTCGAACCAACCCAGACAATCTATTTATAATGCCTATTTAGTAGCCTAAAGAACTATTCTTTGTAACAATTCCATGGAATTCTTCAAAAACCGTTTCAACTAATCTTTTATATCGAACCGCTTTTTTGAACACTTAAACACCTTGAAACCAATAGTTTATTGCATAAAAAAGCGTAATAAAATTTCTCTTATCACGCTAGGGCTCTTCCTCTTGGGCTCGAACCAACTCCGAAAGCTTTCGGAGTCTGATTAACAGTCCCAATTAAGAATATTTTATCCTGAGTTTTTCGATGATTTCAGGGTATTTGATCAAATTTTCAATGTAAACCCGGCTTTTCATTTTCTTAATGTGTTTTTCAATTGCTAAACCTTGAGATTTTGATTCACAAGATATTTCAAGAAAAAGTATCCAATCATCGGCTTTAGCGGTAAATTTCCGCGCTTCTGCATTTTCATGCAAATGCAAACGTAACTCAAGATTTGTTGTAAATCCTGTGTAAAAGCGATTTAACTTGTTTGAATGAAGTATATAAACTGTGAACATCTATAAAACAAAAAAAGATCAGCAATTTTGCTGATCTTTTCGCTCTTCCTCTTGGGCTCGAACCAAGGACCCTCTGATTAACAGTCAGATGCTCTAACCAACTGAGCTAAGGAAGAATCTATATGTCTAATAATTAGTGTTAGACGGGTGCAAATATAGCCAAAGAATTGTATTTCAAAAATGTTAAGCGAAAAAAAATAAAAAAGAATTTTCAAAGAATCGCTACACCATTGAGATTCAGGAATTAAAAATCTTCTTCAGACAGTGTAAAATCGTCAATTCCGCCATCACATCCATCATCATCGCAACCTAAATCGTTGTCATCAACCATGTCATAAGGCATTTCACCATCGCATTTGGCGGGACGAAGAATATTTGTTTTGGAGACATTGAGTCGAATTTCAGAGCGTGTTGTGCCATCTTCTTGCAAAAAAGATTTCGAAAAGGGCGTACCAAGCAGTTCTACCAATGCTCCTTTTTTCAGGAAATCTAAAATTCGCATATTAGCTCCTTCTTTTTTCCAAATGGTACAATTGACCCAAGTTGTTTTTGTACGAGCTTCACCTGTTCGTTTATCACGCCAGTTTTTATTGTGAGCAACCGGAAAATTAATGGCAATAACACCTCTTTCCATGCGTTTTACAACGGCATCTTTTCCAATATTTCCAATTAAACGGGTTTCAAAAACGGTTGCCATACTTTTAGAAGGTTTGTCAAAATCGATAGATCCTGTGACAACAAAGTTAATATAATATGGTAATGTCTTCTTTTTGTAGTGAATATTGTTTTCAGATGCCTATTTACTAGCTACTTTTAAGAAAAGTAGAATCAAATTGTAGTAACCTGAGGTTAATAGTTATTTCTTACTTCATCTACTTTTTAGAAGTAGTGTTTTTTTCTGAACTTTTCATATAACTATATTCTATTGGTTATTAGGTGTTTTATCAACTAAAATACACTCCTTATTTTTGTTTGAGATTTGGATTGCTTTTGAAGAATGAAATAATAAAATCAGAATGCAAGAAAAATCTATTTTTTTGACCAATTTTAGTCGATTAAGTAAAAATTTTTAATGGGAATTCAGCTTTCAACTAAACGCAATTTTAGTTTAACCTTAGGTGTGTTTTTGTTTAGCTTTAATCTTTTTGGATTTAATTTCAAAGAGATAGAGGATCAACTTAATATAACCATGACCTTGTCTATTGATGGGGCACATATTGCAGAAAACGAAAAAAAAATAAGCGAAATCTGTAATGAATTGAGCAGTGAATACGAAAAAAACAAAAGCGTTGATGCATTAATGCTATTGAAATTTTTTGAAACTGCACGTAAGGAAAACCCGCTCCATTTAAACCAAAAAATCAATAATCTGCTTTATATCATTAATAAGTGTGATAAAAAACATGTCAATCTTATAGCTTACGCAAATTACGGATTAGCTGGTTTATTAATTCAAAACGGCTCAAATGAAAACGCTCTCCAGTATATCAATAATGTATTGGCCTTATTAAGGCAAAAGAAAAATATCGAACTTGAAAAATTGACTTATAATCAGAATGGGATACTACAATTAAACATGAATGATTATATAAATGCGAAAAGTAGTTTTTATAAAGCATTCAAACTTGATCAAAATTCCCCTCCCTTTTTTCAGGCAACCGTCCTATCTAATATTGCCGCCTGTGATTTTGTAATGAAAGATTTCCAGAATGCTGAAAAATTGTTCCGGCAGGCAATTACATTGTTAGTCAAAAATCCCGGTCAGTTGGAACAAAAATACACTGCATTTTTAAAGGGAAATCTAGGGTCAACTTGTCTTAAGTTGGGGAAAAAGGAGCAGGCAATTGAAAATCTGTGGTACGAGATCAATTATTTTAGCTCCAGAAAATTATTTCTTCCGTTTTTAAATGAGTCCTTTAATGATTTGCTAACTATATATCTGGAAAATTCAGATGACGATGAGTTAAATAAGCTACTCCAAATGATCCATTTCCACGGTAAAAATCAGAAAGATCCGGTGGCTATTTTCAGTTACAAAGAACTGTTGCTTAAATATTATAAAACAATTGGAGATAAAAATAGGACTCTTAGTGTGTTGGAAGAAATGATGGAATTGCAACAGAAGATCAAAGAGGATGACCAGAAAAAAACAAATAAGATTAACAGTACCTTCTATTCTAATAAAATTGACTTCATTAACAGCAAGTTCAAAAATGAAGAGCTCCTTTTTAATAACGAATTAAAACAGAAAAAAACAATCAATTACACGATCATTCTTTTTTCGATTCTCATTGGTTTTTCATTGTTATACCTACTCAAACAACGAAATCTGAAATTGAAAAATATAGAATTGACAAATAGGCAAACAATTGAAATCGAAAATGCCAAACGGATAATTGTTGAAAAGGAACTGAAGTTAAAAAAAGAAATGGTAGCAAACCTTTCCATCTTCCTCACTATAAAAACTGAAACTGAAAAAGCTTTTTTGAAAAAACTGAAAGAATTAAAAGGAAAAAAGAATCAGGATGCGGAAGATATCTTTAGGGAATTACAGAATAATATCATTGCCCTGATGAATCTGGAAAAATTGAATCTGGAAATTTTAAACACAGTTGAACTCGATAATGCAGATATAATTGAAAAGATCAACCTTAAATTTCCGGTTTTGAATAAATTGGAATGTAAGTTGTGTTCTTATTTCCAACTGGCCTTGAGTTCGAAGGAAATAAGTTTGATAACCGATTTGACACCAGGTACTATACGCGTCTACAAAGCAAAAATTAAGCAGAAACTCAAGCTCAATGAAGAGCAAAGTCTGAATGATTATCTACAGGAACTTTTTCTGGATTAACTCCAAAAATACGTCTGCCTAAGAGCAAGAATTCGAAACCTGATATAATTAACACTCGAACAATATAAACAACTTGATATAAAGCTGTTTATGTAATTTGTATTAACAAAAAATGTAGTATAGATTCGCTCCGATTAGCATTAATTAACACCTTAAAATTTAGTCTGTAGATGCTAGATACAGTTTCTTTGCTCTAGAATTTTATTGACAACAGCACTCGCTGAATTCAGAAAATTCAACGCACAAAATAGAATGTTTAAGATTTGTCAGATGTGAGTTACACGAATGTGTCTGTAACAAAAACAATCATGAAATTCTTACTTATTTGTAAAAGAACTGATTTCTTCAAATACAAGATAAACTATGAGAAAAATAGCAATTTACACCATGTTTGGTTGTTTGTATTCTTGTCTGAATATAACTGCATTTGGGCAAGAGCCAGTCTCGTTTTTAAACGAACAAAAGAGTCTTAGAAATACCCTAACAAACGAACTGGATCAGTACAATATGCTCCATGCGAGGGATGTTGGATTTTCAAAGAATATTGGTCAACTAAAAGATGAAGATGTATTCTATTATTCTTTCGGAAAAGAGGCAAAAATTGTCGTTTCAAATCAGGGAATTTCGCTTTTTTTTCAGAAATATGAAAAACAAAATAACGCAGGTGATTCAATTGATGGTGTTTTTGATTCGGTATCGGTTACATGGAATCGAATTGATATAAACTTGGAAAATTCCAATATCCAACAACAGAATATTCGTTGTGAAAAAATGCTATCACACTCCTACAATTGGTACATTGGTGGCCAATCCACAGCTATTAAAACGTATGAAAAGCTGGTATTGGAAAATGTATTGCCCGGAGTAGACTGGGTTATTTACAACTCCACCAGTACTGGGTTTAAATATGACTTTGTTGTACATCCAGGTGCAAACGTTAATGATATAAAACTAAATTATTTAGCTAAAAATAGTGCTGTTATTGCCAAAGATGGATCGTTGAATCTGGCCAATCAAGTAGGTGGTATTAAAGAGGAAAAACCCGTTTCTTATTTATTGGGAGATGTAAACGCTAAAATAAATACTCGTTTTGAGTTAATCACTATCCGTGAAGAATCTAACCTAAACAATGCATTTTATAAAACAACAATTGGCTTTATTTTGGAAGATTATAACCCAAATGAAACAGTAGTTATTGATCCTTCCGTGACATGGAATTATAACCTTACGCCAACTGCGGATGAAGAATATGTTTTGGGAAGCATTGTTGATCAGAATGATGATTTATACGTTGTAGGTGCAACATATTCAAATAATTTACCCACATTAAACCCAGGAGGCGGGGCTTATTATGACGGAACGCATGGAGGTAATTCTGATGGCTATATTATGAAACTTAGCTCGAGTGGGGCACTTTTATGGTTAACATATTATGGTGCAGGTGGTGTTGATCGATTAACCGGTATTGCTTGTAATATGACGAACACGATAGCAGTTGTGGGGTATACAAACTCTAATGCTGCAGCCTTAACTTTTCAAAATCTAGCAGGTGCGTTCAATGATAATAGCTTTGCTGCAGGTCTGGAGGCTGGCTTATTGTTGACGTTTAATTATTCAGGACAAATGACTTGGGGAACATCTTTTGGTGAGGCACCGATTAACCGATTGACTCAAGTTGCGTTTGATAACAATAATAAACTATATGTAGCTGGATATGGACGAGGAGCAGGTTTTCCACTACTCAATTTGGCGGGTGCTTATAACTTCAATACGAATGTAGATGCTACAAATCATGACATTTTTATTGCCCGATTTAGCAGTGCTAGGGCGCAAGAATGGGGCACTTATTATGGAGGTACAACTGCAGGCGTAAACGAACAACCTCATGCCATGGCAATTGATGGTTCAAATAATATTTACATTGGTGGTCTCACACGATCCACTAATTTTCCCTGTGTAAATTTACCAGGTGCCTTTCCGAACGACAATACGCACAATGGAGGTCTTGATGGATTTATCTTAAAATTCAACTCAAATGGGGCAAGACTTTGGGCAACTTATATGGGTGGAAATACAAGAGATTATGTTTCGACAATTGTCATCAGAGGTACTCATAAGTATATATCCGGTGTTACAAATTCTACAAATTTCATTGTAAATCATGCTCCGTTTCCAAGTCAACCGGTAGGAGCTTATGTTGATTTAACGATAAACGGCACATCAAATAGTGCAACAAGTGATGCCGGACCTCTAGATATATTTTTGATAAAATTGAATGCTTCTGACAATATTCAATGGTCTACTTTAATTGGAGGCACAGGATCTGAAGAGTTGGATGTCTATGCAGATCAACAAACGAATGTTGCAGTAAATTCATGCGGAAATGTGTTTATAACGTTCCCAACCACTACCAATTCGCTTTCTGCTGGCACCATTGATGGATTACCAGGATTGCAATGTGATGCTGGATATTCTTCTACGGTATTTGATAATTCAAATCCTATTCTTAGTAACTATTATATCGCATGTTTCACTCAAGGCGGGGTATTAAAATGGGGATCATATTGTGGTCAAGGTTCAATAGCTCATGATAATTTCTGTACGTTACAAATGACAAGTACAAATGATTTGCTTTGGGCAGGTGGAATAGGACAATGGCCAGAAGTGAAAGTTTCTAAATTCAGACAAACAACCCAAACAATTACTGGCGGTGGTACTCCACTTTGTAACTGTACGGCTACCGTAAATCCAACGGCTGCATGTGCAGGTACTAATTCGTATCTATGGGACAATGGAGCAACTACGCAAAGCATCGGAAGCTTATGTAATGGAACGTATACGGTTTCTGTTACAGATAACATTATGTGTCAAACGACTCCACTGAGTTTTACGCTCACAAATTGTGCGATTTCTCTACCCATAGAACTAATAGCATTTGAAGCACAATTAAATGACAAAAATAGAGTTGATTTAACGTGGAAAACTGCCACCGAACTCAATAATGATTATTTCACAATTGAAAAATCCATAGACGCTAAAAACTGGTATTTTTTTGCACAGGTAGATGGATCTGGTAATTCTACTACTCAAAAGGACTATTTCCTGACAGATGAAAAACCTATCATTAACCTAAATTATTACCGCTTATCACAAACAGATTTTGACGGTACAAGAAAAGAAATCGGTATACAAAACGTGATGTTGTCTGTTGCTGACCAATTCATTCTGGCACCGAATCCTAGTGATCAGTCATTTAGAATATATGGAAATAGAATGGATGAAGTGACAATTGAAGTCATTAATTCTATCGGACAGCTCATTCACATTGAAAAGAGCAGTATTACGGATGATTTTGTGGAAATCGCTACGGAGCAACTTGAAAGTGGGGTTTATTTTGTGCGCTTTCCTGGTGAGGATAGTCAGCAAGTACAACGAATCGTAATTCAACACTAAAGCGTGGTTCAACTTTAAATTGAGATTCAGAATCCTCTAGAATTTGAAAGTTAATTCCTACAGCAGACCCTACGTCTTCTTTTTAGGAATAACTATTGCATCTGGAAACCCTTTTTTCTGCACTTCATTTTTGTACTTCTCTGCTGCTGATTTTGTTGAAAACGAACCAACTACATAGCGGTATTTATAACCCGTTTCTGCAATTTGTTCGCGTACGACAGGTTTGTCCAATTTTTTAAATGCGGGCATACTGGTATCCAATTCAGTCTTCGAGCTCATAATCTGAACGGTGTAAGTATCTGTTGCTGTAGCGTTGGTGGATGCGCTTTCATTCGCAGCTGTTGTACCCGTTTTCGTAAAATTGATCGCTGGATGTTTTTCTTTCAAGTAAGTACGCATTCCTCTGAATAAGGCAGAAGCAAGAATATCTTGTCCGTGAGTTGTATTCAGGTAATTGGCTTCGCTTTCATTGGTCAGAAATCCACATTCTACCAAAACACTCGTCATTTCAGTGAATTTTAACACTTGCAGCGTGTGTTCACGATCATCAGAGTCTTTTACTCCGCGCGATTTTCTTCCAGCTTTTCCACCAAATTCGCGTTCAAATTCTTTTGCCAACTTCACTGAATTACGTGCAGTCATGGTGTGTACATGCGATTCCGTTCCATGAATAGCTGTATTTGGACTCCCATTACAATGTATGCTAATGAAATAATCAACCTTTTTGTCGTTAGCCATATCGACACGTTGATCAAGACTTTGATACGTATCGTCAGTGCGCGTATAAATCACGGTAACATTCGCCAATTTTTCGGTTAGATAGTTTCCGAATTTTTTGGCAATCAATAAATTAAGATCCTTTTCTGGTAAATGACTTTTGTTCACCGACTCGTGCCCAGGATCTGTCCCCCCATGACCTGGATCAATTAAAATGGTAATCGACTGTGCATTGACCATACAAACAGTCAATATCAAAAGAAGCAGTAATCGTATGCGTAACATTTTTCAAAATTACAGATGTTCTTAGTTGAATTCCATTGTGGTTAAAAAGGTTACTAAATGTCAAATGTTAATTGTGAGTGAAAATCTTTGGACACAGAATGCTGTAAAAATCTGTAGACAAAGAATGCCATAAAAAATCTGTAGGCGCGCAATGCTTTGCGTGCCTACCACAAATTTTACGAATCAATTTCCTGATTAAAATCAGTTTTTTTGCTGACAGCAATCATTCTGTAGACATTGTGTTATCCTCACCTTTGTTGTATTAAAATCAAGGAATTATGAATAATATAGCAAATACACAATCTACAGTTTGGAATCGATTAGTTGCTTATGGTGAAGAGAACCGATTCGGATTTATCTGTTTAGCACTTTTGATCGTAGGATGCCTTGGAGGAGTTACAATGGCACTTGGCGCGGCTCATTCAACTGCTTTGTTAATTGGAATTGTTGTTCCGACAATGGCTACACTCAGTTTGTTATTGGCAGTTGCTCCAATTAAGCTGATTTATTATGTCTTCTTTGTAACCGTCTTGATTGATATTTCTGCCTGTTTTGCGTTAACTGTTTAAGCGAAATTGATCACTGCGGGATGGCGATTCATCCTGATTTCATACTACTAAAGTGTTATTGGAACAGCGTTAATCCTATCAAAATTGTTTTCTTGAGTTAATCAATTGTTGCACGTTCATAGTAAGCGAAATGCTTTGATTACCTTTGTGAAAAAATTCAGCATGACATTTCACGATTTAAACTTAAAGAAACCGCTTTTAAAAGCTTTGGATGAATTGGGTTACGTAACTCCAACTTCCATTCAAGCGAAAGGATTCTCCGTGATGTTATCTGGAAAAGATGTCATCGGTATAGCGCAAACGGGAACTGGAAAAACCATGGCGTATTTGCTTCCCGCTTTGTGTCAATGGAAATTTTCGAAAGATCCTCATCCACAAATTTTGATCATTGTTCCTACGCGGGAACTAGTGATGCAAGTAGTGCGTGAAGCAGAAAAGTTGACCACTTCTATGAATGTCGCAGTTGGTGGTGTTTATGGTGGAACGAATATCAATACGCAATCATCGATGGTTTTGCTCGGATTGGATGTTTTAGTTGGAACACCTGGGCGTATACTTGATTTAGCGTTGAAAGGAACCTTGCAACTAAAGGCGGTCAAAAAACTAATCATTGATGAAGTAGATGAAACGTTGGGTTTAGGTTTTCGACCACAACTCACACGTATTTTTGAATATTTGCCAGCAAAACGACAAAATTTGGTGTTTTCAGCGACTTTATCAGAAGAAGTGGAAGCATTTTTGGATGAGCATTTTAATCACCCAACAAAAGTAGAGGCTGCATCAGCTGGTACACCATTGGAACAGATTTCACAAATCGCATACCATGTTCCGAATTTCTATACAAAAGTTAATTTGTTGAAGCAATTACTCGCTGAAAACAAGGGCATGAATAAAGTACTCGCTTTCGTTTCTTCCAAAACATTAGCCGATTTATTGTTTGCTGAAATGGAACCTGTTTTAGAACACGAAGTTGGGGTAATTCACTCCAATAAATCTCAGAATTTCCGTTTTAATTCCGTGAATCATTTCCAAAATGGCATCTACCGTTTATTGGTCGCAACAGATTTAATTGCTCGTGGTTTGGACATTACAGAAGTATCGCATGTGATCAATTTCGATATTCCAGAAGTCACCGAAAATTACATTCACCGCATTGGTCGTACTGGTCGTGCAGATCAAAAAGGAGAAGCAATTTCCTTTATCACACCTGCAGATGCTGAAAAGGTAAGCGAGATTGAAACGTTTATGCAAATGCCTATTCCGATCGTAGAAATGCCTGCTGAGGTGGAAATTTCAGAAGAATTGATTGAATACGAAAAACCACGCATTGAAATGCCCGCTATATTGGTGAAATTACCCAATCGCGAAGATGCTGGTCCTGCATTCCATGAAAAAAAGGCGAAAAACAAAAAAGTCAATGTGCGTAAAGATCACAAGGAAGACATGATGAAAAAATACGGGAAACGCCAAACCAGAGGTCAAAAAACGAAGAAAAAATAATTGGATTTTACCGCATGCGCGGGATGCATTATTGATATGCACGGGATGCATTATTGGTAGGCTCGGGATGCATTATTGGTAGGCTCGGGATGCATCCCGAGCCTACGTAATGTCCATCATCATCATGCATCCGAGAATCCATAAATTTTCTTAGTTTAGGGGAAAATAAAATCAACATGGAATCCACAAATACGCTGGTACAATTAAGCCCCGAAGAAATTCGTGTATTGGGCGCAATGGTAGAAAAAGGAAAAACCACACCCGATTATTATCCATTGACGTTAAATGCATTGGTAACAGCGTGTAACCAAAAATCGGCACGAAACCCTGTAGTTGAATACGATGATGAAACGGTTGTTTTGGCGCTCGATTCCTTGAAGAAAAAACACCTTTCAAATAATGTACTTGGTAGCAGTGGAAGTCGCGCACTCAAATACAGACATGCATTGGCTGTGCATTTTCCGCTTGATCCAGCTGAAACGGCTGTTTTATGTTTATTGATGCTGCGTGGTCCGTTGACTCCAGGTGAAATCAATTCCAATTCAGGGCGTTTACATGATTTTGACGATTTAGCTGAAGTGCAGCAAACATTGGAGAATTTGGCGGGATATGAAACTCCTTTCGTACAACAATTACCCAAAAATCCTGGACAAAAAGAAACCCGTTATTGCCATTTATTTGCACCCGTTCCAGCATTTGATGAGAACAGTTATTCATCTGAGCCTGCACGCAGAAATGTAAGTCAATTGGAAGAACGTTTGGTAAAAGTAGAAAGTGAATTGGCTGAATTAAAAATCTTAGTCGAAAAATTAATGACCGATTTGTATTGATCCAACGGCTATGAAAGAAGCATAATCCATTACACTTTCTCAATCAAAAAATTCTCCATTACCAATACATCCAAAGCACTTTCCTCGAATAGGTTGATGGCTTCCTCAGGTTGTTCAACTATTGGCATTCCTTTTTTATTGAAACTGGTGTTGAGTAAAACTGGAATACCTGTTAATTGATGAAATGCCGTTACTAATTGATAAAACCGTTCGTTCCAGCGGCGATCAATCGTTTGCACACGTGCCGTTCCGTTGATATGAGTTACATTTTTCAGCGTTTCTTGGTAAATTGGCAGTGTACGATCGACCAAAATCATATAAGGACTCTTTCTCCCCGATTCAAAATAAGTTGAAGCAAATTCAGGCAAAACGGCAGGTGCAAAAGGTCGGAAATCTTCACGGAATTTGATATTTGCATTGATGTGATCACCCAATCCATCCATTCCCGGATGCGCAAGAATACTGCGATGCCCCAATGCCCGTGGACCAAATTCTGCTCCTCCTTGAAACCAACCTATTGTTTTACCTGATGCCAACAATTCAGCAACTCGTTTTGCAAGTACATCCTCTTCCAATTGCGCGACTTTCCAATGATGTTCAATTTTAGAAAGTGCTGATTTAATAATCGAATCAGTGTATGTTTTTCCAAAACAGGTATTCCCATCATGCGGCACTTTGGGTTGTTTCAACACTTCCAGCCAACCATAAAACGCGCAACCCAAAGCAAGTCCATTATCACCAGCAGCTGGTTCCATGTACAATTCCTTTACTACACAGTCAGTTAACAAACGCGCATTGGCAACTGCATTGAGCGCAACTCCACCTGTATAACAAACGTGTTCGTGAGGAAATTGATTCAAACGCATTTCAAAGCAACGACTTACAGCCCATTCAACTTGCTGTTGTGCCCAAAAAGCGACATCCGCATAATATTGGAAATTGTTTTTAAAAGCAGCATAATCTTTGGCAGGATTTGTAAATGTTGATTTCCATTCGTTTCGTACAAACAACCGATTTTCCTCTATCCTGAATGCTTCTACCTCAAACTGTTCAGAACGACCATAAGGCGCCAATCCCATGAGCTTCCCTACATCATCGAGGTTTCCAAACACATAATGACTCATCGCAGCGTAAAATCCCCCAATCGAGTGTTCGGTGGTTTGCATACGCAATGTTGTATCGACTTCTTCGGCAATTGGACTAAAATCTTTGATCAACGCTTTCACTACTTGTCCATCGAACAGGTAAAAACTATCCTTTTCACACCATAATTGTGTTGTTGTTTGTTCTGATAAATCAGTTGGCAATATCATGCCATCTTTTAGGTCTGTACATTGTTCTGCGGGGCTGCCACATCCATCAATCACCATGATTGCACATTGACCGAATGAACAAGTTCCGGCTGCACTATAAGCATGCGCTAAATGATGTGAAATGGATTCCAATGGCGGAAGAGTCGTTTCAGCAAACAACCGCTGTCCATGGTAACGTTCCCGATCAGGAATCTCGAAATTGGCACATTGAACAACCAATGCAAGATCCGAAAGCTGAATTCCTGCTGTATCCAAACAATATTGAATCGCTGTATTGTCATTTCCACCTGCGTGTTTGATACGAGTAATTCGTTCTTTTTCAATCGCCACACAAACTTTTCCATCTTTCAAGAGAACAGCAGAACCATTGTGGGAAAGACCAGTTCCAAGTACATAAATGGGTTGTTCCATGAATAATTGCGTTTGGTTTGTGGTGCAAAGAAGCAAAAAAATCGGGAAGTTGAACTACTTGTAGAATGCTTTCGAATTTATTAAAAACCTGAGTTCGACTAGAATTAGAAACAGACAACTTATTCGCATTCCTTTCAACAAGTTCTTCTAAAAAACGAGAGCGAACTAGCAATTCCAGTCCGCTCTCCCCCCTTTTTACAATAAGCTCACTCCTTACAACAGCAATTCTTTACGCACGTTTTCAGGCCAGATACCTACTTGTACTTCTCCAATGTGTGACTTCCGCAAGAGAAACATACATACACGCGATTGACCAATTCCACCACCGATACTTTGAGGTAATTCTCCCGCCAGTAAAGAACGGTGAAACGCCAATTCAGAACGTTCTAGACAATCGTGCTCTTTCAATTGTGCTAACATTGCTGCTTGATCAACTCGAATACCCATGGACGAAATTTCAAATGCACATGCTAATACGGGGTTCCACAACAGTAAATCTCCGTTCAAACCTTGATAACCGTCTTCGTTTTGAGTTGTCCAATCATCGTAATCCGCCGCCCGACCATCGTGACGCATTCCGTCCGATAATTTACCACCAATTCCAATGATGAATACTGCACCGTATTGTTTCGTAATTGCATTTTCGCGGTCTTTTGGCGTCAAATCTGGGTACAATTGCAACAATTCTTCTGCATGAATAAAGTAGATCGATTCAGGTAAAATAGGTATAAGCGTTTGATCATATGCATGAACCACCTGTTCCGTTTTTCGAAGAACGTGATAAATCGTTTCGACTGTTTTTTTGAGGTAAGCAAGGTTGCGATCCGTTAAAGCAATGTGTTTTTCCCAATCCCATTGATCGACATAAATGGAGTGAAGCGCACTGTAATCTTCATCCGGACGAAGCGCACGCATATCGGTTAAAATTCCAGCTCCAAGATCTACTTTCCAGTCCTTTAATCGTTGGCGTTTCCATTTGGCGAGTGAATGCACAACCACCGCGTTTTTTTCTTCCAACGCTTTAATGGGAAAGGCCACTGGTCGTTCAATACCGTTTAAATCATCGTTGATTCCTGTCCCTACAAGCACTACTAAGGGCGCTGACACTTCAACGAGTTGTAACTGTTCTGCAAGAGCTGCAGCAAACGTTTTTTTCACCAATGAAATGGCAATTTCTGTTTTGACTAATTCTTGATACTTCATGATCTTGTTTATTGTGAGTTAAAAAATGGATTCAAAAAAAAATCCGCCAGTGGGGCGGAAATTCATACATACACGAACCGCCGCCTATTAGGAGGAGAATTATTGTTATTGAAATTGAATTGAGTTTGCATATTTATTTGCTTAAATGAAAAAAGCCTCCGGTTGGGGAGGCTTCATCAATGATTTATCGTTTTGTCAACTGATCACAATAGCCTCGTTGGGTGAATACAATTCACGCCATTATTGAAATTATTGTTGTTCATTAACATCTTGTACTTGTTTATATGATGGGGCAAAGCTACTAAAGAAATGGATTAGTCTACCTGTTTTATTGTTTGAAAAAAGGACAACAATTGTTTTTGTAGCTCTTTCAATTACCAACCGAATGCCTGTAGATCTGGGAATAATAGAACTTTTTCAATTTCGTATTGTGTGATTCAATGGGACAAATCAGTTGGGATTACTTTAAAAAGTAGGTGGAAAACCCGATTTATAAAGCTGATCACGCATTTGAAACAAGATCTCTTCTGCTTTTAGACTATCTGGAATAGCTGGTAAATTGGATTGCGCATACCAATCTTCCATCCGATGGATTTTTTCATTGGCTTGTTCCACCAAATCGGTATATGAATAAACACCTGAACGAATTTTAAGCAAGAAATCGCGGTCATTCCTGCGCACATGAATCGTTTCTTCTCGGGCAATTTCTTCAGCCATATTGAGTAAACGAAAGGTATGCATCATGTTCTTTGAATCGTAATTTTTTCCGTGATCTTGTGTGTTTTCATACCGGACTTCATTGCGTTTTTCCACCCAATCCCAGTATTCGCGGTAATCTTTGCAATAACTGGAATACCCATCTTTATTGAAACTCATTACAGCCAAGGGTTCCAATCGTTCTTCAATTGAACTGAGCGAAACTGCATTTGCATCTATTCCAGAACTAATACCATGAAGCGAACCACGACTTAACTGACTCGTATGGAAAAGTGCATAGACATCCCTCATGTGCGCAATATTGACCAATCCACATTCTTCTTGTTTAAAAGATCGTTGTTCTAACCAATCATTTAACCCTAAAGACCCTTGTCCATTTACAACATAACAAAAATCGAGAATAGATTTTCGCTCTTGCTCAACAGGATTCACAATCTTTTTATTCAAACCTTGTGCTTTTTTGATCTGCGCCTGAGCATATCCTGCAAACGTTTGTTTACACAACCTCGAAAGGAATAATTCGGGTTTTAACACATCCATGATTGGATGTTTGTAGCGGATACAATCTTCTGGTGTACTCAACAATTCCAAAATATTCGGATTGTTTTTTACAAGCAAATCAACGAAGCGTTTCAATTCATAATACACTTCATCATTGGTAGCATTATTGACTTGATCGGTATGTGATAATCCGTAAAAAATGGATTTTGGCACCAAAAAAACGCCTTTCAAATCTGTATCTGATTGTGGGGTGTTTAATCCATAGGCACGGCTACCACTGATGCAATCAAGTAACAGGAGTTGTTGGGATTTTACGATCTCTATGTTCATTTTAATAGGTCATAACAAGTTGCTTAAAGAGCACATCAAGGTCAATTTCTTTTTCCTTTCTTCCTTTCAAACTTGGAGAAACTTGTGCAGCTTTTTCCAATTCAGTTCGAATAAATACATTCAAGTTTTCTTCAGCAGGATGCATATATCCTTCAGATTTAGTTGATTTTAGGTCAACCAATTCCCTGATCCGTTGTTTAAGGTGTTGATCAAATGACAATTCATCCACCATCGTTTGAAATACAATTGGTGGAACGCTATCCTTTTCAATAATCCACTTACAGGCCAATGTAGCACGAAGCGCATAGAATAGTTTCTTTAACTTAATTTCGGACAAACCATCTACATCAGCAAAACTGTTTTTAGCTAAACCAAAATAATGGTAAATGGTAGCAACTGGTGAAAAACAACGTTCGGAATACGCTTTTAATGACGCTGCTATTTCTGGCTCTGATCTATAAACGATCGGTGATTGTAAACGTTCCAATAAGGCTCCGTTTGATTTCCACATGAGCTTCAAGCACTTTTTGACATCCCAACCTGTTACGTCTAGTTCTCCATCCATCACTTCAATCGTGTCTTTTTTATCAGAAAGTGATACATACCAACTCGGTTCATGTTTGTAAATGATGCGTACATCGTAATCACTATCTGGTGATGGAAAACCCCACGCACGCGAACCTGTTTCGCATGCATAGAGGATTTTTATGTTCTTTTGTTCAGCTATTTCACTAAGTTTTGTTTGGATTAATGTTTCCATTTTGTTTGTTTTTGGTGATTTTGAAATTGATCTAATTTGCAACAAACTTAGATCAGATTCATTTTACGATTAACTTTTTTGTTGTTTAAACTAGTTTTCCAATATATTAAATGTTGTTCAATTTAAAGGGCATTTTTAAATTTTCGATTTAAGCAGTCTATGAATTTCAAGATTTCAACTCCTTAAACAACCGTTCTTTACACAAGGTAAAACCTCTCCTTCTGAAATACTCTGCCGCCACGGTATTCAAACTCCAATGGTCTAATTCGATTCGATGAATGCCATTGGCTTTCGCGAGTAGCTCTGCTTGTTCCATTAACAATTTGCCTGCACCTGTTTGTTGATACTTGCTCAATACGGCAATTTGATCAATATAGAGTGATTTTAATTGATAGTGAAAGGCATTTTCGTTGATCTCCCTAATAAAAAACAAGGCATAACCAATTGGAATTCCATTGAAATGAGCGAGATAAGTTCTGCAACTAGGATCGGAAAGAAACGCGGCTAATGCTTTTTCAATTTCGTCTTTATTGTGTGGTTTAAATAATCCTGGATGCAATTGTGCATGCAGATTTTGCACTTCTACATTGAGTTGTGCAATGAGCCGATAATCGTTTGTTTCCGAAATTTCGATCACCATTTCAATTTACTCCACCGTTTCCAAGCGGAAGGCTTTTCCTTTTTCTATTGCTGGTAAACCGTCTTTCAACCACAATGGAATGGGTGCTTCCAACAAGTAATAATCAAAGAACTGACGCATGCGAATACTCAAATCGATTCGGTTGGCATTGCGCATTAAGTTGTGATCATCGCCATTGTAATTGAGCAACCAAACTGGCTTTTGCAAGCGACGTAAACCTGTAAACAATTCAACACCTTGGTACCATGGAACTGCTCCATCAGCATCGTTGTGCATAATCAATAAAGGTGTTTTTACTTTTGGCAAGTGAAAAACCGGACTGTTTTCCATGTACAATTCAGGAGCTTCCCAGATCGTTTTACCAATTCGACTTTGATTGTGCTCGTATTGAAATTGGCGGCTCATTCCACTTCCCCAACGAATTCCACCATAAGCTGAAAACATGTTTCCAACGGGAGCACCTGCCATTGCAGCAGCATAGCGATCGGTCATTGTGATGAGTTGTGCAGTCTGATAACCACCCCAACTTTGACCTTGAAGTCCCAATCGTTTCGGATCGATATTCGGGTATTTTTTTAAAACAGCATCCGTTCCACTCATGATACAATCGTAAGCTGAATTCGCTGGATGACCAATTTTGTAACGAATATCTGGAATCAATACAATATAACCCGCAGAAGCATATTCTGTTGGGAAAATGATCGATGCCGTTGGTTTTGGCGCATAGTGATTGTGTAATTCATCTGAATACATTTCGTAGAAATAAACCAACAAAGGATATTCCTTATTTGGATCATAATTTTCAGGTTTGTAGACCAATCCTTGTAATGGAATTCCGTCATAACTGGTCCAGCTGATCATTTCTACAGTAGACCAATTGTATTCCGATTGTTGTGGATTCGTCAACGAAATTTGTTTCTCTGGACTGCCCGCTTTCATAGAAATAAATGCGTCTGGGTAATCGGTATTTGAATGACGTTGAAACAAGATTGTTCCTGCCAATTTCGAACGTTTGATACCTACATAATTGTGATTCGAGCCAGAAATGATGGTATATCTCAAATTAGGAAATGTACCTGAAACGCGGTAAACAGTCATCGCTTTGGTTCCTCTATCAAATCGTGTGAGGTATAAATTTTCTGGATAATAGTAGGAACTATCTGTTGCAAAATTATTCAATGAATAGTTGTAATTGGTATCAGACGCTGATTCGCGCAAACTATTTGTCACTGAAGTTAATTGACGAGAAGTGTAATCGTAGTACCAAATATCGCGTTCTGATTGCACCAAAACACCTGATTCTTTGGCAGTCCAACCAAGAATTCCAAGCGGTGATGCAACAGTTGGCATTCCATTAATGTCTTCCCACCAATTGGTTTGTACCGAGCACGTCAAACACGTTTCAGTTTCATTGGATAAATCTTCCGAATACAATTGTTGGGTGATGTCATTGTAATACACAAAATGACGACCAGAAGAAGAAAGCTCCACATTAAAGAAGGTTTCAGATCGAAGTGGAAGAATCGTTCCAGTTGCAATTTCTACACGGTAATAGTTGGATGCAAGCGGTAGTTTCCACGTTTCACCTCTATAAAGCTCATCACAACTTGCAAGAGCATATTGATTCAGACCACGAGATGGAAAACTTAAATCCAATGAATCACGTCCAATTTGGGTGAATTTTTTTGTTGAAAGGTTAAAAGAATGAACATTATAGTCGTTTTCATCATGTTTTAACTCCGTCAATTGTTGTGGTTGCAAACGATCATCTTCCCAATGCCACACATCGAGTTTTACTTTTTCACTTTCTAATAAAGTGTCTTTGAAATCCTTTTCAGGAGCATCCCAAACGCCGAAGAGCAAATAAGAATCGTCTGTTGCTAATTTTAATTTATAATGATCTGAAAGCATGCGATTTCCTTCAAACAATTGATTGGTATCGGCAAAAACGGTCCAATCTCCAGTTCCACAATTCAAGATAAATCCAGCCCAATGTTTTTCTTCTGTTGTATCGGAAGTATACAAACCTACCAAACGTTGTTTACTTGTTCCAAAATTGACTTGGCTCAACTCGGTATACTGATCGGTTCCTTTCCATAACGCACTATTACTTGTTGTAAGAACAGCTAATCGAACAGAATCTATTTTGAATTTCCGTTGTTGAATCATGGAGATGTATGCCCCATTTTTGGAAATATCAAATTGTGTTACATAACGGAAATACTGTGTTTTAGGTTGAGCTGGATTCCAAACAGCGAGTACTTTCCCATCTGTTTTTACTGGTCCGGACTTCTTAGCAGCTTTGGCTTCTTTTTTCAGTTCTTTTTTGGATAAATACCCTTTTGGCAATTCATTGTTTGTTTTGAGATAAGTCAACCAATCGCTTTCTTCACTCACTTTAAATGAGCCAATTTTTGCGACCTTGATCAATGAATCATTCCCCAATAACCAAATGCCTAATGAATCTTTTGGCCATTTGTCTTTCGCGACTTTATTGAGTTCACAGGTTCTAAGTGTATCGAAACCAGGTGTGATTTTGAAAGCTAAATAATTGCTCAATCCAGAAAAAACGGGTTCTGCTCCACGTGCAATCGAATCTTTTTTTCCTGTTTCATTGTTGATCAAGTACAAATATCCATCACCACGATGCGGTCGAATGGAATACACACTGAATTTTCCATCAGGAGAAAGCTGGGTATCCCCAATTTTTTTCCAATCGTTGTACACCGATGGGTCAAGGGTTTTCTTTTGTCCGAAGCTAAAAAGGGTACAACAGAGTGTAAAAAGGAATAAAATAGATCGCATGATGTTCATTATTCGTTATGAGTTTTTCGGGTATTGAAGGGATAAATATAAATACTAATACCGATTGAGCTTAATTTGAGCGATTCTATTCATTCAAACCATTTGTTAATTGTTCCGTAATATTGCGGGATTACTGGTTTTATTTAGCTGTTAATCATTTGTTTATAGTCACAAATTCGTTGTTTTATTTGAATAAATTCAACCATTCTCTTCAACAACTTTAATCCATTTTACCACAGATCAATTCCAAAAAGGTATTAATTTCGTTGTGAATCGTATAACTGGCGTTACCATCGGAGGTATCCTTTCCAAAAACAACGCGTTGCATTACATTTGGTTTTATGAAAAGAAAAAAGAATTTTAAGTTGAAATCACTCCTACTGCTCTTTTTACTGGTTGGATCTCAACTCCAAGCGCAACAATCGGCTATTTTCCCTCAACCAAATGAGGTTGTAGTAAACTCCGATCTCTATATTCTAAACAACACGATTCGCTATGTTTCTACTCCAGAGATAGAAGCAATCATTAATGTTGTGCGTCCGCAATTCAGGTTGATTCATGCATTAGAGTTCAAAGCGGTTGCGAAAGATTCTGCTGTTGACTTGCGTTTTCAGCAATTGTTCGCAAAAACTCCAGAACACTATAATTTGAAAATTGATAAAAAGGGAATTCTGATTGAATATGGCGATAAAAACGGTTTAATCTATGGTCTTCAATCGCTTGATCAATACTTGGAAAACAAAACGAGTGCAATGAAAATCCGTGGGGTGAATATTTTTGATCAGCCAAAATTTTCGTATCGTGGTGTTCACTTAGATTGCAGTCGACATTTTTTCACGGTGACAGAAATCAAAGGGCTTTTAGACCAAATGATGCACTTAAAACTCAATCGCTTTCACTGGCATTTGACCGATGATCAGGGTTGGCGTTTGGAAATCAAACAATACCCTAAACTCACCGAAATTGGTGGTTGGCGCGATAGTACAGTGATTGGACATTATAGTCGTAAACCACGTGAGTATGACCATAAAAAGTACGGTGGATTTTACACCCAAGAAGAGGCGAAAGAAATTGTACACTATGCAGCAGCTCGTGGAATTACAGTTGTTCCAGAAATTGAATTACCTGGACATGCGCGAGCAGCTTTGGCGGCTTACCCTGAATTAGGCTGTACGGGTGAACAACTTCCTGTAGAAGGATTGTGGGGCGTATTTGATGATGTCTTTTGTACGCAACCTGAAACCATTGATTTCCTCAAAAATGTTTTGAAAGAAGTCATCGCGATCTTTCCTTCTGAAACCATTCACATTGGTGGAGATGAATGCCCAAAAACGCGTTGGGATGTGTGTCCTAAATGTCAAAAAGTAAGAACAGAAAATGGACTTCACGACAGTCATGAATTGCAAAGTTACGTGATCCGAGAAATGGAAGCATTTTTGCGTGCTAACGGTCGAAAATTAATGGGCTGGGATGAAATTTTAGAAGGTGGTTTGGCCGACAACGCTCAAGTCATGTCATGGCGTGGAACGGAAGGTGGAATTGCTGCTGCGAAACAACAACACCCCGTTGTGATGACTCCTGGTTCGCACTGTTATTTTGACCATTATCAAAGTACACATCCAGACGAACCGTTGGCAATTGGGGGCTATACGCCGTTGGAAAAAGTTTATCAATTTGATCCAATTCCTGCAAGTCTTACAACTGAAGAACAACAATATATTCTCGGAGCACAAGCCAATATTTGGACAGAATATTTACCCGACATGAACGCCGTTGAATACAATACATTCCCGCGATTGATTGCTATGTCGCAGGTTTTATGGACCATTGAAAAACCTAATTATTCATTATTCGTTCCAATGTTGGTGCAACACTATTTACCTCGATTGGAAAAATATGACATCCATTATTCTACTGCATTCTTAGATCCAACTGTTACACTTTCGCCACAGCCTTCTGGATTGAATTATGAACTAGATAATTCAATTGCTTCTATTTTGGTTGATGGCAAGCCAGCCCGCTCTATTCTTCTTACTAAAACACAACAACCTGAGTTGAAGAAAATAAGTGTTGAATGTAATTACCAAGAAAAAATAGCCCGTACAATGAACTACACTTTCACTACTCATCGGATTATTGGAAAACCGGTTCATTTCATTACTCCACCTAGCAAAAGTTATAACTATCATGATAGTTTAGGTTTAACGGATGGCGTTAGAGGAACCTTGCCTTGGAAAGGGAATCAATGGTTGGGATTTGCAAATGATACTGTACAATTTTCCATTTATTTGGGAGAACTCACTGAATTTGACACACTCGAACTGGGGTGTTTACTAGACGATGGATCGTGGATTTACTTGCCCAAAACGATTCTCATTGAAACAAGTATGAATGGAAAAAAATTCAAACGAGCAAAAGAACAAGCTGTTACCTCATCTAGCATTTGTGTCAATAAAAAGATCAAAGCGAACTATTTACGCATTACGTTGATTAACAATGCTACAATTCCAGCTGGAAAACCAGGTGCAGGAAATACCCCTTGGACGTTTATTGATGAACTTATTATTCGCTAATTATGCAATTAGAATTGTGTGTAGCATCACTTGAATCTGCTCGTTTTGCAACGACTCTTCCTATTGATCGAATTGAAACGTGTGTAGCGCTTGAGCAAGGCGGTCTAACCCCAACAACTGGAATGGTTTCATGGATTCACACCACCTTTCATGAATTGGAACAACATGTGCTCATTCGCAGTCGCGCAGGTGGATTTCACTACAGTTATGATGAAATAGTGGTGATGCGAAATGATATTTTAGAATTCCAGAAAATTGGAGTTAAAGGAGTTGTAATAGGTGCATTAAAAGCTGATTTTTCGCTGGATACTGATGCGTTGAGTGCTTGGCATAGAGCGGCTGGCGATTTGGATTTGACCTTTCACCGTGCATTTGATGAAGTGAAGGATTGGAAAACAGCGATGAATCAATTGATCAACATGGGTTTCAAACGCATTCTAACGAGTGGACAAGCAAAATCAGTTGATCTAGGGATTGTCACTTTGGAAGAAATGGTGCAATTTGCCACTGGAAGAATTGAAATCATGGCAGGAGGAGGCGTTCGTCCAGATAACATTTCTTTAGTAAAAGAAACGGGAGTTGATGCGATTCATTTTTCAGGAACTACGTCTCAACAGATAGATGAAAACAGCTTATTTACAATTGAAGCCAACCGTCTAAATGAATCCTTATTAAAGGAAATTTTTCAGGTAGTTGGATGAAAAACAATGGGAATCTGAAATGAGTAGGCACAGAATGTATTCCGTGCCTACGTTGTGATAAATTTATAATCGAACTGAGGTTAATAGTAACCTCCTTTTTCGTTTTTCAACTTACATTTTAACAGCTTTTACTTCTTCTTTGTAAGTTCCGTCACGACCATCGCGTCCGCTCAGGCTTTCATTATGACCTGCACCACCATTACCTCCGAAGATTTCGTAGTTAATATTGAATTCTTTCACACTTGGATCTTTGATAACAGTGATATTTCCACCGTTTCCACCGTTGAATCCTTTTCCATCATCTGTTCCACCATTTCCACCTTTTGCAAAGAATTTTAAAGTCTGATTTGCGGCCATTTTAAATTCAGAAATCATTGTTGAACTGTTTGTGTCAAAAATGCGAATCATTAAAATAGCGGAACCATTCACAGTATGTTTCACTTGTTTTACTTCAATTCTGTATGAATTAGCTGAAATCCCAGCACTTCTACTCCAACTCTGTCCATTGTAATTGAAGGCAATATCTTCGTTATATAAAAGAGTAACTTCCTTCGTATCTGTATTTTTTGGGTTGTATATTGACGTTACAGTGATTTTGATTTTATCCCCTGCAACAAAACCTGAACCAATTGAACCTGCAGAATAATTTGATGCAGAATAACTAATGGTATAATCAGAAAGATAACCTTGAGAACCCCCTTCTGTTGAAATTTTCGATCCATCTTTCAAGGTTGCAACAACATCAAACGTAAAACCTCTAAAGTGTCCAAATTTCTCTGGCGTTTTTATATTGATTAGTTCAATTTTAACAACATCTTTTCCTTCGAGACTATATTTTTGTAGGCGTTCTAAACGTGCCTTCTCTGCTTTTTCCGCTTCTAATTTTGCAGATTCTTCTTTTTGCGTTTTAATGATTGCACTTGCCGCCTCACCGTATTCGATGATTTCTTTAGCAACAGCACCAACACTGCCTGGTTTTTTACCCCAAAACATTTTCGGATTTGGGTCTCCACTAAATTGTTCGTATTTGATGATACTTGATTCTGTTACAAACAATCTTTCTGATCCTTTTGAAAAGTAAACAACGAAAGTTGATCCGGAATTGACATCAGCAGGATATTCATCCGATCCAATCATGATTGAAGTTACTTTGCCATTCGTAGCTTTAATAAATTTAAGATCTGATTTACCGCTCGTCATTGGCTCCCACATTCCTGAACTTGAGTTTCTAGATGGATAGTTTCCATCCGACCACTTTGCTGCAATATCATCCATCGATGTGAGAGTTTGTCCAAAAGCTAACAGGCTTAAGAATAAACTAACTGTAATTAAGATTGAATTTTTCATAGATTTTTTTTAGCGAATATAGAACTATGAAAAGAGTTGATTTTTCAAGGATTCAGGAATGGACAATTTAGTTCAGGAATGGACTAAATCAAGTTAAAATCATAAATTAAGGTTTTTAAAAAACAAAAAAGTCGGAAGAAAAATTCTTCCGACCATTTTAATAATACGATTCCAGCGCCAACAAGGCATCTAAAACGAATGTTTATTGTTTCGTGATTTTCAGCGTTTGAACACGACCATTTACTACAACATTCAAGAAATAAACACCTTTACCTTCACTAGAAAGATCTATTTCTAAACTAGTTGCTGTAAACTGTGATTGGTTGTGCACCAAACGACCAGTGACATCAGTAACAGTCAATTGTTCTACTGGAACTTCAATTCCGAATGAAACGGTTACTACACTCGAAGTTGGGTTTGGGTACAATTGAATTGCTAAATCAGCAAATTCGTTGATTCCGATCAAATTATAGTTTGTACAAGCACTTGTTGACGAACATCCATCAACTGTTACTTCTACTGCGTAATTTCCATTCACAGTTGGAATAAAGGTTTGATTAGTTGCCTGAGCAATTGGTGCATTATTCGCATCGCAATCTAACCATTGATACCCTGCATTTGATTCACCAACTTGCATGCTACCTTGATTGATCGTGACCGTTATGTCTACTGGTAATTGTACAGTTAAATTGGTTGTAACAGTACTATCGCAACCGCCAGAAGCAGTCAAAACGTCCACATAATTTCCTGAAGTAGTATAGGTTGAAGAACCCACAGCAACTGAATCACCAGCACATACTGTTAACGTTTGCGAAGATCCAATAGCTTGTAAAACCATTAAATTGCTTGTTACCGTACTATCACAACCACCAGAAGCTGTTAGAACATCTACATAATTTCCTGAAGTCGTATACGTTGAAGAACCCACAGTAACCGATTCACCAGCACACACTGTTAAGGTTTGGGAAGATCCAAGAGCATTTAAAACAGTTAAATTGGTTGTTACGGTACTATCACAACCACCAGAAGCAGTTAGAACATCTACATAATTTCCTGAAGTAGTATAGGTTGTAGAACCCACAGTAATTGAATCACCAGCACATACGGTTAAGGTCTGGGAAGTTTCGATGATCGATACATTGGCACTATATCCTATAACTGGAGTGATTGAACCTGCACCACTAACAGCACCATTTACATCAATACGAATGCGACCATTTGCGCCATTTCCACCTATGCCAAAATAAGGAGTGCCAGCAATAGCTGATGCTCCACCAGTTCCACCAATTGCAGAAATAGTACCATTGTTTGTTATCGTTGGGGCAGTAATCCAAATTGCACCACCAGAACCAGCGCCGCCGCCGCCACAATTTCCTGTTCCATCTGAACCACCATTTCCACCATTACTTTGAATAGAACCAGCTGCTCCAATAAGAATTGAATTGGCACTCAGTGAAATGATTCCACCACCAGCGCCACCGCCTCCAGCGCCACAATCGTAGCCTCCAGAACCTCCGCCTCCCCCTGAACCAGCTAAAAGACTAGACAATTGGACATCTCCATAAGTGCTTCCTGCGAATCCACCTACACCGCCAGAAGCCAAGCCATTTGATGCATAACCAGCACCACCACCGCCTGACCATCCTGCGCCTTTTGTACTCACACCCCCGGTATTGAAACCATCTGTTCCATCAATAGGTCCTGTTGAGGAAGCATAAGAGCCACCGCCGCCATTTCCACCACCAGCAACACCAATTCCACCTGTTCCACCAGCTGAAAATGTTACACCATTATTTCCATTAGCACCACTTACACTAAGGACTCCATTAAGGGTTGCCGTACCAGTGCAATAGACAATTAAGGGTGCTGTCCCTGTTACGGTTACGGTCACACCAGAATCAATCGTAAATGAAGTGAAATTGTAGGTACCCCCAGCAATTGTTGTAGTTGATGATGCTAAATAAGCGCCATCAACACCAGTTCCATAAGTAACACAGCCTTGTGAGAAGCTAATGAACGGCAATAAAGCAAGGAAAAGTATCGTTGTTATTTTCATAGTAATTGTTTAAATCATTGCAAAAATAGCCATTTCAAAATTGACAACTAAAATTAGTTCTAACAAAAGGGTATAAAAAAGGCGCGAGATGAATCCCGCGCCTTGGTAATAGTATAAATCTTTTACTTAGTGCTTTGTGATTTTCAACGTTTGAACACGACCATTTACTTGAACATTCAAGAAATAAACACCTTTACCTTCACGAGAAAGATCAATTTCTAAACTATTTGCTGTAAATGATGATTGGTTGCGTACCAAACGACCAGTAACATCAGTAACAGTCAATTGCTCTACTGGAACAACTATTCCGAATGAAACTGTTACCACTCCAGAAGTTGGATTTGGATACAGTTGAATCGCTAAATCATCCATTTCGTTCATTCCAACTAAATTGTAAGCAACGCACGCTGATGTATCTGTACAACCATTTAAGGTTATTTGTACCGCATAACTACCATTCACTCCAGGTGTAAATGATTGCAATGTTTCACCAACAACTGGCACGTTTCCATTACAATCGATCCATTGGTATGTTGCTCCATTTTGGCTAGAAGCAAGAACGCCAGCAGACAAAGATGTTGCAGTGTTAATATTCGTTTGTGTTACAGCAACACTTTGACATGTTCCAGCTGTTACACACCCACCTTCACCACGTACAAAATAAGTACCTGGTGTACTTACACTGATACTTGTTCCTGTACCAACTGATGTACCACCACATGAACCTGAATACCATTGCCAGTTTGTAGCGTCATTCAAGTTACCAGAACCAATACTCAATGTTGTTCCAGCTCCTGGGCAAAACACTGTTGTTCCCGCAATCGTTGGACTATCAGGATTGGTACAAGGAATTGTTGGTGTATAACAAATTTCCAAGCCCCAAGAAGCTAAACTTCCTCCATCTTGGTTGGCACCATCGACAACCGTTAATGTCCATGTACCAGCCATATCCTCACCATCAAACGCCGATAAGACATTCTGAGGTTGGTAAGCATTTCCATCCGTTGGAGGACAAGGAAGCGTTGCACTTGCTGCTTCATCATCCATGATTACATCAAAGTTATCGGAACTTGTACAAATTCCACCAAACAAGGTAACAGTTGTTCCTTGAGGAGAAGTCAATGAGAAGGTCAAATCTTCAATGTATGTATGTGTTCCAGCAAGATTCACAACATTCAAATCATTGATTGTTGCGTTGGTTCCAACAGTCAACGTAGAAGTTACAGTTGGTGTTCCAGTTGCAGTTATCGCGACTGGAATATTTGTGCTTGAGAAGATTCCACAACCTGAAGTTGTAAACGAGAACACACTTGAATTTCCAGCATTTGAACAAGAATTGTAGGAATTAATTCTCCAATAATAAGTAGTTGAAGCCAACAAAGTAGTTGCTGAATAACTAGTTGTTGTCAATCCAGTAGTGCTTTCTACAATATTCGTAAACGCAGCATCTGTTGCAATTTCAATATCATAAGACATACCTGCATTCGCGTTGGTCCAAGTGAACGCAACAGGAGTAGCAGCTGATGGCTCTGTATCTATCGGTAAAGTAAGCGTAGAGACAACTGATGTATTCGTAGAAACAGACATGGTAGCCGAAGCTGTATGGATTCCTGAAGTGGAATTTCCTTGAACAGTAAACGGATAAGAACCCGGTGAAACACCAGCTGTTCCAGAAATTGTTAACGTACTAGAAGTTCCTGGAGTCACTGGATTCGGAGAGAAACTAGCTGTTAATCCAACTGGTAAACCTAATGCAGAAAGTGTTACAGGATCTGAATACGAACCTATTTGTCCAACTTGGATAGAGAACACACCATTACTTCCTTGACAAGCACTGATTGCATTATTGGTAATGTTTATTGTGTAATCATTTGTAGCCGCAGTAATAGTGAAAACATTGTTCGAGATATCGAAGAACGTTCCATTTGCACATATAACCATAATGATGGCTGTAGTAGTAGCTGAATTTGGAGCAGTTACTGTTTGACTTCCATCATTTGGTACGTCGTTCGCTAGCACTGAAAAAGTTGCTCCACCATCCAATGAAATCATTACATCAACATTGGCGCAAGAAACAGGTGCAATATCTGTGTTAGCAACTGTCCATGTAACAGTTTGTGTTGAACCACCAGACCAAGTAATTCCAGCAGCTGTTGGATAGGTGACAACAAACGGACCAGCACTTGAAGTTACGGTCAATGTTAAATCATCGTGGTCATTACAACCGCCATTGATTTCATTATCGCGCACAACTACACGGAAATTCATTGTTCTACTGACAGTAGGAAGCACTTCCCAAGTATAAGGACCACCTGCTAAAATGGTCGCAATTTTAGGGAAATAACGTGTTGGACTTGTACTTGGCGTAAACGAACGGAAATTGGGTCCATTAGTTGAAGTTGCAACTGGAGGCTGTGTACTGTTTTGGTTATCCATTTGTTCCCAGCAATACGTTAATACATCACCATCTGGATCAGTAGCAACAGCTGTTAAAGCAAATGGTGTATTGGCAGGAATTGTCACATTACCAACGGTTGAAGAAATGGTTGGAGCAGTTTGAGATGGAATCGTTGTCACTACTGGACAAGTATGACCTGCGCCAGTAATGAACGTTCCAATCTCTTGTAAGGAAATACCATGGAAATGGTCATCTGAATTACTTTGAACATCCATTGGCGAGCAAATTCCTGCATAAGCCATGATGGTTGAGCCGCTTCCAGGTTCCATTGCAGTTGCGTTATTGCCGTTCCCATTACAAGAACCTGCATTTCCACGGAACGTATGATTTCCACTGAATTCGTGACCCATTTCATGTGCCACATAATCAATATCAAATGGATCACCAACTGGTGCACCACTTCCTGTTACGCCTCTTGCTTTTTGCGAAGAAGAACAAACAACGCCCAATCCTGCTAAACCACCACTATTGGTTCCGAATACGTGACCAATATCATAGTTAGCAGAACCAATTACAGTCGTAACGTTTGTTTGATTTTGGGTAATCATACTACCTGGATTTCCATTTGTATAAGGATCCGTTCCAGCATTGGTATAAATTAATAAGTTATTATTGGCAACAATGGTCATTGTAATGGCCATGTCACGCATGTAGACTCCGTTCACACGGTTCATTGTAGTCACTTGTGCAGCTTGCGCCAATGCAACTGTTCCACCTTGAAAGGTTGTGTATTCGGCTGTTGCAGCCAATGCCAAACGATAGGTTCTTTTTTGACAGGTTCCAAAGCTTTTGGTTACTGGAATCCCATCTAATTGGCTTACATCGGTTGGAGCACCTTCAACACCACATTGGAAGAATTTGTTGGAAACAAAGTCTGCTTTTGAATAGATAATGTAATGTGCTAGATCTCCGCCTCCAAACGAGTAAGGGTCAATGAACATGGAAGGTTTATCAGGAAACAAAAACATGGCGTGAAATCCTTGTGGAGTAAGGTCTAATTTCACGATTTCGCCACTTCCATCCATTGGCACACCATCAAATGCACGAATTTCAGGGAAATTAGCAGCCAAGTGCTCATGCATGGTTGTGTTTTCATGTACTTGGTACATTCCAAACGTTCCATCTGCTTTTGGCAATTCAATAAAAACGGGAATGTAAGTGGGATCGGTAATGCGTTTTGCTGTGTTTAATTTTTCCCGAATTGCATCCACATCTAATTTGAAGGTGAGGTACTTTGTTGGGATAATGTAACGCGTTCCGACTGACGGAATTTCAGATTCTTGGATCTTTCGCCAAGGACCTTTCTCGTGTTTTTCTTGACCGTAAACAGTCCAAGTACTTGACGCGACAAGGAGAATCGCACCAAGAAAGTGTAGCATTTTTTTCATTTTCGCATAGTTTTAGGGTATTAAACTAAGCGTTTTTAGTAAGTTAACCAAACAATTGGCGAAAGAATAGTTAAGTATTGAACAGTTTTTCAAAAAAATGCTTAAAACAACAAGTGTTTTACAGTATTTCCATTATTGATTAATTGCATCAATGATTCAATGCCAATTTGAATATGGCGATCAACAAATTCTGAAGTAACTTTACTATCACTTTCACTGGTTTTCACACCTTCTGGCACCATTGGTTGATCAGAAACAAGCAATAATGCCCCTGTTGGAATTTTATTCGCAAAACCAACCATAAAAATAGTAGCTGTTTCCATATCAATAGCCATGACGCGAATTGCACTCAAATAGGATTTAAATGCTTCATCATGTTCCCACACTCTGCGATTGGTTGTATAACAGGTTCCTGTCCAATAATCATGACCTAAATCTCGAATGGTAGTAGAAATGGCTTTTTGCAAAGCAAATGCGGGTAATGCTGGAACTTCTGGTGGGAAATAATCATTACTCGTTCCTTCACCACGAATGGCAGCAATTGGAAGAATGAGATCACCTACTTCGTTTTTCCTTTTTAAACCACCACATTTTCCCAAAAACAATACAGCCTTTGGTTTGATGGCTGAAAGTAAATCCATACAGGTTGCAGCTGAAGCACTTCCCATTCCAAAATTGATAATGGTGATCCCATTGGCTGTTGCACATTGCATGGGTTTGTCTTTTCCTATTACAGGAACATCATGCAAAGCAGCAAATTTATCGAGATAATTGTGAAAGTTGCAAAGCAGTATATACTTTCCGAAATTTTCTAGTTTCTCACCTGTATAGCGTGGTAACCAATTCTCAACGATCTCTTCTTTTGTTTTCATGTGTGTGATTTCAACAAACTTAGTTCTTCACAGACAGATTCACAAGTTGTTGGAACAGAATATTCTGCTAAATCGATTATGTAGGAACGGGATGCATTCTGTTCCCATTAAATATTGGTAAATCTAGGAACGGGATGCCTCCCATTCCTACACGATACATCCTGTTCTTTATAGATTATAAATCTTGCTGAAAAACATCTATTTTTTCGCAATCAATCCCCAAAAAGTTGAACGATTAATACCCGTTGCTTTTATTGTTGGATAAGCTTCAGTGAAACTTGTTGGAATTTTAATTTTCTTGCGTTTATCCCATTGCATTTTGTAGGCTGCAATTCCGGTTTCTGATACTTCAATGTAATCCATTTCTTGTTTGGTATGTGTTTTCCAGAAATAGGTTTCAGGTGTGCGGTTGGCAAGTGCATTTGCTTTTCTACGTTCAGAGATCACCCAATTTTTCCACAATAAATCGCGGTCATTTCTAAATTCCAATCCTTGAAATTGACGAATCAGCGCATTCCGAATGCCGTTGTCGACAAAATAAACGGTATGACTTTTCTTTAATTCGTAGCGGTGTTCATTGTAATAAGTAGGCAGCATAAACAACAAATGTGCTTTTTCCAATAATTGGATGTAGCGTTCAACTGTTTCATTATCCAATCCACATTGTTGACCCAAATCATTGTAACTGATTGCTTGTCCAATATTGAATGCCAACAATCGCAGCAGTTGAATCAATTGTTCACTTTTATTAATACGATCCGTTGCTCCCAACTGCGTGAATATACTTTCTTCCAACAACTGAATAAGTAGCTGATCGGCTTGATCTGGATTGGCAACAATTTCTGGATAATAACCAAAAATCAATCTATTTTCAACAGCTTTTTCTTCTGCGCCTAATCCATTGAGCTGGGCCATTTCTGGATAAGACAAAGGAAAAACAACCAATTCCAATCCTTGATATCGCAATGCTTCCCACAATTCTTCTTGTAAAACGGGTTCAAAAGAACAACACAGAATGAGGTTTTCAATCTGATCATTTCCCAATGCATCATCAATAATGGCTTGCAACTCTGTCAGGTATTGCGCTTCTTCAACAATTACAATTGATTTTCCCTGAATATGTGCATTAAATGTGGCAACAGCGTCAATGGTTTTTTTAATTGATTTATCGCTGCAATCGATGGTGATCACACGATCCATTTTGGAACTCAAAACGGCATTTAGTAACGTTTTTCGCCCAGATTTTCGTGGACCTCGCAGTACAATAATTTTACTTTCGGCTAATTTTTCTGTTACTATCGGTTGAAGGGAACGCTCAATCATACTTGTAAATATTTCCCCAAAACTAGTTGTATTTCGATCTATTCCATTGATTCTTGCGAAAATGAATGAACAATGGGTGTTGAAAACAGGGTAAGTGGGTGATTTATTGAATAATTGTAGAGGTGTTTTTCTTCTTGAAGGGTAGCTCTAAAGTTGAAAAACAGTAATTAAGAACACTTCACCCTCCTACCATCGGCTTCAATCTTATCAGATTGACCTTCGTCTTCAAAAGCCTAGCTTTTTCTTCCTCCCTCATTTTATACTCCAACTTCGAATGCATATTTTTTTAAAAAGGGAGGAGACAAATCATGGGTATCTGTTAAACAATCCGTTAGTTTAAGATCAAGCGATCAAAATACTTTTTCGGTCGGTCGGAGTGCATGAATTTATTGCCACCATAACAAATGAGGATGTACACATGGTCGTCTTTGATCATGACACGCCGCCATTGTAATCCTTTCCATTCATCGAGGTACATTCCTTCGACAGCTACTAAACCATTTTCTAGGGTTTTTTCCACAGGACGCTGCCGTTGATTATCGATAAAATCGGCTTTAAATTCAGCTAATTTTTCTGTATTGTTGCGAATAATGAGCTCATAGGTATTTCCTTGCCCCAATTCTTGGTAAATAAATCGGTAATCTTCTTTTGAAGAGAATTCCAACGGTTTTCCGGAAAGATCGATGGAAAAATGAAAGATTGAATCTTCAACGGTATATTTTCTCCAACTATTGACTGTATCGCGCGCTTCTAACGGTTCACTGCTATAGGTTGCTTTCACCAAACGAACTGAATATCCTTTTGAACGCAAAAGTTGAAGAATTCCATCTGTTCCATGTAAGTGACCAGATCCAACAGCGCAGAAAATCGATTGTTTTTGCATCAATGTATCCAATCCATTTGCCATTACTACATTGCGTCTTGTTATCAATGTTTCATAGGCTCCTGGAACATTTTCCAACTGCGATTTCAGCATTTTGCTCAACGTAGCAATATCCCCTTGAATGTACGATTGAATAAATGCCTCCTTGGAAAAGAGTAAACTAGAAAAAGTAGAGCGAGCACTAATGGTACTGATTTTTTCTAATGCTTTCAATTGATCTTCTAAACCTTCGAGTGGATAAAAATCCTTTCCACCACAATGACCCGCTTGTTGCAACCATGCATCAATAAATTGAGGTCTACCATCTTCGCTACCATATACGGTTTTTGTTGCTTCTCGCGAATTGGTGTAAGGTTTGTTGTTGGCAAGTACTTCTAGGTTGAATAAATCCAAACGCACATCGTATTCATCAAAAAGTGCGGAAATATCGGTTTCTAAAACAACGGCTTCTGCTTTTTGAAATGCTATGTATAAGCTGTCTGGAAATTGAAACAATCGTGGGTCATTGGAATGCATACTTCCAAATAGGTAGCTTGTTTTCTTAAGTTGCTTGCCTTTGATTTCCCACAACAATTGGTATTCTTCTGTTGATTGCGCCAACGATTGTTGCACAGTTAGTAAGAAAAATAGGACCATTAATTGTTTCATGTGTTTACTCAACTTGTTGTTAACGAGATCGAACCTACGCATTTTTATGTTGACTGCTGGAAAATTCACTTGTTTTAACAATCTATTCATCTGAGTTTTATACATCAATTCGCAGATGAAGTCTCACCACCGATCAATCGATCTACATGTATATCACCAAATGCATAAGGTATGTAAGCGAGCGATGGAATCTTTTTGGTAAGAATAATAGGTGTTGTTTTACCCAATGAAATGGTTCCATGTGTTGCGGATAAACCCATTGCATAGGCTGCATTTATCGTGAGTGCATTCAATGCTTCTTCTGGTGTCATCTTCATCTTTACACAAGCCAAAGAAAAGATCATGCCTAAATTGGCGCATGGCGTTGAACCTGGATTAAAATCACTCGCTAGAGCAACAGGTAAACCTGCGTCCATAAATGCTCGTGCATTGCCATAAGGAATTCCTAAAAAATGGGAACATCCTGGTAGAAAAGTAGGCATACAACCACTTTCTTTTAAGGCAATAAGATCTGAATCATCGTATTCTTCTAAATGATCGACCGAAAGCGCTCCGCAATTCACAGCAGCTTGAACTCCACCTAAAACAGAAAATTGATTCACATGTACTTTTGGAAGCAATCCATACCGTTTCCCAGCTTCTAAAATCTGTGTCATTTCTTCTACGGAGAAATAATTGCGTTCACAAAAAGCGTCGATGTAATCTGCCAGTCCTTCTTCAGCGATTTTGGGAAGCATCTCATCAATGATCAGTTGGATGTATCCTTCATGATCTTCTTTAAACACTTGAGGAAAGGCATGTGCGCCTAAAAATGTAGCTTTGATGGCAATTCCTGCTTCCGACTTTAGTCGTTTGATGACACGCAGCATTTTTAATTCAGCTTCTACGCTCAATCCATAACCTGATTTGATTTCTATTGCTCCAGTACCATAACTTTTCATGCGTTCAATGCGCATCATTGCATCACTGAACAATTGTTCTTCTGATAAATCGGCTAATTTCCGCGCAGAATTCAAAATCCCACCACCTTTCAAGGCTATTTCTTCATACGACAATCCATTGATACGGTCTACAAATTCTTCTTCACGACTTGCTGCAAAAACGGTATGCGTATGTGCATCACAAAATGCGGGCATTACATAACAACCATCTGCATCAATCACTTCTAAATCCCGCCAATCGGTAATTCCACCCCAATCACTCATTGCTCCATAAGCTACAATTACACCATCTTCCATTGCGAGAAAAGCGTCATCGATGGCAGGTAAAATTTTCATTTCAGCGCCCGATTTGAATGCAGGAAATGATTCACCCACTTGTAAGAGCGATTTGATGTTTTTAATGAGGATTTTTGACATGGTGCAATTTTACGGAATCTCTTATTAATTATGAATTATCAATTGAAAATTATCAATGAGATTCAATCTTACCTTTTCAATTTTACATTTTCAATTCATAATTCCAAAATCAATCTTTCATTTGCTCCAATACTAAGCGATAGGCTGTTTTGATATTTTCATCGCATGGACCTTTCAAGAATTGGTTGAGGATTGAACGAAATGCCTTTGCTTTTTCCTTATCAGATGGGTCAAAATTATAAGCTGCTTGAGCTGATACGATTTTCTCCAATAATTCAGTACAATTGACTTTCTTGGAATAATTACTTGATTGATCATTGGTAAGAATGATAAAATTATCTTCATCACCAACAATATATTTTACGCTAAACTCTTCTCCAATTGCCGGTAGCATCCACCTGTCGGATTGAGGATAAAAAATGTCGTTGTTGTTGACAAACTCCGCATTTAGTGTTTTCCCTTCTTTGGTTTTGATCAAACAATTGTATTGGTATTCTGGAACATGATTTACAATTACTGATGTTGGCTCAATACTGATCACAACCCCTGTTCCATTTACTCCATTTTTAAAAACATAAGAAGTATTCCAATCGCTTCCTTTTATAAATCCGATAACCCCGATTACAGGTAGGAGAAGTAACCACATACTCCGTTTTGGGGAACGTTTCACCAATAATACCACAAGTAAAACGGGTATCGTTATCATTAAGAAAAGAAGCAAAAAAGGATGAGTTGCGCAAAAATGCAAAATGGATGAAATCATAGTGTATTGATAAGTCGTTTGTTTTTCAAATATAGTTTATTAAAGACGAAAGACCGCTACGCTTTAAGACTTAAGACTGGAGACGGAAGACTAAAGATTAGTTTCTTAAAACAATCTATAGTCTTAAAGCGAAGCGGTCTTAAGTCTCTGTCTCTTGTCTCAAAAATCAGTCTATTCGTCTAATAAACAACTAAACATTGTTCTCTGAATCAAGATTTCACTACTTTACATCACGGAATTGTTACTACAATATGAAAAAAACATTAACTACACTTGTGTTTGGAATAGCATTAAGCGCTCATTTTCAAGCTCAAACCTACCCTGGAGGAAGCGGTGCAATCATCGATTTTCAAACGGTTGAAATACCTATTACTGTTACCGGATTGAGTCCAACCACGTTGGATACAGTAAATTTTGGTTTAGAACAAGTTTGCATTAATCTGACACACACTTATACGGGTGATTTAACGATTTCGATTGTTGCACCTGATGGAACTTCAGCCAATTTAGCAGCCAGTGTTGGTGGTGGTGGAGATGATTTTACCAATACCTGTTTTCGTTGGGATGCATCTTTAGGTATTGCAGCTGGTTCGCCTCCATTTACTGGAACATTTAAACCTTCTGGACAAATGGGGCTTGTCAATAACGGTCAAGTTGGAAATGGAATATGGAAAATTGTGGTTGCAGACAATGCCGGTGGCGACGAAGGAAATGTGACCAATTGTTCCATCACATTTGGAAATGCTCCTGCAACTTATTTTGCTTTTTCTGAATCGGATCTGCCCATCGTTGTAATCAATACGAATGGAGGAACGATAGTAAACGATCCTAAAATCATGGCTGATATGGGAATTGTTGACAATGGACCTGGTGTTCGAAATCATGTCATCGATCCAAAAAACGGTTACAATGGAAAAATTGGGATTGAAATTCGTGGAAATTATTCAGCTTCTTTACCACAAAAACCCTATAATCTTGAATTGTGGGATGTGAACGGAAATACCATTGAAGCTCCTATTCTCGGTATGCCAATTGAATCGGATTGGTTGTTATTGGCCAATTACAATGATAAATCCTTTGCTCGCAACGCCTTGCCGTTTCAGTTATTTGATTCTATGGGACATTATGCTGTAAGAACGCGATTAGTAGATGTTGTCATCAATGGTGAATACCGTGGAATCTATCTTTTGAGCGAAAAAATCAAACGGGATACGAACCGAGTAGATGTTCCCAAATTGGATCCAACAGAAATTGCAGGCGTAGATGCTACTGGAGGTTATATGATCAAAATCGATTATTGGGACAATAACAACTCGTGGCTTTTGGGTCATAGCCCAATTGGTTATCCGGGATTAGATATTCACATGGTGTATTATTACCCAAAGGAAACTGAAATTGTATTGCAACAACGCACTTATATTCAACAATTCGTTGAGTCGTTTGAAACAGCTTTATATGGAGTGCAATTCGATGATCCTGTGAATGGTTACCGTCAATTCATCAGCACTTCAACCTTTGTCGATTATTTTATCATTAGTGAGTTTACACGGAATGTAGATGGCTACAAAAAAAGCCGCTTTTTCTACAAGAATAAAGACAATATTGATGGAACTTTCCGCAAATTGAAAGCGGGTCCCGTTTGGGATTTTGATTGGTCATTAAAAGACATCGACGCTGGTTCTGATGATGGATCTGGCTTTATGTATGGCAATGTAAATCAAGATGTGCACGCTCCTGGTTGGTACATTCGCCTATTAGAAGATACTGTTTTTGCGAATGAATTGCGTTGTCGTTACGATGATTTGCGTCGTACTATTTTGAGTGAAACTGCTCTTTATGCTAAAATTGATTCGATCGCAAATTTGGTAGATGAAAGTCAGGCTTGGCATTACCAAGTTTGGGGAAGTTTAGGTCAAGCTACTGGAACACCAGAAGTTCAAGCGCCAAGTCAAACATACGCAGATGAAGTGCAACGCTTAAAAGACTGGATTGATCGTCGTTTAACGTGGTTGGATGCCAATATGCCTGGAACATTGAATGGTTGTAGCATGGCTGGAGTAAATGAATTGGCAGGAAACACCACTATTGTTGCGTATCCGAATCCATTCAACGGAACAATCCAAGTGGAATGGGCGCACGGAAATTTGAGCGGTTGTACAATGCGTTTGCGTGACGAAACAGGGCGATTGTATCGTGAAGTGGAAATCGAGAACAATTCATTAGTAGACGGAGCCTTTAGCCTTTCCAATTTGGAAGAACTTTCACACGGTGTTTATTTTATAGAATTGACACGAGGTGATGATCAAACAATTTTAAAGATTTTGAAATAAATTAGTTGAATGACTAGAAGAAAGCGGGGTGATTATTGATTACTCCCCTTTTTTAGTTTAATAAACTGACCATCTACAAGTCTTAGTTTTTGATAATCTTCTCAGTGAATACTATAATTTGTTTTCTTTTTCGAACCGAATTGAGGTTAATATTGGCAATTGTTTCTAAGTAATTCCTCCACTTCAGAACCGAATTGTTCTGTAAACCCGTATTGAAGTGCCAGTTGTAAATCGGCACACGCCAATTTGGATTTATTTTGTGCCAAGTAGATCAGGGCGCGATTTCGATAGGCGTACGAATTAGAAGGGTATATTTTAATCGATTTTTCCACATCAATCATTGCTCCTTTCAGGTCGTTCAATTGCAATTTACTGTAAGAACGGTTGTTGAAGGTATATGGATCTTTCGGTTCAATTTCAATTTGCCTATTGAAGTACGTTATTGCTTCCACATTTCGCCCCATCTTCTGATACAAAAATCCAATATTCGCATTCACCCCAATAAATTCAGGATCTATTTCAAGAATTCGAAATAAATAGCTCAAAGCTTGATCGCGCTTACCTAGTTCATCACAAACAAGTGCTAGGTTATTAATCATTACGATATCCGTTGAATCAATTCGGTATAGCGTCATTAATTCTTCGTATGCTTCTTCAAAAGCTCGCGTTTTAAAATAGGCAACTGCTCTATTCACCCTAAAAAGATAACGCATCGAATCGGTTTCAGCGTACTCAACAGCATCATTATAATCCCGAATGGCTTCTTCCATTAATCCACTAAATTCTTTTATGATTGCGCGTGAATTATGAGCAATTGCATTCTCTTTATCTATTTCTATCGCTAAATCAAAAGATTGGAGAGCCTGACTTACCAGCTTTAATTCTAATAAAATATCACCTTTTATAGAATAATAAATCGTGTTTTCTGGTGAAAGCTCAATCGCTTTATCGATCGCCTTTAAAGCAGCTTTATAATCCTCCTTTGCCATTTCATCTTTTGAACTAGCAAAAAAGGCTTCTGCTGTTTGCGAGAATGCTGTTGTTTTACAAAAGAAAAGGATGAACACTACGATTAGTTGTTTCATTGGTACGTTGATTTGTTTTGCACGAAAATATCGCTTTATTCGCAACGAAACAAAAATCAACAGGTTATTGATTTTTGACTACTTGATTTTCAGTCAACCACAGCAATTTTAGCATTCATTTGGAAGAGCGAGTCTCAAGTTTAGAAAGTATAAATCGATTAAAAAATGTGAAAAACTTGTCGAATTCAATTTATTCCCTACTTTTGCAACCGCTTACATCGGTAAGTGCTGTCAGTCGGACAGCAAAGAACACATAAATGCCTCGGTGGCGGAACTGGTAGACGCGCTGGATTCAAAATCCTGTACTTTCGGGTGTGCCGGTTCGATTCCGGCCCGAGGTACAAACGAAGTAGAAAAGCCTTTGGAGATTTCCAGAGGCTTTTTTCGTTTGTACGAGTGGCTTTTTACTTCGCAGCCGTATTTTTTTGTCTTCTTCCGAAAGCTTTCGGAATGATTCTCTTTCTCATTCTAAAATTGTATTAAAGATCAGCCATTATTTTTTAGTTCGCCGCGACGGAGAGAAGCAAAACGAGAATGAGTTAGATCTTCCTCACGCTTTTTAAATATACTTTACTTCAGCTCTTTTTCAGTTTTGAGTTCAAAGGATTGAGTACGGGATACAAAACCTGGATCATGTCAAAAAACCTATGGACGCAGAAAAAATCAAGCATAAATTTGGTTTCCCCCGGCGAATGAGTAAAAATTATTGCATATTTCCGAATTCTCTAAACTGGAAACTAAAAGCATTTATTTTTGCCATTAAATGATTCGGTAACGGCATTGGTATTTCGGTTTTCGAAGTAGCTGAACTTGGTTTTATAATGGTTCATAATTGAGCATTAAAAATGCGTCAAAAGATTAACGTACACTGCAATTAAATGTTAGAATTTGACAATTGTATTTTACTCTAAAGTAGATTTGACAGGATCAAATAATAATCAGTGTTATCAATCTACAAGCAACAACCGAATATTATTTCAACACTTGCACAATTAAATTAATTTAATAGATTTGTGCAAAAAAAGACAAGTTTAGTTTACAACTATGAAATTCATTACACTATTTACTGCAATAATTTGTAGCTATTATTCATTTTCACAATTCAACATTCAAGGTAATATAACGGACACGAATAACACCGTAATCGACTACAATGTCTACATTCTAAATGCAAAAGATTCTTCTTTTATTATTGGTGATTACTTTAATGAAAATCAATTTAAGTTAGGTGGGATTTCGCAAAAAAATATTCTTGTCAAAATAAGTGCTTTAGACTACCAAGATACTGTTATAGCTGTTTCTAACTTGAATGCCAACTACGATTTAGGCATCATTATATTAACAAAATATTCCTCTATTGATGAAGTAGTTATTACTGCCAACAGACCAATTTTTGAACGTATTGATGGTAACACAATCGTTAATGTTGAAAACACAATGTTAAGTTCTAGCGCATCAGTATTAGAACTTTTAACGAAAACGCCAAGTGTTAGAGTTGAAGACAATTTGATTAGTTTGTTCGGTAAAGGTGAAGCACTTCTTTATCTAAACGGAAAACAAATAACTTTTGAACGATTAGGTTCTATTCCCGTTAGTCAAATTATTAAAATTGAGGTTATTTCTAATCCTTCTGCAAAATATGATGCACAAGGAAGAGCTGTCATTAATATTCTTACCCGAGTAAACACACAAGAAGGGTTTAGTGCGCGCATCAATGAAAATGCAACTTTTGCTAAACATTTTCTTCAATCGCATGGGTTAACTTTAAACTACACCCATAAAAAGTTGTCACTTACAGCAGATTACGGATTGAGTTTAGGGGTAGATTGGAATAGTAGAACTGTAGATCGTACTATTAGTTCCTCTTTGGGTGATTTTGTCTCTCATAACGAGACCGAGGAAAATACACGTTTAACGAATGTTTCGAATTATAAATTCGGACTTAGTTATGACCTAACTAAGAGCAGTAACTTTTCCATTCAATATGATGGTCTATACAACCGCTATGATCTTGACATTACTTCTATGACAAAAATGCAGGATCCGAATGGTGATATTACTACATTAGATGTTCCAAACCAAGGTCTTACCATAAACAAAAATAATTCGATTAATGTTAACTATACTTTGCAAACCGACACCCTCGGAAGTAATCTATTTATTGGAGGTCAATACAATAGTTACAACACAAAGTTATATGATTTAATCGATGAGAAAATCTACTTAAATGATATACTAAATAATAGAGCAACCCGTGTGAATGATGGTTTAAATCAAGTTGATATCATTACTGCGCAAATTGATTATCTCAAAGTATTCAAGAATAATTCACAACTCGAAATAGGTGGAAAGTACGCCAATGTTCGTAATGACGGTAAAATTGAATTTAGATCACAAGATTATCAATCAACTGATTGGGTGATTTTTCCGCAGTTTACCAATAGCTTCTTATACTCCGAAGATGTTCCAGCAGCTTATGCTCAATATTCTATATCTCTGAAAGAAAAATGGCGATTTTCTGCAGGTGTGCGATCTGAATTATCCATTATAAGTGGTTACTCTAGAGTTTTAGAGAAAAAAGTAATCGATACAACCTATTTTAATCTGTTTCCAGCAGCCAAATTGACCTACTCAAAATCCGATGATCTTGTATTTTCCTTGAGTTTATCTTCACGCATCAATAGACCTCGTTATCAAAGTATTGATCCGTTTGTTTGGTACAATGATTCCTTAACATCCTCTCAAGGAAATCCATATTTAGTTGCAGAGAAAAGTTATTCAACAGAATTTCAAACAACTTTCAAAACTTATTCTTTTAAGGTTGGTTACACTTACTCTTTAGACCCAATCAAAGGCTTACCTATTACAGGTCAAACAGGACCAAACAGCATTATTTACTCTACATTTAATTTAAAAAACGAAAATCAGGTCTACTGCTCGTTAGAGATTCCTATAGAATACAAATTCTTCTATTCTTACAATTCAATAAGTGGATCATATGACCAACTTAATGCAAGTACTCCTGGCATTATCAATCAGTCTGTAAAACCTCAATTATATGTTTATTCCTATAATCAATTCACTGTAAAAAACTACTTTAAATTCGATCTTCAAGCTGAATACACATCTCCTTACTCAAACGGAATCACCAAACAAATAACCGGATTTTCTTTAGCGGCGGGTATTTCCAAGACCATGCTTAACAGAACTCTTTTTTGCAGAGTGATGGTAAACGATATGTTCAAAAGCTATTATGAAGAACGCAGTTCAACCATTGGTGTCTTTAATTCGAAGGGATATGAAAAGCTTAATACATTTTATATACGAATCAACGTTGTATACAAATTCGGAAGATTGAAAGAACCTAATTATAAAAACAAAACAGTAAACGATAACGAATTCAATAGAGTTTAAAACTAACGTAACACTAGATTTTTAACATGATTTTATCAATCACTATTCAAGCCTCCAAAAAGGTCTTTAGCGTTCTTAACTCCGATCTCACTATAGATCGAAGTATGACGTATGGTGAATTGGAAAATCGTGTTGCTGTTTTAAGTCAAAAAATAACGTATTCAGCTAATCCTGTTTTATTATTATTCGAGGACGCTGAAGAGTTTATCGTTGCATTTTTAGCTTGTCAAAAGAAGGGAATGATTCCCGTGCCTATGTTCTTCCCGAAGAGCAAGCGCAATTTTGATCGACTAAGCACTGTTATTTCGAATTCAAAATGTGATTTGGTGCTGTGTGAAACGAAGAATCAGCAGCGTATTCAGACTGGAATTCATAAAATTATTGATTCAACTATCAAGATTGTTTCCTCTATAGATTTAGAACAATTACCCGACAATAACTTGCCTGATCTACAAAACGAGGTTGCCTTTATTCAATACACTTCCGGTTCAACAGCTTTGCCAAAAGGAGTCATTGTTTCTTTTGAAAACCTAGAGAAGAACCAACAAATGATACAGGAACTATTTGGTTGCAACGAGCAATCGATTATTCTCTCTTGGCTGCCTTTTTACCATGATATGGGATTGATCGGCAATTTGTTGCATACGTTGTATGTTGGAGCAACCTGTTATTTGATGTCGCCTTTATCGGTAGTTCAGTCGCCGTTTTCATGGCTCAAAGCAATTTCTACCTATCATGTCACACATAGTGGAGGACCCAATTTCATGTATGATCTGTGTGTTCAGAAAACAGATCGAACGTTGATTAATGAATTGGATTTATCTTCTTGGAAGGTAGCCTACAATGGTTCCGAGCCGATTAAACGATCTACTATTGAATCGTTTATTGACACTTTCTCGAACTGTGGTTTTAACGCCGAAGCATACTATACATGCTATGGTTTGGCTGAAGCTACATTACTGGTGTCGGGTGGGAAATACGTAGATTCAAACACTGAATTTCTTTCATCCGGACAAATTTGTGCAGGCGCAGATGTACAGATTTTAAACGATCCATCTAAGTCAAGTGAAGGTGGCGAAATTCTAATTCATGGTGATTCTGTTACCAAAGGATATTTAAACCAATCAATGGATGAATTATTTGTTGAGCTAAACGGTAAACAATATCTAAAAACAGGTGACATAGGGACAATTATCAATCAAGAATTGATTATTTCCGGACGATCGAAAGAACTCATTATCATCAATGGGAAAAATTATTTCCCGTACGATTTGGAAAACGAGATTGCTGCTTCCATGGTAGAAGTGGAAGAAAATGGAGTAATTGTTTCTTATATCGTTAAAAACGGAATGGAGACTCCAATCGTTTTCGCAGAATTAAAAAAAGCCGCACTTTTAACGGTAAACACAGCTACACTTTGTAGTGCTATCGATCATCTAATGATTGAACTATGTGGCGTGGAGTGTGCAGATATTATACTCTTTAATCCTCGTAAATTGGAGCGCACCTCAAGTGGGAAACTGCAACGTGTAGCCACCAAAAACAATTACTTAGCGCAAGAACTAGAAGCTATTTATAGTAAAAGAACAATCCTAATTCCTACATCAGCTTCGAAGCAACAATGGATTAAAGCCATTTTAAATGAAGGAGATCTTGATCGTACAAGGGATTACTTATCTGAAATTCTTTCTGACAAACTCAAAATTTCTTTATGTACAACTGATTTTGATCGAAATCTACTCGATTTAGGAGTTGACTCATTACGAAGTGTTGAAATTGTATCTGTAATCAACGCTGATCTTGGATTAAATATCCATGTAAACAAGTTATTGAATTTGCAAACTACATTGGATTTTGAAGAGTTTATTAAAAATTTAGTTTGGATGAAATCAACCACCTCTAACGATGAATCTATTTTAATATGACTGTAATTGAATTAATCACCAGCCTACGTAAAATTCAGGTTTCATTGACAATCGAAAATGGAAACCTTCGATTAATTGGAAACACCAAAAATATTGACGCGCAATTATTAGCTCAGATAAAAGAACGCAAAGAAGATCTTATTGAGTTCCTTGCAGAAAGTCAACAAAATTTTGAGCTGGAGGTAATACCCAAAGCACTACAAAAAGAAGTATATCCTTTATCGAATGCGCAGCGTCGTTTATGGTTGTTAAGCCAATTCGAGGGAGGAAACCAAGCATACAACATTACTACCGAACTTTATTTGAACGGAACTGTAAACGTTGAAAAGTTAGAAGAAGCATTCAATCAATCGATAGCGAAACACGAAAGTCTACGAACCATTTTCACAACAGTAGATGATGAGCCAGTGCAAAAAATCCTCTCATCTATCCCTTTTCGATTTGATTTTGGTGATGTACAACTTGCTCCCAATAAAAAACAAGCCCTCAAAGAAGAAGTCGAAAACGCCAAGAATCACATCTTCAATTTAGAAAAAGGACCGCTTCTGCGTGTAAGGCTGATCACCATTTCAGCAACTGAATACGCCTTGTTGTTTTCTTTGCATCATATCATCACAGATGGTTGGTCAATTGGCGTATTGGTACAAGAAATAATGGCCAATTACAAAGATCTTTGTTTAGGAAATGCTGTCAATGAAGTAACCGATTCTTTGCAATACAAAGACTTTACAGAATGGATTTCAGCTAAGCTTGAAGGAGAGAATGGAAAACAAGCACGTGCTTTTTGGCAAACCAAAAAATTGGGGGAAATATTACCCATTTCTCTTCCGACCGATTTTAAAAGACCTGATTTGAATCTCTTTGAAGGAGCCACACAAAAGTTCTTTTTCGACACAGATTTTCACCATTCAATCGAACAATTTGCTCGTAATAATCGCGTTACTATTTTTCAAGTGTATCGTGCTTGTTTGAGCATTCTTTTACATAAACTTTCTGGTTTAGCTGAAGTAATCATTGGTACTCCAGTATCTGGACGTTCACATCCACAGCTGCATAATCAGATTGGATTATTTGTGAATACGTTACCTCTTTTTTCGAAAATAGTTGGCGATGAATCATTTGAAAGTTACTTAACTGCTCTAGCTAAAGATTCACTCAAGTCATTTGAATACCAAGATTATCCGCTTGATTTAATCATCGAAGAATCGAATGTTACCCGTGATACTTCCAGAAACCCACTGTTTGATGTGATGATGGTATTGCAAAATACTGCAATTGGCGATGGTTCAATTGATTTCAAGAATCAGCATGGCTTTCAAATGACAGAATTAGATCTGTACTTGTTTGAGAATACAATTACAGAACGAGGAGATGTTCCCTCTAAATTTGATTTGAGTTTCAATTTTGCAATTGATTCAACCATAGGTCATTTTGTAGAAATTGAATACCGCACCAAACTGTTCAAGAAAAGCTCGATTCAACGTATTCATGCTAGTTTCGAGTACATTCTAAAACAAGTTATTGCTAATCAAACGACTTCACTGAATGCGATTCAATTGATTGATGAAGCGGAAAAAAACACCATTCTGACTCAATTTAATCAGCCCATTGAACCCGTTTTGGAAACTTCACTATTCGATTTACTTACACCATCATTTGCTAAAAACGCTTCCAAAATAGCATTAACTGTTGCTGATAAAACGATCAGTTATTCCGAATTGGAAATGCGCACTGAACAAGTTGCTGCTGTACTTCAACATGAAATCGGATTGGCAACTGGAGCTAAAATCGGACTATTATTAGATAGAAGCGAGCATTTAGTGTATTCTGTACTTGGTGTTTTGAAAGCAGGTCATGCGTATGTTCCTGTAGATATTACCTATCCAGACGATCGCATTGCTTATATTTTAGAAGATTCCAATGTAGCGCTCTTACTGACAGATCCTAACGGCAAACTTCGAATACCAGACAATTTCCAAGGAACTGTAGTCGACGTTACTGCTTTAGAAGAATACACTTTTCAGGAAATTAATACAACCAACCAAAACGATACAGCCTACTTGATTTACACATCAGGCTCTACTGGCAAACCAAAAGGAGTAGAAATTTCTCATTTGAATGCGTTGGCTTTCTTGAAATGGTCTGATCAAGAATTTAAAAACACCCCTTACGATTGTCTTTTCGCAGCAACTTCATACTGTTTCGATTTATCCGTATTTGAAATGCTTTTGCCACTTATTCAAGGTAAACGAATCCGGATTTTAAAATCGGCATTGGAAATTGCAGACTACGCGCAGCATGATCAAGCGATTCTCATCAATACTGTTCCGTCTGTTGTTCGCAATTTATTGGATCAAGATGTTGATTGGAAAAATGTCGTGGCGTTGAACATGGCAGGTGAACCTGTTCCAGTCATTTTCCACGATTTATTGGATTACAAAAAGATAGAAATCCGTAACCTATACGGTCCATCAGAAGATACTACTTACAGTACCATGTACCGCTTTGCAGATGGTCAATATGAAAGTATTCCAATCGGTAACGCAGTTGGATATACGCAAGTTTACATCTTAGATCAAAGCAATAACCTTATGCCAATTGGCGTAGAAGGTGAAATTTGTTTATCTGGTCTTTCTGTTGCTAAAGGCTATTTGAATATGCCTGAATTAACCACTGAAAAATTCATTGAAAATCCGTTTATTAATGGACAGCGAATGTACCGAACGGGTGATCTAGGAAAGTGGTTGCCAGATGGGAAAGTTGCCTATATCGGTCGAATGGATGACCAAGTGAAAGTGCGCGGATACCGTATTGAATTGGGCGAAATTCAATACCGAATAGAACAATTAGACGGCGTGCAACAAGCAGTGGTTGTAGTCCGTGAAGTGAATGGTGAAAACACGATTATAGCCTATTGGAATAGTTTGCAAGAAATCACTGCTGATGTCATTTCAGCGCATTTAAAAGCGTTCTTGCCCCATTACATGATTCCGAGTTATTTTGTGTTCATGGAAGAAATTCCACTCAATAGTAACGGTAAAGTTGACAAGAAGAAACTACCAATGCCAGAGAAATCGCTTCAATTGGAGTGCATTAAACCAGAAAATGAGTTACAGCAACATTTGTATGCTATTTGGGTTGAGGTATTAAACACCACTGAATTTGGGATCACCAATAATTTTTTCGAATTGGGTGGACATAGCTTAAAAGCGACCAAACTGCGAGGAATTATTGCCAGAGAAATTGGTAAAGACATTACAATCAATGAAATTTTCTTAACGCCAACTATTCAGGGTCAAGCGCAATTGCTTGAAACAAAAGGATTGAAAGAACTACAGGTAATCCAAGCGACGGAACAACAAGCGTATTACCCAGTTTCTTTCACCCAAGAACGCTTGTGGGTTTTGACCCAATTTGAAGAAGCATCCAAGGCTTACCACATGCCAGCTGCATTTAAAATTAGTGGTGACCTGGATATTCAACGTCTTCAAGCGGCGGTGAATATGGTTGTTGAAAAACATGAAAGTTTACGTACGGTATTTAAAGAAGTAAATGGCTATCCTGTTCAACTCATTCAACCGATAGAAAAAGCAGTTATTGAAATCGAACAACATACACTTACCAATTCAACTGATTCGTTGAATGAATTTTTGATTGCAGATTGGCAACGACCGTTCGATTTACAAGACGGACCGTTATTGCGTTGTTCGCTTGTACAGACCGAATCAGAAATGATTCTTTCGTTTAATATGCACCACATCATTAGTGATGGATGGTCCATTGGCGTATTGTTTTCAGATGTCACAAAAGCATATGCTCTGTTGACCGACAACGATCGCCAAAGCCTTGTTCCACTTGAAATACAGTTCAAAGATTTTGCTATTTGGCAACGCAATTATCTTACTGAAGACAAGTTACAAGAGCAATTAAACTATTGGAAAGACACCGTATTTCAACAGGGGGTTTCACCAATTGAATTACCAACCGATTTTCACCGACCGGAAGTAAAAACCTATTCTGGTGCAACATTAAATCATACCTTTTCTAAAAAATTAACGCAACAACTGGTTCAATCCAATCATAAAGCAGGTGCCAGTTTGTTTATGAGTTTAATGGCGAATGTGTCCATTTTGATGAAAAAATTGGCCAATCAATCTGACATCACAATCGGAACACCCGTTGCAGGAAGAGATACCACACAATTGCAGCACCAGATTGGCTTTTTTGTGAACACGCTTCCAATTCGTACCGAAGTCAATGGTGATTTAAGTTATCAGGAATTACTTGCCAATGAACGTTCGAATATTTTAAAAGCGTTTGATTACCAGTATTTCCCTTTCGAATTATTGGTGCACGAACTACAGCCAAAACGCGATCTTTCCCGCTCGCCACTATTCGATGTAATGGTGGTATTCCAAAATATGGAACTTTTAGAGGGCAATCAAAACGGTTTTGGTGAATCCGTTACATTAGAAAAATTAGCTATTTCAAGTGGAATTACCAAGTACGATTTGACCTTCTCGTTTTCCGAAGTGGCAGACCAGATTCAGTTGGAACTAGAATATAACACTGATCTTTTCACCCTGAAAACAATTGAACGGTATGTTAGTTACTTGCAAACCATTTTAGAAACGACATCCTCGAATGATGCGATTCTTATTGCAGAAATAGCACTTCAAAATTCAGAAGAGCAATCACTGATTCTTTCCAAAGGAGATCGAACCAATGTGAACTACAATGAGCAAGAAACAATTGTTTCATTATTTAAAAAAGCAGCTAACGATTTCCCGCAAAACTGTGCCTTTAAGGTTGGTGAAAAAGAGATTACTTATGCTGAATTAGATGAAAGAAGTGGCCAATTGGCACGTATTTTAAAAGATGAACATCAAGTACAAGCAGAAGATTTAATTGTTTTGCATACAGAGCGAACAGAATGGATGATCATTGCCATTTTAGGAGTTCTAAAAGCTGGAGCTGCGTATGTTCCAATTGATCCCTCCTACCCAGCATCACGCATTGAATATATTCTAAACGATTCTCAAAGCAAACTCCTATTGTTTGACGGTGAATTGTCGGAAGCAACGCAAGTTCTTATTCCAACCAACACGTTAAGTGTGAATTTGGATACGATTAACTTTTCTGGAGATACCCATTCAGCAGATGTACAACCTGAACACCTTGCCTATGTGATCTACACTTCTGGTACAACGGGCAATCCGAAAGGTGTACTCATTGAGCATCGAAATGTGAATCGTTTGCTTTTTAATGAGGAAGATTTATTTGACTTCAATGAAAACGATGCGTGGTCTTTGTTCCATTCTTATTGCTTTGATTTCTCTGTTTGGGAAATGTATGGTGCATTATTAAAAGGAGGGAAATTGGTGATGGTTCCAAAAGAAATCGCTCAAGATTCAACCGCATTCTTTGATTTCTTGCACCACGAAAAAATTACCATATTAAATCAAACACCAACCGCATTCAGAAGTCTTTCCCTTGTGAATAACAAGCGTTTTGACTCCATAAGTTTAGCTGTGCGCTATGTTATATTTGGTGGAGAAGCCTTGATGCCAGAAATTTTAGAGCCTTGGAAAAAAGCCTATCCTTCTTGTAAGTTGATCAATATGTACGGGATTACCGAAACTACGGTGCACGTTACGTATAAAGAGATTACCGAAAACGAAATTCAGACCAATAAAAGTATCATCGGTGATCCGATTCCAACCTTGAGTTGTTATGTATTGGATCAAGATTTAAAACCTGTCACAATTGGCGTTGTCGGTGAATTATGTGTTGGTGGTGCAGGCGTTGCAAGAGGATATCATAACAGACCTGAGCTTACTGCTGAGAAATTTGTGGACAATCCTTTCAATTCGAATGAGAAAATATACCGTTCTGGAGATTTTGCACGCATTTTATCCAATGGAGAAATTGAATACATTGGACGAAAAGACGAGCAGGTTAAAATACGTGGTCACCGCATTGAAATTGGTGAAATTGAAGCGGCATTGCTCAAAATTACTGATATTGAGGATGCGGTTGTATTGGCTACAAAAAACCTACAAGGGGAATACGAGCTTTCGGCTTATGTAATTTCTACGGTTAAAGATAGTTTGGTAATTGCCGATTTGCGAGCAAAACTACAAGCGCAATTACCCGCATATATGGTTCCAAGCTTCTTTGTAGAACTCACTGAATTTCCATTGACATCCAACGGAAAACTGGACAAAAAAGCCTTGCCATCACCAACAGAAACTGGCACTTCTGCAACAGAATATAGTGCTCCAAGAAACGAAATAGATGAACGAATCATTGCTATTTGGGAAGCAATTCTAGATCGAGAAAAAATCGGCATACAAGATAATTTCTTCGATTTGGGAGGACATAGTTTAAAAGCTACGCGTGTTTTGACCAAAATTCAGGAAGAGTTTGGGGTGAAAATTAAAATCACTCATTTCTATAAGAACCCTATTGTAAAAGAAGTATCAGATTATTTGTCAGTAGCAATATGGTTAGATCAGGACTTGGGAAATGAGATGCCAAAAGAAAATGAAATTATTATTTAAATCTAAAATAGAATGGAAAATAACTGGTGGATAGACAATCAATTCTTTATCAATAAGGATAATAAGCTTTTGATTAATAATTACAGTGTAGAAGAACTTGTGAGTAAGCACGGAACTCCTCTATACGTTTATAACATGGATAAAATCATTCATAATTACAGACGAATTAATGAGGCAATGAAAAAATATTGCCCAGATAACATGAAGGTGAGTATCCATTATGCAATGAAGGCAAACGGATCAAGAGAAGTTTTGAAGCGTTTGTTACAGGAAGGTTGTTGTATCGGTTCGGCATCAGTAGGTGAATTTACTCGGGCAATAGAATGTGGCTATAAACCTGAAAACATCATTTTTACTGCTCCTGCTTTCGGATTAAATAATTATAAGGTTGTTGCTGAAAAAGGAGTGTTAATGAATGTTGACAGCTTTTCACAGATTAAAAGACTTGCAAAGTTCGGACCATTGGACATAGCGATAAGACACAACCCGGGAATTAATGGAGTTGGCTTTAACAAAAAGTATAAAATGAGCGGAGAAGATATCAAGGCAATTCGTCTTGGAATCTATACTGATGATATTATAGATGCTTTTGAAATGGCCAGAGAATTGGGACTTAACCCAGTATGTTTACATCAGCATGTTGGTTCAAACTGGACAGATGAAAGTCAAATTCCTTTATTTCAGCAAAGCATAGAAAGTGCTCTTGAAAAAATCCAGGAATTGGAAAAAAGAGGGTTTAAGATCAAGACGTTGAATATCGGTGGAGGCCCAGGAGTAAAAAGTCATAGTGATTATGCTCCGTTCCCGTTGGAAGAATTTAGTAAAGCAGTATGGGATGTTGTTTCACGCTACAAAACAAATATTACGGAGCTAGCTTTAGAACCAGGCAGATTTATTGTAGATGATGCAGGAATCTTATTGGCACAGGTAGATGTTGTGGAGCAAAAAAAAGGAATTAACCTAGTTGGAATCAATGCTGGTTTTAACTTGATCCACCACATGTTCATTTACAACATCCAAAAAGAAATTTGCAACACCTCTAACTTGGAATCAGATAAAACCGAAACCTATTCAATAGGGGGGTATTTGGGGGAACAGAGTGATATTTTCTTTGAAGAACGTGAACTTCCGATTATTCAGGAAGAAGAAATCGTCGCCCTGTTTCCTGCGGGCGGATATTGTGCTTCGGAATTAGCGTTTCATCACTTACTTCAGCATCCGAAAGAAGCAATTATTGAAGGTGATCAGCTAAAGGTGAATGAGATAGAGTATAAACAAGTTTTACTGTCGAAGCATGAAGAAATCAGCAATTATTGATCCTGAAAATAAAAAATATGTATCTGATTGCACATTGAGAGATGCAGTCAATGCGCCAGGGATGTATTTGGAATTAGACGAAAAATTGAAAATCGCTCATTTTCTAGACAGCTTCCATATAGATGAAATTGAAGCGGGAGTAGTCATTGGTGATAAAAAAGATGATGAAGTCTTAAAACAGTTTGCTCAAAGCAATTTCAATACTCCAGTTTCTTGGGCATATTTCTGCAGTAATGCTCAAAAAATGGGAGAAATTCTTTCGCAACTGGAAAATTTCAACTTTAAGCGAATCTTTATTTCTATTCCCTGTTCCGAGGATTTTATCAAGATCAAATTAAGACGTTCTTTGAGAGCCACTATGGTTTTGCTAGACAAGGTTGTTTCAGAAGCGGTATCAAGAGGATTTACAGTCATTTTTAGTGGAGAGGATGCTGCACGCGCAGATCTGAACTTTTTAAAGGAATATATAAAGGTGGGACAGGATGCAGGAGCTCAACGCTTTCGTTTTGCAGAGTCGATTTCTTGTTTGAATCCTGAAATCATGAAGTCAAAAATGGAGATTCTCACCCAAAGCCTTGAAATCCCAATTGAGGTACATTGTCATTCTGGATATGGATTAGCGGTTTCAAATTCTTTGGCTGCAATTAATGCTGGCGCGAAATGGATTTCAACCACAATAGAAGGAATCGGTGAAAGAGGCGGAAATACTTCTTTAGGAGTGATTTTATTGTATTTGAAGCAATTCAATAATCAACATTACCTCGATTTGTCGAAATTAAAAGAAGTGTCGGATTACTTTTCTTATTTAACGAAAAATCCGATACACCGATTTCATTCAATTATAGGGAAAGATGCCTTTACATATGAAATTTTCAATCAATTTTCAAACTATGATGTCTACGAGGATTATCCTCCTGAATTAGTTGGAAATCAAAGAAACCTTGCAATTGGAAGCAAACTCGATCCTGCATCATTTGAATATTTTTTAGGATCTGAAATCGCAAGTTCTATTGGAGAAAAATTCCATGAAATGATCCAAAAAACAGTGCAAAACGAGCGAAATTATATTACAAAAGAAAAACTATTAACTCTAATAAAACAACAAAGCTATGAACGAATTTAATGTTACTTGCCCAGAATGTGACTACCAATATTCTGTAGAAGAACCAATGGTAGGTGAAGTGATTAAATGTGGCGATTGTGGTCTTGCATTTGGCATCTTGACCATTAATCAGGAAAACAAAACTGTTGATTTGATGCTTGCAGAGATCAATAGTGAAGATTGGGGGCAATAATTCATGGGGACATTAATTCTTATCTACTCTATCCTTCGAACAGAAGAAAAAGAGATCGTCAAACTGTCATTACAAAGAGACATTAAGGTAATCTGTCTGAATGCAGATGAGTTAGTAATGTGTAGTGACCTATCTGATCAATATTCGAAGGATAGTATTGTTTGGGTAAGAACCCCATCTTATGAAAAAGCCTGTATGATCAGCAATTATTTTGAAAGAAGTGGTTTTAAGGTTGTAAATAGTTACAGGCAACTGCATTTGTTCGGTCAAAAAATCCTAACTGACTTATGGTTGAAAGAAAATAGTCTGAAATCAATTCCCTCTCTGATTAGTTATTCTTCAACTGTATTAGAAAAATCGCTTGAAAGGTTGGGAGAATTTCCATTAATCATTAAACCAAATATTGGCGGATTCGGGAATCTGGTTCATTTAGTAGAAAATAAGAATGAAATCAAGCAGATAGCATCCTACCTGAGTTTGTACGCTCCAGTAAATCAGCAGGTATTATATGTTCAGAAAAAACTGGATATCCAACACGATTTACGAGTTATTCTGCTCAATGGTCAGGCCATTTGTTATATGGAACGATTGAATGAGAATTCCCATGTGAAAAACATTGATAAAGGTGGAAACGGAAAAGCCTTTGTACCAGATCAAGCAATTGAAAAGTGCATTTCACGGTTGGGTAATTTACTGAAAGAAGGTGTATTCGGAGTTGATTTAATTGTTGATAAAGAACAAGAAATTTATGTCTGTGAAATAAATGCTGTTTGTCGCTTCCAAGAAGCTGTAAGGTTCTCTCAAGTAAATATTTACGAAATGATTGTTGAAGAATTGTTTGTTAAAAATCTAGATGGAATTTACAATGAAATATAACATAGCCATATTAGGTGCCAGCGGCATGATAGGAATGAATATCATTTCTTTTATGAGTCAGCATCCTAACATTGATACAATCACGGCTTTTTCCAGGTCTTTGAAAGGAAATTCAATAAGTCAAAATTGGCCAATGCTAAAAAAATTAAGCAATGTAAAATTTGAAGAGTTTTCAATTGAAAAACTGAAAAATTGCGACTGTTTATTTTTGTGTTTACCTCATGGAAAATCTTTTCAATACATCGAGGAAATAATGCTCAGCGGAGTCAGAGTAATTGATCTAAGCCGTGATTTTCGCTATTCTTCCAAAGAGGTTTATCGATCAAGTATTAATGAGGATCATCCTTTCCCGGATTTATTGAAGGAGTTTATTACCATCATTCCGGAGATAAATGGAAAAGAATCGATTGACAAAAAATATGTTTCAATGTATGGCTGCAATTCGTCCTTGAATATCATTGCACTTTATCCATTAATTGACTCAGGATTGATTTCTAAGCAAAACCTGTTTATTGATTCAAAACTTCCTTCTTCAGGAGGAGTTCGCGAGAAGGTTGGAAGATCTCAATTGCATTTTTCACGGAAAGACAATGTAAGGCCGTATAAGCTATTAAAAGAACACCGGCATACAGATGAAATCACTGATTTTTATCAGGATTACATACAGAGCAATGAAATAAATGTCTTTTTGAATACTTACTCTGTGGATTTGACACGTGGTATTTCAAGCTCCATTTATTTTCAGGCGAATACTCCCTTAAAAGAAACTGATTTGCGGAAGCTCTATCGAAAATACTATGAAAATGAAAGCTTCATCCGTATCATCAAACAATTCTCTGGTAACGAGCTTTATCCTACGACGAAAGGTGTCGCAAACACCAATTTTTTGGATATAGGTTTTAGCTTCAATGACACTTACAATACCGGGGTTATTATCGCTACTTCCGATAATTTGATAAAGGGAGGTGCCGGACAAGGAATTCAGGTTTTTAATCTCCAGAATAATTTACCAATCGACACAGGTCTTTACAGATGGCCTGACTTTAACTGATAAATGAAATGGAAATAGCAATAATTAAAATAGGAGGAAGCTGCTTAAGCAGAGAAGTGGAAAAAACAATCAGGAATGTAGTGAAACGATATGCGGGACAAAAACTAATCATTGTGCACGGTTTCGGTAAATCCCTTTCTGATTTTCTAGCAAAAGAAAAAATAGAACGCAGATCCTTCGTCTCACCAACAGGACTGAAATCCTATTTCACGGAAGAAAATGTATTGGCAATTTCCTATATGGTCGCACTGAATTTACGTGAAAAAATTACTCAGGTATTGTGTGAATCAGGTTTCAAAGCAAAAGGTATCTCAGGCTGTGATAATTTGGCCGTAGGCGATCGAAAAAAAATAATTCGCTACAAGGAAGAAAACACCCTTAAGGCTTTTAAAAATGATTTTTCAGGTGAAAATATCCGTTTCAACCTGAAAAAATTAAATGATCTATTGCAGGACAATGATGCTCTGGTTATTTCACCAATAATTTCAGGTACTGAAGGCGGAATTTTGTCTTGTAACGGAGATAAAATCGCGATAGAACTTGCCAGACAATTGGAAGTCAAAAAAATTGTTTTTGTGAGTGATACCAAATATATATATGCCGATGATAAACCATTGGAAACAATTTACATGGATCAGATTCAGGAAGTTAAAAAATTTACTTCTGGCGGAATGTATAAGAAAATTACATATATACAAAATGCACTAAAATCTGGCGTTGAGTCAGTTGATTTGTTTAATGGTCTAGAAGACAGCTTAGAAGTTGGAACAATATTTTATAATTATGAAAGTATTAGTTGTTAATAATCAGAATAAAGATATTCCGTTGAATTTTGATTCCATTTTTAAACGAAATGGAGTTGAATACGAAATCATTCATTATAGCCAGATAACCGACCAATTAGACGATTCAGCTTTTGATACGGTAATTTTAACTGGAACAGACTTGGCACCGCATCTGAATAAAGAACTATTTGCTGGAGAAATATCATTCATCAAAAAAAGTAAACTTCCGATTTTGGGAATTTGTGGCGGATTCTTGATTTTGGCAATTGCCTTCGATGCGGAAATTTTACAGTTGAACAAAGCTCAATATGGAAAAAAGAAAGTCAATATTGTGAATCATGACTCAATATTCGATGGATTAGATTCCCAGATAACTCTTTTTGTGAAGCATCAATATTCATTGAAGCATGAAGTAAAAGGGTTTGAAACGCTTGCTTATTCAGAAGAAGGTCATCTGATTTATGTCATAAAACATCTTAGTGAACGAATTATTTATGGTTTTCAGCCACATCCCGAAAGAAGGAATGATGGAGATATTATAATGGAAAACTTCTTTAAAAAAATAGAACAAGTAATTTATACAAAACAATATGAAAAACACAAATATCAATAAAGAAACCTTGCAGCCTGCTGACGTAACTCAGCCTTTCGGATCCTATTCTCAGGGATTAAAAGTCTCCATAAACGGAAATGCAGATTTTATTTTTATCACAGGTCAGATTGCACTAGATCTTGACGGAAAAGTACTTCACCCAGGTGACGCAGTTGCTCAGGCAAAAATTGTTTTCGAGCGAATCAGAAAGATTCTTGAAGAAGGTGGTGCTACCATGAAGGATCTTGTTAAAGCACAGATATTTTTAACAGATATGAGCTCCTTTGCAGAGGTGAAAAAAATCCGAAACAGTTACTTCGATGAATTTGCTCCTGCAAGTACACTCGTTGAAGTTAGCAGTTTGGCAAGAGAAGGATGCTGTATAGAAGTAGAAGCTATGGCAATTAAAAACAATTAAATTGAAATTAATGAAAATTATATTAATAGGTTATAAAGGGACTATCGGTAAAGTTGTTTATCAGCACTTATCCAAAAACCATGAAGTTGTTAGCTGCGGAAGAACATCGGGAGATTTTCTCGTTGACATAACTTCACCAGATTCAATTACAGAACTGTTTGAAAAAGTTGGCCATTTTGATGCAATAGTTTGTACGGCTGGAGCAGCTGGTTGGGGACCACTATCAACAATGGATAACGAAAAGTTCTATACTGGAATCAAGAGTAAATTGATGGGACAGGTTAACTTGGTGCTTATCGGTCAGAAATATATTGCTAATTCAGGGTCCTTTACATTGATTTCAGGAATCCTAGCTGATGATCCTGTTTTGGGGGCTTCCAATGCTGCAATGGTCAACGGAGGTTTACATTCTTTTGTAAAAGCAGCGTCTAGGGAATTGACCAATGGTATCCGAATCAATGTTGTTTCGCCAGGGATGGTTCGAGACTCAGCTGAAAAATTTGAAAAAACATTTGCTGGCCACATCCCTGTAGAAATGGATGCAGTTGCAATGGCTTTTGTGAAATCAGTTGAAGGAAATACTAATGGGGAAGTTTTACGGGTTTACCCTTAAACCAAATCAGATAGGACTTTAGTATAATGGAAACTATTCAAGAGATAATAAAAAACTTAATGTTGAAAGGCATTTCAATTCGACTCGATAGCACTAGTGAAAATCTAGTGCTAAGAGGAGATTTGGCTATGCTATCTTCTGAAGACAAAAGTTTACTTAAAGAGCATAAGCGCTCTTTGATTGAATTTCTTGTTAACAGAAGTAGTCATAAAGTTGTTATTCCAAAACAGGAAAACCTAAAGGAATACTATGCTTTGTCACCGGCTCAAAAAGGAATCTGGATGAAAAGCAAAATCAACGAAAACTCAAAGATGTTTTTAGTTCCTTTTAAGGAAGAGTTTCCAGAATCCTATTTTCAAATTTCCCTGTTCAATAGAGCTTTAGAGATTTTTACAACAAAGTGCCGCCTTTTTAAAACCGTTTTTGATGATCAAAATGGCGAACCTTATCAAAAAATAGTTGATTTTGATCCAGAAGAACACGTTGTGTATTTCAACTTAGAAAATGCTGATGAGATCGAAGATCATTTAATGGATCCCATTTTTCAGAAGGTAGGAAAACTTCATGAACTCCCTCCATGGCAAATTATTGTTACGAAACATAACGGACAAATCACGCTCCATTTTTGGGTGCACCACATCATAATTGATGGAACATCAATAAATCTTGTTAAAAACGAAATTCGAACTATTTACCAGTCACTAATCCAGAATCAAGAACCCGATCAGGAGAACCATCTTCCAGACTATTTTGATTATTTGACCTGGATAAATGAGAAAGAAAATACCAGTCATTTCAGTAACTTCTGGAAAGATCAATTTCAAAATTACGCAGGTGAATTTAGCTTGATTACGAATAAATTAGCTAAATCAGAATCTGATGATGCTGTGATATACACTTTTGCCAATGGTTTGAAAAATAAAATGGATTTTTTCTGTTTGTCGGAGAAAATGAATAAATCTACCTTGTTTTCTCTCGCAATTGGAATCGTATTAAGTAAAAGAAGTCAATGTAATGATTTTTGCATTGGAGTTCCTGTTTCAGGCCGGGATACTACAGAATTGAATAACATCATCGGGAATCTAGTTAACACGATTCCTCTTAGAATTGATTTGGATTATACACGTTCTGTTGCGGTTGCATTGGAACAAATTCAACAACGATATTATAGTGTAATTGAACACCAGATTTATCCCTTCAATTACATTGTTGAAGATTTTTCAAATGTACACAGAGTCGGAGATTTCTCTTTTTATAATGTGGTATTATCTATTCCTAATCAGTTTGAAAATTTATCGATCGATGAACCAATTGATACCTTAAATAATACAGCATTTGATTTGATCTTTACTGTATTGGATTATTCAACGGAGATTCGATTGAAAGTTGAATACGATACTTCATTGTTTGATCATGAGATTAGTCATCAAATCGCTTCTGAAGTCGCAACAGTTTTAAATCAAATTACGGAAAATTCAAAAATTCCGCTTCATCAGATTAAGCTAATAGATACTGACATACAAAAATCTTCTCTTTTAAAGGAGAATTTTGATTACAATACTCTTTACCCAGATTGCACCATCATTGAAAAAATCTATAAAATAGCTTCGTTTAACCAATATCAAATAGCTCTCAAATCAGAAAATCAACAAATGATTTATACTGAGCTGATTCAAAAAATTGAAGTTGTTTCTTCTAATTTAATTAAACAGGGGATTAGGAAAGGAAACAATGTTCTTGTAGATCTTGAAATAAGTTTTGATCAGATCATTATAATGCTGGCTCTTTGGAAAACAGGAGCAGTGTACGTACCGGTTGATTTTTCCACTCCCGAGCAGAGAAAATTATTCATATTTAATGATTGTGAAGCCGTTTTGCGAATAGATTCAGTTGAATGCATGAATTTACAGAATGAAAGCAATGAGGTAGCGAATTCATTTGATGAAGTAGCGAAAGACGATCTTGCCTACATCTTGTATACTTCAGGAAGCACAGGTCTTCCAAAAGGAGTATGTGTGTCCCACCAATGCCTGCATCTAAAACTGATGGAAGAATTAGATCTGATTAACTTAGATTCAACCATTCAATCATATTACATTACCAGCCCATCTTTTGATGTTTCGTTTCTAGAAAATACGATGCCATTAATTGCCGGAGGGACAGTTTTCGTTTCTGCTGATCACAATAATATTGAAGAAATCCACCGTGAAATAGCAACATATAAGCCAAATATACTTCAAGTTACACCAACTTATTTAAGTTATTTTTTAAATGAATTGAGTGAAGCTTCAAAAATACAGATGAATCAATTTTTGAAGCTAGTTTGTGTTGGTGGTGAAAAATTGAACAGGAATTTAATCAAACAATTCAAATCAAATCTGCCAGCAGTCGAATTGAATAATCATTATGGCCCAACAGAAACCGTTATTGATGCATTGGTAAAGAAAAATGTACAAATCAATGATGAACATTTGATCGGAAAACCTATTGGCCATACGGAAGTATACATTGTAGATGATTATGAGAACCTACTACCCGAAGGTGTTTTAGGTGAAATTGTAATCGCTGGACCTACTTTGGGATTAAATTACCTCCATAAACGATCTGAAGAATCTCCTTTTGTTTTCTCAGAGAAATTAGGGAAAAAAATTTATAAAACTGGTGATTTCGGGATGCTTAATAAGTATGGTGAAATCATTTTCAATGGTCGAAGAGATAGTCAGATTAAATACAAAGGATTCCGAATTGAGCTGGAGGAGATTTCCGCAAAAATAAAAGACATTTATCCCGGAGCAGGTGTTTATTCGAATATTTCAGACAATAAATTAGTTGCATGGATTGCCTTCAACAGTGAGACAGATGAACTCTGCATTTCTGATTTGAAAGACAAATTGGGCAAGGTTTTACCATATTACATGGTGCCAACTTTGATTGTTGAAGTGCCAGAAATTCCAATAACTGTAAATGGTAAAGTGGATTTTGAAAAACTTATTGCTTGCATCAATACGGATCTGTCGGATGATGACGAGTTGAGTGACATCGAAATGGAACTTCTTGAAATATGGAAAAATACCTTAAACAAAAAAGACTTAAGTGTTAACGATAATTTTTTTGAAGTAGGAGGACACAGCTTGGTCGCTTATAAAATATGTGCCCTGTTTAATCACAGAGTAACAGTCCCGATGATCTATGAAAATCCTACAATTCGCACATTAAGCAAAGCCTTGTCAGGTGATTTGGCAAATGAACTGTTAGAAATTCCAACACCTTCAGCAGTCCGAAAGATGCGATATAGTATCACACCTAATCAGCGAAAAATGTGGTTTTTGTCCTCCCAATTTGAGGATTGGAATACCCGATTCTTGATCTATTCCATTAAAAATTTTGATTTTCAAATAGATAACAACAAGATTCTAAAAGCAATTGCTGATTTACTTGACATACATGAAGGATTAAGATTTTGTTTTAGGGAAGAGGATGGGAATCTATTCCAGTTTATTAATGAAGATCTGGAAATTGATGATTACTTACATTTTGAATCTTCAGAAACTAAAACACGTGAGCAATTTGAATCGCATATGTTGCAATTTTCATTTGATCTTGAAAATGGACCTCTTTTAAAAATAGGATTTTACGAAGATAAGGATACAACAATTATGTTATTGGTGATTCATCATCTAATAGCGGACGGAGCTTCTTTAACGATTCTTGAACAGGATTTGATGGAATTATATCTGAAGGGTTATAAAGATGTCAAAACAGAGAAATACGGTTTTGGAAATTATTGTGACTGGATAAACCAACTTCATTTTGATTCTTCAATTGGAGATGAAGCCAGAAGTTATTTCAATGAAAAGGCAGAAGCGATTCAATGGAAAACCGAACTTTCCTGGAAAGAATCTCAACATGTTTTTGAAAACACTTCAAGTCAAGTTGGATTTGGCTTAATCCTATTGGATTCAGACCTGAGAAACAAGTTGCTTCAGCGTGCGGTACAACTTGAGACAACAGTTTTTACGTTGTTTATGGTTGCCTTGAAAAAAACATTATCCCAATACACAAAAGATCCACGGTTTACAATAGGTATCGTAAAATCAAACCGAACTACGCAGTGGTTTCAGGATACGGTTGGCTATTTGCTGACAACTATGCCATTCTTCGTCCATTCGGAAGAAAAACTTACAATCATTCAGTCGGTTCATGAAACGATAATGCAATTAAAAGAGATTGAAAAGTATGGTTTCTTTCATCCGGAAGTTCTGTCAAGTGGAAAACATAAAATGAACTTTAATGTCACGTCTTCTTTTCAACATATTACTGAGACTATTATAATTGAAGACCAACAAATCAACGGATATCTACAAGAAAGCAAGTACGATATGGCATGGGATCTGGTTGTTGATGCAAACAATCAGTATTTCATCACGATAGGTTATACACGTGAAATCATATCTCCGGACACAATGACTAAAATGAAACAACAAATCGTTCAAATATTGACAGAAATAACAGATTCACCTATCGAGGAAAAGATGCCTCTTACGGTGATTAAGCCTTTAGCAACACAAAACATAGAATTTAATTTTTAATAAAAACCAAGTTATGGAAACTCAAATTGTATTGGAAAATTTAGAACGCAGACACGAAAAATGGCGTGATGTGTCAAATGAATTATGGACAGATCCGAAATGGCAGATGCGAAATCGTTTAGGTACCTACGAAGAGCTGGCTGAGATTATCAATCTAACAGATTCAGAAATTGAAGCCCTGAAAGGAAATGTGAGTTTCCGAGTTGATGTAACGCCTTATTTCGCAAGTTTAATTGATCCTGATGACCCCAATTGTCCTATTAGACAACAGGTGATTCCGACGATGAAAGAAAACAGTGTTTTTGCAGCACGGGAAGATGATTCGACAAGTGAAGAAAAGTACTCTCCTGTGCGTAGCATAGTTCATAAGTATGACGATAAATTGATACTATTGCTTACAACGGAATGTGCCAGTTATTGCAGATACTGTACCAGAAGCAGAATGGTAGGTGATGGTAGTAAGAATTACAGTAGCAAAGACCATCAGGATGCAATCGATTATATTGCAAACACTCCAACGGTTCGAGATGTGCTTTTAACTGGTGGTGATCCTTTGGCTTTGCCAATAGGGAGAATTGAAGGAATTATCTCTCAATTGAGTAAAATCCCGCATGTTGAAATCATTCGAATCGGAACTAGAGCACCTGTATTTAATCCGTTCATTATTACGAATGAATTTGCTGAAATGCTTGAAAAGTATCATCCTGTTTGGTTGAATATTCATGTAAACCATCCCAAAGAAATAACTCCGGAATTGGCTGAAGCTTGTAATAAATTAAGTAAAGCAGGTGTTCCTCTTGGTAATCAGACGGTATTGCTTAAAAATGTGAACGACACTGTGGAAATTCAAAAGAAATTATGTCATGATTTGATTAAAATCCGCGTTCGCCCTTATTATTTGTATCAATGTGATACTGTTCGGGGTGCGGGCCATTTTATTACTCCACTTGGTAAAGGGATTGAAATTATGGAAGGTCTTCTCGGTCATACTACAGGATTCGCAGTTCCGAAATACATTATTGACAGCCCGAATGGAGGTGGCAAAATACCTGTGATGCCAAATTATGTATTGAGCCAGTCGGAAAACAGAATCGTGCTTAGAAATTACAAAGGAAAAGTTTCTGTATACGAAGTGCCGACAAATATGGCTGGTGAATCAATGTACTCCAGAGATGAAAAAGAGGATGTCACAGTGTTAAACCTGTTAACAGACAACGATATTCCAAAAGGTTATTAGTCAAGATATAAGCCCATAATATGCAAGAACAAATCCAGATTTTTCATTATACAGATAAGTACAAAACAGTATTACAAGAACTGTCCTACGAATGGTTGAATAAGTATGATTTGCTGGAAGAAGAAGATGAAAAAATGCTGAATGATCCGACAGGTATTATCATTGACAATGGAGGTTTCATTTTCATGCTTTCATTTGATGACTTGGTGATTGGTACAATTGCACTTGAGAAAAAAAGCGAAGAGGAATTTGAAATACTTAAATATGCTATTCGATCTGACCATCAGGGAAAAGGAATCGGAGCATTCCTGATGGACTTCATCATTCAATTTGCAAAAGATCAAGGGATTCAAAAATTAATGCTTCACAGTAACACGAAACTCGAAACAGCATTGATCATCTATGAAAAATTCGGATTTAAACAGTCAAAGCATATTGATGGAAAGTTTGAAAAATCAGATTTGACCTTTGAAATGATGCTCAATTAAACATTCGTTACAATGACTACAAATTCAAAAGAAACTTGCATTGAGTTTCGTGGAAACACGAAAGAAACCAGAGGTGAAAGGAGCCTCTGTGTTTCTTTCAATGAAAAGCTGCTGAATGTTTTTTATGGAATTACAGGAGAAAACGACCTGTCGAAAAACATTTTGCTTTCAGGAGGAATCGCTGCTTTTATTGAACATTACTTCCGTTTGGAAAACTTGCAGATTAATTTAGTCATCCAACATAAAAATGGAGTTCCCGAACTACTGGGGCTCGAATTGGATACAAAACTGCAGACGATTAAAGATGTCGTAGTGAGTTTCACAGATAAGTTTCAGACTCAGAGTGGAAATTTATCTGGATTTAATGGAGAAACCACACTTCAATCAAATGTTTTTTATTCCTTTTCGAAATCGGTAAATAGAATCGAACTTCCACTTGCAGAAAATGCACTTTTGTTTACGTTTGATTTTTCTTCTGAAGCTGTTTCTTTGGAGCTGAATTGGAATGACGTGAGTCATGACCAAAACGCTGTTTCTGAGTTTCTGAATAATTTTCTGGACTTCTTTGAAGAAGTACTAGTGGAAAAGCGTACGATCAAAGAGAGTCGCTTCTTTTCAATAGACTGGAGTAAAAGATACGTTCGGAAAGGTTCTCCTGAACTGACGGAGTCTTTGACAATTCTGGAGCGATTCAATGCCGTCTGTGAATTGGTACCTTCTCAGATTTCCATTCTTCATGCAGATGAACAACTGACTTATGAGGAATTACAGAAGCGGTCAAGTGTAGTTTCTAATTGGCTTCGTTCAAAAAAAGTTCAAAGAGGCGATCTGATTTATACACATATCAAACGTTCCCCCGAGCTGATCATTGTTTTGCTTGGAATCATCAAAGCTGGAGCTTTTTTCTCGATGATTGAACCGGATTTGTCACTGCAGCGAAAAAGAGACATTTTAAGTGTTGATCCGGGACGATTCGTAATTGGTGAAGAAGAGATTGAGCTCAATGAACTTCCAAACTACCTAGAAATGTCAGATGTTTTGAGTGGACCTGCTGACACGGTCGAATTGATGGAGGAAATTATCCCATTAGAAACAGACCGTTTGTACATGATTTTCACTTCTGGCACGACTGGACAACCCAAAGGAGTTGTAGTTAGGAATAAGTCTTTTAGCAATCGGATGAACTGGATGCATAAAGCATATGGTTTGAATCTGGATTCAATTACTTTGGTTAAATCGCCCCAGACCTTTGATCCATTCATTTGTGAAGTGTTCAGAAGCCTTACATCTGGGGCAACACTGGGGATTATTCCGAGCCTTGAAAATGTGTCGGATCCTTCAGTTCTTCTGAAGTATACGGCTAAATACGCGGCAACGAATATGGATTTGGTTGCTTCTCCACTGAAGATTTTGGCTCATTACCTGACGGAGAACCCGAATGAGCGAATAAAGGCTCAAACCCTACAACACATCTTTGCAGGAGCAGAACCACTTGACACAGCTGTTTGGGCTTCCATTTCAACGAATCTGACGATTCCTTTTGGTACCAATCTGATCAACACTTGGGGAGCAACCGAAACGACGGTCGATGTAACAGCATTTAATTGCAAAGATTCTTTCACAGGGTCCATTCTACCGGTTGGTTATCCTATTGACGGAGTTGAATTATTGTTGTTAGATGAAGCTGGGGTTCAGGTTCCGGATGGTGTGACTGGTGAGCTTTACATTGGCGGAGAGGTTCTGGCAGAAGGATATTTCAAGGATCCAGACTTGACGAGCCAGAAGTTTGTTCGTTTACCAGATTATGGCGGAGGTATGTATTACAAATCAGGTGATTATGCATACAATACCATCAATGGCCCTACTTATTTCCTGGGAAGAAAGGATGATCAATTAAAGATTAATGGTTTCCGGGTTGAATTAACAGACATCATCAACCGGATTCAAAAGATTGAAGGGGTTAATAATATTGCTGCATTGTTTCATGAAACAGATGGGTTAATCCTCGCAGTCAAAAAAAGCAAACAAGATCTCTCTGATAAAATAATAAGAGATCGGATCACTGAGCAACTAACAACCATTTCATATACTATAATATTTTGTGCTGAAATTCCATTGACCTTAAATGAAAAGGTAGATTGGAAGGAAATCAGATCTGCTTTTCAAGGTAATGAAAAAGCTAATGAGGGACATTATAATCATCCGATTGCTGACATCTGGCGTGAGATCTTTAAAAAGCCAATTTTATTTACGAGCGATTTTTTTGAATTAGGAGGGGACTCGATTGGTATTGCGCTTGTAAAAATGAAGATTAAAAAACGATTAGATATTGATATTCCAATCGAAAAACTATTTGATCATTCTGAATTACGAAGTTTAATTCTAATGATAGAGAATCCGAAAGATTTTGTGCCAAAAAAATTAGGTATAACCCATGCGGATTTACGGGAGGAATACCCTTTATCTTCAAGACAACATCAAGTCTATTTTGATTCTCAGTTTGAAGGAGGTAGTATCGCTTACAATGAATCATGTTCATTTAAAATACAGTATCGTTTAGAAGAAGATCTATTAAAGTCTGTTATTGAAAATATAGTTAAGAGACATGAGATTTTGAGAACAACTTTTCGGTTTAAAAATGGAAAAGATTTATTTCAGTATATTCTGGATTTTGACTGGTCAAAAATTAAGTTAAGCTTCAAAAATATTGAAAATGAGAAGGATCTTATTCAATCGCTGAATAATGAGATCGCAAAACTCAAAGACGAAGAATTTAAATTTTCTGAAGGCTATCTATTTCGAATAGGTTGTTTTCAAACAGGGAAAAATGAAACTGTCTTTACGCTTGTAATGCATCATATTATAACGGATGCCTGGTCTTTAAATATTTTTGCGAAAGAGTTGATACAGTGTTATGAAATGCTGGTGACTGGAAAACCACTCGATTTCAAAATGCTTAAATATCAATACAAGGATTTTGCCGTATGGGAACAAAACAGACTAATTAAAAATGATGCATTAACCGATAAAAAATACTGGCTGAATCAATTAGAGGGAATGCGTTGTTTTGATAAGCTGCCTTACTCGTTTGAACTGGGAAATAAAAGATCTTTCAAAGGAAATAGAATCGAGCACTTTATTCCTAATGATGAGCTCGAGGACTTTAAAGTCTTACTGGAAAAGAACCATTGTACGCTGTTCATGGGCTTTTTAGCAGCCATTAAAATCTTATTGTATAAGCATTCAAAGGTTGAAGATATCATCGTTGGTACTCCTGTATTGGGAAGAGAAGATGAGGATATTTTAGACCAAATAGGCATTTATACGAACACTATCGCATTAAGGTCAAATTTAAACGATGATACAAGTATTGATTCATTCCTTAAGCAGATTAAAAAAACAATCATCGAAGGGTTTGTTCACGGGTTTTATCCCATCAACGAAATTGGCTCCGCCATTGATTTGGACTACACTAAAAACCGAAATCCTTTTTTTGAAGTGACTATGGGATTTCAGAATCCCTGGCAAGAAAACTCTAGTAAAGAGGATCGTTTTATAGAAGAATACTTTTATCCGTACAAGTTATCCTCAAAATTTCATATAGCTTTTAATTTCTCCGTTTTAAAAGATGGTGTGATGTTGGATTTAGAGTATTCAACAAGCATGTTCACCGAAAAAAGAGCAAAAGAAATACTGGAATCTTTTTTAGTAACGATTAATGGTTTGTCAAATGGATCCAACCAGAAAATAGGATCCTTAGACGAATATGTTTTTTCCGAGACAATGGAAGAAGTACAAAAAGAATCGCCCGATGATAGTGTTTATTCAAATAAAAATAGCATTCCACGATTCGAATCGGTTAAAGAAGTTTGGGCAAATGTCTTGAATTTGAATGTAAACGATATTGACATTGATAAAGATTTCTTTGAATTAGGAGGGAAAAGTTTGCAGTGCCTAGTATTGATACAATCCTTAAAAGAGCGGCTTGATATGGAGATCAGTGTAAATGATTTTTATAACTCCATGACGATAAAATCCTTATGCGAAATAGAACAACTCCAAACGAATAAAAACTAATTGTATGAGAATAGAGGAAGTTTTCGAAAAGAGCGCAAAGCTTTATCCACTTAAAATCGCTGTAGAATTTGAGAATCAGAAGATTACTTACGCGGATTTGGCTGCAATATCTGATAGATTGTCAGATAAAATACTCAGCATAAAAAAGGATGGAAATTCCGAATACATCGGTATCTATATGGATAAGTCATTGGAGATGTTGATCTGTATATTGGCTGTCTTGAAATCAGGGCATGCCTATGTGCCATTGGATCCGATAAACCCGTTGGAACGAATAGAATATTGTATGCGTGAAGCAGAAATAGATTTCGTTATAACAAACAGAGAATGCTCATTTACACATGTTGATTCGTTCAACATGGAAGATCTACTCAATGAAACTCACTCAAGTGAGATAAAAACGGAGACTGTTCGAAAGAAATCTAAAAATGCGTATATCATATTTACTTCTGGTACAACTGGTAATCCCAAAGGGGTAGTTGTTGAACATAGTAATGTGATCAGCTTGTTTAAGAATGCGAGTAAAGTATTTGATTTTTCTGAGAAAGATATTTGGACTGTTTTTCATTCGTTTGCTTTTGACTTTTCTGTTTGGGAATGTTTCGGAGGCCTGTTTTTGGGTGGAAAAGTTATTTTAGTTCCCAGAGCGGTTGCTAAAAATCCGCCACGATTTTATAAGTTTTTGAATGATCATTCTGTTACGGTTTTAAATCAAACTACAGCTGCATTTATTAGGCTTGCTCAAGTTTCAGCCTCATTCGATTATAAACTGGACAAATTGCGTTATGCGTTTTTTGGAGGAGAAAAATTAATGATTGATGATATTCGCATTTGGATAGAAACGAACGGATGGGGAACAAAATTATTGAATATTTATGGCGTAACCGAAGGCACTGTTTTTACAACCTATAAGGAATTAAGCGAATCCGATTTTCAAAACACAAAATTGAGCCCGATCGGTATTTCCTTACCTGGGTCTGAAATTGTTCTGATCGATGATGAAAACACAGTTGCTGATACTGGAGAAATACTGATTTCAGGTTATGGCGTTGCATCAAAATATATCAATAATGAAGTCTTAACCGATGAGAAATTTGTACTTCTGACAAACTCTCTTTCTTCCAAACCGACAAGATACTATCGGACGGGTGATTTCGCATTAAGAGAAAATGGTTTTCTCTTTTACTTATGCAGAAAAGACAAGCAAATAAAATTTAATGGATATCGAATCGAATTGGATGAAATTGAACAATCGATCAATGAGAATCCGGAAATAAAAAGGGCAATTGTAAATGTGATTGAGTCAGATACAGGCAAACGGATAATCTGCTTTTTACAAACTCATACTAATGATTCTGATGAAACAGTTATTGAGAAGATCAAAGATTCAATAGCAAAAAAATTACCCTTTTATATGTTGCCAGATGAATACAAAATCGTCAACGACATACCATTAACCAATAACTTCAAAATTGATTTTGATCAGCTAATAAACACGTAACTTAAAATAACAACAAATATGAATAACGAACAAATGAAAAAAGAATTGGAGACATTATGGATCGAAATTTTAGGAAATAAGAACTTTTCACCAAACGATGATTTTTTCGATATCGGTGGAACTTCTTTATCAATGATTAAACTTCTTGAGGTAACGAAGAAGAAATACGATGTAGATATCAACATCGTTGAATTTAGTGAAGGATTAAACCTGAATATATATACTGAACTATTAACTAACAAACTAAAATAATGATTAAAGAAAATGAAATCAAGAAAGATTTTTCGTTATCTACGGAAGAACTTCAACAGTTTAGAGATAATGGGTTTATTGGTCCTTTCAAACTCTATGAGCAAGAGGAAATGGCTGAAAAGCTGAAAAAATTAAGATATTCTTTACTTGACAGAACCAATGCTGCCTATAAAATGGATGATGCAGTGTCGACTATCAATAACATTTCGAATTATGACAGGCATCTTGACATCCCTTTTTTGAATGAACACGTAAAGAATCCTATTATTGTTGATAAGCTGAAGGGAATGTTTGGTGAAAACATTTTGTGCTGGAGAAGCGAGTGGTTTCCAAAATATCCGGGTGATAAAGGAACAATCTGGCACCAGGTTGATACATTTGAATTTTCCAATGGAGAACCGTTATTGGTTTGGCCTGAAAAAGCTGATTTTGGCGGGACATTAACTGTGTGGACTGCATTAACTGATACTACGGTTGAAACTGCATGCATGAAATTCATGCCAGGAACACATAATGAACTTTATTTCGATGAAAAAATTGGAATAAAATACAATCCGACAATCGCAAACGATGGATTTTTTGGCTATGATTTCAGAAGCTTGCAGAAAGATCCTGATTGGGTTCCAGATGAATCAAAAGCAGTATCTGTTGAAATGAAAGCCGGCGAGTTCATCATCTTTTGGTCTACTTTGATGCATTCATCGAACCCTCATTTGGGTAAAACGGATCAAATGAGATTAGCTTATGTATCAAGATATGTTCCGGATTATGTAGATGTTTATCCTGGAAATCCAGAAGTTTTGAAGGAGTTTGGAGGTGAAATTTCACTGAAAAAATATAAAACTGTGGAAGTCGCTGGAACAAACAGAAACCCTAATAATCGAATATAAATCAACCTAAGCCAAGATGAATAAAGAAAGAAAGCATACATTTTCAGAACAAGAGTTAAAGGATTTTAAGAATAACGGATTTGCTGGACCTTTTAAATTGTATGAAAAAGAAGAAATGGATGCCATTTGGAAAAAATTGAGGTATACGATATTGGACAGATCCAATGCGATTTATGAAATAGACAATGCTGTATCAAGTATCAATAATATCGGAAATTATGATCGCCATTTAGATGTAGAGTTCCTTAAACAACATGTCGGAAAAGCTGAAATTGTAGATAAGTTAACTAATGTTCTGGGAAATGATATTATTTGCTGGAGAAGTGAATGGTTTCCAAAATATCCAGGAGATTCAGGTACTGAATGGCATCAAGCTGATACTTTTGCTAATACAGGCGGAGTTCCTTTACTAAAATGGCCTCAAAATTCAGAATACGGAGGAACAATAACAGTATGGACAGCTTTTAAGGATACTACAATAGATACAGCGTGTTTAAAATTTATTCCTGGAACACAGGAAGAAATGTTTTATGATGAAACGTTGGTTATGGAGTACAATCCGGAAAATGCAGAAACAGAAGGTTTTTTCGGTTATAACTACAAAACACTTCAAAAAGATCCGAATTGGGTTCCGGATGAATCGAAAGCTGTATCTGTTGAAATGAAAGCAGGAGAGTTTATTATTTTCTGGTCAACATTGATGCATGCTTCAAATTCTCATAAGGGACTTACAGATGATTTTAGATTGGGCTTTGTCTCAAGATATGTTCCAGATTCAGTAAATGTCTACGAAGGTTTAACCGAACTGAATGAATTTGGAGGTACGATTTCACTTAAAAATTTTAAAACTGTTGTTGTATCTGGTAAAGGGAGCAACAAGATCAATGTTTATTAACCTTGTTTCAGACTGCTTGTCTTTAAAAACAAGCAGTCATTTTACTTATGAAAGTTTTTTTTGATTCTTTATTACCAATGCTGCTCTTACAGGAAGATAAAATTCAAATCCTGGAAGAATATAGGAATTTGCTGCCTTTAACTTTTGTCTCGAATAATAGCATTGAATTTATTAATGAGATGGAAAGTAACGTGGGGTTCATTGATAAAATGATCAATCTTTATCTAGAGGGTGTATCAAACGGAAGTATTCAATATACGGATGACGAGAAGGAATCAGACTTTGAAACATTAAAAAAAATTCATTCTTTTCATCTTAGTGAAAATGACCTTTTGAATGTCTATGAATGGGGAAATGCTACGGATAATGCGCTATTGATTGTTTTGCCTATTGGAACGCCGCATTTAATAATGAAAAAATGGATCAATTTACTTGTAAAAGACTTCCGCATTATTTGTTGGGAAACAATAGGAATGTTTTTACCTACAGTAAATAATAGCACTATTGATCTTACTATTAATCGGCAACTAAATGATATTAGTCTGATAATTGAAAAATTGAGTCTTACATCTTTTCATGTTTTTGGCGTATGCCAAGGCGCTAACTTATCATTGCTGATTGCTGAAAAATTCGAAAAAGAAACAAAATCAGTAAGTCTTTGGCATGGAGATTACCATCTTGAACCAGAAAAATTAACATTCATTCAGCAGAATTTTTACGCAATGATTAAAATCGCTGAAAAGCAAACGGATTTATCATTTTATAGACATATAATGTTTAATCCAAAATCATTAAATAAGCTATTGGAAGAATATTCCTTTCAAATTTTACCCTTGATCTTATACCCATATACTACTTTGAATACGTTTAATCATTTTGTAAGAATCATATCCGAATTTATCCAGATTGATATCCGAACAATTGCAAAAAAAATGGTTCAAGATACATTGATTGTAACAAGTAATAAGGATATAACTGCACATCCGTTAGGATCTGTAGAAATGAATCAGCTCATCCAAAAATCTGAATTACTTCTAAGTGATCAGGGAGATCATATCCATTTTTTTTCGGCTCCAGAGGAATATCAGTTACGCTTCCAAAGCTTTATTAAAAATTTGAAAATCGCATAAAAAAGATGAGTAATAGATTGTTATTAAGACATATAAACATGAACGATCTGGACGCTTTCTTTAAGCTGGATAATGACAAGGATATTTTAGAATACATTGGAATTCCACCGATTCAAAATATAGAGGAATCCAAAGTCCGAATCGAATTATTGATTCGTGAGTATGAAAAATACAAAACGGCAAGATTGGCAGTTATTGACAAGGCTACCTCTGAGTTTATGGGATGGTGTGGCTTAAAGTATTATCCGTTTGATGTTTGTGGAGTAACAAATTTTTATGATTTAGGTTATCGATTTTTAAAGAAGTACTGGGGACAGGGTTTTGCTACTGAATCATCCATAATATGCCTGAAAGATGGCTTTGAAACACTAAAAATTTCAGAAGTATATGCTTCTGCAGAATTAAGACATCATGGATCTGTAAATGTATTGATCAAATTAGGATTTAAGATGATTGATCAATATTGGGAAGAAGGTCAGTTAATAGGCTTTTATAGATTGCTAAAGTCTGATTTCGAGAATAAATATTAAAACCGCTATTAACAAAAAGTGAATGACTACAAATTCAAAAGAAACTTGTATTGAGTTTCGTGGAAACACGAACGAAACCGGAGGTGAAAGGAGCCTCTGTGTTTCTTTCAATGAAAAGCTGCTGAATGTTTTTTATGGAATTACAGGAGAAAACGACCTGTCGAAAAACATTTTGCTTTCAGGAGGAATCGCTGCTTTTATTGAACATTACTTCCGTTTGGAAAACTTGCAGATTAATTTAGTCATCCAACATAAAAATGGAGTTCCCGAACTACTGGGGCTCGAATTGGATACAAAACTGCAGACGATTAAAGATGTCGTAGTGAGTTTCACAGATAAGTTTCAGACTCAGAGTGGAAATTTATCTGGATTTAATGGAGAAACCACACTTCAATCAAATGTTTTTTATTCCTTTTCGAAATCGGTAAATAGAATCGAACTTCCACTTGCAGAAAATGCACTTTTGTTTACGTTTGATTTTTCTTCTGAAGCTGTTTCTTTGGAGCTGAATTGGAATGACGTGAGTCATGACCAAAACGCTGTTTCTGAGTTTCTGAATAATTTTCTGGACTTCTTTGAAGAAGTACTAGTGGAAAAGCGTACGATCAAAGAGAGTCGCTTCTTTTCAATAGACTGGAGTAAAAGATACGTTCGGAAAGGTTCTCCTGAACTGACGGAGTCTTTGACAATTCTGGAGCGATTCAATGCCGTCTGTGAATTGGTACCTTCTCAGATTTCCATTCTTCATGCAGATGAACAACTGACTTATGAGGAATTACAGAAGCGGTCAAGTGTAGTTTCTAATTGGCTTCGTTCAAAAAAAGTTCAAAGAGGCGATCTGATTTATACACATATCAAACGTTCCCCCGAGCTGATCATTGTTTTGCTTGGAATCATCAAAGCTGGAGCTTTTTTCTCGATGATTGAACCGGATTTGTCACTGCAGCGAAAAAGAGACATTTTAAGTGTTGATCCGGGACGATTCGTAATTGGTGAAGAAGAGATTGAGCTCAATGAACTTCCAAACTACCTAGAAATGTCAGATGTTTTGAGTGGACCTGCTGACACGGTCGAATTGATGGAGGAAATTATCCCATTAGAAACAGACCGTTTGTACATGATTTTCACTTCTGGCACGACTGGACAACCCAAAGGAGTTGTAGTTAGGAATAAGTCTTTTAGCAATCGGATGAACTGGATGCATAAAGCATATGGTTTGAATCTGGATTCAATTACTTTGGTTAAATCGCCCCAGACCTTTGATCCATTCATTTGTGAAGTGTTCAGAAGCCTTACATCTGGGGCAACACTGGGGATTATTCCGAGCCTTGAAAATGTGTCGGATCCTTCAGTTCTTCTGAAGTATACGGCTAAATACGCGGCAACGAATATGGATTTGGTTGCTTCTCCACTGAAGATTTTGGCTCATTACCTGACGGAGAACCCGAATGAGCGAATAAAGGCTCAAACCCTACAACACATCTTTGCAGGAGCAGAACCACTTGACACAGCTGTTTGGGCTTCCATTTCAACGAATCTGACGATTCCTTTTGGTACCAATCTGATCAACACTTGGGGAGCAACCGAAACGACGGTCGATGTAACAGCATTTAATTGCAAAGATTCTTTCACAGGGTCCATTCTACCGGTTGGTTATCCTATTGACGGAGTTGAATTATTGTTGTTAGATGAAGCTGGGGTTCAGGTTCCGGATGGTGTGACTGGTGAGCTTTACATTGGCGGAGAGGTTCTGGCAGAAGGATATTTCAAGGATCCAGACTTGACGAGCCAGAAGTTTGTTCGTTTACCAGATTATGGCGGAGGTATGTATTACAAATCAGGTGATTATGCATACAATACCATCAATGGCCCTACTTATTTCCTGGGAAGAAAGGATGATCAATTAAAGATTAATGGTTTCCGGGTTGAATTAACAGACATCATCAACCGGATTCAAAAGATTGAAGGGGTTGTGAAAGCAGCGGTGAAGTACAGTAAGGCACATGGATTGGTTGTGGCAATTGAAAGAAAAGAAGCCGGATTGGATGAGAAGATTAAGAAAAATATTCGGGAAAAATTATCCCAAATACCTTTCATAAGCGTACTTCTTGAGCGAATTCCGCTATCAATCAATGAGAAAGTAGATTGGGACTCGATTATAGAAAAAAGAAATCTAGATGTTTCTTCAGAAGATATGATTTCCGATCACCCAGTAGCAAATATCTGGAAAGAAGTGCTTCAGAAATCTGTATTTGAATCGAGTGATTTTTTCGAATTGGGAGGCGACTCAATTGGAATTGCATTGGTGAAAATGAAATTGAAAAAATTGCTAGGTGTTGAATTGAGTATTGAGCAGCTTTTCCAAAATTCTGGTCTCAAAGATCATATAGAGATGACAGCTAACACCAAGTCTTTCGTTAAAGGCTTAGAAATAAAGGGGCTGAACAGATTAAACTATGAAGCAACCAATTTCCAGAAATTGATTTGGTATGCTAGTCAAACACAGGAAGGTTCAAAATCTTATAATATTCCACTTGCTTTTGAACTAAGAGGAACACTTGATGTGGATAGATTGATTTCCTGCTTTAGAAATATATTACAGGAACAGAACCTCTTACGAACCTCTTTCAAAATGGAAAACGGAACACTTCGGTGTAGTGTGAATAAGGAAGTTGATTATCACAAGAAAAGCAGCTTGGTTGACCACCGTTCAGTATCGGAAGAGCAAACAAAAGAATTACTTACACAATTTCAATCCGAAACATTTAATTTGAATGAACCCGGACAAATCAAATTGTTGATTATCCAAAAAGAAAGCTCCATTATCCTTTGTTTCAAAGCACATCACATCGTTTTTGATGCTTGGTCGATAGCGCTTTTTATCCAAGAACTGACAGAAAAATATCAATCGGAAGTTTTTGATTCGCTTCCAGAATTACCAATTCAATTTGCAGATTACGCCAATTATAAAAATAACATAACAATCAAAAAGAAAGCGGAAAATGATTCTTTCTGGGAATCACGAAAAAACTCTGCATCGGTAAAGGTTACGTTACCCTACGATACGTTTGATTATAGCAATAAAAAGAAAAAATACTTAGGGAATACGTTACATTTTACATTAAACCAAATTGAACTACCTGAACTGGAAAGCATATTGAATGAGAATAAAATCACATTATTCAATCTTCTTTGTTCTTCATTAAGCTTGTATTTCAGCAAACTTATCGGTTCTGATCGGATGGTAATCGGAACCCCGGTGTCAGACCGTGAAGAAAGTGACTTCATGGATTTGATAGGACCGTTAATTGAAACGGTTCCATTGTTCCTCACTATTGATGAAAACAAAAGATTTGAGGAATTATTGGCGGAACATAAAAGAGAAACATCTGCTTCTTTTACACATAAAGACTATGATTGGGATACTGATACTGCCGATTTATTTAAAACAATGATCGTTCTTCAAAACGGATTGAACTCAAAAATGGATGTATCAATTGAAGGTATATCTGTTGAAGGTCTCGAAGATGATGTAAGTACAAGTAAAAGTGATTCAATTTTTACCTTTTACAAACATGAAGGCAAGCTGCAACTGAGTATTCAGTACAATACTGAATTATATCAATCGGGAAGTATTGTACAATTTTTTCAGCAGTTTGAACAATTGTTATGTGATTTGATCAAGAATCCAATGAAGAAGATGAATGATCATGCATTGATTCCATTTTTGAATGCTAATTGTGCTGAGTTTAGCAATTTCGAAAACACTTTTTTAGACCTTTTTAGTGAGTCTGTTTCTAAGTACGGTGAAAAAGAAGCGGTTCTTTATAAAAATGAGCATATAACGTACCGTGAGCTTGATTCCAGGTCGAATAATGTTGCAAGTGCTTTAACAGAAAAATTAATAGAAATCAAGGGACAAAAGATCGGTGTATTATTGAATAAATCGATTGATTGCATTGCAATTATTATCGGAATACTCAAATGTGGAGGAGTTTATGTTCCAATGGATCCAACAATTCCTGCAGAGCGATTGAATTACATTCGGGAAAATGCTGATCTGGCAGTTATTATTATGGATACTGAATCTGGACCATATTCCATAAGTTCTTCTGACTTTCAATTGATTGATAAGCGCATTCTTCTCACCCATCAGAATCAGTCTTTTGTACATTCGGACGTCTTACCTGAACAATTAGCTTATATTATTTATACTTCAGGATCAACTGGATTACCGAAAGGGATAATGATTGAACATAGGCAGTTAAGGTCATTATTAGATAGCAGAATCGGACCTTTTGAATTTGAACCCACAGATGTATGGTCTTGTTTTCATTCCCTCAATTTTGATTTTTCAATCTGGGAGATTTTTATGCCCCTGGCTTTTGGTGCTAAGTTGGTACTACTTCTGAAGGAAGAGGTTGAAAACAGCTTGAAGTTGGTTTCAACAATCAAAGAGAAGAATATTACTGTTTTTAGTCAGGTTCCAGCAAGTTTTGCAAGTTTGGTAGACTCATTGGAATTTAACGATTTTCCATCGCTTCAATTACGATATGTGGTTTTTGGAGGAGATCAGTTAAATACTTTAGCAATTCGTAAATTTTCGGATAACTATAACAACATCAAATTAATCAATGGTTACGGTCTGACTGAAGCAACGGTTTTTTCCACGTTTAAAGACATTGATGTAAAAAATACCATTCAACGAAGTAATATCGGAAGGGTTATTGATTCCCAAGAAGTTCGGATCTATAATAAAAACATCCAACCTGTTTCTTATGGAGAAATCGGTGATATTTATCTAGGTGGTGTTGGCATTATGCGTGGCATTATCGGTGATTTGGATAACTCCAGATTTATACCGCATCCTGAAAATCCGTCTGTAGTTTTATTGAAAACTGGTGATAAAGGTCGTTTCTTTAATCTCGGAGAGATTCAATATGAAGGCAGGGAAGATAATCAAATAAAACTTCGTGGTTATAGGATAGAAATTGAAGAAATTGTCAATGCTTTAGAGTCTTATCCTGAAATTGTGGAATGTCAGGTATTGTTCGACAAAGATGATAAAGAGGAACGTTTGGTTGCCTTTTTGCTAACTCATTCACTAGAAATAAATGCCAGCGACATAAGATTGCACCTCAAAGGGAAGTTACCAGATTATATGATCCCAGAAGTGATCAGGATGAAGCAACAATTCCCGAAAAATCATAGTGGAAAGACAGATAAAAAACAACTTTTCAGTGACTTTAAAAAAGAATCTTTAGATAATAAAGAAAATCTGGTTCAGGTTTCAGCCAACACCGAAACGCATATTATTCAGTTATGGCAAAAGTTACTAGATACTAAAAGTTTAGAACCAACAGATGATTTTTTCAATATCGGAGGACATTCACTACTGGCAATAAAGCTAGTGAGTGAAATAAAGGAATCTTACCATATAAAACTAACGATAGGAGACATTTTTAGTACTCCAATTCTCCAGGATTTTATTCAATTGGTTCAGCTTAAACTGGAATCTTCGGCTTCAAAAGCAGAATTAATGCAGCAACCATCAATTTTAGAGTATTATCCTACCATAGCTTTGCAAAAACAATTTTGGAGATCTTCTTTTTACATTGACGATATTCTTAGGAATATTCCATTTGTCGTGAATATAGAGACTAATCTGAATAAGGAAATCGTTCAAAGTACAATATTAGCTTTGTGTGATTACCACGAAGCATTAAGAACGAATTTTAAGTACATAAACGACGAAGTATATCAGTTTATCAGACCAGAAATTGATTTGACCAAATCTTTGAAATGGGATGAATTAACCAGCCAGGAGGCATATGATCAACTGTCTATTCATAACTTCGACTTAGAAGTAGATCCAGTTTTCTTGTGTCATGTAATTCCTGAAAATAATAGTACTACTATCGTCTTTCTTATTCATCATATTGTCAGCGACGGTGTGTCCCTTGAAATTCTGAAACACGACTTCTTCCTTTTCTATGAAATGATCCGAACTGGTCAGGAACTACCAACTAGACCTACGTTTCAATTTAAAGATTATTGCTGGAATGTGGATAACGAAACAAAGTTAGGAATTGAAAACCAGGTTATGGATTATTGGAGGGAAGAACTTAAAGACATAAAACCTCAGCTATTCAATGATCAAAAGGCGGAAGCAGCATTTATTGACCATTCTGGACAGATGTTAAAAGTTTCTCTAAATAAGGATTTGTCTTGTCAGGTTTTAGCTTTAATAAAGGAAAAAAACTGGACTGTCTATCACTTTCTCTATGCTTCTTTAGCTCTCTACTTATCTCAGAAAACGGGAAAGAAAGATATTAGTATTTTAAGTCCTTTTTCAATCAGAGCAGATAAGAAAATAGAAAACCTGATCGGATTATTTATCAATACCTACCCTATCCGGGTTCAGGTAGACGAGACAATCGGGGCAAATGATTTTATTGATATGGTAAGCGATAAAATCAAACACATGATGGATTTTGTCAGGTTACCATTCGAAAATATTACTCAAAATATCAAAAGCTGGAAACAAAGTACCCGTTTTGATGTCGGATTTACTTTTCAATCTCAAATGCTTGCAGGGCAGTCTTTATCATCTTCGAAAATAGAAGAACATCAAAAAGCTGATAAAATGCCGACCAATCTTTGGTTTGATATGGCTCTTATGCAGGATGGAATCGATTGCATTATTTTTTACTCAGATGATTTATGGATGGAAAGTGAAATTCAGGAATTATGGAATCAATACACCGATTTGATACAATCGATTCTGGATAATCCGTTAGTAAATCCGATATCGATGGATCAACAAAATAAATTAAGTATACGATTAAATTTATGAGAACATGAAAAATGAATTGCCACTTTTTACAGAAGAAAACAACCATGTTTGGAAAAAACTCTTTGAAAATCAAGATGAAAACAAAGTCAAAGGTATTTCTGACATTTATTTAAACTATTTACAGGAGCTTTCACTGCCGAAAGATAGAATTCCTTCTTTAGATGAAATAAACGCAGTACTAATTACAAAATCAGAATGGGAAGTTATTCCCACTCAGGGAATGGTAGATAGCAGTTATTTCTTTAATTGTTTGGCTGAAAAGCGGTTTCCTGTGAATGTTTCGATCAGAAAACTTTCGGAATTAGATTTTGCAGAATTGCCTGATATGTTCCATGATGTAGTTGGACACCTTCCACTTTTATTGAATCAGAAATACTCGGAATCAATGCAAAAATTAGGGCTAATCGCACAGGATTATTTTGACGATTTAGAAGTATTAGACGTTTTAACTAAAATATACTGGTACTATTTTGAAACCGGCGTTATTTCCGAAAAAGGACGATACAAGATATTCGGTAGTGCCATTGTTACTTCTAAAGGAGAAATCAACAATGTATTTAAAGTCGGTACTACCATTGAGCATTTTAGTGTTGAGAATATTAAAAATGAGGTGATTAACCCGTTTGAACTACAACAAAAATACTTTTATGTAAATGATTTGGGAGATATTGAGAAAGAATTGAAAGTTTATATTGAACAAAAAAAAAATGTTAAATATGTCTGATAAACAATTCTATTTAAAGGGAAATATTCAAGTTGAACCCTTGATTAATAATTGGTATGCATGGATTCATTTGTTACCGCCTTCTGTTGCTTCTTTTCATATTGTTGAACGCCATATTCCAATTTTAAAATCATTTATTAATGATCCAGTTTATCATGCGATTGCTGTGAAAGATCCTGCAATGCGCGGCGGTCCATTTATTAATCTAGATATTGAAGCAGTTGATGAATTAAATAATTCATTAACTATGATAGAGGAAAAATCACATGATTTATTTGATTTTGTGGAGGCAGTAAAACAACTGGATAGACTCCTTATTGAAAAGGCGAATGGTTTAAGCTTAGAACCGCTTTATAAAATGATTCCAGCTCCCTTAAAAGGATATGTTGAGTTGTATTACGACAGACACCACAGACCGGATTTCAGATTCTACGAAGCACTTTTGTATAAAAGCAGATTTTACAAGGAGGAATTTCAAAATATTGCACTTTCCGTCATTGAATCTGATACAGATAGACCTTTTATTTTTTCTACACCAAGAATTGATAAAGAAAATGTTCTACGTCTGAGCATACCTTTTAAATCAGTTGGATTAGATGATCTCTTCGAGATGAAAAGAAAACCTCGACCCATTTCAGAAATAGCTGAAATTCTTTCTATAAATGAAGATCAATTGGAAGTCTTTGAAAGTTTCTTTACGGAAGATAAGCCCAAAACGTATGAATCGTATACTGGAGAAGGTGTCAGATTGAGGTATTTTGGGCATGCTTGTATGCTCCTTGAAACACAGAACATCTCAATTTTAATTGATCCAGTATTAAGCTATACGTTTGAAACGGATGTGCCGAGGTATACCTACGAGGATTTACCAGATAAAATTGATTTTGTACTCATAACACATGGGCATCATGATCATATTTTGATGGAAACTATGCTGCAATTACGCCATAAAGTTGATCAAATAATTGTTGGAAAAAATATTGATGGTGCCTTACAGGATCCTTCATTGAAAATGCTCCTGAAAGAATTGGGTTTCAGAAATGTCTACGAGCTTACAGAATTAGAGCAGCTGAAAATTGCTGATGATATTACGATAACAGGCGTACCTTTTATTGGAGAACATCATGATTTACATGTCGGAAGCAAAATAGCATACCATTTGAAATTTCCAACGATTTCCATTTTATCAGTAGCTGATGCATGTAATATTTCTCCTGAATTATACGAGAAAATAGAACATATTGTTGGACAAACAGACATTCTTCTCTTAGGAATGGAATGTGATGGAGCTCCGATTTCATGGGTTTATGGTCCATTGATTACCAAACCGTTGACTCGAGATGAAGATCATTCAAGAAGAGGGCGCGGAAGTAATTTTGTGGAGGGGATCAATATGGTCAATCGATTTGGGTGCAAACAGGTATATGTTTATGCTATGGGGGCTGAACCATGGGTTCAATACATTTTGGATGTCCACTATACCGAGGAATCAAGACCCATAGTACAGTCAAACATGTTGATAGATACGTGTATGCAACTAGGTATTCAAGCAGAAAGACTTTTTCTGGAGAAAGAATTATTACTGGATTAATTAAAGAATTATGATGACAACAAGTCAATATTGGAAAGCAAAACAAAACGATCTGAAACATGATTTTTCAGGAAGAATAGTACCAGAAGAAGCATTAGGTGTGGAAAGAAAAATGCTTTGGGAACTTAGTACAGAAGCACTAAAGAATATAGAGTCCATTGTAGGGACGGATCCTTTAGGCAGACACACTTTATTGTTAACAGCCAACGCTATTGTAGTAAACAAATTAAATGATAGCAATGAAAAAGTAGTTATTTGGACTGGATGTTTAAATTCACGAACACATAGTGAAAATAACCTGAAACGTATTCCGGTTGTGATAGATATACCGCCAGCAGGAACGATTAAGGATTTGATTATAGTTGTGAGGGATTTGCTTGAATCAGCATATGAAAATCAGAACACCTCTTTCTTTGATACTTTAGCAATCGAAAAGGATATTCAGCTTTGCTCTATTGATACTGAGATTCATTGTGATACTGATCCATGTGGAATTTTCATAAAGCAAAATGTTAATACTATGAGTGTTTTCGTGTCCGAGAATATTCCATTAAACAAAGTCGGGTATTTCAAAGAATTCGGGAACTATGTTTCAACTGTTTTGGAACACTTTAATCAAATTAATGAACCACTCACTTCCATCGAACTATTTGATAATCCGGAATATTTGGAAAGATTAAACGCGATTTCAAATCCTTTCAATTTGTCAAATCAAACTGATGTTTTGAGCTTGATTGAGCAGATTTGTTCGGATCAGCCAGATTCAATAGCACTATCTGATGATGAAAACCAACTCACTTATGAGCAGATGAACGATGAGGTTAACAGATTGGCTGCATACATCAGGGTGAATTTTAATATCAAAAAAGGCGATCGGGTGGCAGTTATGACTGGTCGATCATACTACACGGTAATCGGGTTGTTAGCCTTGTTGAAAACAGGTGCGGTATACGTTTACATTTCAGATGAGTTGCCTCAAGAAAGAATGGAATACATCCTAGAAAATTCTCATGTTAAACTGATTTTAAGCCATTCTGATTTTGCAGAAATCATTTCATCACTTCCAAAATACTCTTCCTGCTTTATCAATTTCACGCCTGTAGCGGTGAATCAAAACAACTCGGATGACTTCATTCCTGTTCAGCCCGAAGATATTGCATATATTGTATTTACTTCTGGTACAACTGGTATTCCAAAAGGAATTGAAATTATTCATGAAGGACTAACCAACTTGATAGTTGAACACCTGGAATTATTAAAAATCACCTCCGAAGATGTCTATTTGCAATTTATGTCACATTCATTTGACGGGTCAATTTTAGATTTTTTAATGATTCTTGCTGGTGGTGGACATCTGTACATTCCATCAACGAATACTATCAAAGACAAGCAATTGATGGAACAAAAAATTGTTGATTACAAGATAAATATGACAACCATGACGCCGTCATATTTTGAGCTACTTAATAATAATTGCTTAATAAAGCTAAGACTGTGCATTTTTGCTGGTGAACAAATAAAATATGAAAAAGCTATAGAATTATCGAAAGAAATAGCGGTTTACAATGCTTACGGACCGTCGGAAGTAACAGTTAATGCTACTATGTACAAGATTTCAAGAGATTCTTATCCTAATAAGAATATTCCAATTGGAAAGGTCGGGGCTAATAAGAGAATTTACATTCTTAATTCACAATCAAATCTGTTGCCTGAATATACAATCGGAGAAATAGCTATTGCTGGAACGGGTGTTGCAAAAGGTTATCTGAACAAAGAGGAAAAAACCAATGTCGCATTTGTAAGTGATTTACTTGATAATTCTGGTTTGATGTATTTAACTGGTGATTTAGGATATACTGATCATGAAGGACTAGTGTATTATATAGGAAGAAAGGATAACCAGGTGAAAATTAATGGTTACCGGGTTGATACTGACGAAATAAGTTATTGGATAAAAGCATACCCCGATTTGGAAGACTCTGTTATGATCTGGGATAAAGAACAAAAACAACTACTAGGATTTTATACAGGAAAATATACAGATGAAGTACTGTTGTCTGATTATCTCAAAAAGCACCTGCCACTTTATATGATTCCAAATAAGATTAACCATGTAGAGAAAATACCGTTAAATCTGAATCAGAAAGTAGATTCGCAAAAATTGATACAGCTTGCTGCTCAGGGGCATCAAAAACCACATCAGAATGAAGAGATGTCAGATTCTGAAGAATTAGTATACGATTTGTGGCTAAAAATTTTGAAAGTGGAAAAATTAGATACCTCAAAGGATCTTTTTTCACTTGGGTTTGACTCAATAAAATTGATACAGTTTGTTTATGAGCTAAAGAGAAAAGAAATTTCTATTACTACAAAAGATGTTTTGGAATTGAAAACATTAAAGCGAATTGCTGAAAAAATCTCATTTGAGATAAATGCAAAAAAGACTAGCGATGTTTTTGAAAATACCGAAGCGGTTAGTGATTCAATGGAATATAGTTTGACAGATATGCAGCAATTAATGATTCATGAATCATTCAATGAGATCAATTGTAAATTTGGGGTCTATCATTGTGTTGTTGGCTGGCGAATCGGAGAGCACAAAGCAGATAAAGAGGCAATAATCAAAGCAATTCAGGTAATTATTGATGAGAATGATGCGTTAAGAACTCTTTTTGTAATGAATGAAAAACAAGAAATCATTCAGAGAGTAGAAAAAAGAGGTAGTTATACAATTGAAAGTCATACCATTTCCGATTTAGAATCGGTGGATCTGGAATTAGAAAATATTTACCAGTTGGAAATCAACAATACATTTAATTTTGAACAAACGACCCCTTGGAACAGATTTAAAGTGATCAATATTCATGAAAATGAATTTATGATTTACATGTCTATTCACCATGCACTGATTGATGGTTGGAGCGGTGTTGAGATTAGAAACCGATTTTTAGAAGTGTATAATTCTTTCAAGAAATCACTAGCAATAAGTTCTCAATCTAAAAGCAATAATATCAAAGAATTGGTGGCGATTCAAAATGGTTTTCTTCAGAAAAACAAGCAAGAGTATCTGAAAAAATACTTCGATCAATTTCATTTCGAAAGTCAAGCACTCATGCAAGCGCAAAATGAAGTAGCCTTCAAAACAAAGGAATTATTTATTGACGAAAAGATTTTTGAAAAAGTTAATGAACGAATTGTTGAACTCAATATTACCAAAAAGGCATTTTTTTTCACCATTGTTGCGAATGCATATTTAAGCGCTATTCAAAGAAAAAAAGAATCGTTTGGTGTAATCGTTAATGGAAGATCCGAACAATTATCCTCCCCTCTTGATGCGGTAGGTTTGTTTTGGAATGTTCTTCCTATTCCACATGAAATTAAAGGAGATATAGAGTTGGAGGCGCTGGAGGTTCAACGTAATTTTCTGGAATGGGATTTATTAGTAAATGCCCCAATGACACGCTTGGCTGACGCTTTCGGAAAAAGTATAACAATAAATTGCTGCTTCAATTTCATCGAAATGCATAATGCAGATGATGGTACCGATTTTCAAAATGAATTCCAATTAATTGATTTCAAGAGTATCGATCGATTTCATTATCCGATAACAATTGTGATTTTCAGAAGCCATGAAAGTTACTTTGCATCGTTTGGAATGAGAATAGAATATAATTCTATGTATTTTAAAGAAGAAACCATTAATACAATTCAAACAGAGATATTGGCTTCAATAAATAATTCTATCCTAATAAAATAATACCGAATATGGAACTTACAAATGATCGACTGACACTTCGATTACACCAGCCTGAGGATCTTGATTTCATTAACACGTTTTTTAGTGATCCAGATGTTATTGATTTTATATGTGAAGGGTACAAGATTCCCAATGAAAAGTTGAACGATTTTGTACATAGAACGGAAGTACTTTCTGATGAAGAACAAAAATGGCTCTTTACGGCATTGGACAATGAGAACAAGAACTTAATAGGGTGCGCGATGTTCAAATTTGATGAGGATTTAGGAGATTATCAATTTGGATTTGGACTAATGCCACAATATAGAGGTTTAGGATTTGGACGTATAATAGCACAGCTGTTGGTTGATTTTGGTTTCGATCAATTAGAATTACGTAAAATGGTAGCTGTGGTTGATACAAATAATGAAAACTCAATTTCTGTATTGGAAAAAATCGGAATGAGTTTTCTGAAAACCTTTGAACATGATGACAGAACTGATTTTATTTATCAAATAGAAAAATAAAATGTTTAAAGAAACAGACTTGGTATATATAAAGGAAAACCTTATTCTTGAACCGCTGATAGATAATTGGTATGCTTGGTCGCACCTCATCTCGCCAGCAACGTATCCGATGAATATGGTGAATAGGCATTTTGCAATAATGGATTCCTATATTTCCTCTCCTGATGATCATAAAGAAGCTGTAAATAACCCTTTAATGCTAGGCGGTCCTTTTATGGATTATGAGGAGGATGAGGCTTCTCAAATATCGGAGCTTAAAGAAAGGACAATTGCAAAACGGAAAGTACAGCTAGATTTTGTTGCCGCAATATCTGAACTCAATGAATTACTTGCGAATCATGCAAAAGGCGGAACCCTTGAAAATGTGTACAAAGAAGTCCCCGATATCCTTAAAGGATACGTTGAATTAACGTATGATATCAATCACAGGGCATCTTTTCGATTTATTGAAGGTCTTTTGTATGAAAGCAAGCTTTACGCAGAAGATGCTCAGCATATTAATTTGTATTTGATTGATAATGACAATCGTTCATTCATTCTGAGCACTCCTAGATTAAGCAGAATAGATAATCTGATGTTGCAGATTCCATTTAAAGCGGAGTTTATTGATACCTTGTTTAAAATGCAGAGGGTTCCAATGGAGTACTCCAAAATAATGGAAAAACTAGTTAGAGTTGCTCCAGAAAAACGGGAATTGTTTGATTCGTTTTTGACCTTGAATGAACCTAGATCCTATGAAAAATATCAGGGAGATGAAATTAGAATCCGCTATTTTGGTCATGCTTGTATTCTGATCGAATTTAACGGAATCAGTATTCTGACCGATCCAGTGATCAGTTATGATTATCATACAGACATCAATCGATATACGGTTCTTGATTTACCAGATACCATTGATTATATCTTGATTTCGCATAATCATCAAGATCATATATTGCTTGAAACAATGTTACAGTTACGTCATAAGGTAAAAACGATCATAGTACCTTCAAATGGCTCTGCACAGTTACAGGATCCGAGTCTGAAGTGGATGTTTCAAAAAATAGGTTTTGGAAATGTTGTTGAAATGTCTGAATTAGAAACTATCCAAAACAACGATTTGAAGATTATGGCGATCCCTTTTTTCGGGGAGCATGGTGATTTAGATATTCGTACTAAACTGTCATACCACATTGAGATTTCAAGAAAAGATTCTAAACGATCCATTTTATTCCTTACTGATTCCTGCAATCTTGAAACAAAATTGTTTGATCATATTCATTATTTGATCGGTAATGTTGATGTTGTATTCCTAGGAATGGAATGTGATGGGGCACCGATGTCATGGCTTTATGGCCCATTACTGCCAAACTCTATTCAAAGACAATTAGATTTTTCAAGAAGATTATGTGGAAGTAATTACCAACAGGGAAGCGAGATTGTCAACAAATTTGATCCAAAGCACCTATACGTATATGCGATGGGACAAGAGCCTTGGTTGAATTATATCATGAGTGTTAAATATACTGCGGAGTCGAACCCCATTATTCAATCCAATCAATTGATTGAAGAGTGTATTTCCAAAAATAGAATTGCAGAACGACTATTCGGAGAGAAAGAAATAGTCTTAACGACTGAAATCATTAAGAATACCGAAAATATTACTTTTAATTTTTAACTAAATTATGGATGATTTAAGAAATAATGTCAGATGTCTCGAGGATCTTAAACTACTTACAGAAGAAATTGGAGTAATAAAGAAAGTTCATTTTGAGCAGGTTCATCACGATGGAATCGGTGATCCAATGTTGGTTGTTTTTTACGAATTAAATGAAAATATTGATCTTGTTCCATCACTTGGAGAGCATGAAATTTATGATTATTTTATTTATAAAGCCATGGCTAACGATCCGATGCGTGTAAAAGGATATTCGCAGGCTTTGGAATATGCAGTGAAAAATAAAGTTGTTTTGGATCCTGGGACAGGATCAGAAATGATTTTAGCGCGGCATTGTATAAAAGCTGGTGCTAAAAAAGTATATGCCATTGAGATCATTGAAGAAGCGTATTTGGAAGCGAAACAAAAAATAATAGATGAGGGTCTGGAAGATAAAATCATTTTATATTTTGGAGATGCCACAAAATTGAAACTTCCTGAACCTGTGGATTATGTTGTGTCGGCACTTGCTGGAAACATTGCTTCTTCTGATGGCTGCATACCTGTTATTAATGCAATCAAAGAAAATGTTGGTGATCAGGTAAAGTTTGTCCCAAACATTTACAAAACATGGATGGCTGGAGTAGAAATGCCGTCTTATTTGAAGATAAAGGAACAAAGCCAGGTATCGCGTTATTACAGTGATTTGGTTTTTGAAAGTTATCAGCAGAATATTGAATTGAGATCTTGTCTCCGATATTTTTCAATGGATCAAATTGTTACTGATTTTTCAATAGTAGAAGAGATACGGTATGAAGATAAGATTGAGGAAAATTGCCTCAGTAAACAACTATTAATTCTTCAAAGGGATGCCGATATGACAGGATTGGTTTTATGGATTCAAGTATTGGTTGATGATATTTTGATGATTGACAGTTCGCTTCCTACTCACCATCTACCAGTTTATTTCCCTTTATTTGATGAGCCAGTTCCGTTAAAAAAAGGAAGTAAAATAGAAGTTGAATTTGAAAGAAAGAAATCAGAGAGAATTCAACCAGATTATAATGTGCGTGGAACGATTTCGTTTGATGGAGAAACAATCAAAAAATTTGACTATTTCAGCCCACATTTTCAAGTGAAAACGACAAATGAATTAACCCCAGATGATTTAACATCTTTTGAAAGTGTGGAAGATCAATTAAGAGAGTTGCTCAATAAGGAATTTTATTCTAATAAAATGTCTCATCATTTAATTAGGGTTTCTAATTGGCCTAAGTTTATGAATGGAACAATCGATTCGGAAACTTTACTGAAACTTTACCACTTAAAATAAACCTAGATTTGTATGAATAATTCAGAAACGTTTAATGTCAGCGATGAAATGGATAAAATCAACAATAAATGGAACCCTGAAAATGCTGGAATTTCAAGAATATTTCAATTTGTGAGTTTTAGACATGCCATTTCATTTATCTTGGAAATAGCTGATTATGCAGAGAAAGTGAATCATCATCCGACATTAACTAACACTTACAATGAGGTGAAACTTTTTCTTGTAACTCATACGGAAAATGCAATAACAAAAAAAGATATTGACTTCTGTTTGGAAGTAGAAAAGTTGATTTCTAATTATGAGATTCTAAACTAGCATGAATAAAGGTTTAAAAACTGTTTCTAAATTGTCCTTTTTTCCTATTGTTTTAATCGGGATTCTCTCTGGCCTCACAAGCTTTCTATTCCTCACAGTCCTAAACTATTTAATCGGTTTATTGCTCACTGGTGGGTACACTTCTGTCAATCCTGCTTATATTATCGTTTTCTCGCTCGTCATCCTCTCCTTCATTTGGTCACGTAAAGCCCTCACTACCCGAATGATTCGTTTATCTCAAACTACATTTTGGAAAATACGTAGTGAGATTTTAGCCATTGTTTTAAAGGCCGATTACGAGCAAATGAATAAGTACAAGGAAAAGATTCAATCGGCGTTGATTTATGATGTGAATACCTTGACACAAGGTGCGCTAAATTCGATTCAATTTTTGACTTCCTTAGTCGTTGTCATTGCCTGTTTGATTTATATGGCTGTACAATCAGTCCCTTTGTTTTTTGTGACTTTAGGAATTGCTATTATTGGTGTTGGTGTGTATTTGCTCCGTGTGGCCAAAAACAACAGGCAATTTCAAGAGGCCCGTGAATTGGAAGATGGGTTCATGAAGTACTTCAATGCCTTGTTATTCGGTGCAAAGGAAATCCAATTGGATGCCCAAAAAGGGAAAGCAATTTACGATGAGAAAATTATTCCAATAGCCAGAAAGTCTTATGAAAACAATACCAAAGCGTTTACAGGATTCTTGAACAATCAAATGATTGGACAGGTATTGTTTTACGCCTTGATTGCTTCGATTTTGGTTTACTTCAGCGTGATATTAGCTATTGAAGTAACCACAACCGTAAATTTCTTGTTTATTCTACTTTACCTCTTGGGCGCACTTGAAACAATTATGGTTCTCTTACCTGGATTGATGCAGGCTAGGGTTTCTGCTAAAAAGGTGGAGTTGCTAAAAAATGAATTACTCGTTACAATCGATCCTGCAAGTAAACATTACATGAACGATTCGCTTGTCCAATTTTCGAAAATCAACGTGAATGACCTTGCCTATAGTTATGAAACAAAGGCTCAAGAAGAAAGTTTTGAAATTGGACCGATCAATTGGGAATTAAATGCAGGTGAAATTGCGTTTATTTATGGTGGAAACGGTAGCGGTAAAACGACATTTGTTCATTCAGTTTTAGGGCTATTAAAGGTTCAAAAAGGAACAATTGCAGTAGATGATCAGTTGATTAATGATGAAACGGGTAAACACTATAAATCGCTTTTTTCTGCCGTTTTCAATGACTTTTACTTATTTGATGAGTTTTACGGTAATGAAAACTTTAATAAGTCAAAAGCACTAGAATTGATACAACTCTTCGAAATGCAAGGGAAAGTAGAAATGACGGAAAAAGGGTTTTCTGTCACCAACCTTTCTACAGGTCAGCGCAAACGACTGGCCTTAATTGCTGCTATTTTAGAAGAAAAACCCATCATCGTTTTAGACGAATGGGCGGCCGATCAGGATCCGTATTTCAGAAAGAAATTTTACGAGGAAATTCTGCCCTATTTGAAAAACGAAGGTTTTACTGTTTTGGCAATTACACATGACGATCGCTATTACCATTGCGCAGATAAAATTTATAAAATGGAGTTCGGGAAATTACACGATGAAACCCATTCCATTCAACCTAATGCTATTAAAGGATGAACGCACAACAAAAACCCCAGTTATTTACCATCCATTTCGCAGGAGGGAATTGTTATTCGTTTAATTTCTTGAAACAATACCTTGATCCTTATTTTGAGGTTGTTGCATTGGAATTACCTGGTCGTGGAAAACGAATGATCGAACCACTTTTAAAAGATGTTCATCTCGCAACAACCGATTTGCTAAATGAATGGACAAAAAAACGAAAACAAGGCGTTCCATTTGGTATCTACGGACATAGCATGGGAGCCCTTTTAGGCTTTGAGTTGACAAAAAGACAGGAACATGAAGAGCCACTTTTCTTGGTAGTTTCAGGAAATACAGGACCAACAATTGAACGTGAAGAAATATGCTACAATTTAGAGACACCCAATTTTATAGAAAAACTCAAAAAATTGGGTGGTATTCCTGAAGAGGTTTTTGAAAATAGTGAGTTATTTGGTTTCTTTGAACCAATACTCCGAGCAGATTTCGAACTAGTAGAACGCTACGAAACAGATGCAGCTGCAAAAATCAATACGCCTATTTATGCAGTGATGGGAAGTACTGAAACGTATGTTTCTTCGATCGAAAATTGGAGAAACTTTACAACAGCATTCTGTGACATTTCTATCATGGAAGGCAATCACTTTTTTATTAATGACCAGCCAGAAGCCCTTGCTAAGCTGCTGAAAAAAGCAATGGATGAAACTCTGGCATACTGATATAGACCTTTTTTCAGATGAATGGTATTGGCGTACTGTCAAACAGTTACCTGAACCCATTTTTTCGGAAATTGATCGCTATCATTCGATGAATGACAAAAAAAGCAGATTGCTAGCTCGTCTTCTTATTCGATTCTATTGTTCAACAGAAGGATATGACTGGAATTGGTCAAATTGGAAAAAAGAAGAAAATCACAAACCCTTTCTCGAAAATGGTCCATTTTTTAACATTTCTCATGCTGGGAAAAAAGTAGTAGTTGTGTTTTCTGAGAAACATACAGTTGGAGTGGACGTTGAACAAATTGCCGCCATTGACGTAAATGCAATGAGTTCCTATTTTCACCCTGCTGAAATCACTTTCTTACAACAAAAACATGAAGAAGCCTTTTTTACTATTTGGACCCGTAAAGAAGCGCTTTTAAAAGCAGTAGGAATAGGGATTTTAAACGGACTCAACCAAGTAAGTGTGTTAGATGATGAACTATACTACAATGGAACTTGGTTTTTGAAAGAATGTACACTTTTCGATGCGTATAAGGTTTCCATTTGTTCCTCTTCAGCCATTCAAGAACTACATTTTAAAGAAATTGATACAATTCAATTAAACTCCTTTATTGATGAAAAAATTCTCCTTTAGTTTTATTTTTCCGCTGCTCTTTTTGGTAATCCTTACCATCGCATTTTCTAGAAGTATTTCTATACTTCCTCCACTTGGAAAATTGCTCAATCCTTATTCAGGAGCGGTGCAAAATGAAAAAAATACGGATGCATCCGGAGAGCTGAAACTAGCTGGATGCCTTGCCCCTATTGACATTTTTTACGATGATCGCCATGTACCGCATGTATTCGCTGAAAACGATCATGATATGTATTTGGCACAAGGTTATTTAACAGCAAAAGATCGATTGTGGCAAATGGATTTTATCAGCTATGCTTCTGCCGGAAGATTGTCAGAAATTCTAGGATCAGGTTATTTGGAGTATGATCGCTTACAACGACGTGTAGGAATGTTATGGGCTGCGAAAAGAACACTCCGTTTAATTGAGCAAAACTCAGAAACAAAACAAGCCTTAGATGCCTATACCGAAGGAGTAAATGCCTTTATTGAGTCACTTGATACCAAAAGTTATCCATTCGAATACAAATTAATGGATTACAAGCCTGAACCGTGGACCAACCTAAAATCAGTGCTGGTAATGAAATACGTTTCAGCTATGCTTACCGGTTATGAGGAAGATATTAGTATGGCGCACATGATATCAGCCATTGGGGAAACCGAATTCAGAAAATTATTCCCCGAATATGCTAATATGGAAGTGGAACCTACGATCAACCCAATTGCTCAAGTGATGGATAGCCTCCCCTATCGCAAGTATATCAATTACGAGTTTCTTACCAATAAAGCACGTGTTACACCGAGTTCATTCAATCCACGATTGGGAAGCAATAATTGGGCTGTTAATGCACAAAAATCTACTTCAGGAAATCCGATAGTGTGTAACGACCCCCATCTTGCTTTGAGCCTACCTTCTATTTGGTATGAAGTGCAGCTTGCGTCTAATACCACGAATGTTTACGGCGTTTCTATTCCTGGAACGATTGGTGTCATCATTGGATTCAACGAAAAAATTGCATGGGGCGTTACCAACGGTTCAACAGATGTGCGCGATTGGTACAAACCACGCATTAAAAGTGATTACAGCCAATACCAACTCGACGGAAAATGGATTGATACACGAATGACTGTGGAAACAATCAACATAAAAGATCAAGCTCCTTTTTTAGATACCATTTATTCAACAATTCATGGTCCTATTGTCATTGATAATCGTTTTGAACAAAATCCCGATGCAAAGAACTTTGCGCTTAAATGGACGCTTCATGAACCTACAAATGAATTTTTAGCATTCATTCACCTCAACAAGGCAAAAAACTATGGCGAATTTAAAGAAGCCATCACGCATTACAGATGTCCCATACAAAACTTTATTTACGCCTCTTCCAACGATACCATTGCCATTCACCATCAAGGAATGCTGTATGAAAAATGGAGCGGGCAAGGTAAGTTTTTATTAGATGGAACAAAAAGTAGTCATCTTTACAAAAAGGTGATCTCGAACAATGAGTTGCCACAAGCAGTAAATCCTTCAAATGGTTATTTGTACTCTGCCAATAATTTCCCTTCTTATGATACGGTAAAGTATTATATGAATGGCTATTATGCTGAGTCAAGAGCTCATCGAATCAACCAATTACTTTCTTCTAAAGACAAGTTTTCGACAGATGATATGAAACGGATGCAGTTAGATAATGTCAATGAAATTGCTCGTTTGTCAATACCTCATCTATTAAAGCATCTTGAAGGCAATAAAAGTCCTAAAGCCAATAAGATTCTTCAACTATTGAAAGAATGGAAAGGTGATTACAATGCAAAAAGTAAAGCTGCAATTTTCTATGAAGAATGGTGGAAAGAAATTACACGATTGACATGGGATGAATTACAAATTCAAGATTATTACTTGCGCAACCCAGATGCAACTATCCTGTTGAATTTGATTCGGAAAGAACCACATTCGATTTATTTTAATAAACTGAACACCAACAAACAAGAAACGTGTAAAGAAATTGTACAGGAAGCTTTTCAAAATACCCTGCAATTAGTTGACAATTCAACTTGGGGTGAAAAGAACTTGGTATCCATTACCCATCTTTCCAAGATTGCCAATTTAGGTTTCAATAAGATACCGCTTTCAGGACATCCAAATGCATTGAATGCGCTCTCTGAAAACTGGGGCCCTTCATGGAGAATGATTGTTGAATTAGGAAAAAGACCAAAAGCTTATGGAATTTATGCAGGAGGCCAATCGGGTAATGTTGGTTCTAAACACTATGCTGATTTCATCGACGATTGGAGTAACGGCAATTACTATGAATTACTCTATTTTTTGAACAAAAAAGAAGCAATGAGTCATTCAAAAAACAAGTTTAGAATCACCAAAAAATAATACAATGGTCAAAAAAATCTCTTTTATTTTTATCAACCTTCTTCTCATCACCGCAATTCAACTTTTTATCCCATCAATATGGTGGGCATTTCTTCCTATTAGTCTACTGATGGGAGTTGTGTTGCGTATCAAAAGCTACCCAATTGGATCTTTTTCTATTGGGTTTATTGCAGGTTTACTAAGCTGGATTGGTGGTACACTTTATTATCATGCTAGTTACGATGGTAGTTTGGTGGAGAAAACAGCTGAACTATTTTTCTTACCCTTCTGGTTATTTATACTTGTAATCGGTGTAATTGCTGGCTTATTGAATGGATTGGCACTTTACACTGGATATGCAGTATTTAAGGTGGAAGAGAAATTGGAACTCTAACCAAATGCTGTAAAATAGGAGGCTGTCTAAAAAGCATCATCATTGAGTCAACCCTTGAGGTGGATTATAAATTATTTTTTTCAAATCTTGGAAATACGGAATTAGTTTCCATACCTTTGTAGCCAAATCCTTAATGTCTCATTTAAAATTAAGGAATCATGATGGAGCGTAGCAACATATCATCCCATACGATTGAAGCCTGAATAGGCCTCCATTTCTCTTATAACTGTATTTTTTGAAAACAAGTAGTCATGGAACAATTCCATTCCTACGCTTTTTAATCGTTTCGGATGTAGGCACGAGATGCATCACCTGCCTACAGAAACCAAAATTTGGTGCGTGATTCATCACGCACCAACAGTAATAAATCAATAATCTTTTTCAATTATGATGGTCGAATTTCTAGCAGATTCGGGAATGGGAGACGCATCGATCCATTTTCCTTTTGAATCTCCACGCAATACAGTTAGTTCAGATGCACAAACAACTAGTGGAATGGTTTCAACGAAATGGCCATTCCCGCATTCAAAACAACATGGGAAATTTAAAAACAAAAGAGCTGGGTAAAATCGGTTATAATAATGATCAGTCGCGGAGTTTGGCAATCAATGCCATCAATCGACATTTTAAGCATCATTCAAAAACAGATATTCTCGCTCAATTAATAGCAATAAAGGCAAATCCTGAATTGTACCTCGAAGATGAAGTACTTGGAAAAATTGCCGCAACGTTTACAAATAGCATAAAACCACTTCAATTTCAATCGTACCAATTGTTGGAGGAAACTGGATTTCTGAAAATTTACGGTGGAAAAGGAATTGAACAAGGTGCAAAAAAACAAATGGAGTTGTCTATGTCATTGCCAATAGTGGTTCAAGGAGCATTGATGCCCGACGCACATCACGGTTACGGATTGCCTATTGGCGGCGTATTAGCTACCAATAATGCAGTAATTCCGTATGGAGTGGGCGTTGACATTGGATGCAGGATGGCATTGACGATCTTGGATGAAAACGAGGCGTTTTTAAAACGATACGATTATCAAATCAAAATGGCGTTAAAAAACAAAACGCATTTTGGAATGGATGGTCAGCTAGATTTTCACCAAGAACACGCCATTTTGGATGATTCGCGCTTTCAAGCAACACAACTGCTACGCCAATTACAAGGCAAAGCAGCACGACAATTGGGTTCCTCTGGTGGTGGAAATCACTTTGTGGAATTGGGTGAAATTACCTTAACCGCTGATAATGGGCTGGGGCTTCCTGCACAAAAGTATGCAGCGATTCTCTCTCATTCTGGAAGTCGTGGTTTAGGAGCCAACATTGCGCAACAGTATACGCGAATTGCGATGAACACGTGCAAGTTGCCAGCTCACGCACAACAATTAGCGTGGTTGGATCTTGATTCAGAAGCTGGTCAAGAATATTGGCTGAGTATGAATTTAGCAGGCGATTATGCAAAAGCTTGTCACGAACGAATTCACATCAATTTGATGAAAGAATTGGGCGTAAAAGCGTTGGCAACGATCGACAATCACCACAATTTTGCGTGGAAAGAACAATTGGCAGACGGTCGAGAAGTAGTGGTTCACCGAAAAGGCGCTACACCTGCTCACAAAGGAACTTGGGGAATTATCCCAGGAAGTATGACTGCACCAGCCTATTTGGTAATGGGAAAAGGAGCTGAACAATCGCTTAATTCTGCTTCACATGGTGCAGGCAGAGCGATGAGTCGACAAAAAGCCCGTTCGCAAATGACAGGTTCTGCGCTCAAAAAAATGCTTTCAACAGCTGGGGTAAAACTCATTGGTGGAAGTGTAGAAGAAAACCCACTTGCTTACAAGGATATTGAACAAGTGATTGCAGCTCAAGGTGAGTTGATTGACATTCACGGAACGTTTTATCCAAAAATTGTACGCATGTATAAAGATTAAACAGATGGAAAAAGATTAAGCAAATGGAAAAAATACTCTTACAAATCACCGCGGGCAAAGGCCCAATCGAATGTTGCCGTGTGGTAGCAAAGGTGCAGGAGCAAGTCATCAAGGAAGCAAAAAAGGTTGGCATTTCGATAGAAGTGCTGACCAGCAACCGAGCAGATTTAAACGGCACATTGTTATCTTCTGTCTTGCTATTACAAACAGGAAATGAATGTAATTCAACAACAATGGAAACATTCAAAAATTCGTGGCAAGGAACGATTCAATGGATTGCGCAAAGCCCGTATCGGAAATACCACAAACGCAAAAACTGGTTTGTAGGTGTGGAAGCATTTTCCATTCCTACTCAAACCAATTGGAATACAAACGATGTGGTCATTGAAACGATGCGAGCTAGTGGCCCAGGTGGACAAAACGTCAACAAAGTAGAAACAGCGGTGCGGGGCAAACACATTCCTTCAGGCATTCAAGTGGTGGTCATGGATTCGCGATCACAATTGCAAAACCGCAAATTGTGTTTGGAACGCTTACAAGCCAAAATACAAGCTTGGGAATTGGAGCAATTGCAAGCACAACAACAGCAACAATGGTTGGAACACCACCAGTTGGAACGTGGAAATGCGGTGAGAACGTTTCGGGAAAGGTTGTGATAATGAAGAGTGATTCGTGTTTGACGTTAAATCATCAGACACGAATCCTAAGATCGTTGCAAAATTCAATAATCGAGGTGCGATTAAAATTTAACACAGCAGTTTACGCTTGTAAATGAGGACGTTGAATTTTTGAAGAGGTTTTGCAACGGTCTTATCATTATTTTGTTCCCCGAAAATGATGCTCTTGAACGTCCGTAATTTTGCCATGGTCATAATAAATAACGGTCACATCAATCTCACTCAATAAGCTTTTAAAATCAGCATTTTCTGGATCCAAGCAATATTCCCCTAAAAAATTGATCTGGGATAAATCGCCTTTAAGCCATCTTCCATGCCGCTTTCCATTTTCATAATTGCCCAATTCATACAATGATCCATCCGAATGATAACACCGCCACAAGCCATGAGCTTCACCATTAAGAAGATTTCCTTCATTCATTTTAATACCTGTTTTGTAATAGTGTTTGATTGGATAGAGTGAATCGGGTGGAATTTGTTCATTGAGCAGTGAATAGTTGACCAAAAATTGCTCAGTGTAATTGCGTTGTAAACAGCTGTATTCTTGCGAAAAATTAACCAATTGACCATTTGAAATTAGTTTTCCTTCAGCGTTGTAATACGTAATTTCAGCCTCACGGTGCTGATCATTCCGATTATAAAAGTTAGAACTATCTGCAAACACGATACTGTAATATCCTGATTTATCTGATTGATAGTAATTCCATTTTCCCACTTTTAACCCATTATATAAATTGCCTTCTTCTTCTAATTCATTGTATTGATTGTATCTTTTGATGTAGGCTGAATATTGATGATCATCCAACGGAGCAATATATTTTACCCTTTTAGAATGAATTATAGTTCGTGTAATCGGGTAAAAAATTTTATACTCTTCACAAAACGGGTAAACTAAGGTGTCTTCAATTTCAAAATCGAGTGTCATAGATCGTTCTCCATTTTCGTAGAAAATAGCATAATCAAGGACTTGATTAGTGAGGCACAATTCTTTGATTAAAACCCCTACTGTATCATAACAGCGTATTGTATCGTATTTCTGATCCGGATGAATAATTGCTTCTTGCGCTAGTTGACCATATTTATAATACGAGCGATAAATTCCTGTTTCAGATGACCAATCCATTAATGTTTTTTGTGTACGGGAACCTACTTTTCTTTGGGAAATAATCTTTTCATTTTTATAAACGAAATACTCACGGTAGTACTTCTCGTGAACTCCAAATTGTTCACCTTCGAGCTTACCGTTTTGGTAGTTGTTAAAACATAAGGTATCACCGTTCAGATTAAGTGTACTGTTTTCTCCATTAAGAACACCATTCAGCCTATTAACTTGTTTTGTAATTTGGGTACGCTTAAAATTTTCAACCACCTCATCTTCTTGAAAACCACGAGAAAAATAACCCGACTTAAAACCTCTGAAAGAATCGGGGAAATTGTTATAGTAGGTCTCTTTTCCTGATAGGACTCCATTGACATACTGCATCGAAGCCAATGGTCGTTTTTTAGGAGCAAAGCAATTCAGTTCACCGTTTAGTATTCCATCTTTCAAGTTCAATTCAATTGTCGTGAGTTCCAATTCGGGTAAAACCTTTTTATATTCTTCATATCGAAATTCGGTTATATAAGCAAGACTATTGCCTTCTATAATGTGCGCTAAATTGGGGAAAAATGCATACACTAACATTAGATCTGTTGTTCGATCAATCGAAATCACTAACTCGTTTTTTGTTTTCGAAATTCGCGGTTGTATATGCTTACGAAATTCAATCTTCAATTTACCTGTATAAGGTTTCCCATCGTATTGAAGCGTTCGCATTTTAATAGCGGCAGAAAAATCTCCTAAAGCAACAACGCTGTTATGAATGGTGTCATTTTTAAGCGGTTGATAATATTTATACCAATAATCATTTCGGATAGAATCATTGATTTCAACAATGGAAAATAAATCTCCAAAACTTACTGTATCAATAAAATGAGATGCTGTAAAAGTACTGTCAAATGTAAACCACTTTACGTTTTTATAAGGCTTTTCTAGATACAATGCTTTATATCCAGTTCTTCGAGAAGGATAGAAATAGAATTGTTCATGGAGTGCATTTCCTTTCAAGATTCTTTTTTCTTCCTTTAGTTGTGGTTCCGTTTGTGAATAAAGAAATGCACTGGTATTGGTATACCAAATTTCATTACCATGTACGGTGTATAATCGCTCATTGAAAATGACATAATTTGGATCAATGGGTTTACTTTTGAGTTGAAACAACGAATCATAGATTCTATGCTCTATGATTTCTCCTTTTTCTGTATACCACAATTCCTCCCAACCGTTACCAACGTTTGTTTTTCTAAACGTATTCATGGGCTTCCCATTTTCCCAATAAACTGTATTGTTGAGGATGGTTTCGGGATGATCAAAATCAAAACGCAATTTGAGTTGACCGTTTGAATAGTATTCTTCAACTACACCCGAAAAGAAGAAATGAATACCGCAAGTGTCAATTACATCCCTATAATAATGCCTTTCATTTAATGAATCACGCAAAAAGTCTTGATTTAAATAAAAGTAGGGTTGAACATAATTAGGGTCAAATGAATAACCTGTTGAAAGGTGGGAGCAATTGGGCGTATAAAAGTAGTTTTGAAAATTTTCACCAATTGATTTATCTATATATGAATTTACAAAATTATCATCTGAATTTAAAGGCGAAGCATAAGCAGATTCACCGTAATAGGGTCTCTTATAGCTTTTGTGTTTGAATTCATTGCGAAAATAGGCAGGAAAAATAGTCGGAATTGTATCTTTTGAGTAGGTGTAAATGAGTCGAGGAATGAGTTTTCCATGCTCAATGCTGTCCTTCCATTGGTATTGAATCCATTTTCCTGATTCTTTGCCATTCGTGTACTCACCTATCGTTCTTGTCTTTCCATTGATTTGATATTCATACTTACCATGAGGAGAATTCTCTTTATAATTCATCCAAGTTTCTCCAATTACAGGCTTGTGCTTTCCAGTAGATGTTAGTTGATTCTGTAGGTATTCCAATCCTGTCTTTTTTCCATTCAAATAATGTGTGGTCGATGAGTGCTCATAAAACCAATCTTTTTGTTTTTTGCTCACATTCTCAGTATTCCTAATTCCTTGATAGAACCATTCACCTTCCCTAAAGCCGTTTTTGTAACTGCCTGTTTGCATCAACAGTCCATTCGGATAATACCACCGCACTTCACCTTCTGGACGATTGTTTTTCACTTCAAAAATAGCGGCAACTACTTTGTCATTCCATTTGACGGTATCGACATCTCGAATAGGTAGCTTATCGTAATATTGAACATACGTTCCGTCAATCAATGAGTCGAGAAACGGTGGAAGATCCGTTGATTGAAAATAAGGATAATACAAGTAACAGTACGGGTTATTTGTTTCGTATTTAACTGAATTTTTAGGCTCATTATACAAGGGGTTGTGAACAATGATTAATCCACCAAGAATACTATCAGCTTGTTGTTGATAGGGAACATCATTTGGCTCTAAAGTATAACTTTCATTCGATAAATATGGAAGTATGCGCACGATCCTATTTGGCATTTGAAAATAGGTTTCACGTAATTGCGCTACAACCGAATTGATCAGGAAACAACAGAAGATGTTCAAAATAATTTTCATCTTGTTTTAGGTATTCGTCTAAAAATAAGTGTTTTGAATCGTTCAATCAAAATATAACAGAGGCTGTCTAAAAAGTATCATCATTAAGTCAACCCTTGAGGTGGTTTAAAAATTGATAAAGTTCAAAAAATTGAGGATGAGCTATCTGGATTTTAATACCATTTAAGCTTTGAATTTACTTGAAATTAACCACATAAGGACACATAGCAAACATAGTGCATTCTATGTTTGCTATGTGTCCTTATGTGGTTAAAATTAATCATGAATTTCTATCGTGTTATTACAGAAAAATCAAAGATAAACTGGTATACTCAAGTAAATGACGAACGTCAATTTCCGAAAATAACGAAGCAGTTTATTAATTATTAGTCACATTCTGCGATTTATTCCCTATAATAATCCTCTTCACGATACGTACCATCCGGAGCATCTTCATTGTTCATGTTGATGCCATAATATTCACGTTTCAACACAACACCAGACTGATAATAAATCACGGAAATATCCAATAGTTTTTCTTGGTAGGCAATGATTTCTTCGAGGTTATCTAGGTTGGGATTCAAACAGATTTCTCCCATGTTTTTGACGTTTCCTAAATCGCCACGTAACCAACGACCATCGCGTTTACCCAATTTGTAGTTTCCAACTTGATTGAGTTGTCCATCAGAATCATACATTTTCCAAACTCCAGTTGGCAAACCGTTGACCACATTTCCTTCGTTTTGAATGGCACCGTTGTCGTAATAATTCTTCACATAACCGTTGATTCGATGCTGATTACTATCTGCTTCCCAGAAGGCATACAACATGCGTTCTTCATTGTGATCGGCATGTGAACAATCGTATTTCTCTACTTTCTCAATGATGTAACTTTTACTGGTTGGTTGGTGTTTGTCATTAAAGTAGGTCAAAATACCTTTTGATTTAAAACGCACACTGTCATTGATCGAAATAATACTATCGAAATAGTTTACTTCGCACAAAGCGAGACCATCGTAATTGAAATACTTCCACAAGCCTATTTTTTTGCCTTTAGAAATCGTTCCTTCACGCGCGATGGTATCATTTGGATAGTATTTAACGATGCTGTAATTGATGCCCGTTTTATCTACCAAACTTGGTCTTCCGTAATACGGTTCTCCATACGGATCTCGCACCAATCCCATGTCTACTGCCAATCGTTCAAAACTACTCGATCCTGCAATATCGCTGATATCGAAAAAGATGGAATCTTTCCAATCGAATTGGTAACGAACGCTGAGTTGGTTTTCTTCCCAGATTTTTTCTTCAACTGGCTGATTGTAGAGGAATTTCACATATTGGTACTTGAATCCAAGCGTATCATAGGCTTCATAATCATCTATTGGTTGACCGCTGAGGAAGAAACCACGTTTGGCAATTTTTCCATTCGTATGATAGGTTTTAGATTCACCTTGAAGCGCATTGTTTTGGAAATTCAAATCAAAAATTAAAATAGAATCTCTTCCTGGAACAGTTAAATACGTGCGAGAAATTCCATCTAAATAGCCGTCTTCATAATTCGCAGCTGCATAAAAGAATTTATTGCGTTGGATAGATATTCCATTCTGGTAACCATCACGGAATTCACTATAACTTGTTGTATCACCTTGCCAGTTTATGCTAACCATTGGGCCATTCAACTTACCATTTTTGTAGTTTTCTTTTCGAGAAATATACCTCACTTTTTTTTCTGGAGATGCTTCGAAAAGCATGGTATTGTATTTTGCAATGTATTCATTTCTTCTATATTGTTCACTCTGCGTAATCGGCATTTCTGTTGAATAATAGATCAACTCTCCTTCTAATTCTCCTTTTTGGAAAAATAATTGGGTTGTTATCTGACCAAATTGATCTTTTACCAACCACTCACCTTCTGGTTTTCCATTAAGAAATGCTCCTTGAATTGTTTTATCTACAGGTACCTTTGAATTAACTCTCGGAGCCATTGATTCATAGTTCATGTATTCTTTTCCCTTGTAATCATTATCATACACATTAAAAAAGCTTGAAATGAATGGAAATAAATCCATTACATTTTTGTCTATTCCAGCGTAATAGATGCTCCGATCATACAATTCCAATACAGCATTTCTTTTCCCTTTTTTGTAGAACTTTTTCAATGCTTTACGCACCATTTTTTGTTCCTTAGCTGTTGTCGGCAATTGAATATTAACACTCGTTTCACTGCTTTTTATTTGGAATTTTGACGCGTTTTTTTCGAGTTTAAATGTTCCACTAAAAAGTTGATTGTTCTGATAAAGCAAGGCATCACTTGAGGTTTCATAATTGCTATTCCAATACAAGGCATTTAATTGCGGTAAAGAAGTATCGATTTGCTGATTACGATAGTAGAGGTCTGAAAAATCATACAGTGATCCACTGCTTGTTGTTTCAAGGCGCAATGCTCCAATTTTTTGATTGGCAACGGCATTCACATTTTGGTAATCATCACCAAAAACAGCGGTTTCCTTATAATATTCATCTCCTAAAATGGAATATTCAATGTAATCCAATGTGGCAGTTGCTGGATCTAAGTAGCCTGTCATACAGAAACGTTGATCCTTTGCCCAACGTGCAGCTTGGATCAATGTGCGTTCCGTCAGTTCTTCATTTGCCAATTTTTCTCTGTTTGTGTATGACAAAGTGGGCATTCCTTCATCAAAATAATAAATTAAACCATCAATTTGTTCTCCATATTCCTCTTCAGAATCAGCAATAGAATCTTTTATTAATTCACCTTTTTCATCATAATAAAGTGTCTGGTACAATTTCCCTTTGTAATCGAAAAAATGCTGCTCGTAACGAGAAGAATCCGTGTTAAAAACAACGGTATTGGCTGCTTGACCATTGTCCCAAAAAACGGTGTCTTCTTTTTGGAGCACTCCATCAATGATTTCGAAGCGAATTTTTAATTGCCCATTTGCATAAAATTCTTCATAGACTCCTTCATACTCAAATTTGTAGCCTAGAGAATCGATGAGTTCATTGCGACTGTAATATTTACCATTGACTAAACGATCGCCTGGTTGGTAATCCATGTCTGATTCATAGCCCTCTCCATCATAATATTCAGCATCATAACCTGGATATTCATTTTCGTAGTTGAATTCAGCACCTTCATAACTATTGATTCCTTCTTCTGGCAATTCCAATCCTTCTTCAATCGTGTCGTTTTCATCCAAAACAGAGTAAAACACGCTGAATTCTTCCATTTCAGAACCGTAGATTCCTTGATTGTATAAAACCAAACTGGTATCGCTTTCAGTGGTTGGTTCTTCATCGTAATAATTATACCCTTCGTATTCAAGGAATGATCGATCAATGACTTCATCTCGAATAATGATACTCTTACCACGAATTGGTTTGGAAGCAAGTGTATAGCGTCTGGTCAGTATTAACGTATCTGATCTTCTGTAAGAACCATCTTCCAATGGCATGAATTGAGGCTCGTAGTATTCCCATGACCCTGTTTCTTTATTGTTGGTATATACTCCAGAAGTCAACGTTCGTTCATTAAAACGGCGCAAATAATTTCCATTTTTGATGCCATGCAAATACGCATAATTCTCTGAAAGCGTATCGTAAATAATGGTTTGATTTGTAAGATATTCGATAATTGCGTCTTCTTTGGAATCAACAGGCAACTGATCGGTCTTTGGTACAAATGAGTAAAAATTCCAATTGCCTTCTCGCGAACCTTGACTAAACGAACCTGTTTTCATAATTAAACCCGTTGCAGTATACCAAACTGCACTACCTTCTAATTGGTTGTTTTTGATGGTAAAAATACCTGCCACCACATCGTTTTTGAAACGCAAGGTTGTGTTATCTAAATAAGGAAGATCGCGGAAATATTGAATGTACTCGCCATCTGGAATGACTTCCAATGAAGGAGTAATGTCTTGTTCTTGATCAATTGAATACTGATAAAACAGTTCCGGTTTTTTATTCAACAATTCACGAATGAAATGTTCTTGTTTTTTGCGCTCCTTAGTCATTTTTTGAGAGCCATAATAATTCAACTCTTCGTTTTTCTCATTTTTCTCAACGGTTACACCAATGACTTTTCTGTTTTTATCATCCCGTTTGAGTACTTCTCTAAATTCGGCGTACTGAGCAAACAGATACATATTGTTGTTTAACTCTAGTTGATGGGGATATACAAAATAGGTCTTGCCTTTCCAAACTGTTGTTTCAACTTGTGAAAAAGCATTGAAAATAGAACCGAATAGTAGTGTAAGTAGAAGATACTTTTTCATGTTATTATAGGTCTTAATTGGGTCAAAAATACGGACAATTTATGCGGATTAAAAAAACAAGGCTGTTTAAAAAGGTTTGTTTTACACTAATTTTTATAAGGGTTTAAAAAGTTGAGGAAATGCAAGGCGTTGAGGATGAGATAATGGGAGTTCACTTAAGTAAATGACCATTGTCGATTTCCGAAAACAACAAAGCAGATTACAACTTTTTAGACACCTTATCTATTAATTACCTTCATAGTACTCACCATCACCATAGCCTTCACCATCGTAATAACCGCCTTCACCGTAAAAATTCTCTGGAGGACCTTCAGCATTCATGTTTACGCCATAGTATTCGCGTTTTTTAACAACGGTCATTTGGTAATACACCACTGAAATATCGAGTAATTTTTCTTGGTAACTGAGAATTTCTTCCAGATTCGTCAGGTTTGGGTTTAAGCAAATATCGCCCATGTATTTCACCTGCGACAAATCACCACTCAACCAACGGCCTTGGCGTTTTCCAAGTACATATTCGCCCACCATATTCAAACTACCATACGGATCATAGAATTTCCAAACACCAGTTGCCAATCCGTTTTTAACCATTCCTTCATTCATCAATACGCCATTATCAAAATAATTTTTCACGTAACCATTGATGCGATGAACGGATGTATCACGTTCCCAGAAGGTATACAACATCCGTATTTCATGATGATCTGTATGAGAACAATCGTATTTCTCGACTTTTTCTACAATATAACTACGTGAAAGTGGTTGTCCGTTTTTATCAACCAAGGTCATAATTCCCTTCGATTTAAAACGAACTGTATCATTGATTTGTAGAATGGTATCGAAGTAATTCACTTCGTAAAGTCGGTCACCATCGTAGTTATAGAAATACCATTGTCCAATTTTTTTACCCGATGAAATTTCTCCTTTTCGAGCAACAGTATCGTTTGGATAATACTTGGTCATGGTATACTTAATTCCTGTTTTATCCACCAAACTTGGCCGACCAAAATACGGTTCGCCATAACCGTCTCCATTCAAGCCTAATTGGTACAACATACGATCAAGACTTGTAGAGCCAGTAATATCACTTGTGTTAAAATAGATCGAATCTTTCCAATCAAATTCATAACGCACACTCAACTGATTTTCCTCCCAAATTTTCTCTTCAATTGGCTGATTGTATTGGAATTTAACATATTGGTATTGAAAACCGAGTGTGTCATACGCTTGGAAATCATCAATGGGCTGACCAGAAAGGAAAAATCCATGTTTTGCTAAATTTCCATTCAAATGGTACGATTTAGATTCTCCTTGAAGTGCTCCATTTTGGAAATTCAAATCAAACAGCAAAGTCGTATCTCTACCTGGAATCGTCAAGTAGGTTTGTGTAATTCCATCCGTTGCACCATCTTCATAATTGGAGGTAGTGAACGCTAGTTTTGTGCGTTCGATTGTTGGACCATTTAGGTAACCATCTCTGTAATTCCATTTCGTAATGGTATCTCCCATCCAGTTCATTTCATACAAAGGACCATTTAAAATGCCATTTTTGAAATTGGAAATTTTAGCAAGGTAATGAGTCGGTTTAGCTGGAAGACTATCTTTCAACAAAGGATTCAATGATGCGTAATAATACTCCATCCCATCACGGATTTTTTCTGGATATTCAGTTGCATAAAAAAAGGCTGTACCGTCCATTTCGCCATTAACAAACGTAACTTTTGCTGTTACATTTCCAAATTGATCGCGCGTGATCCATTCGCCAGAAGGTTTACCGTTGAGAAATTGTCCTTCAACCTGTTTATCAAATGCTTCTGCTTTCTTCTCGCTCAATTTTTTCGATTTTCCACCATCGTAATCATATTCTTCTCTTGACTCATAGAAATAATCTTCTTCCACAGGATTAAAGACGTATCCTAAAAATGGCAAGGCATTATAACAGAAATTCTCACTGACTTCAAAATTGTACAGCGTTGCCAATGTCATGTAGGGTGTCAACGGGCTTATTTTACGGTTCTTTTTATATGCTTTGAGCGCCTTGATCACTTTTTTGCTATGCTTTTCACTCGTTGAATAATTGAATGAGATCGCCTCTGAACTTGTCTTTAGCGCAAAATCACCAGTGTGACTTGTCATATTAAACTTACCGCTGAAGGGTTTGTCATCGTAATACAACGTGTAATCTGTTGTAAGGTTGTACGAACTTCCCCAGTATTTCACTCGGCGATTTAACACAGAATCAGCATCACCTTCTTCCATTATGCGGTAGCGATTTATGGGTTTAACATACTCGCCATTCATCAATGTTCGTGCACTCAATTTTCCAACTTGGTAGGTTTCACTCCCTGCTACATTCTCATATTCTTCCCCAAATTGCATATCAATTTGATAAACCAAGTCCTTGTTGATCGCATAACTTTTTACTTCATACGTGCGTGTAGTAGGATCGAACCTGTTTATGATAGCTGTAGTGGTATCAAATCGCCACAATGATTCTGAAATGGTTTCTGGATTTACCAAGATGTGATTCAATGTATCTTGGTTTTCAAATCTAAACGATTGATCATATTCAGCAGCTTGATACACTTTGCCCTTGATCAAATGCTTCGTTTTTGAAACAGGTTCATTGAGATTTTTCTTGAAATTACCAATCGAATCATACAGACGTGTATAAATCATTTTATGATCATAATCAAATGTACGCTCTTCGTATTCATTCGTTTCAGGTAGGTACGTGATAATATTTACTGGGTTTCCATTGTCCCAAAAAATGGTATCTTCTTTCACCAATTGTCCATCCTTAATTTCAAATCGCATTTTAAGTTGTCCATTCTGATGATATTCCTCGTATACTTTATCGAATTGGAATTCATAGCCAACTGAATCGATGAGTTCATTTCTGGTATAATCCTTTTGATTGATGGAATATTTTCGATCATAACGACCGTAAGAAAAATCGAGGTTACCGATTGAAGTTGGTCCATAATCACCATAAATCATTCCTTCTTCATAGTCAGCACCTGGGTATGAATTTGTTTTTTCTTCAGGTAATTCAAGCCCTTCTTCTTCCTTCAATTCATATAACTTATAATAGTTGCAAAATGGTTCAAAATAATTTCCAGCATCTATGTTGTATTCTAAACGACTTATTTGGTATTGATCCAATACTTGATTTCGGACAATAACGCTTTTCGATTTCACCTTTTTCTCAGGAATGAAATAGTGTAATAAGAGAATTGTTTCATCTGTATAAATCGTTCTTATTCCTTGACGAATCATCTTTTTCCCGTAAGAATGCCATTCACCTACTGCGTCTCCATTTTTATAACTTCCTGTTTCTTGAATAAAATCTCCGCTTCCTTTTGAATAAGTACCATCCAACAAACCATTCTTGTAATTCACTAAAATGAAGGACGTGTCTTTATAGGTTCCATCTTGGTATTTTTCAATGACAATTGGCGCTTTCGGATCGGCAACATCATAGGTATTAAAATAATATTCGTGATGAAACCACGGACCTTCTTTCTGACCATTCAAAAAATTTCCAGCTTTAGCCGTGTCACCAAGTGTAGTTAACCAATAAGCTGCTCCATTTAATTGATTGTTTTTTAGGGTAAAAACAGCTGCAACAATGTCATTTCGGTAACGCAAAATAGCGTTTTCATCTACGTAAGGAATGTCGCGGTAAAATTGCACATATTCTCCATCTGGCAATGGTTCCAAAGTAGGAACAATGTCTTGTTCAAGTGGTAAATAGGAATTCAACAGAACCCCTGAATACTCTTTACGCAGGGCGATATATGTTTTTTTAAACCGTTTAAAGTCCTTCGACTTATTCATTTTTGCGGGATACTTGATATCAACTACTTCAGTTGAAACGATAGAACGATTGAGTGAATCACGGTGAATCACTTCTTCTTTCTTGAGCCCCATTTTGAATTGGCGACCAATTTTTTCTATTTCTTGTTGATAGGGGTATACAAAATAAGTCTTCCCATTCATCGAATGAGTTGGCTGTTGCGCGTGTGATACTAGACTGGTGCTTACAACAAATAGGATAAGTGATACATACTGTTTCATACGATTTTCAATGACTAGGGAATGATGTATAGGTAATTGTTTCAATTGTTTGGTAATTCTTTTCTGCTGTGCCATGTCCTTTTTGATGGGTAATTTGTTTTGGTCTATTGAGTCCATCTAACTGAAACACACTTCTATTGCTTGTTACGAAAGATTGATCAATAAAGGTTGAATCAATAAAACCTGTAAAAATACCTGTTTTGGAATAAATGAAATAACGCCGTTGTGTAAAAGGATAATCGCTCCAAGAAATCATTGCAGGATAATTGTGATTCAAATAGGTATAATGTGAAACATTGCGTTCAGTTACAGTATTCCTAACCTGGTATCGTTTTTCTGGTTTTTCTGGAGTTCCACAAATGATCCAGTCATTGCTTCCAGGATGTGCGATTGAATCAATTGAAAGCGGACCCCAAAATTTCTTATCTGGAAAAAAATGATAACGTGTATCTGTATATTCATCATCGTATTGAAGCACGCGTTTATTGGTGCCAACAGGATGTAGAAATGCATAGGGCTCCACGTGCTGACCTTCCTGATTCATCGCTGGATGAAGCCGTTTTGCATGATCATACAATGGGGATGCTGTGGCAACAATCGCATAATTTTTAGTGGAAATAATCAATCCTTCGGAATAATCATTGCGCTCAATGGCAATTAATCGCCCATTCAAATCAAACGTATACCGAATTTTGGTTTTTTCATTTTGTTCTACATCTTTGGTATCTACATCCAACTGCGTACTTCTAAATACCGTCCAGATAATTGTTTGCACGTTTTGGGCGCGAATTATTGAATCATTGAACCAAAAGGGAAAATTGAGTTGAGCAGCTATTTCTTCTTGAAAAAATAAGGGATGAATGATTGTTTTTCGCACTGTAATTACAGCTTTTTTAGGTTTCTTTTCTACCGTGCATGCTTGCAGTAAAACAACTAATAAACAAATCCCCCAAACACCTTTTTTCCGCATAATGCTAAAAATAAGTTTTAATTGGTTTGGTTGTATCTGTTTATGAATAAACTATCTAATAACGTCAGTTCGACTATAAATTTGAGTTCAGAATTTAGTTTTATACGTAACGTAAAAGGCGGTTTTATTGAATCCTTGGCTTTGTGCTTTGATTTCAATTTCGTTTGCTGTTGAACGATCAATTAATTGCTGGTAATTCTTCCAACTAGTCCAAAATAGAGGCGTTTACCGTGTTTGGTTTCCATCCACAATTCATTTACTTCACTTTGATAACTGGAAGGAAGTTGACGCACGATCTGTCGCAGGTCTTTGAGTTCCATTTTTGGTGAGTAAGTATTGACAATCAGGGTTCCCTTCGATTGAAGTAGTGAGACCGCTTCCGCAATTAAATCTGGAAGTAAGTCTTCAATTTTCCATTTTTCACCCTTCGCTCCCAAACCCCAAGCTGGTGGATCCATTTGAATGAGATCGTATTTATTTCCACGTTTGAGTTCACGATTCACAAATTTACGTGCATCCTCCAATACCCAACGAATGTCATTTAATCCACTCGATTCCATATTCATTCTGCCCCAATCGAGCATTCCGCGAACCGAATCAACATGGGTAACTTCTGCACCTGTTAGTCGACCAATCAATGATGCAGCACCAGTATAGGCAAACAAATTAAGAAATCGTTGTTCTGCTTGAAGGGTCGTTTGAATAAATTCCCAATTGTAGAATTGTTCAGGAAAGATGCCAATGTGTTTGTTCCTTGTAATTTGAAGATTGAGTCGAATTCCTTGACTAGAAAAAACCCAAGATTGGGGTGCGTCCGATTTTAGTGATTTCCATTTTCCGGTTAAACTTGTCGGTTTCTCTGGTACAAATTCCCAATGAGCCAATTCTTTCCATTCGGCAAATTGCAAAGTAGGTGGAAAATACGCTTGATGTTCAGGTCGAATGGTAATGACAGCTCCCCAACGTTCTAGTTTTCGGCCACCACCAGCATCAATCAATTCATAATTTTCAGGAAAAGGACAATAAACAAGACTCATCCAATTAACGCGCTCGTGGCGTTTTTTTACGACCACCCATCATTTGTGCCATGCGCATTTGGTTTTTGGAAGGAGCATTTTGCAATTGAGATTGCATCATTTTAATTTGATCCTTCATCATTCCAGTATTATCCAATTTTTTTGCTTCGGCTAACAAGGCAAGTGCTTCCGGTTTACGCCCCGTTTGCGCACAAACACCCGCTAAATGCAAACGCGCCATTGCTTGGTCATGTCCACGACGTAAACCCAACTCCATTGCTTTTCGCAACAATTGTTCGCTTTTCGCAAAACCAATATCCTGCGAGTTAAACATCGCTTGCAAGTAAATGACATACGCACGTTGACGTTTTGGCAAAAACTCAGGATTGGTGATTTTATTGATGTATTTTTTTGCTTTATCCTGATTGCCTGAACGCATGTGGTTTAACGAAAATGCGAGGTTTTCATTGTAGATAAACGTTAACCCAACTACTGTTGTAACCAGAATTAATACAATTCCCCAACCCCAATAACCAGTGTAAAAGGAGAAAACAGTCAAGAACAATAATCCTGCAGCGAGGATACTTCGAATGGCAAAAGCGATCATAATTTAGTCAATTGTTGCAATACATTTCAATTCAATAGCAATAGGTGTTGGCAGGGAATTAATCTCTACTGTCGTGCGACAAGGCAAGTTATCCTTAAAGTATTCTGCATAAATTCTGTTATAAGTATGGAAATCGCGTTTCATGTGCACGAGAAATACCGTGACATCTACTAATTGATCCCAACTCGATCCTGATTCTTCTAGAATAATGCGAACATTGTCAAAAACACTGCGACATTGAGCCTCAAAATCAAAAGCAATGAAATTTCCGTTTTTATCCAACTCCAAACCTGGAACAGCTGAATCTGTTGCATCAGATCCTGCAACACGTGGACCAACTCCTGAAAGAAAAAGTAAATTTCCTACACGACGAGCATGCGGGTATAAACCAACTGGTTTTGGTGCTTTTGATGTAGAAATACGAGATAAATCAGACATACCTGAAATTTTGTGTGCAAAGATACAGTATTTCCTTTTGTGAACGAAATAGTGTCCACTAGAATTAATTGATCAAAGCAGATTTTGCAATGATTTCATCAACAATTGCAGGATCAAGTAACGTGGATGTATCTCCCAAACTACTCGTTTCTCCTTCCGCTACTTTGCGCAAAATACGACGCATGATCTTTCCAGATCGTGTTTTAGGTAAGCCTGTAACAAATAGTATCTTTTCAGGAATCGCAATTTTACCAATTTCCAAACTTACCGATTCTTGGATCGATAAGGCAGCTTCGCGTTCATTTTCAGGCAATTTTTCGCCCACAACAAAAGCATAAATCGATTGCCCTTTCACTGGATGCGGATAACCTACAACAGCAGATTCAATCACATGTTCATTCGTATTGATGGCATTCTCAATTTCAGCAGTTCCAAAACGGTGCCCAGAAACATTGATGACATCATCGATCCTACCAATGATTCGGTACATGCCATTTTCATCGCGTTTCGCGCCATCACCGGTAAAATAATAACCAGCATAATGTGAAAAATAAGTCACTCGACAGCGTTCATGATCGCCATAAGTCGTGCGCAAAATAGATGGCCATGGAGCCTTGATGCATAAATAACCTTCTACATTGGCTTCAGCAATTTCTTGTCCTTCCTGATTCAAAAGTACAGGTTGGATTCCAGGAAGTGGATAACCTGCAAATGTTGGTTTCATGGGTGATAGATTTCCTAAGCCTGAAATCATGATCCCACCCGTTTCAGTTTGCCACCAATTATCCACAATGGCGCATCGTCCTTTTCCAACCTTTTGGTGGTACCAATTCCACGCTTCTTCATTAATCGGTTCTCCAACTGTGCCCAATACTTTCAATGAATCAAGCGCAAATGGTTGCACATGTTCATCTCCACAAGCCATGAGTGATCGAATCGCTGTTGGCGCAGTGAGAAATTGGGTTACTTGGTACTTATCAATAATCTCCCAAAAACGACTTGGAGTTGGATAAGTAGGAATTCCTTCAAACATAACTGAAGTGGCACCACTTAATAATGGACCATAAACAATGTAAGAATGCCCAGTTATCCAACCAATGTCAGCTGTACACCAATAAATATCAGTTGGTTCGTATTGGTAAACATTTTGAAATGTATAGGCTGTGTAAACCATGTAACCACCACACGTGTGAACAACACCTTTTGGTTTTCCAGTAGAGCCAGAAGTATACAATATAAATAATGGATCTTCCGCATCCATGGGTTCTGGTTGGCAATGTTTCGCTTGACCATGAACAGCATCGTGCCACCAAGTATCTCTTCCCTCTAACATGTTGCAGTCCCACCCTAAACAATTGTATACAATCACGTTTTTAATAGAATCACAGTGCACAATTGCTTCATCCACAATTTCTTTTAGTGAAATGGATTTCGCACCCCTGTTCAGTCCGTCAGTTGTAATAACCATAGTTGCTTGAGCGTCCTGAATTCGGTCTGCAATTGCATTAGCAGAGAAACCAGCAAAGACAATCGAATGAATTGCTCCTACGCGTGCACAAGCCAATACAGCAATAGCCAATTCGGGAATCATGGGCATGTACAAACAAATGCGATCTCCTTTTTTAATTCCTTTAGATTTTAACGCATTCGAAAACAAACACACTTCAGCATACAATTCTTGGTAGGTATATGATTTTGAAGCTTGGGTAGGATCATTTGGTTCCCAAAGTAGAGCTGTTTTAGAACCATTTTCCGCCAAGTGTCTATCCAGCGCATTTTCAGTGATATTGAGCTTGGCACCTTTGAACCATTCAATTGTTGGGTCATTAAAATTCCATTCTAAAACTGTATCCCATTGTTTTATCCATTGAAAGTTGGATGCAATATCCCCCCAAAAAGCAGCCGGATCAGCAATGCTTTCCTTGTACTTTTGTTGGTAATCTTCAAATGATTGAATGGCAAGTGTTTTCATAGCTTTAGTCTTAGTTTTCGTATTCTTGAGGATAAATTTAGTGATTCAGAATCATTGTTGTCCGATAAAAAATATTAAAAATCGTTGTCCACAATGTAAATACTGGGTTGTAGAGTTTAACCAAAAAGAAGTGCTCATTTTTTCATTTCCTATCCGCCATGGCAAATTGATGCTATAAGTTTATTTGATACGAATAATTCATCTCCGACGGCGATTTAACTTAGCTTTTAATTTTCAGCATTTTATAAATAAAATCTAATTCGTGTATTCTAAGGTTTGTATTTCACCAATAGGACAAAGAATCATTCTATTTTATTCGTGGGAAATTAATCTAGCGCATATATTAAAAGGAGCTTTCCTCAAAACATGAATTTTTATCGGACATTAGTGATTCAGAATTTGAAAGTTGCAATCTAAATAAATGAGAACTACATTAAGTTTCCACCAACCCTAGATGTGTTAAAAATGTCTTTCAAGAGAATGAATTGTTAGATTATTGCTTTTTTGAATATTCATATTTATCTTATTATTATTCATTCACAACTCTATTTTGGTAGACTGCATAAATAGTTAATAGGTTTTTTGAATGATTTTAGCTTAGATTAGTAGAGCTTTATCGAAAAGCAATACAATTAATCAATTATTACATGAAGCAACAATTACTTTGTATCGGATTGTTTTCAACCTTGGTTGGATTCAGTCAGCAGAACACAGTAGCTTCTGGTGGCGAAGCGTCAGGATCGGGCGGAACAGTAAGTTACACGATCGGACAAATTGACTACGAGGTGCTCAGCGGTTCGTCCGGCACAATGACCCAAGGGGTTCAACAACCTTTTGAACTTTTTTCAGTTGGTCTAACTGAATTGGATTACAGCATTTCTGCATCGCTGTTTCCAAATCCTGCCGTTTCATCGGTGATCCTTTCTGTTGATGGATGGGATACCTATGCAAACGCAGTGTATCAATTAACAGATGAGAACGGAAAAGTAATCCGTTCAGGAGCTGTGAAAGAACAAGAAACTGCAATTAATGTTCAAGACTTAGCGGTAGCCTGCTACTACTTGAATGTTGTGGTTTCAGACAAATTGGTCAAAAGTTTCAAACTGGTTAAAAACAATTAAAAACACACTACTAAATTATGAAAAAGAGAATTCTATTAGTAAGTGCCTTGTTATTAGGTGCTTATTCGTTTGCCCAAGCTCCGCAAAAAATGAGCTATCAAGCAGTTGTTCGAGATGCAAGTAACGTTTTAGTTAGCAGTTCAGCAGTTGGAGTACAAATCAGTGTATTACAAGGTTCTGCTTCAGGAACTCCAGTGTATATTGAGACACAAAACGTCAATACCAACACAAATGGTTTAGCAACATTCCAAATTGGTGGTGGTACTGTTGTTTCAGGTTCAATGGCTGGAATTGATTGGTCTGCAGGTCCTTATTTTATTAAAACTGAAACAGATCCAACAGGTGGAACAAACTACACAATAGTTGGTTCGTCTGAATTATTAAGTGTTCCTTATGCATTGTATTCTGCAAACGGTGGTGTTGCGGGTCCAGCGGGTCCACAAGGTCCAGCAGGAACAAATGGTGTTGACGGTGCAAATGGTGCAGATGGTGCAACAGGTCCACAAGGTCCAGCAGGAACAAATGGTGTTGACGGTGCAAATGGTGCAGATGGTGCAACAGGTCCACAAGGTCCAGCAGGAACAAATGGTGTTGACGGAGCAGATGGCGCAACAGGCCCACAAGGTCCAGCAGGAACAAATGGCGTTGACGGTGCAGTTGGAGCAACAGGTCCAATGGGTCCACAAGGTCCAGCAGGAACAAATGGTGTTGATGGAGCAGTTGGCGCAACAGGTCCAATGGGTCCACAAGGTCCACAAGGTCCAGCAGGAACAAATGGAGTTGACGGTGCAGTTGGAGCAACAGGTCCTACAGGATTAACAGGTGCTACCGGATTAACAGGCGCAACAGGTCCAGCGGGTCCTACAGGTCCTACAGGATTAACGGGTACTACTGGAGCAACTGGTGCTACTGGAGCAACAGGTCCAGCAGGTCCAGTTGCAGGTTCTGACACACATATTATCTATAATAACGCAGGTGCAGCAGGAGGTTCTGCGAACAATACATGGAACAACGGTACAAGTACACATACTGTTACAGGTACATCAGTAACAACCAATGAGCGTATCACAGCATTAGCTGGTGTTGGTAGCCGTGTTGTGTTAACGGATGCTTCTGGAAATCTTTCTGCAGGAGCTGGAGGAGCAGTAACAGGTTCAGGTACGAATAACTACTTGACTAAATGGACAAATGGTCCAGGTTCTGTTATTGGTAACTCATTGCTTCAAGACAATGGTACAAGTATTTCATTGGGACTTACAACTCCATCTGTTATTTATCAAGCTTATGTTTATCGTCAGCAATTGACAGCTAATGGTGATGGTCAACACTCCCTTTTTGGTTACCGTACACGTGATTCCCAAAATGATGGTACTGGGTATTCTCAAATTAATGCGAACTCTGCAACTGCAGGTTACAACTTTTGGGGTGATCTATATACATTTGGTGTAGCTGGATGGAACTACAATGATTATAATCGTTGTGGAGGTACATTTGGAGCTGATGTCAATGGTCTTACCTGGGGATCTCTTGGATACCGTTCTAGTGGTTTGTTGAATTATGGTGTTTATGGTTCTGCTGCTTATGCAAGTGGTGCTGGTTTCTTACCTGAATCAGAATTGTCTGGAATTGGTGGTGGTTTCTTCGGAGATTTAGTTGGTTCTGTATCTAACGGTCGTGTTGTTGGTCAGTTGAATAGAGGTGAATTGTTTGCTACTTACAATGCTGGAAATACTTACACAACAGGTAAAAATGTTGAGTTAGTTGGTGCTGAAGGTGCTGCTAAAACTGCTGTTTATGCTGTAACTAGTGTTGATGCAACAATTTACTCTAAAGGAAACGCACAATTGGTAAACGGTGAAGCGTATATCACTTTTGATGCTAACTATAAAGCGTTATTAGGTGAAACGCCTGTTGTAACTGTTTCTCCAAATGGAAACTGCAATGGTGTTTACATCGCTTCTGTTGATAAAAACGGTTTCACAATTCGTGAAATGAACAATGGAACAAGTACAGTTGCAATTTCATGGATTGCTGTTGGAAATAGAATCGATAACCGTATGGAAGAAGCAACGAAAATGGTAGCTGATCCAAATTTCGATCGTAATGTTCAACAAGTATTGTTCAATGATGCAAATACTGAAGGAAGTGGTCAAAGTATCTGGTGGGATGGAACAACTATCCGTTTCGGTAACTTGCCTGCAAGCATGGCTGTTGTAAAAAGAACACCTGCTAATAAATAATTAGTCGTTATCTATATTTTAAAAGAGGGTTCTAAGTATATTAGAACCCTCTTTGTTTTTATATGAAACGACTTTTCTTGCTTTTCTTATTATGTAGTTCCAAGGTGTTTGCCCAACAAAGCAATGATTCTAGTATCGTTCAACTTTTTCATGATGTGATTTTTACACTCGCAAATGACAGCATGAAAGGAAGAGCAACTGGTTCATTAGAAGAACAAAAATCGTTGTTGTTTATTGATCAGCAATTCAACGAATTAACCAAGCACAAACTACGTAAACAATCCTTTGAAGCTAGCCTCAATGATACAACTGAGTTTACTGCTGTGAATGGTTATTACTTTTTTAATCATCACAGTAAACATACGGTTATTCTGAGCGCTCATTATGATCATATTGGAATGGGAGGCCCGCTTTCCATGAGTAAAAAAAACGATGTTGTGCACAATGGCGCCGATGACAATGCTTCTGGAGTTGCTCTTTTATTAGCTTTGGCGGAAAACATTGCTCAGCATAAGTCTTCAAAGGTCAATTACCTCATTGTTTTTTATTCTGGACATGAAATTGGGCTCTTTGGTTCGGCAGCTTTTTCTGAATTCGTTCAACAGAAAAAACGAAAATACAAAACCATTTCGGCGGTGATTAATTTTGATATGGTGGGCAGATTGCATCCTGAATTGTTGAAATTAAAATGTTTGCGTTCTCCAACAATGGACAGTGTGTTGCAATTAGTTGATCCCATTCCGTTTGGCTTTAAACTCAATGTAGCCAATGAAGAACAATTAAAACAATTGGACACCAAAACGTTTTACAATGTAGGTATTCCGTGTATCAATTTCTCTACAGGAATCCACAATGACTACCACACCATTTCAGATGATCCCCAATACATCAATATGCTGGGAATGCTTGCCATCTATCATTATCTACAAGAATTAATTCCATTGATTCCATAAAAAAGAAGGTGTCTAAAAAGTAATAACCTGCTGCGTTATTTTCGGAAATCGACGTTGGTCATTTACTTGAGTAAACTCCCAAAATCTCATCCTCAATGCCTTGCATTTCATTAATTTTTAATCCACCTCATGGGTTGACCCAATGATGATACTTTTTAGACAACCTCTTCAAAAAATTGAATTTCTTAGTGCGTTACACTAATGCGTTGTTGTGTCATTACTCCATTTGAATGCGCTATGTTTAGCAAATAAACACCTGATTGGAAAGTACTTACATCAAGTGTTGTTTTTGTTGAACCTATTGAATAGGTAGCAAGTGATTTCCCACTCAAATCTGAAATGGTAAGGTTTGAAATAAGATTGGTAGATGAAACCATTAATAAACCGTTTGTTGGATTTGGATAACAGTTTACAGCAATTGTTAATTCTTCCAAACCTGCTGGATTGTTGTGCACCAAATCATAGCGTTGGTTTTCCAAGACTCCGTGCATTAAATCAACCTGGTGCCTAGTAAATGAATTTTGACAGGTTTCAGCTGAATAATCCATGTAGTTTTCGATCATATCATGTAAATCTCCCAAACCAACAACATCTGCATTACAGGTATTTTTGGAAGTATCACAATCTTGTTGAGAAGCATCATTCGCATCGGGCGTATCATCAATGCCATCGTCTTGTGTACAATCACCATCACCCCAAATGTGGCGCAAACCTAAGTAATGACCAATTTCATGTGTAGCCGTTCTTCCCAACACATCATAATTAGCGATTCCTAAATCGTTCGGATTGTTGCTTCCAATAACTTGGTATTGTAACACCACACCGTCTCCTAAATCGGGAGCTGATCCTACTGGCCAGTTAGGCATGTTGGCTGGAGGTGTAGCGTAACCAAGCAATAACGTTTGACCATTGATGGACATATCACACACCCAGATATTCAAGTAACGTGTTTGATCCCATGCATCAATTCCGCCGTCAGCAGTTGATTTTACCTTTTCAACATCTGTAAAATCTCCAAAGAAAATATTGAAGCTTCCAAAACTTGCTGTGGAAGTACTGGTGCGTGTTATTCCTGAAGTTGGGTTTCCATTTGGATCAATTCCTGCCAATATAAATTGAACTTGCGTTGCTCCAGCAACAGGTTGAAATTCAGATCGCATATTACTGGTATCTGCATTGTAACGACCATAATCTGCATTCAATCCCGCCAATTGATTCAGAATAACAGAATCAGGCAAATTTTCTTCTGGTGTATTGTAAACAATATGAAAAACAACGGGAATCGTATAGACAGAACGCTTTGGGTCATTGTTTTGAGCCCATTGTCTAGCAATCTCAAATTGTTCATTTACGTTGTTTGCGTAGCCTGGAGTTAACTGATCCTGATAACCAATTGCTTCTTTTGAAAGGCATTTTTTAAATGTTTGCGCCGTAATCGTAAAAGATCCACAAACTGCTAAAAGTAGAAGTGTTTTTTTCATAGTCGTAATTCTAGGATGAAAGTACAGTAAAGTAGAAAGAGTGAAGTGCCATTTTAGATGATTGGCAATAAACCTGTTCGAATGGTTCAAATAAACACTTAATGTTAAAAAATCCAAAAGAAGTCAATCGACAGCAGGTAAATCACGAACTTTCAACTACCAAAAATAAACCACGATGAACATGTATAAAGTACGGATTTATCCGAATACGAATTCTCCTCGTTTGTTTAGCAATAAGCTCCTGGAATTGCTTACTAAAACACACCCGCTTATCATTACAGTGATGTATTTATTGCTCGGTGGTTGCCTGATTTATTGGTTTAGTATCCGTAATCCAACTCGTTCAAGTGGATCAATACTACTCGTTCTTGTTATCGCTTATTTCTTTTGGACATTCGCTGAATACATGATGCACCGTTTTTTGTACCATAAATCTGCCGATGCTTCGTACCATTCGCGTTTCAAATACCTCTTTCACGGTGTCCATCACGAATATCCCAATGACCACAATAGATTGGTTTTACCACCCATTCCTTCCTTGTTGCTCGCTGGAATTTTTCTGGGTTTTTATTACCTTATTATGGGTGATTGGGCTTTTGTTTTTGGTACAGGGTTTTTATGGGGATACCTTTCATACATGAACGTACATTACATTATTCATCGGTTCAATCCTCCAAAACGTTATAATTTCTGGTGGAGGCATCACACCATTCACCATTTTCAACAACATGATCGTGCTTTTGGTGTAACCACTTCTTTGTGGGATCGTATTTTTGGTACGATGCCTGAGAATCAGCGTAAAACTGTTGAAATTGTGCTTTCGAAAGTAGATTAATTTCATGCGTTTAATTGTTAATCCACTTCTTAAGGTTTTCCGTTTCATTTAATCGTTATTTTTGTTGCCTTGATTTATGGAAAAACGGGTCAAAAAAGTTGCAGTTATTGGTGGAGGAAGTTGGGCTACAGCGCTGGTCAAAATTCTCTGTAACAATTTAAATTCGGTGAATTGGTACATGCGGAGTGAAACTGCTGTAAGCCATATTTTAAAATACCGCCACAATCCAACGTACTTGCAATCAGTTGAATTTGATTTGAATAAGATCAATGTAAGTACCGATTTAGAAGAAATTATTCGCCCAGCAGACATCGTTATCATCGCAACACCTTCTGCTTTTTTAGTGAAATTGTTTGAACACATAAAACCAGAATTGTTTCAAGGAAAAACGGTTTTTTCAGCAGTTAAAGGAATTGTGCCTGAGTACAATGCTATTCCAGCTCGATTCATTCACAAAACATTTGGAACACCCTATAGTGCAATTGGAATTATTAGCGGTCCATGCCATGCTGAAGAAGTAGCGTTGGAACGCTTATCGTATCTGACCATTGCTTGTCAAAGTGAATTACATGCAAACGAAATGGCGAATCTATTGGCTTGTCGCTACATTAAGACGACCATTTCTGATGATTTGTTTGGAACAGAACTTTCGGCTGTATTGAAAAATGTGTACGCTTTGGCTTCTGGAATTTGTGCAGGACTTGGATACGGAGATAATTTTCAATCCGTATTAATTGCAAATGCCATCCAAGAAATCGAAAACTTTATTGATGAGGTAAGCCCTATTCACCGCGATGTAAAGTCAAGTGCTTATTTAGGCGATTTACTCGTAACAGCTTATTCGAAATTTTCCCGCAATCGTACATTTGGTTACATGATTGGCAAAGGATATTCCGTTAAAACTGCTCAATTGGAAATGGACATGATCGCTGAAGGTTATTACGCAACCAAATCATTGAATGAGATCAATAAGAAGTTTCAAGTGGAGATGCCCATATTAGAAGCGGTTTACAATATTCTGTACGAAAAAATCTCTCCTGTCATCGAAATGAAAATCTTGAGCGATCGATTAAGTTAATTCAATAATAACCTCAGTTCGATTATAAATTTTGTTCAGAACGCCCATAAATTCTAGAGTTTGAGTAAAAAGAATGAAGGAATAGCGGGCTATTTCAAGGACTTTTTAGGATAAAATCTGGTATTTATGGGTGAAATCCTTTTATCTATCCAATTCAATCTTTGAAATAATTCGTTGATTTTATTCACGATAGCCCGCTATCACTCATAAAACCGCCTTTTCTTTCAAATTTCAATTGGATTCTGAACGCAAATTTATAATCGAACTGAGGTTAATACCTGTGCCTAAAATCTCGTGGACTTTCATTGCAATACTGCTTAAATTGTCGGGAAAAGTAAGCGTACTCCTCATAACCAAGCAACAACGAAATTTCAGCTAAATTGCATTGATCACTGCTCAACAAACGTTTTGCCTCGAGCATCACACGGTCGAGGATAAATTCAGTGCTCGTTTTACCACAACTTTCTTTACTAATGCGATTTAAGTGTTTCGTAGTGATATGCAATTGATTGGCATAAAAAGCAGCTGACTTTTGTGTTACATACTGCTCATTGACCAATGATTCAAATCGTTCGAATTTATGCGAATACCGATGAACAATCGTTTTAAATAGATGATGATGTGCTTCGTAACATCGACTTAAATCAATGTACAAACAATTCAGTTGACTAGCGATCTTTTGGTATTTATGTGATTTATTGGTTGTGAATTCTTCCAATAGTGCACCAAATTGTTTTGAAAAAGGAACTATTTCTTCGCTTGTAAGATGAAAGGTCGGGATTTGGTTTCGGGCTTGGAGAAAAGGAAAATCATGCAACCGTTGATGTGGGAAATTCAACTGGTAGTAAGTCGGTGAATGAAAGAAAATAAAGCCTTCCACATCTTCGGAGAATTCCCAATGGTGCGTTTGTCCAGGTTGTAGGAAAAAAACCGTTCCAGGAGAAACATCAAATCGTTGAAAATCAATTTCATGAAATCCAGTTCCGTGGGTAAATAATACGGTTAAGTAAAAATCATGCGTATGCGGATGAAGAATGGATGAATGGTGTTTCCGCAAATGCTCTGTAAATGTGTTGACGTAGAACTCATGTTCCAATCCGTGAACATCAAACTGGTGGATCGATAATATTGGAAATGAATTCATACCTACAATACTACAAAAAATGTCTTAATCGTATAACTATTGGTCTTGATTCTGCATTCCTGCGGTTGCCAATATGTCTAATTTTGCTAAAAAAATCATGACTTCTGTAGGTTTAATGTGGGAAGGTAAATGTCCTAACTGTGAAAAGGGGGCTATCTTTGAAAAAAAAGGAAATATCTTCCTATTGCGGATTCCTAAAATGCACGAAAACTGCTTGGAATGTGGGTATAAATTTGAAAAAGAACCCGGCTATTTTCTTGGCGCAATGTACATCAGTTATGGATTTACAGTCATAGAAATGCTCGCTGTTTTTTTCGCAACTTATTGGTTTGTTTCCCTCTCCGTATTTTTTGTCATCATCTTAGGAACATTGGTACTGTTGAGTTTATTCAATTACAGAATTGCTCGCACTATTTGGATTATCTTGTTTCCGTATTGAACCAATAAAAAAATAATTAAAACGCTGAAATAGAGACAATTATTAATCCATTCAATTGATTGAGCTGTTAAGGATTTTAGTTTTTGACCTAATTAACGGACAATCCTGGTGTTTTATCGTTCTTTCTTTAAATGCCAAGTTGTTTTTTCTAAAATATTCAACTCTTGATCAGCATTGTAACGACTTAAAATCATTTTTTTGCTGTTTAGTTTTTCAATGTTGTAGTAATAGGTGTAAATGATACTTAAATCAACATTGATTAAATAAAACTTGATCAATTTTGGATTCTTGTAAGCGATGTCCCAGTTACAATAATCAGTTGGAAATGGTTGAAACCCTTCGAAATAAGCAGGGTTCTCAATACCATCTGTATTCAATAGCTGAATAACGGCATCAATTGTAGTGTCTGTACTAGAAACCGAAACATTGTTTTCAAACGTTTCAGTAGTTATTTTTTCTAGTTGCCAAACACCTGCTAAACGCCGTTCGTTTCTGTTTTCTTTGGTGCAACTACTTGCTGCAAAAAGGAAAACTAGTGCAATACTGTATGCAAAAATAGTTCTCATACTTTAAAGATTAAAAGTGCGTTTCAAACCAATTGTAAGAAATCCTCTAAAAGCATCGCCCACAAGTTCACCGCCATTGTAAACAACAGATCCAGTGTTACTGAAAAAAGTGAAATTGTCTTTGGTTGTAAATTGCATTTGAGCGCGAGCCACTAACCACCATTTTTCATTAAGACTAATTCCGTAACCAAATACTAATGGCACACCGATGGCAACTGTGTGGTTGCTTCCGAATACAATTCCATAGGTATAATCTTTATCTCCATTGGGATAGTTGACATGCGTAGTAATAAAGTAGTCGGAAATGGAAATTCCTGTTGCAATGGTAAACTCGCGTGATTCATTTCGGTTAATATAACCGATCAATGTATTAATGTATCGCTGATGTTGTTGAAAATGACGAGAAGCTTCGTTTTCAAATTTGGCAGAACTTCGGGTAAAAGTATTGGTAACACTTACACCAGTATACAAGTGATTAATTGTAAATTCAAGATTGGCATCGTAACCGTAAGTGAATGAACCAGATGAAAGATCTTTTTTCAATGTAGGAGCATTCGTTGTATTGTAATAATCACGATAAGTTGAAAAAGAGGCTGATTTTGAAAAACCAACAAGCGGACTTACACTCAATCCGAAAGACATCTGAGCAAAATTGCCACCAACACTTATCAGCGTCAGTGCAAGTAAACAGAATTTTTTATTCAAACGCATAGCTAATAGAAATTTGATAATGTTGGGTATTCATTAATAAATCTGTTCCAGCATAACCACTTACTTCATTCTTTATAAACAAGAATTGTGTTGATGCTATAATCAAAAAATGATTCATCTGATACCCTGCTCGAATGCCTAAACCAGCTATTAACTCAGATGTTTTAAACTCTTTTGTTAAGCCATTGTGGGTGTAAAATGCACTCCATTTTCCAGTATAGTCACCACCATTTCGTTTCAGATTATTGCGAATAAGACTAAAGTCGATACTTGCACCAACTGTAAGTCCTTTTAATCGTGGTATTTGTGTTGAAAAAACGAGTTTAAGTTGAGAATTGACCAGTCGAATGCGTTCTTTTATATCTACGATTGAGCTGTCGACAGCATATTGTTTAAACTCAGCTGTTGACCGTGCTGCGTTTCTTGAAAATTCCAGCCCCATTCCCGAATTGCCACGTATTCCCAATGTAATCCCAGGGGCGTATGTTAAGTATTGATGCTGATTATCTGTTTTATTAAGGCGATTAAAATCACTTATATAAACGCTGATTGGAGTAAGTCCAACATGGTAATAGTTCATACTTAGACCAATATATTTGTAAGAATCCCAGTTATTTGTTTCTTCATTGTTAGCTGTTGAAAAGCTGTAATGGGGAATGATCGAATAGGTAATTAATGAGTCTGATTTGATCGTACAATAACTGTTGAACAAGCAACAAATCGAAAACAAAAAAAAGGTAAATCGTTTCATAAACATCCATTTTTACTAAAAACAATTTTAACATAATGCCTTTTTAAGTTATTCGCGAAACAGCATGATGCTTCCTTGTCTGACACAAATGTATTTGAATGAACGATCTTTAAGCTAGCGCAAATGTGGTATTTTATTGTTTTTGACATCAAATATTGATTGTAATTCTAAGCAACTTGCCCGCATAGCAAATGTTAAATGTTAAATCTTTCATTGCTAAATCTATTTAGTTGATCCCCTCCCATTTAGCGGACTTCTTTTTGCCTACTTTTAGGTAAAATTTACTACTATGTCGGTACGAAACCTCGTTGTATTGTCTTTCTTTTTGCCTATTTTATCTTTTGCTCAGTCTACTGTTTTACAAGTACAGTTCAATGAAGCATACAATCAGTATCCAACTGTTCCTCGTGGACTATTAGAAGCCGTTTCGTTTACACAAACGCGTTTAACCTACCTCGATCAATCCATTCAAGCATCGTGTATTGGACTACCTCGCGCTTGGGGTTACATGGGTTTAGTTGCAGATGGCGAAGGTTATTTCCGTAATAATTTATCGTTAGTTGCCGAAAAATCTGGTATTACAGCAACTGAAATAATGTCCAATTCAACGCTTGAAATCCGTGCTTATGCTGCCGCTTTTCATCAACTAGCACTGGAAAAAGCGAATGGAAATCCAACTGAAACTCAAAGTCCTCAAACCATTCGTGCAACTTTAGCTGAATTGAGCTTCATTCCAGACTCGGGATTAGTTAACGACTTTGCACTCAATAGTGAGATTTACGAAATCTTTAAATTTTTGAATAATCCAATTTACCAGCAAGATTATGGCTTTCCTGCCTATCATTTTGATTTGCGTTCGGTATTTGGATCTGCCAATTTCAGTGTGCTTTCTGCTTCCAAAGTGCAGTTCACAGAAGCAGGAATTTCAACAGCCACTGGCGCAACGTATGTTTCTAGCCAAGCAGTTGTGAAATCAACAGAATACGGTCCCGCGATCTTTAATCCAGCAGCAACATGCAATTTTAGTTCCCGAAGTGGTACAGCCATTTCTGCCATTACGATTCACACGATTCAAGGTACGTATGCAGGTGCGATTTCATGGGCGCAAAATTGTAGTTCTAGTGTTTCCTACCATTATGTGATCCGTTCTTCTGATGGTCAGGTTACACAAATGGTATTGGAAGCCGATAAAGCTTGGCATGTTGGCTCTGAAAATCCGTATACAATTGGTTATGAACACGAAGGTTATGTCACGCAACCGCAATGGTATACCGAAGCGATGTATGTTGCTTCAGCTGATTTGAGTAGAGACATTACCAATTCAGGTTATGGTATTCCGCCTGTTCGCACGTATTATGGCGCAGCAAGTGCTCAAACCCAAACCTTAGGTGGTTGTACAAAAATCAAAGGACACCAGCATTTTCCGAATCAATCGCATACAGATCCTGGAATCAATTGGAACTGGGAAAAATACTACCGCTTGATCAACAACAATCCAACCATTTCAACGCAAACTACTGCTACCGGAACAAACTATGATTCTGGTGGTGCGGCTGGAAATTATACAGATGATGAACGATTAATTTGGGTCATCGCACCGAGCAATGTTTCTTCTGTATCACTCAATTTCACCCAATTTTCAGTTGAATTGAATTATGATCGATTGTTTATTTATGATGGAAATTCCATTGATGCTTCATTGATTGGTGTTTATACTGGAACTACATCACCCGGATTAATCAATGCAACGGGAGGAAGTCTGACCTTAGAATTTCGATCTGATTGCGCTACGGCTGGAACAGGTTGGGTTGCCAATTGGACAAGTACAAGTTTAGATGCCATCCCTCCTACCTCATCTGTTGAAGCACTTTCAGCTTATCAAACAATGAATTATGCTGTTCATTTTACCGATTCAGATATTGGTGCTGGAGTTGCAAAACAATATGTTCGTGTTTCTGATCGTCCGAATGCAACAACAGATTGGCATGGAAATGCACCTTACGGTTATGCTGATGAATCATTTGATATGGATGCCACCGCTTGGTCGGAAGTAACAGGTAATTGGAATGTAGCTAGTCAAGCCTACGAAATGACGGATATTGCGCAATCCAATTCCAATGCAGCCATTGCGGTTGATCAAGATAGTTTACATGAATATTTGTATCACTGGAAACAAACGATTACAACAGCAGGAACGAATCAACGAGCAGGAGCGCACTTTTTCTGTGATAATACAGCTTTACCGAATAGAGGTAATTCGTACTTCATTTATTTGCGAGAAGGAACAAATGTGGCCCAAATTTACGAAGTGAATAACGATACGTGGACGCTTCAAGCAGAAGATACCGTTGTCATTGGGGAAAATATCACATACGATGTGAAAGTAACGTATGATCCAGAAGGCGGTTCTATTCAAGTATTTGTCGATAATACATTGATTGTTGAATGGCTAGATACCATTCCATTAACAACAGCGAATGGATTAAGTTTGCGTTCAGGAGGATGCGGCGTGCGTTTTGATGACGTAAGTGTTTATCAATCGCGCTACAATCAATTGGATCTTTCAGTTGGAATCGATTCCTTGGTTCGTTATCAAAGTGATGCTGGAGCAGATGCAGCAAAAGTTGCCACTTTAATCGTTGATTTTATGGGGAATTGGTCCAATTTAGCAGCTGAAACCTATAAAATAGACTGGTCTTCACCAACGTTATCAACCTTGAATGACGGTATTGCTGGAATGGATATAGACACGATTTATGTACCTGTTATTTCTGCTAATTGGCTTTTTAGTGATGTACATTCAGGATTGGTTCAATACAGTTTTGCGGTAGGAACTTCTTCCATAACCCAAGACATTGCCCCTTGGACGAATGCAGGACAAGTACAATCGATTAACTATCCAATTCCGAACCCTATACTTGGAACAACGTATTATGTGCATGTTCGAGCAGAAAATGGTGCAGGATTGATGCTAGAATCTGTGACAGATGGGCAACGTTATTTGGAAGAAATTTCAACTGCTTCACTAGAAGAAAACCCAGTCATTTCATTTGTATTGTATCCACAACCATCAACTGATTTACTAAACGTTGTTGGAAATTGGGAACATGCAACTGCAACAATAGTTGACGCAACGGGTCGTGTTGTAAAAACAATCATTTTAGAAAAAGGGGTTAATTCAATTGACCTTCATTCACTCGCTTCTGGCCAATATAGCTTTGTCGTTTCAACTGAATTTGGAATAAAAGCTAAACAATTAGTAATAGCTCATCGAAATTAAAAAAGCCATAGTTGGTGTTCAGTGAATGAAACATACCGTTAAGAAATTGGAGGTGATTACAGCTTCTGTATAGTTGCATATTTGTACCCACAAGGATGATTCATATATAGAATAAGATATACAATCGCCTCCTAAATCAAGAAACCCAATCTAACCAGTTGGGTTTTTCAACTTAATACACTTGCAGATTCTACAATTATTAAAAACGAGTTGTAAGAGTTAAAAGCTCAAGAACGCTTTAACTCACAAAACTGTCCAACTCTCCAAACTCAAGAAACTGTCAAACTCTTTAACTCGCCAAACTGCCAAACTCATTAACTCACAAAACTAAAGTAACTCCCCAACTAGCGTTAATTCCCTTTATTTTCACGTTTTCTTCGTTCTTCCAACCATTTTGGAGCAGGTTTTGAACCGTTAGAAGGTGCTGCACCTCGATTAGTAGTAGAAGTAGATGATTTACTACGCGAAGTAGTTTGCGTTTTCTCTGAAACACGATCGCCAAGCAATTGTTCAATTAATTCAGGACGATTGGCTTTTTGAAGCCGTTCTCGAATCCAACCTTGATTTTCGCGTTTATACCAAAAGAAAAAACGATTTTGATTTTGTTTTTCCTCCTTTGTTTTCGCTGTTTTGATTGGTTTGAGTGTGTAAGGATGAACACCCGTGTAATAAATCACTTCAGCCACTGTCATAGGAGTTGGAGTGAAATCTTGTACTTGTTCCAATTGAAAACCCATCTCCTTTGTTTCAGCTGCCAAATTTGCCATATCGGCCTCTTCACACCCAGGATGAGAGGAAATAAAATACGGAATCAAGGGTTGATTGAGGTTGTGTTTTTTCGATAGAGCATCGTATTTGGCTTTGAACTTATGGAAATACTTAAAAGACGGTTTACGCATCACACGAAGTGTAGCATCAGATGTGTGTTCGGGCGCAACCTTTAAGCGTCCACTAACATGCCGCGTAATCAATTGCTCAATGTACTCATCGTGATTACCATCATCGTTGTTTTTATTGAAATCATCTACCAATAAATCATAACGAACCCCAGATCCTACAAAGGCTTTCTTAATTTTTGGGTGATCATCAATTTTACGGTAAATATCCGTCATTGCTTTGTGTGAAGTGTCGAGGTTGTTGCAAATTACTGGATGAATACAACTCGGACTTGAACAACGTTCACAAATCGATTCGTCTTTCCCTTTCATGCGGTACATATTGGCAGATGGACCACCAATATCAGATAAATAACCTTTGAATTCAGGATGTTGAACCACTTCGTCTATTTCCTTCAAGATGCTTTTTTCACTGCGCGATGCGATAAATTTTCCTTGATGTGCGGAGATGGTACAAAAACTACACCCCCCAAAACATCCCCTATGAATATTGATCGAAAACTTGATCATATCGTAAGCAGGAATTGCTCCCCGCTTTTTGTATTTCGGATGCGGTAAACGTGTATAAGGTAAATCAAATGATTGATCCATTTCGTTTTCAGACATCGTTTTATACGGCGGATTGATCACCAAGGTTTGATCACCAACTCGTTGCATAATCCGATTCGCATTCCATTTATTGGATTCTACTTCTACTATTTTAAAGTTTGCAGCGTAGGCAATTTTATCTTCTAAACATTTTTCGTGACTCGATAATTCTACTGTTTCCCAATTCTTGTTTTTGGGCAACTCTTTTGCGCCATCTTGTAAAAATGCGACTTGATTGACCGTTGTCATGGAGGAAAATGGCACCCCTTTTTTGAGTAATCGCAACACGTCACGCAAGGGTTGTTCGCCCATTCCATAAACGAGTAAATCAGCTTTAGATTCTACTAAAATGGACGGCAACAAGGTATCTTTCCAATAATCGTAATGCGAAACTCGACGTAAACTTGCTTCGATTCCACCAATAAGAACAGGTACGTCTGGGTAAAGATCTTTTAGAATGGTGGAATAAACAGTGGTTGCATAATCAGGACGAAAACCCGCTTCTCCACCAGGTGTATAGGCATCTGTTGAACGTAAACGTTTTCCAGCAGTGTAATGATTGACCATGGAATCCATGCAGCCTGCGGTAACGCCGAAAAAATATTTTGGTTTCCCTAATTTTTTGAAATCACGTAAATCATCGCGCCAATTGGGTTGTGCAATGATGCCAATTTTAAATCCTTCCGATTCAATGATACGACCTATTACAGCAGTTCCAAATGCAGGATGATCTACATAGGCATCACCCGAAATAAGAATGACATCTAGTTCATCCCAACCTCTTTTTTCAACCTCCTTTTTTGTTATTGGTAGCCAATCTGTTATCGGTCGTTCTTCCTGCATGGTACAAAGGTAGTGAAAGGGAAATAAATTGACTTAGGAAGTTGCTAATTGAATTTAAAGAACGATTAACCTCCTTTCGATTTTAACTGATTTCACCTTTAGTGTTTTCGACTAAAAAGATAAATCCTACAATCGTTGTTGGAAGTTTCTTTAATAAGCAATTTTAAGCTTTTCCCAATTTGTATAAGAACGTGAAGTGTGAAGAAACAGCACCAAAAAATGTTTTATTTTCCAAATAAGGCACATCAAATTCTTCTGCAGTTTCACGTACGATCTCTGCAATGTAAGGATAATGAACATGAGAGATATAAGGAAACAAATGGTGTTCTACTTGAAAATTCAAACCGCCAACATACCAAGAAACGAATTTATTTTTACGTGAGAAATTAGCTGTTGTAATCAATTGATGCATTGCCCAATCGTTTTCAATTACCCCTACTTCATTCGGCAGTGGATGAGCCGTTCCTTCAACCGTATGCGCTAATTGGAACACCAACGCGAGGATGAATCCAGCTATAGCGTGCATAATAAGGAACCCTGCAATCGTTGTGCCTAGTGGCAAGCCGATAATCGCAATGGGCAAATACAATATAATAAAAAAGTAAGCTATTTTAAGCGCAGTAATTAAAAGGATTTTTTCCAAATGACCCCGTTTATCTTCAGAAGAAGCTTGGTGTTTTTTGTATTGAAAAAATTGCACAAAATCTTTGAGTGTGACCCAATACAAGGTCAAAATTGAATAGAAAAATACCACATAAATAAATTGAAAACGGTGGTAAGCTTTACGTTCAGAGTGAGGACAAAAACGCATCATCAACTTATCGTCAATGTCTTCATCCATTTCAGCAATATTGGTATACGTATGGTGTAAAACATTGTGTTGCATTTTCCAATTAGAAATAGAACCACCGCACAAATTCAAACTGAATCCCATTGCTTGGTTGACAAATTTATTTTTGGAAAAAGCCCCGTGATTCGCATCGTGCATAACACTCATCCCAACACCTGCCATTGCAAAACCCATTACACTCCAAAGACCAATTTGTGCAAGATTTGAAAAGGGGAAAATCAACATTAATACAAACGGCCCAACATAGGTTGCAAGTAAAATGAAGGCTTTAATGTACAACCGACGATTACCTTGTTTTTTTATTTCCTTACTTGAAAAATACCCGTCAACTCTTTTTTTCAGTGTTGGAAAAAAATGAGCTACATCCTTTTTCACCCATTTCACTGAACCTATTTCACCCATGCAATAATTTTAGGGTGCAAGATACGCATAAAAACTTGTATTTGTCAAGATTGGCGGTGATTACGAACCATGAAAAACTGTGGATTTTGATTTATACCGCTATCAACTTGTTTTTTAGGCCATACATTACAAGACCCACCACATTGCGTGCGTTAATCTTCTGCATCATGAGTGTGCGACTACTTTCAATGGTTCGTTTGCTTCGATGTAATTTGTCAGCGATTTCTTGTGTTGTCCATTCTTGACAAATCAATTCAAGAATTTCTACTTCCATTTTGGTAAATTCAACTACAGGAGCTTGAAAAACAGGCTTCACCAATCCCAAATTCATCATTTTGCCAATCAGCATTTTGGAAGTCCGGTCATTCAAGTAATAACCTGTTTCCATGGTACTATAAATTGCTTTTGCTATTTCATCTGGCTCATCATCTTTAGATAAGTAGCCGTGGGCTCCGTTTTCAATGGCTTTTTCAACAAATTCCTGATCATCATACATGGAAAGAATCAGCACACGAATACCAGCGAATTTATCCCGAATGATCTTTGCTGTATCGAGCCCATTTAGTTCTGGCATTCGAAAATCCAAGAGCACCAAATCAGGTCGATTCTCAGGTAGTTTATCTAACAATTCACGCCCATTTTCAGCAGAAAACAGGACTTTTACACGATCAAACCCACTAACAAGATTTACCAGACCTTGTCTAAAAATGAGTTGATCATCAGCGATAGCGATTTTAATTTCATTCATAATACCTTCCATTCAACAATTACAGTTGTTCCAGTTGGAACTAATTTTTCGTAGAGTAGTGTTCCTTTTATTTGTTGGATCCGACTCTCCATATTTTTCAACCCCAATGACGGGCGATCCAAGTTCTGATGATCACCAGGAACAAAACCAGACCCATCATCTTTGATGGTCATTTGAATTCCGTGAAAAGTACTTAAAATTGTAACTTCTACACGTTTTGCACCTGCATATTTTAGGATATTATTCAGCAATTCTTGCAACACCCGATAAAAGGCAAGCTCAACATCCTTCGGATGGGTTTCTTCATCGACAATAGAATCAAAGGTAAAAACAAGATGAGTAGATTCATTCAAGGAACTCACCAAACTTTTGGCTGCTGTTATCAATCCTAATTCTTCTAAAACCGAAGGCAATAAATCGTTGGAAATACGTCTAACTTTTTGAATCGCATTGATGAGATTACCAGTCAACAATTCACGTTCATCATCGGTTATGGTCAGTTTAGGAATTAAGAACTTAATGGCTGTTAAGGTTGAACCTACGTCATCATGTAATTCGAGAGCAATGCGGCGTTTTTCCAATTCTTTTGTCTGGATGACGGCATCCATGAGTTCTCGTTGGTAATTCAAATCAAGCATTGCCAACTCATTTTGTTTGGCAACCATGCGTTTTTGATAGATAAAAAAGAATACAATGATCCCCATGGCCAGGATAATCATACCCATTGTACCCAGAATAACTACCGTACCGAGATCGATTCCTTGCTTCCCAACCATAACACAATGGTATAAATAATATTTAAAAAGATATTCAGAATAGAATGAATGACGTATCCATTAAAGCCCATCTGCTTTGTCATAACAGCTATATCACCTGTTAGGTTCATAAAAAAAGTTCCAGAAAAATAAAGTAAAAAGCCAGAAACCATCCAATAATGTGGGTAATAGATAAGATTTTTTACCTCTGATTTTTGGAAAAGATCCGCAAAAAAGAATAGACACATTACCATTTGCAAGATACATTCAATGTAACGAACAGTTGATGGATGTGCATTGAGTGATACCCAGAAAACTACACTACAAATTGAAAAAATCAAAAACGCGCCAAGTACAATTAAGGCTACATTTCTATAAACTTTGTTCTCTGTGAGAGATCGAAAATAGAACACCAAAAAAATGCTTTCGCCAAACGTGAAAAGGTGAAAAATAGGCATATTGTTGATTCCTGACAATTGAAATGATTTGGCAATGGACTCAAGAAGTAAAGTGAATAATATAAAAAGAGCCAATATTTTTAATTGGCTTAATAGCCTATTCCAAACAAAAAAAACCATCCCACATGAAAGCAGGATGGAATAAAGTGATATTTCTTGTAATATAATCATTAACAATTAAGAAAATTGGAAGATGAACAAGTAGACGGACAAGGAACAGATATATCCATAATCAAATTTAACATATCGTTTTGATCCGCGGTTGCACCCACCAATACTAATTCTTTGGAACCGTCTTCTTTTATACCATAATAAATACGAATACCCATACAATTATCTTGGTCTAACAACGCTTGAATGGTATCACGTCCATAAAAATGAGCAATTATTTGCCCTGGACAAGCTTTTCTATAGCGTTTGGTCATAGCTTCTGCTACTGTTGAGGTAATTGGCCCTCCTTCTGTTCCATTAAATGACATAATTAAGAATTTTAGTGTTTAACCAATAATACAACTTTTGACTTAACTAAAAAATAAATACATTACCTACTCATTTAGTGAAAATACAAACAACAACACAAAAGGCTAACATACAATAAATTATATTCAACTCATGTTTGAAAAAATGTGGTTTCCCGCAAAACAATTGCGGTAAACCGCAACTCAAAATACCGTATAAATACGGTTGTGAGGTTCATTAACTCCACATATATTTGTCACAACAAGGCTTTAATACTACAATAGAAAAATGACAACTAAACTCTATACAGCAGTGAGTTCACAAGAGAAAATTGATTTGCATAATCAATCAGATGTTACACGGTGGTGTCAACGTCTCAATTGCAGTAAAGATCAGTTGACCTATTGCATAATGAAGGTGGGGAATTCATCCAGATCGGTAGAAGATTTTTGGCAGATGAACCGCGATCGCTTGCAAACATTTTTTCACATTATCTGGCAAGAAGTGAAATCATGACAGGTCAAATTTAAAACGAAAACAGATTGCCTTTCAACAAAGAGCATCACACATAAATCACTATTCACGTTAGACGACTCTGGTAACCACGGAGTCGTTTTTTTTGTGAGGGAGGGGGTAGGATGTATTACTTAATTAAAAAAGCCCAATCCCAACTTTTAAAGTCAGAATTGGGCTTTTTTATGCTTAAATTATACGTTATTGAATCACTAACTGCGCAACAAATTGTTTGCCATTAGCTTGCGTAACACGAACTTGATACACACCAGGTTTCCAATTGGAAACAGTTACGGATCAGTGCATAATGTTGTTTTTATAAGTTTAACTATTGATGGTGACTACTCTGAATGGTTGGAATGACAAAACAAACAATTGGATCAATCTGCGAAGCACTCGAAATCGACATCAAAGAATTGTTTTGATAGTTCTCCTGAAAATCAGTCCTGAATTTCCTTTATAATACCTAGGTTCAGATGAACCGTTTGGGTAGTACACGCTCCTAAGCAAAGCAATAGCCCTTCACTTAGTAAAAAGTGTATCAAAAAACACATTCAAGAGATGCTATTAAAATCTGAATAGAAATTCATTTTAGGTAAAGGAAAAAAGTTGATTCAAAAAAAAACCATCTACAAAACGTAAATGGTTTCTAAAAAATGTATTGAATGAATGATTAATACAACTCTGCTTTCAAAGAAGTACGGTAATCTTTAATTTCTTCGCGATTGATTTTGTGATCAGCGTTTTTCAATAAGTTCAACAAGTACAATAAGTTCTCTTGATCTTCAATTTCCAATGGGTATTCATTTCCTTCTTCATCTTCCTCATACTGCGCTTGCACATCAAAAGCTTGACGATCCTGCAAGAATTCGTAAGATAAACGCAATACTTTAACAACTAAAGGATCTTGTTCTTTCAACGCTTGTTCGCGTAATTCCTTTAAATCTTCAATGATTCCCTTATATACAACGCCTTCTTTCTCGACCTTTGCAATAATTGATTCTAACTTTTTGTTGGCAATGCCCGTTTTCATACCCATCACGTTTTTCCAATAATAAATCCTCTGATCGTATGACATACTTTTAGAGCGACGTGCAAATGTAATCACTTCCTTTGATTTGAGCAGGATTCCAAGTGAAAAATTAACTAAATGGCAATATTATCGATGTGAAACTCAAAAATAAAGGCAAAAGTCAATCAATTCATTATTTTTGTAACAAGTACTAAACCTACAATATTGTTAGACTTAATTCTCAAGGCGATCGTTACTGGATTCATACTTAGTATTATGATTGGTCCAGTATTTTTTATCCTTCTCGAAACAAGTATTCGAAAGGGAGTTCGGGCTGCCTTAGCTTTTGATTTTGGTGTTTTATTAAGTGATCTCATCTACATTATTCTGGCCTACATCTTTTATGCTGAAGTAGCTAAACTCACCTCAGGGCAAAATTCACACTTAATAAAATTGTTTGGTGGGCTTATATTCATTGTTTTTGGTATTATTACATTACTCAAAAAACCAAAAGGTTTAGCCAGTGAAGATGCTGAGGGGATCAGTCTTGCAAAAGATTATGTGATGCTAGGGTTAAAAGGTTTTTTACTCAATTTTGTCAATCCTGCTGTCATTTTTTATTGGTTTACAGTGATCGCAATAGGTTCAAAAAAACCAGGAGAAGATGGGTCTGGTGATAATATGCTCTTGTACATCACTATTTTGTTAGTTACCTTCTTCTCAATTGATGTTTTGAAAGTTTTAGGCGCAAAAAAATTACGCCCATTTATTACTGATCGCGTATTGACAGGATTGAACCGATTCACAGGAATTATCATTTTAGTGACTGGAATTGTACTTTTTGTAAAGGGTTTATTAAAAGTCCTGTAACTTTGCCCCTGTTTTCAGCTTATAAAATGTAAACTCCGTTTTTCCATGAAATTGATTCTTTTTCTCATCCTGTTTTGCCCGTTCCTGTCGTTTTCCCAAATTATTGTGAAAGAAAACCTCACGAAAAAAACAACCCTGTACTACGATTTTAACCGATTGTATCCTGAATCAACAGGTGCGTACTACAAAGATTTTTTAGGCGAAACCACCATGAAACATGGAAAATGGGTTTATTTTGATAAAGCTGGAGCTATAATCGAAGAACGCAATTATTACAAAGGTCAATTGAACGGTCCTGTAAAGGCTCAATATTCCAATGGAAAACCACGACAAGAAGGTTATTTTAAACTCGGTGAGCAAGACAGCGTTTACCGCGAGTGGAATGAAGATGGCAAGCTCAGTATTGAAGGAAGCTATTTTCAGGATAAACCAAGTGGTACTTGGACGTATTATTATTCGAACGGAAAACAAAAATTGATCGAAGAATTCATTGACACCATTGACTATGTTCGCGCTTATTGGTTGCCAGATAGTTTACATACCCAAACTGTAATTGATGGAACTGGAGAAATGCTCACGTTTTATACTACTGGAGATCAAAAAGAGTGGTACAATTACAAAAACGGCTTAAAAAATGGCCCGTTTGAAGAATACAGTACCTACGGTTTTGTCACCATTTCTGGTTCTTTCAAAGAAGGATTAAAAGACAGTTTGTGGTCGTATGCCTATTACACGGGAGCGCTAGAAAAAACGTCAACGTATGTAGATGGCGAATTAAATGGCCCGTATCATTATTATTTTGACAATGGTCAAATCAATGTTGAAGGACAATATTCAGACGGAAAAAAAACAGGCATTTGGACGTGGTATACCAACAAAGGCACCAAAGACATGCAAGGATCGTTTAAAAACGATATGCAACATGGAAAATGGACCTACTGGCATCCAACAGGAGAAGTTTCCTATTACGCAGAGTACAAAGACAATCAAAAACACGGACTTTGGACTTACCTCTATAAAAATGGCAATACCTTCAAAAAAGGATCTTTTTCAGCCGATGAAAAGAACGGAAAATGGGAAACGTGGTATGAAGATGGAACGCTGCTCATGTCAGGAGATTATTTAAACGGAAAAGAAGAAGGCCTTTGGAAAAATTACTGGGAAACAGGGAAGTTAAAAAACGAAGCGACTTTCAAAGATGCCATTCTAGAAGGCGAATGGAAATCTTACTACCCATCTGGAAAACCAAAGTTGACTGGAAAATACAAAGATGGTTTTAAAACTGGTGAATGGATTGACTACTTTGAGAATGGGAAACCGAAAGACATCGGAAGTTACAAAGTCGTCAAACAGAAATCCAAAATGGAATACGGTCCCATGAAAGATCACGTTGTCTATGAAAGTGTAAAAGATGGACATTGGACTTCTTTCTCCAATAAAGACTATAAAAAAACGGAAGAAGGCGATTACAACGAAGGTGAGAAAACAGGAACCTGGTACGATTATTATCCTGGTGGAAAAGTGCCTGCTGTTACAACCGAGTATAAAAATGGTAAGTTGGACGGAAAAATGAAGGAATTTGACCGTCGAGGCAATTTGATTTCAGAGACCGATTACAAAGACGGGTTGAAACACGGTAAAATGAAAATTTACGATAAAAGAGGTAAAGTTGCTGTTGAACGCGATTTCGAATTTGGTCAACAAGTGATCAAAACCGAGAATAAAGGAACGCAGTTTAATCCTGGAGGGTAGGTTTAATCAACGAAAGGTATTGTTGGATGAAGAAAAAATTGAACCGTTCAAATGGTTATCTGATTTTCTTCATATCTATTACTGAACAAAAACTGATCCCATTGAGTTGAGTGGTTAACCTAAAAATCCGTATATTCAATAGAAATCGTGAATATGACGCAACAAGAACTGGGAATTTATGGGGAGCAATTGGCTCAAAAACACCTCTTAAAGGAAGGCTATACAATTCGAACGGTGAACTACCGCTATGTCAAATACGAAATCGATATTGTTGCAGAAAAAGAAGATAAAATTGTGGTTGTAGAAGTCAAAACGAGGCAAACCGCTGAGATTGGAGAACCTTGGATGGCTGTGACGCGCAAAAAACAACGACAGATTATTGTCTGTGCTGATCACTATGTGCAATCAAGAAATTTAGAGAAAGAGGTGCGTTTTGATATTATTTCGATTGTGCACAATCAATACCGAAGTGATTTGGAACACATTGTTGATGCATTTTCGACGTGAGTTATAAATTAAAGTCAAATTCTAAAGTAATTCTTTGATTTTTCTGTAATAACTCGATAGAATTCATGCTCAATTTTAACCACATAAGGACACATAGAAAACATAGCACATTCTATGTTTTCTATGTGTCCTTATGTGGTTATTTTCAAGTCAATTTATTATTCGTGCACGTGTCCGCGGCGGACAAGCGTGACTGATTCGTGGTAAACCTTTCGAGCGAATTTATTAAAAAAGCTTTCGTAGAAATATGTGTTTTTAGTGGAAATTAGTGATGCATTTGATAATCCCTTTCAGAACGATTGTATAGGACCAAATTGTTGTGGTCAAATTTAAACCCTAACACGTAAGCAATTTACGATTAACTCACTCTCCTCCTAACTTAAAGGTATACTGCACCATAATTGTTCTAGGAGCTTCTATCTTTAATGGTCGCAATGAATAACTGCGGTTCAAAATATTGCTTCCGATCAACGCCAATTTGTGTTTCGTATTAAATTGATAGGAAATCCTTGCATCTAGAATGATATTTCCAAAACGGTGTGAATTGAAATAATCCATATAACGGATATTTTGGATGTAAGGTGCATCTTTTGTAAACTCTTCGAACTCCTTGATGATCCGATCCATATTCACAATCTTGCTGAAGTATTTCATGCTCATACCGATGGCAAATTTCTTCTTGAATACCAATTCTGCATCTGCCTTGATATTGTGGAGAAAACGGTATTTCAAAATCTGACTTGCCGAATCAAGAGAAGTGGAATTGTAACTGAACGATCGGTTAAAATCATCTACCGCATAGACATAATCAGGGTTGAGTGTTTTAGGCACAATGTAGTTATAACCTGAAATAAAGGTGATCTCAGTGTTTTTATTGATTTTCGCAATTCCAGAGAAAGAAAGATCTATTCCTAAAACGCGTGATCGACCCGTATTTAGAAATTTGAAACCAGCAAAGGATGTTTGACTCGCTGCATCCCAAACACCAAACATGTATTCAATCGTGTTTTCATATTCTTGCCAAAAACCCGCGATATCAAGGTAGCCCATTAATTTACCGAATTTTAAACCTTGTTTGATCCCAATTTCAGCATTCCAACTGCTTTCGGGTTTTAATAAAGGATTCGGGAAAACACCAAAATTACCAACTCCTGTTTTAATAAACCGCTCTGTAATAGTGGGAAAACGGTAACCTTGCCCATAAGACATCCGCAGATAGGTTTCTTGGTAAATCTTCAAACTCGTTCCTGCTCTAAAGATGGGTTTCAAAGCGGTAACGCTATCATTCAACTGGAAATATTCCAAACGACCACCAACCGAAACATTAACAGTTTGTTTGATCTTTTTTTCACCTTGTGCGTAAGCTGACACATTGAGCAAGGTGTTGATAGGACTTCCAGAGCCTATGTAAATATTCGAATAAGAATGGGTGTGCGTACTTGTTACTCCGCCAATAAATTCAACGCCCTTCAATGCAATATATTTTTTCTGAAATTGGTAATCACCATAGATGACAGTTGCTTGATTGGATTGGTTAGCAGACATGTCATTCACGGTACGCAAGAGTCGCATACGGAAACTGTGTTTCCCAGAAGTCGATGTGAAAAAATTCAGAAAAGGGTCTAGGTTAAAAATAAACTGATCTTGCAGAAATAAAGCGCCCGGATAGGCACGATGTAAACCCGTTGTGTCGTCCAACCAAGCGAAGACCATATTGGTTTGTGCGAGCATAAAATTGCCATTTAAACCATAAGCCAGACCTTTGTATTTTTTGGAACGGTATTGCAGATTAAAATTGACACGAGCACGTTTGCTTGATAATTGTTTATTGGTGAAATTACTCACCGTATCAGCAATCACAAAGGTATCAATGATCGGTGGTCCAATATAACCATGATCGTAATTCAAATTACCACCAACAACCACATCCCAGTTATTGATTTTCCGTGAATGCAGTAAGTTTATTCCACTGATCAACGGAGCATTCGTATACCAATTCCCGAATCCATTGCTTGGCGTACTGTAGAAACCAGAATACGCATTGATCTTTGTGAGTGGTTTATTCGTTGGATAAGCTGTTCGAATATGAATAGATCCCGATAATGCTGAACAACCTGATAATACAGATGACGCACCTTTAATGATTTCTATTTGGTGAATGTTTTCTACTGGAATAAATCCCCATTCTGGTCTTCCAGCATCTCCTGAAAGCATGGGCATATCGTCTACAATAACTGCCACTTTTGAACCAACACCAAAGGTGAAACCACTTCCTCCTCTTATTTGCGGTTCTCCATCTAGTATGTTTAATCCAGGTGTTTGATCAAGTGCCGTTTCAATGCTTCGTGTGTTTTTATTCTCAATAATTTTAGGTTTGAGAATTTCCATCGATACGGTTTGATCTTCAAAAGGAGTGTCAAATTTCCCGACTTTAATTTCAAATTCTTCGAGATCTGTCACAAAAAATTCGAGTGTTATATCTTGTTGAACTGTTTGATTCACAAGTACTGTAACCTCCAATGTATCCGTAATCATTCCTGTATACCGACAAATCAACAGGCATTTACCTGGAGGAACTTCCAAGATGTAATTTCCCTGATCATCTGTATCGGCACCAATTGTTATATCACTTTTCACAATGACGGCAGCACCGAAAAGTTCTTCACCTTTTGCATCGCGCACCTTACCAACAATTTTCCCTGTTTGAGAAAAACATGAAAACGCAACCAATACTAGAATTAGGCAAATACATTGCTTCATAGGCATACAAGATGGAGTTGAGCAGCTATTTCTACTGAAACAACTGCTCAATCGCTATAAGAAATAAGACTGTTGCAAAATTCATTAATCGAGGCGCGATTAAAATTCAACACCGCAGTTTGCACTTGTAAATGAGGATGTTGAATTTTTGAAGTAACGAAGAGTAAAGAGTTTTGCAACGGTCTTATGATTAATAATTGATTACTTTTTTGGTAACTGTTCCGTTTTCTGTAACAAGTTGCACGATGTACATTCCCGTTTCTTGGAACGTAAACGCATCATCAATTGCACCTTGGTGTACCAATTGTCCAGCTGAAGTATAAATAGACACCGCTCCTTCGCTTTCTTGCGTAGAAATAACCAATTGATGGTTTAATATACTTACCTGTGCAAGATCAACTGTTGATTCTCCAATTGAATTAGAATTGTAGATCAATTGCATATCATCAATTAATACTTCGTCATTATCACTTCCGCCACCTGGTGTCATATTCGTTGTAAACGTAATTAAGAAGTATGCAGGTGTTGTTGCAGGACCAGCAATAAAAGGAACAGCAATGCGCACCCAATTGCCATCTGTTTTACCATAATTTTTAATAGCCGTTGCTACTACATGAGGAACAGAATTGGCATCCAACGGATCTCTTAAATCATAATTGTCGTGAATGATTGCACTTACACGAGCTGAATCGGTTGTATTTCCACTAGCTGGTGTAAACTTTGCCCAAAAAACCAATGAATCTGGAGAATCCGTAAATGCTTCTGAAAAATCAGCATCTGCAGTAATAGATGAATTGTAATTCGAGCTATTAGCTGGAGTAGTGCTTCCCATGTTTATTTTCCCAGTAGTGAAATTACCATTGGCAATGACACTTAATACACTGTTCGAGAAAATACGTGCCGATTTAGTACCCGTTGTTCCAGGACGCACATCAGTTGATGCACCATATTGATCACTTGCAGCCCAACTAAATGACCCGCCAGCTGTTAAAAAGCTATTCCAATTGACAGCTTCTTGCCCACTAGAGACAGATTCCCATGATTCAAAATCAGAATTTGCAATTTGTTGTTGAGAGAAAGAACTGTGTGCCAAAGAGATGACACCTAAAACAAGTAATGTTTTTTTCATACGCTGTAGTACTTAAAAGTTAAGGCGAAATGCTTCGCGATTCTTACAAAAATAGAAAAATGTAGCAAAAAGCAACTATGCGTGCCTAGAACAGCAGTGCGTTTCCATCAAGGAAGCATTTTTAACACTGATTTATTCTCCAGTTGAATCGCCCTTTGTTGATTTCAACTACTTTTGAGCAAACGAAAGATGAAAGATGAATATACCCCTGTTGGCAGAAATCTGTAAAACTCCTGGAGCACCTGGCTTTGAAGAAGCTGTAAGAAAAGTTGTTCTCCGTGAAATCGAAGGATTGTGTGATGAAGTAACCATTGATAATATGGGCAATGTTTATGCAATTCGCAAAGGAATTTCCGATAAGCGCGTAATGATTGGTGCCCACATGGACGAAATTGGCTTTATGGTTACACATATAGACGATAAAGGGTTTATTCGTTTTACAACATTGGGTGGTTTTGATCCAAAAACATTGACAGCTCAACGGGTAATCATCCACGGAAAGAAAGACATCATTGGTGTAATGGCTTCAAAACCAATTCACGTAATGACTCCTGATGAACGCAATAAAGTGGCTAAATTGTCCGATTATTTCATCGATACGGGTCTTCCAGTTGAAAAAGTGAAGGAATTGGTGACCATTGGTGATCCTGTAACGCGCGAACGTGAGTTCATCGAAATGGGTGATTGCGTAAATTCAAAATCATTGGACAACCGATTAGCGGTATTTATCTTGATTGAATTGCTCAAACAATTAAAAGGCGTTGAATTGCCGTATACACTTTACGCTGTTTTTACAGTGCAAGAAGAAGTCGGGATTCGTGGAGCAAATGTAGCTTCATTAAAAATTCAACCACATTTTGGATTCGGATTAGATACAACAATTGCTTTTGATTTACCTGGAGCCGCGGCGCACGAAATGATTACGAAATTGGGTGAAGGAACCGCAATCAAAATCATGGATGCTTCAACGATTTGTGATGTACGCATGGTGCGTTACATGAAACAAGTGGCCGATCGCAACACCATCAAATGGCAACCAGAAATCCTGACTGCTGGTGGAACTGATACTGCTGGAATTCAACGCATGTCTGCTGGAGGTTCTATTGCAGGTGCGGTCTCTGTTCCAACACGTCATTTACACCAAGTTATTGAAATGGCGCATAAGGACGATATTCAAGGAAGTATCGATTTATTGGCGGCATGTATCAAAGAATTAAATCAATTTGACGAACAATTTTAAAAGACTACAAACTATGAAACAGTTCAAAACCTACTCGTTAGTTGCACTTTTAGCCTTTGCTGGAATCTCCTGCGCATGGATGCAAGCGAAACCAGAAAAAAAAGTAAAATTAAAATCCTATCATGGAGCTACGATTTCGTTCTATAACGTTGAAAATTTGTTCGATACAATAGATGATGCGAATGTGATTGATGAAGAATTTCTTCCCAATGGCAAATTGGCATGGAATACAGAACGCTACCTCAAAAAATTGGATCACATTGTCGAAGCTTTGACCTTGAACCAAACTGAAAACCCGATGTTGATTGGGTTTGTGGAAGTAGAAAATGGAAAAGTAGTCTTAGATGTTGCTAAAACAGGTCGTTTCGCCCAAACAAAATACTTGTTGGCACACAAAGAGTCGCCTGATGCACGTGGAATCGATTGCGCATTATTATACGATAGCGAGCGATTTAAACCAACTGTTATTACCAATCTTGCTGTCAAAATTGATTCTGTTCCTGATTTTAAAACCCGCGATATTCTTTACGTTCAAGGTGAATTAGCAGGAAAGAAAAAATTGCACATTTTTGTCAATCACTGGCCATCGCGTCGTGAAGGTCAAAAAGAATCAGAACACAAACGCATTCGTGCAGCCGAAGTTGCTCGTGCTAAAATTGATGAAATTCTGAAAGCTGATCCAAAAGCGAACATCATTCTTATGGGCGATTTCAATGACCATCCGAACGATATCAGCGTTGAACAAACCTTAAAAGCTAAGGCGACAACAGATCAAACTGCCGATTTGATTAATCTCTTATACGACGATCAACTGGCAGGAAAAGGAACACATAGTTATAAAGGTGAATGGGGCGTTTTGGATCAATTTATTGTTTCATCGACTTTGTTTAAAGGCAGCAAAAAAGGTCTGCAAATTAAAGACCAAGACGCAACGATTGTATATGAGGAAATCTTGTTGTTTACCCAAAAAGATGGATCGAAAAAACCAAGTACAACTTACGGCGGACCTAATTATTACGGTGGTTATTCCGATCATTTACCCATTACATTAAAATTGAACTAAGCATTCTAGCTAATTCAGATACAAAATGAAGGAAAGGGCTGTCTAAAAAGCATCCTCTTGAGTCAATCCTTAAGGTGGATTAAAAATTGATAAAATGCAAGGCGTTGAGGATGAGATGTTGGGAGTTTACTCAAGTAAATGACCAGCGTCGATTTCCGAAAATAACGCAGCAGTTTATTACTTTTTAGACACCTTCTTACTTTTTTATGATAGTTGACATTAATTAGAAAACAATCGTTTATGTTCCGTCAACTCTGGTTAATTCTACTTTTCGTTTGCTCAGTTTTTACTGCTGTAGCACAAGATTCCCTGTATTACGATTTAACCATTCGTGTAACAACTGCTCGAATGAAAAAGATAGTTCCATATTGTGGCGTGAAGTTAGTTGATCAAAACAAGCAATTGATTTACGAAGGTTGCACGGATTATTTAGGTGAATTATTCCTTGATTCCTCTATTATTCGACCAAACAATAAATACACTATTACTATTTCAAATGAACTTTTTCATACAGACCGAAACGGAATAACCATCTCAACAATCGATTTATCCTATTCTCAAAATTTTGTAGTTGACGTTTGCTTATCACAAGGCGAGTGTTGGTATTTCGATTGTTTCATTCCAAACGAAGAACAAAAACAATACGATTCTATTACAAAGGATATCCGCCTTAAAAAAACCTATTTTGATGCGATCGAAGGCTATGAGATAACTAGACTTGGCATTTGGATTTCCTTCGAAACAAAAGAAGAAGAAGTCGTTTTGCGGGCAGAAGCAAAGAAGCTACTCAAACGTTTGAAACACTCCTTTCCAGAATTGGAAATCGAAAAAAAAGTTCATGTTGATCAGTTATTGGATCACAGACATCCTGCCTGTATGCGTGTTGTGCGACTCGGTTGATCTTCCATTTCATTCAAAATTGTTCATTCGAATTCAACCCTTATTGAACATTAATTCCTAAAATTCCCTATATTCGTCTCGATGAAGACCATCTCGTTTACAACGGCACAATACGTAAAAATTGATTACGAACTAGCACCAGCAGCTTATCGTGTTGTTGCGTCCTTTTTGGATGTGGTTCTCTTGCTCATTTATATGCTCATTGTGAGTTTGTTTCTCGGTTCTGGAATCTTTAATTGGGAAATGAATACCACAAAGGAAGTAGCCTCGTTATTTTTAGTGCGCTTGCCATGGTTATTGTACAGTCCAATTATTGAGTATCTCACAAACGGACGTTCGTTAGGTAAATACATCATGGGAATTCGTGTGGTGAAAGCCAATGGAGAAACAGCCGGTTTGCGTGAATATTTTACCCGTTGGATCTTCCGTGTCGTTGATATCTGGGTAGGTGGATTTGGATTTCTTGCTATTTTACTTGCTGGTACGACGGAAAAACGCCAACGTTTAGGTGATATCATGGCCAATACGGTTGTCATCCGCACACGTGATGCTCAAATTTATACTTTGCGCGATGTCTTGAGTATTAAAAACCAGGATAATCACACAACAACTTATCCAGCAGTTGTTCGTTTTTCAGATGAAGACATGTTGCTGATTAAAAACACCATTGTTCGTGTGCAACGTTATCCAAATGATGCCAATCGAAATTTTGCAATAGAATTGGCAAATGAAACGGCACAGCTAATCGGATTAACGGAAACACCTTCCAAACGAATGGAATTTCTAAAAACTGTACTGCAAGATTATGTAGTACTCACTCGCTAATTCATGGGAAAACTGATTTTAGTACCTACTCCGGTAGGAAATTTACAGGATATTACCCTGCGTGCATTAGATACTTTGCGTATTGCCGAAACCATTTATGCAGAAGATACCCGTGTGACAAAAAAGTTATTCAACCACTTTGAAATACAAAAACAACTTATCCCGTTTCATGCACACAATGAGCACAAACAACTGGATAGAACCATTCAAACTATTCGTGAGAATGAAGTAACAGTCTTGGTTTCTGATGCTGGAACTCCAGGTATTTCAGATCCTGGCTTTTTGTTGGTACGTGCTTGTATTGAACACGGATTGGAAGTTACCTGTTTACCCGGAGCAACCGCTTTTGTGCCTGCATTGGTCGCAAGTGGTTTTCCCTGTGACCGTTTTGTGTTTGAAGGTTTTCTTCCACATAAAAAAGGCCGACAAACCAAATGGAAATCCTTTGTTGATGAAGAACGAACCATTGTTTTGTATGAATCGCCGCACCGATTATTAAAAGCATTACAAGAAATCAGCACCTACCTTGGTCCAGATCGAATTGTATGCGTAGCACGTGAAATCAGCAAGTTTTTTGAGGAATTTAAACGTGGAACAGCCGTTGAAGTCTTAGAATATTATACAAAAACACCCGCAAAAGGAGAAATCGTTCTTTTGATCAAAGGAATCGACTGATATTCACAGATTTAATTGCAATCAATGGAAACAAACGCATTTGTTCTCACAAAAAAGGGCGACGCCGAGGTTGCCTTTAACCTACAAACGATTCAACTTCCCGCTTTAGAACCAACTCAAGTTATGGTAGCAGTTGAAGCCTTTGGGTTAAATTATGCAGATGTCATGGCTCGTCGTGGTTTATACCGTGAGGCTCCACCTTTTCCTTGTGTGATTGGATATGAAGTAGTTGGAACAATTGCATCAGTTGGAACAGCAGCTGACTCGAGTATGATTGGTAAACGAGTAGTTGCTTTTTGCCGTTTTGGAGGTTATGCCCAACACGTTATTACTGAACAACATGCAGTTGTACTCATTGAAGAGTTAGATGCTGGAGAAGCATTGGCCCTCGCAACCCAATTTGTTACAGCACATTACATGGTTGAACGCTCAGGAAATGTGCAAGCGGGCGAGCGCGTCTTAATTCATGCGGCTGCAGGTGGCGTTGGAACTGCGTTGATTCAATTGTGTAAACGCAAACAAGCAATCGTGTGTGCCAAGATTGGTTCACGATCAAAAGAACACATTGTACGCGAATTAGGAGCTGATGAAGTTGTTGTTTATACCGAAGAGTCCTATTCAACTGCTGTGAATCGCTGGTTGGGGAAAGAACGATTAGATGTGAGTTTTAATCCAGTTGCTGGATCAACATTTAAACAAGATTTTGCATTATTAGGAACTGGAGGACGAATGATTTTATTCGGTGGTTCAGAACTTTCAGGCAAACGTTGGGGCGTATTATCTTCACTCAATTTTGTGCGAAAAATGGGTTTCATTATTCCAATTGGATTAATGATGCGTTCCAAATCAATCATTGGTATTAACATGTTGAAAGTAGCTGATTTTAAACCAGCTGTATTGACCAGTTGTTTAAATGAGGTTGTTCAATTAGCCAAAAACAACGAAATTAAACCTGTAGTTGGTCAACGGTTTTCACAAGAAAATTTCATACAAGCACACCAACTATTAGAAAGTGGTACAACAATTGGTAAACTAGCGGTATTTTGGAATCAATAATTGTATTTTTGTAGTATGAAAACGCTAATTGCATTCACAGGTTTAAGTTTAATCATCATTTTGATGGGTTGCATTGAGCACCGTCCAACTGACAAAACTTTTGTGGAACCAATTACGAAACAACTGCCAATTTCAAAACTAAAACTAAAAGGTTTACGCATTTACGAAGGTGTGATTCCTTGCCCCGATTGTGCCAGTGTTTATCAACGTTTATCGTTAAAAGGCGATTCATTGGGCGTTTTTCGTTTGGTTGAAGTTTTTCGTGATGCATCAGAAGATGGTGACGAAGTATTGATCACTACTGGTTTTTGGAGACATTATTCGAAAAAGAAATTTCCAAACAAAACGTATTTATATCTATCAGAAGGTTCGTCCAGTGATTCAACGCGAATCCAGCGCTACGAAATCAATCCCAAAAGCATTACGCAATTGGATTTTAATGGATCGACGATAGATAGTTCGCGGTATTATACGTTGAAATTAATTCGTAAAAATCCTTAGGCGCGTGATGCATCCCGCGCCTAAGGAATATTTCACGCAACGAAATAGGGACGTGATTAATCACGTCCCTATGGTATTTATTGTTCGTTCGCAATTCATTGCAACCCGACCATGAAAATTTTATTTCAATTGAATATTTAATTCGTTTAATTGTGCATCATCAATCGGTGATGGCGCATCAATCATCGTATCACGACCGCTATTGTTTTTAGGGAATGCAATGTAATCACGGATAGAATCTGAACCGCTCATCGTTGCTACCAAACGATCCAATCCAAATGCTAAACCTCCGTGTGGCGGTGCACCGTATTCAAATGCGTTCATTAAGAAACCAAATTGTGCTTGTGCTTGCTCAGGCGTAAAACCAAGCAATTCAAACATACGTGCTTGTAATTGTCTATCGTGAATACGAATAGAGCCTCCGCCCAATTCCACACCGTTCATCGCTAAATCATACGCATTTGCACGAACCGCTCCAGGATTGGTGTCAATCAACTCCATGTCTTCTGGTTTTGGCGATGTAAACGGATGGTGCATGGCATGGAAACGTTCGCTTTTTTCATCCCATTCCAATAAAGGAAAATCGAGTACCCACAAAGGTTTAAATACTTCAGGGTTACGTAAACCAAGTTCTGTTCCAAGATGCAAACGCACTTCGTTCATTTGTTTGCGCGCTTTGTCTAAATCACCGCTGATAACTAAGATCAAATCGCCTGTTTGAGCACCAGTAGCAGTTGCCCAAGCTTTTAGATCAGCTTCGTTGTAGAATTTATCGACCGAACTTTTAAATGTTCCATCAGCATTGCATTTCACATAAATGAGGCCTTTTGCTCCAATTTGCGGACGTTTCACCCACTCCGTTAATTCGTCTAATTGTTTGCGGGTATATTCAGCACAACCCGGAACAGCAATTCCGATTACCGCTTCCGCATCATCAAAAACTTGAAAGCCTTTGTTTTTTGTAAGGTCGTTGAGATGTGTGAATTCCATTCCAAAACGAATATCTGGTTTATCAGAACCATATTTTTCCATTGCTTCAGCATAGGTCATTCGTGGAAAATCACCTTCAAATTGAACGCCTTTAACCGTTTCAAACAAGTATTTGATCAGTCCTTCAAACATGACTAAGATATCTTCTTGTTCCACGAACGCCATTTCGCAGTCAATTTGGGTAAACTCTGGTTGACGATCAGCGCGTAAATCTTCATCACGGAAACATTTTACGATCTGATAATAGCGGTCAAAACCAGAAACCATTAACAATTGTTTGAACGTTTGAGGAGATTGTGGTAACGCATAAAATTCACCAGCGTTCATTCTGCTAGGCACCACAAAATCACGTGCACCTTCTGGCGTTGATTTAATTAAATAAGGTGTTTCAACATCCCAAAAACCTTGGCTATCCATGTATTTGCGGGTTTCCAATGCAACTTGGTTCCGCAAGCGCAGTTTTTGTTGCACAGGATTTCTTCTTAAATCCAGGTAGCGGTATTGCAAACGCAATTCTTCACCACCATCTGTATCATCTTCAATGGTAAATGGCGGTAATTTTGCAGCGTTGAGAATGGTTAATTCAGTTACAATGATTTCAATTTCGCCCGTAGGAATTTTGGTGTTTTTACTCGAACGTTCAATCACTTGTCCTTTGGCTTGAATGACAAACTCACGACCCAGTTTTCGCGCTTGTTGACACAAATCGGGTTGATCATCCATGTTGAATGCCAATTGCGTAATCCCATAACGGTCACGCAAATCCAAAAAGGTAATTCCTCCTAAATCCTTGGAGCGTTGTACCCAACCTGCTAATGTTACTTCCTGTCCGATGTGTGCTGTGCGTAATTCACCGCAATTGTGCGTTCTATACATAATGAAATCTAATGATGCGCAAAAATAGGGGTTTAATTAAGAAATCGGAATCTCTATTGGATAATTGTCTACAATACCCTACTATTTTAAGAATCAAGGTCACTATTTAGCAAAACTTAACGGCTATTTCTAATTATCTAGAAACGAATCAAGAACAACTTTGTACTTTTAAGCACAAATATTTCAATATGACAAAATATATACCCCTAGTAGCTGTAGTTCTTTTATCGTTTTCCTCTTGTATTGTGAGCAAGAAGAAATACATGAGTTTACAAACCGAGTTGGAAACGACCCAAAAGCAAAAAGACGAAAGTCTGGCTAAAATGACAACCGCTGAAAATGAGCGCATACGTTTGGAACGTGAATTGACAATTGCTGGAGCTTCCATCATTACAAAATCTGATCAAATTGTTGATTTGAAAGAACAATTAGCTGATTGTAAAGCGATTCGTGATAAACAACTTTCTCAAGTTGGTGATTTAACTGTATTAACTCAAGCTGCCAATGATAATATCAAAGAAACGTTGGCGCAATTGGAAAACAAAGATCAATACATCCGTTTGTTACAAGCTGCTAAAACGAAAGCCGATTCCATTAATCTTGCATTGGCGGTGAACTTGAAAGGCGTGTTGAAAAATGGATTAGAAGACGATGATGTAGAAATTAAAGTCGATAAAACAGTTGTTTTCGTGAACCTATCCGATAAAGTATTGTTTAAAAGCGGAAGTGCAGAATTGTCGCCAAAAGCGGCTGAAGTGTTAGCAAATATTGCCAAGATCATTGAATCTCGTCCAGATTTAGAGGTGATGATTGAAGGCTACACAGATAACGACCCGATCAAGAATTCATGCATGAAAGACAACTGGGATTTGAGTGTAAAACGTGCTGCTGCTGTTGTTCGATCGCTTCAAAAGGATTTCAATATCAATCCAAATAGGTTAATTGCTGCTGGTCGTGGAGAATACAACGCATTAGTGCCAAATGATTCGACTGCGAATAAAGCAATCAACCGTCGAACGCGAATTATTATTATGCCGAAATTGGATCAGTTCTATGATTTATTGAATCCAGATAACGCACCGAAATAAGATTTAAAATTTGTTCATTAAAGTAAGAAGGTGTCTAAAAAGTTGTAATCTGCATCGTTGTTTTCGGAAATCGACAATGGTCATTTACTCAAGTAAACTCCCATTACCTCATCCTCAACGCCTTGCATTTTCTCAACTTTTTAGACACCTTCAAAATTTAGTATAAAACAAACCTTTTTAGACAGCCTCTTTTTTGTTAACTAGGGTATGCTGAAAAACATAATTTGAATCTAAATTTTACTCACACGAACGGTTTTTTTGAAATCATTCGAATTGATGACAACAAGATAAACTCCAGGATTCAAATTCGTAAGGTCGAGATGCTGTCTAAATGTTCCTCTATCTATTTCTCCTGAATGAATGAGTTGAATGTATTTCCCATTCATGTCGTACAACCCAATTTCGAAGTTCGTTTTAGTAGGAATTTTGAATTCAAATGTGGTCTCAGAAGTCGCTGGATTTGGAAAAACAATTGCTGCAAAATCAGTTGGAATAGGAATACCGTTTTCATCTAATTCTTGTAGTGGAGTCACTTCACTTACTAGGAATTGCCCATAATGTCTATCATACGACATACCACCAGCATAACCTATATACTCATCATTATCGATTTTTCTTGTGATAACGGCTTCATCTAGTTGTACTTCCTCGAAATCGACCAATGCTGAAACTACTGGTTCAACAACTTTTTGCTCAATCGGTGGCGCAATGCGTTCTTCTGGAAGATCAGTTTTTATTGTTTTTTGCGCTACTTGTTCTTCAATAGCTTGCATGGCAGACTGTTGGATGGCAACAATTTTTTTCTTGTCTTGTTCGTGTGTACAGCTAAAAAGCGACAATCCAAAAACAACTACTAACGCAAACACCATTCTACTTTGAAACGATTTAGTTGAACTGGCAGACCAAGCAATAAATTCAGCATTCAGGGAATCTTCTTGTGCGGGTGTAATTCTTCCACAAACAGGTTGTCCAATCAACAATCGCAAGGTTTGTTTGATTTCCTCATTGGATTTATTCGTAAAGTCATAGACTTGAGTGGCGCATTTTTGACAAAAAGCACCTTTATCGGTAGGCGACATGGTGTTCCAATTTTCAGAACACGGTTCGTTAATTCCAATGTGTTTCATAGTCTAAGCGTTAATTGGTTTTACATATTACACTAAGATGCATGAAACGTTCATTTTCCATAATAAGACCGTGAATATTCATTCATCTTCGTTATTTCAACTATTCAACATCCTCATTTACACGTGTAAACACAAAATTTAGAAACAAATTACAATTTTAAACAACTGAAAATAAGTGATTTAAAAAATAGTTTTGACTTTTTTAAACAATTGCTGTAACAAATAAAGAGCTTGTAGGTCATACTATCAAACAGCACGACGAAACGGCCAAGCAGTCAACGTGAAACTAGAAAAGAAAAAAACGAATTAATAATAACGATCATGAAAACAATTTACACAAGCGTACTTAGTTTATTGTTCATTGGAGCAATCAGCGCACAAGAAGGACCAGACACTACACGGTTTACAGCAGGAGGAAAAGAATTCATCATTGTTTCTCATGGAGATGTAGAAATTTCAGAAGCAGAAGGCGGAGATACGATTGAAGCTGCTCCTGATGAAGAAGAACAAGCTTCAATTGAAGCACACTGGGCAGGTTTAGAATTCGGACCAACCATTTTACTCAACGATGCCATGAAAAGTAGTTTCCCGAACGATCCACAATGGGAAAATGATCCAGGAAAATCGTTTAGTTGGAACTTAAATTTCTTGGAGCATAAATTCAAGATTTACAAAAACTATGTTGGTATTACGACAGGTTTAGGAATCAACTGGACACAAATTGGGTTAAAACAATACGTCCTGAATTCAGATGCAGATTCATTGTGGGCAACAGTTGATACCATTAATAACTTTGATAAAAACAAGTTGCGTGCAATTTACCTTACAGCTCCTTTAATGTTTGAATTTTGTTCCAAAGCAGAAGGCGACGAAGGATTTTATCTAGCAGCAGGTGTGATCGGTGGAATTCGCATCGGATCAAGTGTAAAAACAGTAATTGACACAGACAAACGTGATGTCAAAGAAAAATACAAGGGACTCTATGCTTTAAATGCTTTTCGATTAGATGCAGCAGTGAAAATGGGTTACAATAATTGGGGTGTTTTTGCCAATTACAATGTACTCCCGCTCTTCGATACCGATAAAACAGCAGCAGTATACCCGTTGACATTTGGATTATCCTATAACTTTTAGGTTGGCTGATTTCGTAGCATAAGTAAACAAGGCCAAAAAAGAGATACTTCGCAAGAGGTGTCTCTTTTTGTTTTTGTGTAGAATTAATCGACTTCTATTTCACTATAATTGGTAACTTTAAGCAGCGTTCAAAAGAACACAATAAATGATCTAAATCCACATTGATATGACCCATCAAGAGATCGCTCAAAAAGTAGTTTGGCAAGACCTAAGAAGCCTTACGTTAAAAGAATTGCTCATTGAAAACAACTTGACCATTCCATGGTTCGTGGCTTCCATTTCGCTCGCCTATTTTGGTTGCTATTGGCTTGCGTTGCCGTTTTCTGGTTTCTATTTTCTGACCGCATTGCGTCAAGTTCACAATGGTTTTCATAATTCATTAGGAACCAATCGCTTTTTGACTTGGCTCACACTTTACCTCAATAGTATCTCCATGCTGGTTTCTGTTCATGCGGTGAAATACAATCATATTCGGCATCATAAATACTGTTTGACAGACGAAGATTACGAAGGGAAATCAGCTAAAATGTCGTGGTATGGAGCTATTTTATACGGACCAATTCACCTATTCTTGATTCATAAAGTCACTTTTCAATTAGGAAATAGAGCGTATCAACGAAATGTTTTGTTGGAACTCATTTCCATAGCTATAACAGTAACTTGCGCTTTTTACTTTGAATGGAACTGGCTCATTTACCATTTTTTGGTCATGTTGATAGGAGAATTTTTAATGGCATTTTTTGCTGTATGGCTCGTACATCACGATACACACGATCATCCAGAATTGGCAAGAACGCAGCGAGAAGGATGGAAAAACAAAGTCACGTTTAGCATGTTCTACCATTTGGAGCATCATTTATTTCCAGCAGTTCCCACCATCAAATTACCAGAATTAGCACGGCGAATGGATGAAGTATTGCCAGAAATCACTAAAAAGTCAACGTTTTAACTACGATAATGAAGGAATTTGATTCTTTGTAAGAATACCTAATTAACAGTTGAATTAATTTTAAATAAAACATTAGGACAGATAGTGCATTCTATGTTTACTATGTGCCCTATTGTGGTTCAAAATGTGGTTCAACTTCACTTATGGTATAACTGAATTAATGTGCGTCCAACCAATTATCGGCTAATTCCATTTCAACTTCCATTGGAACAACTAATTCAATAGCTCCTTCCATAGCCGTTTTAACGAGCTTTTTCATGAGTTCTTCTTCACTTTCATGTACATCAAAAACCAACTCATCATGTACTTGCAAGATCATTTTGGATTGAACATTTGCTTCCGTCATAGCTTTGTCAACTGCAACCATGGCTAATTTTACAATGTCAGCGGCTGAACCTTGAATAGGTGCATTGATGGCATTTCGTTCGGCAAAACCACGAACAACAGCATTTGCTGAATTAATGTCTGGTAAATAACGACGACGTTGCATAATGGTTTCAACATACCCATTTTCGCGCGCATCCTTCACCGCATTATCCATGTATCCTTTAATCGTTGAATATTGGGCAAAATAACTGTCAATGATTTGTTTAGCTTCTGTTCTGCTGATTCCCAAGTTTTGGGATAAACCAAATGCCGACTGTCCATAAATGATTCCAAAATTGACAGCCTTGGCAGCACTTCGCTGATCTTTGGTTACTTCGTCTAATGCGGTATGAAATACTTTTGAAGCAGTAGCACGGTGAATATCAACGCCATCTCGGAAAGCTTGAATCATAGACGTATCGTTACTTAAAGCAGCAATAACGCGCAATTCAATTTGAGAATAATCTGCCGACATGAGTTTAAAACCTTCCCCACGAGCAACAAACGCACGACGAATTTCTTTTCCACGTTCTGTTCGAATTGGAATGTTTTGTAAGTTCGGATTGTTTGAACTTAAACGTCCAGTTGCAGTTACCGTTTGCATATAGCTGGTATGAACGCGCCCATCAATGCTATCTAGCATGGTTGGTAAAGGATCAACATACGTCGATTTCAATTTGCGCATTTGGCGGTAGTCGAGAATCATTCCAATAATTGGATGATCGTTTTTATGCTGTTGCAAAATGTCTTCACCCGTTGCATATTGACCCGTTTTCGTCTTTTTTGCTTTGGACGAAATTTTCATGTGGTCAAACAATACTTCACCCAATTGTTTTGGAGAATCGACGTTAAAATCCATTCCAGCTTCTGCTCGAATTTGTGTTTCCAACAATCCGATTTCCTCTTCAAGTTGCTTGGAGTAATTGTTCAAATGCGTAACGTCGATTGCGATACCTTCATTTTCCATTTTTGCTAAAACACGCACCAACGGCATTTCGATGTTGTGAAACAAATGGCGTAAGTGATCTTTCTCAATTTGTGGAGCAAACAATTGTTTTAATTGAAAGGTAATATCCGCATCTTCACAGGCATAATCAACAATGGCTTCTGGTGTGAGATCTCCCATATTGCCTTGATTTTTGCCTTTTTTACCGATTAAATCTTCAATGCTAATGGGTTGATATTGCAAATAATACTGCGCTAGAAAATCCATTCCTTGCTTGGATTCTGGCTGAATGAGGTAATGCGCAATCATCGTATCAAACAGCGGACCGTCCAATTGCAAATCATAGCGCATGAGCACTTTCATATCGTATTTTAAGTTGTGCGCTATTTTCTCAATGGTTTTCGATTGAAAGAAAGGAGCAAACTCATGGATGATCTGTTTGGCGGTTTCAAAATCTTTCGGGAAGGCAACATAATAGGCTTCTCGCTCCTTAAAACTGAACGATGCACCAACCAAATCAGCATGCATGGCATCAATACTCGTTGTTTCAGTATCGAAGCAAACTGAAGTTTGTTGCAATAGTTTATCCAATAAAGCTTTTCGTTCTTCTGGAAGTGAAACAAGGTGATAACTTGGTTTTTCTGTTGCAATCGTTTTATAACCAGCTGTTGGAGTCGCTTGTTGAACTTCAACCAAACTCTGTGTTCCGAATAGATCGAGTTGTCCGTTTTCATCTGTTGAAGCTGTGACAACAATTTCTTCACCTATGACACGTTTCGCTAAATTCCGAAATTCTAGTTCCGTGAAAATGGCTTTTATTTTTTCAGGATCTGGAGCGTCTAAAACTAAATCCAAGGGATCAAAAGGAACTGGAACATCTAGAATAATGGTCGCTAGCATTTTAGAAAGTAATCCTTGCTCTTGAAATGCGATGACATTCTCCTTCATTTTACCTTTTAAATCGTCCGTGTTTTTGAACAATTCTTCCATCGATCCATAATCCTTGATGAGTTTTTTCGCTGTTTTTTCGCCAATCCCAGGGATTCCAGGAATGTTATCAACGGCATCGCCCCATAATCCGAGAATATCGATGACTTGTAACGGGTTTTCAACTTCAAATTTTTCGCATACTTCTTTTACTCCCATAATGGAAGCAGGATCGCCACCTCGTCCAGGTTTGTAGATGAAAATACGGTCACTTACCAATTGTCCAAAATCTTTATCCGGAGTCATCATGTAAGTTATGAAACCTTCTTGTTCAGCGCGTTTTGCAAGAGTTCCAATAATGTCATCGGCTTCAAAACCTTCCAATAGTAACATCGGAATATGGAATGCTTCAATGATTTGTTTAATCGGTTCAAGCATGGAACGAATTCCTTCTGGCATTTCATCCCGATTGGCTTTATAGTGCTCGTAATCAGCAGTACGATTGGTTGCTCCACCTGGTGCATCAAAAACAACAGCAATGTGTGTTGGTTGCTCTTTTTGTATGATATCAATGAGTGCATTGGTAAATCCAAATGCGGCAGAGGTGTTTTGTCCTTTGGAATTGATCCGTGGGTTTTTCGCAAATGCAAAATATGCACGGTAAATCAACGCAAATGCATCGAGTAAGAACAATTTTTTTTCTGCTTGAGGAGTCAGCATAGCCATTTTTTGAAGTGAGCTACAAGTTTAAGGAATAATGATGATAGTTGATTCAGAATTGAAAAACGAAAATAAATGGGCATATAACTTACTATCTAATATCCTGAGTTCGACTTTCACTTTCTTTTTTTCATTCCAATCGCAAGTTTCTTATCTTCATGACATCTAATACTACGTGGAAGCGCTCATTTTGGTTGATTCGGATGAAATTTTGGCATTACAACAGGGAGACCGAGCGGCCTTTCAACGACTGGTTGGTACCTATTCTGAAAAAATTTACCGCCTTGCACTGTCAATTCTCCAACACCAAGAAGATGCAGAAGATGTAACACAAGACGTTTTCACAACAGTTTATTCATCAATTGCACAGTTTAAGCAGGATGCGAAGCTTTCTACCTGGATGTACCGAATAACGGTGAATAAATGCCAGGAATTGATTCGTAGAAAATCCCGCAAAAAACGCTTTGGTTTTATGACTTCATTGGATCAACTAGAGTCGACAAAAACAAGCGATTTTATGCATCCAGGCGTTGAATTAGAAAACAAGGAGCGAGCTGCTATTTTATTCAAAGCAATTAATCGCTTACCCGAAAACCAACGCTTGGCTTTCACAATGCATAAATTGGAAGGAATACCCTATGACGAAATTGCTCAAATCCTCAATGTAACGCTTGCTTCTATTGAGTCACTCTTATATAGAGCCAAACAGCAGTTGAAGCAGTCTTTATCCGATTATTATGAAGAAAATGAACGTTGAGCGCAAGAATTTAAATTAAATGACATCAAAGATAGTAGCATGGAAACAAAAAAAGAACAATGGATTGAAGAAACGTTCAACAGCTTAAACGAGCTGAATCGTACGCCTTTGTCTGATCGTTTGAAACATCGGTTGGAAGCAATTCCTACTATGAACAGTGCGCTTGGAACGAAAACAATACCATTAAAAGCTGTATGGTTGGTGGCCGCCAGTATTGCTGTGTTAATTACCTTGAATATTACCGTATTTCAAAAAGTGAGTGCTTCCGATAAACAGGAGTCTTCTATTTATTCCGACTATTTTTCTTACCTAGATTCTATCTAATGAAACAAGTGAAATTTTATAAACTAGTGATCCTACTGCTTGTTATGTTAAACGCGGTGACACTTTATTTTTTGTGGAATTCCACGGATGACAAAAGAGATGGCAGACCACACCGAAAAAGTTTGGTAACCGTTTTGGATTTAAAGGGCGATGCGAAAACGACAATAGCACAGCTCGAAAAAGACCATTTTCATGAAAAGGATTCACTCATTAATAGTAGTCGAAAACTACATGAACAATTGTTTCAGTACTTCGGAGATGAAACAAAAGATAGTACTTCCATTGCAACGTTGATAGACAAAATTGTGGAAAATCAACGGTACACAGAACAAATGACATTCCAGTATTTTAAAGCTGTTAGTCGTTTGTGTACAAAAAAGCAACGCGTGGAATTAAACCATGCGATCCACTTTGCTATCAAAGGCATGGGAAGTGGACCTCGTCAGCATCCAAAAAAATAATTTTTTGATTGCGCAAGTTTTGAATTGAGAGAACATCTAATAAAACGAAAACAGAAAATTATGAGAAAACTTACTTTAGGATTAGCAATAGGATTGTCAGGAATGGCTTTCGCTCAAACAAATCCAGCAATTACATCATGGCTCATTAATACCTCCAATATTATGGGAAGACATTATGTATCTGGAAATCCAACTCCCATTAATGACAATGTACAAGCAAATGTTCAAACTGTACAATATTCTGCAAATTGGGTCTATGTGAGTACACAAGGGATTCCAACCTACATTACTGGACCTTTTTTAGATGGCAATCCTTCGTTGGCTTCAAGTCAGAATGCGATTTTTAAAATTTCACTTTTCCCAGTTGAAAATACAGGAACACCAACAAATACTTCAGGTGGAAATATTGGAATTTTCATCAATGGTGTTGCTTTGTTTGATTACCGTGATGGTGTTTCTTGGAAAAATTCTACAGGCGCATTGGCTGGTGGCCCGCTTGGTGGAATGGGTGATGGAATTTGGAACCGCGATGCAATTGTGGCAGAACGTGGAGGATTTGATTGCTCAAAAGGTCATCCAGCAATGGGTAATTACCACCATCACCAAAATCCAAGTGCGTTTAACTTAGATCTAACAGTTATTTCTACAGTCTGTGATATTTACGCAGCAGATGGATTGTATGCGATTGATTCAACGATTCATTCACCATTGATTGGTTTTGCTTACGATGGTTTCCCTATTTACGGAGCATATAGCTATAAAAACACAGATGGAACAGGTGGAATTGTGCGTATGAAATCTGGTTATGAATTGAGAAATATTACGACACGTACTGTCTATGCAGATGGTTCAGATGTAACAGATGGTCCAGCAGTAAATGGAACTTATCCTTTAGGTTTATTCCGTGAAGATTACGAATACATTGCCAGTGCAGAACCCGATTATTTGGATGAGCACAACGGACGTTTTTGTATAACACCAGAATATCCAACTGGAATTTATTGTTACTTCGCTACAGTGGATGAAAATTGGAATTCGGCTTACCCGTATGTTGTTGGACCAACCTATTACGGTACAAAAACGGCATCAAAAGTGACAACTATTTCAGAAGCAGTAACAACGTATACTTCCACTGCTGGAATTACGGATGCGACGAAAGATCTACATTTTACGGTATTCCCCAATCCATCAGCAGATGTTCTAATCGTTCAATCGAAAGATGTACATCAAGGAACTATAGCAGTTACCTTGGTTGACGTAAGTGGAAAGGTCATTCAAAATCAAGAAATCTACCCTGGAAGTACGATCTGTTATTTCCAAGTAGGAAACCTCACTAGTGGAACGTATTTCATCAACGTTCAAGATGGTTTAGCACTTTCTACTACAACAGTAGTTATTGGAAAATAGGATTTTCATAAACAGGTACAGTTAAGTCAGGTAAAGGCTTGGGGTGGAGATCTCAAGCCTTTATTGTTTTTCACCGCAAAGTAATCAGTATAAGGAATGGATTGAGTTTCTTAAGGTAATCCTACCTCTTGATTTTCTATGTTTCCTTTGTGCACTATGTGGTTGAAAATTTAGCAAATTCAACTTTTGAATGTAAAGCCAGGATTCCTTTTCCACTATCAACAGCCATCTTCTTAAAACTAATCGTTGATCATCGTTTTTCAAACCGCGAGTTCATTAATTTCAATCTGTGAAACGATTTTTAATTCTATTTTTCAGCTATTCCTTGGTGTTTGTAGTAGGCTATCTAACAGTTGGAATCATTGTGCATTTTGTGAAACCAGAAATGAAAATGCTTCCAGCTTTCATTGAAAACGCCTTACCAGCAGTTGAAGAAGAAGCCCAATTGTCGCCCCAACAACAGTCGCTCGAAGGAATGGATTACCGTTTATTGACCGATTCCGATTTTGATTCTACTGCTCCTATCTATTTTGGAAACAACAATTACAGCGAAGAACACGGGATTTTCTGTTTCCGTGGAAATGCACAACGCAATCATCCAACACGTGGAACGATTACTGGAAAACCAACTACAGTTCGCTTAGATTGGGTGTTCAATACGGCTTACGATTCGCGTTTGACAGATTTTGGTGTCTGGGGCGGAGGAAGCGGTTGGACAGGACAACCATTGGTCGTAAAATGGCCAGAAGAACAACGCAAACAGCTTTTTCAATTGGAAGCGAGCTACTTGAATCAAACCGATTTTAAAGAAATCATTGTTGGTTCTTTGAGTGGCAATATTTATTTCATCGATTTTAAAAGTGGCAAAGCTACACGTCCATATATGTCAATCGGCAATCCAATTAAAGGAACCGTTTCCCTTGATCCACGCATGAATGGCTTAATGACTGTTGGACAAGGAATTCCCAACGGCGATCGATTTGGGGCGTATTTATTTGATTTATTCACGGGTAAAGAAATCGATTACCGCTCAGGAATGGATCCTACATCACGGCGATTATGGGGAGCACATGATAGTAATCCGCTCATCGATACAAAAAACGGTTGTTTGTTTTGGCCCGCAGAAAATGGACAGATTTACAAAACCTTCCTCACCAAAGAAAAGACCTTTGGCCCTACGCAGAAATTCAATTATGGTGTATCAAAGCATGCTGATTTGGGTTTAGAAGCGAGTTTAGGTGCCTATAAAAATCTGGGCTTTTTTGGCGACAATGGAGGAAATGTGTTTTGTTTGAATCTCACTACGATGCGCCCCGTTTGGTTGTTTGATAATGTGGACGATACCGATGCGAGTTTAGTAATCGAAACAGAAGGCAAAAGAACCTATTTATACCTTGGAAATGAAGTCGACAAACAAGGTTCAACGGGAACGGCCTATATCCGCAAATTGGATGCTTTAACGGGAAAACAACAGTGGGCGTTTAGTCGAACGTGCAGCGGTTCAGAAGTAGCAGGTAAAGTAAATAGCGGAGGTGTTTTAGCAACCGTTTTACCTGGAAAAGAAAAAGCGAAAGACCTTGTTTTTGCCATTTTCTCCCGCGTGAATGAATCCATGAAAGGCGAATTTGTAGCCATCGACAAACAAACAGGAAAGGCGCGTTATTCCATTCCAATGAACGCTTATTCATGGGCTTCCCCCATCGACATCTACGATAAAAACGGAAATTGCTACGTCTTTTTCACCGATGTCTACGGCACCATTTATTTGATCGACGGCGTTTCAGGAGACGTTATTTATCAAGAGAAAACGGCCTATGTTTTTGAATCATCGCCAATTGCTTGGAACAATCGGATAGTTGTTGGAACGAGGGGAAGTACTATTTTGAGTTTTGTTGTGGAGTGAAATTTTAACAAATTAAAAAAATAATTGATTATCAACTAGTTAACGCTATTGTTAATGTTAAAAATAAGTCTTTATTAAAAATTTTCCAACTTATTTTTTGAAAATGAGTTTTCATTAAGAAAAAAAACTATGTTTGTAGTGAAACAAACCAAGTTCTTAAATCTTCTGCCTAAATGAAACCAATACTTTTTCTGCTGTTCACGTGCATTTCAGGAATTTCTAGCGCACAATACTTCAATATTTCTCCTACCATTTATACGGAAACTTCCGCGAATGAATTTCATTATGTAGTTACGGGAATCACTGATTTTTCAGATTCACTCGTGCTTGTTCTTCATGCCGATCTGGTTACCGACGATGAACAGTTAACAGTAATTACTAGTCAGGTATACGATCTTTCGGATACGATAGCAGCGAACTCGCCAGGTCTAACACTCAATTCAACTGAGCATACTTTTTCAATCGATTTAGGAAATCAATCTTCCAATCAATACATGCTTCATATTTGGATTACCATTGCTGGAGAGGTTTTCAATGAAATGTATTATAAACAATAATTGACCTAAATTATGTCTCTAAAATATTCACACCACCTTCGTCACTTCCTATTGTTGGTAAGTACGTTTTTGGGAATCCATGTTGGTTATTCGCAAGTATACACGTTGTCACAAACGGCAAGTCCTGTGAATAAAACCTGTTATTCAGGTTCACTTTCTGCTAGCTATGCCGCCACAGTTAGTCCACCCAAAAATTATGTTTATGGGACACATTACACCATTAATTTAGCAGCCACTACCTTTAAATTAAGAACAACTGCAAGTGGTGCCGGTGGAACAGTATTGTTAACCAATACAGGTGGGACATTAGTGGGAAGTACAGTCTCGGGGAATTTTAATATGACAAGCCTTGCTCCAGACGTATATACCATTTATGCTTCTGTTACCGTAGTTGATATACCAAGTGGTGGAACTTCTTATGTACTTACTACTACAACTACTTTTACGATTGGTTTTGAAACCGTTTGGGAACAAATGTTAGACATGCAAGCTTTGCCTAATAACTATTCCTGTAAAAGAGCGATCACAACTGGAGGTGTTACGTATAGTCGGGCCATTTCAGCAAATGTCTTGGGATCAGCAGCAAACGGGTGGTTTGATATTGGAGCGCAATTTGGTGCAAATACAGGAAGTGTATATGTAGTTATTGGAAAAACAACAACAGCAATCACCAATCCAACAACACAAGCAAATTACATTGAATTTCGCAGAACGGGTGCATCTACGGGAGGCATTTATGTGAAAACAGGAGGAACGGTGTATCAATTATCGACCGTTATTTTTTCGGATAGAATTCGAATGGTAGTAAATCGAGCTGGTGGAGGAACGATTCAATTTTATAAATCAAACGCAACAACCGCTTTAACAGGACCACCGAATATTGTTCCATCTGGGGAATACAATTTGGGTGTGTTTGCAGCTAATTTGAATGATGGAATTACAAGTGCTCTGGCGAGTTTTAATTGTGTGTTTGAAAATCAATTTTTCTACCTTAAAGATGAAGTGGAACAAAGCATTGCTTATGTTGCTGGAAGTAAGTTAAAATTCAAGTACAACGAAGATTACTTTGATGTGAATGGCAACTTGAATTACACCATTAAATGCTTGAATGACGATGTCGCTCCGACACTCTATACGGTTACCAAACCAACGCATACCAATTGGATTGAGATCACTCTTGGAGCAGGTGGCGTTCCGATAACAGCTGGGAATATCTACTTGATTCAGGTAACGGACACAAAGGGGAGAAAACAATATTTAAAATTCAAAAAGGCCTAATTACATGACAGGGAAACGCACTTTTATACTGTTTACAGCAGGAATTCTTATTGGAGGATTGATCTTATTTCTGATTCAGTTCTTTCTTATAAAAACGGGAGATTCCACAAGCTATGTGAGTATGACACAAGTATTTGAAGAATGCAAAATGCGTGACAAATACGAAAAAGAACTCAAAGAATTAGAAGCACAAAGTAATGTGAAATTAGCTGAAACAGAAAATGAAATTCGACGGTTAAAAGCAGAAGGCATGGATCCTGAGAAAATCAAGGTGATGGAACAAGAGTTGTTGAAATTGCGCGATGTACTTTCAGAGGAATATCAGCAAAAAACCGAAAGTTTTGAACGCGTCATTTGGGAGAAAATCAACCTAAAAGTCAATGAGTACGGAAAAGAAAACGGATACGATTATATTTTCGGTGCAAAAGGTGATGGTTCCATGATGTTTGCATCCGATCAAAAAGACATTACAAAAGAAGTAATCGCCTATATTAATAAATGATGTTATGAGACTGACCGCTTTCATCTTCTTACTTTGTTCCTTTGCGCTGGATAAATCGCCAGAGAAATGTTACCGTTCTTTTCAACAATGGTATCAAGGACATCAGGAGCAATTAGTGGTTCAACAGGATACCAATAGTTTGTTGTTTGAAGCCCGCTATTTACCGAATGAAGTAACGATCTGTCAGCAAATTTTCAAAAGCGAAGGTGTTACAAAACGCCAACTAAAAACGCTCTATGAAACATACGATACGTATGAAGAATACAGTTTTAAAATCCAATCACTGACTTCTAGAGATCTTTTGATTGATCAATCAGAAGACAAAGCCGATTACCAGAACAAACAGTTTTACCTCATTGAATCGGTACAACAGGATTTTGTATTGTTACGTGACAACGATACGTTACACCCTTTGAGTTGTCAGTTTGAAAATAATTATGGTACAGCACCTTATATTATGCTGCACCTCACCTTTGAAAAACCCCCTAAAGGGCAACGAACAACCAGTCAATTGATTTACAACGATCAGCTTTTTGGATCGGATCAACACACCTTTGACTTTACACATTTAATGAATCTTCAGATACCTAAAATAAAATAAGATGTTACAAACAATCAGAAACAGCCGATTCACCAAAGGCATCTCACTGCTGTTAGCCATTCAATTATTCCTATCAGGAATGGATTGGAATGTTGCCTATGCGGGTGATGGTGGACCAACGCAACCAGAGGTGCATTCTTTTGAGCCAGTTGGAACGGATCAAATGGTGGATTTATTCACGGGAGATTTTACTTATAATATTCCGTTGTTTAATCTTCCTGGACCAGATGGTGGTTATCCTATTAATATTGCTTACCACTCGGGTGCGCAGATGGATCAAGAGGCTTCATGGGTTGGTCTTGGCTGGAACATCAATATGGGTACGATTAATCGACAAATTCGCAACCTACCAGATGATTTTGGTGGCGATCAAGAAGAGAATATCACCATTAAAACAGATATGCGTCCGAATTGGACGGTTGGAATAACAGGTAAAAAAGATTGGGAATTATTTGGGTTTTCGCTGGGTAATGGTGGTATTGCTGCCATACCTGCCATAAGCGCAGGGACTACTATTTATTATAATAATTACAAAGGAATCGGGTATTCCAGACAAATAGGTTTAACACTTAAAATACATGATGTTAAGGATGGTTCTCTATCCAATAACTCTGGGGATTTAGGGTTTCATCTTAAGTTGGACAGTAAAGAAGGTATCAGTAGTAATGTTAGTACTGGAATTAATTATTCTATGGACATTTTCAATAGAACTAATGGTGTTTCTACTGGATTTAATAATCGTTCGGGTTGGCAGCGGAATTTAATGATTCAAAATTCTACTTCTAACATAAATAGCAGAAGCTATAATTCGGCTTCTGGAGGTTCTAACCTAAGTTTTTCTGGACAGGTAGTTCAGATAAGTACCCCTTCGGCAATGCGAGGAATCAATGCGAGTTTTTCTTTTGGAAAAGGACCAAATACCCCTGGCTTGCTTAAGAAAAACTCTATAGGGGTGAATTATGGTTCATCTTCTTTGAAAAATCGAAATAAATCAACCAATCATAAGGGGATTGGGTATATGTATTACCAGAAAGCGTATGAAGCAAACGCGTATGATGAGCAAAATGATGTACGGGTTTTAGACCATACGAGAGAAAATGATGGATTGATTCACAAGGATACACGTCGCTTAGCAACACCTACGTTGTCTTATGACATTTATTCTGTTACGGGTCAAGGAATTGGGAATATGTTTCGCCCAGTGCGTTCAGACATTGGAATGATTTCAGGACCATTTGTTGAATCTAAGTATTATGGTGGTGATTTAGGGTTCGAGCGTAATGTTGGTGGAACAAATCGTTTAGGTATTGATCTTGGTTTCCAATACACAGGGGATAAATCCACCCATTGGCCGTATGTAAATGTAATCGATTTCTTTTTTCAAGAAACGGATGCTTCATTGACTAAATCCGTTTACTTCAAGAATTATGGTGAATTATCGGCGGATGATTTAACAACGAATTATGGCGCATCGATAGCTTCCAATAAACCTGTTGCGTATGGATTAAATGCCGAAAATAATTTTTATGACATTACCAATATTGATCAGAATAGCAATGGGAGTGCGATACAAATTGTAACACAACGACCGCAACGTCACAAACGAGCGGTGGGTATTGAAGCCTTTACCAATGGCATGATTATGCAAGGAACTAGCTCTCTTATTCCAGAATTCAATTTGAGCTATTACCAATCAGGTGTTCTCAATTATAGTAAGTCCTTCTTGACTCCTTATGATGATATCCGTACCAACCTTACAAAAACTCATGTTGGAGGATACATGGCTACCAATGAATCGGGGATGCGCTATGTATATGGTTTGCCCGCTCAAAACAACATAGAACGTGATGTTGCTTTTACGGTAGCAGAAACCCCTACAATGTTGAATCAATCTCAACTCAATGGTATTTCTCAAACTATTGGAGGAGAAATTGATTACAAACAAGATGGGACAGATAAGTATTACAATTCTGTAGAAAAGGAAGGGTATGCGCATTCTTATTTATTGACCTCCATCTTAGGTCAGGATTTTGTTGAAATGGACAATATCGCTGGTCCTTCTGATGGTGATTTGGGTTACTGGGTGCGTTTTAATTATCTAAGAGCACATGACAACTACAAATGGCGCTCGCCCTATAAAGGGGCTTTGTATGACAAGGGCTACGAAACATCGTTTACAGATGGAAAAGGGCGTTACAGTTATGGAGAAAAAGAAATTTGGTACGTTGCAACAGTGGAAACCAAAACTCATATTGCGGAGTTTATTGTGTCTTCGCGGAATGATTGTAAACAAGTTGCCAATGAATTGAGTGGAAATGTTGGTTCAGGTGCGTATTCCAAATTAGACCGCATTGATGTCTATGCAAAAAGCGAACGCTATCCAAATGGAAGTTATAATGGATCAGCAAAACCGATTCAGAGCTGTCATTTTACGTACGATTATTCGCTTGGTAAAGGGACACCTGATAACAATGATGCTGATGGAAAATTGACTTTAAAAAGCTGTTTTTTTACCTACCGAAATAACCTCGCTGGTTCTGCTCGTCCGTATGAATTTGAGTACAATGAACAAATTGGAGGACAGGCTGTTGATTATGCGCCTGATGCTGTTGATCGTTGGGGGAATTATCAACCAGGGGCAAATGCTGCGAACATTGATTATCCTTACAATGATCCATTAACAGCGAAAGCAACCATGGATGAACGTGCTTCCTTGTGGAATCTAAAAGCAATCAATTTACCCTCTGGTGGACGGTATGAAGTCGATTACGAATCGGATAGTTATGCATACGTGCAAAATGAAGTGGCGATGCACATGTTTAAAATAGCAAGTTTGGATCCTTATAATAACGGTAATGCAACAACAGCTATTGATCATGAAGAAAATGCAACTGCGGATCATCGAAAGGTCTATTTTCAATTGGAAAAACCTATCCCTATAAGTTTAAGTGTTGCCGATCGTAAAAAACTCATGCAACGCTACATTCGTGAAGGGGAATACCTGTATTTTAAAGTGAAAATCAATCTCACCAATGACAATGGAGCACAGGAATATGTAGGTGGTTATGCCCAAGTGGACGCCATTGATGTGGATGAAAACAGTAACGTTGGCGGTAACTATATTTGGGGATCGATCACTCTTGATTTTATGAAAGTGAATGGTCAAGACACCAAATACCATCCCTTTACTGAAGCTGGATCACGTCATATTCGTTACAATCAACCAAGTTTATTGTATGAGGATGCACCGAATGCTGATTTAGATCAGTTATCAAAATCACAAATCAAAAATGTTGGTCAATCACTTTTTGCTAATAAACAAGACATCTTTGATATGTTCAAGGATTTCACCGCAATGTTGTATAAAAATGGGAATGACCGTTTATCCGATATTAACTTAAATAAATCCTATTTGCGTTTGCGTACACCTGATAAAATCAAGTACGGTGGTGGTCACCGTGTGCGTGAAGTACGCGTCATTGATAACTGGGCTTCCTCGTTCTTATCTGGTGGAGAAGCATCTTCAACGTATGGAACGGTTTACGAGTATGATATGACCGACGAAAACGGCGAAGTCATCAGTTCAGGTGTAGCAGCTTACGAACCCATGGTGGGCGGTGATGAGATTGCACTGCGCAACCCTGTGGAAGGATGGGAAGATAAAAACATCGCATCTAAAACTACAGCACAAACCTATACCGAAGAACCGGGCAATGAATCCTTGTTCCCTGGACCAACAGTCGGTTACCGACAAGTAAAGGTGATGTCTAAAAACACGTCCATCAAGAAAAACAACTTGACCAGTAACGTTGTCAATTATGGCGGTATTACCATCCATGAATTTTATACTGCTAAGGATTATCCAGTTATTACAGATAATACAGAACTCGAAACCGATAAAACTTTCCGCAAATCACGCTTGATTATTCCCGCATTGATTGTCAATATCGATCGTTTACGAATGGCGGCTACCCAAGGTTATTACATTGAATTAAATGATATGCACGGAAAACCAAAAGGTGCACGTGAGATAGCCTTTAATAGCAATAATGTAGAAGAAGAGATTTCTTCAGTGAAATATGAGTATTTTGATGTAGCACACCTGACAACTAATCGTGCAGGAGAAACCTTTGTTACACGCAGTTTGAAAAACGATGTGGATGTGATGTACAAAGATGTGGATCCAACTAATTTACATCAAAGCGACATTCGACTTACCTCTTTAGCGACAGAAATAGAATTTATTCCTGAAACCCGTTACCACCAATCACGGAGCATTTCGGCAGGTTTACAATTGAACTTTGATTTTACATTGTCCTTCCCATTGTTATTTCCTGTTCCTTCGTTTAATTGGAAAGAAGAAAAAACAGGAACCGTTGTGACCAATAAAATTGTCAATAAGGCGGGTATCATGAAAAAGGTGACAGCCACACAACGTGGTTCTGTTGCAACAACGGAAAACTTGGTGTTTGATGACCTCACTGGAATGCCACTCTTGACTTCCCTTACCAATGATTATGGAGGTACAATTTACAACTATTCCATATTGGCAAAAGACCAATACGATGCTACTGGAGGTGCTTATTTGAATATTGGTTTCAGTTCTATTGCAACTGCTGTAGGAACATCACCAACGAGTGGCTTGCAAGAAATCACGCTCAATACACCAGCTGAGGCGAGTAATTTTGTGCCTGGTGATCAATTATTGGCTACTCCAGTTTTGGCAACAGCAGGAAATGATGTTGATCCTTTAAGAAACAAAATTTTGTGCATCTTCTCGATAAAAAATCAAAGTAATGCCAATTTGATTTTGGAGACTGTAAACGGATTGAGTGGTTTGTACCGATTCACGGTTATTCGATCAGGAAGGCGTAATAATTTAACCTCTTCTATTTCATCGATTACGGCCTTGTCTAATCCAACTAAAAATCGTGAAATTGTTCCATGTACGGATAATAGAAATGTGAAATTCCCACAATACTATAACATCTATACTATTGACAATGTATTGGCTATTAATGCAGTAGAATTGGGAAGCAATTGGTACAAAGAAACACGGCAACTGCCCAATGTACCTGGAACGTGGTATGACGATGCGCTTTTCTCAAAAGGATTTGGAGGAACGTTTGCTCCTGTTCGATCGTATGCTTACATCGATAATCGTTCGCAAAACACCACTTCGAATGTTACGGATGTTAAATTAGCAACAGACGGCATCATGAACGATGTGAGTTTGTTTAACTGGGGACGTTTACAATCAACTTCCGTAAGTGAAGGTTGCGTTACTAAATGGCGAGAAGTAGATCAAATCACCCTTAAAAACCCATCTAGTTTTGATATTGAAACACGGAATATTCTACAAACCTATTCAGCACAAATCTACGGCAGAAGTGGTACTGAACCCATTGCTGTAGCTGGAAACGCACGCAATGCAGAAATAGGCGTTGAGAATTTTGAGGAATACGCTGCTGGTTCGTTAGACATTACCCAAAATGCGAGCAATAACTTGAATTTCTATTCCACCATCTTAAATCCAGGAACAGCGCGTTTTGCTGAAGATCGTTTTGATGTAACGGGAGGTGCTGATAATAAAGGAACCATTGCTGTTCCCTATACAACACTTTCTGGTACATATACTGAAATTACAGCGCGCATTCATTTTGATGCTTACAGAGATCCAAATACGTCCATTGAATACAAAGCAGAGGAGATTTTGGTGCGATTACCATTAACACAGCTTAGTACCAATGGAGCGGCTACATTTCTGACACTTCCAAATACAATCAATGTACCCAAATCAGACGATAGAAAATGGAGAGGTGAAGTCTTTGCACGGAAAACCTTACCCAATTATCCTGCTACAGCCAATAGTTCCACTACTGTTAAAACAGGAGTTGGCCATACAGGGAACAAGTGTTTAGCCACCGTAGGATCTATTAGCCCTAAATTCATGCAGAGTCGTCTGAAATTGATTGAGGGGAAAGAATACCAGTTTTCAGGATGGTTCAGTACGCCTGATAATGCATTTTTGCTAAAGAACTATTCAACATTATTGAATACAAACTTCCAAGTTGAATTTTTCAATGCTGGTGGTACCTTGTTGAGTACACAAACGTTTAACGAATCAGATGTCTTACAAGGAACATTCATAGACGAATGGCAAAAATTCACCTTGAATTTCACCATGCCAGCGGGTGCGCATTATGCCAGTGTAACGCTTGCGTGTGCCAATGAGGTTTTTGATATTAACTATGGTGATGGTGGAGATTATGTGCAAATGACGTATTACGATGATTTGCGTATTCAACCGCGTGATGCTGGCATGATGACGTATGTCTACAACCAAGAGAACCAACGTTTGGAAGCCCAATTGGATGACAACAATTATGCAACATTCTATTATTACGATGACGAAGGAAACCTGTTCTTGGTGAAACGTGAAACAGAAAAAGGAATCATTACCGTTCAAGAATCAAGAAGTTACTTGCGTAAATAATCATTCATGAAACAACTGTTGTTCATACTCGTTTGTAGCGTCGCATTGTCGGGCTTAGCGCAGGATCTCAAACAAGAGATTACTGCAATGAATGCCCATTTGGAGCAATTGACAGATTACCGTATTACCGTGGATTATTCCGCAGGTGATACCACTGATTTTTTCGATCAAGGGGAAGCAAGCGTACTCGTTTCCAACAGTGGATTCTTTTACCAAACCGAATTTGCTTCCATGATCATCAATGGCGAACACACCATTATCGTGAATGAAGATGAACGTGCCTTGATTTATTCCGATAATCAGGACACTCCTAAAAAATCGCCGAGTTTGAACGACTATGTACTGCAAGGAATGGACACCTTGGTTGAACAGGCTGATTCCATCTATTTTTCAACCAATGGAAACCAACGCATCTATCATTTGCGTTTTAAAAACGGTTATTTCAATCTTGTTGAATGCACATTTGAAGGAGCTTACTTGAGTAAAGTCGTTTATTTCTATAATGAAGCTATTGTGGAAGAACAAGGACTAACTGCAACGTGCACTGTGCACATTGAAGAAGAACCTGTTTATGACAAAGCCATGCTCACTTCTGATTTTTACCTGACCCATAAAAACGGTGCAGTAGTTCCGAGCGAACACTTCACTGGCTATATACTTATTTACAATGAATCCATCGAATCTTTTACCGAATAGCCGTATGAAATTCCTATCCGCTTTTCTCGTTTGCAGCTTGTTTTTTCTATCCACAATAGTTCGTGGACAAGAACTGATCACAACTGCACAGTATCCATTCACCACCATGAGTGTTGGAAGTGAAATGGCTATTGCCGATCCACTCTACATCGCTGAAACACCTGTTGCGAACTACAAGGTAGATCGTCGGTTTCGGGTTGAATTGAACTACAACCGCAACAACCATACTGACCTTACAACGGGTAATAAGTGGACATTGAGTGTAACGCTGAACAATCCAACCACGGGTCAAAATGAAACCTTGTTGTTAGAACACACACCTACTGGAACGGCTAAATACGTTGCTTGGGCTGATTTTACGGGTACAAGTACCAATATGAATTGGAAAATTACAGCGATTACCGTTCAGAAATGGAATGGCTCTTCTTGGATAGCAGGAACTGTTTCGGATCTTCCAGCGCAAGACATCCATTTTGAAGTCATGGTCTTCAATGATCGTATTGTTCAACTTGGTTCAGAAATTCCAAAACTTTCACTCAATGGAAATGTTTTGGAATGGAATTACGTGACAGGTGCTGTAGAATACGATGTGGAATGGGTATTTATTGGTGAATTCGATAATTTTACTTACAACGCTTTAGTACCGAGTGGACCGTTTGATTTCAAAGAACCTGTTCGCATTACAACCTACAAACACCGCCATGAACTCGATTTAATTTATCCCATAGGTACGGTCTATTACCGTATTAGACCAAAGGGGTATTTCTTTCGAAGTGGTGATAAAGAGGTGTATTATACCAGTACGTGGTCATACGTGAAGAAAGCAGGATCAGGAAATATGTCCTACAGTGTAACTACAGATTTTGAAGCCTTAAAAACATGGCAATATACGGTGGCATATGCTGAGAATGGTATGGCAATGAGTACAGTTACTTATTTTGATGGATCACTCCGTGCACGTCAACAATTGTCGCAAATGAATACAACAGGACAGGTCGTTGCAGCTGCAACGTTGTACGATTATGAAGGAAGACAAACCGTTCAAGTCATTCCAACGCCCATCAACACTAATAGTTTAAATTACTTCAATAATTTACATAAAGATGTCGCTGGTAATGCCTTTGATAAAGATGATTTTGATTTGGGGACTTCCAATCCAATGGGAACGACCTCTGGAGCAGGAATGTACTACAGTTCTGCGAATAATTTAACAAACGATCCTTACCGTGACCGCATTCCAGATGCTGAAGGTTATCCGTATAGCCAAGTTTCGTTTATCAATGACAATACGGGCAGACCACGCAAATCTTCAGGTGTAGGATTGACCCACAAAATGGGTGGGACACATGAAACAGTTTATTATTATGTGAAACCAACTGAGCGCGATTTGCGTGAATTGTTTGGTTCCAATGTGGGAGATGTAAGTCACTATGATAAACAAGTGGTGGTTGATCCAAATGGTCAAGCAAGTGTTACGTATACCGATCAATTTGGTCGCGTGATTGCAGCTGGTTTAATGGGCGGTGCGCCAAATAACTTAGTCGCATTGGACAATAATCCTGCTGGTGTTGGAGCTACTGTTACTGCTAATTTGATGCCCGGGAATCAAATCACTACTGATGCCAATGGGAATCTGCAAAGTGTGACGGATTATTATCAGTTGAACATTGGTACCAACCCCATTACTTTAAACTATGATTTGGTTTCAGGAGGGATCAATACCGTAGATGCGTTGTTTGGAACAACAGGTTGCGCTTCTTGCTTCTATGAATTGGAAATACAAGTGTATGATCCAAGTGGGAACTTGGTGAATCTGGGGTATACTTCTCAAACAATTGCAGGTTCTCCTTTAGCGACTATTCGCGAGAAATATGCTGCAAGCGCACTCAATTGTGAATCGCCAAGCTTTGATCCAACATTGACTGCTATATCAAAAGTGGTGTCTTTGACACTGACTGGTGAATACCGTATCCGTAAAATATTGCGGGTAGATCAACAAGCCGTTGCGACGTATTTGGCAACCAATGCTTCCACGCTTCCTGGAGCACCAAGTTTAGCAGCAATCACAGGCGATTACCTCGCAAATGTGGTGATCACAGGTTGCGGATTGGATTGTGCTGCGTTCTACGAACAAGAATGCCGTGAAGAATTGGGTTATCCAATAACTGGTTTACTGACGTCCTTAACCACACCGCAACAGGATTCTGTTACGGCGTGTATCAATGAAAAGTGTGCCGCTTCTGTAGCTGAAATTGAAAACACAACTGATCCAGATGCGGATAAGTGTACGATGTTGCTAGAAACGTTCAGACAAGACCTTGCTCCTGGAGGATGGGTTTTTGAAGAAGATCTTGCTTGGCGCCTTACATCTTCCAATTGGGCATTGAGTTATCCAGTGTCAACTGGTGGAACTTTCACCCCAACAACATGGGCTGATTTAGTGAACAATTGGGAATTGGGTTGGGAAGACGTCATCCTTGCAGCTGGTAAACATCCAGAAAATTGCCAGTATGCAAAATGTACCACATTGGCGGTCATCGATCAGTATATTACTGACTTGAACTCCATCAATTCATGGGCTGATGCCCTTTCTGGCAATTACATTACTACTGCTGGAAATATAATTGGAACCAATGACCCATTGAGTACACACGCTATGTATTCAACTACTTTTGGTGCTTTTATTACAACTCAGAATACCAATTACAGTGGTACAGGTCTAAACATACTGGCTGCGGTGAATAGCCTTATTTTAACCAATCCTGATTTAGTGGCTGATCCTACCACAGGATTGCAACTTCCAGAACCAGAATTAAGTAACCGTAAATGGTTACTCTTGCGTAGTTTGTATTTGGGAGCGCGTCAAGTATTTGTGGAAGATGGGTATACAGGATGTGCTTATTATGACAATCCAAGTGCCAATTTCATTGATCCGGATGATATGGTTGTTGTAGGAAACAATGCTCCTGTTTATGATAACACACCCAATGCCGATTGTGCAGACATTTGTAACAACAATGTGAGTTACTGGATGAGTCGGATTGCGGATGAATGCAAATCTGTAACGCCTACACAATTACAAACCATTCAAGGGTATTTACAAAACTATTGTTTGACAGATTGTGATGGTTTGGCAAATGAATATGGTGCGATTCAAATCAGTGATTTGATTGCTGGAAATACTCAATTGGCAGCTGTTCAAAGTATTTTACAACTCAGTTGTACATTTAATTTATCTGATTTAGCCATCGATGATACGTGTTCAAACCCTGTTACTGTTTCAGTTGAAAACTTGGATATCTTTACAGCAAATTTGGTGAAAAACTTGGCTATCTTAGGTTCGCTTTCTGCTACGAATCATTCTACATTTATTACCATGCCCTCAATTGTAGCAAATGCAGCCGATTACCCTTTGAGTTACTGGCAATCGGGCATGTATGTACAATTGACCAATACATCACCTGCCTCTTCTGTGACTTATAACATCTCCGATCTTTCCAGTATCAGTGTAGTGAATCAAACAATTACAGGGTCGGTAATCAAATTTGTTGTAGATGTACAATTGATCAATGGAACACATTTCCAACACACGATTAATAACTTTAATTTATCGAAAGTGGGAGGTGGCGTAATAGGTTACCCAATCAACACAATTAGTTCCAAGGAGCAGAGAACCTATACTATCTGTGATGACGATGTTTCGCCATTTGAAATTGATTTCTCCCTCCAAGATTGGATTGATGATTGTATCGATGACATTCAGGAGGAAGCCAATACTTTGGCGGAAGTCCAGTATGCGCACGAATTGGAAAATTTCTTGAATGGTTTAACGGAAAGTTTCTCTACCAGTTGTTTTGGAACAGGTATGCAAGAACAATTTTCCATAACGTATGACAAAAAAGAATACGCTTTTACCTTGTATTATTACGATCAGGCTGGAAACTTGGTGCAAACCGTTCCGCCACAAGGGGTACACATTGTACCAACAACTGGGTTTAATGCGCAAGGTACATGGTTAGGTACAGAACCCGAGCATTTTATGAAAACCATGTACACTTACAATTCCTTGAACCAACTCACCAAAAGTGAAACGCCTGATGGTGGCATTGCCCAATTCTGGTACAACAGTGCGCAACAATTGCGTTTCTCACAAAATGCAGCGCAGCTAGCCCAAAACAAATACAGTTTCTCCAAATTTGATGCGCTTGGGCGTTCAATAGAAGCAGGTGTATTTACAGAAGCTACTTTTTCAAATCTGCTAACAGGAATTAACGACAATACCTTCCCAGTAGCTGGTACCGCGCCAGGAACTTACAATCTATATGAAGTTGTACGCTCGTATTACCACAAACAAACCCTTACCTTGGATGCCGCATTGGGTTGGAGTCCAAAGGATTTGAACAACCGCATTGCTGCTATTGCCTATTATGATGTGATCACAGGATCTGGTTCTGCTTATAGCAATGCGCTCTTTTACGATTATGACATTCATGGAAACGTGAAACACTTGCTCACCGATCTCAATATTGCTGATTTGGGTACACAACGCTACAAAACGGTTGATTATACCTACGATTTGTACTCAGGTAAAATGCTCGAAGTGGCGTATCAAGCAACCAAAGAAGATCAATTCTTGCACCGTTATACCTATGATGATGATAATCGCATTACAGGTGTGAAAACCTCGCGTGATGGTGTGCAGTGGGACGAAGATGCCAGTTATTATTATTACTTGCACGGACCACTGGCGCGTGTAGAACTCGGTGATAATAAAGTGCAAGGAATCGATTATGCCTATACCGTTCATGGATGGCTAAAAGGTGTGAATGACAATACACTCACTGCCCGCAGGGATTTAGGAAAAGACGGTTCAGCGCAAAACACGGCCAATAAATGGGTGGCCCAAGATGCCTTTGGATATAGTTTAACCTATTTTAATGCTACTCTTTTAAATGGAACTATTGAAACGGACTACAAACCCATTGTAACTCCAACGGCAGATGCCAATTGGTTAGCAGCAAACGAAGCGGTAATACTACCCACAAGTAATACTAACCTTTACAATGGCAATATCCGCGCGATGGTGACTGCGATTAGAGGAACGAATAATTTCTCTATAGGAACAGTTGCCCGTGTGTACAAATACGATCAATTGCAACGCATCAAAGAAGCCCAAACATGGAAAACGGGTACGGGAAATGGTGATTTGGAAGGGAATAATTCATGGACTGGCGCGATCACAACAACAGCGCATTATTCGTCTTATCAATATGATTTAAACGGAAATATTACCAAACTCCAGCGCAGGGGAAATACTGCTGACATGGATGATTTCACCTATAATTATTACAGCAATGACGGTGGTTCACCTACCCTACCGAAATACAAGAACCAATTGGCACAGGTTTCAGATGCGTTAGGAACAGATGCCAACTTTACGGACGATGTGAACTCTGGACAATTGAGCGACAACTATATTTACGATGCCTTGGGTCGTTTAACGCGCGACAAACAAGAAAACATTTTCTTGATCTCGTGGAATGTGCAAAACAAAGTGACCTATATCCAACGCGATGCTGGAAGCTTAAAGTCTGATGTAGGGTTTAAATACAATGCTTTTGGTGAGCGCATTGCCAAGATCGTATACCCGAAACTGGCAGGTGGATCGATCGATTATGCAGGCATCAAAAGCACGTATTATGCACTCGACGCCAGCGGAAATGTGATGGCAACGTACAGCCAAGTGGGTAATGCTCCAACAACGACTTTCTTAGAAGATTTTGAAGTGTACGGAGCAAGCCGTTTGGGTACACAAACAGCGGATGTTACTTTAGCGAGTGCACCCAATTTTAATTTTTGTTCGGATGACAACCGCGCAAGTGCCATAGTAGAATTAAAATTATCTACCTTTACAAACGGACAAAGCATCCAATACAAAGTAGGAACTACTGTGCTGAATGCTGTTTATTCCTGGAACACAGGAATCACTATTGAACAAAACGCAGCACTTCTCATGAAAGAGATCAACAAGAATACGGTAACAACAGACGTGAGTGCCTCACCTTGGTGGAGTAACAACGCGAGTGGTACGCTGTATATGGAGTTGAAATACAGCCAACCGGGCAACTGGAAAGGGCAAACATTGGCGGTGTATGTGAATGGTGTGTTGGGTGGTTTGCCTGGTCACCAACCCAAACGTGCAATGGGTTATGGTACCTGCCGTGGAAATGACATCGTAGGTGCAAAAAGTTATGAATTGGCGAACCACTTAGGAAATGTATTGGCAGTAATCTCTGACCGAAAATGGGCAGTGGATGATGGTGTATATAATACTACAACGGGGATTAAAACAAGTTCTACGGCAGATGGTTTGGCTGATTATTATACGGCGACGGTGGTTTCCTATTCAGATTATGACCCGTTTGGTACGGTGCAAGATGGACGGAAAGGCAACGAAAACTCCTACCGTTTCGGCTACCAAGGAAGTGAAAAGGATGATGAGATAAAAGGTGGAGGGAATTCTTACACCACAACAAACCGTTTACTTGATCCTAGAATTGGGCGTTGGTTTACAACCGATCCAATTAATCATCCTTGGCAAAGTCCGTATTCTAGTATGGATAATAACCCAATTTCACACAATGACCCTTTAGGATTGTCAACTTCTGGTAAAGACAAGAAGCCCAAAACATATAGCAATCCAGAAAAGCAAGCAAGAAAGGATGCCAAATCAAGAGGTCTGAATGGAAATAACTCAAGGTTAACTCAATACAGTGATGGTTCAATATTAGTTCAAAGAAGAATTGTTGGTGATGATGGTTCCCCTGATGAAGCAGGTGGTGGTGCTATTGGGATCGAAAAAATGTATTACAGATCCTCAAAATGGGGTACAAGACAATTTCATAACCAACAAGTCAGAGATAAAGCCCGTGCTGATGCTAATCAAACCAGTATCATGGGTCAATTATGGGGAGATGGTCAAAATTGGCACAAAGGAAACAGATATACCGATAATCCAGCAACAGCGTTGCTTTATAAAGGTGTAAGGGCTAACATGGCAGCAATAGACAATTTCGTTGAAGGTTGTATGTACACGGCTGTTGCTGTTTGCACTGGTGGAGCAATAGGACTTGAGTTGTATGGAAGTGGTGTAGTTTCAACTGAGTTAAGTTATATTCAAAAAGCTCTTGTGACAAACAAGGCTAAAATCTATAGTGGTCTAATTGGTGGTTCTACTAATTTTGTATCGCAATACGTAACGACTGGGGGAGATTATTCTAAAATGGATCAAGCTAGTATTGCGACCTCTGTTGTCACTCCGTTTATTCCAGTTGGTCCATATATGCAAGGTATTGCAGGAGGGGCGGTAGATGCTACTATTGATTATTCTAGTAACGGTGGACTTCAAACTCCATTTGGAAGTGGACTTCGCCATAAAAATGCTGATGTTGTAGTATCAGATTTTGTTTTCGTTTCATTGGGTAATATGGGAGGATCGTCATTTAGAGCAGGTGATCTAAAGGTTAACCATAAAGGGTGGGAAATACTTGCTACCGGATCTACGTGCTTATTTGGAACTATAATCAATGCGTCTGTTAATGATCAACTTAACAAATAATGGGTGTAACAATAAGTAAAAAAAACAGTCGGATCATTGTAACTGTAATTGTTGGATTAATTGGTTATTTACTATATGGCGAATATGCTGATAGTAAAACCGTTGTCGTTTGTGGTAAATTTATTGAATTAAGTGATAATAGGGGGGCTTCCGTTGTTCGAGTTGAGTTTTTTTTTAATGGTGAAAAAAAAAAAGGAACTATATATCGCTCTCTTTTAAAGGATGAGATTTCTGTGGATAGTCTTTTAAAGGTAAAATGTGTTCGTTTTGAGTGCTCAACTTTTGATGATGATTACTTTAATATTATTGATACTCGTTTCCTAAAAGAATAATTCTTATGAAGAATATTATTATTTATTTAATATGCTACAGTCCTGTTGTTATTTACAATATAGTTGTATTGTACACTAAGAAACCAAACAGCGGAATAGATTCTTTACAGATAATTATCTCTGCTATTTTAGCTGTATTTGGTTATACAATGTGTCAACGATTATTAAAAAAGGAGTAGTTTTTTTGCACATTCTACATGATACCGTAATAAAAGTGGGTAATGTTTCAGGGTTGTTGATATAGTTCCATTTTCAATTTAAGTAATTTATTTTCAACGACATAACGTTTTCGAATGACGTTCGTATGAGGGGATGTTTAAGTATCACCGAAGCAAAGAAAGATGTCAGAATCAAAAATAAATGCCACAAATGAAACCTCGTGTTTCAGGGTTGTTGATGACTCTCAAAATCAGTGTGTTTGCGGCAAGGCATTGATTCGGAATGGAAAAACAAAATACGGGAAGCAACGTTTGGTAGTGTTACAAATGGCACTTTTGATGGTCTTTGCATTTAACACACTAATAAACAGATTATTAAACAGTTCATTAGTAAGAATACTGAACAGTTAGATTATACTAGCCAAAGAGAAAGTTTGTTAGATCGCTTTAAAATGCGAGTTTTGAACCAAGTGCTTCAAATGGCACTTTTGGCAAGATGTATTTAGTAACTGGCCAAAAAATCCTTAATGAAAAAGCTAATCTTTTCGGTAAAAAACGATTTTGTAAAACGAGCGGGACATCAATAGGTGAAATATAAAACTAAAATACCACACGACCAATCTGCTTCTTTTTACTTTTCGAATCGAACTTAAATAGTATAAATTCATTGTCACTTATCTTCTTACAATATGAAGGATTGATTAGTTCGCCACTACTACTCTTAAATTCAAGTAAATTTTGACTATTAATAACACCTGTTTCATCTATAGATGTAATAGTAACAAATCCTTTTCCCCAATGATAAATAGAAGCATTATATACTAAATAGACCTTATTTTCCTGTTGAAAGGTAAAAAATGAAGAACAATTGCCTGCATCATTGAAAGACGGCTGCCTTTTAGGAATTAATTCCTTCCATTTAACTACTCCCAATTGGGTAAAATGCACCGCTATAATATTGCCATACATATAACGATCACTTACAGTCCTTGTCACTGATCCAGCTGAATTAATGAAAGCATAAGTATCCTCATAATAAGAATATTGTTCAAAAAGTAATGTCATTTCACCATTTTCGCCAACGATAAGATCATGTATCTTCAGCGTATAACCTGCTTTCTCAAAATCAATTAGTGGAAATGGCAAATAACCTTCTTCAAAATTTTCTAGAACATTGTACTGTTCTACTTTATTTGAATCAAGATGAATAAAAAATGTTCCTGAAATCCCTACAGACCTATTAATTCTCGTTGCCCCATAGACCATCAATGATCCATCGGCTAATAACTCAAAATCCCATACAAATCTGAATTCTGGGAAATTGATACTCACTATTTCTGTTTTTACGCCATCAAAAATTTCTATTCCCTCAGGCGAAGTAAAATATAATAGTCCTTTGTTGTCTAATCTAAATTTTTTATTTTCAAAGACTAGCCAATCAAAATTTGCTCTTTTTAACTCATTAAATTGTTTATCAAATAGAATTGCATGTGTTTGCTTGTCCTTACTCAACATTGAACCTTCGTTATCCCTAAAAAGTATCATCATGAATTCAGAATTGTCCGAAATTACATATTGAAAATATCCTTTACCCCACATGTCTATCATAAACTCTTCATTCTTAACAGGAGAAGAATACATTTTTTCAATTGCTATTCGTTTCGGCTTTTCAATGTTTCCATTGAGTAAAGTATGAATGAGAAAAGTTGTTTCTTTTAATGCCTCATCCCAGTAGTATGAAATATAGAGCATTTGTTCACCAAATACGATAGTATTAAGGAGCGTATATTTATGATTGTTATAAGTGAGATTTAATATTTTTTCCTCTTCAAAGGTTAATGAAGTCAAATCATAAACTTGAGTAAAATCTTGCTTGCGTGTAGTAATTGCTGTATAGATCTTATTATTCAACACTTGGATTTGTTGACAACCTAGTTCATTTTTCTTTATTGGAGTAGGTTTCCCCCATTTGATTTCTCCAGCGAAATCCTTTTGTGAAAAAAGGAGTGTAGAATGAATTAAAATTAAAGCTATGTGAAAAAGTGTTTTCATATCAAAGGTTGTAAATGGAGAATTTTAAGCACGAAATTACCTAAATTAAATCCAAAAGAATAAGAAGTTCCGAGCTTTTAACAAATAAGGAATTTAGAGGGTAGTGTTATAAATTTCGACCAACCATTCTTCGAAAGAATCAATTAAAAATCAACTTATTTTTCAAAGCCACTATTCGTTTTATACTTTCGTTCAATACCAAAGCAATTCGCACCAAAAACGATCCAAGACCATAAAATGAATCTACATACATCAATGAAAATCAAATTACTAGTATTCCTGATCTGCTTGGCCACAACTACTAAATTTCATGCACAAAACAAGAATGAATACGTTAAGCGTGAATTCGCCATGTGTTCATTTAATGAATTGATTGCTAACAGTCAAAAAGGGTCCATGAATAAAAAGCTTGAAACCATTGAGATTCATGATTTCAATAGTGCCAGAACCTTTTACTGGATTAATGATTCAATAGTTATCGGTTGTTTTATATTTGATCTTGACTCAAGTGCCGTTGTTAAATGCAGTTGGATCTATCAAAATTCAACAGATTCATTAATGATTGATACCTTTTTGAAAGGAGGTAAAACAAAAGAATCTGTTTTGGAATATGACAAACCCTGTTTGGATTGTCCTGCTGTATCACATGTCATTTATAAGATCAAGATAAGACGATGTCCCAAAGTAATCAGGTCAACTATAATCATTCATTCTTATTAAAGATAAATAGTGGTATAAATGAACTATTTATTAATCGTATTCCATTTATGATCAACTGATTTCTATTTGATTCCGCCAAACTAATTTTCAAACGTTTCTTGGAAAATGGCAAGCATACTTAAATCCTTTCTTCCATAAATTGCAAATACAATTTTTTTGAAGCGGTCTTTGTAGGTGTGTTCAAGTGCTTCTTTAAAATAGGTAGCAATCTTTTTTGGATCATTTTGAAATACACCACATCCCCAAGCACCAAGAATCAGACATTCAACTTGTTGACTAACTGCTAATGCCAACATTTTATCCATTCGCTTTTTAAATACTTCTTCTATCGCATCGATCTCATTCTGACGCTTGTGTTGTAACATTGCACCCTTATTTGGCGCAGGAGCTGTGATCACATCCACTTTAACCAACGATTCTAAGAAAGTGCCTTCGTCATTCATCCAGAAGAGAACATTTGGGCTGTAAATCATGTAATCTGAATACAAAAACGTAGTGTGCGCTTTATTGTAGTGATACATCGTTAAATCCTTCGTTAAAGAAGCATATAAGCTGGAAGAACGAGCCAAGCTTTCCTCTTGAGCTGATGCTCCTCCAATAAAACCGCCTCCTGGATTTTTTGCAGATGCAAAATTTAAAATCGCTACTTTTTGAGTTGAATCCTCTTGAATCAAAGCTGCTATAGTGGATAGATTTTTTACCTCGATTTCAGTTGTGTAACCTGTAATTTGAGTCGTTTGCTGATGGATTAACGCTTCTAATTCAGCTGGATTAGCTGTAAATGTAAGGCTCACTGATTGCTCAATTTCGGCTTTTACTAGGATCTTATGTTCGTCCTTTAGAAATTCCCCTTTCTCAATTATTGCAAGGGTTTTCTCGGCAATGAGTTTATTTTTTGACATTGTTTTCTTGTTGAACCATTTAGTGGATCCTAGGAACATCAATTGAATTCATGTATCTTGATCGTTTCTGGTATGATTAATTTTTATTTCTCCCTTTTTCGTTGGGATATAACGTTTGTACGATAGCGCTTTGCCAGAATTCTTTCGTTTCGACATTGAGAACACTTAGTTTGCCATTGAAAGCCGCTCCAGTATCAACGTTCCATACGTTTACGCCATTCATTGGAACCAGTACATCGTAATTTATAGTGGGCGTATGACCGATGAAAATTTCCTTGAACAACTTTAACCGTCTAGGATATGATTTCGAATCTTTTTGAATACGCTTATCCATCGTCAACGCCATTTCCCATAAAGTTCTATCCCATTTGTAATTGGATGAATACACTTCTTGCTGCGGTCCATGCATGGATGAAAAACCTGCATGAATGAATAGATTATTGTCTTCATCAATGTGAAAATGTTGCAAACGATTGAAGAATTCGATGTGTTTTGCCTTTTCCTCTGGGCTAATCGATTCATAACTTTTAACAGTTGCTTCTCCACCATGAAATAACCATGTTGCGTTAGCAATGTCGGATTGAAGCCATTGTTCACACCATTCGTCATGATTGCCTTTGATGAAAATACAGTGGTGTTTTTCATTCAATTCGATCAGGTAATCAATCACTTCTTTCGATTCGCTCCAACCGTCCACATAATCACCCAAGAAAATCAAGGTATCATTTTCTGTAATGTCGATTTTCTTCATTACTTGTTCAAGGGCTTTGTAAGCTCCATGAATATCTCCTATGGCAAATGTTCGTTTCATAGTTTTAGTTTATACATGACATCTGTTCTCAACGCATATTTTACACCTGATCTGATTTCTTCACCAGCATGTTTCATTGGATGATGAAAAATCAATGCTGTACCTTTTTTGGGTTGAATCGTATGGTTTTCAAATGTTGTTTCTCCGCCTTCAAAGTCATCGTTTAAGTAAATCATAAATGTAAAACAACTAGCTTCTCCAATGCCTCTTACATAACTCCCATCAATGTGCTTTTTAAAATATTGATCCTTTTCATACCGATAGAATCGAAATAATTCATTCAACCCAATCGCACTACTGTTTCCAAATTCTTCTATAGCATAAGGTTTGAACTTTTCCCAAATTCGATTCGCCAGATCAACATCGATAAATGTAACCCTCGAATTATTTCTAACCCCTTTTACAATTATTTCTTTGCCGTAGACTTGAACTTTTGCTTCCTCATATCCTTTTTGCTCACTCCAGAAAATGAGATCATTGCACTCTTGTTCTGAAAAGAAATCCTCAATTAAGTACAAGTTGGGTTCTAAATCAATGCGTTTCATCTCTTAAAATTCAATGTATTCAACAGGAACCTCATCGCACAACCAAACGCCATTCTTTGACAAGTAGAGAGGATAACCATCTTCATGCATTTTACTGGCATTTATTTTCAGAATAATGGGTTGTCCACGTCTACTTCCTACTTTGATTGCTGTTTCTAGGTCTTTACTCAAATGAACATGTAATCGCTTCATTTTTTGTAAGCCATTACTTTTTATGTTAGTCAAATACTTTTCTACTGTCCCGTGATACAGAAAATCAGCGGGTTTTGTTGGCTCGAATTCCAAATCAACGTTGACAGTATGCCCTTGGTTTGCTCGAATTTTGGTATATTCATCATTGAACGCGAATCGTTGTTTGTCGTTTGTCATGACAACTTCTTCCAATGTATCAAAATCTAAGGACATATTGCGGCTCGTACATTTTTCGATCAGCTCATCCACATCAACCCAGCCATTGGCATCCATGGATAATCCAATTTTTTCAGGTTTGTGTCGAAGAACCAGACTTAAGAATTTACTGATGTGTTTTAGGTTTTTCATATTATCGTTGAATTTTATTTAGGTATTTCTAGTAGGTCAAAGCAAGGTCTGTGTAGCCTTATTACAGAGGTGTTCAATATCATTATTACGCACCAACTCTTTCAACCAAATTTCAGGAATTGATTCATATCCGTAATACAAGCCTGCCAATCCCCCAGCGATGGCTCCGGTTGTATCTGTATCACCGCCCAGATTAACTGCTTTTAATACGGTTTCAGCATAACTATTGGATGTTAATAAACACCATAGACTTGCCTCAAGACTATCCAAAACATATCCTGAAGAATTGATATTTATTTCTTCCAGATCTATCAAATTTTGACGTTCAAAAGGTTCTACCTTATTACCTAACACACGATGAAATACGTCTATTTCTTTTTGTGAGCAAATCGGGTTTAACGCTAAAAATTCATTCACCGAATCTTGCATCATCGAGAAACTATCCTCTTTTGAGTTACCTAACACTATAAATCTCGCATATTCTAGATATATAAAGCAAGCTATTACTGATCTAATATGTCTGTGTGTTAAAGATGAGACTTCTTTCACAAGGTCAAAACGCTTATGTATTGGTTTGTCTTTTGAAAAAAACAGTAACGGGAGTATTCGCATCAAAGAACCATTACCATTGTCCATTTCTGAATCTCCACCAGCCAAATAAGGTGAAATACCATTTTCCAAGTTATGGATTGCAGTGTTCGTTGCAATTCCAATATCAAAAACTCTTCCATGTGGTGTCCACAATTGAGCATTCCGCCACTTGACAAAATTAGCTGCCATATGATTCAGATCATACCCATCACATAAGCTGTCTAGTAAACACAAAGTCAGAGAAGTATCATCACTCCAAGTTCCTTTCGGTTGACCATGTGAACCATATTCTTTCATTTCTGAAACAGGATTCCTTTGCAAATGATCACGACTTTTAAACTCTACAGGGACTCCTAAAGCATCTCCAACAGCAACACCGAATATGGCACTTTTTATTATCTCTTTATTTGTAGTCATTTTATCATTCATTTAACTGATCTCTCACTTCCATCAAGGCGAATCCGAGTAAATTTGCACCTTTCCATGCTGTAGGATTGTGTGCATTTGCATCGTCTTCGGTTAAACCAATTCCCCAGATTTTATCAACGGGACTTGCTTCAACAAGTACTTTGTTTTTTGTTTGGAGTAAAAATTGTTTCAATGCTTCATTTTGTGAGAACTTTAATAAATTCCCTTGTTTCACTAATTGAAATTTATGCTGATCCCAAATCTCCGGATCAAAATTTCGAATTTGCCGACCCAAATTTTTTACATCTTTCGGAGATTCTTTCTGAAGGATTCGTTCCAAAATTTCACGATCGTTAAATAAAAGTGCCTTTTGAGCCATCATGTAATGTTCGGCTGTTTTATACACACTATTGTTCTCTGTAAATTCGCTCGGCCACCATTGGCTCATGCAGGTTTTGATAATCGATCCATCTCTACTTGGTCGATGTCCCCAGAAAAAAAGGTAATCAACATTTGTTTGAGTTATAAGCCATTCCGTTGAGTATTTCATGACTAGAACAAATTATACTGTTTGTAAAAATTGTCTTCTTCTCTATCGCGAATAGAGTTTGAACTACACACGTTTTGGTAGCCCATTTCTTTTAAACGATCTACTGCGTTGTAACTGAAAATTCCATGCGAAGCTATAAAGTACAAATCACCTGCGTTTTTAGCTTTCAATGCAGTTGCTAATTCGATAAACGTTCTTCCACCGTCGCAAATATCATCAATGACAACACATGCTTTTCCATTCAAATCATCTGTGTTGACATCACTTTTTACGATTTGACCCGTTGCAAGATCTCGGACTTTAATTCCAGTTGCAATTTGACCTTTGTATGCAATTTTTTCAGCTAGTTTATCTACTTTCTTATACGCTCCAATATCTGGCGAAACCAAGGTGAAATCGGTCAGTTTCAATTCGGCAATAAAGTACTTCACCATTTCGTAATTGGCTACGTTTGTGCAACGATTCAAGAGTGCAACGGAAACATCACTGTGTGCATCAAAAACAATGACCTTATTCAGGTTCAAACTATTAATGATTCCTGCAAAGACTTTGATCGATAAAGGTTCACCTGGAACCATTACCCTATCTTGTCTAGCGTAAGGAATGTATGGAATAAACAATTCAATGTAGTTAACATCCATGTTCCGAAGTGCATCAACAGCCAAACACAAAGTCATTACATCATCGGATGAATTTAAGCGCGTATTGATTCTGACTTGATCATTTTCAGAGAACGGCACCAAGAATTTCACATGACATTCACCACCTGAAAATCGTTTCATTTCTACCGATTCATTGGATTCAAATAAGTTGATTGTTTTCATTATTTCCAGTTTTTAAAGTTCGAAGTGAAATCCTTTTTTGGTTAATTCTTTGTATGCAATGTTGTCAAAACTGTAATAAAATGCAGCTTTATGCGGAACATTTTTTTCTTTTTCATCCAATTGTTTTAACAATCCCATTCCAATTATTTTTTTGCGGAAATTGCGTTTATCAATTGGCGTTTGTAGAATTGCTTCATACACTAATTGCAACTGACTCAGTGTAAATTTTTCATCCAATAATTCGAAACCGATGGGTTGGTATTGAAGCTTACCTTTTAATCGTTCAACGGCAAGTGTTACAATTTCACTGTGATCAAATCCCAATTCTGGTAAGGTTGAAATTGCATGCCATTCCGCTTGGATGGTATCACGACCAGCCACTAATTTGTATTGTGACTTATTGACGAGCGCAAAATAGGTAACAGAAATAATTCTTTCCCGAGGGTCACGATCTAATTTACTGAACGTATAAAGCTGTTCTATAAAAACTTGTTTAATTCCCGCTTTTTCCAACAGAATCCGATTTGCAGATGCTTCTGTTGTTTCATTCATGTAAACAAAACCTCCTGGTAAAACCCATTTGTTTTCAAACGGTTCCTTTTCTCTTTTCAGTAGGAGCAGTTTTAATTCTCCTCCATCAAATCCAAAAATAACGCAGTCAGTCGCTAAAGCTGGTCTTTCGTATTCGTATTGATAGGATGTTTTTTGACTCATTCAAAGTGTAATTATGACACAAAGATATAAATCAACTACACATATCAACCATTCTTAGTGTTATTTTTACACATTTATTTTTTTTAAAATCAAAAACCGATAATTGCGGTTTTCCGCAACTCATTTTCAGTATTTATACGGTTTTTTCTATCATTTACATCTACTACCTTGGTACCATGCAATTTAGATAGAGAAATCAGCGCGTTTTTTGTCAACAATTGCTCAGAAATAACTTAAAAAAGTATTACCGCTATTGATAACACATACTATTCGTTACCACATGAAGTATCTTGTCCCACTCCTTTTCAGTTTTTGTTGCCTGCAATCATGTCGATTAGATTCGTATCAAAAAACCCAAAACGAGCAATCGTATGATAGCATTGTTGCATTTTTAAAAGTGAATCAACCTTATTTTGATGATTTTTACGTGCATCTTGCGCCACAAGAACGTGATTCTGCAAAAGCAATTATGAATGATATCCTCTTGTTAGATTATCATTCAATGATAGATAAACACGACATTCAAGATGAAGCCTTTTTTATAGCGGGTATTGATTTAACAGGGAGGTTTGTTAAATCTATTAAGGAATTAGACGAAAAAAAGAAGTTTACCGAAGTATCAGTGCACAACTAATAGAAGCATTTTCAACGTTTAAGCTTTCCGCTCAATCTCTTTCAAATTCTCCATTTTCTTGGTTTGCAAGAATCCGTTGATGTCTTCGAAATGCGTTTTCACACGTTGATTGCCAAACTCATAGACTTTGGTCACCAATCCGTCTAAGAAATCACGGTCATGTGAAACAAGAATCAGCGTTCCATCAAAATCACGCAAGGCATCTTTGATAATATCCTTGGTTTTCATGTCGAGGTGATTGGTAGGCTCATCGAGAATCAAGAGATTAACGGGTTCCAGCAACAATTTGATCATCGCCAAACGGGTTTTTTCACCACCAGAAAGCACTTTCACTTTTTTGGTACTGTTATCTCCGCCAAACATAAATGCGCCCAATAAATCCTTTATTTTCATGCGGATATCTCCTTCGGCAATGCGGTCAATCGTTTCAAAAACGGTCATGCTTTCATCCAGTAATGCGGCTTGATTTTGCGCGAAATACCCAATCTGAACATTGTGTCCCAATTCCATTGAACCAGTAAAATCAATTTGATTCATGATCGCTTTCACCATCGTTGATTTTCCTTCACCGTTTTTCCCTACAAAAGCCACTTTTTCGCCACGTTCGATGGTAATGGAAGCATCAGCAAAAACCACCTGGTCACCATAGGATTTGGATAATTCATTGACCACGACAGGATAACTTCCAGCACGCGGAGCAGGTGGAAATTTTAAGCGTAAGGCAGAAGTATCAATCTCATCAACCTCAATTGGCTCTAATTTTTCAAGCATTTTCACCCGTGATTGTACGGACAATGTTTTCGAATACGTTCCCTTAAAACGCTCAATGTATTCAGTGGTATCAGCGATGAACTTTTGTTGATCATCGTAGTGTTTTTGTTGCTGAATGCGTCGGTCTTTGCGCAATTCCAAGTAATCAGAATATTTTGCTTTGTAATCGTAAATCCGACCCATCGTAACTTCAATAGTGCGGGTAGTAATTGCATCGATAAAAGCACGGTCATGCGAAATAACGATTACCGCTTTGGCACTGTTGATCAAAAAATCTTCCAACCACTGAATGGATTCGATGTCCATGTGATTGGTGGGCTCATCAAGCAAAATCAAATCGGGTTTTTGAAGTAGAATTTTAGCCAATTCGATGCGCATACGCCATCCACCACTAAATTCTGAGGTTGGTCTGGTGAAATCGGAACGCAAAAATCCCATTCCAAGCAGTACTTTTTCAACTTCTGCTTCGTAGTTAATTTCTTCGATGGAATAGAATTTTTCACTCAATTCAGAAACCTGCTCAATGATTTTATAGTATTCATCCGAATCATAATCCGTGCGCACGGTTAATTCTTGATTCAACGCTTCAATGGCATCACGCATGGCAAAAATAGACGCAAAAGCCTTACTTGTTTCCTCAAAAACAGTCGCATCATCTTCCGTTAGTAAATGCTGTGGTAAATAGGCAACAATGTAATCTTTGGGTGAAGAAACAGTTCCAGAACTTGGTTTATTTGCGCCTGCCAAAATTTTCAACAAGGTTGATTTACCAGCCCCATTTTTACCCATCAAGGCAATTTTGTCGTTTTCATTCACGGAGAAAGACACATCACTAAACAATGTTGTTCCACCAAATTCTACTTTAAGACTATCTACTGTAAGCATGCACTATTTTTGAAGGTGCAAAGATAGTGAAAGCAACTAGATTGAATCATTGAGAATAGTTGAAAGACAGGTGTGGGAATTGAAGAAACATTTCTATGATTGAGATTAACAAGTGTTTCCATTAATTTGTGTAATTTTGCACATCTAAAAGCAACAAAATATGTCAGTTACTGCAACAGATCTTGGAATCCAAGAAACGCTAAAAACACTCGGAATTGAAGCTATCAATCGTGGAGCATCAACAGGAAGTCATTGGTTCAACACACGTGGAACGCAAATTGATTCAATTTCACCAGTAGATGGTCAATTAATTGCATCTGTGCATTCGGCGACTGAAGCAGAATACGAAGCAATTATTTTGAAAGCACAAGAAGCATTCAAAGTGTGGCGTACGATTCCAGCTCCAAAACGTGGTGAAGTGGTTCGTCAGTTAGCTGAGAAAATCCGTGAATACAAACAACCACTTGGTGAATTGGTTTCTTACGAAATGGGGAAATCATTGCAAGAAGGTTTGGGTGAAGTTCAGGAAATGATTGACATCTGTGATTTCGCAGTAGGTGTTTCTCGTCAGTTGTATGGTTTAACGATGCACTCTGAACGTCCCAATCACCGCATGTATGAGCAGTATCACCCATTGGGAATTGTTGGAATCATTTCAGCATTCAATTTCCCAGTTGCGGTTTGGAATTGGAATACAGCATTGGCGTGGATTTGTGGTGATGTATGTGTTTGGAAACCATCTGAAAAAACTCCTTTGACAGCGATTGCTTGTCAGAAAATAGCACAAGAGGTATTTGCTGCAAACGATGTTCCTGAAGGAGTATCTTGTTTGTTAATTGGCGATGCAGAAATTGGAAAATTGATGTCCAATGATGTACGTGTTCCGTTGGTTTCTGCAACTGGTTCTACTCGTATGGGTAAATTGGTTGGCGAAGCAGTTGGAAAACGTTTAGGTCGTCATTTATTGGAATTAGGTGGTAACAATGCCATCATCATTACACCAACTGCTGAATTGAAAGTGGTTGTTCCTGGAGCTGTATTTGGAGCTGTTGGAACTGCTGGACAACGTTGTACATCTACGCGTCGATTAATCATTCACGAAGAAGTCTACGATAAAGTAAAAGATGCGATTGTAAAAGCGTATGGTCAATTAAAAATTGGAAATCCATTGGATCAAAGCATGCACGTTGGTCCACTAATCGATAAAGATGCAGTAGTTGCCTACGAAAATGCCTTAAAACAAGTTGTTGCAGAAGGCGGTAAAGTGATTGTTGAAGGAGAAGTGCTTTCAGGTGAAGGTTACGAATCGGGATGTTATGTTCGCCCTGCAATTGCAGAAGCTGAAAATCATTTCAACATTGTTCAACACGAAACATTTGCGCCAGTATTGTACTTAATGAAATACTCCGGTGGTGTTGAAAATGCAATTGCGATACAAAATGGTGTTCCACAAGGATTATCATCAGCTATCATGACCAACAACTTAAAAGAAGCGGAAGCATTTTTAGCTGCAACTGGTTCAGATTGTGGAATTGCAAATGTCAACATCGGTACTTCAGGTGCTGAGATTGGTGGTGCTTTCGGTGGAGAAAAAGAAACAGGAGGCGGTCGCGAATCTGGTTCAGATGCTTGGAAAGTGTACATGCGTCGTCAAACAAATACGATTAATTATTCTGATTCATTGCCATTGGCGCAAGGAATTAAATTTGATTTATAAAAATCAATTATTACTAGTGAAAGGCTGCTCTTTTGGGTGGCCTTTCGTTTTTTATAAGTATTCAACCTAACACAATTCAATCATGAAACATATCATCCTTTTAATCACACTTTTAAGCTTATCAGTTGGTTGTACTTATACCAGTACTTCTCCAAAAATCCCTCAAATCGACACGATTGAATCGTTCACCGCTTCCATTGATTCATTGGTTCCAAATGGAGGTTTGAATGTCAACGGAACGGAAAGCAACGTAAACGGGACTGTTTCATCTGAAGCTGAGATTACGGTAATCGATGCGAAAGGACTCAAAAAAGGAATTGCTGCTAAACAAAAAATGGCACTAAACATTGCCAAAATATTCTACAAAAACATTTCCAACAAAAAGGAATACACTCAATTTTACGTGACATTTGTTTTTCAAGATGGTTCCTTTACAGAAACACAACGACTTGTTTTTACAAGTAAACAATTAAAGTAATACTATAAAGCAGCAAATTACTATATCGATTTACTATTCTTAGAACTGATAGATTTTCAATCAGTTATGAAACAAAATTCGATTTGCATCGTACAAATGTTTAAATTTGTACTATAAAATTGCTGTTTTATGAAAATAATACTACTTCTCATGCTAGTCGTTTCCATGACTAGTATGGCTCAACAGAATTCAACTTCTCGCCAACAACAAGCAGAAACAATTAATTATTTTTTGAGGATCGGTGTTGACTTTGAAATCAAAGATAACCCAACTCCTGATCCTGATTTGATTCAATCCATTCAGTTTGATCAGTACAATCGTCAACGACATGCGACACTGGATTTAGAATTTTTAGATCCTACAACGAATTATATCATTATTCTCTATTCAGAGGAAAAATGCAAATTAAACAAACACTAAAAGCGACCTCATGAGATTACTTCTATTTTCATTTATATGTTGCTCATTCAGTTTCGTTGCGCAAACATATACACATCCTACAGCAGGTATTAACAGTACGTATGCTGGAGCTTGCATGGTAAATACCTGTACAGGAACCTACTATGATAATGGTGGTGCTGGCGGAAACTATGCTGCCAATATCAATGCCATTTACAGAACATTTTGCCCAAGTACTGCTGGAATGTGCGTTCGCGCCACATTTACATCCTTTAGTATGAATGACACCTACTTTTTATGCGGTGGGCCAAGTTCTTGCTGCGATTATTTATCCATTCTCAATGGACCAGCTCAAAATTCACCAGCACTTTATAACAATTGTACATCATCTCCAGGAACGATAACAGCATCCAATGGTAGTGGCTGTCTTACCTTTCGTCACACAACAGATGGTAGTGTTCAATTAGCTGGTTGGGCAGCAACACTTTCATGTGTAGCATGTGCTGGAGGACCAGCAGCTGGAACAAACACAGATTGTCCAGGTTCTGTTCAGGTTTGTGCTGATACGCCATTCGCAAGTGCATCTACTGGTCCAGGATTGGTATCTGACGGATGTTCAGGTTGTACTGCATCAGGTGGAGAAGTATATTCTAGTTGGTATGTATTTCAAGTCGCAGCAAGTGGAACATTAGGTTTTATTATTAACCCTAATAACAATGCTGATGATTATGATTACGCATTATATGGACCAGGTACGGCTTGCGGAGCGCTAGGTACACCCATTCGGTGCAGTTATGCAGCCAACACGAGCGATACAGGAATGGGGAATGGTGCTGTTGATGCTTCAGAAAACGTAGCTGGAGATGGTTGGACAAGTACATTAGCAGTAACAGCTGGTCAAGTTTATCGACTGATGGTTAATCAATGGAGTCCAACGGCGAGTGGATTCTTACTTGATTGGACGTTATCTGGTGGAGCTTCTTTGAACTGCACACCGCTTTCTGCTGAACTTATCACTTTTGAATGTGCCCAAGACGAACAATTCATCAATGTTCACTGGGCAACTGAAACTGAAATAAATAGCGATTATTTTAAATTGGAAAAAAGTACGGACGGGGTTAATTACGCAGAGTTAGTTCGCACGAAAGCTCAAGGCAATTCTTCTTTACCTACAGATTACTTTATTGTGGATGCATATCCTGAGTTAGGTGCAAATTATTACCGCTTAACGGAAGTTGATCTTTCTGGAATGGAAACAGTTTACAATGTGACTACATGTGAAGCAACACTGACTGATGCAACGATCATGTCTATGTCTATTTACGATATGAGTGGGCATTGCATTTGGAAATCGAATGAATCAACTGGTGACATCAAAGCAACACTTAAAAGTTCGTCGGTGCCAACTGGAGTTTACATTCTAGAAACAGAAGACATTAATCATAAGATCAAACGCATCAAGTACGTGCAATTGGAACAATAAGACTACGAAAGATGTAATGTGTTCGATTGTTTGAACAATTTTAGAAGCTCGGGGTAACTCGGGCTTGCTTTTTTAACGTCAAACGTGGTTTTATTTTTCACTAAGAAAAGTCTTCACTAAAGTGATGTATTAATTTACTTTTCAACTAATTAAATTTGGCAATCCCGCATTCCGATGGTTATCGGAATACGGAATGGAATAACGTATAATGCTCAATCTAAATAAACAACCCCTTTCAAGCCAACCGTATCTTTTGACAATATATTTAACCCATCAAAAAAATACCGAACACTGTACGTATAACGATGGTGAACAACACGATCATCTTCTTTCATGACTTCAACTGCATGATAAGCTTGTAGGTAATGATCTTTAAACTGGAATGATACATCCGTGCGGCGACATTCTGAATTCTCTATTGCTTCATCACAGCCCCAATAAGTAAATGACAAACCTCCTGTATTTAGTTCGGTTCCATCAAGCTTAAAAATACGCGGGAAATTTCCACAGTACCCACTCCCATTCGCCAATAGTTCAAGAATGATGTAAGGTCCTGCATGCTGTAAGTAGTTCTCCCAGATAAAAGGGCATTCACCAAAGATTTCAGGTCCCAATTCAGATTTGACGATCGAATACCTAGTTGGAGCTATTTGTTTGCAACAGATCGATCGAAACGCGAGAAGATTGGAATTAGCCCTCAAGAGTATCCAGAGGTAATTTTCTTTTTGGATGAAATAGGCGATCGTATCAGAACTATTTCGCGCTTTTAAACCACCTTCTTGGCTGAATAAATCGGTATTATCTTTCATAATCCGTTTTACTTGATCCATGTTCAAATAACCCGATTTTTTGGAATAATGCCAACTAAACGTTCCCTTTTTTGAAACAACTTCCTTTTTAGGAGGAGTGCATGAAAATACAAGGAGTACTAAACAAAATAGAAGCAAAATCTGCTTTATGTTGCTTTTACTTAGCACCTTTTCTACCGATTTTAAAATCAATTCGGTAATAGAAAATGGGTAAGAAACCCAATTGTGTTTTTTCAGAAATAGGTTCAGCTGTTGGATCTGAAAGACTTGGGGTGTACATCAGACTTAACAAATTGCGTGTATTCAACAAGTTTACTAGATCTAAACCAATCTCATGAGTGGCTTTGGCTGCATTCAACTTCCAATTGATCTTGATATCAGCTCTGAAATAATCGCGAAATTGACGTTCATTAAACAATGAATCCGAAAAGATCAATTCGTTTGCTGCTTCAGATGCCGCTAAATTGACATATCCATAGCGTTTTCCACCAGCTACTGTTACTTTACCTCCAATGGAAATAGACTGCTTCTCATTGATTTTAAACTCCTTTCCAAAGAGCAAATTGGAAGTATATAAACCATTGTATGAAGTGTTGCGTTCAATGCCATCACTTCCAACATACTTAGAGTCGTAAAGAGAAGTGCTCGATAAGATATAAAAACTCTTACTGAAGTATTTTTGAATCGTCAATTCGACTCCGTAATTTGTACCTGTTCCCGTGTTTTTTAATTCACTTGGGAAAAACCGTGCAAAACCACTTCCTTGATTAATGATAGAAAACGAAGAAGGAGCAACGGTAACTGGAATGTTGTACAAGTATTGGTAATAAACTTCCGTTCGAATTGAAAACCCATTCTTAAATGCTTTTTCATAACCAAGTGCCGAATGAAATGATTTAGAGAAATCCATTTTTTTATTCTCATACACTTTATTCCCGTTCGCATCTAACTGATGGTAAGCATAGGTATAATACGGTTGTGTTTGACTGTGAATTCCTGCTCCAGCAAAAATGCGTTGTCCGTTTTTCAAGCTGTATTTCCATCCAATTCGTGGTTCAACAGGACTTAAACTATTACTCATTGAAAAATACTGACTGTGTATACCAGCCACTAAATCCATTTTATCTGAAATACGGTATTTCCATTGCACAAATGGTTGTATTAAAACAGATAACCCTTGGTAATCCCAACGATTGATAAATGCAGAATGATCTTGATTCTTGACACTATCAGTCATCGAAAAATACAATCCATCAACATTGATTCCAACACGCAGTAAATGTTGTTTATTGATCTTGTGATTCAATCCAACATACGCAGAAGCGCGAGACGTTTTAAACTGATAGCCCATCAACGCATACAATGAATCAACACGGACATTGATTTCCTCTACCCCATTTGTTGTAACGGTATCCAATGATCGAATCAAGAAATCATGGTGAGAATGTTGTTCATCAAAAGCAGCAGATAGCGTAGCAGATAGAAATGTCTTCTCTGAAAACGATTTTTTGTAGGTCAAACCAGCAACACCCATCGTCGTACCAAAATATTGATCACGGTCTCCTTCACCATACAACTCTTCCGTCAATTTGGTTTTATCGGAAACTAAAATAGAGATTTGACTTTTACCACCTAATGCCCAGAGCGACAATGCTGCACCTTTCTTCAATGGAAAATTAAATTTGAACGAAAAATCGCCATAAATAGGCACAGCATCTGTTCCGATCTTGATTCCCATAAATTGAAACAAACTGAGAGTAGAATACCTACCCATAGCCAAATAACTCGCACGGCTGTCTTTTTTTAGCGGACCTTCAGCAACAAACTCAGTTCCTAAAAATCCAAATTGACCTGTAAACTCATGCTGGTTATTATTTCCATTTCGCAATTTTAAATCAAATACTCCTGAAATTGAGTTTCCGTATTCAGCCGGAAAGGCAGACATGAAAAAATCAGAATTCCCTAAACTTTTGTTGTTAATGATCGAAACGGGACCACCTGTGCTGCCAGAAATAGCAAAATGAGATGGATTTGGAATATCAATTCCTTCCACTTTATAGACAATTCCAAGTGGCGAATTTCCACGTACTACAATATCATTTCTAGAATCGTCAGCACCTTGAACACCTGCAAAATTGCTTGCCATTCTCGCGGGATCGCCCCGTGAACCAGCATAACGATTGGTTTCTTCTACAGAGAATTGTTGCGATGAAACGGTTGCCATTTCATTGAGTACTTCTCCATTTTTTCGGCTGGTAATGACCACTTCTTCTACTTCAGTGATGAATTCCTGCATTTTAATTTCAACAACACTTTCCTTGCCTGAATCAACAATAAGTGCCTGTGATTTTGCTTCATGCGTTCCGATAGTGGCAATGAGATTGTGTTTTCCAATAGGTACGTTAACAATTTCAAACAAACCATCAGGATCTGTGATTGCACGTAAAACTAAGGCAGAATCAGCCGTTTTGATCACCACTTTTACACCAAACAAAGGAAAATCAGTATCCACATCTTTTACAACTCCTCGAACAATTTGAGTTGGAAGTGTTTGGGTAAACCCTTGCGTACTAACAAGTGTTAATAGACAAGCTGTTATAAGTAGTTTTAACGTTTTCATCGTATCCGTTTAGTGAGGCAAAGATGGCAAACATGTTTCATTCTAACGAGCTGAAAATCAGTTAATCGGATAAACCAGTTGCGAAATTCCATACAGAAATGATCGATTAGAGCCAACCAAAAGACTTTCCTGATTATTGAATCGATTTCAAATACTCTTCTTTCGTCCAATCATGCAAGTATACTTCTGTTAAGTCAAGCAAACGCATTGGATTGTTTTTAAGATTCCTTACTTTCGAATAAACCAATTGAAAATCACCCGAGTACCACAATACAATGATCGGCGGATCTTTCATTAATTCAATTTCAGCAGCATTGAATAAACTGTATGCTTCTTTTTGCGTTCCAGACGAACGAGCGCGTTCGAATAAAGCATCAAAAGTTGGATTGACATAACGCGGTTGATTCAATCGAGATGGTTCCTCTTTACTTGCTGGCACATATTTACCATAGAAATTACTTAAGAACGTTTCTGGACTTGAATAATCGGCTGACCAAGCAGTTCGGAATAAATCTCCACGACCGTAATAAGCATCTTGGTCTTTTTGTTCAAATGTTGATCCATCGATATTTACATTAATACCCAATGTTTGGAAAATTTGATCAGAAACTTCTTCGGCTACAGCAGCATGTATATCTCCAATATTGACACGTAGATTTACGCTTCCAAATCCTTTACCACCAGGATAACCAGCTTCTGCTAATAATTGACGTGCTTTTTCCGGATTAAATGTATAACTCGCTTCACGAATAGCTTTAAAGTCATATCCAGGAAAAGAAGAACTCAATGGTGGAACTATTCCATAAATACCATCTTCATGCGCTTGACCTCTCAATACGTCTTGCGTCAACTGATTGCGGTTAATAGCATAATTAAAAGCCTTACGAACACGAACATCTTTAAAGCGTGGATCCATCATGTTGAAAAAATAATAATTCGTCACCATTAAAGGATTGTTATTCAACAACATTAAAGGTGGTTTAGAATTAAAATCCTTGATTCTACCTTCCAACATTTGGGTAATTCGACTCGTTGGCAAGGTGTTAATGATATGCGTTTCACCGCGCTCAAACATATCCAATTGCTCCAGCTTACGTGAATCAGCCAAGAAAACCAAACTATCCAAATAAGGTAGCGCATTTCCTTTTTTGTCCGTTAAGTAATAATCTTGATTTTTTAAAAGAATAAAAGAAGAGGGCTCACCTTTGATGTAATCCGTGTAAACAAATGGTCCAGTTCCAACTAAATCAGCTTCATTCCCAGCTTCAACAACTTTTTTTGAAATGATTACAGCGTTGATACTTGCCATTTTATTAATAAAATTAGCATCAGGCTCGGTCAAAGTCAATGTAATCTCGTTGCCTTTTACTTTCAATCCGCTAATTGATTTAGCTTTTTTCTCATAATATTCAGTTGCACCTTTTAAGTGACCAGCAAAAAGAGATAAGTAGGCAGTTGATCCGGTTCCTTTTTCATTCGGTTGACAGGCCTTTTCAAAAGAATAACGTACATCTTCAGCAGTCATTTTTCGTTCTTCATCAGATTCAAAGACTTCGTGTTTATGAAAAAGCACATCATCACGCACTACGAATGTATAGGATAAGCCATTTGGAGAAACATTCCATGATTTAGCCAACTGCGCTCTTACGTTTAAATCTTCAGGGTTAAAGCTAACAAGGCACTCAGAAATTTGAGATAATATCGTTTGTGAATACACATCTGTTACTTCTCGCGCAATGAACGTACTTGGTTCATTGTCAATTGACATCTTCAAACATCCACCTGCAAACTCAAACTGTTTTCTATCTGTGTTTTCGCCACACGAAACCAGTAAAATGAGAAACGGCACTAGTATAAGAAATGATAACTTCATGATTATTTGACTTTAATGCACAAGAATAGTAAAAAAAAACGCTAATCACAACCACAGCATCTTTGCAGAATTTTTTGAAATAAATGCAAAGAGTCTAAAACCTCACCATTCGACCAATAGCACTCAATTATCGACTAACTACTTGCATAGAAAAACCAACTAAGTTTACTATTTTTTAAAATTTTGCTCATAAAGTTTTGGTTTTCTGGAAAATTGCTATTATACTTGCGACTGTTTTAGTAGTAGCTGCTAATCATGATGAAAATAAAAAAAATACTCGTACTCTCAATCTTCACGGTGCTAACAAGCGTCACAAGCCATGCTGCATTGTCCATTGAGGGTAGTTATCAAGGTAAAAACCTCTACGTTCAGAATCCTGAGGATGGTGACGGTTTTGGTTTTTGTGCAACTAAGGTTACCGTTAATGGTGACGTAATGCCGGGTGGATGTAGTTCCAACGCCTTTGAAATCGATTTTTCACTTTTTAACATAGAAATCGGTGAACCGGTCTTTATTGTTATTGAACACAGTGATGGTTGTAAGCCAAAGATTTTGAACCCCGAGGTGTTACTTCCCAAAAGTACGTTCAACACAGTTGACATTAAAGTAACAAGCGGTGGTGCTTTGACGTGGGAAACGTCCAATGAGCGTGGTAAATTGCCATTTATCATTGAGCAGTACAGATGGAACAAATGGGTGCAAGTTGGTGAAGTACAAGGTAAAGGTACTACAGGAACAAACAACTATGAGTTTCAAGTTGCTCCACATTCTGGTGAAAACACTGTACGTGTAGTTCAGGTTGATCATTCTGGAACAAAACGTTCTTCGAAAGAGGTCAAGTTTAACTCAACTGTACCAGTGATTGAGAAAAATCCAGTTAAAGTGAAAGATGTTATCAACTTCACTGCTGGCGGAAAAGCAATCGAGACGAAGTACGAAATCTACGATGCTTACGGTAACATTGTGAAAAAAGGTGTTGGTACATCAGTACCATGTGGCAACTTGTTAAAAGGTGCTTACTACATCAATTTTGACAACAAAACTGAAAAATTCTTTAAAGGTTAATCCTTCAAAAAATAATTAAAACCCTCTTTATTCAAGAGGGTTTTTTTATGTCCAATAGTGAACAAAAGATCACGCTCGTTAATGATAATCACGATGATGAATAAGATAGAACACATAGGAATTGCTGTAAACAACCTTCAAGACGCCATTGAAACGTATGAAAAACTGCTTGGAACTGCCTGTTACAAACAAGAGGAAGTAACAAGTGAAGGAGTTAAAACAGCCTTTTTTCAAGTTGGAGAATCAAAAATTGAACTCTTGCAAGCAACAAATGAAAACAGTCCTATTGCCAAATTCATTGAAAAAAAAGGAGAAGGAATTCACCACATTGCCTTTGATGTAACAGACATCAAATCTTCCATGAATGAACTTTCAGAGAAAGGATTTCAATTATTGAACGCTGAACCAAAATCAGGTGCCGACAATAAATTAGTAGCTTTTTTACACCCGAAATCATCTAATGGTGTATTGGTAGAATTGTGTCAAGAGAAAACCGACTGAACTGCCCTACCCTTTTCTAAATGAATCGCGTTTAACCCAGTTTTTCGTGCACCTTCAACATGCTGCAACGTATCATCAATAAACAAGGTGGTTGCAGGATCCAACGATTCTACACGGCAAACATGCTGGAAAATTTCTGGATGCGGTTTGCGCATACCCATTTCACACGATAAATAAACAGTTTCGAAATAATCTTCCAATCGTTGATGCCCAACAGCACTTTCAAGTGAACGGCGCACCTTTTCCATGTGCAAGGTGTTGGTATTACTGAGTAAAAAAATGCGTTTTTCTTGTTTCAATTTCAGTAACCATTCTAAGCGTTCTACCGGAAAGTCCAAAATCATAGCATTCCATGCGTGAACCACCTTGTTGCCGCTAATTCCAGCAGGAAGTTGATCCAACACACGATTGATGAAATGAAAAGAAGAAATTTCACCGATTTCAAAGCGATCAAACAAGTCGGTTTGTTGCAGTTGCGAATAGGTTTCGTCAAAATGAGTCATACCCAATTGCTTAAATGCCTCACTTGTTCGTTCGTAATCGAGGTTGATCAATACACCACCTAAATCAAAAATAACAGCTTCTATTTTCTCCAGATTCATACCCGCAAAAGTACAATCGTTTTTTATTTTGAGCCGTTGATAGTGGAAAGATGTTTAATTTAGTTAGCTCAGTTCGATTATAATGCAACAGACTAAATGAATCTCCCAACAACATCCGTTCAACTTTGGAGCAACTTGTTTGAATTAAAAGCACGTGATTTAATTATTGAACGCGTCTTTCAACAATTATCCAATGACTTAACTTTGGCTGGACATACCGTTCCATTTGCTGTCATTCTCCCTACCGAAGAATGGTCAATTCAACTAGCAAGTTGGTTAGCAAATCAACCTGCCAATTCGACTCAACAATTGTTATACATTATTGATTTACCTGAAAATTTCGTTCATAACCTTGAAGGATCTTCCAACTACTTTGAGCAATTAGCTGAAGCAATCATTTACCGTGAATTAGTGAAAGTCTATTATAAAATCACCTATTCGTCTTAAATCTTTTCCATTTACATTTTTTCTCCTCAAAAGGTGTCCCTCCATCGGGAGATTTATGTTAATTTTACAGACCCGTTATAGTGCGCAACATGGATAAAGTTACCTACGTCGGAAATGCAGACGTGAACGCGATTGATCACTTGTATCAATCCTATTGTGAAGATCCCGGAAGCGTGGATATAGGCTGGCAAAAATTCTTTGAAGGATTTGATTTTGCTCGTACTAACTACGAAGATGGAGGTGAAATTCCTGAAAACTTTCAAAAGGAGTTTAAGGTCATAAATTTGATTAACGGTTACCGTTCTCGTGGACATTTATTCACAAAAACGAACCCAGTACGTGAACGTCGGAAATACGAACCAACGTTGGCCATCGAGAACTTTGGTTTAGAGCAAGCCGATCTTACGAGTATTTTTCAAGCTGGTGATCAAGTTGGAATTGGTGCAGCTACGTTGAAAGATATTATCGCACACCTTGAGGAAACGTATTGTCAATCAATTGGTATAGAATATACTTTTATGCGTGAACCCGATCGTTTGGATTGGTTTCGCAATAAAATTGAAATTAAAAACAGACCTAAATTTGATGTTTCACGTAAGTTGAACATCTACAAGAAATTGGTTCAAGCAGCTAATTTCGAGTCATTTTTAGGTAAAAAATACGTTGGGCAAAAACGTTTTTCCGTTGAAGGTGGTGAAGCGTTGATTCCTGCGCTAGACTGTTTGGTTGAAAAAGGAGCTAGCCTTGGAGTTGAATATTTCGTAATGGGAATGGCTCACCGTGGTCGTTTGAATACTTTAACGAATATTTTCCAGAAACGGCCAAGTGATATTTTCTCCGAATTTGAAGGAAAGGAATTTGATTTTGATGGAGCTTTTGACGGTGATGTAAAATACCACCAAGGTTATACAAGTGCCATTGAATCGAAAGATGGAAAATCGATAGGTTTAACGTTGTCTCCAAATCCATCGCATTTAGAAGCAGTTGATCCTGTTGTTCAAGGAATTGCTCGTGCAAAATTAGACACGTATTTCCACGACGAAAAGAAGGTTTGTCCCGTGATGATCCACGGTGATGCAGCCGTTGCTGGTCAAGGAGTTGTGTACGAAATTGTTCAAATGGCTTTGCTTGATGGCTACCGTGCAGGTGGAACCATTCACATTGTGGTGAACAATCAGGTTGGTTTTACAACCAATTATTTGGATGCTCGTTCTTCTACTTATTGTACAGATGTTGCCAAAACAACACTTACGCCCGTTTTCCATGTGAATGGTGATGATGTAGAAGCGGTGATTCAAACCATAGAAATTGCAATGGAATACCGCCAGCACTTTCACAGGGATGTATTCATTGATTTATTGTGCTACCGAAAATACGGACACAATGAAGGTGATGAGCCAAAATTCACGCAACCTAGTTTGTACAATATCATTGCAAAACACCCGAATCCAAAGGATATCTACTTGAAACAATTGCTTGCTGAAGGTTCTATTACAACTGAACAAGCAAAACAAATTGAAGACGATTACACCAACTATTTGGAAACGGAATTTGATATCGCTCGACAAAATGAGAAAGCAATTGTATGGGATTTCCTAAGTAAAACATGGGAAGGTTTCCGTCACAGTAAGGCTGAAGATTTTGATCAATCTCCTGAAACAGGGGTTTCAAAAGCGAAATTAGACGAATTAGGGCGCAAATTAGCAACGTTACCTGAAGGAAAAAAATACTTCCGTAAAATTGAGAAAATTTTTGAAGACCGTTTAAACGCTATTACTTCAAACCGTTTGGATTGGGGAACTGCGGAAATGCTCGCTTATGCAACCTTATTGGATGAAGGATTCCCTGTTCGGGTTTCGGGTCAAGATGTAGAGCGCGGAACGTTTTCTCACCGTCATGCGGTTGTCATTACAGAAGATACAGAAGAAGAAATTGAGACTTTAAATTTATTGTCTGATACACAAGCTCCTTTTACGATTTACAATTCCTTGTTGTCAGAATACGGAGTACTTGGTTTCGAATACGGTTATTCATTGGCAACTCCAAAAGGATTGACCATTTGGGAAGCACAATTTGGTGACTTCTTCAATGGAGCGCAAATCATGATTGACCAATTTATTACTGCTGGAGAAGATAAATGGTCTACACAAAGTGGCTTGGTGATGTTGTTACCTCACGGCTATGAAGGTCAAGGGGCAGAGCACTCAAGCGGTCGAATGGAACGTTTTTTACAGCAATGTGCTGATGACAATATTCAAGTTGTGAATACATCAACACCAGCGAATCATTTCCATTTATTGCGTCGTCAATTGGTACGTGAGTTTAGAAAACCGTTGGTTGTTTTCTCACCGAAATTATTGCTTCGTCACCCAGATGCGACTTCTACGTTGGATGAAATGGCTACAGGTCATTTCCAAGAAGTAATCGATGACGCAACTGCAAAAGCTGGCCAAGTAGACACGCTTGTTTTCTGTTCTGGTAAATTTTACTATGAATTGAAAGCAAAAGCTAAGGAATTGGGTGTTGATACAATGGCATTTGTGCGCATTGAGCAATTGTATCCTTTGCCACAAAAACAAATTGAAGGAATCATTGCAAAATACAACGCAAAGAACATTTTGTGGGCACAAGAAGAACCAGAAAACATGGGAGCTTGGAGGTATATCGCGATGAAATTACGCCATATTCCGTTCCAAGGGATCAGTCGCGATGCATCTGCTGCTGCTGCTGAAGGTTCCAAAAAATTACACGAACGAAGATTGAAAAAATTGTTCGCTGATGTATTTGAATTTGCATCAGTCGTAGCGAAATAATTGTAAGACTAATTAAACAAAGAACTATGTCTATCCTTGAAATGAAAGTGCCAAGCCCAGGAGAATCAATTTCCGAAGTAGAAATTGCAACTTGGTTGGTAGCGGATGGTGATTATGTAGAAAAAGATCAAGCCATAGCAGAAGTCGATTCTGACAAAGCTACATTGGAACTCCCTGCCGAAGAAGCGGGAATAATCACATTAAAAGCTGCTGAAGGAGAAACAGTAAAAGTAGGCCAAGTAGTTTGCCTGATTGACACTTCTGCTGCACGCCCTGCCGGTGCTTCGACAGGCTCAGCACCGACAGCCTCAGCTTCAGCTCCTGTAGCAGAAAAAACGGTTGAGGCAGTTAAAGAAGCAGCTCCAGTTGCTGAAAAAGCAGTTACTGCTCCTAATCCAGGCCCTGTTTCGGATAACAACAGTTATGCAAAAGGAACACCTTCTATTGCTGCTGCAAAAATCATCGCTGAAAACGGTGTAAATGCAACAAAAGTGAATGGAACTGGTAAAGACGGACGCATCACAAAACAAGATGTTGTGGCTGCTATGGCTGCTGGTTTTGCTCCAGATGCAACACAAGGTTGGGGAGGATCACGTGAGCAACACCGCGAAAAAATGTCAATGCTTCGCCGTAAGGTGGCTGAACGATTGGTGCATGTGAAACAAGAAACGGCAATGTTGACTACTTTCAATGAAGTAGACATGAAACCGATCATGGATTTACGCACAAAATACAAAGATAGTTTCGCTAAATTCCACGAAGTGAACCTTGGATTTATGTCCTTTTTCACCAAAGCGGTAACAGAAGCCTTGAACTTATTCCCTGCCGTAAACGGACAAATTGATGGCAACGAGATCATTTTCCACGATTACGCAGATGTTGGTATTGCGGTTTCATCTCCAAAAGGATTGATGGTTCCAGTAGTGCGTAACGCGGAGCAAATGAGCTTGGCAGAAATAGAACGCGAAATCAAACGATTAGCAATCAAAGCACGTGATGGAAAAATTGCTCCAGATGACATGACAGGTGGAACGTTTACGATCACCAACGGAGGTGTCTTCGGATCGATGTTGTCAACTCCCATCATCAATCCGCCACAATCAGCTATTCTAGGAATGCACAATATCGTTGAACGACCGGTTGCCATTAATGGAAAAGTGGAAATTCGCCCTATTATGTATGTTGCACTTTCGTATGATCACCGCATTATTGATGGTAAAGATTCAGTAGGATTCTTGGTGAAAGTAAAAGAAATGCTAGAAAATCCAGAGCGCATGATCTTTGGTGGTAAAGATCCATTAGCAGTTTTATTAGGATTGTAATCCCAAAATTATTGGATATTTAAAAGGGCGGAAAATTGATTTTCCGCCCTTTTTGTGGTTAAATAAATCTATCAATTCTCAACGAAAGACGCGTCTTGTAGTTCCATCATCGTAAAGCAGAATAACAATTCCTTTGGTATCAAGTGAAACCTCCTGCCCCATCGTATTAAAGACTTTCACAATGATGCGAGTAGATTGTCTATTATCAACTGCAATAACATCAAACACTTCTATTGTGCCATCAAAATCGGTTTGGCTTAATCTATAATAATTCGTTTCGCCTTGTTGGTACTCAAAATCCTCAAATGCATAGTCTATTGCCACTTCTGATTTCTCTGCTCCCGATTGTTGATTAATAATTTTCCAATCATTTCCATCAATTGAGCGTTCCAAAGTAAAATGATCATTAAGACGTTCTGTTGCTGTTTGCCATTGGATCTTATTGCTATTACTATTCTCTTGATAAGTGGCCATAAAATATGTCAATTCAATTGGAAGTATGATAGGCGTGCAATTTAAGGTAGCACCAGCTGAGAACGTCCAATCCAATGTAAAAGGTGTTGCATTTGCTGTGAAATTATCAATTAACATAATGTATGTTTGCCCAGCAACCACATTTAATGGCATTACCCATCTATCTCCGCCCGTGCCTTCACTAACATCCGAAACAGGACCTGGAGGACAAGCGAACAAACCTAAGAATCCACAACCAGAAGGTGTTCCAGCATTCGTTGCAGCAAGACCTGTATTTCCTGTTGTAGCAGAATAGGAACAACGAACAGGCGTACCCAAACTGCTACAATTTCCTGTAGCCCAAATGGCAAAATCATAATCAACACTCGTTTGTATGGTTAATGCAACCGTTCCAGATGTAACTGGTTGAAAATAATACCAAGATGATTGGTGTTCTACGGTTAAACAACCTCGATTACTTGCGTTTAATTCTTGTGTTCCTGTTCCTGCACTATTTCCAGAAAATGAAATATCATTGCACACTTGTGTTGCTCCACTACAATTAGTCGTTTGACCAAAAGAAGACAATGAAATGATCATTAAACTGATCGATACTATTCCCTTTTTCATAGTTTTTCAGTTGCTGATTGAACAATCTCTCTACTCGTAAACACGAGTAGAACAATTCCTTTTGAAGCTAAAATTGCTTCCAATTCTTCTTTTGAAACAAGTTGTCTTGAAACGAAATCGAATTGATCTGTGGCATCCGAAAAGGATGGAAAAACTACAAACGGATATTCTTCTGTATTAAAAACGGGTCTTAATACATCCGTAACCTGTTTGGCACTCCCCAAATCAGAAACACCTTGCAATTGAAATTGATACTGATAATCTTGGGAAAAAGCATTTGAATAAGTAACCATAACAACTACAAGGAGCGCAAAAAATGAAATTTTCATGCTTATTGTTTTAAAAATGGAGTTGTTATTGAAGCAATTGAATGAACTAGACTTGCTAATTGTTTGACATGTAGCGATAGACTGTTCAATAGAATATTGACCATTCATAGTAGTAGTAGTAATAAAGTTAACACTTCAAAAGAAAGAACTTCTAGCGAACTAATCTTTTAAAAAAGACAAAACAAGCTTTTGGATGAATATACTTACAATATCGACGAACAAAACAATTTTATCGATCAGAATACCGCACATTGAAGTGACTAAATAATAAAACGACACAGCAATTCAATCATAACACATTGTTTGTTAAACGGTTATTATTTTAACGATCGTTGATTTTAATCCAATTATACAACCGTTCACCCTTTCAATTTAATTAGACGAAAACCAGAATGAATTTTGTGCTTAATCTCTTACATAAAAGTGATTTCTTAGAGATGGTCGAACGCAAAATTAATAGATTTCATACCAACCATCTACTGAACAATTACGTTCACTGACTATAGCTCATTTGCTTTCGGGCGATTTTAAGTAACTTTGCGGCTCAACATTCAATTATGCGTTTTCTTACTTGTTCCTTCATCCTTCTTTTACTTGCAAGTTGCGGTGAAACCAAAACAACTGATACGAACACTATCACCAATATTGACAGCTTAATAAAGTTGTACCCCGACAGTGTGGATATTCTTGTGCGACATGGAAATGTGTTATTGGATCGCTATGACTATGAAAATGCACTCAAAGAAGGCGCAAAAGCGTATCGAATGGCTCCCGATAATATGGAAGCACGCTTTTTATATGCGATGGCAATGAATAATCGCGCAACACGCACTGCTTCTGATGTGCAATTGGCGCAAGATCAATTCAAAGTAGTTGTAAAGGCCCAACCCAAAAACCTGAGAGCTTTGGTTGCTTTAGCGACTACTCATACCTATCAAGGCGATTATGAACGCTCGTTTGAATACATCAATGATGCGCTTCGTATAGACAAACGTTACCGCGATGCCTACATTTTAAAAGGCACAAACTACTTACAATTAGGAAAACGCGATTTAGCAAAATCTTCTTACCGTACGGCTATTGAACAAGATCCAGATTTTTATGAAGGATATATTTTCTTGGGAACTTTATACCAACAAGACAATGATCCGTTGAGTTTGGAATACTTTAAATCGGCTGTGCAATTGAAACCTAAATCTATGGATGCACTTTATGCACTGGCTTATGGTTTTCAAACGATGAAAATGGAGGCTGATGCGCAACGGATTTACCGCAAAATGATTGCTTTGGAACCTGAATTTACACCTTCTTATTTTCAACAAGGATTCATCAAACAATTTCAAACGGAACCAATAGCAATTGATAGCGCGATCTATTTCTATCAGCTTACCCTTCAAAAAGAACCTACTTATGTTGAGGCTTGGCATAATCTAGGACTTTGTTACGTTTCATTGGGTGATAAAAGCAATGCTTTGCAATCGTTTTCAAAAGCGCTGAAATACAATCCTGAGTTTACACAAGCACGCGAAGAAGCAGAAAAATTGCGTTAATGACACAACAAAGGCTCTTCCTGATTCAAACGCTTCTTGAAGCACTTATTCCTATAATCGGTTATTTTGAATGGGGATGGGATTTGTCTTTTATTCTGTTGTTTTACCTCATTGATTGGTTATTGGCTTTTGGAATACTCATCGCCAAAGGGAAAAAACGATTCAGTTATTCACGGAATAAACCAGAACGAACCCTCTTAAACAACGAAGCAATAACGGGTTTCGTATTACTCGTATTAGCGTGCGCTGGTATAGCACAAAGCCTCCTATTTCTTCATCCCGGTTTTAATTGGCTACAACGGATTGTTGAATTTATGACATACGAAGAAATGGGAATTCAACAAGGATATGTGCTTATTCCGCTCATCGTATTGAATGGAATAATGGTGTACCGCCAACAATTTATTATGCCCGCTCGGTATCGGACAATGGACATGAAACAGATCACGCAACCATTTATTCAACAAGGGCTTATTCTCCTCGGTTTTTCAGGAGCATTGTTGGGAATTACAGCATTGATTTCGTTTCCAGAAGAAGTACTCATTGTAATACTAATTGTTGGAACGAGTATTTACCGTTGGTTAGTAATTCGACGTGTTTAAGATAAATTCCTTTTCGATGAATTGAACACCGTATTCTGCTAACTCATCCAAGATTGGATTGTAGACATATTCGCTCGTTGGAACATGTACTCCAGTGTCTTTCAAATCACCATTTAACACCATTTTAGCGCAAATCGCCATTGGTAATCCAACCAAGTTTGACATTGATGTAAAGGTTTGATCTTCTCCAATATTGACCAAAGAAGATTCGATCGTAATTTGCTGTCCGTTTAACTGATAAGCAAATTGATGAACCATCACAATCATATCTTTATCACCTGGTTCAAGCACCCACTTTTCAACCAACATTTTTTCTAACAATTGTGCAGGTGAAGCATCTGCTAAGCCAATTGGATGTACATTATCAAACAATCCCAACCAACGGAAACGCTCCAAATCAGTTATATCGTACTCTTTACAGAAATCCAACAATTTTTGCTCAACAGGAACCGTTTCAAAATACGGTAAAAATGCATTTAAGAAATTGCGTGGAGTTAACTGTTCAGAATCTTGCATTTTATAGGAATCATCTGTCATTCCGAGGTTCACCAATATATTCCAATACTGACAAAAACCTGAACGACGCAAAGTACCACGGTAAAATGTAGGTATTTTTTCTAAACCGTATACTTCACGATAAGAAAGCGAATCACGGTTAGCATAACCATCAAATGAACCGAAACCTTCAATTTCAATTGCATCTAATCGACTAAATAAATGGCTGTATGGAATGTATTTGTATTCGTGACGATCAATGTACTGAGCTGCGCCTCCACTGCCTGCTAAAACTACATTTCGTGGGCTCCATGTAAATTTGTAATTCCAAGGATTGTTATCACTTTCTGGGGCAATAAGTCCACCACAGTATGATTTAAAGGCCGTAATTTCGCCACCTTTTGAACGGATTGCATCGATGATTTGCATGGCACTCATGTGATCAATTCCAGGATCAACGCCGATCTCATTCATGATCAAAATTCCAGCTTCTTTAGCTGCTCCATCCAATGCTCTCATTTCAGGAGAAATATAGGAAGGCGTGATTAAGTTCTTTTTTAGTTCAATACAATCTTTAGCAACACCAACATGAAAAAGTGGTGGAAGCATACTTATAACTAAATCAGCTTGTTCCAATTCGGGACGACGAGTTGCGGAATCTGTTGCATTGAAGGAAAGTGCAACTCCATTCGGGTGACCGTTTAACTTTTGGCGTACCGAATCAATTTTACTATCGACAACACGAATCTGCCAATTAAACTCAGTTGATTTATCTAGAAGATAACGTATTAATGAAGATGCAGACAACCCTGCACCAAGAACAAGCACTTTTTTCATATCCAGTTAACCTTTCCTTAACGAAAGTTATTACAGTTATTCCTTGCGAAATTAGTGAGGACATCTGATAAACAGTTACAATCTCACGAATCAATTTGAGTAATTCTGTTAATATTATTTAAATCAAATCATAATATTAACAAATATCAAAAGAAAACAACGTAGTAAGTGAAAAACATCCAGATTTAGTGCAAATCACAGCTGATCGGGTTCTAACCAAGCGATGATTTTATCTGCAAGAACATCACTTAATTTAAAATAACTTTCGTGTGTCCAACCACCAATATGAGGTGTCATTAATACTTTCTCAGAAGAGAGCAAATAACGAAGATCGGCTGGCATTTCACCATCAAAAAAGGATTCAAAACTCGTTTTTTCAAATTCATTGACATCTAAACCTACTCCACTCAATTTTCCGCTTTCCAGTGCTGCAATTAATGCTTTTGTCTCCACTATTTTACCTCGAGATAGATTGAGCAAAAAGGGAACTTTTCCCAGCCCATCAAAAAATTCCTGATTTGCAAAATAAGTGGTTTCACTATTTTGTGGAATGTGAAAACTGATGACATCTGATTTTCGCAAAAGAGCTTCTAGCGTGGCTTCCATTACAAACTCATTTCCGAAACCCGATTTGTATTTATCATAAGCCAATACTTTCACATCAAATCCGCGGAGTTTACGAGCAAAAGACCAACCGTTATTTCCAAATCCAATGATTCCAACTGTTTTTCCATCCAATTCGGTTCCTCGGTTGCCATCTCGATCCCATTTTCCATGTCGAATTTCTTGATGAGAGGTGTGGATTTTATTCATCAATGACAATAACATACCAAGAGCATGTTCACCTACAGCGTTTCGATTTCCTTCAGGGGCATTGAACAATACAATTCCACGATTTTTACAATAGGCCTCATCTATATTTTCCATCCCAGCTCCAGAACGAGCAATAAACGCAAGATTTGGAGCGCAATCTAGCAACCCTGCATGCATTGGAAACCGTGAACGGATAACTATTCCAAATGCTTCATTCAGCTGTAATTTTGTTTCTTCAAACGACCAAGTTGAGCCATCAATACACTCAAATCCTAGAGTAGAAAGTCGATTTTCCAGTACTTCATGTACAGTATCGAGAAAGATTATTTGTTGTTGTTTCATACCTTTTTTTTTAGAGACTTGAGACTGAAGACTTAAAGACCAGAGACTAAAGATAGTTTCTTAAACCTAATCTTTAGTCTAAAAGCGCAGCGGTATCAAGTCTTTCGTCTATATCATCTTAGGTCTTAATAGCAGTCATTACAAAATTACTTTGAACTTGTGCAATATGGGGAATTTTCGTCAATTGGTTTTTAATAAAATCTTGGTATTCATCCATGGAAGCTACTTCAATATGCAATAAATAATCAATGGAACCTGCAACATGGTAACAAGCTGAAACCTCATCCAATAGAACAATTGCTGGTTCAAATGCATTCAAAACGTCCAAGGCATGTGATTGCAACGTAACTTGACAAAACACTTGTAATTGTTTTCCTAAATAAAGCTTATTGATTCGAGCAGAATAGCCCAGAATTACACCATTTCGTTCCAATCTTCGAATCCGCTCAAACGTAGGTGTTGTAGATAAACCAACCGCATCAGCGACTTGTTTATAATTCATTTTTCCATCTTGCTGCAAGAGCGATACAATGCGAAGATCAATCGCGTCCAATACATAAGTAGCTGATTTTTCTTTTTCCATAACTATGCACACAGCAAATTAGAACAAATACACAGCAAAATTAGAATATTCAGAATAATTTACTGCACTTCAGAATATAAAAGTTGTTTTATGTTAGTTTGAAGGATAAAATAAGAATTATGTCTCGTAAAATGCATCCAGAAAGTCTCATGATGAGTCATGGTTACAAACCATCCTTATCTGAAGGCGCCATCAAGTGTCCGATCTTTCAAACGTCAACGTTTGTATTCAATACTGCTGAAGAAGGAAAGCGGTTTTTTGAAGTCGCTTACGGAATCAGTGATTTGCGAGAAGGTGAAGAATTGGGTTTAATTTATTCGCGTTTAAATAATCCAGATTTAGAAATTTTGGAAAATCGCTTGTGTTTATGGGATGAAGCTGAAGATTGTGCTGTATTCGAAAGCGGTATGTCAGCGATTTCAACTGCATTAATGGAATTCATGGCACCAGGTGATTTGTTATTGTATTCGCGTCCTGTTTATGGTGGAACGGATCACTTTATCAATCACTTTTTGAAAAAGATGCAAATTCATGCTGTTGGATTTCGTGCGGATGAAAGCAAAGAAGTGATCATTGAACGCATTATTGCTACTGGGAAATCGGATCGGTTGACAATGATTCACATTGAAACGCCAGCAAATCCAACAAATGCGCTGATTGATATTGAAATGTGTGCTGCGATTAAAACGCATTTTTCAACACCAGAAAAACCGGTTATTCTATCTGTAGACAATACGTATATGGGGCCAATTTGGCAACATCCCTTGAAACACAATGCAGACTTGGTTTTGTATTCTGCAACAAAATACATTGGGGGTCATTCAGATGTCATTGCTGGAGCGTGTCTCGGTTCAAAAGCACTCATTGGCAGAATTAAAGGATTACGCACCTTTTTAGGAAATATGGCTGGACCATGGACAGGTTGGTTGCTCATGCGAAGTCTAGAAACGTTGAAAGTACGCATGGAACAGCAAGCTTCCAATGCAGTTCATGTTGCTAATTATTTGAAACAACATCCAAAAGTATCGTATGTCTATTACCTCGGATTTATTCCTGAACAAGGCACTGCAAATGAACAGCGGATTTACAAAGAACAATACACATCTAGCGGCGCCATGATTGCGTTTGACATTGTTGGTGGTGAAGCAGAAGCGTTTAAATTCCTGAATTCACTCAGACTAATCAAATTGGCTGTAAGTTTAGGAAGCACCGAAAGTTTGGTTGAACATCCATATACCATGACGCATACTGATGTTCCCCAAGAAGATAAAAACGCAATTAACATTACACCTTCGTTGATTCGACTTTCAGTTGGAGTTGAGCATTATGAAGATTTGATCGCAGATATTGAACAAGCATTGTAGACAATTAGACTTGAGACAGAAGACCGCTTCGCTCTTAGACTGAAGCGGTCTTCTGTCTCAAGTCTAATTGTCAATTCAACCAGAACTTAATAATCGAACTCAGTTTAATAAGCAATTGGTTCTAAACGCAAGTCAATTTTTTTCTCTTTTCGGAAATACTCACCAACGCTTATGTAACCAGGTTTTGCAGCTTGAATCCACCAAAATCTTGATTCCATATTGATTGGAACACGACTATTTGTGCGCTCACCACCATCAATTTGAATTACACCAACCATTAAGTCAGAATTTGTAGCACCTTTTTCTTCTTTTCTATTGGCATCAATGTAAACAACACTGAAACGATCACTTTTGACATCACTAGAAGTAAATGCATAATCAAAAGCACCCATTGAATTGATATAATAACCTAAGAAAGAAATGTTCCACATTCCAGCACCAGCAGGTAAAGCAACCGAAGTTTTACGTTTCATGATCAAATCGAAATCAGTCATTTTATTTGATTTATCAAATTCAATAACAACCATATTACCTAAACGCACTTCAAAATTGGCAACATTAGATGACCCACCTGTAAGTCCAACCAATACATTTCCAGCAGTTGCTCCAGCACTTACTTGTTTTCTGAATTGTTCAGCGATCAAATACAAACGCCCATCACTGGTGCGCACAACATCATGGAAGAACATATAAAACGGCTTGTCTGCTTCTTTTTTATCTTCTTCATCTAAATTCTCTTGTTTGAATTTATCAATATCGCCCTTCCATTTGTATTCTGTATTTGTAAGTAAGGAACCAGACATTGAAATTTCATCAATGAATAATCCTTGACTTTTATCCTTTAATACATCGTCACCAGCTTTATAAAACTCACCTATCAAAAGAATGGTTTCTTTTTGTTCATCAACAAATGTTTTTAGCAATGATTTTTTACCTTCTTCAGCTCCACCCATTGAAATTTCTTTGATCAACTTTCCAGTTTGAGCATTGAGTAACAAACAGTAAGTATCCATTTTTTTGGTCATCAAGCCATTTTTCTTGGTAACAGTAGCTGCAATAATTGTAGTTGTAACATCCGTTAAATCCGCTGCTTCAATGATCTCCGATGCTGGATCAGAACCATAAGACCATAGTTCTTCCATTTCATTATTATAGGCAACAATCTCATAACCGAATTTTCGTCGATTTTCTCCTTTTGTAAATGATTGACGTACAAAACCAGTTGTTCCCGTTGGAAAAATAGTGGTGTTTTCGGTAGCACTTTGAATATTTGTAGAAGCGCGGTTGAGTTCCCAATAGCCAATTTCTTTGACTGGAATTGTTTTAGAACCCATTACTTCACCTTCACGATTATAGGTCACAAATTCATACCCCGTTTTACCATCATAGAAATGAAGCATAAAAACCTCACCGTTGAAAACCATTTCCAACATATACGTGTTTTTCGGTCGTGTTACTTCAAAGCTTTTAAGTGAGTTGTAATTATCATCGAACAACTCAATTTCATACGTACTCGTTTTTTTATCTTGTTTTTCTTTGAAGTAAAAAATATAATACCCTACGATTTTATCTTCTTCGATAATCGTACCTGATTGTTTCGCACTTTTTAGGTTAAGCACATTTGCAATAGTATGTTGCTGTGCATGAATTGAAAACGCTAATAAGATGGTGGCCAGCGTTAGTAATGATTGTATTCTTTTCATAGTTTATTTATTTGTATTTGATTGTGTTCTTCTGTTGTAAATATTTTTCTTGAATGTCCCTTAAGTAATGGATGAAAAACGAATCCTCTACAAGTGGCAATAATGCTTGGTAACGCAAACTATACGCATCAAAATTTTTGGTAAAGTAGTCCGAATGTAGATCTACAAAATCGAGTAATATAGTTTGATAACTAGGTGGAATTTCTTTTCTGAATCGTTCCGCAATTTGGAGACAATCTTGTGGATTCAAGAACTGTAACAAGTAATTTAAACGATCAATTGATTCATCATTTTTAGGATTTTGCATCTCCACAAATTTACTCGCGTTTCTACCTGACTTATAAAATGATAAAAGACTGAATTGAAATGCTAAGGCTGCTTTTGCATAAACATCAGTTGGATAATGTTGTTGCATTCTCAAAGCATAATAGATGCCTTCTGAAAAATTTTCATCACCAATCGCACTATGGACCATTTCTCCATCAATTTGATAGTGATAACTCCGATAAATGTCATCTATTGGTACTAATGTATCAATTTCCTTCAATCCTATTTGACGCAACAACGCATCAGTACGTTGGTATTCATAAGGATGTGTTCTTAAATAGGATTCGTATTCCTTCTTATTTTCTGAAAAAACACCTAAGGATGAAACAGGAGAATAACGCGCGTATCGTTGAGCAATTGTTCCTGTTGAATCGATATTAAGCAAATCAAATACAGGCAACAATTCCAATTCATATAAGTGTTCAGCTGCTTGCATTACATTGAAGAGATTGAATGCAAAAATTGGATTATAACCTGCATTCCGAAAAAAGTCCATTCCCAATGAATCAGCTTCGAATTCATCTTTTCTTGATTGCTCTTTTTGAGAAAAAATCCAAGGAATCATCAGTTCATTTAACGCAGAAACTTGCCCATATTGTTGCTGTTTTATTTTGGATATATCAGCATTCAATTGTTCATCTGTTTTTAATCGAACATTCGCAATGATACGTTCATTAGCATGTTCCTGCAAGTTATGTGAGAGTTCGTGAGCGAGTACTAATGCCAATTGCTCTTTATTATTCATGCGAGCAAGTAAACCAATATTCACAAAAACAATATTATCGCCTAACGTAAAAGCATTAAATTCTCTTGAGCGATACAGCACCAATTTACTATTTTGATCCAATACAGAATTTGCAGCCAAAATGGTAGAAAAAATGCCATTGACATACGCATATAATTCACCAGATAAGATGGCATCATCACTTTGGATTAGTGCTTTACCAGCTGCGAAACGATCTTCGTATGCTCTTCGTATAGCTGAACGTTGCTTAGTTGTAAGATCTTCTGTCGAAACACGATCCCATTCCAAACGAAATTCATCATTCAATTGCTGGACAAGTTCCTTCTTATCAAGTGTCGTGGTTGCAGGTTCAAAATTCAGCGTATCTGCTACCTGACCAAATACGATTGGTGTTGAAACAATTAGGAGAAAAGTGTTGAAGATTCTGGTGTTCACGTTGGTTCTGCTTAATGTCGTAAAGTTAATGGATAATTATGATTTAGAAAGAAGATTATCATCAAGCTTAAATCCAAAGGATATTTTTCAATTAATAATCCATAATTTCCTAAATCATAATTCATAATTAGTAAATCCCCTTTATCTTCGTGCATTCTAATACAAATAGCATGAGCACGCCCAGTGATTTAATTATCTACAATAGTCTTTCCGGTCAAAAAGAACCATTCATCCCGATTCATGAAAATCGCGTAGGAATGTATGTTTGTGGACCAACATTGTACAGTGAACCACACATGGGAAACATGCGCACTTTTATCAATTTTGATTTAGTGTACCGCTATTTACTCAAATTGGGATATTCTGTAAAATACGTGCGAAACATTACAGATGCCGGTCATATTACCAACAGTTTAGGCGAAGAGGTAGACAGTATCGGAAAAGCTGCCAAAGCTGAACAAGTACAATCATTGGAAATTGTGTACAAATACAATGTCAGTTTTCAGGAATTGCAACGCACGTATAATATGTTGCCACCAAGTATTGAACCAACTGCAACTGCACATATTCAAGAGCAAATTGAAATCATTGAACAAATCATTGAAAATGGATTGGCGTACGTGGTGAATGGTGCTGTTTATTTCGATGTCAAAAAATACAATGAACAATTCAACTACGGGATTCTCAGTGGACGTAAAATAGACGAACTCGCTGAAGAAACCCGCGAATTGAATGCGCAAGAAGAAAAACGTTTTTTCGCTGATTTTGCCCTCTGGAAAAAAGCAAAACCTGAAGATATGCAGATTTGGCGTTCACCTTGGGGAAATGGAAACCCTGGTTGGCACATCGAATGTACTGCTATGAGTACAAAATACTTGGGTAAGCAATTCGATATTCATGGTGGCGGTATGGATTTGAAATTCCCGCACCACGAAGACGAAATTGCACAAAGTTGTGGCTCAATGGGTTGTAACCCTTCCAACTATTGGATGCACGCAAATATGCTCAACGTGAACGGTCAAAAAATGAGTAAATCGTTCGGGAATTATTTTCTTCCAAAAGAAATTGTAGAAGGAACTACATCCGTATTTGATAAGCCGTACAATCCAAATGTGATCCGTTTTTTCATGATGCAAGCGCATTATAGAAGTACCTTGGATTTTACACCAGATGGATTAAATGCAGCTGAAAAGGGCTTTTCACGATTGACAGATGCTGTTCAATTGCTCGATAAATTGCCGATTTCTTCTACATCTTCATTTTCAATTGCAGACTTGGTTCAGAGTTTTTACAACGTGATGAATGATGATTTTAACGCTCCAATGCTCGTAGCAAATTTATTTGAAGCTGTGAGACGCATTAACCTCATCAACGACGGAAAAGACACCATTACACAAGACGATTTAACGCTTCTAAAACTAGAAGTAAGTTCATTTTTATACGATGTACTCGGCATTCAGCCACAAGTAACGAGTAACGAAGCTAAATTGGATCCTATTATGCAATTGGTGTTAGAATTGCGCCAACAAACACGTGAACAAAAAGATTGGGCAACATCTGATAAAATCCGCGATCGCTTAATTGAAGCTGGAATTGTAGTGAAAGATGGAAAAGACGGTGCAACTTGGTCAACAAATTAACCTCCATGAACGAACGTTTCGGAAAAGCCTACAAACTGTGTAGTCAAAAAACCATTGAGTCGCTTTTCAAGGAAGGCAAGACATTGCGTTTGTACCCATTTGTGGTTTATTTTAAAGAGCAAGAACTGCCCGCAGGACAAGCATTTCAATTGGTTTTTTCAGCTCCCAAACGTGTTTTTCGCTTGGCACATGAACGAAATCGCATTAAACGTTTACTGAGAGAGAGTTTTCGCAAGAAAAAACTAATTTTGGAAGAAGCACTCAGTAACAAACACAAACAATTGGCGTTATTTGTGATCTATACTGCTAAAGAAGAATTACCATTGGAAAAACTATTGACCAAGACCGAACAGTTATTGGCGAAAATAATGGAGGAATTTTGTAATGAGAAGGATTAAGACGAATGTGAATTGAGACGGAAGACTTGAGACAGAAGACTAAAGACGGAAGACTAAAGATTAGGTTAATAAACTATCTTCAGTCTTAAAGCGCAGCGGTCTCAAGTCTCAGAGCAAAGCGGTCTCAAGTCTCATATCTTAAGTCTATCAAAAAAAGTAAAAATGAAACAACTCAAACATAAAATGAAAAATCTAGCATTAGGAGGAATCTTCTCCTTGTTGTTTTTCACTGGAACAGCGCAGTCAAACGGATTTGAAGTCCTCAAAAACATGGAGTTGATGGATTTAATTTATCAGCACATCGAAATGTACTATGTGGACGATCCTCAACCAGGTAACATGGGCAAAACGGCTATTGATGCGATGTTGAAGGAATTGGATCCGTATACGGTTTATTACCATGAATCAAATATGGAAGATTACCGTTTGATGACTACTGGGCAATATGGAGGCATTGGCGCATTGATTCGCAAAATCGATGAGTATTCATACATCGCTGAACCGTATGAAGGTAATCCAGCATTCAAGGCTGGTGTAAAAGCTGGTGATAAAATCATTTCCATTGATGATGTTCAAATGAAAAGCAAAGACAGTGAAGAAGTTTCCACTGCTTTAAAAGGACCAAAAGGATCTACCATTCAACTAAAAGTAGAGCGTAATGGAACAGAAATGACGATTCCGATTACACGCGATGAAATTAAATTACCTGATGTCCCTTATTCAGGTATGTTGAACGACAAAGTTGGATACATCAAACTCAATAGTTTTACGCAAACTGCTTCGGCTGATGTAAAAACTGCATTTGATGGCTTAAAACAAAAAGGAATGCAATCCTTGGTGCTCGATTTACGTGGAAACGGTGGTGGTTTATTGATTGAAGCTGTGCGAATCGTAAATATGTTTGTGAAAAAAGACCAATCGGTTGTTACAACAAAAGGCCGAATCAAAGAAGAAAATCGGGTGTATAAAACAACTGAAATGCCGCTTGATTTAACCATTCCGTTGGTGGTACTCATTGACGGCGGATCTGCTTCAGCGAGTGAAATTGTTGCTGGAAGTTTACAAGATTTAGACCGTGCAGTCATCATCGGAACAAATTCTTATGGAAAAGGATTAGTGCAACGCACATTCGATTTGAAATACGGCTCAAAAGTTAAAATCACCATTTCAAAATACTACACACCATCGGGAAGATGTGTGCAACGCTTAGAATATTACGACAAAGAAAACGGTGAAAAACCAAAAGTCATAGATGATTCACTTGTCAAAACATTTACAACTGCAAATGGCAGAAAAGTGATCGATGGTCGTGGTATTGAGCCAGATTTCGATATTGATCAATTAAAATACAGCCGTTTAACAGCAACACTCGTTACCAGTAACATCATTTTTAATTATGCAACGGAATTTGCCCGCAAACATCCGAATATCGCGGAAGCAAAAACATTCAAACTAACGGAAGAAGAATACGCACAATTTAAGGAATATGTCTTGAAACAAGAATTCACCTATTCCACAGCTTCTGAAGAAGAATTGCTAAAAATGAAAAAAACGGCTGAAGAGGAAGGTTTTTATGGCGATTTGCAAGCAGAATATGAAGCTTTGTTATCAAAAGTAACACCGTCTAAGGCACGAGACATGGAAAAATTCAAGTCAGAAATCATGGATATTCTTGCAAATGAAATTGTTGCACGCTATTATTATCAAAACGGAAGAGCTGAACAAGCATTTCAACAAGACCGTGATATAAACAAAGCATTGGAAATTTTACAAGACAAAAAAGCGTACAATACTATTCTTGGATTTTAAACGTTATTCCAGCAACTACATTACATTATGTTGGACCGACTAACGGGTAAATCCGTTCATTTATTTATTCATCTTCTTAGTTGTATATTGCTTGCTGGAGGCCTTCCAACAAGTAAAATTCCACTTTCGTTAGGAACCATTTTACTGTTGGTGAATGTCCTATTAGAAGCTGATTTCAAATCCTATTGGCAACACCTCAAAACCAATCGTGTTGCTTGGGGATTGTGGTTATTTATCGGTTTTGAATGGATTTCACTGTTCTGGACACATGATTTTTCATACGCTTCACATGATTTTAGGGCAAAATTACCGCTTTATGTCATTCCACTTATTTTGATAATCAAACCCATTACAGAGCGCAAACATCTCTACCTAATTATTTCCTTTTTTCTAGCAAGCTTATTTGTCACTTCCTTCATCAATATAGGTTCTTATTTACATTGGTGGGGTGATAAAGTATACGACGACATTAGAGGGTTATCGTTGTTTAGCTCACATATTCGTTATGCACTCATGATCAGTCTCGGAATTGCATTTTGCATTACGTGGATTCAACAGCGTTTGCGCTATCGCATTATTCCAATTGTTCTTGGAACTTGGTGGTTATGGTACACCTACTTTTCTCAAATCATTTCAGGATATGTAGCAATTTTCGTTATTGTACTCATTGCAATTGTGTATTTGATCTATTCAATTCAACGAAAAATGATCCGATGGAGCATTGTTGGAACAACATTAATCGCATTCGTATTATCGATATGGTGGGTAATCGATTTTTTTCAGCCTACACCGCATAAAGTGACCTTCGATAACATAGAACATTATTCGGTCAATGGTAATTGGTACACAACAGAAATGCATGATGTAATCTGGGAAAATGGTTATCCCGTGGTCGCTTATATCTCAGAGATTGAATTGGAAAAAGCATGGAATCAAGTTTCCGACATTGATTATGCGCATGGAACAGACAAAAAAGAGCAACCACTTTATTTTACTTTGTGGCGGTATATGGCATCCAAAGGTTTACGAAAAGATTCAGTTGGTTTTTGTTCAATGACCAAAGCTGATATTGTCAACGTCGAAAGTGGCGTAGCTTCCATTTGTTTAACTGGTGGTGGCTTCAAATCGCGTTTATATGGACTCAAACATCAATTTGAGCACCCTGAAAATCCAAATGGACATTCATTACTACAACGGTTGGAATACTGGAAAGCGGCTCAATCTATCATACGTGAAAACTGGATTCTAGGAGTAGGTTCAGGTGATGTGGACGAAGCATTTAAAAACTATTATGCACAAAGCGACACACGTTTATTACCCGAATTACAGCACCGTGCCCACAATCAATTCCTTACCAGCTGGATCAGTTCAGGACTCGCTGGTTTAATCGCTTTTATCAGTTGGTGGATCCTTGCATTACGTATGTCTTGGAAACAAAAACAATATATTTTTACTGCATTTATTGGTATTTCCCTAAGTTCTTTTCTCATTGAAGACACCTTGGAAACACAAATGGGTGTGACGTTTGTGGCGTTGTTTTATGGATTATTTGTAGGTTATTATCAATCGACCAAAAAATTAATATAGCCCAACCTTGAAAAGACTATCTTTGCACCGATCTACCAAATAGGTAGTGATATAAAATCCATTGCAAATGCGTTTTGAACTTACCAAAGACTTTCTGGAGCGCATCCGACAAGCACTTGTATCGGAAGATACTGCATGGATTAATGAACACGTTTCCGACTTACACTTTGCTGATATTGCTGAAATCATGGACGAATTGCCCATTGAAGAAGCAAAATTTCTCTATTACCAACTCAGTGAAGAGCAACAAGCCGATGTGCTCATGGAATTGGAAGAAGAAGTCCGCGATCGATTTGTGGCTTCCCTTTCAAGTAAAGAAATTGCCGACCAATTAGAAAACCTCGATTCGGATGATGCAGCGGATATCCTCATGGAATTTCCAGATGCAAAAATCCAAGAAGTGATCTCCCAAATGGAAGATGACGATGCCGCTGATGACATCGTTGACCTCCTCAATTACGACGAAGATACAGCTGGGGGTTTAATGCAAAAGGAATTTATCCAAGCACGACTAGATTGGCCTGTCAACCGAGCTTTAGTTGAATTGCGTCGTCAAGCGGAAGATGTAGAACAAGTATATACAATTTATGTAGTCGACGATTTGAATAAACTCGTTGGTGTGCTTTCGTTGAAACGCTTGTTGTTTGCTAGTCCAAAAACACAAATTCGCGATTTGTACGACAATAAAAACTTGGTTTTTGTTAAGACAAATGATGCGAGCGAAAAGGTAGCTAGACGCATGGAAAAATACGATTTGGTTTCTATTCCAGTCGTAGATTTACAACATAAATTAGTGGGCCGCATCACCATCGATGATGTCATTGATATTATCAAAGAAGAAGCTGATAAAGATTTCCAATTGGCATCTGGTCTCTCAGAAAAAATTGAATCCAATTCCAGTATTTGGAGAACTTCACGCGCTCGATTACCTTGGTTATTAATCGGTATGTTGGGCGGAGTTTTAAGTGCACAAGTCATTTCAAAGTTTGCTGGCAATATTGGTGATTTACCTGCATTGGCGTTTTTCATTCCGCTCATTACAGCAATGGGTGGAAATGTTGGTGTTCAATCGGCGGCAATTGTTGTGCAATCATTAGCCAAAGGAAATGATCCGTTTGATAGTATCCTTCAAAAAGTTGGAAAAGAAGCATTGGTTGGTTTATTAAACGGTGCGCTGTGTGCAACACTCATTTTTGGAATAGCCTATTTATTCAATGATATTCGTTTAGCTATCGTTGTTACTATTTCATTGTTTACTGTCATTGTTTTCGCTGCTGTTTTTGGAACCACCATTCCATTGATACTCAACCGTTATAAGATTGATCCTGCTTTAGCGAGTGGTCCATTTATCACTACATTGAACGACGTACTCGGTTTGTTCATCTATTTTACTGTTGGTTTACTGTTACTTAGTTAAGACTTGAGACGGAAGACTTGAGACGATAGACTAAAGATTCTAAATCTAATCTTTCGTCTTTTAGCGTAGTGGTCTTTAGTCTCAAAGCGTAGCGGTCTCACGTCTTTAGTCTTTTAGCAAAGCGGTCTTCCGTCTCAAGTCTTAAGTCCCATCTCTCCAATTTCACGAATTTCCCAATTTCTTTTGCCTTCAATAAATCCAATTGAAAAAAATTCTCGTAACTGTTTACAAGTAACTAAAAACACAAACAAACGATTATGAAAAAACAAATTTTATCACTCGGATTAGTAGTAGCTGCAACAACGTTGATGGCTTTCACTTCAGCAGCTCAAGGAACAACAATGGTAGGAGGCGAAAAAATGTTGCCAGCAAAAAACATCATTGAAAATGCAGTAAACTCAAAAGATCACACCACTTTAGTAGCAGCAGTTAAAGCAGCCGAATTGGTTGAAACATTGCAAGGAAAAGGACCATTCACGGTGTTTGCACCAGTGAATGATGCATTCGAAAACTTGCCTGATGGTACTGTTGATATGTTATTAATGGCTGAGAACAAAGCAACATTAGTAAAGGTGTTAACTTATCACGTGGTTGCTGGAAAAATGGATTTCGCGGCAATTAGTGCGGCAATCAAAAAAGGAAATGGAACTGCTACCCTTACAACTGTGAGTGGAGGTAAATTAACAGCACAAATGAATGGGACGCACAATATTACTGTAACGGATGAAAATGGAAACACAGCGAACATTTCGACCTATGATGTGTTTCAATCAAACGGAGTAATTCATGTCATTGATAAAGTATTACTTCCAAAAATGTAAATACGTGTGCTGTTCTTTGGGGTCTTCATCACTCTCTACAAAGAAAACTAACGTTCGTCTCAACATTGAAGAGTAGTACCTTCAATGGAAGACCTCAGAATAGTAACATGAAAAAATGTTCTTTATTTTGGTTAATTGTTGAACATAAAAACACCGATTGTAGCAATACAGTCGGTGTTTTTGTTTTTATAAGGAAGACGAGAAATGGAAGACTTTAGACTAAAGACGGAAGACTAGAGACTAGATTTATTCTGAAATCTAATCTTTAGTCTTTTAGCGAAGCGGTCTCCTGTCTCAAAGCGAAGCGGTCTTCCATATCAAGTCTAACTTTCACACAATTCACCGACTGAAACAGGCATCTTGCCGATTTGCTGTTGTAACCTGAATAATTGCCTCCTACTTTTGAAATCATAAAAAAATAAAATTAATTGGTTCTCAAATTCCAGAACTAAAAAAACTAATTAATTTTGACCAAAAAAAGTATGGAAAGTATTCAATTAACAGATCTGCAACGTGAACTAATCGAACGATTAGGAGTTCACAACGAACAGATGGGAATGCCACCTACTGAAGCCCGTATTTTATCACTTTTGATTGTTTGCGATGTTCCTGAATTGACTTTCGACCAAATAAGAACCATACTTTCCATTAGTAAAAGTGCAACAAGTAATGGATTAAACCTCTTATTGCTTTCCCAACAAATTACATACAAAACGCGATTTGGAGACCGAAAACGCTATTTCACCAGCAATATTTCGAATTTGGAGGATGTCATGACAACGGAAATTCAAAAAATGGTGAAGATTGCGCAAGTCATGAAGGAAGTGCTTGTCCAACGACCACCCGATACAGAAAAATTCAATGAACAATTGGCCAATTTCATCGCATTTATGGAATACATGCACGAAGAATTACCACAGCTCCTTAGCCGTTGGAACGAGAAAAAAGAATCGAAAAAAACAAAAACAAGATAGATGAAACAAATCAAACAGATAGTTCAATTTACATTATTCCTATTCCTTTTTTCAGGTGGAATTGTGTTTGCTCAAACTACTTCCAATACTATAAATCTGCAGCAATGCATTCAATTTGGAATGAGCAATAATGCAACCCTATTAAAATCACAATTGGAAGTACAACGCGCACAAGAACAACGGATTCAAACTCGTGCAGGTTATTTGCCACAAGTAAATGGTTCTGCTTCTTTAATGGACAACTTGCAATTGCAAACTTCCATCATTCCGGGTGAATTTTTCGGACAACCTGGTGAAAATATTGCTGTACAATTTGGAACGCAATACAATGTTCAATTGGGAATTGATGCCAGTCAAACCTTGTATGATCAATCGCTCATTTATGCTTTAAAAGTGAACGACCAAAACACAAAATTGATGGGGTTTTCTGCTAAAAAGACGGAAGAGCAATTGATCTACGATATTGCAACGGCTTATTATGCTGCACAAGTAACGTTTACGCAACAAAACATCGTGCAATCGAACTTAGCGCAAATCGATACGCTGTTAAACATCACTCGTGTTCAATTGGAAAATGGATTCGCTAAACAATTGGATCTCGACCGTTTGCTGGTCAACCAAACCAATCTTCAAACCGATTTAGAGAATAGTTTATTGAGCTACCAACAACAATTACTCTTGTTGAAATATTACATGGGAATGCCACAAGAAACCGCCATTGAATTACCTATTCTCACAGGCAATGAACAGGTTTCAGGGATTTTAATTGATGGAGAATCACTCAGTTCAACAGACATGAATATTCTTCAAGCGCAACAAGATTTGTATGCCATTAGTCTCCAACAAATCAAAGCGGGATATTTGCCTACGTTGGCACTGAATTTCCACACTGGATTGCAAGTGCAACAAAACGATTTACGCATTTTTGGAAAAGATGCCAATTGGTTTCCCAACTCGTATGTGGGATTGAATTTACAGATTCCGATTTTCGACGGTTTAGCCAAACATTCACGTGTTAAACAACTGAACATTCAAATCCAAGAAAGTGAGCTCGACAAACAGTATTTTCTCGAAGGATTAAAAATGCAACGTACCAATGCTAATAATAAGTTGCGCATGAATAAAACAGCCTTGGAAAATCAACTGCGTAACATCGAATTAGCACAAAACAACTTCGAAACAACACGGGTTCAGTATGTCGCAGGAATAGGTTCGATGGCAGAATTGGTCAATGCTGAAACATCACTCAAAGAATCACAAACGAATTACCTCAAAGCGTTGGTTCAAGTAAAATTGGCTGAGCTTGAATTGATAAAAACAACAGGAAATATCTCCTCCATTAATTAAAATACACCATGGAAAAAAGAAAAGGAATCTTCAGACGCATCATTTTACCCGTATTAATTGTACTGGTGCTACTATTCGCCATCATGGCACAATTGAACAGCAACAAAGAGAAAATGCAGGCAGATGCTGATGTATCGAATCAAAAATTGGTGGTATTTCCCGTTACGATTGTTCATCCTTCAATGGAAACTATTTCGCAAAATTTTGAAATCAGCGGAAACTTTATTCCCGATCATCAATTACAATTTGTGTCGGAAGTTTCAGGTCGTGTAAAATCCTTGAGCGTTCAAAATGGCGATTATGTGAAACAAGGAAAAGTACTAGCAACAGTTGATAATCAACAATTACAAATTGATTTGAGTTTGGCGAAAGCGACCTTAGAAAAAGCAAAAACCGATTTGGAGAAATACGAAAACATGCTTCGAAGCAATGCAGTGAATAAACAACAAGTGGAAGACCAAAAAATGCAAGTTAAATCAGCAGAATCGCGGGTTCAAACTTTGCAACATCAATTAAAATTAACGTCCATTGTTGCGCCCATTTCTGGGATAATTTCAACTGTTTCTATTGAGAAAGGTAGTTTTTTAGCACCTGGTTCGCCCATTGCTACCATTGTTGATATACAATCACTGAAAATGAGCGTTAAACTCTTCGATGCACAAGTGATTCGTGTGAAACAAGGACTTACTGTTTCTATTGTTCCTGATTTGTACAAGAACACAAGCATTACAGGAAAAGTTGCGGCTATTTCACCTCAAGCAGACGGTTCGAAGAAATTTGAAACAGAAATTAAATTCACCAATCCATCTAAAACGCCACTCAAATCTGGTATGACAGGTAAAGTGAAATTTGAATTCGGTGGAACAAAAACGGCCTTAACCATTCCTATTAAATGCCTTGTTGGAAGCATGCAAAATCCAAAAGTGTATGTGATTGAAGGCAACAAAGCGAAATTGGTTGCTATTGGTATTGGTTCAGTGAATGAAGATCAATTAGAAGTTACTTCAGGATTGACCGAAGACATGATGGTTGTTCAAACTGGACAATTGAACCTGACAAATGGTTCTACAGTGAAAATTATTCAATAATAGTCAAATTATAGACGTATGTCAATTACAGAATTAGCCATAAAACGACCCTCATTGATCATTGTGATCTTTGCGGTACTCGGATTTCTCGGAATCCTCAGTTATTCCAAACTCAACTACGAGTTGATGCCCGATATGTCTTGGCCCGTCGTTTCGGTAACAACCATTTATCCAGGTGCTTCACCAAGCGAGGTAGAAAATTCCGTTACCAAAAAACTAGAAGATGCCCTTGCAAGTGTCGAAAACTTGGATCAAATGCAAGCCACTTCCGCAGAAGGAATGTCGGTCATTGTATTGATTTTGAAAAACGATGCCGATTCAGATAAAGCTGTTCAAGAAGCACAACGCAAGATCAACAGTGTTTTATCTGCATTGCCAAAAGAAATTCTTTCGCCTTCACTCGCAAAGTTCTCGTTTGATGAGTTTCCGATCATGAACATTGGTGTGACAGCCAATATGCCGCCAACGGAATTGTATTCATTGGTGAAAGACGAAGTAAAACCGCTCTTTTCCAAAGTAGAAGGAACTGCACAAGTGAGTTTAATTGGTGGTGAAGAACGCGAAATCACCGTTCAAGTTGACCGTGAAGCGTGTAAGAATTACGGGATTTCCATTCTACAAATTACCAGTGCTGTACGCAGTGCGAACATGGAAATGCCAACTGGAAAAATCAAAAGTTCGGAAGAACAAGCATTGGTGCGTTTACGTGGGAAATACAAAAACCTAGACGAATTACGCGATCTTGTTATTGCAACTGATCCCAAAACAGGTTCACCCGTGCATTTATACGAAATCGCTAGTGTACGTGATGCTTCCAGCGAAATCAAAACGTTTAATCGCATCAATGGTGTGAACTCTTTGGGAATGTCCATCCAAAAACAAACGGATGCCAATACCGTGAAGTTGAGTAAACTCATGAAAGAAGAAATGAAGCGATTGGAGGAAGTTTACAAAAGTAAAGGACTTAAATTCGAAATATCTTCCGATTCTTCTGATTTCACCCTTGCTGCGGCAGATGCAGTTGTGCATGATCTTGGTTTGGCGATTTTCATTGTTGCATTGGTAATGCTATTATTCTTACACAGTCTGCGAAATTCATTGATCATTATGATTTCCATTCCTGCGTCCTTGATTTCCGTATTTATTGCCATGTACTTGCTAGGATATACGATGAATCTCATGACGCTACTTGCCATTTCGCTCGTAGTAGGAATTTTGGTCGATGATTCCATTGTGGTACTTGAAAACATTTACCGCCACTTGGAAATGGGCAAGGATCGCAGAAAAGCTGCCATTGATGGTCGTAAAGAAATTGGATTTACTGCAATGGGAATTACCTTGGTGGATGTTGTGGTATTCTTGCCACTCACACTCGTTGGTGGATTGATCTCTAATTTGCTTTCTCAATTCTCCATGGTGATTGTGATCTCTACATTGATGTCATTGTTTGTTTCGTTCACATTAACTCCACTCCTAGCCTCTCGATTGGCGAAAGTTGAAAAGATCAACCCAAAATTATTTACTGGAAAGATCATTCTCGCATTTGAACGCTTTTTGAAATTCACAACCATGCGTTATGCCAGTTTATTGCGTTCTTCTTTGCGCAGAAAACGTTACATCGTAATCGGATCACTGCTTATATTAATTCTATCATTTGGATTGGCAGGAAGTGGCTACATTGGTGGTGAATTTGTGGCACAAGGCGATCGTGGAGAGTTCCTTATTACATTGGAGTTACCACAAGATGCAACGCTTCAACAAACAGATGCTGTTACCCAAAAAGTAGAAGCTTACTTGTTCAAAGACAAACGTGTCGTAAATGTGTTCACCAATGTTGGAACCAGCAGCGGAAACATGGGAATGTCGAGCAGTGTGAACAATAAATCGCAGTTGACGGTCAAAATTGTTCCCAAAGAACAACGCACTCAGTCAGCGGGAATTGTAGCCCAATTGATGAAACAGGATTTGCAAAAAATACTTCCCGATGTAAAAGTCAATTCGGCAACGATCGGTATTATGGGTGGTGCAGATGATGCGCCGATTCAAGTACTGATTTCAGGAAATGACATCGATTCCAATTTTGTAGCTGCAGAACGCGTTTTGAACACGTTAAAATCGATCAAAGGAACGTCAGAAATCAAGATGTCGGTTGAAACGGGAAGTCCAGAAGTGGTAGTGAACATTGACCGCGATAAAATGGCCGAACTCGGCTTGAGCATGGAAGTAGTTGGATCGACTTTACAAATGTCCTTCAACGGTGATGACAATGCGAAATACACGGAATTGGGGAAAGACTTCAATATTCGAGTGAGTTACGATGATTTTAATCGCCAAAACACAAACGATGTGAAAGAAGTGTTTTTCATCAACAATAAGGGAAATGAAATTGCATTGAGTCAGTTTGCAACCATAACGAAAGGCAGTGGGCCAGCGAAATTGGAGCGGAAAAATCGAATTCCTTCTATTACCGTTAATTCACAAGTATTGGGTTCATCGGCACAACAAATTACGACAGAATTTGCTGCCATTATTGAGAAAGAACCGTTACCAGCAGGTGTGAATTACAGTTTTGAAGGAGATGCAAAAAACATGGCAGAAGCAATGGCTAATTTGGGCTTGGCAATTTTAGCTTCCATCTTATTTGTGTACCTCATCATGGTAGCCTTGTACGATTCATTTGCCTACCCGTTGGTGGTATTGTTCTCCATTCCGATGGCAGTTGTAGGATCGTTGTTAGCATTGGCACTCACGCTGAATACCTTGAACATCTTCTCCATGTTGGGAATGATTATGCTGATTGGATTGGTAGCGAAAAATGCCATTCTGATTGTCGATTTTACCAACCAGCAAAAAGCGTTGGGTTACAATTCAGTGGAAGCATTGATCATTGCAGGTAAGGAACGATTACGACCGATCTTGATGACAACGCTTGCAATGGTATTTGGAATGTTGCCTATCGCACTCGCAACTGGTCCTGGCGCCGAATGGAAAAGTGGTTTAGCGTGGGTCTTGATTGGTGGATTAACCAGTTCCATGCTCCTTACGTTAGTTGTTGTGCCGTGTGTGTACCTCATCTTCGACATATTCAAACGCGAATTATCGAATAAAAAAGCGAAGGTCATGCTGCAGGAAGTGAACATAGAAACGATTGGTCAAGAACCAGAAGAATAACAACAACCAATAACACAGCAACAGGCGGCACTAGGAATTAGGTCGCCTGTTGGTGGTTTTGGGGAGGTTGTTTTAATAACCACATAGGAAACAATAAGAAACATAGAAGTAGAACAGTTTATAGCTAGATTTTGGCATTTGAATGGAATTTTAATCTTTATCACTAATTACTGGAAAGGACTACATTTGTTAGGATAATAAAACCACAGATTATCGGTTTAAGATAGTTGAGATCACTTTACAAATTCAACTAAATAAAAGAACAATGAAATTACTGATCATTCTAGCAAGTTTATTACTCGTAAATACACTTTATGGGCAAGTCCCTGATTATATAAATGAATGGAAAAATGATTCTCTTGGTTGTCATCGCGGTGAATTAATAGATACAGTTGACGCTTATTTAAGACAAATAAAACCGTCAAAAAGATGGATTAAAAAAAATATGGGAGGAGATTACTATCACAAAAAAGAAAGCATGATTGGTCAAGAATGTTTTTTATATCGAATAAACTCGTGTTCTGAAAATATCACTTACGATCCTCAAATTTTTTATATTCAACTTAAGAAGAGACGTTTTGAAGCATGTTTAATGAGTATTATTGGATAAATACAGCAAACAAATTATGAAGCGCCGACTATTTCAACTTTGCATCACCATTTGCTCAATCTTGCTAGTTGGTTCATGTACGTGTGACCAGAAAAAAACAGCTAATTATCTTTATCCGCAAAAAGTTACTATTTCATCGCCAACTGGAAAACCCTCCAATTCGCTTACTGCTTATTTTCCTGATTCCGTTTTTTATGATTCGGTTTACAAAGCCGTTCAATTAGATAAATTCGCAGAAGATGAATTTTCGGCTATATTATTTGCTGCAAAAGAACCAATTCTGCATAATTATTACCTTGGAAAACGCATTTACAGACTTGTACGAATTGGTGGACTCATTCAACCGCATGTTTTTACCTTTTATGAAAAAAATAGGCGTTATTGGATGACCACAAAAATGTTGGATCATATACCAAATGACTTGAATCAACTAATTCACTATATTTCTCCGAATGGCATGAAAGTAGATTCAATTATCAAAGGTGATAGAAAAGCCAACCTGTTGGTGAATAAGACAAAGGAGTTAACTATAAAAGAATGGGCCGAATTCAAACGCCTTATCTTGACATTAGATTCTAATGAATTACAACCAATTTATCAATCTGCAAATGGATATTCCGGTGGATGCGATTACGGTTTTCCATTTTTTGAAATCCATGAACCAAATCGATATCGATTCATTAAAGCTTCTGAAAAAATCGCTGAGTTTATTTACGATAAAAGTAACAATGAGACATTGATACGCTATCATTGATTTTAGAATGTATTCGTATCAATTACAATCCCCTAAACAATAACGTTTCTCTTACATATCCTTTTATGTATTCAGTGTATTTCGGATCAAGTGGTGCCGGAGCAACAGGTGGTTCAAGTTCACGATGGAATTCTGAACGCCACAAAGGTGATTCTTTAGGAATGGAATTTTCATCTGTGTAAAAAGGATGCGTTAATGCATAAAAATGATTGAATAGAATCGGAACATATTTCCCTTCGATCTTACAATAATACGTTGCTCTTGTTGGATGGTATTGACTCCAACCCATTGGTAAAAGAATCGCATCTATTGGCACAAAATCAATTGTTGTAATAGAATCGATCGCTTTTTCAATGATTTCTTCGGTAAGCACACCACTGTTATCTAGTTCCGCTAAATGGTTGTATTGCAGAATAAGCGCTTCATGCGTAAATTGGCCTTCAGTGGTTTGAATGCTATCCATGAACAAATAGGGCAATAAAGTAGTTCGTGCTTCTTCGGTTCGACCCGCGTGTTCAAGACATACAGATTTCATGTATTTCAAGTGCATTCCAAAAGCGATCAACGGTGAATAATTATGAATTGCCGCATAATTGCTCCCAAAAAATGCATGATCGATGTATTTCAAGCACGAATCATATTGCTGATTTTCAAAAAAAATGGTTGAGAGGTAATAACTTGCACGAACATCCAACTCATCACAGACAATATGGCAATACCAATCCCGTTTTTTGTCAGATGTTACAGGAAATCGGGTGTGTTGTTGTAGTGCATCAAATTGCAACATACGATAGGCATAGCTTTTCAATTGATCGTATGCTTTGAGTTCAAACAATGCTGAACCAATTCTATTAAGCGTCAATGGAACAACAATAGAATCTGGAAAAGCCTGTTCAATGGAATCAACTTGATCGTTCAATTTACCCCAATCGTGTTGATCAATACTTCTGATCGCCGGATTATAAGTATAAAACTGGGCATTCACTGTATTTCCATATAGAATAAACAGCAAGATGGTCAACAAGTAGTTCATGGACAAATGGGTGTTCAAGTCTATTAAAAGTAGTAAAAAAGGTTTATAAAGATGATCTAATTGTGAGGAACTGTGCTTAAATAATTCGTGTGATCTTCCATTGACAAAACAGAACCTCTAGTTCCTTTATTCTATCATAAAGCTTGAAATTAGTCTAATGCGTTATCTCAATCAAACAACAGCTAGTTATTGATTCATTGAATTCTGTACATTTGTTAACATAAATACTTACTACTGATGAATTTAAAAAAATCGCATCTGAAATTTCTTCTCTTGTTATGCAATTTGATCGTTGTTTCAAACCCGTTTTCAGCTCAAACGATTCGTGCTTATTTCAATCAAAGTGTTGACCATTCTATTTCTTCAATTACGGATGCATCTCAATCCATTCATTTAGAAGACACTATTTGTTCGTTGATTAATTCAACTTCCTCTACATTAGATATTGCTGTGTGGGACAATGGAAGTGATGCCATTGTTGCTGCGCTAAATGCGGCTGAAATTCGGGGTGTTCAAGTTCGCTATATTACATCTTCTAATAGTACCAACACTGCATTAAGTAACTTATCTGCAACCATTCCTGTTCTTGAAAGAAATGCAGGGCTAACAAGTAATGTGATGCACAATAAATTTATCATAGCCGATCTGACTACTGTTTTTATGGGTTCAATGAATTTTGGAATGGGAAGTATATTGGACGATTACAACAATGTTGTGATACTAACTGATAATGTTCTTGCACTGAATTACACAACAGAATTCAACGAAATGTGGGGCTCGTCTGGTGCGCAACCCAATCTATCGCTGAGTAAATTTGGGCCTGATAAAACGGATAATACTACCCATCAATTTACTGTGGATGGTATAACTGTTGAATCCTATTTTTCGCCTACAGATTTAACTACTAGTCATATCATTGATGCGATTAATAGCGCGGATTTCACGTTGGACATTGCACTCTTTACCTTCATTAATAATGATCTAGGCGATGCGGTCATTGCTGCCAAAAACAGAGGTGTTTATGTACGTTGTATTATTGAAAATAGCGGTTATTTTGGCTCGGAATACAATGGATTGATCAGTGCGGGTATTTCAACTTTTTCACACAGTGGAGTACCGAATGATTTTCACCATAAATACTGCATTATTGATGCTTTTCAGGCGAATTCAGATCCACAAGTTGTAACAGGTTCACACAATTGGACAAATTCAGCCGAGGATGAGTATGATGAAAACACCTTGATTATTCACGATCTCATTTTAGCACAACAATATACAGAAGAGTTTTTTAAACGCTATACCGAATTGGGTGGGCTCGGTATTGTCCAGGCAAATGAATTCAGTACGATTCAGTTGTTTCCTAACCCAACGAATGGTCAACTTTATTTGAAAAATCAACGACAACTTTCATGTAAAATGGAGATTTTCAATTTGGAAGGAAAACGTGTGCAAACGATTGATTTAGGTGGTTTTGAAACAAGCGTATTCCTTGATTTGATTCCAGGAATGTACTACATCACATTACAAACAGATTCAGAAATGTACCAACAAGCATTGGTGATAGAATAAATCAATTAATTGGAATGAGAATTTATTTCAAATCCTTTCCCTCGCTTTCAATTCCATGTATTTATTAAAGCTTCACCAATCGTATATAATGCATCTGATTCACATCATTTGTTTTCAATAAATAAACGCCAGCTGGTTGGTTACTTAAATCAATCGAAATCGTACTTTGAGTATTTTGTTGTTGTAAAATCTGTTCCCCAGTAAGATTGTAAACGCTAATTTCACTGATTGATTCAGCAGATTTCACATAATAGAACCCTCTACTTGGATTGGGATAAATTATAGGAACATTGTTCTCGATATTGTTTGCTGACAAATTGGATAATTCGTATTGAAAGTATGTTACGGCCGTATTGGTAACAATCGGATCATTGTAATCAAAATAGATGGAAGCCTTATTTGGAATAGTGGTTCCTTCGGGTAATCCTGAAATAGGCTTAATCCGGTATTGAACAAAGCCATGAGATGCTGGTTCGTTACTTAAACTATCTGCCAATTGTATGTTATTAAAACGAAACAAAAGGCGATCACCATACAAAGAAGTTATTACGGGATGACTACTTTGTAATAATTCAAAGGTTTCAAAATTAAGAATACCACTTAATGTATCTTCCAAACGAATGTTTATGGCTGGGGCAGTTCCTGTATTTTGAAATTGGATTGTGTAGATTAGGTCGTTTTCAAAAGCAATAGGTACTGTATCTGGATACACTTTTTTGCAATTTGGATCGTATGAATTAATGGCTTCATAGCACCATAATAATGTATCATTCAATGGATTTATATCCGTTCCGTTAATACTAATAACAGCTGTTGCGCATATCAAATCTCCTGATTGAGTGGTGGTATCAGTTACTAAATTCAAGATGAAAGCATCATTAAAGTCGACTTGGGAAAAATCCGATATGTTATAAGTAAATGCATTTCCGTTAATAACTGAAGGTATCCAAGATCCTGAAGCCGATTCATAACTTACTGGGCCATCAATTGTGATAGTCACACTCCCAGAAACATTTTGAAAACAATTTAAGGCATGATTTAATGAAGAGTATCCAGCAAATACCGATAATTGATGGGTTTGCCCTGGAAACACTAAACCTGTCGGAATGATTCCATTTATTCCAAGATCTGTAGAGTTACCGCACTCTATAAAAAAGTTTACATTGTCAATCAAATTCCAAGAAACGTCTAGTAGTGTGTCGGCATAACAATAAGACGTAATTGCTAAAATATTGCTATCCAACTTAACATGATAAGTCCCGCTATCACAGGGAAAAAAATACTCTCCAGCTGAGTTGCTATAACTCAGTGCCACAAAATCGTTATTATTATCATATAGTCTTATTGGGATTGATAGATTATCTAGCTCATTTCCATTAGCTATACAATCTGTTTGATCTTTAAAGATATTTCCGCGAATTCCAGTGAATGATGTGCAATTATTCGGGTTATTTTGAGGTTCATTAAATTCGCACAATGGATATCCTTGTGAGTATGATGTGACATTTGGAACACAAGTAAACACATTGTTCGTTATCTCTACATAGTCGCTTACGTAAGGCAGCCATTCGAAGCATTGAATTTGGTTGTAGCTACAAACCAAGCGTTCCATTGTATCTGGTAGATTTGGAAGAGTGGTTAATAAGTTAAAATGACAATAAAGAATTTCAAGTCTTTCTGGAATGTTTGGTAAAGAGGTTAATTGATTGTTGTCACAGAATAGATACATTAAACTAGAGGGTAAATCAGGAAGACTTGTAAATTGATTGAAACTATTATCAATGTCTATTATCCCTTCAGGTAAAATTGGGAGGCTCGATAGCTGATTGTTGGAGCATGTTATGGTATGCAGACTATCTGGTAAATTAGGTAAAGAGGTTAACTGATTAAAACTACACTCAAATAATCGTAAACTATCAGGTAAAACAGGTAGACTAGTCAAATTATTATGACCGCATGATAAAAATTTTATGCCGTTAGGTAAGTCTGGAAGTACTGGAAGCAGTAAACCATCACACTGCAAATGTTCTAACCCGTTTGGTAGTCGAGGTAAGCTAGATAATTGCATGTTTGCTAAGAATAATGTATCCAGATTGTCAAAAAACTGTATACCATCCACAGAAGTGATATAGTATATTGGGATATACAAATTGGTCTCATTTAATATCTCCGAACAAGTAGTATCTAGCTGATCACCATTCATGCAAGTTGGATAGACACCAGTCAACCATGTAACAAAATTAGTGTCAGGAATAGTATAATATTGTGCTTTTCCTGTAAACGAAATACAGAAAACAAACAAAAAACCAAGAGTGATTGGGTGTTTAAGGAGGTTGAATGAAGTACTTTTCATTAATATAAGGTGTTATTTAAGTATCACAAAGGTACAAAAGGATCAAATCCCTCCCTTCGCTTTCAATTCCAAGTACTTATTGATTGAATTAATCGACAAATCTTCTGGGCGTGAAAGGATGGTTTGAATTCCGTGTTGGCGCAATTCGCGGGCGATAGACCATTTTACACTCGTCATTTTTTCGGCAACTGTAGCTTGAATAATATCTTTCAGGGAATTGACCGACTGATTGGCCCATTCTTCCAATTCGTTGTTTTTGAAGAAAATGACAACCAATACATGGCGTTTGTTGAGTTTCTGCAACATCGGTAATGCACGGCGCATGGCAAATTCACTCTCGAAATTGGTAAACAGCATCAACAACGAACGGGTTTTTACTTGGCGGCGAACGGTTTGGTACAACAATTCGAAGTTTCCTTCTTTGAAAAGCGTTCGTTGATTGTACAAACTCTCCAAAATTCGGCGCAATTGCCCCGTGGTTTTATCGGCTGGAAGAAGACTTCCAATTTTATCTGAGAAGGTAATCAATCCTGCACGATCGCCTTTGCGCAACGCAATATTGGTGAACACTAAGCTGGTATTGATCGCATAATCGAGCATGGTCATGTCGTTGAACGCCAATTGCATCGGTCTACTTTTATCAATGATACAGTAAACCGGTTGCGAACGCTCTTCTTGGTATTGATTCACCATTAATTCATTCTTACGGCTGGTCGCTTTCCAATTGATGGTACGCACATCGTCTCCCTGAATGTAGTTTTTGATTTGTTCGAATTCACTGGTATTACCAATTCGACGTACTTTTTTAATTCCCTGAGATTGGGTTTGCTGATGAAATACTTTGAGTTCGTATTGTTTCATTTGCAAAATCGAAGGGTAAACTTCTACCTCTTGTGTCAATGGAATGGTAATACGTCGTTGCGCTAAAAACAAGGGTGAACGCACAAAAATCACTACATCGTTGAATTCATATTTCCCGCGTTCTTTGGGCGTAAATGTGTATTCAAATGTTTTGCTTTTTCGTGGCAATAACAACACAGCCCAAGATTTAGAGCGTTGTTGCATCAGCGTCGGATAACCTTCATAAATTGAGGTATTCAACGCCTGAATCGTTTGATTGATGACCGTTACAACCACTTTATTTTCGTCACCTAAATTCATGCGTTCTTGGAACTCACGTTTTACGGTAATGGGTTGTTTGGGTAAATAAATAAGCATTACATCTACGATGGTCACAAGAATTGTAACCACTAAGAGCGTTTTCCCAATGAGCATTAACCAAGGTTGCAGAAAAGATGCACCGATGATTAAAACGACAATCGCCAGAATCAGGAAAAAGAACCGCGTGAGATGTAAACTACCTAACATACTTAACGAGGTACTTCGATGGATTGTACGATTTCACGAACGATGTCTTCAATTGGAGAACCTTCCATTTCGGCCTCTGGAGTTAAGATCATGCGGTGATTTAATACATGAATTGCTACGAACTGAATATCATCTGGTGTCACAAAATCACGACCGCGAATGGCTGCAAACGCCTTAGCCGATTTCATGATTGATAACGAAGCACGCGGCGATCCACCCAAGTAAATTTTTCCGTGATTTCGGGTTTTATTAATGATTTGAGCGATGTATTGAATCAAACGTTCCTCAATGATAATCTTTTCGATAATACGCTGAACTTTCATCAATTCAGTTGCATTAAAGATGGGTGAAATCTCCTCCAATGTTGGTGCTTTGATGTGATCTTTGTACCGAAACAAAATCGCTGTTTCTTCTTCTAGCGTAGGGTAATCGAGTTTTATCTTGAATAAAAAACGGTCTAATTGCGCTTCTGGAAGATTGTACGTTCCTTCTTGTTCAACTGGGTTTTGAGTGGCAATTACCAAGAACGGAAAGCTCATTTGATAGCAATTTCCATCATACGTAATTTGGCGTTCCTCCATAACTTCAAACAAAGCCGCTTGGGTTTTCGCTGGGGCACGGTTAATCTCATCAATCAATACGATATTCGAGAAAACAGGACCTTTTTTAAAGTTGAATGTCGTGTCCTTCATGTTGAAAACAGACGTTCCAATAACATCCGAAGGCATTAAATCGGGCGTAAACTGAATCCGAGAAAATTCTACATCAAGTACTTTCGCTAATGCTTTTGCAGATAAAGTTTTGGCTACACCAGGTACACCTTCCAACAATAAATGTCCATTGGCAAAAATTCCAGCGAGCAACAATTCAATCATTTCGCTTTGTCCAATGACGTATTTGCGCATTTCTTCACGCACACGATTTACTTTTTGAGCCACCCAAATCAATTCTGTTTGATCCCGTTGTTCAAAATGATCGTTTGTACCTGAAAGTGGAGTTGTAGCTTCACTCGATGGAGTTACTTCTTGCTTAATGTTATCTTGAGGCATGTATGGAGAATGCTCCGGTTGTTGTTCGTTTATAGGTTCATCTTGATTCATCATGCTGATTTGAGTTTAATGTGTTCAACAAAAAGGGATAATGCACGTTTTCCAGCAGTGGAAAGCAACGCATGTTGGATGGTTACTCTTGCGCCACTTTCGGAGTACAGGGTTGTGCTCGTAGGCGTTGTAGAATAAACTATCTCCAACGTTAAATCTAGTGTTTTCTTACCAATAAAAGGTTGGTATACCGTAAGTGTATGTTCTGTAATGACTGCAACTGGAGTGGAGAAAAAACGAATGGCAATGAATAAAAGAATCATTGCTCCTATCACCAATAAAATTCCATAACCACTTCCCATGGATAAGACGAACAATCCACGAATTAAAGCGAGTAAACCAAGTAAAAGTCCCACACCACCGTAGATGAGTGAACGATCCAACGTTACTTGTTTGTTGCGCTCAACGAATTGCTGGCTAGTTTTCGAAATTCCCGTTTCTGCATAAAACTTGCGAATGTATCGGTACAATTCAGCCAATGTTACTTGCGTGACTCTTGCAGGCTTATTGGTTTCAATAAATTCTAACATGCGTCGGAGTTCATCTGCATCAACAGAAGCTTTTTCAACCAAACGGTTTACATCTTCTTCACGGTTTTTGGTGTTCATCAAATCAATGTAGAAATGACGATTAATTGCCATGTAGAAATTCTTGCGCAAGACTAACAAAATGCTGTAAGGTGAATTGCGTGAAAGGTAGATACTACTCAATGTCTCCACAAAAGCAAGGGACATGTTTCGTTTTTCTGGTACACCTGGTAAAATAGCTTCCCGACGCTTGGCACGGAATAAAACGTACAATAAAAACACCAAAATTCCCAATAAAAATGCCCAACGCAAGGCAGGCGTTCGCATGATGAACTGAATGTAACTATCGTCTATTTTTTTGTTACCTCCATTGGTCTCATCACTGTTTGGATCGGATGGCGAATTGCTGATTTTAGTGGATCGTCGCCCATATTCCAACCAAATAACCGGTTTGTTTTTTGGAATGCGTCGCAACATGATTTCAGCGTGAGCAAAACCATTGGGTGTTATAACCTGATAATTACAGAACAATCGCGGAATACTGTGCATCACTGTAATTCCTTTTTTCTGCGTCGATTCAAATGCTAAAGGATAATTCATCGCCCAAGCAAAAGGTCGGTTCAATGTATCTTTGATATGTGATGGCCGAAACATATACCAATCTGCCTGAATGGTGTCATTTTGAAAAACAGCATGATAAGCTAAACTCGTGTCACCTAAAGCAACGTAGAGTTTGCTACTGTAATCCCAGAGGTAAACATTGGGCTCAAAATAGCGTTGGTAAATGGTTTCAGTGAGTTGATCATACGCCAAAAACAAGGTGGCACCGCTATCAATATATGTGTCTATTTGATCAAATTCATAGCTGTACATGCCGAAAGCTTCACCGATGAAAATGTAGGTGGCACTATCGTGATTGGGAATGGAATCAAGTTGCTCAAAGCTTTCTAACACATACACCGAATCTTGGGTATGCGTTTTCAGTAATTCATTGAAAAATCCTAGACCTCGTGGATCTTTGGAAAAAATGCCGAATTCTTTATTCCAAAGTGTTGAAATGCGTTTTTGCTTTTGCGCTGCCTTTAATTGTTCTTCAGATGGAGAATCTATGAGCCAAAAAACACAACCAATGAGGATGATACTCGATAATAACGCTATGACAACTCTCCGATTCATGCTTGTTTCTCGAGGGTTTTATAGTAACTATCTAATGTTGGTTGCATGCGCAAATAAGCTTGTTCATCGATGGTATAATCACCGTACCAAACCAAGTCGTAGATTCCAACAATTTCTTCAAACTGATAAGCTGTTGGCCGACCTTGCATTTCAATGATATAATGAATATTTGTTTTTTCTTTTTTCCAGAAAATCCAACGGCGTTGAATCAATTCTTTCATGGCAAACAGGAAATAGATGCGCACACATTCACGGTAATCTCCACGTGCAACCGCTTCTTCCAAGCGCAATTCTAATTCAGTTTTAGAAATCGTTGCTGGATTGAGATTTTCCTCTAATGGTTCAAATGGAATGGAATCGTTGGAAGGTTGTTTATTCTTAATGATGAAATAGATAATCATCCCAATCAGGAAAATCAACAAAATGATCCCGAGTGCTTTCCAAAAATTCCCAGAAATTTCAGGTGCATCAATATCTGGTGTGCTGATGTTTGGAGGATCAACTTCTGGTACATCAATTCCTTCAGGAGGAGTAATATCTGGATCGTCTTCTAAAGAACCGCCACCACCAGGACCAGTTCCAGGGTTTTTACCGCGCTGTTGTTGCGAAGAGGAATACGGTAATCCTTTGTAAGGTGTGTTTCGTTGGCTGGTTGAACCTTGAGTTACAGGTTGATTTTCATTGATATCAGAAGGAGAAACATACGCGTCTGATTTTGGACCGTTGTAATCCTTCGATTTTTGAAACCCATGATGATCATGAATTTCTTTCCATTTTTTCTTTAATTGTTTGGAATCATCCGTTTGACTCCACCCTAACATAGGAAGAAGCAAACAGCAGCTATAGATCAAGAGTTTAGTCAAAATCAATGAGTGTTTCCTGATTACGCTTACGTTTTCCAAATACTTCAAATTCTTTTCTCAAACCGTCGGCACTGTATTTCTCATGAATATCTGCGTAAATGAACCCCATCATAATAACGAAGAAAGGAAGCATGATAAATAAGAAAATCAGGTATACAATTTGACGCGTAATCATTGCAGGAACCATAAAATCATCCACAAAACTACGCGAAACATTCTTTACGAAATCTGCTAACATATCCAATAAATCAGGCATCAATGGTTCGTTGAGCCAATTTCCATCATGAATACTAAAGATTAAAGCGATTGGTTGAGCAAATAAGAAGAGAATCAACGACAATACTGCGATGGAGAGAATGGTGTTTCCATAAGCTTTGGCACTGTAGGAAAATCCATTGCGAATCCGATCACCTCGACTCGCATTACCCAAAACATAACTCGCACTATTCAGCCAAAAGAATGGAATGAGAAAGACCGCTAAAAACAACCAATACCAAGGAACTAAGAACAACATCACATAAATCATGAAGTTACACAGCCATACAGCGAAGAGGTTTTTAAAACAGAATTTAAAAAAGTTACCCCAGACCAATTTTTTTTCTTGGAATTTGAATCCGTAGAAAACTGAAATCATGAGTACAGAGAACACGTACGTCCAACCCAATAGAATGAGCGCATCTTGGCCACTACCTAGACCAAATCCCATCATTATTTCCAATTGTGCAGACCAATCATACCAGTATTGGTGGGTGATATCTTCATACCGCGCAAGATCTTGAAAGAAAACCATGATGAGTACGAGCGGAATCGTCAATACTAAATTGATTTTAATGATTTTCCCAAAATGCACACGATAGAAAGCGAAGGTATCGGCAAACATTTGACCAAAACTTCTCAATTTGGCGAAGTTGAAACGCTCTTGGAATTGTTGCGCTGGAACATCCTGCTCGTGAACTAATTCAGGGTGCTTCCGTGCAACATAGATAGGATAAATGATGTAATAAAAAATAATTATTGAAAAGGAAAGGAGAATCAACGTCCATTTTGACCATTCTGGAAGCGATAAATAGTTGTGCGTCACAAAACTTTCTAAAAACCCAGCGGCAATTAGGAATGGCACTAAACTCATCATGATTTTAAGTCCACGTTTGGCTGACAATTGTAAACTCTGCAATCGCGTATAAGATCCCGGGAAAAGCCAACCATTTCCTAAGGTAATTCCTGCTCCTCCAGCGATGACGATGGCGCTGATTTCAAACGCTCCGTGAATCCAGATTCCAAGAAAGGAAGTAATTAAAACACCTTTTAAATGAAAGAAATACTGGAAAGCACCAAGCATTACACCATTTTTAAAGATGAAAATATGGGTGCCAACCGTAAAGAAAACACCAAAAATAAACGTGTAAAATGCGACTTTGATATTGTTTAATGTAATCTCAATGAACATCATGACTTGTGAATCAGATTGATAGACCGCTAAAGGATCTCCGTTCTTGATATTATCAATGGTCATGTTCACATAGTCATCTCCGACAACAATACGTGGAAAATCTGGATTGAAATCGGTTGAAACAGCACCCACCAATGCCCAAAACACAAACATGCAAAGCGCAAACAGCAAATGTTTTCTAGAGCGATAAATCTCTATTGGCAAAGAGGTTTTCCAGACCGTGAAAAATTTCTTGAGTGATTCGCTTCGTTCTTTGTGAACTAAGTTGTGAATTCCTTGAGCAATTTGATTGAGGTAAACACGAACAGTACGTCTGTTGTAAAAAGTTTGTGCATAGCTAAGATCGTCCGTAATATCGGAGTAAAGATCTGCAATCTCCTCAGGACCACCTTGTTTTTGGGAGGCTAAATCCTGGAAGCGTTTCCATTTCTCTTTATTTTGCTCTATGAAGGAAGTTTCTTTCATTCAGGTCAGGCTAAAAATAGTTGTTTTCTTGGTTTATGGAACAACTTTGCAGATTTATTTACAAGTAGGATTAATCTTCCGTTCTTGTTACGAGAAATGATTCATTGGATGACGTTAATTTTTTAGAAACAATTTTAGCCGTTAGACTTAAAAACAGCAGACTAAAGACAGAAGACGAGAGACAAAAGACTAGGTTTGAGAACAGAATCTAGTCTTTTGTCTCAAAGCGAAGCGGTCTTTTGTCTTTAGTCTTATTTCTCCAGTCTTACCTTAAAATACCTAGTTAACCTGATGATCTGTTTTAATACAAACTTGCTGATTGATGCGACACTTCTAATTTCCCGATTTTCAAGAAAAAACCGCCACCTTTCTTTTTGGAAGCTTTTGCAGTGCGAAAATCAACTGGAGTATTGAATGTTGAAGACAATTTATTGGTAACTGGCTCAATTGGGTTGGACATTTCTTTTACACCAATCCAAGCCATGTCTGTATTCGTTTGTTCTTCAGCGACAATTGTTTTAGAAGATTCAAACGTTCGTGGTTGGATTGTTTTATCACTCGTTGAATTCCAATTAGCAGAACGTTTTTCCAATGAAGCTATGACTGTTTCTTGCAATAGAATGTTGCGTTGACGAACTGGTTTTGGTGAATCATTCGATTTTTTAGGACGCGCAACAGGGGTTTTGTCAGTGTTGGTTGATGTTCCTGTCGTTGTTTGACCAGATTGCTCAATTGTTGAGCCAGACTGAGAGTTCGTTTGCTCTTGAACACGCGTTGTATCAATCGTATTTCCAGTTGTTACTTGTTCTGTTTTTGTGGTATTACCAGCAGTTTGCACTCCGTTTTGTTGCGTGTGATCTTGTGTATTGATCCCAATTGTAAAAAGCAAAGCCAATCCTGCCGCAATGGCTACACCTGTGAACCACATTGGAATAACACGAGCTGCAACAGGTTGTTTTAACTCTGATTTATGGGCATAAACAACTGTTTCATCTGCTTCAAATTTAGTGAGCGCAAATAAATTAGTATCTTGACGGTAATGCGCATTTGCTTCTAACCAATGGTTTAAATGAGCTTGCTGATCTGGAGTTAAAAGTCCTTCTTCACGAGCAATGAGGAAAAATTCGTAGGTATCTTCGTTTAAATCTTGGGTATCAATTCCTTGTTTCAATGCCATTTTTTCAAGAGCATCGTATGATTCAGAAGTTGGTTGCAATGAAGGTAATTCTTCTTCTTCAATCGTTAAATCAGGGTTTTCAGACATAAAATCTTCAAACGCAACTAAGGTTTCACCTGAGAGATTGCCTTCGAGGTAATCCAAGTAAAACGCTTCGTAATTGGTATGATCTATTTGAATTTTCATGCTACTAATTCTAAATCTTTTAAATATACTTTCAATGTCTGACGTGCTCTAAAAATATACACTTTTACTTGCGATTCTGTCAAACCAGTAATGGATGCAATTTCATCGTAATGATATCCTTCATAGTCGCGCAATAACACAACCGTTTTTTGAATTTCAGGCAGTCGATCCAGTGCATCATGCAGTACTTTTTGAATATCAAACAAGTGAGGTGTCGTTTGTGTTCCTTGTACGTCAATTCCTTCAATACTTCCCGATTTCGCTTCTTTTTTCATCACATCTACCAAACAATGATAGGCGGTGGTGAACAAATACGATTTCACTTTTTCGGCCTGAACAGTTTCATGCTTTTCCCACACTTTCGCAAACGTTTCTTGCACAACATCATCAGCTAACATCTTATTCCGTGTACTTTTAAGTACGAAACGGTAGATGTTATCTGCGTATAGTTCAACTGCGTTATTGTATTCTTTAGCGTTCATGTAGCATTCGTATCATACCTAAGACAGGGAAGTCTCATTAAAGTTACAGCTATTTTCATTTTTTTTCGATTTATTTCAAAATTGGCTTCAATTAGCTGTTCAATTGAATCGTTTTTTTGGTCTATTCTTCGGCTGATTTCCAAGGAAAACAGTTGCTCCAATAAGTATGCTCATCTTTTCGAAAAACAAATTTTAACACCTGCTAAAATCCAATAGTTAGTTGTTTACGTATCTTAGAAAAAACAAACGATCATGAAACATACTTTTTTAGGAACGCTCCTTTTTTCGCTCATTACATTAACAGCTTGCAACGCGCAACAAGATACTACGACGATGGAAAAACAACTAACGGTTGATCAAACCAAAAAATACAATGAGTTAACACCTCAACAAAAAGATGTTATTCTAAATAAAGCAACTGACCGACCTTTTACGGGTGAATACTACCAGAAAGATGACAAGGGATTGTATATCTGTCGTCAATGCAACAATCCGTTATACAATTCTGCCGATAAATTCGAAGCGCATTGTGGTTGGCCAAGTTTTGATGATGAAATCGAAGGAGCTGTTACCCAAATTCCTGATGCGGATGGTTCACGGGTTGAAATTGTGTGCAATAACTGTCACGGGCATTTAGGTCATGTTTTTGTAGGTGAGGGTTTTACAGATAAAGATACCCGTCACTGTGTGAACACGAGTTCCATTTTGTTTGTTCCAGCGAAAGAGGTGAAAAATTTACCGGCGGTTATTAAATAATTAGGCTAGTCGTCATAAATCCTACAAATGCATTATTTTTCAAGTAAATGAAAATCAGTAATTTTGTAAGATGAAATGGACAATCATACTGCTTCTTTCAGCTACTATACTAGCAACGGCCTGTATTCATAAAGGTGCAGAAAGCAAACAAGTAAAATTTCTAGGCTTTGATTTAGTCGGAGATGGGAATAATAATGACTCTACTTTTTTTGAATTGCGCTATGAAAATAAAAGTAGTATTCCACTCAAAGAACCGTATTTGCGTATGGTGATTAAAGATACGAGTGACAAAGTCTTTAAGCACATTCTTTTTTCTGAATCACAAAATTTGCCAGACATTGCTGCGCATTCGCCATTTACCGTATATTTTTATGCGGAAAATTTTCAGTATTCTGCTAAAGTAGGGAAAACAAAATTTTACTTATCATGGACGAATTCCAAAGGGAAAAAGTCCATTCGCAGAAAAGTAGAGTTTTGATGTGAAATACTTCGTTATTTTACGCAAAACACCCATAGCAAGCACCAATAGAAAGGCACGTATCAGCCAGCTTGCCAACTCCACCAAGGCGCACAAGTATAGAGGGTAATGTCATTAAGTTAAAGACAGGCGCTCCATTTGTGAAAACAGACTATCCCGATATTCATCGGGAGTCATTCGTATATAATTCAATATAGCTCGTTATTCGTGTATTCGTGGTAAAAGCATACGCTACATCCAAATTGACTGAAGCTAAATTGAATCCTATTTTTTCCATGCACAAGCCTTTAAAAGCTGCAATTTTTTTCTTTCCCACGAATCCATGAATTGATGCACTCGACTCAATTAAAAACGAATACTGTAAACGGTGTTTCCAGTCAGTCCTTTCAGAAATTGTGAAACAGCACAATTAAACCTTTAGGAAACTAGGTGGTAACTTAATGACATTGCCTTTAACGTCTGAATGATTCATCCTATTCAACTTTTATTCTAAAGTTGTATTTAACAACCCACTTCGGTATCTTTAGATCATATTTTTAGTCAATGATGCGTTTTTCTACCCTATTATTACTTGTGAGTGCTGTGTTGTTTTTTGATAACAATGCTCAATCTCAAACGGTTTTCCCATACGATACTCGAAGTGATAGTATCAACATCGTGCACTACAATGTGCAATTGGATGTTCGTGATTTTACAACGTTTATACTTGCTGGTCAAACCGAGGTAATTTTCAAACCATTGGTAAATGGGATTACTGAAATTCGATTGGACTTGATTGGTTTAGGAGTCGATAGTATCAAAGATCCGAATGGAAACAATCTTGTTTTTTCTCCCGAATCGACAGGTTTTACGGTCAATCTAGGAACAACCTTCAATGTGGGAGATTCCACTTCAATTGACGTTTTTTACCATGGTAGTCCTGTTCAAGACCCCGTTTTTGGTGGATTTTATTTCAATTCCAATTTTGCGTACAATGTGGGTGTTTCGCTCGAAGATATTCCGCATAACTATGGAAAAACATGGTTTCCTTGCTTCGATAATTTCACCACTCGTTCAACTTATGATTTGTTTGTGCGCACACTTCCCAACCACGATGCTGCTTGTGGCGGTGTTCATCTATCGACGACCATCAATGCAGATTTAACGGAAACCCACCATTGGAAAGTCAATCAAACGATTCCTTCATACTTAATTTCGGTGGCAGTTGCTAATTATGTATTTGTAGAAGACAGTTTCACCGATTACCAAAACAATCCAGTTCCCGTTCGATTAGCTGCTTTTGCAACGGATACAACGGACATGAAAAATTCATTCATCAACTTGGAAAATGCTTTTGATCTTTACGAACAAAAATGGGGTCCTTATCATTGGGATCGTGTAGGATATGTGTTGGTTCCCATGACAGCTGGAGCGATGGAACACGCGATGAATATTGCTTTTCCTATGGCCGCAGCAGATGGAGGATTGGGTTGGCAATCAGTTATGGCACACGAATTATCGCATCATTGGTGGGGAAATTTAATTACGTGTCGAACAGCAGAAGATATGTGGATCAATGAAGGAAGTGCGAGTTACTGCGAATACCTTTTCACCGAAGAGTTTAGCGGAAGAGCGACTTACGAATCAGATATTCGGGGTAGACACAAAGATTTATTGCGTACCTGTCATATCAAAGATTCCAATTATTGGGCCTTATCTGGCGTTCCTCAAGAACATACCTATGGCAATACAACCTACTTGAAAGGTGCGGATATGTTGCATACCTTGCGTGGGTATTTAGGCGATTCATTGTTCTTCAATGGATTGGCAACTTTATTGGATCAGAATCAATTTTCCGATATGGATGCGATTGAATACCGCGACAAACTGAGTGCAATTACGGGCGTAAACTTAGACGATTTCTTTGCTGGTTGGATCTTCCAAGCGGGTTGGCCACACATCTCCATTGATTCAATATCAACGATTCCCAACGGACCAAATTTCGATGTCAGCATACATCTCAGACAAAAGTTGGTTGCCCGATCGAATTATGCCAACAATGTTCCTGTTACACTCACCTTACGCGATGCCAATTGGAATACGTTTGAGCAAACCATCCTATCTTCTGGAATGAACAACACCGTTACGGTAAGTGTTCCATTTTTGCCTTCAACAGCCTACCTCAATCGCGATGAACTCATTTCTCATGCCGTTACAGCCAATTATGTGACGATTGACAATCCAGGAAGTAGAAATTTGTCGCATGCCAATATCACCTTGCAAATTCAAACGGTAACTGATTCTGCATTTGTGGTAGTTGAACACAATTGGGCAGCTCCAGATCCAGTACTAAATTGGGACAATGGTTACCTTATTTCACCACAACGTTACTGGCGCATTGATGGAATCTGGAATGCAGGTTTCACCACCAATGCTACATTCCGCTACCAAGGACAAGAAAACCTTTCAGGCGGCTATTTGGATCACCAATTGATTCTTGGCGCAGAAGACAGCCTTGTTTTATTGTACCGACCAGACTGTTCAGTAGATTGGATTGAATTTCCGACCTATACCAAATCATTTGGTAATGTGAACGATAAACTTGGTTCAATGAATGCAACCAATATCCAAAAAGGAGAATACGCCTTTGCTTTGAAAGGTCAACCGCTCAATCTAAGTGAAAACAAATCCACCCCAACAACGATCATTTACCCCAATCCAACAGACGGAGCAATCACCGTTGAGTCAACTGTTTCTGTAGATCGTATTCAAATTACAGATATGCAAGGTCGCGTGGTTGCGCAGAAATCAACATCAGGCTTAAAACATGAGTGGAATGCGCTGAATTTGCCAAAAGGAGTTTATATAGTCTCAGGATACAATCAAGAAAAGATGGAATTTCACGAGACATTGGTAGTGGAATAGAAAGGGGCTTCAGCTGATTAATACTTTTAAAACCAAAAGGCGTCAATGATGCACTAGAGTTTACTTTTAAATAATAATCCAGAAATTGAAAAAATAAGGAGCGTATAAATTATAAAGTATAGAAATAACAAATTGACTTTTTTACTTCTTTTTTTTAATTCCAGAAAGTCTTCAGGCTCTAATATGCGTCTTAATTTAGCATCTGCAAAGAAGCCAGAGTGCCATGTAGATACGTTGTATTTGGTTCGCAAATCGGAAATGTAATTAGACAAATTATCATGTCGGATAATGACATAAATCAAAAAAAGGAGTACCGAAATAGTTGAAAAATTCATGATTTAAGGCACTTTAATATCAATTTTTTAAAGGTTTATCTCTCCATCCTTTTAAGGTTGCCCAAGCATGCGATTGGATTCTATGATCATCCGATTTAATCAATCCTTCTAACGTCTTTACTGCTACTTCAGGATTAGATAAAAAAGACAATATGCCGAAGTAATATATCTTACATATGGATTTTCGTTATACATATACTCTTCAATTTCAGTAAGACGACTTGTCTTATGTAAGACTTCAAAAATCACTTGGCATTTTTTCATAGACGATTTTTCCATACGATTGAATTTTCTATATTCCACCCCATGAGCTTCTTGTTCAACTATTGCCTTATATGCAGTTGCGTATTTTAAGGCATTATCCAAAAATTGTACTTTCAAAGTTTTCAAACGTGTTTATTTTCTATATTTTTCAAGAACAGCAATGAGATTGTACTTCAAACAAATTTTTTCTAATTCCTCCTCAAACAAAGCAGTTTTATCTTCTTCACCCATCATTAACTGCGGCAGGTATTCAATAGCATCGATAAAATTGTACATTTCTAAATGTGGCTAGTTGAAAACAGTCATCAATTTTACTTGGATAATCAAATTATGTATTGCTTCTATCGATTGAATATGTTTTTCAGGTCTTATCATAAAATCTTAAGGATATATAGATAGTTCTATAATGTAAACTCATTTCTTAAAATTGTCAATTTAAATTTATAACGAATCTTCACAATAATAGCCATCCAGTAGACAGATCTCTGGAAATCCACTATTGGCAGCACCCAGGTGTTCAATATAAATCCAATTACATTGATTGAAAAAGTTAAATCTTAGATTACACGAATCAAATACGATTTATTTTTTCAACTCATTCAAGACTTCCACCAATGCATCCTCCGAAGATTCATCCAAAACAGCAATGGGAGTAATACCACAATCGATCAATTGTTGAGCTGTTGTCCTTCCCCAAGCAATAACGTTAAATATAGTTTTAACTGAATTGTTAGTTGTAAATGAATTCACATTACTTGGGCTCGTAAAAACATACACATCATGCTCAGAAATCACGGCATTTGTTTGAACGGTTTCATAACAACGAACAACAATCTTTTGTTTGCCAGAAATGTGTTTATATATCGTTTCTTTTGAGTTCAATGGTAAAGGGAACAAAACAACTCTATCACCCAGCCAATCAACAAATTGCTTAGCAACTTCTTCTGGAATCCCAGAATTAATACCTATAAAATTAGGAGTTAAATTATGTGCTTTCAAAACGGATGCTGTTCCTTGTCCAACGCATGCAATTTCAATTGAACTATTTATTTCGTTTTCACTGATAAAATAGTTAACGCATCTAGGACTAGAAAAGAATATTACATCGTAATTAATGGGTGTTTCAAATGGAATTTTCTCAAATCGTATCAGTGATTTATCAGTTAAAATCCAATTGTTGGTTGCGCAAAAATCACGTAAAACTCCTGTTGACTTTGCTTCACTGGAAAAAAAGAGCTTAGTCCTCATCTTCGTCTTCTGGAGACAATAATGCATCCAACACAACATCAACCATTTCTAAATCGTGTGGTCCTTCAAACTGGAACCATTCTGATCCATCTTCCCAATTTGCTGCATAAGAAACTAAGAGTTTTCCTTCTTCTGGACAATACACACCAAGCGGTAATTGACAACCACCTTGTAAACGATTCAGAACAGTGCGCTCCAATTCAATTTTTGATTGAACATCTGCATGATTGAGTGCTTGCATAAAAGCAAACAATTCTTGATCAATAGAACGAATTTGTAAAGCCAAAACACCTTGAGCAGGTGCAGGGATAAATTCTTCTGGATCCAATACTTCCACATGAACCGCTGATAAATCAAGTTCCAAACGATCCAAGCCAGCTTTGGCAAGCAAAATTGCATCGTAACCTCCATCTATGAGTTTTTGCAAACGAGTTGGTACGTTTCCACGTAAATCCTTGATTGTAGTATCATCTCGAAATGCAACCAATTGAGATTTACGTCGAGCAGATGAAGTTCCAACAACAGCACCTTGTTTGAGGTTCCAATGTTGTGTCGTATCAACAGCGCCAGGTAGAATTAACAGTACATCAGCAGGGTTTTCGCGTTCTGAAACAGCAGCGATGATTAATCCTTCTGGTGGTGTCGTTTCTAAATCTTTATGCGAATGAACAGCCAAATCAATTGAACCATCCAATAAAGCCTGTTCAATTTCCTTGGTGAAAAATCCTTTTCCTTCTAATTTATCAAAACTCAAATCTTGAATTTGATCTCCTTGCGTTTTAATAATTGTAATAGAAACGGTAGCACCAAGTGCTTCGAGTTGTCGTTTCACGTGATTGGCTTGCCACAAAGCAAGATCACTTCCGCGTGAACCAATTCGGATAGATTGCATACGAGAATTTATGTTTTGATAAGAATTTCTTTTGCCATGATCATTGGCATATTCATGTACTTCTTTTCCATGTAACCCACTATTTTTTCTAGCAATTCCTTGGAATTAGGATCCATGTTTTCGAGTTCAGTCTTGAACACATCATTGAAAGCGGTTGCTTTGATGTCTTTCACCATTTGTGGAACGGTGCGCATGGCAATTTCAATCCGACGTATTTTCAATAAATGCTTGAATGATTCGAGTGCCTCCTCAATAATCGATTCGACATGTGAAATTTCCTGTGAACGTTGCTCCAAATGGTTATCAGAAATCGTTTGTAGAACATTAATTGAGATTGGTCGTGTTGAAAATTGATCATGAATGGTTGGATCAATATCATTCGGCAAAGCCAAGTCTATTGTGACTTTAGGGCTTTCATCTCCCTGTAACAAAAAGGAGTAAAGATCTGTATTAATAAGGACATCTTGAGAGCCTGTACACGATACAAGCACGTCAAAACCGCCCGTATAATTGGACAATTGATCTAACGGAAATGCTTGACCACCCAATTCTTCTGCCAATGTTTGTGCTTTTGAAAGTGTACGGTTAAAGACCACAAAATGGGTCATTCCATGTTTTTTGAGAAAACGACACATCGCTGTATTCGTAACTCCAGCACCAACAACAAGAACACGTGCATTTGTAGGAATATCCATCCCTTGCAAGCGTTGATAAGCAATAGATACAACAGAAACAGGTTTCAACGAAATTTTCGTTTCCGTATACACTCTTTTCGCTGTTTCAACCACATGTTTGATCAACAAACGGATAAAATCTCCAGTAAGCCCTAATTTATGTGATAAATCATACGCATGACGCACTTGAGTAATGATTTCGCGTTCACCAATGACTAACGAATCGATGGATGACGCAACACGCAAAACGTGATCAATCGCATCAATATCTGAAACAATACTTCCATTAGAAGCAAAAAACGCTACTGTTTCTGCGTCAAATTCGGGATATAAGTACTTGAAAAACGTATTTAGAAAATCGTTAGAAGCAACGCGTTTTCCAACCAACAAAAATTCTACACGGTTACAAGTTGAAAGGAAAAGAATTTCATCGATCTCTAAAACAGCCTTAATTGCCTGAAAACGTTCAGCTTGCTTATCCGTCTCAATATGCAAACGACCGATTTCAGAAACGTCTAAGTTTCGATGGGTAAAAGCTATTGTATGAAAATGAGTCAGCACAAAAAGAGTTTCTATTACTTCTATTACTGCAAACTTCGGCATTGAAAAGCGTTTGTTTGTCAGAATTGTGTCAGAAAGGGTAATTTAGAATGGTTTTAAATAAATTAATGAAAATTGAAAATGCAGAATTGAAAATTAGAAAAATTATGAATTATGAAGAGTGATCGAGAGCAAGACCTAAATCTACTTTATAATTCTCCAATTTATAATTCATAATTAAAGCTCACAAGGTATCTAAATCGAGTAAGTAGGATCAAAAAAAATACCTCAATCCAATTTACAATTTTGCATTTTCAATTACTAATTAAACCGTTGGTGCAAATCATAAATCATTCCATCTGACAAACCGATTTTTGGAACATACAATTCACTGCAATTCAATTCATGCATGCAAAACGTAAATATTTCCAAAGCAGGGACAATAACATCTGCTCGATCGGGTTTTAATTGATAACGATCCATTCGTTGATTGACAGAAAGTTCCGATAAATCATCGTACAATTTTCTCATTTCGCTCAACTTCACAGGTTTTTTCTCGCGAACACCCAATAATTTATGGATCTTGTTGATATTTCCTCCGGTTGCATACACGGCATGTGGATCGTGTAATTCAACATTAACAGCTATCCATTCTTTAATCGCCGACCAATCTTCTTGATCCACTTTTCCTTTCAGCATCCGAACGGTTCCAATATCAAACGATTTAGCAGCCACTCGTTCACCGTGTTCAAACACATTGATTTCTGTAGAACCACCACCAACATCAATGACTAAATACGGTTTTGAACGCGAAATGTCTAATAATGAAAAGGTGCCAAAAATCAATTTCGCTTCTTCATCACCAGAAATGATTTCAATTTGGATTCCCGTTTCTTCTTTTATTAAACTAATAATTTCGTTTCCGTTTTCCGCGTCACGCATGGCTGAAGTGGCACAAGCGCGAATTTTTTCAACATTAAAAATATCTGCAATGAGTACAAATGCTTTCATTGTTTTGAGAAAATCGTCCGCTTTTTTTGAACTAATTTTACCGTTCTCAAAAACTTCTTCGCCCAATCGCAATGGCAAACGGGTGTAGGAGATCTTTTTTACAAAAACATGTCCATTTTCCTCTGCCATCTCTCCGATTAACAAACGAGCTGCATTGGAGCCAATATCAATTGCTGCGAATTTTTTTGCCATAATGCTATTAAGTGTGACGAATTTAAGAATTAGATTGAGAAACAAAAATGAAAAATGCCGTATGTTTATATTATACGGCATTCTAAATTATAAAATGTTGTAAATGAAATAATTACGCTTTCACCAATCCGATTTTAGCATCGCCTTCTTCCAACAAATCAATTAGTTGTGCTTCTGCACCCAATGGACCAAATGCAATAGCTGTAGCCAACACTTCGTTGCACACATAATCTTGATTTTCAGCAATTGCCGCTTGAATTTCAGCTGAACTATCTAAGGTCAATTGAATGCGATCGGTCACTTCTAGGCCAGAATCTTTGCGCAAATTTTGAACACGATTGACCAATTCACGCGCAATTCCTTCTTGACGTAAAGCTGGAGAAATCGTGCTATCTAAGGCAACTGTCAAACCGTTTTCGGTAGCAACCAACCAGCCTGGAATGTCTTCTGCGCGGATTTCAAAATCTTCGGCATCCAAAACAATGTGTTCACCAGTGATTTCGCCTTTCCAACCGGCATTTCGCTCAATTTCAGCAATTTCTTCTTGACCAAATGATGCAACTAATGCTGCAATCGCTTTCATCTGGGTTTTGTATTTCGGACCAATTGTTTTAAAATTTGGGCGAATAGATTTCACAAAAACAGTGTTCGATTCATCCAACAATTCCAATTCCTTGACATTTACCTCGGAAAGAATCAACTCTTTCACGTGTAGAATGTGTTTCGAAAATTCAGCATTTAAAACGGGAACCATGATTTTTTGTAGCGGTTGACGCACACGGATTTTCTCTTTCTTACGCAATCCAAGCACCAAAGAAGAAACTCGTTGTGCAATCTCCATTTGAGTTTCCAAATCACTGTCAATTACTGTTGCATCACTCACAGGGAAGTCTGTTAAATGAACAGAATCAACTTTATGTCTACCTGTTATTGCATTGAGATCACCAAACAATTGATCTGGGTAGAATGGCGCAATTGGCGAAGCTAAAATGGCAACCGTTTCCAAACAGGTATACAACGTTTGGTAAGCGGAAATTTTGTCTGTTGAATAATCACCTTTCCAAAAACGGCGACGGCATAAACGTACATACCAATTCGATAATTGATCGGAAACAAACTCTTGAATCAAACGACCTGCTTTCGTTGGTTCGTAGGTTTCAAAGGCTTCATCAACTTGAGCAATTAAAGAATGTAATTTCGATAAAATCCAACGGTCAATTTCTGGTCGTTGATTCATTGGCACATCTGGTTCAGCATAAGCAAAACCGTCAATATTCGCATACAATGTAAAGAACGAATACGTGTTGTAAAGCGTACCAAATAATTTGCGTTGAACCTCTGTAATTCCAGCTTGATCAAATTTAAGGTTGTCCCAAGGTTGCGCATTCGTGATCATGTACCAACGTGTCGCATCTGGACCAAATTCATCCAATATTTTGAAGGAATCAACAGCATTTCCAAGACTTTTAGACATTTTTTGTCCGTTTCTATCCAACACCAAGCCATTGGAAACCACATTTTTGTAGGCAACTTTATCAAATACCATTGTTGAAATGGCGTGGAGTGTATAAAACCAACCACGTGTTTGATCTACTCCTTCAGCAATAAAATCAGCTGGATATGCCGTTCCATTATCAATCAATTCTTTGTTTTCAAACGGATAATGCCATTGAGCATAAGGCATTGCGCCTGAATCAAACCACACATCGATCAAATCACTTTCACGTTTCATGGGTTTACCACTTGCGGAAACCAAGGTAATTTCATCTACATAGTTTTTATGCAAATCCAATTTGGCGTAATTCGCTGATGAAAAATCATTTGGAACAAAATTCCCCAGCGGATGTTCGGTCATCAACCCAGCTGCAATGGCTTTATCACATTCCAACTTGAGTTGTTCCACAGAACTGATACAAATTTGTTCACTTTTGTCCTCCGTTGTCCAAATTGGAATAGGAATTCCCCAATAACGTGATCGGGATAAGTTCCAATCGTTTGCATTTTTGAGCCATTCACCAAAACGACCAGTTCCAGTAGATTCTGGTTTCCACTGAATCGTAGCATTCAACTCAACCATTCGTTCTTTTACCTTGGTTACTTTGATAAACCAAGAATCCAATGGATAATATAACACGGGTTTATCAGTTCTCCAACAATGCGGATAACTGTGTTCGTATTTCTCGACTTTAAAGGCACGATTTTGTTCCTTTAGGTGAATGGAAATCTGAACATCTACCGATTTATCGGGCTCTTCGCCTGCATTGTAGTATTCGTTTTTCACAAACATTCCAGCCCAAAGCGTTACTTCCTTTCGGAAACGACCACGTAAATCAACTAAAGGAACAAGCGTATCGGTTTCATCCATTACCAACATCGCTGGAACTCCAGATTCAGTAGCAACACGTGCATCATCCGCACCAAATGTTGGCGCAATGTGCACAATTCCAGTTCCATCCGTTGTTGTCACAAAATCACCACCAATCACACGAAATGCTTCTTCAGGATGTTCATGCGGCAAAGCACCGGGCAATAATTGTTCGTAACGCATTCCGATCAAGTCTTTTCCGAGACAAGTATCAACAATACAATATGGAATGAACTTATCATTCGCTTGATAATCATTTAATCCTTCAATTGAATCAACAGCAGCATACCCTTTTGAAAACTGATAATTCACCAAGTTTTTAGCGAGAATAACGTTGATTGCCTCAAACGTATATTGATTGAATGTTTTTACTAGAACATATTCAATTTTCGGTCCAACGCACAAAGCAGTATTCGAAGGAAGTGTCCAAGGTGTGGTTGTCCAAGCGAGGAAGAAGGTGTTTTCCTCCAAGGTCATCCCCCCCAGCCCCCCTTCAAAGGGGGAAGTAGATCCGCTCAACACTTTAAATTGCGCTACAACGGTTGTGTCTTTTACATTTTTATAGCAACCAGGTTGGTTTAATTCGTGTGTAGATAAACCCGTTCCTGCTGCAGGAGAATACGGTTGAATGGTGTATCCTTTGTACATGAGATCTTTCTTGTACAACTCACCTAATAACCACCACACAGACTCCATGTATTTGGGTTCATAAGTGATATACGGATCATTCATATCGACCCAATAGCCCATTTGTTGGGTTAAGCGATTCCAAATATCCGTATAGCGCATTACAGCTTCACGACATGCTTTATTGTAATCTTCAACCGAAATCTTTTTTCCGATGTCTTCTTTGGTGATTCCTAATTCTTTTTCAACACCTAATTCTACCGGTAAACCATGCGTATCCCATCCAGCTTTTCGTTTTACTTGAAAGCCTTTCAATGTTTTATATCTGCAAAAAATATCTTTAATGGAACGTGCCATAACATGGTGAATACCAGGTAGTCCATTTGCAGAAGGCGGACCTTCAAAAAAGACAAACGGCTGTTTTCCTTCACGTGATGCAATAGAAGCTTCGAACACACCATTTGCATTCCATTTAGCTAAGACCGTTTCTGCTGCATTGAGCAAATCTAAGCGATCGTATTCCTGATATTTCTGACTCATTCATCTGATTTATTATGTGTTTCCGGGCCAAAACTCAAGTGGATTGACCTACTTTGGCAGGCGCAAAGATAATAAAAAAGACCCAAACGGGTTTAGGAAAGACAAGCAATTAAACTCATCTAAACCAACAAGATTAGAATAATTTATACAGGATTGGTAGCCTAAACAAACCTATTCGCCAGACAAACGAATGATTTTGTGTACATGGGAAATACTACAACCAAATTGGTTCGCCAATGCCGCAAGTGTGATCTGTTTATTTTTTCGAAGTTCTACAATGCGTAATTTATCTTCTGCTGATAAAGGATCAGGTCTACCCATGGATTTATTTCCACCTTTCGGGCCATATTTTTCACGACGTTTTTCCCATAAAGAAGAGTTGTCACGAATCCCCAAATCAAATCCACGTTGAATTGATTCACTTACGGTTGACCACTGTAAATTTTCAAAATAGTTGTTTTTAGCATTTCCATCTTTATGAATCACCACCTTCTTTTTACGAGGCTTATCATTCTCAACATAGACCAATGCTACCATTTTATGTGGGTAAACGGTTCTTCTTTTTCCCCTATTGTCAATAAGATCTGTCATTAAGAATCCGTTTGCGGGATGACTTCTTAGCAGTTTGTCTTTGCCAGCTAGTTGCATTTTTCTTCCTGATCTATAAATTTTAGTGCGATCCAATGATCGAATTTTTCCGTCATTGGAAATTTCATAGTCTGTGAAACCAGGTATTGTTGTCCAAATTTGTGTCATTTTGTAATTGTATTAGGTAAATCTTTCGTAGTGAATAGTATTATATAAAAATTATGCCAAATTTTATTCAGCGACTCGCTAAAGTGTTAAAAAAGAAACATTCATCAACTCAATTAAGGAGAATTGTACCAACTCATTTATCAAACTACGTTCATGGTTTATCATTGGATTTTCTTAAGTCTTCTTTTTTAAGTTTTTGCAAAAGGAAGTAAAGTGTATCTTTGAGCTCCACAAACAAAACACATGAATAAACGCAATTCTGAGTTAATTGAAAAACGTGAACTAGCCCAATTAGGTGGTGGTCAAGCACGAATAGACAAACAACATGCTCAAGGTAAACTTAGCGCACGCGAACGTATAACACTTTTGTTGGACGAAAATTCGTTTCAAGAGATCGGAATGTTTGTTGAACACCGTGCAACTTCTTTTGGTTTAGACAAATTGAAAACTCCTGGAGACGGTGTTGTTACAGGCTTCGGAACAATTCATGGTCGAATTGTTTACGTTTTTTCCCAAGATTTCACCGTACTTGGTGGCTCACTTTCTGAAACACACGCAGAGAAAATCTGCAAAGTATTGGAATTGGCAATGAAAAACGGGGCTCCAATCATTGGATTAAATGACTCAGGAGGTGCGCGCATCCAAGAAGGTGTCGTTTCACTTGCTGGATATGCAGATATTTTTTACCTCAACACACGTGCTTCAGGTGTGATTCCACAAATCAGTGTGATTATGGGACCATGTGCTGGTGGAGCGGTTTATAGTCCAGCATTAACTGATTTTGTTTTCATGGTAGAAGACACTTCTTATATGTTTGTAACTGGACCAAGTGTTGTTAAAACGGTTACACACGAAGAAGTATCGAGTGAAGATTTAGGTGGAGCAAAAGCACATGCTGAAAAATCCGGAGTTACACACTTTACGGCATCAAATGATGTAGAATGTTTGCGAAAAGTACGTGAAGTAATTACATACATGCCTCAAAACATGTTGGAATTGCCTCCAATTGCTGAAACGCGACCATTTAGCAAAGAAAAATTGAATCGCATTCAGCAAATTATGCCAGAGAATTCCAATTCTCCTTATGATATTCGTGAAGTAATCGATTGTTTGATTGATGACGAAACCTTCCGTGAAGTACAAGCTGAATTTGCACCCAATATTGTTGTTGGTTTTGCACGTCTTGATGGGCGGTCAATTGGTATCATTGCCAATCAGCCAGCTTCTATGGCAGGAGTTCTTGATATTGACTCATCCCGCAAAGGTGCTCGATTTGTCCGCTTCTGTGACGCATTTAACATTCCGCTATTAGTATTGGAAGATGTACCAGGATTTTTACCAGGAACAGATCAAGAATGGCGAGGAATTATTACCCACGGAGCAAAATTATTGTACGCATTCTCAGAAGCAACAGTTCCACGTGTCACTGTCATTACGCGCAAGGCCTATGGCGGTGCGTTCGATGTAATGAACAGTAAAAACATCGGTGCAGATATGAATTACGCTTGGCCAACAGCAGAAATTGCGGTGATGGGTGCCAAAGGTGCTGCAGAAATCATTTTCAAATCAGAAATTGCCGCCGCTGAAGACAAAGAAGGAAAATGGAAAGAAAAAGAAGCAGAATATGCCGAACTATTCGCCAATCCTTACCGTGCAGCTGAACGTGGAATCGTAGATGATGTCATTCTTCCAGAAGAAACACGTGGCAAACTAATTGCGGCATTTAAAATGCTGGAAAACAAATCTGAAACATTACCCAAAAAGAAACACGGGAATATTCCGTTGTGATCAATTGGGGTTTCATTTAATCACAACAAAACGGTACGGGATGAATCCCGTACCAACAATAATCAAACAGTTTCGCGAATATCACGAATCTGTAATTGCAAGGTCGTTTTATTATTCCACGTATTGGATTCTAATGTAAAGGCGCAATCAAAAGCACAACCAGAAGCTACTAAATCTATCTTTTCAGGCATATTAAAGCCAATTGCTGGTAAAACTATGCCACTCTCAGGATCCATTATTTCAATTTTTAGATGCGCATCTTTTAACAATCTGCTCGAACGTGCATAGACGGATCGCACACAAAAAACGGGCTTATCATTTCCAGGGCCAAAGGGTTCCATGCGTTCCAACATCTTATAAATACGTGGAATTTGAGCAACTGATTCACCAGGGATAAACAGTTGATGCAACCGAATTTCCTGATCTATGATTAATTCTTCTGTTTCTGAAAAAAGTTCTATTTGATTTTGAACAACTGTATCAAACGCATCTCGAAAGGCGGGAACGTTTTCCAAAGGCATTGTTAACCCAGCGGCATAAAAATGTCCACCAAATTGCGTCAAATGTTGCTCACAAGCCAAGAGTGCTTCATAAACATTAAAACCTAAAACGGAGCGTGCTGAACCTGTTGCAACACCCTTGCTTTCTGTTAGCACAACCGTTGGGCGATAATGCGTTTCAATTAAACGCGAAGCGACAATTCCAACCACACCTTTGTGCCAATCCGATTGAAAAACAACAGTCGATTTTCGTTGTTCAAATAATTCATCTTGTTCAATTTGTGCTAATGCTTCTTCCGTAATTTGGGCATCCAATAACCGACGATTTTTATTGTATTCATCTATTTCGATTGCAATTTCCTCCGCCAAATCAGGATCTTCTGCTAACAATAATTCCACAGATCGCAATCCGGTTTCCAATCTACCAGCAGCATTAATTCGTGGAGCAATGGTGAAAACGACATTACTCAAATTAAGTGGCAACGATTTTTGAGCTTGTTTTAATAATGCCACAATTCCTGCACGAGGTTGAGCGTTTAAAACAACTAATCCCATTTTGCACAAAATTCTGTTTTCGCCCGTCACTTCAACAATATCTGCACCAATAGCAATGGCAACTAAATCGAGGTATTGATGCAATTCTTCTACTGGATAACCAATGGATTGATAAAAAGCTTCCAACAATTTGTACCCAACTCCACAACCACATAATTCCTTGAACGGATAGGCACAATCGGGTTGTTTCGGATCCAAGACGATACAATCAGGTAAGATTTCTCCAGGTGTATGGTGATCGCATACAATTAAATCAATTCCCAATTGTTTCGCATAGTTGGCTTTTTCAATTTCCTTGATGCCACAATCCAACGCAATAATGAGTGTTGCGCCGCGCTGTTTTGCTAAATCAATTCCATGAAAAGACAGACCATAGCCTTCTTCATAACGATCTGGAATATAAAAACTAGCCGTTGTATGTTGTTTCAAGACAGAATAAACCAATGCAACAGAGGTCGTTCCATCGACATCGTAATCGCCAAAAACGAGAATAGATTCTTGGTTTTTTACTGCAAGTAGTAATCGATCAGCAGCAAATTGCATGTTTTTCATCAAAAATGGATCGTGTAATTGATCAAGAACAGGATCAAAAAATGAACGAACATCGACTTGGGTTGTAAGACCTCTTTGAGCAAGTAAAGAAGCCATTAAAGGTGTAACTTTCAGCGAACTTTCAAGTTCTCGAATGTTGGACTCAGATGGTTGTTGTTTGATAAACCAGCGTTTTTGCATAAATTTCCATTTTCTAAATTAATATATGAAAAAAGTTCTTTTCGCCAGCATCTTTTTATGGACTTTCTGTTCATTTGCACAAAAAACAATCCAATTTGCTGATCCTTTACCTCCCAATTACACACTTGTAACTGCAGTGAATGCTTCCAGCTTTGGCACGTACAAAAATACCAACTCTGAAACGACTTATCTATTTGATGAAACAGGCATTTTTATCGTTTCTACCATTGTTGCCTATGTAACGCGGGAACAATTGCGCGAATCGTCTACCATTCAAGTAAGAAATGGACATTTATTTGGTATTGTAAAAGGCGATTCAACCCCTTGTGTTTTGGAAGGCGAACGCTATTATTATGGCATGCAACACAAGCAAGTTGTCGTAGGTTCTGGAAGTTTAAACCAATTAACACGCATTGATGCGAACACCTATATTGTTAATTTTTATGAAGGCTCGTATTTTGAACCGAGTCTATTTAGCTTCGAAAAAGGAACATTAAAAGTGGTTCATGGCGAATTAAATTACCAGCCTGATTTCGCTAAAATCCTTCGTGTGAATAGCATTGAGCGTTACGGATCGAAGGTTGATATTGTGAATCCAACAGCCGAACAATGGCCTTCATTGAAGGAATCACTCTTTGGTGGCGAACAGTTAAAGTACCTTAAAGAAACCGAATAGCGATTCCAAAGACTGGTTTCTTTGTGAGAATTGCTTACTTTTGTAAAAAATTGAATTATGGGAAAGTTTGGTGCTTTTGAGATTATCTTGATACTTGCGGTTGTTTTATTGCTGTTTGGAGGGAAGAAAATTCCAGAACTAATGAAAGGTTTAGGTAAAGGAATCAGAGAATTCAAAGACGCAAGCAAAGGAGAAGAGGCTTCTGCTAATTCTACAACTCCAGTAGAAGAAAAAAAATAGTCTAATTTTTTCGGATGTATAAATCGTTTTCGGAAGTTAAAAATGCACTCTCCGCAGGGAGAACTGTTGTTGATATCGTCAAGCATTACTTGGCTGAAATTGAAACACAAAAGGACTTGAATGCTTTTTTGGAAGTATTTGAATCCGATGCACTACAACAGGCTGCACTTATTGATTCCAAATTAAAAGCTGGAAACGCTGGCAAACTTGCTGGAATGGTAATAGGGTTGAAAGACAATATTTGCTATGAAGGACATCGGGTTTCTGCTGCATCCAAAATCTTAGAAAATTTCGAATCCATTTATTCTGCAACAGTTGTTGAACGTTTGTTAGCAGAAGATGCGGTTATTATTGGTCGTTTAAATTGCGATGAGTTTGCAATGGGTAGTTCCAATGAAAACTCCGCTTACGGACCAGTCAAAAACAATTTAAAATTCTCACACGTTCCAGGTGGTTCTTCTGGGGGTTCTGCTGTTGCAGTTTCCGCTGGATTGTGTACAGCAGCACTTGGTTCTGATACTGGAGGTTCTATCCGCCAGCCAGCTTCATTTACAGGAACAGTCGGTTTTAAACCAACCTATGGTCGAATCAGCAGATATGGTTTAATTGCCTATGCTTCTTCATTCGATCAAATTGGTCCATTAACGAATACGGTTGCTGATACGGCTTTGCTGTATGAAATCATGGCGGGGAAAGATTTGAAGGATAGTACTTCTTCTTCGAAAGAAGTTGAAGTTTCCACTGAATTTAGCACTCCGCAACCACAACGCATTGCTTATTTAAAAGAAGCGTTGGAAAATGAAAGCGTTGACATTGAAGTTCGTGGTTATTTGGAAAAACTGATTCAACAATTGAAAGCTGCTGGTCATACAGTAGAACCAGTTAGTTTTCCCTATTTAGAATACTTGGTTCCAACCTATTATGTGTTGACAACAGCTGAGGCTTCTTCCAATCTTTCGCGTTTTGATGGTGTACATTACGGTCATCGTAGTTCAGAAGCAAAAGGAGTGGAAGAAACGTATGTTTTATCACGTACCGAAGGATTTGGTGCAGAAGTAAAGCGTCGTATCATGGCAGGAACATTTGTCCTATCACACGGTTATTACGATGCCTATTATACGAAAGGCATGAAAGTACGTCGGGTTTTACAAGATAAAACTAAAGCTATTTTTACTGAGTATGATGTGCTTTTGTTACCAACAACACCAACAACCGCATTTGAAAGTGGCGCTGTAAATGACCCGATTCAAATGTACTTACAAGATATTTTCACGGTTCATGCCAATCTTACTGGAAATCCAGCTATTTCGCTTCCACTTGGAATGCACAGCAATGGACTCCCTTTTGGAATACAGCTCATGTCCGATTCATTTAAAGATCAACAACTGTTAAACTTCGCGAACTACTTGGTTGCGACAACCCAATAAGCCTATGCTTTTGAACAAACTACGCTCTTTCGTCATCATTATCGGATGCATCTTCTTTTCTTCTACTTCTTTCACACAAGGGTATCCACCGATAAAAGACACAATTAGCGGAACTGCGTTCATACGAATGGTTGATCAAAGTTTATCTATTTATCTTGCGGAATATGCCAACAACGGAAAAACAGATTCCATTGTAGATGCACTTGCTTATGAAGCGAGCACTGTTCCTCAATTTTCAGACGATGTTTATTGCCAACGTTTGGCAAAAATGAATGAAGTTTCTGATTTTGGATTCGAATGCAACAATGTTTCACTCACAACCATTAAGTTTTTTGCTGAAAGTCGCCGAAATTTTGCAAAAGTTGTTTTGGGCCGTTCCAAGCTTTACTTCGACTTATATGAAGAAAAACTAGCGGAATACAACTTACCATTAGAGTTAAAATACTTATCGGTTATTGAAAGTGGTTTACGTCCGCAAGTAAAATCGCGGGCTGGTGCATTGGGATTGTGGCAATTTATGTACGCTACAGGAAAACAATACGGCCTTTCAGAAAATTCGTACATCGATGAGCGAATGGATCCTGTAAAAGCGACTGATGCAGCTTGCCGTTACCTCAAAAAATTATTCAGTATTTATAACGATTGGAATTTAGCATTAGCAGCTTATAATGCTGGGCCTGGAAACGTCAATAAAGCAATCAAACGTTCAGGTGGAAAACGTACTTATTGGGAAATCAGACCGTTTTTACCAAAAGAAACACAAGGTTACGTCCCCAATTTTATTGCTGCTGCATATTTGCTAACGTATCATGCTGAACACAACATTGTGCCTGCAGAATCAAAAATTCACTTTTATCAATTGGATACAATGTGTTTAAACAGCAGTATTCACATGCAAACAATTGACAAGCTTGTTGGTTGGTCAGTCGAAGACATTCAAGCATTAAATCCTGTTTATAAAACAAGTTACATTCCACCAACATTGCCACAACAGTGTATTACTGGACCTTTAGAAAAAATTGGATTGTTGGTGAGTTTAGAAGATTCGTTGTATATCACCGAACGGTTATTGTACGGTCCTGGGAAAACAGTGACACCTGTCAATACTTACGCCAACAATACCAACAACGACCAATTGGTTATTTCCAATCCTGTGATTGTGAAAGAAATTCCTAAAACGCAGGTTATAACTACAGTGAATTATACCTATCACCGAGTAAAAACGGGTGAAAGTTTAGGGAAAATTTCGGCCCAATACAGTGTTTCCATTCAAGAAATCATGGATTGGAATCAATTGAGCAGCACCCGCATCAATGTTGGTCAAATGCTCAAGATTCAATCAAAAGTAACAACTACAGTTGAAAATCCAGAATACCTTAAATCACTGGAAACACCTGCTGAATCGGATACATTGACGAAAACAACCCCTGTTGTTATTAATCAAGCTCCAAAGCCAACTCCAAAACCAGAAGTGCGTAAAAAATACTATTCTGTTCGTTCTGGAGATACATTTTCAGCGATTGCTAGCCGCCATGGTTTGACCGTTGCTCAATTAAAGAAATTGAATTCTGGTGTTAACTCAAGTCGTATTCAGCCAGGTCAAAAAATCCGCATTAAATAAGTCTATTTTGCTTATTATTTAGCATCTTGCGCGACTATATTGAGTAATTCACTCTATTATCGTCATTGAAAAACACTCCAGTCTGTGAAACAATCTCTTGCTGTTGTCATCATTACACTGAACGAAGAACGCAATATTGCGCGTTGTTTGGCATCTGTGCAATCGTTTGCGGATGAAATCATTGTATTGGATGCGTTTTCTACAGACAAAACAGTTGAGATCTGTCAATCTTTCGATGCGCGGGTTGTACAACGAACATGGGAAGGATATGCTGCATCAAAAAACCACCTCAATTCATTGGTACAAGCAGACTATATTCTCTCATTAGATGCCGATGAAGCATTGAGTTCCGAACTCATTTCGGAAGTTCAAGAAGCAAAAAAAATGGGCTTTAATGGAACATACAATGTCAACCGTTTGACCAATTATTGTGGTAAATGGATTCACCATAGCGGTTGGTTTCCAGATATTAAACCGCGTTTGTTCCCAAAAGAGGGTTCCTATTGGTCAGGCGAATATGTTCATGAAGAACTCATTACTCCTACAAAAGAAACACGCACTTTTAAGGGTGTATTGGAACATTATTCGTATTATTCCTTTGTTGATCACCGTCAACGAGCAGATAAATACTCTTTATTAACGGCAAAGAAATTTTTTGTTGCTGGTAAAAAAGTTGGACCATTAAAACCTTATTTGAGTGCGATAGGGCGATTTATAACCATGTACTTCCTTAAAAAGGGATTTTTAGACGGGTGGATGGGTTTTAAAATTGCTCAAATTAGCGCACTCTCAAACATATTGAAATACAAAGAACTGATTCGATTACGCCGTGAGAACAACCATTGATTGCACCGATAAACGTATTGTTATTAGCCGTACTGATAGTATTGGCGATGTATTGCTTACATTACCACTAGTAGCTTGGTTAAAGACCACCTATCCGAGTTGTCACATTACCTTTTTGTGTCGGAACTACACTGCTCCTATTGTTCAATGTTATGAAGGTGTCGATGCAATTATCACGCTTGATACTATTGAAGCAATGCCACTCCAATCGCGTGTTGGGTTTATTGTTGAACAGCAATTTGATACCGTGATTCACGTATTTCCACGAAAAGAATTAGCTGCATTATTTAAAAAGGCTAAAGTTCCGAATCGTATTGGTACTTCTCATCGTGGTTTTCATTTACTTACCTGTACCATTCGACCAAGTTTTTCCAGAAAACGTTCCAATGCACATGAAGCACAATTGAATTTTGAATTACTACGACCGCTAGGCGTAGACAAAATACCCGATTTTGATCAATTAAATGCTTGGACAAAACTGCTGGTTATTCCGGAAACACCCTTACCTGAAAACATCGCACAAGCACTAAAAACAACCAATAAAACAGTTGTTTTACATCCAAAATCACAAGGAAGTGCGCGTGAATGGCCCATAGAAAACTACCTAGAACTTGCCGTTCAATTGGTTGATGAAAATTGGACTGTATTTTTCACGGGAACTGAAAACGAAGGAGTCTTATTTAGAAAACTAATTCCGACTAACGATCAAATCATTGACACAACTGGAAAATTAACGATCGAACAGTTGTTAATTCTCCTAGCAAAAACAGATGCATTGGTTGCTTGCAGTACTGGACCGTTGCACATCTCAGGCTTTTTAGGCAAACGCGCTATTGGATTATTTTCACCTAAAATTCCGATTCATCCGGGAAGGTGGAAAGCTTTGGGAGCACAGTCCATTGCCTTGGTGTATGCGATTGATTGTAAAACATGCAAAGCAAAAAAACCGTGTGATTGTATCGAACGAATTGCTGTCTCTACCGTACTCAATCATTTGACCGAATAAGATGTGAAACAACTGCTACGACATAGTGCTGAACTCCTGCTTTTTTCCAATAGTTGGGTAGCATTGACCGTTGGAATACTTGTTACAGGAGTGGCGCATTATTACCACCTTGAACAACATTGGATCTATGGTGCTTTCGCGTTATTTGGGACCTTTACGACCTACAATTTTCACCGTTTAGTCCGCAATAAAACATTCCAGCAAACCGCAATTACAACACCTAGAAGTCGTTGGTTGGATACGCATAAATCGGTTATTATAGCCGCATGTATCTGTACAACGATAGCAGCTACCAGTTTATTTTTCTTCCTTCCATTACCGTTCAGTTCACTCTTTCTTTTAGCTGGAACAGGATTTATCGTGCTTTTTTACGCCATTCGCATTCCATTCATTGAAAAGTCATTGCGTGAATTCAGCGGACTCAAAAACACATGGATTGTGGTTGTTTGGGCTGTACTTGTAGCGTTTCCAGTTATCAATGAAAAACACACTATTCATTGGATTGATTTGGCGACAATCGCACTCTTGGTGTATATTCAAATCATACCATTTGATATCCGTGACTTGAACTACGATCTTCCTCAAATGCGCACAATTCCGCAATTAGTGGGAATCACAGCAGCTCGTCTTTTTGGGACGCTACTCATTTGTATATTCCTTCTTTTTCTCCTGTTCCAACACGGCTTTCATTGGCTTGTACTTTTAGTCGCTCTTACTTCACTTTTAGGGCTTTGGTGGAAACAACGACCAAGCAATTTACACTACCTTGAAATCCTTTGGGAAGGTGCAATCATGCTACTTGGAATTTACTTCTATTTCCTTCCATGGTTAGATTCGTGAATAATCGGTAATTTTGTAGCGAAAAACGCAGAATAAATGGCTACAATTGAATCGTACGATTTCACCAATAAACGTGCTTTGGTACGTGTTGATTTTAATGTTCCGTTGAACAAAGAAACCCTTGAAATAACGGATGACACGCGGATTCGTGCAGCATTACCAACCATTTTACACATTCTTTCACATGGAGGAAGTGTTGTATTGATGTCGCATTTGGGTCGTCCAAAAGAAGGTCCAGAAGACAAATTTTCCTTACGACATATTATAGGACGTATCGAGGAATTAGTTGGAAAACACATCAAATTTGCCGCAGATTGTATAGGTACAGCCGCATTCGATATGAGTTCCAATCTAAAACCAGGAGAACTATTATTGCTGGAAAACGTTCGCTTTTACAAACAAGAAACGGCAGGAACAGCATCATTTGCAGAGCAACTAGCCAAACACGGAGATGTGTATGTCAACGACGCATTTGGAACGGCTCATCGTGCACATGCGAGTACAACTGTTGTCGCTAACTATTTTCCAAATGATAAACTATTTGGTTTTTTAATAGAAGCTGAAATAAAAAGTGTAGATCGCGTTTTAAATAGTACAGAAAAACCATTAACTGCCATTGTTGGAGGAGCGAAGGTATCTTCTAAAATTACCATTATTGAACGCTTGTTAGACATTGTTGATCACCTCATCGTTGGTGGTGGAATGGCCTATACATTTGTCAAAGCAATGGGTGGTGAAGTTGGAAATTCATTGGTAGAAGATGAGTTTCTGGAAGTGGCAAAAAACATTATCTCAAAAGCGAAAGAGAAAGGCGTTGATTTATACATTCCAACTGACACGATTATTGCTGATAAATTTGACAACAATGCCAGCACACAATTAGTTGCTATCAATGCAATTCCAGCTGGTTGGATGGGACTTGACGTTGGTCCAGAAACCATTAAGGCTTGTTCTACCATTATTGAATCTTCTAAACTCATTTTGTGGAACGGACCAATGGGCGTTTTTGAAATGAGTAATTTCCAAAAAGGCACGCAAGAAATAGCGAATGCAATTGTACGGGCAACCGAAAAAGGAGCATTTTCACTTATTGGTGGAGGTGATTCAGTTGCGGCCATCAATCAATTTGGTTTAGCTGATAAAGTAAGTTATGTTTCTACGGGTGGTGGTGCCATGTTGGAATACTTGGAAGGAATTGAATTACCGGGAATCAAGGCGATTCGATCTTAATGTCGAAAGACAGCTTTTCGGCATACACTTTGCTAACGAAACCCCAACAATACACCAATTGCGTTATTGAAAGCTAATCAATTAGCGTTATTTTTGGTTGAAAAGAATTGAACTTATGAAAACGCTCTCAACATTCCTTTTTTGTATCCTTTTTGGTGGAATACTTCTTGCGCAGGACGAATTTACCGCACCTCGATTCGAAAAAACGCCCATTTCAACGAGTGGATGTTATGCATATTTACCGAATGATGTTGAAATAGAGTTCAGTATTGAATATTCTCCCGACAGCGCACGCGTGTATACAGGTGATTTTTATTCGGGCGATTTCCATTATGCGGTGATTGTTGTGAAATTGAATGGAGTAGAGTTGGAAACAGCTGAAGACAAAGAAGGGATGCTTGTTTCTTACCTAGACTATCTTCAAGAATCATTTAGTATTATTGAATCTGCTGGTTATGGAATGGGACATACCCTAGAAAGTAATGCTGATGCTGTTGGAATAATTGACTTTTGGGTTGATGAAGAAGAAGATCAATGGTCCGTTAAAGGTTGGGCAGATGGAAACACAATGGGTATCTTATTCATTTACGGTGCAACTGAATATCCTAGTTACAATGCATCGCAACTTTATTTAAATGGCTTTCGTTTCAATTAATTAAATCGTTCAATAAATAATTTGAAAGGCCCAGTCTCCATTATGTTTTTTTAAGGTTCCAACTAAAAACACAATAAATAGTTTTCTTAATAGGTGAATTTGATATTTTATTCGGTTCAATAAACTATTTTTTTTAACACCTAATTTTTATTAATTGTATACCACAAGGCTAGAAAAATCAGTAACTTTGAGTACAATTATAATCATTAACACTATTTATTATGAGTAAGAAAAAACCATTTTTCGCTAATTTTTTGGAGAATCAATTAACAAATCAAGAATCAACAGCTTTACAAGGTGGAAGTGTAACGAAGCCTTCAGCTGACAGTGTTGTAACGTTAAAATATCCTTCTGATAGCGAAGATGGACCTGGGCAACCAACGAAACCATCGTTGGATGTTGTCGTTACTATGAAATACCCTTCTGACGACGACGAATCTGGTACATCTATCTAACAAAACGAAGAGTGGTGGTGCTAATCGCCACTCTTTTTGTTTCTTTTCTTGCTAACTATGATTCTATGCATCAGTCATACTCAGGATTTTTATACCATTGATTTGGTTATGGAACATCTTCTTAAAATTGGGAAGGTTCCTATTCGGCTTAACACAGATGATTTTACAAATAATATCCGTTTTGAGTACCGTATTGAAGACGCCGTTCCAGTATTGAATATTCACACAGATTCTAGTTCTTTTTCAGTTAAAGATATTGAAGCAGTTTGGTACCGAAAACTTTGGGATTTAAACAATCCTGAAGAATTGGATGCTCAATTTATTCCCATTTTTCATCAAGAATACATGACCATGCGAACAATTTTGTTCAATGCCCTAGAACATGTTCCTTGGATGAATCCCATTCTAATTGACCACAAAGTCAGTAATGATAAATTATTGCAGTTAACCGTTGCATCGAACTGTGGTCTGACAATTCCTGAAAGTATTTTTACCAATGACGCTAAACAGGTTCATTCATTTTTCTACGCTGAATGTGGCGGAAACATGATTGCAAAACTACATGGGTCATTATCTAGAAGCATGAATGGGGATACCCCTTTTTTCCCAACAACTCGTATTACAGAGCAAAATCTCGAAGAATTAGACTCCCTTGTTTACTGTCCGATGATTTTTCAACGCATGATTGATAAAGCTTATGAATTGCGCATTATTTACGTAGACGGGCAATTTTTCACGGGGAAAGTCAATGTGAATGAATCCCAAAAAGGAGCAACAGATTGGCGCATAGCAACTGATATAATGTTTGAGTGGGAATCTTATACACTTCCAAAAAACATAGAAATCTCATTGACAAACATGATGCAGATTCATGGTTTATCATTTGGGGCTATCGACATGATCCGAGAGACGAATGGTAACTACACCTTTTTAGAAGTTAATCCGCAAGGAGAATGGGGCATGTTGCAACGAGATCTGAATTATCCCATTGCGCAAACGATTGCCGAAAAATTAAACGATCGCATCAATACCCCAAAAAAGCAATCACATTTAGCAGCAATTATTTAAGAATAACGAATCATTATTACAGCTATTTACATGAAAAAAGTACTTATCATCACGCATTCGGAAGACAATGAATGTATCAATACTGTGACGCAAAAACTAGCAACTTATGGAGCTACTGCCATTCGATTTAATGTCGACGATTATCCATTGCATTGCTCATTGAGTACGTGTTTCGAAAACAATGAATGGAAACTCTACTTAGATAAAGATGGTGAACGTACCAATTTACACGATATTGAAGCATTGTGGTACCGACGCAGCCACAATCTAGCTAAAGGCCTTGAAACGGTATTAGAACAAGAATTCTTGGGGAGTACCCATGGAGAAATTAGAACTACCTTGTTTGGTATGTTGGAAAGTTTGAATTGTTTCCAGATTGGAAAATACAGTGTTTACCGCAGACTTGATAGCAAAGAGGAACAGTTAAAAATTGCACATCAGCTTGGAATGAAAATTCCAGATACCTGTATAACGAATAATCCAGCAGAAGCTAAACGCTTTGTGTTGGCGCATCCACATGGGGTAATTACGAAAATGCAAAGTTCCTTCGCTATTTTTCGAGAAGGAATCGAAAGTGTGGTGTTTACCAATTCCATTGGTCCAGATGATTTTGAAAACATCGATTCATTGCAATATTGTCCGATGCAATTCCAAGAAAAAATCGAAAAGAAAGTAGAACTGCGTGTCACCATTGTGGGTGATGAAGTATTTACGTTTGCCATTGATTCTCAGAAACTCGAAAACGCTAAAGTTGACTGGAGAAAAGAGGGCGTTGAACTGCTTCAAGATTGGATTCCTTACCAATTACCAGCTGAAATTGAATCGCAATTATTACGTCTAATGGATATTTATCAAATCAATTATGGTGCGATAGATATCATTGTGACACCAGAAGACAACTATTATTTCCTTGAAATCAATTCAGCAGGAGAATTTTTCTGGTTGGATCGTTTAATCGACGGACAAATCTCTGAACAACTGGCAAAAGTGCTTACAGGTAACGCGAAGAGAAGATATACTCCCGTTTACGTAACAGAAAAAACGACAGCATTAATCTGAGATTCTGTGTTGATCCCGCAATAATGAATATGAATGGAAAGAGGATGAAAAGGAGATTAATTTCTATCTTTTGATCGTCTTTTCACTCAATTTACTCAAAATAAATAGTGATTTAAAAGAAAGACGGATACCAATTCTATTTGTCCAGAACTTTCGGAATGCGGAAATAATCTGAATCTTTTTTAGGAGCATTTTTTAACGCTTGCGCTTGAGTGATTGTTACTTCAGGCTCATCTTCACGCAATACATTAACTTCATCGCTCATAAAAACAAGTGGTTCAACGTTATCTGTTGGAACTTCTTCCAATTTTCCCATAAAACCAATAATGTTTTCCAAATCCTGACGAATAGCAACTTTTGCGTCTCCTTCAAAACGCAAACGCGATAAATGTGCAATATGATCAATGGTTTCTTCTGTAATCTTCATGTGGCAAATTTAATCAATTGTTTGGGAAATTAGAATGAAAATGGCTGGTATCTGTTTTTAAGGTTTACTATTAATTTCTTAATCGAAATGCAACTATTTAGCAGACAATAAGTACGTTTAATTTCACTTATTTACATTAAAATCAGTTCATTATGATATACTAGTTGAGTGCTAGAATAAGGTGAAAACATTCATCTTAAAACTAAAATGAATTGGGTATAAATACGCATAGATTGAAAACACGTAGTATTACGCTAGGAGTAAACTTTTTGATGTTCGTTGTTTGTACCAATAAGAACGAAATTTAGGCGCAAATGAATCCATTGATGTTGATCATTTAGTTCCTTCTTGGAATGATTATTAAACGTACGCTTATCACTATTCACTCATATAGAAACGTCTTGCGTTGAATAGTGTGATGTATTTTAGTGGGAATCGTTCCCGCTAATAAAATCAATTAACACACTATTATTATGTCTTTACCACTAGTACTACCTGCGTTTAACCTTGACGCAACTGCGACTGTTCAAACAACAATCGTCTCCAATTATTATACTGCACAGGTTGCGTTTTTTGACGGAGCTATTATCGTTTACATGCTAACACTTATCCAGCAAGCTCCATTTGCATCACTTCCTTCTAACCTACAAATTGGTGATTTTAAAATTATTTCGGGCACGCTGAGCATGCAAATTCCAAGTTCAATTCAGTCAGGAACGATAACATTGAACTGTATGTATACTGATTTGAATGTGACAACTCCTCAACCCCTTAATTCCATGATAGCAACGTGGAATTTAAACCAATAATTCAAACAATTTTTAGTACACACCATTAAAAACCAAAAAATGGATTTCAAACAACAATTAAAACAACTTGGTCAACAACCAGACATGATTCTGATTATTACGGATGAACAACGAGCAACCCAACATTTTCCACCAGGTTGGGAAGAAAAAAACCTTCCTACGCTCACTTTTCTAAAGAAAAATGGTTTTAGTTTCGATCGTGCTTTCTGTAATACATGCATGTGTTCTCCTAGTCGCGCTACCTTATTCACTGGAATCTATCCTTCTAAACACGGGGTAAGTCAAACACTAACAGAAGGGGGACTTTTGTCGCCACAAGAACCCACACTTGATAACAGTTTACCCAATATCATGAATGTACTTTGGGCAGATGGTTATGATGTTCAATATAGAGGAAAATGGCACATGAGTAAAGGTGTTGCACCAAATGGGACGAAAACCAATTACGAAGATTTAACTGCTGCAGATATTTCACTCTATGGCGCAATGGGATGGGTGGCCCCAGATGCGGGGGAAGATGTTAATCCATTAAATTTTGGTGGTGGATATGCCAATCATGACGCAAAATATACCGCTGAAGCAATTCAATACTTAAAACAAGTAAAAGCAAGAAGAGCAGCCGGTGATCACAAACCTTATTGTCTCATTCTTTCGCTTGTGAATCCACATGATGTGCTCGCTTATCCAAATACCGCAGGCACTTCAGGTTACCATTCAGATAGCTGGTCGGGAAGAGAAATAGGGCTTCCAGCAACGGTAAATGAAAATTTATTGGAAAACAAAAAACCCATGGCTCAAGAACAGATTTTAATCAACATGGGAGTGAGTTTAGGAGCAATTGCTTCCCCTGAAGAAAAACTGAATTACATTAATTTTTACGGTTATTTATTGAGTCATGTAGATAAGGAAATAGGATACCTAATTGACGAACTCTACAAAGAAGATGCAAATGGTAAAAAATTAGCCGATTCAACCATTGTTACAATGACATCTGATCATGGTGAAATGGGATTGGCTCACGGTGGTCTTCGTCAGAAAACATTTGTCGCGTATGAAGAAGCATTGCGGGTTCCACTTGTCATTTCGAATCCGATTTTATTTAAAAATCGTCCAGTAAAACAATCCATGGCCTTAGCTACCTTAGTTGATATTATGCCGACATTTCTTGAAATAGCCAATGTTTCAAATCCACCAACTGGTTTAGCAGGAACAAGTTTACTTCCCATTATCGAAGATGGCACTCCCGTTCAAAACAGCTTTTTGTTTACTTATGATGATATTAAAGCGGGTTCAAACAGCAATTGGACAATCATTCGAGCGGCAAATCGCATTCGTTGCATCAGAACTGAAAAATGGAAATACGATTATTATTTCGACGCGGCAACTTCTTATTTTAAACAATATGAATTGTATGACTTGGTGAATGATCCACTTGAATACACCAATTTAGCTTATGATCCAGCTTACAAAGAGATTAGAGAAGATCTAGCACGACAACTGCATGAACTTGAAGTGGCTAAATTATGGGTGAATGCTCCTTCAGTGAACGCACCAGCGCTAGAAATTAGCTAAATACTTCAGATCTAATATTAATTAAATAGCTAGAAAAAATGATTACTCAAGAAAAAAACAGTGAAGTTGCTAGTGTTACCTATTCAGCATTCAATGATCCAGTTACTGGTCAAACAACCATCCAAGGAATAAGAGGTGTTTTGAAATCAGCTAACGTATATATTTCTGGAAGTCTTCTGGGAACGAATAATGTGATGCAGGGTTTAATTTATGAAGGACCACTTACAGGTGACGGAAGCCAAGGAGAATGGCATATTGTCAATTTTCCTGGAACAGACGAAGAGCCAGTAAACAGTACTTCATGCTACGGACCCAACAATGCTCCAAATGGAATGATTCAACTGGTTGGCTCCTACAAAAAAACAATATCAAGCAGCAAAGTGCCCAGTGGAAACCTCGGTTTTTATTACGAAGGTCCTGTTGATGGTTCTGGAACATGGATTCAAGTATCGCCAAATGGAGGAAATACCAATAATGTTTTTGTTCACAGTGTAATGGGTGGAATAGCTGTTGGGAATTACGATGTTGAAAATGATAAAAACGGATATGCATTTTTATACGATGTTGCCACAAAAGAATGTATGGAGTTTATGTTACCTAATTCTTTAACAACAACATTATATGGAATTTGGCACAATGGAGGTACCAATTATACCTTAGCTGGAGGATACACTACACTCGAATTCGGTAAAATAAGTCAAGCCTTTTTGGTCGATTATGATTCCTTGACAAAGAAAACCAGCAATCTAAAATCATTTAGTTATAACAATGAAACGCTTTTATCAATTATAACACATTTTGAGGGCATTACTCTCGCTGCGAATAATGGATACAACATGCCTGCAGATTGGGTAACACTCAATGGTGAAGGCACAGGTGCTTCATTTGTTCACGTAAAAAGAAATGACGATGGATCATTTGGTGAAGCCGATTGGACGGATATTCTTTATCCAGACTCCAGTTTAACAAGTGCCAATACAGTCTATAGAAATAATGTATTAGGCATTGCTATTACATCGAACGAATCTGGCACGCAAATAATAACCTCCTATAATGCAGAAGTAAAGTAAGAGTTAATAACCTGAGTTTGACTTTAAATTTTGTTCAGAACGCCTATAAATGCTCAGATTTGAGTGAAAGCGACGAAGTAATAACGGGTTCTTTCAAGGAGTTTTCACGAAAAAGATGAGTATTTATAGGTGAAATGTTAAAATGGATATTCGTTTTAAAAGCGACATACTTCGTTAGTTTCATTCGAAATAGCTCGCTATTCCTCATAAAACCGCCTTGTCTATCACTTTTAAAACTGAATTCTGAATCTAAATTTAAAGTCGAACTCAGGTTAATAGGCTGTTCTAATCAATGGGCAGCCTTTACTTTCAATTTACTGAACTAGTTTTTCATCAATCCACGCTGAATCAAAGGAGCGGAAATGATCTCAAACGTTTTTTCTGATAATTCCTTTTCTGACAATTGACTTACTTCTTCTTTGGAAATAACGGGATGCATGAAGACACGTGAAATACCTGGATGGGCTGGACCAAATACATTTCCAGGATCAGAAAATAAGTGGTAATTATCAATAAACGTGATAGGAACAATTGGAATTCCTGCTCCTTTTGCCAATTTAAATGCACCTTCTTTAAATGGAATCATACTTGGACAATGATCATCTGGAATACCACCTTCAGGGAAAATAACAATCGACCAACCTTCTTGAATCGCTTGTTTTGCTTGTACAAATGCTCGACCAGCCTTTAAGCGATCGTTTCTATGAACAGGAATATTTAACCGTTTGAAATATGTTTTCAGTAAAGGGTAAGACAAAATCTCACCTTTCCCCATGAATAAAAATCGGTGATTGGGAAGCATGGAGTACAGCAGGAAAATATCAAAATACGATGTGTGATTTGCGATAATCATGTAAGGTCCTTCTGGAATTGGTGTGCGAGCCACTTTCCAAACATGAACACATGTCAACAATCGTACAAGGTAACTCCAGAAAATATTCAATGGAAAGCTGTATTTACGCCACGATTTCCGCGATAGAACAATTAGGAAAAAAGGGTACAATACAATCAAGGTGGCAACAAAAACCACTCCAACGTATAGTTTATATACCAGGCTCGGTATTCCCAAAAGTAGTTTCACAGTTCAAAAATAGGATTTTAGACGACTTTTTAGCAAATATGATTTTTTAGACAACAGATCTTTTGACGAATATACTAAAATCGTCACCTCGTTTTGGTGAAATACAAACTCCCCAAATTTGGTTAAAAAAATAGTAGAAGAAGTGTATCTGTACCTCCAGATAAAATTAAGCTCTTGATCTTGGATTCTAGGTTCGATTCTTCCGAAAAGTGTATTTTCGTGGAAAATAGTTAAAATGGCACGCATTCTTACGGGTATTCAAAGTACAGGCACTCCTCATTTAGGAAATTTACTTGGAGCAATTTTACCTGCAATTAAAATGGCTAATGACGAAAAAAACGAAGCTTTTCTGTTCATTGCCGACCTGCATTCGCTCACTCAAATTAAAGATGGCGAACAATTACGCGAAAACACCTATTCAACAGCAGCGGTTTGGTTGGCTTGTGGTTTAAATCCAGAAAATACCGTTTTTTACCGACAAAGTGATGTTCCAGAAGTAACAGAATTGGCGTGGTATTTACTTTGCTTTTTTCCAGTTAGTCGCCTAGAGTTGGCACATGGATACAAAGACAAAAAAGATCGATTGAGCGATGTAAATGGTGGATTGTTTACCTATCCCATGCTCATGGCTGCTGATATTTTGTTGTATGACGCAGAAGAAGTACCCGTTGGAAAAGACCAATTACAACATTTGGAAATGACCCGCGATGTGGCTTCCCGTTTTAATCACATTCATGGAGATATTTTTGTTTTACCGAAAGACAGAACAGACGAAGCAACGAAACTTGTTCCAGGAACAGATGGTGAAAAAATGAGCAAATCGCGCAATAATTTCATCAATATCTTTTTACCTGAAAAGGAATTGCGCAAACAAGTCATGTCAATTGTTACAGACAGCAAAGGTTTAGAAGATGTTTTGAATCCAGATGAATGCCATGTTTTTGCCATTTATCAGTTATTAGCCGATGCTGAACAACTTGCCATAATGCGTGAAAATTATGAACGTACCGATTTTGGATACGGTCATGCTAAACTGGCTTTGTATGAATTGATTTTAACAAAATTCGCCAAAAACAGAGAAATTTATACCCATTTGATGAACAATCGAGATGAGATTGATGCAGCATTAACTATTGGAGCACAAAAAGCGCGAATGGTTGCACAAGGTGTATTAAAACGCGTCCGGAAATGTGTTGGATACTAAAATATTTCGACTTTCTTTTACCGCAGAATAAAAAATTTGTATATTTGAATCAACTTATGTTACACCAACATAAACTACTCTTAGTTAAACCAACAATGTTAAAGCTCCTCCTCCAAGGGGCTTTTTCTATATCTGATGTAGCACAAACGTGTTAATGATTTATTATATTTGTGACCTCGACTAGAAAACAGCATCTTTATGTTCAAACAGTTAATCATTCTTGTAACCGCTTTCGCTACCATTACCTCGTGTTCTGACTCAGCTAGTGACCTTTCTGAAATGAAAGCAATTGGCGGAAAACGATATGGTGGTGAATTCCGATTCATGTCACCGGAAAAAGTATCCAGCTTATCTCCGTTGCAAGCAGTAGATATATATGCACAACGGATTACTTCCCAATTATTTGATCCATTACTTCGTTTAGATCCAACTGGTCAAAACGTAATTCCTTCGTTAGCCGAAAGCTATACGATTTCAAAGGATGCAACAGTCTTCACGTTTAAAATTCGTAAAGGTGTTTATTTCCATGACGACGAATGTTTTGGTGGTGAAGGTCGTGAATTAACGGCTGAAGACATCAAATTCACCTTGGATATGGCTTGTAGTGGACTTCCAGAAAACGAAGTAAGTTGGTTGTTAGTAGATCGAATTAAAGGAGCCCACGACTTCAATAACGCTACCAAAAAATCGTTCAAAGAAGGTGGTGTTTCAGGAATTAAAGTTTCAGATGATCATACATTGGTGATTACGTTGTCTGAACCATTTGCTAGTTTTGATAAAGTGCTGACTTATGGTGGATTTGGTGTTTTCCCGAAAGAAGCCTATGATCAATATGGAAAAGATCTAAAATTGCATCCAGTAGGAACAGGTCCATTCAAGCTCAAAGAAATGACGAGCACAGGTATTCAATTGGAACGCAATCCTCGTTACTGGAGAAAAGATGAATTTGGCAATCAACTGCCATTCTTAGGTTCAATTACGATGACTTATGCAACTGACAAGCGCAGTGAATTATTGGCATTTAGAAATCAAAAAATTGATTTAGTATTAGAAATTCCAGCAGACGATGTTGAAAATGTTTTGGGTTCATTACAAGAAGCACAGGCTGGTAAAACGGTCAAACACAAAGTTGATTCCAAACAATCACTTTCGATTACGTTCTTAGGTCTTTCGCATACGCACGCAGCGTTCAAAGATGTACGTGTTCGTCGCGCATTCAATATGGCAATTAACCGTGAAATGCTTGTCAACACGACATTGAAAGGTGAAGGTTATCCCGTCATTAATGGTTTTATTCCAAATTCCGAATTTTATCCAGCATCTCGCGTAAAAGGATTTACGTTCAATGTTTTGAATGCACAATCGTTGATGCGTGAAGCAGGTTTCGCAAACGGAGCAAATTTCCCAGAACTTACTTTATATGTCAATGGGAAAAAGGATTCAGACCGTCACCGTTTAGCAAAAGGATTTGCAGAACAATTAAAAGCAAACCTCAATGTAAACATCCTTGTGAAATTATGTAGCATTGATGAACGCAACAAAGCTGTTGCTTCTGGAAAGGCTGCTATTTGGGTCAGTGGATGGATTGCAGATTATCCAGATCCAGAAAGTTTCTTAAGCTTATTCTATGGTGGAAATATCAAAGCAAATTCCAAATTTGTGAATCCGTTTAAATACAAAAACCCTGAATTTGATAAGACATACATAGCAGCTGCACGTGAACTAGATGCTCAAAAACGCCTCAGTTTAATGGTAGCTTGCGATCAAATGGTCATTGATGATGCAGTTGTGATTCCAATGATTACAGATGATTTTATTACCATGATTAATTCTCGTGTACGAGATTTTGAAACAAATTCGTTGGAAGTATTAGATTTTTCTTCTATTTTTATCAAAGACCCAAAGTAGGGTTGTAAAAATAAGTCAAACAATTAACTACTCTCAGCTTGCAAAAAAGAGTATTGAGCGGTTTAGATGAAAATCTAGCCGCTTTTTTTCTGCAGTTTTTTGAGTTGCACAGTTTTTTTGAGTTGGACAGTTTTTTGAGTTTTATTCTAAAACTTAATCAACTGTAAAACTGAGAAACTCACAAAACTCACAAAACTCACAAAACTGCAAAGTAAAACTTTCACAATATCACAACACTTTCTTAACAGAACAACACTTAGTTGAAACTAAATTTGCACGAGTAGCAAATGAGTTTTCACATCTTTTATCGGCACGTTGATTCTTGTAATTGATGTGCCGAAATGAAGATCAATTCCTTATTTTTAGTCATTAAATGCGCAATATAGAACAGAATAAAGTGCATTTTTGTAGCATGGACTACATTAATCGAGAGTTAAGTTGGTTATCGTTCAACGAACGTGTTTTACAGGAAGCATTAGACACTGCGGTTCCATTAGTTGAACGCATGCGCTTTCTAGGTATTTATTCCAATAATATGGATGAATTTTACCGAGTTCGTGTTGCCAATATCAAACGACTGATCACCCTTCAAAATAAAAAAGTAGATGGTTTCAAGGGCACGCCTCAAGATCTCTATGATGAAATAAGAACTGTTGTGATCAAACAGCAACGTTTGTTTGAAAAAGCGTATGATCAGCTTATAGAAGCGTTGAAAGCAGATGGAATTCAGCATTTCAATGAACACAATACGAACAAAGAACAACAAAAAGAGCTTACCGCCTATTTCCGGAAAGAAATCTTACATGATGTTGTTCCCATCATTTTAGATCGTAAAACACCTTTTCCACGTTTACGTGACAAAGCGATCTATTTAGCTGTGCGAATGGAATGGGACAATAAACGAAAAGTAAGGTATGCTCTCTTGGAAATTCCTTCTTCTATTCCACGATTTTACTCTATATCAGAGGGAACTCAGCGCGGAATTATACTTGTAGATGACATCGTTCGATTAAATATAGTAGAGTTATTTCCCATTTTTGCATTCGACACCATTGATGCCTATACCTTCAAATTCACCCGTGACGCCGAACTCAACCTCGATGATGATGTTTCGATGTCATTGATCGAAAAAATGGAAAAAAGCATTAAACAACGTAGAAAAGGTGTTCCTGTACGATTGGTTTATGACCACAAAATGCCTGAGGATTTATTGGAGATTTTATTACGTCATCTTAATCTTAAATCAGGAGTAAATACCATTCCAGGAGGAAAATACCACAATTTTAAGGACTTCATGAAGTTTCCAGATTTTGGAAATGAATCATATATTTTCCCAAAACAGTATGCTCAACCGCACCAGCAACTCGAAGGGCATCGTAGCATTATCAAACAAATCGTTCGTAAAGACATTTTATTACATTTTCCTTACCAGCGATTTGATTATGTTGTCGATTTACTAAGAGAAGCGGCAATTGATCCGAAAGTAGTTTCTATAAAAATAAATGTATACCGAGTTGCAAGTCGATCTCAAGTGATGAATGCGTTGATCAATGCGGTAAGTAATGGTAAAGATGTAACCGTTGTTTTGGAATTACAAGCGCGATTTGATGAAGAAAACAATCTCTATTGGGCTGAACGATTAAAAGATTATGGCGCAAAGGTTTTGTACGGTTATCAAGGGTTAAAAATCCACTCTAAACTCTTGCAAATAAAGCGGATTTCTGAAAAAAGGGAACAACTCGTTACGTATATTGGAACGGGTAATTTCAATGAACGAACAGCAACCATTTATACCGATATGGGATTGTTAACGGTTGACCGGCGCATTGCGCTAGAAGTACATCACGTTTTTGATATGATGGAACAATCATTGCACCACCATCAGTTTAGAACCTTATTAGTGTCTCCAATCAACGCTCGTCGAAAAATCACCTTACTCATCGATAACGAGATAAAAACCGCACAAAAGGGCGGAAAAGCTAAAATTCAGCTGAAAATAAACAACTTGGTTGACACCAAATTAATTGACAAACTGTATCAAGCATCGAATGCCGGTGTGAAAATAGAGTTGATTATTCGCGGAGTCTGTTGCTTAATTCCCCAAGTGAAGGGAAAAAGTATGAATATTGAAGCGATTAGTATTGTAGATCGTTATTTAGAACATTCGCGATTTATGATTTTCCATAACAATGGCGAACCGCTTTATTTCATTAGTTCAGCTGATTGGATGGAACGCAACCTCGATAAACGAATTGAAGTAGGAACACCCATTTTTGATAAAGATATTCAACAAGAACTGAGTATTATCTTCTCCACCCAATGGAACGGAACAGTAAAAGCCCGCATTCTCGACAAACAACAGCGTAATAAATACCAGCGAATTCCTGGACATCACAATCATTCGCAGCAACAATTGTGGGAATATTACACGCAAAAAGGACAGGAGAAAAAAAGGGAAATTCCGAATGAAAAAGAAAAGGGTGAAGACTATTAACTTGAGTTAGACTTTCAATTTAGATTCAAGTTATTAATCTTCCTTTCGGCGTGATTCAGCCATTTCACGGGTAATGAGTGGCAAGAAGATTTCTACGACAACGCCACCAGAACTGCGATCCCGTACAAGGTAACTCGCGCTGGTTTTATTCATTTTATTGAGCAAATACAAACGGTCATTGATCATTTCTGTTGCACGTGTTGACGCACCAGCTTTCAATCCTTTTCCATTGTCTTGAATTTTAATGTGTAACTCGTTTGATTGCAATTGGAATGAAAGCGTTATTTCACCACGATAATCTAAGTTTCTAAAGCCACGTTCAATGGTGTTTTCAATAAATGGTTGTAAAATCAAAGTTGGTAAACACACATCTGATTGATCGATGTGATCATCTACTTCAAAAGAAAACGAAAAATCCTGTTTAAATCGATCGCGCTGCAACTCCATGTAATAAGTCAAGAAGTCAATCTCTTTATCCAAGGTTAAAAAATCATCGTGCGAACTTTCTAAGGTTTGTTTGATCAATTTTGTGAACGAGGCTATTTTCTTTGTTAAATCCGCATTCGTTGGATCATCAATAGCCATTTTCTGCAAATTGGTCAATGCCTTGTAAATAAAATCAGGATTGATTCGGGCACGTTGAAGGCGTTGTTCAACTTCCAAGCGTTTTTGTTTTTGACGGATATTTTTCTGCCGAAAAATGATGAAAATATAGCAGGCCAATAAGGCAGAAATGACAATCCCAACAGTGATTAATTTTGAACGCAGGTTGCCTATTTCCCGTTGTTTGGTCAATAATTTACGATCCTGCTCTTCTTCCGAAACACTTTTTTCTTTGCGTACCCGGTGGTATTTATCTTCTAACTCACTAAACAGCTTATTGTTTTCAATTTTCAAAACACTATCCCGCATGAGTACTAAATCTTCATAAACAGTGAGTGCACGCTCATATTCACCGTTCAACTTGGAGCAATTATAAAGTAATTCCAGTGCGTTTTTCACTTTGTAAGGATTCGCAACCAAACGGGCATACGTCAAAGACGAATCAGCACAATTATAGGCTTTATCGTAATCTTTCAATTCCAAATAAATATCGGCCATGTCGGAGTAAATCCCTAAACGTTCATAAGCATGTCGCTCAATTGTCGTGAAAAACATTGCGCTATCAAGGTAAATCAACGCTTGACGGTAATTTTTCTCATGGTATTGTTTGTCCTCCAACAAGTTGTACCCACGAATAAATCCTTCCGAATACTTAATAACACGGGCAATTTCAATTCCAAAACTTGCAGCATTTTCAGCAGAATCGAGTAAAGCTAAATTGGCTGAAACTTGGTATTGGTAATAATACCGCGCAGAAAGGTTGTACAATGCTTCCACTTTATTGCTCCCATTTGGTAGAATCAGAACAATCGGATGCGCTTGTTTGAGGTAGTGTCGAGCGCGATCTTCCAATCCTATTTTGGAATTTGCATTGGAGAGTGACAACAAAACGGTAGACTCCAGAGCTTTATTGTCTTGTCTAGACAACAGTTTTAACGCTTTATTGTAATGTTGAATCGCATTTTCATATCCTCCAATACGCAAATAATAATCGCCGTAACTGATTTCATTTTCCAAATAGTTCACCGATTTACAACGCAAACTATCTAAAATGTATTTCTCTCGATCGAGTAGTGTTTTGGCCGCTTCAAAATTAGAAATGCGAATGGCATGTACTGCTTGAAGGTGAATACCATACGAATTACAGCTTGGGATTTTACTGTTTTCAAAGATTTTACTCCACTTGAGCAGTTGCATTTCTTTGTATTCTGTAACCGCTTCAAAATCGCGTTGCTTCACAAAATCATTGACCATAGGGCAATCGCACTTTTTTTGACCAAAAGCGGGTTGCAACATTCCAACGATAAACAAACCAATAACGACTATTTTCATGGGTTTCAAAATCCATTCAAAGTTAGGTAAAATCTATTGTAAAAAATCAATCGAAGCAAAGGAGCGAAAAAATGGTAGTATTCTACGAAGAATTGTTTTCTGGTCAAGTATATTTCGTGTGAAAAATAGATAGAAAAAATACTAAATGGAGCAGACAATCAAGTGAAAAATGATTCAGAATTTTATTTATTAATTACTTGTGAAACATAATCCTAAACTATCTTATCCATAATTTTTGGTACCAATAAACAAAAGTTTCTGTTTTTTCGTGCTTAACATGATGTAGTCGCAGCTCGGCCAATGAACAGCACCCGTTGCAAGGCAGGAACAATGAAATCCATACAGATAACACTTATAGCCGTTTATATGTTCAATTATTTCAACACCTAGGTATTTTTCAATCCACTTGCTTTTTTTCATGTTGATTTTAGGATGGTGGGTGATGTAATCATAAGCACGTTTCCTCCCGCCACCGCAGATTTGAGTCGTATCTTTAAACATTTTAGAATAATAGTCTAATGAATCTGGTTGCGCATTTGCTGAATTGCTAGCAAAACAAATAAATAGCGCTAGGACAATCAACAAACCCCTCCTAATGACATGAATTAGATGCTTTTTCATCCTTCCCTACCCATTCTTGGCAGCTAAATCATCTAAAATTTTCTGTACGTCGTTTTCAGTAGAAGTCAATTTTTCTTTGCAAAAAGCAATCAATTCAGCGGCGCGTTTCACTTTATCAGAAAGGCTGTCAACGGATATTTCACCCGACTCGATATCAGAAATAATGGTTTGTAATTCAGTATATGCTGCTTCGTATGTCATAATTTGCTCAGAATTTTCGTGCTTCAATCGTTAGACGAAGATAAGGAAGTTTATTAAAGTGAGTTGTAATCACATGATGAAACAAAATAGTATGCATTAAAAAAGGGTCGGCAAAACCGACCCCCCCTCATTGCTGAGAAAACATTGTTTATTTCGTTACAACCACTTTGAACTGACTGTTCATTCCATTGTCATAAGACAAAGAGAATACATACGTTCCTTGATTGAATTCGCTTACGTTTGTTGTGAATTGACCGTTGTTGATTGTTACATCTTGTGTTGAAACAGCACGTCCAGCCAAATCAGTTACTGTTAATACTGCATTTCCAGTAGCATTTACTTTTACAGTAATTACATCTTTTGTAGGATTTGGGAATGTAGCCGTTTCAAGAACGTTTTCATTGATTGTTAGAATACTAGCATCAAATACTTTAACAGCTAAAGATGGAACATCACCACCTTCGAAACCACCAGCAGAGTAAGCACCATCACTTTCTACAGGGTATAATGGTTGAGCGTCAGTAGCAACATTCAATTCATATTTAGATTGTGTATCATATCCTAAGAAAATCGCTGTGTTGTATGTTGTTGCACAAAACAAGTAACGTTGACCATCTTCCATTGCGAAAGGTGCAGTAAAATCTTGGTATTTAGGAATGTTTTGATCATTTCCTGTATAGTAGAAATTTCCAGACGCCATTTCAGTCAAGGCTGTGAAACCAAGAGCTGCATCATTTAAATCTATAAAAGCATCTTCCCATTTGAAAGCTGTTAATACAATCTCTTGACCATCCAATGAATCTGCAGTTGATGTAGAAGCATTAAACGCCATACCTTTTGCAGCTAAACGACTTCCATTCGCATTAACAAATACAATACAAGAAGAGAATGAGTTGTTGTTTGGATTTGGACGAATTCCTCCATCACTAACAGGCATTCCTTGTGCATCCAATCTGCTCAATGAATAAATAGAATCATTGATATTGAATTTTGTAGCAATACTGTTGTCAGTTGGATATTCATCAGTAATACCATTGTCAACAGAATATGTTAGCGTGTATTCACCAGCCGAGTAACTAGCAAGGTTGAAGTCTGGCAGTGTGATATAAGCACTATCTCCACTTAATAAACTAAAAGCTGTAGAGGTTTGATCATAAACATTAGCACCATTGTTAACAGTAACATTCATGGTGATACCTGTTTGGTCATTGCTACCATAGTTAAATACCCAACCACCGATAGTTGTGTTGAATTCTGAAGCATTTTGTGCAATTAAAGCAGGAATTCCGTTTCCATTGGTACGCAAAATATTGATGTTTTGGAAACCAATATCGTCGTTATAATAACCAGATTTGTTACCAATGAATACAACAACATCATCACCAGCTTCCATTTGATCGTGAATTAAATCACCATCAGCTTGTGAAATCATAACAGTAGGAATGGTAACCGAACCACCAGCAGCACCAGCACCCATAGCAATTGGAGCACCTGCAATGTTATTGACAATGATTACAGCAATTGCACCAGCATTTTGAGCAGCTAATGCCTTTGCACCGAACTCGCATGTTCCGCGATAGACTAATGCCACTTTTCCAGTTAGATCATTTGTAATTGCTGAACAAGCCAATGAGTCTGTTGCAAGCATCACAGTATCCAATACGGAGTTTGCTGTAAGGTTTAAATCTGCAGCCCAACCGCTTGTGTAAGTAAAGTTATAACTACCCGAAATCCCTGCTGGATTCTCGACGGTAAAGATGACTTGTGAAAAGGAATAAGCACTGGAGAGCACCAATCCTAGTGAAAGTACTAGTTTTTTCATAGCATAAGTAAATTTAAAGACGTGTTAAAGATAGTTAAACGAATCTTTAAATTACAAATTATGACAACAGAATGTTAATTTTTATTTGTATAAAAAAGGGGCTGACACCGCCAACCCCTTTCACTGTTAAGAATAAGTGTTATTATTTTGCAACAACAACTTTGAATTGACTATTCATTCCATTGTCATAAACCAATGAGAATACATACGTTCCAGCGTTGAAGCCACTCACATTTGTTGTGAATTGACCGTTGTTGATTGTTACTTCTTGAGTAGAAACAGCACGTCCAGCTAAATCTGTAACTGTTAATACTGCATTTCCTGTAGCGTTCACTTTCACAGTAACCACATCTTTCGTTGGGTTAGGGAATGAAGCTGTTTCAAGAATGTTTTCATTGATTGTTAAGTCAGCAGCATCAAATACTTTAACTCCGATTGAAGGAACGATTCCAGATGCAAATCCATCACGGAAGAAAGTACCATTGCTTTCAATTGGGTGAAACACTTGCAAGTCTTGTATTATGTTCTCATCATAATTGGAATTTCCATCATATCCAAGGAAAATACGTGTATCAAATGTCTGTGTACAGAACAAGTAACGTTGATTATCTTCCAATACAACTGGTACATCAAATGCTTGGTATTGAGCAATATTGTTCAAACCACCTGTTGTAGGGTAGTAGAAACTAGAAGATGCGATTTCAGTGAGTGTTGTAAACCCAAAAGCAGCATCATTTATATCCACAAATACGTCTTCCCATTTAAGGGCTGTAACCAAAATTTCTTGACCGTCTAATGAATCTGGAGCATTGATAGCAGCACTGAAATACAAACCTGCAACTCCTAAACGACTCGCATTAGCATTTGTGAAAGCAATACAAGAAGAGTACGACCCATCATTCGGTGAAGGCTGCGTACCTGTAGTTGTAATTGGCAAACCAGCAACATCTAAACGACCTAATGAATAGATTGAGTCGTTCACGTTAAATTCAGAAACAATTGTATTGTCTAGAGTGTATTGATCCGTTGCACCATACGAAAGCGCGTAAGTAAGTGTGTAGATTCCAGCTGGATAAGTTGCTAAACTAAAGTCAGGCATTGTGATGAAAATACTATCTCCACTCAACAAAGAAAACGAAGCTGAAGTATTGTCATACACATTTGCACCGTTGTTTACTTTTGCATTCAAGGTGATACCAGTTTGATCATTTGTTCCATAGTTACGAACCCATCCACCTAAAGTTGTTGAAAATTCAGCTGCACTTTGAGCCAATTGAATTGGAAAACCATTTGCATCTACACGCAAAACGTCTGCATTTGTGAAACCTAAATCATCCGCATAGTATCCATTTTTTTGACCAATGAATACAACTACATCTTGACCAGCTTCCATAGCATCATGGATTAAATCGCCAGTAACGTCAGAAACCATAACAACTGGAATCGTAACAGATGGACCGAAACTTCCTGCGCCCATTCCTACAGGTGCTCCAGGGATGTTGTTTACTACAATACAAGCAATTGCTCCAGCATCTTGCGCAGCTAAAGCTTTTTGACTGAAATTACATGTCCCACGGTAAACCAAAGCGATTTTACCAGTTAAATCATTTGTTAAAGCGGTACAACCCAATGAATCAATAGCCAACATTACTGTATCTGAGACAGCATTGGCTGGGTTACTCATGTCAGCACCCCAATCAGTTGGGTTTGTGATCGCGTAAGGACCTGCAATACTTGCTGGCGCTTCCACTTGAAAGATCACCTGAGAAAAAGAATTGGCTGTTAATAAGACCAACCCGAATGAAAGTAAAAGTTTTTTCATAAAAAAATATAGATTAAGACAGGTCAAAGATAGTTAACAATCTGTTAAATTACAACTTTAGAATTGTAGACTCTTTTAAAAACAGGAGGTTATAAAGCAAAAACAGGTCGCTAATTGAGCAACCTGTTCATTTAATTGAGTTGTTTGTTTTTTTATTCAGCGCTAACCATTGCTTTGAAATATTCACGGTTCATGCGTGCAATGTTTTCTAATGAGATTTCTTTTGGACATTCAACGGCGCAAGCTCCAGTATTGGTACAGTTTCCAAATCCTTCTTCATCCATTTGTTTTACCATATTCAGAACACGTTGTTGCGCTTCAACTTTACCTTGCGGTAACAAAGCCAACTGCGAAACTTTTGCAGAAACAAATAACATTGCAGAAGCATTGACACATGATGCAACACATGCTCCACAACCAATACAAGTAGCTGCTTCAAATGCTTTATCTGCATCTGCTTTTGGAATAGGGATTGTATTTGCATCAATGGTGTTTCCTGAAGTGTTCACAGAAACGAAACCACCAGCTTGCTGAATGCGATCAAATGCCGTTCTATCAACAACCAAATCTTTGATTACAGGGAATGCCTTTGCTCTCCAAGGTTCAACATAGATTGTTTCGCCATCTTTGAATTTACGCATGTGCAATTGACAAGTAGTTACTGCGCGATCCGGTCCATGAGCTTCTCCATTGATAAACAAGGAACACATTCCACAAATTCCTTCACGGCAATCGTGATCGAACGCAATTGGTTCTTGGCGACTGTTCACCAATTGTTCGTTCAACTGATCCAACATTTCTAAGAATGAACTATCAGTAGAGACGTTGTCCAATTTGTATGTTTCCATACTCCCTTTTGAATTGGCGTTTTTCTGACGCCAGATTTTAAGGTTGATGTTTATTGTTTTTGAGGCCATATTATTTTAGTTATTAGTGGCTAGTGATTAGTGGTTAGAAAACCATTTAACACTAGCTCAATATTTGACTACAATTTTCCTTTTAACTTATTGAAAAATGAATTCATCATTTTTCCCATTTCCTGAATTTCTGTTTCCAACGAATCTAAAAACTAATCACTTATAATTTCTCGCCGCAATCTTAATAAACTCGTAATTCAACGGTTCTTTGTGCAAAATCGCTTCATTGATGTCGTTGCCTTTGTATTCCCAAGCGCCTACAAATTTGAAGTTTTCATCGTCACGCAATGTTTCTCCTTCTGCATCTTGGTATTCATCACGGAAATGTCCACCACATGATTCGTTGCGTTGCAATGCGTCACGTGCCATTAATTGACCTAAATCAAAGAAATCGGCAACACGCAATGCTTTTTCCAATTCTGGGTTCAATTCATTAGCATCACCAGGAACAAACACATCTTTGAAGAATTCTTCTTTTAAAGCAGCAATTTCAGTAATGGCAGCCTGTAAATCGGTGGCATTTCTACCCATTCCAACTTTATTCCACATAATCAATCCCAAACGTTTGTGGAAATGATCAACTGTTTTTGTTCCGTTGTTATCTAGGAATTGTTTGATACTTGATTTTACACTGTTTTCCGCTTCTTCAAATTCAGGAGAATCTGTTGAGATTGTTCCTGTACGAATTTCATTGGATAAGTAATCTGAAACAGTGTATGGTAATACAAAATATCCATCAGCTAAACCTTGCATCAAAGCAGAAGCCCCTAATCTATTTGCTCCGTGATCTGAGAAATTCGCTTCACCAGCTACGAAACAACCTGGAATAGTACTTTGTAAGTTGTAATCAACCCAAACACCACCCATTGTATAATGCACCGCTGGATAAATTTTCATTGGTGTTTCATACGGATTCTCATCGGTGATCTTTTCATACATTTGGAATAGGTTTCCGTACTTACTTTCCACCCATTTTTTACCCAATTCCATGATTTTTTCATCAGATGGATTGTGATCACCAGCAGTAAATGCCGCTTGTTTTCCTTTTGATTTAATTTCAGAAGAGAAATCCAAGTAAACACCTTCATTGGTATCGTTTGCTTCGATTCCATGTCCAGCATCACAACGTTCTTTTGCTGCGCGAGATGCTACGTCACGTGGAACTAAGTTTCCAAATGCAGGATACCTTCTTTCCAAGTAGTAATCTCTATCTTCTTCTGCGATTTGCGTTGGTTTTAATTTCCCTGCGCGAATTGCTTCCGCATCTTCTTTTTTCTTCGGTACCCAGATACGACCTGAATTTCGCAATGATTCCGACATCAACGTCAGTTTCGATTGGTTGGTCCCATGAACTGGAATACAGGTTGGGTGAATTTGTACGAAACAAGGATTTGCGAAGTAAGCACCGCGTTTGTGTGCTTTCCAAGCTGCTGTTACGTTACTTCCCATTGCGTTAGTTGACAAGAAATAAACATTTCCATATCCTCCAGAAGCAATGATCACCGCATGAGCTGAATGACGTTCGATTTCTCCATTCACCAAATTACGAGCAATAATTCCACGGGCTTTCCCGTCGATTTTTACCACATCCAACATTTCGTGGCGGTTGTACATTTGTACATGCCCTAAACCAATTTGACGTGATAAAGAAGAATAAGCTCCTAATAATAATTGTTGTCCCGTTTGTCCAGCGGCATAAAACGTACGTTGAACTTGTGTACCACCAAATGAACGGTTATCCAATAAACCACCGTATTCACGTGCAAAAGGAACACCTTGTGCCACACATTGATCGATGATGTTTCCTGAAACTTCCGCTAAACGGTGTACGTTTGCTTCCCGTGCTCGGTAGTCACCACCTTTAATCGTATCGTAAAACAAACGATAAATACTATCGCCATCGTTTTGGTAATTTTTCGCTGCATTGATTCCACCTTGTGCTGCAATCGAGTGCGCACGACGCGGAGAATCTTGAAAACAGAATGCTTTTACATTATAGCCCATTTCGCCTAAAGACGCAGCGGCAGCAGCTCCAGCCAATCCTGTTCCAACAACAATGATGTCGATTTTAGGACGGTTATTCGGAGCAACCAATGATAAATGATCTTTATAGTCAGTCCATTTGTCAGAAATAGGACCTTCAGGTATTTTAGAATCTAGAATAGACATAGCCTTTTCGTTTAAATATGAATCTGATTATTTAGTATAACCAATGTAAATCAACACTGGGATAATGGCAAATGCGAATGGAACTACAATCGCGAATGCTTTTCCTACAAATCCAATGATGGGAGTATAGCGTTTGTGACGTAAACCCAATGTTTGGAAAGCCGAAGCGAAACCATGCCATAAGTGGAAACCCATGACCAACATTGAAATGACGTAGAGAATGGTTGCAACTAAAGCCAATGAATTGGTTTTCCCCGTCGGATTTTCTTGACCAAAGAATGCCAGCACTTCTGAATGTAAATCTTTGTAACCTTCACCGATTTTTAAATCAGTTTTTTTATCAAAAATCTCCGTTTCATTTTTTAGAATGAGTGTTTCTTCTTTTTCACCAGTTTCAGGATCTTCATAGGAATATTCTTTGAAATCACCCTTTGTAGTGAGGTAATAAGAAACATCGATGCTTCGTTTTATAGCCTGTCCAGTAGTTGGGTCTTGTCCAAGTGTAATTTCAACCGTTTTAGACGTTTCGTGCAACGGAATATGATCAAAGTGCATTTTCGCCCAGAAATTCACCATGTGAGTTACAATGAAAATGAGGATAATACTTCCCAACAACGCCATTTGGCGAGATGCTGTAGAAGAATTTGCTCCTGGGTTGTTGTACGCATATTTTTGCGGACGCGCCTTTTTGTTTTGAACTGCCAACGCCAATCCATCGATTGCGTGGAAAAGAATGGAGATATACGTTACATACGACAGAATCTTAATAAAGATATTGTGCTGCATGAAGTACGCATATTCGTTGAAAGCTCTTCTGCCTTCTTCGCCGTGAATGAAAATCAATTGAAGATTTCCAATCAAGTGTCCGATAAGAAAGGTACATAGAAACAGTCCCGTCAATGCCATCCAATACTTTTTGGCGATGGATGATTTCAAAATTGCCGATTTACTCATGTTTTATTTTTATTGATCTAACGATTCGCAAATTTAATAGGTATAACAAACCAACGGAAGATTAGTTCTTATTTAGATTGAATTTAGATAGTTGTAGTTTGTGCTGAAAAAATGGATTAATTCATTGATAAAAAGGTCATTAAGGGGCGATCCTTCGCTCGAAATCGTAAAACACAGAAATAGAATAAGACAGATTTCTTTTTTTTTATTGATTTTTTAGTTGAGCGTCGCACGCAAGTTGTTCAAAAAATGAAATTTACCAAGCTCGAAAAAAACTAATGACTTGCCCCTGCAGTATCGAGTGAAACACCTTGCTTTTTCAACAAACGGTTCACAAAAATGGCAAAGAAAGTAATATAGAGAAAACACATTGCCCCCACTACAAATGATGATTGAATTCCAATGATATCAGATAGTTTACCTTGTAACGGAGGGATAATGGCGCCTCCTAAAATCATCATGACCAAAAACGCAGAACCTTGAGCTTGGTATTTTCCAAGTCCAGCAAGCGATAAGGAGAAAATACATGGCCACATAATGGAGCAAAATAATCCAGCACTTAGGAATGCATAGATTGCTACGTTTCCAGTTGTTAACAATCCAATGAGCACTGCGAATAATCCTAAAAACCCAAAAACAGCCAATGATCGTGCGGGTTTATCGTCCGTAAAGTAAAAGGCTATGACTTGTAGAATGACACATAAAACATACCAATACAATGAATCAATTTTGTAGCCAAAGGATTTTGAAACACCTAAGATGATGGCAAATGCCACAAAAGGGACAATGAATTTGAGGATCATTTTGACTTTTTTCGTCAAATCAAAGGCATTGACAGCGCCAGACCAACGTCCTATCATCAAACTTCCCCAAAACATCGAGACAAAAGGTGTGATTTGAGAAGATGAATAACCTCCAAAATTTCTTTGTTTCAATAATTCACCCAAGTTACTTCCGATCGCTACTTCTACACCTACGTAAACGAAGATGGCAATCATGCCCAAACTGAGTTGCGGATATTTCATTGCTCCCCAACCTTCAGCATTTTTTCGAGCAAATGAATTGGCAAGTAGAATTCCACCAAGTACGACCAATAACGCACCTGTGAGCCAATACATGCGTGTCTTTTCTAATGGAGCTTTAATGGATTTTATCTGTGTAGTAACTGAACTAATTGAATTTTCCAATTGTCCTTTTTTCTGCAATAAACCGATTGTTTGCATTCTCTTCGACGCTGAAGAAAGCGCATCATTGTGTGAAATTTCAGCAATACTATCATTGAATTGATTGATCTTTTTGGTCGTTGGCTCAACGCTTTTTTCCAATTTTACAATTTCCTTCGCTTCTTTTGACGCATACGTAGCAAAAACGGGGGCAAAACAGCCAATCAATAATCCAGTGATCACAATGAAAGCAACCATCGTCTTTTTTGCAGCATCTGTTTTACCGCTTTCAGCTTCACCAACAATGGTTTCTAGCTTTCCTGAAGGTACTTTTTTGGAAAATCCAAACAGTGCAGCCACACCTAAAAATAGGCATCCAACAACTGCATAAAGGATGATTACTTTTGTCAAACTTAAGCTGGCAATCATGTCATCACTAACTGTTGCTGCTGTTCCAAACAAGGCAAATGCGACCAAGACCGGCCCGATGGTTGTTCCTAAACTGTTAATTCCTCCACCCAAATTGATGCGATTGCTACCAGTTGCTTCATCACCAAGTGAAATCATGAACGGATTGGCGGCTGTTTGTTGCAGTGAAAAACCCAATGCCACAACGAATAGTCCGAAAAGCATTCCAGCAAAGACATTGGCATAAACGGAAATGATCATTGCTACTGCGCCAATTGCAGAAAAAAGTAAGCCATAAACAATACTTTTTTTATACCCCCAACTTAAAACCAAGTCTTTACCAGACCGAGAACTGAAAATGAAAAGACTCAATGCTCCTAGGTAATACGCACCATAAAATGCGAAATCAATGAGCTGACTTTGAAACTGATCTAAATGGAAAAAATGCTTGCAAAAAGGAATAAAGATGCTATTTCCAGCAGCGATAAATCCCCAGAAGAAGAAAACAGTTGTAAGTGTTGTTAGAGCACCATAATTGGTTGGAGCGGTCTTTTTTTCCATATAAGCATGAGTTTACAGCGGGGAAAATAGCGAGAATTTTTAGATACAGTATGAAAAGGGGGTTCAAATACTGGAAACAAATAAACTATTCGAGCAAGCGTTCAATATCTTTCATGAGTTGATCGACTTCTTTTTCTGAAGTACCATCATAATAACCACGAATGCGCTGTTGTTTATCAACTAGCACAAAATTGTTTGTATGGATAAAATCCGAGCCTACATCACCATGGTTTTGCGCTTCAATAGTTAGTATTTGATACACGTTATATCGAATTAGTATCGTTCAAAATGGTCGGTTTGTGAATCGCCATCAGAAATAAATGGTAGCTTTGAACGTTAATCAAAAAACAACCATTTTATGAATCAGTTCACGCGTTTTTTACCCATTATCCTACTCTTTTTTAGTAAATCCGTCATTGCTCAGGGCAAGAGTACCCTTGGTGTTCAAATAGGATCATTTGTAAATGTATTAAGTGATGATGGTGAATCGTTTAGTGGTGTAGGCTTTGGGGGAGGTTTATCGGCAATTATCTCACTAAACGATCATTGGAATTTTCGACCTGAGGTTAATTATCAGGATAGGCGATTTAATGAAAAGTATGACTCCGAATACACCAATTATTATGGTTTATATATCGAAAACAGTAGAACTCATTATGATATGCACTATTTAGATATTCCTTTGTTGTTTCAGTATAGTTCTTCTAACAGATTTGGGTTCTTTTTTGGGCCACAATTTGGAATGAACATTGCCACGAGAATTAAGACGGAGAGTTATAGTAAACACGTTAGTAGTCAAACAGGTGAAGTTTTCGTTCAGGAAGGAACAACAATTGAAAAAGAGGATTGGAATTCTTTAAAAGAAGTTTCTTTTGTCATGGGGCCGTCTTATCAATTTGATTTTGGACTAACAATTGAATTTCGTGCACAGCGATCGATCTTCTTGTTTACTACAGATAGTGGTCCATTTCTAGAAAGCTCTTGGTTATTGATCCAACTTGGATGTCGTTATAATTTACCGCTTGCGAAAAAAGCTGAATAGATATTGATTAAATGTTTATTTTAAATCCAAGAAGCTGTCTAAAAAGCATCATCATTGAGTCAACACTAGAGGTAGATTAAAAATTGATAAAATGCAAGGCGTTGAGGATGAGATATTGGGAGTTTACTCAAGTAAATGACCAACGTCGATTTCCGAAAATAACGCAGGAGTTTTTACTTTTTAGACACCTTCGTTTAGTTTTCGAGCAATCGTTCAATATCTTTCATGAGTTGATCGACTTCTTTTTCTGAAGTACCATCATAATAACCACGAATACGCTGTTGTTTATCAACTAGCACAAAATTGTTTGTATGGATAAAATCCGAGCCTACATCCCCTTGGTTTTTTACTTCCGCAGGTTTTAAGATGAAAAAATAACGGCGTGCAATGCGGTACAATTCTTCTTGCGTGCCCGTGAGAAAATGCCATTGTTTATTGTTGGCTTTGTGTAGTTTGGCGTATTCAGCCATTCTTGCCACCGTGTCATTGGTTGGATCGACCGTAAAACTTAGGATTTTCAATTCATTGTTTCCATTGAATCGTTGTTGTACACGTTCCATTTGAGCGGTCATTTTGGGACAAATCGTACCGCAATTGGTGAAAAAATATTCAGCCACAAAAACCTTCCCTTTGACATCTTTTAATCCATAAGCTTGATTAGTTTGATCCGTAAAAGAGAACGAACCAATTTTATGACCAAACCCTTGTCGCACCAAATCCCGATCTACCATTTCTTCGTTGACATCAATCGGGTTGATAATAGGTAACGCCTTTTCATCCGATGGTTTGGTCATCATATAAGCAGTGATGATTCCGATAATGGCAATAATTCCTACAATAATGACACGCATAAACCAATGTATTTCTGCAAAAATACACCGAAGGTTTGAATCATAACCTGATTTTTATCAGTTGAATGAATCGGACTTATTTAAATTTTATGTTCAAATTTCAAAATTTGCCTTTTTGACAGTAAATTCGTTGTATTATGATTAGATGGATTTTAGCACATTTTCTTTTTTTCATTGCAACCACTAGTAATGCGCAATTGACAGAAGGTGAAGGTCATGTATTTGCGAAATACAGTTATGGAGTTGTAGATACCGCTCGATTTAGCAATTATTCTATTTCTGGTGAATATTTTGTGAATGAATACATTGGTTTGAATTACAATTTTGATTTGCTATTTCGCAACGATAATATTCGTCAATTCCACACTTCTGTTGGTGCGCTGGCTGGTCCACCATTGATCTTGATTGGGGTCCTTGCGAGTTTATCAAATAGTGTTAACAACAATGATCCGGATAATTCGACTTTTAACTACGGTCCATTAGGTATTGCGCTTGGAATCTTGATTCTAGCTGCACCAGATGGAATTAGTTTTCACATTCCGATTTCGTATAAATGGGATTTATCGCCCTATGCGAATGTACTCGGTCTTGATTATGTTCGGAATAAGAATACAAATATCAACAAGTTTAAATACGCGATGTCGTTTGGTTTTAAAGCTACTTACTTGACGTATTCTAATTTCACGTTGAACTCGTTTATTGAAACGCGTAAAGTTGCTGGAATGGGTTGGAGTTTTGGTGGCGGTTTTGGCTTGGGTTATGCGATTGGGCAATAGAAACTAGTATTAAAAGGATTGCTGTGAATAATCATGTTTGAAGTCTATAAAGATTTCATATATGTACTTGCTATTTTTGGTGATTTAGCAATAACTTGAGTTCTTGGTCAAGCTATAACTTGACAGAAGAAACAAAAAAGTAAACATATAACTTTACTTTTTTGTAAATAAGTCAACTAATATGTTTACTTTTGTTCAAATATGTCAACATATAAGTTTACTTTATGGGTAAAAAATCGTTACAACTGCAACAGATCAATGACAAAATGTTGGGCTTTTCTTCACTAAAACAAGTGAATGTTCCCCCTACAGGTTGGATAAAAGCTATTCGTACTGCTCTTGGAATGTCAATGTTGCAATTAGGCAACAAGCTTTCTGTTTCTAAACAAGGTGTTCAAAAAATTGAAACGCGGGAACAAGATGGTACCATTACCATCAATTCGTTAAGAGAAATAGGTAGAGTATTGGATATGCAATTGGTATATGGTTTTGTGCCAAATGACGGATCATTGGAGGCTTTGATTGAAAAACGAGCCACTGAATTGGCCATGAAAATTGTCATGCGGACTTCCCAAACGATGAATCTTGAAGATCAAGCTAACTCCAAAATGCGCATAGAAAAAGCCATTAAAGAACGAACAGCAGAAATTAAAAACGAAATGCCTAAAATTTTATGGGATTAGATTTAAAATACATTGATGGTCAAACTCCTATAGATGAAGAGGAAAAAAGCGGGTTGCTCATTGCTTCCATTGCCACCCGCAGTGAATTAGATGAGTTTGAGCAGCAAAATATCGAAGAAGCGATTTTATGGGTATTAAAGCAATCATTCAAACCATCAGTACTCTTCACAGAGGTGTTTATCCGTAATGTACATAAACGTATGTATGCCAATGTATGGGCTTGGGCAGGCGAATTCAGAAAAACCAATAAAAATCTAGGAATTGATAGATGGCAGATCCCAACTGAACTTGCAAATCTACTAGATGATGCCATCTACTGGATGGAAAACAACACCTATAACCCCGATGAATTAGCAATAAGATTTAAACACCGAATAGTGAGTATACATTGTTTCCCGAATGGAAACGGTAGGCACAGTCGATTAATGGCAGATATTATCATTGAGAAACTATATAAACAGCCCGTGTTTACATGGGGTGCAGGCAATTTATCCAAACAATCTGATACGAGGTCAGCTTACCTTCAAGCTATAAAAATAGCAGACAAAGGTGATTTAGCTCCTCTATTAGCGTTTGCACGTTCATGATTCTATTTTGAATGAAGATCAAATGAAACAATTTTATTGGAAAAGCCTTGAATGAAATTAGATGACTAGTCATCATCAAGATATATGATCTCAGTTCGACTTTAAATCTTAGAAGGGATTATTTTTCCCCTTCTTGTTCAATTGAAACGGACGTTGTTTCCGCAATTACACTTAAATCCGCTTGAATAATGCGCAATTCACTTCCTTTTTCGGGAATATTGTTCGCTGAAATAACGCCTTTTTCATTTGTAACAATTGAGTAACCACGTTTTAACACATGGATTGGATCAACAAATTGCAAATTGCGGGAAATGGTCTCCAATCGGGTTGCTTCGCGCTCAAAGAAAGGCTGCATGCGACCCATTAATTGTTGGTGCTTCTGTGCCAATAATTGTCGGTGCTTGTTTGTTTGATTTTTTGAATGAATCCCAACTGTTGTTCTCAAGTTTTCCAAACGCATACCGGATGAGTGTAACAATTGTTGAGCATACGAGCGCAAAAGATTTCCACTATTATCAAGTGTATTGTACTGACTTTTTACCGCAAGTGCCGTTACCCGCTGAAAATCTTTTACCATCGAAGCAGTTGTGGCTTGGTGTGCGCTTAATACTTGACGGGTTATGCTTTGAAAATCTTTTGCAGTTTGATCAAACGTAACAGAAATATGCTGTAACAATTGCTTTGTTTTTTGCGGAAGTAGAATCAAGGCTTCGTCCAAGGGAACATCCAATTCTTCGAAAATGCGCAGAAAATAATACGCTAAATCGGAAGGTGTAATGCCATTGTTAAATGCTACCATTTCGCACACCGTCATATTGGTTGAATGTCCAATTCCAGTAAGAATCGGTAAAGGAAAAGTCGCGATTTTTTTTGCTAACTCATAATTATTGTAGCAATGCATCCCAATTTCACCACCACCACCACGAATAATGACAACTGCATCAAAATGTTCTTTGATCTGTTCAATGCGTTTTAATTGATTGGTAATTGAAGCAATTGCAGCATCGCCTTGTAAGGTGGCTTCAAACAAAAAAGTGTTGAAATGGTATTTTTTAGGATGACCGTTTAATAACAAAGAGAAATCGGAATAACCTTTACTATCCGCTTGAGAAATAACCGCCAACCGTTTCGGCAATAACGCCATTTCCAGTTGTTGATTGGCATTCAAAACACCTTCCTTGTTTAAACGCTCGAGTGTTTCTTGCCTTTCTCGGTGCAATGCTCCCAACGTATATGTTGGATCAATGTCGATGATTTCCAGCCCCAAATTGTAAATAGGATGGTAAACAATTCGCACTTGAAACAATAATTCCAATCCATCGCGCAACGGTTCTTTGACGATCTCCATAAAACGCTGTTGGATTTTGTCAAATTGCCCTTTCCAAATGGTTCCCCGCATTTCAGCTACAATCAGATCGTTTTCTTTTTGCACCAATTCAGGATAACAATGTCCTTTTCTGGTTTGATTGAGCTTGTGCATTTCTGCCGTTACCCAATACGTGCGGTTGTACCGTTCAGCAATTGTCTTGCGAATGGAATCAGCTACTTGTTTGAGGGTAAAATACTCCGTTGGGGTTTGCATGGAATAAAGGTAATAGAATTGAAAATTCAGAATTGAAAATTGAAAATTAGTTTTGCACTTTAGACTTAAGACAATAGACTTGAGACCGCTTCGCTTTAAGACTAAAGATTGGTAGAAATACCTAATTTTTAGTCTTTAGTCTCTCGTCTTAAGTCTACCGTCTTCTCTTTAAAGTCAATTTTCCATTTTCAATTCCCAATTAGTTTAGGTTTTCCTGTTAATTTTGCGCCATAGTACACGATCTCATGAGTAAAGCCAAATATACCGTTACAGCAGCATTGCCGTATGCAAACGGACCTCTTCACCTCGGACATGTTGCGGGAGTTTACCTTCCAGCCGATATTTTCGTTCGATTTTTGCGAAAAAACAATCACGATGTGGCATTTATCTGTGGTTCGGACGAACACGGTGCTGCTATTACCTTGCGTGCAAAGAAAGAAGGTATTACACCCCGTGAAATCGTTGATAAATACAATCAAATCATTGGTGATTCTTTCAAACAATTTGACATTTCGTTTGATATTTTTCACCGTACCTCATCGCAATTGCACCACGAAACGGCTCAAGACTTTTTCAAGGTATTGGAGGCAAAAGGAAAGTTTATTGAAGAAACTACCGAACAATATTTTGATGAAGAATACCAACAATTTTTAGCGGATCGCTACATTACTGGCGAATGCCCAAATTGTGCTAACCCAAGTGCTTACGGCGATCAATGTGAAAAATGTGGCTCGGCTTTAAGTCCAACTGATTTAAAAAACCCGGTTTCTACCTTGAGTGGAAAATCGCCTATTCTAAAAAGCACTTCTCATTGGTTTTTGCCAATGGAACGTCATGAAGAATGGTTGCGTCCTTGGATCAAAGAAGGAATGTTAGATGGTGTACAACAACACGATCCAAAACCTTGGCGAAATCAAGTAATTGGTCAATGTTTATCGTGGATTGATGGCGGTTTGCGTCCACGTGCAATGACCCGCGATTTGGATTGGGGCGTTCCTGTTCCACTCGAAGGTGCAGATGGAAAAGTATTGTATGTGTGGTTGGATGCGCCAATTGGTTACATTTCTGCTACCAAACAATGGGCATTGGACAACGGCAAAAACTGGGAAGATTATTGGGTAACAGATGGAACCAATGATCGAAAATTGGTGCATTTTATTGGAAAAGACAACATCGTTTTTCATGCGATCATTTTCCCAATTTTATTGAAAGACCACGGTAATTTTATCTTGCCAGACAATGTTCCAGCTTACGAATTCCTAAACTTAGAAGGCGATAAATTTTCAACTTCTCGCAACTGGGCTGTTTGGTTGCATGAATACTTGGAACGTTACCCCGATAAAATCGATGAGTTAAAATACACCCTAACATGCATTGCACCTGAAACAAAAGATTCAGAATTTACCTGGAAAGAATACCAAGCACGTGTCAACAATGAATTGGCAGACATTCTGGGGAACTTTGTGAATCGTGCTCTTGTTTTGACACAAAAATACTACGATGGAAAAGTACCAGCTTGTGGTGAATTGACCGAAACAGATCGTGCCGTTTTAGCAGATATGAAAGCCATTCCACAGCGAATTGCAGATTTAGTTTATCTATACAAATTGCGCGACGCACAGGCAGAAGCCATGCAATTGGCGCGCATTGGAAATAAATACTTGGCAGATAACGAACCGTGGAAATTGGCAAAAACAGATCCAAAACGCGTTGAAACCATTATGTATGTGGCGTTGCAGATTACCGCAAATCTTGGATTGGTGTTGGATCCGTTCTTACCAGCTACAGCTGAAAAAATTCGTGGATTTATGAACATCGAACCACAAGATTGGTCAGCTGGAGGTGAATTGTTGGTAGAAGCAGGTCACAAAACGGCTGTTCCAACTATTTTATTTCAGAAAATTGACGATGAAATGGTGGCAGCAGAAGTCGCATTTTTACATGCAACACAACCAGAAGTGAGTACAGCTGTTCGACAAAAAGAAGCGGTTTCATTTGATGATTTTTCCGCAATGGATATCCGTTTGGGAACAATTCTGGATGCTATTCGTGTTCCAAAAGCCGATAAATTATTGCAGTTGACAGTTGATACTGGATTAGATCAACGCACCATTGTTTCAGGGATTGCAGAGCATTATACACCAGAAGAAGTGATTGGTAAAACGGTGGCTGTTTTAATGAACTTGGCTCCACGCAAAATTCGAGGAGTAGAATCGCAAGGAATGATTTTAATGGCGGAAGATGCCGAAGGTAAATTGAGTTTCATGATTCCTGAAAAAGGATTTGAAGCCGGTGGAGAGATTCGCTGATCCTATGTATCTTTCCTGAAAATTCAACGCATGAAACATTTTTGGTATTTCCTTCTAATTGCTTTAGCAATCCAATCATGCACTGCAGCAGCTTTTGATAAAGCACAACCCAGTAAGGAAAAACCTTTAAAATCCTTTCCTGCCACATTACATGGTTCATGGGAATCAACAGAGGAAAGTACAGCGTTTTATGTCGATAAAGTTGCATTTGATGATTCTTCTGTGACGTATGAAATGAATTCATTAGCACCTGATTCACCACAAACAATGTACTTGGTTACTGATTCTGTAGAAATTCGAAGACTAGGTAACGACTTTGTATTCAGCATTGCTGGAGATAGTTTATGGTTGAATTACATCATTAAACTTCCCAACCCGAATGAATTGGTTGTCTATGGTTTTGATGAAGACGCGAAGCGATACGTAAAGCATTACCAAGAAGAAGACACCGAAGAAGGAATTGTTTTTGTAAAGTATTTAGCAACCGATAAAGAGTGGAAAAAACTCATAAAATCTCCTGCTTTAAAAAAGATGCGCACGTTTAAAAGGGTGAGTTAAACCAATTCAGCATTCTTTTAAAATAGCTAACAAATCCTTTTTGACAAGAACAGCTATTCAACCTGCTCTTCGGTTTTCATGGAGAAAAATCACGAACCATTATTGAATCGGTTTTTAAGCGATTAGTGGTCTAACACAAAAATGTTTAGGCATTAGCAATCGCGGAATGGGGGTTAATAAGTACTTATAATGTGAATTGAAACAATAAAAGTCCCAGAATATCAAATTGCATTCCGGGACCAAATAAATCTAATCAATCGCGTTCTAAAGTCTGAATTTCGGTTTGTTAGAACTTGTGAATGTGTAAAAATTAACGATCGGTATGTCAACGCAAATCGAAATACTTACACGGCCATAGCGTTCGCTATAGGTGTTTTCATTAATTTCCGCATCGACCTTTCGCAGAAGAGGTCCCATTTGCCAGCCAGCATTCACAGAAATTGGCAAAGTAGGAATTCCGTATGAAAAGAAAATTCCTGGTGAAAGGATGTTTTTCAACTGAATGGTCGGCAAAACTTCTGTTGTTGAGTCATTGAAACGGAAAGAAGCAATAGCACCGACGTCAATCACCGATAGGAAAAGGCTGTAAGAAGAATGGTTTTTCACCCCTTTATAATTTCCACCATAGCTAATGGATATTCCTACTGGGGCAGTAAGTCCGTAACTGTTTATGGTGCTTTTCTTGGCTGACATCCACTTCGGATCGAGGTCAAAGACACGCTCATAGCCCATATACGGACCACAATAAGCGTTCAATGCGATGTTGAATGTTGATTCCCGTTTGATACGTGCGGATCCAACTGGTAATGCTGCAGCCTCGATGGCAGCTTCGACATCATCTGATGTTTTGGCATCAATCATGGTTGCCATAAATGTTCCATATTTGAGGAGCGACTTCATTGTCATCGAAAGCTCATTCTGGATGCTGTCCTTCCATTCTTTGAAAAGATCCCTATCACTGGAGTCTTTTTCTGTTTGAGCAAGTCGTTTTGAAATGTCTTTTGTTCTATCTGAAATATCCGTAAGGCTTTTCTTTTGATCATCTGTAGGTGCTTTTCCAGCTATTTGCGCTTTTAACTGTTTGTTTTCTAAGTCTATATCGGATCTTTGTTTTCTTATCAGTGATGCCTTTTGTGCATACTTTTCTTTATATTTCTGACTAGCATAAGCATCTACCGCCTCCTTATGGAAGATCGTATCATACAACATCACAGTTTTCATGATCGCAGAGGCGTATTGTTTTCTGTTGACGTCGATGACAATATCCGATGCCGTTCTGGCTGAATAAATATAGATACCTGCTTTTTCTTCGATCTTCAGGTCCTTCGGGAAGTATGGCATTTTTTCGACCGTTATCAAATGATCCATCAGATCGAGTGCTTTACTAGCGATATCGTGGTATTTCTCAATCTTTAGGGAATCTTTCTCAATTGCATTGAGAGCATCGATCTCGTTCTCAATATCACGGATTTTTGAAGAAATTGTGCGGAAATAATTTTTGTATTCCTCATAGCCGCGTTTTAAAGCATAGGAAGTGTCGATGATTTTCCAAAGCTCCTTTCCTTCAAAAACAATAGAGTCATTCTTTGCCTGTTGTTCTAGGAGTCCGATGTATATTTTTACCGCAACGTCGTCGTTGAACAACTTTTTGATCAGGCTGTCGCTTGCCCAGTAATGTGTAAGGGAATCGGAATCAGTTTTGCTTTTGAAGGATTTGGAGATCAATTGCAACGTTTTAAAAGAAGGAGCAATGTTTTTGTTGATTCCCGTTTGAGTTCCGGATGCATCAGAAGTTCCCATGAACTCATCTACTGGATAATTCGCTATCATTTGACCTGGATGTTCTTTCAACTGCACTTGTTGAGCGATGTAAAAACTGCTTTGCAGAATGACTTTCAGATCGGGATTTGCATCGAAATAGGAACCATGATTATCGATGATCGACGGCAGATTGGTCGGTAAATCTGAAAGATCACGGTCAAAAGCGCTTCGCATTGCCTGCAAATAATCATCGTAATTGTAAATCTGGTTATCAATGACCATCAATACTTCGTAAGTTTCCGGGAAAACGGTTTTCAGGTCGACATACTTCGGATCGCTCAAAGCTTCTTTGAATTTGTTGAAGAACGCGATGTTGAGTTCCTGTTTGGTGCGGTCGACAATGAATTTGGCGAGGCCGTCAGCGAAGTTGGTGACGTCGAGATTGCCCATGGAGCTCAAAGCGCTCGATATGGTAAGAGTTCCATAACCCTCAGCTTCCACTTCTTTGGGTAGTTTATGAAGTCCTTTGAGAACACTGTTGAGGTAATTGTTTGCTTTGAGATCGTTTGAGTCATTAATACCGTACGATTTTAAAATCAGTTTTATGGTATCTCCTTTTTGTGCTTTCCAATGCTCACTGATATAAAATGCATCGTATAACAAATATCCTGGACGATAGGCAGGGTTTGCAGGTCCTGAAGGCAAAGATGGTTTTCCCAGATGAAAGACCGAAGTGTGATTATTATTGAAAGCAATTGTGAAATCCTGAGGTATATTAGTAGAGGTAAAACCTGCGATCGTATAATTGCCATTGGTTTTAGAGATCGTTATAATACTTGTGTCTTCGTCCGTTCCATCTGCCAGATCAACAATCTTCGAATCTTTAAAAACGGGCATTGCTTTGTCAGGTGAATCATAGAATGTGATTTTCGTATTCTCCATAGACTTTGGAAAACACAATTGGAGCGTTTCATATTTGTTGCTTACGTTGGATTCACCAATAGGCTTGACCGTTGGTTTATTCCCGGCATCCAGCTCGATGTAGAATTTTCCTGTTTGAGCAGTTGCATTTAAACAAACGAAACCTACAAAAAGTAGTAGTGAAAGAGTTGTCTTCATAATAGTAGCATTTATGTTAGATGAGATTAAATCCATTAGAGATTGTGTCTTTCACCGGCAGTACGAAGGTGAATTTTTGATTGGATCCCAACAAGATTCCGACTAAGTGATCCTCGTTGTTAATTGTCACAAATACAGGACTTCCTGAATCTCCGCTAGTAGAAACAGGAAGTGAGCTTTTTCGGATTTTAGTGTTGCCTATCAAAATAATGTTTGTTTTGAAAAAGCTACCGTTCGCATATTTGAAAGGGTAATTGATGTTCTTATCCAGAATATAAGCATCCGTTTTCTTGCCGCCATGAGCGAGGATCGAAACGACAGTACGATTTTGGACATCTGCGTCTGTGATATCATAATAGCGGTTGTTAAAACGTTTGAGATTGGTAATATCGTCTTCCGATATTCCATCATTCAATTTTGCAACGATGAAGTCCTGATCGGGAAGCATCTGTTTATAAAACCATTTTGCCTGTGCTTTGCCCTCTAATAAAACATCCCTTCGAAGATCAGCACTGAGAACACTATTATTGTCCGTATCGTAATTGCCATGGGTGAAGATGTGAGCTGAAGTAACAATTCCTTTAATAGAGGGGTTGCTGATCGATTGAACAGCACAACAAATGGAACCGATATAACTCGCATCTCTGACATCTGCAACGGTATCCCCCTGGTTTAAATGAGGAGTTGCATCACCGCTTTCGGATATCACCTCCGTCGCAATACTCTGCACACTACCATCTGGCATCTTTGCCTCCAGTTGAGCAGGAATGCGGGCGATATTATCATCTTTCAAATACAACGCGACGACATGCGAATTCGGTTTCGAAAGATTATCGACCGTATCACTGACAGAAACAATATTTGGGAATTGTATGCGCAGGTTTTGCTTCATATTGAGCGATTGCTTGTTTGGCGACGTTTTCAGGTGCTGGGCTCGCCTCTGAATCCGAAGTAGTTTCCTTTTTTCGTTGCGGCACTGCCAATTTACTCTCAAAATAACTCTGCGTTGCCTTCGCACCAAACACAAATGCAATCACGCCCATCCACCATTCGTCTAGCCCGATTTCCTGTAAATTGTTGACCTGCCAACCGAATTTGATCAGTAGCATGCAGATCACATTGGCCATCATGAACACAACAATGCGCATCGTGCTGATGCCTTCTTTGCCTCGCAGCATCGTTGGGAAGGCGAAAGCAACGCCGAGCATCGTGATGAAAAAAGAGATCGCTGCAACTGGTGCGGATGCTGCATCTGGATGGTCATCTTTACTGACATCCGAATGAAAGAACAAAGAGGAGATCAGGCCGAGTAATCCAGCAATAATCATGATAACGCCGATACGCTGAAGAATGGTGACTTTGTTCTTTTCGTTGACAAGCCTGACTTTAGACTGAGTAGAAGGTGTTGTCATATTGGCTGTTTATGTGAATAGTAATCAATTGTTTATGCACCACAATAATACATAATTTTTATAAAAAACAACAAGTACTCCTCCACATTTTGAAATGAAAATTCCCAAAAACTCAGTATTTAATGGGGGATTTGACCTTTCACTAAGACACAAAGAACACAAGGAAAAAATGAAACCCAATCTAAACAAATAGCATTAAAAACGTCATGATTTTTGAGTCATCAAGGTAATAAACAAGCATCACGCGTATATTGAATTCACATATAATTGATTTTTTGTTAAAATAATTACATAAAATCGATTTAGTTAAATGCTTCGATTTCAATTAATTATCTTCTCTTATTAAATAAACCAACAAAGAACATTTTATGAAACGTTGATATTCTGTTGTTTATCTAAATAAGTCCATTACTTTTGTGCCATTCAATGAAAAAAACAACAACATATCAGTTAAGATCCGTCGTTCTAAGACGTAGACGCCCCTTGGGGTAAAGATATGTTATGCGGAGTTACGTACTCTGCCGTTTTGAAAAATTCCTTTTTATTTATTTCAATTTAATTCACAACAGAAATGGCTATTTCTATTGTTGTGGCTGACAGTTCACATGTTGGTCACGCAGACTTTTTTTGCCAATTAATGGCAGATGCTGCAACAAAACGGGGAACTGGAATCGCTAAACGATCGCCAGAATACCTGACTCAAAAAATGATCGAAGGCAAGGCAGTTATTGCACTATTTGACGAAAAACCAATCGGATTTTGTTACATCGAATCGTGGGGACACGAACAATTTGTTGCGAATTCTGGATTAATCGTTCATGAAGGCTATAGGAAAACTGGTCTCGCTAAACAAATCAAAACCAAGATTTTAGCGTTGTCACAAGCAAAATATCCAACTGCCAAAATCTTTGGAATTACCACCAGTCTTGCGGTCATGAAAATCAATTCCGATTTAGGATACAAACCCGTTACATTCTCCGAATTAACAGACGATGAACAGTTTTGGAAAGGATGCAGCGGTTGTGTAAACAATGACATTCTCAAACGAACAGGCAGAAAACATTGCTTGTGTACAGGAATGCTATTGGACCCGAACGAAAGCACAAAAACAATCATTCACATTGAAAAAAATACGCATACATCATGAAAATAGCAACACCACAACAATCCGTTTTATTAGCCTTTTCTGGAGGATTAGACACCACATTTTGCGCTCATTATTTGCGTCGCGAAATCAATCTCATCGTTCATACTGTATTCATCAACACAGGTTGTTTTTCAGAAAAAGAAGTTGCTGAAATCGAAGAAAAAGCACAATCCATGCAAGTGACATCGCACACCACAATTGATGTGAGCGCAGATTATTATACCAACGGATTGAAATTTCTGCTCTTTGGAAATGTGCTAAAAAACGATTCTTATCCGCTATCAGTAAGTTCAGAACGCGTTTTTCAAGCCAAAGCAATTGCTGCATTAGCAATCGAAAAAAAGGTTGATTTTGTTGCACATGGAAGTACAGGAGCTGGAAATGATCAAGTGCGATTTGACTTAGTATTTCAGGCACTCATTCCTACAATTGGGATTCTTACGCCCATTCGAGATTTGCAACTTTCACGACAAGCAGAAATAGATCAATTAAAGGAGTGGAATGTTCCAATTAACGCTTCATCTGCCAGCTATTCGATCAACGAAGGGTTGTGGGGAACAAGTATTGGTGGTGTGGAAACATTGACTTCTCATTTAGCACTTCCAGCTGCTGCTTGGCCCTATCCACTAACTGAAAATCAGCCTAAAACGGTTGTTATTGAATTTCAAAAAGGTGAACCCGTAGCATTGAATGGGCAATCACTCCATCCTGTTGAGTTGATCAAACAATTGGACCAATTAGCACGACCGTTTGGAATTGGGCGTGACATGCATGTGGGAGATACCATTGTTGGAATCAAAGGACGGATCGCTTTTGTAGCAGCCGCTCCACTCATTCTCATAAAAGCACATCAATTACTGGAAAAACACACACTTACGAAATGGCAATTGCAACTCAAAAAACCGCAAAGTGAATGGTATGGAACCTTGTTTCACGAAGGTCAATTCATGGATCCAGTGATGCGCGATTTGGAAGCACACTTAACTCAAAGTCAACAACGTGTTTCAGGAACAGTAGAAGTAGTGCTTTATCCGCACCGTTTTGAATTGTGTGGAGTTGTTTCAAAAAACGATTTGCTCAATTCCAAAGTTGCTGCGTATGGCGAAGGAACAACAGCATGGACAGCCGAAGATGCCAAAGGATTTATCAAAATTACCAGTGTGCAAACAAAGATGTGGCATGCACTTTCAACTGAAGTACTATCATGAAAAAAGTAGCAATCATTGGAGCAGCAGGATATGTTGCCCGCGAATTAATCGGTTGTTTAGCCCGTCATCCATTCGTAGAACTTACTCAAACTGTGAGTTCGAGTCAACTCGGGAAATCCGTTTCTGTTTTTCATAAAGATCCTGTGATTCCAAACGATTTGGTCTTTAGCAAATTTGAAAACAACAACTACGATGTCCTCTTTTTATGTGGTGGTCATGGGTTTTCCAAGCAGTTTTTATCCGAAAATCCCATTTCAGAAGAAGTGCTGGTTATTGATCTAAGTATGGACTTTCGCACTAGTTCGGAATTTGTTTACGGTCTACCAGAATTGAACCATTCACTCTTGCAGAATCGCATCGCCAATCCGGGTTGTTTTGCTACAGCGATTCAATTAGGAATGCTTCCAACACTTGGTTTTCAAGCAAACGATTGGCACATTCATGCACTCACTGGATCGTCTGGAGCAGGACAAGAATCACAAGCAAGTAGTCATTTTACGTGGCGAGAAAACAATGTGTCAAGTTACAAGGTTTTTGCGCATCAACACGAACTTGAACTCATTCACAATGGTCAGCAAACCGCTAAAAAACAAGGAGATCTGGATTTCCCAAAATTGTGGTTTACACCTTTACGCGGATCCTTTACACGCGGCATTTTTGCAACAATGTACACGCTCACATCCTGGACACAGGAAGAAGCGGTTCAGCACTACAAATCGTATTACGAAAACGCAGCATTTACACTTGTCACGGAAGAAGAATTGGATTTAAAACAGGTTGTTGGAACCAATTATTGTATGATTCAACCACGTGTTATTGACGGCGTTTTATTCGTCACAAGTATCATTGACAATTTACTCAAAGGAGCAGCTGGACAAGCCATTCAAAACATGAATATCCGTTTTGGTTTTCCAGAAACAACAGGGCTTCAATTTAAACCGAATTATGTATGAAAAATTTTGATGTATACCATCCTTGGAAACTGGCTTTTGTTTCCGCGAATGGCGCAACTTTAATGGACGAAAACGCGCAACCATTACTCGATTTTTATGGTGGTCACGGTGTTATTTCGATCGGACACAATCATCCACGTTGGACAAGCGCTCTAACCAATCAATTTTCTCAAATTTCGTATTATTCCAATGCAGTTACGATTCACGAACAAACAACCTTGGTTGAAAGTTTAGGGCGTATTTCAGGATTAAACAACCACAACCTGTTTTTATGTAATAGCGGTGCAGAAGCGAATGAAAATGCATTAAAAATTGCTTCATTTTATACCAAACGATCCAAAATTTTAGCATTCAAAGGCGCATTTCACGGTCGAACAATTGGCGCGCTCGCTGTGACAGATAATGCGAGTATTCGTTCACCTTATGGCGAAATGCTAACGCAAGATTTTGTTGATTTGAATGATGCTGAAGGTTTAAAAAAATTGCTTTTAACACGCGAATATGCTGCCGTTATCATTGAAGGAATTCAAGGAGTTGCAGGCGTTTTTGAAGCAAGTGAAGCCGTTTGGGATGTCTTAAAAACAACCTGTCAAGAAACCGGAACTTTGTTGATTGCCGATGAAATTCAAAGCGGTTGTGGTCGAACGGGAACCTATTTTGCTTTTCAACACTGGAACATCATACCTGATTTAGTGACCATGGCCAAAGGAATTGGGAATGGATTTCCAGTTGCTGGAGTATTGGTTCATGAAAAAATTCCAGCCGTTAAAGGACAATTGGGAACAACTTTCGGTGGAAGTTACCTTGCATGTGCTGCTATGAAAGCCGTGTTGGATGAGTTGGAAGCAGGTCAATGGATGGAAAAAGCACGTGAAGCTGGGGAACTATTAAAAAACAAACTGCTTGAAATCGATGGCGTAGAAGCAATTCGTGGTCGTGGACTTATGCTTGGAATTCGGTTGAAAATCAAAGCCACCGTCATTCAAGAACAACTGCTCTTAGCTGGAATAGTAACTGGATCTTCCGCTTGCCCTTTTACCTTGCGTTTATTACCTCCATTGACGATTAAACAAGAAGAAATGGATCAGTTTCTATCAACATTTGAAGCCGTTTTAGTTGCAAACAACTTATTGGAAAACGCATGAAAATGAATCAATTTACAGCTGTTTCTGACGTTCCAGATGTCCCACGATTGATTGAAAAAGTGCTGAAAATGAAAAACACGCAACATCCTTCATTCGGAGTTGGTAAAAATCTATCCATGCTCTTTTTCAATCCAAGTTTACGCACACGCATGAGCACGCAAGTGGCAGCCTACAATTTAGGTATGACAGTTTCAGCTCTAGATGTAAATCAAGCTTGGAAATTAGAAACCGAATCGGGTGCTATCATGAACGGAGAAGAACAAGAACACATCCAAGATGCAATTCGTGTTTTAAGTTCTTACACCGATATTTTAGCGGTTCGTTCATTTCCATCATTGACTTCCAAAACGGAAGATTACAACGAAAAAATCCTCAAAGCGTGTCTTCAATACAGCACTAAACCTGTTATTTCATTGGAATCGGCAATACGTCATCCTTTACAATCATTGACAGATGTTGCCACCATTGTAGAATTGGGTTTGCGCAAACCAAAAATTGCCGTTACGTGGGCGCCTCATCCAAAATGTTTGCCCCAAGCGGTAGTGAATTCTTTTTTGGAATGGTCACACTTTTTAGATGCAGATGTGTGGTTAACGCACCCTCCCGGCTATGAATTGGATGAAGAATTTGCAAACTATGCAACAGTAACATACAATCAAGCAGAAGCACTGGAAAATGCCGATATTGTGTATTGCAAAAACTGGAGCAGCGTAACGCATTACGGACAACGATTGGAAGGATTTGATCAGTGGACCATTGACGAACAAAAAATGAAGTTGACCAACAACGGATCGTTTATGCATTGTCTACCCATTCGCCGAAATGTGGTTGCAACCGATGGTGTCATCAATGAATCCATTGTCTATAAACAAGCTGAAAACCGTATTTGGGCAGCGCAAGCGGTTTTACACGAAATTCTTTCAGCATGAAAACAACCATTGTAAAAATAGGTGGCACAATCTTAGAAAATCCACAACAACGTAGCGCATTTTTAACAGCATTTCAAGCAATAGAAGGCAGAAAGGTCCTCGTTCATGGTGGTGGAAAAACAACCAGCAATTGGGCAAAAAAACTCGGTATTACTTCCGAATTCATCGATGGTCGACGCGTTACTTCTGCGGAATTACTGGAGATTGCAACACTGGTTTACAGTGGAATCAATAAACAACTGGTGGCAGGTTTACAACATTTGGGGGTTCAAGCAATTGGATTATCTGGTGCAGACGGAAAACTAATCCCTGCAAAAAAACGATCAGTACATCCCATCGATTTTGGTTGGGTGGGCGATCCGCTATTCGATTCTGAATTAGCTCCATTACTCCGCAATTTGTTAATGGATGGAATGTGTCCAGTGATTAGCGCCTTGAGTTATGATGTTGATTCGGGTAGTTTGCTGAACACCAATGCCGATTCCATCACGCTTTTTCTTTCGAAAGTACTGCAAGAAATGGGTGATGTTGCTGTGATCTATGCCTTTGAATTTGGAGGTGTTTTACGCGATATTTCAGATGAAAACTCAGTAATAGCAACACTTTCAGAAGAAGAAATCCAACACTTGAAAAAAGAAGGGGTCATTCATTCAGGCATGTTGCCCAAACTCGAATGTGGAATAAATGCCTTGAAATTAGGTGCAAAATCGGTTCACATTTGCCAATTTGACAAACTTCATTCAGGAACGAAACTCGTGATCTATGAAAAGCGCTTTAGCTGATTTAATAGAATTGGTAAACATTCCATCGCTGTCTGGACAAGAACATGCTGTTGCAGATTGGATGGAACAACTTCTTCAATCTCGTGGAATTCAAACAAATCGATTGAACAATAATGTTTGGGCCACGTCAACACATGTTGATCAAGCACATCCAACTGTGCTCCTCAATTCCCATTTAGATACAGTAAAACCGGGAAAAGAATGGACATACCCTCCTTATCAATTTACACAAAAGGGAAATCAACTCATTGGTTTGGGAATCAATGATGCGGGTGCTTCTTTGATTGGATTGTTGCATACATTTCTCCATTTTCATCACCAAAAACTTCCCTTCAACCTCGTGTTTTGTGCATCAGCTGAAGAAGAAAACAGTGGTGTAAATGGATTTGAATTGATCCGAGACAAATTAGGAACGATTGACATGGCAATTGTGGGCGAACCAACTGGCGGAAAAATTGCCATTGCTGAAAAAGGATTGTTGGTCATTGATGCTATTGCGACAGGTGAAACGGGACACGCTGCTCGAAACTCAGGAAAAAATGCGCTTTATCTGGCATTGGATGATATTCAAAAAATTAGATCGTATTGCTTTACGAACTACTCCGATTTACTAGGTCCAGTGAACACGAATGTAACAATGATCAATAGTGGAACACAACACAATGTTATTCCAGATGAATGTCGGTTTACGATTGATGTGCGCTTGAACGAATGGTATACACACATACAAATCTTGGAAGAATTACAAGCAATTTGTTCTTCTAAATTAGTCGCACGTTCTATGCGTTTATCGCCATCCTCTTTACCTGCTGGACATGTGCTTCAAAAGACCGCAACAGCATTACAAATCAGTTGTTATGGATCACCTACCATGAGCGATCAAGCTCTGATGCCATGGCCATCTATCAAATTAGGGATTGGCGAATCGGAACGCTCACACACTGCAGACGAATACATTTATGAATACGAATTAGAACGTGGAATAGACCTCTACAAAACGTTCATAAAACAATTGCAATATGAAATTATGGGATAAAGGAGCTTTTACTTCAGCAGAAGTTCATGCATTTACCGTTGGAAATGACCGTGAAATGGACAAACGATTAGCTCCATTTGATGTGCAAGGAACACTTGCGCATAGTAACATGTTGTTTTCAGTTGGATTGCTAAGTGAAGCAGAACACCACCAATTAATCGAAGGATTAAACCGATTAAAAACGATCGTTTCTCAGGAAGAATTTGAGATTCCAACAGAGATGGAAGACATTCATTCCTACATCGAATTTCGGTTGACGGAATGGTACGGGGAAACAGGTAAAAAAGTACATACAGCCCGTTCGCGCAATGATCAAGTTGCAACAGCTCTTCAATTGTACTTAAAAGATGCGATCACCCATTTAATGGAAAAAACACGGTTGTTGGGAAACATTCTCTGTGATAAAGCATTAGTACATGAGTTCGATTACATTCCTGGCTACACACATACACAAGTTGCCATGCCGTCTAGTATTGGCATGTGGTTATCAGCGTATGCAGAATGTTTGGCTGATGATTTACACTTGATGCAATGCGCTTATCAATTAGCCGATCAAAATCCATTGGGAACGGCAGCTGGTTATGGTTCAACATTTCCGATTGACCGTGAACACACAACAGATGGCTTGGGTTTTTCTGCACTCAAAATCAATCCGATTGCCGCACAATTGAACCGCGGTAAACTGGAACAAACAGTTACCTTTTCGTTGGCACAATTGGGTGGAACGACCGCTAAATTAGCGAACGATTGCGTATGGATGCTGTGTCAAAACTTCGGTTTTATTTCCTTTCCCGATTCACTGACAACGGGAAGTAGCATCATGCCACATAAGAAAAATCCAGATGTATTTGAATTGATTCGTGCAAAATCCAATCAATTAAGCGCAATTCCCGCAGAAATCAACGCAATTACTAGAAATTTGGTTTCGGGATACCACCGCGATTTTCAATTATTAAAAGAACCACTTTTTCGATCGATAGACCAATCACATTTGATTTTAGACTTGCTCATGTATATGATGCCGCAGTTAGAAGTGAAACAGATTGATTTATCAAATCCGACATACTCAGGCATTTTTAGTGTTGATGCAGTTGCTAAATTGGTTCAAAACGGTCATTCGTTCCGGGAAGCTTATGTAGAAGTTGGTCAACAAGTAAAAACAGACCATGAGCAAAAAACACCCGTGACAACTTCACATATTGGGAGTTTACATGCATTGAGTATTGAAAAAATTCGGGGAAAACTCATGAAATAGTTAGCGTTCTTAAACTTTGATACCAACAACTAAAACATCATCCACTTGGGAATGATCCAATGCCCATTTTTCAAATGTTTCGCGGATGATTTTCTCTTGTTGAGCCATTGGTTTTTTGTGAATTGACAACAGCAAGACTTTGAATTGTTTGGTCATGAATTTTTTACCCTTTTCACCCCCAAATTGATCTACATAACCATCTGAGAAAAGGTAAAAACAATCGTTTTTTTCAAGCTTAATTGTTTGTTGACTAAATTGAAATTCACTTAAGTGATTGCCGCCTATGGATAGTTTATCGGGTTTGAATTCAATCAATTCATCATTTCGAATCAGGTAAAGTGGACGATTTGCTCCTGAATAATTCAATTCAGTTTTTTCAGCATTCAATGTAATGATTGCTGCATCCATTCCATCTTTACTTTTCGTTGATTCATGTTCTTGATTCAATGAGTCTTTGATAAATTGATTGACATGGGTTAAAATTTCACCTGTATTTTGAATGGCTCGTTCTAAGATTGTGTAATTAAATCCATCAATTCCTATCATGGACATGAAAGCTCCAGGGATTCCATGACCAGTACAATCTGCGCAAACAAAATAAACGGAACCATCTGGTCGTTTGTCATACCAATAAAAATCTCCACTTACAATGTCACGAGGAACATAATAAACCAACACATCATCAAAGCCAATTTTTAAATTCTCAATTAATGGAAGCCTAGCGTGTTGAATGTGTTGCGCATAGTCAATACTGTCTGAAATATCTTTGTTTTTTTCTTCTATGATTAAATAAGCTTCTGAAAGCGATTTATTTGCCTTTTTCTTGATGATAATTGAACGAACTAAAAAGACACCGAATATAAAAATCAATACAATTATTACGATTAAGAAGGCTTTGAACGTTTGTTCCCGCTCTAGATTTGCTTCATTTAATTTTCCCTTTTGCTCTAAGTTCTGAATCTGCAATCTATCTTCTTCAATTTTGTGCTTGTTTTCAATTTCTTTGATAAAATCTCTATTATTCATTAGCTGTAGACTGTCTTTTGTTTCAGAATACATCATACTCATTTCGTATGCTTTGTCAAATTTATTGAGCTGCTTATAGATTTTTGACGCTAGTAAATATGCTTCAGCAAGTTCAGAATTATAGTTTCCTTTTCTTGAAAGATCGATCGCACTATTTGTATAGGTCAATGCTTCAGCATCCTTTTTTTCATACAGCAATATTTTTGAAATTCCGATTTGACTTAAACACAAGTTGTATCCTTGCGTCGGGTACTTGGATAAAATTGAAATCGACGTTTCGAATGATTCTTTCGCTTTTTCATAGTTTTTCAACTTTAAGTAAATTGAACCAATTGTGCCAGTTGTGGTTCCAGCAGCTATTTTCTCATTTCTTTTTTTAGCAATGTTATAGGATAATTTACAGCATTGTAACGCTTTCATCAAATCTCCTTTCGTCAAGTACAAATTGCCTAAATCATCGAGGCTAATCATGTATTCATGCTCAAGATTCAGCTTTTTGTATGATTTTGACGATCGAATAAAATAATCTTCTGCCTTTTTAAAGTTCTTTTGACCCAAATAGATCCAACCAATATTTCGGTAAGAATTGGCAATATTTGCACGATTGTTTGTTTTCTCAAAACTCTTTAATGCCCGAAAATAAAATTCCGATGCAATTGAATAATCTCCAGAATACCAATAAATATTCCCAATAATATTTTCTGATGTACCTATTAAATCATTGTTTTTTAATCGTTTCGACCGTTCGTAAGCACTGAGTGCGATTTTTAAGGCTTTATCGTCATTTAATTGCGTTAGTTTTTGGGCTTCATTGAGTTTTTGTTCAATATAATATGCGTCGTCCTTGAAAACAACTTCGTTTGATTCTCGATTTTTTTGAACTGCAAAACAGGTTGTTTTACTGACAATTAAAAAAAAACATACCAAAATCAAAAAGAGGTGCTTTTCAAATCTGTTTGAAACTAGTTGTAGTATTACTTTGCGCATTGAATCCTTTTACTGCGTGATCATTTTTCGTTATCAAAACTACAAATTTGCATTTACAATGAAGATGCATTATTGTACTAAAATACCCTTTTTGTGGTATGTTGCATTGGTTTCATTTGAAGTACCTTTGCGTGTTACATACGTTGAAAAGTAAGCACATGAAAACGCTCGCACAAGCAGCCATCCGTACACATGCAATCGTTACAGGAATTACTGATAGCGCACTCAAACCCAAATTATTGGAAATGGGATTGTATGTTGGAAAGGATGTTCAGATATTATTTAAAGCTCCATTTGGTGACCCAATTGCTGTTGATGTAGACGGTTATGTATTATCCATGCGATTAGATGAAGCGCGGTTAATCCAAATCGAAGACCGGGTCGCATGAGAAAAATTGCCCTTTTCGGGAATCCAAATACAGGAAAAAGTTCCATTTTTAATCGATTAACTGGATTAAAACAACGGGTTGGTAATTTCCCTGGTGTAACGGTTGACAAACAATCGGGGGAATTGATTATTGGTTCGGAAAAGGTACAGATTGTTGATTTCCCAGGAACGTATAGCATTTATCCACGATCAGAAGATGAACAAGTCGTTTATCAAGTAATTGGTGATCCTACTCATCCAGAGTATCCAGATCTTGCTATTGTAGTGGTAGATGCTTCCAATTTAGAGCGCAATTTATTGTTGTTTACGCAGATTTATGATTTAGGAATTCCAACAATCTTATTGCTAAACATGACGGATGTGGCTTCCCGAAATGGATTAAACATCAATACAGAACTTTTACAAACTCATTTTCCAGCAACGAAACTCATTCGCAGTAATGCTCGAATAGGAACTGGAATGAATACCTTGCTTGAAGCACTTGCAACTAATGATTTTCAACGCGCAACTACACCTTTTGTAAGAAGTGGATCGCTTATTTCTATTAAAAACACAGATGAACAAAGCATTGACACGAATCTTCGGTATGACCAGTTGAAGAAGATCGTAAAAGATGCCGTTCAACTAAAAGAAGCAACAAAAAACGCTCAATTTTCTTCCAAATTGGACCGCTGGTTGGTACACCCTGTTATTGGTTACCTGTTCTTTTTTACCATTTTACTCCTTATTTTTCAATCCGTTTTTTCTCTAGCATCCTACCCGATGGACTGGATAGAAATGGGTTTTTCTCAGCTTTCTGAATGGGTTTCCTACACCCTTCCCGAGGGATTGTTTACCCGATTATTAACCGAAGGAATCATTCCTGGAATTGGCGGCGTAGCGATCTTTATTCCGCAAATAGCCTTGTTGTTTTTCTTGATTAGCATTTTAGAAGAAACCGGCTACATGGCGCGGGTGGTTTTCATCATGGATAAATTGATGCGGCCATTTGGGTTGAACGGAAAAAGTGTAGTTCCCCTTATTTCAAGTGCCGCTTGTGCAATTCCAGGCGTAATGGCCACACGAACCATCCAATCTTGGAATGAACGATTAACAACCATACTTGTTGCACCACTGATGAGTTGTAGTGCGCGAATTCCCGTGTATACTTTGTTAATTGGATTGGTAATTCCTGACACAAAAATCTTCGGATTTCTAAATGTACAAGGATTGGTTCTTTTTGGATTGTATGCGTTGGGATTAATTTCGGCTTTATTAGTGGCGCTCGTTATCAAACAATTTTTCCGAAAAAGTACGGTTTTGAGTGTTTTTTTATTGGAATTACCACCCTACAAATCGCCACGTTGGGCAAATGTTGGCGTTCAAGTATTTCAAAAAGTCCGCATATTTGTCACTGACGCTGGTAAAATTATCCTTGCTATTTCTATTATTCTCTGGGCAATGGCCTCATTTGGCCCCGGTGAAGCAATGGAAAAAGCCGCAGCGAAAATCCCTGTTCCAACTGAAAAAACAGCACAAAATACGTTGCATTACGAGGATCAAGTTGCTTCGGCGAAATTGGAACATTCCTTTATGGGGATTTTAGGAAAGGGGATTGAACCCGTAATTCGTCCATTAGGTTATGATTGGAAAATGGGCATTTCACTCCTCACCTCTTTTGCTGCTCGTGAAGTTTTTGTTGGTTCATTGGCAACTATTTACAGCGTTCATCAACAAGACGAAGATCCCAAACCACTAATAGATCGCATGAAAAAAGAGCGTTATGCTGATGGAAAACCTGTTTATACGCTTGCAAGTGGTGTTTCGTTATTGGTTTTCTATGTCTTTGCGATGCAATGTATGGCTACACTTGCTGTTGTGAAACGCGAAACCAAATCATGGAAATGGCCGCTCATTCAACTTGGGTACATGGGCATTTTAGCGTATCTTGGTGCATTCATTGCTTATCAAATGCTCAGCTGATGCAAACTATTTTAGTGATTATCGTTCTTGCTGCTGCACTCTTCTATTTGGGTTATCGTGCTTTTGGAGTTTTGGGGAGAAAGAAGCAAAAAGGGTGCGAAAAATGCGGAATTGGTGGCAAACCGATTGATTCGTCAAGTGTCAACGATTGAGTTTTTAAAAATTCGGTGTAAGAAATAAAAAGGTTGCTTAAATATCACGCACCCATTACTGAAAACTTACTTTAATAACGTTTTTTGAATGTACTGTTCAATGAATCCAAAACCAAATTGCTCCATGTTTTGAATATCAGTAATGATAATAATACAATCAGCGTTTTTAATGTCTTGCTGAACGGTTTTGTTTGTGAATTTCGGATTACTTGATTGCTGTGTGAAACGCGTATGAAAGTAATAATAGAATGGTGTTTTTGGATCGAGCACTTGTGCGTGTAAAGGTGTCCAAGCGATCACATGAAAATAACTATCACTAATCACAACGGGGTTTAGACGTTTTTTAAGTTGCTTAGGTGTTGGAAAATGAATTAAGCGCAATTGATGATCTTCTGGCGGAAATAGTAAGTTACTCAAACCGACAATATCCATGTCTTCAGAATAAATTTTGTCTTCTTTAGAAACGGCCAAGGTGACTCGCTGAAAATCTGTCAACTGATCACGATTGATGCGTTTTATCAATGAATCAAACGCCAACGCGCCACCATACAGTGTCCAATGAGCACCACCAGTCCCAAACAAACTGATCGATTGTTGTTGTTTTTCTTCCAAAAACCAAGCATCAGCATCCAATACACGAATTCCAGCTTTTACAAGTGCTTTTTTGTATTGAATCACATTTGTTAACTGCGAATTTGTTTGATTATAAGCTGGTAATTGCGCCTTGTAAAAATGCAACTTAGAAGGCGTAATCAGCACATAAATGGGAATACTATCTTGATTCAACAAACGCTGATAGTGCGCCAATAATTGAACCTGTCGTTGAATTTTCTCATTACCAACATAGGCATTTGCTTCGTTATAAGTAGAATAGCTATAACGATAAAAAATCCCATGATGTTCATAGATATCAAGCGCATTGAGTTTATCAAAAAAGGTATATTCAAACTGATTCCGCAACCGAACACACGCAGGATGTAGTACAAGTGAATCTGTTGCATACGTTTCTAATCGCTTTTGAAGATCACGATTCCACCAAGAGTAGGAAATCTTCGTTGTATCTGGTGATGTTACTCCGTGCAAAGGTCGCACATATATAACCCCAAAAAATTGTTGCGACATTGGAATGAGTAGCCCAATTACGATGATTATTCCAAAAATTGTTGGCCAGCGTTTCATCCTCAAAAATTAAAGTAAATAAATGGATTGTAACTTCCAGCAACAATATATGCATAGCTCAACACATACAATAGTACCATCCAAACTGCACGTGAGAGTTGGAAAACACCTTTTTCAGAATGTGTCCATGTTAAACGCCAGCGACTCAAAACCGGGAAAAATTCGAGCACAATTAATCCAATTCCTATGGCTAAAAGGAACATAAAATAACTGGCATGATTGACAATTGGAATGGATTGGAAGTCAAAACTCCACAATAATTTGAAAGTAGAAATGGAATCAGTCAACGTAACTTCATGGAAAAAAACCCAACCATGCATCACTAACAAAATCGTCCATAGAACGCTTATTATTCCTGCTTTCTGTAATAATTTCCCTAAAAACAATCGCTCTATGATCAGCCAACAACCATGAAACATTCCCCAAAGAACAAAATTCCATGAAGCACCGTGCCATAATCCGCTCAGGAAAAAGACAATGAACAGATTAAAATAAGTTCTTTTAGCACTCAAGCGATTGCCTCCCAACGGAATATATAAGTAGTTTTTCATAAAATAGCCCAAACTCTTATGCCAGCGTTGCCAAAATTCGGTGATACTTTTTGATGTATAAGGTTTATTGAAATTTTCAGGAAAATGAAAACCAAAGATGCGCCCTAAGCCTATTGCCATATCAGAATAACCAGAAAAATCGAAGTAAATATGCAGTGTATAGGCTACTATTTCAATCCAAACAAGTGTGGAAGAGTCATGAATTAATTGCTGTTCTTTACAGGATTTAAGCAACAAAATCAAACCATTGGAAAGGATTACTTTTTTTGCCAACCCAATCGTAAATCGGTACATTCCTTCGGTGATGTAAGACACGTTAAATGTCCGTGTTTGTATTTCGGCTGCAATGGTTTGATAGGTCACAATCGGACCAGCAATTTGGTGCGGAAATAAAAAGAGGTAAAGCGCGAAATCGTCTATTCTGTTTTGTGCAGAAAATGTTCGCCGATACACATCTATCCCATATGTAATGGCATGAAAAGCATAAAATGAAATCCCCAATGGAAGCGGGATGACTGGGAAATCATTGGTAACCGTTTGTCCAGCTAGACAACCTAGATTGGCAACAATAAAATTGACGTATTTAAATGCGACCAGAAACCCGATATTGAGCACCAGATAGCCAACTAACCAACGTTTACGGTTTGTTGCTTGATCCAATTGACGAATGATCCAAAAGTTCAAAGCAGTCATGCAGATGAGCACAAATACAAACAACGGTTCACCCCATGCATAAAAGGATAAACTGATGAAAAGCAATAATGGATTTCTGAAACGATTGGGAGCCAACCAATAACTGAGCAGTACTATTGGTAAGAAAAATGTAAGGAAGAAGCTACTGGAAAACAGCACTTTAATTAATCAAAAAAGCGGTATTTGAAAATGCAGAAAATCGCTCTAAAACCATCTTTCCAGCCAATTTTCTTTCCTTCATCATAGGTTCTACCATAGTACGAAATTCCCACTTCATAAATACGAATAGGTTTCATGCGTGCTAATTTTGCCGTGATTTCAGGTTCAATACCAAATCGACTTTCTTTGATCTTGATCTTTTTAGCAATATCCGATCGAATCAATTTGTAACACGTTTCCATATCTGTTAAATTCAGATTGGTCATCATATTGGATAAACGCGTTAAGAATCTATTTCCGATGGAATGCCAGTAAAACAAAATACGGTGGGGATGGTGTCCAACAAAACGGGAACCATAGACAACATCTGCATTGTCAACAAAAACAGGTTTCAATAACAAGTTATATTCTTCTGGATCGTATTCCAAATCTGCATCTTGGACGATCAAATAATCTCCTGTGCATTCCTGAATGGCGCGATTAATAGCAGCTCCTTTTCCTTTATTGACTTCCTGCGAAAAAAAACGAATATCCATTTCTGGATGAGCAGCCATAAATTCTTCTACTTTTTCTACCGTATTATCCTTGGAACAATCATTAACAATGACTATTTCTTTGACAATTCCATGAGGTAATTCAACCGCATTTACTTTGTTTAGAATCAAGTGTATGGTTGGTCCTTCGTTGTAAGCAGGAATTAAAATAGATAATTTATTAATCATTTTTTGTTTGTTTGAAGCATCCGTTTCCGTTAAGCGGGTTCAAAGATGCGGAATATAATTTGTTTAACGAATATTTCAGCAGAAGTTCATGGCGCAACACGATAGACAACAACTTGAACCTTTTCACCAGTATAAACGGTGTAGGGCAATTTTGTAGTGATCACTTTTATAGGAATTAACTTGTGTTTAGCTTCTTCAACTAATGCTAAGGTTAATCCTTGTTCAACAGGACCAAATTGCGGGTCTCGAATGACCAAACTACCCGGTTTTAATCCCATTACGACATCAAGATGCCCGTTAAAGTATTTCTGTTCAAGCCTTGAATGTGTGTCTTTTACACCACAATTCAATTTCCAAGGTATGATCGGGTGAAAATAGTAAATCCGCTCATTGGGGTAATTTTTTTCAGCAAATACTGCTGCTTCAATCAATTCAGCCTCAAAGGGATTCGCTTTTATAGGATATAACAACTCTGAGAGCTCTTTATTGATCAACAAGAGCAGCAAAATACTCATTGCTATATGAGGGATCTTATTCAATTCTCTGGTTACGAAATGACAACCAATTAGAATAAACAATAAGGCAACTGGTAATCCAAGACTAGCTATACGTGTCAATCCTGCTGAACCTTGCATTCCGAAAGTCCAAAAAATACTATGAACCGCAATAATTCCAGCCCAAACTGCCATTCCAAATAAGAAAATAGGAGCAAAATGGTTGGTGTATCTTTTTTTCCAAGCCACATAACAGCCAAACATTCCAAATGGAAAAAGGAATAACGTAATGAGCCCAAAATGATTGGCCCAAGTCATTATATAGTGGTACCATGGACCAGAACCATAAATACTATCTTCTGGGTAAGGAGAATCTAAGTACCACCAAAATGAGTCAAAAAACACCCCACCTATAATCGCATAAATGACAAATCCGAATGCCAAAAAAGGAATTGCTTTCCATTCCATCACAAAAAGAAGCAATACAAGACCTAAAAGGACAACGAGCATTCCTTCGCTGCGAGAAAAAGGCATCAACGAAACAACAATTGCAAATAGAATCCATTTCTGATTAAATGCTAAATAAATCGCAGCTACAAGTAACAATCCAAATAAAGGTTCTGTCATACCCGCCAATACGCAATAGACATAATCTGGCACACACACCAACAAAATTGGAAATAGGATGTAGTAAACAAAACCTAATTTGAATTGATGAAAGAGTTTAAAGGCAAAGAAACACGTAAAGGCAAATACCAAACAATTGAATGCGGTATACCAAGCAAAACTAATTTGCGCAAATCCTGAAGACAACAGCGTAAACAAGGGTTTTCCCCAATGATCAATAAAGTAATGGGGTTCTACCCACGATTGTTTTGCAATGGAATAATGAATCAATCCATCACCAGCATCTACAGGTATTTGATTGTGCCAATTCATCCACAAGAGGTAAAAAAGGCTTATCAGTAATCCTGATACTTTTAAGGAAAAAGTTGAAATTGTTTTAAGCTTCATATTAATAGTTCAACCAATTAACGCAGAAACTTGATTACAATTGCATTTCTGGAACAAATTCTGGAACAACCAGATCGCCTTCCGTTTTGGAGACGATTTCTTCCACACTCACACCAGGTGCGCGTTCAATTAAGTGAAATTGGTTGTTTTTGATTTCCAAGACAGCCAATTCGGTCACTACTTTTTTCACGCAACCCACACCAGTTAACGGCAAAGTACACGCTTTCAGTATTTTCGATTCACCTGCTTTATTGGAATGCATCATCGCCACAATGATATTTTCTGCTGAAGCCACTAAATCCATTGCTCCACCCATTCCTTTCACCATTTTACCGGGAATTTTCCAGTTTGCAATATCGCCGTTTTGTGAAACCTCCATTGCTCCCAACACCGTCAATTGCACATGTTGTCCACGAATCATTGCAAACGACATGGCAGAATCAAAAAACGCGGCTCCTTTAAGGGTTGTAATTGTTTGTTTACCAGCGTTGATTAAATCGGCATCTTCATCTCCTTCAAACGGAAAAGGTCCCATTCCAAGTACGCCATTTTCAGATTGAAATTCCACTTCTATTCCCTCAGGAATAAAATTCGCAACGAGTGTGGGGATTCCGATTCCCAAATTGACATACCAACCGTCTCTCAATTCTTGTGCTATGCGTTTTGCAATACCATTTTTATCTAATGCCATGACTATTTATTTATCAAAAATCACTCTAATCAAACCGTTCTTCATCTTAACAAGATGTCTTTCTGGATTCCAAATATACACTTTCAATTTGGTTTCTTGTTCGCTTAAAGGTCTTCTAGTATAAGGGAATTCAAAGCGAAATACTTGTTTGTTTTCTCCTAAATACCACCTAAAATTAAAACTGTCTAATAAAACCGTTTGTCCAGTACTATCTTCAGTTGTGACCACCAATTGCAAATCGCGGTAACAGGTATCGATTTTAATCTCACCGGAAAAAAGGTAAGAATTCCGTTTATCGACCCAATTTGTGATGGTTGAGTCAGTCCATAATGGTATAAATTCATCCGTACCAACATAGTTTGATGCCACAATTAGATGGCGACTTGCAGATGCGTTTTTGATCCGTTTTTGATAAGCTACCATTCCATTATCCGAATCAATGGCCAATTGAGTGTAGTTCTTTTTGAACTCAGAATCTGTAGGAAAAATAGTATTTGTAATTAGCACATCATATCCACCTTCATGCGTTCGTTGCGCTACTGCAAAATGTGGTTTTTTCTGGTATTCCCGTTCAAAATGTGCCCAATTGAGTTGTTGAATAGGATCCACACACAAACGATCATTCTGTTTTAATTGCTGACGTATTTTATGGTAAAAAGCGAAACTCATACGCTGATCTGGTGTAAAAACGGATGTGCTCAGATTCAATTGTAGCAAAAAATGAATGGGAAAAAACAGCAGTATGAGCAAGAAAAATTGCAAGCGTTTAAATTGACCAACAACTGCCCCGAACACCAATAAAACAAGTGGTATAAAATACATGGCTGCTCGATCTTCTGGGTAGTTAACGAGCATTACTTTCGCCAAATACAAGATACTTAACACGTTTCCAACAATTAGGTAAGTTCCCCATGATTCTGGACGTTGAAGAAAAGTATTCCATTTGTGTCGTTTGATTAATTGTAGAACCAGGACACCACAGATTAATGCAACACAACAAACAGCCCATTTGAGCCAATTGGCATCGTAAAACAGCACATATTTGCACAATGTTTTGCCCGTAACGATCCAAAATCCGTCTAAACTTCCATAATACAAAGCACCTACGTCTTTCAACTCGAAACTAAATCCTAGCAACGGTTTTATGCCTAGAACAAAGAGGAGGATAACTATCAAAACACTCAATAATTGCCAACGATTCAACGATTTAAAGCGCATGAGCGAATAAAACAACACGTAACTCATGAGTAAAATTGCTGAAACCAGAAATGTTAGATTGGCACTAACTGAAAGCAATAAACAACCAATCAAAACGAACAACAACCAGCCTTTTGATTCAAACAGCCAGCGTTGCAAAAAGTAAAGTGCGCAGCTAAAAAAACAGATCGCTAAGCCATAACCTCTCGTATAGGAAAAGTAATCCAACACAAAAGGAATACACACAATTGCTAACGTTACAAGCCATCGTTGCCAATTTATTGGAAAAGTGACCGTTAATTTCCAAATGGCCCAAAAATAAATGCCGATAGACAGCGCAGAAGGCAAACGAAAAAGAAAATAATGTTCGCCAAAATGGGTGTAAAAAAAGCGACCGATGTAACTGTTTAATAAATGGTTGTTCGCATCCAACAGTGCGCCCTTTCCCCAAATTGCTCCTGTTTCTATAAAATGGTAAAACGTTGCGTTTTCATCATGCAAAGGAGCAACAAACCATGCGCGAAGTAGTGCATAGCTTATCAATGCTAGACAGACTAACCATAGATTAAACGACTGTGATGTAAAAAGTTTGCGGATGAAAGACACGTTTTTAATTCCGTGATCGAACAGTGCGTTGTTCAATGCGTTTTTCGAAAGATTTCCCTTGGAAAATGCGTTGTACAAAGATGCCTGGTGTATGGATGAAGTTAGGATCAATTTCACCAGCCGGAACCAATTCTTCCACTTCCGCAATGGTTATTTTTCCTGCCATCGCCATCATGGGATTAAAATTACGAGCTGTAGCTTTGAACACCAAATTTCCTTCAGTATCACCTTTCCATGCTTTGACAATCGCGAAATCAGCAGTAAGTGCGCTTTCCAAAATATGTGGTTTTCCATTAAAGATGCGTACTTCTTTTCCTTCAGCGACTTCCGTTCCGAAACCTGCAGGAGTGAAAAAAGCAGGAATTCCAGCACCACCAGCTCTACAGCGTTCTGCCAATGAACCTTGAGGAATCAAATCTACTTCCAATTCACCAGAAAGCATTTGACGTTCAAACTCATCGTTTTCACCCACGTAGGAAGAAATCATTTTGCGAATTTGTTTGTGTTGAAGGAGGAGTCCCAAACCAAAATCATCGACTCCTGCATTATTAGAGATGCAGGTCAAGTCCTTGATTCCCAACTTTACTAATTCTGCAATTGAGTTTTCGGGAATTCCGCACAAACCAAAACCTCCTAACATTAAGGTCATTCCATCTTCAATTCCTGTAAGAGCTTCTTCAACTCCGCTAACCACTTTATTCATGTCGTGCTAAATCTGTATTTCTGGAGTTTCAGGTTCAACTTCATCTAAAGCCGGTGACCATTCTTCTCCTGTATTGTTCATCATACTATCATCAAAACCAGCTGGTTTATCGAAATCAGTTGTGGATAATGCTATTTTCGGATCTTTGTAAACCTTATTCATGTAATAGCCATAAATCGGTAAGGCGACTCGTGCTCCTTGCCCTAAATCAGTTGATTTAAAACGCACACCACGTTCTTCAGCACCAACCCAAACGCCTGTTGCTAAATCAGGAGTTAAGCCAACAAACCAACCATCTGAGTTATTTTGAGTTGTTCCTGTTTTTCCAGCAGTTGGATAGAGAATTCCTCCATATCCGTCAGCATAACGCAAACGTCCCGCAGTTCCACGTGTTACCACACCCTTCATCATTGATAATACGGCATAGGCCACATGTTCATTGATTGCTTCACGCGAAGTCGATTTTGCGCTGTAAATCACATTTCCAGAACGGTCTTCAATCCGCAAAATAGACGTTGGTTTATTGAAAATTCCGTGGTTCACAAATGTTGCTTGTGCACCCACTAATTCATAAAGCGAAAGATCCATTGAACCTAAACACATGGCTGGTACTACATCCGCATCATTCAATTGAATGTCCATACTGCGCATAAGTTTCGCAACTGTTTGTGGACCAGCTTGTGCACCCATTTTAGACATAATGTAAACGGCAACATTGTTTTTAGAAAGGGCCAAACCAGTTGCAATTGAAACCATTCCACCTGCCCCACTTCCATCAGAATTCGCTGGACACCACTGACCATCAGGGTTATTACTTGGATCAAATAGATCAACACAGTAACGTATATCGGGAATTACTAAACCAGGTTTTACCACATTCATGGTAATTCCAGCTCCATAAATAAATGGTTTAATGGTTGAGCCAACCTGACGACGACCTAAACGTACGTGATCATACGCAAAATGATCAATGTTTGTGCCTCCCACCCATGCTTTAACAAAACCAGTACTCGGTTCAATTGAAATCAATCCAGCCTGCAAATACGATTTATAATAACGCATAGAATCCATTGGAGACATAATTGTATCACGATCACCACTCCAAGAAAAAACGCGCATTTCAACTGCGGTATTAAATGTATTGGTAATTTCCTGATCCGTAAACCCAGCTGCTTTCATATTGATGTATCGATCTGAACGTTTCATGGAAGTCTTCAAACTTGCATTTACCTGATCTTGTGAAAGGCTATTCGAATAAGGATAATTTTTTAACCCTCTATTGTTTCTATCAAACTGTGGTTGTAACGTTTCTTTCAAGTGCTTTTCAACAGCATATTCAGCATATTGTTGCATGTCTGCGTTAATCGTTGTGTAAATACGCAAACCATCGCGGTAAATATCCCAAGGAAGTCCATCCGCACGTTTGTATTTCAACGTACCATCTGCCTTTTTCTCTTTGAGCAAGGAAGTCACTTCACCACGCAATGATTCTCTGAAATAAGGAGCCATTCCGCGTTTATGATCTACAATTTGGTAGTTGGTCAATAAGGGCTTTTTGATCAGTATTTCGTATTCTGCACGATCAATTTTAGTGCGAAGACCATCATTATCAGCATTCACCAACCATTGAAACAATACCTGATTACGGCGATCAAAGGCACGGATACTATCAGCGGCTCTTGCTTCTGCAATTTCTTGTTTTGTAATCGCATTCAACCCAACATTTTTCTTCCTCGCGAGGAATTGTCGGTAATTTTTGATTTTAAAGGTATACGGATTAAAAAGTGTTGGATTTTTACACATTCCTACCAACATTGCTGCTTCTTCTTTCGAAAGATCAATTGGTTTTTTATTGAAATAAACCTTCGCTGCATTTTCAATTCCAACGGCATTGTACAAGAAATCGAATTGATTCAAATACATTGTAATGATTTCTTCTTTTGTAAACCGTTGTTCCAAACGGGTAGCAATGATGTTTTCGCGGGCTTTTTCATTTAAGCGACCCCACATGCGACCGATTTTTCCTCTCGGTTCATCTTTTACCTCAATTCCATTGGCACGTGCAAACTCTTCACGTTCCCGAATTTGGAGTGTAAACAACTGTTTTGCTAATTGTTGTGTAATCGTAGAAGCACCTCCAGCACCTCCAGCATTTACAATGGCTCGACCTAAGGCTCGGGCATCTACACCAGCGTGTTCGTGAAAACGTTCGTCTTCTGTGGCAATCAGCGCATCTGTTACATGTGAACTGATGGCTTTGTATTCAATACTCGTGCGATTGATTTTCCAGTAGCGACCCAATTCGGTCTCGCCATCGTCTGCGTAAATTACAGAAGCCAATAATTCCGGTGGATTATCAAGCATGGCAACTGGTGGCAAATCGTCTTCCGATTGAAAAAGCAATAAACAAGCGATAAAATAAAGCGGAAACGTTGCCCCTAACCAATAAATGATTGTTGCACGTTTGTGTTGTTTTTCAGTAAAAACTGGACCTGCCGGTTTGGTTTGTTTTGCCATAGCACTAATTATGAGTGGTAAAAATACGAGAAACCATCTAAGTTCTGTTGTAAGAAGTATATAAAAAAGTATAATCGATTATTACAGACTACAAAGATGCATAAAACGACAAAAGCGTCTTGGGGTTACAAGACGCTTTTCTCAACACCGAAGTGCTTATTTCTTTTTATTGTACTCTTTTACAAATTGTTCGATAGCAGCGGTCATACTTGGTGCTTGCGGTTGAGGAGCATGAATATCCAAACGCAGGTTGTTTTTGATCACCGCATTCGCTGTTGTTGGACCAAAAGCCGCAATAACAGTTGTATTTTGCTTAAAATCTGGGAAATTTTTCAATAAAGATTCAATTCCACCAGGACTAAAGAACACCAACATATCGTAATAAACATCTTCCAAATCACTTAAATCAGCAGCAACCGTTCGGTAGAGCATTGCTTTTGTAAATGGAATCTTAGCCAATTCAAGTGTTTCAGGAATTTTGTCACGCAAAATATCAGTGCACGGCAACAAAAACTTTTCGCCTTTGTGTTTTTTAATCGGATCGACTAGATCTTCGATGGTTTGTTTACCAAAAAATATTTTGCGTTTTCGGTAAGTAACATATTTCTGCAAATAAAGCGCAATTGCTTCCGAGATACAGAAGTACTTCATCGAATCAGGCACTTCGAAGCGAATTTCTTCAGCAATGCGGAAAAAGTGATCTACTGCCGTTTTTGACGTTAAAATGATAGCCGTATAGTCTGGAATATTTACTTTTTGTTGACGAAAGTCAATCGCAGCGATCCCTTCAACCTGTATAAACGGTCTAAAATCGATTTTAAGTTTATATTTATCCGCCAAATCGTAATATGGCGATTTTTCTCCCTCAGGTTTTGGTTGAGAAACCAAAATTGTCTTGATGCTCAAGGTTTAAAGTAATTTTTTAGTGTTAAACAATCAACCAATCCAAGTTTGAAATTCTTCATAATACAGTAGTTTCGCAACGATCAGTAAGGGCAGAATTTCAAGCGTCCAAAAGTACAAAATAATGTAATACCAAGGCACGCCTTGATTGAGAACTATCCAAAATCCGCGAAAAAAACGAATGATGAGATAGGCAATGTAGGTGAAAGCCAGCAACCAAGTACTCTTTGTGACAAAAGCAGGTTGAAAGTAACTTACAAAGAATTCAAGTAAAAATAATAAACCAAACAATTGAGTTAACACTAAGGTAAAGTAATTTAACTCTAAAACCACCGAAGCTTGACCAGTAATTCTAGCTGCTAGATTGCTGATTATAAATTGGTAAATAAAATAAATGGCGGGAACGAATAAGGGTACGAGCAATTGATTCCAATTACTAAGCGGTGTCCGTAGAAAAAACAACCAATATACTGCACCAGCTGATATTAAGAAAAACTGGAGAATAAATAAAAGGGAGGTAGCAGATCTGGCTTTGTATTGCTCACGTGCCAATTCTTCTAATGGCTTTAAGAAAAAAACTGCTTGTGCGAGGTAAACAAAAACGTATTTTTCTCGGTATCGACCAATAGCAATGAACAAAATGCAAACTACAAACAATACCAAAACCAGCACCGATTCCGATGTAGTTCTAGGAATCAAGTGCTCAGGCAAGTCATTTTGTAAAGTCATAAATGCTGACATGGACGAAGATATGTACGTAAAGCAAATACAAAGTTAGTGTTTCTTTAATCACATGAGTTCAATTTTCATGGATTCCGCCTTTATGACTATCTTTGCACTGTTAAATTGTAAACAAATAACTGATGAGAACTGATTTATACACACATCCAGACTACTTGAACATGGATGAATTACTCACAGATGAACAAAAATTAGTGCGTGATACTGCTCGTGCGTGGGTGAAAAAGGAGGTTTCTCCAATAATTGATGAACATTACGAAAAAGCAACATTTCCAATGCACTTGTTAAAAGGATTGGGTGAAATTGGTGCTTTTGGTCCTTATATTCCTGAAGAATATGGTGGTCCAGGTTTGGATCAGATTTCTTATGGTTTGATTATGCAGGAATTGGAGCGTTGTGATTCTGGTTTGCGTTCAACGGCTTCGGTACAAAGTTCATTGGTCATGTATCCAATCTGGAAATATGGTTCGGAAGAACAAAAAATGAAATACTTGCCCAAATTGGCAACTGGTGAAATGATGGGCTGTTTTGGATTAACAGAACCTGATCATGGATCTAATCCAAGTGGAATGACAAGTAATTTTAAAGATATGGGTGACCATTACTTGTTGAATGGTGCCAAAATGTGGATTTCAAATGCTCCATTTGCTGATATCGCTGTTGTTTGGGCAAAAGACGAAACTGGTCGTATTCATGGAATGATCGTGGAACGTGGCATGGAAGGATTCTCGACTCCAGAAATGCACGGAAAATTATCTTTACGCGCTTCTGCAACAGGTGAATTGATTTTCGTAAATGTAAAAGTTCCGAAAGAAAATTTACTTCCTGGACGTAGTGGTTTGGGCGCACCTTTAAGTTGCCTAGATTCTGCTCGTTTCGGAATTGCTTGGGGAGCGCTAGGTGCAGCTATGGATTGTTATGATCAAGCACTGCGTTATTCTTTGCAACGCACCCAATTTGGTGTTCCAATTGGTGCTTTCCAATTGACGCAAAAGAAATTAGCTGACATGATTACCGAAATCACTAAAGCGCAGTTCATTACTTTACGTGTAGGACAATTACGTAACGAAGGCAAAGCAACTTCTTCTCACATTTCTATGATTAAACGCAATAATGTGGAAATTGCCTTGGATATTGCTCGCGAAGCACGTCAAATTCACGGTGGAATGGGAATTACCAGCGAATATTCGATGATGCGTCACATGGCCAATTTAGAATCGGTATTGACCTATGAAGGAACACATGATATTCATTTGTTGATTACAGGTATGGATGTAACAGGTATTCCAGCATTTACACGTGAAATGCCTGATTTGTCGAAACTATAATTTAAAAAAACAACAATTTAATTGTTGTAGGTACGGAATATAATCGTTGTAGGCTCGGGATGCATCCCGAGCCTACATTATTTACGGCATCCCGAGCCTACGTTATTTTATCGATACGGAATAATTATATTGTAGGCATGCGATGAATCGCGTGCCTACAATATTTTTAAATATTCATTCCCCAAACGCAAACCATATTCATAATCCTGTTGAATGGCTTTTTTTGTTGGGGCTATTGAACCTGTTGACAATGATTTTTCTGGGGCAATTTGGTGAATGGACACATCTGTGGGATTCGACGCTAGAAAATCAATTATAGCATTAAAAATCGTATGATTATTCGCAAAAATGGTCTTTAATACACTGTTTTTTCGGTGATATTTTTCCCCTAACCAATCTGGGATGGATTGTTTTTCCTTTTGATACATGGGTGTGGTCCGAATCATCAAAACTTCTGTTGCACCATTCGCTATAGCCCATTCTACTGGCAATGGATCACTCCAACTTCCATCCATAAATTCCATTCCTTCGATCACGTGTTTTCCCTTAGTAACAAAAGGTAATGTGCATGATGCAATCAATCCATCCACCCAATTGTGTTGTGCGGGTTCAAAATAGAAGGCTTTACCTGTTTCCAAATTTGTCATCACAAATCGGATCTTCTTATTGCTATGATTTTTCCCTATTGCTTCCAAATCTAGCGGAACAATGGATGACGCAATTTCATGGAAAAAGTCAACGTTGAGAATGGTTCTCGTGCGAATTAGACGACCAACATTTGGCTGTGTATCTATCAGCAGTTCGTAAATAGAATCAATACACTTTCCATGTTGATTACCCAAATAATAGGACAAGGCATTCGCTCCACCAGAAACAGCAACGTAGACATCAAACGGATTGTAATTCGCTAATAAAAAAGCGTCTAAAACGCCTGCGCTAAAAGCAGTTCTAAATCCACCGCCTTGAATGACAAGTGCTTTATTGACAATTTTCAATGAAATTCTAGTGTTTTATTGATTGGATTAACATGCACAAAACGGAATTAATTCCAATGAATCAATGTTCCAGATTGCAAGGATTCATTAAAAGTTTCACGTAATTTATTCATTTTGCGTGTTGCATTTTCGTCGCCTTTTAACGATTGACGTTTCAACTTGTAATAATAATCAAGCGAATTGCCGAAAACATCTTCTTCAAGCAAGCGTTGAATCTCTGAAATACGTCCGTTTACCCCAATTAAAAAGTGTTCGATTTCACCTAATTCATGTAATTCTGGGTCACTGAGGTTATCACGTTTCAATAATTTGGAATAGCGTGGCAACATCACACCCAACAGATCAATAAATCGATCGAGCTCTCGTTGTATGGCCGCTTGTTGTTCTTTAAATCCCATGATGATAGAAAAGTAGTTGATTCAATTGAGCAAACAAAGTTTAGAGGCTTTTTTAACATTTGATAGCAAATTATAGGAATTCTTATTTATTGCTGTAATTGGATTAATTTCGCGTGAATGGCTGGTATTTATATTCATATTCCTTTTTGTGCGAAGCAATGTTCGTATTGCGATTTTCATTTTTCGACAACGTTTGAGGTCTATCGCGAACGAATGATTGCTGCATTGATTCGAGAAATCGAAATACGGGCAATCAATTGGCAAACTGAAACGGTTGAAACCATTTATTTTGGTGGTGGAACTCCTAGTTTATTGACCAAAAACGAGTTAAAAAGAATGCTAGCGGCTGTTGAAATCAACTATACTACTGATCATTCAAAAGAGATAACGCTGGAATGTAATCCTGATGATTGCACAGAAGTGAATTTGGAAAGTTGGAAAACACTTGGGGTCAACAGATTAAGCATTGGAATTCAATCATTTACCGACGGACAGTTGAGTTGGATGAACCGTACACATTCTGCCAACGAAGGTTTAGAAGCCGTAAAACGCGCAAAAAAAGTTGGCTTTAACGCCTTGACTGTGGATTTAATGTATGGTTTACCTGATTTATCTGCTCAACAATGGTTGTTGCAATTAGAACAGGTAATCGCTTTGGATGTCGATCATATTTCAGCGTATTGTTTAACCATCGAAGAACGTACGCCATTAGCAAAATGGGTGAAGGCGGGTGCTATTCATCCGTCCAATGCTGATCAACAATCAGAACAGTTTGAATTATTAGTAACCACACTTGCAACAGCTGGTTATGAGCAATACGAAATTTCTAATTTTGCGCGAAACGAACAGTATTCACAACACAATACAGCTTATTGGTTTGGTAAAAAATATGTTGCAATTGGTCCTTCTGCTCATGGTTTTGATGGCAACAATCGCTATTGGAACGTAGCGAATAATCAACACTACATGAAAGCGATTGAAGAAGGAAATTTGCCTGAAACCATTGAATCTTTATCTGCAAATGATCGTTTCAATGAATTACTATTGATTGGTCTGCGCACAAAATGGGGTGTTTCAAAAAACGCATTATTGGGGTGTCTTCAACTGCCTGAAAATTGGCAACAATCACTCGATCAATGGAAAAATTCGGGTAAATTAATTGAAACCGATTCGCATTTAATCTTAACACAAGAAGGGCGTTTATTGGCCGACGCGATTGCGGCTGATTTGTTTATTGTATAGGCTCGGAATGCATTACGAACTAATTTCTAGAAAAGACACGTAATTGGCATATTGATACGATTTTGTCCATTTTTCTTCTTGGGCAATCCGACGAACAAGAGCAGTATGATCACTGATTGCAGCGGTCAATTGTTCTGAAAAAGTGTTCAATTGATAAAAATGTGCACTGACCCGAAGATCTTCCTCCGTTTGATAGGCTTCATGAATCAATAATGGAATATGATAACCAAACGCTACGGTAAACGATCCTGAAATCTGATTATTGATGTATTGATCGGCACTTGGTGTATGAGGATGAATGAGTGGCAACAGAAAATCAGTTTGTTTGAGAACACCATCAAATGTTGTTTGATCTACAAATTCGGTGTAATAGCGAATTCGTTCATTTAAACCTTCGAAAACAATTGTTGCTAAAAATGCTTGTGCATCTGGGTGTTGCAAATCTGTTTTACCCAGAAAAACAAACTGAATGTGTTGAGGTGTATTCGTTATAAAATCAATAACTGAATGAAGATCCTTTCGTCTATTTTCAACACCACCTATAATGGTAATCCAGATTTGTCCCTCTGGTTTTTCACTGGTGGAAGTACTTTGAGGAAATGAAATGGGATAAAAACTTCCTACGTTGATTCCTTTTGGTGGAACAATTCTTTCCAACAAATCATCACTTAGCACCACGTATTTTTTAATTGCTCGATGAATGATTTTCTGCGTAAAACTTCCTTGAAATTTGCGAATGGTGTGAATAATACCGTAGCACTGGATTTGTTTTGGCATTAACAGCGCTAGGTTGCGAATATGTCCACCTTGCGCGGTATTAAAGACGACTTTGGTAACTTGTTGTTCCTTTAGAAATTGCACCAATTGTCGCATCAATCGCCAATCGCCAATGGCTTTTCCAGTTGGTTCAACAAAATAGACAGTTCTAAAATATGCTTTCCAGGCAGGGTTGCGGTCTAATAAACGCTGATTGGTAACCAATATGATTTCTACTCCAACTGCATGAAGCGCCTCCATTTGGGTGAGTAAACATTCGTCATGTGAACCAGCAAATTCTACTAAAGCTACGCGTTGTTGTTTCATTGAGACAAAAATGCAGATTTTCAGACGGATTCGCTAGGAAAGGTTGATTTTGATGGGGTAAATCCTAGAAAAAGTAAAATGAAGGTGTTTAAAAAGTAATAAACTACTGCGTTATTTTCGGAAATCGACGTTGGTCATTTACTTATGTAAACTCCAAACACCTCATCATCAACACCTTGAATTTTATCAATTTTTAATCCACCTCAAAGGTTGACTCAATGATGATACCTTTTAGACAGCCCCATTTTTATTATTTGCGTGACTTTTTCTTATTTGTTCCTTTTTTGGCAGCTGCTGTTTTACCCTTTTGGTTGTTTTCAGCACTCTTCCCTTTTTCAGTTGACGGCTGATTCGATTTTCCTTTCTCGAGTTTTTTTTCCTTTTCTACTTGCTCTTTATGTTCGCCTTCACCGTGGTGTTCACCTTTTTCCGTATGTTCTTTCTCTTCGCCGTGCTCTTTATGCTCACCTTCGCCATGATGTTCACCTTTTCCAGTATGTTCACCTGATCCATTCTGACCACCCTTTCCAGTATGTTCTTTCTCTTCACCTTGCTCTTTATGTTCACCTTCACCGTGGTGCTCACCTTATTTTTTCTCTATTTGTTCTACTTCCTTTTTAGGAGTTTCTTCCTTCTTTTCTTGAACTTGAGCCAAAGAAACATTCGTGAAACCTGCGAACATTCCAGCTACTACTAGTAATTTTTTCATGTTTACTTTTAAAAATTTATGAAGTCTAGTCAATTTTAGTGCCACACAAACATTTAAGGGTTTTCTGCACAAATTATAATCGAACTTGTTTTAATTGGTTTTGTTCATTCCAAAACGGTAAAAAACAGTAGTGTTGATCCCAGCTGAATAAGGTCTTACCTGAATCTGATCACCTATTATTGGATTCATTGAATACCGGAAAGTAGGTTCAAAACGCACGGAAAATGCTTTAAACAATTGAATTTCTATGCCAATACTGGATATACTTACAAGATTTACTTGATTGTACTGGGTACCAAACATTCCTACTTGAGTGGTTTCCCGATGTACACCAGAAGAACCATCAAAGTACTTGTAATGAAAACTATACTGTCGAGCCATAAAAAAATTCGTTGATATGCCAGTACTTACGCTTAAGTGAATGCGATTGCCCAATGGAAACTGATACCCAATTTTAATTGGAATACCTATATAATCATACTTATTGCGATAAACGCCAAACCCAGCCACATCAGCATCAACCGTAGTTATTGAAATGGAATCGGATTTTTCACCAAAACGAACATATTGAAGTCCACCTTCTACTAAAAGTCCATTTTTAAAGGAATGTTGAAACGTTGCTCCTGTATTCAAACCAATAGTTGGATTTTCAAGTTCGTTGAGCCAAACAATTCCTTGTTGGTAGAGTGGATCACTAATTGCTAATTTTCTGTAGCAATAATCAACTGAATAATTGATTCCTATTTTATTAATTGATTGCTTTTCTTGGGCATTAACAAGCAGAGGGAACGAAAATAAGAGGAGGATAAGATGTTTGCGTAAATAGGTCATATTTGTAATTAGTTGAACAATCGAAACGGGACAATTATCAGGATATTGTAATGTATTACAATTATTTTCTTTCAAACGTTTTAGCAATTTTCTTAAACATAACCAAGTTTGTTTCAAAATCGGCTTTTGCAATTCCGACTAACATGTAATAACCATTATCTGTGAAAAGCATTACTTGATAAACAAGATCTTTTGCTCCAGTAACCGAGTTTGTTCCTTCCGCAACTATTTCATAACCAGATATTCCATCGATTTCTATTTCTGACACACCATTATCAGCAATTTTCAGGTCTTTGTAAGGAAGTTGTTTGACCCTATTTAATGCTGTTAATTTTTTGTCGATCGATTGAACTGATGCATAGGATATTCCAACAATAAAATTCGTCTTATCATCTGATTCTGTTGGCAATTTCCCATCTACCGTATAGGAAAGCATTCCTGATATACTTTTGGCAAATTGAAGTTTGGTTCCTTCTGTATCAATCGAAAATGAAATTGCACTTAACGGATCCACAGTTAACTCAGCTTCATAAACAACTGAATAAAGCGATTCCAGCATTTCTTTTTCCAGCGATTTTACTTTTTGCGGAAATGTTGCCATCAACATGTAAGAAGCTTGTTCGTTACCGAATGTAAGGATGTATTTGAAATAATCTATTCCATTCGCAAATTGCTCTGCTCGAATTAACACACCATCAAATCCATTTATTTTTATGGCTTCTTTTTTCTTTAAAATGACCCCTTTCGTTTTAAGACCTTCTGCTGTGAATCCTGTTGATGCTTCTGAGAAGGGACCAGGAATCTCCATAACCATTATAGATGATCCGCTATGCATTTGCTGAAACCCTTGAAAATTTGAAGCATTCGTGAAATCTGGCGGTGGTATGAGAAAAAACTTTGTTCCAGGAACCTGAAGATGATCTGCCGTTTTTGTTGTCGTAATTTCCTTTTGTGCAGCGATTACGTGAATGGATATCAGCGCAATAAATGTCAATAAAAACTTCATAATTGTTGTTCAGTTAGAATTTCAAACGCCCGCATTCTAGCGTAGATTCAAGCGATGGGGCAAATATAGCATTCTATACCCGTGATTGAATTTGATTTTAAATTTAGAATTCATTTTAAACAGAAAAAAGTGTCTAACTTTTAAAAGCAAACTCACCCTTTCCGCTCCACAAAATACATATCTACCGCTCCTTTGTTTTTGGCAGCAACTTTTCCTCTATAATCGGTATTGAAATGGTTTTGTACAAGGTCAAATGTGCTTCCTGAAATATTGACTTTGGCAATTTCTCCACTCGATTCCATACGGGCAGCGATGTTTACAGCATCACCCCAAATGTCATACGCAAACTTCTTGATTCCAATTACGCCAGCTACAATTGGTCCCGTATTTACGCCAATACGGATATTCCATTTAGGCTCGTCCACATTTAATTGGTTGTTATACGATTGAATGTAATCACGCATTTCTAAAGCGGCTTCTACAATGTGGATCGCATGATTATCCATTAACTCTGGAACACCTGCGGCAAACATATAAGCATCTCCAATGGTTTTGATGCGTTGTAAACCATGGCGTTCTACGATGTGATCGAACTCGAAAAAGATGGCATCGAGTTTTTCAACCAACAATTCAGGACTCATTTGCTCGGAAATCATCGTGAAACCAGAGAAATCTGTAAATCCAACACTTACTTCTTTGTATAACTTCGGTTTGGATGAGCCCGTTAATTTTAACTCTTCAGCAATCGCATGGGGTAAGATATTGAGCAATAAACCTTCTGATTTCTCTTTTTCATGTTCAATTTCTTCTTTGCTTTTGGCAATGATGATGCTTTGGCGTTCGATTTGTTTTTTGCGTTTACGCAGTTGTCGATAAGCAAAAAGTATGACCAATAAAATCAAGAAAATGAACAACATGGCTCCAAAAATCAAGCGCAATTTGTAGGTATATCCTGCTTCTTGATTGAGCCGTTTTTGTTGTTCTAGTTCGTTTTTCTGAGCGAGAGAGCGAATTTTTTCTTCATTTGCGGCAATCACTAATCGCTCTTTTTCCAATGCTAATTCCTTGAGTTGATTTTCACGTTCACTCAAGGCCAATTGTTTTTCCTTGTTTTCAACGTTTAATCGCTCTTCTAACAACATCAATCGTTGCAATTCTTCACGGGCTTTTAATTCCTTGTATTGCAAACCAGAAATGCGCAATTCGTCTTCTTTTTCCTTTGTTTTGAACCGTTCTCGTTCTGCTTCTTTTTCGGCTTTTTCGCGCGCTAGATTGAGCACATCGAGTTCATTCTTCGCCCAGATCAAGCGCAATTCTTTTTCAATTTGCTCAATTTTATACTGGTCAAATAACAATTTATTTTCACGCACACGATCTTCTGTTAACAAGGAATCACGAATAGAAAGAAACGATTTATAACTTTCCAACGCCATTTCAAATTCGTATAAATCTTGATGAATCAGTGATTTGATTTCATAACTTCTTGACAAAACAGCTGGCAATTGGTGTGTTTTCGCTTGTTGAATTGCTAAGTTGATTTTCTTCTGTGCATTGAACGCATCATTGGATTGATAATACGTCATTGCTTCCATGTTGAGGCAATGTGTTGCTTGCTCAAAATTATTGATGGCAATGTAATGTCCTTTTGCTTTTTCAAAACAGTAAAGAGCAGAATCCATGTCGCGCTCGTTGTACAAGATTAAACCCAAATTGTGGTAAGCTGCTCCATTTAGTTCATCATCGTTTTTACTTCCTTTGCGCACCGCTTGGAGGAAGGCTGATTTTGCCTCAGGATAATTATTTAAGTATTTATTGGTATAGCCGATGTTGTTCCAAATCGTTGGTTCTAAGTAGGATTGTGATCCATTTTTCACCAATGAAATAATTAACTCATAACTTGTTAATTCTTCTTTATAAGCTTTTAGTGCGTGGTAAATCTCCGCTTTCTCTTTCTGCAGATCAACTTTTTCAGGATTCGTTAATCCATTTTTGTATTCCAATTGCCGCGCAGAAACGAGTGCACCATCTAGATCATTGGAATGCTTTTGCGCTCGAATCAAGCCCATTTGGGTTTCAAAAGAAGCGTTTTTCGGATTTTCTTCTTGTGCAATCGCTTTTTTATATTGTTCTACCGATTTGGAATACAGGTGTTCAGTTAAATACAATTTCCCCAATTGATTGTATCCTTGCACTTTTTGATCGGTTGTTCCATGTTGATCGTAAAGGTTTACGAGCATCAATGAATAGCGTAATTTATCATAGATCGCGCGATCGTTTTTGTAACAATTGATTAAGCCTTTACACGCAACAATCTCACCTTGCCAATAACTGATCTTATCAGCAATGAGTTGTGATTTGGTGAAATAATAAACCGCGCTGTCTTTGTGGTTGATTTTCGCAGCTCGTTCATTGTACCGATCAACGTGCTGTCGGTCGACCTCTGATTCAAGAATCCGCATTTCTTGGCTAGTTGCGAATCCAGCAATTAAGCTTGAAAGAAGAAAAAGCAGTCCTTTCATCCTTAATTGAGTTTGAATGTTAAACCAATTTTAAAGACTCGTCCGTATTGAGGATTGTAATTCCAAGTATTGGAAATATCCACATTTGGAATCCCACTTTGAACAGTATTGAGCAAATTGTAAACACCTCCAAAAACACTGAGTTGACGAAACAATTGTTTGTAGATTAATAGATCAACATTGCAAAAAACCACATCTGATTCGGTGTAAACAATGGAATTATTGCTACGGAAAACATCGGTGATAAACCTTCCAGTAACTGTTCCGCGTAATGAAACCGTAAGATTACGGTAATTGACTTCTATATTTCCTTTTCCAGCATGTGTTGGTACAAATCGATAACCAATAGAAGTAACTGGTTCTTCACCAGGAAGATCGCCATCCGCCTCTACACTCTCTGTTCCATTTGATAATTCGTAACTCAATTGGAGATTCCAACCAACATTTCCGGTTTTAAAACGTAAATCATTTACGATAATCAATGATTGTAAAAAGGATTTAGAATCACCGTTGTAATAACCAAATGAAATCCGTTGATTCGGATTCATGTTTGTAGAATCGGGAGACGGGACATTAATTTGACGCAGTACTTTGTTATTCATCCAATGTGCAAAATAGGTTACGCCCAATTTCCAAAAACGTGTTGCTTGCCAATCTACCCCAACATCAATCCCTTGCAAACTCTCAGATTTAATCTTTGCTATTTCCCTTTTTAAACCTTCTCCCTGACCGAAGTTTACAGCAGATTCACCATAATTATTAAAGATGTAATACGATTTTGGAGCTCTGTATCCGCGACCATAATAGGCACGGAATTTTAAATTGGTTGTTGGTTTGTAGACAAGTCCCAATTTTGGTGAAAGAACTTTTGTACTAAAACTATTGACTGTTAATAGTATTGCATCCCCTCTTATTCCAGCTTCAGCAGAAAACTTACCCGATTTGGAACGATAAGAAGCTTGTGCAAACAACGAAAAATCAAGTTTCCCAAATATGTCCATCGTTTGAATCGTATCTAACATACTTATAGACTGGATGGCCGCTGACTGCGTGACTCCAGTTTCCAATGAATCTCGGAATTCATCAGGATTTTTGGGATTATAGGGATGACGTAAGAAATTCGTGAACGGTTGAGAAAACGCATACTCTCCTGTTAGACCTACTGCAAGGTTAATTTGTTTGTTGACTTTTATAATTTCCTGGAGATCCAAGTTTACATCTGTTGAACGCGCATACATAAAATTGCGACCATTGGATAACAAATGCGTTACTCCATAGTAGGCAGAGTTGGTAATCGTTCTGTAAATGATGCTCGAAAGTGCAATCCGTGTTTGGAAACGCTTTCCAGCATTGCTATTGTATTTGAATCCAATTGAATTGATGTTTTCGCCATACGTTAGACTCGCATCATAATAGGCGTGTTGGAGTGGTTGACTCCCCAAACCACTGTGTTCTTCACGGTACATGTTGATGACACTCAATTCAAATCCTTTGTAGGTAATGTAAGCACCCAATAAGCGACTTTCACGTTTTAAATTATCTCGTTCTGGAACACCAGCACTATCTCCAACAAACAATTGTTGTTGAACTGGGGTAAGTTGATTGGGTTTTACACGAATCGAATCATCTGGAATCAATAAATTAATATCTGAGGAACGGTATGAAGATGCAAATAACTCATAATTAAGGATGCTTTTTCCTTTGCCAGCTTTTCCTCCAAGTGTTAAATTAAAATCGGTTGTTTTGGGTGAAAGTAAGTTGATATCTGCCCAAGCAAATACAGGTCGATCTATTTCTGGTAATACAATATTAATGACTCCAGCCATGGATTCAGAACCATAAGAAGTTGAAGACGGACCCAAAATAATTTCAATTCGTTCTGCATGACGAATGGGCAATTGACCGCCTATAGGCATTCCTTTTACAGCTTCTGGTTTTATTGGAACACCGTTGATCAGAAATTTTACGTGATCGTTTCCATACAATCCACGCATTAAAAATGTTTCACCTTCAATGGAATTTCCCGGTTGTGAGGTGCGAAATCCCGGTATGCTTTCCAATACATCAACCAAGGTCGTGTAACCAAATTTTCGAATGGTCGCTCCATCAATAATGATGACTTGTTGCGCCATATCATCAGGTGTTTCAGCCAATCGGTTCGCTGATACAATTGTTTTGGATGCTTTACTTCCTGAATTATCTAAATCGCTTTGATTGAATAATTGCAAATTCAATGAATCATCTTCTTGGCTATAAAGCGTTGTTTTCCATTGAGTAAGCAAAACTAAGATTAGTAGAGGCAAAGAGAAAAACGAAGAAAGTCGTAGTATTTTGTCCATTACTCAAAGAAAATAAAATAATTGTTAAAATCGTTTGATCTTGGAAAACAAATTTGGTTTAACCAATAGTAGTTCCTTTATTCGTATAACTGAAAACCAATTGGAATATTGTTGAATAACAATCATTTAATTGCATTTGTAGTTCAAATATTCACTCTATTACCAACCTCGTTTCCATTTCTGAGCTATTCCGATGGCTGTTTCTAACATGTAAGGCGACCATGTTTCTGTTTTCCAAGCAGAATGTGCTAAGGTTGATTTTTCCAATAATTGCTGAGCATCTTCGGTTGAAACGGCAGCTTCTAAAATGGTCGAAAGGTGCATTTGTTGTTGGTAAAGTTGATCGTCTTCAACAGGTTCGCCCAAGATAATTGGGGAGAGTGGCAAAAATAGATTGTTCCAAGAAGGAGTCTTTTTTTGTTGATTAAACGCACTTAATACGTTTTTCATCTGAGCGAAATCTGCACGAAATTGCACTTGACTTGCTGGAGTTTGCAGCGCGATGCCGAGTTGTTCTAAGACCACAAATTTCAAATTCGGGCAAAGTGGGAGCGTTTTTTGTAATAATTCGAACACTTCTGCTGGAACTGCTGCATCATGTGTATCACGGCGAATCGTTGTTGTAGGTAGTGTTGTCGTTTGTTCCCAACTTCCACCAGAAAGGTGAATTTCACGCACCCGATCAAGTGGATACAATGAAATGATTTGTTCAAAATCGAGCGCAAAATTGTGCAGTTGACAATATAGGTTGTGCAAGTCAAGAATGATAAATCCGTTGATGGGCTCTATCAATTTACTCAAAAATTCGCCATGTACTTTCACCTCATCAAGCGAGTAGGAAAAAGCGAGGTTTTCCAATCCAACTGGACAATGACAGGTATCTTGAATGCGTTTGAGTCGGTCAATTCCGATTGCTAAAGTGGTTGAAGTATAGGGAATACTAATTGGTGCTCCTTTGTGAAAATCTTCGCCAGTCATAAAACCAAAATGCTCTGTGATGTGGTCAAATGAAAAATGAGTGGACACTTTTTTGAGGTGTTCTAACCAGCGTTGTTGCTCAGGCATCCATTTACCCGAAAACAGTGAAAAAAAGACACCGTGACCAATCAAGCGACCCGATTTACCATAAGTTTCCAATAATTCGACAAACCAATCGGGAATATTTTTCACCTTAAACAGTGTATCAAATGACCATTCAATGGCTTCAATTTGTTCATCAACGAATAAAGGCAAAGTAGCTTGGAGTAATGATTGATCCAAATTACAGGCTACACTTGCCAAGATGTTCTGATCGTTGTTCATACAGTTTTATCCCATGCCACAAGCTGGACATTTATCATGAGCTGAAGGGAGCGCATTTGGATTAGAAGATTCGCCTTTTTTTTCTTTGTTGATTGAACCTGACTTTACATCATCTCGTTTACAAGAAGTTGTTGCTGCGCTAACGGATACACCTAATGCGATAGCTTGTAATAAGGCAATTGAAAGTTTCATTGGAATGTGTTCTTAAGATATCGATGTAAAGATACACAAAGAAGGTGTCTAAAAAGTAATAAACTGCTGCGTTATTTTCGGAAATCGACGTTGGTCATTTACTTGAGTAAACTCCCAACATCTCACCCTCAACACCTTGCATTTCATCAATTTTTAATCCACCTTATGGGTTGACTCAATGATGATACTTTTTTGACTGCCCCTTTTATTGACAGGGCAAGTATATTTAAAGTTTTTTTTCTTCTAAAGAAATCCCTAACAACCTCAGTTCGATTATTCGGTTAACAAAATCAACCCATTCCACAGGCTGCACATTCACCACATTGCGGGTTGTCATCAGGCTGATTTCTGTCATCGTTGATTTCTTTTTTATTCTTTTTCAGCGGTTCCTTTTCGCATGAAGTCATAGTGCTTAGGGTTGCTACCGTTACGCCCAAAGTAATGGCTTGCAACAAAGAAGATGATAATTTCATAATTCCTTTTTTAAATGAACATTGTTGTATTGATTCACTTGATGCAACAAGATTAAAAAGGGTTGCATGGATTAACCTAAGTTCGCAAATACTAGCTGTATAGCATAAAAAAAACCCTCGCATCATTATTCTATACGAGGGTTTTCATTAAACAACTGTTTTACTTATTCTTTTACAAATCGTTCGCGGATGAGGTCTCCGTTATTGTCTGTAACAACGATGATGTATACTCCTTTAGTAAGTTGACTAACATCGAGTTTCAATCCTTCTCGCATTGTTTCGACAATTGATAGATTCTGTACACTATTTCCTTTCAGATCGTAAATGATTATGTGCTGTATTCCCGATTCGCTATTAATCGTAATGGATTCATTAGCTGGATTTGGAGCTAATGTAATTATTGGATTGGCAACAATAAGAGACGAAGCTGCACACAAAACAGTCTGATTCAAACTTCTGGCTGTTATACTAGGAGTGTATGGACCTGGATACATTGGTAATGGCAGGTAATTGGCACTACCAACAATTGTTGTTGGCACAGATCCTGGATTAGCTTTGATGGCTTTTTCACAAGCTGAAATTGTACTGATAGAAGAAATATTAAGATCATACCCACCATTAACCGTGTTTTGATTCACAATGTAATTTTTTCCAGATGCTTGGTTGTATGCAGAAATATCGGGTGTATTGATATAAACAGAATTTCCGACTTCACTATAATAACCTGCCAATGGAGAGTTGTTTCCTGATCCATATAATTTACCCGCAACAAGTGCATTGATTGGTGGATTGAATAACATCTGAAACGGAGTAATCAGTGTTGGCAATGCGCCTGCAGGAGTTGAAACATAACCTGAAACCAAAATCTGAAGGTTCTGTGTCTGTTGTAATTTGAATCCATTGACATCAGCACCAGTACCAACCGGAAGTGTGGTGATTACATGTTGGAAAAAAGGACTTAAAATAGCTCCAGTAATTGGATCAAAATAAGTAATCTGGAAGGTATGTTGTATACTGTTATTGCATAATAGATAAACACGATTTAGACCAGCACTGTATAATACCGACGATCCAGCAAATTGGAAGTTGGTAATATCGTGAATAGTTGAATGGGTCGTCACACCTGCGTAATCGATTCCCATCGTTAAAAGATTCTGCTCGTTTACAGCATTATTAGCGGAACCAGAAATAAAATAACCCGTACCTGTGACCTCCGTGATGTTTTCAAGCATATCACTATCATTTGTACCCGAAACAGGTGTTGTCATTGAGCTAGTAAACAGGATTAAATTGAAGTTATTGGCATTTAATCCTAAGATAAATCCATTTTTTGGAATCGTAAAAGCATTTGTCGCTGTGAGCAAACCCGCAACCTCCGTTCCAACAACAACAACTTGATTTGTGGTAGGTGAATGAATAATTTGGTGAGGAATCATCGAGTTTAAACCACTTGACAAATACTCTAAATTGCATTGTATCAATACACCTGCAAAGGATACTTCTGCTACAAATAGTTTGTGAGGAGTCGTCGCAGAAACTGCTGCTGTCATTCCAGTTAATACAATCGTTTGATTGGTTGTATTAATGGTAAAATCCATTAAATAAACGGGATCACTTGGGAAGTTAAGATGAAATGCAGCTATTGGTGTTCCAGCTAAATTCGTAATCTTAAAAGTGGGGCTAATTAATCCAGTAGTAGGATTAATTTCAGAAAAACCTGTTATGACGCGTTGACCATAGGTTTCTACTGATAGATTTTGGTAGTTCCAACTACCTGTTGTGGGTGTGAATTGGCGTTGCGCAAAACTCAAATTTGCTACAATCAGCATCACTGTAAAAAGTGTGTTTTTCATAAGTTTGTGAATAATAGTGAATTACGAAGCTAGCACACTTTTTACGATTTAGCTCTATCCTTCGGTAAAATAAACGTGCTTTAATGTGAATTTTCACCGAATAACGGCCAATCGTTTTATTCTACTTATTTATGTGATTTAAAGTGTTTTACGGTTAGTATTTATTGATTTCCGACATGGAATAATTAAGGAATTAGTAGCCAGCACTAAAAAGCATGACTGTATCAACCATTACAGAAAAAGCGCGCAACTAAAGTGGGTTATGAACACGAAAATTTCAAACCAATTCCACGATATGGTGTTTGATCGCATAGAGAACCAAGCCTGTTACATTGCGTGAACCCGTTTTTTGCATGAGGTTGGTGCGATGACCGTTCACTGTTTTTACACTGATGAATAACTTTTCTGCAATTTCATCAGCTGTAAATTGTTGACACGTCAATTGTAATATTTCTACTTCGCGTTTTGTAATATCAGCAAAGGGCTTAAATTGGGTTGATTTTTTGCCCATGTTACGCTGAATTGCCTTTAAAGTCATTGCATTAATATAAGATCCTTTTGTGTGAACGGCAATAATCGCTTCGTATACTTCTTCTGGATCACTGTCTTTTACCAAATAGCCGTGAGCACCTATTTCAATCAACCGCGAAATGTAGTTTTCATCTTGGTGAACGGAAAGAATGATGACTTTTATCGTCGGAAAGTAGTTACACAAATCAATCGTGAGTTGTTCACCCGAATATTCTTTGGTTCCATCTGGCGGAAGCGATAAATCAACGAGTAATACATCTGGTAATGGGCTAGCTGCTTTTAGACTTTCGATGACAGTATACCCTTCACCGGCTTCAAAAATGACCTCTAAATTTTCCCAACTACCTAGGATTGCTTTGATCCCAGTTCGGAATAAAACTTGGTCTTCTATTAATCCGATTTTTATTGTTTCTAACATGCAGATCTAATTATGTTCAATAAAGTTAACTGACTTTGTTTGATAATCTTTGTTCATCCTATAGTTAGTTGGAAAGAGGTACACTCAATTGAGCAGAAAAACCCCTTTTTGTTGATTGTTCTATTTCCATTTTCCCACCAATTGAACTCATTCGACCTTCCATACTTTTGAGACCCAATCCAGTTGAATTACTTGTCGAATTATTCGAGGTAACAACCATCCCGTTTCCATTATCGCGGTAATTTCCTAGGAGATTTTGCTGAAAACAACTGAGTTCAATTACAATATTCGTTGCTTCTGAGTGTTTTAATGTATTATTGATCAGTTCCATAAAAACACGGTAAAGCGAGACTTGCACTTCTTCATTGAGTGTTGGAATTTCGGTAAGTACTTTCAATTCTACTGCGATCGTTCCTGTAGTTTGAAGTTGGTCTGCGATTGTTTCCAATGTTTTAATGAGTCCGAATTTTTCCAATTGAGGTGGCATCAATTGATGGCTAATTCGACGCATACTTTCCAATGCACTTTCCGTCAATGAGCGAATGTTTTGCAGATCGGTAAGCAATAACTCTTTTTCTTTTCCATGTAAGCGTTCAGCTTGTAACAAGTGCATCCGTGAAATGGACAAGGTTGCTCCCAATTCATCGTGCAAGTCTTGGGCAATGCGTTTACGTTCTCCCTCTTCTGCCTGAAAACTGGAACGCAATAATTCCAATTGGTGTTTATTCTTGAGTTCTTCTTGCTCTAATTGCTGACGGTAGAGGTTTTTACGAAATTGTTGCATCAACAAGACCACCCCGATGGCAATGATGAATACAATACCAACAAATGGCAACAGTGTATTGATAAATGTTACTTCTTCGCTCGATTCCATAGACCCATAAAAAAACAGCCATACATAATTACAGAAAAAAAGGAATGTAGCACCCATGTGTAGCGGCTTAATTCCACACTCACATTTTTGGTAATGAATTCGCCGAAGTAAAAAATAAGTAAGGTCGATGCATAATAAATAAACACACCTGAATTAATCCAATTCAACGAGCGAATGGTTTGTTGATCTTGTTTAATAAGTGTTTTATTCAGGAACAGCATGTAGGTTGAAAGCGAAAGTATGAGTAACAAGATACATTCAACAGTAAGTGCATAGGAATTGAACGTGAAAAAATCTTGAAAATAACAAGAGTTAATCACTGAAAAGTGAAGAAACCCAATTCCCACAATTGGTAAAATCATTGTGTTTAAGAAATCCTTCAACACTATTCTATAAAAGGCGAGCAAGAATAAAAATCCAATTGGAACCAGTAGGTGCAAAACAAACAGGTTGTTGATACTTTTAAACCAAAGTATAAACGCAATAAGTTGCAGAATTCCTGAACAAAAGAGAAATCCAGCAAATATGCGAAGATCAGCTTTTAGGCTTTTGTATATAAACAATGCATAGAGCGTTACCACAAACACAGGTATATGCGATAAAATGATAATGATCTTGGTAACGCTCATGCTCTTGAATATAAATTAAATTATTTTTTACAATGCATATATAATGGACTGGTCACATCACATGTGCTTGGGCAAGGAGCATTTAAGTCGAATACATATTTTCCGGTTTTTGGTCCCAAGATAGTGTCTTTATCATTTTTATTTACCGGAGTCATATACAATTTAAAGTGGTAATTAGCATCTAATCCAAGATAAACTCTACCGTGTGGATAGGTGTAGGCAATAGAATCACTTATTCCTAAAATATTCAACATGTCACTCGCGTGAATTTGATACGATCTTATGGGAACAGTATCCGCGCCAGGAACTTTTCTGAAAAGAGAATCACAAGCATCAACATATCGCTGTATATTTCTTTGAGCAGTCAATAAATGTACAGTATCATTAAACATCGTTGTTCTGCGAATCGATGATAGTTGAGAATCATCACTTTCCATTTTAGCATTCTCACACGAAAAAATGGCAAATAACCCTGCAAGAATAAAAGCACTTGTAAAAAGAATTGTTTTCATAGTTTTTCAATTTTTAGTTAATACTGGTTTGCACTAGCGCAAAATCCGTTCAATACCAAAACTAATGAACTATTTATAGCATTTGTTAAATGAGTTTCTAAAACAGGTATTAATAATGATAAAAAAAAGACAAAACAGGTAAATTCTCCTGTTTTTATAAAACAGGTAAATTCCCTCTAACCTAAACATGTAGTTCTTCTCAACTTTGTTTAACTGAAAGTTACTATGATAGTGGAGCAGAACCCACTTAAAAAAACGAACTAGTACACACTAATATAAGAGTGAAGGCGGAATCTGATCACATTCGCTAGAGCTTTAGCGGTTGCAAAAAAGCCTTATGAGTAGGGTGTTTAAAACCAAGTCAAATAAAAATTGTTGTATTTAACTATCAAAATTTGAAACGATGGTGTCTAATTTCATCCATTTTAATCCACCTCAAGGGTTGACTCAATGATGATGCTTTTTAGACGGCCTCTTTCTTTTGTTGTGTGAAACAAATTAATTAGATTCACGCACTATTTAGGTACTAAACATTAATTCACGACCATTATGAAAAACTTAAGTTCTATTATCCTTCCTGTCATTCAGGAAATGGAAAACTCACATTTAAAAACACAATTATTACAGTACATTCCACAACAAGAAGATTCCTTCTCAATCATTGAGAAGAGTTTTAAAGAATTGACTTCCACTTCACAATCGCAAGAAGTGTTGCGTCATTTTTTCCATAGTTGGAGTCAAACCAATAATAGTGCAATGACTGTTGCGGGTATTAGTAACCGTCTTTCGATGCTCATTCATAAAAACAAACCTGTTGATGATGAAGCGCAATTGTTACGATCTATCGTAAGCCTCAATCGCATTGTTGATGAAGATCTAGCTGTTGTAGGAAAAGTGCTGCATTCTAAGTTGTTTTACACGATGGCCACTTCCATTTGTGGTGATGACCAATGGCTATTACATACTTACAATCACCCGCATTCTAAAAATTTCAAAGATTGGAAAGATGCAAATTCATTGCATGAGAAAGATGTTATGATTGGGTTGTTAACGACGCTCGTACATGAGATTTACACGCACGGTGAAGTAGAATTCATCCTTCCAATGTTTAAAGATTGGTTGGCATCAACCACTGATTTTACTGAAAAAGAATCGATGTACATCCTCGCTTGGATTAGCGTTCACTGCGGTCCGACAGAAAAAAATCACTTCTTTTTTGCCGTGAATTCGATTCATCATTATGCAAAAGCGATGAATATTCGATTGGAAGATTATTCGTTAGAAGAAATTATAAATACCTATTTGGAGAAAAAGGCGTTGGTTATGCAATCCATTATTCAACCTTGTTTAAGTCACTAGTGTTGTTCCATTGAAATGCAGCAAACTACTTCATTTATTCGTACATCCATGTTGAAATATTCTGTTGTAATTCCATTATACAATAAGGAAAATTATATTAGAGAAACAATTACATCACTGGCACTTCAACGCAAGAATCCTGATGAACTAATTCTTGTTGATGATGCAAGTAGTGATCGTAGTTTAACCGTTGCCAAGCTTGCTTTTTTAGAATTACAAGAGGCATTTGCAACTACTTCAATAAAAATAATTGAACTTTCCAAAAATGGTGGACCTGGAAATGCGCGAAATGTAGGTTTAGAAAAAAATATTCCACTTGGAAGGAGCCGAAAATTCCACCAACTGTTAGTCGTTATAGAAGAAGCAAGGATAAATACGATCAATAATTAGCGGGCATGTTAAGTTTGCGTTGGTTTAAACATGCGCTAAATAATTTGCCCAATTATCGACAGAAAAGTCTCTTTGTTTTCCAACATAAATCACTTTTAGTACGCGCATTTAAATACCGATGCGAAAGAGAATTTATTAAAAACCGCGTCTTTTAGAAGCAATCATTGCGGCATACTTAGATGAAAAATCAATGGTAATGCAAGCTGGAGTAAAAGTGGAAGTTAAAGCAATGAGTATTTAAATTTTTCACACGAATGATTCAAACTAAAATGGACAGTACTATGCAACAGTTGAAACTCGAATTAAGGAAGGAACAACGTCAGGTTGAATTCCAGGAAAAATGGAATCTGTTGTTTACAGCATATTTTGGTGAGAAACCGCAATTAAGCAGTAGTACTTTTGCGAATTCAACCGTGATGTTAACGCCTGTATACAATCAACAAATCATTCGATTAACATCTATTTTAAACAAGGCTTGTACCGCAATTGTGCTCCATTATTTTCAGGATGAACGCATTCGAACATACTACCAATTGGATGAGGAGTTAGAAGCATTGTTGGAAAAAGCGAATAATGAACCCTACAATCAGGGCTTTTACCGTCCTGATTTTTTGTATGATCAAACCAATCAGCCTAAAATTTGCGAAATCGGCGCTCGATATGCATTGAATGGCTGGATGATTAGTCATTACATATCATTGATCAACGATGAACTATATGCTTCAGACAATGGATTAAGTTTTGAAAATCCGAGCTTAAAAAATCTGATCGATGATTTGTACAATGAATTACTGCCTAGTGGAAATGTAGCGCTTGTACACGATGATGAAAAAGGAACTGAGATCTTTTATTTGCAAAATGAATTGGCAAAACGAGGATTGGAACTACTATCTGTTAAGCCTCAAGATTTAGTGTTATCGAACGATTCAATCTGCGTAAACGGACAACCCATTTTGCAGTTTATTTTGGAAATGGACCGTGAAGAATTGAAAAAAATCCGTCCAGAAGTATTAGACAAATTGATTGAACAAAAGGCCTATTTCAATGACATTCGATCGTTGATTTTGATTCATGATAAACGCGTGTTGGCTGTCATGTATGATGCTGAAATAATGCGCGATTATTTAAGTGAAGACGATTATCGTTTTTTGCAGCAATATCTTATTCCGAGTTTTGTCATTACAACACCCAAAGAGTGCGATGCCTATATCCAAACCGATCAGAATTTAATTCTAAAATTGAACAGCGGAGGAAGAGGAATTGGCGCCTATATCAAAAATGAATGTACCATTGAAGAGTGGGAGAAAATCATCCGATTGCATTGGAAAGAATACTTGATTCAACATGTTGTAGACCAGAAAGAATTTAATGATCTTGAAAACAATCGTCAAATTCATTTGGTGGGATCGTTGTTGTGCAAAAATGATCAAACCTATGGTTCTGGGTTATTCCGTGGATCAGACGAATTGATTGTGAACGTGCATCAAGGTAGAGCTTTAATCTACCCTTTTCAATTGAACAAAGAATAGGTTATGAGACACACGGTTGTTATTCCACTTTACAATAAGGAAGCTTACATTTTTGATTCCATTCGTTCGTTAGCTTTTCAGCAAAAAAAAGCAGATGAAATCATTGTTGTGGATGATTTTAGTACCGATCAAAGTTTAACTCGCTTAAAAGAAGCACTGTCATTTTTTGCCCCACAATTGTTGGAAACCACGATTCAAATCATTGAATTGAAAGAAAACAAAGGACCAGGAAATGCCAGAAATAGTGGATTAGAACAGGCAACAGGAGATTTAATCAGTTTTTTAGATGCCGATGATTGTTACACACCGACTTGTTTAAGTGAAGTGGATGAAATCATGGAACGAGAGCATATTGATTTTTTAGTTCTCGGGATAGCGTTGGTTCCCAGTCAATATTACATGCCCAACATTGAATCGTTTAAACAGGAACTCATCGCATTATCAAATGAGTTGTTTTTGATTGCGAATGTGTTGCATACCATTAGTTCTCCAGAATTCATCATGGGTGTTGGGAGCAATGTCGTTATTCGGAGGAACTGTTTAAAAGACATCCGATACGACACAAGTGTTTCCTTAAATGAAGGCATTGATTTTTGGTACCGTGTTTTGAAAAATTTACCAAAGCAAACCAGGGTTGGATTACTGAATAAAACCTGTATTGAGGTGCGCGAAGTGGAAGGAAGTTTATCTCGGATCAGTTATAGAAATTGGAGGGAATTGGAAATCCCACTTTCAATGGTGCGCTACAAAGGAAGTACCGATAGATTCGATCAACAATTGATGGGAATGTTGTCTCAAAGATGGTATGAACACGCCATGGAGCGCTTGCCTTCCCGGAAACAAAAAATCTTGTTTGTATTGAATCATGCGAGCACTCTGATAAAAAACCACTACTATTTAAAAAAAAGAAATTTAATCGATTAGATGATGGATACAGTTTGCATAACTCCTGAAATAGATCAATCCTTATTGCAAGTTTATTTTGAACTGGCAAAAATCAATCCGTTATACAGTGAATTCTATAAAGGAAATGAGTTCGCTGATGATGCTCCAGTGTTAAGTAAGAAAGACCTAATACCACTATTAAAAACGCGCTTTAACCTGCATGAAGAAAAGACTGGGGTTTATTTGGTGCGTTCCGGTGGAAGTACGCAAGATCCTTTAATCTTTCCGGTTGACATACAAGAAAATCACAATCAACGCCTTTCAATAGCAAAAGAACTAACAGAGAATGCGTTTTTTACGCCTCAAACCATTGCATTAAATATTTTTGGTTATTCCGATATGTATCGCACCGCTTCCATTATGGATGATATTTTGGAAAAATGTCAAGCAACCACATTGGCATTAAGTGCACATGCGAGTTACAGTGATATGCAACAAGCAGCCATTTATTTTAAACCCGACTTTATATTGGGAACACCTTCAAAATTATTGCGTTTTGCACAGTTTTTGGAAGAAAAGCAAGAACAATTAAGCATTCAAAATCTGTTCTTTGCGGGTGAATTTTTAAGACCAAACATTCAAAAGTCATTGCAAAAGACACTCGGATTTCAACAAATTTACTCCATGTATGGTTCAGCCGAAACGGGAATTTGGGCCTGGTCTGATTTTACAAATAGACCTTCGCTGTTTAGCGTCATCGATGGTGTGATTGTCGAGATTATTGATCCAGACCAAGATGGCTATGGAGTGATTGCTGTGACGAATACATTTCGCAAACGATTTCCCGTTTTTCGTTATGCAATAGGCGATTTGGGGCGTTGGGTTTACTTGGATGGAAAAAATTATCTAGAATTAAAATCACGAGAAAGTAAATCATTCATCGTTTGTGAACAACATTATGATCTGGAGGAATTAGCCCCACTTACTGCTGAAGCAGCAGCTTTTCAAATTCAATTGTCCTACAATGACTCATTTCAGGAAGTTGTTCGCTTGTTAATTGTTCAACAAGTTCCAAAAAATGAACAACAGGCTTTTATTCAAGAAAGAACGGAACAATTAAAAAAGCTGATCCATTTTAATGAACGTTTGATGCAATTGGAAATTTTAATCGTTTCTGCTGAAGCATTGTACCTTGATCCCAATACGACGAAAGCGCCAGTGTTATTGGATTTGAGAAAATGATCAGTTCAATTATGCTTAACGGAAAAAAGCCATGATTCAAACGAGTACGCTTACGATCGAACTTTACCTGCTTTGCTTCAATGAAGAAAAAATGATTGCGCATACCTTAAACTATTATTCTAGAATATGCAGTAGAATCATCATCATCGATAATGAGAGTACAGACAACTCAATGAATCTAGCAGGCAATTATAAAAATGTGGAAATCCAATTGTTGGATTCTGGAAATGAATTCATTGAAGATCAATTAACAGCATCAAGAAATAATTGTTGGAAGGGAAGCACGGCAGATTATGTCATTGTTTGTGATATGGATGAATTTTTATACGATGAACAACTAGTTGAAAAATTAGCAATGGCTAAACACAAAAATATAGCCTTGCCAACCGTATTTGGGTACAATATGATCAGTGATGATTTTCCATCTAATTACGAAAGACTGATAACAGAACAAGTGAAACATGGAGTGAGATCTCCCAGATTTGATAAACACATCATTTTTGATCCCAAAAGAATGAAAGAAATAAACTACAGACCTGGAGCACATTTATGCAATCCTGAATTTTACGATCACACCGTTGTAGATTCAACCATTGAATTTAAACTGTTGCATTACAAATATTTAGGCAAAGCGTATTTGTACGAAAAACACAAGGGATATGTCAATCGCATGAGCGAAATAAGCAGAGAAAAAAAACATGGAGCTGAGTACTTAGAAGGCGAAGATCATATTAACAACATGTTTGAATTATCTAATCAATTAGAGAAAATCGTCAACTAAAAAAGCACTTTATTATGGACTTTACAATCGAATTTACTTCCGGAGGGAATCATGGTCACCAACTCAAAGACGCATTAGGAGGACTCACCATCGGTCGCTTATTTAACCTAAATTATGTGCATACTCCCTACGATTATTTGGATTATTTTGGACTTGGATACAACTGTCCAGTAGTAGAAAGAACGGATCGGGATTTAAAGTATAAAAAAATCGTACGCGTTGAAGGACCACTTTGGTGTGGAATTGATGACTATGACGAGTTAATCGACTATTTTAAAAAAGCATTACCTCCAACGGATAAAGACACGCTCGTGATCTTAGAAAATGCACTACGGATCCATCCATTTCAAACAATACCGTGGTACCTAGAAGGAAAAACGGAACGGAATATCTTTTCTGACATTCAACAAGAAGTATCATATAACTTCAATGAACTACATGCGTTAGAAATTAAGAACTTCCAATCTCCCATAGAAGTAGCCGTTCACATTAATAGAGGAACAGATTACGATCGCGAAAAATTTCCACAGCACTTTACAAGTCCATTTGCAGTAAGATATATGTTTGACATGGCTTATTACGAGAATACCATTGTACATATTGAGCAAGCGTATGGTGTCGGTAACGTTCATTTTAATATCTATACCGAAAAACAAAACGCAGAGGATATTTTAGACCGATTTCAGAACAGAAAGCATACACGCGTATTCATTGGATCTGATCGAGAGGAAAAAAATTATGATCAAATTCATTCCATTTTTAAATCTTTTGTTGAAGCAGACATCCTTGTTTGCTCGAATAGTAGCTTTTCTGTCATGTGCGCTTATTTCCGTAAAGGGCGAAAAACAGTCTATCACCCTCACCTTCAATTACGGTATTTACCAGAACCGAATTACATAAAAACAGCAGACGATGGTAGCCTAAATATCGCGTTACTAAGACAAGAAATAAGGGATGATACTTACTCGCTTCATCCGGCTTCCAAAGTTGTTTAATAAGCACTGCTCGAATATAAAAACCACTCATTTCGTCAATAACGGGTATATACTCCTGTTTTATCATTTAGGTAAATGCTCTCTTACCTAAAATTATCGTTGTCCCCACAACTTTGCTTCAGCGAAAAAAAGAATTCAGGTGGAGCAGATCCCACTTAAAAAAACGAAAGCAGTTCAATCCATTCTTTTCTTAAACAAAACGAGTATGAGTTCACCAATTAATGCCCTAGGATATTCCTGGATTACGAATAGTCAACCCGCTCCTTGCACTGTGGCAGCTCCTCCCGCTCCAAATCTTCCATATTACAACAGTAATTTATGGTTACCTGCCAATGTTGAAGCTGTAACTGTGGGTTCAGTCACTGATGCCTTACAACTCACACTAGCTCAAAATTCAGGCTGTTATTGGGAAACAACAGAAATTTGGGCAGCAGCACAAGCGGTGTTGAATCTTCCATCTGGAACATCGCTTACGTATGGTAAAATCGTAGCTACAATTGCTCCTGTTGGCGGATGGGCACCTTTCATTGGTGGATGCACAGGATCGGGACAAGATACATCCACTACATTTGGGATTTTCACATTCGATCCTTCAGCTTCAGCTCCCTTCAATGAAATTGACATTGTAGAAGTGGGTTATCAAAATCAGAATCAAACAGGATCTTGGATCAATACGCAGCCAAATGGGCCAACAACAAGTGATGCTCAATTCTGTGTGCAACCGTGGGATGGAACGACTCCGGGAACACCAAGTTGGGATAATGTTAATCGAATTTCACTCGATCTTTCACTGATTCCTGCTTCAAATGAAGTGACATTTATGGTTGACTGGCAAAATGATTCATTGACATTCAACGCTGCTTATGGTAAATACACAGCTGCTACTTTTCCAGCCACTCCGCCAATTTCATGGACCGTTCCTGCAGGCACAGCCATTCCAGCTCCTACTGCTACTATGTCATTGTACATTAATCTTTGGCCTTATGGCGGACCAACAACTGGAAATCCCGTTCAATTTGTGGTAACTCTTCTTGAAGTACCTACAAGCAACTAATTTTTTAAAAACGATCCTTTAAAAGACAACAATATCATGGCAAATTATCTTCAAATTCAAATCAATAACAGCACTGGGTTAAGCTCTGCATTTGAGCTGTACTTATTTATAATCGGTGAAGTGGGCGTTCCCGGAGATTATAATTATTATTCTTATGAGCTTAGTTCAGATGGAAACCTCGTTGCTACTCAAGGTGCTGATAATGTTGTAACGGCAATTCCACTCTCTTCACTTGGGGTTGATCCAAACAACTCCGCTATAAGTTATTTTAATTTTGATCAGAGTGAAGCGTTCTCAGGTCGGATCTGGTTTTCAACCAGCAAGAATTTGTTGTCCATTTCTTCTTTGCAAGTGAATCAGCCCAACCCATCAAGTGGAATGCTTTTTGATTTTACCGAACTTACAATTAACGCAGGACAAAATGTAAATTGTGATACCACTCAAGTAGTTGGGCTGGGAATTCCAATAACAATCGTTAACTCAGAAGTACTATCATTTCCACCATCTGGAGACAATTCAAACTACACGTATCCAAATGCCATAGGAATCGTTCCTGGAAATTCATTGAGTTCTATCTGTGAAAGTTTCACGAACTATGTGAATGCGATTGGCTTAAGTGATTTTACCAATTGTGTTCAAACCTACCCTGCTGTTTATCAATTGAATCCTGTACAATGGTTGATGAACCCAGGTTCTAGTGTTCCTGATTTTGAAACTGGCACAGCACCAACTGGTCTTTCTACGTCTCTTGATTCAATGATTAATGCGTTTTTTGATCACTTCAGTAAAGCTGGAAACCAACTTCAGATTACGTTTAATAGTGTGGATTATACTGGAACCGTGGTAACTAAAACTGGTTTCGATCCAGCAAATAGCTCAGTGACTTATTGTGTATTAAACCTCGTAGACGCAAATAAGAACTCTTTCCCGATTTTTTATCCTTATTTCAACACGAATAGTACCCTTTCTCAAACAAGTCCATTCAATCCATATACATCACTCCCTGAAGCTCCAAGCTGGTGGACTAAGAAAAATTTACCCTCTGCAATGCCAGCATCGGGTCAGGTATTCATGTGTGAAGGCGTTTTCAATGATGGCAATCCGAATGCGCCTGATTTAACGATTCTTGCTGCTTTACAAAATATTGTTGTGAGCATGATTAACAGAGGATTGATTCCTGGTGAAACGATGAACAATCTTTTTGCATGTACAGGTAATCTTGCGCTTACGGCACAGACCATAACAATACAAGATCAAAATCCAGCAGCGAGCTCAACGATTGATGGTGCAAGTTTAATTTATGCTCCGTCGCAAATTCCAAACGGCACACTACCTGGTGCGTGCTCTGCAACAGGGAGTATCCAGTTAGTGGGCGAAAATGCAGATGGAACAACATTGACACAAACGTTCAGCGACAATGTTGTCACACTTCCAGCAACTCCTGATCCAACAAATTATTGCACGGAAACAGTAGCCACTCAGCTGAATACCAATGATGATGTTCAATTTGTTTTTCAATATGAAAATGCTGTATGGCCAACCCTATCTGGTACTCAACAATTCCCGGTTCTCGTTGCTCCCATTGCTGTAACTTATGAAACAAATCCTAAGATAAGTCAAACCGCATCATTTACAACGACGGATTCTCTTACAGGGATTACAGATGGAATGAATGTCTTTGATTTGAATGTTCAGAATCCTGCAACTGTTCTAACAACTGGCACAGGGGAGTTTACAATCCAATCTACAATTAATGGGATTATTCCTTCACCAACTACAGATACACTTATTGTAGGGAATTTTTACCCAACATCAAATGGTCAAGCTCTTGGTAGCTGGAATGCATACGCTGCGTTTCTTCATTATGGTGGCAACAATACACCAGCACCGTATATAAGTAATCAAGGATATGCCTTTGCTTACGATGACGATGGAGGTTATTCCAGTGACATTACTGTGAATTTTACCGCGGGTGAGAATTGCAAATTAGGCATCTATCTTGGACCGTTGTATTAACCTGAGATTCTGTGTTGAATTCAAAAGCCGCTTCCATGTGAGGTGGCTTTTGATAACAACCTGATTTCGATTATAAATTGGCAAACAAACCAGTGTAAACTAAAAAAGGACACCAATTGGTGTCCTTCTTAAGATTGTTTTGTAGTGTAGGAGTATAATGCGTTTAAAACTTTTATATAAAAACCGCTTCTTCTGAAGATGTTTCTTGTTCTACTTTAATAATACCAGAACCAACCATTGAACCAAAAGAGGCATCAATATCCAATACAGCAACACCCGCTTGACCCAATTGGTACACCTCATTGAAATTAAAGGTTGCTTCTCCATTACTGTTTGCAGTAGTTGTTACATCTAAATTAACCACTGGACTTCCTTGACCAGGAGGAATTGATGATGTTCCATACAAACGAACAGTGGCGCCACCAACTGGAGCACCCAATACATCATAGACATAAATTTTTGCAATGGTGTCTTTCTTTTTTCTGCAACCAGAGGAAGAGAAAACAACTCCCAATCCAACAATGGCAATTAGTGCCAATGGTAAGCGCATAAAATGGTTCATTAGAATTGTATTTGTATTTAAATTAATCCACCACTTGGAATTATGTGAGCATATCCCTTCTATTGTGGAGGAGTTATACAAACATACCTCATCCGCTTTGTTGATAGAATAATGGTTATACATTTTAGCAGTACTCATTAGCAAAGAGCACATTCGAATGAATAATTGAAAACAAAAATGATTGAAAAACAAAAAACCTCCCCAAATTGGAGAGGTTCAAGATCGTATTCGACTATATCTTATTGAACAAAAACGGCTTCTTCTGAAGTTGTTTCCTGTTCTATTTTAATAATTCCTGATCCTACCATGCTACCTTTACTTGCATCTATATTGAGAACAGCTACACCAGCTTGACCCAATTGATAAACATCGTTGAAGTTAAAAATAGCTTCACCAGCACCATTTGTTGTAGAAGTTTTAAATAATGCAACAGGCGGAGATTGAGGCATGGTAGACTCACCACTTAAATTTACTTCTGCGCCTTCAACAGCATTGTTGGTGACATCGTACACGTAAATTTTTGCAATCGTATCTTTTTTCTTACGGCAACCCGAAGAAGAAAAGACAACACTTATTCCGATTATAGCAACTGTAAAAATTGCACTTGAAAATAACTTATTCATGGTAGTAATGTTTTATGGTGCAAGATAAACCGTTTCAACTGACGTGATATGAGCACGGCAATGAACGTATCCACTTCCTTGTGAGACATCTTTTTTGGCAACAATATCAAAATAACCTGTTGTTTCTCCATTGCTTACATCTTCGAAAAACTCATCCATTTCGAAATAAGCAAATCCAGATGAATTTGTTTGAACGGTATCCACATACGCTGCAGTAGCAGGATTTGAATTCACATCAGCAATGATGATTACTTTGGCATTTTGCATCAATTCGTTATTCGAAGAACGAACAAACACTTTTAATACAGAAGGATCTTTATTCTTACATGCACTGAATACTAATAACATCGCAACGGTGCTGATGTAGGATAAATTTCGCATAGTTCGACTCATAATGAACATTTTCTTTCGTAAAGATAAACTTTTTACGTTTAATAATGAAGTAACACGCATTTTCGTAATTTCGTACTGTGAATACGTTTCACCCTTAAACTCCAATTCTTGCTAAAAGGTTACAGTAAAAATACCTTTTGTAGTGTTAGTATGACGCAAGAAGTTGCAAAAGGTTGTATTTGAAGAACAAGATGAAAGAAACAATAGAACAAATTCGACAGGAAATTCAAGCATTTGCTATTTCCAATGAACAAACATTAGAACAGTTCCGCATTCATTTTTTGGGAACGAAAGGAAAAGTAAAACACCTTTTTGGTGAGTTGAAATCCGTTGTGAACGAAGAAAAACGCGCTGTTGGTCAATTATTGAACGAACTACGTCAAGTTGCAGAAGAAAAATTGAATTCGGCGAAAGATTCAATGGAAAACACGCAATCGAGCGCTTCTGATGTGGATGTAACCCGACCAGAGGAACCAACACCGTTTGGCTCTCGTCACCCGCTTTCGTTGGTGCGAAGTGAAATCATTGCCATTTTTGAACGCATTGGATATACGGTTTCTGAAGGACCAGAAATTGAAGACGATTGGCATAATTTCTCTGCATTAAATTTCCCGCCTGAACATCCAGCACGTGATATGCAGGATACGTTCTTCATTGAAAAAGGGGAAACGGAAATGGCATTGAGAACACACACTTCTTCGGTTCAAGTGCGTGTGATGGAATCTTCTACACCTCCCATTCGCACCATTTCTCCAGGACGTGTTTACAGAAACGAAGCCATTTCAGCTCGTGCACACTGCTTTTTTCATCAAATTGAAGGATTGTACATTGACAAAAATGTTTCTTTCGCAGATTTAAAACAAACGCTCGATTATTTCGCAAAATCGCTGTTTGGTGAAAAAACTCGTATTCGTTTAAGACCTTCTTATTTCCCATTTACTGAGCCAAGCGCAGAAGTAGATGTTTCCTGTACGATTTGCAATTCAAAAGGGTGTAATGTTTGTAAATACACCGGTTGGTTGGAAATCCTCGGTTGTGGAATGGTCGATCCAAATGTATTGGCAGCTTCGGGAATTGATCCAGAAGTTTATACTGGTTTTGCTTTTGGAATGGGTGTAGAACGCATTGCGCAATTGAAATTTAAAGTAAATGACTTGCGCTTGTATTCTGAAAACGATGTGCGCTTCTTGAAACAATTTGACGGAGTTAATTTTTAATGATGGGATATTTCAGTAAAACAAAAAATACGTTTCCGTGGACGGAACTTACTTCAGTTGATCAGCTGCATGCATTGATGGAACAATCGGTTGAAATTCCCGTTTTGATCTTCAAACACAGTACATCCTGCAGTATTTCTGCCATGGCGATCAATCGTTTTGAAAACAAATGGACAGCCAGCCCAGAAGCATGTGTTGTCGTTTACCTTGATTTATTGCGTTTTCGATCTATTTCCAATGAAATAGCAACGATAACGGGGGTTCAACACCAGTCTCCACAAGCCCTGCTTTTGAAAAATAAACAGGTTGTTTATTCGGATTCGCACAATGGAATCGATGCAGCAACCATTCAATCTTTACTCTAATTCGTATGAAACGTTACGCTATCATTGGACTTTTAATTCTGCTTATTGGCGCATTTGTGCTGGTTCCTTTACTCAAAAATTCAGGAGAAGATCCTTCAGAAACGGTGATTTCATCTACTTTCAATTTTGAAGAAAACCTCGAAACCACTTTTGCAAAGGCAGTACCCATTGCATTTACGGTGCATGTTGCTGGTGTAAAAAAAGTCGAATTAATTTACAACGATAGTATTTTCAAGACTTGGTCTGCGCCAAAGAAAGGAAGTTTATCATTTTTATTGAATGCCGATTGTTTTGGAGTAGGAGCACGATACATCGTAGTTCGCACAACCTTGGCTGATGGTTCTGTTGAAGAAGATGAACGCATGTTACGTGTGGTTTCAGATATTGCCCCAAAACCCATGACTGCAACTGTTGTTGCTTCGTTTCCACATAACACCTTGAATTACACACAAGGATTGGAATTCAACAATGGTCAATTGTATGAAGGAACGGGAGATCCAGGGCAACAAGGGGCGACCACAGTTGGGAAAACTTCACTCTCAACTGGAGAATTTGGTGCTAAAAAAATGTTGGAAGCCACCTACTTTGGTGAAGGAATTACCATTTTTGGTGATGAATTATTCCAATTGACCTGGAAAAATGGAAAGTGTTTTGTTTACGATAAAAACACGATGGAATTGAAAAAGGATTTCAGCTATACTGGACAAGGTTGGGGATTGTGTAATGACGGAAAACAGCTTATTATGTCAGACGGATCAGAACGCATTACTTTCAGAGATCCCAAGACTTTTAGCACTTTACGCACGATTGAAGTATACGATGACAATGGACCTTTCACCAATTTAAATGAGTTGGAATACATCAATGGAAAGATTTATGCCAATGTCTATATGACCAATCTTGTTTTGGTAATCGACCCATATACAGGAAAAGTCTTGGAAGAAATTGATGCTTCTTCCCTAGCCCTCGTTGGAAAAATGGGTGGAGAAGTATTGAACGGAATCGCTTACGATCCAAAGACGAACAAAATTTACATGACCGGGAAATATTGGGGTAAAATCCTCGAAGTAAACATTTCTGAATAATTCTGAATCCAATGATTAGCCCATACAACGACGACTATTTCATGCGCCAAGCTTATCAAGAAGCCTTAAAAGCGTATGAGTTGGGTGAAGTTCCAGTTGGAGCCGTTGTAGTGGTCAATCAACAAGTCATCGCACGTGCCCACAATCTTACCGAACGATTACACGATGTAACTGCTCATGCAGAAATGCAAGCCATTACAGCCGCCGCTGAATATTTAGGTGGAAAATACTTGAAAGGTTGTACGCTGTATGTAACACTCGAACCTTGCGTCATGTGCGCAGGAGCTTTGTATTGGTCACAACTTGATAAAATTGTATTTGCTGCACGCGACGAAAAACGCGGAGCTGGTCGTTTTGAAAATCAATTGTACCATCCCAAAACAATCATCGCGAATGGCACTATGGAAGCAGAATGTGCTGTGTTGATGAAGGCATTTTTTGAAGAGCGGAGGTGAAGGGTTGCGAAGATGTCTAAAAAGTAATAAACTGCTGCGTTATTTTCGGAAATCGACGTTGGCCATTTACTTGAGTAAACTCCAAACATCTCATCCTCAACGCCTTGTGTTTTATCAATTTTTAATCCAACTCTAGGGTTGACTCAATGATGATGCTTTTTAGACAGCTTCATTTGTCATTCATCGTTAAAGGTGAATATTGGCTTCGATTAAACAGAAACCCCCAGCATTACTAGGGATTTCTACTTTGAAATTAGTCTTTTACTATTCTACTATTTTTGACCACACCGTTGGAGTGAATCGAAAGCAGATATACTCCATTCTGTTCATTCGATACATCTATTGCATGTTTACCTTGCTCTAAGTGTTGGGTAAAGATTACTTTTCCTAAAACGTCTGTGATCTCAATCTGACTATCACCAGCTAATTCAATTGTAAATAACCCGTTGCTTGGATTGGGGTAAACCTTGGAGGCTATTGTATTCAATTCCTCAACGCCAATGGTTGTAACAGAGCTACAAGTAGAAGTGTCAGAACAAGTTCCAATCGTTACGACAACAGCATATTCGCCATTCGTAACTGCTGTAAACGATTGATTTGTTTCACCTGGAATTTCGCTAGTTGTAGCACAATTGATCCATTGGTAAACTGCTCCTGCTTGGTTTGCCATGAGGGTTGTTCCACTTACATTCAACGAAACATCTACTCCATCATTCACTGTTAGATTGGTAATCACGGTACTGTCACAACCATCAGCTGAAGTGAATAAATCCTGATAAATACCCGTGGATGAATAACTGTTTGTTCCAACCATTACTGTGTCACCAAGACAAACAATAACTGTTTGGGATGTAATGATCGAAGCTGGCTCATTCACTGTTATATTAGTCGTAGTTGTACAACCGTTATTATCTGTGACTGTGTAATTGTACGTTCCAGCCAATTCATTGACGATTCCATTTCCAGTATACGGGAATGTTCCACCTGTAGCGGTGATGGTTATTGCTGCTGTATCTCCGTTACAAGCGATTGTTGTTGCTGAAGAATTGGCAATCAAAGCTGTTGGTTCAGTGATTGAAATGTTCGTCGTAGCGGTACATCCGTTATTATCCGTGACTGTGTAATTATACGTTCCTGCCAATTCATTGACGATTCCATTTCCAGTATACGGGAATGTTCCACCTGTAGCGGTAATGGTTACGTCAGCTGTTTCTCCGTTGCAAGCGATTGTTGTTGCTGAGGAACTTGCCGTTAAAACTGTGGGTTCAGTGATTGAAATGTTTGTCGTGGCTGTACAACCGTTATTATCCGTAACTGTGTAATTGTATGTTCCAGCCAATTCATTGACGATTCCATTCCCAGTATACGGTATAGTTCCACCTGTAGCGGTAATGGTTATTGCTGCTGTATCTCCGTTACAAACGATTGTTGTTGCGGAAGAACTAGCCGTTAAAACTGTGGGTTCAGTGATTGAAATGTTCGTCGTAGCGGTACAACCGTTATTATCCGTGACTGTGTAATTATACGTTCCTGCCAATTCATTGACGATTCCATTTCCAGTATACGGGAATGTTCCACCTGTAGCGGTAATGGTTACGTCAGCTGTTTCTCCGTTGCAAGCAATTGCTGTTGCCGAAGAATTGGCAATCAAGGCTGTTGGTTCAGTGATTGAAATGTTCGTCGTAGCGGTACATCCGTTATTATCCGTAACTGTGTAATTGTACGTTCCAGCAACTTCATTGACGATTCCATTTCCAGTATACGGGAATGTTCCACCTGTAGCGGTAATGGTTACGTTCGCTGTTTCACCGTTGCAAGCAATTGCTGTTGCCGAAGAACTTGCCGTTAAAACTGTTGGTTCAGTGATTGAAATGTTTGTCGTGGCGGTACATCCGTTATTATCGGTAACTGTGTAATTGTACGTTCCAGCAACTTCATTGACGATTCCATTTCCAGTATACGGGAATGTTCCACCTGTAGCGGTAATGGTTACGTCAGCTGTTTCTCCGTTGCAAGCAATTGCTGTTGCCGAAGAATTGGCAATCAAGGCTGTTGGTT